>Ga0315910_10000001_pt1 | contig 1323568 bp, 1299 predicted proteins | sample EdamamesoilMG_FD_204470 | JGI IMG/M metagenome (GOLD analysis project Ga0315910, IMG submission 204470) | Garden soil microbial communities collected in Santa Monica, California, United States - Edamame soil | ecosystem: Environmental > Terrestrial > Soil > Garden | place: USA: California...
CGGCCGCCTTCAAGAAGGAGCTCTGCTTCCTGGCTTGCGTGAGGCGGGGGTTCGACATGACCGAAAGGGCGCCCCCATGGGGGCAGGGCAGCACGATCTCCGCTCAGGGCGGGGGGGATGTGAACAGCACGTGAAAAGAAACAAGATCCAAACACCTTGGCTGACGGGCCGACCTAGTTTGCGGCTCGATGCCCGGCGAAGGAACGATCACGGCGGTGGAGGCCGGAACGGCAGCGGCTCCCGTCCCGTTCATGAGCCTGGAGCGCCATCACGGGCCGATCGCCGCCGAGCTGCGACAGGCCTTCGACGCGGTGCTCGCCGACGGCGGCTTCGTGCTCGGCGCCGAAGTGGGCCGCTTCGAGCAGGAGTTCGCCGACTACTGCGGGGTGGGCCACTGCGTCGGGGTCAACTCGGGCACCGCCGCCCTCGCCCTCGCCCTGCGCGCCGGGGGGATCGGGCCGGGCGACGAGGTGATCGTCCCCGCGCACACCTTCATCGCCACCGCCCTGGCGGTCGAGCACGCCGGCGCCACCCCCGTCTTCTGCGACGTCGACCCGGCGACCGGACTGATCGACGTCGCGTCGGCCGCCGCCGTCACCTCGCCGCGGACCGCGGCGATCGTCCCGGTCCACCTCTACGGCCAGGTCTGCGACATGGACGCCGTCGCGGTGCTCGCCGAGCAGCGCGGCCTGCTGGTCGTCGAGGACGCCGCCCAGGCGCACGGCGCTCGCTGGGGCGGCGCCCGCGCCGGCTCGCTCGGCGCCGCGGCCGCCTTCAGCTTCTACCCGAGCAAGAACTTGGGCGCGCTCGGCGACGGCGGCGCCGTCTGCACCGACGACGAGCAGCTCGCCGCCCGCCTGCGGCGGCTGCGCAACCTCGGCCAGGAGCGCAAGGGAGAACACGTCGAGCTCGGCGCCAACGAGCGCCTCGACGGGATCCAGGCGGCCGCGCTGCGGGCGAAGCTGGGTCGGCTCGACAGTTGGAACGAGGCACGGCGTTCGCTGGCGGCGAGCTACTGCGAGCGACTCGAGGGGAGCTGCGACCTGCTCGAGGTCGACCCCCGCGGCGAGTGCGTTTACCACCTCTTCCCGGTCCGCGTGCGCGAGCGCGACGCGGTCCGCGCGGCGCTCGCCGAGCGCGGCATCGGCTCGGGCGTCCACTACTGGCCCGCCGTCCACCGCCAGCCGCCGTTCGCCGACCGTGGCGCCGGCGAGGCGCTGCCGGGCGCGGTCCGCTGGAGCGAGGAAGAGCTCTCGCTGCCGATCTTCCCCGAGCTTTCCGAGTCAGAGGTCCTGCAGGTGTCCGAGTCCCTCCAACGCGCAATCGAGGTGACGCAGTGAACAGTGACGGTGCAACCGGTTCGCCCCTCAGGTTCGGGCTGGTCGGGTTGGGCTACTGGGGCCCCAACCTGTTGCGGGTCCTGGCCGAGATGGAGGAGACCGAGGTCAAGTGGATGTGCGACCTCGACTCCCAGCGGCTCGAGCGTTTCGGCCGCCGCTACCCCGGCGCCCTGCGCACGACCGAGTTCGACGACCTGCTCGACGACCCCGAGCTCGACGCGATCGTCGTCGCCACGCCGGTCTTCACCCACTTCGACCTTGCCTCGAAGGCGCTGCGGGCCGGCAAGCACACCTTCGTCGAGAAGCCGCTCGCCTCCTCGGCCGAGGAGGCCGGGCAGCTGATGCGGCTGGCCGAGCTGGCCGACCGCAAGCTGATGTGCGGGCACACCTTCGTCTACAGCCCGCCGGTCCGCGCCGTCCGCTCGCTGCTCGAGGCGGGCGACCTGGGGGAGATCTTCTTCATCTCCTCCAGCCGCGTGAACCTCGGTCTGCACCAACCCGACGTCAGCGTGATCTGGGACCTCGGCCCGCACGACTTCTCGATCCTCCTGCACTGGCTCGGTGAGACCCCGACCCGGGTGCGCGCGGTCGGGCGCGACTCGATCGTCCCCGGCATTCCCGACGTCGCCTTCGTCACCCTCACCTACGAGAGCGGCATCGTCGCCAACGTCGAGCTCAGCTGGCTGGCGCCGAGCAAGCTGCGCCGCACGGTCGTGGTCGGCAGCCAGAAGATGGTCGTCTACGACGACGGCGCGCCGGAGCCGGTGCGCGTCTTCGACCACGGCGTCGTCTACAAGGACCCGGAGACCTTCGGCGAGTACCAGCTCTCCTACCGGACCGGCGACATCCTCTCGCCCAAGATCGACACGCGCGAGCCGCTGATGGAGGAGATGCGCGACTTCGCCGCCTCGATCCGCGACGGCAGCGAGACCGTCTCCGACGCCGCGCTCGCCCGCGACGTCGTCTGCCTGGTCGAGGCGGCCGACCGCTCGCTGCGCGAAGGCGGCGTCGAGGTGACGATCGACGAGAGCGCCGGCGAAGGGATCTTCCTGCGCTCGCGACGCCGCCAGCTGGCGGTGGGCTGAGCGATGGGGCTCGGGCTCGACGTCGGCAACGGCGAGGCGGCGGTCGGTCGCCGGCCCGACCTGCGCGCGCTGCCCGGCGGCCGCGGTCTCGACCAGCTCGTCGTCGCCCGCCACCACAGCCAGCGCGACTCGGAGGTGCGGCGGCTGCTGCTGGTCGCCGACCTGCTCGCCCTCTGCGCCGGCCTCGGGGCGGCGACCCTGCTGTTCTCCCAGCACCCCGGCGAGTTCCTCTGGGGCGTCGTCCTGCTGCCGCTCTGGGTCGTCGTCTTCAAGGCCTACGGCCTCTACGACCGCGACACGAAGCGGATCAGCCACGGCACGGTCGACGACCTGCCCTGGATCTTCCACGCGATGCTGCTCGGCTCGCTGCTCTTGCTGGGGATCTTCCGGCTGACGCCGATCGGCGGCATCGAGCTCGCCGACCTCGCCGTCTTCGCCGTCGTCGGCACCGCCGCGGTCACCGCGCTGCGAGTCGTCGCCCGCCACCTCGCCGCCTCGCTGCTCGGCCCCGAACGGGTGCTGCTGATCGGCGACGGCGTCCAGGTCGGGACGCTGGCCCGCAAGCTCGTCGCCCACCCCGAGTACGCGGTCGAGCCGGTCGGCCTGATCTCCAGCAGCGGCGAGCCGAGCGAGGAGACCGAGCTGCCCCTGCTCGGCACGCTCGAGCACCTCGACCTCGAGCGGGTGCTCGCCGAGCAGCGGGTCGAGCGGGTCGTCGTCGCCCACGAGGACTACGACGACGGTCAGCTCTTCGGCCTGCTCTGCCGTTGCCGCGAGCTCGGCGTCAAGCTCAGCGTCCTGCCCCAGCTCTTCGACGCGCTCGGCCCCTCGGTCGAGCTCGACGACGTCGAGGGGGTGACCGTGCTCGGGATCACGCCGCCGGTGCTGCCGCGCTCCTCGCGCTTCCTCAAGCGCACGATGGACGTCGTCGGCGCCGGCGTGCTGCTCGTCCTCGCCGCCCCGGTGATCGCGGTCGCGGCGATCGCGATCAAGCTCGACTCGTCCGGACCGGCCTTCTTCCGCCAGACACGGATCGGCCGCGAAGGCCGGCGCTTCCAGCTGCTCAAGTGCCGGACGATGTGCGAGGACGCCGAGGGGATGCAGGCGGAGCTGATGGCGCAGAGCAAAGACCCCGACTGGCTGCACCTCGAGCACGACCCCCGGGTCACCCGGGTCGGGCGCTTCCTGCGCCACTCGAGCATCGACGAGCTGCCGCAGCTGTGGAACGTGCTGCGCGGCGAGATGAGCCTGGTCGGACCGCGGCCGATCTGCGCGGACGAGGACCGTCAGCTGCAGGGCTGGCGGCGCACCCGGATCGACCTGACGCCGGGGCTGACCGGCCTCTGGCAGGTGCTCGGCCGGGCCAACATCCCGTTCGAGGAAATGATCAAACTCGACTACCTGTACGTCACCAACTGGTCGCTGTGGACCGACGTCAGCTTGATCCTCCGCACTCTGCCGGCGGTGCTGTTCAAGCGCGGCGTCAACTAGCGGTGGCGCGATGACCGCGCCGCGCGCGCCTGGCGCCGAGCCCCTCGTAGGCCGCCAGCAGGCGACCCTCCGAAGCCTCCCAGCCGAGCCCACGGGCACGTTCGCCACCGGCCCTGGCGAGGCTCGCGCGGCGCTCGGGCCCCCGCGCCAGCGCCGCCACCTGCGTGGCGAAGGAGTCGAGGTCGCCGCGCTCGGCGTAGGCGATCGCATCGCCGGCGGTGCGCCGCGTCTCCAGCAGCGGGAAGGCGACGACCGGACGCTGCGCCGCCATGTACTCGGCGATCTTGATCATCGTCGAGCGGTCGTTGAGCTCGGTGGGGGGAGCGGGGTCGAGGCAGATGTCGGCATCGGCGAGCAGGACGGGGACCTGGGCGTGGGGGACGCGACCGGTGAAGCGCACCTGCTCGCCGATGCCGAGCGCCTCGGCCCGCGCTTCCAGCGGCGCCTGCAGCGAGCCGTCGCCGACCAGCGTCAGCTCGGCACCGGGCAGGTCGTGGGCCTCGGCGAGCAGCCCGAGCAGGGGCAGCAGCTGGTCGACGCCGTCCTGGCTCTCCATGCAGCCGAGGAAGAGCAGTCGCGGCCGCTCGAGCCGGCCGCCGCGGCCGCCGCGCGCAGCCGCGAAGGCGGTGGCGGGCGGGCCGTTGCGGACGACGACGACCCGCTCGGGCGCGACGCCGCCGCGCTCGATCGCGAGCTGGCGGTGCGACTCGTTGGCGGCGAGGACGAGCGTCGCGCAGCGCAGCGAGAGCCGCTCCAGGCGGCGCAGCACGGCGGCGACCCGGCGGTCGCCGAACTTCGCTTCGTAGAGCTCCGGGGCGAGGTCGTGGTGGTCGAAGACGGCGTCGCGGCCGAGCAGGCGGGCGAGCCAGCCGACGGCGAACAGCGTGTCCGGCGGGTTGTGCAGGTGGACCACGTCGGCGCCGCGCAGCAGCTGGCCGAGGCCGGCCAGGTGGAGCTTGGCGTTGGCGACCGCGTACTCGACCAGGAAGCCGCGCGCGCTGGCCGACGTCACCGGCAGCCGGAAGCGGCGGACCCGCACCCCGGCGACCGTCTCGGCGCGCGCCTGGCCCGGCGCGCGCGGTGCGATCACCGTGACCGTGTGCCCGGCCCCGACGAGGCTTTCCGCCTCCGCCCGCACCCGCACGTCCTGGGGGTAGGGGCTGTTCTCGAGCAGCATCGCGACCCGCGCCATCGGCCCGACCCTAGACCCAGCGCCCCCGACAGCAAGTAACGGTTTGGAGATCGAGGCAAACGGCGTCGAGGTCGCCTACGTGGTGGGCATCTACCCGGCGGTCTCGCACACCTTCATGCTGCGCGAGGTGCTGGCGCTGCGGGCGCTCGGCGCCCGCGTGGAGACGATCTCGATCCACCGGGCGAGCCCCGCCGACGCCCTCTCGGCCGACGACCGGGCCGAGCGCGAGCGCACCCACGCGCTGCTGCCGGCCCGCCGGCGCGAGGTGCTTGCCGCCCACCTGCGCGCCATGGCCTCGCCGCGCGCCTATCTCGCGACTCTCGCGCACGCTCTGCGCAGCGGCCGCGGCGGACCCAAGCAGCGGCTCTGGCAGCTCTTCTACTTCGCCGAGGCGGTGATGATCTGGCACCACTGCTCCGGTCTCGGCATCCGCCACCTGCACGCCCACTTCCTCAACCAGGCGAGCGACGCGGCGATGTTCGCGGCGCACTACGGCAACGCGCGCGGCGACGGGTCGCCCTGGACCTGGAGCTTCACGATGCACGGGCCGAACGAGCTCTACGAGGTCTCCCGCTTCCGCCTCGCCGAGAAGGCGAGCTCGGCCGACGCGGTCGTCTGCATCAGCGACTTCGCGCGCAGCCAGGTGATGGGCTTCGTGCCGGAAGCGCGCTGGCCGCGCCTGCGCGTCGTCCACTGCGGGGTCGATCCCAGCGAGTACGACCCCGACCGGCAGAGCGCCGAGCTCGCCGGTCTCGGCTTCCGCATCCTCTACGTCGGCCGTCTCGTCCCCTTCAAGGGGCAGGCGATCCTGCTCGAGGCGTTGGCGGCGCTGCGCGCCGGCGGGGTCGACGCCAGCCTGACCGTGATCGGCGAAGGCCCGTCGCGGCGGGCCCTGGAAGCCCGTACCGCAGAGCTCGGCCTGGCCGGGGCGGTGAGCTTCGAGGGCGCCGTCGGCCAGGACGAGATTCGCGCCCACTACGCCGCCGCCGACGCCTTCTGCCTGCCGTCGTTCGCCGAGGGGGTGCCGGTCGTGCTGATGGAGGCGATGGCGATGCGTCTGCCGGTCGTCACCTCGCGGATCATGGGGATCTCCGAGCTCGTCGAGGACGGCGAGGACGGGCTGCTGGTCAGGCCCGGGCGGGTCGACGAGCTGCTCGCCGCGCTGCATCGGCTCGCCGTCGACCCCGGCCTGCGCGAGCGGCTTGGCCGGCGCGGTCGCGAGAAGGTGATCGCCGAGTTCGACGTGCGCGAGTCGGCCGAGCAGCTCGCCGCGGTACTGGCCGAGGTCACCGGGCCGAGCCCCGCGCCGCTCGTGGGCGTGCGCTCGTGAGCGCCGAGCGCGGCAGCTACCGGGCCGGGTTCTTCTTCGGTGGCCTCAGCTTCCTCGCCACGCTGCTGCTCGGCTTCGGCTCGACGATCCTCACCGCGCGCCTCTACGGCGTCTCGGTGATCGGCGACTTCGCCCTCGTCTACGCCCCCGTCTCCGTCCTCTGGGTGCTCTCCACCGTCAAAGAGCAGCAGGCGTTGATCAAGGAGCTGAACGGGCTCGAGCCGCGCGATCCGCGGGTGACCGAGCTGTTCGCGGCGGTCTTCACCTTCTCGGGGGCGCTGACCCTCGCCGTCGCCCTGCTCGACGCCGCCGCCTGCGCCTGGGTCTTTCCCGGGCCGCTCGACGCGCCGCAACTGCTCGCTCCGGCGCTGGTCTCGATCGCCGGCTACGTGCTCGTCACCAACACCGGCTGGAACCTCGACTCGGTCCTCTCCAGCTTCATCGCCGGGCGCCAGCTCTTCCACGTCCGCCTCGGCGAAGCGCTCGCCTTCATCGTCCTCGCCACCGCCTTCAGCTTCGTCTGGGACTCGGTCTGGGGACTGGTCCTGGCGACGATCGGCGCCTCGCTGCTCGCCCTCGTCCACCGCGTCGCGGTCGTGCGCCCGTTCGTGCGCGGTCGCCTCGGTATCGAGGAATACCGCTCCGGCCTGCGGGCGCTGCCGGCGATGCTGAGCTTCGGGCTGCGCGCGACGCCCGGCCAGCTCGCCACCGGGATCAGCCAGCAGGGCGGCGTCTGGGCGGTCGGCCTGGTCGCGCCGGTCGCCGCGGTCGGCGCCTACAGCCGCGCGATGACGATCCCGAAAAGCGTCCAGCAGGCGAGCATGAGGATCACCGAAGTGCTGTTCCCGACCCTGGTCGAACGCCGCTCGCGGGACGACGGCCACGGCTTCGACCGCGCCCTGATCGACTCGATCCGCTACGAAGTGATCGGCATGCTGCTGCTCGCCGCGGCGATCGGCGGCGCCGCCAGGACGATGCTCGACCTCTTCGGCCCGGGCTTCAGCGAGGCGGTCACCTCGCTCGTCCTGCTGCTCCTCTTCCCGGCGCTGGCCTCGATCACGCTGACCCAGACGCAGGCGCTCTGGGCGGTCGACCGTCCCGGGCTGACCAGCGTCGTCGCGATCGTGCGGATGGTCGTGACGATCGTCCTGCTCGTCGTCCTCACCCCGTCGATGAACTTCGCCGGACCGCCGATCGCGCTGCTCGCCGGCATGCTCGTCGCGGCGCTGCTCTTCGGCTTCGCCCTGCGCGACCACCTGGCCCGCCCGCTGCGCGCCACCTGGCCGCTGCGCGAGCGCGCCGCCCTGCTGCTCGCCTACGTGGCCGGGTTCGGCGCCGCCCACCTGGTCGAACGGGCGACCGGCTCGCTGGCGGCGCTGCCGCTCTGCCTCGCAGCCGGCTCCGCCGCCTACCTCGGCGTGCTCGCCCTCTGCGGGGGCGTCAACGAGCGCGACCGCCGCCGCCTCGGCGACGCGCTGGCCCGCTACCGGTCGGGGTGGAGTTCCATGCGCAGCAGCTCCAGCTCCCCCCAGGGGAAGCCGGAGAGCAGCTGGTTGGGGTAACCGCCGTCGAAGTAGCCGTCGATCCCGTTGTAGGGGTTGCGCGGCGCGGTGATCGGGTCCTGGGCGAAGAGCTGGACGATCGAGGAGCCGTCGCGGACGACCAGGCCGTAGCGCTGGGCGGCTTCGGCGATCAGCCGGGCGGTGCGGGGTAGGCCGAGGCCGGCGACGTCGAGGCTCGGGTCGAGGCGCAGGCGGGCGCCCTCGGGCAGCGCCAGGGGATCCGCCGACCTGCCGTCGCCGCGCTTCGCCGGTGAGCTGTAGACGCCGGCGCGGATCTCCGGCAGGGCGATCGCCAGGGCGTGGTCGATCGCGCCGCGCCGCAGGTCTTCGAGCGTGATCAGGCCGCCGGCGATCGAGAGCGAGGAGGCCGAGGCGCCCCACCACGGCTCGGCGCCGGGCCAGGAGCCACGGCCGTAGACGCCGGAGCTGGCGGAGACGTCGCGCATCGCCCCGCCCCAGGAAGCTCGCGGACCGGTCGCGGTGCGGGTCAGCCGCCAGAACTCCCAGAGCCGGTCGGTCGCGGGCTGCCAGACGACCAGGTGGCCGTCGGTCCCGCGTGAAGGCAAGGCGCCCGGCGGCAGCGGCACCCGCTCGAAGGCGGCCTGCAGGGCGGGGGAGTGGACCGGGCTGGCGAGCGCCACCCGCACGGTCGGCTGGTCGGGCCCGACGGTGTAGATCGGGACGCTGTAGCGGGTGGTGCCGATCCAGGGCCCGATTCCGGCGGCCTGCTCCTCGTCGACCTCGGCGGCGAGGGCCCCGACCAGCGGCGCCGACTGCGGATCGAGCGGCGCGTCGGCGGGGAGGGGGCTGTTCCAGAAGCTGGTCGGCGAGAAGAAGCGGAAGTGCTCGCGGGCCGCCCGGTCGGCGCTCGTCTCGGTTTCGGGCAGGCTGTCGCTGCCGCAGCCGGCCCCGGCGAAGGCGGTAGCGAGCAGGACCAGCAGGCACGAAACAATCGTCCAAGAGCGGTTGCAGGAGTGCGGCGGGCGGGGGGGTCCGGCCGATACGGAGTGGGCATGCGCGCCCGCTCGTCCTCGATCCCCGCAACCGTGGCGGTTCTCGCCTGCGCGCTCGCCGCGCTCGCCGCGCCGCTCGCCGCGACCGCGTCCGCCCCCGCGGTCGGTCCCGGCAAGGGGCTGTTCCAGCGGGCCAAGGCCTCCAGCGCCGGCTTCCGCTTCTTTTCCCCGACCAGCTTCTGGAACACGCCGCTCGCCGCCGGCGCCCAGGTCGAGCCCGGCTCGGCCCGCATGGTCGCCGCCCTCGCCGCCGAGGTAGAGGAGGAGCGCCGCGCCGCCAGTGGCCCGTGGATCTCGACGACCAAGTTCAGCGTGCCGATCTACACCGTCGGCGCCGCCCTGCCGACGGTCCGGGTCAAGCTGACCAGCCCGGTCAACTCGCCCGCCCTGCAGGCCGCCTTCGAGCGGGTGCCGCTGCCGCCGCGGGCCCAGGCTTCGGCCGGCACCGACGGCCACCTGGTCGTCTGGCAGCCGGCGACCGACCGGCTCTGGGAGTTCTGGCGCTTCGTCCGCACCGCCCAGGGCCCGGCCGCCTCCTGGGGCGGGGCGATGGAACGGGTCTCGACCGGCACCGGCGTCTACGGCGCGGAGTCCTGGCCGAACGCCGAGCCGTGGTGGGGCGCCTCCGCCTCCTCGCTCTCGATTGCCGGCGGCCTGATCACGCTCGAAGACCTGCGGCGCGGCGCGATCGACCACGCCCTGGCGATCGCCCTGCCGGAGATCCGCGCCGGCGTCTACTCGCTGCCCGCCAAGCGCACCGACGGCAAGTCCTCGAACCCGCTGGCGCTGCCCGAGGGCGCCCGCCTGCGCCTCGACCCGAGCCTCGACGTCGCCGGCCTCGGCTTGCCCCGCACCGCCCGGCTGATCGCCGAAGCCGCCCAGCGCTACGGGATCGTCGTCCGCGACGGCTCCTCGATCGTCCAGTTCTTCGCCCAGGACCCGGTCTCGACCGGCACCAACCCCTACGCCGGCCCGAGCGGCTACTTCGACGGCCTCTACCCCCACCAGCTGCTCGCCGACTTCCCCTGGGAGCGCTTGCGGGTCCTGAAGATGGACCTGCGCCCTGACGCTTAGGCCGGGCGGGCAGCGATCAGTAGCTGCTGTCCGCACTGAGCCGCGACTCGCGGACGAACGCAAGCGCCGCGCCGACCAGCAGGCCGGCGACGAACCCGATCACGACGTAGACGATGAAGGTCGAACGGCGGTCGCTGACCGCCGAGGTGGCGGGGGAGATCACCTGGATCAGCCGCGTCGAGGTCTCGCCCTGGACGCTGAGGGTGTAGGCCTGGCCGATCGCGTCGGCGCGCAGCGAGGCGGCTTCGACTTCGGCGCGCGCCACGTTCACTTCTTCTTCTGCGGCGGGCGTTTCCCGCTCCGCGGCGTCCTCGCGCGCCGCGTTCAGCTGCTGCTTGGCCTGCTTGCGGTCGATCAGCGCCTCGCGGTAGCGGTCGTAGAGGCGGTCGGTGTCCGGCCTCGTTTCGTTCAGCTTCGCCGCGTAGCGCATCAGCGAGCGGGCGCTGAGGTTGGCGAGTGCGATCGCCTGGTCGGAGTCGGGCGAGGTCGCTTCGATCCGGAAGACCGGGCTTTCCTTGATCGGCGTCGCGGTCACGTGCTCCTGGACGCCCTTGACGGTGATCCCGGTTTCTTCCGAAACCGGCTTGGCCACCGCCAGCGCGGTGACGGTGCGGCTGTAGCCGGCGGCGAGCGATTCGGTGGCGGTCGCGTAGCCGGAGAGGGCGCCGGGCGCGCTGATGTCGATGCCGGCGATCGCGAGTTTGGTCGTCGCCGTGTACTCGGGGTTGCGCAGCAGCGCGGCGCCCACGGCGACCGCCACGCAGACGACCACCGAGGCGAGCACGATCCACCAGTGCCACAGCATCGCCCGGGTGAGCGTGACCGCCGGCGGCGGCTCGGCGACGGTCTTGTAGTTGTCCGGGGCCGGGGTCATCGGGCTCGGTAACTTTCCGGGCGCTCATGGCCACGGCGGCGGAAATCGGCAGACGGCAGTTGGGCAAGGCGCGCCGCTCCGGTGAACACGTGCTGCGCCGGGCCAGCGCCGCCGGCCGGCCGCTGCCGGACTTCCTCATCGTCGGCGCCCAGAAGGCGGGCACCACCTCGCTGCAGGCCTACCTGACCCAACACACCTCGGTCGTCGCCCCGGTCACCAAGGAGGTTCACTACTTCGACCGCTCCTACGAGCGCGGGACGGGTTGGTACCGGGCCAACTTCCACCGCGTCGAGCCCGGCTTGCTGACCGGCGAGGCGACCCCCTACTACCTGTTCCACCCCGCGGTTCCCCAGCGCGTCGCCGAGCTGCTCCCCGAGGCGCGCCTGCTGGTCCTGCTGCGCGACCCGATCGACCGCGCCTTCTCCCACCACAACCACGAGCGCGCGCTCGGCTTCGAGGAGCTCTCCTTCGAGGACGCGCTCGCCGCCGAAGCGGTTCGGCTCGAGGGGGAGGAGGAGCGGCTGCTCGCCGACCCCGGCTACCGCTCGTTCGCCCACCAGCACCACTCCTACCTCAGCCGCGGCCGTTACGCCGGGCAGCTGGAACGCTGGTTCGAGTGCTGCGGCGAGGAGCGCATCCTCGTGCTCAGCGCCGAGGAGCTGTTCACCCAGCCCGCCGCCGTCCTGCACCGTGCGCAGGAGTTCCTCGGCCTGCCCGCCCAGACGCCGACCGACCTCTCCGCCAGGAACGCCCGTTCCTACGCGCCGATCTCCGCGGCCGTGCGCGATCGGCTGAGTCTTGAGTTCGCCGCCGACAACGAGCGGCTGAGCGCCCTGCTGGGCCGCGATCTCGGCTGGCAGTAGGCGGCGATGCTGATCGTCAACGCCGACGACTGGGGGCTGCGGCCCGAGGTCACCGACGCGATCCTCGAGACCTGGCGCGCCGGCGCCGTCACCGCCGCCTCGGCGATGGTCCACATGGAGGACAGCGAGCGCGCCTTCGCGCTGGCGCGGCAGGAGGGGCTGCCCCTCGGCCTGCACATCAACCTGAGCACCCCGTTCACCGCGGACGCCGTGCCGGCCGAGCGTCGCGCCCGCCAGCAGCGCGCGGTCGAGTACTTCGCCGCCTCGCCTCGCCGCCGCTACGCGCTCGACCCGACCGCCTGGCGACTGCTCGACGGTTGCGTCGCCGACCAGTTGACGGCCTTCGCCGAGGCGTGGGGCGCTCCCGCCGACCACGCCGACGGCCACCAGCACCTGCAGACCTGCCCGACCGTGCTGAGCGGCCGGGCGCTGGGCGCGCTGCGCACCCTGCGGCGCGCGCACGGCTTCGTGCCCGGCCAACGGTCCTCGCCGAAGCGGGCCTACCGCGGCCTGGTCAACGAGGTCGTCGGGCTGCGCTTCCGCTCTGTCTGTTTCGTCTCGATCCGAGACGTGCACCCCGAGCTCGGCGGCGTCGGCCTCGCCGGCGTGGTCGACCGGGCCGGTGGGCGCGGCGTCGAGGTGATGGTCCATCCCGCCTGGGAGGACGAGCGCGAGATCCTGCTTGGCGACGCCTGGCGCGAGCTGGTGCAGCGGATGCCGACGGGGTCCCATGCGGATCTAGGCTGAGTCGGCGGCCAGCGGAATATCCCCGATCCGGTACTCCCGCACCGGCGAGAGCAGCGCCTCCAGCGCCACCCCCGAGAGGGTCTCCTGCTCGAGCAGCGCCGTGGCGATCTCCTGCACCGCCTCCCAGTTGCCGCGCAACACGTAGAGCGCCCTGGCCTTGGCCTCCTCGACGATCCGCTCGGTCTCTTCGTCGATCACGTCGAGGGTGTGGGGTCCGACCGAGCCGAGGTCCTGCAGGGAGGCGCCGAGGAAGACCTCGCCGCCGGCCTCGCCGATCGTCACCGAGCCCAGGGCCGGGCTCATCCCGTAGGAGGTGACCATCTGACGGGCAAGTTTGGTCGCCGCGTGCAGGTCGTCCATCGCCCCGGTGGAGCCCTCGCCGAACTCCGCCCACTCCGCCGCGGTGCCCGAGAGGATCGCGACCAGCTGGCGCTCGAGGTCCGATTGGGCGTGCATCACCGCGTCGCGGTCGGTGAGCATGTGGGCGGCGGTGCCGAGCTGGCGCCCGCGGGCGACGATCGAGAGCTTCTGGGCGGAGACGGTCTGCCCGATCGAGCGCGTGGCGACCGCATGGCCGGCCTCGTGCACGGCGATCGTCCAGCGCTCCCCCTCGGTCAAGACGTGGGACTTCTTGGCCGGGCCGGCGACGACCCGGTCGATCGCCTCCTCGAGGGTCGGCTGGTCGATCTCCTCCCTACCTTCGCGCACGGTGAGTAGCGCCGCCTCGTTGACCAGGTTGGCGAGCTCCGCGCCGGAGAAGCCGGGGCACAGTTTGGCGATCTCGGAGAGGTCGACGCCGCCCGCGAAGGAGCGCCCTTTGGCGTGCAGCTCGAGGATTTCATAGCGCCCGTGCACGTCGGGCACGTCGATCACCACCTGGCGGTCGAAGCGCCCCGGTCGAAGCAGGGCGGGGTCGAGGATGTCGGGCCGGTTGGTCGCCCCCATCACGCAGACCCCGGCGTCCCCGCCGAAGCCGTCCATCTCGACCAGGAGCTGATTAAGCGTCTGCTCGCGCTCGTCGTTGCCCTGGCCCACGCCGGCGCCGCGCTTTCGCCCGGCGGCGTCGAGCTCGTCGATGAAGATGATCGCCGGCGCCGCTTTGCGCGCCTTGGCGAAGAGGTCGCGGATCCGCGCCGCGCCGACCCCGACCAGCGACTCGACGAACTCCGCGCCGGAGGCCGAGAAGAAGGAGGCGTCGGCCTCCCCGGCGGTGGCCCGGGCGAGCAGGGTCTTGCCGGTCCCCGGCGGGCCGACCAGGAGCACCCCCTTGGGGGCGGCGGCGCCCATCGCCAGGTATTTGGAGGGGTCGTCGAGGAAGTCGCGGATCTCGCGCAGCTCGGCCAGCGCTTCGCCGGCGCCGGCGACCGAGTCGAAGGTGATCGCCCCTTTGGTGCCCTTCTTTCGTTTCTTGCCCTTGCCGCCGAAGACCGAGAAGGCGCCGACCCCGCCAGTGCCGTCGCCGGTCTGGCGGATGAAGAAGGCAAACAGGCAGACCAGGATCAGGATCGGCAGCAGGAACTGGACGACCACGGTGCGTTCGCCCTTGCCCGACTGGGGGTCCACGGAGACCTGCGCGCCACCCTCGGTGAGCTCGCCGACCAGCTGCTGGGTGGCGGCGTCGGAGCCGGGGTAGTCGGCGTAGTAGGTGAGCCCACCCTCGGTCGCGACGACCACCTGGTGGTCGTAGTCGAGCAGGGTCGCCTCGGCCACGCGACCGCCTTCGGCGACGTGGGTGATCGTCGAGAGCGGCACCTTGGTGCCCTCGCCCTCGGGACCCAGCGAGCCCAGCAGGTTGAAGAAGGCGATCAAGAGGAGCGCCGAGGCCAAGAGCAGGAAGGTGGAGAGCTTGTCCTTGGCGAGGAAGCGGCCGATCGGGGCCAGCCGCTCACCGGCCGCCTTCAAGAAGGAGCTCTGCTTCCTGGCTTGCGTGAGGCGGGGGTTCGACATGACCGAAAGGGCGCCCCCATGGGGGCAGGGCAGCACGATCTCCGCTCAGGGCGGGGGGGATGTGAACAGGTTGAGAACAAGACGCAAACGAGCACGGACCCCGTGTCAAGCCCGTTTACGAATTCGTTGCAGCAATTTCACGCTGAGTTCCCCTGAGATTCACAGGTGCCCGAGCGGCGACGTGGAGGATCGCGATCAACTCCCGTGATCCAAAAAAACAGCGGGTAAAACCCACCCAAGGAGGACCAATGTCGGCTGTCAAGAGCATTAACCGAGTGCGCAGTCGCGCTCGTGTTGCGCTCCTCGCCGGAGGTGTCGTCGCCGCCCTCGGCTTCGGCGCTCTCAACGTTGGGACCGCGGCAGCGGCTCCCGCCTGCACCGGCTCCAGCATCACCGGTCAGGGCGCTTCGCTTCAGAAAATCGCCCAGCAGAACGTCTGGAAAGTCGGTTTCGAGTCCAGCATCTGCAACAAAGGCACCGAACCGAAGATCACCTACAACTCCACCGGCTCGGGCGCAGGTCTCGTCGAGTGGAACCACGACGGCACCAAAGGCTCGATCAACACCGCGCTGAGCTTCATCTCCACCGATGACGCTCCGACCGCGGCTCAGATCGGCAACATCCAGAGCGTCGCCGGCGGCGCCAAGCTGGCCGTCGTCCCGGTCGCCCAGACCGCGATCGCGATCGTCGCCAACCTGCCGGAAGGCTGCGAACTGGAAGGCATCTCCAACACCAGCCTCGCCGCCGTCATGGAAGGCCGCCTCTCCACCTGGGACAAAGTCGAAGGCACCGAAGGGACCTGCGCCTCGCCGATCAGCCGCGTGGTCCGCAAAGACGGTTCCGGCACGACCTACCAGTTCAAGAACTACCTGTTCAAACTGTTCAACAAAGGCCTCTTCTGCACCACCGGCTCGACCGAAGGCAAAGCCACCTGGGCTGACCTCGAGCCGATCGGTGCCGGCGGCAAACCCAACATCGACTGGCCGGAAAGCTGCCCGGAAAAAACGCTGAGCGCTGTTGTTCGCCCGGCGGCCACCGGTGGCGGTGCCGTGGTCAACACCGTTGACGCGACCGACGGCTCGATCGGCTACGCCTCGCTGCCCGACGCCGTCGCCAACAAAGACGCCGGCACGGTGATCCTGGCCATGCAGAACAACGGCCAGAAAAAAGGTGCTGAAGCGAACTACGCTCAGCCGAACGTGGGCACCGTCGCCAACTGCTCGGCGATCGCCTACAAAGTGCCGAAAATCGGTACGGGTCTGGAAGTCGACTGGTCGCAGGTGTTCGGCGCCCAGCCGGCCGTGGGTGGCCTCAACTACCCGCTCTGCACCCTGACCTACAGCCTCGTGTTCAACGACTACAGCGCCGCTGGCTTCACCGAAGGCCAGGCGACCACGGTCCGCGACTACATCTACGAGTACATCGCCCAGGCTGCTGGTCAGAGCGCGATCAACAGCAACTACTACTCGGCGGTGCCGAGCACCGGCAACCCCCTGACCGACGTCCTCGGCGCGACTCAGCGGGCAGCCAAAACGATCGCCTTCTAGTCAAGGCCGACGTTTGCGAGAAAGGGCCGGGCGAAAGCCCGGCCCTTTCTGCGTTGCCGGCTTTTACTTTCTTGTTGCAGCGATCGGCCATAGATGTTCACATCCACCGGTTCCGCCGCCTCGATCATCGGCCCCACTGATGAACGTCTCGGGGAAAGGTGGCGGAATGGACTGCAGGCCGGTGCAAGGTGGAGGACGTCTTACTCGCAGGTTGGGATTCGCGCTGCTCGCGATCGCCGCCCTCCTGGCCGTCTACGCCCAGTCCGCCGGCGCGCTCGGCGGCGGCCAGATCGGCACCTCCTTCGGCACCCCCGGGGTGGGCAACGGTCAGTTCTTCAACCCCGGCTCCTTCGGCGCCGACCCGGTCGACGGCACCCTCTACACCGTCGACTACAACGGCGTGCTGGAAACCGAAGCCTCCAACTACCGCATCCAGCAGCTCTCCTCGAGCGGCGAATTCAAAGCCTCGGCGGAAATCAAACGCTTCCCGACCAGCAAAAAAATCATCGGCCTGCAGGGCGTCGCGGTCGACCACGACCTCGGTCGCATCTACCTGGTGGAGACCTGCCGCCTGCCGACCGTCTCCGAAAACTTCAACTGCAAAGAATCGCAGGGCAAATTCGGCGCCCGCAAAATCCTCGTCTACTCGACCACCCCCTCGGCGGGCAAACTCGTCCCCGACGGCACCCTGCCGACGATCGCGCTGCCCGAAGGCGGCGGCAAACAGATCTACAACCCGCAGGCGGTCGCGGTTGACCCCAACAACCACGACATCGTCATCCTCGGCGAAGACTTCAGCGGCAAAAAGGTGATCCAGCGGGTCAGCTCGACCGGCACCTTCGGCAACCGCTTCACCGACAGCACCGGCAAAATCGCCCAGCCCGCCGGACCGGCGGTCTCCCTGGCGGTCGGCCCGACCGGCACCGCCTACACGGCCTCCCTGGACAACTCCTCGGGCGCGGTGGAAACGCGCCTGTGGCAGCTGCCCCAGAGCCTGGCCTCGATCGAAGCGGTCCCCGGCGTCGCCGCCGCGCAGGCCAAAGAGAACTGGACCAACGACTTCGGCGGCAACGTCGAACCGAACTTCGGCGGTCCGCAGATGGCGATCTCCCCCGACGGCAGCACGCTCTACTTCAAGGAGCTGATCACCGCCTCGGCCGAAAAAGAACCGGGTGAGTTCGTCGTCCGCGCCTACTCGCTGAGCAAAGGCGAAACGACCGGCCTCTGGGGCGGCGGCACGGGCGGCAAATGCAACGTGCAGACGACCAGCGCGGCGCTGGCGGCGCTGCCCTCCGGCAACCTCGCGGTCTTCGACTTCGGCGCCCCGACCGCCAAAACCACCGACGCCCCGGCCTTCGGCCGCAAGGTCGCGACCTTCGGCCCGAGCGGCACCGGCTGCAAAGAACCGGTGGCGAAATTCACGATCAACGGCAAACCGGCAAGCGAAGAACCGACCGGGATCAAACCCGGCGACACGGTCACCTTCAGCGCCGCCAGCTCCGAACTGGCCGGCGGCTTCCGCAAGCAGCTGATCTGGAAATTCGGCGACGGCACCGAACAGGTCGTCGGCGAACCGAGCGAAGGGGTCGAAGCCCCCGCGACGGTGACCCACAAATACACCAGCGCCGCCAAAGTCACGGTGCGGCTGGAAATCAAGTTGGCGATCCCCAGCTACGGCAACCCGGCGGCGGTCGAGAGGAGCTTCAACGTCGGCACCCCGGTGAGCAACTTCAAACTGAAAGTCGTCAAAGGCGGCACGGGCAGCGGCGGAGTCGCCAGCTCCCCCGCCGGGATCGCCTGCGGTGCCACCTGCGAAGCCGAATTCGCGAGCGGCACCGAAGTCACCCTGACCGCGACCGCCGACGCCGGCTCGCAGTTCAGTGGCTGGTCGGGCGCCGGCTGCTCGGGCACCGGCACCTGCAAAGTGACGATGAGCGAAGCGAAAGAAGTCACCGCCAACTTCGCGCTCGAAACGCGGCAGCTGAAAGTGACCAAGTCCGGCTCCGGCGGCGGCACGGTGAAAAGCTCGCCGACCGGAATCGACTGTGGCCTCGACTGCTTCGAGAACTACGACTACAACAAAGTGGTGACGCTGACCGCGGAAGCCGACGGCAGCTCCGTGTTCAAAGGCTGGAGCGGCGGTGGCTGCTCGGGCACCGGCAGCTGCGAAGTGACGATGACCCTGGCCCACGAGGTCAACGCCCAGTTCGACGCGACCAGCAAATTCACCCTGAAAGTGAAGAAGACCGGCATCGGCTTCGGTCCGGTGACGAGCTCGCCCGCCGGTATCGACTGCCGGAGCATCTGTCAGGCGAGCTTCAACGGCGGCTCGACGGTCGTCCTCGACGGCACCCCCGGCGCGGGCACCAAAGCCCTCGTCTGGACCGGCTGTGACGAAGTCGTCGGCTCCAACGACTGCAAAGTCGTGCTCAACGCCAACCGCGAGGTGACCGCCTTCTTCGACGGCGTCACCTGCACCGGCGCCAACGTCACCGGTACCGGCTCCAGCCTCCAGGCACCGGCCCACAGCTCGATCTGGAAGCCCAACTTCGAGGGCTCCATCTGCGACGAGGGCACCTTCCCGACCGTCACCTACAACGGCACGGGCTCGGGAGCGGGCATGGCCGAGTGGAACTACGACGGGGTCAAAGGCTCGATCAACACCGGCCTCGCCTTCATCGGCACCGACGATGCCCCCAGCGCCCCCCAGATCGCCAACGTCAAGTCGAAAGCCGGCAGCGCCGAGGTGGCGGTGATCCCGGTCGCCCAGACCGCGATCGCGGTGATCGCCAACCTGCCGGCGGGCTGCGATCTGGAAGGCATCACCAACGGCACCCTGGCCGGCGTGATGGAAGGCCGGATCGCCAACTGGTCGAAAGTCGAAGGTGCGGAAGGCAGCTGCAACGCGCCGATCACCCGCGTCGTCCGCAAAGACGCCTCGGGCACGACCGCGCAGCTTAAGAACTACCTGCAGCGCCTCTACGCCAAAGGTCTCTTCTGCACCACCGGCTCGACCGAAGGCAAAGCGAGCTGGGCGCAGCTGGCCAACACCGCCTGGCCCGAGAGCTGTCCGGAAAAGTCGCTCGGCGCTCTGCTCAGGCCCGCGAGCAACGGTGGCAGCGCCCTGGTCTCGACCGTGAACGCCACCGACGGGGCGATCGGCTACGCCGGTCTGCCCGACGCGGTGGCGGCGAAAGGATCCGAGACGACGATCCTCGACCTGCAGAACAACGGCCAGAAGAAAGGCGCCGAAGCGAACTTCGCCGCCCCCAACCTGGGCACGGTCGCCAACTGCTCGGCGATGACCTACCAGGTGCCCAAAGTCGGTGGGGTGCGCGACGTCGACTGGTCGGGCGTCCTCGGCGCCAAGCCGGCGATCGGCGGACTCGACTACCCGCTCTGCACCCTGACCTACGCTCTCGCCTTCCACGGCTACCAGGCCGCGGGCTTCGGCGAAGGCCAGGCGAAGACGGTGCGCGACTACCTCTACGGCTACATCGTGCAGCCGTCCGGGCAGAGCGCGATCAACGGCGGCTACTACGCGGCCCTGCCGGGCTCGAGCCTGGCCCAGTACGACGTTCTGACCGCGGCCCGCAACGCCGCGGCGAGCATCAGCTGGTAGGCGAACCAGGAATTTAACACCGGCCTTTGTGGCATCGGCATAGCGTCACGAACCATGCGAAAGCTCCTGGTTTGTGCTCTCTGTGTCGGTGCCGCGAGCGGTGTTGCGGTCCAGTCCTCGGGCGCGGTCGAGCCGGCCACCTGCTTCGGCTCCGCCACGACGCCGGCCACGACGATCCAGGTCTTCGCGGGCGTGACCACGATCAACGGCTCGCCCGGAGTCGACGTGATCGTCGGCACCGACGGGATCGACGAGATCTACGGCTTCGCCGGCAACGACAAGATCTGCGGGCTCAAAGCGGGCGACCGCATCTACTCCGGCCCGGGCAACGACTCGGTCGACGGCGGCAACAGCGACGACACCCTCTACGGTGGCGCCGGCAACGACCTGATCCTGGGCGGCGCCGGTGCCGACCGGATGGGCGGCGAGAACGGCGAGGACGATCTCTACGGCGGTATCGCCAACGACCGGATCAACGGCGGCGCCGGCAACGACGAGCTCTACGGAGAGGGCGGCGACGACCGCCTCGACGGGGACAACGAGAATCCCTTCTACGGCTTCGGGCCGAGCGACCTCTGCGACGGCGGCGTGGGGGTCAACACGCAGGTCAACTGCCCCTAGGGCGCCCTTTCACATTTTTGTATCAGGCGCTTTTCCCGATGTTCACATGACCGCCGCGCCCCCTCGGCAGCATCGGGATCCGATGATCCTCGCCCCAGGGAAAGAGTAGGTTCGACGATGCGTCGTGCGCTGATAGCCGTAGTCTCGATCGCCGCCCTCCTGGCCGTCTACGCCCAGTCCGCCGGCGCGCTCGGCGGCGGCCAGATCGGCACCTCCTTCGGCACCCCCGGGGTGGGCAACGGTCAGTTCTTCAACCCCGGCTCCTTCGGCGCCGACCCGGTCGACGGCACCCTCTACACCGTCGACTACAACGGCGTGCTGGAAACCGAAGCCTCCAACTACCGCATCCAGCAGCTCTCCTCGAGCGGCGAATTCAAAGCCTCGGCGGAAATCAAACGCTTCCCGACCAGCAAAAAAATCATCGGCCTGCAGGGCGTCGCGGTCGACCACGACCTCGGTCGCATCTACCTGGTGGAGACCTGCCGCCTGCCGACCGTCTCCGAAAACTTCAACTGCAAAGAATCGCAGGGCAAATTCGGCGCCCGCAAAATCCTCGTCTACTCGACCACCCCCTCGGCGGGCAAACTCGTCCCCGACGGCACCCTGCCGACGATCGCGCTGCCCGAAGGCGGCGGCAAACAGATCTACAACCCGCAGGCGGTCGCGGTTGACCCCAACAACCACGACATCGTCATCCTCGGCGAAGACTTCAGCGGCAAAAAGGTGATCCAGCGGGTCAGCTCGACCGGCACCTTCGGCAACCGCTTCACCGACAGCACCGGCAAAATCGCCCAGCCCGCCGGACCGGCGGTCTCCCTGGCGGTCGGCCCGACCGGCACCGCCTACACGGCCTCCCTGGACAACTCCTCGGGCGCGGTGGAAACGCGCCTGTGGCAGCTGCCCCAGAGCCTGGCCTCGATCGAAGCGGTCCCCGGCGTCGCCGCCGCGCAGGCCAAAGAGAACTGGACCAACGACTTCGGCGGCAACGTCGAACCGAACTTCGGCGGTCCGCAGATGGCGATCTCCCCCGACGGCAGCACGCTCTACTTCAAGGAGCTGATCACCGCCTCGGCCGAAAAAGAACCGGGTGAGTTCGTCGTCCGCGCCTACTCGCTGAGCAAAGGCGAAACGACCGGCCTCTGGGGCGGCGGCACGGGCGGCAAATGCAACGTGCAGACGACCAGCGCGGCGCTGGCGGCGCTGCCCTCCGGCAACCTCGCGGTCTTCGACTTCGGCGCCCCGACCGCCAAAACCACCGACGCCCCGGCCTTCGGCCGCAAGGTCGCGACCTTCGGCCCGAGCGGCACCGGCTGCAAAGAACCGGTGGCGAAATTCACGATCAACGGCAAACCGGCAAGCGAAGAACCGACCGGGATCAAACCCGGCGACACGGTCACCTTCAGCGCCGCCAGCTCCGAACTGGCCGGCGGCTTCCGCAAGCAGCTGATCTGGAAATTCGGCGACGGCACCGAACAGGTCGTCGGCGAACCGAGCGAAGGGGTCGAAGCCCCCGCGACGGTGACCCACAAATACACCAGCGCCGCCAAAGTCACGGTGCGGCTGGAAATCAAGTTGGGCACGCCGAGTTACGGGAACCCGACCGCCGTGGAGCGGACCTTCACGGTCGGCACGCCCGCGACGGGACCGAAACTGACCGTGACCAAAACCGGCAGCGGCGCCGGGACCGTGCTGAGCAGCCCGCTCGGGGTCAACTGCGGCGCCACCTGCGTCGCGGAATTCGAAACCGGACAGGAAGTCACCCTTACCGGAACCCCCGACGCCGGTTCCAAAGCGGTCGTGTGGAGCGGCTGCGACAGCATCGTCGGCTCGAACGAATGCAAGGTGACGATGTCCGGCGCGAAAGGCGTCGAAGCGAAATTCGACGCGATCCCGCAGTTCAAAGTGAAAGTGACCAAGGCCGGTGCCGGGGACGGCAGCATCTCCAGCGCTCCGACCGGGGTCTCCTGCGGCATCGGCTGCGTCTCGGCGGAAGGGACCTTCTCGCAGGGCGCCAGCGTGGTCCTCGGCTCGGTCTCGGGCGGCAACTCCAAAGCGGTGGTCTGGACGGGCTGCGACGCGATCGTCGGCGCCAACGAATGCGAAGTGACGATCGGCAGCGCCGACGAGGCGATCACCGCCACCTACAGCCTCCAGCAGCGTCAGCTGACCGTGACCAAGAACGGCTCCGGCACCGGCACGGTGACCAGCAACCCGGCCGGGATCAGCTGCAGCCCCACCTGCAGCGCCAACTTCGACCACGGCACGACCGTGACCCTGAGCGGCGCCCCCGGCGCCAACACGAAAGCGGTGCAGTGGACCGGCTGCGACCAGGTCGTCACCGGTGAATGCAAGGTCACCATGGACGGAGCGAAAGGCGTCACCGCCACCTTCGACCTCGAAAAACGCCAGCTGACGGTGGCCAAGAGCGGCACCGGCTCGGGCGCGGTGACCAGCACCCCCTCCGGCGTCGCCTGCGGCGGGACCTGCTCGGCGGAATTCGCGCACGGCACCGCGGTCACCCTCGCGGGCGTCGCCGACTCGGGCTCCGAAGCGGTCGTGTGGAGCGGCTGCGACAGCATCGTCGGCTCGAACGAATGCAAAGTCACGATGTCGGCGGCGAAAGCGGTGACGGCGAAATTCGACCTCGTGCCCGGCCAGAAACTGCTCAAGGTCAAAAAGGCGGGCAACGGCAGCGGCTCGGTGACCAGCTCGCCGGCGGGGATCGAATGCCTCACCGCCTGCCCGTCCGGCGAAGCCGGGTTCACCGAAAACAGCTCGGTGACGCTCAACGCGGTCTCCGGGTCGAACTCGAAAGCGGTCGCCTGGAGCGGTTGCGACGAAGTCACCGCCGGCGCCTGCAAAGTGACGATGTCGGCGGCCAAAGAAGTCACCGCGACCTTCGCGCTCGAAACGCGCCAGCTGAAAGTCAACAAGGCCGGCAACGGCACCGGCACGGTGACCAGCTCGCCCGCCGGCGTCAACTGCGGCGCCACCTGCACCGTCAACTTCGACCACGGCGCCACGGTGACCCTGACCGCGGTGCCGGGCAGCGGCGCCGAAGCGGCGGTCTGGACCGGCTGCACCGAAGTCGGCACCAACGAATGCGAGGTCAACATGACCGCCGCCAAAGACGTCACCGCCACGTTCACGCTCGAAAAACGCCAGCTGAAAGTCAACAAGTCCGGATCGGGCAGCGTCACCAGCTCGCCGGGCGGGATCTCCTGCGGCGTCACCTGCGCCTTCGATTTCAACTTCGGCGTCGAGGTGACGCTGACCGCGACGCCCGACAGCGGCTTCGAGTTCAAAGGCTGGTCGGGTGCCTGCAGCGGCACCGGCAGCTGCAAGGTGACGATGTCGGCGATCAGGGAAGTCGGCGCCAGCTTCGCGGCGATCCCGACCCAGCCGACCGATCCGATCCAGCCCACCCAGCCGACGCAGCCGACCCAGCCGACGAAACCGAGCAACGCCGAGAAGCTCCAGAAAGCGCTGAAGAAGTGCAAGAAGCTGAAGGGCAAAGCCAAGGCGAAGTGCGTCAAGAAAGCCAAGAAACAGTTCAAGCCGAAGGCCAAGCGCAGCGCCCGGCTTGAGCGTCTCGAGCACCGACGCGACTGGTGGAGGCCCTGAGGCTCAGCGGGCCAGCGACGTGGATCGCCGCGGCGCTGCTCGGCGTTGCGCTTGTCAGCCCGATGCCCGCGAAGGCCCTGATCACGCCGCCGGTGACGATTGCCGGCCCGGCCTCTGACGTCGTCGACTTCGGCGGCGTGGCGATGGCCTCCGACGGCAGCGGCGGCGTCGTCTTCCTGAAGTCGATCGACGGCGTGCCGCACGTCTTCGCCAGCCGCTTCTTCGCCGGCAGCTGGAGCCCGCCGATGCGCGTCGACTCCGACCAGCCCTACGAAGCGAGCCAGCCGCGGATCGCCGCCGGGCCGGGCGGGGCGCTGCTCGTCGTCTGGGTGACCCAGGTCGCGACGGTGGCGAAAAAAGTCCGCTACGGCCTCTTTTCGGCGAGCATCGGCCGCGGCGGGTCGTCGTTCAGGCCCTCGCAGCTGATCGACCCCGAAGTCGGCGACGGCAGCTTCGCCGGCGTCGACCCCTCGGTCTCGGGGACGGCGACCAACCAGGCGACCGTCGCCTACCGGGTGATCACCTACCGCTTCGACGGCAGCAAAGAAGCGGCGCAACTGCGCCCCGGCGACGTCCTCGCCGACATCCGCGTCTCCCGCCTGCGCGACGACCGCTGGGCCCGGCTCGGGGCGATCAACGTCAACCAGGAACTCTCGATGCGCGCGCCGACGACCACCAACGGCCCCAAGGTCGGCGCCGGCGTGGACGGCAACGCGGTCGTCGCCTGGCAGGAGTCCGACCAGACGGGAGCGGCGCGGATCTACGTGCGCCGCATCTTCGGCACGGTTCCCGGCCCGATCCTGCAGGCGAGCCCGAGCAAATGGGACGGTAATGCGGTCACCGGCGACGCCGATGCCTTCTCGCTGGCGGTGACCCCGCTGAACCAGGCCCGCATCGCGATGCGGGTGCTCGGCAACGGCGGCCAGGCGCCGACGCGGCTCTTCCTCAACACGCTGCCGCCGGGGTTCAGCGTGCCCTCGAACGCGCTGGTCGGCGAAAAACAGGTGTGGAGCGGCACCGTGGCCGCGACGAGCATCGGCCTGCCGGGCGTCGCCGCCTACGAGAAAGGCGGCCAGGAAGGCAAGCTGCGGCTCGGCTTCGTCGCCGGCGGGCAGGCGCATCTGGTCGAGGCCGACCAGGGCGGTGCGCTGATTCCGGTCGAGCAGCCGGCGCAGCCGGCTGCGACGCCGGGGAGCGAAGCGGCGACCGCCCTCGATCCCGACGGCGGCGGCGTGCTCGCCTATCCGTCGACGGGCCCCGACGGGCTTCCCGTCGTCGCCGTGCGCCAGGAATTCACCTCCGGCGCCGCGCAGCTCGGCCTGCTCAGCGGCTCGCAGAGCGGCCCGATCGCGCAGCTGCGGATCGATGGCTCGGGCCGTGGAGACGCCCTGATCGCCTTCCGCCAGGGCGAGCCCGGGAACTTCCAGATCGTCGCCGAGCGGGTCGGCGCCGCCCCGGCCGGCTTCCGGGTCAAAGGGCCGAAGGGGTGGGTGCGACCGGCCGCGGCCCGCCTCTCCTGGGCGCCGGCGGAGAGCGCCGTGGGCGGAGTCCGCTACACGGTCCTGATCGGCGACCGGGCGGCGAAGCGCGGACTGGCGAAGCGCAAGTACCGCCTGCCCGCCGGGCTGCTCGGCAACGGCACCCTGAGCGCGCGGGTGATGGCCACCGACTCGCTCGGACAGCAGGTCCTCAGCAAGCGGTTGAAGCTGCGGGTGGATGGCGAGGCGCCGACCGTTCGGGTCACCGGCCCCAACCGGTCCGGGTGGTTCGCGGTGCGGGTGGGTGACGCCGACTCGGGCCTCGACGCGAAGGCGACGCGGGTCAGCTTCGGCGATGGCGTCCGCGAGGCCAAAGGCTCGCGCTTCAAGCACCTCTTCACCGCCGTCGGCCGTCACCGCATCGTCGTCAGCGCCCGCGACCGGGCTGGCAACCGCACGGTGCGCAGCTTCGAGGTGAGGGCGCGATGAAGCGCCGGCTCTCCGCCATCGTCGCCGCGGGCCTCGCCTGCCTGTCGTTCGCCACCCCCGCGGCGGCCGAGTTCGGGCCGATCGAGCTCGCCTCGGGCGGCGCCGGCCAGCCGGCCGACCGGGCGCTCGCGCCCGCGATCTCCGCCGACGGCCACTACCTCGCCTTCGAGGCCAGCCTCGGCGGCTTCGAAGGAGTCTTCCGCAAGGACCTCTCGAGCGGGCAGATCCTCAGGGTCGCCGGGGCCAGCACCAGCGACCCCCAGCTCAGCTCGTTGAAGGCGACCGAACCGGCGATCTCCGCCGACGGCCGCTACGTCAGCTTCACGACCAGGGCGCGGCTCGACCCGGCGAACGACCTGCTGTCTGAGTCGCGAGACGTCTACGTCGCCGACATGGCGACGGCCTCGCCTATAACCCCGCCCGGTTACGAGCTCGCCTCGGCGCTTGGCGGCTGCGACCCCGCCACCCAGACCGGCTGCGGCTTCACCTATGGGACCGAAGGCAACACCGGCTCGGAAGCGACCGGCCGCGTCTCGCTCAGCGCCGACGGCCGCAAGCTGGTTTTCGTGACCAGCGCCCCGACCAATCTGACCAGCGGCCCGTCGGGGAGCACGCCCGGCGTGCCGACGCCGGCGCGACAGGTCATGCTGCGCGACCTGGCGAGCGACACGACGACGCTGGTCAGCGTCGAACGGGATTCGGGCACCGGGGCGATGACCGAAAGGCCGGTAGCCGGGGGGGCCTTGGTCTCGACCTTCGCGCTGTCTCTGCTGCGCGGCGCGGCGCTGAGTGCGGACGGCACCACTGTCGCCTGGGTTGGTGCTCACCTGCCGGCCCAGGTGCCGCTGCAACCTGGGGAGGAGGGGAAATTCACCAACCTCGACAACGGGATCACGCCGTACAACGAGCCTTTGTGGCGACGGATCGCCGATGGCCCGACTGCTCCGACCCGGCGGATCGTCGCGGGGGACGGGGCCGCGGATCCCTTCCCGGACATGACGCAAAAAGACGACCTCGTGAACATTGCGCAGGGCTGGATCGGCCGCGAAAAGGTCAACGGCGTTCCCCAGCTCAGCGCCGACGGGAAGACCGTCGTCCTGATCGGCAACCCCACCGAGGCGATGAACCTCTTCCTCGTCGACATGGCGCCCGGCCTCAGCCGTGGCCAGGCCGTGCGCCAGCTCACCCGGGAGATCGTCGTGGACCCCTTCAATCCCGCCGGGACCATAAACATCCATCCCTACGTTCCGTTGACGGGTCACATCTTCGATCTGGGCATCTCTCCCGATGCCAGCTCGATCGCGTTCGCAACCGCCAGGCAACGCTTCCCCCTGGCCCCTCCGAACATGATCGGCTCGCCACCGTCGAGCCCAGGCCTGGTCGAGCTGTACCTGCTGGATCGCGGTAGCGAGTCGATTCAACGGGTTACGCACGGGGCTTCGGGAGTCGACGAACCATCGGACGACCCAACCCATCAGGATCCCGAAAGCGCGTCCGAGGGTGGAGCTGGTGCCAGTTCCCCGAGTCTCGCGGCTGGTGGCCTGATCTCGTTTGCCTCGACCGCCACCAACCTCGTGGCAGGGGACAGCAACGAAGCGAGCGACGTGTTCCTGGTCGAGAACGTCGTAGGCCCGCGCGTGCCCACCGGCTCGACGATCGATCCGGGTCCCACGGTCAAGCAACCGAGCTCGTGGCATCTCACTCTGCGTGCCTTCTCGCTGCCCAACGGCGACGTTCGCGTGGTCGCCGGCGTGCCGGCGGCGGGCCAGGTGCGAGCGAAGGTCAGCCCGGAACCCGACGTCGAGGTCGGCGCCCGGAAACTCGCCGCGGCCAAGCGCCGGGCGCCGAAGCTGGGGCGGGTCGCGATCCAGCTCGAGCTGCCAAAGCGGCTACGTCCCCTCGCCCGCACCAGGGAAGGGCTCTACGGCGTCGCCCGGGTCAGCTTCCACGGTCGCGGTCGCAAGACCCTGCACGGCAGGGTCCAGGTTCACTTCCACGTTCACCCGGGAGGGGGGAGAAGCCGGTGAGGCGGCTGTCGGCGATCGCCCTGCTGGTCCTGCTCGCGCTCGGCGCCTTGGCGGGCGCCGCGTCCGCCGCGGAGACCTGGCGCTCCCAGCAGGCGGCCGGGCCTCAGGGGGACTTCCCGCTGCTCGGCGAAGTCGGCGACATCGAGTGCTGGAACGGCGAAGCCAATCGCTGCGTGTTGATCACCGCCGGCAACGCGGGCGTGCCGGCCGGGATCTTCGCCTACGATGGCGCCGGCTGGTACCGCTACGCGACCGTCTGCGGCGGTCACGAAGGCCGGATCGCCTGGGCGGGGCCGACCGAGTTCTGGACGATCTCCGACCAGCAGGCCGGTCAGGCGTCGACCAAAGACCCGCCCCCGAAGGTCTCGCTCTGTCACTTCAAGGACGGCCAGGTCGTCGCTTCCTACGGCGAGCCGACCGGTGCCGTCACCTCCTACCGGCAAATGCACGCCGCGGCCTGCGCGGGCCCCTCGAACTGCTGGTTCGGCGGCGAGCGCCTGCCGGCGACGGGGGTCAACCAGGGCGCCTTTCACCTGCGCTGGAACGGCGCCTCGATCGTCGCGGTCCCGTCGTCGGCCGAGGCTGAAGAGCTCTCCGACCCCGGCCGCACCGTCACTGGCCTGATCCACCACGACGGGGAGTTCTACGAGAGCGTCGAGGTGGCCGGCGACGACCTGCCGAGCCTCGAGGAAGAAGAAGCCGGGCTCGGCCCCTCGCTCGTCCACCGGATCGACCCGCTCGCCCCGACGCCTTTCAAACCGCTCTTCGGGACCGAACCCTTCGGCTTCAACGCGACCGAACTGCAGGGGTTCCAGCTGACCGGCGCCGACGGCGAAGACCTCTGGGCGATCGCCGGCTCCGCCGGCTTCGCGCCGGTGGCCTTCCTGCGGCTCGGCGAAGGCGGGTTGTCCCAGCTCCTTCCCGAAGACCTGGCCGGGGTGCTGGGCGCCGAAGTCGCGGTTGCCTCCGTCGCCGCCGAGCCCGGCGCCGACAGCGCCTGGCTCGCGATCCGCCCGGCTTCGGACGGCTCGCTGATCTCGCCGCCGGCCCGGCTGGTCGAGGTCCACGGCGACGGGACCGTCGACGCCGAGGTCGCGCTTCCCCTGGTCGGCGACGAACTCGGCGGCGAACAGATCGGCCCCAAGGGCAGCTCCGGCGCGCTCGCCTGCACGGCGCCCGAACAGTGCTGGATGGCGACCCGCAAGGGTTGGCTCTTCCACCTCGGACCGGACCCGGCGAAACAGAGCGACCCGGCGCTGCACGTGCTGATCACCTCGCGCCCGCGCGACAACAGCCTGCCGACCGTCCCGCCGATCGAACTCCCCGAAGACGACTCGGGCGACAAAGAAGGCGGCAGCTCCGACCAGGAACCGGTGGGCGAAGACCCGTTCGAAGTCCCCAAGCCCAAGCCGGCGCTGCTCTACAAGATCAAGCAGCGGATGATCGGCGCCTCGACGCTCGAGCTGAGCTTCTCGCTGCGCGCCAAGGCGCGCGTGCAGCTGATCGCCAAGCACCGGCGCTCGGTCGTCGCCAAGACCCCGAAGCAGGTGATGGCGAAGGGCCGGCACGCGCTGCGGGTGAAGCTCGACCCAGACCGCTGGCCGACCGACGTTGACCTCGACGCGAAGGCGATCGAGCGCAAGGGCAAGGGCAGGTGAGCGTCTACGCCCGCCGTCGCGCCGTCGCTCTGGCGGCGTTGGCCCTGGTGCTCACCGCGCTCGTCGCCGGCCTCGGCATGCTGCGCGCGTCCGGGGCCGGAGCCGCCGGCGAAGAACTGGTCGTTCAGCCCTCGCAGGGGGCGCCGACGCTGGCCTTCCTCGGCGCCTCGCCGGGCGAGGTGTCCGGAGAGGTCTGGGCGGTCGCCAGCGGCGGCGGGTCGGGCACCAAGACGCTGGCGCGCTACACGGACGCCGGCGGGTGGGAGATCGTCCCCGAGCCGACCGCCGTCGGTGGCGGTCAGATCCCCGGCCTCACCCTGTTCAGCGACGCCTCGGCGGGACGGACGACGCCGCGCGGCGGCGTGATCGTCGCCGGCCGCGAAGAAGACGAACTCGGCGAAAGGCGCGGCGTGCTCGTGGTCAGGGACCCGGGCGGCTCGCTGCGCCAGGCCGGCGACCCCAGCCCGTTGCTCTTCGGCGACCAGCTCTTCGGCTTCGCCAACCCCGACGAAACGGGGCGCCTGCTCGCCGCCACCGACGAGGCGGGCGGCAAGACCGGTGCCTTCGTGGTTCCCGGCGCCCGCGTCTCCGTTCTCCACTACGACGGTTCCGGATGGTCCGAGGAGCCGATCTGCGTCGAAGTCGCGCCGGTTTGCGCGGCTCCCGCCGCGATGCAGGTCGAAGCGATCGACGCCGCCGACGGCGAGGCCTGGCTGGTCGGCAGCAGCGCCTCCGCACAGGGGATCGAGCTGTTCCGGCGCGAAACCGGCCTGCCGGGAGGGCCCGCCTGGGTTCAGCAGCAGCTCGGCCCCTCCGGGTCGATCGGCGCCCGCTACGCCGAAGAAAAACCGTTCGGCGTCACGGTCGCGGCTCGCACCAAGGGGCAGCCCTTGACCGTCACCGGCAGCGGCGTCTGGATCGACGCGCAACTCGGCGACGGCTCGGGCAGCCACGACGCGACCCTCTACTTCGACATCGGCAAAGGGGAGGTCACCGGCTCGTGGTGCGACCTCGCCTCGGCTCCGGGCCTCTGCCTCCACCCGCTCGGATCGGAGCTGCCCTCGGGACAGGGACGCAGCTTCGCCTGGCCGCCGAGCGGCTCCTCGGGCCAGTTCGGCACCCGGGCGATCACCGGGGTCGGCCAGGGCGCGATCCTCAGCCTCGAGGGCCTGGCGTTTCGGCGCCTCACCTTCGTCGGCGGCGACGCCGGCTCCGAGGAAGGCGCTGCGCTGAGCTCGCCCGAAGAAGGCTGGCTGGGGGCGCAGCCGCCGCTGCAGCTGACCCGCAACCCGCAGGTCGCGCGCCTGCAGCAGTGGCCGGTGCCGTTCAAACGGCCGCTCACCGCGATCGCGCCCCAGCCGGGGGCGCCCGTCGCCGGGCTCGACTCCGAAGCGCTGGCCGTCGGCGACGAAGGCCAGGTCGCCCGCTACCTGCCCGGGCGCGGCTGGGAACCGGAATTCCTGATCCGCGGCAACGGCAAACGGGCGACGCCGACCCTGCGCGGGGTCGCCTGGCCCGAAGAGGGCCGCGCCTACGCGGTCGGCGACGGGGCGGCGATGTGGCGCTGGCAGAAGGCGACCGAACTCTGGCAACCGGACCCGGGTGCCCCCCAGAACCTCGCCCGCGCCAACTTCACCGGGATCGCCTTCGACCCCGACCGGCCGAGCCGCGGCTACGCGATCGGCAAGCAGGGGGTGCTGCTCGGCTTCGGGCGCGAATGGAAGCAGGAGACCCTGCCCCCGGGGGTGCCGGCCGAAGCGAACTTCACGTCGATCGCGTTCGCCGGCGACGAAGCCCTGATCACCTACAAAATTCCCGAGAACGGCAATCGCTACAAGGGCGGGGTCATCGTCAACGACGGGTCCGGATGGCGCCTGGAACCGCTCGCCCAGCAAGCTCTGGCGGGAGCCGTGCCGCAGCGGGTCGCCGGCCTGCCCGACGGCGGCGCGGTGATCGCTTCGCTGACTCTGGGCGAAAGCTCGCCGGGAACCGGGAAGGTGATCGAGCGTCAAGGGCCGGGCGCCGCGTGGCAGGTGGCAGCGGGCGGCGCGATCGGCTACCCGACGGCCCTGGCGGCGATTCGCGAAGGGGGCCAGGTCAGGGCGATCGTCTCGATCGCGCCCACCCAGGGCGAAGCGCAGGGGAACATCGAATTCGGCTCCGACCTCGAACAGGTCAACAACCAGCCGCCGCCCGGTCAGGCGCCGCTGCTCACCGCCCCCTACAAGCTGCCCGGTGCAGGGCTGCTCGTCCGTCAGACGGCGACCGGGTGGCGCGACGAACAGCGCGAGGGCTTCCCGCCCCCCGGCGCCCAGCAGGCGGGCCAGAACCTCTACGACCTGCCGGCCAAGCCGGACCCGATCCTCGCCCTGTCGATCGCCCCGGACGGCAGCGGCGGCTGGGCGGTCGGCGGCGAAACCGGAACGCTGATCAAGTTCCGCGCCGGGACGGCGAAAACTGCCGGCGTCCTGCGCTACGGAAGTGGCGCAACGGCGCCGCCGAATGCCGCCTCGGCGCCGATCCAGCCCGTCGCCGGGACCGCGACCTTCGCCGTCGGCGCCGGCGCCCAGTGCGCCGCCGCCTGCGCCGACTTCGCCGGCGCCGGCATCGGTCCGGACCGCTGGCTGCGGGCGGCGGTGGGACGCGCTTCGGGGATCGCGGGGATCCGTGCCTTCCTGTACGCCGGCGCCAGCGTCGCCGACACCGCCGGCGCCAGCGGCAGCGAAACGCCCCTCGCCGAGGCGATCTCCGCCGGCGCCTTCGAGCGCGAGCAGCAGGCCTACGCCCGCCGCGCCGGCTCCAACGCCGGCTCGATGCCCGTCTACGCCGCCCCGGACCAGTCCGACATCGACGCGGCCGGCACCCTGGCGACGTTCACCGCGGCCTTCGGCGACTTCCCGGCGCCGTTCGGCTCCGGGGCGGCGCCGGCCGGGATCGCCGGCGTCTCCCAGGCGGGACCGGGGCAGGCCTACTACTCGTTCGACTCGAGCGGCAGCGGCGGCGCCGTCCGGGTCGTCGTGCTCGACTACTCGCGGCCCACGCTCGGCGACGGGCAGCGCTGCTGGCTCGCCCAGCAGCTCTCCGGCGCCCGGGCCGCGGCGCGCCCGGCGATCGTCGTCGGCGCCCGCGACCTCGCCAACCTCGCCCCCAACGCGGCCGAGGACCGGGCCGCCGTGATCCAGACCCTGGTCGGCGCGGGCGCGCCCGGTGGCTGCGCGCTGCCCGCTCAGCTCGCCGGTGCCTCGGCCTACTTCTTCGACTTCCCCGAGCAGAACCGCGCCTACCGCCTCAGCTCCTCGGGCCGCTCGCTGCCGGCCTACGGCAGCGGCACGCTCGGCTACGTGACCCCACCGGCGCCGACCAACAGGGAATTCGCCGGTGCCTCGGGCTTCCTGCTCGTCTCGGTCGACGTCGGCGGCCGTGACCCCGCCACCAACGTCGCCCCGGTCGGCGCCCAGCTCGTGCCCTCGATCGGGGCGCTGGCGCTGGAAGCGACCGACGGCACCCTGCTGCGCCGCAGCCAGCCGGCCCTCTTCCAGGCGCTCGCTCGCCGGCCGCTCGCCGGCTCGCAGTGCCAGAGCGGCACCAGCGCGGTCGATTGCGAACTCGTCAGCCCCGAACCGTACGTGCCGATCCCCTCGCAGTGCCAGGGCGCCAACTGCTCGACCAGCGTCTTCCCCGAATACACCTTCACCTCCTCGGAGCCGGACATCGCCGACTTCGTCTCGCCCGACCCAGCCTCGACCAACCCGCGCAACGTGCAGCTGGTCAAAGGCAAGCCGGTGCTGAACTCCCACTCGGGCCTGCTCTGCGCCTTCAACTCTGGGACCACGATCGTCACCGTCTCGACCGGCGGCCTCTCCTACTCGCAGAAGGTCACGGTCCAGGCGGGCAGCGTGCAGCGCCCCTGCGGGACGACGCCGCGCCGCAACCGCAACCCCGGCTCGCCCGAACCCGACACCCCGCCGGAGCCGCTTCCCAACGAAAAACCGGTGCAGCTCGAAAACGAGACGCCGCCCCCGCCCCCGCCGCCGCCTGCGGCGCCGGCGCCCTCGCCGCTGCCGGCGCCCGCCAAGGTGCAGCCGCCGCCCCCGCCGCCGCCGACCTACTTCCCGATCCCCGCGATCGCCTCGGCGCCACTGGTGCCGATCGTGCCCCCGCCGCCGCTGCCGGCGGTGCAGCCGACGCCGCCGAGCGGCACCTCGCAGGTGCAGGCGGTCGAGGAAGAAGAGGAGCCGGAGGAGGCCTACGAGGCGTCCTCGGCGATGGCGGCGCTGCCCGCCCCGGGTCCGGCGCGGGCCAACCTCGCGCTCAGCGCCAGCCGCGACGGCAACGGCGGCGTGCCGCTGCTGCTGCCGGCGCTGATCCTCGTCGCCGCGGTCGCTGCCGCCGCGATCGGCGGCAGCACCAACCGCCGCCGCCCCGGACCCGCCTTCGCATCGACCAAACACAACCGGAGGTACCGATGACCGACCCGACCAGCTCGAGGCCGGGGCCAAGGCGCCGCGACCCGCTCGCGATGGCGGCGCTGCTCGTCGCCCTGCTCGCCCTCGTCTTCTCCGTCACCGGCCTTGCCACCGCCGGCAAAGGGCCGACCACCGCGAAGCTCGCCCAGCAGATCAAGGGGCTGAACGCGAAGGTGGCCAAGCTCAAGGTCCACTGCCCGATCTCCAACTCGATCGACTTCGGCACCTGGTGCCTGGAATCGACCACCTACCGGGTGCCGGGCAAGGACACCGGCCTCAACGACTACTTCTACGCGACCAAGACCTGCGCCAAGGAAGGCGGCTGGCTGCCGACCGCCGCGCAGCTGATCGGCGCCGCCCGCAAGGCGCCGCTGCAGAGCACGATCGACGACGACCCCGGCACCTCCGGAGCCGAGGAATTCCCCGACGCGAGCCGCGGGATCAAGGACAAACGCGAGATGAGCAGCGACCTGTTCACGACTACCGCCGGCTCCGACGCGGCCGGCTCGCAGGGCGTCACCGCGGGCTCCAAGGGCAACGCCTCCCAGGGCGAGCCCGACCCGGTGCCGATGCCGGCCAACCCGGTCCCCGACACGCTCAACTACGTGACCGTCTACGACAACCACAACCGCGGCGGCTTCGCCGGCGGCGTCCCGGTCGGCAAGGCGGAGAACTTCCGCTGCGCCTACGCGAAGACCTCGCAGAGCAAACAGAGGATCTCGAAAGGCAGCTAGGTGGAGCGGGTGCTGCTGATCTCGCCCGTCCGCGACGAGGCGTCGCACGTCGACGCCGTCGTCGCGGGGGTCGAGGCGCAGACCCGCCCGCCGGACCTCTGGCTGGTCGTCGACGACGGCTCGGCCGACGGCACCCGCGAGCGTTTCGAAGCCCACGCCGCGCGCCTGCCCTGGCTGCGCGTCGTCTCGACCCCGCCGGGCCACACCCGCGGCGCCGCCGACCGGCTCGCCGCCGCCGCTCCGGACCGGGCCTGGAACTTCGGCCTGCGCCAGGTCGGGCGCGACCAGTTCACCCACCTCGGCAAGCTCGACGGCGACATCGTGCTCGGGCCGGGGTTCGTCGAGGGTCTGCTCGCCCGCTTCCGCGCCGACCCCCGTCTCGGGATGGCGGGCGGGGCGCTCTGCGAGCGCGGCCGCGGCGGCTGGCAGCGCGTCCCCAGCGCCCCCGGACACGTCAGCGGCGCCTGTCGCCTCTACAGCCGCATCTGCTTCGAGCAGATCGGCGGCATGCCCGAACGCCTCGGCGCCGACGCGATCACGATCGCCTACGCGAAGCTGCGCGGCTTCCACACCGCGACCGTGGCCGAGCTCGAAGTGCGCCACATGCGCCCGCACGGCAGCGCCCAGGGTGCCCTGCGCGGCTTCACCCGCCACGGCACCTACCTCTGGATCGTCCACTACCCGCTTGGCTGGATCCTCGCGCGCGCCGGCCGCGTCTCGCTGCGCGACCGCCCGCGCGGCCTCTCCGGGCTCTGGCTCCTCGGCGGCTACCTCGGCGCGGCGCTGCGTCGGGTGCCGCGGGTGGAGGACCCGGTGTTCCGCGCCTTCGTGCGCTCCGACCTGCGCGCCCGGCTCAACCGGGCGCTGCCGGGCGCAGCACGAAGAGGGTCTGGTTGCTGAACAGCTCCTCGTCGGGCCAGGCGGCCAGCTCCTCGCGCAGCGCCGGCGTGATCAGCTCGGCGCCGAGCTCGGGGTAGCGGCAGCGCTCCTCGAGGATCTCGAAGCCCGCGGCGGCGAAGGCGCCGCGGTAGTCGGCGAGGCAGAAGCGGTTTAGATGGGTGTTGGCACCGGCACGCTCGCCGCGCAGGTGGCCCCAGGGCAGGCTGCGCCGTGGCTCCAGGGGACGGTCGCGGACCGAGGCGACGCTCCACTCGGCGAGGTGGCCGCCGGTGATCCCGGTGAACACGTTGGGGCGGATCAGGGCGATCGCGCCGGGGCGGAGCCAGCGCCGCATCCCCGTCAGGGTGCGGTCGAGACTCGCCGCGCTCATGTGCTCGAAGACGTCCTCCGAGGTGACCAGGTCGAGCGAGCCGTCGGGCAGCGCCAAGGCGGCGGCGTCGCAGATCTCGAGCCGGCCGTAGTCGAGTTCGCCGGCCCCGTAACGCTCGGCCAGCGCCGCGCGCAGCCGCTCGCGGGCGGCGCGGTCGAAGAGCAGGAAGCGGGCGACCGACTTGGCCAGCCGCTCGGCCCCATTCTGGGCGAGGATCCGCCGGATCGTCGCCGGCCGCAGGTCGAGCAGCGGCACCTCCATGTCGACCCCGAGCGGCCTCGCGCCGGCGGCCGAGAGCACCGCCAGGCGAGCGGGCCGGGCGCCGAAGCCGATCTCCAGCACCTCGGCGCCGGCCAGCTCGCGAGCGCCGTGGCGGCGCAGCAGCTCGCCGTACTCCTCGACGTCGTCGAGGTAGCCGCGCACGGCGTCGTCCCCGGGACGGCGACTGTGGTTGCGCAGGTACCCGTACCACTCGCGCCCCTTCTCGCGCAGGCCAACGTCCCCGGTCGAGGGGGCGACTACGTCGCGGCTCATCGCGCGCCGACCAGGCCGTTGATCGCCCGTGGGTCGCCTGCTCCGACCGGGGGCCGCGGCGCGACCCCGACCTTCGAGGGGTCGACCAGCGCGTAGCGCCAGGGCCAGGTGACCCCGGCGAGCAGCCAGAGGAAGTCGTTGGGGAAGGCGTGCTTGAGCGGCACCAGGTTGGCGACGACCAGCCACATCACGGTCGCGGCGAGCAGGCCGATCCGCCACGGGTAGAGCTCGGGCGGGCCGCGGACGACGATCGCGCCGCCGATCGCCATCGCCGCGGCGAGCAGCCAGATCAGGCCGCCGAGGAGGCCCAGCTCGGCGCCGGTGGCGAGGAAGACGTTGTGGATTTCGCCGCTGGTGTTGGTTAGCGGGTAGTCGTCGTCCTGCTGGAAGTAGGGGCCGCTGCGTTCCTTGAAGCTGCCGAAGCCGAAGCCGAACAGCGGCCGCGCCTCGATCATGTTCTCGGCCGCGGTGTTGAGGGTGAGGCGGGCCCACTCGGTCTTTTCGTCGCCGATCCGCTCGCTGGTCTGGCTGTGCAGGCCGGGGACCACGATCAGCGCGGCGACCAGCGCCGCGGCGGCGAGCGGGATCGCCACGACCAGCTTGCGGCGCACCCCGGGAGCGGCGAGGGCCGCGCAGAGGACGGCCGCCACGGCGCCGATCCAGACCGAGCGCTGCTGGGTGAAGAGCAGGTCGAGCAGGCACAGCGCCGCGATCGCAAGGGCGAGGTTGCGGACCCGGGGACGGGTGAAGACGACGCGCGCGATCGCCGCCATCACCGCGCAGTAGAAGAGGGCGAGGCCGTTGATCGCGGAGTCGATGAAGGGGCCGCGGGCGCGGCCGGCCTGGATCTCGGGGTTGAGTTCGAGGATGTAGCGGGGGAAGACGAGGCCGCGCAGGCCGATGCCCTGGAACAGCGCGGTCAGCCCGAGGTAGGCGCCGAGCGCGAGGAAGGTGCCGAGCAGGATTCGCCGCTGCTTCTCGGTGGCGAAGACGACCGGGCCGACGAAGAAGAGCAGGAAGGGCACCAGCCCGAAGCGGTCGAAGAGCTGCGCGATCGTCGACGCCTCGCCGAGCGTGTCGGCGGCGAGCGCCGAGCAGACTGCGAGCGCGGCGGCGACGAGGATCACCGCGTGGGTGGGCGTGAGGCGCACGTAGGGCCGGCGGCCCAGCGAGGGGTCGCGGATCAGGAAGACGACCGTGGCCGCGATCAGCAGCAGGCGATCGGGCGAGAGCAGCGGCGGGAAGCCGATGTCGCGCCAGTGGCCGGAGAACACGGTCAAGGCGATCGCGGCGCTGAACAGCCAGGCGACGTCGACGTAGGCGGTGAGCAGCAGCCCGCCGATCACCAGCAGGCTGGCCAGGGTCGCGGCGGCGACCAGTTCGGCCGAGGCGCCGGCGAGCGCCAGCGCGACGACGAGCACCGCCGCCAGCGGCGTCAGGAAGAGCGCCCAGCGATCCTCGATCTCCAGCTCGCCGGTCATCCTCCGGGTGCACCCCGCCAGAGCGCCGACCAGGCGCTCGGGCCGGCCATCGCGCGCGCGAACCTCGCCTTGGCCATGTCGCGGGCGATCGAGGCGAGCGCGTCGACGGCGTCGCCGCCGCTGCCGCCGAGCCCGGTCTCGGTCGCGCCCAGCTCGGCCCGCAGCCGCTCGAGGTCGTAGCCCATGAAGGCGAGCCGCTCGGCGCCGATCCACTCCAGGTAGCGGCGCGCCCAGAGGCGGCGCAGCGGGTTGGAGATCGTCGCCCGCCACTTCTCGGTCTGGGCGCTGCCGACGGCGCTGGCGCCGATGCCGCTCTTGTCCCCCATCGCCCCGTCGAGGCGCACGGCGGTGAAGTCGCGCAGCGAGGCGGGCTCGAACTCGAAGCCGAGGAACCCGGTCAGCCGCCGCCACTCGTCCTGCTCGCCGCCGACCAGGTCCTCGTAACGGACCGTGTGGACGCGGTCGGCGTGGTCGCGGGCCCCCTCGACCAGCCGCGCGAGCCCGCCGAACAGGCTGGTCGGGTAGTCCTGCGGCCGCCAGCGCCCGCCGCAGAAGGTCTCGACCACGGAAGCGAGGACCGAGAGCGGGTTGCGCCAGAGGACGACGACGCGGGCCTCGGGAAGGGTGCGGACGATCTCGTCGACGACGAGGAAGTAGGGGGGAGTCTTGTCGAGGAAGTAGGGGGCGTCGCCGGCCGCGTCCGCGTAGATCGAGCGGGCGGCGCCGGCCACCGCCTGCTCGTAGGCGCCGATACCGCCGGGCAGCACCCGCGCGAAGTCGGTCAGCGCCTCGTGGATCCCGGGTTGCCACCCGCCGGCGGCCGGGACGTCGTCGCGCAACGGCAACAGGAAGGGCAGCAGCAGCCACGGCTCGGACGCGGTGGCGACCCCTGGGTGGGCGCCGAGGACGCGCTGGACGAGGGTGGAGCCACTGCGCGGGAGCGACAACAGCAGGATCGGGGTGGTCGCCACGGGAGCGCCAGTCTAAACCGGCCAAAGCCGCATTCCAAAGCCGTTCTCAGCATGTTTACAAGTGGGATACCGGGTGCCGCGCGGGCCCCCATACGGTGGGCGCGTGAACGACCGAGACAGGGTGATGATCGGCGCCGCCGGCACCGCGACCGCGTTCGGGATCGTGCGCACGCTGCGCTCGAACTGGCCCGAGCAGGTCGAGATCGTGATCGCCGACCTGCGCCCGCGCCACCTGATCGGCGCCGCCGCCTTCGCCGACGAGTACGTGCAGAGCCCGGCGGTTGCGGACGGCGGCTACGCCGACTGGCTCGAGCGGACCCTCGGCGACACCGGCGCGACCCTCTACATCCCCTTGATCGACGAGGACATCGCGGTCGCCGCCGGGGTGGCCGAGCGGCCGTCGGTAACGGCCGCGGTGGCGGCGCCGCCCCTGGCCAGCGCGCGGATCTGCTGGGACAAACTGGAGACCTACGCCTGGCTGCTCGAGCAAGGCGTGGCGGCGCCGCAGACCTGGGACCCCGCGGTGGCACCGTGGCGGCAGGGCGGGATGGTCGCCAAGTCGCGACACGGCCAGGGCAGCATCGGGTTTCGCGAGCTCGCCTACCCCGCCGAGCTCGAGGCTCTGCGGGCGGAGCCCGGCCTGGTCGTGCAGGCGCGCTGCACGCCGCCCGAGGTGACGGTCGACGCCTTCCTGGCCCGCGACGGCGGCGCCTTCCGGGCGATCTGCCGTGAGCGGATCGAGGTCAAGGCGGGGGTCTGCACCAAGGCGCGGGTCTTCGAGGACACCGAGCTCGCCGGCATCGCCGAGCAGATCGCGCGCGGGCTCGGGCTGACCGGGTTCTGCATCCAGGCGATGCGCGGCGAGGACGGCGAGTGGCGGGTCACCGACGTCAACGCCCGCCCCGGTGCCGGCGCGCGACTCTCCGCCGCGGCTGGCGTGGACATCCTCGGTGCCGTCTACGCCGACCTGCTCGGCCTTCCCTTCGACCCCGAGCGGGCGTTGGCGCCGCTCGAGCGCGACGTCTACGCGGTCAGGCAGTTCGATGAGTACGTCATCGACTGAGGGCCCGCTCGCCCTCGACCTCGACGGGACCCTGGTCGACCCCAGGCCCCGCCAGGTCGGGGCCCTGCTCGCGCTGCTCGAGGCCGAGCCGAGGTCGGGCGCGGTCGACGCCGACGCGCTTTGGGAGCGCAAGCGCGACGGGATGAGCACCGTCGAGGCGCTGCGCGACCTCGGCTTCGGAGAGGACGCGTCCGAGCGGCTCGGCGACCGCTGGCGGGCGACGGTCGAGGACGCCGAGCTGCTGACTCTCGACCGCCTGATCCCCGGAGTCGCCGACGCGCTCGCCGGACTGGCGGCGGCAGAGCCGCGCCCGGTCATCCTCACCGCCCGCCAGCACGCCGATCGCGCCCGCGCGCAGGTCGGCGCGCTCGGCCTGCTCGAGTGGTGCGCCGAGGTCAGGGTCGTGCAGCCCGATTCGGCGGCGGACTCGAAGGCGGCCGAGCTCGAGCGGCTGGGCTGCCGGGGCATGGTCGGCGACACCGAGAGCGACGCCTGGGCGGCCGCGATGGCCGGCATCGCCTTCGTGGGCGTCGCCACCGGTCAGCGCTCGCCGGCCTACCTGCGAGCCCGCGGGCTGCGCGTCTGCGACTCGCTCGCCGAGGCCCTGAGCGCGCTGGACGGAAGCGACCTCTAGGCCGGCGGGCGGCGGAACGCGACCTGGGCCAGGTCGTGGGTCGCCGCGTACAGCTCGAAGCGCAGCTCGCTGCGGTCGAGGAACTCGCCGAAGGCGCGCATCTCGTCGGCGCGGTGGTTGAACTCGTCGAAGTAGAGGAACGAGCCCGGGGTCAGCAGCGGCTCGACCGCGTCGAGCACGGTCACGGTCGAGGAGTAGAGGTCGGCGTCGACGTTGACGACCAGGACCTGGTGCGGGGGAGGGGAGTAGCCGGGCAGGGTCTCCTCGAACCAGCCCTTGAAGAAGTCGACCCGCTCGTCGTCGATCTCGGGCGGCTCGCCGGCGTTGGAGAAGTGCCCGGCGGGGCGGTCGAGGATCCAGTCGGCCGGCAGCCCCTCGAAACTGTCGAAGCCGTGCAGGACGGAGTCGGGGTTGCGCAGCAGCTTCGACCACTGGCGCATCGACCAGCCCTGGGCGACGCCGAACTCGAGGTAGAGCACCTGCCGCTCGCCGACCTCCCGCGCGAGCGCCTCGAACACCGCGGCCTTGCCGGCGACCGTGTGGCGCGGCGCGAAGCCGCGCTCGCGGACGAAGGCGCCCACCTCGAGGTAGTTGACCACCCCGTTGAGGTCGTAGAGCAGCCGCGGCGGCACCAGCCGGCCGACGGAGACGAGGCCGCGCTTCAGCGCGCCGGTCGCTTTGGCCTTCGCTGCCAAGGCGCGAACGTACTACCGGCCCGCAGGGGCGGTGTGTCGTTCGTGTGACCCGCGCGAAGCTAGGCCGCGACGGCGCTGAGGCGCTCCTCGACCCAGCCGGTCGAGGCGACGTGCTTGTTCATGCCCAGCTGCTTGGGGTCGGCGCCGAGCGCCAGGCCGACGAGCTGCGGCAGGTGCAGGACGGCGAGGCCGAGGTCGCGGTTGACGACCTTGGCCGCCTCGGGCTGCTGCAGATCGAGGTTGAGGTGGCAGAGCGGGCAGGGCGTGACCAGGCAGTCGGCTCCGGCGTCGATCGCGTCGCCGACGTGGGTGCCGGACTGTTTCAGCGAGGTCTCGCGGTTCATCGTGATCACCGGGAAGCCGCAGCATTTACGGGCGCCGTCGTACTCGACGACCTCGCCGCCGAGGGCCGTGATCACCTGCTCGAGGTAGATGTCGCGGTCGGGGAAGTCGTGATAGCCGAGGCGCTCCTTCGGGCGCACGATGTAGCAGCCGTAGAAGGGGCCGACGCGCAGGCCGGTGAGCGGGCGCACGACCTGCGCACGCAGCTTGTCGAGGCCGTAGTCCTCGACAAGCAGCCAGAGGAAGTTTTTGTTGTTCCAGGAGCCGTCGACCGACTTCTCGTAGGCGAGGCCCTGGCCGGAGAGCGCCTCGTTGACGTGGGCGCGGTAGGCGGAGTCGGCGTCCAGTCGCTGCTGGCACTCCGACTGCGCGCCCTGGCAGGTCGAGCAGATGTTCATCATCGAGAGGCCGGTCTGCTGGGCGAGCGCGAAGGTGCGGGCGTTGAGCGTGTCGGCCAGCTCCTGGTTGTGCTCGGCGATCACGCCGGCGCCGCAGCAGTTGGCGCGGTCGAGCGTGACCAGCTCGATGCCGAGCTTCTCGGCGACCAACGCCATCGAGCCGTGCAGCTCGGGCGTGAAGCCGCGCGAGACGCAGCCGGGCCAGTAGGCGACTTTGATCTGATCAGCCATTCGAGGCCTCCTCGTTCGCGGCGGCGCTCGACGCCTCCGCCTCCGCCGCCAGGGTGGCGTCGGTGGGCTCATCGGGCTCGGGTTCGACGTCCTCCTCGCCCTTGATGTACAGGTTGAATTCCTCGTTGTGCTCCTCGGCGTGCTTGTAGATCGCCTTGACCTCGTCCTGGGCGCCGTCGGGGAGCTTGTGGTGGATGCCCGGGATCAGCTTCGGGAGCGAGCGCATCTTGCCCGCTTTGACCCCGCGGATCGCCGTCGGCAGCGAGCCGATCATTTCCTTGATCGCCCGTTTGGTCGGTTTCAGCTTGCCTTTGATCCCCGGCGCGAAGGACTCCTGCAGCAGCAGGCTCTCGTCGAGGGTCCCCTTCTTCTCGATGATCTTGACGAAGGCGATCTCGTGGTCGTGGCCGCTGTTGGGGTCTTCGATCCCCTCTTCGCCGGCCTTGCGGCGCAGGCGCATGATCTGGTCCATCGGCGCCACGTCCTTCGGGCAGGCGTCGACACAGCTGAAGCAGTGGGTGCAGTCGTAGATCCCGTGCGGGTCGAAGGCGAGGTCGTGCAGGCGCTCTTTGGTCTCGCCGTCGCGTGGGTCGCCGACGAAGCGGTAGGCCTTGGCCAGCGCCGCCGGGCCGATGAACTCCGGATCGGCTTCCATCGAGAGGCAGGAGGAGACGCAGGCGCCGCACTGGATGCAGGCCATCGGCTGGGTGATGTCCAGCATCGATTCCGGCTCGACGATGTACTCGCGCTCGGGCGGGGCGCCGTGCGGGAGGAGCCACGGGGTGACGCGGCGGATCTTGGTCCAGTGGGTCGACTCCATGTCGGTGACCAGGTCCTTGATCACCGGCATGTTGCCCATCGGCTCGATCACGACCGTGGCGTCCTTGGCGTCGCCGCCGACCGCGCTCATCTTCTTTTCGGCCAGCTCCTGGGCCTCGCCGATCTGGGTCTTGCAGCCGAGCCCGGACTGGCCGTTGATCTTCATCCCGCAGGAGCCGCAGATCGCGGCGCGGCAGGAGCAGCGCACGGCCAGCGAGCCGTCGTCGCGGTCCTTGGCCTGCAGCAGCGCGTCGAGGACGGACAGCGAGGGCTCGAGCTCGACCTTGAACTGCTCCCAGTAGGGTCCCTCGCCGCTCTCGGGCTGGAAGCGGCGGACTTTGATCGTGTAATCGGCCATCAGTATTTCCTCTCTTCAGGTTCCCACTGGGTGATGGTCACCTCGGAGTAAGAGATCTCGGGCCCGTCTTCGGTCTGCTCGAGGTCGATGTGTTTGAGCCACTCATCGTCGTTGCGCTCGGGGAAGTCGGTGCGGTACTGGGCGCCGCGGCTCTCCTTGCGCTCGAGCGCGGCGATGCAGGTGCACTCGGCGTTGTCGAGCATGTACCCGAGCTCGATCGCGCCAAGCAGGTCCTGGTTGAAGACGCTGCCGTGGTCGTCGATGTAGGCGCTCTTGGCCTCCTCCTTGAGGCGGCGCACGGTCTCCAGCGCTTCCTGGATCCCGGCCTCGTCGCGAAAGACGGCGACTTTCGCGTCCATCGTCGTGCCCAGCTCGAGCTTGATCTCCGAGACGCGGCGGCCGGAGCCCTTCGCGCGCGAGTTGATGTCGGCGATCATCGCCTCCTCGTCCTCGAGCACCTTGGGGGAGGGCTTGGAGCCCTCGATCCGCTTGGCGCGGGAGGCGGCGTCGCGGCCGGAGCGCTTGCCGAAGATCAGCGTGTCGAGCAGCGAGTTGGCGCCCAGCCGGTTGCCGCCGTGCACGGAGACGCAGGCGGTCTCGCCGGCGGCGTAGAGGCCGGGGATGTCGGTGCGGCCGTCGACGTCGGTCTTGACGCCGCCCATCGTGTAGTGGTTGCCCGGCTTGATGTGGATCGGTTCGCGGGTGATGTCGACGCCGGCGAAGTCGCGGCCGACGAGGACGATCTCGCGCAGCGCCTCGTGGACGCGCTTTTTCGGCACCACCGTGATGTCGAGCGCGACGGTCCCGTCGGGGAAGCCGCGGCCCTCGTTGATCTCGGTCTGCTCGGCGCGCGAGACGACGTCGCGCGAGGCCAGCTCCATCTTGTTCGGCGCGTACTTCTCCATGAACCGTTCGCCGTTCTTGTTGAGCAGGTGCGCGCCCTCGCCGCGGGCGCCCTCGGTGATCAGGAAGCCCTTGCCCGCCAGCGTCGTCGGGTGGTACTGGATCATCTCCATGTCCATCAGCTTGGCGCCGACGCGGTAGGCCATCGCGATCCCGTCGCCGGTGCAGATCAACGCGTTGGTGGTCGGCTTCCAGACCTGGCCGTTGCCGCCGCAGGCGAGGATCACGGCCTTCGCCTTGAACAGCTCCATCGAGCCGTCGGCGACGTTGCGGGTGACGACGCCGCAGCACTCGCCGTTCTCGTCGATCGCCAGCGCGGTCGAGAACCACTCCTCGTAGCGGGCGACCTGCTCGGAGTACTTCATCAGCTGCTCGTAGAGCACGTGCATGATCGCCTGGCCGGTGATGTCGGCGACGTAGTACGTGCGGGCGGCGGAGGCGCCGCCGAAGGCGCGGGTGCCGAGCTTGCCTTCCTCGTTGCGGTGGAAGGTGACGCCGAGGTGCTCCATATGGAGGATTTCCTCGGGGGCCTCGCGGGCCATCACTTCGATCGCGTCCTGGTCGCCGAGGTAGTCGGAGCCCTTGACGGTGTCGAAGGCGTGCGACTCCCAGGTGTCGTCCGGGTTCAGTGCGGCGTTGATCCCACCCTGCGCGGCGTTGGAGTGGGAGCGCACCGGGTGGACCTTGCTGATGATCCCGACCGATACGCCTTGCTCGGCGGCGGCCAGTGCGGCCCGCTGTCCGGCCAGGCCGGCACCGATTACGAGGACGTCATGGGATGGCACGAGCGCGAACCTTATAGGTGAGAAATCCGACGGTGCAGTCGGATTTAGGTTGGCTCTACAACCAGGACTTGCCGAGGCGCCGGATCGCCGCCTCGCTGAGCCGCACCGCGTCGCCGACGGTCTCGAAGTCGACGTTCTCGGCGAGGTCGTGCGACCAGTGGTAGTTGGCCGGCTGCTTGAGGTCGGTGCAGCCGGCTAGCACCGCGGTCTCGTAGCCGGCGCAGGCGGACTCGAGCCCGTCGGTGCCGTTGTGCAGGCGCAGGTTGGGGAAGAGCCAGATGCCGAGCTCCTCGGCGAGCCCGTCCATGAAGGCGAGCGACCGCGCCGGGTACTCGTTCATCTTCAGGAAGCCCTCGCCGCGCAGGACCAGCAGGTGCGGCGAGCCGATCGACTCGAGGCAGAGGAAGAAGGTGCTCTCCCTGGGCAGCTTCGGGAAGTGACGCTCGCCGAAAGCTTTCATCCCCTCGCTGAAGGACTCCTCGGAGCCGGTCGAGAGCAGGATCACCCTGGTGCCCTCGGGCGGCTCGGCGGCGAAGCGGCGGGCGAGCGCCAGCAGGGTGACAACGGCGGTGCCGTTGTCGTTGGCCCCGGGGACGACCTTGCGCAGGCCGATGTCCGTCATCGCCGCGACCGAGCCGATCCCGAGCAGCAGGCCGAGCTTGGCGAGCAGGCGGCTGCCGCTGAGCGCGCCGAGCGCGGCGAGGATCGGCCCGCCGATCACCGGCGCCATCAGCGGCGGGCTGGTGTCGGTGCGCTCGATCAGGCCGAGCCGGTCGGCCAGCGGCGGCACCGCCGGGTGGAAGACGAGGCCGGAGTGGGCGGAGTCGTGGTGGGCGATCACGACGACGGTGCGCTCGGCGTCGGGGTCGCCGAGCTCGCAGACGACGTTGTAGGTGGTGCGCTTGCGCAGCGGCCGGCGCAGTCGCCGCTTCCCGGGCGGGAAGTCGTCGGCGATTCCGGCGGCGCCGAGGAGCCCCAGCAGCGCGCCGAGCAGGCGACGGCCGCGCAGCGCCGCGAGCGCGCCGAGCGCGCCCAGGCCGGCGCCGATCCCGAGCGGCCACCAGTAGGTCCCGTGCGCCGGCTCGGCCTCGATCCGCGCCTCCGCTCCCTCCTCGGCGAAGCGCCCGACCAGCCACTCGGCGGCGCGCCGCTCGCCCTCGGAAGCCGACGGGCGCTCGATTTGCTCAAGTTCCTCGAGCCGCTCGCGCAGCCAAGTCGTTTCGCTGGCCATTCAGCCAGGCACGCTACCCGCTTACCATTGGGCGATGCTCGGCGGCGGTTCTTTCACTCTCTTCCACGTCCGCGGGATCCGGATCGCGGTCGACTGGTCGTGGCTGCTGATCCTCTTCTTCCTGATCTTCACCTGGTCGGGGGCCTACGGCGACGCGCTCGACGAATCGAGCACCGCGCCCGCGCCGTTCGCGCTCGCCGTCGCCAGCGCCGTCGGTTTCTTCGGCTCGATCCTCCTGCACGAGCTCGGTCACGCCTTCGCGGCGCGGCGACACGGGATCGGCACGCTCAGCATCCAGCTCTGGATCTTCGGCGGCGTCGCCCAGCTCGATCGCGACTCCGACAGCCCCCGCAGCGAATTCGAGGTCGCCGCGGCCGGGCCGGCCGTGACTCTGGGCTTGATCGCCGTCTTCTACCTGGCCGGCTCGGCGATCGCCGGCTTCGGCGAGTTCGCCGACGTCTTCCGGCTGGCGATCGAATTCAAGTCCGACGCCGGTGCCGCCGGGGTCGTCTCGCTGTTCTCCTGGCTGGCGATGATCAACACGCTGCTGCTCGCCTTCAACCTGCTGCCCGCCTTCCCGATGGACGGCGGCCGGATCGCCCGGGCGCTGATCTGGTGGCGGACCGGCAACCGCACCAAGGCGACCCGGATCGCGGCGACGATGGGGCGCGGCTTCGGCTATCTGTTCATCGCCGCCGGCCTCGCCCTGGTCGCCTCCGGCGACCTGTTCAGCGGCGTCTGGCTCGGTCTGATCGGGTTCATGGTCAACGGCGCCGCCCGCGGCGCGGCGATGCAGACGGCGCTGACCAGCCGCATCGAGGACGTCCGCGTCGCCGACGTGATGGACCGCGAACCGGTGACGATCCCCGGCGACATCAGCGTCGAGCGCGCCCTCGACGAGTATTTCCTGCGCTACCGCTGGCCCTGGTTCCCGGTCGTCGACGCCGCCCACCGCTTCCTCGGCCTGCTGCTCCGCGACCGCGCCGACGAGGTCCCCGAGGTCTCGCGGGCCAGCTCCCACGTCGCCGAGCTGGTCGACGACGACCGCAGCCTCTTCGTCCGCGACGACACCCCGCTCGACGCGCTGCTCTCCAACCAGAACCTGCGCAAGTTCGGCGCCCTGATGGCGGTCGACGCCGACGGCCGCCTCAGCGGCGTGATCACCGTCGAGCAGGTCGGACGCGCCCTCCGGGACGCCTAGCGGGTGGTCGCGATGCGCTCGTGACGCCCGGCGAGCCGAGCATCCCGCCGTGGATGTCAGACATGCTGAGGTAGACGGCCAAGGATCGTGAGTCCGCACTTAGGTGCGCTATTCGCACCTAAGTGCGGACTCGTGCTTCGCGACCGAATCGTCTAGCGGGGGACGAGCCGGAAGACCGGGCCTTCGAGGCTGGTCACGTAGACGCGGTGGCGGGTGTCTTCGCCGAACGAGCTGGGCGAGGCTACGGAGAGGCCGATCTTCTTCTCGTTGCTCGCCCGGCGCAGGTGGGGGACGAGGGTGCGCAGCTCGCCCTCGCAGAAGTCGGCGTAGAGATAGCGCCTATATAGAGAGCGCAGGCTGCGGTCGGCGACCACGAGGCCGCCGGTCACCGAGCAGCTGCCGCCGCGGCTGTGCGGGTAGGCGAAGATCGGTTTGACCGTGCCGCCCGGGTCGCGCGTGCCGCCTTCTTCTTCCGTGTAGGGGGAGAAGCCCTCGAACGCGTCCCAGCCGAAGTTGGCGCCGCTGGCGCGGCCGACGGTCGTGTAGTCGATCTCCTCGATGCGGTTCTGGCCGACGTCGCCGATCGCGAGGCGCGGCTGCGCCGCGGTCACCGTGTCGAAGGAGAAGCGGAAGGGGTTGCGCAGGCCGTAGCTGTAGATCTCCGCCCGCCCGCCGCCGCCGGCGAACGGATTCGAGGCCGGCACCGAGTAGGGCCGACCACCGCTCGCGCGCGGGTCGATGCGCAGCAGCTTGCCGAGCAGCGAGTTGCGGTTCTGCGCGTTGTTGGGCGGGTCCCCCGCGGCGCCTCCGTCGCCGGTGCCGAGGTAGAGCAGGTCGCCGAGGAACTGCAGCTGGCCGCCGTTGTGGTTGGAGTTCTCGGCGTGCGCGATCGAGATCACCGGGCGGCGCGAGCCGGCCAGGGCGCGGGTTGCGCCGGCGCGGCGGAACTCGTCGACGCGGATGCTCCCGTTTGCGTCGGTGTAATAGACGTAGAACAGCTTGCTGGTCGCGTAGTCGGGTGGGAAGGCGACCGAGAGCAGGCCGCGCTCGCCGCCGTCGAGGACCGGGCCGCGCAGGTCGAGGAACGTCCCGGCTCGCCGGCCGCTCCGCAGGACGACGATCCGGCCGGGCTGCTCGACGACGAAGAGCAGCTGCGGGAAGCCGGGGGCGCCGGTCACGTAGACCGGCTGGTCGAAGCTGCCGATCCGCTTCAGGGCGACGCCGCCCCTCGCGCTGCTCGCAGCTTCGCCGCCGCTTGCGCTGTCGCGACTCGCGGTCGTCGGCTCGTCCGCCGACCCGCAGGCGGGCAGGGCCAGCGAGAGCAGGAGCGCGATCAGTGTCGCCGCGAGGGAAGGTCGCCGCATCGCGGCAACGCTACCCGGCCGCGCCGCTCGCTACTCGCCGCGGCCTACTTGCCGGACTGGATCTCGACGACTTCGCCGTCGTCGGTGACTTCGGTTTCGGGCAGCTCGGAGGTGATCTCGGTGACGAAGGTGCCGCCCGGCTCCCCGCCTCCGGCGGTCTCCGCCTTGACCTGCTCGCCGAGCCCGGCGCCGACCCGGTAGGCGACCGTCCAGTCGCCCGCTTTGACCGCGCTCAGCTTCCAGATCGCGGTTGCGGTAGCGCCCGGCTCGAGCGGCCCGAAGGCGAAGGTCTTTTTGTTCGAGGTCGAGGCCCCGCCCGGATCGGACGAGCCGGCGAAGCGCGGGTAGGTTTCGGAGAGCACCCAGACCGGCCGGTCGCCCTGGGCGAGGCCGGGCTGCGCGTCGTGGACGGCGAACGGCAGCGAAGACGCCGCGCCCGCCTTGCCGTTGATCCCGATCGTCACGGTCAGGGTCGGCACCGTCTCCTCGCCGGTGTTGCGGATCGCCAGGCGCATCAGCGAGGTCTGGCCGAGCCGCTGCTCGGCGGGGAAGCTGGCGCCGACGACGTCGACCCGGTAGGTGCCGGCCCGCTCGTTCGAGTCGGACGAAGATTCACCGCAGGCGGCGAGCAGCGCCGCCACGGCCACGGCGGTCAACCCGGTCGCCGCGGCTCTGAGGCGGGTGCGCCGGACGTGTCTTCCGATCCCCCGCAAAGCGGCTCGAACATAGCACGGGGTTTCCCAGCATCCGGGCGGTTTTCGAGCCCTCCCAGAGGGTTAGCGCGATCTCAATACGGGGCTAACGGAAGGGGCTGATCCATCCCATAGACTCCTCAGCGAGTGGGGTGCCGCGGGAGAATGGCGCCCCTCGCTGGAGGAGCAGATGGTCGGATCCGCGGTCAACAGGGCGTTGCTGCCCGCCAAGTCGGTGTTCGAGACGGTCGGGGAGATGATGCTCCTGACCGGCCGCACGATCGTCTCGGCGGTCCGCCCGCCGTACCCATACGGCGAGGAGTTCATCGGCCAGTTCCTCTTCGCCCTGCAGCTCTGCTGGTTCCCGCTGCTGGTCTCGACCGTGGCCTTCGGGTTCGGCGCCCCGGGCCTGCAGGCGGCCAACTTCCTCTCGCTGTTCGGCGCCCTCGACCGGCTCGGCGGCTTTTTCGTGCTCGCCTCGATCCGCGAGTTCGCCCCCTTCGTGACCGCCGTGGTCGTCGCCGGCGTCGCCGGCACCGCGATCACCGCCGACCTCGGCGCCCGCAAGATCCGCGAGGAGCTCGACGCCCTGCAGGTGCTCGGCGTCGACCCGATCAAGAACCTGGTCGTGCCTCGCTTCCTGGCGCTGATGCTGATCACCGGCCTGCTCGACATCTACGCCTTGGTCTTCGGGATCAGCGGCGGCATCCTCACCGAGCTCCTCTACAACCAGCCGCTCGGCGGCTTCTTCGCGACCCTCTTCTCCAACGCCTCGATCACCGACCTCTGGGGCTCGGTGATCAAGTGCACCCTGTTCGGCGCGATCATCGCCGTCGTCTGCTCCTACAAAGGGATGACTGCGTCCGGGGGCGCCGCCGGCGTCGGCCGCGCCGTCAACGAGGCGGTGGTGATCTCGTTCATGGGCGTGTTCGCCTTCAACTACGCGTTCACCCAGACCCTGCTCGCCACCAACCCGGAGCTGCAGACGATCCGATGACGGGAGCGACGGCATGAGCGAATGGCTCGCAGTCCCGCGCGGTTGGCTCGACTCCTTCGGGGAGATCGCCCGCTTCGGCTCGCGCGTCGCCGGGCTCGTCTACTCCGGGCGCGTCTTCCGCTTCTTCGGCGAGGCGCTGCGCCAGGCCGGCATCCTGATCCTCGGCTCGGCGCTGATCATCTGGGGCCTCGTCTTCGTGCTCGGCCTGCAGTGCGGGATCGAGGGCGCCTACCTGCTGCGCGCCCAGGGCGCGCCCGCCTACGCCGGCGTCTTCTCCGCCTGGTGCGACCTGCGCGAGATCATGCCCTACGCCTTCGGCTACATGCTCGCGGCCAAGGTCGGGACCGGGATCGTCGCCGAGCTCGGCGCGATGCGGATCTCCGACGAGATCGACGCACTCGAGGTGATGGGCGTGCCGCCGGTCACCTTCCTCTGCGCGACCCGGCTGCTCGCCGCCTGGATCACCTTCCCGTTCATGTACCTGGTCGGGATCGGGATCATGTACCTGGCCAGCTACCTGGCCGTCGTCGAGCAGATCGGCGACGTCTCCTCGGGCGGCTACTTCCTGATCTTCTGGATGTTCCAGAACCCGCCCGACCTCATATTCAGCTTGATCAAGGGCATGGTGATGGCGACCGCGATCGTGCTGGTCGGCTGTTACTACGGCTACACCGCTTCGGGCGGGCCGGTCGGGGTGGGGACCGCGACCGCGAAGTCGATGGTCCTCAACATCGTCTTAGTCCACATCATCGGGATGCTTGGGACCCTGGTCTTCTGGGGGGCCAACCCGAGGGCGCCAATAGGAGGCTGATGGTTCAGTGAACGAGCAGGAACGGTTCAACGAGGCCGAGGAGGCCGACCAGATCCAGTCCGAAGGGGGCGAGCTCGACGCGCAGATGGCGCCGCCCGTCTCCGGTGAGGACGGGGGGCCCTACGTCAGCGACGACGGCGCGATCATGGGCCGCGACTTCGTCATCCCCGGTGTCGACCCCGCCGAGCACGATCCCTACCGCTTCCACACCGGGCGCAAGCGCGATCACGGGGGCGAGGACGCGATCGAGATCATCGACCTGGTCAAACAGTTCGGCCGCGCGCGCATCCTCAACGGCCTCAACCTGGGGCTGCCCGAGGATCAGGTCTCGATGGTGCTCGGCCCGTCGGGAACCGGCAAGAGCGTGCTGATCAAGCACATCGTCGGCCTGCTCTACCCGGACTCGGGCGACGTGCTCGTGCACGGCGAGTCGATCCCGAACATGACCGACGACGAACTCTTCGAGACGCGCAAAAAGTTCGGTCTGCTGTTCCAGGACGGCGCCCTGTTCGGCTCGATGGACATCTACGACAACGTCGCCTTCCCGCTGCGCCAGCACACCGACAAAAGCGAGGAGGAGATCGGCGAGATCGTCAACCGGCGACTCAAAGAGGTCGGTCTCGCCGAGGCGACCTACAAGATGCCCAACGAGCTTTCGGGAGGGATGCGCAAGCGCGCCGGCTTCGCCCGCGCGCTGGTCCTGGAACCGGCGATCGTGATGTTCGACGAGCCCGACTCGGGGCTCGACCCGGTGCGCACGGCGCTGCTCTGCGAGCTGATCCGCGAGGTCCACGCCGAGAACGGCGGCTGCTACCTGGTGATCAGTCACGACCTCGGCACCGCGCGCCGGATCGCCGACTTCATCGCCGTGCTGTGGAGCGGCAAGATCGTCGAGTCCGGGCCCAAAGACGAGCTGTTCGACTCGAACAACCCCTTTGTGAGCCAGTTCCTGAACGCGGACGTCAGCGGGCCGCTCTCGATGGACTAAGTGCCCTCGGCTCGGCTCGGCAGCTGGCTGGGGGCGGTGGCGGCATGGTCGGCTCGCCGTGCCCGCCGGGTGCTGGCGATCGCCGTCGTGGTCGCGGTGGGAGCCGGAATCGGGGCGACGCAGATCCCGACCGACGCCGGCGTCGGCACGCTGGTCGACGCCGACACCGAGACCTACGGGGCGACCCGGGACGTCGAGCAGAGGTTCGGCGAAGAACCGGTGGTGGTGCTGGCCCGCGGCGACCTGCCGGAACTGATCCTCACCGAGAACGTCTTCCGCCTGCTGCGCCTCGAGGGCTGCCTGGCGGCGAAAGTGCCCAAAGGCGGCAAGCCGCTGCCCGGTCCGTGCACCGAGCTGGCCGAGCTGGAACCGGTCGAGTTCGTCACCGGGCCGGCGACCTTCCTCAACGAGGCGGTCGTCCAGATCGAGAAACAGCTGCGCAACCTCGCCCAGCGGATCCCGGCCGAACGCTTCCAGGAATTCCTCCTCGCCGTCGCCACCCGCTACGGGATCACCAGCGTTCCGACGCTCGACAACGAACAGTTCGTCGCCACCGTCGTCTTCGACCTGGCCCGCGCCCGCGGCACGCCGAAGGCGCGGCTCGCCTACCTGTTCCCGAACAGCCGCAGCGCCCAGATCATCGTGCGGCTGAAGCCGGACCTGAGCGAGTCCGAACGGCACCGGGCGCTGGGGCTGATCGAGGCGGCGGTGGCGGAAACGACGCCGCGCGCGGTCTGCGGCGAAGACGGCGTGCCGGCGCCCTGCTTCGAGCTGAAGAAGGGCAGCTATGTCGTCTCCGGCGCGCCGGTCGTCGTCGACGGCCTGGCGCGGGCGCTCCAGGACGCCCTGCGCGTGCTCTTCGGCGTCGCGGTGTTGGTGATGGCGGCGACCCTGCTGCTGGTCTTCCGCTCGCGCCTGCGGCTGCTGCCGCTCGGCGTCGCGCTCGCCGCGGCGGCGATCACCTTCGGCCTGCTCGGGCTCGTCGGCGGCGAGCTGACGATGGCCTCGATCGCCGTGCTGCCGATCCTGATCGGCCTCGCCGTCGACTACGCGATCCAGTTCCAGGCGCGGTTCGACGAGGCTGCGAAGGACGGGCTGGGTGGGGGAGATGCCGCCCGCGCCGCGGCCAGTCGCGGCGGCCCGCTGATCGCGACCGCGTGCTTCGCCACGGCCGCCGGCTTTCTCGCCCTGCTGCTCTCGCCGACCCCGATGGTGCGCGGCTTCGGCCTGCTCCTGATCGCCGGCATCGCGATCGCTTTCGCTCTCGCGCTCAGCGTGGGCTCGGCCGCCCTCAGCCTGCGGCGTGTCGAGTTGCTCTCGGATAGCGAGAGGAAGTCGACACCCGCGGCGCGGGTTCTCGACTTCGCGATCGAGCGGCGCGTCGCCGTGCTCGTCGCGGGGGTCGCGCTCGCGGTCGTGGGATGGGGGGTGGGGACGCAGATCGGCACCGTCTCGGACGTGCGCTCGCTCGCCCCGCAGTCGATCGACGCGGTCCGCGACCTCAACGAGCTCCAGGAGGCGACCGGCGTCTCCGGCGAGCTCGACGTGCTGATCGAGTCCGACGACCTCGCCGACCCGGCGACGATCGAGTGGATGGCGGCCTTCAAGCGCCGCGTCCTGCGCGCCAACGGGTTCGGCGGCGAAAACCCGAGCTGCCTCGACGCCGAGATCTGCCCCGGCCCGGCGCTCTCCGACTTCCTCGTCCGCGAAGGCGACACGGTCACCCGCGCCGGCATCGAGGCGACCCTGGCGGCGCTCTCGCCCTACGCGCTGCGCCAGGTCGCGCCGCTCGATCCACGCACCGGTGAGCTCGGCGACGAGGCGCTGATCACTTTCGGGATCCGCGCCCAGTCGCTCGAGGACCAGCAGGCCCTGATCGACCGCGTGCGCGCCGAGATCGGCGAGCCGGGGGCCGCCGGCGGGCCGCCTCCCGGGGTCGAGGTCCGCCTCGCCGGCCTGCCGGTGATCGCCGCCGAATCGGCTTCCGACATCTCGGCCAGCCGCTACTGGCTGACGCTCGCCGGGCTGGTCGCGGTGGCGCTCGCGCTGCTCCTCGTCTACCGCTCGCCGCGCCGCGCCCTGGTGCCGCTGGTGCCGACCGTGCTCGCCACCGGCTGGGCCTCGCTGCTGCTCTGGATCACCGGCATCCCGCTCAACCCGATGTCGGCGGCGCTGGGGGCGCTGACGATCGCGATCGCCACCGAGTTCGGCGTGATCCTCAGCGGCCGCTTCCACGAGGAGGGCGGCGGCAGCGGCCCCGTGGGGCCGGCCCTGCGGCGCGCCTACGAGCGCACCGGGGCCGCCGTGCTCGCCTCCGGCATCACCGCCGTCGCCGGCTTCGCCGTGCTGATCGCCAGCGACATCCGCCTGCTGCGGGACTTCGGTTTCGTCACCGTGATCGACCTGACCGCGGCGCTGCTCGGCGTGATGGTCGTGCTGCCGGCCCTGTTGGTCTGGCTGGAGGAGCGATGAGGGATCGCTACTCGCTGCTGGTCGGCCTCGTCTTCGTCGCGATCGTCGTCGTCGCCTCGATCAACACGCTCGGCGGCGACAGCTCCGAAACGCTCGGCCTCGACCGCGTCGAAGAGCGCTGGCCGCTGCCCGAGTTCGCCGTCCCCGCGGCGGCCGCCGCCCTGGAAGGCGACGCCAACGTCGCCCAGGACGACTGCGCACTCGCTGCCGTTCCCTGCCCCGACGACGCCCGGCGCGCCCCCGCCTGCCGGATCTCGACCCGCGGCGCGATCCGCGTCTGCGACCTCTTCGACCGCCCCCTGGTGATCTCGTTCTGGTTCACCAAAGGCGGGAACTGCACGGCTCAGCAGGACGTCGTCGATGCCGTCTACGCGCGCTACCGTGACAGGGTGAACTTCCTCTCGCTCGACATCCACGACGAGCGCGACGAGGTTCGCCGGCTGCTCCGCGAGCACGGCTGGCGGATGCCGGTCGGCTACGACCGCGACGGCGCCGTCGGCAGCCTCTACGGGGTGGGCGGCTGCCCGACCTTCGCTTACGTCTACCCCGGCGGCACGCTGCAGAGCGCCGGCATCGGCGAGCTCAGCGAGGACGAGCTGGCGCTGCGCGTCGACGAGCTGCTGGCCGCGACGCTGACCGCGCAGGGGGAAGAAGGTTGAGGTGGGCGGCCTGGGCGCGAGCGAGTCGCGACCGGACTGGGACCCGGCGCCGCGCCAGGGCTGGGTGGCGCCGCGCCTCGTCTCCGAGTTCCCCGGGCTCGGGGTCGCCTGGATCGAGGTAGACGGGCGGCCGCGGCGCAGCCCCGAGCCGGTTCGCCGTCGCCTGCGCGTGCTCTCCGACCGCTTCTACGGCGCCCACGCGATCCGCCTGCGCGAACGGCCGATCCCCTGGGCCTACCGGGTCTTCTACCGCCAGATCGGGCTCGACCCAGACCGCACCCGCGTCGCGGTCGAGCAGCTCGCTCTCGACCGACTCCACGACGGCGCCTTCAAGAGTCACGGGCTTCCCGCCGACGCGCTGACGATCGCGATCGTCGAGACCGGGGTGTCGCTGTACGCGTTCGACGCCGACCGGATCGAGGGGGACGTCTGCATCCGCGAGTCGGCACCGGGAGAGGCGCTGCCCGGCCGGATCGGCGCTCTCGCCCAGGGGACGCTGGTCGTCGCCGACGAAGCCCGGCCGATCGGCCTGCTGTTCGGCGAGGCCGGCGAGGGCTACGAGGTCGGCCCGCAGAGCCGCCGCTTCGCGATCGTCGCCGTCCAGGTCGGCTCGATCCCGCAGATGGCCGTCAACGAGGCTCTCTGGATGGCCGCCGCGACGATCGAGGCAGCCTAGCCCGCCGTCGCGCTCGATGCATGATGCACGCCATGGCGTGCTCGAGGCATCGAGGGCTTAACCATTCCCTCGCTTGCTGCCCAAATCGTTGATCTACACTCGGCCTGAGGCGTATGTGGGATCTGCTCGAAAGGGAGAGCATGAAAGGGCTCGCCGTCGGCGTCGACGAGCGCCCCGCCCGCGCCCAGCTGCGCGCCCAGATCGGTCGGCTCGAGCGCGAGCTGGCCGGCCTGTTCGGCGAGGCCTTCGGCCGCGTTGAGGTCGAACACCGCGTCGGCGTGCTCAGCGCCCAGCCCCGGGTCCTCGGTCTCGGCGAGCTCGAGCGCCAGCGCGACGCGCTGGCCGGGCGGATCGCCGCGGCGCGACAGACTCTGCGTGCGCGTGCCCGCGAGGAGGAGGCGAGCCGCGAGCGCCTGCGGGCGATGCTGGCGGCGCCGGCCGACTTCAAGTGGGTGATGATCACCCGCGCCGAGCTCGGCGAGCCCGGTTGCGGCGCCTGGCACTCGCGACCCCGCCTCGGCCCGATCGGCATGCTGATGGGCTGGTGGCAGGTCAAGGTCTCCTCCGGATGCCCGTTAGCCGGGCGGCTCGCGGCCGTTGAGCAAGCAACGTAGGCGCACCAGGAAGCCGCGCCCACCCGCTGCGGCGAAGCCCGCCGAGCCCGCGCCCAAGCAGGCTCCGCGCCGGGTCTCCGCGCCCGACGAGCGACCGCCGGCGCCGTGGGGCTCCTTCCCGCTGGCCGAGCTGGTGATCTTCGCCGGGATCGTCGCGCTGATCGTCGGCGTCGCCGGCCAGAACCCGACCGCGATCGGCGTCGGCGTCGTGCTCGCCGGCCTCGGCGGGCTCGAGGTGGCGATCCGCGAGCATTTCGGCGGCTACCGCTCCCACACGACGCTGCTTGCCGGAGCGGTCTTCGTGGTCACGGTGGGGCTCGTCTACTACGTCGCCCACCAGATCCTGGCGGTGGCGCTGGCGATCGGCGCGGTGACCTTCGCGCTCGCCTTCTACCTGGCGCGCCGCGCATTCCAACGAGCTTCCGGTGGCCTCAGCTTCCGGATCGGCGGAATGCGCGGCTGACTGCTAGGCGGTGATGGCGCTCCGGCCGTTGGTCGAGCGCGAGGCGAGCTCGGTCGAGAGCAGGCGACGCTGGCGCGAGGTCAGCGTGCCGAGCTGCTTGTTCTCGTTCAGCGACAGCGGCAGCAGGAACTTACGGGCCCTGGTCCGTCCCCAACGCCGCTGGCTGGTCAGCAGCTCGGAGATGGTCATGCTCTCGGTCTCCCACGGGCACTCACGGACGACGTCCGATGCCTCCAGGTCACCGCGCCCTATCGCCCGCTTCAACTCGGCCCGAGCGAGGCGGACGGTGTTGGCGCGTTCGAGCGCCCTCATGTGCTGCGGCGCCTCCACCGGAGATGCGATCGTCGTTGCGGGTGCCGTTGCGGCAGCGTCCACTGGACTCCTCCCTTCTAAGGAATCGATCAACTGGGTATCTCGCCAACGAAACGTGGCGCGGGGGCCCTGGCCTAACCGAACGGTGACTGTCCGAAAAACACTCCCGGCCGGTTCGTCGGGCGAGGAGGCCAAGCTACGTCCCCGGGGTGCACGGCGTCAACCCGCGTTAGACGAAAGCGAACGCGGCTCGGTCGCTAAGAGCAACAATTTCGTCACGTACGAGGACGGCCCCCGATTCAGAGAAGGCTGAAACTACCCACGACGGGGGATGTCAAATCCTCGTTAAGCGGAATCAGGAGCGCGGAAGCTCCGGGAAGTCCTCGATCACCTTGGCGATCGTGCCGAGCGCGCCGTCGAGGTGCTCGCGCTCGTGGGTCGCCATCAGGCTGGTGCGGAGCAGCGCACCGCCGGGCGGGACCGCCGGGTGGATGGCGACGTTGGTGTAGACGCCGGCGTCGAAGAGGGCCTTCCAGAGCAGCACGGCCTGCCAGTCGTCGCCGCAGAGGACCGGCACGACCGGCGTCGTCGCCACCGTGCCGTCGGGCAGCGTGCCCGGCTCGATCACCTGCAGGCCGAGGTGGCGCAGCCCCTCGCGCAGGTACTCGGCGTTGTCGAGCAGCCGCTCGAACAGGGCCGGGCCCTCGTCGCGGATCACCCGCAGCGCCGCCAGCGCCGCGCCGACCGCGGCCGGCACGGCCGAGGCGCTGAAGATGAACGAGCGCGAGGAGACGCGCAGATACTCGACCACGTCGGCCGGGCCGGCGATGAACCCGCCGCAGGAGGCGAGGCTCTTCGAGAAGGTGCCCATCCGCAGGTCGACCTCGTCCTCGAGCCCGAACAGCTCGCAGGCGCCGGCGCCGCGCGGGCCCAGCACCCCGGCGCCGTGCGCCTCGTCGACCATCAGGCGCGCCCCATAGCCCTTGCAGAGCTCGACGATCCGCGGCAGGTCGCAGACGTCGCCCTCCATCGAGAAGACGCCGTCGACGACGACCAGCACGCCGCCGCCGTCCTCCGCCGCGCGCTGCAGCATCTTCTCCAGCTTCTCCATGCGGTTGTGGCGGAAGGGGCGCAGCTTGGCGCCCGAGAGCCGGCAGCCGTCGAGGATCGAGGCGTGGTTGCCGGAGTCGCAGATCACCGTGTCGGCGGGGCCGAGGATCGTGCCGATGCAGCCGAGGTTCGACTGGTAGCCGGTCGTGTAGACGATCGCGTCCTCGGTGTGCATCCACTCGGCCAGCTCGCGCTCGAGGTCGACGTGCAGCGGCGTCGTCCCGTTCAGCAGGCGCGAGCCGGTGACGCCGGTGCCGTAGGTCTCCAGCGCGTCGCGGGCGGCCTGCTTGACCCGCTCGTCGCCGGTCAGGCCGAGGTAGTTGTTGGAGCCGAGCATGATCGTCTCGCGCCCCTCCATCTCGACCACCGGGCCGGCCTGCGAGGTGAGCAGGCGGAAGTAGGGCAGGAGGTCGTGCTCCTTGGCCGCTTCGAGCTGCTCTAGGCGATCGTGGCTGCGCGCCTTCGCGAAGACGTCGACGGGAGCCTTGGCGGTCTCGCTCATCTCCCGAGAGTGTAGGTTGCCCCTTCGATGGGAAGCGTGACGATCCGGCCGGTCGGGAGCCGCCGCGAGCTGAAGGGCTTCGTCAAGGTCCCCTTCCGCCTGCACCGCGATCACCCGCAGTGGGTGGCACCGCTGATCTTCGAGCGGATGGAGTTCCTCAACCCGCGCAAGAACCCCTACTTCGAGCACGCCGAGGTGCAGCTGTTCGTCGCCGAGCGAGACGGCGAGCCGGTCGGCCGGATCAGCGCCCAGGTCGACAGCCGCTGGGACGAGTTCCAGGGCGGCAACGACGCGATGTTCGGCTTCTTCGAGACGACCGACGACGCCGAGGTCACGCGGGCCCTGTTCGAGGCGGCGGGTGAGTGGGCGGCGGCGCAGGGCCGCGAGCGGATCCTCGGTCCGATGGACTTCACGACCAACGACGAGCTCGGCATCTTGATCGAGGGCTACGAGCGCCGGCCGATGATCCTCGAGCCCTGGCACCCGCCCTACTACCGCGAGCTGATCGAGGCGGAGGGGTTCGCGAAGGCGATGGACCTGCTGATGTGGGAACTGCAGTTCGGCGATCTCAAGGAGGGCGAGAGCTTCGATCCCTCGATCCACGCGGCGGCGAAGAAGGCGCTGGAGGACGAAGGGATCACGATCCGCAACATGCGCAAGCGCGAAATGTCCGCCGAGGTGAAGCGCTTCATGGACGTCTACAACGAGGCCTGGGGCAGCAACTGGGGCTTCGTCCCGATCACCGACGCCGAGGTCGAGTACCAGGCCAAGCACCTCAAGCAGGTGCTCGAGGAGGACTGGACCTACATCGCCGAGAAGGACGGCGAGGCGGTCGGCGCGGCGCTCACCCTGCCGGACATCAACCAGGTGACGGCGAAGATGAACGGGCGGCTGCTGCCGTTCGGCTGGCTGACCTTCCTGCGCGGCAAAGCGAAGATCGACCAGCTGCGCGTCTTCGCGCTCGGCGTCAAACACGACTACCGCCACACCGGCGTCGCCGCCGGCCTCTACCTGCGCCACCTCGAGGAGGCGGCGAAACCGGGGGCGATCGGCGGCGGCGAGATGGGTTGGATCCTCGAGACGAACAAGCCGATGAACCGGGCGATGGAAGGGATGGGGGGGAAGGTCGTCAAGCGGTACCGCCTTTACGAGCGCAGTTTGCGGCAATAGCCGGGAGCGGCGACCTGGACCGTCGCTAGAGTCGGCCGGGTGAGCGATTTCGAGGTAGACGGCGAAGTCGTGGCCGAGGAAGACGCCTCGCCGCGCGACGCCACCGAGCCGGTGCACCCGTTGCCGGCGCCCTACGAGGAGCCCTCGCTGCCGGTCCTGCGCGCCGAGGTGCGCACCGCCGCGATCGCCGCCGCCGGCGGGGTCCTGGCCGGGGCCGCGACCGTCGCCGCCGTGCGCGCGGTCAGCGCGGTCGGCGGCAAGTCGCGCTCCCCGCGCCGCGTCGGTCGCCGTCGTGGCGAGCGCGCCAACGTCGTCGCCAGCCGCTCCTTCCTGGTCGACGTCCACCTGCTGGGCCGCTAGAGAGATGACCGGCTGACGGTGGAGGTCGAGGTACGTCCGAGCTCGCCGTTCCGCCTCGGGCGGGGCAGCTCGGACGGGACGCTGCGCGTCCACGGCCGCGTCGCCACCCGGCTGCTGCGCGTCGAGGGCGCGCCGGTGCTGGTGCGCGCCTGGGAACCCGGTGCCGGCCGGCTTAAGCTGCGCGCCGAGCCGCTCGACCCGCGGGCGCTTACCGTCTCGTCGGTGGCGGCCGAGCAGCCGCGCCGGGCCGGGCGCGAGCAGCTGGGCCTGGCGATCGAGCGGCTGCGCTTCGCGCTCGGCGTCGACGAGGACCTCGGCGAGTTCCACCGCCGCTTCCGTCGCGACCCGCTGGTCGGGCCGCTGATCCGGCGCCTGCCGGCCCACCGGCCGCTGCGCAAGCCGTGGCCCTGGGAAGCGCTCGCGACCGCCGTGGTCGGCCAGCTGATCGAGTCCGACCGCGCGGCGCGGATCGAGCGCCGCATCATCGGCCGCTGGGGCGCGCGACTGGGGGAGGGCAGGGCGGCCCTCCGCGACGTGCCGACGGCGGCGACGATCGCCGGCCGCGCGCCGGCCGAGCTCGCCTCGATGGACCTCGCCCCGGTGCGCGCCGCGGCCCTGCGCCGGGTCGCGCTCGAGGTGGCGAACGGGCGCTGCGCGATCGCCGACCCGAGCGCCGACCGCCGCCTGCTGGCGATCTCCCAGATCGGCCCCTGGACCGTCCAGTGCCTGCGCCTCTTCGGCCGCGGCGAGATGGATTCGCTGCCGGCCGGCGACCTCGCCTACATCAAGCTGGTCGGCCACCTCGCCGGGCTCGGTCGCCGCGCGACCGTGCCCGAGGTCGAAGAGTTCTACGCGCCGTACGAGCCCTACCGCGGACTCGTCGCCACGCTCACCCTCGCCGCCCTCTACACGCCGGTCGCGCGCGGCAGACCGCTGCGCCTGGCCGCCTAGAGCTTGCCCACGCTGGCGAGGTACTCGTCCAGCTGCTTCGCCTTCTGGGTGTCCTCGTAGACCTCATAGTCGCGCAGGAGGCCCCAGGAGAGGTGGCCCCAGATGACGTAGCGGTTCTCGTAGATCCGCTCGCCGGCGGGAGTGTCGAGGTGGTCCTGCCCGCGGATGCAGATCGTCTGCCGCCAGGGGAAGCCCTTGAGGATCACCTCGTCGGGGTAGATCTGGATCCCGGCGTCGGCGAAGCGCCGCAGCCAGGGCTCGAGCTTCTCCTTGCCCTCCAGTTCGGTCGCCCAGGAGCTGTCTCCCGGAAAGCGGAACCGCACGTCCTTCGCGTCCATTTTCAGCGTCGGCGCGATGTCCCCGGCGCTGGCCCGCTCCATGTTGCGGGCGATCATCTTCTTGGCCAGCCACGACAGCATTGGTGCCCCCGTTCGTCGTTGGTGGGCCAAGGCTATTGGGGGGCTGCGAACCAGGTTGTTCCAGTGACCGCTGGCTACTCGGCGATCCGGCGCAGGTCGCCGGGCCGCAGCAGCGCCAGCAGGGTCGAGCCGTCGACGATCGCCAGCCCGCCCTTGCGCATGCGCGCGTTGGCGCCGGTCAGCCGGGCGACCTCGGCGGATAGGTCGGGCTCGTGGCCGACCAGCAGCACCTCGCCGCGGCCTGCCGTCAGGGCGAGCGAGTCGAAGCGGCCGCCGCGCAGCTCGGCGGTCGTCTCCGGTTCGATGCCGAGGGCCTCGCAGGCGAGCCGGGCGGTCTCGGCTGCGCGTACCTTGGGGCTGGTCAGGCAGGTCTCGATCTCAGCCCCAAGCGAGGTCAGCGCCAGACCGGCGATGCGCGCCTGGCGCTCCCCCTTGGCGGTCAGGCGGCGGGCCGAATCGTCGCCCTCGCCATCCTCCGCGTCCCCGTGTCGGAGCAGGTAAATCATGCTCGGATCCTAGGTGCAGAGCCACCCATCCGGCGGGGGCCGAAATGTTTACCGCATTAGCGATCGCTAACATAGCTTCGAATGCCGACCTTCCAAGGCCGACGTTTACTCGCCCTGCCGCTCGCTCTATTGGCCCTCCTGGCCATGCCGACGGCGGCGAACACCGCCGAGCGGATCGTGGTCTACGGGGCCCCGTCTGGCTCGCATCTGACCCTCAGCAGCGAGGGCCAGCGGATCGTCGTGCGCGGCTTCATGGCCGGGCGACAGCCCTCCGGCTGCCGCCTCTCCGGCAACCGGATGAGGGCGGTCTGCTCGGCCCGCCGCGCCAACGCGATCGAAGTCGTGATGGGCAACTCGAACGACTTCGTCAAGGTCGCCGACCGGATGCCGTTCCCGCTCACCGTCCACCTCGGCGGCGGCTCGGACAAATTCATCGGCAACGCCGAGAGCGACACCTGTTACTCGGAGGGCGCCAGGCGAAACCGCTGCATCGGTGGCCCCGGCAACGACGTCTGCATCACCGGCATGCGTAACAGCGACTGCGTCGGCGGCGCCGGCAACGACTACTGCCGCCACTACACCGGCAGCGACGGCTGCTGGGGCGGCCCCGGCAACGACGTCTGCATCATGGGCCCGGGCCAGGACGGCTGCCACGGCGAAGCCGGCAACGACCGCCTCTACGGCGGCCGCAGTCCCGACCAGCTCTACGGCGGTCCCGGCTGGGACTACTGCGACGGCCAGCAGGGCTGGGGCAAGTCCCACACCTGCGACGCCGGCCCGCGAAGATAGGACCGCCCTGTCGATTTAGTCGCGTATACAGCGACTAACTCGACATCACAGCCCCATCGTCTTGCCGAGGATCTCCTTCATCACCTCGTCGGTGCCGCCGCCGATCGGGCCGAGGCGGGCGTCGCGGACGGCGCGCTCGATGCCGTACTCGCGCATGTAGCCGTAGCCGCCGTGGATCTGCAGGGACTGGTCGGCGATCTCGAGGACGGCGCGCTGGGTGACGAGCTTGGCCATGCTGACCTCGCGGATGCAGTCCTGGCCGGTGTGGAAGAGGCGCAGGGCGTTGTAGGTGAGGGCGCGGGCGGCCTCGGCCTTGGTCGCCATCTCGGCGACGTGGTGGCGGATCGCCTGGAACTTGCCGATCGGGCGGCCGAAGGCCTGGCGCTCGAGCGCGTAGGCGACGGTGATCTCGATCAGGCGCTGCATCGCGCCGACGGCGCCGACGGCCATCAACAGCCGCTCCCAGGCGAAGTTGGCCATGATCAATTTGAACCCGCCGTTCTCCTCACCGAGCAGGTTCTCGGCCGGGACCTCGACGTCGACGAAGGCGAGCTCGCCGGTGTCGGAAGAGTGCCAACCCATCTTCTCCAGCTTCGCCGCCACCTCGTAGCCGGGCATCTCGCGCTCGAGGACGAGGAAGGAGATGCCGCCGTGGCCGCCCTCCTCGGTCGTCTTGCAGGCACAGACGAGGAAGTCGGCGCGCACGCCGTTGGTGATGAAGGTCTTGGCGCCGTTGACCAGGTAGCCGCCGTCGATCTTCTTGGCGGTGGTCTTGATCCCGGCGACGTCGGAGCCGGCGCCCGGCTCGGTGATCCCGAGCGCGCCGATCTTCTCGCCGGCGATCCCCGGCACCAGCCAGCGCTGCTTCTGCTCCTCGCTGCCGAAGTTGAAGATCGGCGGCATCGCGATCGAGGCGTGGGCGTTGAGCCCGGCGGCGACGCCGCCGGAGCCGCCCGAGCGGGCCAGCTCCTCGACCCAGACCGCGTCGTGGAGGTGGTCGCCGCCCTGGCCGCCGTAGACCTCGGGGAACTTCAGCCCGAGGAAGCCGAGCTCGGCGCAGCGCGCGTAGAGCTCGCGGGGGAATTCCCGCGCCGCCTCCCACTCGTCCACGTTCGGTGCGATCTCGGAGGCGACGAAGCGGCTGACGGTCTGCCGCAGCTCCTCGTGCTCCTCCCCGAAGGGCGGCAGCACCGCCCGCGCCCCGCTGTCCTTGACGACGGAATTGTTCATCTCTCCCACTGGTCTTAAGACTTAGAGGGTTACGCTCGGGAAGTGTTCGATCGGCTGAGAATCGACATAGAAGCGGTTGTCAGTGATGCCGCGGAGTTCAGGCGCTGGATGATTCGGCTTTGGATGGCGGCGCTTGTCCTTCAACTCGCCACCATCCTTGCCCTCGTCGTCTGACTACAGCCCGTACGAGCGGCCGATCACGTCGAGCATCACCTCGTCGGTGCCGGCGCCGATTCGGTTGAGCCGCACGTCGCGGTAGGCACGCTCGATCTCGTACTCCTTCATGTAGCCGTAGCCGCCGAGGATCTGCACGCAGTCGTCGGCGACCTCGCAGGCGATCCGCGAGGCGTAGAGCTTGGCCATCGTGATCTCGCGCACCGGGTACTCGCCGTTGGCGAAGCGCCAGGCGGTCGAGTAGGTGAACTGCTTGGCCGCCTCGGTCTTGGTCGCCATCTCGGCGAACTTGTGGCGGATCGCCTGGAACTTGCCGATCGGCCGCCCGAAGGCTTCCCGCTCCTTGGCGTACTCGAGGGTCTTCTCGATCATCCGCTCGGCGCCGGCGTGGCAGCCGGCGGCGGCGACGAGGCGCTCGCCCTGGAGCTCCCAGGCGATGTGGTAGAAGCCCTTGCCGACCTCGCCCAGCACCGCGTCGGCGGGGACGCGGACGTCTTCGAAGGCCAGTTCGCCGGTGTCGGAGGCGTGCATGCCCATCTTCTCCAGCTCGCTGGAGACGCTGAAGCCGGGGACCTTCTCGCCGTTCTCGTCACGCAGGTCGACGACGAACAGGGTGATGCCGGCGTGGCGCTCGTCCGGGTCGGTCTTGCAGACGAGGACGATGAAGTCGGCGCGCGGGCCGTTGGTGATGAACGTCTTGGAGCCGTTGATCACGTATTCGTCGCCGTCGCGGATCGCGGTCGTGCGGATCCCGGCGACGTCGGAGCCGGCGCCCGGCTCGGTGATCCCGAGGCTGCCGACCTTCTGTCCCTTGAGGCCCGGTTCGAGGTACTTGCGCTTCTGCTCCTCGCTGCCGAGCAGGTGGATCGGCGGCAGGACCATGTCGCTCTGCACCGCGAAGCCCATGTTGGTGCCGCCGGAGCCTGAGTAGCTCATGCACTCGGCCCGCACCAGCGAGTAGAAGTAGTCGCCGCCCTGTCCGCCGTACTCCTCGGGGAAGCAGAGGCCGAGGAAGCCGAGCTCTCCCGCCCGTTCCATCGCCGAGGTCGGCCAGTAGGTCTCCTCCCACTCGTTGCGATGGGGCCACAGCTCCTTCTGCACCCACGCCTGCATCGACTCGCGCAGGTCTTCGTGCTCCTGGGTGAAGATGAAGTGCTTGCGCCCGGCCTCGTGGTCGGGCTTGATCACGCTGGAGCCGTTGGTCGCGGTCGCCACTGGTTCTCTCCTCGCTCGTCGGTTGCGCCCGGGATCCCCGCCCCAAGGGCGAGTAGACAGTAGCACTTCCCACTTTCCACAGAGTCGGCTATCGTTCCGGCCCGGATGAGCCCTGCCGGGAGCTACGAGAAGGTCGCCTACGAGGTCGTCGACGGCGTCGCCACGGTGACGCTCAACGACCCCGAGAAGCGCAACATGCTCTCCGGCCAGATGCTCGCCGAGCTGGTCGAGGCGATGAAGGAGGCCAAGGCCTCCGAGGACGTGCGCGCGGTCGTCCTCACCGGGGCGGGGGAGAAGGTCTTCTGCGCCGGCGCCGACCTCGGCGGCTTCGCGGCCGACGTGCCGCTGGTCGCCAAACACTTCGCCTCCGACCTCTTCCTCGAGTTCTTCCGGCTGATGCCGCGGCTCGGCAAGCCCTCGCTCTGCGCGCTCAACGGGCACGTGCTCGCCGGCGGGATGGGCCTCGCCCTCTCCTGCGACCTGGTGATCGCCAGGGAGGGCGTCACCTTCGGCACCCCCGAGATCAACGTCGGCGCCTTCCCCTACATGATCATGGCGATCATCTACCGCAACGTCCCGCGCAAGAAGGTCAACGAGATGATGCTCTTGGGCGAGCGGCTCAGTGCCGAGCAGGCGGTCTCCTACGGGCTCGCCAACAAGGTCGTCGCGGCCGACGAGTTCGACGCCGCGGTCGCCGAGTGGGCGGCCAAGCTGGCCTCGAAGAGCCCGGTGCTGATGCGCCTCGGCCACGACGCTATGTACCGCCAGCAGGACATGGCGCTCGACGACGCGCTCGAGTTCCTGCGTTCGCAGCTCTCGCTGACCTTCACGACCGAGGACATCGTCGAGGGGGTCACCGCCTTCTTCGAGAAACGCGACCCCGAGTGGAAGGGACGGTAGTGGCCGCAACCGAGGAGGGACAGGACAAGCACCTGCTGCCGGGCACCGCGCCGCTCGGCGAGCTGACCGAGCAGCTGCACGAGCGCCGCGAGAAGGCGAGGCTCGGCGGCGGCGAGGAGAAGATCGCCAAGCAGCACGAGCGCGGCAAGCTGACCGCGCGCGAGCGCCTCGACCTGCTGGTCGACGCCGGCACCTTCGTCGAGCTCGGCCTGCACGGCCGCCCGCACTTCGCCCAGCGGGCGATGGACGGGGTCGACGCCCCGGCCGACGGCGTGATCACCGGCTGGGGCGAGATCGACGGCCGGCCCTGCTGCATCGCCGCCTACGACTTCACCGTTATGGCCGGCTCGATGGGGATGACCGGCGAGATCAAGGTCAGCCGCCTGCGCGAGATGGCGCTGGCCAAGCGGATGCCGTTCGTCTGGCTGCTCGACTCGGCCGGGGCGCGGATCCAGGAGGCGACCGGCTCGCTGTTCGCCGGCTCCGGCCACCTCTTCCGCGAGGAGGTCGAAATGTCGGGTGTGATCCCGATGGTTGCGGCGATGATGGGCCCCTGCGCCGCCGGCACCGCCTACATCCCGGCGCTCGCCGACTTCGTGCCGATGGTCTCCGGACAGGGCGCGATGGCGCTCGCCGGCCCGCACCTGACCAAAGCGGTGACCGGCGAGGAGATCTCGATGGAGGAGCTCGGCGGCGCCAAGGTGCACTGCCGCAAATCGGGAGTGGGGGACCTCGAGGTCAAAGACGACGAGGAGTGCATCGCCGCGATCAAGACCTACCTCTCCTTCTTCCCCTCCAACTGCGACGAGAAGCCGCCGCTCGCCGACGCGACCGACCTCGACGAGCGCATGTCGGAGAAGCTGATGGAGATCGTCCCCGACTCCAACCGCAAGCCCTACGACATGTACGAGGTGATCGCCGAGATCGTCGACGACGGCGAGTGGTTCGACCTGAAGCCGCGCTTCGCGCGCAGCGTGATCACCTGCCTGGCCCGCTTCGGCGGCCAGCCGGTCGGGATCGTCGCCAACCAGCCCAAGCACCTGGCCGGGGTGCTCGACAACGACTCCGCCGACAAGGCGGCGCGCTTCATCAACCTCTGCGACGCCTTCAGCATCCCGCTCGTCTTCCTCCAGGACGTGCCCGGCTTCATGGTCGGCTCGAAGGTCGAGCACGCCGGGATCATCCGCCACGGCGCGAAGATGCTCTACGCGGTCAGCCGCGCGACCGTGCCGAAGGTGACCGTGGTCGTCCGCAAGGCCTACGGGGCCGGCTACTACGTGATGTGCGGGAAGGCGTACGAGCCGGACCTGATCGTCGCCTGGCCCGGCGCCGAGATCTCGGTGATGGGGGCTGAGGGCGCGGTCGAAATCATCGGCCGCTCGGCGATCGAGGCCTCCGAGGACCCGGAGGGCACCCGCGAGGCGATGCTGAACGCGGTGCGCCAGCAGATCGACCCCTACATCGCCGCCGGCAACGCCGTGATCGACGACATCATCGACCCGCGTGAGACCCGGCCGACGATCGTCAAGGCGCTGCGCATGGCCCGCAACAAGCACGTCGAGCGACCGCGCAAACGACACGGCGTCATGCCGGTCTAGGGAGGCAGAGATGAGCAAGTTCGGCGACGCGGTGATCATCAGCTGCTCGATCAGCGGGGTGATCGCCAACCGCGACCAGTGCCCGGCGATCCCCTACACGCCCGAGGAGTACGCGGCGGAGGCGCGGCGCGCGGTCGACGAGGGCGCCTCGCAGATCCATATCCACGCCCGCACGCCGGACGGCACGCCCTCGTATGAGATCGAGGACTTCAAGGCGATCACCGAGGCGATCCTCGCCGAGGTCGGCGACGTGATCGTCAACTACTCGACCGGCGCGATCGGGATCTCGATCGAGAAGCGGATCGAGTACCTGCGCGCCTGCCGGCCCGACGTCGCCGCGCTCAACATGAGCTCGATGAACTACGCGAAGTACTCCAAGCGGCGCAAGGACTTCGTCTTCAACACCGTCTTCGAAAACAGCTTCGACACGATCATCGAGTTCCTCGAGGCGATGAACGAGCTCGGCATCAAGCCCGAGCACGAGTGCTTCGACTCCGGCCACGTCGCCAACCTCGACCCGCTGCTCGACATGGGGTTGCTGGAGGAACCGCTGCAGATCTCGCTGGTGATGGGGGTGACCGGCGGCATCCGGCCGACGCCGCGTAACGTCACCCTGATGTCCGACCAGATCCCCGGCGGCCCGGAAGGTCGCAACCAGTGGCAGGTGATCGGGATCTCGCGCGACCAGTGGAAGCTGCTCGCCTCCTCGCTGGTGCTCGGCGGCAACGTCCGGGCCGGGGTCGAGGACAACCTCTACCTGCCCAACGGGGAGATGTGCAAGTCCAACGGCGAGCTGATCGCCAAGGCCCGCCAGATGGCCGAAGACATCGGCCGCCGACCGGCCAGCGTGGCCGAGGCGCGGGAGCTGCTGGGGGTCCCGAAGCGGGCGGAGGCGTAGGCGTGGCCGAGGTGACGATCCACCGCGCCGGCGTTGCCTGGGAGGGTGGCGGGGGGGAGGACGCGCAGGCGCACGACGTCCTGCTCGGCGCCCAGACCCTGCCCAGCTCCTCGGCGCTCGAGCTCGGCGGCGACGACGCCAAGTCGAACCCGGAGACGCTCCTGGTCGGGGCGCTCTCCAGCTGTCACATGCTCTGGTTCCTCTCCCTCTGCCGGAAAAAGGGGTTCGAGGTCGCCTCCTACGAAGACGACGCCGAAGGCGTGCTGGAGGGCAAGCGGTTCAGCTCGGCGACGCTGCGCCCGCGGGTTCGCTGGGCCGACGAGCCGCCCGAGCCGGAGGCGATCGAAGCGCTCCACCAGCGCTCCCACGAGCTCTGCTTCATCGCCAACTCGGTCTCGTTCCCGGTCTCCGTGGAGCCCTCGTGAGCGAGCTGCCGCTCTCCGACGTCAAGGTCCTCGACCTGACTCGCCTCTTGCCCGGCGGGTTCTGCTCGCTGCTGCTCGCCGACCTCGGCGCCGACGTGTTGAAGGTCGAGGACACCGGCATGGGCGACTACATCCGCTGGGCGCCGCCCTACTACGGCAGCGACGAGCAGCAGGCGCTCGGCACCCGTTCCTCGCTCTACCTCTCGCTCAACCGCGGCAAGCGGTCGGTCCGGCTCGACCTCAAGTCCGACACAGGCCGCGAGGCGCTGCTGCGCCTGGTCGCCTCCTACGACGTCGTTCTCGACGGCTTCCGTCCCGGCGTGCTCGACCGGCTCGGCGTCGGCTACGAGACGATGCGCGCGGCCAACCCGGCGATCGTCGTCTGCGCGATCACCGGCTACGGCCAGGACGGGCCGAACACCGAGCGTGCCGGCCACGACATGAACTACCTCGGTCTGATCGGGATGCTCGGCCTGACCGGCGCCAAGGATGGTCCGCCGGTGCAGTCCGCCGGCCAGATCGCCGACCTCGGCGGCGGCGGCCTGATGGCCGCCTTCGCGACGATGGCGGCGCTGCACGAGGCGCGCCGCTCGGGCCAGGGCCAGCTGGTCGACGTCTCGATGGCCGACGGCGCTCTCTCCTGGCTGGCGATGGTCGCCGGCCGCTACTTCTGCGACGGCGAGGTGCCGCGCCGCGGCGGGCAGCAGCTCGCCGGCGGGCTGATCTGTTACCTGCCCTACGAGGCCGCCGACGGGTGGGTCACCTGCGGCGCCCTGGAGCCGAAGTTCTGGGCCGCCTTCTGCAACGGCGTCGATCGTCCCGACCTGATCGAGAAACAGTTCGAGGGACCCGGCTCGGATGCCTGGCGCGAGGTCGCCGAGGTCTTCCGGGGGCGCAGCCGCGATGAGTGGCGCGCCTTCAACGACGAGCACGACTGCTGCATCGAGCCCGTCCTCGACCTCGACGAGGCGCTCGACTCCGAGCTGGTGCGGGCGCGCGAGATGGTCGTCGAGCTCGAGCAGCCGGGCTTCGGCCGGGTGCGCCAGCTCGGCGTGCCGGTGAAGCTGAGTCGCACCCCCGGCGACCCGTCGCGGCCGGCGCCCGCCTTCGGCGAGCACACCGTCGAAGCGCTCGCCGAGGCCGGCTACTCCGAGGCGGAGATCGCGGCGATGATCGAGTCCGGCGCCGCCGCCGGCGTCCAGGCCGAGGCGGCGGGGAGCGAGTTCCGCGCGTGAGCACCGAGAACGCCGAGCTGCTGCGCGTCGGCGAGCTGGCCAAGGCCTCCGGCGTGCCGGTGCCGACGATCAAGCACTACCTGCGCGAGGGGCTGCTGCCGGAGCCGGTCAAGACCAGCCGCAACATGGCCTACTACCCGCCTGAGTTCGTCGAGCGGATCCAGCTGATCAAGCGCCTCCAGGAGGAGCGCTTCATGCCGCTGAAGGCGATCAAGAAGGTCCTCGACGGCGACCCCGAGCGGGCGACCGCCCTGCTCGAGCTGGAGGACCGGATCCTCGACCGCGCCCTCGCCGGCGAGCGCGCCCGGACCAGCGCCGGCGAGGTCCGCGAGCGCTACGGCGTTCCCGCCGAGGTGCTCGACCGGCTCGCCGAGCTGGAGGTGCTGACCCCGAACTCGCGCGGCTACTCGCCCTCCGACGTGACGATCATCGAGGCGATCAGCCGCTTCCGCGCCGGCGGCTACGACGAGCAGATCGGCTTCACCGTCTACGACACCCTGCGCTACAAGACCGCGCTCGAAGAGCTGGTCAGCCAGGAGGTCGACATGGTGATGAACCGGCTCGCCGCCGAGGTCCCGCCCGAGCGCGTGATCGAGATGCTCGAATCCGGCGCCGAGCCGCTGCGCGACCTGATCGCCGCGCTGCACACCAAGCTGCTGGTCGCCGAGCTCGAGCGCCAGCGCGGCTGAGCGGGGCCACGGGGAGGGTCGGGTGTCCCCCCTCACTCGCCTGCCTGGCCGGATCGCTGCAAGCTGGCCGCGATGGTCCCCGCGCCAGCGGCGCAAAACGTTCGGGGGGACACCCGACCCTCCACGAAGACCCCACTCCCCGCTTCTAGAGCAGCCTTGCGGAACCTTGGTCCTTTCCTGATTTCGCCTGGCCAAGCGCCACTAGGACTGCCGCTAAGCACGGGCGAAATCCCAGCGAAAGTAGAGAGACACCCAATCCCTCCACACCAGCCCCTCCAGTCGAGAGGCGTCGCTAGGCGGCGGTCAGGGCGCCGCGCTCGGCTTCGATTTTGCTCAGCGTCAACCGGTGGTCGAGCCGCTCGCAGAGCGCGGCGCCCTCGTCGAGCGCCTCCTCGACCCCGGCAGTGCCGGTCGCCTGTCGCGCTTGCGCGACCGCCAGCAGGGCGGAGGGGAGCTGCCAGTTCATTTCGCGCTCGCGGGCGATCTCGACCATCGCTTCCGCCTGCGTCAGCGCCTCTCCGTTTCGCTCCAGGCCGAGCAGCGCGATCGCGTGCAGCGTGCCGCGCCAGGCCTCCTGCTCGCCGCCGCCGGTCATCGCTTCGCGGTAGATCCGCTCGGCCAGCTCGAGCGACTCGAGCGCGGCCTCGTGCTCGCCGGCCATCGTCTGCACCTGGCCGAGGCCGGTCAGGGCGACCGCGCGGGAGAAGACGTCGCCGAGCTGGTCGGTCAGCTCGCAGTTGCGCTGCGCCTGCACCAGTCCCGCCTCGACCATGCCGCGTTCGGCCATCATCGTCGCGCGGTTGCCGCGCGCCCAGCTTTCGGTCTCCGGGTCGCCGAAGGTGGCGGCGACGTGCAGCGCCTTGCCGGCCAGCGCTTCGGCCTCCTCGAGCCGGTCGCGCTCCTTGAGCACGATGCTGCGCGCCATCAGCGCCCAGGAGAAGGGGCAGTTGATCACGATGTTGGCGCCGGCGTGGATGTCGTCGCCGGTCAGCTCGAAGATCTCGTCGAGGACCGCGTCGACCGCGTCCAGATCGCCGGCGCACATCTGCGCGTAGGCGCCGACGCCGCGGATCGCGATCTTCAGGTCGACGTCGCCCGCCTCGTCGGCCAACGCGACCGCCTGGCGCGAGGCGTCGATCCATTCCGATGAGCGGTGGGCCACCCCGGGCCGGGCCGAGGTCATCAGCTTCAGCAGCGCCAGCGAGCGCTTGTCGGCGATCCGGTCGGCGATCTCCTGCGCCTCGGCGGCCAGCTTGTCGGCTTCGGCCGGGTCCATGCCCAGGCGCCAGGAGAAGTCGAGCTGTTGCAGGCGCGAGGAGAGCGCCAGGGCCGTCGTCTCCTCGTCCGGCTCGAGCTGGTCGGCGAGCCTGGTCACGTTGCGCCACAGTCCAAAGGCGTCGGCCGGTCTGCGGTGCCCCGCCCAGAACGCCGCCCGGGCCGACCAGCGCGCCGCTTCGCGGATCTGCTCACCGGCCTCCATGTGGCTGGCGATCAGCGCGGCGAGCTCGTCGTGGCGCTCGGGCTCGAGCTCGATCATCGCCCGCGCCGCCGCCGCGTGGGTATCGGTGCGGCCCTCGGCGAGCTGGGTGCCGTAGGCGACCTCGCGGGTCAGCGGGTGCCGGAAGGCGAGCACGCGGCGCGGGTAGAGCTCGATCTCATAGAGGAAACCGGCGCCGACCAACTCGCGCAACGCCGCCTCGATCTCTTCCTCCTCGATCCCGGCGGTCAGCCCGAGCGCCTCGACGCTGATCTCCTTGCCGACGACCGAGGCGACCTGCAGCAGCTGCTTCGCCTCCGGCGCCAGCCGGTCGATGCGCGCCCCGAGCACCGCCTGCACGGTGACCGGCACGCCGTGGTCCTCGATCGGGCGGACCAGCCGGTAGGCGCCGCGCTCGCCCTTGAGGTGTCCGCACTCGGCCAGCTCGCGGATCAGCTCCTCGACGAAGAAGGGGTTGCCCTGGGTGCGCTCGTGGATCGGCTCGTCGAGGCCGTCGAGCGACGGGTCGGTGCCGGCCAGGTGGCGCAGCAGCTCACCGGTGTCGGCAGGCGCCAGCGGCGCCAGCGGCAGCTGGCTGTAGACGGGCGCGTCGCTCCAGCGCGGCGTGTACTCGGGTCGGTAGTTGACGACCACCAGGGTGTTGGTGGTCGAGATCGTCTCCAGCAGCGTCGTCATCATCGCCTCGCTGCCGGGGTCGATCCAGTGCAGGTCCTCGACCACCAGGACCAGGGTCTTGCGACGGTTGGGGGCGTTGACGATCCCGCAGACGAGGTCGGTCAGCGCCCGCTGGCGGGTCTCGGGGCTGAGCTGGGGGAGGGGCCGCTCGGCATCGGGGACGCCGAGGAACTCGAAGAGCAGCGGTAGCTGGCCGGCGAGGTCGGCGTCGAGCAGCAATGCCCGGCCGGCGATCTTCTCGCGCACGATCTGGTCGGGGTCGCCGTCGCCGATCGCGAAGAAGGAACGCAGCATCTGCAGGACCGGCAGGTAGGGGCTCGCGGTGCCGTGCGCCTGCGCCTGCGCCTCGAACACCTCGAAGCCCTCGCGTCGGCAGTGCTCGGCGAACTCGTGGCAGAGGCGACTCTTGCCGATGCCGGGCTCGGCGACGATGCCGACCGCCCGGCCCTCGCCGGTCTCGGCTTCGGCCAGAGCGAGGCGCAGCTCCTCGAGCTCCGCCTCGCGGCCGACGAACTGGGAGAAGCCGCGGCTGCGGGCCAGGTCGAGGCGCGAGCGCGCGCTGCCGATCCCGACCAGCCGCGAGACCCTGACCGGCTGGCTGGCGCCCTTGATCTCGAACTCGCCGAGGTCGTCGAGGTCGAGGAAGCCGGCGGCGAGCGCCGCGGTGTGCTCGGTCACGTAGGCGCGGCCCGGCTCGGCCAGGGACTCCATCCGTTGCGCCAGTCCGACGGTGTGGCCGATCGCCGTGTAGTTGCCGCCGTCGCCCTGGCCGATCGCCCCGGCGACCACCTCGCCGGAGTTGATGCCGATCCGGGTCGAGAAGTTGAGCCCGAGGCTGCGCCGCAGCTCGGCCGCGTACTCGGCGACCGCGTCGAGCATGCGCAGCGCCGCGTAACAGGCGCGCTGGGCGTGGTCCTCGTGCGCGACCGGCGCGCCGAACACGGCCATGATCCCGTCGCCGGTGAACTTGTCGACGGTTCCCTCGAACTCGGCGACGGCGTCGGCGAGGATCGAGAAGAAGCGCTGCATGATCTTGCGCCACTCCTCGGGGTCCTGCTGCTCGGCGAGGTCCATCGAGCCGTCCACGTCCGCGAACAGGACCGTCACCTGCTTGCGCTCGGCGTCGTCGTTGCGAAGCTCGGTCACGTCCTCGTCAAGGTTACGCCCCGAACTGGCTCGGCGGCCAGTCGATGTAGCCTGGGCTGGTGCGATCGGTACTCGTCACCGGGGCGTCCACCGGCATCGGCCGCGCGACCGCCCTGCGCCTCGACGCGGACGGGTGGCGCGTCTACGCCGGCGTGCGTCGCGAGGAGGACGCGCAGTCGCTGCGCGAGGCCGGCTCCGAGCGCCTCGCGCCGCTGATCCTCGACGTCACCGACGCCGGGCAGATCGCCGCCGCCGCGGCCCGGGTCGGGGCCGACGGGGACGAGCTGGCCGGGCTCGTCAACAACGCCGGCGTCGCGATCCCGAGCCCGCTGGAGACGATCCCCGTCGACGACTTCCGCCGCCAGATCGAGATCAACCTGACCGCGCAGGTCGCGGTTACCCAGGCGATGCTGCCGGCGCTCCGGCGCTCCCGCGGGCGGATCGTCTTCATCTCCTCGATCGGAGGCCGCATCGCCTTCCCGCTGACCGGCGCCTACCACGCCGCCAAGTTCGGGATCGAGGCGGTCGGCGACGTCTTCCGCCAGGAGCTGCGACCCTGGGGCATCTCGGTCTCGATCGTCGAGCCCGGCTCGATCGACACGCCGATCTGGGATCGCGGCGAGCGCAGCGCCGACGAGGTCGGTGAACGCTCCCCGCAGCGCGAAGCTCTCTACGGCAAGGCGATCGAGAGCTACCGCAAGGTCGTGCGAAGCACCGCCGAGCGTGGCATCCCGCCGGAGAAGGTGGCCGCTACGATCGAGCACGCGCTCTCCGCGCGCCGGCCGCGCACCCGCTATCTCGTCGGCGCCGACGCCAAGGTCCAGGCCCGGATCAAGCCTTTGATCCCGCCTCGCGTCTTCGACCGGATAGTGGCTCGCGTCATGCACCAGTAACGGCCGCCGCTCCTATACTTAGGAACCCGATTGACTGGTCAATCAATGGCAAAAGCACCCCCAGCCGACAAGCGCCGCCAGATCCTCGACGCCGCCGTCAGCGTCTTCGCCCGCCAGGGCTTCCACGCGACCAGGGTCTCCGACATCGCCGACGAGGCGGGGGTCGCCTACGGGCTCGTTTACCACTACTTCCGCTCCAAGGACGACATCCTCAACGAGCTCTTCGTCGAGCGCTGGTCGCTGCTGCTGGCGGCGATCGAGGAGACCGACCGGGCTGGCGGCCCGCACCGCGAGCGGCTCGCCGCGGTGGCCACGTTCATCGTCGACTCCTACCGCTACGACCCGGAGCTGATGAAGGTGATCATCGTCGAGGTCACCCGCGCCGCCAACTCGTTCGGACGGACCCATCTGGCCGAGATCCGCCGCGCCTACGAGGGCATCGCCGCGATCGTCGCCGACGGCCAGAAGAGCGGCGCCTTCCGTGACGACGTCGACCCGCTGTTCGCCTCGATGAGCTTCTACGGCGCGATCGAGCAGCTGCTCTCCGGCTGGATCTTCGACGTGATCCCGACTTCCGAGGCCGGTTACGACGAGGCAAGGAACTTGCTGCTGACGACGATCTGCGACGGTCTCGAGCCCCGATAGGTAAGGTCGGGCCGGCGTGGACAACGAGATAGTCAAACGACTGATCTGGAGCGGCATGCTCGCCGCCACCGGCGCGCTCGCCAGCGTTCTCGCCGCCAAGGCTTCGGCGCTGCTCTACCGGCGCCTGTTCAACGAAGACCCGCCCGACTGAGGACGACGCGATGACCGAGCCGAACCAGACGCCGCCGACGCCGCCGCAGCCGCCGCCCGAGGTGCCGCCGGCGACCCCGCCGCGCCCCGAGCACCGTTCGGTCGGTGAGCTGGTCTTCGACGTCTCCGAACGGACCTCGATCCTGATCCGCGAGGAGATCGAGCTCGCCAAGGCCGAGGTCTCCGAGAAAGTCACCAAGATCGCCCGCGGTTCCGCTGTCGGCATCGCCGCTGGCACCTTCGCCTTCCTCGCCCTGATCCTGGTCATGGAGGGGATCGCCTGGGTGCTCAACGAAGAGGTCTTCGACGGCAAGACGTGGCCCGGCTTCTTCATCGAGGCCGCCGTCTTCCTGCTGATCGCCGCCGCTGCCGGTTTCTTCGCCTACAAGTCGGTCAAGGCCGGCGCGCCGCCGGTTCCGGCGCAGGCGATCGAAGAGGCCAAGCTGACCAAAGAGATGCTCGAAAAGGTCGAGCAGCACAAGAAGGAGAACCCAAGTTGAGCGTCGATCCCAGCCAGCCGACGCCCACGACCGGGATGCCCGGCCGCTCGGCCGAGCAGATTCGCCGCGACATCGACCTGCAGCGCAAGGAGCTGGGCAGCTCGGTCGAAGCCCTGCGTGGCCGCGTCACCGAGCTGACCGACTGGCGCCGCCAGGTCGACGAGCACAAACGCGAGCTGGTCATCGGCGCCGTGGCCGTAGGTTTCGTCGTCGGCGTTCGCCTGATGCTCGGCCGTCGTCGCAACCGCTAGCGTGGAACGACCAGCTCGGTCGGCACGCCGCCGATGCCGAGCAGGCCGGGCCCCACGTGGGCGCCGAGCACGGCGCCGATCTCCGAGGTGAAGACCGGCTCGCAGCCGAAGATCTCGCGACCGTCTTCGATCAGTCCCGCGGCGGTCTCCTCGTCCTGGATGTGCTGGACGACCCAGCCGTCGGCGCCGGACTCGTGGCGCTGGCGGGCGTAGTCGCGCAGCCGCTCCAGCGAGCGGGCGCGGGTGCGGACCCGCTCCACCGGGGTGATCTCCTCCTCGAGCGTGAGGATCGGCTTGATCTTCAGCGCGCTGCCGATCCAGGCGCGGGCGCCGCCGATCCGGCCACCGCGGCGCAGGTACTCGAGCGTGTCGATCGCGAACCACATCTTCAGCGCCTCGCGGACCTCCTGGGCGCGCGCGACGGCGCCCTCGCCGTCGGCGCCTTCCAGAGCGGCGGCTGACGCGCCGAGCGCGCAGAGCCCCATCCCGCCCGCGGCCGAGCGCGAGTCGACGACGTGGATCCGCTCGCCGCCCTTGCCTTCCTCGACCAGCCGCTCGCGCGCCTGGTTGGCGGCCTCGAAGGTGCCGGAGATGCCGGCGGAGATGTGGATCGAGACGATCTCCTTGCCGGCCTCGAGCAGCGGCCCGTAGCAGGCGATGAAGTCCCCGATCGACGGTTGCGAGGTCGTCGCCCCGCTCTGCGAAGCGCGCAGCCGCTCGTAGAAGGCGCCGTAGTCGGCGATGTCCGCCTCGCGCTCCTGCTCGCCGTCGACCGAGACGTAGAGGCTGATCGTCTCGATGCCCCGCTCGGTCAGCATCTCGGTAGGGAGATATGCCGTCGTGTCGCAGACGACCGCGGTTTTCTCGCTCCCGGTCAAGTCAGGCGATTCTTTCAGACCCGCCCGCTCAGGGCAGCCGCCGAGGGCCGCTACACTTTGTGAAGTGACTGAGACGCCCGAGGCCGCAATCACCCTGACCAGCAAGGCCGCCGAGAAGATCGGCGAGCTGCTCGGCTCGCAAGCCGAGGCCGACCAGCAGGCGCTGCGCGTCGCCGTGCGCGGTGGCGGTTGCTCCGGCTTCCAGTACGCGCTCGCCTTCGACAAGCCGAAGGACGACGATCACGTCTTCGAGGTCGACGGCGTCGCCGTCATCGTCGACAAGGTGAGCATGCAGTTCGTCTTCGGCTCGGAGGTCGACTACGTCGAAGGCCTGCAGGGCGCCGGGTTCCAGGTCAACAACCCGAACGTCGTCGCCGCATGTGGCTGTGGCTCCTCTTTCCAGGTGAAAGAGGACGCACCGCCGGTAACCGCCTAGCTTTCGGCCTTCAGCGGGCGAGTACGCCGAGGCTGACGGCCGGGACCTCGTAAGAGCCGTCCGGCCCCCGGAACTCAGCGAGGCTCTCCTCGACCGCCGCTCGGGTCGCTGCCCGCTCGGCCTCCGGAAGGTCGCGGACCGCGCCCGCCAGCCTGGCTGACATCTGCACCTGCGTGCCCCAGAACTCGTCGGCGTCCGCGTAGCGCATCGCGAACGGGATCTCTTCCACCGTCGTCTCGGCGAAGCCCGCCGCGCCGAGCAGGCCCTCGATTCGCGCCGGCTCGGCCAGCGTGAACATGCCCGGCGAGTCCGGATCCGGGGGCTCCAGATGCCCGCGCTCGACCAGCACTCGCCCTGGCGAGGCGACCCAGGGGTTCCGGTCGGGACGGGTCCAGACGGAGAAGGCCAGCGGGCCGCCCGCGCGGAGCACGCGCCTGGTCTCGATGAGGGCGGCTGCCGGGTCCGCCATCAGCATGTAGCCCCAGCGGCAGAGCACCGCGTCGGCGAAGTCGTCCTCGAGGTCCATCGCTTCCGCGTCGAGTGCCCGGTACTCGACGTTGGCCGGCCCCCCGGCGCCAAGGCGACGAGCGGCGGCGACCATCTCCGCCGCGAAGTCGGTCGAGACCACCCGCCCGTCGTCGCCGACCCGCGCGCCGGCGCGCCGGCCGAGGTCACCGGGCCCGCCGGCGACCTCCAGAACCGTCTGGCCGGGCTGCGGATCGGCCGCCGCCAGGATCCACTCGCTGACCGGCGCGGCCACCTGGCTCATCCACTGGCAGCGGGCCTCCCAGCCCTGCGCCATCTCGTTCCAGCTCTCGCGACTCTGCTCGCGCTGGACAGCGGGGTCCAGGGCCATGTCGCTATTCGATCTGAAGCGGAGGTGACTGCGCCGGGGAGGCCGCCGGCTGCGGCGCGGCCACGGCCTCCGGCTGCTCGACGCCGAGGGCCTCGGCCAGTTCGCCCGACTCGAGCATCTCCTCGACGATGTCGGCACCGCCGAGCAGCTCGCCGTTGACGTAGAGCTGCGGGAAGGTCTGCCAGTCGGAGATCTCCGCGGTGACTTCGCGCAGTGGCTGCAGGGCGGGGAGGACGTCGATCGCGCCGTACTCGACGTCGATCTGGTCCAGCACCTGCACCACGCGCATCGAGAAGCCGCAGCGGGGCATGTCCGGGGTCCCTTTCATGAACAGCAGGACCGGGTTGGCGGCGATCAGCTCTTCGACTTTGGACTTCAGCTCTGGGTCGGCCATGGCCACAGACTAGCTAGCCGGACCCGCGGGCTCTCAGAGCTGCGTCGCGATCAGGCCGAGCAGCGCGGCCAGTACCGCGATGAAGGCAGCGAACAGGCCGCCGCCGACCACGATGATTGCGTGCTGGAGCGCATCAATCCTGGTGCTGAGCCCGGCGACGGTTGCTTCGAGCTTGTCGAACCTCGAATTGACCTGATCTCTGGCGCTCAGGCGACGCTGGTCTTCACCGACAGCGCGTGGACCGTGCCGTCGTCGAAGCGGCTTTTCACGGCGGCCTTGACCAGGCGGTGCTGGTCGATTCGCGAGAGGCCCTCGAACTGGGAGGCGGCGACGACCGCTTTCAGGTGCTGGCCGCCGCCGTCTTCGTCGAAGACCTCGACCGAGGCGCCCGGCAGGGCGGCCTCGATCATCGTCTTCAGCTCGTTCAGGTCGACGGCCATCGGCGCTGCCCTAGCCGCCGATCTTCTCGCCGATCGTGCCGAGCATCTCCTCGACCCGCACGAACTTGACCCGCGGACGACCGTGCGGCTCGCCGCGGCCGACCTCGGCCTGATCGATCGCCTGCCAGTCCTCGAAGCTGACGAAGCGGATGCCGCGCTCGGAGAGCAGCTCCTCGATCGCCGACGGCTCCGGGCTCTCCGGCGCCAGCAGCGTCTGCGACTCGACGTCGGCGAGCAGGTGGGTGACCGTCTCCAGGGCGTCTTTCTTGTTGGTCCCGATCACGCCCGAGGGGCCGCGCTTGATCCAGCCGGCGGTGTAGTGGCCGACCTTGTGCCCGGCGTCGTGGGAGTCGAGCACGCGACCGCCCTCGTTGAGGATCAGGCCGCGCTTCTCGTCGAAGGGGACACCCTCGATCGGGACCCCGGTGTAGCCGACCGAGCGCAGCACCAGGCCGCACTCGAGCTCTTCGCGCTCGCCGGTGTCCTTGGCGCGCAGGGCGCCGCCTTCCTCGACCAGCTCGTTGCGGCCGACGACGATCGATTCCACCTTGCCGTCGCCTTTGATCTCGATCGGCGAAGCGAGGAAGCGCAGCACGATCCGCTGCTTCTTGCCCTCCGGCTGGCGCTCGGCGAACTCGCGCAGGGTCTCGACGTTGACTTTGGTCGTCTTGTCGGCCTCGTCGGACTCGAGGTAGGCGGCGCTCGCCGGGTCGAGCTCGACCTCGCTCGGATCGACGACCACGTCGGCGTCCTCCATCTCCCCGAGCTCTTTGATCTCGGGGTTGGTGAAGGCGGCCTGGACCGGGCCGCGGCGGCCGAGCACGACGATCTCCTTGATCTGCTTGCGGTCGAGCAGCTCGATCGCGTGGTCGGCGGTGTCGGTCTGGCGCAGCTCGTGGTCGGTCAGCGCCAGCATCCGCGCGACGTCCATGGCGACGTTGCCGTTGCCGATCACGACGGCCCGCTCGCTGGAGAGGTCGAAGTCGTGGTCGGCGTAGTCGGGATGCGCGTTGTACCAGCCGACGAAAGCGGTGGCGGCGTAGCTGCCGGGCAGGTCCTCGCCGGGCACGCCGAGCGCGCGATCGGTCTCACAGCCGACCGTGAAGACGATCGCGTGGTAGTGGCGCTCGAGATCCTCGACCTCGAGGTCGTGGCCGATCTTGACGTTGCCGAAGAAGCGAAAGCCCTCGCGGGCGGCGGTTTTTTCGTAGACGCGGGTGACCGACTTGATCTTCGGGTGGTCGGGCGCGACGCCGCCGCGGACGAGGCCGAAGGGAGTGGGCAGGCGGTCGAAGAGGTCGACCTGGGCGTGCAGGTCATCGCCCTTGAGGATGTGCTCGGCGGCATAGAAGCCGGAGGGGCCGGCGCCGACGATCGCGACTCGAAGTGGGTTCTCTGGACTACCGATCTGGCTCATTCGATTCCGTTCTAGAAGGCGTCCCGCGACGCTCGACAGGGGCTGCATGTCGCAGCGACACGCAATGGGGGGAGCGCGAAAGGATAGGGAAGTCAGGCCGTCGCGGCGACGGTGGCGGGGGTGCCGTCGAGCGCGTCGAGCGCTTTGCCGACCGACATCGCCAGGCAGGTGAAGATCGGCGTCTCGAGCTCCGTGTACTCGCTCGACTCGGTCGGGCGCAGCTCGTTGACCAGGTCGAGGAACATTCCCGGGTCGTCGCCCTCGAAGCAGACCACGAACTCCTGGTCGTCGAGGCCGTAGGAGTAGGTCGTGTTGATCGTGATGTCCGGGTAGCGGCGGCCGACCTCGATGTGGCTTTTCATGATCCGGCCGCGCTCCTCCGGTGCCAGCCCGTACCAGCGGCGCTGCTTGACCATCGGGTAGAGGAAGAGGTACCGGCGCTCGGACGTGCAGATCTCGGTGCGCGCCTTCTCCTCGGAGTAGGGCGACGGTTTGGTCATCGAGAGGAACGAGTAGGGCGTCTCGGCCCACTGCGCGAGGCCACTCTGGCCGAGCACGACGTGGAAGTCGTGGATGTTCTGCAGGTTGGCGCTCTGGCTGAGCAGGACCAGGTCGACATCGCCGCGCGTGCCTATGGTTGAGTAGGCGCGCAGTGAGCGGTCGACGCCGAAGTCCTCGCAGGCCGCTAGAAACTCCCGCTTGTCCGCGGCGCGCAGCTCCGGATCGCGGCGCCGCCAGGCAGGGTCCATCTTGAAAAACGTGAACTTGGCGAAAGTGCGATCGGGCATCTTGGGGATGACGATAGCGCTCGGCGTGCTGGCGTCTGTGGGTGGGGTTCCGCTTAACTTTTGCGAGCAGCCGCCTGCGGCTGACGCCTCTGGACTCAGCCGCGAAAAAGTACAAGACGCTTCACCCCACCCACAGACGCCAGCGCACGTAACGCTGGCGTGGCTTCCCCAAGACACCACCCCTCAGCAGTTGGCTGAAATCGGGCTGTCGCCGGGGCTGATGTCGGCGGGTCTCGGGTCCGTTCCCGCTCAGCAGACCTACCTCGACATCACCCAGGGCAACCGCGTCTTCGACTCCCTCTACGACCAAAAGCTCCCCGAGCTCGACGGCTGCGCCTCCTGGTGGCCTGCTGTGGTCGAACGAGCCGATTCCGCCCCCGCTGACATAGCCCCGGGCCTCCTCACCTCGTCTTTGCAAGACGCCGGAGTGGGCGTTCGTGCCAGGGGTGAAGCGTCTTGTACTTTTTCGCGGCCGAGCTCTGAGGCGACAGCCGCAGGGGATTCCACGAAAAAGTTAAGCGGAACCCCTGGCACGAACGCCCATCCGCCCGCCTTCGAAGTGGACGAAGTAGGCCTGACCGACCTTGCCGAGCTGGTCAGGACTCTGCCCGCCGAAGACCTCCTGATCGCGATCGCCAAGCCCCCACCGGCGGAGAACCGCGCCTTGGCGATCGGCATCGCCGGGGAAGGTTTCGATGGCAACCTGACCTCGGACTCGACCCGCGCCGACGGCTACGTGCTCTCGACCGACGTCGCTCCGACGGTCCTCGAGCGCTTTGGGATCGACATCCCCTCCGAGATGTCGGGCCAGCCGATCCGCTCCGAGGGGTCCGTCGACGTCGGCGCGATCGACCGGCTGGGCGACCGGATGGCGGTGATCTCGCACCGGCGCGGGCCGGTGATCGGGTTCGGTCTGCTGGCCTGGATCCTCGTGCTCGGCCTAGTCGTGGCGTCGAGCCGTGGCGCGCTCGCGCGCCCGGCGGTGCGGGTCGTCGGGCTGGCGGTGGTCTACATGCCCCTGGTCCTGCTCGCGGCCGCAGCGATCGAGCCGGGGGAGAGCGCGGAAGTCCTGCTGGTCATGCTCGGCGCGCCCGCCCTTGCCGCGCTGACGCTGGCATCGCTGCGCGGCTACCGGGCGCTCGCCGCCGCCGCGGCGCTGACCGTCGGCGCCTACGCGCTCGACCTGGTCCTCGGCTCGCCGCTGACCGCGCTCTCGCTGCTCGGGCCCAATCCCGGGCTCGGCGTCCGTTTCTACGGGATCGGCAACGAGCTCGAGGCACTGCTGGCGGTGCTGGTCGTGGCCGGGACCGGCGCGGCTCTGGTGGGCTTCCTGCCGGGGCTCGACCGTCGTCGCGCCGCCCTGGTCTTTCTCGGCATCGGGCTGCCGGCAACCGTGATCTTCGCCGCCGGGCGCTTCGGCGCCGACGTCGGCGCCGCGATCGTCTTCCCGGTCGGCGCCGCGGTCGCCGCCGTGAGCATCGCCGGCCGCGGCCGGCGATCGTCGCTGCTCGCCGTGATCGCCGCGCCCTTCGCGGTCCTGGCGCTGCTCGCCCTGGTCGACCTCGTCTCCGGAGCCAACGCCCACCTGACCCGCTCGGTGCTCGACGCCGGCGGCCTGGGGGAGCTCTCCGACGTCGCCCAGCGGCGCCTGCAGCTCTCCGCGCACAGCTTCGGGCGACCGCTGCTGCTCGCCTTCCTGCCGGTCGTCGCGTTGCTCATCGCGTTGGCGGTCGTGCGCCGCGACCGGCTGCGGGCCTGGCTGCGCGACGTGCCGGCGATGCGGGCGGGCCTGCTCGGCGCCGCCGTCGCGACGGCGGTAGGAACGCTCGCCAACGACTCCGGGGCACTCCTGCTCGAGGTTGGGACCGCCTACCTGCTCGTCTTCACCGGCTTCGCCTGGGCGGAGTCCGGCGAGGTAGACAAAAAGTTACAATCTGCGCGCCACGCGTCACAACTTTCGGCCTAGCATGGAGGCATGGAGGGGATGAGATCGACCTGGACGGATTCCCGCTTGGACGACTTCAAGACGAGCGTCGACGCGAGGTTCGACGACCTCGCTCACCGCATGGACGCTGGATTCGCCCGGGTCGACGGCGAGCTGCGCGATATCCGCTCTGAGCTTGGTGCTCTGCAGCGCACCGTCATTCAGGTCGGCGGTGGTGTGGCGGGCGCGATTCTGGTCGGCTTCCTCGGCCTGATCGCCACTCAGATCTGAAGCGTCTCCGGGACGGCGGACCCTGTCGCCTGGACCGACCGATGCCCTACCCTTAGTGGCTCGTGCGCATCGGTCTCGTCTCGCCATATTCCTGGTCCTACCAGGGCGGCGTGAACCGGCACGTCGAGGCGCTTGCCGAGGAGTTCCTCGGCCGTGGCCACGACGTCCGCGTCCTCGCTCCCGTCGATCCGCCAGGGCGGATCAGTCGGGTCCTGCATCGGGCTCCCGCCGAAGAGCGCGAGCTGCCCGATTACCTGGTCCCGCTCGGCCGCACGGCGGGCTTCGGCGCCAACGGCTCGGTCTCCAATCTCGCGCCGTTCCCGGCCGGCGGCGTGCTCGCGCCGCGTCGTGAGGTCAAGGCCGGCGGGTTCGACGTGATCCACGTCCACGAGCCGGTCGTACCGTTGGTTGGCTGGAACGCGACCCTCGGGGCGCGCACGCCGGTCGTCGGGACCTTCCACACCTACTCGACCAAGCCGGTTCCCAACTACATCGCCAACGCGGTCGGCGCGCGGCGCATGTTCAACCGGCTCTCGGCCCGCATCGCGGTCTCCGAAGCGGCCGCCTGGACCGGCCGCCGCTGGTTCGGCGGCGAGTACACGATCATCCCCAACGGAGTCGACGTCGACGCCGCGCCAAACGCCGCGAGGGCGTCTGGCGACGGGCTGCGCATCCTCTTCGTCGGTCGGCCCGAGGAGCGCAAGGGCCTGCCGATCCTGCTCACCGCCTTCGGCGCTCTGGTCGAGCATGTTCCCTGCCGGCTCAGCGTGATCGGGGCCGAGGCCGAGGACGTGCGGCGCTACCTCACCGACCCGGCGCTGATGGAGTGGATCGACATCCGCGGGCGGGTCTCCGGCGAGCAGCTTTGGAGCGAGCTGCACGGCGCGGACGTGCTCTGCGCGCCTTCGCTCTCGGGAGAGAGCTTCGGGATGGTCCTCACCGAGGCCTTCGCCGCCGGCACGCCAGTGATCGCCTCGGCGATCGCCGGCTACAGCGACGTCGTCACCGACGGCGTCGACGGCCTGTTGGTGCCGCCCGCCGATCCGCAACGCCTCGCCGAGGAGCTACAGCGGATCTACCACGAGCCGGAGCGCCTGAAGGCGATGGGCGCGGCGGCTCGTCGCAGTGCCCAGCGCTACGCGTGGCCGCGGGTCGCTGACCAGGTGACCGAGGTCTACGAGCGGGCGATCGCGGTGCCGCGTCCGGTCACGCGGGGCGAACGGGTCGCCCACTGGGCCGGCCTGCGTCCGGCTGACGGTCTGCCCAAGCGACCCGCCGAGCGACTGCCGTCACTCGACCCGGCGCCGGCCCAGGCGGGCAAGCGCGGCCGCAAAGTCGCCCGCCGGCTCGGCCTCGGGGTCGCCGGCGCCCTCGGCATCGGCTTGACCGTGCTGGCCGCGCAGAAGATCGGCGTCGACAACGTCGTCGAAAGCATCGTCCGCTCGAACCTGACCCTCGTGCTGGTCGCCTGCGCCCTGATGGCGATCTCACTCTTCTTCCGGGCCGCGTCCTGGTACTGGATCGCGCGTGCCGCTCTGCCCAACCGGCCGGTCCGCCGCCGCGACGTCACCTCGGCGACGATGATCGGGGTGCTGATGTCCGCGACCCTGCCGGCGCGCCTCGGCGAGCCGGCGCGTGCGCTCGCGCTCGCCCGTCGCACCGGCCGGATGCGCGAAACCTTCCCGGTGCTGCTCGGGACCCTGGTCTCGCAGACGATGCTGAACCTCGTCGCGCTGGCGCTGCTCGGCGTGATCATCGTCTCGACCACGCCGCTCTTTCACTCCGGGACGAAGCAGATCTTCCTGTTCAGCCTCGTGCCGTTGCTGCTGCTCGTCGTGGTCCTGATCGCGCCGCTGCTGATGCGCCGCAACGGCAACGGTCGTCTCGCCCGCGTCGGCGCCGCCGTGCACCGGGCCCTGATCCAGGTACGCGCCGGCCTCGCGGTCTTCCGCAACCCGCGCCGCGGTGTCGCCGCCGCGGCCGCCCAGCTCGGCGCTTGGGCGATCCAGCTGGCGGCCTGCTGGGCATTGCTCTACGCGCTCAACCTCGACGGCAAGGCCGGCATCGGGGCTGCCGCCGCGGTCCTCTTCGCCGTCAACGTCACCGCCGTCGTCCCGGCGACCCCGTCCAACATCGGCGTCTTCCAGCTCGCCGTGATCAGCGTCCTGCACACCGGCTTCGGTGTGAGCACGGCCGATGCCCTCGCCTACGGCGTGATCCTGCAGGCGGTGGAGATCGCCACCGCCGTCGCGCTCGGTCTGCCGGCCTTGGTCCGCGAGGGCCTGACCTGGAGCGACCTGCGGGTTCAGGCGCTCTCGACCGCCCCGGTTCACCTCGAGTCGAAGCCCCGCTCTCGGCGCGAAGCGAACCGTGAAGGCGCCGTTTAGCGTCGAAAATTCACTGAGCGCTTAAAAACTCCCATGTGTTGGTTTAGGATGGGTGTAGGTGTGCCGCCACCGTTCCCAGGCCGGCACTCCTGGCTAAAAGGGGGCAGCTACGGCCGGCGTCGCGACCATCCACCCGGCGCCGGCCGGCGCCCTCGATGGGCCGCTGCATTGGCCAAAATTCTTGAAAAAGTCAGCAAGCTTGCCTAAAGTCCGGGGTGAGCGGCGGGACTCACTCGACTTGTCAGGAGGGGGAGGCATGAGGTTCGACGCGGCGCTCTTGGAGCGGGTTGCGCAGCGCTTTCGGCGCGATATGTGGGAATCGGTCGTACCCGACGCCGTTACCGAGTCGGGAGTCGAGGTGGAGAGCTTCGGTCCGGTCCAGGCGACCGCTTTCGCCGACCTGCCCGAGTTTCACAGCCTCAACCAGATTCAGGGTGCCGCCGAGCCGGGCGCGATCGAGGGCGGCTATCTGGCCGAAGCGATCGAATGGATGCGGGCCCGAGAAGTCGACTACGACGTGCCGGTGGCCGAGGACAGGCCCTGCACGACGGATGCGGAGGCGTGGTTGGGCAAGCGTGGCTACGAGCGCGGCGGCGGCGCGGTCAAGTTCGTCCGCGAGGCCGCACCCCCAGAGGAGCCGCCCGATCCTGCGATCACGATCTGGGAACTGGGCGGCGACGAAATCGACGGCGAAGGCTTGAGCTCGATCGTGGCCGAGGTCATGGAAGTGCCGCTGACCGCCGGCGCCCTGTTCTTCTCGCTGCCCCTGAAGGAGAACTGGCGTTGCTACACGGCCTCGCTCGGCCCGCGCGAGCGGGTCGTCTCGACCGCCTCGATGCTGATCCACGAAGGGGTCGCGCAGCTCGGGCCGGGGAACACGCTCGAGCACGCCCGCGGCCGTGGCTGCAACACGGCGATACTGCGCCGTCGCATGATCGACGCCGTCGAAGCCGGCTGTCACACGATCTTCGCCGAAGTGTGGGATTGCGAACCGGACCGACTCTCGGGCGCCGCCCGCAACCTCAAGCGTGCCGGTTTCGAGATCGCGTACGCGGCGCGCAACTGGCAACGGCCGGCGCTGCACCCGGCCGTCCGCTGAGCGCCGTGTTCAGCCGCTCAGTTCGGCGGCCGCGGGCTCGGGATCCTCGCCGTCGGGCTCGGACTCCGGGGGCAGGCCGCCCCCGCGATCGGTGCCGGCGATCAGTTCGTCCGGAGCCTTCTGCTCGGGGATGAACCCGGACTTCATGCCGAAGTAGACCGCCTGCGGGTGGTGGGCGAGGATCGCCACCGTCGACTGCTCCGGCATCACCGCGAAGCCATCCGAGAGAGTCATGCCGATCTCTTCGAGGCCGAGCAGGCGCCAGACCTTCTCGTGCTCGGACTGGTCGGGGCAGGCGGGGTAGCCCCAGGAGTAGCGCCGTCCCTGGTCGAGGTCGATCGCCAGCTGGCGGCGCACCTCCGAGTGCAGCCACTCGGCCAGGCCCTCGGCCGACTGCACGCCGAGCCCGTGCACGTAGAGCTGTTCGGCGAACTCGCCTTCGCGCTCCAGTCGCTCCATCAACTCGGTCACCTCGGCACCCACGGTGACGCCCTGCAGGGCGACGACGTCACGTTCGCCGGACGCTAGTGGTCGGTAGAAGTCGGCCAGGCAGATGCGATCGTGCTTGGGCTGGCGCGGGAAGACGAGGCGCTCGATCTCGCGATCGTGGTCCTCGGGGTCGAAGACGATCAGCTCGTTGCCGTCCGAGTTGCACGGGAAGTAGCCGAGCTTGGCGCGCGGGTGCAGATAGCTCTGCTCGCGCCACATCCGCTCCAGCCGCGGCGCGAAGCCCTCCTCCTCGGCGGTTCCCTCGACCAGTTCGCGCCAGGCCTCGCCCTTCACCCCGCGGCCGCCCCAGTGCAGCTTGAACAGCACGTGACGGTCGAGGTAGGGGAAGACGTCATCGAGGTCGATCGGCACCTCGCCCACGCCCCACTGGGGAGGCGAGGGGATCGGCACGTCGACGCGGGCGGCCGAGCGCACGCTGGCGTCGCTGGTCGGCGGCGAGTCGTCCTCGATCACGGGCTTTTCGCGGAACTGCTTCGCTTCGGCTTTGATCCGCTCGACCAGCGCGGCCCGCGCCTCCTCGTCGACCAGCGCGTCCATCGTGTCGAGCCCCTGGAAGGCGTCCTTGCAGTAGAAGACCCCGGGCTCGTAGACCTCGTCGGACTCCTTGCCCTTCGGGTAGAGCGTGCGGCGGCCGAAGTCGCGGTTGATCGCGGCGCCGCCGATCAGCACCGGGAAGCCGAGCTCGCGCTCGTGCAGCTCGGCCACGCAGGTCGGCATCTGCTTCGAGGTCGAGACGAGCAGCGCCGAGAGACCGATCGCGTCGGCCTCGTTCTCGACCGCGGCCTCGATGATCGCGTCGACCGGAACCTGCTTGCCGAGGTCGATCACCGTGTAGCCGTTGTTGGTCAGGATCGTGTTGACCAGCGACTTGCCGATGTCGTGCACGTCGCCGAAGACCGTCGCGATCACGACCTTGCCCTTGGTGTGGCCGTCGATCCTGTCCAGGTAGTTCTCGAGCTGCGCGACCGCGCGCTTCATCACTTCCGCCGACTGCAGGACGAAGGGCAGGATCAGCTCGCCGGCGCCGAACTTGTCGCCGACCTCCTTCATCGCGGGCAGCAGCACCTCGTTCAGCGTCGGCACGGCGCCGATCTTCTCCACCGAGCGGTCGATCCACTCCTCGACCCCGTCCTTCTTGCGGCGCAGGATGTGCCAGTGCAGAGCCTCCTCGGGCTCCATGTCCGCGGTCGGGTCGGCGGCCTCGGTCTCCGCCTCTTCGCCCTTGGACTCGAAGTGGGCGATGAAGCGCTCGAGCGCGTCGTCGCGGCGGTTGAAGACCAGGTCGTCGGTCAGCTCGCGCTCCTCGTCGGAGATCTCGCTGTAGGGGGTGATGTGGTTCGGGTTGACCATCGCCAGGTCCAGCCCGGCCTCGACGCAGTGGTGCAGGAAGACCGAGTTGAGGATCGCGCGGGGCTGTGGCGAGATGCCGAAGGAGACGTTGGAGACGCCCAGCGACGTCTTCACGCCGGGGAGCTCCGCCTTCAGCCGGCGGATCCCCTCGATCGTCTCCACCGCGGACGGTTTCCACTCCTCGTCGCCGGTGGTCAGCGTGAAGGTGAGCAGGTCGAAGATCAGCGCCTCGCGCTCGAGCCCGTGCTCGTCACAGGCGATCTCGGCGATCCGCTTGGCGATCTCGACCTTGCGGTCGGCCGTCTTCGCCATGCCGACCTCGTCGATCGTCAGCGCGATCAGCGCCGCGCCGTGCGCCTTCGCCAGCGGGATCACGACGTCGGCCTTCTCGCGGCCGGCCTCGAGGTTGATCGAGTTGACGATCGCCCTGCCGGGGATCTGCTCCAGCGCCGCCGCGATCACGCCGGGCTCGGTCGAGTCGACCTGGACGGGCGCGGGCTGGGTCAGCGAGATCCGCTTCACGATCGCGCCCATCTGCTCGTCCTCGTCCTGGCGCTCGGTCAGCGCCACGCAGACGTCGAGCACGTGGGCGCCGCCTTCGACCTGGTCTTCGGCGACCTGGACGAGCCCGTCGTAGTCGTCGGCGAGCAGCAGTTCCTTGGCTTTTTTCGAACCCTGCGAGTTGACCCGCTCGCCGACCAGGGTCGGTCGCGGCTCCTGGACGAGCGGGGTCGAGGTCATCATCGAGGAGACCTCGATCGGCCCTGGCGCAGGGCGCTCGTCCGGCCTGTGGCCGCTCACTCGCTCGTGGATCGCCGCGATGTGCTGCGGAGTCGTCCCACAGCAGCCGCCGACGATGCCGACGCCGTAGCGCTCGACGAACTCACCGAGCGTCGCGGCCAGCGGCTCGGGCTCTTCGGGGAAGATCGTCTCGCCGTCGGCGCCCTGCAGGGGCAGGCCGGCGTTGGGGATGCAGTGGACCGGGAGCGGGCTGGTCTCGCCGAGGAAGCGGATCGCGTCGCGCATGTCCTCGGGCCCGGTCGAGCAGTTGAGCCCGATCACGTCGACGTCGAGCGCGGTCAGCGTGGTCAGGACAGCCTGGATGTCGGTCCCGAGCAGCATCTTGCCGCCGTTGGGCAGCAGCGAGACGCTGCACTGGATCGGCAGCCTGCGGCCGGTCTGCGCGAACGCCTCGCGGGCGCCGAAGATCGCCGCCTTGACCTCGAGGATGTCCTGGGCCGTCTCGATGATGATCAGGTCGGCGCCGCCTTCGACCAGTCCCCGGGCCTGCTCGGCGAAGACCTCGGCGAGCTTGGCGAACGAGATGTCGCCCAGGGTGGGGTCGGTCGAGGCCGGCAGGAAGCCGGTCGGGCCGATCGAGCCGGCGACGAAGCGGTCCTCGCCGGCGGCCTTGCGGGCGATTTCCGCGGCCTTGACGTTGATCTCCAGCGTCTGCTCGCCGAGCCCCCACTCGTCGAGCTTCAGGCGCGAGCCCTGGAAGGTGTCGGTCTCGACCACCTCGGCTCCGGCTTCCAGCATCGAGCTGTGCACGCCCTCGATCACGTCGGGCCGGTTGAGCACCAAAGCCTCGTGGCATTTGCCGAGCAGACCACCGTAGTCCTCCTGGGTCAGCTCGAACTGCTCCAGGGTCGCGCCCATGCCGCCGTCGAAGACGACGACGCGCTCCCGCACCGCGGCTAGGTAATCGCGCTCGGCCATGAACCTAAAGAGGCTACCGGGGGCGCTGCCAGTGCATGCTTCTGTAGGCGGGCACGAAACCCGCCCGCAACAGATTGCGTCCTGCGATCGCGGTGCCCTCCGCCTCGTTCTCGTCGAGTTCGGCGAAGATCGTGTGGCAGCCGGCTTCGATCGCGGCGAGGATCCGTTTGCGCAGCAGGATCTGGTTGCAACCCCGGCCGCGCGCTGCCCTGACCGTGGCGTCGAGTCCCATGCGGGCGATGCCACCGTCGATCAGCAACGAGCCGAAGGAGACGATCCGGCCTTCCAGCTCGGCCGTGAAGATGCGCCAGCGCTCTTGGAACGGCAGCGCGAAGAGCAGGTTCGCCGCCATCGACGACATCCCCAGGGCGGGGGCGGCTGCGAAGACCATCGTTTCTCCCGCCGCTACCTCTCCGCCGATCTCCCAGACCGTGATCGCCGGGTTGCCGGGCAGATCGGGGAGCGAGGTGTCGCGCACGTATTTCCAGACGCCGCGGCCCTGCTCGAAGCCACGGCGGTTGAGGTAGTCCTCGGCGGCTGCGGTGCCCGGCCTGCCACGGGCGACGCTGACGCGGTAGCCGACGTCGAACTCGTCGGCCCAGGCGATCGCGTCGGCGAGGTGCCCACCGTCGATCGCTCCCGGCTCGGCGGCACCGAGCACCAGGTTGATCCCGGGGTCGTCCGGGAGTGCTTCGAAGACGTTGACCTGGACGGGGCCGAAGCGGGCTTCGGCGATGCCGCACTCAGTTACGGCGTCGTCGCAGACGGTTTCCCACATGTCTGACCGGAATGTCTTCGCCGTGCGCTCAAGCGTCGCAGCGTCGTAATCCAAGGCGCTCCCCTCTCCCGACGATGCTGTGAGGTCCAAAGGTGCTGTGGGGTCCCCGAGTGGTCACTCTATGAGGATGACTTCCATTTATCAAGGAACTTGTGTATATCCCGGTACCGGGAGGTGAAAGCTGGGCACGGCAGCGCTCGACCTCCCTCTCCGGGGGTAACCGATTTTTGGTAGCCGCCCGTCCGAACGGTGCAGCGCGGCGAAGCTCGAAGCGTTGGGTAAGGGCGGGGGTGTCCTCTACCTTCGCTGGGATTTTCGCCGCTAACCCGCCGGCTCTCGCTGACCCAGCCGGCGAAAATCAAGACGCCGCTCGTACGAGGACACCCCCGCCCTTCCCACACGACCCGACTCGCAGCGGAAGCTAGAAAGCTGCCGCCCGATACTTCGCGAGTCCGTCCCAGAGCACCCTATGGGTGCTTTTCTGCGGACTCGTGCCCTCGCGCTAGCCGCGCAGGCCGAGGCGGCGCTTCAGGTCACGGGCGTTGAAGGCCTGGGCGATACGCCCGACGAGGCCGCGGCGGGCCTTGGTGTAGGGGTACCAGGTCGGCTCGCGCTTGCCGCCGAAGCGGGTGATCACGACCGACTCGGTGCGGCAGAACTTCTTGATCCCCGGTTCGCCGTGGCGGTAGCCGATCCCCGACTCCTTCCAGCCGCCCATCGGCACGTCGGAGGCGAAGTAGTTGACCAGCACGTCGTTGACGTTGATCGCTCCGCACTCGACCCGGCGGGCGACCCTCTCGGCCCGCTCCTTCTCGCCGAACACCGAACCGGAGAGGCCGTAACGGCTGTCGTTGGCGAGGCGCAGGGCCTCCTCGGCGTCGCGCACCGGCATCACGCCTACGACGGGGCCGAAGGTCTCGTCGCGCATCACCTTCATCGAGTGGTCGACGTCGACCAGGACCGTCGGTTCGAAGTAGTCGCCGGGACCGGCGACCCGCTTGCCGCCGGTCAGCGCCCGCGCGCCCGCGGCGAGCGCGTCCTCGACGTGGTCCTCGACGATCGCCGACTGGTTCGGCGAGGTCATCGCGCCGACGTCCTTGGGGTCGCCCTTGCCGTCGGGCCCCTGGCGCAGCTTGTTCACCTCGGCGGTGAGCTTGCCGACGAACTCGTCGTAGGCCGGCTCCTCCACGTAGATCCGCTCGACCGACATGCAGATCTGGCCGGAGTTCATCATCCCGCCCCAGGCCGCGGCGTTGGCGGCGCGATCGAGGTCGGCGTCGGCGAGCACGATCATCGGATCCTTGCCGCCGAGCTCGAGGCTGACCGGGGTCAGCGTCTCGGCCGCCCGCGCCATCACCTTGCGGCCCGTTCTGTCGGAGCCGGTGAACTGGATGAAGTCGACGTTGTCGACCAGGGCGCCGCCGGTCTCGCCGATGCCCTGCACGCAGTCCAGGACGTCGGGGCCGCCGATCTCGTGCTTCCAGGCCTCGACCACCTCTTCGAGCCCCAGCGGGGTGAACTCGGAAGGCTTGATGACGACCGCGGCGCCCGCCTGCAGGGCCGGGATCGCGTCGCCGATCGAGAGGATCAGCGGGAAGTTCCAGGGACTGATGATGCCGACCACGGGGTGCGGCCGGTACTGGACCCGCAGCTTCTTCGCGGCCAGCAGGGCGGAGTGGGGCCGGACGCTCTCCTCGCCGATGAACTTGGCCGCGCGGCTGCCGTAGAAGTTGATCAGGTCGGCCAGGTAGACCGGCTCGTTGGTCGCGTCGGCGCGCACCTTGCCGGTCTCGCGCTGCATCGTGTCGAGCACGCGCTCGCTGTTGTCGAGCAGCCAGTCGCGCAGCTTGCCGAGCCAGTGGTAGCGGCCCTCGATCCCCATCGCCTCCCAGTCGGCCTGGTTGGCGCGCACGCGGGCGACCGTCGCGGCCACTTCCTCCGGCGAGGCAACGGGCAGCGTCTTGATCAACTCGCCGTTGGCGGGGTTGTGGACCTCGATCCGCTCGGCCGCGGGGGCGGGCCCGTCGCCGTTCTCGACCGCCTTCGTGCTCTGTTCGACCGTGCCGCTCTCCACTGGTGCCCCCTTCGTTGACCCGTTTGGCTGCGTAGCCAAACTGTAGCCGCTATTCGCGTCTAGATGGGGCGGTGGCGCTCGATTATCCGCGCGAAGTCGGTGCCGGGGGGGAGCGTTCCGAACGCTTGACCCCAGTCGCCAGCCAGACGCGAGGCGCAGAAGGCGTCGGCGACCGCCTCGTCGCCGTAGCGGACGAGCAGCGAGCCCTGCAGGGCGAGAGCCATGCGCTCGACCAGGTGCCTGGCGCGCGTCTCGACCGTCTCGACGTCGCCGGGCAGCTGCTCGCGCAGCGAGTTCGCGTAGGCCCCGAGCCGTGGCTCGGCGGCGGCGCCCTCGCCGACCTCGGCGAAGAAGGCCTCGAGCGAGGCCGGGCTCTTGATCATCGCTCGCAGCACGTCGAGGCACTGGACGTTGCCGGAGCCCTCCCAGATCGAGTTCAGCGGGCTCTCGCGGAAGAGCCGCGGCATCCCCGACTCCTCGACGTAGCCGTTGCCGCCGAGGCACTCGAGCGACTCGGCGGCGTGCATCGGGGCGCGCTTGCAGATCCAGTACTTGAGCACCGCGTTGGCGACCCGCTTGAGGTTCTGGGCGTCCTCCTCGCCGGCGATCGCCTCGTCGTAGGCGCGAGCCAGGCGCAGGGCGGAGATCGTCGCCGCCTCCGACTCGATGCAGAGATCGGCCAGCACGTTGCGCATCAGCGGCTGCTCGCTCAGCAAGGTGCCGAACACCGAGCGGTGCGAGGCGTGGTGGATCGCCTGGGCGACGCCGGCCCGCATCCCGGTCGCGCCGCCGATCACGCAGTCGAGCCGGGTGTGGTTGACCATCTCGATGATCGTCCGCACCCCGGCGCCCTCCTCGCCGACCAGCCAGGCGGAGGCGGCCTCGAACTCGATCTCGCTGGAGGCGTTGGAGCGGTTGCCGAGCTTGTCCTTGAGCCGCTGCAGGCGGAAGCGGTTGCGCTCGCCGTCGGGCGTCCAGCGCGGGAAGAGAAAACAGGAGAGCCCGCCGTCCGCCTGGGCGAGGACCAGGAAGGCGTCGCACATCGGCGCCGACATGAACCACTTGTGGCCGCTCAGCTCGTACTCGGCGCCGGGACCGCCGCCGTTCACAGGCCGGGCGAGCGTGGTGTTGGCGCGCACGTCGGTGCCGCCCTGCTTCTCGGTCATTCCCATCCCGGCGAGGGCGCCTGGCTTCTGCGGGGCCGGCGCGTTGCTCGGGTCGTAGGTGGCGGAGAGGAAGCGCGGCTCCCACTCGGCGGCGAGCTCCGGCTGGGTGCGCAGCGCCGGGATCACCGAGTAGGTCATCGAGATCGGGCAGCCGATTCCGGCCTCGGCCTGCGACACGCACATGAAGGCGGCGCCGCGGGCGACGTGGGCGCCCGGCCGCGGGTCGCGCCAGGGCGAGCTGTGCAGCTCGTGCTCGACGGCGGCACCCAGCAGCTCGTGCCAGGCGGGGTGGAACTCGACCTCGTCGACTCGGTTGCCGAAGCGGTCGTGGGTCACGAGGCGCGGGCCGTGCTCGTTGGCCAGCCGCCCGAGCTCCTGCGCGTGGCCGCTGCCGGCATAGGCGCCCGCGGCGGTGATGCGGGGCTCGGCCCACTCGGCTCCCTCGCGACGGACCGCCTCGACCAGCGCCCGGTCGGCCTCGAAGACGTTGTAGTCGACCAGCGGTGGCGGCTGGTTGGCGACCTCGTGATTGACGAAGGTTTGGCGCTCCCTGGTTGCCATTGGGTACGGATTGTGGCACCTCCCGAGGCCCTTCGGTCGCGGCGCGACCGAGGCCGCCAGATAGATAGCATCGCGCGCCGGTGGCGAAGATCCAGGTCAAGAACCCGGTCGTCGAGCTCGACGGCGACGAGATGACTCGCATCATCTGGTCGTTCATCAAGGAGCAGCTGATCCTGCCCTATCTCGACGTCGAGCTCGAGTACTACGACCTCGGCATCGAGAGCCGCGACGCGACCGACGACCAGATCACGGTCGACGCCGCCAACGCGATCAAGAAGCACGGCGTCGGCGTCAAGTGCGCGACCATCACCCCCGACGAGGCGCGGGTCGAGGAGTTCGGCCTGAAGGAGATGTACCGCTCGCCGAACGGGACGATCCGCAACATCCTCGGCGGCGTGATCTTCCGCGAGCCGATCGTGATCTCCAACGTGCCGCGCCTGGTGCCGGGCTGGACCAAGCCGATCGTGATCGGCCGTCACGCCTTCGGCGACCAGTATCGCGCGACCGACCTGGTCGTTCCGGGCGAGGGCTCGCTGACCCTCACCTACACGCCCAAGGACGGCTCCGAGCCGGTCGAGCTCGACGTCTACGACTTCCCCGGCGGTGGCATCGCGATGGCGATGTACAACCTCGACGACTCGATCCGCGACTTCGCCCGCGCCTCGATGCGCTACGGGCTGAACCGTGGCTACCCCGTCTACCTCTCGACCAAGAACACGATCATGAAGCGCTACGACGGTCGCTTCAAGGACATCTTCGAAGAGGTCTACGAGAGTGAGTTCAAGGCGGACTTCGAGGCCGCCGGGATCACCTACGAACACAGGCTGATCGACGACATGGTCGCGGCGGCGCTGAAGTGGGAGGGCGGCTACGTCTGGGCCTGCAAGAACTACGACGGCGATGTGCAGTCCGACACCGTCGCGCAGGGCTTCGGCTCGCTCGGGTTGATGACCAGCGTGCTGATGAGCGCCGACGGCAAGACCGTCGAGGCCGAGGCCGCCCACGGCACCGTCACCCGTCACTACCGTCAGCACCAGAAGGGCGAACCCACTTCAACCAACCCGATCGCTTCGATCTTCGCCTGGACCCGCGGTCTCGCGGCGCGCGGGCGCATGGACGAGACCCCGGAGGTCTCGGAGTTCGCCGAGACCCTCGAGCGGGTCTGCATCGAGACGGTCGAAAGCGGCAAGATGACCAAAGACCTCGCGCTGCTCGTCGGCGGGGACCAGGGGTACCAGACCACGCAGGAGTTCCTGGCCTCGATCGACGAGAACCTTCAGGCCGCGATGGCCTAGCGGTTTCCAACCCCTACTCGAGGAGAACGATTTTCGTGAGCACCCCCGTAAAGGTCACCGTCACTGGTGCGGCCGGGCAGATTGGCTACGCGCTGCTGTTCAGGATCGCCAGTGGCCAGATGCTGGGCCCCGACACTCCGGTCGAGCTGAGCCTGCTGGAGATCCCGGACGCGGTCAAGGCGGCCGAGGGAACCGCGCTGGAGCTCGACGACTGCGCCTTCCCGCTGCTCAGCAAGATCGACATTTCGGATGACCCCAAGCAGGCTTTCGACGGCGCCAACGTCGGCCTCCTGGTCGGCGCGCGCCCGCGCGGGCCGGGCATGGAGCGCTCCGACCTGCTCGAGGCCAACGGCGGCATCTTCAAGCCGCAGGGCGAAGCGATCAACGCCGGCGCCGCCGACGACATCAAGGTGTTGGTGGTCGGCAACCCGGCCAACACCAACGCGCTGATCGCGATGTCCAACGCGCCCGACGTGCCGCGCGAGCGCTTCACCGCGATGATGCGGCTGGACCACAATCGCGCGATTGCCCAGGTCGCCAACAAGCTCGGCAAGCCGGTCAGCGCGATCACCAACATGACCACCTGGGGCAACCACTCGCCCACCCAGTACCCCGACCTGGTCAACGCCCAGGTCGAGGGCGGCGGCACCGCTTGGGACGCCGTCGACGACGAGGTGTGGGTGAAGGACGAGTACATCCCCCGGGTCGCCAAGCGCGGCGCGGAGATCATCGACGCGCGCGGCGCCTCCAGCGCGGCCTCGGCCGCCAACGCGGCGATCGACCACATCCACGACTGGGTGCTCGGTACCCCGGACGGTGACTGGGTCTCGATGGCCGTCCCCGCGGACGGCTCCTACGGGATCGGCGAGGGCATCATCTGCGGCCTGCCCTGCACCTGCAGCGGCGGCGAGTGGAGCGTCGTCCAGGGACTGGACATCCCGGACTTCTCGCGCGAGCGCATCGACGCCAGCGTGATGGAGCTCCAGGAGGAGCGCGACGCGATCTCTCAGCTCGGTCTGATCTAGCTCGGCCCTGATCTAAGGCTCACGAAAACGGGCCCCGGTGGGGTCTTCCAGACACTCAGCGCGAAGCGCGTCTGGAAGGCCTCGCCGGGGCCCGTTTCATGCGGGGTAGGTCAGCTGCCGGGGTAGTACTGACGCCCGTCCTTCTTGACGCGGCCCTCTTTCTCGAGGTCGCCGAGCACGCGGTACAGGTAGTTCGGCTTGATCTTCATCGTCTTGGCAACGTCCGAGGCGCTGATGCCGGGCTGCCCCTCGATCAGCTTCACCGCCTGGTCGGCGCGGGTGCCGCCGCGGCGTTTACGCCTTTTTTTCGGCGCGCCGCCGGATGCTTTGGTGGAGCTGCCGCGCGGGCGGCCCGGGGCGCGTTTCGCCGCTTTGCCACCGAGCTCGGCGAGGGCGCGCTCGAGTCGCTTGCGCTCCTCGTCGAGGTCGGCGAGGCGCTTCTGAACGAGCTGTCTAGCCTCGTCCAGTACGTTCGAAGAGCTGGGCATTATGTCCTTTCCATCCAACTGGTTTCCTGGCCAATCGAAAGAGTGTGGCATACAACACACTCACTGTGAGCCTCTAGCCAGCCAAGAGTGTTTCGACAGCCATACGGCTGGCTGCCTGGCCAAAGAGTTAAAAGCTGGTGAAAGGTGCGCTACTGGGCGCGCTCTGCCTGGCGCTCGGGTGAGATGCGGATCACGTTGCGGGCCAGGCCGAGCTTCTCCATCGCGGAGATGATCGCCGCCGAGGGATCGGGCTCCCACCGACGCAGTCCGTGGACGGCCGAACGGGGGAAAGCGTGGTGATTGTGGTGCCATGACTCACCCAGCGAAGGGAGGGCGAGCCAGAAGACGTTGGTGGAGTGATCGTCGGTGTCGAACCGACGCGTGCCGAGGAAGTGACACACGGAGTTGACGCTCCAGGTGACGTGGTGGACGAAGAAGATGCGCACGAAGCCACCCCACAGCAGGCCGGTCGCAGCCCCGACGAGAGTGCCGGTGACGAGGAAGCCGGCGAGCGCCGGAATGGCCAGGCTCAGGTACACGAAGAAGCCGAAGTGGCGGTTGATGTAGCGCATGCCCTTGTCCTCATAGAGGTCAGGGGCGTACTTCTTCCAGTCGGCCCGACCCTGAGATGACATCAGCCAACCGGTGTGGGCGTGCCAGAGTCCGGCGAAGACACTCTGCACGCCACCGTCAGGCGTCACGTGAGGGCTGTGTGGGTCGCCCTCTTCGTCGGTGTGGGCGTGGTGTTTGCGGTGGTCGGCCACCCAGGAGATGACCGGACCCTGAACCGCCATCGAGCCGAGGATCGCGAAGGTGTATTCGATCGGCTTCGAGGTCAGGAAGGAACGGTGGGTGAGCAGGCGGTGAAAGCCGACGGTGATCCCGATCGCGGTGACCAGGTACATGGCCGCGGCGATGACCAGGTCGGCGGCCGTCACCCAGCTGTTCCAGAGCAGGACGATGGCGAGGATCGTGGCGACGAAGGGGAGCACGACGGCGCCGAGGTTGACGCCCTTCTCGAGTTTCGACATTTCGCCCATCTGCAAGGAAGATACGCTGGCGATGGATATATGTATTGGTGAGCAAACCACTTTTTAGACGCTAAAATTATTAGCCAGATGCCAAAAACTTTGGATTCCGAGCCCTGGCGTGAGCTGCCGCCGCACGTCGCCGACGTGATCGAGCCCGAGCTGAGCGCGATCACCGAGGAGATCCTCGTCACGATCGCCCGCGAGGTGCCCGAGTACGCGCGCCCGCTCGAGGGGAGGTTCGGCCGCGGGATCCGCACCGGCGTCGGAGAGGCGCTCTCGCAGTTCGTGGCGCTGATCCGCGATCCTCGTGCCGGGCGCGAGCCCGGGCGCGAGGTCTACGTGCAGCTCGGCCGCGGCGAGCAGCGGGTCGGCCGTCCCCTCGACTCCCTCCTGGCCGCCTACCGGGTCGGCGCCCGGGTGGCTTGGCGGCGGATCGCCGCCGCCGGGCGCGCCGCCGAGCTCGAGGCCGAACCGTTGACGCTGCTGGCGGAGGCGATCTTCGCCTACATCGACGAGCTCTCCGCCGACTCGGCAGAGGGCTACGCCGAGGCCCAGGCCGAGGTCGAGGACGTGCGTCGCCGGCGCCGCCGCGAGCTCGCCCGCCTGCTCGTCTCGGAGTCGGCCGCCGAGCCCGCCGACCTGCGGGCGGCAGCGCGGGCGGCGGGCTGGACGCTGCCAAAACGGATCGCGGCGGCGGCCTGCGCCGAGGCGGATCTGGCGGCGGTGGCGCGCCGCCTTCCGCCGGAGTCGCTCAGCGCGGTTCTCGACGGGATCGGCTGTGTCTTGGTCGGCGACCCCGACGGTCCCGGGCGCGCCGACGCGCTGAAGAGCGCGGCCGGGGGCACGCGTCTGGTCCTCGGCCCGACCGCGGAGCCGGACGGCGTCGCGGCTTCCTGGGCGCTGGTCTGCTCCCTGCTCGCCGCCGACGCGAACGGCGCTCTGGGGGCTCCGGGCCTGATCTTCGCCGAAGACCACCTCGCCGACCTGCTGCTCTTCGAATCCCTGCCGCTGACGACTCGCATCGCCGCCCGGCGCCTCGCGCCCCTCGACGACCTCACCCCGAAGGCCCGCGACCGGATGCGCGAGACCGCCCTCGCCCACGTCCGCCACCACGGCAACGCGGTCGCGATGGCGACCGAGATGCATGTCCACCCGCAGACCGCCCGCTACCGCATCGCCCGCCTCAAGGAGCTACTCGGCGACCAGCTCGACGACCCCGACGCCCGCTTCGAGCTGGAGTTGGCACTTCGCTCGCGACATCGACCCCGCCAGAACGGGGTCGATGTCGCGAGCGCGAATGACTAGTCCTTCTTGCGGCTCTTCGGCAGCGTGCGGAAGGCGACGTCCCAGATCGGCGTGGAGACGCCGTAGCCGTAGCGGTGATCCTGGAAGTGGTGGCGCATGTGGTGCTCTCGCAGGCGCTTGCCGAACTTCGTCTTGGGCACGAAGTGGTGCACGTAGTAGTGCGTGTAGTCGTAGGCGAGGTAGCCGCCGATGAAGCCGGCGAAGACGGGGAAGGCGGCGTCGCCGAGGATCAACCAGAAGGCGAGGAAGAAGAGGGCGGCCAGCGGGATCGAGACCGAAGGCGGCATCACCAGGCGCATCCGGTCGTTGGGATGGTCGTGGTGGATCCCGTGGATGATGAAGTGCATGCGCCGGCCGAAGGCGTTGTCGGGCTCCCAGTGGAAGACGAGCCGGTGCAGCCAGTACTCGGTCAGGGTCCAGACCCCGATGCCGGCGAGCGTCAACAGGACCAGCTCCCAGGCGGCGAAGCCGCTGTCGGCCCCGAGCCACTCCATGCCAACGACCACCGGGATGAAGATCACCGCCGGGACGGCGGGGTGGACCCGGGAGAAGAAGTTGAGGAATTCGCTCTTGAAAAGCGGTGGCGATGCCGAGAGCTTCTCGGTGCGGTTGTGAGCCTCCATCCGTCACGGATCTTAGCGACGCCTCCCGGCACGCTCGCAAGACGCGGGGAAGATGTGACGAAGCCGTTTCAAAGAGGTTGCGATTTGCGAAGTCGTGGCCGACGCCTGGCACGCCTGGGTGCCACCATGCGCGAGCCCGATGCCGCGCAAGCCCAAACCGCCCACCTGCGAGGACTGTTTCTTCCACAGGAACATGCTCTGCGCGCTCGAGTTGAACGAGCCCTGCGCGACCTTCCGGCCCAACCGCCCCGAGGGCCTCGTGCCGCCGCGCCAGCCCGTCCTCTTGATGCGGGCGCCGCGCTGGGCCTCGCACAAGGCCGCCTCGCCCGTCTAGTCCCCGCCGCGCCGGGCGGGCTATGTTTTTGGCGATGCCCCAACGCGATCTCTTCGCCGACTTCGCCCGCATGCGTCGCGAGATGGACCAGATGCTCGGCGACGCCTGGGGGCGCGGCCGTTACGTCAGCCGGCGCAGCAGCGGCTTCTCCCCCAACGTCGACGTCTACTACTGCGGCGAACCGCAGCGCGCGGTAGTCGTCGTCGATCTCGCCGGCGTCTCCCTGAGCGAGGTCGGGATCGAGGTCTCCGGACGTCATCTCGCCGTGGTCGGCGAGCGGCCGGTCCAGGAGACCGAGGGTCGCGTCTATCAGCAGGTCGAGATCCCCTCGGGCCCGTTCCGCCGGGTCGTCGAGTTCCAGGTCGAGGTCGATGCCGAGCGCGCCAGCGCCACCTACGAGGACGGTGTGTTGCGCATCGAACTGCCGCTGCGCGACCCAGGGGAGACCACCCGCCGGGTGCCGATAGGTCGCGCTTGATGGAGGACTCCCCGGTTCTCGAGGTCGTCGAATCGCCGCTCGACGCGGAGGACCTGATCCGCGCCGGCGCACCGCTGCCGGAGGCGTTGCCCGTTCTGCCACTGCGCGACTCGGTCACCTTTCCCGACTCCCTGACCCCGTTGGCGGTCGGCCAGGAGCGCTCGATCCAGCTGGTCAACGACGTGCTCGGCGCCAACCGGACCCTGGTGATGGTCGCCTCGCGCGACCCCGAGAACGAGGAGCCCGGTCCCACCGACCTCTACGGCGTCGGCGTCGCCGGCGTCGTCGCGCGCATGGTCAAGGTCCCCGACGGGTCACTGCGGATCCTCGTCCAGGCAACCCAGCGCGTTCGCCTCGGCGAGTACCTCAGCGAGCGCCCCTACCTGCTGGCACGGATCACCGAGCTGCCCGACGTCAGCAAACCGAGCCCCGAGCTGGAGGCGCTGACCCGCAACGTCCAGCGCACCTTCTCGGAGATCGTCGAGCAGATTCCGTACCTGCCGGAGGAGCTGCAGCTGGCCGTCGCCAACATCGACGACCCGGCGGCGCTCGGCCACCTGATCGCCGGCTCGCTGCGGATCGACGTCGGGGAGAAGCAGGAGCTGCTCGAAGAGGTCGACGTCGCCAAGCGGCTGCGCCACCTGGCGCGGATCCTCGCCCGCGAGCTCGAGGTGGTCCAGCTCGGCACGCAGATCCAGACCCAGGTCCAGTCCGAAGTCGACAAAGGCCAGCGCGAGTTCTTCCTGCGCCAGCAGCTGAAAGCGATTCAGGACGAGCTGGGGGAGGGCGACGAGCAGCAGGCCGAAGCGAACGAACTGCGCGAGCGGATCGAGGCGGCCGGGTTGCCCGAGCACGCGCTCGAGGCCGCCAAGCGCGAGCTCTCGCGACTGGAGAAACTGCCGCCGGCGGCGGCCGAGCACGGCGTCATCCGCACCTACCTGGAGTGGCTGGTCGAGCTTCCCTGGTCCAGCACGACCAAGGACAACCTCGACATCAAGCACGCCCGCAAGGTGCTCGACGCCGACCACTACGACCTCGAGAAGGTCAAGGACCGGATCCTCGAGTACCTGGCGGTGCGCAAGCTGAACCCCGACTCGCCCGGCCCGATCCTCTGCTTCGTCGGTCCGCCCGGGGTCGGCAAGACCAGCCTCGGCCGCTCGATCGCCAAGGCCCTGGGGCGCGAGTTCGAGCGGATCTCGGTCGGCGGCGTCCGCGACGAGGCCGAGATCCGCGGCCACCGCCGCACCTACATCGGCGCTCTGCCCGGGACGATCGTACGGGCGCTGCGCGATGCCGGCTCGCGCAACCCCGTCTTCATGATCGACGAGATCGACAAGATGGGCGCCGACTTCCGCGGCGACCCGGCCTCGGCGATGCTCGAGGTGCTCGACCCGGCCCAGAACGACTCCTTCCGCGACCACTACCTCGACCTCGAGTTCGACCTCTCCGACGTCGTCTTCATCGCCACCGCCAACGTGCTCGACACGATCCCCGGGCCGCTGCTCGACCGCATGGAGACGATCGAGCTGGCCGGCTACACGCTCGACGAGAAGGTCCACATCGCCCGCCAGTACCTGGTCGACCGCCAGATCTCCGCCAACGGACTGAAGCCCTCGCAGATCGAGTTCTCCGACGCCGCCCTGAAGGCGATCGTCGAGGAGTACACGCGCGAGGCCGGGGTCCGCAACCTCGAGCGGCAGATCGGCACGATCTGCCGCAAAGTCGCCCGCCAGGTCGCCGAGGGCAAGGCGAAGGGCAAGGTCAAGGTCTCGGGCAAGAAAGCGCGCGACCTGCTCGGCCGCCGCCGCGTCTTCGCCGAGCAGCGCCGCCGCACCAGGGTCCCGGGTGTGGCCACCGGTCTCGCCTGGACGCCGACCGGCGGCGACGTGCTGTTCATCGAGGCGACCTCGATGCCCGGCGCCGGCAAGCTGACGATCACCGGTCAGCTGGGCGAGGTGATGAGGGAGTCGGCGCAGGCGGCGCTCTCCTACGTGCGCGGCCACTGGAGCGAGATCGACCCGAAGCTCGGCGAGCAGTGGTTCGCCGAGCACGACATCCACATCCACGTGCCGGCCGGGGCGGTCCCCAAGGACGGGCCGTCGGCGGGGGTGGCGATGACCGTGGCGCTCGCCTCGCTCGTCAGCGGCCGATCGGTCCGCAACGATGTCGCGATGACCGGCGAGGTGACGCTGACCGGGCAGGTGCTGCCGATCGGCGGTCTGAAGGAGAAGTCGCTCGCGGCGCAGAGGGCGGGGATCAAGCGAGTGATCGTTCCGGAGCGCAACCAGGGAGACGTCGCGGAGATACCCGAGCACGAGCTCGGTGGCCTGGAGTTCGTCTACGTCGACGAAGTCTCCAAGGCGCTCGACGTCGCCCTCTCGTAGGGATGGAGGCCGCATCTCTTCGCAGGGGCGGCCCTGCGGCATACGCGCAAACGGTTCGCGAGACGATCGAGGAACGCTCTCGGGTCTTCTGGATCGTCGTCGGGCTGACCGTCCTCGGTGCCGCGCTGCGCTTCGCCACGCTCGGCGCGCAGAGCTACCACCACGACGAGGTCGTCACCGCCGGCCGGGTGCTCGGCCACGACTTCTTCAAGACGATGGACGTGGTCGGCTACAGCGAGTCGGCGCCGCCGCTCTATTACGCGCTCGCCTGGCTGTGGACGCAGCTGACCGGGACCGGCGAGGTGGGGCTGCGCTCGCTCTCGGCGCTCGCCGGCGTGGCGACGATCCCGGTCGTCTACTTCATCGGCGCGGAGCTGCGCGGCCGCCGCACCGGGCTGCTCGCGGCGGCGCTGGTCGCGGTCAACCCGATGATGCTCTGGTACTCGCAGGAGGGCCGGGCCTACGCCCTGCTGGTCCTGCTCTGTGCGCTCTCGCTGCTCTTCTGCATTCGTGCCCTGCGCAACGGCGGACGCCGCGACTTCGTCCTCTGGGGGGTCCTCTCCGGCCTCGCTCTTGCCACCCATTACTTCGCCGTCTTCCCGATCCTCGCCGAGGCCATCCTGCTGGCCCGCCGGCGCCGCGGCGCGAGCCTCGTCGGCCTCGGCATCGTCGGCGCCTTCGGTGTCCTGTTGGCGCCGCTGGTGATCAAGCAGATGTCCTACGGGCACGCCGAATGGATCGGCAACCTCACCCTCGGCCACCGTCTCTGGGAAACCGCCGCGACCTTCCTGACCGGCGAGACCGCCGACGTGATCGGCCGCGCCGAGCGACCGGAGCTCGCCGCCGTGCCGCTCGCCCTCTGTCTCGGCGCGCTGGGCCTGCTGGCGCTGCGGGGCAGTCGTGAGGACCGCCGCGCCGCCTTGGCGCCGCTGATCGTCGGCGCCACGGCGATCGCGATCCCGCTGGCGCTGGCTCTGTTCGCCTCCGACAAGGACTACGTGCTCGCCCGCAACCTGATGCCGGCGCTGGTGCCGTTGCTGGTCGTCGTCGCGGTCGGCCTGACGCTGCCGGCGGCGCGTCGCCTCGGCACCGTGCTGGCCGCCGGGTTGCTCGCCTACTCGCTCGGCTTCTGCGTCTGGGCCAGCGCCTCGCCGGAGCTGCAGCGGCCGGACTGGGGCGCGGTGGCGGCCCAGCTCGGCGAACCGCAGGAACCGCGGGCGACCGTCACCTGGACCCTCGGCGAGGCGCCGCTTCGCCACGACCTCTCCGGTGACGCCTTCATGGTCAGGGCGGGCGACGGTTATCACTGGCTGGTCGGCGAGATCAACTTCGTCTCGATCGGAGCCGTGCCGCCGCCGCCTCGCGCGTTGCTCGGACCCGGTTTCCGCGAAAGCGGCAGCGAAAAGGCGGGGCAGCTCTTCATCCGCCGCTACCGGCTGGTCGGGCCCGGTCTGGCGCCGCTGCGGCTGCGCCAGCTGCGCGGGGCGCGGCTCAACTTCCGGACCAATGGCGTATTGGTTGACGGAATCGGACCCGGGTAGCTGTGCTCTTGGCGGCTGGCGAGTTATCCTGACCATCCGCACGAACCCAGCGAGGAGAGGGAATGAGCAAGACCAAGGCGGCTCGCGCCACCGACATCTACGAGACTGCCCGGGAAAATCCCTATGTGCAGCGGCTGATCGAGGACGACGATCTGCGCGCCAACCTGCGCGACGCCTTCGATTCCGCTCGCGGCGCCTACGGTCGAGCGACCGACAACGGCAAGGGCCCGGTCAACGCCGTCGCCAACGACAAGAAGGTCCAGAAGGACCTGCGCAAGGCCGCCGAGAGCCTGCGCGAGGCCTCCGAGCGCCTCAAGGCTCCGAAGAAGCGCAAGAGCCGGCTCGGCAAGCTGGTCCTGCTCGCCCTGGTCGGCGCGGCGATCGCGCTGGTGCTCAGCGAGGACGCCCGCAAGACCGTGCTGGACACGCTGTTCGGCGCCGAAGAGGAGTTCGAGTACTCCTCGACCACGAGCATCAACGGCTCCTGACGGGCTCAGCGAATAGCAGGCGGCGTCCTCGGTCGCTCGTGTGCGGAGCACACGTCGCTCCCTGCGTTCTTGCCTGCTTTCCGCTGAGCCTCGTCAGCCGGCTCGCTTAAACTGCCTGTAATGGAGGCTGCGACCAAACAGCGCGAACTCAGCGGCGACAAGGCCAAGCGCATCGTCAACGCGATGCGCGACAGCGTCGCCGAGCGCGGCGCGGCCGGCTCGACCTTCGAGCACGTCGCCCGCGAGGCCGGGGTCAGTCGCGGTCTTCTGCACTACTACTTCGGCACCAAGGAGCGGCTGCTGGTCGAGGTCGTCCGCCGCGATACCGAGCTGCGCGTCGCCCGCCTCGACGAGATGCTCGAGCAGGCGGAGACGGTCGACGCGGTCCTCGACGGGCTGGTCTCCAGCCTCACCGACATGATCGAGAACGACCCCGGCTTCTTCCTGCTGCTCTACGAGCTGTTCAGCGCCGGCCGTCGCAACCCCGACATCCAGCACGAGGTCGGGCAGCTGTTCGAGCGCACCCGCTCGCACGTCGCCGAGGTGCTGAACGCCAAGGAAGCGGAGGGCGTGCTGAAGCTGCGCTTCGACGCCGAGGCGGTCGTCTCCTACCTCTTCGCGCTGGGCGACGGTTTCGCCCTGCAGACGCTCTCGGATCCCGAGCGCGACAACAGCGCCGCGCTCGAAGCCGGTGCCGCTTCGGCCCGGTACCTGCTGATCTCCGAGTGACGCAGCTCACGGAGTGACGGCCCTCACAGACCGCTGACCCGGCGGTGCGCGAGGCTCGCTGTCGAGCCATGCGCGACGCGATGAACAAGCTTGCCGGGGTCCTGGGCCGGCGTCGCCGTTGGGTCGTCGGCATCTGGATCGCGATCGTGGTCTGCGCGCTGCCGTTCGCCGCCAAACAGACCGAGCATCTGACCGGCGGCGGCTTCGACGTCCCGGGCAGCCAGTCCGACGCGGTCAGCAAGTCGCTGCAGGCCGAGTTCGGCGCCAAGGCGGACGGGATCTCGGTGGCGCTGCAGGCGGCGGCGGACGCGAGCGCCGCCGAGCGGGCCGAAGCCGTCTCCAGGGTTCGCCGCGAGGTCGCCGAGGTCGAGGAAGTGACGCTGCCGCTCTCGACCGCGCTGGCGGCGCGCCGCCAGCTTCAGGAGGCCGACTTCGCGCTGCTGCCGCTGCGCAGCAGCCAGTCCTCCGACGAGCTGATCGACTCCGCCGCAGAACTGCGCTCCGACCTCGATCCCGGCAGCGCCGAAAACGGCGTCACGCCCTACCTCGTCGGCCAGCCGACGATCTGGGCGGGCATGCAGGAGATCTCCAAGCGGGACCTGCAGAAGGCGGAGGGGACCGGCTTCCCGATCGTCGCGCTGATCCTGCTGGTCGTCTTCGGTTCGCTCGCCGCCGCGGCGCTGCCGCTCACCCTCGGCGTCGTCAGCGTGCTGGTCACCGGCGCGCTGATCTACTTCATCTCGCTGCAGATGACGACCTCGGTCTTCGTCACCAACATGGCCTCGATGATCGGCATCGGCGTGGCGGTCGACTACTCGCTGTTCATCCTCGCCCGCTACCGCGAGGAGCGCCAGAGCGGTCATGGCAAGCGCGACGCCCGCGCCAACGCGCTCTCCACCTCCGGCCTCGCGGTCACCTTCTCCGGCCTCGCGGTGATCATCTCGCTCGCCGGCCTGTGGATGGTCGACAACCAGGCGCTGCGCTCGATGGCGCTCGGCGCGATGACCGTGGTCGCGGTCTCGATCCTGGCCGCGACGACGCTGTTGCCGGCACTGATCGCGATGCTCGGCGACCGGGTCCTGCCGGGCGGCATCGTCGGCCGCGTCGCCGCCTTCTTTCGACGCCGCTTCTACCGCCGCCGCACGCCCGAGCAGACCGCCGCCGCGGCGACCGGCCGCAGCGCCTTCTGGGAGGGCTGGACGCGCCGGGTGATGCAGCGGCCTTGGGTCGCGGTGATCGGCGTCTCGGCGGTGCTGCTCTTCCTCGCCAGCCCGCTGCTCTCGCTGGAGACCGGCACCGAAGCGCTCGCCGAGTTCCCCGTGGACTCCGACGTGCGGATCGGCAACGAACTCGCCTCCGAGCAGCTCGGCGGTGGCGCCGACCCGATTCAGATCGTCGCCGGCTTCGACGCGCCGCCCAGCGCCGCCGAGCGCGTTGACGTGAACGCGTTCGCCGCCACCGTCGAGGGCACTCCCGGGGTGAGCTCTGTGGCGAGGCCGATCTACGCCGGCGACAGCGTTCTGGTCCAGCTGACCTCGACCGCCGGCAGCGAGTCCGACGCGGCGATCGCCCTCGTCGCGCGGCTGCGCGACGAAGTCATCCCCGGCACCGCGCTGGCAGAGCAGGCCACGGTCGCGGTCGGCGGCGAAACGGCTCGCGGCTTCGACGTCCGCGAACAGGTCAGCGGCTCGATGTGGAAGATCATCCTCTTCGTCCTCGCGCTCAGCTTCCTGGTCCTGATGGTGATGCTGCGCTCGCTGCTGCTGCCGCTGAAGGCGGTGCTGATGAATCTGCTCTCGATCGGCGCGGCCTTCGGCGTGCTCGTCGCGATCTTCCAGTGGGGCTGGCTCGACAGCCTGCTCGGCTTCGAAAGCCAGGGGGCGCTGAGCACGATCAACGTGCCGCTGATCTTCGCCGTCGTCTTCGGGCTCTCGATGGACTACGAGGTCTTCCTGATGTCGCGGATCCGCGAGCGCTACATGCGCCACGGCGACAACGAGCGGGCGGTCGCCGAGGGGCTTTCCTCGAGCGCCCGCACGATCTCCTCGGCGGCGCTGATCATGACCTCGGTCTTCGCCGTCTTCGTGCTCACCGGCGTGCCCTCGATCAAGGAGCTGGGGCTTGGCTGCGCGGTGGCTATCGCCCTCGACGCGACCCTGGTGCGGCTGATCCTCGTGCCGGCGGCGATGAAGCTGATGGGCGAGTGGAACTGGTGGATGCCCGCCTGGCTCGACCGCGCCCTGCCGGACCTCAGCTTCGAGTCCGGCGAGCCCGAGCCGACCAAAGCCTGACGCTCCGTGGGTTGTGGGCGCTATAGCGCCCAAAGGACACGGAGGGCATAGGATTGGCTGCATGGCCAGTACGGCGGTGGGAGAGGACATCGCGTTCGCGGGGGCGGCGCGGCAGGCGGAGATGGTGCGGGCGGGCGATGTCTCGCCCAGCGAGCTCGTGCGCCTCTCGCTCGACCGGATCGCCCGCCTCGATCCGCAGCTGAACTCCTTCCGCAAGCTCTTCGCCGAGCGGGCGCTGCTCGAAGCCGAGCAGGCCGAGGCGCGGTTGAAGGCCGGCGAGGAACGGCCGCTGCTCGGCGTGCCGATCGCGATCAAGGACGAAGTCGACGTCGCCGGTGAGGTCAACACGCACGGCACCGACGCGTTCAGCGAGCCGGCTGCGGCCGACTGCGAGATGGTGCGGCGGCTGCGCGAGGCCGGCGCGATCATCGTCGGGCTGACGCTGCTGCCCGAGCTGGCGATCTGCGGCTTCACCGAGTCGGCGACTTACGGGGTCACCCGCAACCCTTGGAACCCGCAGCGCACTCCCGGCGGCTCGAGCGGTGGCTCCGGTGCCGCCGTCGCGGCCGGCCTGGTCCCGATCGCCTCGGCCGGCGATGGGGCCGGTTCGATCCGCATCCCCGCCGCCTCCTGCGGCCTGTTCGGCCTGAAGCCCTCGCGCGGGCGCGTCTCGCTCGCGCCCGAGCTGGAGGGCTGGCGCGGCCTGGCGGTGGAAGGCTGCCTCAGTCGCACGGTGCTCGACACCGCGCTCTGGCTCGACGTCGTCTCCGGCGGCTCGGCCGAGGCCGAAGCCCCGCCGCCCCCCGAGCGGCCCTTCGTCGAGGCGGCCCAGCAGGCGCCGGGCAAGCTGCGCGTCGGCTTCTCGACCCTCGCCCCGCGCGCGGCCGCGCCGCCGACCGTCTCCGACGAGGCGAAGCAGGCGGTCGCCGACACGGCCGAGCTGCTGCGCTCGCTGGGTCACGACGTCACTCCCCGCGATCCCGACTGGGGCAGGATCGGCGACACGATCACCGCCCGCTTCCTCGCCGGTGTCGCCGAGACCGTCAGGGAAGTGCCGCACCCCGAGCGGCTCGAACGGCGCACCCGCGGTTTCGGCCGGCTCGGCGGCATCCTGCCCGACGGCCTCTACGAGCGGGCGATGGCGAACCGACCTGCAGAGATCGCCCGTGTCAACGCGATCTTCGACTCGGTCGACGTGCTGGTGACGCCGGTGATGGGCGGGACGGCGCTGCCGATCCGCCGCTGGCAGGGCCGTGGCGCCCTCTACACCGCGCTCGGGATGGGCCGCTTCTATCCCTACTGCGTCCCCTGGAACCACCTCGGCAACCCGGCGATGGCCGTGCCGGCGGGCTTCGCCGGCGACGGCATGCCGCTATCGGTGCAGGTGATCGGCCGCAAGGGCGACGAGGCGACGCTGCTCTCGCTCGCCGCCCAGCTCGAGGCGGAGCGCCCCTGGGCGGACGCCCGCCCGCCGATCTCCTAGCCGGCTAGGAGTTGAAGACCTTGCGCATCCGCGCCAGCTCGCGGATCGAGCCGCGCGGGCGGATGCGGCGCTGCAGCAGCATCTTCAGCTGGTTGGCGTCGGGTTTGCCGGAGGCGACCCAGTCGGCCCAGCTGGCCTCGATCGTGACCGTCGGGTTGGGTGCCTGGCCCGCTTCCGCGCGGGTCGAGCCGTTGTCGATGATCACGTGCCAGGGCTCGGCGTCGCTGAACTGCCACTGGTAGACGAGCGGCGTGCCGTTTGCCGGCGCCGGGTCGGCGACGCGGCTGATCAGGTCGAAGTAGAGGCGCATCAGCTCCGGGTCGGTCGACGGAGCCGGCGCGTCGGGCGGGCCGAGGATGCCGGCCGCCATCATCTGCACCTGGCGCTCGGCGATCTCCTCCTCGCTGGCCTCGGGGTCGAAGGGGAAGGTGCCCGGCGGCATCTCCTCGGTCGGGAACCCGATCGTGCGCCAGCGCTGGCGGATCAGTTTGAGGCCGAAGGCGAAGATGTCCTCGAGCGAGAAGCCGTAGCACTCGGTGTAGGAGCGGTCCATGTTCGGCGGGTAGAAGACCGCCGGGCCGTAGGGCAGCACCTCCTTGAGCAGCTCGACCACCGCGGCGCGGTTCTCCTCCCAGCCGGGCGCGCCCTCGGAGAGCAGTTCGGAGAGGACCTTGACGCCGAAGCCGATGTGGCGCTGCTCGTCGCGCGAGACGTTGGCCATCCCGGCGCTGAACCCCGGCATCGTCTCTTCGTTGGCGAAGAAGTCCTCGATGAAGTGCTGGCCGGGCTGGGCGAGGCTACCCTCGACGATCAGGTGGTAGAGCGTGATCGCCTGCGCGAACTTCGGCACCGAGCGGTCCTTGCGCAGTTCCTCGGCCATCAGGTCGAGGCGGTCGAAGATGCCGCGGTAGCCCCAGTTGAGCTGCGGCAGGGTGGAGGCGAGGGTCTGCTGCACCGAGTCGCCGCCGACCCCGATCACCTCCTTGAAGAAGCGGTGGAAGAAGACCGAGTGGCGCACCTCGTCGACCTGCTGGGTGGCGAGGAAGTACTGCTGCTCCTCGGTCGGCGCGGCGGTCACGTAGGGGGCGAGGGTCTCGGCGACCCGGTCCTCGCCGTAGTAGAACATCGAGTAGATCCACATCGCCGAGCGGCGCTGGACGTCGCTCAGCGACTCCCAGCCCTGCCGGTCCCCGGAGAAGTCGATGTCGTAGGCGCTCCAGTTGCCCTGCTCCCAGCGGCGGTAGAGGTCCTCGTAGGTGATGTTGTCCATCAGACTCTGGGAAGCGACGCTCATCTCGTCTCCTTTTGGTGTTGCATACCCGGCTCGCCCAGGTTACCGGGAAACTGGCCAGCTAGCCAGTTTGAGCGGGACGCTCGATCTCGCGCTTGAGGATCTTGCCGGTCGGACCTTTCGGCAGCTCCTCCAAGAACCAGACGTGGCGCGGATACTTGTAGGCGGCGATCCGCTCCTTGACGTAGGCGCTGACCTCCTCGGCCTCGAGTTCCTCGCCGTCGTGGACGACGACCGCGGCGCCGACCTCCTCGCCGAGCTCGGTGTGGGGGATGCCGACGACGGCGGCTTCGCGGATCTTCGGGTGCTCGTAGAGCACCTCCTCGACTTCGCGCGGGAAGACGTTGTAGCCGCCGCGGATGATCAGGTCCTTCTTGCGGTCGACGATGTGGAAGTAGCCGTCCTCGTCGATCCGGGCCATGTCGCCGGAGTGGAACCAGCCGCCGCGCATTGCCTCCTCGGTCGCGTCCGGGCGCTGCCAGTAGCCCTTCATGATGTTGTGGCCGCGGATCACGATCTCGCCGACCTCGCCCTGGGCGACCGGCTCGTCGTGCTCGTCGACGACGCGCATCTCGACGCCTTCCAGGGGCGTGCCGATCGAGCCCGGGCGGCGCTCGCGGTCGGGGTGGTTGGAGCAGGCGACCGGCGAGGTCTCCGAGAGGCCGTAGCCCTCCAGCACGATCGCGTCGAAGGCGTCCTCGAAGCCGCGCAGCACCTCGACCGGCATCGAGGCGCCGCCGGTGATGCAGGTGCGCAGGGTCGAGGTGTCGTAATCCTCGCGCCCGGGGTGGTGGAGCAGCGCCCCGTACATCGTCGGCACCCCGTAGAAGTGGGTGACGCCGTCGCGCTGCATCGTCTCCAGCGCCTCGGCGGGGTCGAATTTCGGCACCAGGGTGAGCGTCGCGCCGGCCATCAGCGAGGCGTTCATGCTCACCGTTTGCCCGAAGGAATGGAACAGCGGCAGGGCGCCGAGGACGACGTCGCCGGCGCTGATCTCGCAGGTCGTGCGGCAGGAGACGTCGGCGTTGCGGTGCAGGTTGGCGTGGGTCAGCTCGGCGCCCTTCGGCTTGCCGGTCGTGCCCGAGGTGTAGAGGATCACCGCGGTGTCGCCGTCGTCGGTCGCGGTCAGCCCCGGCGTCGGCTCGTGGCCGTCGAGCAGGGCGGCGAAGGCGGCGGGCTCGACCTCGATCAGCTCGGCGCCGGCCTCGGCGGCGCCGGCCGCCGCCTCCGCGGCGAAGCCGTGCCAGGCGAGCAGCAGCTCGGCGCCCGAGTCGCCGAGGTAGAAGGCGATCTCGCGCTGCTTCAGCAGCACGTTCATCGGCACGACGATGCCGCCGGCGCGCAGCACGCCGTAGTAGGCGATCGGGAACTCCGGAACGTTGGGCAGCATCACGCCGACCCGGTCGCCGGGCGACAAACCCCGCTCGCTCAACAGCGTCGCCAGCCGGGCGCTGCGCTCGTCGAGCTCGGCGTAGGTGAGCTCGATCCCGGCGAGGCGCACCGCGACGTTGTCGGGCACGCGGGCGCTCGACTCGGTGAGCAGCGAGGCAAGATTCAGCTCCATCGTTTCTCCGTTCCCCTGGTTGGAGTCTCCCTGCGCGCAGGCTAGACCCTCCGGGGCGCAGGCGTCGAGGACCCCTGCGCGTCGATTAGGCTGCCGCCATGGACAATCTGGGCGAGCCGATCTCCTACCTGGTCGTCGACAAAGGCGTGCCGGTCTACTCGAGCGACGGGAAGAACCTCGGCTGGGTCGTGCGCGTGCTCGCGGCCCGCGAGGCGAACATGTTCGACGGCATCGTCTTCGACACCACCAAAGGCCCGGGCGGGCACCGCTTCGTCGACGCTCCCGAGGTCGCGGCGCTCTACGAACGCGGCGTCGTGCTCAAGATCGACGCCGCCGAAGCCGCCGAGCTGCGCGAGCCGAGCGCCAATCCCGGCGCCCTCTCGGTCAGCCCGGACGATCTCGTCGGCAAGGGCGGGGGCGGCTTCATGAGCCGCGTCCGCGGCCTCTTCGGCGGCCGTCGCTGAGCGACTGGCTGAGCAGCCAGGAATTGCTGCGAAAGTAGTAGATTGGCCGGCGGGATGGGCCGGAGCTTCAGGCGAGGGGACGAGGGCTACGAGGAGGCGCGCCGCGCCGCCGTCTGGAACGCGCGCACGCCGCCGCGCTATCCGGAGCTGATCGTCCAGGCGGAGAGCGATGACGATCTCGTTTCCGCGGTGCGCCTGGCCGCGGCGGAGGGGATGCGGATCGGCGTGCGCTCGGGCGGCCACAGCTGGGCCGGCAACCACCTGCGCGACGGCGGCCTGCTGCTCGACGTCTCGCGGCTCGACTCGCTCGAGGTCGACGCCGAGGCGATGACCGCCGTGGTCGGGCCGGGCTGCCGCGGCAACGCCGCGTTGGCGGCGCTGGCCGAGCGGGACCTCTTCTTCCCCGGCGGCCACTGCGAGGGCGTCGCGCTCGGCGGCTACCTGCTGCAGGGAGGCTTCGGCTGGAACGGCCGGGTGCACGGACCGGCCTGCATGAGCGTCGAGGCGATCGACGTGGTCACCGCCGACGGCGAGCTGGTGCGCGCCGACGAAGCCAACCACCCCGACCTCTTCTGGGCGGCGCGCGGTGCCGGCCCCGGCTTCTTCGGCGCCGTCGCCCGCTTCCACCTGCGCCTGCGGCCACGGCCGCGGCACGTCGCCAACGGCGTCCACCTGTACCCGATCGAGCTGCTCGACGAGGTCTTCCGCTGGGCGCACGAGGTCGGGCCGAGCGTGGCGCGCGAGGTCGAGCTGATGGTCGTCCTGCACCGCGACCTCGAGGGCGAGCCGGAGCTCGCCGTGACCGCGCCGGCGCTGGTCGACAGCGCCGAGGAGGCGGCAGCGGCACTGGCCTTCCTCGAGACCTGCCCCGTCAAGGAGCGGGCGAAGATGGTCGTGCCCAACGTCGAGGTGACCCTGCCCGACCTCTTCGCCGCCGTGCACCAGTCCTACCCCGACGGGCACCGCTACGCGGTCGACAACATGTGGACGCACGCCCCGGTCGAGGAGCTGCTGCCGGGCCTGCGGAGGATCGCCGAGACGCTGCCGGGTGCGCCCTCCCACATGCTCTGGATGAACTGGGGCCCGAGCCCGCCGCGGCCGGAGATGGCCTACAGCGTCGAGGACGAGACCTACATCGCGCTCTACGCGGTCTGGAGCGACCCCGCCGAGGACGGCGCCCACGTCGCCTGGGCGACCGACCGTATGCGGGAGATGGAAGCCCTCTCCAGCGGCATCCAGCTCGCCGACGAGAACCTCGGCGAGCGGCCGGCCCGCTTCGCCAGCGACGCCAACATGGCGCGCCTCGACGAGGTCCGCGCCCGCTATGACCCGGCCGGGCTCTTCCATCCCTGGATGGGCCGGCTGTGAGCGTGGCCGGTGCCGCCGACCCGGCGACCGCGTTGCCGCTGAGCCAGATCGACCGGCTGCTCGATCCGGCGCCGCTGCCGCTCGAAGACGGCTGGTGCCGGCTCGAGGACGGCGTCCAGTTCGTCGCCGTGCGGACCGAGATGCCCGCGGTCAGCGGCGAGATGGTCGACTGGTGGTTCGACTGGCACCCGCGCGACCCCGCCCGCTACCGCCAGTGGCACCCGCGGGCGCACTTCGACAACTCGCTGGAGCCGCCGCCGCGGCCGGGCGCCAAACGGCACTGGGGGGCGATCCACCACCCGGTCGAGGACGTCGGCACCGGCACCGTCCACGCTCGGATCGAGTTCCTGGCCCCGAGCGAGTTCGGCTTCGGTGGCGACGCTCTCGACGAGCCAGCGGTGGCGACGATCGTCTGCGGTCTGGTCGGCGACGATCGCAAACGCGTGCGCCACTCGGCGATGGCCCACGTCTTCCTCCGCGACGGCGAGGGAGTGGTGCTGCGCAGCCGCTTCTGGCTCGGTGCCCGGATCCGTCCCTACCTGCCGGCGCCGTTGGCCGGCCTCGGCGAGGCGGCGCTCAACCGCCGCGCCTTCCGCAATCTCACCCTCCCGCGCGATCTACCGCCGGCGCTGGCCCGGCACTGCGCCGAGGAGTACGCGAACCTCGCGTCGCTGCTGCCGCGGTTGTACGGGGAGCACGCCGCATCGGGATGATGCGGCGATGAGCGGTAGCCGCGAGACGATCGCCGAGCGGCTGACCGCGCAGGGTCTCGCCGGCGAGCGGCTGAAGAATCCGGTCGCGGTCGCCGAGCGGCTGCTCGCGGTGCAGGGCCAGGACCCGCGCGGCGCCCGGCTGGCGGTGCGCGCACGCACGAGCGGACTGTCGGTCGCCGACGTCGATCGCGCGCTCAGCGAGGAGCGCTCGCTGCTGATCACCTGGCTGAACCGCGGCACGCTGCACCTGATCCGCAGCGAGGACTACCCGCTGCTGCAGGCGTTGACGACGCCGCAGCTGTTCACCTCGTGCACCCGTCGCCTGTCCCAGGAGGGGGTGCCGCCGGCGGACGCGGAGCGGGCGCTCGAGACGATCGAGCGGGCGCTGGCCGCGGAGGGGCCGCTGACCCGCGAGCAGCTGCGCGAGCGGCTCGACTCGGCCGGACTGCGGACCGCCGGGCAGGCGCTGATCCACATGGTCTTCCTCGCCGCGATCCGGGGGATCGCCGTGCGCGGACCGATGGTCGGCAAGCAGCACGCTTACGTTCTCGTCCGCGACTGGCTCGGACCGCAACCCGCGATCGATCGCGAGCAGGGGCTGGCCGAGCTGGCGCGCCGCTACCTGGCCGGGCACGGGCCGGCCGATGAGCGCGACCTCGCCCGCTGGGCGGGGCTGCCGTTGGGCGACGCCCGCGCTGGCCTCGCCGCGATCTCACGCCGGCTCGAGCAGCGCCCGGACGGCCTGGTCGAGCTGCGCAAACGGCCCGAGCCCGCACCGCTGCCTGGCCCGATGTTGCTCGGTGCCTACGACCCGCTGCTGCTCGGCTGGACCTCGCGGGCCGACATCATCGGCCCGCACGAGTTCCTGGTCACCAACAACGGCCTCTTCCGGCCCTTCGCGCTGGTCGACGGCCGGGCCGTCGCGACCTGGCGGTTCACCAAGGGCCGCGCCGCGATCGAGCCGCTGCAGAAGCTGACGAAGAAGGCGATGAAAGCGCTCGAGGCCGAAGCCGCCGACGTCGAGCGCTTCCTCGCCGGCTGACTAGGTCCCCGGGGTGGGGGGCGTCGGGTCGTCTTCGCGCGGTAGCGGCGGCGGCATGTCGTCGCGCACCGGCGGGCCCTCCTGGCCGGGCAGCGGTTCGGCCTCCTGCTCCCAGACGTGGTTGAGCGAGACCTGCAGGTAGGCCCAGAAGGCGGGCGCGATCAGCAGGTAGAGGATCAGCGAGATCCAGCCGTTGACCGGCTCCTTGCCGGCCAGCCTGGCGGCGCCCATGACCCGCTTGGTGCCGCGCCAGTAGGTGACGAGCGCCGGGATGATGATGATCCCGCCGGGGAAGAGCGCCAGCACCGAGTTGGTCGGGTTCTGGCCGAGGTCGTGGCCTTTGGCCTCGCCGTATTGTTTGAGCTCCTTGTTGACCTTGTACCACCAGACCAGGTGGTAGATGCCGAGGGTGATGATCGGCAGCAAGGCGGCGGCCCACGGGCTGCGGTGCTTGACCTCGCTCTGGGTACCGCGTATCTGCATTTCGTACGCCATCGTTGCCTTCCCCCGTTCTGGAGTGGAGTGGTCGGTTCGACCCTAGTCCAGATCGAGGACGGCGGACGAATCTTCGGCGCTCAGCGCGCGCTCGGCGTCGGCGAGGCGGAAGCCCGGCTCGCGGCCGAACTCCTGCTGCAGCTTCTTCGCGAACAGCGTGTAGCGGCGGTGCGCCTCGCTGTGCCGTCCCTGGCGCAGGCAGACCTCGATCAGCAGCCGCTGCGTGTCCGAGTCGAAGGGCTCCAGCTCGGCCAGGCGCCGCGCCTGGTCGCCGGCCAGCTCCAGCTCGCCCAGCTCGACGGAGATCCCGACCTGGGCGCGCAGCGCCCGGCAGGCGAGCTGGTGGAGCCGCTCGCGCTCGGGGATCGCCCAGTCCAGGTACGGGTCGCCGGCGAGGAACTCGCCGCGGTAGAGGCCCATCGCGTCGGCCAGGTGGACCGCGGCGGCCTCGCTCATCCCCTGGTCGCGGGCGGCGAGGCCGGCGAGCGCCTCGACCTCGAAGCGGTCGGCGTCGAGCCAGACGCTGCCGGTGTCGAGCAGGTAGCCGCCGCGCCGGGAGATCACGAACCGCGCGGGCGAGCGCCGCGGCCGGCCGGGCTCGAGCCTGTCGCGCAGCGCGTGCACGTTGTAGCGCAGCCTGCTGCCGCTCTCGCGCGGCCCGGCCTCGGGCCAGAGGACCTCGCCGATCTGGTCGCCGGTCAGCACCCGCCGCCGTTCGCAGATCAGGTACTTGAGCAGCTGCCCGGGCCGCTGGCCGAGCCAGTCGCCGTTGATCGGCCCGGCCGCGCCCTCGACCCGGAAGCGGCCCAGGGTCGAGATCTGCAGGTCAGGCCGCCCGGAGGGGTCGGCCTGGCTGCTCCAACCGGTCGGCGTCCGGCGACGGCGGTCGTCGGGGCTGCCGGGGCGGAGGTGGAAGACGACCTGGGAGGCGTCGTCGCCGAGCAGCGAGGCGGTCACCCAGGCGGCGCTGCGCAGCGTCTCGGTCTGGATGTCCATCCGCACCTCGGGCAGCTGGGTCGCCGACTTGGCGACCCATTCGGTCATGCAGCCGCCGCCGAGGATCGGCTCCAGGCGGCTGCAGATCAGCTCGCAGCAGTGCAGCCCGGAGGAGCTCGCGGTGGCGGCGCTGGCCGGCAGCAGCATCTCGCGGGCCTTGCGGTTGAGCGAGAGGACGCGGCCGTCCTCACTCCGCGTCACGGCGAGGCCGTAGACGAAGTCCTCGAACAGCTCGGGCAGTGGCTGAGCATCGACCATAAGTTGACTAACGCAGATCTAACAAGATAGCTAACACAGATCAAGCAGGCGGCTTCTACGTTGCCCAGCCACGCAGAACGAGAGGAAACGCAGATGGTGGAGTCGCTCCTGCGGGAGTCAATGGACGAGGCACAGATCCCGCGCGGTCGGGGCTTGACGCCGCCCGGGCGCTCACCCGAGGAACGCATGCCGCAGATCGTCACCGTCGACTCGCGCTTCGACCTCTCCGCCGAGGAGCCGAGCCTCAGCGAGGCCGACGCGATCGTCGTCGAGCTCGTCGAGTTGTCCGAGACCCGTCGTGCCTGCGCCGCCGTCTGCCGCCGCGCCCGTCGCGGCCAGACGATCGTGCTCGCCTCGCCGGGCTACCTGGGCGCCACCCACGACCTGCTGATCAGGCCGCTGACCGAAGCCGGCTTCGAGGTCGGCACCGACATCTGCGTCGCCTGCTCGCCGCCGCCGGCCGCGCCCGTGGCCGGGGAAGGGAAGGCGCCGCAGCGGGTGCTCGGTGCCACCGGCCCCACCTGTGCCGGCCGGGCACGCGCCGCGATCGAGACGGTCGCGCCCGCGGTCCAGATCGTCTCCACGCCGGAGGCCGCGGAGCTGACCGTCGTGCTCGCCGAGGCGCTGCGCGCGCTCGGCGTCCAGCCCGATCAGGAGTAGGGTCGGTCGAGTGCCGGTTGGGCCCTCGACCTACGAGCTGATCCGCCAGGCCATGCTCGAGCGCCAACAGGTCGAGGCCGTCTATGATGGGCATCGCCGACGCCTCTGTCCACATGTGATCGGTACGGCGAAAGGCGAGCAGCGGGCGTTGTTCTTCCAGTTCGCCGGAACCAGCAGCCGCGGCCTGCCGCCCGGCGGCGACTGGCGCTGCCTGTCGCTGGCCCGGCTCAGCGAGGTTGTCGTTCGCGACGGGTCGTGGCACAGCAGGCCGCACTCCCGACCGCAGCACTGCGTCGAGCAGGTCGATCTGGAGATCGAGGGCTAGCTCAGCTTCGGGCTGCGCCAGGGCTGTGCGAGCCTGCCGACCAGCTCGTCGCCGAGGCCGTCGATCGGGACCCGGGTCTGGTCGAGCGAGTCGCGGTCGCGCAGGGTGACGGTGTCGTCCTCCATCGTCTGGTGGTCGACGGTGATGCCCCAGGGGGTGCCGATCTCGTCCTGGCGGCGGTAGCGCTTGCCGATCGAGCCGCCCTCGTCGAACTCGGCGGGCAGGCGGCGGCGCAGGTCCTGGAAGATCTCGCGCGCCTTCTCCGGCATGCCCTCCTTGGAGACGAGCGGCAGGACGGCGACCTTGACCGGGGCGAGGCGCGGGTGCAGGCGCAGCACGGTGCGCTGGCGGCCCTCGACCTCCTCGACCTCGTAGGCATCGACGAGGAAGGCGAGGGTGGCGCGGTCGGCTCCGGCGGCGGGCTCGATCACGTGCGGGACGTAGCGCTCTTTCGTCTGCTGGTCGAAGTACTCGAGCTTCTCGCCGCTGAACTTGGCGTGCTGGGTGAGATCGAAGTCGCCGCGGTTGGCGATCCCCTCGAGCTCCGACCAGCCGATCGGGAAGAGGTACTCGACGTCGCTGGTGCCGCTCGAGTAGTGCGAGAGCTCGTCCGACTCGTGGGGGCGGACGCGCAGGAAGTCGGGACGGATGCCGAGCTCGGTGTACCAGCGCTCGCGGATCTCGATCCACTCGCGGTACCAGCGCTCCGCTTCGGCCGGTGGGACGAAGAACTCCATCTCCATCTGCTCGAACTCGCGGGTGCGGAAGATGAAGTTGCCGGGGGTGATCTCGTTGCGGAAGGACTTGCCGATCTGGGCGATCCCGAAGGGCGGCTTCTTGCGGGCGAAGCCGAGCACGTTCTTGAAGTTGATGAAGATGCCCTGGGCCGTCTCCGGTCGCAGGTAGACCTCCGAGCCCTCGCCGGCGACCGGCCCGACGTGGGTCTCGAACATCAGGTTGAACTGGCGCGGCTCGGAGAGCTCGCCGCCGCACTCCGGGCAGCGCAGCTCGGCGTCGGGGTCGCCGCCCTCGGCCTCGACCGCCTCGCGCAGGTGGTCCTCGCGCCAGCGCTTCTTGCACTTGCCGAGGCACTGGACCAGCGGATCGGAGAAGCCGGCCAGGTGCCCGGAGGCCTCCCAGACTTTCGGGCTCTGGATGATCGCCGAGTCGAGCGCGACGATGTCGTCGCGCTCCTGCAGCATCGCCCGCCACCACTCGGCTTTGACGTTGCCCTTCAGCAGGACCCCGTAGTGGCCGTAGTCGTAGGTCGAGCCGACGCCGCCGTAGATCTCCGAGGAGGGGAAGACGAAGCCCCGCCGTTTGCAGAGCGCGACGATCTCCTCCATCGAGACCTCGGTCGGGCGGCTCTGTTGCTCCTCCTGGGTTGACATGGCCCGAACCGTACCTGCTGCGATAATCCCGCACTTCGTGCCCATCTATGAGTACAAATGCGAGAACGGCCACGTCTTCGACGTGATCCAGAAGATGGCCGACGAGCCGTTGACCGAGTGCCAGGAGTGCGGCGCTCCCGCGGTGCGCGTCCTGCACTCGCCCGCGGTCCACTTCAAGGGCTCCGGCTTCTACAACACCGACTACGGCAAGAAGAAGAAGGGCGCCAACGGCGCCGGTCCATCCACCGACGGCGGCTCGGAGTCGAAGAGCTCGGACTCCGGCTCCTCGGACTCGAAGTCGAGCGACTCCTCGAAGAGCGAGTCGAAGCCGGCCGCCGCCAAGGCCGACTAGCTAGCCGAGGAAGCGCTTGACCGCCTTGCGGCGGGCCTCCTCGGGAACTTCGATCGAGCCTTCCGGGCCGAAGCCGCACCCTTCCTTGGCGAAGTTGCCGCAGAGGACCTTGTTGGGAGCGCTGCCGCCGATCCCGGCGGCGAGCACGAGCTGCGGCATCGTGAAGAAGCCCATGTCGCTGACGAACGCCTTCGGCGCGTCCCAGCCGATGATCGGCCCCTTGATGAAGTTGTAGGGGAGGCGCAGCGGGTCGGTGAGGCGGTCTTTGATCCCGTTGATCACCGCCTGCTGGGCGTTGGCACGGTCGAAGTCGTCGTAGCCGAGCGCGAAGGCGCTGGCGCCCGGTCCGGGGCATTCGCTCGGCTTGCGGATCCGCGAGTAGATCAGCGCCTGTTCGCCGTCGAGCGTGTTCTCGCCCTTGTGCAGGCGCAGGGTCTGGCCGCCCTGGCCTCCGCCGGCGCCGCCGGAGATGTCGGCGCAGAGCTTCACCGGAACGTCGACGACGACCCCGCCGACCGCGTCGATCAGCTCTTCGAAGCCGGTGAAGTCGACGATCGCGACGTGGTCGATCTGGATCCCCAGAAACTCTTCCACCGTCTTGATCTGCAGGGCCGCGCCGCCGTAGGCGTAGGCGGCGTTGATCTTCGTCGGGGCCTGGCCGGGGATCTCGGCGAAGGCGTCGCGGGGGATCGAGAGTTTGTTGAAGGTGCCGCCGCCGGCGCGGATCAGCATCAGCGTGTCGGCGCGGAATTCGCCTTCGAAGCAGGGGTCGTGCGGCTTCTCGCCCTTCGACTGCTGTTCGAAGCACTCCTGCGAGGCTTCGGCGCCGTCGTCGACCCCGGGCGGTCGGGCGTCGGTGCCGAGCACGAGGATCGTCTGCGCGCTGGTCAGCAGGAACGGGTTGCCGTGCAGGGCGTCCTTGGCTTCGCCGGAGAGCTTGAAGGACTGCAGCTGGGCGGAGACGCCGAAGGCGAGGAAGCTCAGCACGATCCATCCCAGGGCGGCGATGCCGACCCATTTGAGAACGCGCTTGGCGGTCCACCCGGACTGGCTCCCGCGGCCCTTGCCGAGGCGCCCGCGCTCGCGGTCGCGATCCTCGCGAGGGCGCCTGCCTGGCAGCTTTGCGCCGCCCTTCAGCTTCGAGAGGTCGGGTGAGCGAAGTCGGGACGAAAGTCCTTTGCGGGACCGGTAGACGTTGTAGTCGGGCGGTCCGTCGGGCCGCTGAGGGTCATCGCCTGCCATAGAAGGGTGAGAAACCGTAGAGGATCGGTTCGGAGCGGATTTCTGGCTGGGAGAGCGCGCTCCTGCTGGCGCACCCGCCCGGTGGCGTGCGACGCAAGAAATCTCCTAGTCCGCGGGGCGGGGCTGACCGTGGCCGCGGCGCTGGGCTAGCCTCTCGCCGGTGAGCGAGGCCAAAACGATCGGCGTCGACCTCGGCGGTACGAAGATGCTCGTCGGCGCCCTCTCGGGCACCGAGATCCTCAGCCAGCAGCGCGAGGCTTCGACCGGCCAGACCGAGGACGAGCTGGTCGATCTGTTGGTCCGCGAGGTGCGCGAGGCCCACGGTGCCTGCCCCGACGCGGTGGCGGTCGGCCTCGGCATCCCGGCGACGATCAGGCACGAGACCGGGGTCGCGGTCTCGGCGGTCAACCTGCCACTCGAAGACCTGCCGATCCGCGACCTGGTCAGCGAGCGGGTCGGGCTGCCCGTCTACGTCGACAACGACGCCAACGTCGCGGCGCTGGCCGAGCACCTCTACGGCGCCGGCCGGGGCGCCACCGACATGGTCCTGCTGACGATCGGCACCGGGATCGGCGGCGGGCTGATCCTGGGCGGCGAGGTCTACCGCGGCGCGACCGGCGCCGGCGCCGAGCTCGGCCACACCGTGATCGACATCAACGGCCCGCGCTGCCAGGGCAACTGCCGCGGCTACGGCTGCATCGAGACGATGGCCTCGGGGACGGCGATCGGCCGCGAGGGCCGCGAAGCCGCCGCGCGCGAACCGGACTCGGCGCTCGGCGCGCTCGCCGCCGACGGCCACGAGATCGACGGCAAGGTGGTCACCGAGCTGGCGATGTCCGGCGACCCGGGTGCGATCGCCGTGCTGCGCCTCGTCGGCACCCGGCTCGGCGCCGCCTTCGTCACCTTCGCCAACATCTTCGAGCCGAACATGATCGTGCTCGGCGGTGGCGCGATGGCCGCCGGCGAGCTGCTGCTCGACCCGGCCCGACGGATTCTCGCCGAGCGGGCGCTGCGGCCGATGAACGAGACCCCCGTGCTGTCCGCCGAGCTCGGCCCGGAAGCCGGGCTGATCGGCGCCGCGGCGCTGGCGCGAATCGAACTCGAGCGGGGCGGGGGCTGATGCCGGGCCGGCTGATCGTCTGCCCGACCCCGATCGGCAACGTCGACGACGTCAGCCCGCGGATGCGCGAGGCGCTGGTCGGCGCCGACTTCATCGCCTGCGAGGACACCCGCAAGACCGGCGCCCTGCTCGACCGCCTGGGGATCAAGCCGGCGCCGCGGATGGTCTCCAACCACGAGGGCAACGAAACGGCGCGGGCGACCGAGCTGGCCCAGCGGATCGAGCGCGGCGACACCGTCACCCTGGTCTCCGACGCCGGCATGCCGGCGATCTCCGACCCCGGCTACAAGCTGATCCACCGCTGCATCGAGCGCGACCTCGAGGTCACGGTGCTGCCCGGCCCCTCGGTCGTCCCGGTCGCCCTCGTCGCTTCCGGGCTGCCGACCGACCGCTGGCGCTTCGAGGGCTTCCTGCCGCGCCGCGCGGGGGAGATGGAGCGGGTGCTGCGCTCGACCGAGACGGTGGTCGCCTTCGAGTCGCCGCGCCGGGTGGGGGAGAGCCTCGCCGCCCTGGCGGCGATCGCCCCTGACCGTGCGGCGGCTGTCTGCCGCGAGCTCTCGAAGATCCACGAGGAGGTCGCCCGCGGCTCGCTCGGCGAGCTGGCCCGCCGATTCCGCGGCGACGTCAAGGGCGAGATCGTCCTCGTGATCGCCCCTACCGAGTCGGCCACCCACGACAAAGACGTCGGCTTCGCGGTCGACGCGCTGCGCCACCTGGTCCAGTCCGGCGCCCGCCCGCGCGCCGCCGCCAGCGTCGTCGCCGCCCTCACCGGCACCCGCGCCAACGACTTGTACAAAGCGCTGACCGGGCGCGAGGCGCGACGTTGAGGAAGCGGATAGGCCCGACTGGAGAGATTGCGGCGCTTTCTCCTAACGACTAGCTTTCCGGAATGCGAAAGTACTCCCTCCCGTTAGTCGCGCTCCTCGTCCTGTTGGTCGCATGGCCTACTTCAGCCTCTGGGCGCGACCTCTACTTCGGAATAAGCGCAAACAGCCGGACTGAAGGCACGGTGGCCCAGGACCTGGCTCTGGAAACCGGCGTTCGGCGCCTTCGAGAGGACATCTACTGGGCGATCGTCGAGCCCGAAGACGACAAATGGAACTGGACCGCTACGGATCAGTTGTATGAGACCGCCGCCGAACGCGAAATGAGCATCTTGCCGATCCCGAACTCGCCTCCCTGCTGGGCGGTCCCAAGTGAAACTGAAGAAAGTGACTGCCAGCGGACCTATCCCGTTTTGGATTCGGAGTATGCCGAGTTCGTAGGGAAGTTCGCCCAGAGATATGGTCCAGGTGGAGACTTCTGGGACGAACATCCTGAATTTTCCTCGGATTTGGCTCGCCCCCAAATCGAGATCTGGAATGAGCCCTACTTAGAGCAGTTCATCAATGAAGAAGTCGACCCTGCCCGCTATGCGAACCTTTACAAAGCTGCCGTGGTCGCTGGTCGCGAATCCAACCCGTCGACCCGCTATTTGATCGAGTCAACGATGGATGTCACTACGACTGTCAGTCCAACTGGGTTTCTTCCCTGGGCTGAATCGCTTGTCTCCGCAATACCGACCATTGGAAGTTACATCGACGGAATCGCGGTGCATCCATATCCTGGTGGGCATGAAGTGGATTACGAGCCAGAAAACAACACTGATGCGGCTTTTCTCAACACGCTGTACAACTACCTTGAGTGGAAGAGCCTCGGCATCAATAAGCCAGTATGGATCACCGAGGTAGGGTATTCCTCTTGTGATGACGGTGGCGACGACTGTGTCCCTGGGTCAACCCAAGCAGAAAGGGAGCAGATAAAGGCTGAATGGCTCGATGAACTCCTTGCGGAGCTAGGGAAAGAAAAATATGGGTTTGTCCACGCTGTTTATCTATACAGCCTGAAACAGTACACCGCTGCCACCAAACCTGATGCGAAAGGACCGAACTGGTTCGGCATCTACTCCCATCCAGAAGCAAGCGCTCTGCCGGCTTGGGAAGCCTTTTCCTCTAACGTCGCCGCCTTCAACGGAACTCCACTTCCTAATTCAACGATTACTGGATTTACTAAATCGGGAAATGGTGGGTCGTTGATGTTCACCGTTGACGACGCAACTGCGTCAGTCGAATGTCGCCTCGATTCAGCGCCCTGGGAACTATGTGTAAGTCCTAAAAAATACTCAAGCGGCCTGAAAGGGTCGCATACGTTTGAAGTCCGGGCGAAAAACGCTGAGGGGTCTGAGCTGTCTCCGGCATCTCTGAGCTGGTGAGGTCAATTGCATTGGGCGTGGAAGTTTTCTAGGCCGTGAGCTACTACGTCACCACCCCTATCTACTACGTCAACGCGGAGCCGCACCTGGGGCACGCGTACTCGACGATGGCGGCCGACGTGCTGGCCCGGCACATGCACCAGCGTGGCGAGGACGTCTTCTTCCTGACCGGGACCGACGAGCACGGCGAGCCGATCGAGCTGGCGGCCGAGCGGGAGGGGATCACGCCGCAGGAGCTGGCCGACCGCAACGCGGCCAAGTTCGAAGCGCTGATGCCGACGATCGAGGTCACCAACGACTTCTTCATCCGCACCTCCGACCCGCGCCACAAAGCGGCGGTGGCGGAGATCATGCAGCGGGTCTACGACAACGGCTGGGTGACCAAAGGGACCTACGAGGGCTGGTACTGCCCGCGCTGCGCGGACTTCAAAACCGAGCGCGAGCTCGGCCCCGGCAACACCTGCCCGATCCACGAGATCCCGCTGGAGAAGGTGCGCGAGGAGAATTGGTTCTTCAAGCTCTCCGCCTTCCAGGGGCAGCTCGAAGAGCTGTACGAGGCGCAGCCGGACTTCGTAGTCCCCGACTTCCGCCGTAACGAGGCGGTCTCGTTCATCAAGCAGGGGCTCGAAGACGTCTCGCTCTCGCGGCCGACGCTGAAGTGGGGGCTGCCGCTGCCCTGGGACCCCGAGCAGCGCATGTACGTCTGGTTCGACGCGCTGCTCAACTACGTCACGGCGCTGACCTTCGCCCGCGAGGGCGAGGACCTGACCGAGCGCTTCTGGCCGGCCAGCCTGCACGTGATGGCCAAGGACATCCTCAAGTTCCACGCGGTGATCTGGCCCGCCCTGTTGCTCGCCGCCGGGTTCGAGCTGCCGCGGCGGATGGTGATCCACGGCTTCCTGCTGATGGGCGAGAAAAAGATGTCGAAGAGCCTCGGCAACGTGCTCGACCCGTTCGAGGTGATCGACCGCTTCGGCGCCGACGCGCTGCGCTTCTACCTCTTCCGCGAGGTCAGCTTCGGCCAGGACGGCTCGATCTCCACGGCCGGCTTCGAGTCGCGCTACGAGACCGAGCTGGCCAACGACTACGGCAACCTCGCCAGCCGCGTCCTGGCGATGGTCGATCGCTACCGCGACGGGACGGTGCCGGTCGCCGCCGTCGACGCCACGCTCGCCGAGGACTTCGAAGGCGTCGTCTCGCGGTTCAGCGAGCTGCTCGACCGCGCCGAGCTGACCCAGGCGCTCGACGAGGTCTGGAAGTTGGTGCGCCGCCTCAACCGCTTCGTCGAGGAGAGCCAGCCGTGGGTGCTGGCCAAGGACGAGGCCGACCCCGAGCGGCTCGACGAAGTCCTCTACAACCTGGTCGAGGGCCTGCGCGTCGTCACCCTGATGCTGGTGCCGTACCTGCCGGCGAGCGCCGAGGTCCTGCTCGTTGCGCTGGCCGAACCTGAGCGCGGCCTTGCCGAGCTCGGCTCCCGCCCCGGCGGCCAGAAGGTCGAGCGCACCCCGGTGCTCTTCCCGAAGATCGACTGATCAAACCGCGGGCTTCTCGTCGGACGGTCCATACGCGTCCTCGAGAGCCTTTTTGACGTCCGTGAAGATGGCGTTCATCGCGACATTGCCGTCGGGACTCTTGGCTGGCAGGCGATCGAAAAGGTCGGCGAAGTCGACTCCCCCCTGGGTCTCGAGGTACTCGCAGAGCTCGGCAAATGACCGGGGAAGTCCCTCGCCGTCGGTCAGGGCCAGCGTTCTGGCGACCGAGCGTACGTCCGAGCCGTAGTCGCCCGAGTCGGTCTGGTAGCTGATCAGCACCTCGGCCAGACGGTGGGCGATCACCTCTGCCGGCTCGCCGCCGGCGCGTTCGAGATTCGTGGCGAGGTTGTGGTGTCCGACGTTGATCGAGCGGGCCGCGCCAAACGTGTACGCCGTCTGCAGCCCTTTGCGGCTGAAGGCAACCGCCGACTCGAAATGGCCACGCGCCTCCTCCAGCGACGCCCAGGCCTCGTAGACCGCGCCGAGCAACTGAAGGTCGCCGGCAGAGCCGCTGACCTCCCTGATGCGACGCAACGAAGCCTCCGCCTCGTCATGTCGCTTCAACTGGATCAAGAGGGGAACCGAGTTGAAGTCGGTCCTGGTCCGCTCGATCGGCGCCGCGCTGCGCGCCATTTCGCTCTCGCGGATCGCCTCGTTCAGTTCCAGTGCTTTGCTCCAGTTTCCGATCGCCGCGGCTGCTGCGCTGGCGGTTGAGAGGACCGTCTCGCGGAGGCTCCACGGCATGCGATCGGGGCGGTCTCGATTCTCGACTTCTGCCTCGTCGATTCGCTCCAGCAGCCGCGGGGTCTTGGCCAGGACGTCCTCGTCTTGGCCGAGAGCCTGCATCACCTGCAGCAGGCGCCCTTCGCTGCTGACCGTCGCCCAGATCTCGGCCTCCGTTTCGGCGGACATCTGCGATTCGAGCACTTCCTTGGCTTCGATCAGGCCACCGGTGCGAATCAGGTCGTTGACGAGATCGCCGCGGAGCAGGTAGAGCAGGTAGTGATCCCCTTCCTCTTCTGCTCCGGCGATCAACTCCCTGATCTCGTCCCTCACGGGGGAGCCGAGCGTGGACTGGACCCGCATCAAGATCAAGCGCACGCGTCGCTCCACCGAGGGGGTGTCGGCGAGTGCCAGAGCCCGCCGCAGGAGCGGCAGGGTCTTGGCGATGATGTCGGGAGCGGGGTCGTAGCTCACGACTTGGCCGAGGTGGGCAGCGGTTGGTTCGGCTCGTCCTAGGCGAAGGTGATACGGGGCGGACGAGAGACATGAATGGGCGATGGCGTGGGGGTTGCCTTGCTCCGCGGCCTGCGCGTGGATCTGATCCCAAAACGAGGTCATGGCGGAGGCCACCGTTTTTTCCATCCCCGAATCCAGCTGACGGCGCACCGCCTGCTCGACGGCGGAATGGAGCCGATAGATCTCGTCGTCCGAGCCGATCGACTCGATGTCTATGAGGCCACGGTCGGCCAGTTCGGCAAATGAGCTTTTGGCCCCCTCTCGGTCGACGACCTCACTCTCGGTCCAGATCGCGTTCACGTAGGAGAGGATCAGAAGACGACGATCCTGCGGCTCGAGACAGCAGAGGATCTGGAACAGCTCGCGGGTCTCCGGGGGCAGGGTCTTGGCGATCTCGTCGGTCCATCCTTCGATCACACGCAGGAAGTCGTCGGCGTCGATCGAGGAGTCCGGGTCGCCCGTCTGGAAGAAGGCCCCGAGATCCGCACGGCCGGCCCAGGCGTCGTCGGCCTCGGCGATCCTCGCTTCGAGCAGGGGGGCTTCGACCGCCTGGTGGTCGGCCAGCTGGATCAGCTTCGGGTTGCCCTGGACGATCTCGAGCGTGCGCCTGACCAGCGCGCGCCCGGCTGGCTGGCCGATCTCGGCGTCATCCGAGATCAGCCGGCCGAGGTTCGGCATCTGGCGGGCGAGCAGCGCCGACTCGCCCGCGGAGAGCGAGTGGATCGATTCGATCAACGCCTGCGGGCGATCGCGCAGGCTGCGCGGAGGCACACGAGTGGTGAGGACGAGGCGCGAGAGGCCGCCGTGGGACGTCAGGGCGTCCACCACGTGGCTCCACCGCTCGTCGCGCCAGGTCCCCTCGGGCGTCAACAGCGACTCGGCATTGTCGAGAACGATCAACAGCGAGCGGTTGGCCATCTGGTGGCTGACACGCGGCAGGAAGTCGAGCAGGCGTTTCTCGTCGCCGACGACGTGGGCCAGTTCGAAGCCGTCGAGCTGTAGGTCGAGAACGGTTGCGAAGTGCGCCAGCGCGCCCTCGATGTCATGGCCTTCGCTGGGGGCCCGATACCAGGCCATCGCCGAGAAGCGCCGCTCCTCGTGGCGATAGGCGAGCTCCAGGGCGCAGGCGGTCTTTCCGGCGCCCGCCATCCCGTGGAAGACGACGGTCCGGATCGGGCTCTTCGGAGCGAGGGCGGCGCTGGCCCTCGCGAGTTGTTTGACCCGACCCACGAAGTGCTCTGGCTCAGGCTCGAAGTAGGCGAGCTTGGGTCCGGAGGCATGGTCTGCGGGAGACCGGCCTCGCGGAGCGTCTATGACGAGGTCGATCGCCGGCGAGCCGAAGAGCGCCGGCGTCGCGAGCGAGAGGGCGGCGAGGTCGCCGCCGGTGGCGCTCGCCTTCTGCAGGCTCCGCTGGAGCGCACGGGGGAGGCCCTGGCCGTGTCCCAGCAGCCCGTCGTAGAGATCTGCCGACAGGCGGACCGCGAAGTCGTCGTCGACCGGGTATCGCATCGCCAAAACCGCGCAGCCGAGCTGGTCGGTCAAGCTCTTGGCGACGGCGGGAAGGGGCGAGCCCTCGTCAACGACCTCGTCGCTGCGTGAGGGCGGGTCCTGGCGGGGTCCGGCGACGCCGAGGGTCTGCAGCGAGTGGGTCGCTGCGGCTGCCCCCGACTCGCACGAGATGAGCGAAACGAGCTTCAGCCTGGCCCGCGCCGGGCGCAGCAGATCGGCGAACTCCGTGCTGGGGATCAGGCTGGCGCTTCCATCCTCGTTCTCGAGGACCAGCCCCGACGGGAGGCCGTGGCCGGAGAAGTGGATGATGTCCCAGCCTTCGCCCTCGTCGAGGATGTCTTCGAGCAGCTCGCGCGTTACGCCGTACTGGGCGACGCGCAGCTCGATCGCCCGTTCCTCACCCAGCCCCAGCTGCTTGATCAGCTGCCGCAGCTCGCGACGCTCGTAGCGGACGTTGAGCGCGGCCTGGTCGGTGGGAGCGCTGAAGATCGCCAGCATCCGCAAGCGGATCGCCGGCTTGCCGTTTTGCTTACGCCGACCGCCGTCGCCGGAGCTGGTCTCGAAGACGAGGCTGACGTCACGGGCCGAAGGAGTGGGGGCGAAGAGGAAGGCAAGCTCGAAAGGCCTGTAGAGGAGAACCTCGGCGGCGGCGGGGATCTCGACCAGGACCACGGTCGGCTCGTCTTCCGCCCTGTCGAGAATCGCCTCGGCGATTGGGCCAAGGGTCTCACGGCGGATCCACTCGGCCACCCGCTCGACCAGGACCCGCCCGCCGTCTTCCTCGGCTCCGCTCTCTTCGTTCCAGCGCACGAACTCGGGCAGTGAGGTGAAGCCCCCGTACTCGAAGGAAGAACGATCGAGCTCGGTTCGGTGATCGGCCAGGAACGCGCCGGTGTCGTCGAGCAGCCGCCAAGACCAGCAGGTCTCGCTCTCGTACTCCACTATTTCGAGCCGCAGTCGCTGCATCGGTCGGGCAGGGAATACTAATCCCGTACCTGAGTAGTACGCGGCGGCTGTCGGGTTGTCAGCCGATGGCCTGGAGGTATCCCGGGCCGATCTCGTCCAGCCTGGCGAGGCCGCAGAGGGCCATCGTCAGGTCGAGCTCGGCGAGGACCATCTGCAGCACCGTTTCGACGCCCTGCTGCCCCTCCAGCGCCAGACCCCACACGTAGGGGCGGCCGAGGCAGACCGCGTCGGCGCCGAGCGCGAGTGCCTTGAGCACGTCTGCGCCACCGCGCACGCCGCTGTCGAAGAGGACCGCGAGGTCGTCGCCGACAGCCTCGGCGATCGCCGGCAGGGCGTCGAGCGAGCCGATCGCCCCGTCGACCTGGCGGCCGCCGTGGTTGGAGACGACGATCCCGTCGACTCCGCGCCGTGCTGCCTCGCGGGCGTCCTCGACGTGCTGGATGCCCTTGACGACGATTGGCAGCGAGGTTTGCTCGCGCAGCCAGGCGAGGTCGTCCCAGGTCAGCGCCGGGTTGGCCTGGATGCCGAGGAAGTGGCCGGTGGCGGCGCCCTGGTCCTCCTCCGGGGTTTTCTCCAGCGCCGCCCGGAAGACCGGATCTTGGAAGTAGTTGCCCACGCCGACGCCTTCGAGGAAGGGCAGCCAGGCTCCCTGCAGGTCGCGCGGCTTCCAGCCGGGGACGAAGGTGTCGACCGTGAGCACGATCGCGCCGTAGCCCGCCGCCTCCGCGCGGGCGAGGAAGCTGCGCACCAGCTCCCGGTCGTCGGCCCAGTAGAGCTGGAACCAGCGCGGCGCCTCGCCGCCGGCCGCGGCGATCTCCTCGAGCGGGAAGTGCGAGGCGGTGCTGGCGATCAGCGGCAGGCCGAGCGCGGCGGCGGCGCGGGCCGTCGCCAGTTCGCCGTCGGGGTGGACGATCTTCTGGACGCCGATCGGCGCGAGCAGCAGCGGCGCCGGCAGCGGCGTGCCGAGCAGCTCGCTCGATAGGTCGCGGCTGGAGACGTCGCGCAGCATCCGCGGCACGATCCGATGGCGGCGGAAGGCCTCGGCGTTGGCGCGGATCGTCTCCTCGCTGCCGGCTCCGGCGCCCACGTAGGCGGCCGTGCGCGGCTCCATCGCCTCGATGGCTCGTTGCTCGAGCTCGGCGATCGAGACCGGGATCGACGGCGTCGTGCCGCCCAGCCCGTGCATGTAGATCTGGCGGTAGTAGTCGGCGAACTCCCCCATCCCAGAGGGAAGGCTAGCCTGGGCGGCGTGATCGACTCCCACACCCACCTCTTCCTCTGCGACGGCGAGGAGGGCGAGCTCGTCGCCGCGGCCGAGGCGGCGGGGGTCGGGCGGATGCTCAACATCGGCCTCGGCGAGGAGTCGAACCCCGGCGTGATCGCGACCGCCGAGCGCCACGCGGCGGTCTTCGCCAGCGTCGGTCGCCACCCCAACGACGCCGGCGGTTTCGATGATGTGGCCGCGGCCGAGCTGGTCCGGCTCGCCGCCCACGAGAAGGTGCGGGCGATCGGCGAGACCGGCCTCGACTTCTACCGCGACACCGCGTCGCCCGACGACCAGCGCCGCGCCTTCGCGGGCCAGATCGAGGTCGCGCTGGAGCTCGGCCTGCCGATCGTGATCCACGCCCGCGATCGGGAGGGCTCGAGCGAGGCGATCGACGAGATCTTCGCCACGCTCGACGCCCGCGCCGCCGGACACACGGTGATCCTGCACTGCTTCTCGGCACCCCAGCGGGTCGCCGACGCGACCGAGCGCCGTTGGTACTGCTCGTTTGCCGGCAACGCCACCTACCCGAAGTCCGAGGCGCTGCGCGAGGCCGCCGCCGAGGTTCCGGAGGACCGGATCCTGGTCGAGACCGACGCGCCCTACCTCTCGCCGCAGGAGGTGCGCGCCAAGCGCAACCAGCCGGCCAACGTCGTGCTCACGGCGCGCGCGATCGCCGCCGCGCGCGGGGTCTCCTACGAGCGGCTGGAGAGCACGGTCGAGGCCAACGCCCGCGAGCTCTTCGGCTGGTAGCGCCCGGGAGCCTCCTTGGTCCGCCTCGGCCAGAACTTCCTCGCCGATCCCAACCTGCTCGACGCGATCGTCCGTGACGCCGGCCTGGCGCCCGAGGACGTCGTGCTCGAGGTCGGCGCCGGCGAAGGGGTGCTGACCGAGCGGCTGGCGGCCGCCGCCGCCCACGTCCACTCGGTCGAGATCGACCGCGACCTCGAGCCCGCGCTCGCGGCGGTCGCGGCGCTGCCGAACGTCAGCCTGCACTGGGGCGACGCGATGCAGGTCGACCTGGCCGCGTTCGAGCCGCCGCCGACCGCGATGGTCGCCAACCTGCCCTACGCGGTGGCGACGCCGCTGATCCTGCGCACGATCGAGCAGCTGCCGTCGCTGCGGACCTGGAACGTGATGGTCCAGCGCGAGATCGCCGACCGGCTGCGCGCCGGACCGGGAGGCCGCATCTACGGCGCGCCGAGCGTCGTCGCCCAGCTCGCCTGCGAGGTCGAGCTGGTGCGTAAGGTAGACCCCGCCGTCTTCAAGCCGCGCCCGCGGGTCGACTCGGCGATCCTGGGCCTGCGCCGCACCGGTCCGGCTGCCGACGAGGCGACCCGCGAGCTCGTCCGCGGCGCCTTCGCCCACCGCCGCAAAACCCTGGCCCGCTCGCTGGAGCTCGTGCGGCCGGGCTCGCTGGGACCGGCGCGAGCGGCGCTGCGCGAGCTCGGCCTGCCCGAGGACGCGCGCGCCGAGGCGCTCTCGCCCGAGGAGTTCGCCAAGCTTTCCGCGAAGCTGCAAGCCGACGGCTGAGCCGCCGACCGCCGAATGCTCCTCCACGCCCCCGCCAAGCTCAACCTCTGCCTCTACCTCGGTCGCCCCCGCGAGGACGGGTTGCACGAGCTCTGCTCGCTGTTCGAGCCGCTCGCGCTCGCCGACCTGATCGCCGTCTCCGCGGCCGAGCGGGACGAGGTCGTCTGTCCGGGGGTCGAGGGCGAGAACCTGGCGGCGCTGGCGCTCGCCGAGCTGCGCGCCGCGGGCTGGGGGCGGGAGCCGCTGCGGATCGAGATCGAGAAGCGGGTGCCGGTCGCCGCCGGGCTCGGCGGCGGCAGCGGCGACGCCGCCGCGGTCCTGCGCCTCGCCGCCGGCGAGGTCGCCGAGCTGCCGACGATCGCCGCCCGGCTCGGCGCCGACGTGCCCTCGCAGCTGCGCCCGGGGCTGGCCCTGGTCCGCGGCGCCGGCGAGTCGGTCGAGCCGCTGCCCGCGCCTGCCGAGCACGCCGCCGTGCTGCTGCCCGACGGCGGCGGCCTGCGCACCGCCGACGTCTTCGCCGCGGCCGACCGGCTCGGGGTCGGCCGCGAGCGCGGCGAGCTCGAGCAGCTCGCCGCGCGCCTGCGCGAGGTCGCCGGCGCCGGCGCCTCGCCGCTCGACTACCCCGAGCTGCTCGTCAACGACCTCGAGGCGCCGGCGCGCTCGTTGCGGCCGGCGATCGGCGACGCGCTCGAGGCGCTGCGCGGGGCCGGGGCCCCGCTGGCGGTTCTCAGCGGCTCCGGCCCGACCGCGGTCGGGCTCTTCGCCGACCTCGCCGCCGCCCGCGCGGCCGCCGCGGCGCTGGGCCGCGAGGACGCGATCGTCTGCGCCGCGGGGGTGGCGCCGTGAGACTGCCTGGAGAGGGGGGAGGCAGCCGCAAAAAACTGATCCTGCTGGGCCTCGCCGCCGCGGTCGCCTTCGGCTACTACATGGTCAGCCAGGAGCTCGGCAGCATCGACCTGCAGGGCCTGCTCGAAGACATCTCGAACACGCTCGGCGCCTGGACCTACCTGCTGGTCGGCGTCTTCGCCTTCGCCGAGACCGGTGCCTTCGTCGGCCTCGTCGTGCCCGGCGAGACCGTGATGACGCTCGGCGGGGCGGTCGCCGGCCAGGGCGCGATCGACCTCTACCTGCTGGTCGCGATCGCCTGGTTCGCCGCCTGGGCGGGCGACACGACCAGCTTCTTCCTCGGCCGCCGGCTGGGGCGCAACTTCGTGCTCACGCACGGGCCGCGGGTCGGGATCAGTCACGAGCGCTTCGAAAAAGTCGAGGCCTACTTCGCCCGCCACGGCGGCAAGACGATCTTCATCGGCCGCTTCATCAGCCTGATCCGCGCCTTCGCGCCGTTCATCGCCGGCAGCTCGGGGATGCGCTACCGCGCCTTCGTCCCGTTCAGCATCCTCGGCACCGGCCTCTGGGCGACCGCCCACATCCTGATCGGCTACCTCTTCTCGCGCAGCATCGAGACCGCCGCCGAGTACGCCGGCAAAGGCGCCTTCCTGCTCGGCACGCTGATCGTCGTCGTCGCCGGCACCGTCTTCCTCACCCGCCACTTCCGGGTCGCCGCCAACCGCGAGGCGGCGGTGCGCTGGATGGAGTCGCGCGCGGCGACCCGCTGGCTGGTCGAGCTCGGCCGTCGCTTCCGCCCGCAGATGGAGTTCCTCTGGAACCGGGTCACGCCGGGGGGCACCTTCGGGCTCGAGTTCACCTCGCTGATGGCGACCCTCGCCGTCTCGCTCTTCGTCCTGGTCGGCTACGTCGTCGTGATCGGCCGCGACGCCGGGCCGACCCCTGGCGACACGACCGCCTTCGAAGTCGCCGACCACCTGCGCACCGGCCTGCTCACCACGGTCTCGAAGGTCGTCACCTTCCTCGGCTCCGGCCCCTTCGTCTGGAGCCTCACCTTCGTCTGTGCCGTGCTGCTCGCCGCCCGCCGCCGCTGGGCGGAGGTCGGCGTCCTGCTCGCCGGGATGACGATGACCCAGATCGGCATCCACGAGATCAAGGACGCGGTCGACCGACCGCGTCCGGACGACCCCCTGGTCGGTTCGGCCGGGTCGTCGTTTCCGAGCGGCCACGCGGCCCACTCGGTCGTCTACGTCTGGCTGGCGGTGACGATCGTCCTGCGCCTGCGGCCGGGGATGGCGCGGGCGAGCGCCGTCGTCGCGGCGGGAATCGGGTTGACCGTCCTGGTCGGTCTCTCTCGCGTCTACCTCAACGTCCACTACCTCAGCGACGTCTCGGCAGGGTGGGCGCTGGGCGCCGCCTGCTTCTCGTTCTGCGCGGCAACGGCGCTTGTCATCACGCAGGTGCGCCAAACTCTTCGTCGATGATCGTCCTCTACGCGCTCACCAAGATCGGCAACCAGTACTGGCTCTTCGCCGGCGCCGGCCTGATCTGCCTGATCACCTTCGGCTTCCTGATCCTCGGCCCGGCCCTCAGCGCGCACGGCAGGGTCTGGGAAAAGGCCGCCGCCGGCTTCCTCTCGTTGTTCGTTCTCGCCGCCCTGATCGTCGGCGGCGTCGTCATCGGGTTGACGATCGTCTACTACTACGACGAAATCGTCGACCTGCTGCGCAGCATCTAGCGGCGATAATGGGCGGATGCCCGTGAGTCCCAAGGAGACCGAGATCCCTGCACACGCGGAAGATCCAGGCTTGCTCGACGCGCTCTCCGAAGCGGTCGAGTCCGGTGCCGGCCTGCCCGCGGTGGCGCGTGCGGCGGCGCGGCTGCTCGACGCCAGCGTCGCTCTGATCGACCGCTCCAGCGCCGTTCTCGCCGTCGCGGGGGCCTCGCCCGACCAGGAGCAGAAGCTGCTCTCCGGTGGCGAGGGGGTGACCGCGGTCGAGCTGCGCGTCGCCGACAACGCGGTCGGCGAGCTGCGCTACCGGGCGAAGGTCGCGCCCGAGCCGGCGATCGCCCGGATGGTGACGACGCTTCTGGCACTGGAGCTCGAGCGCTCGCGCTCGCCCGAGTGGGAGAGCGAGGAGGTCGCCAGCGGCTTCGTCGCCGACGTGCTCGCCCGCCGGGTCACCGACCGCGGCGACATCGTTGCGCGCGGCGGCGAGCTCGGCGCCGATCTCGACCGCGGCGCCGGCGTGCTGATGCTGCGGGCGGCGCCGCGCGCCGCGCAGACCGGCGAGTGGCGCGACCGCGTCCTCACCCTGGCCCTGCGGGCCCTGCGCGCGCTCGCGCCGGGATCGCTGGCGACCAGCGAGAGCGGCGAGGTCGCCGCCGAAGTCTCGGTGATCGTCCCGGCCGAGGACGACGAGCGGCTCGCCCGCGCCGCCGCCGGCCTCGCCCGCGAGCTCGACGACAGCCTCTCCGGCTTCCACCTGACGATCGGGCGCAGCCGCCGCTGCGCCGATCCCGTCGACCTCTACCGGGCCGGCAGCGAGGCGCGGCTCGCGGTCAACGTCGGCGAGGCGGAGGGGAAGGGGATGCTCGCCTTCGAGGACACCGGCGCCTACCGCCTGCTGCTGCCGGCGATGAGCGAGGACCCCGGCGAGCTCGAACGCTTCTACGCCGAGACGATCCAGCCGCTCTCCAGCTACGACGACCAGTACGAGACCGAGCTGGTCGCGACCGTCGAGGCCTACCTCGACAACGACGGCAACGTCGCCGCCACCGCCAAACAGCTCTTCACCCACCGGCACACGGTTCGCTACCGCCTGGAGCGGGTCAAGGAGCTCTGCGGCCACGACGTCTCCGCGACCGAAGGCCGCGAGAAGCTCGGCCTCGGCCTCAAGGCGATGCGCGTGCTCGGCATCGCCTCGCCCAGCGGTCCGGCGCTGGAGCCGGGCACCAAGGGCGGCAAAGTCGCCCGCAGCAACGAAGACTGAGGCCAGCGCAGTTCCGGGGGAAGGACTCGAACCCTCACTACCTGGACCAAAACCAGGCGTGCTGACCAATTACACCACCCCGGATCGAGCCCGAGCCTAGCGCTGACGGATCGACCCGTCATTTGAGCCCCCATAGAGGGTCGAAGTGCCGGGTCGATCGCCGGATGCGTCCGCGAGGGCGCTTAGAGTTTTCGATGTGGAGATCGGAGGAGCGTCGATGGACCCGCAGGTCCGCGAAGGGCTGGAGCGCAGCTGGAAGACGCTGATGACCGTCGGGATCCTGGCGATCGTCCTCGGCTGCATCTGCATCCTCGTGCCGGCGGCCGCCGCGGTCGGCACGGCGATCTTCGTCGGCTGGATCCTCGTCATCGCCGGGGCCTTCCTGGTTGCCGCCGCCTTCTCGGCGCATTCGGTGGGCTCGCTGATCTTGCGGCTGCTCTGGGCGGCGCTGACCGTGATCGTCGGCGTCTGGCTGATCGTCGAACCGCACAACGGCACGCTGACGCTGACCTTCGTGCTCGGCGTCTACTTCCTCTTCATGGGAGTGACCCGGATCGCCGTCGCCTTCGTCGGGCGCGGCCAGCAGGGTGCCGGCCTGGTCGGCCTGAGCGGCGTCTGTGGCCTGCTGATCGGCATCCTCGTGCTGGCCAAGTTCCCCAGCTCCGCCGACTGGGCGATCGGCCTGCTGGTCGGCATCGACCTGATCTTCGCCGGTTGGACGCTTACGTCCATCGCCACGGTCGGCAAAGACCTGGCCCGCTCCTCCCGCGCCTGAGGCGGCGCAGCTCGGCGTCCTCGGTCGCTTGTGTGCGGAGCACACGGCGCTCCCTGCGTCCTTGATCCGCTTGCCTCAGGCGCGGGAGGGTGCATGCGGGGTTCGTCCTGTCCGACGGGTTTGGGTCGCCGCTAATACGATCCGTCTGTGAGTTCCCCCCTGGTTCTCGTCATGGCGGCGGGCGAGGGGACGCGAATGCGTTCCTCGACGCCGAAGATGCTGCACCCCGTCTGCGGACGACCGATGGTCGCCTGGCCGATCCTCGCTGCCCGTGAGGCCGGCGCCGGCCGGGTCGCGGCGATCGTCTCGCCCGGGCACGACATCTCGGCCGGCCTCCCCGAGGGGGTCGAGACGGTCGAGCAGCCGCAGGCCGACGGGACCGGCGGTGCTGTTCGGTCGGCGCTGGCGCTGATCGAGGCGAGCGAGACCGTGCTGGTGCTCTCCGGCGATCACCCGTTGATCTCCGCCCAGACCATCTCCGCTTTCCTCGAGGCCCACGAGGCCGGCGGCGCGGCGGCGACGGTGATGACGATCGAGCTGGAGGACCCGGGCTCCTACGGCCGCGTGGTCCGCGACGAGTCGGGCGCGGTGGAGCGCGTGGTCGAGGCGAAAGCGGCGGGGGACGCCGATGCCGGGCAGTTGGCGATCCGCGAGATCAACGCCGGTACCTACGTCTTCGACGCGGCGCCGCTGGCGGCGGCGCTGGCGGGTCTCTCCAACGACAACGCCCAGGGCGAGTACTACCTGCCCGACGTCTTCCCGGCGCTGCGCGCGGCCGGTCACACGGTGCTCGCCCACGCCGCCGACGACTTCGCGGTGACGATGGGGATCAACAACCGCGCCGACCTCGCCGCCGTCGAGACCGAGGCTCGGCGGCGCCTGCTCGAGGCCCACATGCTCGCCGGCGTCACCGTCGTCGACCCGGGCTCGACCTGGATCGACGCCGGCGTCGAGATCGCCGCCGACGCGCGCATCGAGCCCGGCACCAGCCTGCGCGGCGCGACCAGCGTCGCCGCCCACGCGGTCATCGGCCCGCTGAGCACGCTGATCGACACCGAGGTCGGCGTCGAGGCGAGCGTCGTCCACTCCTACCTGGCCGAGTGCGAGGTCCGTGACGGCTGCAGCGTCGGCCCCTTCGCCTACATCCGCCCGGGAGCGGTGCTCGACGCCGGCGCCAAGGCCGGCACCTTCGTCGAGATCAAGAACTCGCACATCGGCAAGGGCGCCAAGGTGCCGCACCTCGCCTACATCGGCGACGCCGACGTGGGCGGCGGCAGCAACCTGGGGGCTGGCACGATCACCGCCAACTACGACGGTTTCCGCAAGCACCGCACCGTGATCGGCGTCGACGTCCGAGTCGGCGTTGACACGATGCTGATCGCCCCGGTAGAAGTCGGCGACTCCGCCTACACTGCCGCAGGCGCGGTGATCAAGGCCGACGTGCCCGAGGGGGCGCTGGCGGTCAGCGAGAACACCCAGCGCAACATCGACGGATACGCGGCCGAGAAGGCCGCCAAGATGCGAGAGGACGACAGCAGCCAGTGAGCACGATCGAGGATCGCCCGCAGGTGGACACCGGCATCGAACACGATTACCGCAAACGGATGATGGTCTTCGGCGGCCGTTGTTCGATGGACCTCGCCGCCAAGGTCGCCGGCAAGCTCGAAGTCGATGTCGGCCAGGTGACCCTGAAGACCTTCGCCAACGGCGAGGTCTACTGTCGCTACGAGGAGTCGATCCGCGGCGCCGACGTCTTCCTGGTCCAGTCGACCTGCGCCAACGAGCAGAGCGGGATGACGCCAAACGACTCGCTGATGGAGCTGCTCTCGATGATCGACGCGGCGCAGGGCGCCTCGGCGCACCGGATCATCGCCGTGCTGCCCTGGTACGGGTACGCGCGCCAGGACAAGAAGTCGGCCCCGCGCGAGCCGATCTCGGCGCGGATCGTCGCCAAATGCCTCGAGGCGGTCGGCGTCGACCGCGTGCTCACCATGGATCTCCACGCCGGCCAGGTTCAGGGCTTCTTCCACGTCCCGGTCGACCACATGACCGCGATGCCGATGCTGACCCAGTGGTTCATCGACCAGGAACTGAACGACGAGCTGGTGATCGTCTCCCCGGACGCGGGCCGGGTGAAGACGGCACGTAACTTCGCCCGGCGGATCGGCACCCACTGGGCGGTGATGGAGAAGGAGCGCCCGGCCCAGCAGGTCGCCGAGATCGGCTATGTGGTCGGCGACGTGAAGGGCAAGACCGCGGTCCTGGTCGACGACATGATCGACACCGCCGGCACGCTCTGCGCGGCCGCCCAGACGGTGCTCGACGAGGGCGCCGCGCGGGTGATCGCCTGCGCCACCCACGGCGTTTTCTCCGAGCCCGCCTACGAGCGCCTGGCCGCCTCGGCGATCGAGCGGATCGTGGTCACGGACACGTTGCCGCTGCGCCCGGGTGCCCCGGACAACATCACGGTGCTCTCCACCGCCAGCACCTTCGCGGACTCGATCCGGCGCATCTTCACCGACGACTCGGTCTCCGAGATCTTCGCCGGCGAGAACCAGCTGTTCTAGCCCGGCGTGGCCACGGAAGCGCCGAGTCGCTTGCGCCTGGTCGGCCACAAGGGGGCCGACGCGATCGTCCCCGGCAACACCCTGGAGAGCTTCGCCGCCGCGGTCGAGGCCGGGGTCGACACGATCGAGCTCGACGTCCTCTGGCTGCCCGACGCCCACCTGCCGATCGAGCAGCGGGCGCCGCTGGTCGTCGCCCACGACTGGGGGGACGCCGAGCGCCGCACGCCGCTGACCCTGACCGAGGCGCTTGACGCGTTCTGCGAGCCGCCGCTCGACGGGGTCGAGATCGACCTCGACGTCAAGCTGCCCGGGCGCGAGGAGGAGATCGTCTTCGCGCTGCGCGAACGGGGGCTGATGGAGCGCGCGATGATCTCGACGATGGAGCTGTTCACGCTCGGCAAGATCCTCGAGCTGGCGCCGGAGCTGCGGCGCGGCTGGACCTATCCGAAAGTGACCAAGGACTGGGCCTCGAAGCGCTGGGCGAAGCTGCCGATGCTCTCGGCGCTGGTCGTGATGCGCCAGCGCCTCCCCGGCCTGGCCGCGCAGAAACTGCCGCAGTTCGGGGTCGAGGCGATGTGGGTCTACCACCCGCTCGTCAGCCCGCGCCTGGCGCGGATCTGCAAGCTCGCCGGGGTCGAGCTGATCGCCTGGACCGTCGACGACGAGGCGCAGATGCGCAAGCTCGTCGCCGCCGGAGTCGACGGCCTCTGTTCCAACGATCCGCGCCTGTTCGCGCGGCTCTGAGTAGCGCCGCTCCCGTCTCAAACCCGCGTGTTCTTGATTTGATCAGAAATTTCTGATCAAATGGCGGACATGAAGGGCCTCACGACTCTTGGGCTGCTCACCTCTGTGGCGCTCGCGCTGGCAGCGCTCGTTGGCGCGCCGACGGCCGCGGCGACGTCGACATTCACATCTTCGGGATCTGGAGTCAACGTTACCTCGACGAATCCGCCGATCCAGTACCACGTATTCATCCTCGAAAGCGAAGCTGAATGTGAAGAAGTCACCTTTACCGGCCAAACCACCGGAGCTTCCAGCGAAACTCTGACACTTAAACCGACCTATAAAAAATGCAAGGCGTTCGGCTTTGCCAACGCGACCGTGACGACGGGGACCTGCAGTTACACGTTCAAAGCTGCGACAGATGCGGGCGGTAGCGCGACAATGAGCCTGAGCGGCTGTGCGGACGCGACAAAAGGGATCCAGATCGAAGTCAATGTTCCCTTCATTGCCAAATGCGTCGTGGACATGCCTCACCAATCGATTTCCGGCCTGGTCCACTACACGAACAAAACACCGACGGTTACGACGATGGATATTGAGTTCGACATGACAGCTATAGGCGGAATCATGTACGACGTCACAACGTCGACGGGTGCGTGTCCATTGACCACGGGCACAAAAGGCGCGGGAGGCTACTACGGCGTGTCGACAGTGACCGCGGCCGACAACAACATCACATGGAGCGCATAGCTCGGTCTAGTTGGCGACCTACTCGCTGAGGTCGCGCCGGCAGATCAGCCCGGTGCCGATTACCAGGAGGCCCGCTGCCCAGGCGGCGAGCACGAGGCCACCGTCGACCTGGCCGAGGCTGGCGTCGCCTTCGACGTTGCCGTGCAGCGAGCCGACCGCCTGGGCCGGGAAGTAGTCGCCGATCGAGCCCGGCAGCAGTTCCGGCAGCGGTGAGAGGACGAAGAAGAAGGCGATCGCGGCGATGATCGCGCCGACCTGGTTGCGGACGATCGCGCCGACGCCGATGCCGAAGGCGCAGAGGATGGCGTAGGAGACGACGACACCCGCGTAGACCGAGGCCATGTCGTCGAACGACGGGAGGTCGCCTTCGCGACTCGAGAACAGCGGCACCGCGAGCCCCGCGTTGACGGCCACGTAGGCGAGCCCGGCGAGCAGACCGACCAGCAGGCCCACGCCCAGCTTGGCCAGCATCACCGGCCAACGCCGCGGCGCGACCAGGAAGGTCGAGCTCGCGGTGCCGTGGCGGAACTCGGTCGTGATCACCAGGACCCCGAGCACCAAGGTCATCACCAGGAGCAGGCCGATCCCGGTCGCCACCTGATCGAGGTCGCCGATGTCGTCGAGCGGCGCGAGGCCGACGTAGAGGCCGGCGAAGAGCGCCTCGCCGAGCAGGGCGATCCCCAGCATCACCCAGGTGGTGCGCGTCGAGAAGAGCTTGATCCACTCGCTGTGCAGCAGGCTCACGCCTCGCCCTCCTCGCCCATCACCTCGAGGAAGCGGGCCTCGAGGCTGGAGCTCTGCGGCGCCAGTTCGTAGACGGGGGTGCCGAGGTCGAGCGCGACGTCGCCGATCTGCTCGGCGCTGAGGCCGCCGACCAACAGGGCGCCGTCGACGCGCTCGACGGTGTTGGCGCCTGCCTCGCGAAGTTCCTGCTCCATCGGCGCGAGCTCCGGGACGCGGACTTTGTACTTGACTTCTCCACCCGAGGTGAACTCCGCAAGTGTGCCCTCCGAGACCAGCTTGCCGTCGCGGATCAGGATCAGCTCGTCGGCGGTCTGGGAGACCTCGGAGAGCACGTGGCTGGAGACGAGCACGGTGCGACCTTCGGCCGCCTGGGCGCGCAGCAGGTCGCGCAGCCAGCGCATGCCCTGCGGGTCGAGGCCGTTGGCCGGCTCGTCGAGGATCAGGATGCGCGGGTCGCCGAGCAGCGCCGCGGCGAGGGCGAGGCGCTGGCGCATGCCCAGCGAGTAGCCCTTCACGCGCCGCCGCGCCGCGCCGCTCAGCTCGACCAGCTCGAGCACCTCCTCGACCCGGCTCGACGGGATCCGCGCCGCCGCGGCCAGCCCGCGCAGGTGGCTGCGGCCGCTGCGCCCGGGGTGGAAGGCGGTCGCCTCCAGCGCCGCGCCGATCGTCTGCAGCGGCTCGGCCATCTCGGCCGGCGGGCGGCCCTCGACCAGGGCTTCGCCGCTGCTCGGGCGCAGCAGGCCGAGCAGGGCCCGCATCGTCGTCGTCTTGCCGGCGCCGTTGGGGCCGAGGAAGCCGGTCACGCGGCCGGCCTCGACCGCGAAGGAGAGGTCGTCGACGGCGACCGTCTGCCTCCCGTAGCGCTTCGTCAGGTTGCGAACCTCCAGCTCCGGCACCGCCGGGACGGTATTTGCTCAGCCGGCGTTGGTGCGCTCAGACGGTGCCGGGCGTCGCCGTCGGCGGCGCGTTCCTGCCCTTTTTCAGCTTCACGGCCGACTCCAGGTCCTCCTGGCTGAAGCCACCGACGGCTTCGCCGTCGACCGCGTAGCGGTAGAGGGCGACGCCGAAGACGCCGCTCAGCGCCTTCGAGATCAGCACCGCTATGCACATGATCACCGCGCCGACAAGGATCAGAGCCACGGCGACGGCGCCGCTGCTCGACCAGAGCAGGAAGCCGGCGGCGATCAGCAGTGCCGCGGGCAGCACGCCGATCAGGGTGACGGCGCCGCCGATCGCGATGTTGCCGGTGATCTGCTGACCCCATTTCTCGCGGAAGATCGCGCCCGAGCGCTTCAGCGTGGCGAACGGGCCGGTGCCCTCGATCGCCAGCACCGGCACCGCCATGAAGGTGACGAGGGCCCAGGCCAAGCCGACCAGGCGGGCGGCGATCTGGCCGAAGATGCCACCCTGGTTCTCGAGCAGACCGATCACCAGGCCGACCGCGGTCGAGAGCGCCGCCCAGCCGCAGATCTCCGGGAAGCGGCTGCGCGCGACCGCGAGGCCGTCGGCGACGGTCGCGTCCTTGCCGGTGAAGATCAGGTTGGCGGCGGCGGCGAGGCCGACGCTGAAGTAGAAGCCGACCACGCTGAGCGCGTAGACGCCGACCACGATCAGCGCGATCGCGCCCGCGTAGCTCTTCTGGTCGAGAAGGTAGAGCCCGGGGCCGAGGGTGACGAGCGCCAGCGGGATCGTCACCAGCGCGCCGTAGAGCGGAAAGCGGATCAGTTCGCGGTGCCCGTTGAGCAGCGCCCAGCTCTTCTTGGTCAGTGCCCAGCCACGTCGAATTCTTTTCATGTCAGCTCATTTCGGCTAGTCCGGGGGTTCGCTTGACCCCTCTTTCCTCGAAGTACTCCCATTCCTGCTGGCCGAGCTCGGTCACCGGTTCGTCGGCATACACCCACTCGCGGAAGATCCGGTGCCAGTTGCGCTTCGCGCGCAGCTGTCCGAGCACGGCGACGACGCCGATTTCCATCCGCCGGCCCATCAGCTCCTCGGCGGGGATCGACTCGCGCCGCATCAGGTCGAAGTACTCCGAGCGCGGGTCGTTGGTCGACTCGATGATCTTCATCACCCGGCGCGGGGTGATCTCGATCTCGCGGTCCTCGATGTACCAGCCGCCGACCGCGCCCATGTGCTCCATCAGCCGCTCGGCGTCGAGCTTCGACGGCTTCTTGACGAAGCCGAGGTCGTGCAGGGCCTGGCGGAACGCCTCGGGGTCGTCGCGCGAGGCGGCGTCGAAGGCGCGCTGCTCGAGCTGGATCTGCTCGCGGTCGAGCTTCTTGGTCATGCCGAAGTCGAGGAAGGCGACGCGGCCGTCCTCCTGGAGCAGGTAGTTGCCCGGATGGGGGTCGGCGTTGAAGTGCTGCAGGTTGAACATCGAGCCGATGCTGCCGCGGAAGACGATCTCGCCGAAGCGGCTGCGCTCCTCGTGCGGCAGCTCCTTGATCTGCTCGAACTTCATCCCGCGGACCAGCTCGGTGACGAGTACGCGCCGCCGCGAGAGCCGGGTGACGACTTCCGGAACGTAGATGAAGGGGTGTTCGCGGTAGGCGCGGGCGAAGGAGCGCTGGTTCTGCGCCTCGTACTCGTAGTCGAGCTCCTCCATCACCCGCTCGCGGATCTCGGCGGCGATCTCCTTGGCGTCGAGGCCGGGGGCGAGGGCGCGGGCGAGGCGGACGATCGTACCGGCGTTGCGCAGGTCGGCGTCGAGCGCCTCGGCGATCCCGGGGTACTGGATCTTCACCGCGACCTCGCGGCCGTCGAGCAGCTCCGCTCGGTGTACCTGGCCGATCGAGGCGGCGGCGAAGGCCTCGTGCTCGATCTCGGCGAACAGCTCCGAGAGCGGTTCGCCGTCGTACTCCTCTTCGAGCACCTTGACGACCTTCTCCCACGGCATCGCCGGCGCCTCGGTGCGCAGCTTCGCCAGCTGCTCCTGGTAGATCTCGCGGTACTCCTCCGGGATGAACTCGGTGTCGATGAAGGAGGCGAACTGGCCGAGCTTCATCGCCGCGCCCTTCATCTGGCCGAGCGCGCCGACCATCTTCATCGCGGTCTCGAGGTGGCGCTGCTCGAGATGGGCGCGGCTGGCGTCCTCGTCGCGGCCGACGTTTGCCGCCTTGGTGCCGGCGTAGCGAGCGCCCTGGACCCCGACGATCGACCCCAGCTTGGCCGACCGCCGCAGCCGTCCCTTGGGGATCTTCGAGTCCTCAGACACGTTTGAAGGTTGCCACAGGGTGCCTCCAATTGGCGCGTTTCTCTATTCTCTCCCGTCCGATGGCAAGTGCACGTTCAACCCTGAAGGTCGCTCCGCGCGCCGAGTTCGGCTCGCGGTCCTCGCGGCGCATGCGCCGGGACGGCGTCGTTCCCGGTGTCGTCTACTCGGGCGGCGAGGACGCCAAGCACTTCCAGGTCGCCGAACGGGAGGTGCGCGCGATCACCCACGAGGGCGCGGCGCTGTTCGACCTCGAGATCGAGGGTTCGAAAGCCGTCCCGGTCGTGATCAAGGAGCAGCAGCTGCACCCGGTGCGCGGCTCGATCCAGCACATCGACCTGCAGCAGGTGAGGCTCGACGAGGCGATCCAGGCGGACGTCGTGATCGAGCTCGAGGGCGTCGAGGTCGCGCCCGGCGTCAAGGCCAGCGGCGTGCTCGAGCACGTGACCCGCGAAATCACGGTCGAAGCGCTGCCCACCGACATCCCGGACAACATCGTCGTCGACGTCTCCGCGATGGAGATCAACGACACCCTGCAGCTCTCCGCCGTCGTCGCGCCGAACGGCGTCACCTTCATCGCCGACGATCCCGAGGAGATCACGATCGTCACCCTCTCGCCGCCGCGCGTCGAAGAGGTCGCCGAGCCCGAGGTCGAGGAGGAGACCGAGGTGGTCGGCGAGGGCGAGGCTGCCGAGGGCGACGGTGGCGATGCCGCCGACGGCGACTCGGGCGACTCCGACGGGGAGTAGGTAGTCCCCAGTGTCGTTGTTCCGCCGTCGCGGCAAGAGCGAGGCGGCGGGCGACCGCATCCTCATCGTTGGTCTGGGCAATCCTGGGCCGGAGTACTCCGGGACCCGTCACAACGTCGGCTTCGAGGTGATCGCCGAGCTGGCCGAGCGTTGGGACCTGCCGCGCGCCAAGGACAAGTTCCGCGGCCGGATCGCCGAAGGCCGGACCGCGCCCGGCGGCCCCCGCGTGGCGCTGCTGCAGCCGCTCACCTTCATGAACGGATCGGGCACCTCGGCCGGCCCGGCGCGCGGCTCGCTGAAGGTGCCGCTCGACCGCGTGGTCGTCGTCCACGACGAGATCGACCTTCCCTTCGGGAGGATCGAGCCGCGCCTCGGCGGCGGTCTCGCCGGCCACAACGGTCTGAAGAGCCTCAAAAAGGGCTTCGGCGACCCCGAGTTCTGGCGCGTGCGGGTCGGCGTCGGCAGGCCCGACTCGACCGACCCGGAGATCGTCTCCGCCTACGTGCTGGGCAAGTTCCGCGAGCCGAAGGCGGAGGTCGAGGCGTTGGTCGCGGACGCGGCGCGGGAGACCGAGCGCCTGGTCGAACGGCTAGGTTCCGAGGACGATGAGTGAGAACGGCACCGACGGGGCGGTGACGAGCTACCGGGTCGACGAGCAGGGCGTCGCCCTGATCCGGCTCGAACGGCCGAAAGCGCGCAACGCGCTGAACACGCAGATGCTCACCGAGTTGCTCGAGCACCTCGCGGTCGCGCGCGGCGACGAGGCGGTGCGGGTGCTGGTATTCAGCTCGGCCGACACGCTCGGCTTCTCGGCCGGCGCCGACGTGCGCGAGCAGCTCGACCACGACGCGCACGTGCGCCGCATGGAGCTCTTCTCCGACCTCTACGACGCGGTCGTCGGCTTCCCGAAGCCGACCGTCGCCGCCTGCCACGGCGACGTCGTCGGCGGCGGGGCGGAGATCGCGATCGCCTGCGACATGCGGGTCGGCGGCGCCAACCTGCGCATGCGCTTCCCCGGCGCGGCGCTGGGCATGCCGGTCGGCCCGGCCCGGCTGGTCACGCTCTGTGGGCTTGCCGCCGCCAAGTACCTGCTGCTCAGCTCGCGCACGGTCGGCGCCGACGAGGCACTGCGCCTCGGCCTGATCAACCGCGTCGCCCCGGCCGCGGCAACCGAGGAGTCGGCGCTCTCGCTGGCCGCCGGCGTCGCCGCCCACCCACCCGAGGCGGTGGCGCGGCTGAAGGAGATGCTGCACGAGTGGGACGACGTCGTCGGCCGCTCGGCCGCCGAGGGCCGCGGCCAGGTCGCGCACGTGCGCGACGGCGTCGACCTTCCTTTCGGCTGAATTAGGGTGGGTCGGATGCTTGTCACCCGGTGCTTCCGTGCCCTGCTGATCTCGACCGCGCTGCTGCTCGCCGTCCCTACCCTCGCCGGGGCGGCCACCTACACGGTCAACAACCCCTTCGACGAACCGAGCGGCCACGGCACCTCCTGCGGCGACGGCGAAGAATGCTCCCTGCGGGCGGCGATCGAACTCTCCAACGAGCCGACCAACCGGGACACGATCCTCTTCGGTCCCGACTTCGAGGGCGGCAGCGACGACACGATCCAGCCGGGGCCGGGCTTCCCCGAGATCACCGACGAAGTGACGATCGACGGCGACGGCGAAGGCCACAGCCAGTGCGACACGGCGGCCGGCGTGGAAGGCCCCTGCGTGGGGATCGAAAGCGCGCTTGGTCTCGACGTGCTGGCCGACAAGGTCACGATCGAAGGCCTCGCCGTGACCGGGTCGGACATCGCGATCGACGTCCGCGCCGACGAATTCAGCGCGCAGGGCAACTGGATCGGGACCACGCTGGAGAGCAGCTCGAGCGAAACCACGATCGGCATCCTGCTCGGCCCGGGTTCCGACAAGGCGACGATCGGCGGCAGCGGCGCCAACGCCCGCAACGTCTTCGCCTACAGCGGGGTTGGGCTGACCCTGCGCGGGGCGAGCGAAACGACGGTCAGCGGCAACTACTTCGGCCTCGATCCCGACGGCACCACGGAAGCCGGGAACGACGTCGACCTCGTCGTCGCCGACAAGGTCGACACCCCCAACGTCGAGGCGACGCACAACACGATCGGTGCCGACGTCGGCAGCGAAGGGCTGGCGACCGAAGCCTGCGACTTCGGCTGCAACGTCTTCGCCAGCCCCTCCGCCATGGCCGGCGTTGACCTGCTGGGCGGCGGTGGCGAAGAGGTGCGGCCGACCGGCCCGACCCGGATCGCCGGCAACTACGTCGGCCTCGACGCGACTGGGGCCCCGCTGGCGAACGGTGCGAACGTCGGGATCCGGGTCGGCACCGCGCCGGACACCACGATCGGCGGCAAAAACCCGGGCCAGGCGAACCGGCTGCACGGTTCCGGCTACGCGATCGCCTCTGGCAACGGCGGCCTGCCGGCGAAGAGGCTCGTGGTCGAAGGCAACTCGATCGGGCGCAGCTTCGACGGGGCCGACGAACTCTCGCCGCCCTTCCGGGGCATGGAGATCGCCTCCGACGCGATCGCCGTCGAAGGGGAGCGGGCCAGATTGATCCGCAACCAGGTCTCCGCCACCGGCGTCGGCATCCTGCAGCACGGCGTCGGCGCGGTGATCGAAGGCAACGAGGTCAGCGGCGGCGAGGTCGGGATCGAAACCCTGGGCGCGACCAAAGCCAGCGGGATCGGCAACCTGATCGTCGGCAACGAGGTGCGAGACAGCGAAGACGGGGGGATCATGCTCCGCAACGACCTCAACCAGGTCTTCGGCAACGAAGTCTTCGGTGCCGGCGAGGCTGGGATCGAAGTCGCTCCGACCGCTGAAGTCAACGTCGGCGGCAACGTGATCGGTGGCGATTCGGACGCCGAGGAAAACGCGATCTTCGGCTCCGCCAACGCCGCGATCGAAATTTTCGGGATCGAAGAAAGCCGCAACGAGGTGCGCCGCAACCGGGGCAGCGAAAACGGCGCGACCTTCATCCGTCTGCGCTCGGTCGGCGCTTCGGAGCCGGGCAACGGCGTCGATCCGCCGAAAATCTCCGCCGTCGGCAAGATCGAAGCGACCGGGACCTCGAAACCCGGCGCCGTGGTGCGGGTCTTCCGCAAGGCGAGCGCGGAAGAAGGCGAGGTTGCCGGCTTCCTCGGTCAGGCGACCGCCAATGGCAGCGGAGAATGGAACGTGGTCTACGCGGCCCAGCCCGAAGGCACGCTGGTGACGGCCACCCAGACCCTCGACGGCGGCACCTCCGAGCTCAGCGCGACGGCGAAAACGCCGCCCGACCCGCCCTCCGGCTGCCCGGCGGTGCCCGCCCAGTGCCCGCCGCCTCCACCCGCTCCTCCCGCGCCTGACGTGACGCCGCCGACGGTGACGATCAAGAAGGGCCCGAAGGCCAAGTCGACCAGCAGCACGGCGAAGTTCGAGTTCACCGCCAACGAGGCTGGCTCGACCTTCCAGTGCAAGCTCGACGGCAAGGCTTTCGCGACCTGCAGGTCGCCGAAGACCTACAAGAAGCTGAAGCCGGGCAAGCATGTCTTCAAGGTCAAAGCGACCGACGCCGCCGGCAACGTCGGCGTGGTGCTCACTCGCAAGTTCACGGTTCTCGGGTAGGGCCAATCCAAAAAACTTCAGTGATCTTGACTTTTTAGGCCAATCGGCCCATGCTGGCGGCGCCTCATGCTCGCCGACATGCACTGCCACTACTCGACGCACGTCGTCGCCAAGGAGCCGAAACGGCCCGTCGAGGGGGAGGGGACGCCGAACCTGGCCCTCGGGGCGATGGGGGAGGTGGCCAAGCGGCGGCCCGACTGGCTGGAAGACCTGCGCGCCGACGTGGTCGAGCGCATCGCCGAGTGGTTCAACCACGACGAGGAATGGCGGGTCAGCCTCGAGAAGCTGATCGCCGGCGACGTGAGGGCGGTCTTCTCGGTCCTCTACGAACCGCTCGCCGAGTTCGACGTCGACCAGCCGCCCGGCACCGACCCCGAGCCCGGCTACTTCACCGACATCGTCGAACAGATCGGCAAAATCGAAGCCGACCTCGCAGAAGCCGATCCGAAAAGGGAATCGCACGAGATCGTCACCGACGCGCCCGCCCTGGCCAGGGTGACCGGTGAAGGCAAGGTGGCCTTCATGCATTGCCTGGAGGGCGGCTTCCACCTCGGACCCGAGGTAGACGAAGTCGAAGCGAACATCGCCACCCTGGCCGAGAAGGGCATCGTCTACATCACCCTCGCCCACCTCTTCTGGCGTGGGGTCGCGACCAACGCGCCGGCGATCCCGTTCCTCAGCGACGACGTCTACCGGACGATCTTCGACCATGACGGGCCGGCGCTCTCGCCGCTCGGCGAAGCGGCGGTGCGGGCGATGTACGAGCACGGGATCCTGATCGACCTCAGCCACATGGACGAGCGCGCGATCGACGCGACCTTCGCGATGCTGGCGGCGCTCGACGAGGAGCACGGCGCCGCGCCGACCGACCATCCGGTGGTCGCGACCCACACGGGCTACCGCTTCGGCGAGCAGGAGTACATGCTCAGCCCGCGCACGATCAAACGGATCGCCGAGCGCGACGGCGTGATCGGCCTGATCATGGCCCAGCACCAGCTGAACGACAACGCCGGCGTCTCCAACCCTGGCGACGAGGCCGAAACGCCGCTGCTCGTCTGTCGTCACATCGACGAAATCCGCCGCTGTGTCCCGTCCCACACCAACGCCCACGTCGCCTTCGGCACCGACCTCGACGGCTTCATCAAGCCGACCGTGGCCGGGATCGAGTCGGTCGCCGACATGCGGATGCTGGAGGCGCCGCTGCGCGAAGCCTACGGCGAGGACGCCGACGCGATCCTCCACGGCAACGCGATGCGCGTCGCGGCCTGGGCGCTCGGCCCGGCGTGAAGCGACAGAGCGAGCCACTGAAAGCCGCGGTCGTCGGCGTCGTCCTGCTCGCCGGCGGCATCGTCGCCTTCTTCGCGCTCGGCGCGCTGGTGATCGCGCTGCGCCTGCTCTTCGACCACTTCTCGATGCAGGGCGCGGTCACCGCGGTCGGCCAGCTGCCGCGCGAGACGGTGGGCAGCACGGCGCTCCTCAACGTGGTCGGCCCGGTGGTCTGCTTCGGCCTGTTGATGGCGATGATCTACGCGCTGCTCGGCCGGCCGCGCCCGCGCCGCGGCCCCGCCGCGGAGGACGAGCTGACCAGCGGCAAGTGGTGGCGGGTGCTGCTGCTCTTCCTCGGTCTCTTCGCGGTCGCCGTCCTGGGCACCCTGCCGGCGCTGCAGCAGGCGGTCGAGGCCGAGGACGTCTCGGCGCTGCTCGTCCCCTGCATCCTCGCGATCGCGATCACCTTCGGGCTGCTCTGCGCCGGGTGGTACTGGATCCGTCGGCAGAGCCGCGACCCCGACGGGACGCGGATCGGCAGGGCGATGTTCGCCGGCGGCGTCTGGGCGGTGGTCGCGATCGTCCCGGCGGTGATGCTGGCGAGCGCCAAGCCGTTCGAGCAGGCGCAGGCCTGCACCGTTGGCTCCCTGGAGCCGTTGAAAGGCCGCCTGATCGGCGAAAGCCCGACCCGGATCTTCCTCGAGGAAGAGTTCGGCAACGAGGCGGCCCTGGTCGTCCTGCCGATCGATCAGGTGACGAGGAGCGAATCCGGCGACCTCTCCTCGACCACGCCCTGCCCGCCGCCGCCGGGCGCCAAGGCCGTCGCCCGCGACGCCGACGACGCGCTGGGCGGCCACGGCAGCGAAAAAGAGCGCGAGCTCGCGACCGCCCTGCGGCCCTACCTGCGCTTCGACTCGGCCGAGCACTGGCGCCCGGTCGCGGTCGACGACTTCGTCGCCGAGAAGTTCAGCGGTCGCACCCGCCACACGACTTGCCGTGTCGCCTTCCGGGTGTGCCTCCCGTTCGGCAAAGACAACGACCTCACGGTGCTGCGCCGCGGCCCGAAGGCACCTGACTTCGTCGACATCGACGGCGAGCCGACCAGCATCGCCAACTACAAAGCGCCGCGCCGGCGCTGTCGCGGCCCGGTGGTCTGGGACTGCAACGAAGGCCGCAGCGCGGTCGTCTACTACCGACGCACCACCCACGAAGGGCGCTGGTACTGGGACTACTGGTGGTTCCTCCGTTACAACGACTACACCGGCAAGGTGAACGCCTGCCGGATCTACTGCGCCGACCACGAGGGCGACTGGGAGGGGATCACGGTGATCACCACGCCGCGCATCAACGACCCGGAGATCGTCGGCGCGATCTACGCCGCCCACAAGGATCGGGTGCTCGTCGACGGGCCGCTGGTGCCGCTCTCCAAGGGGCACCCGATCGCCTTCGTCGCCCAGGGAACGCACGCCTCCTACCCGTTCCGCTGCGTCCGGTGCAGCCAGTTCTCGGCGATTCTCGGGTTCCGCCTCCCCGAGGAGGGGCACGACGGCGAAGCCGCCTGGGGCAACAACCTCGACTCCGAGTGCGATGAGCACGGCTGCGTGGAGCCGCTGCCCGAGCTGGCCGAAGCCGAAGACCTGGCGCTGCCGCTGGCCGGCGAGTGGGCCGGCTGGCCGGGCCGCTGGGGCGCGACCTGCGGTTTCCGGCCCTGCAACCTGGAAGAGTCGAGTCCCAGCTCGCCCGGGCTGCAGACCCGCTTCAAGTGCCCCTGGGTGCCGACGCGCTGGGCGCGGCTGGCGCCTGACGGCACCGTCTCGAGGTCGGATCCGGCCGGCGACGCCGAACGGGTTCGCGCTCTCTGTGAGGCCCAGCGCGCCGGCTTCTAGGCGGCTCGGCGGCCCGCTAGGGTCAGCCCCCGATGAGCCTCCGCCCCTTGATCGACCTCGCCGCCGAGTCCGAGCGCGTGCACGCGCTCTGCGGGCGCGTGCGCGAGGCCGCCGGCGGGGGGGAGGCCGTGGAGGTGCGCGCCTCGACGATGCTGCGGCCGCTGCTGCTGGCGGCGCTGCTCGAGGACGATCGCGGCCTCGCCGGCCGCCCGGCGCTGCTGGTCAGCGCCGACGACCGCTCCGCCCGCGACCTCGCCGCCGACCTGCGCGCTTATCTGGAGCCGCGCCGGGTCCGTCTCTATCCCTCGCGCGGGACCGGCTACGCGTCGAGCATCTCGCCGCCGCCGCACCTGGTCGGCCTGCGCATCGACGCGCTCGACGCGCTCTCCCGCGAAGAGGACGCGGTCGTCGTCGCCAGCGCCACCGCGCTCGCCGAGGCCGTCCCGGACGCCTCCTTGCGGCCCGCCGGCTTCGTCATCCACAAGGGCGAGGAGATCGAGCTGGGGGCGGTCGCCGACGACCTCGTCGGCGCCGGCTACGAGCGGGTCGAGCAGGTCGAGGAGCGCGGCCAGTTCGCCGTGCGCGGCGGCATCCTCGACGTCTTCCCGGCGACCGAGGAGCGCGCCGTGCGGGTCGAGCTGTTCGGCGACGAGGTCGAGACGATGCGCTGGTTCTCGACCTTCACCCAGCGCTCGCTGGGCGAGGCGGGCGTGGTCGAGCTGGCCCCGGCGGCAGAGCTCGACGCCGAGCACCGCGAGCTCGCCGAGCTGGCGGCGCTGGAGGCCGCCGAGGAGGGCGAGCGCCCCTCCAACCTCGCCGAGCTCTTGCCGCTCGACCGTTTCCGCGCGCCGCTCGACCTCGTGCCCGCCGACGCCGCCGTCCTGCTCGCCGCCGCGGAGGAGATCGAGCCGGCCCTGCGCGATCACTGGGAGGACGCGACGACGGCGATGCACGCCGACGACGCCCAGCACCTCTACGTCGACGTCGCCGCGCCGCTCGCCGGGCGCGCCGCGCTGTCGCTGACCGGGGCCGGCGAGGACGACGAGGACGCCTTCCGCGCCGCCCGCGCCGAGTCGCCGGCGCGCAGCGTCAAAGAGGCCGAGTCCGAGCTCGAGAAACTGGTCCGCTCCGGCTACCGCACCGTGGTCGCCTTCGACAGCCGCGGCGAGGCCGAGCGCGCCCGCTACGGACTCGACCGGCTCGACGCGCGGATCCTCGAGGGCGGCCGGCTCTCGCCCGACCCCGGCCTCGCCTTCGCCGAGGCGCGCCTGCGCGAGGGTTTCGTCAGCCCCGAGCTGAAACTCGCCGTCTACCCCTTCCGCCGCCTCGTCCACCGCCGGCGCGCCGAGGAGCCGGCACCCGGCGGCGGGCGCGGCAAACTCGCCTTCAGCGACCTGCGCGTCGGCGACTACGTCGTCCACGAGGACCACGGCGTCGCCCGCTTCGCCGGCTTCGAGACCCGCGAGGTCGGCGGCGTCACCCGCGACTACCTCTACCTCGAATACAAAGGCGAGGACCGGGTCTACGTCCCCACCGACCAGCTGGCCAAGCTCTCCCGCTACGTCGGCGCCGGCGGCGACCCCTCGCTCTCGGCGCTGGGCGGCAAACGCTGGCAGAACCTGAAGGCGCGGGCGCGCAAAGCGGCGGGAGCCCTGGCCGGCGAGCTGCTCAACCTCTACGCCGAGCGCCGCGCCCGTCGCGGCCACTCCTTTCCGCCCGACGGCGAGTGGCAGATCGAGATGGAGGCGGCCTTCCCGTACCGCGAGACCGCCGACCAGCTGGAAGCGATCGAGGCGGTCAAGGGGGACATGGAGTCGGAGCGGCCGATGGACCGGCTGGTCTGCGGCGACGTCGGCTTCGGCAAGACCGAGGTGGCGCTGCGGGCGGCGGTCAAGGCGGCCTCCGACGGCAAGCAGGTGATGATCCTGGTGCCGACGACGATCCTCGCCCAGCAGCACTTCGGCACCTTCTGCGAGCGCCTCGCCGAGCTGCCGTTCCGGGTCGAGGGGGTCTCGCGGCTGCGCCCGCCGGCCGAGGTGAAAGCCGTGCTCAAGGACTTCGAGGCCGGCAAGGTGGACGTCCTGATCGGCACCCACCGGCTGCTCTCGCGCGACGTCCGCGCCAAGGAGCTCGGCCTCGTCGTCGTCGACGAGGAGCAGCGCTTCGGCGTCAAGCAGAAGGAGCTGCTGCGCCAGCTGAAGCTGAAGGTCGACGTGCTGGCGCTCTCGGCGACGCCGATCCCGCGCACCCTGCAGATGAGCCTCGCCGGGCTGCGCGATATCTCCGTGATCGAGACGCCGCCCGAGGGTCGTCGTCCGGTGCGCACCTACGTCGGTCCCTACGACGAGGACCTGGTCGCCAAGTCGATCCGCCGCGAGCTCGAGCGTAAGGGCCAGGCGTTCTTCCTGCACAACCGGATCGACTCGCTGCCCGAGGTGACCGAGCGGCTGCGGGCGCTGGTGCCCGGGGCCCGCTTCGTCGAAGCGCACGGTCAGATGGACGAGCACCAGCTGGAGGAGACGATGCTTGCCTTCCTGCGCGGCGAGGCCGACTGCCTGGTGACGACGACGATCATCGAGTCCGGCCTCGACATCCCCACCGCCAACACGCTGATCGTCGAGCGCGCCGACCAGCTCGGCCTCTCGCAGGCCTACCAGATCCGCGGTCGGGTCGGCCGCTCTCGCGAGCGCGCCTTCGCCTACCTGCTCTACCCCTCGGCGGAGGCGCTGACCGAGGACGCCGCCGCGCGACTCTCGACCCTCGCCGACCACACCGAGCTCGGCTCCGGCTTCCGGATCGCGATGCGCGACCTCGACATCCGCGGCGCCGGCAACCTGCTCGGCGACGAGCAGTCCGGCCACGTCGCCGCGGTCGGGTTCGAGCTCTACTGCCAGATGATCGACGAGGCCGTCGCCGCGGCCGGCGAGGCGGGGGAGGAGGCGCGCGAGCCGGTGCGCCTCGACGTCCCGGTCGACGCCTACCTGCCGGCCGCCTACGTTCCCTTCGAGGCGGCCAAGATCGACATCCACCGCCGCATCGTCGCCGCCCGCGAGCCCGGTCAGCTGCGCGCGATCCGCGACGAGCTGAGCGACCGTTTCGGGCCGCTGCCGGCGCAGGCCGAGAACCTCCTGAAGTTGCAGCAGGCGCGGATCGAACTCGGTCTTGCCGGTGCGCGCAGCGTCGAGTTCCGCGGTGGCAGGCTGAGCGTCAGCGGAGTCGAGCTCGACTCCGAGGGGGCGGGAGTCCTCGCCGAGCAGGTCGAGGGCGCCGTCTACGAATGGCGCGAGCAGACCGCGGCGGTGCGGGCTGCCGGGGACCCCGACGAGCGCCTGGCGGCGGTGTTGGCGATGGCTGCGGGGCTGCGCGAGGCGCGCCGCGCGGGGGAGCCCGCGACTGCCTGAGACGGGCTGCGCCTCCCCGCACCAACCGATTTGACTATGCTGCCGGCTTCGTGGGAGCGAAATCGGGGAAGAAGAGCAGGAAAGCCGGGTTGCAGCGCTTTGCGCTGGTCCTCTTCGGCGCCGCGCTGGTCGTCCTCGTGGTCGGCTTCGCGATCGCCCAGGGCATCGGGCAGCCGAGCGTCCCCTCCGGCGACGTCGCCGTCGTCGAGGGCGCTTCCGAGGGCAACTCGACCGTCAGCGAAGCCGAATTCAAACGCGCCATGCTCCAGGCGGCAGCTCAAGGCGGGCTGAAAAAAACCCCCAAAGAGGGCACGTCGCGCTACGAAGAACTGAAGACCACGGCGCTGGGTGGGCTGATCGACCGGATCTGGATCCTCGGCGAGGCCGAAGAACTCGGCATCAAGGCCACCGACAAACAGATCGAAGAAGAACTCGAAACGATCAAAGAACAGAACTTCCCGACGCCGAAAGCGTACGCCGAATTCCTCGAAACCTCGAAACTGACCCAGGCGGACGTCGACAGGCAGGTCGAGCTGCAGGTGCTCAGCCAGGCGATCCAGAAAGCGATCCAGGGCGAAACGCCGCAGCCCAGCAAAGGCGAAATCGCCGATTACTACGAGGCGGCCAAGGCGACGCAGTTCACCACCAAAGACACCCGCGACGTGCGCGTGATCGTCAACAAAGACAAAGCCGAAGCCGAAGCGGCGCTGGCCGAGCTGGAAGCGGACGACTCGCCGGCGAGCTGGAAAAAAGTCGCCGCCAAATACTCCTCCGATCCGTCGACGAAATCCAAAGGCGGGCTGCAGACCGGGCTGAGCGAAGAAATCCTCGCCGCCGCCGGTCCGCTCAAAGGCGCGATCTTCGACAGCGCCACCAACGAACTCGTCGGCCCGATCAAATTCCAGGGCAACTGGACGATCATCGAGGTCGTGAAACTGAATCCGGAAAACGTCCAGTCGCTCGAAGAAGTCGAAACGACGATCGCCGGCGAACTGCAGCAGCGGGCGCAGGAAAGCTTCTTCGAAGGGTTCGTCGCCGATTACCAGACCAAGTGGGAATCGCGCACCTTCTGCGCCTCGGGCTTCGAGATCGAACGCTGCTCCAACTTCAAGGGCACGGGTCGCCCGAGCACCGCGGCCCCCGGCTGCTACGAAGCGAATCCCAAAGGTGGCTTCCCGGCCGAATGCCCGGCCCCGGTGACGCAGCCCACCCCGGCGCTGCCGGGCACGGCGACGCTCCTGCAGCCGAACGGCACGCGCCTGCCGCAGCGGCCGGTGATCGTGCCGGCGACCGGTGGCGCGAACGAAACGCTGCCCGAAGGCGTCCAAGAAGCCCCCGGCGAATAAGCCCGACGAATAGCGCGACTCGCGGCCGTCTTGGAGGTCTGACGTGGGTTACCCACGCACACGGATGACGGCCGCATGCCCTCGCTGGATCGCCACCCACGGTCTCGCGGGTAGTAACCACTACCCGCTTCTCCCGCGTGCGTCGCCCAGCTCGGCCTGCGTCGCCCCCGCGCACGCGTCTAACCCACGTCAGACCTCTCGCTGTGAATAGACTGGCGCACCCGTGAGCGCCATCGTCGCCATCCACGCCCGCCAGATCCTCGATTCGCGCGGCAACCCGACCGTCGAGGTGGAAGTGGCGCTGGAGTCGGGCGCGCGCGGCCTGGCCGCCGTTCCCTCCGGCGCCTCCACCGGCGAGTTCGAGGCGGTCGAGCTGCGTGACGGCGGCAGCGCCTGGGCCGGCAAGGGCGTCTCGCAGGCAGTCGCCAACGTCAACGGCGAGATCGCCGCGGCCCTGGTGGGCACCGACGCCTCCGACCAGGCGGCTCTCGACCGGGCGATGATCGACCTGGATGGCACGCCGAACAAGGGACGACTCGGCGCCAACGCGCTGCTCGGGGTCTCGCTCGCGGCGGCCAAGGCGGCGGCGATGGACGCGGCGCAGCCGCTCTACGTCTACCTGTCCGCGCTCTACGGCGGTGGCGAGCCGAATCTGTTGCCGGTGCCGATGATGAACGTGCTGAACGGCGGCGCCCACGCCGACAACTCGGTCGACTTCCAGGAGTTCATGATCGTCCCGGCCGGGGCGGCGAGCTTCTCGGAGTGCCTGCGCGTCGGCGCCGAGGTCTTCCACGCGCTCAAGAAGACGCTGTCCTCGCAGGGTCACTCGACCGCGGGCGGCGACGAGGGCGGCTTCGCGCCCAACCTGGAGTCCAACGAGGCGGCGCTGCAGGCCGTTCTGGCCGGGATCGAGGCCGCCGGGTACGCCCCCGGCACCGACGTCTTCATCGCGCTCGATCCGGCGACCAGCGAGGTCTTCGAGAGCGGCGCCTACGTGCTCGAGCACGAGGGTCGCTCGCTCACTCCCGAGGAGATGGCCGCCTACTGGCAGGACGCCTGCGCGCGCTACCCGATCGTCTCGATCGAGGACGGCATGGACGAGGAGGACTGGGAGGGCTGGAAGCTGCTCACCGAGCGTCTCGGCGAGAGCGTCCAGCTGGTCGGCGACGACCTCTTCGTCACCAACCCCGAGCGCCTTGGGCGAGGTATCGAGCTCGGCGTCGGCAACTCGATCCTCGTCAAGGTCAACCAGATCGGCACGCTCTCGGAGACGCTGGAGGCGATCCGGATGGCCAGCGAGGCCGGCTACACGGCGGTGATCTCGCACCGCTCCGGCGAGACCGAGGACACCACGATCGCCGACCTCGCCGTCGCCACCGGCGCCGGCCAGATCAAGACCGGCGCGCCTTCGCGCTCCGATCGCGTCGCCAAGTACAACCGCCTGCTGCGGATCGAGGAGGAGCTCGGCGACGCCGCTTCCTTCCCCGGCCTGCAGGCATTTGTTCAGCGTCGCTAACAAATGAAGGAATGCCGGGCCCGGGCGCAAAGGACCGGGCATGGCAGCGCGCGCTCAGGCCGTCCGCAGGCAGGCCCCCGTCCGTCGGCGCCCAGCGCGCCGACCCGCGCCGCGCCGCGCGCCCAGCCGGATCAAGTGGGACCGGGTCGGGCGGATCGCGCTGACGCTGGTTCTCGCCGCCGTCCTCTACTCCTACCTCAACCCGGCGATCGACTTCGTCAAGACCTACACCGCGACGACCGAGGCGAAAGCGCAGCTGCACGAGCTGCAGGCCGAAAACACCCGGCTCCACAACAGCGTCCAGTCCGCCGAGGACCCGGTCGTCGTCGGTCGCAGAGCGCGCAGCCTCGGCCTCGTCGCCGAAGGCGAGACTCCGATCGTGATCCGCGGCCTCGACCGCTGATCCGTCCCCCGAGGCCCGCCGATGGTTGACCTCGGCTGCTACCTCCTCAGCGTCGTCAAAGTAGCCGCGGTAGCCGCCTCTCTCGGCTTCGCCGGCTACCGCCTACGCCAGCGCCTGCTGCCAGCGTGGGGGGGGTCTCCAGCGCGCCTTGTGGAGGTCATCGCAGCCGTCGCCCTGCTCACGTGGCTGGGCGAGCTTCTCGGCACCTTCAATCTCCTCTACGGAGGAACCCTGGTCGCCGGCTCCGTCCTGATCGCCGTTCTCGCTCTGCTGCTGACGAGCCGATCACCCGATGTGAGTCAGCGGGAAAGCCAGTCTCCGGCGGGTGGCGCCGTAGGGGGTCCCACGACCGAGGAAGCTTTGGCTACCGGAGGTCGTGGGGGCACTGCGGCGACAGGACCCGCCGGCCACTGGCTCTCGTCCCTGGTCGTCATCGGAGTGATCGCCCTCGTCGTCTTCCACTGGGGCATCACCACGAAGCACGCCCTGGACAGGGGGATCTTCAACTTCGACTCGCTCTGGTACCACATGCCCTTCTCCGCCGACATGGCCCAGAGCCACTCGACGACCGGCATGTGGCACGTCGAGACGGTCTTCACGAACTGGTTCTACCCGCAGAACTCGGAGCTTCTGCACGCGGTCGGCATCCTGCTAACCGAACGCGACACGCTCTCGCTGTTCCTCAACTTCGGTTGGCTGGCGGTGGCCGTCCTGGCCGCCTGGTGCGTCGGCCGGCCATACGGCCGCGGTCAGCTCAGCGTCGTCGCCGTGGCGATCCTGCTCGAGTGCCACACCTTGGTCGTGCGCGAGCCCGGCGCGGCCAAGAACGACCTGATGGCCGCGGCGCTGCTGCTCGCCGGCATCGCGATCCTGGTCGAGGCCTGGAGTCGTCGCTCCAGCTCGAAGGGGCTGATCGGCTGGCCGCTGGCGGCGGCCGGGCTCGCGGTTGGGATGGCGGCCGGCACCAAGGTGACGGTGCTGGCGATGGCGGCGGCGCTGAGCGTCGCCGTCCTGGTGCTGGCCCCGGCCGGCCGGCGCTGGGCGGCGGCGGGGTGGTGGTTCGTGCCGACCCTGCTGGGCGGCGGCTACTGGTACCTGCGCAACCTGGTCGTCGCCGGCAACCCGCTGCCCGCCGTCGAGAGCCTCGGGCCGATCTCGCTGCCCCATCCCGAGCGCCTGCAGATCGGCCGCCCGGACTTCGACATCGTCCACTACGCGACCGACACCGGTGTCTGGAGCGAGTACTTCACGCCGGGGCTGCACGACGCCTTCGGCACCCTCTGGCCGCTGGTGGTCGGCGGCGCCCTGGCGGCGGCGCTCTGGGCGCTGCTCGGCGGCCGCGACCGGATCGTCCGTGGGGTCGGTGCCGTCGCCCTCTTCGGCATGCTCGCCTACCTGTTCACCCCGCTCAGCGCCGCCGGCGCCGAGGGCGAACCGGTCGGCTTCGCGATCAACGTCCGCTTCGTCGTTCCCGCCCTGCTCGTCGGCCTCGCTCTGCTGCCGTTGCCACGGGCACTCGACGGCCCGCGCCGCCAGTGGGGGCTGCTCGCCGCCCTGGTGCTCGTATTCCTGCTCACCGACCGCCCCGACGAGGCGCTCAGAGACCCTTCACGGCCTTTCGCGCTGCTCCTGGCGGTCCTCGTGGTCGCGATCCCCGTCGCGCTCCTCTACGCGCGCGCTCGCGGCGCTGCCCGGGGGGTCGTGCTGGGCGGCTGCGCTGCGCTGGCGATCGCCGTGGTCGCGATCGGCTACCCGGTCCAGCGCCACTACCTCGACTCCCGCTTCGCCAACGACGGCCCCGCCGAGGAGTGGATCCCCGGCATGGACCTCGACTCGACCTATCGCTGGGCCCGCGGCGTCGAGGACGCCCGCATCGGCGTCGCCGGGACCAGCGCCGGCTTCGCCGGCTACGGCCTCTACGGCACCGACCTCTCCAACCAAGTCGTCTACCTGGGGGAAAAGGGCCCGCACGGCGCCTTCAACGCGATTCCCGACTGCGCCGCCTTCCGCGCCGCGGTCAACGCCGCCGAGCTCGACTACCTGGTCACCTCGCCGTTCCTCAACTTCCTGCACCCCGACGACCCGGTGCCGTCGCCTGAGGCGCGCTGGCTGCGCGGCGAGAGCGCCGTCTCGCCGGTTCTGCGCAGCGGCCCGGTCACGGTCTGGAGGGTCGACGGCGAGCTCGACCCGGCCGCCTGCGGGCCGGCCAACGCGCCGCTCGGCGAGATCCCCGATACGCCGGCTGGGTAGTCTCGCGGGCGTGGGCTATCCGCTCGAGAACGCGCTCTTCCAGTGGGAGGACGGCTGGCGGGCGTACCAGGGCATCGACGACCCGCGCGAGCGGCGCCTCGCCGACCGCACGATCGCGGCGATCCGCGACGAGCTGCGGCGGCGCATCGGGCCGACCTTCACGGCCGCGCAGCTGGCCGATCTCTACGGCGCCGGCACCGACTGGTGCCTGCAGGTGGTGATCGACGTGGCGCCGGCGGCCGAGGGCGACGCGCAGTCGTTCGCGGACGCGGCCTTCTGGCTGTACCTCCGGGGCGCCTCGGACTTCGCCGGCGGCCGCCAGATCGTCGTCTGACCGGCGCATCTCGGCGTCCTCGGTCGCTCGTGTGCGAAGCACACGTCGCTCCTGCGTCCTTGACCTGCTTGGTCAGTCGACGACCGGTCAGTCGTCGGAGCTGTCGCTCTCCGCCGGCGCGGGGGAGCCGGCGCGGCGGATCACGATCTGGTCGGCCTCGATGCGGACGGTGACGTCTTTCTTGCCGGCCCAGTGCTCGGTGTAGACGGGGTTGTCCTTGACCGAGGCGTCGAGCCAGAGGCCGTAGCCATCCGTTTCGCCGTGGTCGAAGGTCGCCTCGAGCTCTTTGCGACGGCCGCGTCCGCCGCGGCGCCCGCGACGGCGGCGGCGTTTGGGCCGGGAGCCGGCGCCCGATCCGGACTCGGAGTCCTCGTCGTCATCGCCGTCCTCGTCTCCATCCTCACCGCGCTCGGCCCGTTCGGCCTCTTCGGTTGCCTCCTGCTCGGCCGCGGCTGCCTCGATCTCCGCTTCGATCTCGTCGCGCAGGTCGATTTCGCTGGAGCCGGCGTTCTCGTCGTCCGGTGAGAGGTCGTACTGCTTGCGGAACTCGCGCAGCTCGGTCGCGCTGATCTCCAGCTGGTGGGCGATCCACGCGTCGGTCCGCCCCTGGTGGACCCAGGCACGGATCTGGTTGAGCTGTGGCTTCAGGGAGCGTCGGGCCATCGGCGCGCGAGTCTATTCAAGGTCGGCATGCGAGCGCAGCGAGCTAGGCCATCAGGAAGGCGAGCGCCTCGAACATCGCCACCACGACCACGACCACGGTCACGGTCAGGCAGACGGCGAGCACGCTGAAACGGACCTTCCCGTCCTGCTCGGTGCGGTTGATGCGACGCGCCCGCGAGCGATTCGCGGCGCGGCGGCGAAGTTGCTCGCGGCGGCGGCGCTCGAGTGAGGTCTCCTGCTCGAAGGCGGTCTCGAACTGGGAGATGCTTTGACGCATTCGCATAGTGACGGCCCCCGAGGGGCCGCGGGCACCGTAGCAAAGGATCTTGCAGAACTCACGCTTCGCTCATGATCCACACGCACTCCAGAGGCCCCTACCGAGCCGCGCAGCCCTTATCTCAAGCCGTTTGAAGCGCTCCGCGAGGCGGTCGTTCGGAGCGATCGTGAGCGTCCGCGCGTACCCCCGGCGGAGCAGTTCGGCGTTGACGAGGCGCCCGTCCAGGTGGACATAAGAAAGCAGGCGGCCGTAGGCGTCGCGGCGCTCGACCCCGAAGACGAGCCGTACCCGCCGGGCCTCGACCAGGCGGTGGTTGAAGCGCGAGGCTCGTCGGCCGAAGCACTGTGGCGGCGTGCCCGGCTCGACCGTCTCCGGCGTGTCGACGCCGATGTAGCGGACGTCCTCGCGCTCGCCGTCGATCAGCACCTCGACCGTGTCGCCGTCGACGACGCGGGTGACCAAGGCGATGGCGCTCGTCGGCCCGGCCGCGGGGCGGAGCAGCTCCTCCCAGGGCCGCAAGAGAAGAAGCGCGGCCGCCACCAGGACGACCGCGCTTCCAAAACTCCCCCTCATCTCTACCTAAGGGCTGGGCGTCGTCAGTCACCCCTGTTACGTTTGCTCCGCGGGGCATGGGAAGCCGGGGCCCACTCAGTCGAAAGCAGCTGCTGATCCTGCTCGGGGTCGCGGCGCTCGCCTTCGATATCGCGCTGGTCTTCCTCGACCGGAAGATGATCGACGCCGGCGGCCCCTCGATCCTCGACTTCGAGTTTGCCGGCAGCGAGCAGCGGGCGGCGACGATCATGGCCGAATGGGGGGCAGGCGGCCGCGACTACGCGCGCGCTTCGCTCTGGATCGACTACGGCTTCATGCTGAGCTACGGGAGCTTCTTCGCGCTCGCCGCACTGGCCACGCGCGACTTCGCGAGGCAGAACGGCTTGCGCCGGCTCGCCGCGGTGGGTCTCCTCGCCCCGCTGGCCGCACTCGCGGCGGCCTGCTTCGATGCGGTCGAGAACGCCTTCCTCCTGCTGACCCTTGGGGGTCATGGCGGCAGCTTCGGGCCGCCGATCGCCACCGTCTGCGCGAGTCTGAAGTTCGCGCTGATCGCCTTCGCGGTGCTCTACGTGCTCTGGGGCCTGCTCGCGCGCCTGAACTGGACGCGAGCGCGCTCGCGACGTTGACCATGCTGGAGCGTCGTCAATGTCGCGAGCGCGTGCGGAGGCGTCGCTACGGGGTGCGGCGCACGTTGGAGAGCAGCGTCTCCTTGATCTGGCCGATGATCTCCAGCGCCTCGTTCCACTCGCGCTGCCAGACGTTGCGGCCGAAGATGACGCCGGAGCCGCCGGCCTCCATCACCTCGCGGGTGTGGTTGAGGACGGTCTCGTCGTCGGTCTTCGAGCCACCCGAGAGGACGACGAGGGCGCGGCCGGCCGATTCGACGCACTGGCGGATCGCCTCCGCCTGGTCGACCTCCATCTCGTTGTAGGGGGCCTGGGCGTCCTTGTCCTTGGCCGGGTCGGGCTTCGGCATGTTGAGCTTGACCACGTCGGCGCCCATCTCCATCGCCAGACGAGCGGCGTAGTCGATCGCGTAGAAGGAGTTGGCGCCGCCCTTGGCGTCGACCGCTTCGCCGCGCGGGTAGGACCAGATCACCAGCGGCATGCCGAAGCGGTCGCAGTCCTGGCGCACCTGGCGCAGCTGGGCGAGGTCCTCGTCCTGGCGCGGCGAGCCGACGTAGAGCGTGTAGCCGATCGCGTCGGCCCCCAGCCGCACCGCGTCCTCGACGCTGGCGTTGCAGGAGGAGAAGGCCTTGGCGGAGGAGGGGATGTCGGTCTTGCCGTTGACCTTGAGGATCAGCGGCACGCGGCCCGCGTAGTCCGGGTAGTACTTCTCCGCCATGCCGATCTGGCAGGCGAGGGCCGAGTAGCCGGCCTCGGCGGCGAGCCGGAACTGGTAGTCGGGATCCTTGGAAGCGGGGTTGGGGAAGAAGTCGCGCGGGCCGTGCTCGATGCCCTGGTCGATCGGCAGCAGCATCAGCGTTCCGTTGCCCGGGCCGAACTCGAACAGCAGCCGGTGCAGGCGGGCCCGTTTGCCGGGCGGCAGGGTCGCAAGCAAGGATTTCTGCTCGGTCAGGCTCTTCAACTCCACGTGATTTTCCTCCTCGAAGACGGGTGTCCCCGGAGTATGCCACCGCAAACGGGTGTGGCCCCCTCCACACGAGGGGTATTCTCGGTACATGAGTGAGACTGAGCTCAGCGTCATCTGCAAGAACTGCGGATCGGAGGTCAGTCCCTACGTCACCGAGTGCCCCTACTGCGGGGCGCGGCTGCGCAAGCGGGCGCCGAAGCTGGAGCGGCGTGGGGACGCGCTCGAGGCGCAGCGGCCGCGCCGTCGCCGCCGTCGCCTGCTGCCGCGCCGCCCCTCGCTCGGCCCGATCGCGCTCGCCGACCGTCCCTACGCGACCTTGGCGGCGATCCTCGCGCCGGCGATCCTGCTGATCGTCCAGGAGGCGAGCGGCGGTCGCCTCGTCGGCTTCGGCGGCATCCTCGTGCCGGGCGTCGAAGACTGGTGGCGCTACTTCACCGCGCCCTTCGTCTACGGCGACGTCGGTTACCTGTTCGTCGTCGCCCTCGCTCTGGCGATCTTCTCGACCGGGGTCGAGCGCCGGCTCGGCAGCGTGCCGACCGCGGTCCTGCTGCTCGCCACCGGGGCGCTGGGCGCGCTCGCCGCGACCGGCGTCGCCAACGCCCGCGAGGAAATCACCTTCGTGGTCGGCGGCAACGGGATGGCGCTGGGCATGCTCGCCGCCTGGTTCGCGTTGCGCCGGGCCGAGGCCCGTGGCGCGATCGACCAGGAGTACGACAAGATCGGCGTCCTCGTTTGCGCCGTCGTCCTGCTGGCGCTGCCGATCTTCGCCCCCGCTGCCGATCCGGTCGCCTGCGTCGCCGGTGGCCTCGCCGGCGGTCTCGCCGGGTTGCTCGCCGCCGCGATGCGCCCCGGCCAATAGGCATTAGGCTGCCCCGGTGCCGGACGAGAGCGAGTTCGACGCCGCGATCGAGCGGTTGCTGGACCCCGAGCGGTTCTCGGAGGCCGAGCGAGTCGTCGCCCAGGCGGCACCGCAGCTGCAGAAGGTGTTGGCGACCGCGCTCGCCGAGGGCGGCTGGTTCGGCGAGCCGCACGAGGCGGAGGCCCTGAAGGCCGCGACCGTGCCCGATCCCGACGAGCGGATCGCCGCCGTCCGTGCGCTGCTCGCCGAGGAGGCGCGGATGGGGATGATGGTTGGCGTCGCGGTCGGCTGGGCACTGAAGGAAGAGATGACCGACCTGGACCCAAAGGGAGAGCGCTGAGATGGAGATCAAGTACCACGGACATTCCTGCTTCGAGCTGAGCGACGGCGAGACGACCATCCTGGTCGACCCGTTCCTGAAGCCGAACAACCCGGCGGCGGTGGCCACCGCCGCCGACGTCAACCCGACCCACGTCGCGATCAGCCACGGCCACGCAGACCACATGGCCGACGCGCTGCCGGTCGCCAAGCGCACCGGCGCCCACTGCGTCGCTGTGGTCGAGATCGCCGAATGGCTGAAAGGCCATGGCGTGGAGGCGCTCAGCGACCCCAACCTCGGCGGCACGGTCAGCTTCGAGTGGGGCTGGATCAAGCTCGTGCCCGCCTGGCACACCAGCACGATCGCCGGCTCGGCGGAGGCGCCGTTCAGCGCCGAGCACGGGGTCCCGATCGGCACCCCCGCGGGCCTGCTGATCAACCTCGGCGGCGAAACCGTCTACCACGCCGGCGACACCTGCCTGTTCAGCGACATGAAGCTGATCGCCGAGCGCAACCCGGTCGACGTCGTGATGCTGCCGATCGGCGGCCACTACACGATGGACCGCCACGACGGCGCGGTCGCCGCCGAGTTCGTCGGCGCCGGCACGGTGATCCCGATGCACTTCGACACCTTCCCGCCGATCGAGACCGACACCGACGCCTTCAAGGCCGAGGTCGAGTCGAAGACCTCCTCGAAGGTCGTCGTGCTGGCCCCGGGCGAGACGCACTCGACCTGAGCTCAGAGCGAAAAATGCGACTGGCTGACTGGCCAGTTCGCTGTTAGGCTCGACTCGATCGTCGATTTCGACGGAGGGAGAGGGAGATGGAGGCGAGACAGGCGTCCGGCACCCAGCCGCGGACCGAGCGCGCCGATTTCCAGGCGACCGCGGACCCGGCGCTGATCGAGGCGGCCGATCGCACGGCCGATATCAAGCTGCTCGACTACGGCGAGCTCTACGACCTCTGGGAGCGCCAGCAGTGGCAGACCCAGGAACTCGACTTCAGCCGCGATCTCGAGGACTGGCACGAGCGCATTCCGGCCGAGGAGCGCTTCCAGCGCATGTACGGACTCTCCTCGTTCTTCATCGGCGAGCAGAAGGTCGCCGAGGAGCTTGGTCCGATCATGCGCGCGGCGCCGACCGAGGAGCAGAAAATCTTCCTCTGCACCCAGATCGCCGACGAGGCCCGGCACGTGCGCTTCTTCGAGTGCTTCTACCGCGAGGTCGGCGTGCTCGAGGCCGACGGCCTCGCCGAGATGCTCGCCGAGACCTCGTCTCACCTGAACGACAACTTCGGCCGCCTCTTCGACGAGATGCTCGGCAAGCGGACCGCGCGGCTCTCCGCCGAACCGGAGGACACCGAGGCGCTGGTCGAGGCGGTGACGCTCTACCACATGGTCATCGAGGGGATGCTGGCCCTCACCGGCCAGCACTTCATCATGGACTTCAACGAACGCGAAGGCACGCTGCCGGGCTTCGTCGAGGGGTTCCAGAACGTCGCCCGCGACGAGCACCGCCACGTCGCCTTCGGCTCGGTCTTCCTGCGCGAGAAGGCGCGCGAGGACGAGCGCTACAAGCAGGCGATCCAGCGCACCCTGGAGGAGTCGCTGCCGATCGCCGAGAACGTGCTGCAGCCGCCCTGGGCCGAGGACGAGGACGCCGACTTCGAGCTGTTCGGCTACTCGCTCGAGGAGACGCGCGAGTTCGCCGGCACCTGCCTGATGCGGCGCCTCAAAGTCATCGGGCTGAGCTGAGCCGCCGAGGAGCTATTCGAGCTTGCCGGCGGCGGGGTCGGCGGAGCCGTCTTCGCTCGGCGGGACGCCGGCGCTGGCGTCGTCGCTCGGAGCCGGTTCGGCCGGCGGCGGGGGCGGCGGCGCCGGGGGCGCTGCGGCGGGCGGGCTCGGCGGCGCGCTGGGCGAGCCGCCGACCGTGACGACGACGGTGCCCGTGTTGGTGTGGTGGGCGCCGGCGCTCGCCGGCGACTCGGACGGCACCGCGGCGGAGAGGCTCTCGCCGTCCGGATCGCCGATCACCGACTTGCCCGCCTCGCCTTCGTCTTCGGTGACGGGCAGCGCTTCCGCTTCCTCTTCGACGGGAACTTCGCTGGCCGGCACCGGCTCGGCCGCGGGCTCTTCGACCGGCGGTTCGGCGGGCGGCGCTTCTTCGGCGGCGAAAGCGGCGTGGCCGGTTTCGATCGCCGGCACGACCGTGGCGGGCGCTTCCGCGTAGCCAGCCGAGGCGACCTTCGCCGGGACGTTGTTCTCGCCGCTCGGCGTGCCCTGGTTCTGCTTCATCTCGACCGCGGCGCCGGCGGTGATCACCGCGGCGGTGAGGGCGCCGGCAACCGCCTTGGTGCCGATCGCGCCGCCGATCGCGCCGAGGCCGCCGGCCGCGCCGCCGGTTCCGATCATCGCTCCGACCCCGCCAACCGCGCCGGCACCGGCGGCTCCGGCGCCGGCCGCACCGGCCGCGCTGGCTCCGCCGGCGCTGCTCGCCCCGGCGCCGCCGAGGCCGAGCTTGCCGAGGATGAAGCCTTTGAAGGCGATCAGCGGCCCGACCGGGAAGAGCGCCGCCAGCATCTTCTCGTTGGAGCGGACCTTGGAGCGGAAGTCGGCGCACTCCTCGCACTCGCGGATGTGGCGGCGGACCGGCGCCGAGACCTTGCGCAGGCCCTCGGCCGCTTCGGAGAGCTCGACGTGGACCTCGTTGCAGGTGAGCAGCCGGGCCTGGCTGGCCTCGGCCAGCGAGATCCGCGCCCGCACCAGCAGCGACTTGACCGAGGGGACGGTCGTCTCCATCGCGGCGGCGATCTCCTCGTAGGAGAGCGCGTCCATCTCGCGCAACAGCAGGGCCGAGCGCTGCGTCTCGGGAAGCTTGTTGACGTCGCCGAGGATCTGGCGGAACTCCTCGCGGTTGTGGACGCGCTCGGCGGTCGAGGAGGCCTCGACGGCGGGCACCATGTCCATCGATTCCTGCGCGTCTGCGGTCGGTTTGCGCAAATGGTTGAGGCAGCGGTTGCGGGCGATCCGGTAGAGCCACGGGCGCAGGTTGATCTCGCGCTCGTCGCGCAGCATCGCTTTGTAGGCGTTGACGAAGACCTCCTGCAGGACGTCTTCGGCGTCCTGGGTGGAGCCGAGCATCTGACGGCAGAAGCCGAGCAGCCGGCCCTGGTAGCGATCGACGATCGTCTCGAAGGCGCTGGCGTTGCCGGCGCGCACCATCGCGACCAGTTTCTCGTCGCCCTGCAGTTTGAGCAGGGGGGAGCGGCGGGCTAGAAGACCGCGGCGACTGGCGTGCGTTAGGGCTGATGCCTCCAAGCTCTCCTCCAGGGAAGGCGTTGTCTGTACTGAGGGACACCGTAACAGCGGCGGAGTTGCGCTCCGCGAACATTTATTGCCCTTTTATTCGCCGGGGAAAACGCTCTCAGCGGCTCTGCCGGCCGGATACCATCGCCTGGCCCGGGTGGCGAAACTGGTCATACGCGGCGCCCTTAAAAGGCGCTGCCCCTCAGGGGGCGTGCGGGTTCGAGTCCCGCCCCGGGCACTCGCGTACCTATAGGCTCAGCCGCTATGGACGAGCACGGGGGGCGGATCGTCGCCAGGGTGATGAAGTCGCGCGGGGTCGACTGCCTGTTCACGCTCTCCGGCGGCCACATCTTCCCGATCTACGACGGCTGCAAAGAGCACGGCATCCGGATCCTCGACGTGCGTCACGAGCAGACCGCGGCCTTCGCCGCCGAGGGGATGGCGAAGGCGACGCGGACTCCCGGGGTGGCGGCGCTGACCGCCGGGCCGGGGGTGACGAACGGGCTCAGCGCGATCGCCGGCGCCCAGGCCAACGGCTCGCCGATCTGCGTGCTCGGCGGGCGCGCGCCGGAGATGCGCTGGGGCTCGGGCTCGCTCCAGGAGATCGACCACCTGCCCTTCGTCTCGCCGCTGGTCAAGTCGGCGGCGACGGTCAAGGAGCCGGGAAGGATCGCGGCGATGACCGCCGAGGCGCTCGACCACGCCGCGGCGGCGCCGAGCGGCCCGACCTTCCTCGACTACCCGATGGACGTGATCTTCAGCGAGGCCGAGGTCGAGATCCCGGCCGCGCCGGCGGCCGCCGGGGCCGAGCCGGCGAACGGGGTGGACGAGGCGGCGGCGTTGCTGGCCGGCGCCGAGCGTCCGGTCGTGATGGCAGGCAGCGGGCTCTACTGGGGGCGCGGGGAGGAGGAGCTGCGTGCGCTTGCCGAGGCGCTCGGCATCCCGGTCTTCCTCAATGGGCTCGGCCGCGGCTGTCTGCCGGCAGACCACGAGCTCGCCTTCAGCCGCGCCCGGGGCACCGCCCTGCAGGGCGCCGACGTCGCGCTCGTGGTCGGCGTGCCGATGGACTTCCGGCTCGGCTTCGGCGGTAGCTTCGGCGGCGAGACGAAGATCGTCCGCGTCGACGTCGCGCCGAACGCGCTCACCGCCAACCGGCTGCCGGACGTCGACCTGGTCGGCGACCTGCGGGCGACGCTCGCGGCGCTGCGCGAAGCGGTCGGCGAGGTCGAGTCGCGGACGCGCGCCTGGGTGGAGCAGCTCGGCAACGTCGAGGCCGAGAAGCGCGGGGCCGAGCGGGCCGAGCTCGACGACCCGCGCTCGCCGCTTCACCCGGTGCGGATCTACCGCGAGCTCGGCGAAGTGCTCGACCGCGACGCGATCGTGGTCGGCGACGGTGGCGACTTCGTCTCCTACGCGGGGCGCTTCATCGACACCTACCAGCCTGGCTGTTGGATGGACCCGGGGCCATTCGGCTGCCTCGGCGCCGGGCCGGGTCAGGCGATCGGCGCCAAGGTCGCCCACCCCGATCGCCAGGTCTGCCTGCTGCTCGGCGACGGCGCCTTCGGCTTCGCCGGGATGGAGTTCGACACCATGGCCCGCCACGGGCTCGGCGTCGTCGGCGTGATGGGCAACAACGGGATCTGGGCGCTCGAGCACCACCCGATGAAGTTCCTCTACGGCTACTCGGTCGCGGCCGAGCTGCGACCGGAGACGCGCTACGACGAGCTGGTCGAATCGCTCGGCTGCGACGGGATCCTGGTCCGCCACCCCGACGAGCTGCGACCAGCGCTGGAGCGCGCGTTCGAGTCCGGTCGGCCGACCCTGGTCAACGTGCTCACCGACCCCGAGGTCGTCTACCCGCGCAAGTCGAACCTCGCCTAGTTAGTCAAGCCCTTGCTGAAGCGGGCTCAATTTGGCCTGGCTGGCGCACCAATTTAGTCCCGAGTAGGGCGATCCCCCCAGAAACGAGAATCGGCCGCCATTGCTGACGACCGATTCAAGCTGGTCCCTCAGGACGGGCAGGGGTACGTCTTCAGGGACCATTTATTTGATGGGCTCAGACGGCGGGAGGCGCCATGATGCGGCAATCGCCTAAGCCCTGTAATCGGGTCCAGAGCGAGGAAAACCCCTCTCCGTCCCCGATGTGGCGATTATCCGCTCGACTATCCGATGCGTCTAGTCGCCGTGAAACAGCGTACCAAATTACCGGTAGTCGCCTGCTACTCATTTCTCGTTGTTCCAGCCTTGGGGTAGCCCATTTGGCCTACCGCGAGGTCCTCGTCCTGCCACCTGGTACCGAGAAGTTCTTCGACCTTATGGCGAAGTTTCTTACTTCGGCTCAGCGGCCGCAAGCGCCGTTCCGTAGAGGATGTCGTGCTCGGAGACGGCGATCCGCTCGAGCCCGAACGCTCGCATCGCCTCGACCAGGATGACGACGCCGGCGACGATCGTCGGTGCCCTGTCTGGGTGAAGACCGGGGATCTCGACCCGCTGGGCGAGCGGGGCGGAGGCCAGCAGCGAGAGCATCCGTTGGATGGAGGGCAGCTCGAGCTCGTGCCCGTGGACGCGCTCGGGGTCGTAGGGGACGAGCTCCATCTCGACCGCGGCCAGCGAGGTCGGCGTGCCGGCGACGGCGATCCCCGCCTCGGCCCTGACGCCGGCCGCGGTCGCCGACTCGATCAGGCCGCGCACGTCGGCCGCCAGCCCTTCCAGCTCGGTCGCGGTAGGGGGGTCCGAGGCGACGTGGCGCTCGGTGTGGCGGACGACCCCCGCCTGCAGCGAAGTGTGGAAAGAGACCTGGTTGCCCTCGCCGACGATCAACTCGGTCGAGCCGCCGCCGATGTCGATGACCAGCGTCGGCACCGTCGGCGGCTCCTCGGAGCTGGCCCCGAGGTAGGTGAGCCGGGCCTCTTCCTCGCCGTCGAGGACGCGGGCCGAGAGCGCGAAGCGCTCGCGCAGCTCGGCGATGAAGGCAGCCCCGTTCTCGGCGTCGCGCACGGCGCTGGTCGCGATCGCGTCGACCGCCTCGACTTCGAGCCCGCCGAGCGCCTCGACGTACTCGCCGACCGCCTCGCAGGCGTCCTCGATCGCCTCGGCCGAGAGCCGACCCGAGAGATCGACGCCGCGGCCCAGCCGCGTCACCGTGCTGCGCCGCTCGACCGGCGAGACCCGCCCGCCGGCGACATCGGCGACCAGCAGCCGCGCCGAGTTGGTCCCGACGTCGATCACCCCGACCCGTTTGGATCCCTCCACCATTGGCCGCCAACTCTAGAGCCGCCCAAAGCCGCGATGTCTCTTGCGCATTCCGCTTGGGGCCTCGCCCCGCGCAGCCCCGTTGCTAGTATCGACAGACCGCCGCGGGGTGGAGCAGCCAGGTAGCTCGTCGGGCTCATAACCCGAAGGTCGCAGGTTCGAATCCTGCCCCCGCTATAGTACGAAAGGCCCGCATATGCGGGGCTTTCGTCTTTTTTGGGGCGCAGACAACAGAGTTCAAAATGGCCCTGGGGCAACATGAGGTCTGAGGAGGATGGTTCCGACCCCCTTGTGTGCCGTCCTCGGGTCCATCTGCTTTGACGCCAATTGGCAGTCTCCAGGCGGCTCAAGACGCGCGGCGCCTTGCACCAAGACGACGCCAATGAGAGACGACGCCCGCAGTTGACCGTTCGGGGCGGCGTCGTTGTTTCTCTTCGGCTCCCGCCCCCCCCGGGGGGGGGGCGATCATCGCCGCTGAAGACTGACTTCGCGACAGTCCCCGCCCGTTCTGGTGTCGGTGGTCGTCAACCGTCCGCCTGCGGGTCAGAAAACCACACCGTTTATCGCTGGCACGATCCCGCAATTAGTGTGAATTAACTGCCGCCTGGGGTGGGCTGCGGGCTGATCGTCCCTACACTCCTCCGCGGCCGCAAAGGTCCCACACGAACTCGCAGGAGTCAGGATGCTAAAGAGTGCGCCAGAAGTAATTGAGGAAATCTTTGTTGCCAGCGAAGCCAACGAGGAGACGGCAGCGGTGACTCCGGCCCTGCGCGCCCTCTGGGAGGCGCAGAACTGGTCAGAGCAGGCCATCGAGGCGGCGACGCTGGCAGGTGGGGGTAGCGGTGAAGCTGCGGCGTCTTGAGATCGAGGGTTTCCGCGGCGCCCCTCGTGTCTTCCCGGTAACGCTTCGCGAGCGCACGCAACTGATCTTCTCCGAGAACGGGCGGGGCAAGTCAACGATCGCCGATGCCCTCGAGTTGCTCGGCAGTGGAGACCTGCTCGATTTTCACCGTGAGGGCTGTGGCCTCGACGCCGCGATCAACCTTGATGTGGCCGACGAAGCCCGGATCGAGGTCGACCTGGTCGATCCAGCCGCCCACTTGCGGCGTAGGCTGACCAAAGCAGGCGCTAGCCCACTTGAGACGGACCCAGAGGAAGTTGAGGTGCCGCCGATCCCGATCTTGCGCCAGTCGACGATCACTGCCTTCATGCAGCAGACGGCGGGGGAGAAGCGGCAGGCGCTGTTGGAGCTGCTCGACCTCGACGCCCTGAACGGGTTTCGCGCGACGCTGCGAAAAGCGCTCGGGGACGCGAAAGAGAGGCGCAAAGCCACGGTGCGTTCACGCGATGAGGAGAGGGCGACGCTCACCGCGCTTTTGGAGGGCGTCGAGCTACTAGTCCGCGCTCGCGATCTGATCACAAAAGCAAAGCTTGAGGCGACCGTCTCCTCCGAGTCGGAGCTTGATGGGCTCGCGCTTCGGCTTCCCCCCGGTGAGCCCAACCGCGAGGCGCCGCTCACTGAGCTGACCCGCGCCCTGCAGGCACTGCCGGAGGATCCGGCGGTGGGCTGGAACGAGGCGGTCGCCGACGAGGGAACCCGTAGCGCCGAGGCGCTCTCGGCGCTCCTAGAGCAAGGTAGGCGGGTACTTGAGGAGGAGTGGGATGCAGATGCCTGCCCTCTTTGCGAGGTAGAGCAGGAACGCGATCAGCTGAGCGCGCAGGTAAAGACCCGGGCCGAAGCGCTCGCCGAGTCGCGGGCGAAAGTGGCGACGCTTCGGGGTGCACTGGAGGACGGCCGTCGCGCCACCTCGGTCCTTGCCCGGGCGATCGGCCAAGTGATCGCGGTTGCACCGCAGGGAGGCTGGCCGCAGGAGGACGCGCTCGAGGAGGCGAAGACTGGGCTTGAGGCCTATGTTGCGAGGCTCGAGAACGCCGCCTCCGACTTCTCTCCGGCCCCGGCTTTTCCCGAGCTGGGTGTCGATCTTGCCGTGCTGATGCCCGAGCTGCACGCTGCTGCCGCGCCGAAGGAGTCCCCAGAGCTAGCGGCGCTTCAGAAGCTGAATGAGCTCCAGAGCCAGCGGCGCCGGCTTGCGACCCGCAGTGCCGCCGCGGAGGCTGCGATCGCTGCGGAGGCGGCGTTGAATCGTCTCCTCGAGATCGCCGACGGGCGGATCAAGGCCGCGGTCGAGGAAGCGCTTGGCGTGATCGAAGAGCTGGTGGAGCGCTACTTCGGGATGCTCATGGCCGACCCGATCTACAGCGATGTGAAGCTCGTTTATGCCCCGCGTCGGAGCGGCCAGGTCGAGTTCGAAATTAACCTCGGCCCCCATGCGGTCAACCCACCGCAGCGGGTCATGAGCGAGTCGCAGCTGAACGCACTCGGTCTTGCACTCCTGCTGGCCCGGGTAAAGCAATCGGAGACGCCCTGGCGTGCCCTCGTCCTCGACGACGTTGTCAACTCCTTCGACTCTCCTCACCGTGGTGGCTTGATCCGCCTGTTGCTGACCGAGTTCGCCGACTGGCAGTTGATCATGCTGAGTCATGACTCTCTCTTCCGCGACATCGCACTGAGGGAGGCTTCAGGGGAGTGGGGTTTCATGGAGATAAAGACCTGGACGCGCGAGGGCGGTCCGGTGCTAGGGGAGGGCGATCCATTGAATCGCCTTGAGGCGGGTCTTCAACAGGGCGAGACCGCTGCGGCGCTCGGCGGCTATGCACGCCGTGCGCTCGAGCACAACCTGAGCCGAGCCGTGGCAAAGCTTAAGTACCAGATTAGATTTGACCCGGGCGGCCGCTACACGGCCCACGATTTCCTCGGTGCCCTGCGCTCGGGTCTCGCCGAAAAGGGCTCTCCGCTGGCGGGTTCTGATGTGCTTGGGCGGATTGCGAGCGGTGACTACATGGCGACGCGAACCGTCCACAACCGCCCCGACGTCCCGGAGGCGAGCACCCATGATCTGAGCCGCCTCGTTGCCGACCTTCGTGACCTCGACGCTTTGCTTCGTTGCGAGAACTGCGTCAAGCCAATCTGGTTCGCGGAGACGCCGAACGGGCATCAATGCGAATGCTCGGCGCTAAAAGGGTGAGATCCAAGGTTTCTGTCGAGCCGATGTGCAGATCCGACTGCTCGACTTTGATCTACCTCCACGGCGTTCGTGTTGGACTTTAGGTACTGTCCGATATTCACGGAAGATCAAGCCATGGAGGTGTCGCTGTGCCGGAATATTGTGTGAACAAGAACGCTCAGCCGGGAACCGGCGATCATGAGGTTCACGACCTGAGTTCACAGCAGGGCTGTCTGCCAAACCCCGAGAACCGGTTGAGCCTCGGAACGTTTTCGTCCTGCGGAGCGGCGGTCGAAGCCGCCAAGCAGCACTACAACGACGTAAATGGGTGTTACTACTGCGCCAACGAATGTCACACGACGTGAGCATTTGGGTTAAGTGCCAGTTTTCCGAGCTGCATCCGCCCCTGTAGGTAGCGGAACCCGATGTCAGTATCCATGCACGCCAACACTGTTGCCCGCCTTGAGAAGGAGATCGCTGGCTTTCAGAAGAAAGCCGGGGAAGAGCGGTCAAGGGCTGCCAAGGAGCGGCAGGCTGCGAACGGCAAGCTACGGGGGATCGGTAAGCACACGAGCGATAGTCAGCGACTGGGAAAGGAAAAGGACGCTGCTCGCCACGAGGAACGTGCGGCAAGCCACGATGTAAAGGCAGCGGGGTTTGCTGACCAGGCGGCGAAAAAGGGCGACCAGTTGCAGCGGGCGCGTGTATCGCTGCAACGCGCGCAAGCAACCGAGGACCGTCGCGATGAGGCGAAGCGCAAGCAGGCGCTCGATCGCGAAAAGCGGGAGTTGGCGGAGATCGAGAGGCGCCGGCGCCGGGTTCAGTCGATGCCGAGCTTCGAGCCGCACGCCGTGCCGATGCTCGGTGAGCCGATAGTTCCTGCCGGCGAGCCGATCTCACCCCGCGGACGTCCGGTGGCGCCCGCTGGTGAGTCCGATGCGCCTGTCTTCGACGTCTGCCTTTCGTTCGCCGGGGAGCAGCGCTCCTACGTCGAGCTTGTTGCCCGCGGCCTTAAGGAGCGCGGCTACGCGGTCTTCTACGACGCCGACGAGCAGGCAGACCTATGGGGCAAGGATCTCACCGAGCATTTCGAACACGTCTATCGCGTTGCTTCGCGTGCGTGCGTCATGTTTATCTCCAAGGAGTACGCCGAGAAGCCCTGGACTAAACACGAGCGCCGCAGCGCTCTTTCTCGTGCGCTGGAGGAGGACGAGTACGTGCTCCCCGCGCGCTTCGATGGCACTGAGCTTCCGGGCTTGGGTCCCGCGATCGGCTACATCGATCTGGCTGAGTTCGCACCCGCCACCCTCGTCGATCTCCTAGCCGAGAAGCTAGGGGAGCCACAAGGCACGCGCCGCTGATCTGAAGACAACAAGTTGAGTCCGAGGTCAGAGCTAATGTCGCGCCTGAATGGGCAAACAGCCGAGAGCTTGGATTGTGGATTTCGACAGCGAGGCGGTTATCGACTTCGAGGAGGTCAAGTCCCGCGGTGAACGCAAGGCGGTCTTCAACGTCGTGCAGAAGCTGAAGGATCTGGGGTCGGATCTGCCGTCGCCGCATATGAAGTCGTTGAAGGGCGAGGCGAATCTGTTTGAGCTGCGGCCGAAGCAGGGGGCCTGCGAGGCTCGGCCGATTTATGCGCGGTTTGGCAGCCGGTTTGTGGTTCTGGCGGTGGCCGCGAAGAAGAAAGACTTCGATCGGGCGGTCGTGGAAGCGCGCGATCGCCTGAAGCGCCACGGTTGACAATTGATAATAGAGCTATTATCATGGTCGCGATGGCGGTTTCACGCAAGAACTTCGATGCTCTCTTGGCTGAGGAGCAGCTGGCCGATCCGAGTTTTCGGGCAGAGTGGCAGAGGCTCGCTCCTGCGCGGGAGTTTGCGGCAACGCTGCTGCGTTATCGCGCCGAGCACAAGCTGAGCCAGAGGGCTCTGGCGAAGAAGCTGGGCGTTTCGCAGCCCCGCGTCGTCAAGCTCGAGTCCGGGGAGCACAACCCGGAGGTCGACACCATCATCAACGCGGTTCGGCGTCTGGGGATCGAGTTTGTGCTTGACGTGGCGCCCGTGGGCCGCAAGCCGGCGCTCGTGACGGCACGTGCCCAGAGGAGCGGGGCGATCGCCCACGACGATGTCTCGGTCGTAGCGGCTTCGTCGGTATAGCTCTCCCTAGCTCGCGAAATCGCCGCCGCCATTGCGAGGTCGCATCTGCTTCATCCGCTCGGCAGAATTGCCTCCACGGGGGCGGGCGTGTTGCAGCAAGGTCCGCATCTCCGTCGCTCGGGTGGGTCGGCGGCGCAGGCGAGCGCAGACAACAAACCTCTTCATATTCATCATTATGGCTCGCGGATAACGAAGCCGCGCCGGGTGCCCTGCTGGGGCAACGAATGGGGCAACATGCCCCACAGATTCCAGCCGATCTCCACGTAGTTCGATCTCGCGAATTCGGCTTGAAACCTAGCTCCACGTAGTCCAGCCGATCCGACGGATCAAGCTCATAACCCGAAGGTCGCAGGTTCGAATCCTGCCCCCGCTATGGACGAATTCTGCGACCCCCCCCCGCCAGGGCGGGTCGCTTTTTTTACGGGTCAGGTACGAGATCGCTGCTGAGACAGCGCGCGAGCTGGGCAAGCCCTCACAGTTAGCTCCCGCCGTCCCCCTGGGACTCCAGCCGCGCCGCCTGGCGGGCGAGCTCGCGGCCCGCGATCACCGTCATATGGACCTCGTCGGCGCCGTCGGCGATGCGCAGGGCCCGCCCGTGCACCCAGAGGCGGCTGAGCGGCGAATCGTCGGTGAGGCCGAGCGCCCCGTGGACCTGGATCGCCCGGTCGACGACGGCGACCGCCATGTTCGCGGCGACGATCTTGATCATCGAGATCTCCCGCCGGGCCGCCTTCTTGCCGCGCGCGTCGATCGAGGCGGCGGCGTGCAGGGTGAGCAGCCGGGCCTGGTCGATTTCGATCCGCGATTGGGCGATCATCGCCTGGACCATCTGCTTGTCGGCGAGCTTGGAGCCGAACGCCTCGCGCCGCAGCGCCCGCTCGCACATCAGGTCGATCGCCCGCTCGGCGCTGCCGATCGCCCGCATGCAGTGGTGGATGCGGCCGGGGCCGAGCCGATCCTGGGCGATGACGAAGCCGGCGCCGCGCTCGCCGAGCAGGTTGGCGGCGGGCACGCGGCAGTTCTCGTAGCGGATCTCGCAGTGGCCGCCACCGCCCGAATGGCCGAACACGCCGACCGAGCGGACCAGCTCGAAGCCGGGGGTGTCGGTCGGCACCAGGATCATCGAGGCGCGTCGGTGCGGCGGCGCGTCGGGGTCGGTGACCGCCATCACGATCGCCACGCTGGCGCCGACGGCGCCGGTGGTGAACCACTTGCGCCCGTCGATCACCCACTCGTCGCCCTCGAGCCGGGCGGTGGTCCTCTGTGTGGTCGGGTCGGAGCCCGCCACCTCGGGCTCGGTCATCGAGAAGCAACTGCGGATCTCCCCTTCGAGCAGCGGCTCGAGCCAGCGCTGCCGCTGCTCCGGGGTGCCCTGCTCGATCAGGATCTCGATGTTGCCGGTGTCGGGCGGGGCGCAGTTGAAGGCGATCGGCGCCACCAGGGGGCTGCGCCCCATCTCCTCGCAGAGGTGGCTGTACTCCCAGTTGCTGATCCCGGCGCCGTGCTCTTCGCCGGGGAGGAAGAGATTCCACAGCCCCTCCGCCCGCGCCTGCGCGCGGAGCTCCCGGATCGCCTCCGGGTAGACGCAATCGCGACTGGTTTCCGCGTCGATCGCATGCCCGACGCTCTCCTCGGCGGGCAGGACCCGCTCGGCGACGAAGGCGCGGAGCGCCTCCAGCAGGGGCTCGAAGCGCTCGCTCGGGGTGACGGTCCCGGCGGGTACGAAAGTGCCGATCGCCGCCCGCCGGTCGGTCATACGGGCAGGGCCCGCTCGATCAGCGCCGCCGCGTCGATCCCGGCCGGCAGCGTCCCGTACCTGCCGCCGCCGCAGCCCGCTTCGAGGTGCGCTCCGCAGTAGGCATCGGCGACCAGGTGCGGCGCGTGCCGGCTCAGCATGCTCGCCTGGAAGGCGACCGCCATGTCGCCGACTACGCGCCGGGCCAGGAATTGCGGGTCCTCGCTCTCGGCGAGGCCGACGAGCGTCTGCTTCAGCGCGTCGAGATGCCGGTCGAGGCGCGGGTCGGCCCCGCGGGCACGCTCGCACTCGGCGATCAGCATCGGCACCGCTTCCGGGCTCTTCGCCATCGTCCGCAGCACGTCGAGGGCGACGACGTTGCCGGAGCCCTCCCAGATCGAGTGCACCGAGGCGTTCCGCAGCAGGCGCGGCATTTCGGAGGCCTCGCTGTAGCCGTTGCCGCCGAGGCACTCCATCGCCTCGGCGACGAACGGAGTCACCCCGCCGCAGCCCTGGTACTCCATGATCGAGGTCAACAGGCGCCGCAGGGGCGAGTCGAATTCCTCGTAGGCGGAGGCCAGGTACACCGCGGTCATCGTCGCCGCCTCGGACTGGACCGCGAGGCTGGCGAGGACGTTCGCCATCAGCGGCTGCTCGACCAGCGGCCGGCCGAAGGCCGAGCGGCCACGACAGTGGTGGATCGCCCGGATCAGCGCCGCCCGCATCTCCGGCGCCGCGGCGGGGCCGAGGCGGGCGTGCCCGAGGTTCCGCATCAGCGGGTCGAAACCCTCGCCCTCCTCACCGACGAGCCAGCCGCGGACGCCCTTCAGCTCGATCTCGGCCGTGGGCAGCGTGCGGGTCCCGAGCTTCTCCTTCAGGCGGACGATCTCGACTCCCTCGCCGCGCTCGATCAGGAAGCAGGTGAGGCCCTGGTCGGTCTGCGCCACGGTCAGGAAGGCGTCGCACATCGGCGCCGAGCAGAACCACTTGTGGCCCCAGATTTCATAGCTGCCGTCGCCCAGCGGCTCGGCCGTGGTGGTGGTCTGACGGAGGTCGGAGCCGGCCTGCTTCTCGGTGTAGGCCTGGCCGCAGAGAGCGCCCTTCTCGTAGTCGGGCGTGGTCAGCCGGTCGACCCACTCGGCGCCCTTCTCGCCGCCGTAGCGCTGCAGGGCCGGCACCGAGGAGAAGGTCATTATCAGCGGGCACATCACGCCGCTGTCGACCTGCGCCCAGAGGAACGCCATCGCCAGGCGGACCACCTGGGAGCCGGGGCTTGGGTCGCGCCAGGAGAAGGAGGGGACTTCACGCTCGACCGCGGTGCGCAGCAACCAGTGCCAGGAGGGGTCGCTCTCGACCTCGTCTATGCGGTTGCCGAAGCGGTCGTGCGTCTTCAACACCGGCGCGTGCAGCTCCGCCCGCCGGGCGTGCTCGCGGGCCTCCGCCGAACCGGCCACCTGGCCGATGTCCCGGACCCGGTCGACGCCCCAGCCGCCGCCGTGGCGGTCGAGCGCTTCGCGCAGCGCGACATCGGTGTCGAACAGGTTCATCTCCGGCAGTGGTGACGCCTGGTTGAAGACCCCCCGGCTTCGATCGGCCCCGGGGATGGTGTGGTCAATGGTCGCCATGGCTCCTCCTTCGACCGCCCCCTCGGGGCAGCGGTTCATCCGTGAGAGTGACCGTAGCAGAAAAAGATGTGACGTCATTTTTTTATTTGCTAGGTTTGCCTCGTGACTTCCACCCTCCCTTCGTCACCCACCACCCCCAAGGGCCAGGCCACCCGAGCCCGGCTCCTGCGCGCCGCGCGCGAGGAGGCGATCGCCAGCGGCAGCAGGGTCGAGATCGCCCAGGTGGCCCGGCGCGCCGGCGTCGTCCCCAGCGTCGTCCACCGTTACTTCGGCTCCAAGGCGGGCCTGGTCAGCGCGTTGATCGAAGAGTTCTTCGACCGCCTCCACGCCGAGGTCCTCGACGTCGACCTCGACGACGAGGGCACCTGGGCGCAGCACGAGTACCTGCGGCTGCAGCGCGGCGTCGCCTTCCACTTCGGCGACCCGCTGGCGCCGGTGCTCTACGCGCAGCTCGGCCGCGAGCCCGAAGTGGTGCAGACCGAACGCGAGCGGATCGCCACCGTCGTCGACGAGGCGGCCGCGAACATCCGCCGGGGACAACGGCGAGGCGAACTGCCGCGCAGGCTCGATCCCGAGCTGGCCGGCGCGGCGATGTTCGGTGCGATGCGGCAGGTGATGGTCGTGGCACTGGCGCGCTCGCCGCGTCCCAGGCAGCAAAGGGTGGTCGAGGTCTTGTGGCGTCAAGTGGCGGCGGCGGTCGGGCTCGATTCGAGCCGGACGCCCGGTAAATCACCAGCAGGGAGGAAGAGATGAGCGGCGAGCACTACGAGCACCTCCTCTACGAGAGGCGTGGGCCGGTGACCGTGATCACGATCAACCGCCCCGAGCGGATGAATGCGATCGGGCCCTTGACCCACGCGGAGCTGGTCGACGCCTGGAACCGCTTTCGGCTCGACGACGAGGCCAGCGTCGCCGTCCTCACCGGCGCCGGCGACCACGCGTTCTGCGCCGGTGGAGACCTCAAGGCCGCCTTCGCGGGAGAGCTCTTCAACGGCTCGCCGGAGGAGCTCGCCGCCCACGCTCGAGGCGAGCGCCCGGGGGTGCTCGGCCCCTCTCGCTGGATCGACATCAACAAGCCGACGATCGCCGCGGTCAACGGCGTCGCCTATGCCGGCGGTCTCGAGTGGGCCTGCTGGACCGACCTGGCGATCGCCGACCAGCGCGCGACCTTCGGCGTCACCTGCCGTCGCTGGAACATCGGTCTCGCCGACGGCGGCACCCAGCGGCTGCCGCGGATAGTCGGCTTCCGCCGTGCGATGGAGTTGATCGTCACCGGGCGGGTGATCGACGCGAACGAGGCTCGCGAGATCGGTCTCGTCAACGAGGTCGTTCCCGACGGCAAATGCGTGGAGCGGGCGATCGAGTTGGCCGAGTCGATCGCGGCGTTGCCCCAGCCGGCGATCCGGACCGACAAGGAGGCCGCGGTGCGTGGCTTCGGCCGGCCGCTCGACGAGGGCCTGCGGATCGAGGCCGAATGCTTCAACCGCCTGATCAGCTCCCCCGAGATCCTCGAGGGCGTGCGCCGGTTCAACGAGCGCGACCATCCCGACCGGCGGGCGGACGGCGAGCCGCTGACGGTCGGCCTGGCCCGGCCGGTCGGCGGCTGAGCGGAGGATCGCCGCGGACCGACATCGGCCCGCGGCGATCCTCCAGCCTCTAGGAGCAGACCACCCGGGCGTTCGCCCAGTCGGTGGAGAGGCTGGGGATCTCCTCCAACTCCCCTTCCAGCTCCACGGCCTTTGCGCCGCTGAGGTCCTCGTCGACCACGACCGGCGAACCTTTGACGACTCTCTGATCGAACACCGTCTCGCCGTCGACGACGATCCGAATCGGTAGCGAGGGTTTGAGCTGCCCGAATCCGAAGGCGTTGTCATCCACGCCGAGGACTGCGGTCAGCTTCGAGCAGCGCCCACCGAGGTAGTAGACCAAGTTCGATCCCGACCCGGTGCCGACGCCCTTGGCGTAGGTAATGCCGCCCAGGGTGATCGGTTTGTATTCCTGGATCAGACCGCGGCCAGGGATGAACGTCGAGATCAGCTGTTGGTCTTTATGGACTTCGCCTTCCAACAACGTCAACGGCAGGTCGCTGAGCCAACTCGTCGTCGTGGGGGCCGCGGGCGCGACGACGATCGGCCGCTTGCTGTCGAGGCCTTCGCGGTGCCAGCCGAGGCGGTAGCTGCCGGAGATCTCGACCGACTCCTTACCCGCTGATGCGCCGGGTGGCACGCTCAGCTTCCAGGTTGCGCTCGTGCTCGCGCCACCGGGCACGCTCGACCTCGGGCCCTTGATCTGTTTCACCTTCCAGCCGGAGGGAACGCTGAGCGTCAGCGCGACGTGGTTGATGGACCGCGTGCCGTCGTTCACCAGGCTTCCGGTGACGATGGTCGACTTGCCCGGCTCGACGTAGGTGCCGGTGACCGAGTTCGTCGCCGCGACGTGAGGCTGCTTCAGGCTCAGCAGCTGGCTCAGGACGCGGCGGGGTCGGGAGATCCGGTAGGCCGCCGTCCCGTGACCCTCGACGAAGGCGGTGAGCCGGTCGTTCACCTGTGAGCGCTCGTGCGACCAGAGATCCTTGACCACGTAGGTGCCGCGGCCGCCGATGCCGAGCGATCGCAGCGAGACGCTCTGCGTCACCGGTCCCCTGTCCTCGTTGAAGAACAACACGGCCTTGTCGCCGCGGGCCAGGTCCTTCACGAGGATCCACTGCTTGCCGACGTGCGAGAGCACCAGCGCAGGCTTGCCGAGCGGGTCCTGATCGATCGCGATCAAGTCGCGGTTGGTCAGGATCTCGAGGGTCGCGGGGCCAGCTTTGCGGATATCGGTCCCGGAGATCAACGGCGCCGCCATGAACGCCCAGAGGGCGAAGTGCGACCGGTACTCGGTGTCGGTCATGCCGCCGTTCCCCACCTCGAGCATGTCGGGGTCGTTCCAGGCGCCGGGGCCGGCGTGCTCTCCGAGGACGACGGTCGTCCGGAAGATCGAGGTGACCTTGGGCCAAATGTCGCGGATGTCGACGGTCGTCCGCCACAGGTGGCCGAGATTGCCCGCCCAGGTCGCCGGTTCGAACCTGCCCCACCCGCAAATGGCGTAGACGATGTCGCGATCGGTTGCCGCCAGGGCGTCAGCCATCCTTTTGTAGCGGGCGATGTACTGCTGCTGATTTTCGGCCGTCCCGGGAGGAGCGCCGCAGTTGTCGTACTTGAGGTAGTCGATCCCCCAGGAGGCAAACAGCTGCGCGTCCTGGGCCTCGTGTCCGTAGCTGCCGGGGTATCCCGCGCAGGTGGTCAAACCGGCGCTCTGGTAGATGCCGAGCTTGAGCCCTTTGGAGTGCACGTAGTCGGCCAGCGCTTTGATCCCTTTGGGAAACTTCGCCGGGTCTGCTTCGAGGTTCCCGTTCGCGTCCCGGGTTTTGCTCAGCCAGCAGTCGTCGATGTTGACGTACTCGTACCCGGCGGCCTTCATGCCGTTGGCCACCATGGTGTCGGCCGCTTCCTTGATCAGACCTTCGTTGACGGTGCAACCGAAGGCGTTCCAGGGGTTGAAGCCCATCGGCGGCGTGAGCGCGAGCCCATCGTCGCGTGCCGCCGCCGGGGCTGCGGCTATCAGCAGCGCGCACCCCAAGACCGCGATCGAAAGAGCACAGCGAAGTCTTCTCATCTCAGTTTCTCCTCCGGAATCCGCCGTAACCCTCGGCAGCTCGTGTTGGACCCGCCGACATTTCCCGATGCCGACCGCGCGGACGGTAGCACGAAAGTTCATCGCTTGATGTAGTTTGGCTGGCCAGCCTGGGGATTGCCGCGCGCGCCTACCGAGCCAGGTAGCCGCCATCGACCGGAAGGATCGCTCCGGTGATGAAGGAGGCGGCGTCGGAGGCGAGGAAGCAGATCGCCTCGGCCACCTCCTTGGGCTCGCCGAGCCTCCCCATCGGGTGCGCTGCCCGCATCGGCTCCACGTAATCCTCGGGCAGGGTCGCGACGGCCTCGGTTCGGATCGTGCCGGGGGCGACCGCGTTGACGCGGATGTTGCGCGGCGCCAGTTCGACCGCCAGGTGCTTGGTCAGGCCCGAGGCGACGAACTTGGCGGGGCCGTAGGCGGCCTGGTCGGTCTGGCCGGCGAGACCGGAGATCGAAGAGAGGCAGACGATCGAGCCGCCCTTCGGGTCCATCGCTTCGACGGCGAACTTGCAGGTGAGGAACATCCCGCGCCCGTCGATCGCCATCACCTCGTCCCATTCCTCGGTGCTGGCTTGCTCGATTCCGCTGAGCGGGATGATTCCGGCGTTGGCGACGAGTGAGTCGAGGGCGCCGAAGGCCTCGGTCGCCGTGGCGACGATCCGGCGCGCGTCCTCCTCGACGGAGACGTCGGCCAAGACGGTTACCACCTCGACCTCCTCGCCGAGGCTCGCGGCCGTCTGCCGAAGGCCAGCCTCGTCGATGTCGTTGAGGACCAGCCGCGCGCCCTCGCGGGCGAAGAGCTCGGCGCACGCTCGGCCGATTCCCTTGGCGGCGCCGGTGACGATCACCGACTTCCCGTCCACTCGTCCGAGCTTTTCCCGCCGCTCACTCACCTTGGCCGATCCTACGGGACCGCGGATCGCCGCCGTCCGGCTGGCGCCGCCGACGGCGGGGCGGCCGTCAGGTGGCGGATGTCGGGCACGCTGATCAGCGCGAGGGTGAAGACGACGGCCAACCCGAAGGCGAGCCACAGCGAGACGCCGATCCCGATGGCCGCGGCTACCGGCCCCCAGATCGCGAGTCCCAGGGGAGCGAAGGCGAGCGAGCCGAACCAGTCGTAGGAGCTGACCCGGGACAGCGACTCGCCGGGGATGTGGCGCTGGAGCGTCGACTCCCAGACGGTTATGGCGAGCGCCATCCCGGCGCCGGACAGCGCCGCGCCGCAGGCGATCAGCGGCACCGACGTGACCGCGGCGAGGAAGGCCAGCGGCAGCACGAAGAGCCCGTCGGCGAGGGCGGCGAGCAGCAGCGGCCTGCTCGGCTTGACGCGCGTCGCGAGCAGGCTGCCGGCGAGCGCTCCGACCCCCATCGCCGCGAGGATGGCTCCCCAGGCGGCCGCGCCGCCGAGGTCGCGTTCGGAGACGATCGGACCGAGCACGCCCCACGCTCCCCAGAGCACGTTGACGATCGCGAAGTAGACGACGAAGGTCCACACCCACCTGCGCGACCGAAAGGCGATCCAGCCCTCGCGCAGGTCGGCGACGAAGGAGCTCGGTTGCGCCGCGACTCGCGTCGGCACCCGCAGCATCGCCAGGCAGGCCGCGCTGACCGCGAAGGTCGCGGCGTCGACCGCGATCGCCCAGCCGGCCCCGGCAGCGGCGACCAGCACACCGCCGACGACCGGGCCGAGGATTTCGCCGGTCGAGACGGCGCTCGCGCGCAGGCCGTTCGCCGGCTGCAACTGCTCGGCGAGGACGACCTCGGGCAGCAGGCCGGTCGAGGCGGGGCTGAAGAAGCCGGTGGCCGCGCCGGTGACCCCGGCCACCAGCGCGAGCATCCACACCTCTGCGCCCCCCGCTATGAGCAGGGCCGCCATCGTGCCTTGGCTGACGATCCGCACCAGGTCGGCCACGAACATCACGGCACGGCGCGAGGTTCGGTCGGCGACCACGCCGCCGGCCAGCACGGTCACCACCAGGGGGAACGCCCCGGCGGCCAGCACGAGTCCGACGTCCGAGGTCGACCCGCCGATCTCCAGCACGGCGAAGGCCAGCGCCACGACGGCCATGCGATCGCCCAGCACGGACACCGCCTGCCCGCCGAAGAGCAGTCGGAACTCCCGCGTGCGCAGTACGTCAAGGCTTTCCGGCCACCCCATTGCCGGCCAAGCGTAGTCCGGGGGTCGCTGCGCTACGCCGCGGCGGGCGGCCCGAACCAGGTCGTCAGCGCTTCCGGGAGTTCGAGCTGGGTCTGGTCTCCGACCCAGGCGACGTATCCGTCCGGGCGGATCAAGACGGCGGCGGGAGCGGGGACCGCGCCGAGTACCGGGAGCTCCCACTCGCCGCTGTAGCTCGCGTCGATCGGCTGGACCCGGTCGGCCCATGGAGAAATGTCGACGCCGCCGGCTTCACCGAGGTTGAGCAGCACCGGCCTGGCGTCGTGCAGCAGCTCGAAGACCCGCAGTGCGCCGTCGGCGGTCACGAGGTCGAGATCGGGCATCCGGCGTCCGAGCAGGGGATGGCCCTCGCCGAGGTCGTAGTGGATGTCCAGCCCGGAGATGGTTCCGGCGAGCCGTTTGCGGGGCTCGTCCATGATCGCCAGCTCCGAGACCACCTCGAGCAGGGCCTTGATCCGCTCGTCCTGGCGCTGCAGCGCGCCCTGGGCCATCGTGTACCGGAGCGCCCGGGCGGCGACCGGGTGGCGCTCGTCCCGGTAGGTGTCCAGCAGGCTCTCCGGCGAGGTACCGTCGACTACCTGGGCCAGCTTCCAGCCCAGGTTCACGGCGTCCTGCACGCCGAGGCTGAGGCCCTGCCCGCCCGCCGGGTAGTGGACGTGCGCCGAGTCGCCGGCGAGCAGGACCCGTCCGGCGCGGTAGGTCGCCGCCTGGCGCGTCATATCGGTGAACCTGGAGATCCAGGTGGGGCTGTGGATCCCGAAGTCGGTGCCGTAGACCGCGATCAACGCCTCGCTCAGATCGCGCAGGGTGGGCTCGCCGTTGGGTCCGAGCTGCTGCTCGGTGGTGACGACCCGGACCGTCTTCCCGTCCTCCATCAGCTGCAGGCCGTGGACCCCGACGGCGTCGTGACGAGCGCCCTGCGGCGGCTCCTCGGTCGTCTCGACTTCCGCGATCAGGTTGCTCCTGGTCGGATCCCACCCGGGGAACTCGATGCCTGCCGCTTTGCGGATGACGCTGCGTCCTCCGTCGCAGCCGACCAGATACCGCGCCCGCAGCGACCCGCCCGCGGAGAGCTCCACGTCGACACCGGTCCCGTCCTGCGCGAAGCCCGTGACCTCTCGCTCGTGGTAGATCCGCACCGGCAGCTCGGCGATCCAGGCGGCCATGATCCGCTCGATCTGGTTCTGCCAGATCCCCAGCGAATACGGGTGACGCGTCGGGAAGTCGCTCATGTCCAGCGCGGTCGTGCCGAACATCGCGGCCTGGGCCACCTGGCCCTCGGCGAGGAAGCGATCGGCGACCCCGCGCTGATCCAGCACCTCGATCGTGCGCGAGTGAAAACCGCCGGCCCGTGAGCCGACCAGTTCGTGGTCGGGACGCCGCTCGACCACCGCGACGTCGACCTTCGCCAAGGCCAGCTCGGCCGCCAGCATCATCCCCGTCGGTCCTCCGCCGGCGATCACCACCGCATGCTCGTTGACGCTCAATTCACCCGCTCCTCGTCTGTGGGTTGGCGCTTGCGGTCGGCGGTTATACAGACGAGCCGGGGCTTGAAACAAGCCCCCCGGTGGGCGATATCCTTGAGGTGGAAGGGGCGGAAGCCGTCCCTTTCGTTCTCGCGCGGCGGGCCCTCGACCGGGTTCGGGGTTCCTGAGTCAGCCATTTGCCGCCCGTTCCGCGCATCCGGCCGGATCTTCTCGTTCAGGTCGAGGAAACCGCCCCGTCAGCCGAAATAAGGCAAAGAACCCAATGCGCCACCCGGCGCTCGTCCAAGGAGTGTCCTGATCCGATGAACCCGTCCCGAAAGCTGCGCTCGCTCGCCCCCGTGGCGGCGGTCGCCCTGTTTGCCGTCGCCCTGCTGGCGCCGGCCGCCAAGGCCACCAACATCCCGCCGCTCGTCTCGACCGCGCAGTACAAGGCGCTGGTCAGCTTCGTCGACAAACTCGACAAGCTCTCGAACACCCCGGTCACCGCCGCCCAGAAGGCCGCCTACGACAGCCAGCTGGAGAACAAGCACGAGTCCGCGGTGAACAAATCGACCGCGCTCTTCAACCGCGGCAAGAAGGCGGCGCAGGCCGAATCGCAGCGTGCCTTCAAAACCGGCTCGAGGACGATCCGTCGTACCGAGGCCGGGGAATTGGCCGCTCTGCGCAGAGAGTACGACTCGCGGATGGACAGGGCCGCCCGCAACTACGAAAGCGCCGTGGGCCGGGTGGAAGACGCCTACGACACCCGAACCGCGTCGCTTAAAAAACAGATCCGCCGCCTGCGTGAGCAGAAGGCCAACGCCGAAAGCGCCCTGCGTAAGGAACAGATCCAGGAAGCGATCGAACGGCGGGTCGAACGAGGCACCGCGGACCGCAAGGTCGAGCAGGAAGAACTCGCCGACCTGCGCACCGGCTATCGCCGTGAAAAGGAAGCGATCCGCAGTGCCAAGGCGTCGGCCACCCGGGTCGTCCAGCAGAACGACGACGAAGCGATCGAAACCCTGCGCAAGCGGGGCAAACAGATCTACAACACCAGGGTCCGCACGCTGCAGAGCCGGCGCGCCAACCAGCTCCACGACCTCGAAAACAAGCTCAACGCCGGCCGCGCCGCAATCGCGCGGATGCCGGTCAGCGGCTGAGCCGCAGGCCGATTCTGCCGGGGGCCCCTTGGGGTCCCCGGCAGCCGGCTCCAGCAGCCGGCACGTTCTACGCGCGAATAACCGGTACTTCGTCGAAAGACGAGAAGTCGGCGTCTTGGGTGACGACAGCGACGCCATGCCGCATCGCGGTAGCGGCGATCCAAGTGTCGTGACGACGGAGGCGCCGGCCACGAGACAGCTCAGCGGATGCGATTCGGGCGAAGCAACTTGCCACCTCGGGATCGATTGGTAGCAAGGGGTAGGTGGCCTGGACTCGCGAGAGGGTGGAGAGCCGAGCCGCGCGAGTTCCCGGATCAGCCGCTCGCAGGACACCCAGCTCGAGCTCGGCGGCGGTGATCACAGACACGGCGATCTGATCCGGCAGGGCGTCGAGCTCGCGACCACTCTCCTGGGCAACGAAGATCGAAGTGTCGGCGATCGCTCGACTCAATCGACTTCCGCACCGCGAACGTCGGCGAGATCGTCGAGCAGGCCGGCGTCGGCCGGCGCATCGCGCAGGATGCGGTGCAACTCGCTGACGGGAACCCAGGGGTCGCGACTTTCGGCATGGGGGAGGATGTCGGCGACTGGCCGGCGATTGACGGTCAGGGTCAATCGTTCGCCAGCTTCCAGTTCCGCTACGACGCGCGCGGTCGAGTTGCGCAGCTCGCGGATCGAGACGTCTCTGGCCATGTGCACGACTGTAGCACTCATTGCGACATGGCTTTTTTTGGCTCCTTGGTCCCCATTCCCAGCGATCGTGGCGGGAAAGGTTCGGACGAACAAGGCGTGTTTGTGCCAAGTGCCGGTCCGATGGCGCGAGAAAGGCGCCGGTCCGGTTTCGCCGACGCTACGCCGGCAGGTAGGTCAACAGGACCACGCCGGAGTCGAACCGCTTGACGTCCCCGAGTTCGAACCGGACGGTTCCCCGGTCGCCGAGCACGTGGAGGTTCGCCTGGCCCCAGACCACCGGGTTCAGGTAGACCTCGAACTCGTCGACCAGCCCCCTCTCGGCGAGGGCGTAGGCGAACTCGCCGCTGCCGTGCATGAACAGGTCGCCCTCGACCTCGTCCTTCAGCTTCGGGATCGAGTTCTCGAGCTCGCCCTCGAGCAGGGTCGCGTTCCAGCCGAGCTGCCCGGAGAGGGAGTTGGAGCCGACGTACTTCGGCATCGCGTTGACCATGTCCGCCCACTCGCCAGACTGGTCCGGCCAGTAGGCCGCCAGACCCTCGAAGGTCTTGCGGCCCAACACCAGACCGCCGGACTTCGCCTGGCGCTCGAACGAGTAGACGCCGTGGTCCCCGTCCGGCTGCACCCACTCGGCGACGGGGTCGACGACCCCGTCGACGGTGGTCTGCGTGGAGGCGATCAACTTGCCCATCGCCCGGTCAACCTACCCGTTGAGCCACTCCTCGAAGCTCGGGCCGGCGAGCTTGGCCACCGGGCCGGGCAGGACGGCGCCGGCGGGGTAGAGCCCTTCCGGGTCGTCGAACAGCTCCCCGGCCTCGATGCGCGGGCCGTCGCCGCGCTTGGCGACGAGTAGTCGCGCTGCCTCGAGCAGGCTCTCCTCGCGCGGCCCGGCCACTTCGGCGATCGGGTTGCCGATCGGCGCCGAGTCGGCCCCGTCTACGAGGTCGGCGAGCGCTTCGGCGACGCCGCGCGCGGCGACCAACTGGGTGCGCATCGGCGGCACGTAGGCGGTGTCGCCCTGGGTGCTCCACTCGACCAGTTCGGCGACGAACTCGTGGAACTGGGCGGCCCGCAGGACGCGGGCGGGAACGGGTCCGTTGAAGTGGGCCTGCTCCTGGGCCATCTTGGCGGCGTTGTAGCCGGTGTTGAAGTGGTCGGTGCCGATGATCGAGACGGCGATGATTCCTTCGACCCCGCTCTCGGCGCCGGCCTGTTGCAGGTTGCCCACCGCGGTGGTGAAGAACTCGGTCGCCTCCGCCTGGTCGGGCGAGGGGCCGGTGGCGGCGTCGATCACCAGGTCGATCCCGTCCAGCGCGGCCGCGAGGCCCTCGCCGGTGATCACGTCGACGCCCTCGCCGCGCGAGATCGGCACGACCTCGTGCCCGCGCTCGCGCAGGATCTCGACGGTGGGGCTGCCAAGGCGGCCGGTCGCGCCGGCGACGGCGATCTTCTTCTCGTTTGCCATGGTTGCTTTCCTTTCAGTCCGAGGCCGTCTCCCGCGGCCATCTTTTCTTCGTCTGAGAGGTAGACGGAGCCGAGGGCCGAGATGTGACCGAATCCGGACAACAGGACCTGGCGAGGCGGTTCGAGCAGGACCGCGCTCGCCTGCGCGCGGTCGCCTTTCGGATGCTCGGCGCCAGCGGCGAAGCGGACGAGGCGGTGCAGGAGGCGTGGTTGCGGCTGGCGCGCAGCGACGCGGAGGGGATCGAGAACCTGTCGAGCTGGCTGACCACCGTGGTCGCGCGGATCTGCCTCGACATGTTGCGCGCGCGGGGGGCGCGCGGCGAGGAGCCGCTCGGCCCGCACGTGCCCGATCCGATCGTCAGCCCGGCCGAGGGCGGCGACCCCGAGCACGAGGCCCTCGTCGCCGACTCGGTCGGCCTGGCGATGCTCGGCGTGCTCGAGACCCTCGGCCCCGAGGAGCGCACCGCCTTCGTCCTGCACGACATGTTCTCGATCCCCTTCGAGCCGATCGCCGAGCTGCTCGATCGCTCGCCGGCGGCGGCGAGAAAGGCCGCCAGTCGCGCCAGGCGGCGGGTCGAGGCAGAGCCGACGGCGCCCGACGTCGATCTCGACCGCCAACGGGAGGTCGTCGACGCCTTCTTCGAGGCCGCTCGCGAAGGCGACTTCGACGCGCTCGTCGCGGTGCTCCACCCGGAAGTCGTCCTGCGCTCGGACGGCGGCGCGGCCCGTCCGTCGGCCAACCACGTGATCCGCGGCGCCGCCGAGGTCGCCGGCCGCGCGATGACCTTCGCCAACCTCGCGCCGTTCGTCCAGCCGGTCCTGGTCAACGGCGTCGCCGGCGTCCTCGTCGCTCCCCAGGGCAAGCCGTTCTCGGTGATGGCCTTCACCGTTGCCGGCGGCAAGGTCGTCGCGATCGACGCGCTCGCGGATCCGACTCGCCTCGAGCGCCTCGCGCGATAGTCTCGCGCCCGACCGCGGATGGGTGAGCGACCTCGTATCGACGACGACCGCCGCTCCCGACTGCGGAGCTGGCTGACGTTCTCTCCGATCCTGCCCGGCGCGACGGCGCGCGACCGGTTCTTCGCCTGTCTCGGCGCGATCGTCGGGATCGCGCTGGCTGGCCTGATCGGCTCGCTGGTCCACGACGGGGGCGACGCCGTCCCCTGGATCGTCGCCCCGATGGGCGCCTCGGCCGTGCTGCTGTTCGCGATCCCGACCAGCCCGATGGCCCAGCCCTGGCCGATCGTCGGTGGCAACGCGCTCTCGGCTCTGGTCGGTTTCGCGGTCGGACAGGCCCTCGGGCACGGGGCGCTTGCCTGTGGCTTGGCGGTCGGGCTGGCGATCGGGGTGATGTCGATGACGCGGTCGCTGCACCCGCCCGGGGGCGCGGCGGCGCTGACCGGCGCGCTCGGCGGCGCGATCGTCGACGGGTGGTGGTTCCCGGTCGCGCCGGTCGCGCTCAACGCCCTCGTGCTGGTCGCCGTCGGCTGGCTGTTCCACAGGTTCGCGGGCCACCCATACCCGCACCGGCAAGCTGTGGCGCCCGTGACCGGTGACCCGTTGCCGAGCGAGCGGGTCGGCGTGCGCGACGAGGACCTCGACGCGGTCCTGGCCGAGATGGGGGAGACCTTCGACGTCGAGCGCGACGACCTCCGCCTGCTGCTCGCCGCGCTCGAGACGCAGGTACTCGCGCGCCGGCGTCCGGAGCTGACCTGCGCCGAGGTGATGTCGCGCGACGTGATCGCCGTGCGCCGTGACGCCGACCCCTCCGTCGCCCGTCAGCTCCTGCTCGACAGCGGTGTGCGGCTGCTGCCGGTGCTCGACGACTCCGGCCGTCCGGTCGGCGGAGTCGGCCTGCGCGAGCTCGCGCGCTCCGGCGACGCCGTCGCGGAGGTGATGACCCCGCCGCTGACGATCGCGCCGTCCCAGCCCGCCGTCGCCCTGACCGGCGCGCTCACCGACGGGCACCGCCACGCGGCGATGGTCGTCGCCCCCGACAGCGGAGAGCTGCTTGGCCTCGTCACCCAGGCCGACCTGCTTGCCGCGCTCACGCGCCGCTCGATCGACGTCGCTCTCATCGAGGGCTAGGGCATGCGGTTCTCGCGGGCGGAACTGGAGGAGTACCGCGGCTGCGAGGTCGACGATCTCGTCGGGCCGGGGCTGAAGCTGCTGTTCGTCGGCATCAACCCCGGCCTCTGGACGGCCGCGGTCAGGACCCACTTCGCGCACCCGACCAACCGCTTCTACCCGGCGCTGGCCGCGGCCGGCATCACCGGCTACGAGATCGACCGGGTCGCCGGGATGAGCGATTCCGATCGCGCCTATCTCGTCGGTCGCGGCATCGGGATCACCAACCTGGTGCGGCGGGCCACCGCCCGCGCCTCCGAGCTCTCCGGCGAGGAGCTGCGCGAGGGTGGCGAGCGGCTGCGGCGGTTCGTCGCCGAGCACCGGCCCGCGGTCGTCGCGATCGCCGGCATCTCCGCCTATCGCGACGCGTTCGGCGAGCGGACCGCGGTTCTGGGCCGGCAGCCGGAGACGCTCGACAGCGCGACCCACTGGTCCGGCGCGCCGCTCTGGGTCGTCCCCAATCCGAGTGGGCTCAACGCCCACGAGACGGTCGGGACGCTTGCCGCCGCCTACGCAGCGCCGGCGGCGGAGGCCGGCGTGATCGGGTGATCCGCGTGGGTCAGCCGACGCGGATCGTCTGGGCGCCGCCGCAGCCGCCGCGGTAGCGCTCGTTGCGCGGGTCGCCGGAGTAGCCGACCTCGAGGCGGTAGACCCCCGGCCGGGTCGCCAGGTATTTGGCCAGCGAGAAGCTGCCGTTCGAGCTGACCGTGATGCCGCCGCTGAAGGCCGGCTTGCGCTTGCAGCGCCTGTCGTCAGGGCCGTAGAGGCGGAAGTTGACCAGGCCGGATGGCGAGACGCCGCCGGAGAGACGGGCGCCGATCGAGATCAGCCTGCTGCCGATCAGGCGGGCGCGCGGCTTCACTTTCGGCTCCCGCTTCAGCACTTTGGCGACCTGTCCGGCCGAGTCGCAGGGCTCGCTGACCGCCTGGTTCTCGGCGTCGCCGGAGTAGCTGGCGACGAAGCTGTAGCGGCCGGGGCGCAGGGCGACGAACGGATCGGAGCTGACCGTGCCGTTGCCGGTGACCGCGACGGTGTTGACGAAGAGCGGTTTGGCGCAGCCCGAGGCGACCGGGCCGTAGATCCGGAAGGTGATCGTGCCGCCGGCGGCGTAGGCGCCCTGCAGCGTCGCCGTGTCCTGGAAGGAGGTGCCTACGGTGAGCCGCTGCGGGACCTTGCCGACGATCGTCGGTTTCGCCTTGGCCAGCGACGAGGCCGCCTCCCCGCAGCCCGTCGTCGTCGCTTTGTGGTTCGCGTCGCCCGAGTAGGCGACCGTCCAGCGGTAGGTGCCGACCCGGGTGGCCACGAAAGGCGCCGAGCTGGCGCTGTCGTTCGCGACGCTGGCGGTAGAGGTGAAGGCCGGCGTGCCCGAGCAGGTGGTGTCGCCGGGCGGGAAGGCGTTGAAGACGAGCTGCCCGGTCGGGGTCGCGCCGCCGACGATCGCCGCGCTCGCCGTGACCGCCTCGCCGACCGTGCCCCCGCTCGCGTTCGCCGTCAGGGTCACGCCGATCATGCCGACGGCCGAGGACTGGCCCGCGGCGCCGCAGGCGGTGCTGGTCGCTTCGTTGTTGGCGTCGCCCGCGTACTCGACCGTCCACCTGTACACGCCCGCGAGCAGCGGGATGTAGCCGCCGGGGGCGTAGGGGGCATCGCCGCTGGTGTCGATCGCTTTGACGAAGGCGGGTGCGGTCGCGCAGGTTTCGTCGTCCGGACCGTAGGCGCGGAAGACGAGCTGGCCGGTCGCCCCGAAGCTCCCCGAGAGGGTGACGTTGTCGGTGATCGGCAGCCCGACGAGCAGGGCGGAGGTCGCCGCCCCGCTGAGGAGCGGCGAGGCCTTGCTGACGAGCGAGGTCTGGTTCGAGTCTCCGCAGGGCGTGCTCACCGGTTTGTTGTTCGCGTCGCCCGGGAAGTGCGCCGTCCAGCGGAAGCCACCCGCCGAGGACGGGGTGAAGTCGGCCGAGGTGGCGCTGCTGCCCACGATCGGCGCGGTCACCGTGCTGAGCGGCGCCGAGCAGCCGCTGTCGGCCGGACCGAAGACCGAGAAGGTCACTTCGCCGCCGGGGGAGAAGCCGCCGGACAGGGTCGCCTGGTCGTGGATCGTGCCGCCGACGACGACGGCGCTCGCGTTGCCGGTCAGCCCGGGGCTGGCCTTGTCGACGACCGAGATAGCCGAGCAGGTCGATTCGGCGGGCAGGTTTTCGGTGTCGCCCGAGTAGTGGGCGCTCCAGTGGTAGGTGCCGGCGGCGCTCGGCGTGAAGTCTCCGGAGGCGTACGGGCCTTCGCCGCTCACCGACGCCGCAGCCGGAGCCGGGGTCAGCGGCGAGCCGGAGCAGTCCTCGCCTGGGCCGAAGATTTCAAAGCTGATTTCGCCGACCGCGTTTGGGCTTTCGGAGAGTTGCGCCGTCGCGTGGATCGACTGACCGACGACCGCGTCGGTGGCCGTGAGGGTGAGGGTGGGAGCGGCTTGTGCGCTTGACGCGAGCGAGAGGCCGAGAGCCGTCACGATCACCGCGGCAGCGAACCCTCCGAGCGCGCCTCGGTGAGATATCCAGGTGTTCATCAGGTCCTACTCGCTTCTAGCGGCCTTTCGGCGTGCAGTTCTACGACTCCGAACTAGAATATCCGTCCATCTATGCGATCTACGGCGGAACGAGTGGACAGATGAAGAAGTTGCGTCACCGTCGTCGCCTTGCCCTTTCCGCGCTGCTCGCCGGGCTGGCGCTGATCGCCGCGCTCCCCGCCGTCGCCGCGGCCGCCGAGACCGGCGCCGAAACCCCGAGCGGCCCGGTCGAACCGGTCACCCCCGAAACGACCACGCCGCCGGCCACTGGCTGGGTTCCGCAGGGCTCCGGCACGGAAGGCTCGGGGGGCGCGGGCTCGGGTGTCCGCCAGGGGAGCTCGCTCGGCAGTGGCGGTGGCAAGGCAGCGGCCCCGCATGTCCCCGCGACCAGCGAAGCACCGACCTACGAAGCGCCCTCGAGCGGCAGCAGCTACTACCCGTCGGAATCGGCGAGCGAGCCGACCGGCGAAGAACCGACCAGCGTTCCCGAGGAAACGACCGCCGTCGAGCCGGTCGAGCCGCCGCCGCCCAAGAAGGTCGTCCGCGAGCCCGTCGTCGGCGCCATCGGCGCCGGCGTTGCGCTGACGAAGCCCGAGGTGCACGTCGCCGGCGTTCGCGCCGAGTCCGCGGCCAGCGCCGTGCCGGTGGCCAGCCAGAGCGGCGAGGCCGCCTCCGGCCCCGACTACCTCTGGTGGATCGCGATCGTCATCTGCGGCCTGCTGCTCCTCTACGCGGGCGCCCGCCTGATCCTCGAACCGACGGAACCCTTCAAGCGCTAATCGATCAAGCAGTACTGATTAGTTCGACAAAAGGTGCCTGTCGTGTTAGCTTGCGGACACGATGAAGCGGGTTCGCATCTCCGTGGTCCTCTGCGCGATCGCTCTCTGCGCGGCGCTTGCCAGCTCCGCGTCGGCGACGAAGTACGTCGCGCTGGGGGACTCCTACTCGTCCGGCACGGGAACGCGCACTTATTACGACTCCGGCTGCCAGCGATCCGTCACCTCCTACCCCTACCTGCTGCACAACGCCCATCCCAGCTGGACGTTCGTGCACGCGGCCTGCTCGGGCGCCAAAACCGGCGACGTCGTCAACAGCCAGGCGGCGAGCCTGACCGCGGACACCAACTGGGTCAGTTACACGATCGGCGGCAACGACGCCGGTTTCTCGAGCGTGATCACGGAGTGTGCCCTGCCGTCCTGGGCGTCCAACTGCAGCGGCGCGATCGACGGCGCGCAGGCCTACATCCAGAACACGCTGCCCGGTCGGCTCGATCTGGTCAACAACACGATCAAGACGCGATCTCCGGTCGCGAAAGTGGTCGTCCTCGACTACCCGCGCCTGTTCAACGGAACGGACTGCAACGCGCTCACCTTCTTCAGCTCGAGCGAGATGACCCGGCTCAACCAGACGGCCGACATGCTGAAGAACGTGACCAGCGCGGCGGCCACGCGGGCGGGGTCCAACTTCGTCTTCCGCGACGTCATTCCGGCGTTCGTGGGCCACGCGGTCTGCGACGGCGGCGGCGGATCCTCGAAAGAGTGGATCAACGGCCTCTCGAACCCGGTCGGCGAGAGCTATCACCCGAAGACCACCGGCCACGCGAACGGGTACTACCCGGCGCTCCTGGCGGTCACCGGCTGAGTCAGTCCGGCTTCGAGCCGGTGGCGTTCTGCCAAGGTTGTCGGAATGGCCACCTGGGCAGACGTCGAGCGGCTGGCGCTGGCGCTTCCGGAGACCGCCGAGGGGACCTCGCGCGGCCTGCGGCAGTGGCGGGTGAAGGGCAAGGGGTTCGTCTGGGACCGGCCGCTGCGCAGGTCGGACCTCGAGGCGCTCGGCGACGCCGCTCCCAACGGCCCGATCCTCGGCGCCTGGGTCGAGGATCTCGGCGCCAAGGAAGCATTGCTGGCCGACGATCCCGACGTCTACTTCACGACGCCCCACTTCGACGGCTACGCGGCGGTGCTGGTGCGGCTCGAGCGGATCGCGCTCGACGAGCTGCACGAGCTTGTCGTCGAGGCTTGGCTCTCGCGGGCTCCGAAGCGGCTCGCCAAGGCCTACGTCGAGAGCGAGCTGGCTAGGAGAACGGGCGAGTAGGGCTACGACGGGCGCGGTTTCAGGCGGGTCTTCTCGACCCGGGCCAGCTTGCGTTTGAGGCGTTTCAGTTCTTCCTCCTGCAGCTGGGTGCGCTTGGTGCCGGGGTGGGCGATGTTGTGTTGCTCGAGCGGATCCGTCTTCAGGTCGTACATCTCCCACTGCGGCGGCGTCGGTTTTTTCGGTTCGACGGCGTAGTACTTGGCGAGCTTCCAGCGTCCTTCGCGGATGCTGACGATGTGGTTCGGCGCTTTCGGGTAGGGCCCGGTCTTCTGCCCGGACTGGACGTCGTCGTAGGTGAAGACGACGTAGTCCTGGACCGGCTTGGCGGTCTTCGGCCGCAGGACCAGCTTCGAGTAGTCCTGGCCCTGCCAGTTGGCGCGCGCCGACTTGGGGGCGCCGGCGAGGCTGGCCAGGGTGGGCAGGAAGTCGACGTGGGAGACCAGCGCGTCGGTGGTCAGCGGCTTCGGGAAGAGCTTCGGGTTGGAGTAGACGAGCGGCACCCGCGTCGCCTCCTCGTAGAAGTTGAAGTTCTTCTGGCGCATGCCGCCGTGGGTCAGGCCCATCTCGCCGTGGTCGGCGGTGCGCACGATCAGCGTGTCGTCGTAGAGCCCGGTCTCTTCGAGCTTGTTCAGCACGTTGACGATGTAGTTGTCCGAGGAGCGCATCAGGTTGCCGTAGAAACGCAGGTAGTTGGCCATCTGTTTGCGGTTTTTCGGTTTCCCGGTGAGGTTGAAGATGCGCACGAATTCCTCCTGGACCGAGGGCTTGGTCGAGAGGTCTTCACCGGCGGTCTCGGGGGGTTCGATGTCGCCTTCCAGCCAGGAGCTGTCGTAGCCGGCTTCTTCGAACTTGCTGCTCGGGTAGAAGAGGACGTCGTGCGGGTTGACCAGCGAGATCACCAGGAAGAACGGCTGCTGTTTGTCGGCCACCGAGCTGAGGTACTGCATCACGCCCTCTTCGCCGGCCTCCGGTGAGCCGACCGATTCGATGAAGCGGCCGTCGTTGTCGATGTAGCCGCCGCCGGCCTCGGGGACGTCCTGGTTGGCGCCGGCATCCGGCGGGTTCCAGCGGGTGAAGCCGTATTTGGCGAGATCCTCGGGGACGGCGTGTTCGGGCGTCGCCGGCTTCGAGCAGTGCCACTTGCCCTTGTAGACGACGTTGTATTTGGCGGCGCGCATCACGGTCGCCAGGTTTGGCAGCTGCGGGGGCCGCGGCAGTTCGGCCTGTAGCTGGAATTCCGGGTAGGGCATGTCTTCCTCGAGCGTGTACTTGACCCCGTGCTGGGCGGGGAAGAAGCCGCTCATCAGGGTCGAGCGCGCCGGCGAGCACATGCAGGCGTTGGTGAAGGCGCGTTCGAAGCTGAGCCCGTGCTGGCGCAGCCGCCGCATGCCCGGCAGGTTCTGGCGCAGCCAGTTCGGCGGGAAGTGCTGGATCGCCCGCTCCTGGTCGGTGAGGATGAGGACGATGTTCATGTCGGAGACGTCCTTGCGGCCACCTTTTTTCGCGGCGCCCAGAGCGCGCTCGACGCCGCCGGCCTGGGCGAGCAGCGCGGCCGCGGCGGCACCGGCGCCGCCGCCGAGCAGCTGTTTGCGGGTCAGGCCGCCCTCGCGGCTCTCCGAGTTGCTCATCTCTGCCTCCTGAAGACGTCGACCGCGTTGCTTTCGAGAGCGGTCGCGTAGACGAAGCGACCGTCGGGACTTACCGCGACCGAGCTCACTCCCGCGGTTGCCCGCGCCGGCGTGCAGCCCTTCACCGAGGGCGCCGCCAGGCAGCCGGTGGCGCCCTGCCGCTGGCGCACCGCGCCGGTTTCGGTGTTGCGGTTGAGCACGTCGATCGCACCGGTCTCGACGGCGGCGACGTAGACGTTCCTGCCGTCGGGCGAGACCACCAGCCCCTCCGGAGCCTCCAGGGCGCGGCCGAAGGAGCAGCCGGTGGCGCGCAGGAAGACAAGACATGCGTTGGTCGCTTCCTTCTGCGCGAGCAGGCCGGTCGAGGCGTCGCGGTCGAAGGCGGTGACGCTGTTGGAGAGCAGCGAGGTGACGTAGACGCTGCCGTCGTCGGGGCTGATCGCGACCGCGTTGGCGCCGGCTATCTCGCGGCCGCTGGCGCAGCCTTTGAGCGCCGCGTCGGTGATGCAGCCGACCTGCGAGAGCGCGCCGGTTTCCGCGTTGCGAGACAGCTCGGCGACGGCGTTGGAGGTCGCCGCGGCGGCGTAGAGGTCGAGCCCGTCGCCGCTGATCGCCAGGCCCTCGATCGAGTTGAGCGCGAGCGCCGTGGCGCAGCCTTCGGTGGCCGCGGCGATGCAGCCGGCGCTGCCCGCCAGCTGGGTCAGCGCCCCGGACGGGGCGCGCCCGAAGGCGACGACGGCGTTGCCGAAGAAGGCGCCGGCGTAGACGTTCCTGCCGTCGGGGCTGATCACGATCACGTCGGGGGTGACCAGCGCCCGGCCGAGGGTGCAGCTGGGCAGCGCCAAGCCGGAGATGCAGCCGCTGCTGCTCGGGGGGAGTTGGCGCAGCGCGCCGCTCTTCGGGTTGCGGCGGAACGAGGTGACCGAGTTGCCGGCCCGCGAGGTCGCGTAGACGTTCCTGCCGTCGGGGCTGATCGCGATCGAGTTCGGTTCGAGCAGGCCGATCGCGGTCGCGCAGCCGTTCTTGCCTTTGGCGGCGACGCAACCGGCCTTGCCCTTCGCCTGGCTGAGCGCGCCGGTCTTCCTGTCGCGGCTGAAGATCGCGATCGAGTTGCTCTTGGTCGCGGTGACGTAGAGGTTCCGGCCGTCGGGGCTGACGACGAGGGCGCGCGAGCCCATGAAGGCGCCGGGGCCCTGCAGCGCTCGGGCGCTGCCGCAGCTGCCCGGTTTCGAGCCGCGATCGACCAGGCAGCCGCTCTTGCCGGAGAGCTGGGTCAGCACGCCGGTCTGCGATTTGGCGGCGGCGGACGCGCTGGCCGGTACCAACGCGAGCACGGTGAGGGTGATTGCGAGCGGGGCGAGGCGGAGGCGCATCGGGGCGATTTGTACAGCGCCCGTTCGGACGGCTCCCGTGCGCGGCTCAGACGGAAGCGGCGCTGAGCGACGAGGCGACCCGCTGGAGAGCGGCGACGGCCGCCGGGTCGAACTGCGAGCCGGCGCCGTTGGCGAGCTCTTCCATCGCCCTTGCCGGACGCATCGCGACGCTGTAGGGACGCTCGCTGACCATTGCCTGGTAGGCGTCGCAGACGGCGACGATGCGCGAGCCGAGCGGGATCTGCTCGCCCTTCAGCTGGTCGGGGTAGCCGTCGCCGTCCCAGCGCTCGTGGCTGGAGCGGACCAGGCGCGCGACCGGCACCAGCGCCGGCGCCGAGGCGATGATCCGCTCGCCGATCAGCGTGTGCTTGCGCATGAACTCCCACTCCTGCGCGTCGAGCGGGCCGGGCTTGGAGAGGATCGCGTCGGGGATCGCCATCTTGCCGATGTCGTGGAGCTCGGCGGCGCGGAAGACTTCGTCGCGCTGCTCGGTATCGAGCCCGAGCTCGTCGGCGACCAGGCGGGCGAGCGCGGCGACGTCGACCAGGTGGGCGTGCAGTTCGGGCTGGCGCTCGCGCAGCGCCGTGAGCAGGACGTCGCGCGACTGCGACCCGGCCGAGGCGCGCTCGCGGTTCTTGTTCGCGTACATCCGCCGGTCGGCGAGCTGCAGCGCCGCCTCGGGGGTGTCGGCCTCGCTGGGCAGCAGCACGCTGCCCTGCGAGGCGGTGACGAGGAAGCCCTCGCCGCGCTCGGAGAGCGCCGCCGCGCCGCCGCCGACGAGCCCGTCGACTTCGGCCGCGGTGCACTCGGCGAGCAGGCAGAACTCGTCGCCGCCGAGCCGGTAGGCGCTTCCGTGGGGAGCGGCGAAGGCGGCGAGCCGCCCGCCCAGCCGGGTCAGCAGGGCGTCGCCGGCGGGGTGGCCGAAGCCGTCGTTGTAGGCCTTGAAGCCGTCGAGGTCGAACATCACCAGCAGGCGCAGCTGGCCGCTCGGCGGCGGCGCCTGGGCGGCGGCGTCGAGCTCCTCCATCAGGCGACGGCGGTTGGGCATGCCGGTCAGCGGGTCGGTCAACGCTTCGCGGGTGCTCGACTCGAGGCTCGCCTGGGTGTCGCGGAAGGAGAGCCCCATTCGCACGACGACGACCAGCAGGGTGAGCAGCGAGAGACCGGCGGCGATGCTCGGGATCACGGTGTAGCGTTCGGCCGACTGGACGCCGATCGCGATCAGGGTGGCGGCGGCGGGCAGGATCGCCACGCGCAGCCCGCGTGCCTCGACCACGGTGCGCTTCGGGCCCGGCGCCAGCCAGGCGGCGGCGGCGAGCAGCAGCACGCCGAGTGGCCAGCCGGCGTCGAGGAGGCTCCCTTCGACGTAGGTTTCCTGGGCCGACTGCAGCAGGTAGATCCCGTCGGAGACCGCCAGCACGATCAGCCCGATGCCGAGGGTGAGCCAGCTCAGACCCGGGCGCCAGCCGGTGAAGGCGGCGGCGGTGACGACGAGCGTGAGCAGGGTCAGGTCGAAGATCGGGTAGGCGAGGTTGGTGACGATCGCCGCCGTGTCGCCGCTGGTGCTGGCGTCGACGATCGGCTCGAGCGCCATCGCCGCGGCGAGCGCGGCGACGGCGGTGCCGACGATCAGGCCGTCGAGCCAGCGGGTCGCGGGGAAGCTGCCGATGCGGTTGCGCATCAGCACGATCAGGGCGACATAGGCGAACGGGTAGAAGCCCAGGTAGCCGGCGTCGGCGAAGGAAGGGATCGGTACGGATTCGCTGCCGGCGAAGGCAACCGAGTAATAGATTTCGCCGGCCGTCCAGGCGAGCAAGCCGATGCCGAGCAGCGCCCAGGCGAGGCGCTCGCGACGGACCAGGATCGCCCGCGCCAGGCAGGAGACGACGGCGCCGAGGATCAGCGCGTCGTAGATCCAGACGTTGAACAGGTCGCTGTCGGCCGCGCCGCCGAAGCCGAAGGCGACGTGCAGGAAGAAGGCGAGGAAGGCGAGCGCGAGCAGCGCGCCGCCGACGCGGAGGGCGTAGAAGGACTGTCGGCGCGAGCTGAGTACGGCCATGTGCCCAGGTATCGAGCGATCGGAGCGAAAACTTGATCCGCGAACGCGGTTGTTCCCGCATAGCGGGAGCTTCCGTGCCGGGATGGTTACGGTGCGCCGTAGTCCTTATATGGGTACCACCATTCCTTGCGCTCGATCCGCGACTCCATGTGCACGTGCTTGGTCTCCTGGAATGCCTCGAGGCCCTCGCGGCCGAGCTCCCTGCCCAGCCCCGACTGCTTGAAGCCGCCGAAGGGACCGGCGTCGTTGTCGGTCAGCGGGTCGTTGACCCAGACCGTGCCGGCGCGCAGCTCGCGCATACAGCGCACGGCGCTCTCGAGGTCGCCGGTGTAGACGTTGGCGCCAAGGCCGAACTCGGTGCCGTTGGCGAGCGCGATCGCCTCGTCGAGCGACTTCACCGGCACGATCGGCGCGACCGGGCCGAAGGTCTCCTCGGTCAGCAGGGCGCTGTCGGCGGCGGCGCCGGTGACGACCGCGGGGGATAGGAAGTGGCCGTGCGGCTGCCCGCCGCCGTCGCCGCCGGCGAGGATCTCGGCGCCGGCGGCGCTGGCCGCCTCGAGCTGGGCGATCACCTTGGCGCGCTGCGGATCGGAGACCATCGGGCCGACGTCGGTGGCGGGCGCGAAGGGGTCGCCGAGGACGAGCGAGCGGGTGTGCTCGACCATCGCCTCGACGTAGGGGTCGAAGACCTCCTCCATCACGTAGAAGCGCTCGGCCGAGGTGCAGACCTGGCCGGCGTTGAGGAAGGCCGCCCAGGCGCCGCCGCGTGCGGCGACCTCGATCTGCGGGGCGACGTCGGCGCAGACGATGAAGGCGTCCTTGCCGCCCATCTCCAGGTTCATCCGCGCCATTCGCGGCAGGCAGGCGGCGGCGACCTTCTTGCCGGTCGCGACCGAGCCGGTGAAGGCGACGCAGTCGACGCCGGGATGGGCGGCGAGCCGGCCCCCGACGTCGCCGGCGCCGGCGAGCAGGTTGACGACCCCGGCTGGCAGGTGCGCGAAGGCGCCGGCCAGCATCAGGGTCGAGAGCGGGGTCAGCTCCGAGGGCTTGGCGACGACGCAGTTGCCGGCGGCGAGCGCCGGCGCGACCTTCCAGGCGAGCAGCAGCAGCGGGTAGTTCCAGGGCACGATGCAGCCGACGACGCCGAGCGGATCCTTGACCACCATCGCCACCTGGGTCGCCTCGATCGGCGGGATCACGCGGCCGGCGTGGTCGCGGCCGATCTCGGCGTAGTAGTCGAAGGCCGCCGCGGTCCACTCGAGCTCGTCGCGGTTCTCGATCAGCGGCTTGCCGCCCTCGGCGGTCATCGTCCGCGCCAGCTCCTCGGCGTCCTCGCGCAGCCGCCGCGCGATCTCGTGGAGCAGCTCGCAGCGCTCGCCGGCGGTCATCCGCGCCCAGCCCGGCCAAGCCTCGCGAGCGGCGGCGACCGCGGCGTCGACCTGCTCGGGCGAAGCGGCGGGCAGCGCGACGATCGTCTCGGTCGTGAACGGGTTCTCGACCGCGAGCGGCGCACCCGTTCCGGCGACTCGCTCGCCGCCGATCAAGAGGGTGGTGGTGTGCTCCTCCGCGCCGCTCATCGCGAAGCCCAGGCTATCGCTCGCCGGCGCGCGTCAAGAGGCGTTTTCGAGCCTGACCCTGTAGGCGAGCGTCTGCTCGCCGCCGCCGACGGCCTGGAAGACGATCGTCGCCCGCAGGGTCACTTCGCCGTCGCGTTCGAGCCTCGCCAGCGCTCGCCCGACAGGCACGACCGCGATCCCCCCGTCGTAGAACTCCCTCTTCCGGCTGCGCAGCTTGGTCTGCTTCAGGCCCGGCCCGGAGAGAGTGGCCAGGCCCGGCCGCCGCAGCACGACGTGGAAGTGGGCGGGGAGGTAGTCCGCCTGCACGAGGTTGAGCGCTTCCAGCATCGTCGCCCGTGGCTTCAGGTTGCAGCGCACGGCGCTGTCGCCGGCGCCGAGCGTGGCGCCGTCACCGCGGCCGGGACCGCAGTCGACCCGCTCCGGCTCGTCCTCGAGCGGACCCGGCTGGCGCAGGAACCGCGCACCCTCCCAGGCGCCGTAAGCGACTATGCCGGCGAGGATGCGGTCGGCGCCGGCGTCGCCGAACAAGGCGTCGCGGCCCTCATCGCCGCTGATCCGGTCTTCGCCGCCGCCGCCGGAGATCCGGTCGTCGCCCGCTTCGCCGAAGACGAGGTCGGACCCCTCGCCGCCGTCGGCGCGGTCCTCGTCGTCGCCCAGCCTGATCGTGTCCTTGCCGCCATCGCCGCTGACGCGGTCCGCGCCGTCGGCCATGGTGATCGTGTCCTTCCCCTCGCCGCCCGAGGCGACGTCATCGCCAGAGGGCCCGTTGCCGCCGTAGGACGCGGGGTCGCCGATCACGTCGTCGCCCGCACCGCCGAGCATCAGGTCGTCGCCGGGGCCGCCGGCGATCTGGTCGCTGCCGGCGCCGCCGCTGATCGTGTCGTTGCCGGCGCCGCCCGAGAGGGAGTTCTCGTACCAGGCGGTGCCCGGCTGGCTGGCGCCGACCAGCGTGTCGTTGCCGGCGCCGCTGACGACGTTGCCAACGGCAGCCAGGTTGTCGCCCTCGCCAGGGGCGCCGTCGTCGGCCAGCCCGTTCGGGTCGATCCTGACGTCGCCGCTGCGCTCGCCGTAGTCGAGCTTGTCGAGGCCGATGCCGAGGTCGACGTCGTCGGCCCCGTCGGGGACCGTTCCGCCGCGGAACACGTCGTTGCCTTTGGCGGTGCGGACGGTGTCGTCGCCCGGGCTGGCCTCGATCAGGTCGGGGCCGTTCGCGGTCAGCACCGTGTCGTCGCCCGCGCCCGGCACGACCGCGACCGGAATCGGCACCGCCGGTGCCCACGACTGCAGCGGGTCCCTGGCGCTTTCCGGGATCGCGCTGCCGTCGAAGCTCGAGCCGCCGTCGCCGAGACTGAAGCGCAGGCTCAGCTCCCAGCGCGTCCCCGCGGTGTAGACGCAGCCTTTGAAGCAGATGTAGTGCTCACCCGGGTAGGGCTTGTGGACTTTGCAGTGGACCGCGACGCCGGCCGCGCCGCCGCCGCTGCAGCCGGTTCCGGCCGCGACCGCCGCGCCGGTGTCGAGCAGCTTCAGGTCGTAGTAGGAGCCGTCTTCGCCGGCGACCGAGACGGTCAGATGGTTCGACTCGGTCGCGCCGGCGACGAAGCTGAGCCCGACGCGGTGCAGGTCGGTCGTCTGCTCGGTGACCTCGACGCTGGCGCCGAGCGCCGACGCCGGCAGCGCCAGCACCGCGCACGCCACCAGCAAAGCTGCAACTGAACTCCGGCCCATCGCTCCCCCTTCTCAGTGCCGATATCGCTCTTCGAACCCCTTGGGCGGGGGAGAGTTGCGGGCGCTCAGCGTGGCCGACGGGGGCGCTGCGCCCAGGAGTCGGCCTCGCAGCGGATCAGCTCGTTGGCGCCGCTGCCGCCGATGCAGCGGTCGAAGCCGCCGCGGCCGTCGAGCGCGTCGTTGCCGCCGCGGCCCATCAGCGTGGTCGGGTTGTCGAGCCCGATCAGGACGTCGGGGCCGGTCGAGCCCTCGATCTTCTCGACGCTCGCTTCGATCCGGCCGGCCGTGCACTCGCCCAGGTCCGGGTCGCGGACCGCGCCGCCGATCTGAGCTTCCACGAAGATGCCGCTGTTCCGCACCCGCGCGAACGAGGCGCTGTCGTTGACCCCCGGACCGCCGTCGAAGACATCGCCTTCGCAGGGCTGGCCGCCGATCAGCAGGTCGTCGCCGGCGCCACCCGACATCGCCGCCGCGCCGCTCTCCTGGCGCGGGTGGAGGATGTTGATCCCGTAGATCACGTCGTCGCCGGGACCGCCCGCAAGCGAGTCGGGCTCGTCGTCGTCACCGCCGTAGATCGTGTCGCCACCGCGGCCGCCGGTGAGCGAGTCGCCGCCACCGCCGCCGTCGATCGTCACGGTCACGCTCTCGGGCACGCTGGGGGCGATCGTGAAGTCGTCGTCGCCAGTGCCGAGCGCGGCGTCGACCGAGCTGACCTGGCCGCGGCAGATCACCGTGTTCGCCCCGCGGTCGCGCTGGCAGGAGCTCGAGCCGGGATCGCCGAGGCTGACCTGGCTGGGGCCGGTGCCCTCGACCAGGTAGCCGCTGCCGACGTAGCTGACCGTCAACTGCTCCGGCTTGTTGCTGCCGTCGACCACGAGGCTCGCCGAGCCGACGATGCTGCGGTGCAGCTCGACCGAGGTGCCGCGCGTCGTCGTCTCCGGGCCGCACGAGTCTTGCGCGGAGAACGGGCCGCTGCACTCGTCGCCGCCGGGCCCGCCCAAGGCCTCGTCGCCGTCGCCGACAGCGGTCAGGCGATCGTCCCCGCCGCCGCCGTCGAGGCGGTTGCGCGCCGGCGAGCCGAGCAGGGTGTCGTCGGCGGCGCTGCCGAGCACGTCCTCGACTCCGGTCAGCCGCTCCTGCTCGGCGCCGGAGACGGTGCCGGCGGTGAGGTCGACGCTGACCGCGCCGCCCGCTTCCTTGTAGGAGGCGATGTCGTGGCCGCCGCCCCCGCCGTCGAGCGCGTCGCGCCCGGGCCCGCCGGTGAGCGTGTCGAGCCCTCCCGGCCCGCCGTCGAGCGAGTCGTCGCCCGGCCCACCGTCGACGGCGTCACCGTCGCCCCCGCCCCCGCCGAGCCTGTCGTTGCCGAACTCGCCGTAGACGGCGTCGGTGCCGCCGCCGCCGTCGACCTGGTCGGAGCCGCGCCCGGCGAAGACCGTGTCGTCCCCGCCGCCGGCGCAGATCGTGTCGTTGCCGCCACCCGCGAAGATCGAGCTGTCGGCCGCTCCGGCGACGATCACGTCGGACGCCTTGGTGCCGACGATCCGCGCGCCGTCGCCGACGATCGTCGCCGGCTTTCCGGCGCAGCTGGGTAGCGCAGCGGTCGCGGCCGGGACGAACCAGGCGAGCGAACACACCACGAGGGCGAGCGCGAGCACCAGCAAGCGCTCCGGGTTGGGTCTCGTCGGGGGCTCCAAACCGGACCCCGAAGGCTAGCTAGGTCCCCGGAGCGGCAACCTGCCGGTCAGGAATTTCGCTCTGCCGGCTAGTTTGCCGCCGGCTCCTCGTCATCCCAGTGGCGTCGTTCGCGCAGGTAGCGGACGGCCAGCACGAGGATCACGATCAGCGCCGGGGCGAAGACCGGCAGGGCGGCGACCGCCGCGTGGTGGGCGAGCGGCAGCATCACCCGGCCGCCTGTTCGCTCAGATCGAGGGCCGGACGGGCGGCGCCGCCGGGCCGGCGCCGCGACGGCCCGAAGGAGAGGCGGTGAAGGGCCCAGGCAAGCAGCCCGAGCAGCGCCAGCGAGATCCCCGCCACGGTCGAGTAGGCGAGCGCGACCAGCACCGGCGAACCGCCCGTCTGCTCGCGCTGGAGCAGCTCGTGCTCGTCGCCGAAGGAGCGGGTGAAGCTGGCCGGCGCGGCGATTTCGCCGACCGGAATCCCCGGGTCGCGGGGCAGGAAGATCGGCAGCGCGGTCAGCGAGCGACCCTCGTGCAGGCGGACCATCGCCTTCCAGTTGCCGTCCACCGGGATCGGCTCGGTGGAGCGGTAGCGCCCCGGCCCGGTGCGCAGCAGCGGGTCGACGACGAGGCCGCCGCCCTGCCAGGCGGTGACGTCGAACCAGTTGGCTCCCTCGGCCGCGTCCGGCGGTCGGACGGTCAGCGAGGCCTCGACCCAGCGGCCCTCGTCCGGGCCGTGGACCTCGTGCAGGACGACGCGGGCGGTGGCGCCACGCTCGGTCGGCGCGTAGAGGGCGAAGCCGGCGATCGCCGCCACCACGGCGGCCGCGGCGACGGCGGCGTGGCGCAGGCGCGGTCGGCGGACGCCCGGCTCGACGCTCAGGTGGGCGCCGATCCAGGCGCCGAGGACCGCGCCGGCGAGCGCCGCCAGGAAGCCGAGCAGCGCCCCTTCCGCGAACAGCGCGCTCGGCCAGGCGAGCGGCATCCAGAGATGCGACCAGCCCCACTCGGCGGCCAGCCCGACGGTGCCGATCCCGAGGCCCGCCCAGACGCCGAAGCGCAGTGGTTGCCGGGTGGAGACGCGCATCGCGATCGCCTCGACGACGATCGCCTCGACGACGTAGAGCGGGAAGTGGGGGAGGCTCTGGCCCAGGCCCGGGCCGATCGCCAGGGCGAGCGCGCCGCGCAGGGCGACGAAGAAGGCGGCGGCGCCGAGTGCCGCGCCGCGCCCCCCGTAGATCCGCGCGAGCACCAACCCGACCCCGGCGGCGAGCATCAGCAGGACCGGCGCGAAGACGAGCCGGAACTGCGGCACGCCGAAGTCGAACTCCGCCTGGAAGGTCGAGAGACCGAGCATCAGCCCGCCGGTCAGGGCGATCGCGCGCAGCGCCCGGGTGTGGCCGCGCTCGGCGAGCGGCCGGCCGGTGGCGAGATTGGCCCGCTGGCCCTCGACGGTGAGCACGGCGATCCCGACCAGGGTCATCGCGGCGCCGCCGATCAGCATCAGGTGGGTCGGTCCCCAGAGCGTCACGTCCTGGCCGAAGAGGCGATGCCAGACGTCGTCGAGCGGGAAGCCGACGAGCGAGAAGGCGCCGCAGGCGCAGATCAGCACGCCGCCGAGCGGTGCCCACCAGTCGCGGCCGAGGCGGATCGCGGTCGTGCTGGGGCGCTCCTGCGGCAGGACCATGGCGAGGAAGCCGGCGGTGAAGATCCCGAACAGGCCGGCGAGGATGAAGTAGTGGGCGGGATTGGCCAGCGGCCCGGCGTCGCGGCCGTTGTCGATGTGCAGGGAGATGTCCCAGTACATGCCGAACAGCGCGGTCAGCAGCGAGATGCTGGCGATCGCGCTGGGCAGCGCCACCCAGCCGGGCAGGCCGGTCACGCGTTCGGCGCGGGCGGCCCAGCGGCCGAGGAAGGCGACGCGGCCGGAGCGGTGGCCGAAGCCGAGGTAGAGGAGCAGGAAGGTGAGCAGGGCGGCGCCGGCGGTGGCGATCGCGATCTGGCCCAGCTCGGCGCCGCCGGCGGGCGGGGAGGTCTTCATGGCTGTCCCTTCGTGGAGAGCATCGGGCGTTCTCTACCTCATACGATGTTACCTCAAACGAGGTTACATACTTTAGGTAAGATCTCACAGATGGCGAAGGCCAAGCCAGAGCCGCGAGCCGGTGGCGAGCGCGCCGAGCTGACCGTCGAGCAGCTCGCCCACGAGACCGGCATGTCGGTGCGCAACATCCGCAACCACCAGTCGCGCGGTCTGCTGCCGCCGCCCGAGGTGCGGGCGCGCACCGGCTACTACGGGCCCGATCACGTCGCCCGCCTGCGGCTGATTCAGGAGATGCAGGGGGAGGGCTTCAAGCTGAGCGCGATCTCGCGCCTGATCGGCGAGCACGGCGCCGACGCGGACCGCTTCGTCGGCCTGCGCCAGGCGGTCACCGCCCCGTTCGCCACCGAGGCGCCGGAAATCCTCAGCCGCGCCGAGCTGATCGAGCGCTTCGGCGTCGACGACGACCGGCTGCTCGGCAAAGCCCAGAAGCTCGGTCTGCTCGTCCCGCTCGGCGAGGAGAGCTACGAAGCGCCCAGCCCGGCGCTGTTGCGTGCCGCCGAGGAAGTGCTGGCGATGGGGATCTCGATGCCGGCGGCGCTGGCGACGATCGAGAAGCTGACCCGCAACGCGCAGAGCGCGGCGCGCACCTTCGTCAACCTCTTCGTCGAGGAACTGTGGAAGCCGTTCGACGACGCCGGTCGCCCCGAGGCGGGCTGGGCGGAGATCACCGAAGCGGTCGAGCGGCTGCGGCCGCTCGCGGTCGAGGCGCTGGGCGCGACCTTCCGCCTCACGCTCACCGACGAGGTCGAGCGGGCTTTCGGCGAAGTGCTCGAACGGCGCAAGAAGAAGTAGCCGTCACAGCTGGTTAACGGCTCGGCAACCTGGGGTGCGGGGTCGTAAGGTAGGCGCTTGGGCACTACCGAGTACGCACAGATCGGGGGAGTCGAGGAGGGGGCCGATCTCGGTTTCCGCCACTGGCCGGCGGTGCGCGCCTGCGCGCTCGCTCTCTACTTCGTCGTCTTCGTGGTCTGGGGCGCCGCCTACGGGATCCCGGTCCAGCGCGAGCTGGTGATCGCCTGGGTCTGCGGTGCCCTGGTCTGCATCTCGCTGGGTCGCCACCCGCGGCAGATCCTCCAGCTGGCCGTCGACTGGGCGCCGATCGTGGTGATCCTGATCGCCTACGACTTCACCCGCGGCGCCGCCGACTCGTTTGGGATCGGCGTCCACTACACGGCGATGATCGACGTCGACAAGTTCCTCTTCTTCGGGGAGACGCCGACCGAATGGCTGCAGGCGCAGCTCTACGAGCCGAACGTCGTGCACTGGTACGACGTCGCCTTCACGCTCGTCTACACCTCCTACTTCCTCAGCCCGTTCGCGCTGCTCGGCTGGCTCTGGGCGCGCGAGCGGCTCGCCTTCCTGCGCTTCCGCAAACGGCTGATCACGCTCGCACTCGCCGGCCTCGCCACCTACATCCTCTTCCCGGCCGCGCCGCCCTGGATGGCGGGCGAAATGGGCTTGCTGGAAGACGTCCACCGCACCACCTCGAAGGGCTGGGAAGTTATGAGCGTCGGCACCGCCGGCTGGTTCTCGAAAGGCCAGGGGCTCGGCAACCTCGTCGCCGCGGTGCCCTCGCTGCACTCCGCCTTCGTCGCCCTCGTCGTGATGTTCCTCTGGAGCCGCGTGCGCTGGGGCTGGCGGCCGCTGCTGGCGCTCTATCCGCTGGCGATGGGGCTGACCCTGATGGCGACCGGCGAGCACTACTTCTTCGACGTCCTGCTCGGCTGGCTCTACGCCGGCGCGGTGATGGCGGGCTGGTCCTGGTGGGAAAGGCGGCGCGGGGAGCGCGCTACTCCGCCGGCGACTCAGCGCCCGGGCTGAGCGGCAGCGATATCTCGAAGACGGCGCCGCCATCCTCGCCGTCGCGCACGCCGATCTCGCCCCCGTGCGCCTCGACGATCGAGCGCGCGATCGCCAGGCCGAGGCCGGCGCCGGAGATCTGGGTGTCGCGCACGTCGCTGCCGCGGAAGAGGCGGTCGAAGAGCTGGGCGCGCTCGCTGGAGCGGATGCCGGGGCCGGTATCGGCGACGACGAGCAGGGCCCGGTCCTCCTCGCTGCCCAGCGAGACGACGATCCGCCCGCCCCCGGGGGTGAACTTGATCGCGTTTGAGATCAGGTTGGACACCACCTGCCCGAGCCGGTCGGAGTCGCCGCGCAGCGGCGCCGGGCCCTCGACCTCGGCGACCAGCTCGAGACCGGCGTCGAGCGCCGCGGGCTGGGCGGCGGCGACCGCCAGGCCGACCACCTCGGCGAGGTCGACCGGCAGCTCCAGCACCTCGAACTCGCCGGCCTGGATGCGGGCGATACTGAGCAGGTCCTCGACCAGGCGCAGCTGGCGACCGGCGTTGCGCTCGATCACCTCGAGGTGCTTGCGGGTCTCCTCGCCTTCGGCGTCCTCCCGCAGCAGCGCCGTGTAGCCGAGGATCGAGGTCAGCGGCGTGCGCAGCTCGTGCGAGACCGAGCTGAGGAACTCGGTCTTCGCCGCTTCCAGCTCGGCGGCGGCTTCGCGGGCCCGCCGCTCTTCGGTCACGTCGCGCGTGATCGCGACCCAGACCGGGCCGTAGCGCGGGTGGTCGAAGGTGGTCGTGGTCGTGTGGCACCAGATCTCGGAGCCGTCGCGGCGCCGGTGGCGCCCTTCGAAGCTGGCCGAGCCCTGCTCGCGCAGTATTGCCGCGGCGGCGCTGCGCTCGCCCAGCTCCTCGGCGGTCGGGTCGACCGGCCGCATCACCTCGATCGCGTCGCGGCCGTCGAGCTCGCCCGTCCCGAAGCCCATCATCCGCTCGAGGCTCGGGTTGGCGTAGGCGATCCGCATGTCCTCGCTGGTGACCAGACAGACGCCCTCGGCCATCTCGTCGATCACGCGGCCGCGCAGCTCCGAGGAGCGCTCCAGGGCGACCCGGTCGTCGACCTCGCAGACCGACCAGAAGATCCCCTCCCCGCCCAGCCCGAAGGCCGACCAGGATAGCCAGCGCCACTCGCCGTCGGCGGTCCGCCAGCGGTTGCGGAAGGCGCGCCACACGCCCTCGCTCTCGCCCAGCTGGTGGAGCTGGCCCGCCGTCGTCAGCCGGTCCTCGGGGTGGACCGAGTCGAGCAGGCCGCGCGCGCGGATCGCCGCGGCGCTGTCGCCGAGCACCTCCTCCCAGGGCCCCTCGAGCCGCTCGATCTGGCCGTCGGGCCTCGACGTGCACATCAGCTCGCGCTCGGGCTGGACGCCGCGGGCCTCGCGCGTGAACTCCGCCTCGACCCGTTTGCGCAGGGAGATGTCGTGGGCGTGGACGAGGTAGTGGATCGGCTCGCCGTCGTCGTCGCGGACCAGGGAGACGACGATCAGGACCCACACGGCGCTGCCGTCGCTGTGGATGTATCGCTTCTCCAGTCGGTACTCGCTGAGCTCGCCGGCGAGCAGCTGGCGATCGCCTTCGAAGGTCGCCTCGAGGTCGTCGGGGTGGGTGATCTCCCTGAAGGTGAGCGAGAGCAGGTCCGCCTCCTCGTACCCGGTCAGCTCGCAGAAGGCGCGGTTGGCGCGCAGGCCGCGGCCGCCCAGGCCGACCAGCGCCATCCCGACCGCCGCCTGCGAGAAGGCGGCCTCGAACTGGCGCTGCGATTCGCGGCCGAAGCGCTCGGCGGCGTGACGGTCGCTGAGGTCGGTGAACCAGCCGATCTTGTAGATCTCCTCGCCGTTCTCGCCGATGATCGACATCCCCTCGTTGGAGACCGGGAAGGTCGAGCCGTCGAGGCGCACGTGCTCGGACTCGAAGGAGATGAAGCCGTTGCGCTCGACCTCGTCGATCAGTTCCGGCAGCCGTTCGGCGGTCGCCTGGGTGAACATCACGGAAGGGGGCTGGCCGACGAAGTCGGCTGGGACGCCGCCGTGCATGCGCGCGAAGGCGGGGTTGACGGCGCGCAGCGTCGCGGTGTCGGGGTCGGTGATCGCGATTCCGCGCGTCGTGTTTTCGAAGCTCAACTCCCAGAGCTGCTGCAGCTCGGGGAAGTCGACGGCGGCTTGGTCGGCGGGAGTCATCTTGCTCAGCGTCGCTGTCCTAAGCGCGCAAGCTTGGAATTCGTCGTCGGCCCGTTCCGACCTTCCGATCGGCTATCCATCACCCCGTGGCGGACGCGACGATCCTGGTCATCGAGGACGACCCCGACATCCGGGAGCTCGTCGCGGCCTTGGTCGGCCGCGCCGGCATGCTCGGCCTGCAGGCCGGCGACGGCAGGGAGGGAATCCGGATGTTTTTCGAGCAACGCCCCGATCTCGTTGTTCTCGACCTGGGGTTGCCGGAGCTTGACGGCTGGCAGGTCCTCGACCGGATTCGCGAGCTCAGCGAGGTGCCGGTGCTGCTGCTCACCGCCGACGGCGAGCAGGTTCAGAAGGTGCGCGGACTCGAGGGCGGCGCCGACGACTACGTGACCAAGCCGTTCGGGCGCGAGGAGCTGGTCGCACGGATCGGCGCGTTGCTGCGCCGCGGGCACGGCAACGGGGCCGAGGTCGAGGTGCTCGGCGACGACGTGCTGACCGTGGACGAGGCTCAGCGCAGGGTCGAGGTGGCCGGCGTCGAGGTGGCGTTGACGCCCACAGAGTTCCGGCTGCTGGCCGTGCTGCTGCGCAACCGCAACCACGTGGTCAGCCAGGAGCAGCTGTTCGAGACCGTCTGGGGCAACTCCGAGCGCGACCCCAAGCAGGTGCGCCTCTACGTCAGCTATCTGCGCCGCAAGTTGAAGCTGGCGGGGGGGATCGAGCCGATCGAGACGGTGCGCGGATTCGGCTACCGATTTAGGGCTGCAAGCTCGCGCCCAAAAGCAGCCTCCTGAACTAGAACAGACGTCCAGAAGGCGCCTCTGGGGCGTCCATTCAGGCGCTTTTCAGGCGAATCTCATGCGCGGCGCCGACAGCCGCCTCCGATCCACGCAGCGCGACCGCCCCTGGTCGCGAGCGAGCAAATCACCAACGGAGGTAGCGACGTGAAAGTAGGAACGAAGGTCCTGATGACGGTGCTCTGTGTGGGCGCCCTCGGCGGACTGGCGACGATGGGCGTGTTCGGCGCCTTCAGCAGCACCACCAGCAACGCCGGCAACCAGATAACCGCGGCGTCGGTGACCCTTGCCGACAACGACGCCGGCGCGGCGATGTACACGCTGACCGCCGCCGACCCCGGCGACAGCGTCAGCAAATGCATCAAAGTCACCTACACCGGCAACGTCAACGCCGACGTCCACATCTACACGACCAGCTCGATCGGGTCGCTCGGCCAGTACGTCGACCTGACGATCACCCCGGGCACGCAGACGAGTCCGAGCTTCCCGAGCTGCACCGGCTTCGTCGCCGACTCGGGCGGCGCTCTCTACACGGGGACGCTGGCCAACTTCGGCACGACCAAAAACAGCTACGCCAACGGCGTCGTCGACAACCCGGGGACCTCGGCGACCAAATGGGTCGCCAACGACTCGGTCGTCTACCAGGTCACCGCGACGCTCCAGGCGAGTGCTCCGGACGTCGCCCAGGGGCTGACGACCGGCGCGCACACGTTCACCTGGGAGGCGCGCAACCAGTAGGGGATGACGGTGACGTTGGGAGACAAGCTCGCTCGGGCCCTCGGGCTCGCGCTCGGCCTCGGGCTGGTCGTGGCGACGATCTTCGTCGCTGCGCCGGCCGGGGGCCACGGCGGCGTCCTGCCGGCCTCGGTGCAGTTCGAGGCCGGTCAGGACGGCGCCATCGCCGTCTCTCCGACGATGCCCGATCCTGTGCTGCGCGCCCCCTCGATGCGACCCGGCAGCCACAGCTCCGGCAGCCTCGAGGTGAGCAACCAGACCGGCGTGGCGATCGCCGTCGGGCTGCGCGCCGAGCCGTCGTCGACGGCGCTCGACGGGCTGCTGGCGGTGCGGATCGAGAGCGCCGGAGAGGTGCTCTTCGAGAACACCCTGCAGGTGCTGCGCGAGGGCAGCGAAGGTAGCGTCGAGCTCGCCCCGGGCGAGTCGCGCAAGCTCTCGGTGAGCGCCTGGATCCCGGCTGAGGTCGAGACCGGCTACGAGGGCGCCAGCGTCGACGTGACGCTTCTGCCCGACTACGAGGGTGCCCGGTGATCGGCCTCCGCGACTTTGGACGGGGGCTGCGGATCTTCGCGATCTGGACCTGTCTCGGGGTGCTCTTCGGCACCCTGCTCGCCGCGGCCGCGCCGCTGGCGATCGGCGACCGTTCGTTCACGGTCCTCTCCGGATCGATGTCGCCGGCGATCGACACCGGCGACGTCGTCGTCACCGAGCCGATCTCGCCGCTCTCGGCGCGGGTCGGCGACATCGTCACCTTCCAGGACCCCGAAGGCGGCGGCAAACTGATCTCCCACCGGGTCCAGTCGGTGCGGGCAAAGGGGGCCTCGGTCGCCTTCGTCACCCGCGGCGACGCCAACACCTCGACCGAGCGCTGGAACGTCGACGCCGACGGCCGGATCGGCAAGGTCGTCTACCGGCTGCCCAAGGTCGGCTACGCGCTCGCCTGGGCGGGCAGCGGCCCGGCGCGGGTCGCCCTCGTCGTGATCCCGGCGTTGCTGCTCTGCTGGATGGGGCTGGTGCGGATCTGGCGTCCGAAGGCGGAGCCGGGGGTGGGCGCGCGATGATCGGCCGTCTCACCACGGTGACCATGGTCGCCTCGATCCTGACGCTGCTCGCCTCGGTCTTCGCCGGGGCGGTGTGGGGCAAATTCACCGGCGACGCGCTGTCTAGCTCGAACACGATCACCGCCGCCACCGACTTCCGGGCGCCGACCGCGACCGCGGTGACGATCGCCAAGACCACCGGCGGCGTCGACGGCTACATCAAGAAAAGCGGCACCTACTACGTCTACGCGAACGTCACCGACACCGGCAACCCGGCGAGCGGCGTCTCGACCGTCAAAGCCAACGTCAGCACGATCACCAGCGGCAGCACCGCGGTGACGCTCAGCGCCGGCACCTTCACCGTCGACGGGGTCAGCTACAACCGGCGCAGCGCCTCGCTGACGGCTGCCAGCAGCCTCGTTCCCGGCGGCATCCCCTACAGCCTGACGATGACCGATGTGGCCGGCAACTCGAGGACCGAAAGCGCCTTCACGGTGACCGTCGACAACACGGTTCCGACCGGGACCGACGTGCAGACGACCAACGGCGGCTCGATCGCCGGCCGCGCCGACGCCGGCGACAAAATCACCTACACCTTCAGCGAGGCGCCCGACCCGAACTCGATCCTCTCCGGCTGGAGCGGCGCCTCGACCTCGGTCGTGGTGCGCCTCAACCAGGCGACCAACGACACGGTGACGATCTACAACTCGTCCAACGCGACGCTGCTGCCGCTCGGCACGATCAACCTCGCCCGCAGCGACTACACGACCGCCAACCTCACTTTCGGGGCTTCGGGCACGGCCTCGACGATGGTGCTCAGCGGTAGCACGGTGACGATCACCCTGGGCACGCAGTCGGCGGCGGCGACCACCGCCGCGGCGACCGGGACGATGGTCTGGACCCCGGCCGCGGGGGCGACCGACTGGGCCGGCAACGCGACCTCGACGGCGACCGCGACCGAGTCCGGCACGGCCGACAAAGACTTCTGATGAGGCGTCTGGCGACAGTCGTGCTCGGCGGGGTCCTGCTCGCGCTCGCCCTTGCCGCGGTCGCCTTCGGCCTGCCCGGCCTCGAAGGTCGGCCCGCCCCGGGTGGGGCGGTCGCCTCGGCGGCGGGTGGGGCGATGAGGATCTCCAACTCGGCCGCCGACCAGGCGATCCTGCAGAGCGGCAACCTGGCACCGGGAGGCACCGTGTACGGCCGCGTGCTGATCGGCAACACCGGCAAGGAGCCCGGTGCACTGGTGCTCTCGGCACGCAATCTGGCCGAGCTCGCCGGCCCCGCTGGAAGTGGCCTGGCGGACGTGCTGCGGCTGACCGTGCTCGACCTCAGCGGCCACTCCGACGCGGTCGTCTACAGCGGGCCCCTGGCGACGATGCCCGACAAGGACGTCGCCGTGCTGCGAGCGGGCGGCCGCCGGCTCTACGGCTTCGAGGCGACCCTGCCCGCCTCGGTGGACGACAACAGCCTCGCGGGGGCCGGGGTCAACCTCGACTACCGCTGGTCGCTGGTCGGTCCCGACGACTCCGAGCCCTGTCCCTATCCCTTCAACGGCGACGGCGAGGACAACCTGATCGTCGGCTCCGCCGGGGGCGACCGGATCAATGGCCGCGCCGGCGACGATCGGCTGCGGGGCTCCGCCGGCGAGGACTGCCTGGACGGCGGTCCCGGTCGCGACGTGCTGATCGGGGAATGGGCCGACGACCGGATCGACGCCCGCGACGGCGCGCCCGACACGGTCGACTGCGGCCTCAGCAACGGCGACGTCGCGATCGTCGACCGCTTCGACACCGTGCGCGGCTGCGAGACCGTCCGCAAGGGCTGAAATCCCTCGGCCGAGGCTCAATTTCGCCGTCTCGGGCGCCGATTCAAGCGACATGGAAGACCACACCGACCGACTGCGGGCGATCATTCGCACCCAGACCGAGATCGCCGCCAGCGACCTCGACCTGCTGGCGACGATGCAGCTGATCGCCGAGCGCAGCCAGGAACTGACCCGCGCCAGCGGCTCCGTGGTCGAGATCGTCGAGGACGACGAGATGGTCTACCACGTGACCACGGGCGACGCGACGCCTTACCTGGGCATGCGGCTGCAGCAGAGCGCCAGCCTCTCCGGCCTCTGCGTCGCCGAGGAACGGCTGCTGCGCAGCGACGACACCGCGGACGACCCGCGCGTCGACGCCGAGGCCTGCAAGCGCGTCAACGCGGCCTCGATGATCTGCGTCCCGCTGGTCCACCGCCGCGAGGTCGTCGGCGTGCTCAAGGTCTACTCGGGCGTGGTCGCCAACTTCGACGACGAGGACGTCGAAGCGCTGGAGCTGCTCACCGACCTGATCGCCGCCCACATCTCCCACGCGACCCGCTTCGAGATGGCCGACCACGACAGCCGTCACGACGCGCTCACCGGGTTGCCCAACCGCCGCGCCTACGAGGAGCGGCTCGCGGTCGAGACCGCCAGGGCGACCCGCTACGACCAGCCGCTCTCGATCTGCCTGCTCGACCTCGACGGCTTCAAGGGAGTCAACGATCGCCTTGGTCACCCGGCCGGGGACGAGGTGCTGCGCGGCGTCGCCCGGGTGATCGACGACTCGCGGGTCGCCGACGACGCCTTCCGGATCGGTGGCGACGAGTTCGCCGTGCTGATGCCCCAGACCGAGCCTGAGGACGCGCGCCGCGCGGCCGCCCGGCTCGCCCACAGGATCGCCGCCGCCGAGCTCGGCGAGGGCTCGATCGGGGCCTCCTACGGGGTGGCCGCCGCCGGGGCGGACCCCGAACGCTCCCACAGCGCGGCCGACTCCGACCTGCTGCGCGCCAAGGCCCGCCTCTACGGCGAATCCGACGGCCGTTAGTCGGCCAGCAGCTCTTCCAGTCGGTCGTAGGTTTCGTTCAGGCCGCCCTCCATGCCCGAGTCGACCATGCCTTCGCGTTCCTCGTTGGTGAAGAAGAAGCCGTCGGTGACGACCTTGGTGCGGCCGTCGCCGAGGTCGACGAAGACGGCGTTGTCGACCGAGACGTAGCCGGGCATCCCGTCCCATTCGAAGGTCTGGGAGATCCGCTCGACCGGGGCGACCTCGCGAAAGGTGCCGCGGAAGACCATCGTGCCCTCGGCGCTCTCGCAGCGGAAGCGCCAGTCGCCGCCGGTCACCGCCTCCATGTGCTCGACGATCGTGGTGTCGCCCCGCCGGCCCCACCACCGAGGGATCAGCTCGGGGTCGGTGAAGGCGGCGAAGACGCGCTCGCGCGGCGCGTTGAAGATCCGCTCGATGTGCATCCCGGTCTCGCCGGTCAGGGTGACGGTCGCTTTGTTGGTCTCGGTGGTCATTTCTTGTCTCCTTCGTTCCTGTTGTCCAATTCGCGGTTCTGGCGGGCGAGCAGCTCGTCGAGGCGGTCGTAGCGCTCTTCCAGCATCTGCCGGTAGGTCTGCATCCACGCCTCGAGGTCGTCAAGCCGGCGCGGGCCGATCTCGCAGCGCCGCGTTCGCCCGACCTTCTCGGTCCTCACCAGCCCGGCCTCCTCGAGGACCCGGACGTGCTTCTTCATCCCGGTGAGCGAGATGCCGAATGGCTCGGCCAGCTCACTGACGCTGGCCGAGCCCTGGCTGAGGCGCTCGAGGACCGCACGGCGAGTGGGGTCCGCGAGGGCGGCGAGGGTCTTGTCGAGCTGATACTGAACCATCAGGTTCAGTATTGCACATGGGGATGGCGCTTTGTTCGGAGGGATCGAACAAAGCGCCAATCGGTCTCGGGTAGGGTCGGCGCCTCGATGAGCTCTTCGCCGATCGACGCCTACCTGGAGCGCCTCCACGAGCGCTGGCTGGCCGACGACTCGGGCGCCCCGGCCGACTACATCCCGCCGCTCGCCGAGGCCGACCCGGGCTGGTTCGGGATCGCCTTCGCGACCACCGACGGGCACTGCTACGAGATCGGCGAGTCGGGCCGGCCGTTCACGATCCAGTCGATCTCCAAGCCCTTCACCTACGGGCTGGCGCTCGCCGACCTCGGGTTTGAGGCGGTCGACGCCAAGGTCGGGGTCGAGCCGAGCGGCGACGCCTTCAACTCGATCAGCCTCGCCCCGGACAGCGGTCGGCCACTCAACCCGATGATCAACGCCGGCGCGATCACCGCCGCCTCGCTGGTCGCCGGCGCCGACCCGGCCGAGCGCGAGCGCCGCATCGTCGAGGCCTACGGGCGTTTCGCCGGGCGCGAGCTGGCGGTCGACACGGCCGTCTACGAGTCCGAGCGCGACACCGGCCACCGCAACCGCGCGATCGGCCACATGCTGCGCGGCTTCGGGATCCTCGAGCAGGACCCCGAGATCGCCCTCGACCTCTACTTCCGCCAGTGCTCGGTAGCGGTCACCTGCCGCGATCTCAGCCTGATGGCGGCGACGCTGGCCAACGGCGGCGTCAACCCGCTGAGCGGCGAGCGCGCGCTCGAGCGCGAGCACGTCGACCGGGTGCTGAGCGTGATGACCACCTGCGGGATGTACGACGCGGCGGGGGAGTGGGTGGTCGACGTCGGCATGCCGGCGAAGAGCGGCGTCGCCGGCGGGGTGCTCGCGGTGCTGCCGGGCCAGCTCGGCATCGCCGTCTTCTCGCCGCCGCTCGACGCGCACGGCAACAGCGTGCGCGGGATCGAGGTCTGCCGCCAGATCTCCGCGGACCTGGAGCTGCACCTGCTGCACGTCGCCCGCTCATCGCGCTCGGCGGTGCGCCGCGTCTACACCGTCGCCGACGTGCCCTCGCGCCGCCGTCGTCCGCAGGGCCAGTGCGACCTGCTCGACCGGGTCGGCGGCCGCGCGGTCGTCCACGTCCTGCACGGCGACCTCGTCTTCGCGGCGATGGAGTCGGTCGTGCGGAGGATCGTCGAGGAGGCCGGCGAACTCGAGATCGCCGTGGTCGACCTGACCGAGGTGACCGAGATGGACCTCGCCGCGGCGCGCATGCTCACCGCGCTCGGCGCCTGGCTCGCCGAGCGGGACACCGCCCTGGCGATCGTCGCGCCCAGCGACGGCGACCTGCTGGCGCGGATTCCGACCGATGGGTTCGAGCTCTTCGCCGACCTCGACAGCGCGGCCGAGTGGTGCGAGGAGCGGCTGCTCGCCGCCCACGGCGGGGCGGCCGCCGGCAGCGAGCGGGTCGCGCTCGCCGAGCACCGCCTCACCCGCGGCTTCGACGCGGCGATGCTGGAGCGCCTCGAGGCGGCGCTGGTCTCCCGTCCGTTCGCCAGCGGCGAGACGATCTTCGCCGCCGGCGACCCGGCTGCCGAGGTCTTCCTGCTCGTCGCCGGCGAGGTCACCCTCGAGATCGACGTCGGCGACGGCGTGCGCCGCCGCCTGGCCACGCTCACCCCGGGTCTCGCCTTCGGCGAGGTCGCCCTGGTCGACGCCCCGGCCCGCCCGGTCAGTGTGCGCGGCGAGTGCGAGGGGGAGTGCATGGTCCTCACGGTCGAGGCGTTCGAGCGGCTCGGCGAGACCGACCCCGGCCTGCAGGCGGCGCTGATGCGCAACCTGCTGGCCAGCTTCTACGAACAGATCGGGCGGATGACCCGCGAGGTCGGCACCCTCTTCGCCGGCCGCTGAGGGCCGGCTCGGCTAGACGACCCAGGTGTCGCCGGCGCGCAGCAGCTCGTCGACGTCGTCGAGCGTGGCGCCGGCGTGGGCCGCCTTCAGCGCCTCCTGGCGGTCGGAGCCGTAGACCGGCCGCTCGACGTCGCGCAGCACGCCGATCGGGGTGGGTCCGGTTGGGCTGTCGGCGAGCCGGGCGAGCGCGGTCGCGTGGCTGGGGTCCTCGACGTGGGCGTCGTGGACGACCAGCGCGTCCTCGCCGACGTCGGCGACCTCGACCACCTCGAGCCCGCCCGCGGCGGAACGGATCACGCCACGCTCGTTCTCGGCGCCGAAGCGGATCGGCTGGCCGTGCTCGAGGCGGATCTGGTTGGGGGCGCCGCCCTTGCCGCGCACCGCGTCGAAGGCGCCGTCGTTGAAGACGTTGCAGTTCTGGTAGATCTCGACGAAGGCCGAGCCGGGGTGTTCGGCGGCGGCCCGCAGGGTGTCGCGCACGTGCTGCTTCTCGACGTCGATCGTGCGGGCGACGAAGGAGGCGTCGGCGCCGAGCGCCAGCGCCAGCGGGTTGAAGGGATGGTCCTCGGACCCGAACGGGGTCGACTTGGTGATCTTGCCCGTCTCCGAGGTCGGCGAGTACTGGCCCTTGGTCAGCCCGTAGATCTGGTTGTTGAACATCAGCAGCTTGATCGGCACGTTGCGGCGCAGCGCGTGGATCAGGTGATTGCCGCCGATCGAGAGCGAGTCGCCATCGCCGGAGACGACCCAGACCGAGAGGTCCTCGCGCGCGGTCGCGATCCCGGTCGCCAGCGCCGGGGCGCGGCCGTGGATGCCGTGCATCCCGTAGGTGTCCATGTAGTAGGTGAAGCGCCCGGCGCAGCCGATCCCGGAGATGAAGACCGTCTTCTCCGGCGGCACGCCCAGTTCGGGCAGGAACGTCTGAACCGAGTTGAGGATCGCGTAGTCGCCGCAGCCCGGGCACCAGCGGGTTTCCTGGTCGGACTGGAAGTCCGCCTTGGTCAGGGCAATCGTTGCGCCGCCGTTTCCGTTCTCGCTCATCAGAGTTGCTCCAAGATCGCCTGCTCGAGCTCTTCGGCGAGGATCGGCAGGCCCTCGACTTTGTTGTAGCCGACCGCGTCGACCAGGTACTTGTCGCGCAGCAGGCTGAGCAGCTGGCCGGTGTTCAGCTCCGGCACCAGCACCTTCGGGTAGGCGCGCACGACCTCGCCGGTGTTGGCCGGGAAGGGTTCGACGCTGCGCAGGTGGGCGGTCGCGACCTTGTGACCGCGGTTGCGGACGCGCCGGGCGGCGGCGCCGATCACGCCGTAGGTCGAGCCCCAGCCGATGATCAGGATCTCCGCGTCCTCGTCGGCGTCGACCTCGAGCGGAGGCAGCTCGTCGGCCACTTTCGCGACCTTCTCGGCCCGCAGTTTCGTCATCAGCGCGTGGTTCTCGGCGGTGTAGGAGATCTTGCCGGAGCCGTGTTCCTTCTCGAGGCCGCCGAGCCGGTGTTGCAGGCCGGGGGTGCCCGGGATCGCCCAGGGGCGGGCGCCGCGCTCGTTGCGGGCGTAGGGGAGGAACTCGTCGCCGGCGTTCGGTCCGGTGGCGAATTCGGGATCGATCTCCGGCAGATCGGCGGCGTTCGGCAGGCGCCAGGGCTCCGAGGAGTTGATCAGGAAGCCGTCGGCGAGCAGGATCACCGGGGTGCGGTAGCGGACCGCGATCCGCACCGCCTCGATCGCGGAGTCGAAGCAGTCGGCGGGGGTGGCGGGCGCCAGCACCGGCAGCGGCGACTCGCCGTGGCGACCGTGGATCGCCATCATCAGGTCCGACTGTTCGGTTTTGGTCGGCAGCCCGGTCGAGGGCCCGGCGCGCTGCACGTCGATGACGACGAGCGGCAGCTCGAACATCGCCGCCAGCGCGATCGTCTCCGCCTTCAGGTCCATGCCGGGGCCGCTGGTCGCGGTCACGCCGAGCTTGCCGCCGAAGGAGGCGCCGAGCGCCATGTTGGCCGCGGCGATCTCGTCCTCGGCCTGCACCGTGCGCACGCCGAAGCGATCGTGGCGGGCGAGCTGGTGGAGCAGTTCGGAGGCCGGCGTGATCGGGTAGCCCGAGTAGTAGAGCTGCAGGCCGCTGCGCACGCTGGCCGCGACCAGGCCCATCGCCAGCGCGTTGGCGCCGTTGACGTTGCGGTATTCGCCCGGGGCCAGGGGGGCCGCTTCCACTTCGGTCGGGACGACCGTGATCTCGATCGTGTCGGCGAAGTTGTAGCCCGCTTTGAAGGCGGCGATGTTGCCGGCCATGATCGCCGGCTTCTTGGCGAATTTCGCCTCCAGCCAGGAGATCGTGTCCTCGGTCGGGCGCCCGTACATCCACGAGATCAGACCGAGCGCGAAGAGGTTCTTGGTGCGCTGCGCCTCGGCCGGCTTGAGGCCCTCGACCTCCTCGGTGGCGCGCGTGGTCAGCGTCGTCATCGGCACCGCCAGGACCTGGTAGTCCTCGACCGTCCCGTCCTCGAGCGGGTTTACCTCGCCGTAGCCGGCCTTGCGCAGGTTGTTGGCGGTGAACGCGTCCTCGTTGACGATCAGCGTGCCGCCGGCCTCGAGCGCGCCGAGGTGGGTCTTCAGCGCCGCCGGGTTCATCGCCACCAGCGTGTTGGGGTGGTCGCCCGGGGTGAGGATGTCGCGCGAGGCGAAGTGGATCTGGAAGGCGGAGACACCGCCCGGGGTGCCGGCGGGGGCGCGGATCTCCGCCGGGAAGTCCGGCAGCGTCGAGAGGTCGTTGCCGACGTGCGCGGTGGCGGCGGTGAAGCGGTCGCCGACCAGCTGCATGCCATCGCCAGAATCCCCGGCGAACCGGACGATTACGGTCTCTGGCTTCTTAGAAGTAGTGGTCACGGGTCGGCGGCGCCTCCACGCACCAGCCAAACGGACGTGAGAATAGGGACCCGGGCGCGAGTGCGCAAGCTCATTTGACCTATCCCCCGAATGGGGGAGTCGCTATTGGGTAGCGAGACGGCCATCCGGCGTCAGCAGCTCCAGCGCCTCCGGGCTCAGCTCGACCACGGTCGTGGAGCTCTGGTACTCGGGGTAGGTCGGCTTCAGGCCGCGCAGCCGGCCGAGCGGCGCGAGCAGGCCGAAGGCGAGCTTCTGCAGCCAGGGCGGCGGCGAGGCGACGACCATCACGTCGCTGTAGGCCCTGGCGCTGACCGCCAGCTGCAGCGGGCGGGGGACGCCCTTCTCGTCGGAGCGGCCGTCGCGGGCGAGGCCGAAGAAGGTGCCGACCATCTCGACGAAGCGGTCGCCGGGGTCGACCTCGACGACGACCTGCGCCTCCTCCTCGCCGAGCTGCCACCAGTCGTGCAGAGTTCCCGGCGGCACCACCGCCGACTCGCCGGGCCCGAGCACCCGCTCCTCCTCGCCGATCAGGAACCCGACTTCGCCGCGCATCACCCGGAAGCGCTCGGTCAGCGTCGGGTGGCGGTGCTTGACCGCGACGCGGCCGCCGGGGCGGACGAAGAGGTGGGAGACGAGCACCCGTTCGGGATGCGTCGCGGGGTCGACGAGGACGACGGCGCGCTCGCCGGTGACCGGGTTCTCGAAGACCTGGCCGCGGCGGTCTCTGGGGCTCTCGGCGCTCTGCTCGGCGATGACTCAGACCTCGATACCCGAGCCTACGCCGATTCGCAGCCAGTGCATGCTCTTGCGGACCTGCTCCGGCGCCCGCTCCAGCTCGCGTTCGATTTCGCCGCGTCCCTCGCGGAAGTGCTTCCAGCCCTCGTAGTGGATCGGGATCGTTGTACGCGGTTCGAGCAGGCCGCAGAGCTCGACCGCCTGGGCCGCGGTCATCGTGTAGTGCAGCGGACCGGAGATCGGGAAGCGCACGCCGCCGAGGTGGACCAGCGCGGTGCCGACGTCGAGCCGCTCGGCGACTTCGCGGACCCCGTCGTAGAGCACGGTGTCGCCGGAGATCCAGACGTCGCCGTGCAGCTGGCCCTCCCAGCGCAGCGCGAAGCCGACCACGTCGCCGACGATCGGCTTGCTAAGCGGCGGACCGTGCCGGCACGGCGTGGCGACGATCTCGATCGTCGGCCTGCCCTCGGCTTCCAGCCTGGTGCCCTGCCACGGCGCCAGCCCCTGCGCGTTGCCGCCGAGGCGCTTGGCCCCCGGCACGGTCGTGATCACCGTGCCGGCCGAGGGCAGCAGCTCGCGGCCGGCGGCGTCGAGGTTGTCCTCGTGGTGGTCGTGGCTGAGCAGGACCGCGTCGATCGGGCCGACCTCCTCGGCTCCGATCGAGGGCGCCGTCAGCTTGGTCGAGCCGGTCCCCCAGCCGAACCTGTACTTCCCGCCGGCGGGGTCGAAGGTCGGGTCGGTGAGCAGGCGCCACCCCTCGACCTCGAGCAGCAGCGTCGGACCCCCGATGTGGGTGAAGCGAACGTTCGTCACTGGTTCCTCCCGGGCGAATGGACTGGAATCCCGATCCGGTCCCGCCAGCCTAGCTTGCCGCGCTCAGTGCGCCAACAGGCCGGCGACCGCCGCGGCGAGGCGCCGGCCGCGGTCGGTCAGCGCGTACTCGGTGTGGGGCGGACGGCCGGGGACGAGCTGGCGCTCGACGATCCCGGCCGCCTCGAGCTGCTCGAGCCGCTCGGAGAGAGTGGTGGGGGAGACGCCGGGGAGCGACTGGCGGAACTCGTTGAAGCGGGTGGCGCCGGACGAGCAGGCGTAGATCGTCGCCATCGTCCAGCGCCGCTCCAGCAGGCCGGCCGCCGCGCGCAGCTCCGGCGGCACCGGCTTGCAGCTCCGACATCGCGGCGACATCGCCTACGCCGCCGCCGCGATCTCGGCCCCGTTCTCGGCCGGCTCCAGCGCCAGGCCGAGCACCTCGTCGATGCTGATCACCGGGTGGAAGGTCATCTGCTCGCGCACCTCCTCGGGGACCTCGTCGAGGTCGCCGCGGTTGCGCTCGGGCAGGATCACCTCGGTCAGCCCGGCGGCGTGGGCGGCCAGCACCTTCTGCTTCAGCCCGCCGATCGGCAGCACCCGGCCCTGCAGGGTGACCTCGCCGGTCATCCCTACGGTGTGTTTCACCGGCCGTCCGGAGAGCAGGCTGACCAGCGCCGTGGTCATCGCCGTGCCGGCGCTCGGGCCGTCCTTGGGGATCGCCCCGGCGGGCACGTGCAGGTGGAACTCGCGCTGGAAGCGGTCCGGCTCGATGCCGAGCTGCTCGGCGTGCGAGCGCGCGTAGGAGAGCGCGATCCGCGCCGACTCCTTCATCACGTCGCCGAGCTGCCCGGTCAGGACCAGGCCCTTGTCGCCGTCCATCGCGGTCGCCTCGACGAAGAGCACGTCGCCACCGGTGCCGGTCACCGCCAGGCCGGTGGAGACGCCGGGGATCGCCGTGCGCTCGACCGACTCCTGGAAGAACTTCTGCCGCCCCAACGCCTCGCGCAGCGCCTCGCCGTCGAGTACGACGACGCCGGTTGCCTCGCCGGCGGCGATCTTCGTCGCCGCCCCGCGCAGCAGCTTGCCGAGTTCGCGCTCGAGCTGGCGGACGCCCGCCTCGCGCGTGTACTCGGCGATCACGGCGCGGAGGATCTCGTCGCCGACCTCGACCTCCTCGGCGCGCAGCCCGTTGCGCACCAGCTGGCGCGGCAGCAGGTAGCCCTTGGCGATCGCCAGCTTCTCCTCGGTCGTGTAGCCGTCGAAGGCGATCACCTCCATGCGGTCCAGCAGCGGCGCCGGGATCGTGTCCAGCAGGTTCGCGGTGGCGATGAAGACGACCTCGGAGAGGTCGATCTCGACGTCGAGGTAGTGGTCGCGGAAGGTGTCGTTCTGAGCCGGGTCCAGCACCTCGAGCAGGGCCGCGCTCGGGTCGCCGCGCCAGTCGGCGCCGACCTTGTCGACCTCGTCGAGCAGGACGACCGGGTTCATCGTCCCGGCGTCGCGCAGGGCGCGGACGATCCGTCCCGGCAGGGCGCCGATGTAGGTGCGGCGGTGGCCGCGGATCTCCGCCTCGTCGTGCAACCCGCCGAGGCTGATGCGGACGAACTCGCGCCCGAGGCTGCGGGCGATCGACTCGCCGATCGAGGTCTTGCCGGTGCCGGGCGGGCCGACCAGGGTGAGGATCGTCCCGTTGGCGCGGCCGTCGTCCTCGACGCCGCGCTGCTCGCGCAGCTTGCGCACGGCGACGAACTCGGTGATCCGCCGCTTCACGTCGTCGAGCCCGGCGTGGTCGGAGTCGAGCACCTCGCGGGTGTGGGCGGGATCGAGCCGCTCCTCGGAGCGCTTCGACCACGGCACCGCGATCAGCCAGTCGAGGTAGCTGCGGATCGTCGAGGACTCGGGCGACTGCTCGCCCTGGCGCTCGAGCCGGCGCAGCTCCTTCTCGGCTTGCTCGGCGACCGCCTCCGGCATCCCGGCATCGGCGATCTTCGCCTCGTACTCGGCGATCAGGTCGGCCTCGTCCTCGCCCAGCTCCTTGCGGATCGACTCCATCTGTTTGCGCAGGAAGTACTCGCGCTGCTGTTTCTGTGCGCCCGACTCGACGTCCTCGCGGATCCGGCTGCGCACCTGCAGCTCGGCGAGGCGCTCGCGCTGCAGCTCGACCGCCAGCTCGAGGCGGGCGGTGACGTCGATCGTCTCCAGCAGGCGCAGCTTGCCCTCGTTGTCGATGTCGGGGCTGAGCCCGGAGGTGTCGGCCAGCGCGCCGGGCTCCTCGACCGAGCGCAGGAAGGCGGCGATGCGGCCGTCGTCGCCGCGCAGCTCGAGGATCTCTTCGACCACGGCGCGGTACTCGCGCTCCAGCTCGGCGGTGTGCTCGTCCTCGGGGTGGCCGTCGCGGATCTCCTGGACCTCGACCCGCAGCGCCTCGGGGTCGGCCTCGTCCGCCTGGGCGGCGCCGGCGAGCCCGCGGTGCAGGCCGACCACGGTGGCGACCGGGACGCCGCGGCGCGAGCGCCCGTGCTCGATCACCTCGGCGACGACGCCGACGCGGCCGAACTCGCCCTCGCGGCGGGGGATCAAGAAGACCCGCTCCTCCTCGCCGACGTCGATCGGCAGGGTCGCGGTGACGGTGGGGAAGACGATCGCGTCGTCGAGTGGGATCAGGCGATAAGTCATAACCAAGTCCACTTTCTGTAGTTAGTCCTCTATGAGGATAGCGCAGCGGTTTCAGCGGCGCGAGCGGTGGGGTAGGTACGGTGTCGCCATGGATTCCCAACGCGCGAAAGAGCTTCTGGACAACGAGCGAAAGCAGATCGAGGAGGCGATCGCCAGCGCCCGGCGCGGCGGTCCCGAGGAGGGCGACGAGCGGGTCGAACCCGGCGACTTCAACTCCGAGGGCCTCTACCAGGACGAGTTCGACGCCGGCCAGCTCGAGGATCTGAAGAAACGGCTCGACGCGGTCGAGCGCGCCGAAGAGCGCCTCGCCTCAGGGACCTACGGCCTCTCCGTGCGCAGCGGCGAGCCGATCCCCGACGAGCGGCTCGAGGCCTATCCGACCGCCGAGCTGACCGTCGAGGAGGCCGAGCGCGGGCCACGGGGATAGCTCCGTGGGCAAGGTCAAAGCGCAGATCTCCGTTTCGCTCGACGGCTACGCGGCCGGGCCGAACCAGGGTCAGGAGCACCCGCTCGGCGAAGGCGGGGAGGGCCTGCACGAGTGGGTCATCAAGCTCTCCTCCTGGCGGGGGGCGCACGGCCGCGAGGGCGGCGAGGGTGCGGAGAACCCGAGCAACGCGGTGATGGAGGCGGTCCAGGCGGATCTCGGCTCCGTGGTGATGGGCCGCAACATGTTCGGTCCGGTGCGCGGCGAGTGGGGCGACTCGGACTGGCGCGGCTGGTGGGGAGAGGAGCCGCCTTTCCACTGCGACGTCTTCGTCCTCACCCACCACCAGCGCGAGTCACTGGACGTCGGGGAGACGACCTTCCACTTCGTCACCGACGGGATCGAGAGCGCGATCGCCCGAGCTGAGGAGGCCGCCGGCGGGAAGGACGTCTCCGTGGGCGGCGGTGCCTCGACTTTGCAGCAGGCGATCGCCGCCGGGCTGCTCGACGAGCTGGTGGTCCACCAGGTGCCGATCCTGCTCGGCGGGGGAGAGAGCCTGCTTGCGGGCCTGCCCGCCGGCGCCGCCCGCTTCGAGCTGACGGACCTCGTCAAGGGTCCGGAAGCGACCCACCTGACTTACGCGCTCACCTAAATCGATCCGTCACTTCGCCCGCCTATGGCGGGTCAAGTGCCGGCTCACCCCGGCCCGCTGTTGCCGCCCGAGCCCTCTTCGCGCTCTTCGCGGGCGTCTTCGCGGTCCTTGTGCAGCTCCTCGCGCGCGTCGATCCGCTGGTCGAGCCGCTCCTCCCGGGCCTCGAGCTTGGCGGTCGAGGTCGGGCCGAAGTGGTCGGTGACGATCCAGATCGCGACCGCCGCGATCGCCAGGGCGACCAGCAGCGAACCGGCTATCTGCGCGGCCTGGGAGGGGGGCCGCATCAGCCGACCCCGAGGAAGTCGCCGGCGGAGGTGAACCAGGTGGCGCCGAGCAGCGCGAAGAGCAGCGCGCCGATCCAGGGCAGCGTCGGCGAGTGCGAGCCGCCTACGCGCACGGCGAGCACCTTCAGCGCCAGCGCCGCCAGCAGCAGGCAGCCGAAGACCGCGTGGGCGCCGCCCTCCTCGAAGCCGTAGAAGGCGATGCAGGCGACCGCGACGAGCACGGCGAGGACCAGGATCGTGTCGCCGCTGGCGCGGTGCGCCCAGGTCGCCGGTCCCGATTCGAGGAAACGCAGTCGCAGCTTGCCGTAGGAGACCGCGGCGAGCAGCAGCTGGTAGACGGCGAGGGCGAGGACGACGCTGGCCAACACGACCTTGACCTCGGTCACGTTGCCCCGCGTCAGCTCCTCGATCAGGTCCTCCACGGACCCCCTCTACCCAACGGTCACCAGCCCAACCGGGGCCTCAGCCGAGCAGCTTGGCCTTCTGGGCCGCGAACTCCTCCTCGGTGAGGATGCCCTGCTCTTTCAGTTCGCCGAGCTCCTTGAGCTGGTCGATCATCGAGTCCCCGCCGGCCGGGGCGGCCTGCGGCGGGGGAGCCTGCTGGGCCTGTTGCTGCTGGTACTGCTGTTCTTCCTGCTGGGCCCATTTCTGTTCCTGGCGGTGATGAACCCGACCGCCGACGGCGGACGCGGTGCCGGCGATGACAGCGGTGCGGGCCATGCCCCTGAGTAGTCCTGGCATCGTCCTCTCCTTCTCTTAAGCCTCGGCCGCGTCGAGCGCGGCGAGGAGGTCTTCGGCGGGAATGCGGCCGCTGGCGACGAGCTGGCCGCCGGAGTTGCGGACCGCAGTGGCGAACGGCGCGGCCCACGAGTTCTCGTAGACGAGCAGCGCCGCCGAGGTCCCGGGCTCGAGCACCTCGCCGGCCTGGGCGACGTCGTCGTCGTGCAGGATGCCCGAGGAGGCGCCCTCGAAGACGGCGATCTCGGCCACCGCCTCGCCGAGGTCGGCGATCTCGACGACGGCCACCGAGCCGTCCTCGCCCTTGGTGATGAAGGTCAGATCGATGATGCGGATCAGGCCGCGGTCGACCAGGTCGACCAGGTGCGGCAGCGCCTCGCCGGTCGGCTGCTTGCCGGGCCACTCGACCAGGACATAGTCGATCGGCCCCAGCTGGGCCAGCTCATCTCCGTTCACGGTGGTCCTCTCTGTCGGGGAAGTTTTGGGAAGGCATCCCGATCCAAATCGGGAGCAGTGCGAGCCTACCTCCGCCGACCGGGTTACGCTCGGCTCTCCGCCCCCGACGAACTGGAGCCCCGATGACCAGCAAGCCCAGCGACGACACGCCGCCGCTCTTCTACGGCAGCCGCTTCCTGATCGAAGACGCTCCCGACGGGCCCTTCCCGGCGAGCGGGATGTCGTCGCTGGACGCGATGCGGCTGGTCGACGAGGAAATGGTCCTCGAGGGCGACCCGTGGCGGAACCTCGCCACCTTCGTCACCACCTGGATGGAGCCGGAGGCGCAGCGGATCGTCGCCGAGAACCTCTACCGCAACTTCATCGACCACGCCGAGTACCCGATCTCGGCGGAGATCGAGCAGCGCTGCATCCGCATGCTCGCCGACCTCTACCACGCGCCGGGAGAGACGACCGGCTGCCGCACGCAGGGCTCCTCGGAGGCGATCATGCTCGGCGCGCTCTCGCTGAAGTGGAAATGGAAGGAACGGCGCGAAGCGGAGTCGAAGCCGGTCGACAAGCCGAACCTGGTCTTCGGCGGCGACGTGCACGTGGTCTGGGAGAAGTTCTGCCGCTACTTCGACGTCGAGCCGCGGATCGTGCCGCTGCAGCCGGGCAAGTACACGATCGGGCCCGAGGACGTCGAGCCGCACGTCGACGAGAACACGATCGGCGTCGCCGCCGTGCTCGGCACCACCTTCACCGGCCACGCCGACGACATCGTCGGGATCAACGAGCTGCTCGTCGACCTCAAGGGCGAGCGGGGCCTCGACGTGCCGCTGCACATCGACGGCGCCTCGGGCGGCTTCGTCTGGCCCTTCCTCTACCCGGACTCCGAGTGGGACTTCCGGCTCGAGCAGGTGCGCTCGATCAACGTCTCCGGGCACAAGTTCGGACTCGTCTACCCGGGCATCGGCTGGCTCGTCTTTCGCGAGAAGAGCGATCTCGCCGAGGACCTCGTCTTCTACGAGAACTACCTCGGCAAAACCGACGCGACCTTCACGCTCAACTTCTCGACCGGCGCCTCGATGGTGCTCGCCCAGTACTACAACTTCGTCCGCCTCGGCCGCGAGGGCTACACCTACGTGATGAAAGCGATGGAGCTGAACGCCAAGGCGCTGGCCGCGCGGCTCGAGCAGAACGGCAACTTCGAGCTGATCGGCGCCGACGCGGAGCAGCTGCCGCTGGTCGCCTTCAAGTTGGTCGACGGCAAGAACTACGACGAGTTCGACGTCTCCTGGCAGCTCTCGGCCGAGCGCGGCTGGATGCTGCCCGCCTACACGATGCCGCCCAACGCCGAAGAGGTGAAGGTGCTGCGCGCGCTGGTCAAGCAGACGCTCAGCCGCGAGCAGGTCGACCGCCTCGCCGACGACATCGACACCGCCTGCGAGACGCTCGAGAAGAAGGGCGGCGCCCACGAGTCCGAGCGCAAGAAAATGGAGGCCAGCCCCGGCTACTGAGTTCCGCTGTGCCTTAACCGCGAATAGCGCGGGAAAGGAACGGCGGAAGCGTCAGTTCGCCCGGCCGGGCCACCAGGTGCGCTCGCCGAGGCGGTAGGCGATCGCCGGGATCAGCAGCGCGCGCACGACGAAGGTGTCGAGCAGCACTCCGATCGCCACGGTGGCGCCGATCTGGACCAGCTCCTCGAGCGGCAGCAGGGTCAGCGTCGCGAAGGTGCCGGCGAGGATCAGGCCGGCGCCGGTGACGACGCCGCCGGTGCTGACCAGCGCCGCCAGGGTGCCCTCCTGGGTGCCGCGCGACGCCGCCTCCTCGCGGGCCCGCGTCATCAGGAAGATGTTGTAGTCGACGCCGAGCGCGACCAGGAAGATGAACGCCATCAGCACCAGGTTGAAGGCGACACCTTCGCTGGAGAGCTCGGCGAAGGCGAAGGTGCAGAGGCCGAGCGTCGCCGCGAAGGAGAGCACGACGGTGACGATCAGGAAGGCGGGCGCGACCAGCGCGCGCAGGACCACGGCGAGGATCAGCATGACCAGGGCGAGGACCAGCGGCACGACCAGCTCGGTGTCGCGCCGGTTGGTTTCCTCGATGTCGTAGTTCTCGGCTGGGATGCCTCCGAGCAGCCCGTTCGGGGCAACTTCGTGGAGGCGGTCGCGGATCTCCTCGACCGCGTCGGCGGCGTCGCTGGAGTAGGGGTTGCCGCGCAGGATCACGACCACCAGCGACTCGTCGGCGCCGCTGGCGCTGGCCGGGACCGGGATCGCCAGCTTGACCGTGGAGAGGCGTTCCATCGCCTTGGTCACCGGCTCGACCTTGGGCTCGCCGACCACCGCGGTCAGCGGCGAGCTCAGCCCGGGCGGGAAGTGTTCGTCGAGAACCTTGGTGCCTTCGCTCGATTCGTTCGGCTTGGTCTCGCCCTGGCCGAACCCGATCGTGCCGTGGTCGCTGAAGTTGCCGAGCGCGAGCACGATCAGCAGCGCGAAGACGCCGAGCACGATCGCCCGCGAGCGGCGGCGGACCAGGTCGGCGACCCGCTCCCAGCGGCTCTCGCCCTGCTGCTTGGCGGTGCCGACCGAAGGCCAGAAGGCGCGCTCGCCGAGCAGCGAGAGCAGCGCCGGCAACAGCGTGAAGGCGGCCGCCAGCATCACCGCGATCCCGATCGCCAGGATCGGCCCGAGCCAGTGGGTCGACTCGAGGTTGGCGACGAGCAGGACGAGCATCGCCGCGATCACCGTGCCGCCGGAGGCGCCGATCGCCGGCGCGGTCTCGCTCAGGGCGATCGGCAGCGCCTCGGCGGCGTCGCCGCGGCCGCGCAGCTCCTCGCGGTAACGGTGGACGAGCAACAGCGAGTAGTCGGTCCCGGCGCCGAAGATCAGCACCAGAAGCAGCATCGTGCCCTCGCTGTTGACGGTGATCGCGCCCGCCTCGATCAGCAGGTAGGCGATCCCGGTCGCGACCAGGTAGGCGGCACCGACGACGAGCAGCGGCATCGCCGCCAGCAGCGGCGCCCGGTAGACGAGCAGCAGCAGGATCAGGACCAGCCCGAGCGTCGCGATCAGCAGCGTTTCGCCGGCTTCTTCGGCGACCTGCTCGAGGTCGGCGGCGATCCCGGCCGGGCCGGTCACGTAGGAGGTGACGCCGGGCGGCGCGTGGGTTGCCAGGTACCTGCGGATTTCCCTGACCCCGTGCACGATCGCGCCGCGGTCGCCGGCGTCGAGGGCCAGCACGACCAGCGCCGCCTCGTGGTCGCGCGAGAGCGGCCCGATCCCCTTGGCGATCGTCGCGACCTCGCCGAGCGACTCGGTCGCGTCGGCCGAGAACGGGTCGACCACGGGGGTCGCGCCGGTGACGCCCAGTTCGTCCAGACCGTCGCCGACCCGGCCGATCGCCGCCAGGTCGGCCTGGCTGAGGCGGTGGCCTCCTTCGCGCGCGAAGACGACCACGACCGGGACCTCTTCGCCGATCCCGCCGCCGCTGTGGCCGCCGCCGCGCCCGGAGAGCGCCTCGATCGCGCGGGTCGATTCGGCGTTGGACGGCAGGAAGCTGCTCTGCCCGGCGGCCGTGACGTCGCCGATCCGCGAGTGGGCGAAGGCGCCGGCGAGCGCGATCGCCAGCCAGGCGGCGATCGTCACCCAGCGCCCCCGCGGGCCGGTGACGGCGTCGGCGATTCGCCTCGTCATGCGCGCAAGGCTAGTTACGGTCGAGGCGCCTGCGGACGAACCTCTGATCCAACCGCCGGGTCGGCGCGTAGCTTGCGGTCATGAGGCTCAAGGCACTCGCCATTCTCGCCCTTCTCGCCATCCCGTTTGCCCTCGCCGCCTGCGGCGGCTCCGACGGGACCAGCGGGGGCGAGACCACGATCGGCGGATCGGCCGCCGCCGACGTCGAGATCGTCGAATTCGCCTTCGGGCCAGACCCGGTCGTGGTCGAGGGTCGGTGGGGCGGTGACCTGGACCAACGAGGACACGGCACCGCACACCGCGACCGCCGACGACGGCAGCTTCGACACCGACACGCTCGCCAAAGGCGAGTCCAAAGCGCTCGACTTCGACGAGGCCGGGACCTTCCCGTACTTCTGCGAGATCCACCCGACGATGCACGGCACCGTCGAAGTGGTCGAGTGACGAGCCCGGCCCGCTAGGCTCGGCTGATGCCGACCTGGATCGCCGCCAAGGCCGCCCCCGCGATCTGGAAGCGGATCCCTTGGAAGATGGTCTGGACCGTCTCGCTCTGGCTGGCCGAGAAAGGCCGCGAGCGGGTGCGCGAGAACCTCACCCAGAGCGAGCAGACCGAGTTCTGGAACCTGGTCAAGAAATCGAAGGGGCGACCCGGGAATCTCGGCCAGCGCGACCGCACGCGGATGAAGAACATCGTCGGCAAGGCGATTCGGGGCGCCTGAGTCAATATGTTGCCGTCATGAACGACGACTGGCGGTTGCAGATCGACATCCTGGACGACGCCCGCGCCACCAAGCTGGGCGAGCATCTCGGCGCGCGCGAGATCGAGCACGACCTCTCGGAAGCCTTCGAGGACCGGGTGATCGTCTCACGGGACGGCACCCGGCTCTTCCTCTACGCGGGCAGCCGCGAGCAGGTCGAGGCGGCCGGTGCGGTGGTCGAGAAGATCGCCGCCGAGAACGAGTGGGAGATCGAGTCGCGGCTGCGCCGCTGGCACCCCAGCGCCGAGGACTGGGAGAACCCGGACGCGCCGCTGCCCGACAGCGACGCCGCGGCGTTGGAGGAGCACGAGGCGCTGATCGCCTCCGAGCGCGGCCGCTCCGAACGGAGCGGCGAGCCCGAATACGAGGTTCGGGTGGACCTGCCCTCGCACCGCGACGCGGTCGAGTTCGCCAAGCGGCTGGAGGCCGAGGGAATCCCGGCGGTGCGCCGCTGGAAGTACCTGGTCGTCGGCGCCACCGACGAGGACAGCGCCAAGACGCTCGCCGCGCGGCTCGAGCAGGAGGCGCCGAGCGGCAGCGAGGTGACCGCGGAGGGCAGCGGCCAGGTCGCCTGGGCCGAGCGTCCGCCGAACCCGTTCGCGATCTTCGGGGGCCTCGGCGGCTAAAGGCCATGACCGGGGACGAGCGCGCCGACGCCGGTTCCCCGCAGCTTGCCGCGCTGCCATCGGGCTTCGCGGCGACGGTCGCCGCGCTGCACACGGTCGCCGAGCGGCTCGTCGCTCCGGCCCGTAAGCCCGACAACGAGATCGCCCTGGAAGCGACGCCGGGCGGCTTCGGCACGCCGCCGTTCGAGTTCGGCGGGGCCAGGCACCAGGTCTGCGTCGAGGGAGCGGAGCTGGTCCACCTGGTCGGCGCCGAGCAGCGCCGCGGGCCCCTGACCAGCCTGGCCCGGGCCGGCGAGGCAATTGCCGACCTGCTGCCCGCCGGCGCCGAGCTCGACGCCGGCCCGCTCGCGGTCGACGCAGAGGCCTCGCTGGCGCTCGGCGCCTGGTACTCGTTCGGCGCCGACGTGCTCTCCCACCTGGTCGCGACGGCACCGCCGGGGGACGCCCCGACGTCGCCGCGGCTCTGGCCTGAGCACTTCGACATCGCGATCGAGATGGGCGACGAGTCGAGCGGCGCGCGCGCCAACTACGGCTTCTCGCCGGGCGACGAGAATCACCCCGAGCCCTACGTGTACGTCGGCCCCTGGACCGCCCAGGTATCGGGCGAGCTCTGGGGGGCGGCCGGATTCAGCGGCGCCGAGCTGGGCTACGCCGACCTGCTCGGCGCCACCGACCAGCGCGCCCTGGCGATCGAGTTCCTCGAGACCAGGCAACAGGCGCTAAGGAGCTGACTGGCTCACCAGACGGCGTCGTGTTGCTCCATCACGCCGAGGCCGTCGGCCAGCTCGAGGTCGCCGAGCTGGCCGCTGAAGGTGCCGAACTGGTGGCGGTAGCGGGAGCGGACGAGCAGGAAGTTCTCGTTGCGGGCGCGCTCGGACTCGGCGGCGAACTCGAGCCGTCGGCCGCCGCCCTGATCGATCGCGGCGACGCCCTCGAAGTGGACCGGTGTCGGCTCCGACGGGACACCGCCGACCCAGATCGCCCGCTCGCTGCGCTCCAGCGGGTCGTTGATGCCCTCGACCAGGTTCCAGGCGACCGGGCGCCCGTCGGTGGCGGTGCCGACGCCCGCCGACCAGTGCCAGCTGGTCCGCCGCCGGTGGTAGCCGGCCGACTCGTCGTCGACGCCCAGCCCGACGATCGCGCGGCGCTGGCCGGCAACCTCGATCTCGCCCTCGATCGGCACGCCGGCCCGCTTGCGGGTCCAGCCCCAGCCGCTGCCGCTCGGGCAGATCGTTTCGATCGCCTCGCACTCGCCGAGCCGCAGGCTGGCGCGCAGGCCGCCCGCCTCGATCTCGAGATTCGGGCCATCCATCCGCACCTCGCGGCTGCCCGGCCGCACCGAGGTGTGGGCGAGCTGCTCGCCGGCCTGCCGGTCCCAGAGCACCCAGAAGCACTGGCTGAGCGGGCCGACCTGCGCGCGCGCCGCGCAGAGCATCAGCTCCTCGCCGTAGAAGCCGATGTAGCGCCAGCGCTTGCGGGTCTGGCCGTTGCGGCGCAGCGGCATCGGCCCCGGCGGCAGCGGCAGCTCGGGCCGCCCCGGCCCCGGTCCACGCCAGGGAATCCCCGCCTCCATCCACCCACCGTAACGCCGCTCGATGTCTCATACATGCCAGGACGTGTACGAGACATCGAGCGCCGTAGGCTGGTGGGGTGGACCAGGTGATCCAGATCGTCGGTGCGCTGCTGATCCTCGCCGCCTTCGCCGCGGTCCAGTTCGAACGGATGAAGCCGGACTCGCGCCTCTACCTTGCGCTCAACCTGGTCGGCTCGCTGATCCTCGCGGCGCTGGCGGTGCACGCCTCGCAGTGGGGCTTCGTCCTGCTCGAGACCGTCTGGGCGGTCGTCTCCGCCTGGGGCCTCGTCGCTTTGCTCTCGCATAGCGAGAGGAAGTCGACACAGGATCAGCCCTCGTAGCTGGCGAGCCGCTCGGCGAGGCGGTTCATGCCGCGCTCGCGGGCGGCCTCCGCGGCGCCGGCCCAGTCGGTCGGCGCGTCGGCGGGCGGCTCGACCCCGGCGTCGCGCAGGGTGGCGATGTCCTTGAAGGCGAGCAGGTCCTCGCGCCCTTCGATCAACGCGGCCCGCAGTTTCGGACGCCGCTCGCGGATCGCGCTGTCGAGGATCGCCTCCAGCGAGCCGTGCTCCCGCAGCAGCTCGGCCGCCGTTTTCGGCCCGACGCCCTTGGCGCCCGGCAGCCCGTCGGAGGGGTCGCCGCGCAGGGCGATGAAGTCTGGGACCAGCTCGGGGCCGATCCCGTAGCGCTCGCGCACCTCGTCGGGGCCGACCTCTTCGGCGCCTTTGCCGCCGGTGCGGACGTAGAGCACGGTGACCCCGTCGCCGGCGCACTGGTACATGTCGCGGTCGCCGGTCAGGAGCAGGGCGTGGCCGCCGGCCTCGGCCTCGCGGCGCGCGTAGGTGCCGAGCAGGTCGTCGGCCTCGAGGTCGTCGCTGGTCGCGACGACCCAGCCGAAGGCCTCGAAGAACTCGCGGCTCTTGGCGAACTGGGGCTCCAGCTCGTCGGGCATTTCGTCTTCGCGTTTCTCGTGGTAAGCCGGGTACAGCTCGGTCCGGTAGGAGGCCGCGTCGGGCCCGAAGCAGAGGACGACGGCGCGTGGCCGGTGCAGTTCGACCTCGCGCAGGATCAGGTTGGCGCTGCCGAGCAGCGCGTTGACCGGTTTGCCGTCGCTGCCGACGATCTTGCTCGGCAGCGCGTAGAAGGCGCGGAACAGCATCGAGGGCGCGTCGACAGCGAGGAGCGGTGCCTTGGCCACGCCGGCGACCCTACCGACCTGCCGAATCCGCTTGCAGAGCCAGGTCGGCGAGCCGAACTCGGCGTCTGAATAGATTTGCGTCTGTGAGCGAGAACGCCCTGCACATCGTCGACCTCGAGAAGCGCTACCCGACCGGGGTGGAAGCGCTGCGCGGCGTCTCGCTGGACATCGAGCCGGGCCAGCTGTTCGGCCTGCTCGGCCCCAACGGCGCCGGCAAGTCGACCCTGATCCACTGCACGACCGGCCTGGCGCAGCCGACCGGGGGCACGATCGAGGTCTTCGGCCACGACGCGATCGACGGCTACGCGCCCGCCCGCCAGGCGGTCGGGCTGGCCCCGCAGGAGCCGAACATCGACTGGTTCCTGACCGTCGCCGAGACGCTCGACTACCACGCCGGCTACTTCGGGATGCCCAAGCGCGAACGCCGCGAGCGCACCGACGAGCTGCTCGAGACCTTCTCGCTGACCGAGAAGCGCGACGAGCGCACCCGCACGCTCTCCGGCGGGATGAAACGGCGACTGATCCTCGCCCGGGCGATGATGCACAAGCCGCGCCTCCTGATCCTCGACGAGCCGACCGCGGGCGTCGACGTCGAGCTGCGCCTCGAGCTCTGGCACTACGTCCAGCGGATCAACCAGGAAGGGACGACGATCCTGCTCACCACCCACTACCTGGAGGAGGCGGAGCAGCTCTGCGACCGGATCGCCTTCATCACCGAAGGCCAGATCGTCGCCGAGGGCACCAACGAGGAGGTCGCCGAGCGCTTCGGCGTCGCCAATCTCGAGGACGCCTACCTGGCCCTGGTCGGCCGCAAGGAGCTCTCCCGCTCGCACATCGAGATGGACGAGATCGCCTCGTGAGCGCCGCGCAGATCCGCTTCGCGACGCTCTGGCGGCGCGAGGTCAACCGCTTCATGAAGATCAAGAAACAGACGATCGGCGCGCCGCTGCTGGAAACGTTCCTCTACATCTCCGTCTTCGGCGCCGCCCTGGGGACGCGGATCGACCAGCTGCACGGGATCGACTACGTGGTCTTCGTGATCCCCGGCCTGATCATGATGGCCTGGTCGACCAACGCCTTCACCAACAACTCCTCTTCGATCCTCCAGCAGAAGTTCCAGGGGGCGATCCAGGACCAGCTCTCCTCGCCCGCCTCTCCGCTGGAGCTGCTGCTCGCCTTCTCGCTCGGCGGCTTCGCCCGCGGCCTGATCGTCGCGGTGCTCACCTTCGTCGCCTCGGCGCTGCTCGTCGACCTGCCGGTCGACCACGTCCTCGTCCTGATCCCGTCGCTCTTCCTGGTCGGGTTCTTCTTCTCGCAGCTCGGCGTCCTGATCGGCGTGCGCGCCGAGCAGTTCGACGACGTCGCCTTCGCCCAGACCTTCGTGCTGACCCCGCTGATCTTCCTCGGCGGCGTCTTCTACTCGGCGACGCTGCTGCCGCAGCCGTGGGAGACGATCACCCACTTCAACCCGATCTACTACATGATCAACCTGGTTCGCTACGGGTTCGTCGGCTACACCGAAGTCAGCGTCGGCCTCTCGCTGCTCGCCCTCGCCGCGGCGACGGCGGCGCTGTTCTTCGTCAACCTGCGCCTCTTCAGCCGCGGCTACAAACTGCGCGCGTAGCGTCAGTCGCCGAGGCTGTCGTCGATCCAGCGCAGGTAGCCGGACGAGCCGGCGACGATCGGGGTGGCGATGATCTCCGGCTCGTCGTAGCTGTGCAGCTCGCGGATCGTCGCCTCGATCTCGTCGCAGCGGCCCGCCGCGGTCTTGATCGCGCAGCGCCACTCGCGCGCGGTCTCGACCTCGCCCTGCCAGCGGAAGCGGCTCGTCAGCGGGCCCTCGACCTGGACGCAGGCGGCGAGCCGCCGCTCGACCAGCGCCGAGCTGATCCGCTCGGCCTCCTCCTCGGAGCCGGTCGTGGTCAGGATCTGGACGTACGCACTCACCGTGACCACCTACCCGGATCGGCTCAACCTGGATCGGCGACCGGGACGCCGATTTTGCCGCCGTCCTCGGGCAAGACGAGGATCGCGCCCTCGCCGGTCACGTAGGCCTCCTCGCCGTGCTGGGTGACGTCCATGCCGAGCGCCTCTTCACGCTCGTCGGAGCGCAGCGGGTAGACCGCGCCGATCAGCTTGAGCAGCACGAAGGTGGCGACGAAGGCGTAGGTCGGCGCGACCAGCGCCGCCAGGACCTGGTCCCAGAGCTGCGCGGCGTTGCCGTAGAGGATCCCGTCGGAGATGCCGTTCCAGGCGACCTCGGCGAAGAAGCCGATGAAGACGATGCCGAAGAGGCCCGCGGTGCCGTGGGCGGCGAGCACGTCGAGCGTCTCGTCGACCCCGGTCCGCTGGGTCCGCCAGACGATCACGGCGTAGCTGGGCAGCGCCGCCAAAGCACCGAGCAGCATCGCCCAGCCGGGGCTGACGAAGCCGCCCGCGGGGGTGATCGCCACGCAGCCGACGATGATCGCGGTGGCGGCGCCGATCGCGGTGATTTTGCGGCCGCGGATCAGGTCGAGCGCGAACCAGGCGATCAGGGTGCAGGCGGGGCAGAGCAAGGTGTTGACGAAGGCGAGCACACTCGCGTCGCCGGTCGAGAAGCCGCTGCCGCCGTTGAAGCCGAACCAGCCGAACCAGAGCAGCCCGGCGCCGAGCAGCACGTAGACGGCGTTGTGGGGGAGCAACGCCTGGCGTCCGTAGTCCTTGCGGGCGCCGACCACGAGCGCCGCGGCCAGGGCCGAGAAGCCCGAGCCCATCTCGACCGGGATGCCGCCGGCGAAGTCGAGCGTGCCGCCGGCCTGCAGCCAGCCGCCGCCGAAGGCCCAGTGGGCGAGCACGGCGTAGACGAGCACCGACCAGAGCGCCGCGAAGACGAGGAACGGGCCGAAGCGCATCCGCTCGACCACCGCGCCGGAGACGAGCGCGACGGTGATGATGCAGAAGGTCGCCTGGAAGGCGAAGAAGACCAGCTCCGGGATCGTCGTCCCTTCGCGCGGCACGAAGTCGACGCCGCTGAGGAAGGCGTTGCCGAACCCGCCGATGATGCTGCCGTCGCCGTCGAAGGCCAGCGAGTAGCCGACCGCCGCCCAGGTCACCATCGCGACCGCGATCGCGGCGATGCACATCATGAAGGTGTTGAGCGTGTTCTTCGAGCGCACCAGGCCGGCGTAGAAGAGACCGAGCGCCGGGGTCATCAGCAGGACGAGCGCCGTCGCCATCAGCATCCAGGCGGTATCGCCGGTGTCCACTTCGGCGACCGCCGCGACCAGGGCGTTCATTTGCCCACCGGCGTCACGGCGCCGTGGTCGGTGTCGCCGGTGCGAATCCGCACCGCCTGCTCGAGCGGCAGGACGAAGATCTTGCCGTCGCCGACCTCGCCGGTGCGGGCGCCCTCGCAGAGCGCGTCGACCGTGGTCTGCACGAACGAGTCGGAGACCGCGACCTCGAACCGGACCTTCTCCGAGAGGCCCATCTTCACGGTCGTGCCGCGGTAGGTCTCGACCCGGTCGAGCTCGCCTCCGTGGCCTTGCACGCGGCTGATCGAGAAGCCGCGAACCTCGGCCCGGTAGAGGGCCTCCAGCACTTCGTTGGCCTGCTCAGGCCGCACGATGCCGATCACCAGTTTCACCTGTGTCTCCCTTTCTCCCTCAGTGACTCGAACGCGAGCCTAAATCAGGGCTCGGACCCGATCGCGCCGATCTGGCGCCAGGCCGCCCGGCAAGCTGGGTTGCGCCGCCGAGCGGCGTGACGGGGCGGGGTTCGCGCCTCTCTACAATCGCGGGCCGATGGCTACGCGTGTTCGCAGGCGCCGGCGCAAGCCGCGCCACCCGATCTGGCACAAGATCGCGCTGCCGATCGGAGTGATCGTCGCGTTGGTCGCGATCGCCGGCGGGATCGGCGCCGCCTGGGCGCTCGGCATCTACAACTCGGCGCCGCCGCTCTCCAGCCTGAAAGCGGTCGAAAAGGGCCGCTCCTCCTCGATCTACGCCGCCGACGGCAGTCTGATCGGCTTCATCCGCGCCAACAACATCCGCCAGCCGGTCGCCGGCAACGAGCTGCCGGCGACGCTGCGCGAGGCGACGATCGCGATCGAGGACAAGAACTTCTACGAGCACGGCGCGCTCGACTACGAGGGCATCGCCCGCGCGATCGTCGAGGACGTCAAGGCCGGCGCGGCCGTGCAGGGCGCCTCGACGATCACCCAGCAGCTGGTCCGCAACCTCTACATCCAGGAGCCGGAAGAGACGCTGGAACGCAAGATCCGCGAAGCGCGCCTGGCGATCGAACTCGAGGAAGAGAAAACGAAGGAGTGGATCCTCGTCTCCTACCTCAACACCGCGCCCTACGGCACGGTCGAAGGCCAGACCGCGGTTGGCGCCGAGGCGGCGGCGCAGGTCTACTTCAGCAAGTCGGCCAAGGACCTCGGCCTGGAGGAAGCGGCGCTGATCGCCGGCCTGCCGCAGGCGCCCTCCGAATACAACCCCTTCCTCGACCCGAAGGCGGCGACGCAGCGCCGCAACGACGTGCTCGAGCAGATGTACGAGCAGGACTACATCGACGCCGCCGAATACCGCGAAGCGCGCGAGAGCGGCCTCGACCTCGAACCCGGCGACAAGTACACCGAGATCCACGACCCCTTCCTCTTCGACCTCGTCCAGCAGCAGCTGATCGACCGCTACGGGATCAACACGGTCCGCAACGGCGGACTCAAGGCCTACACGACGATCGACCCCGACCTGCAGCAGAAGGCCGAAGAAGCGGTCGCGGGCTGTTCCGTCTGCTACCCCGAAGGCGGTCCGGCGGCCGGCCTCGCCTCGGTCGACCCGGACACGGGCGCGATCGTCGCCCTCGCCTCGACCGAAGGCTACGCCGACGAATCGCAGTTCAACTACGCCTGGCAGGCGGAACGCCAGCCGGGCTCGTCGTTCAAGACCTTCGTCCTCACCACGGCGATCAAGCAGGGCATCGACCCCGACACGACCTACTACAGCGCCGCCTCGCCGATGACCCTGGAGATGCCCGGCGGCGGCGCCCCCTGGGTGGTCAACAACTCCGAGGGGGAGGGCGGCGGCACGATGAACCTCGACAGCGCGACCGTGCACTCCTACAACGTCGTCTTCGCCCAGCTCGACCTCGACGTCGGCCCCGAAGAAGTGACCAAGACCGCGCGCGAAATGGGGATCGAAGCCGAACTTCTCTCGGTGCCCGCGGAGGGCATCGGCGGGCTCACCTACGGCGTCACGCCGCTGGAAATGGCCGACGCCTACGCGACCCTCGCCAACGGCGGCGTCCACCACGACCCGACCGCGATCAGCAAAGTCGAATTCCCCAGCGGCAAGGTCGACGAGATCGGCGCCGACGACGGCGAGCGCGTGCTCACGCCGGGTCAGGCTTGGGAAGTGACCAGGATCCTCGAGGGCGTGATCACCGAAGGCACCGGCGCCGGCTACACCTCGATCGGGTGCGGCGCCGAAGCGGGCAAGACCGGCACCTCGGAGGAACTCTCCGACGCCTGGTTCGTCGGCTACACGCCGATGTACTCGACCGCCGTCTGGGTCGGACACCCGACCACGCGCGAAGAAACGGGATTCGGCGGTCCGACCGCCGGGCCAATCTGGCAGAGCTACATGTCGGCTGCGCAGGAAGGCGAATGCCCGCAGTTCGAAGAACCGGAAACCCTGCCCGAACTGTCGGCCTACAGCAGCGACCACACCCGTTCGGAATCGGAAGCCTACGAACCCGAATACTACGAAGAAACCGAAGAGGAACAGAAGGCACGCGAAGAGGACGAAAAGAAGGAAGAGGAGGAGGAAGGTGAAGGCGAAGCCGAGCCCGAGCCGGGTCCGGAACCGACCGCGCCGACCGTGACTCCCGACGCCGGACCGCCCCCCTCGGTCGGCGGCGGCGTCAGCCCGGGCTGACGCGTAGGCTTGCCAGGGCGAGAAGTTCTTCACCCTCGAAGGCGACTAGTCGCCGCGAGCGCTCCCGATATTCACCACACCAGGGCGGGGTCGATGTCGGAAGCGCGACTTGACGGGCTCAGAGCGCTCGGATCAGCACCGCGGCGCCCAGCGCCGCGATCGTGATCAGTCCCAGCGCGACGATCCACCAGCGCGCGTGCAGCTCCTCGCGGGGGAAGCGGCCCTCGTCGAGCCACTTTTCGATGAAGCGGATGAGAACGAAGTCCACGCTCCTCTATCGGAGGCGGAGTGGCGTGGATTTAGCCGCCGTCATGCCAAGTCTTCTTCTTCTTCTTCTTCTTCTTCCAGGCTTTCGGGGTACCGCTCCCTCGCGCGCGCGAGCTTCTTCGGCCCGTAGAGATTGCGGGCCCACCACGACTCGGGCCGGGCGAGTCTGCAGGCGGTGATCGTCCAGACCATCCCCAGCGTCAGCCAGCCGGCTGCGAACAAGGCCCACTGGCCTTTCAGTGCCGTGACGGTCAGCGGTCCGACGATCAGCACCGTGAAGAGGACGACGGTGTACGCGATGGCGACCCCGGTCGAGACCGCGAGCAGCTCCAACTCAGTCGTCCGGTCCGGCGATCGCGTCGAGTCGTCCCTGTTCGCGTCGCGCCCAGGAGTCCCAGGCAACCCGCACGATCACCGCAGCGAGGAAGGCGAGCGCGCCCGGCCAGAACAGGCCGATCAGGATCAGCGCCGCACCCGCGGCCACCAGCGCCCACATCCCAACCCTGAACGCCAACCACGTTCGCTTGGTTGAAGCGGGGCTCACTCGCCGATGATCTCGATCCGGTAGCCGTCCGGGTCTCTGACGAAGCAGATCCGGTGGCCCTCGGTGCGGCCGCCCGGGCGGTAGGGCGGCTTTTCCGGCTCGATCCCCTGCTCGGCGAGGCGGGCGAGGGTCCCGTCGAGGTCGTCGACGAGGATCGCGATGTGGTTGTAGCCGGTGCCGTGGTCGTACTCGCTGACGCCGTGGTTGTAGGTCAGCTCGAGCCGCGGTTCGTCGCCGGGCAGGCCCATGAAGACGTTGATCGCCTCGTCGCCGATCGGCATCCGGCGCACCTCTTCGAAGCCGAGCTTCTCGTAGAAGGCGACCGAGCGCTCGATCTCGCCGATCCGGTAACAGGTGTGCAGGTAGGTGGCCACCGGTCCCTTCAGGCTACAAGCGCCCGCCGCTCGGTGCCAACCGCTCGGGAAACTTGATCCCGACCTGGGAACGGGCTAGGTTCTGGAGCGCTCGCGCAGCAGGAATCACGCACGAAAAGACTCGAAGAAAGGCATCTCTTGCGCATGTTTCGTCCCACCCGGCCCGCGGCCAGGGCACTGATCCTCGCGGCTTCCGCGGCCGCTCTCTCGCTCGCCTTCGCGACCTCGGTCGGCGTAGCCGCCGTTCCCGCGACCGGCAACGCCGCCGAGATCGACATGAAGTTCGTCAAAGGCAAGATGTTCTTCGAAGGCCCGGCCACGGTCGTGCAGGGCGACGAGCTGAAGATCGTCAACAAGACCAACCCCAAACAGATCGGCCCGCACTCGTTCTCGCTCGTAACCAAGGGGTCTCTGCCCAAGACGGCGAACGCGCGGAAGAACTGCTTCACGCCGAAACACATCTGCCTCTCGGTTGCCAAGTGGCACGGGTTCAACCCGAAAACCGAACGGATCTCGATCAACCCGGCCAAAGCCGGTCCGGAAGGCTGGAGCACGATGGGCAGCACCAGCAAGAAGGGCGACTCCTGGTTCTCCGAAAAGAAGGGCGAGTCGTTCGAGCAGCAGGTGACCGCGCAGCCGGGCACCCTGTACTTCTTCTGCGCCGTCCACCCGTGGATGCAGGGCAAGGTCGACGTCGTCGCGCCGACGCCGCTGCCGCTGACCCCGTAGCGAGACGACCGGGCAGCGCTCAGATTCGCCTCGCCTGGGGCGCCGAGCCTTCCTCGGCGCCCTGGGCGGTGGCGCCCTCGGCCTGCTGCTGCCGCTGCGCGGCGGCGGCGGAGGTCTGCTGCCCGAGCTCGGCGACGTGCCCGCCGCACAGGCGGCGGTGCCCTTCCGCGCCCGCCTGCCGATCCCGCGTGTGCTCGACGCCGACCGGATCGAGATCCCGATCCGCGAGGCCGAGGTGCAGATCCTGCCCGGCCGCAAGACGAAGCTGTGGACCTACGGGGGCAGCTTCCCCGGGCCGACGATCCGCCGCCGCGCCGGCCGGCGCACCGAGGTCACCTTCCACCACGAGCTGCCGGCGGCGGGCGAGCTCTCGGTCCACCTGCACGGCGGCCACAACCGCACCCAGTTCGACGGCCAGCCGGGCGGGCTGACCAAGCGCCAGTCGGTCTCCTACTTCTGCCGGATCCCGCGCGGCCTGTCGGCGCGGGACTCCGGCAACGACCTGCTGCTCGAGCCGGGCCGCAGCAAAACCTACGTCTACGACCTGAGCGAGGGCGGTCGGCCGGAACGGGCGGCGTTCCAGTGGTACCACGACCACCGCCTCGACCGGACCGCGCCGAACGTGTGGCGCGGGCTGGCCGGGATGTGGATCGTCGAGGACGCCTTCGAAGACTCGCTGCCGCTGCCCCGCGGTGAGCGCGACCTGCCGCTGATGATCGCCGACCGTCAGCTCAACCGCCACAACCAGCTCACCGACCCTTTCGCGAACGGGGGCCGTCCGCCGGCAGACGGGATCTCCGCGCCGACGATCCTCGTCAACGGCGCCTTCATGCCGCACCACTGGGTCAGCGCCCGTCGCTACCGGTTGCGGATCCTCAACGCCTCGCAGTTCCGCAGCTACAACCTGCACCTCTCCAACGGCGCGCCGCTGGTCCAGATCGCCACCGAGAGCGGCCTGATGCCACGGCCGGTGCGCCGCCAGGAGATCCTGCTCGGCCCGGCCGAGCGGGTCGAGGTGATCGTCGACTTCGCCGGCGCGGCGGGGGAGACGGTCGAGCTGCGCAGCTCGCGCCGTCACGCCGGACGCAACCCCGAGGGCGCGCGCGGCTACTCCGGAGCGCTGATGCAGTTCCGCGTCGGCCGCGACCGGGTCGCCGACCGCACCAGGATTCCGCGCGCGCTGCGACCGCTGCCGGAGTGGGCAGAGCACGCCGCCCGCCGCGCCGACCGCAAGCCCGACCACCGCTGGGAGATAACCCTCAGCGGCTTCTTCAAGCCGACCTGGCTGATCAACGGCAAGACTTTCAACCCCGCTCGTTCGATGGCCTTCCCGAAGCTCGACACCACCGAGGTCTGGGAAATCCACAACCGCACGGCGGTCGCTCACGTGATGCACATCCACCACACCGACTGGTACCTGCTGTCCCGCAACGGCAAGCCGCCGCCTCCCTGGGAAGACTGTTTGAAGGAGACTTTCTTCGTCTACCCGGGCGAACGGATCCGGGTCGCCGGGCGGTTCTCCGACCACCCCGGCAAGTTCGTCGTCCACTGCCACATGCTCGACCACGAGGACCACGGGCTGATGGGCCAGTTCCAGGTAGTTCGCGGCTAGAAGATCCGTCGGCGGAGATCGCGTCGTTCTTAAAGTCGAGCCCGGCCCGGCCCGATGAATAGTGGGTAATGGTCGACCTGCTCGCCGCCAACCGCGCCTTGAGGGCCCCCGGGCACACGGAGGCGCGTGCCGTCGGCGTCCTGATGATGGCGGGAGCGGGGATCGTCGCCCTCTCCCTGGTGCTGCCGCACCCGAGCGGCGGCGACACCGCCGCGCTGATCGCGATCGCCGGCGCGATGGCCTTCGCGGGCCTGCTCTGCTGGCTCGCCGCGGCGCGGGTGCCGCTGCCGCTGACCCACGCGCTGCTCGTCGCCACCTCCGCGCTGACCGGGTTGCTGATCTACGCCGCGGCGGTCGCCGCCGGGCAGTTCGGCTCGATCTGGGTCTGGGCGACGCTGGTCGTCGCCTACTTCTTCCCGCGCCGGGTGGCCGCCGCCCATGTCGCCTGGATCCTGCTCGTCTACGCTGCGGCGCTCGCCGTGGTGCCGAGCACCGCCGGCTACTCGCCGGTCACCCGCTGGCTCTTCACCGCCGTCTCGCTCTCCGTGGTTGCCCTCTTCATCAGCGTCATCGCCGCCCGTCGCGCGCAGGCCGACCGCCGCGCCCGCCGCTTCTTCGACCTCTCCCAGGACATGCTCTGCACGCTCGACGTGAAGGGGCGGATCGTCGAGGCGAACGGCGCCTGGCAGCAGTTTCTCGGCTACGCGCCGACGGAGCTGCAGGGGCGTCGCCTGATCGACCTGACGCTTCCCGAAGACCGCGAGCACGCGCTGGCCGAGGCGATCGCGGTTTTCAAAGGCGAGCCCTCCGTCGGGCTGGAGGCGCGCGTCTGGGCCAAGGACGGCAGCATCCACTGGCTGCGCTCGAGCTCGGCCCTGGCGGCCGACGAAGAGATGCTCTACGCGCGCGCCACCGACATCACCGAGCTGAAGCGGGTCGAGGCCGAACGCGAGCAGCTGCTCGGCCAGGTCGAGGAGATGGCCCGCCGCGACGCGCTCACCGGACTGCCCAACCGGCGGGCGCTGAACGAACAGCTGCCGCGCGAGATGGCGCGGGCGCGGCGCGCCGAGTCCGACCTCTGCGTTGCGATCGTCGATATCGACCACTTCAAGGCCTACAACGACGGCAACGGCCACCTTGCCGGCGACGAGATGCTGCGCGCGTGCGCGATCGCCTGGGACACGGCGCTGCGCGCCGAAGACCTGCTGGTCCGCTTCGGCGGCGAGGAGTTCCTCGCCGTGCTCCCCGACTGCTCCCCCGCAGAGGCCGAGGAGATCGTCGAGCGCTTGCGCTCGGCGACTCCGGGGGAGCAGACCTGTTCTGCCGGGCTCGCCCTCTGGGACCGCGTGGAGAGCGTCGAGGAGCTGCTCGCCCGGGCCGATTCGGCGCTCTACATGGCCAAGGCGGGCGGCCGCGACCTGCTCGTGCAGGCTCCGCTCGTGCAGTCATGATGGCGCCGTGGCCGACGACCTCGCGCAACGTTTCCGCGCTGCCCGGCGCGATCCGAACCTGACCGTCCTCGAGGGCTTCCACGCGCTCAAGCACGCGCTGCGCTTCGGCGCCGAGATCGAGATCGCGGTCGGGGAGGACCCGGCCTCGCTCGACGAGCTCGCCGCCGACCTGGCGCCGGACCTGGCCGGCCGCCTCGCCGCGCGCGTGCAGCCGGTCGAGACGGGGACCCTGGCGGCGCTGGTCCCGCAGGCGCCGCGCACCGGCGTCGTCGCGATCGCCCGCCGCCCCGGGGTCGACGTTGCCGCCGTCCTCGCCGACCCGCGCCCGGCCCCGGTCGTGCTGCTCGAGCAGCCGCGCAACATGGGCAACATGGGGGCCTGCGTGCGGGTCGCCGCGGCGGCCGACGCGGCCGCGGTCCTGACCATCGGGGAGAACGACCCGTGGCACCCCGACGCCGTGCGCGGCGCCGCCGGCCTGCACTACGCGCTGCCGGTGGCGGGGGTCGAGGCGCTGCCGGCGAGCGACCGGCCGCTCCTGGCGATCGATCCCGAGGGCGAGGCGCTCGACCCGAACCGGCTGCCGGCGCGCGCGATCCTCGCCTTCGGCACCGAGCGGCACGGTCTCAGCGCCGAGCTGCTGGCCCGCGCCGAGCGCCGGGTTGCGATTCCGATGCGCTCCGGCGTCTCCAGCCTCAACCTGGCGACGAGTGTCTCCGCCGTCCTGTTTGCCTGGCGCCTGGCGGGCGGATAGCGTTCGTCAAGTACACCTGACCGACGAAAGGAAGCACTTTGCCGCTCGCAGACATCAGCTTTGGGGAACTCCTCCTCATCGCGCTGGAGATCTTCTTCTTCGTGATCTGGATCTGGATCCTGATCACGATCCTGACCGACCTCTTCCGCGATCACGAGATCTCCGGCTGGGCCAAGGCGGCTTGGGTCCTCTTCCTGGTGTTCATCCCCTTCCTGACCGCACTGATCTACCTGATCGCGCGCGGCAGCGGGATGCGCGACAGGACGATCAAGGCCCAGGCAGAGGCCAAAAAACATTTCGACGACTACGTCCGCACCCAGGCGCACACCTCGCCCGCGGATGAACTCCACAAGCTCAACGACCTGAAGGAAAAGGGCGCGCTGAGCAACGAGGAGTTCGAGGCGGCGAAGGCCAAGCTGCTGGCCTAGTCGTTTCCAAGTCGAGCTCCGGGGGCGGCCACCGGCGCCCCCGGAGCCCTCGACGGCGCCGCCTGGATTCCTCCAGAAGGTGCCGATTTGCAAGGGAAGTTGCAGGTTATTAGCAACTCCTAACAATCTTCAGCTGACTTCGCTAGCCTGCGCGGCCCTGCTGGCTTCGAGTTCACATCCGGGCGCGACCAAGCGCCGGGCGCTGCTCTTTGCGGCGCTCTTCCTGGCCGCGATCTGCGCGCTGGCCGCCTCGCTGACCGAGAGCGCGCCGGCGGTCACGGCGCAGGAAAAATACGACGCCGCCCAGAGCAGGCTGGAAGGTGTGCAGGCCGACCAGAGCTCGCTGGCCGAAACGATCGCCGCCCAGAACAAGGCGATCGACTCGATGATCGGCGAAGTCTCGGCGCTGCGCCAGGAACTGGCCGCGGTCGAGGCCGAACTGGCCGCCAAGCAGGAACAGCTCGACCGCGCGACCGCGGCGCTCGAAAAGGAACGCGAGCACCTCGAGGAAGTCCGCGAACAGCTGGCCCGCGCTCTCGGCGTGCTGCGCGACCGCCTGGTGGCGATCTACGAGGCGGGCTCGCCGAACTTCGTCAACGCGATCCTCGAATCCGACGACTGGTCGGAGATGTCGGCGCAGGCCGAATACCTCAACCGGATCCAGAGCTACGACGACTCGGTCGTCGAGCGGGTCAAGTCGCTGCGCGACGAAGTCACCGACGCCGTCGCCCAGCTCGCCGACAACCGCGCCCAGGTGGAGGAGGCGCGCGACTCGATCGCCGCGATCGAGCGCGAAGTCGCCGCCCGCAGCGCCGAGGCCGAGGCGCGCTTCGCCGAGTTGCAGGCCGCCCAGGCCGAACGCCGCGCGACGATGGACCAGCTCGGCTCCGAAGAAGACCGGATCAATGAAAGCCTCGTCGCGCTCGGCCGCCAGATCGGCGAAGAAGGCGGCCCCGTTCCCGCCGGTGCCGCCGTCCCGGCGCCGCTCAACCCGGGCGAGGCCGCCGGGTTCATCAACGAAAGCGAAGCCAGCGCGCCGGCCAACGCCCCCGAGGCGGTCAAGGCCGCGATCGCCGCCGCCAACTCGATTGCCTCGACTCCCTACGTCTGGGGCGGCGGCCACGGCTCCTTCGAATCCTCCGGCTACGACTGCTCCGGCGCGGTCAGCTTCGCCCTGCACGGCGGCGGCTGGCTGGAAAGCCCGCTCGACTCGACCGGCCTGGAGAGCTGGGGCGAACCGGGCGCGGGCAAGTGGATCACCGTCTACGCCAACGCCGGCCACACCTGGATGATCATCGCCGGTCTCGCCTTCGACACCGTCGGCGGTCCCGGCCCACGCTGGCACTCCTCGCCGACGAGCTCGACCGAAGGCTTCGTCGTGCGGCATCCGCCGGGCTACTGAGGCCCTGTTCTCAGGGCGCGGTTCGCCCGCTCAGCACTTCGCGCCCAGCACTTCGCGCAAATCCGCAACCACCAGTTCGGGGTAGTTGCGGATTTGCTCTCCGGTGTAGCGGCGCACGGTGTAGCCCGCGCGCCTGAGGGATAGCTCGCGCCGGTGGTCGTCCTCGAAGGCCTGGGAGCCTCGGTGGTAGTCGAAGAAGTCGGTTTCGACCGCGAGCTTCTGCTGGGGCCAGAGGAAGTCGACCGTCCACTTGCCGACCTCGACGTTGACTTCGGGCCGGGGCAGGCGGTGGCGACGAAGAAAAGCGAGGAAGTCGCTCTCCAGGTCAGAGCGCGAGCGATCGGTTGGGAGCTTGAGCTCGTACTTCATGAACTCCGCCTGGCGCCTGGCGCGGCGCACGAGGTAGGCGGGAAGCGTGCCCTCCAGGTCCTTGATCGTCCTGCGCGGCGTGGTCACGGGGATGCGCTCACGAGAGGTGGTTTCCCCCTTCTTCCCCAGAGAGGGAGACCGATGAAGCACGATTCCCGCTCGTTGAACCCTCCCGCTCGTGCTGGGTGAGGTGACGTGGACGGGTCCACGCGGCGGCTTCAAAAAGCCCCAAAGGCCTGCCGCGCTCCCGTGGCTCAGCGCCGCGCCCTCCCCGCAGGCCAGCACCGCGGCCATGAAGCGCCCGTGTTCGCTCAATCCCCGGTGTCCCACCGCGTAGACCCCGCGATGGATGCGGTGCAGGCGACCTTTTTTCACCCGTACGCCGATCGCCTCGCGACTCAGGCCGCACTCGAGCAACTGCGCGCGGGTCGCCACGCCGTGCTGCCTCGCCGCGATGCGAGCGACATCCCTGTCGCGGCTGTCGACTTTTGCGTCCATAGGCCTGCATAAGTCGATAGGGGAGCTGCTTCGCCCCCTATGGAGCGCTCAGTTAGATTTTCACGATGGGATTGGAGCGGGAGATCGAGGATCTGCTCGAGATCGAGCGGTTCGCGCCGCCGGAGGAGTTCCGTGCGCAGGCGCGTTGGAGCGACCCGAAGGTCTACGAGGAAGCCGCGGCCGATCCGGAGGCCTGGTGGAAGCGCGAGGCCACCGAGCTGCTCGACTGGGACGTCGAGCCCACGCAAGGCCTCGACGACTCCAACCCGCCGTTCTTCAAGTGGTTCGAGGATGGGCGCCTCAACGCCTCCCACAACTGCCTCGACCGCCACGTCGAGGCCGGCAACGGCGACCGGGTCGCCTACCACTGGCGCGGAGAGGAGGGCGAGGAGCGCGACGTCACCTACGCCGAGCTCCACGCCGACGTGCAGCGCTTCGCCAACGCGCTCAAGGATCTCGGCGTCGAGAAGGGCGACGTGGTCGGGATCTACCTGCCGATGATCCCCGAGGTCGTCGTCGCGATGCTCGCCTGCGCGCGGATCGGCGCCCCCCACAACGTCGTCTTCGGCGGCTTCTCCGCCGAGTCGGTTCGCGAGCGCATGGAGTTCTCCGAGGCGAAGGCGCTGATCACCGTCGACGGCGCCCGGCGCAAGGGCAAGACGGCGCCGATCAAGCCGGCCGTCGACGAGCAGATGGGCGACCTGGCGAGCCTGGAGACGATCGTCGTCGTCCGCCACACCGGGATCGAGTGCCCGATGAGCGAGGGCCGCGACGTCTTCTACGACGAGGTCTGCGCCGCCGCCGACCCCGAGTGCCCGGCCGAGCCGATGGAGGCCGAGCACCCGCTGTTCATCCTCTACACCTCCGGCTCGACCGCCAAGCCGAAGGGCATCCTGCACACCACGGGCGGCTACCTGGCCGGCGTCACCGCGACGCACCGCTACGTCTTCGACCTTGAGCCCGAGTCCGACGTCTACTGGTGTGCGGCGGACGTCGGCTGGGTCACCGGCCACTCCTACATCGTCTACGGACCGCTAGCCAACGGCGCGACCGGCGTGATGTGGGAGGGGGCGCCCGACTACCCCCACCAGGGGATCTGGTGGGAGCTGGTCGAGCGCTACAGGGCGACGATCCTCTACGCGGCGCCGACGGCGATCCGCACCTTCATCAAGTGGGGCGCCGAGATCCCCGCCAAGTTCGACCTCTCCAGCCTGCGCCTGCTCGGCTCGGTCGGCGAGCCGATCAACCCGAAGGCGTGGCTCTGGTACCACAAGGTGATCGGCGGGGAGCGCTGCCCGATCGTCGACACCTGGTGGCAGACCGAGACCGGCGCGATCATGATCACGCCGCTGCCCGGCATCACCGCGACCAAGCCCGGCTCGGCGACGACGCCGTTCCCCGGCGTCGAGGCGCAGGTGGTCGGCGAGTCCGACGGCGAGCCGGTCGGCGAGGGGCAGGGCCTGCTGGTGCTGGAGCGCCCCTGGCCGTCGATGCTGCGCGGCCTCTTCAAGGAGGACGAGCGCTTCGTCGAGACCTACTTCGCGAAGTTCGGCGTCGAGCGCTACCTGGTCGGCGACGCCGCTCGCCAGGACGGCGACGGCTACTTCTGGGTGATCGGCAGGATCGATGATGTTGTCAACGTCTCCGGGCACCGGCTCTCGACCGCCGAGGTCGAGTCGGCGATCGTCGCCCACCCCGACGTCGCCGAGGCGGCGGTGATCGGCCAGCACGACGAGGACACCGGCCAGGCGATCTGCGCCTTCGTCACCCTGCGCGGCGAGATCGAGCCCTCCGACGGGGTCGAGGACGGAATCCGCGCCGAAGTCGCCAAGCACATCGGCAAATTCGCCCGCCCGAAGCGAATCGTCTGGGCCGACGACCTGCCGAAGACCCGCTCCGGCAAGATCATGCGTCGCCTGCTGCGCGACATCGCCGAGGGACGGGCGCTGGGCGACGTCACCACGCTGCGCGATCCCGACGTGATGAAGGAGCTCGAGGCGAAGATCGCCGCCGAGCAGGACGAGGACTAGTCCGGGCTCTGCCCGCTGCCGCTGCGCTGGTTGACCATCTGCTGGACCGCGACCTCGAGCGCCTGCAGCTGCTCCTGGACGCCTTTCAGCTCGCGCAGGGCGACCTGCTCGGCGGAGAGCTCCTCTTCTTCGAGCTCGCGCTCGAGCTCGGTGATTTCGGGGGCGAGGAAGCGCTGCGCGAAGGAGCCGGTGAGCAGGGCGACGAAGCCGATGCCGACGAGCAGCACGACGGTGGAGACGATCTCACCGCCGGTCGTCGTCGGCTCGACGTTGGAGCCGAGCGTCGTCATCGTCGTGATCGCCCAGTAGAGGTCCTCCCAGTAGCTGGTGTGCTGGCTGTGCTCGAAGGCGCTGAACAGCGCCGCGCCGCCGACCGCGGTGAGCACGGCGAGCAGGGCCGCGTAGCGCACGCCCTCCAGCGAGAAGGCCTCGCGGGAGAGCTGGGCCAGGCGCAGCAGCCGCAGGAGGCGCAGGAGGCGCAGCACCCGCAGGCTCTGCAGCCCGGCCGGCAGCACCGGCGGGGTGAAGAAGACGATCACGAAGTCGAGCGGGTGGTGGCGCAGCCACTTCTTGCGGTCTGGGACCACGGAGAGCATCACCACGAACTCGATCAGGAAGGCGGTCCAGGTGATCCAGTTGAGCGCGTGGCCGACCGCCTCCAGCGTTCCGCCCGGCTCGGACTCGGTGATCGCCACGGTCGGCAGGGTCAGCGCCGCGGCGATCAGCATCGGCGTGTTCAGCCGTTCGGCGACGCGCGTGCTGCGCGCGTCCATGCCCGGCTTGTAGTGCGCCGGCTTCTCCGGCGCGGCTTTCGAGGTCGGGGCGGAGCTCACCCCCGATGCTTCGACGCCGGAGCGCCGGTGCCTACCTCAGCCCTGGCGGGCGGCCTTGACGAGCGCCTGGCTTGGTTCGACCACGTGCTTGGGCACGAAGGTGCTGCGCGCGACCGAGATCGTGATCGGGCCGACGCTGGGGTCGCCGCTGGGCAGGATGCTGAAGCTGCCGGTGATGCCGTTGCGGACCTTGGTCGAGCGGACCGCGCCGATCACGCCGCTGCGCTCACCGCTCTGGCTGATCGCGTCGAGCAGCACGCTGGCGGCCTGGCCCGCGTAGGGAGCGAAGAGTTCGACCGGCGTCCCTTTGAGCTCTTTCTTCAGTTCGTTGACCAGCTGCTTGCCGGGCCCCTTGAGCTTCTGGGGCACGAGGCCGGGCAGGCTGACGAACATCCCCTTCGACGCCGACCCGGCGAGGTCGATCGTCGACTGCTGGGCGAAGCCGTCGGGCGCCAGCAGGTTGATCCCGCTGTTCGGCCCGAGCACGGCGACCTTGTCCTTGATCAGGCGGGCGCCGTTCTCTTCGGTCAGGCCGGCGAGCAGAACGCCGTCGGGCGCGGTGCGGCCGACCGAGCGCATCAGCCCGGTATAGCCGGACGCCTTCGGGTTCCAGGACTTGAAGCCGACGATCTCGATGCCGAGCTTGCCGGCGGCGCCGCGGAAGGTGCGCGCCTGGCCGAGGCTGGTTGGATCGCCGCCGGCGTAGAGCACGAAGGCGCGCTCGATGCTCTGCTGCTTGGCGAAGGTCGCCAGGCCGGCTCCCTGGTAGGCGTCGTTGGGGACCACACGGGCATAGTTGCGGCCACTCGGGTAGAGGCTGCCGGGCTGGCCACCGGTGCAGCCCGGGCTCGACTCGGTCAGGCAGATCAGCGTGTTGCCGGGCGAGACCATCGCCAGGCCGCCGCCCGGGGCCTTGCCGAGGATCGGGATCATCGCCGCGGCGCAGCCGGAGTTGTAGGTGCCGATCACGCCGAGCACGGACGGGTTGGCGGCGTAGGCGCGCGCGTTCGCCTGGCAGATCGACTTGCTCCACAGCCCCGTCTTGGCGCTCGAGTCGTCGCAGGCCTGGAAGGCGACGTTGCGCCCGCCGGCCTTCCAGTCGGCGCCTTCGAGGACGAGCCGGATCGCGTCGTTCATCTGCGCCGAGCGCTGCCGCGAGTCGCCCTGCAGGGGCAGGTCGGAGACGATCAGCGCCTCGGCCGCGCCGCTGCCGCCGTACTGGACCGCGCCGCAGTTGGCCGAGCTGACCGGCGTGACCCCCGAGACCGCCGCGTCGCTGCGGCTGCCGAGCGCGAAGACGGCGAGGCCGAGGCCGAGCAGCGCGAGCAAACCGATTGAAGGGAGGCGCAGGGACACGAGACAGGGCCACACTAACCCGCCCCGCGGCCGGAAGTCCAGGTCTAAGATCGGTCCCATGTGCAGAAACATCAGGACCCTCCACAATTTCGATCCACCCGCGACCGAGGACGAGATCCAGGCGTCGGCGCTGCAGTACGTGCGCAAAATCAGCGGCTCGACCAAGCCGTCACAGGCCAACGCCGAGGCTTTTCAGGAAGCCGTCGACGAGGTCGCCGCCGTGACCCGGACGCTGCTCGACCGGCTGGTCACCTCGGCGCCGCCGAAGAACCGCGAGGTCGAGGCGGCGAAGGCGCGGGCGCGCTCGGAAAAGCGCTTCGCCGCCTGAGCCGCCGCCCGGCACCTCAGCCTCGTAGGCCCCAGCAGGGCGGGGGAATCCCGGCCTGCCCTTGTGGCGGCCGAAGTGATTCGCTAAACTAATTATCAGAGCTAATCAATGTCGCCGAACTCCACCACTTCCCTGACCGATTCCGCCGCACAGCTGCGCATGGCGATCGTGCGCACCGCGCGTCGCCTGCGCCAGGAGGCCGCCGCCGAGGCGAGCGGTCTCACGCCGACCTCGACCGCGACCCTGGCCTCGATCGAGCGCTTCGGGCCGCTGACGCCGAGCGAGCTGGCCGACATCGAGCGGGTCAAGCGCCCGACGATGACCCGCGCGCTCGGCTGCCTGGAGCGTGAGGGGCTGATCGAACGCACCCCCGATCCCGCCGACGGCCGCAGCTCGCTGATCGCCGTCAACGCCGCCGGCCGCGAGCGCCTGCGCCGCCTGCGCGGGCGCAAGAACGCCTACCTGGCGCGGCGCATGCGCGAGCTTTCCGCCGCCGAGGTGGAGACGCTGGAGCGCGCCGCCGAGATCCTCGACCGGATGAGGGAGGGTGAGCCGCGGTCGGGGCGCGAGAGCGCCCCATGAAGTACCACCTGCGCCGCTCCTTCAACTCGCTCGAGGTGCCCAACTACCGGCGCTACTTCGCCGGTCAGCTGATCTCCCTCTCGGGGACCTGGATGCAGACCGTCGCCGCGGTCTGGGTGATCCTCAGCCTCACCGACAGCGGCGTCGCCGTCGGTCTGGCCACGGCGCTGCAGTTCCTGCCGATGCTGCTCTTCGGCGCCTGGGGCGGCCTGATCGCCGACCGGATGTCGAAGCGGCGCCTGCTGATCATCACGCAGGCGCTGATGATGATCCCGGCGGTCGGCCTGCTCGCCGTCACCGCGACCGGGGTGGTCGAGCCGTGGATGGTCTACCTCGGCGTCTTCGGCTTCGGCCTGCTCAACTCGGTCGACAACCCGGCCCGGCAGAGCTTCGTGATCGAGATGGTCGGCCCCGACCGGGTCGTCAACGCGGTCAGCCTCAACAGCGTGATCGTGCAGGCGGCGCGGATCGTCGGTCCGGCCGTGGCCGGAATCCTGATCGCCACCGTCGGCGTCGTGCCCTGCTTCGCGATCAACGCGCTGACCTTCGTGGCGATGATCTTCGCCCTGCTGGGAATGGACTCGCGGCGGCTCGAGGAGCCCCCCGTCGCCGAGCGCGAACCGGGCGCGATCCGCGCCGCCCTGCGCTACGTCGCCCGCACCCCCGAGCTGGCCGTGCCGCTGGCGCTGATGGCCCTGGTCGGCACGCTCGGCTTCAACTTCCAGGTCGTCTTGCCGCTGCTCGCCAAGTTCAGCTTCGACGGCGGCGCGATGACCTACGGCGCGCTGGTCTCGGCGATGGCGGTCGGCTCGATCGCCGGCGCCCTGATCACCGGCCACCACGGCCGCACCGGTCCGAGCCTGATCGCCGGCGGTGCGCTCGCCTTCGGCGTCGCGGCGCTGCTCTCCGCGGCAATGCCGACCCTGGCCCTGGAGATCGTGTTGCTGGCGGTGCTCGGCGCCGCCGCGGTCACCTTCGCCGCGACGATCAACTCGAGCCTGCAGCTGGCGGTCGCCCCGGAGATGCGCGGCCGCGTAATGGCGCTCTACTCGGTCGTCTTCCTCGGCTCGACCCCGATCGGCGCGCCGCTGGTCGGCTGGCTCGCCCAGGCCTACGACCCCCGCGTCGCCCTGCTGCTCGCCGGCGTCTCCGGCGTCTCCGCCGCCTGGGCCGCCCGCGTGATCTTCAAGCGGATGAGCGAGCGAGCGGCCGCCGGCGAGTCTGCCCTAGCGCACGGATAGCGTGCACCAGAGCAGACTCGCGGCCACCGCAATCAGCTAGCCGGTGTAGCCGGCCGCTTCGAGGTATTCGGCGGCGACTTTCGCGGCCGGTTCTTTTTCGAGTTCGACCCGGGCGCCGAGCTCCTGGATCACTTCCAGGCTCATCCCTTCCTGCACCTGGGTGATCGTCTTTTCGTAGTCGGGTCCCGCTTCTTCGACGACTTTCGGCGTCGTGACCCAGATCACGTTGCCGGCCGGGAAGACCTTCTTGTCGTCTTCGAGGATCACGAATTTGTCGCTCTCGGCGGAGAGCTGCGGATCCGTGGTGAAGAGGATCGAGAGGTTGTTCTGGCCTTTTTCGAGCACCGTGTAGCGCAGGCCGATGTCGACGGGCGTGAACTTCTTGAACTTCAGCCCGTAGAGTTTTTCCAGCCCGGCCAGGCAGTCGATCCGCTGGCGGCACTCGGGTGACCCATAGAGGTTCAGTTTTTCGGACACGCCTTCGAGGTCGGAGACCGTTTCGAGGTCGTACTTTTCCGCCGTCGCGACCGTCGTCCCGACCGCGTTGGCGCTGGCGAACGGGGTGGGCGGGAACGCCGTCAGGTCTTCTTTTTCGAATTCGGCTTTCGCCTCTTCGTAGGCTTCGGTGGCGTCGGCGGGCACTTCTTCCGGTTCCTTGCCGAAGAACGAGGTCAGCGCGGTCGAGACGTACTCCGGGTAGCCCGAGATCGAGCCCGCCTTGACGTTTTTCAGCGCCACCGTTTCGGAGCCGAGATTGAGGTCTTTCTTGACCTTGTAGCCGGCCGCTTCCAGGGCCTGCGCGTAGATCTCACCGAGGATGATCTGTTCGGTGAAGTTCTTCGAGCCGACGGTGAGCGTGACTTTGCCGTTTTCGGGGTTGGAGACGATCGCGCCGCCTTCGTCGCCACCGTCGGTCGATGCTTCGGTGGCGCTGCCGCTGGTGCTGTCGTCGTCGCTGCCGCAGGCGGTGACGCCGAGCGTCAGCGCCAGGGCCGCCATCAGGGCGAGCACCGCTCGCCACCGGGTCGGATTCATGTTCACTTCGTGCCTCCTCTTTGGTGGACTTGACTGGTTGGTTGGGTCGATCACGCGGGCCTCGGCTTCAACCCGGGTGAAGTAAGCAGGCGCTGCACCCCTGCCAGCGCCAGCTCCAGTGCGACGGCGAGCAAGGCTACGACGATCGCTCCCGCCAAAACCCCGTTCTCCCCGTAGACGTTTTCGTTGATGATGAAGTCGCCAAGGGTTTCGTAGCCGCCGAACGGAGCGATCGTGGCGGTGGCCACGATCGCGATCGTGGCGCTGCGGATGCCTCCCATCAGAGCTGGGATTGCGAGCGGGACCTCGACCTTGCGGAGGACTTCGAGCTCGCTCATTCCCATTCCGCGCGCCGCGTCGACGCTGGAGCGCTCGACCTGGTGGATCCCGATGAACGCGTTGGCGAGGATCGGTGGGATGCCGAGAATCGCCAGCGCCAGCACCACGTTGCGAAAGCCTACCCCGATTGCGGCTGCGAAGAAGGCGATCAAGATCAACTCGGGAATTCCGCGGCCGGCGGTACCGAAGCTGACCGCGAAGGATTCCCACCTGTGTTTGTGGCCGAGGTAGAGGCCGACCGGTAATGCCACGAGCAGGGCTAGGCCCAACGCGACGAGGGTCAGCCAGAGCTGGTTAAGCGCCAGTTCGATCACCTGCTCGAGCCCGCCGACCTTCTTACCGCCGGTCACGTTCGAGTACTGCGGGGTGAAGATGAATTCGATCGCACCCTGGAGCGAGGCAAGCGGGATCGCGCTCATGCCGGTCTCGCTCGCCGCCACGGCGTCAGCGCGCGCTGCGCCCCCATCAGCAGCAGCCCGAAGACAACCGCCAGGGCGACGGTCAGACCGCCGGCGATGATCAGATTGGTCTTGAAGTCGATCCCGAGCTTTTCGCGGCCGACGATCACTTCACCCAGGCCCCCACCTCCGGCGAGCGCTGCCAGCGTCGCGATCGCGACCGTGCTGACGGTGGCGACGATCAGTCCGGTGACGATCTCCGGAAGGGCGAGCGGCAGCTCGACCCGGCGGAGGATCTGGCGGTCGGTCATGCCCATCCCACGCGCCGCGTCCTTGGCCGAGACGGGCACGTTGTCCAAGCCGATGATCGTGTTGCGGTAGATGATCTGCAGCGTGTAGACGCTGAGCGCGATGATCGCGGTGTCGCGGCCGCGCCCGGTCAGGGGCAGCAGGAGGAAGAAGAAGGCAACGCTGGGGATCGTGTAGAGAACCCCGGTTCCCAGCAGGAAGGGCAGCCGCAGCCAGGGCCACCGGCGGGACAGCAGGGCGAGCCCAAAGGCGACGACGAAGCCGATCAGCACCGAGATCACGACGAGTTCGACGTGCTCGACGAAGAACGGTTCGTAACGGTCGATGTTGTTCTTCGCCCAGTCCCAGCAGAAGAGGTTTGCGTTGTTCGCCTGGCAGAGCGAGCCGGCGTCCCGTTCTTTGAAGAAGTCGCTGCCGACTTCGCCTACCGCCGCCAGGCTCAGCGGGTCAATCATGCGGTCGCTCCACCGCCGAGTGCTCCTCCTGCTTGGCCGCCGGCGAACCGAGGAACTCGGAGATGATCTCGACCGAGAGCACGCCGGCGACGCGCCCGCCCGCGTCGGTCACCGCCGCGTACTGGGCACCTCCCTGGAGCATGTCGGCGAGCGCGTCGCGCATCACGTCGTCGAGGTCGAGCACCGGGCCGAGCGGCGAGTCGGGGCGGTCCGGGACGGTCTCGGCGGCGAGGTCGCGCTCGGACAGCCAGCCCAGCGGCCGGCGCTCGCCGTCGACCAGCAGGGGGTAGGGCACCTCGACGTCCGGGGCGTCGAGTTTCGCGCGCACCTCGGCGGTGCTCTGCCCGGCGGTCGCCCAGGGCGCCTCCCAGAGGTCGATGTCGGCGACGCGCATCAGCGCCAGCCGCTTCAGCGCCCGATCGGCGCCGACGAAGTCCTCGACGAACTCGTTGGCCGGCGCCATCAGCAGCTCGGCCGGGGTCGCGTACTGCTCGACCCGCCCGCCCTCGCGCATCACCGCGATCCGGTCGCCCATCTTGATCGCCTCGTCGATGTCGTGGGTGACGAAGAGGACCGTCTTGCGGACCTGGGCCTGCAGGCGCAGGAACTCGTTCTGCAGGCGCTCGCGGTTGATCGGGTCGATCGCCCCGAAGGGCTCGTCCATCAGCATCACCAGCGGGTCCGCGGCGAGCGCGCGGGCGACGCCGACGCGCTGTTGCTGGCCGCCGGAGAGCTGTGCCGGGTAGCGGTCGCCGAGCTCGGGATCGAGGCCGACCAGGCGGAGCAGCTCGGCGGAGCGCTCGCGGATCCAACCCTTCTCGCGGCCGAGCAGCTGCGGCACGGTGCCGATGTTCTGGGTGATCGTGCGGTGCGGGAAGAGGCCGATCTGCTGGATCACGTAGCCGATCTCCCGGCGCAGCTGGGCGGCGTCCTTGCTGCGCACGGACTCGCCGCCGACGAGGATGTCGCCGGAGCTCATCTCGACCGTGCGGTTGACCATTCGCATCGCCGTCGTCTTGCCGCACCCGGAGGGGCCGACGAGCACGCAGATCTCACCGGCCGGGACCTCCAGCGTGAGGTCGTCGACCGCCGCCACGGCCGAGTCGCCGTAGCGTTTGGTCGCTCCCCGATAGCTGACCGATGAGGCCCCGGAAGCTGAGGTTATGTCGGTGGCGGCCTCTCCGGTCGGCACTGGAGTCGAGCCTATACCCCCTGTAACACGGGCTTACGCAGGTATTCCTACGCGCCGGTTCACAGACCGAGGCCGCGGGCGCGCTCGGCGGTGCGGGCGAGGATCTCCTCCAGGCCCGCCAGCTCGCCGTCGCGCATCAGCACCTCGCCGCCGACCACCGCCGTCCTGACGACCGAGCCGGTGGCGGCGTAGACGAGGTTGGAGGCGAGGTCGCCGACGCCGAGCTCGGGCGCCGCCGCGTCGAGCAACAGGAAGTCCGCCGCGGCGCCGACGGTGAGCGGCGTGCCGGCGCCGAGCAGCGGCGCCCGGGCGCCGGTGGCGACCGCCCAGGCCTCGCCGGCCTCGATCGCGGTCGGGTCGGCGGCGGCGTGCTTCTGGACGAGCGCGAAGGTCTTCAGGTCGGCGAGCAGGTCGAGCGAGTCGTTGGAGCCGGCGCCGTCGGTGCCGAGCCCGACCGCGACACCGGCCGTTCGCGCCGCCGGGTGCGGGAAGACGCCGCCGACGGCGAGCTTCATGTTGGCGATCGGGTTGGTGATCACCGTGGCGCCGCGCTCGGCGATCAGGGCCAGCTCCTCGGGGTCGAGCCAGACCCCGTGGGCGAGCACGGCCCGCTCGTTCAGCACGCCCAGCCGGTCGAGGTAGAAGGCCGGCCGCACTCCGTGTGCGGCGATGCAGTCTTCGACCTCTTTCTGGGTCTCGGAGAGGTGGATGTGGATCGGCAGCCCGCGCTCGTCGCCGAGCTCCGCGATCCAGCCGAGCGACTCCTCGCTGACCATGTAGATGGAGTGCGGGGCGAGCGCGGGGGAGACCAGCGGCCCGGCCTCGGAAAGCAGGTCGAGGCTGGCCAGCGCCGAGCTGCGCATCTCCGCGGCGCTGCGGCCGACGTCGAACAGCGGCGCCCCGATCGTCGCCCTGATCCCGGCGTCGGCGACCGCCCGCGCGGTCGCCTCCGGGTGCCAGTACATGTCCCAGAACCGGGTGGTGCCGCTGCGGACCATCTCCGCGCAGGCGAGCCGCGCTCCCCAGTAGACGTCCTCGCCGGAGAGCTTCGCCTCGACCGGCCAGATCCGCTGCTCGAGCCACGGCATCAGCGGCAGGTCGCCGCCGCTGCCGCGGAAGAGCGTCATCGCCGCGTGGGTGTGGCCGTTGAGCAGCGGCGGGACGAGGTGGGCGCCGTTCGCGTCCAGCGTCTCGTCGCCCGGCGCGGCGCCGACCTCGGGTCCGATCGCCTCGATCCGCCCGCCGACGCAGCGCACCCCGACGCGCTCTCCGCCCAGCTCGGCGCCGCGGATCGTGAGGTTGTCGAGTTGGTCGCTCATATCGCGACCAACTCGACAGACCCACTCACCGGCCGACCGCCCCGAGCCGCGGCAGCACCGCGGCGAGGCCGTCGCGCAGCCGCGAGGCGTTGGCGAGGCGGTCCGCTTCCAGCGCGGCGACGCTGAGCTCACCCTCGCCGAGGCCGTTGGCGAGGTTGTCGACCATGCAGAGCGCCGCGTAGTCGAGTCCGAGCTCGGCGGCGACGATGCACTCGGTGGCGACCGTCATCCCGACCACGTCGGCGTGCGGGACGATCATCCTGATCTCGGCCGGCGTCTCGAAGCGGGGGCCGACCGTCTGCCAGTAGACGCCGCCGTCGTGCGGGGACTGCCCGCTCGCGCCCCAGGCCTCGATCACTTCCGCTCGCCAGCGGCGGTCGAAGCCGGGCGCCGTGTGGGCGCGCTGGTCGGCGAAGACCGAGTAGCCGAGGTGCAGGGCGATGAAGTCGTCGGGGCAGACGAGGCTGCCGACCGGCAGCTGCGGCTTCAGCGAGCCGACTGAGGCGATCGCCAGCACCCGGTCGCAGCCCTGTTCGGCGATCCCGCGCAGGTTCGTCGCGTGGTCGATCTGGTGCGGCAGCACGTAGGCCTCGCGGCTGTCGTGGCGCTGCACGATCGCCGCCCCGTGCTCGGCCGCCGCCGCGGCGATCTCCTCGCCACCCGGTCCGAGTGCGCTGCTGCCGAGGATCACCGCGAGCCTGCCCATCGGGCGATCCTACGCTCCGCGGTGCGCTCTGAACGCGGCGACGGCCTCGTCGTGGTCGACGATCGGCCCGGGGTAGCCGTTCCGCTCGCGGGCCGGCAGCTCCCAGGGCCGGTGGATCGCACGGCCCTCGATCGCCGCCAGCTCGGGCAGGTAGCGCCGCACGTACTCGCCCTCGGGGTCGAAGCGCTCGGCCTGACGCAGCGGGTTCAGCACCCGGTTGGGACGCGTGTCGTTGCCGGTCCCGGCGACCCACTGCCAGTTGCCGGCGTTGTTGGCGATCTCGCCGTCGCAGAGCAGGTCCCAGAAGTGCCGGGCGCCGGCGCGCCAGTCGACGTAGAGGTCCTTGGTGAGGAAGGAGGCGACGGTCATCCGCGCCCGGTTGTGCATGAAGCCCTCCGTGGCGAGCTGGCGCATCGCCGCGTCGACGACCGGGTAGCCGGTCAGCCCCTCGCGCCAGGCGTCGAGCGCCCGCCGCGAGCGCGACCAGCGGTCGTGGCGTGGGCGGTAGTCGCGGCGCGGCAGCGAGGGGGTCGCGGCCAGCACCTGGTGGTGGAAGTCGCGCCAGCAGAGCTGGCGCACGTAGGGGCCGCCACCGCGCCGGCCCTCCGCCTCGCGGGCCAGCTCCAGCGGCGAGAGACAGCCGAAGCGCAGGTGGGCGCTGAGCCGTGAGGTCGCGTCGCCGGGCAGGTCGTCGTGGCGCTCGTCGTAGGTGGCGAGGCCGTCGCGCAGGAAGGCGTGCATCAGCCACCGACCCTCGCGCTCGCCGCCGGCCGCGCGGCGCGGCGAGACCCGCCCGGAGGCCAGTTTCTCCAGCGCCGGAATTCGCCCGGCCGCCAGCCGGCTGGGCACGCTCAGCTTGCGTGGCGCCCCGTGCGCCTGCCGCCGCGGCAGCTGGCTCCAGGCGCGGTTGTAGGGAGTGAAGACCTTGAAGTGATCGCCGCCGGTCGGCGTAACCGCGCCGGGCTCGGCGATCGTCACGCCCGGGTGGGCGAGGAACTCGATCCGCTCCTCCGCGCAGGCCGCGGCCAGCCTGCTCTCGCGAGCCCGCGCGTAGGCGCTCCAGTCGGCGCTCACGTGCAGCTCGCCGGCGCCGCACTCGCGCGCCACCGCGATCGCCTCGCGCACGACGTCGCCGCGGCGCACGAACAGGCGTCCGCCGGCGCGCTTCAGCGACTCGTCGAGGTCGAGCAGCGCCTCGCGCATGAAGGCGACGCGGTTGGGTGCCGCGAAGCGCGAGCCCAGCAGCCCGTCGTCGAGCACGAACAGCGGCACCGTGCGCTCGGCCTTCGCCGCCGCGGCCAGGGCTGGATTGTCGTGGACGCGCAGGTCGCGGTTAAAAAGGACGAGGGCGGTTATCACTGGGACTATGGTGACGGGATGAACGACCGCCCCTCGGGACGGGACGAGACCGAGGCAGAGCGCCTCGACCGCAATCTAGGCGAGCTGCTCCAGGAGCTGCGCGTGGCGCTGCCCGGCGTGCAGGTGCTGTTCGCATTCCTGCTCGCCGTACCCTTCCAGCAGGGCTTCGAAAAGGTCTCCGAGTTCGAGAAGAAGATCTACTTCGCGACCCTGCTGCTGACCGCGATCTCGGCGGCGCTGCTGATCGCCCCCTCGGCCTACCACCGGCTGACCTTCCGCTACCAGCAGAAGCACCGGCTCGTCTTCGTCTCCAACCGGCTGGCGATCGCCGGCCTCTGCGTGCTGGCTCTGGCGATGACCTGCGCGGTCCTGCTGATCACCCACCTGCTCTTCGGCACGGTGGAGACCGTGATCGTCACCGTCGCGATCCTGGCGATGTTCGCCGTGCTCTGGGTCGGGCTGCCGCTGAGACGCCGGCTCAAGTACCGGGACGAGGGGCTGCCGCTGCTCGATCCTCCCGAAGCCGATTGAGCTCTTCCTCGAGCTCGTCGAGGAAGGCCAGCTCGGCCGCCTCGGCGCGCAGCATCCGCAGGTCGTCCTGCCAGATCTCGAACTTGACGTCGAGCGGCGCCTTGAACTCTTCGCCGACCGCCTCGCCCTGCTCGGCGTAGGCGGAGCGCAGGGCGCGCACGTTGGTCAGCTTGTCGGCCCCGTAGATCGCCAGCGCCGCGCCGTCGGCGGCGACGACGCGCTCGCGGTGCTCGTCCTTGCGCTCGCGGTAGGAGTCGATCGATTCGTCGTCGCTGAGCGTGGCGACCAGCGTGGCGATCAGAGCGCCGAACTGCTCGTCGAGGTCGGCGACCGTCGTTTCGCTTTTCTCGACCACGTCGTGCAGCAGGGCCGCCGCCAGGACCTCCTCGTCGCCGCAGCCGTGCTCGGCGAGCAGCTCGGCGACCGCCACCGGGTGCTCGATGTACGGCATGCCGCCGGCGCCGTTGCGCACCTGGCCCGCGTGGGCCTCGGTCGCGGTAGCCAGCGCCTCGCTGATCAGCGGGGAAGGGGGGAGCCCAGCCACGGGCGGGAGAGTAGCGCTCAGGCGACGCCGGCCGGGCTCTTCGCGTGCACCGAAAGCTCGTACTCGGCCCCCTCGACAGCAAGCTCGACGCCGCCCTCGACGCCGCCCAGCTCGGCCCAGCGCTGGCGCGCTTCGGCGCCCAGCCCGTCGAGGAACTCGTCGGAGTGGCGCGGGTCGTGGTGGAAGAGCACGGTGCGCTCGGCGCCGCTGCGGTGGGCGAAGGCGAGCGAGTGGCTGAGCGCCGAGTGCCCCCAGCCGACGTGGTCGGGGTACTCGGCGTCGGAGTACTGGCCGTCGTGGATCAGCAGCGAGGTCTCGCGGGCCAGCCCGAAGCCGGAGATCCAATCCTCCTCGAGCGCGTCGAGGTCGGTGCCGAGCGCCGGCTCGTGGTCGGGGATGTAGGTGAGCGAGGAGCCGCCGTCGTCGATCCGGTAGCCGAGCGTCGGGCCGCGGTGGGCGACCGGCGCGCAGCGGATCCGCGCCGAGCCGATCTCCCACTCGGTGTCCGGGCAGTGGCGGAAGGAGAAGTCGCAGGGCAGCTCGCGGACCTCGATCGGCGAGAGCGGCGCCGAGATGTAGCGGGCGATGCGGTCGCGCAGCGAGGCCTCGGGCGAGGCCGGGCCCCAGATCGTCAGCTCGGTCTGCGGGCGGAAGGCGGGGGCGAAGAAGACGAGGCCCTGGATGTGGTCGAGGTGCAGGTGGGTGAGCAGGATGTGCAGCCGCGCCGGCGCTTCGCTCTGCGCCAGGCCGAGACTGCGGATGCCGGTGCCGGCGTCGAGGGCCAGCACCGAGCCGTCGGAGAGGGTGACGCCGACGCAGGAGGTGTTGCCGCCGTAGCGGATCGTCTCCGGTCCCGGCGAGGGGATCGAGCCGCGCGTGCCCCAGAGCTTGACCTTCACGCCGGCCCCGCTCCGTTGCTCTCGGCCTCGGTCGGCCAGAAGACGGCGATCGCGCCCTGCGTGCCGTGCGGGGTGAGGATCGGGAAGGCCGAGGCCTCGACCGAGTGCGGCACTCCGTCGGTCGAGCGGATTGTCAGCTCGGCGTGGGCCGGCCGTCCGCTGCGCACCGCCTGGACCAGCGGCAGGTCGTCGTAGGGGATCGGCTCGCCGCCCTCGTCGAACGGTCCGAACAGGAGCCCCCACTCCTCCGGCCCGACGGTTCCCATCTCCTCGAAGTGCCTGCCGAGGAGGATTCCCGCCGCCTCGTTGTAGAAGACGAGGACGCCGCCCTCGTCGACCAGGAAGGCAGGGGTGGAGAGCGCCGACATCAGGTTGCGGGCGAGTATCAGCTCAAGTGGCTTTTGCGACACAGTTGACACTTTAGATCGTCCTCAAATGGGCATTTTCCGGCCGCACCCCGGCGGGCCAAGAGTGGCAGCGTCCTCTCTGGGCCTACCCCAGAGCGTGACTTTCATCACTTTGAAGAACCCGCGTGGCACGGCCGGCCGGCCGCCGGACGCTCCGAAGGCATAGAACTCCGTCTGCCGATGGAGGAGCGCACCCGCACCTACCGCGCCGTGATGGCGCTCAACCGCCCGGTCGCGATCTGGTCGCGCCTAGAGGTCGAAGGGCTGGAGACGCTCCCGGAGAGCGGCCCGTTGCTGGTCGTCGGCAACCACGACAGCCACTGGGACCCGATCATGGTCGGCGTCGCCGCGGTCAAGCGGCGCCAGATCCGCGCCCTCGCCAAAGCCGAACTCTGGGACGTCAAGGGCCTGGGGCCGGTCCTCAACGGGATGGGTCAGGTTCCGATCAAGCGCGGCAGCGGCGACGAGGAGGCGTTGGCGAAGGCGATCGAGACGCTGCGCGCCGGCGCCTGCATCGGCGTCTTCCCGGAAGGGACGCGCTCGCGTGGCAAGGTGCTGCGCGCGCGCAGCGGCGTCGGTCGGCTCGCCCTCGAGGTTCCGGAGGCGCACGTCAGCCTGGTCGCGATCGAGGGCACCTCGGACCTGACCGGCTTCCCGCGCCGTCCGCGCGTGAAGATCCGCTTCTTCGATCCGGTCGGCGGCCAGCCGCGTCCCGACGAGGATCCCGGCGAGCTCTCGGCTCGGCTGCTCGCCGAGCTGCGGGCGATCGTCCCGCCCTCGATCAGCTACCGCAAGCGCGGCAAGCAGCCGGTCGCTCAGTAGCCGCCGCTCGGCGCCGGCGCGCTGCCGCCGTCGTCCTCGGGCTCCTCGCCGCTCGCGGTCAACGCGTACCACTCGGCGCCGAAGGCGTCGACGTCGTTGCCGTTCGCTTCGCCGGGCCCCTGGTCGCCGGTGTAGGTGTAGAGCGGGTGACCGGCGTAGGTGACCTGTTCGCTGCCGTCCTTGCGCATGGTCGTGCCCAGCTTGGCGCCTTCGGCGCCGTTGCTCGGGTGCGGCTCGCCTTCGGTCAGCAGCGGCGGCCACGCTTTCGCGCAGGCGCCGTAGCAGGACGAGGTGGTGCCCTGGTCGGCGTGGAAGTCGTAGAGGGTGAGCCCGCGCGAGTCGACCAGCACCATGCCGAGCTCCGGCACGGCCGCGACCGAGACGAAGGTCGCACCTTCTTCGGGGTTGGGCGCCGCTTGCACCGTGGTGTCGGCCGTCGCGGCGTTGCCCTTGCCGCCGTAGGCGCCGCCGGTGCTGTCGCTGCCGCCGCAGCCGGCGATCGTCAGGGCGGCGAGCAGCGCCACGAGGGTCAGGACGAGGGTGGTTCTGTTGGCAATCTCGTTCATCAGGCGTCCTCCTCGGTCAGTTTCTGGATCGCCGCCGTTGCTCCTTGGCCGACCGGCGCGACGTAGGTGTGGCCACCGGCGTGGACGCCGATCGAGCGGGTGCGGGAGAGGTCGAGGGCCGAGCTGAGCACCGCCGTCGAGTCGTCTCCCCAGCGGTAGCGGAAGCTGCCGGCGGAGAAGACGCGACCGCGGCGGTCGCGCAGGAAGACCCGGCAGAGAATCCCCGAGCGCGCCCCCTTCACGTACATGTGGATCTCGGTTCCGTAGGCGTGCGGCTGGAGTGCCGCGCTGAGCTCGACTCCGGGCGGCAGGCCGGCGAACTCGACGTGCTGGGTCGGGGCGCCGGCGCTCTCGCCGCCGGAGAAGACGACGATCGCGAGCACGGCGGCGACGGCCGCGGTCGCCCCGGCCAGGGCAAGGCCGAAGCTGCGCCGTCGGCGCTTCGTCGCGCGCGCCTCGCGCTCGGCCCCGATCGTCGCCGCGACCCGCTCGCCGAGCTCGGCGGGAGGACGCGGCGTCGGCTGGTCGAAGCGGGCCGGGTCGGCGAGCGGCAGCAGGTGGGCCACCGACTGGAGCGAGGCGAGCTCGGCGCGGCACTCCGCGCAGCCCTCGAGGTGGGCCTCCAGAGCCGCGCGCTCTCCCGCCGGCAGGTCGCCCAGCGCGTAGGCGCCGAGCAGGAGGCGCTGGTCGCGGCAGCCCTCAGCCCTCATAGCCCATCTCCTCGAGAACGACGCGCAGCGCCCGCAGGCCGTAGTAGACCCGGCTCTTGATCGTGCCCTCGGGGACGCCGAGCTCCTCGGCGACCTCGGCGTAGGAGCGGCCCAGGTAGTGGGTCTCGACCAGCACGCGGCGGTGGTCCTCGCCGATCCGCCGCATCGCCTCCTCGACCTGCCAGGAGAGCAGCGCCTGCTCGAGCGGCTCTACGCTCGGCTCGACGCCGCTCTCGCCGGCCAACCGCGGGCGGGCGGCGCGGGCGCGGCCGAAGTCGATGACGACGTTGCGCAGGATCGCGAACAGCCAGGTGCGCAGCGAGCCGAGCTGCGGGTCGAAGCGCTCGCCGGCCCGCCAGGCGCGAACGAAGGTCTCCTGGACCGCTTCCTCGGCCAGGCCCGAGTCGCCGAGCGATCGCAGGGCGAACCCGTAGAGCTCCCCGGAGTGCGCCGCGTAGGCCTCGCGGACGTCGCGCTCGCGACTGAGCGCTCCCCGGGGCGATGACCGCAGTCCAATCATTCGCCCCGGGATACGCCTCCCGACGGGGTCGGGTTCAGATATCCAGGAAAGGCCCCTCCTACAGTTTTCCGATCTTGAAGATCTTCGTCCCGCAGTCCGGGCAGACGCCCTGGATCGCCGGGCGACCGTTCTTCATCGTCACCTGTTTGGCGTCTTTGATCTCGACCTTCTTGCGCTCTTTGACGCAGTAGCCCTCAGGCATGAAGGGCCCTCCTTTCGCATGCCGCTCCGCGGCATCTCGCTGTGGGCGAGGGTGGGATTGAGCCGAATGTAACGGAGCTCGGGGACGCAAAGGCGAAGTTATGTGCGCTTTCGCACAATTGGTTGATTGGCCAATCGATTACGCTCCCGGCCGCAACAGGAACTTCCCCAAGCGCTCAAGGAGACACCAAATGCCCGAAGCAGTGATCGTCGACACCCTCCGCACGCCGATCGGCCGTGCCTTCAAGGGGTCGCTTGCCCAGCTCCGCCCGGACGAGATGGGCGCCTTCGTCGTCGACCAGCTGCTCGAGCGCAACCCCGGCGTCGACCCGGCCGAGATCGAAGACTTGTTCTGCGGCGTCGGCGCGCCGCAGGGGCTGCAGGGCTTCAACATCGCGCGGATCATCTCGCTGCTCTCCGAGAAGCTGCCGCTGACCGTCAACGGCGTCACCGTCTCGCGCTACTGCGCCTCCAGCCTCGACTCGATCCGCCACGCCGCCAACGCGATCAAGGCCGGCGAGGGCGACATCTACGTCGCCGCCGGGGTCGAGTGGGTGAGCCGCTACAACGAACGCAACGAGGTGGCCGGCCCGGACGACCGCAACGAGAACCTGCTCGGCAACGACGGCCAGCCGAACGCCTACATCGACATGGGCATCACCGCGGTCAACGTGGCGAAGAAATACGAGGTCAGCCGCGCCGACATGGACAAGTACGCGCAACGCTCCCAGGAACTGGCGGTCAAGTCGCAGGAAGACGGCTTCTTCGACCGCGAGATCGTCCCGGTGACGCTGCCCGACGGCACCGTCGTCGCCAAGGACGACGGCCCGCGCGCCTCCTCGACCCTGGAGAAGCTCTCCGAACTGCCGGAGGCCTTCGAGGGCGGCGGCGGCGTCACCGCAGGCAACTCCTGCCCGCTCAACGACGGCGCCGCGGCGGCCCTGATCATGAGCGACGCCAAGGCCAAGGAGCTCGGCCTCAGCCCGCGCGCCCGCATCGTCACCGCGGCGACGCACGGCAACGAGCCCGAGTACATGGGCGTCGCCCCGATCGGCGCCGTCAAGAAGGTGCTCGACCGGGCCGGGATGTCGATCTCCGACGTCGACGCGGTCGAGCTCAACGAGGCCTTCGCCGCCCAGGTGATCCCGATCATGGACGAATGCGACATCCCGCTCGAGAAGCTCAACACCCACGGCGGCGCGATCGCCCTCGGCCACCCGTTCGGGATGACCGGCGCGCGGATCATGGGCACCCTGCTCAACGTGATGGAGACCGACGACCACCAGGTCGGCCTCGAGACGATGTGCGTCGCCGGGGGACAGGGCGAGGCGATGATCGTGGAGAGAGTCAGCTGAGCTGACTCTCTGTTCCGATGCAGCTCGAGACGCTGACCTATGAGAGCGGCGACCGGGTCGCGCGGATCACGCTGAACCGTCCCGAGCGGGGCAACGGGATCACTGCGCGGATGCCGGTCGAGCTGGCCGAGTGCGTGGAGCGGGCCAACCTCGACCCCGAGGTCCACGCGATCGCGCTCGCCGGCAACGGCAGCGGCTTCTGCGGCGGCTACGACCTGGTCGCCTCGGCCGAGGGGAAGATGAGCGAGCTGGGTGGGCAGGCGCCGCCCGGCTCGCCGCTCGACCCGGCGGTGATCGGCGCCAACCACCGGCCCGAGTCGAACTGGGACCCGGTCACCGACTACCAGTTCATGTCGCGCAACGTGCGCGGTTTCATGAGCCTCTTTAACTCCGATAAGCCGGTGCTCTGCAAGGTGCACGGCTACTGCGTCGCCGGCGGCACCGACATGGCGCTCTGCTCGGATCTGCTGGTGATCGCCGCCGACGCAAAGATCGGTTACCCCCCGGCGCGGGTCTGGGGGTCGCCGACGACGGCGATGTGGGCCAGCCGGCTGGGGCCGATGCGCGCCAAGCGCCTGCTGCTCACCGGCGACTCGCTGACCGGCGCCGAGGCGGCGGAGTGGGGGCTGGCGAGCGAGGCGCCGCCCCCGGAGGAGCTCGACCAGCGCTTCGAGCGTCTGCTGGATCGGGTGGCGAGGATGCCGATCAACCAGCTGGTGATGATGAAGCTGCTCGTCAACCAGAGCGTCCACGCCCAGGGCCTGGCGCAGACCCAGGTGCTCGGCACCTTCTTCGACGGCGTCGCCCGCCACACCGAGGAGGGCCACGCCTTCGTCCGCCGCGCCGCCGAGTCGGGCTTCCGCGAGGCGGTGCGCGAGCGCGACGAGCCCTACGGCGACCACGGCCTCGAGGGTTTCGGGATGGGCGCATGATCGACTACTCACAGGTCACCCCCGAGCACGTCCGCGGCTTCATCGGCGGCAGCTTCCCTGGCGATCTCGGCATCGAGCCGCTCGAGATCGACGACGACCGCGCGGTCGGCCGCGTCGTCGTCGACCGTCGCCACCTGCACCCCGGCGGCTACGTGCACGGTGGCGCCTGGACCGCGCTCGGCGACACCGTCGCCGCCTGGGCGACCTTCCGCCAGCTGCAGCCGGGCTACGACTTCACGACGATCGAGCTGAAGCTGAACGTGTTCGGCTCCGGCCTCGACGGCGACGAGCTGATCGCGACGGCGACGCCGCTGCACAGCGGCCGCAACACGGTCGTGATCGAGGTGAAGATGGAGCGGATCCGGAATGGCGAGACCAAGCTGGCGGCGAACTTGATCGTCACCCAGTTCGTCATCCCCCCGCGCGACTAGTCCCGCGCGAGGAAATCTGCGGCCAGCCGGCCGACCAGGCGCGGCAGTGAGCCGAGCGCGCGGGCCTGCTCGATCTGGCGTTCGGCGCCGGTGCGGTCGCCGAGCGCGAGCGCGGCGTCGAGTTCGCCCTCGCAGCCGAGGTCCTGGGCATGCGGGCGGCAGACGGCGACGAGGTCGGCGAGCAGCTCGCGTGCCGGTACCCGCCGGCCCAGCTCGGGCTCGATCAGCTCGGCCTCCATGCCGTCGCGGGCGGCGAGGAACCTGTTCTCGGCGAGGACCTCCTGCGGCATCGGCCGTTCGAGGTGCTCGTCACCCTCGACCTCGGCGCGGACGATCGCCTGGACCAGCGCGGCGATCGCGGCCGACTCGCCGAGCTTCGTCTGCGCGTCCATGATCCGCACCTCGACGGTGCCGAAGCGCGGCTGCGGCCGCACGTCCCACCAGAGGAAGGTCGGCTCGGGGACGGCGTCGCAGCGGATCAGCACGTCGACCGACTCGACGTACTCGGCGTAGTCGGCGAAGGCGCGCGGGATGCCGACCCGCGGGAAGGCCTGGAAGAGCGGCGTGCGCGCCGAGGCGAGGCCGGTGTCGCGGCCCTGCCAGAAGGGCGAGTTGACCGAGAGGGCGAGCAGCAGCGGGATGTGGGTGCGCAGCCGGTTGGCGGCGAAGATCGCCGCCTCGGCGTCGGGCACGCCGACGTGGACGTGCAGGCCGAAGGTCGGCTCGCGCCGGGCCAGCTCGCGCATCGAGCCGTAGACGAACTGGTAACGCTCGCCGGCGGAGACGACGATCTCCTGCCAGACCGCGAAGGGGTGGGTGCCGGCGCTGGCCGCGCGCATCGAGAGCGGCTGCAGGGTGGCGTCCAGCTCGACCCGCAACGCCCGCAGCTCCTCGATCGCGTCGTCGATTCGCGCGTGCACGCCGGTCTGGATCTCCAGGGCGGAGCCGTGGGTCTCGGCGGTGAAGCTGTCGGTGCGGCCGTGCGGAAGGCGGGGGAGGACGCTGTCGATCCGGTGCGCCAGCGCCCAGCTGTGCTCGTCGAGCAGCATCACCTCCTCCTCGATCCCGACGGTGTAGGGGCCGAGCTCGTGCGCCTCCGCCCAGCTCGCCCAGGTCGGAAGCGTCTCCGAGGCCATGCTCACGCGACCTCGCGTCCGCTGCGCCGCTGGAACTCGGCCCCGTCGTCGCGGCAGGCCGCGACGAAGCGCTCGAACAGGGCCGCCTCGTAGGACCGGTGGGTGAGGGTCTCGGCGTGCCACTGGACGCCGATCAGGAAGCGCCGGCTGGGGTCCTCGACCGCCTCGATCGTGCCGTCGGGCGCCGTGGCGCTGACCACCAGGCCCTCGCCGAGCCGGTCGATCGCCTGGTGGTGGAAGGAGTTGACCTCGATCTCGCTGCCGCCGAGCGCCGTCGCCAGCTGGCTCTCGGGCTCGACCGCGACGGGGTGGCTGGTCTGGTTCCCCGCCGTTCCCTGGCGGTGCGCGATCTCTTCGGAGATGTCCGGCAGGTGCTGGTGCAGGGCGCCGCCGCGGACGATGTTGAGCGCCTGGGTGCCGCGGCAGATCGCCAGGATCGGCATCTCGCGGGCGTCGGCCCGGCGGGCGACGTCGAGCTCGAAGCGGTCGAGGTCGGGCTCGATCGGCCCCAGCTCCGGGTGTGGCTCGGCGTCGTAGGTCGCCGGGTCGAGGTCGGGCCCGCCGGAGAGGCAGATGCCGTCGAGCCGGTCGAGCAGCGGCTCGATCGCGTCCTCCTCGAGCGGCGGGATCACCACCGGCAGGCCGCCGGCGGCCTCGAGCCCGCGCAGGTAGGGCAGGCCGAGCGCCATCTCGTGGCCGCGCGGCTCGCCCTCGGGAAGCGGCGTCACCCGCTCGGCCGGGCGCACCTCCGAGGTGGTGACCCCGATCAGCGGCCGCTCGTGGCGGGAGGCGAGGGAGCGGCGCTTCATCGCCCACTCCCCCCGGGCTCGTCCTCGAGCACCCAGGTGTCCTTGCAGCCGCCGCCGCGCGAGCTGTTGACGACCATCTCGCCGGCGCCGCGGGCGTAGCGGGTCAGGCCGCCGGCCATCGCCGTCGCTCCGGATCCGCCGCTCAGCACGAACGGGCGCAGGTCGACGCGGCGCGGGCGCAGCCGCGCGCCGCAGACGGTCGGGTGGCTGGAGAGTTGGATCGTCTCCTGGGCGATGAAGCGCTCCGGCCGGCGGCGCACGAGCCCGATCGCCCGCCGGCGCTGCGGCGCGGTCGCCCGCGGCATGATCGTCACGCCCTGGCCGCCGAAGCCGTCGCGGGGCTTGAGGACGAGCTGGTCGAGTCGCTCCAGTGCCGTTTCGCGATCGGCCTCGTCGGCGAGGTCGAAGCTGGGCACCGAGCGCAGCAGCGGCTTCTCGTCGAGGTAGAACTCGATCATCCGCTCGGCGTAGGCGTGGGCGAGCTTGTCGTCGGCGACGCCGGTCCCGAAGGCGTTGACGCAGCGCAGCCGGCCCGACTCGAGGGCGGGCATGAGCAGCTCCCCAAGTCGCGTCAGATCCCCCTCGGGGGTGCTCAGCCGGTCCTCGTCGGTGCGTCGGTAGATCACGTCGAGCTGGGTGCGCCGGCGGGCGATGCGGGCGAAGAGGCGGCCGCGCTCGGTCTCCAGCTGGCGTGGCTCGACGACCGGGATCCCCAGTTCACGGCTGAGCCGGCGGTGCTCGTACCAGGCGCCGCTCTGCGGGCCGTCGGAGAGGATCGCCGCGCTCGCCTCGTCACGACCGTGCGGGTCGGCGGCGCGGATCGCCGCGGCGAGCGCCGGCACGTAGTCGTCCAGCGGGCGCGGCGCCGTCGCCGGCTCGATCGCCGGCTCGATCGCTTCGCGGACGGCGATCGCGTACGCGGAGCCCGAGGGCATGCGCAGATTGTCCTCGAGGACGAGCAGCGCGCCGTCCTCGTCGCGGATCAGGTCCAGCCCGGCGACGGTCGCGGCGGGCACGGCGGGGTCGAGCAGGCCTGCCATACGCGGCTCGTACCCGGTCGAGGTTTCGAGCAGGCTGCGCGGCACGACCCCGGCGTCGAAGATCCGCTGGCCGCCGTAGGTGTCGGCGAGGAAGGCGTTGAGCGCGCGTGCGCGCTGCAGCAGGCCCGGCTCCAGCTCCCGCCACTCGGCCGCGCCGATCACCCGCGGCACCGGGTCGACGGCGAGCGCGCGACCGGGCCCGAAGGACAGCCCCAGCGAGGCGATCGACGACCGGACGCGCTCGCGCAGCACCACCAGGTCCTGCCGCGCGAGCGCGTCTACGAGCTCCGCGTAGGGAGGGCGCGGAGCCCCGGTCGGGGCGAACGCCTCGTCGAAGTGCCCCGCGTCGAGCGGGTACTTTCCGGCACCGGGAAAGGGACGGGCCGGGTTCAAGGTCGTCGCCATGGCAGCACGCTAGGACTGCTACCCGGGCGGCGTTATGGCCCAACGTCGAAAAAGGCGTGAGCGCGACTAGACAGCCGGCTAAGCGCCGGGTCGCAGCTCGGAAGGCTGGGGAGAGTGTGGGTGTCCCCTACCTTCGCTGGGATTTTCGCCGCTGAGCCGCCGTCTCTCGCTGAGCCAGCCGGCGAAAATCAGGACGCCGCTCGTACGAGGACACCCACACTCTCCTCACGCGATCCGGCTCGCCTTGGGAGTTGGGAAGCTGCTCGTCGGAGCCCGGCAATTTCACGAGTCTGCAGAAATGCACGCATAGGGTGCATAAGTGCAGACTCGTGACTCAGGAGGCGGTCTCTGGACCGTCCATCGGCGAGCCGGCGTCTTCGACCGGAGCTTCCAATGCTTCGACCTGGGGCAGTTTCCAGATCAGGCTGGCGACCGTCAGGCCGATCGCGGCGGCGAGGAAGGAGAGGAACCACTGGCCGCTGGCGAGCAGCTCCATCTCGAAGAAGTCGCGCAGCGGCCCGACCGCAAGGATGCCGGCGTAGAGCCCGGCGAGCCCGACGACCATCGCCAGCATGTTGCTCTGGATCGCGATGTGCTCGCGGCCGGGACCGCGCTCGAGCAGCAGGATGAAGGCGAGGCCGAGGATGATCAGCGTCGTCGTCGCCGCGGTGCGACCCGCTTCGAGGCTGCCCCCGGCGACGGTGTCGACGAAAAAGAAGGAGAGGATCGAGGCGATCGCGATCGAGACGCCCGCCGGCACGGCGAAGGCGGCCAGCGCGCGCAGCAGGCGGCCGCGGTAGAGCGGCCCGTCCGAGGGTGCCAGGGCGAGCACGAAGGAGGGGATGCCGATCGTCAGCATCGCCGCCAGGGTGAGGTGACGCGGCAGGAAGGGGAAGGCGAAGCCCGGCACCGCGACCAGCAGGATCAGCGTCGCCGCGTAGACGGTCTTGGTCAGGTAGAGCCGGCCGAGTCGGTGGATGTTGCGGGCGATCCGGCGGCCGGCGCCGACCGCCTCGGGGAGGCGCGAGAACTGGTCCTTGAGCAGGACGACGTCGGCGACGCCTTTGGTCACCTGCGTGCCCGAGCCCATCGCCACCGCCATCCGCGCCTGCTTCAGCGCCGGCACGTCGTTGACGCCGTCGCCGATCATCGCCACGTACCGCCCGGCGCCGACCAGCGCCGCGACCAGCGCTTTCTTCTGCTCCGGCTTGATCCGGCAGAAGATCGTGTTGGCGAGCGCCGCCTCGGCGAGCTCGTCGGGGTCCTCGGGCAGGTCGGGTCCCTCGATCACCCCCGCGCCGCGCGGCACGCCGACCCCGTAGGCGACCGCGGTCACGGTGGCGCGGGCGTCGCCGGAGATCAGCTTCAGGTCGACTTCCTCCTCGCGCATGAATGCGATCGTCTCGGCGGCGTCGGGGCGCAGCGTCTCCTCCAGCACGATCAGCGCCAGCGGGGTGAGCAGTGGCGGCGCGGCGCTTGCCGGGTCGCCGGGCAGGGCGCTGCTCGACTGCCCGAAGGCGACCACGCGCCGCCCCGCCGACGTCTCCTCCTCGAGCTTCTGGGCGAGGTCCGGGGGCAGGGTCAGGGCGCCGGCCTCGGCGAGGACGTCGGGCGCCCCCAGCACGTAGGTGGAGGCGCCGGTGCCGGTCAGGGTCAGCCCGCTCCACTTCCACTCCGAGGAGAACGGGACCTCGGCGCCGACCCGCCCGGCGTCGGCCGGGTAGCGCTCGGCGATCGTCTCCAGCGTGCGGTTGCGCTCGCCGGCGCTGGCGGCGAAGCGGCCGAGCGCGGCGATCCCCGCGGCCTGGTCTACCCCGGCGGCGAACTCGACCCCGTGCAGGGTCAGTTCGCCCGCGGTCAACGTGCCGGTCTTGTCGACGCAGATCGTGTCGACCGCGGCGAGGCTCTCGGAGGCGCTCATCTGCTGGATCAGCGTGTCGCGTTTGGCCAGCCGCACCGCCGCGACCGCGAAGGTGACGCTCATCAGCAGCACCAGGCCCTCGGGGATCAGGGTGACCAGGCCGGCCGTCGCCGTCTGCGCGGCCTCGTGCAGGTCGACGCTGCGGATCGAGAGGCTGGCGATCAGCACCACCGCCAGCGGCAGCATCAGGTAGGTGCAGGCGATGATCACCTGGTTGACCTCTTCCTGCAGCGGCGAGGGCGGGTGGCGGAAGGCGCGCGCCTCGCCGGCGAGCTTGCCGGCGTAGCTCTGCTCGCGCACCGCGTCGACCAGGTAATGACCGGAGCCGGATACGCAGAAGGAGCCGGAGAGCACGCGCTCGCCGCCGTCCTTGCGAATCCCGTCGGCCTCGCCGGTCAGCAGCGACTCGTCGAGCGTCATCCCGCGCGAGGCGATCACCTCGCCGTCGGCGACCAGCTGGTCGCCGGGGCCGACCTGGACGACGTCGCCGGGCACGATCTCGGTCGCCTGCAGCTCGACGACGGCGCCGTCGCGGACGACCCGGGCGCGCGGCGCGACCAGCACGGCCAGCTCGTCGAGGGTCTCCTTCGCCTTCGACTCCTGGTAGATGCCGATCGAGGAGTTGATCACCGCGATCACCCCGAACAGCGCGTCCGCCCAGAGGCCGAGCCCGAGGTCGAGCACGAAGAAGACGGCGATGATCGCGTTGAACAGCGTGAAGACGTTGCCGGCGATGATGCTCGCGGTCGAGCGCGAGGAGGTCTCCGGCGGCGGCCCCAGTTTCCTCAGGCGCTGCTCCGCCTCCGCGGCTGACAGGCCTTGCTCGGGCGATGGGTGGCCGTTTCCCACGCGGTTATTCAATAGGGTGGGGGATGGGATGGCGTTGAAGCTGGGAATCAATTTGGGCTATTGGGGGATCGGGCCGGCTGGAGAGGAGGCCGCTGAGCTCGTGCTCGAGGCCGAGGGCCTCGGCTACGAGTCGGTCTGGGCTGCCGAGTCCTACGGATCCGATGTCGTCTCTGTACTCGCCTGGCTCGCTGCCAAAACCGAGAAGATCAACCTCGGCGCGGCGATCCTGCAGGTACCGGCGCGCCCGCCGGCCGCGGCGGCGATGGCCGGGGCGACGATCGACAAACTCTCCGGCGGTCGCTTCCTCTTCGGTTTCGGCCCGTCCGGCCCGCAGGTCTCCGAAGGGTGGTACGGGGTCCCCTACGCGAAGCCGTGGGGTCGCACCCGCGAGTACATCGAAGTGGTCCGCGAGATCATCGCCCGCGAGGGGCCGGTCGAACACAAAGGCGAGCACTACGAGTTGCCGCTGGCGGGCGGCGAGGGCAAGGCGCTGAAGCTCAACTTCCACCCCGAGCGCAACCGGATCCCGGTCTTCGTCGGCGCGATCGGGCGCAAATCGGTCGAAATGGCGGCGGAGATCTGCGACGGCTGGATTCCGATCTTCTTCAGCGTCGACGCCTTCGAGCAGACCTGGGGCGAGCATCTCGAGGCCGGCTTCGCCAAAGGCGGGCGGCAGCGCTCCGACCTCGAGGTCTCGCCGTCGCTGCAGGTCGCGATCGACGGCGACCTGGAGGCGGCCAAGAGCGTCGTCAAGGCCGGGCTCGTCCTCTACTTCGGCGGCATGGGCTCGCGCAAGACCAACTTCTACGTCGACCTCGCCCACCGCTTCGGTTTCGGCGAGGTCGCCGACGAGGTGCAGCGGCGCTTCCAGGACGGCGATCGCGGCGGCGCCTTCGAGGCGATGCCGGACGAGATCGTCGAGGCGACCTCGCTGGTCGGCACCGAGGCCGAGGTCGCCGAGCGGATCGAGCGTTTCCGCGGCGCCGGGATCGACCGCCTGATCGTCTCTCCAGTCCACATCGATGCCGCCGAGAAGCGGCACACGCTCGAGCGCCTGGCCTCGCTGTCCGGGGTCACCGCGTCGGCCTGACCGATTCGCATAACCTACCGCGCCGCACGGGTATGAAGATCGCCGTTCCGCAAGAGACTGCTGCTGGTGAGCGCCGCGTCGCGCTGGTTCCCGACGTGGTCAAATCGCTGCTCAAAAACGAGCATGTCAGCGTCGTCGTGCAGTCCGGCGCGGGCGACGAGGCCGGCCACCCGGACTCCCAGTACGCCGATGCCGGAGCCGAGGTCGTCGAGGGCGACGTTACGGCGGGCGCCGACGTCGTTCTGCACGTCGCCGTCCCGACCGCCGCCGAGATCGGCCAGCTCTCCTCCGGTCAGCTGCTGATCTCCCACCTCAACCCCTGGGTCTCCGCCGAGACCAACAACGCCCTCGCCCAGGCGGGCGTGACCGCGTTCGCCATGGAGGCGATCCCGCGCACGACCCGCGCCCAGGCGATGGACGCGCTCTCCTCGCAGGCTGCCGCCGCCGGCTACGCCGCCACGCTGATCGCCGCGCGCGAGTCGGGCCGCTTCTTCGGGATGATGACCACCGCCGCCGGCACCGTGCCGCCGGCCAAGGCGCTCGTGCTCGGCGCCGGCGTCGCCGGTCTGCAGGCGGTCGCCACGGCGAAGCGCCTCGGCGCGATCGTCACCGGCTTCGACATCCGCCGCGCCGCCTGGGAGCAGATCGCCTCGCTCGGCGGCCGGCCGCTGGAACTCGACTTCATCCCCGACGCCGAGGGCGAGGGGGGCTACGCGCGGCCGCTGACCGACGAGGAGAACGCCCAGGTCCGCGACGCGCTCACCGAGAACGCCGCCAAACAGGACTTGATCGTCACCACCGCGGCGATCCCCGGCCGCCCGGCGCCGCTGCTGGTCACCGCCGAGGCGGTGCGCGGGATGGCGCCCGGCTCGGTGATCGTCGACCTCGCCGCCGAGACCGGCGGCAACTGCGAGCTCACCCAGCCGGGTGAGACCGTGGTCGAGAACGGCGTCAAGGTGATCGGCCCGAGGAACCTCGCCTCGGAGATGCCGGCGCCGGCCTCGCAGCTCTACGCCAAGAACCTCGAGAACCTGCTCGGCCTGATGGTCACCGAGGAGGGCGCGCTCAACGTCGACTTCGAGGACGACATCATCGCCGCCGCCTGCATCACCCAGAGCGGCGAGATCAAAAACGAGAGGGCGGCCAAGTAATGGACCTGATGACCAAGGTGACGATCTTCGTCCTCGCCGTCTTCGTCGGCTTCGAGGTGATCTCCAAGGTCCCGACCACCCTGCACACGCCGCTGATGTCGCAGACCAACGCGATCCACGGCATCGTCATGCTCGGCGGCCTGATCGTCGTCGGCTACGCCAACGACGGCCTCGAGTACACGATCGGCGCGATCGCGATCGCCTTCGGCGCGATCAACATCGTCGGCGGCTTCATGGTCACCGACCGGATGCTCGGCATGTTCTCCAAAAAGCCGAAGCCGAAGGCCGACGCGGACGGAAAGGGCCCCTCGTCGTGAGCCCTCTCTTCGCAGTGCTCGAGCCGGGCGGCAGCGCCGCGACGGCGCTCTACATCGTCGCCTTCTCGCTGTTCATCGTCGGGATCAAACAGGGCACGCACCCGACCACCGCCAAGCGCGGCAACCTGATCGCCGCGGTCGGCATGGCGATCGCCGTCGTCGCCACCCTCCTGCTCGACGGGATGGGCAACTGGGGCGTGATCTTCGGCGCCCTGATCGTCGGCTCCGCCGTCGGCGTGATCGCCTCGATCCGCGTGCAGATGACCGAGATGCCGCAGATGGTCGCCCTCTACAACGGGGTTGGCGGCGGCGCGGTGGCGCTGATCGCCTGGTCTGAGATCCGCCACGGGATCAGCCTCGGCCACGGCCTCGAGCTGGAAGTGATGATCCCGACCCTGTTCGCCGGCGTCGTCGGCTCGGTCTCCTTCTGGGGCTCGAACATCGCCTTCGCCAAGCTCCAGGACCTGATCCCGACCCGCCCGCTGGCGGTGCCCGGACAGCAGGTGATCAACGCGCTGCTGCTGATCGGCATCGTCGCCGCCTGCGTGATCACCGCGATCGACCACGACCACCCGTCCGAGGGCCTGTTCATCGCCACCCTGCTGGCCGCGGCGCTGCTCGGCAACCTGGTCGTGCTGCCGATCGGCGGCGCCGACATGCCGGTCGTGATCTCGCTGCTCAACGCCTTCACCGGCCTCTCCGCCGCGGCCGCCGGCTTCGCGCTCGACAACGTCGCGCTGATCGTCGCCGGCACCCTGGTCGGCTCCTCGGGAACGATCCTCACCCTGGAGATGGCGACGGCGATGAACCGCTCCGTCGCCAACATCCTCTTCGCCGGCTTCGGCGGCGCGCCCGCAGGCGGTGGTGGGGCCGCGATCGGCGAGAAGCCGCACGTCTCGATCGGCGCCCAGGACGCGGCGATCAAGCTCGCCTACGCCGACACGGTCGTGATCGTGCCCGGCTACGGCCTCGCCGTCGCCCAGGCCCAGCACGCGATCAAAGAGGTCGGCGACGAGCTCGAGCAGCGCGGCGTCACGGTCAACTACGCGATCCACCCGGTCGCCGGCCGCATGCCGGGCCACATGAACGTGCTGCTCGCCGAGGCCGACGTGCCCTACGAGCAGCTCAAGGAGATGGAGGAGATCAACCCGGAGATGCCCCGCACCTCCGTGGCGGTCGTCGTCGGCGCCAACGACGTCACCAACCCGGCCGCCAAAAACGATCCCGACAGCCCGATCGCCGGCATGCCGATCATCGAGGTCTCCGAGGCGACCGAGGTGATCGTGATCAAGCGCTCGCTCAGCCCCGGCTTCGCCGGCATCGACAACGACCTGTTCTACGAACCGAACACGTCGATGCTCTTCGACGACGCGAAGAAGGCCGCCGCCGACATCGCGGCCGAGATCCAGCAGCTCTAGCGCCGTCTTTCTCGATCTGAACGCGGCGTTGCCCTCGCTGATCGATCCGGCGATTGAGCGTTATATAGGCGGTCAATTGACGGATCGATCTCGCCGCAGGGCGCCAGAATGGTCTAACCGTGAACCCGATCTCGGTACTTGAACTTCGGCGCCTCCTTGGCCTCCCTGAGGATGGATCCGATGCCGAGGTTGCGGCCGCCTTTGCCCTGCGGGGAGGGTTTCGCTCTCCGGGGGACGTGCGGACCGTCGAGTATCTCAACGGGGTCTTGGAGTGCGTTCGTACGCTCGTAACCGGCCGCGACCCCGGCTGGGACAGCTCATGGGCTGCGCAATCCGTGGTCGAGGCGGCCTTCGACGAGAAGGTCTTTGGATCGGACGGTTACCGCGAGGTCGCCGCAGATCTCGGCATCGAGGGGGACCTGAGCACTGCCGTTCAGGAGTACCTGGCGGGAGACGTCGTCGAGAGGCTCGCCCGTGCAGGGGTGGCTGAGGTCTGGCCCTCCGTCGATCCCGAGAGCTGATCGATCCGGCACTTGACCCCCTTATAGGGGCACAACTGACGGATCGATTGCTGCCCAAGCCATGGGGAGAGACACACGCGCCTGAGGCCTTGCCTCGCCGTGGAGCCGGAGCGGGGGCAGGGGACGGTGGAGTGGGTCGGGACGGTTTGCGTCGTCTCGCTGCTGATCGTCGGGCTGGTGGCGGTGGGGGTGAGGGTCCCGGGTGGGGATCTGGCGCGGGCGGTGGCTTCACGGTTGCTCTGCGCGGTGGCGGGAGCCGACGGGTGTGGGGACGAGCCGGCGATGATCGCGGCCTACGGGACCGAGGTGGGGAAGCTGATCCGCGATCACGCGCCGACGCTGGCCTTCGAGCGCGGTTCACGGGCGCTACCAGTCGACTTCCGGCGCTGCCGGGAGAGCGGTTGCGGAGACGGCCCGCAGGACGGGCTGGTGCACAGGACCGACGGCGACCTGGCGGTCAGCGCCTTCGTCCACGTGGTCGACTGCCGGGACGGGAAGGCAGAGGAGGCCGAAGCGGGCGGCGCCGACTGCTCGGCCCCGCGGGCGGGCAACCTCTACCTCCAGTACTGGCTCTACTACGCCGACTCGGCCACGCTGCGCGACGTCCCGCTCGCCGGTGAGCAGGGCTATCACGCCGACGACTGGGAGTCGGTCCAGTTCCGGGTCCGCCCCGACGGCTCGGTCGACCAGCGGGCCTCCTCGCACCACGGCTACAACTACGCGCGCGGCATCGCCAACTGGGGCTCGGACGCCGGGATCGCGCCGCTCGAGGATGTCGCCGAGGCGCTCGGCGCCCGCGCCGAGAACGGCTGGGGCCCCGAGACGCACATGCTGCTGGTCTCCGGCGGCAGCCACGCCGGCAACGTCGCCGGCGGCTCGCGCGGCGAGCGCTACGTCCCCGGTCATCGCGTTCACCTGATCGCGCTGGAGCCGATCGCCGCGGCCGACCGCTCGTCCTTCGCCGTCAGCCCACCGTGGGGCAAGAAGGTCTGGCTCGACCCGGAGGCCGAGGGCACGGACTAGCCGAGCTTGTAGGTGACCAGGCCGGTCGCGACCAGCTTGCCGTCATCGCCGCCGTGGACCTTCACCTCGCAGAAGCAGAGGCTCGAGCCACGGCGCAGGACCGTCGCCTCGGCGAGCAGCTCCTGGGCGCGGGCGGCGGCGAGGAAGTCGACGGTCACCACCTCTTCGGCGAACGGCAGCGCCAGCAGGCAGCGGTCGTCCTCGATCTCGCGTAGCTCCATCCCCAGGTGGCCGACGAACGGCGAGTGCTTGAGGAACTCCGAGATCAGCTCGGACCCACGCACGGCTACTTCGGCGTCATCCGCAGGGCGCCGTCGAGCCTGATCGTCTCGCCGTTCAGCATCGGGTTGACGACGATCTGGGTGACCAGCCGCGCGTACTCGTCAGGGTTGCCGAGCCGTTTGGGGAAGGGGACTTCGGCGCCCAGGGAGAGGCGCGCGGCCTCCGGCAGGCCTTCCAGCAGGCGGGTGTCGAAGACGCCCGGCGCGATCGTCATCACGCGCACGCCCTTCGAGGCGAGGTCGCGAGCCGCCGGCAGGGTCATGCCGACGACCCCACCCTTGGAGGCGGCGTAGGCGACCTGGCCGATCTGGCCGTCGAAGGCGGCCACCGAGGCGGTGTTGACGCAGACGCCGCGCTCGCCGCCCTCGTCGGGCTCGTTCTCGATCATCGCGGCGGCGGCGGTGCGCAGGACGTTGAAGGTGCCGACCAGGTTGACCGCGACGACCTTGGCGAAGTTGTCGAGATCGTGGGCGCCGCGCGAACGGGCCAGGCGCTCGGCCCAGCCGATGCCGGCGCAGCAGACCGAGATGCGCAGCCCGGCGGGCGCGCCCGCAGCGCGCTCCACGGCCGCGGCGACGGCGTCGGCATCGGTCACGTCGGCGGCGAGGAACTCGGCGCCGATCTCGCCGGCCAGCTCCTTGCCGAGGTCGGCATCGCGGTCGGCGATCGTCACCTTCGCTCCGGCCAGCGCCAGCGCCCGCGCCGAAGCGGCACCGAGCCCCGAGGCACCGCCGACAACGAGCGCTCCGCTTCCGTCGATCTTCACGATGGGCACCTTATTTCACATGCCGGTAATCCGGCCTGGGTAGGGTCTTCGTATCGCAACCGAGGTGACGGCAGACACCAAGGCAGTCGACAAGGCGATGCTCGCGGATCTTCTCGCCGACGCTCGCCGGCGCACTCTCGACCTGGTCGAGCCGCTCGACGACGCCCAGCTCAACCGTGTCTACTCGCCGATCCTCAGTCCGCTCGCCTGGGATCTCGGCCACATCGCCAACTTCGAGGAGCTCTGGCTGGTGCAGACGATCGCCGAGCGCGAGCCGATGCACGGTGAGCTCGGCCGCTTCTACGACGCGATCGAGAACCCCCGCACGACCCGTGGCGAGCTGCCGATCCTGCGCGATGCCGAGCTGCGCTCCTACATGGAGGAGGTCCGCGAGCGAGCCCTCGAGGTGCTTGCCGAGGTCGACGTCGGCCCCGACGCGGAGGAGAGGCTGCTGCGCGACGGCTTCGTCTACGAGATGCTGCTCGCCCACGAGCTCCAGCACAACGAGACGATGCTGCAGCTGCTGCAGCTCGTCGACGGCTACGAGCCGCTCGTGCCGGTCGGCACCGCACCGGTCGGGCCCGGCGCGGGGGAGATGATCGAGATCGCGGGCGGCGGCTACGAGATCGGCGCCGGACCGGACGGCTTCGCCTACGACAACGAGCGCGGCCGGCACATCGTCACGCTGGCGCCGTTCGAGATCGACCGGACCCCGGTCACCAACGCCGCCTACGCCGAGTTCGTCGACGCCACCGGCGCCGAACCACCCGACTACTGGGAGCGCGCCGAGGGCGGCTGGATCCGCACCGCGATGGGCCGGCGCGAGCCGCTGGCGCCCGACCACCCGGTCGTCCACGTTTCCCACGAGGCGGCCGAGGCGTTCGCCAGCTGGGCGGGCAAGCGCTTGCCGACCGAGTTCGAGTGGGAGGCGGCGCGCGGCCGACTCGACTCGCTCGGCCAGGTCTGGGAGTGGACCTCGTCGGACTTCCTCGCCTACCCGGGCTTCGCGGCCTTCCCCTACCGCGAGTACTCCGAGGTCTTCTTCGGCAGCGAGTACAAGGTGCTGCGCGGCGGCTCCTGGGCGACGCACCCGCGCGTCGCGCGACCGACTTTCCGCAACTGGGACCTTCCCCAACGCAGCCAGATCTTCGCCGGGCTGCGCTGCGCGAGGGACGCATGATCGCGATCGACGTCCACCTCGACGCGGACGCCGCTGCGGCGATGGCGGAGGACGTGCGAACCGGGCTCTCGGCCTCGCCGAAGGAGCTCTCGCCGAAGTACTTCTACGACGAGCGCGGCTCGCAGCTGTTCGAGCAGATCACCGAGCTGCCCGAGTACTACCCGACCAGGCGCGAGCGCGAGATCCTCGTCGACCGCTCGGCCGAGATAGTTGCCGCGGCGGGGCGCCCGGGCACGCTGGTCGAGCTCGGCTCCGGCTCGGCGGCGAAGACCCGCCACCTGCTCAGCGCGATGCGCGAGACAGAGTGCCTGCACACGTACGTGCCCGTCGACATCTCCGAGGAGATCACGCATGAAACGGCGCGGCTGCTCGTCGACGAGTACCCGGGCCTGGAGGTGCGCGGCCTGGTCTGCGACTTCGAGACCGACCTAGAGCGCATCCAGAGCCACGGCGGGGCGCGTCTTTTCGCCTTCCTCGGCGGCACGATCGGCAACCTCTACCCGGGCGAGCGCCGCGAGTTCCTGACCCGGATCGCCGCGCTCTTCGGGCCCGACGACCACTTGCTGCTCGGCACCGATCTAGTCAAGGACACGGCCCGTCTGGAGGCTGCCTACGACGACTCCGCCGGGGTCACCGCCGAGTTCAACAAGAACGTGCTCGCGGTCCTCAACCGCGAGCTGGACGCCGACTTCGACCTCGACGAGTTCGAGCACATCGCCCGCTACGACGCGCGCGAGGAGCGGATGGACATCCGCCTGCGCTCGCTGGTCGAACAGACCGTCGAGCTCGGTGGGCTGGAGCTGACGATCGAGTTCGCCGCCGGCGAGGAGATGCGCACCGAGATCTCGGCCAAGTTCACCCGCGAGCGGCTCGAGTGCGTCTACGCCGAAGCGGGGCTGGAGCTGTGCGGCTGGTTCACCGACGCCGGCGGCGACTACGCGCTGAGCCTCGCCCGGCCGGTTCGTTAGGGCGCCAGCGCGTCAATCGTCTCGCCCAGCCGATCCGGCGTGACGATCGGGGTGAGGATCGGCAGGGTGATCCCGCCGGCGACGAAGGCCGCGAGCCGCTCTTTCATCTGCTCGGGAGTGCCGAAGACGAACATATCCTCGATCAGCTCCCAGGGCGCCGCCGCGGCTGCGGCCTGGCGGTCGCCGGCCTCCCAGGCGGCGACCATCGGGTCGATCTGCTCGCCGAAGCCGAGCCAGCGGTAGAAGGCGGTGTAGACCGGCACGGTGATGTAGGAGGAGAACATGAAGCGGGCCAGCGGCTCGGCCTGCTCGCGCTCGCCGGGAATGCAGAAGAAACGGCAGAGCAGCTCGAAGTCCGCGGGCGCCCCGTCGAGCTGGGCGACGACCTTGGGCAGCCCGGAGAGGGGGAGGAAGTTGGTGAAGGCGCCGGCGGCGCGGTCGACCGCGAGCTGCAGCATCTTGCCGCGCAGCGCCGCCAGCACGATCGGCACCCGGTGCGCGGGCGCCGTTTCGAGCTTGAACCCGGTCGAGGTGCGTTCGCCGGCGAGCGCCGCGTCGAGGAAGTCGAGGGTTTCGCGGACCCTGCTCAGCGGCCGCTCGAAGGGGATCCCGTTCCAGCCTTCGACGATCCGGTCCGAGGAGGAACCGAGGCCGAGCACGAAGCGCCCGGCCGAGGCGTCGGCCAGGGCCGCCGCCTCCTGGGCGAGCAGCGCCGGACCGCGCTGGAAGACGCCGACGATGCCGGTTCCGAGCCGCATCCGCTCGGTGTAGGCGGAGCTCAGGGTGAGCGGCGTGAAGCCGTCCGGTCCGGCCGTCTCGCCGGTCCAGAGGTCGGTGTAGCCGGCCGCCTCGGCCCGTTCGACCAGCGGCCGCTGCTCGGCCAGCGATACCCCCGGCAACGGCAGGGTCAGTCCCCAGCGCCTCTCCATGCGCCAACCGTATAGCCTCCGGCGCCGAATGGCCGAGGGTTCGCAAACCAAGCCCGACCGCAACCTCGCGCTGGAGCTGGTGCGGGTCACCGAGGCGGCGGCGCTCGCCTCGGCCCGCTGGGTCGGCCGCGGCGACAAGATCGCCGCCGACGGCGCCGCCGTCGACGCGATGCGGTTCGTGCTCGACTCGGTCTCGATGGACGGCACCGTCGTGATCGGCGAGGGCGAGAAGGACGAAGCTCCGATGCTCTACAACGGCGAGCGGATCGGCGACGGCACGCCGCCGGTCGCCGACATCGCCGTCGACCCGCTCGAGGGGACGCGGCTCTGCGCGCTCGGGATGCCGAGCGCGATCGCCGTGATCGCACTCGCCGAGCGCGGCTCGATGTTCGACCCCGGCCCCTGCGTCTACATGGAAAAGATGGCGGGCGGGGAAGAGATCGCCGACCTGCTCGACCTCGACCGGCCGCTGCCGGAGACCCTGAAGCTGATCGCCGAGCGCAAGGGCGGCAGCATCGGCGACGTGATCGTGGTGATGCTCGACCGCCCGCGCCACGAGGATGCGATCCGCGAAGTCCGCGAGGCCGGCGCGCGCATCCGCCTGATCACCGACGGCGACGTCTCGGCGGCGCTGCTCGCGGTCTCCGAGCGTTCCCCGGTCGACCTGCTCTGGGGAATCGGCGGGACCCCCGAGGGAGTGATCTCGGCCGCCGCACTGAAGTCGATGGGCGGCGAGCTGCTCGGCCGCCTCTGGCCGCGCGACGACGGCGAGCGCCAGGCCGCGCTCGACGCCGGCTACGACCTCGACCGCGTGCTCACAGCAAACGATCTCTGTGGCGGCGAGGACGTCTTCTTCTCGGCCACCGGGGTCACCGACGGCGACGTCCTGCAGGGCGTCCGCTACCGCGGCAACGGCGTCACCACGGAATCCCTGGTGATGCGCTCGCGCTCGGGCACGGTCCGCCGTGTCCACGCCCGCCACGACCGCGCCAAGCTGCGCGCGATCCTGGGCGACTCCGAGCGCTACGGCTGAGACGGCTGCAAATCGGCGCCTGGCGGCGTCCTCGGTCGCTCACGTGCAGAGCACGCTTCGCTCCCTGCGTCCTTGCCAGGCTTGGTTTTCGCCGCCCCAGGGGAGTAGAGGGGTGTGATCGCGGTCGCCGGGTCGACCGGCTACGTAGGCGGGCTGCTTTGCCGGGAGCTACGCGAGGACGGGGAGGAGGTGCGGGCGTTGGCGCGCGATCCGCGGCGGGCCGGCGACCTGCTCGAGCTCGGCTGTGAGGTGCGCCAGGCGGACGTTCTCGACGCGCCCAGCCTGCGGGCGGCGCTCGAGGGAGTCGACGTCGCCTACTACCTCGTCCACTCGATGGGCCGTGGCTCTGGCGACGGCGACTTCGCCGCCCGCGACCGGCAGGGTGCGGAGAACTTCGCCGCCGCGGCGGCCGAGTGCGGGGTCCGGAGGATCGCCTACCTGGGTGGTCTCGGTGAGGGATCCGAGCACCTGCGCAGCCGCCACGCCACGGCCGAGGCGCTGCGCGAGGGCGAGGTGCCGGTCGCCTACTTCAGGGCGGCCGCCGTGATCGGCGCCGGCAGCGAGTCGTTCCGCACGGTTTTCTACCTGGTCCGTCGCCTACCGGCGATGGTGACGCCGCGCTGGGTGAAGACGAGGACCCAGCCGATCGCCGTGGTCGATGCCGTCGCCTATCTAGCCGCGGCGGCCGACCTCGCCGCCCCGCTCGACCGCGAGCTGCAGATCGGCGGGCCCGACGTGACCACCTACGGCGGGATGATCGACGAGCTCGCCCGTGCCCAGGGGCGGCGGCCGCCCCTGCGAATCACCGTTCCCGTGCTCACCCCGGCGCTCTCCTCCCTCTGGATCGGCCTCGTCACCCCGGTCGACACCGGCGTCGCGCGGCCGCTGGTCGAGGGACTGGCCACCGAGACGGTGGTCGGCGATCCGAGCGGGATGGAACTGCTCCCACAGCGCGCGCTTCAACCGCTCGACGCGGCGCTGCGCGAGGCGGCCGCGAGCGCGAGCGAGCGGCTCTAGCCCGTCGCCAGCGCGCGCGCCCGCTCGGCGTCGGCGGCTTCTTCGCCCATGAAGGGGACGAGCAGCTCATAGGTGAGATCGGGAAGCAGCGTGGGCAGCTCGGCGGCGCGGCCGAGGACGATCTCTTCGTAGACGCGCGCGAGGGTCGCGCCGATGGCCATCGTCGAGGCCTGGGCGATGTCCGGGCGGTAATCGACCAGGCCCTCGTCGATCAGGCGTACGAAGCGGCTGAATTCGGCTTGGAAGCGGACCCGCGACTCCGGGCCCATCGCGGTCAGCTCGACCATCATGAATTTCGTCGCCGGCGGGTCCGCCGCGAACCACTCGAGCGCCACGGTAAGCGCGTTGCGAGCCCGTTCCGGCCACTCGCCCGGCTGCGTGTAGGCGGTGCGGACCTTCTCCTCGAGGTCATCGGTGAGGATCCGGTGTGCGGCCAGGGCGCAGGTGCGCTTGTCGTCGAACAGTTCGTAGAAGGTCTCGCGGCCGACGCCCGCCTCTTCGAGGATGTCGGCGACGGTGGTCGCGGCGTAGCCCTTGGCGGCGGTGCTGCGCACCACGCCGGCGAGCAGCCGTTCGCGCTGCGAGCGGGTGACCAGCTCCCGCGGCAGGCCGTGTCGGCCGCGCGGAAGTCGCCATTTGCGCAGGTCTTCCGGGGCGTCAGTCACCGGCTCGCGAGTGCTCGGGTGCGCTCTCGCCTTCGACGCGACGGACCTGGGCGAGCGCCTCCTTGTGGCCGGCGAACGGGGCCACGGCGAGGTAGACGAGCTCCGGAAGCAGATCGGGGAGCTGCGCCGCGTTGCCCGCCGCGATCTGGTTGAAGATCAGCAGCTGGGCGCGGGCGAAGGCGAGTTGGGGGTCGATGTGCGACCGGTGCGGCTCGCCGGCGGCGTCCCAGAGGGCGGCAACGGCCGGCAGCATCAGGCGGCGGTAGTGGTCGACCACCGCCGGTTCCACGGCGACCGCTTCGCCGGTCAGCATCTGGGCCATCTCCGGTTTTTCGGCCATCCGCTCGAGGATCGCCGCGGTCGCCTTCGGAACCGCCTCGGCGGGCGGGTCGGTGGGCGTGTGGGCGTCGCGGGCGACCACCCGGATCTCCTCGATGCAGGCGTCCACGGTCGCGTCGAAGCAGGCGCGCTTGTCGGGGAAGTGTTTGTAGAAGGTCGTCCGCGAGATGCTGGCGCGGGCGACTATGTCGCTGATCGTCGTTCCGGCGTAGGTCTTCTGCGCACAGCTGTGGACCATCGCCTCGACGATCCGATCTCGTCGCGCTTTTGCACCGATATCGGAAGGAGTCTGTGGATCAAGAACGCCTGGCACCGTTCCAAATATATGACAGTTTTTATTTGCTACCGCGAGACGTGGCCGGATTGGGCGTGGCTTCGGCGGTTTCTTCGCAGCCGCACGGCGCCTTCGGGCGCCGGTAGGGAAGCTCGCCGGTGTCGTGTAGCTCGAAGCGCAGCGAGTTGATCACCGCGCCGACCATCAGTGCCAGGCTGAGCACGTAGAACCAGAGCAGGGCGATCAGGATGAAGCCAAGGGTCGAGCCGAACCGCGAGAGGCTGGAGACGTTGGAGAGGTAGATCGGGAAGAGCCAGTTGGCGAGGCCGGCGGCGATCGTCACGAAGGCGGCGCCGGGCCAGACCGCGCGCCACGGCATGTGGCCTTTCGGCACCGCCCAGAAGATCACCGAGCAGATCAGGAAGGTGACGAGCAGCGCCGCGGCGAGCAGCAGGATCGTGTCGATCGCCTTGATGCTGGAGAGCCCGAAGGGCAGCCGGTCGGTGCTGGAGAGCAGCGTGCTCTCGACCGTCGGCACGAAGATGCTGGCGGCGATGAAGAGCAGGACGACGCCGAGCATCGCGAAGGAGAAGCGCTTCTGCTCCACCCAGCCGCGGCACTCGACGTGGTAGATCCGGCAAAAGGCGGTGTCCATCGCCCCCCAGAAGGAGGCGCCGATCCAGAGCGAGCCGACGAAGGCGGCGATTCCGATCGTCGTCGAGTTGTTCTCGATTTTGCTCAGCACGTCGGTCAGGGTCTGCTGCTCGACGTCGGGGAAGAGTCGCTGCAGGTCGTTGACGACGCTGGTCTCGACACCCTCGATCTTCAGCACCTGGCCGAAGACGAAGAGGACCAGGAGGGCGAACGGAAAGACCGCCAGCATCAGGTTGTAGGCGACCATCGCCGACAATCCGGTGACGTTCTCCGTATAGGCGCGCTGCCAGAAAGCGCTGAGCCAGGTCCGGGTTTTGCGAGTAGAGCTGGGCATTGACTTTACAAACTGAAGCGACTACCATGCGAACAAGCGTTTGACGCGAGTTTGACGCCCGCCCACCCGGGCAAACTATTGAACGACCTGACTTACTTCGCGGACCATGTCTTTGGTCCGCTTTTTCATCGTCCGGCGCGACTTTCGGTCCGCGCTGGCATTTCATCTTCAGGACTAAACACCACGCGCTAGGGAAACGAGTAGACACGGATGCTGGTAGCAGAGCTTCAGGAGTTGGAGGAGGTCAAAAACCTCATCAATCGCGGTCAGCAGCTCGGCGTGCTGACTTTCGGCGATATCGCCTCGGCTGTCTCCGAGGTGGATCTCGACGAGTCTGACGTCGAGGACCTCTACGGGCACCTCGAGAAGTCGGGGATCGAGCTCGTCGAGGACATGGACCCCGCCCAGAAAGCGGCCGCGGACGCGATGCCCGCGGACACCGGGAAAAAAGGCCGGCGGCGCCAGAAACAGGCGCTCGACCTGAAACCGGACATGACCACGGACTCCCTGCAGCTGTTCCTCAAGGACATCGGCAAAGTCCGCCTGCTGACCGCCGCGGAGGAGGTCGAACTCGCCAAGCGCATCGAGCGCGGCGACCTCGACGCCAAGCAGAAAATGGTCGAGTCGAACCTCCGCCTGGTCGTCTCGATCGCGAAAAATTACCGCAACCAGGGGCTTCCCTTCCTCGATCTGATCCAGGAGGGCACGCTCGGTCTGGTCCGCGCGGCGGAGAAGTTCGACTACCGCAAGGGGTTCAAGTTCTCCACCTACGCGACCTGGTGGATCCGCCAGGCGATCGCCCGTGCGCTGGCCGACAAGGCGCGCACGATCCGCATCCCGGTCCACGTGGTCGAGAAGCTGAACAAGATCGGCCGCGCCGAGCGCAAGCTGGTCACCGAGCTCGGCCGTGAGCCGACGCCGGAGGAGATCGCCGAGGTCACCGGCATCGATCCCGAGGAGGTCGACTCGATCAAGCGCTCCGCGCAGGCCCCGGTCTCGCTGGAGAAGCCGGTCGGCGACGAGGAGGAGTCCGAGTTCGGCCAGTTCATCGCCGACGAGAAGGCCGAGTCGCCGTTCGACCGCGCCGCCGACCTGCTCACCAAAGAGGCGCTGAAGGAGGCCCTCGAGAACCTCTCCTACCGCGAGCGCCGCGTGCTCGAGCTCCGTTACGGGCTCGGCGGCGAGCACCCGCGCACCCTGGACGAGGTCGGCCGCACCTTCAACGTCACCCGCGAGCGGATCCGCCAGATCGAGAACCAGAGCCTCAAAAAGCTGCAGTCGCTCGGCGAGGCCCAGAAACTGCGCGAGGTCGCCTGACCTGGGCGGGCTCTTGCCCGCTTAACACCGCGGTTTAAGCCTTGGAACATCCCGGCCGATACAAGTCGGGATGTTCGACATCGATCAAGCCCTGCGTACCCTCGTCGAGCGGGAGGGGTCGGACCTGCACATCAAGGTCGACTCGCCGCCGATCGCCCGCATGCACGGGGAACTGATCCCGCTCGAGGGGTTCGGCATGCTCTCCGCCGAGGACACCGAGGCGGCGTTCCGGTCGATCTCCGAGCCGCGCTCGCAGAGCGAGTTCGAGGAGGACGGCGAGGCCGACTTCTCCTACGCGCTGGCGGACGTTTCGCGCTTCCGCGTCAACGTCTTCAAGCAGCGCGGCACGATCTCGATCGTCTGCCGCGCGATCCCCTTCAAGATCCGCTCGATCGAGGACCTCGGCCTGCCGGACGTGGTTCGTTCGCTGGCCGAGGAGGCGCGCGGGATCATCCTCGTCACCGGCACCACCGGCTCGGGCAAGAGCACGACGCTGGCGGCGATGATCGACCACATCAACCGCACCCGGCCGCGGCACATCATCACGCTCGAGGACCCGATCGAGTACCTGCACGCCGACAAAGTCTCGATCGTCAACCAGCGCGAAGTCGGCTCCGACACGCTCGGCTTCGGACGGGCGATGCGACGCGTGCTGCGCCAGGACCCCGACGTGATCCTGATCGGCGAGATGCGCGACGAGGAGACGGTTCGAACCGCTCTCTCGGCGGCCGAGACCGGCCACCTCGTGCTCTCCACGGTCCACACCCTCGACGCGACCGAGACGATCAACCGGATCATCGACTTCTTCCCGCCCCACCTGCAGCAGCAGGCGCGGGTGATGCTCGCGGCGACCCTTAAAGGGGCGATCGCCCAGCGCCTCGTGCCCGACGTGACCGGCGAGGGACGGGTGCCCGCCTCCGAGGTGCTGGTCGTCACCGGACGGGTCCAGGACCTGATCCTCAACCCGGAAGACACCGGCAAGATCACCGAGGTCATCTCCGAAGGCGAGTACTACGGGATGCGGACCTTCGACCAGTCGCTGCTCACCTACACGATGGAGGGCAGGATCAGCGAACAGACGGCGCTCGAGTACGCCTCCAGCCCGCACGACTTCAAACTGATGCTCGCCGCCCGCGGTCAGCGCGCCAGCGGCCTCGAGCAGCTCGAAGAGGAGCCGGTCGCGCCGTGAGGGAGAAGCTGAACGACAACCCGATGGCGCAGGTCGGCCTGGTCGCCGTGTTGGTCGTCGTCGGGCTCTTCATGTTCCTCAAATCGAGCGGGGGCGAAGAAGAAGAAAGCGCCGAATCGGCGCCGACCGTCGCGACCGTCAACGGCGTGGTCGGGAGCGGCGAAACGCCGGGCGCGGCCGTCGAAAGCGCGATCACCAACCTCGAAGCCGCCGGCGCCGCCGGCACCGGCGGCGCGTTGCCGACCACGGTGCCCACGCCGCCGCCGCCCGCCGACTTCACCGCCGCCTACGACTCCGGCAAGACCGTCGTGCTGCTCGTCGTCCACGACGGCGGCATCGACGACGCGCGCACGGCCGCCGCCGCCGACCAGCTCGCCGGCATGTCCGACGTCGCCTACTTCGAGGTGCCGGTGCGCCGCGTCCCGCGCTACGCCTCGGTCACGGTAGGGCTCGACCTCAACCAAGTCCCGGCGCTGGTCGTGATGCGTCCGCGGGGGCTCAGCGGCGGCGTTCCGCAGGCCACCGTCGACTATGGGTTCCAGACTCCGCAGACCGTCGTCCAGGCGGTGCGCGACGCCTCCTACAAGGGCCCGGAAGAGACCTACCACCCCGACTGAGGCGCGGCGATGAGCTCCTTCGACAGGACCCAGTACCCGAGCCACCTGCAGCCCGTGCCCGACTCCGGCACCTCGGCGGCGCCCGCTTTGCCGGGTCCCGAGGCCGGCGGCACGCCGGGTCTGACCAAGCCGCGCCAGCGCGGCCACTCGCGGGGTTTCGTCACCGACGTGCTGGTCGAGCTCGGCTTCGCCTCGCCGGAGCTGGTCGCCACCGCGGTCGACGGCGCGCGCACCGCCGGGCGCCCCCCGGAGGCGGTCCTGCTCGAGCAGGGCGCGATCAACGAGGATCAGCTCTCGCGCGCGATCGCCGAGCGCTACGGGCTCGACCACGTCGACCTCGCCGTCTTCAACGTCGACGTCGCCGCGGCGGCGCTCTTCCCGGTGACGATGGCGCGCCGCTACATGGCGGTCCCGGTCGGCTACGTCGACCAGCACACGCTGCTGGTCGCCGCCGCCGACCCGGCCAACGTGCTCGCCGTCGACGACATCCAGATCGCCACCGGACTCGACTGCCACATCGCCGTCGCCGCCCAATCGGATGTCGAGGCGCTGCTCTCGCGGCTCGGCACGCTGCAGAGCGCCGCGGCCGACGCGATCCTCACCGAGGAGGTCGACGAGGAGGAGAGCGCCGAGCTGGCGCCGGTCACCGACATGCAGGCCGGCGCCGAGGACGCGCCGGTGATCAAGCTCGTCTACAGCATCCTCGCCCAGGCGGTGTCCGAGGGCGCCTCCGACATCCACCTCGAGCCCGAAGAGGGCGAGCTGCGCGTGCGCTTCCGCGTCGACGGCGTGCTCAAGGAGTCCGCGCACGTGCCCAAGCGGATGATCGGCGCGGTGATCTCGCGCTTGAAGATCATGAGCGAGCTGGACATCGCCGAGAAAAGGGTTCCCCAGGACGGCCGGGTCAGCGTCTCGGTCGAGGACCGCCGCATCGACCTGCGTGTGACGACGCTGCCGACCCAGCGCGGCGAGGGATCGACGATCCGCATCCTCGACGAAAGCAACGCCCAGCGAACGCTCGACGAGCTCGGCATGGAGGGCTCGGGGAGGGCTCGCTTCGAGGACGCGTTCAAGCAGGCCTACGGCGCCGTGCTGGTCACCGGCCCGACCGGCTCCGGCAAGAGCACCACGCTCTACGCCTCCCTGGCCGAGCTGAACAGCGTCGAGAAGAAGATCATCACGATCGAGGACCCGGTCGAGTACAGGATCGACGGGGTCAACCAGATGAACGTCAACCGCAAGGCGGGGCTCGATTTCGCCACCGGCCTGCGCTCGATCCTGCGCGCCGACCCGGACATCGTGATGGTCGGCGAGATCCGCGACGCGGAGACCGCGCGGATCGCGATCGAGGCCGCGCTGACCGGCCACCTGATGCTCACCACCCTGCACACCAACGACGCTCCCGGTGCGATCGCGCGCCTCACCGAGATGGGGATCGAGACCTTCCTGACCGCCTCGGCGGTCGACTGCGTGGTCGCCCAGCGACTTGCCCGCAAGCTCTGCTCGACCTGCAAGCGGCGCACGGTGATCCCGGTCGCCGCGCTGACCGAAGCCGGCGTCCCGGCGGCGACCGAGATCGAGGCCTACGAGCCGGTCGGCTGCGCCCGTTGCGCGCACAGCGGCTACCAGGGCCGGGTCGGGCTCTACTCGGTGATGAGCCTCAGCGATCGGATCAAGGAGATGACGATCGCCCGCGCCGCCGAGCCCGAAATTGCCGACGTCGCCCGTCGCGAGGGGATGCTCACCCTCCGCGAGGACGGCGTCACCAAGGTCCGCTCCGGACATACCAGCCTCGAGGAGGTACTCCGTGTCACTGCCTGATTTCAACTTCTCCGACGTGCTGGCGAAGATGGTCGAGACGCGCGCGTCCGACGTTCACCTCACGCCGGGTTTCCCGCCGGCGATGCGCGACAAGGGCAAGATCCAGCCGATGGAGGGCTTCCCGGTGCTCAACGGGCAGCAGACCCGCGAGATCGTCTACGGAATCCTCAACGACGACCAGCGCAAACGGTTCGAGAACAACCAGCAGCTCGACTTCGCCTACGCGATCCCCGGCGTCGCCCGTTTCCGCGTCAACTGCTTCTTCCAGCGCGGCTCGGTGAGCGCCGCCTTCCGGCTCGTCCCGCAGGAGATCCCCAGCCTCGAGTCGCTCGGCGTGCCCCAGGTGCTGCGCGACCTGACCGCGCGCCCGCGCGGCTTCGTGCTGGTCACCGGCCCGACCGGCTCCGGCAAGAGCACGACCCTGGCGGCGATGATCGACGTGATCAACCGCGAACGCGAGGACCACATCCTCACGATCGAGGACCCGATCGAGTTCCTGCACCGGCACAAAAAGTCGATCGTCAACCAGCGCGAGGTCGGCTCCGACGCACCCGACTTCGCACTCGGCCTGCGCGCCGCCCTGCGCCAGGACCCCGACGTGATCCTGGTCGGCGAGATGCGCGACCTGGAGACGATCTCGACGGCGCTGACCGCCGCCGAGACCGGCCACCTGGTCTTCGCCACCCTGCACACCCAGTCGACCGCGCAGACGGTCGACCGGATCATCGACGTCTTCCCGTCCGAGCAGCAGGGGCAGGTGCGGACCCAGCTCTCGATCGCGCTGCAGGGGATCGTCACGCAGCAGCTGCTGCCGACGATCGACGGCAAAGGCCGCTCCGTCGCCTGCGAGGTGCTGATCCCGACGCCGGCGATCCGCAACCTGATCCGCGAGGGCAAAACGCACCAGATCTACGGCGCGCTGCAGACCTCGGGATCGGTGGGGATGCAGACGATGGACGCCGACCTGGCCCGCCTCGTGCGCACCGGCAAGATCAGCCGTGGCCTGGCCGAACAGCGCGCCTCGGTTCCCGAGGAGCTGAGCCGCCTGCTCGGCGGCGAGCAGCCCGATCCGGCGGCGGCCAATACCGCTACCGACGGCGCGCCGCCGCCGGCCTACGTGCCGCAGGGGAGCGGGGTCTAGATGTCCGCGGCGACCACCTTCGAGTTCCGGGCGATGGACCTGGCCGGGACGACCACCGCCGGCGAGCTGGAGGCGGAGTCAAAGGCCGCGGTCGGCGAGCAGCTGCGCCAGCGCGGCCTGATCGTGCTCGACGTCAGCGAGAAGTCGAACCCGGTCAACATCGAGGAGATCTTCAAGAAATGGCAGGGGGTCGACAAACGCGAGCTGGCGGTTTTCGCCCGGCAGTTCGCCACGCTGGTCGCTTCGGGGATGCCGATGCTGCGCACCCTGCAGACGCTCGAAGACCAGACCCAGGACGACCAGATCCGCGAAGCGATCGCCGGCGTGCGCGCCGACGTCGAGGCCGGCAGCTCACTCGAGCAGGCGATGGAGCGCTACCCGAAGGTCTTCGACCGGCTGTTCCGGGCGATGGTGCGCTCGGGCGAGCAGGCGGGGCGACTGGACGAAGTGCTCGACCGCGTCGCCTTCCAGGTGGAGAAGCAGGACGCGCTGAGGCGCCAGGTCAAATCGGCGATGATGTATCCGATGCTGGTCTTCGGCTTCGCCGTGGTCGTTCTGATCGCGATCGTCGCCTTCGTGATCCCGGTCTTCGCGGGCATCTTCGAAGAGCTCGCCGAAGAAAGGCCCGAGGAAGCGGCCGCGCTGCCGATCCCGACGCAGATCTGCGTCGGTGCCTCGGAACTGATCACCGGCTCCTGGTACATCCTGCTTCCGGCGATCGCCTTGATCGTGGTCGGTTTCGTCAAGGGCAAGCAGACCCAGCGCGGCAGTGAAATCTGGGACCGGTTCAAACTGCGCATCCCGATGAAGATCGGCGACGTGATCCAGAAGGTGGCGCTGGCGCGCTGGTCGCGCACCTTCGCCGGCTCGGTCTCGGCGGGCGTGCCGATGCTGCAGGCGATCAAACTGACCGGCGAAACCTCAGGCAACATCGTCGTCGAGCAGGCGATGGAGGACGTCTACGCCTCGGTCAAGCGGGGTGGAACCCTGGCTGGGCCGATCGAGGCCAACGCGATCTTCCCGCCGATGGTCGGCCACATGATGGCCGTCGGCGAGGAAACCGGTCAGCTGCAGCCGATGATGTCGAAAGTCGCCGACTTCTACGAGGCCGAGGTCGACGCGAAGGTGAAGGCGCTGACGGCTCTGATCGAGCCGATCATGATCGTTTTCGTCGGGGGCATGGTGGGATTCATCGTGATCGCGATGTACATGCCGATGTTCAGCATCTACGAACACATCCGCTGACCCTCTCGGCTGGACGTCTGACTAGACGTTCGTACGGGGGACGCCCCCTAGTAATGCGGAACGGTGGGGACCGGATTGGCATTTTTTTCCTGCCGTTTACCCCACTTTTTGGGTGTATGTCCCCGAATCTCCAGTGTTGCCGGAATTCCGCTTGCAGAGGCTAAAGGTGGGGTTCGGGAGGCCGATGAGGACTGTGCAAAGAAAGCCAGTGCCTCGGCGCCACTTCAGGCGGAAACCCGGGCTCTGGCGCAAACGATAGGTCCACTAGGAGGTACCTATGTTGCTCCAGAACATCCGGGCAAAAGTTGGCGCCCGGCTCAACGGCGACAAAGAGGCTGGGTTCACCCTGATCGAGCTTCTCGTCGTCATGCTGATCCTCGGCATCCTCGCCGCGATCGCGCTGCCCGCCTTCTTCAACCAGAAGGACAAGGCCGGCGACGCCAAGGCCAAGGAGAACCTCCACTCGGCCCAGGTGGCGATGGAGACCTGTGCCACCGAGAACAACGGTGTCTACAGCAAAACCGCGTGCACCCAGGAAGGTCTGAACAAAATCGAGCCGACGATTCCGAAAGAAAAAGGCGGCTACACGATCACCCCGGAAGAAACCGGCTACACGCTGGTCGCCACCGGGTCGACCGGACAGACCTTCACGGTCAAAAACACCGCTGGTGCGATGGCCTTCACGTGTGAAGTGAAAGGCAAGGGCGGCTGCCCGTCCACCGGTAACTGGGGCGAATAACCCAGAGCTGGCGCAAGGCATGTTCGAGCCACGCGCAACTCGAGTCGAAGGGCGGGCCGTCATGGCCCGCCCTTCGCTCTGTCTCGTCCTCTTGTCCGCTGCGCTCCTGCTCGTCGGCGCCCCGACGGCGAGCGCGGCGTTGCTGACGCCGACGCTGACGAAATCCAACCCGGTGTCTCCGGGGGCCTCCTCCACACCCGTCATCGAGGGTGTGATCGTGGAAGCCGAGACCAAAGTCATCACCTTCGGCGACGATCTGCTGGGCCCGGCAACGCTGGGCGAGGACCCGGGCAACCTGGTGCGCATATACACGGCGCCCGACTGCACCGGTCCCGTCGCGGGCCAGGGCACGGTGGAAGAGTTGGAAGACGGGATCCAGGTCGCTCCGGTCGCTCCCGATTCCGTGACCACCTTCTACGCGAACCAGTACGACGGGGCCGAGACCTCGCTCTGCTCGGAAGGCCTGCGTTACAGGCAGGTGAGCACCGCTCCCGACGCACCGATCTTCACCTCGACCCAGCCGCTCTCGCCGGCGAACGAGAACTCCCCGCGCCTGCTCGGCGACGCCGACCCGGAAGCGGACGTCGAGATCTACGCCGGCGCCGACTGCAGCGGCGCCCTGCTCGCCAGTGCCAGCGGCGCGCAGTTCGCCGCCAGCGGTATCCAGGTCGACGTCGTCGACAACTCCGAAACGACCTTCTCGGCGTTGGCGACCCTCGCCGGCTTCGTCTCCGACTGCTCGGGGCCGCTGCTCTACACCGAGATCACCCCGCCGCCCACCCCCGGCTCCGGTGGCGGTGGCGGGGTCAAACCGGGGACCCCGGTGGCGCCGCCTGCTGCTCCTCGCCTTCACACCGTTCCCGGCGGCTCGGCGAACGACAACCTGCCGCGGGTCACCGGCAGCGCACCGGGCGCTGCGACGGTGCGGATCTACGCCAGCCCGTCCTGCGACGGGCCCGTGGTCGCCAAGGGCTCGGCGGATGAGCTGGGGGCCGGCCTCCAAGTTCGCGTCGCCGACAACGTCACCGTCGTCTTCACCGCCGTCTCGATCGCAGGAGCGACGGTCTCCAAGTGCTCGGATCCCGTCTACTACGTCGAGGACTCGCTGACCCCGCACACGAGGATCACGATGGGCCCCGCCGCGAAGACGGCGAAACGCAAGGCCGTGATCCGCTTCACCGACACCACCGGCAGCTCGCCCGGCACCACCTTCCTCTGCAAAGTGGACAGGAAGAAGTGGAAGCGGTGCAGCTCGCCGCTGCGGCTGACGAAGCTGCGACCGCGGCGCTACACGGTCAGGGTGAAGGCGGTCGACCCCGCCGGCAACGTCGAGACCAAGGGCGCCAAGCGCGGCTTCAGGGTGATCGGCCGCTCCTGAGCTGCGCTCGGCCCGGTTCTCCCGGCCGGTCGCTCGGGTAGAACTTCCGCCCCGATGGCCGTAATCGTCGTATTCGCCTTCGTCGGGGGCCTCGTCGCCGGCAGCTTCGTCAGCGCCGTGGCCTACCGGCTCCCGCTGGGCCTCCCGATCGCCGGCCCGCGCTCGGAGTGTCCCGCCTGCGGGGCGCAGATCGCCGCCTACGACAACGTCCCGGTGCTCTCCTGGATCTTGCTGCGCGGTCGTGCCCGCTGCTGCGGGGAGCGGATCTCGCCGCGCTACCCGCTGGTCGAGCTGGCGCTCGGCGCCCTCTTCGCCGCCACCGTCGTCGTCTACTGGGACGAGCCGGCGGAAGCGGTGATCGGCCTCGTCTTCCTGACCATGCTGGCGGCGGTCACCCTGACCGACCTCGAGCACCGGATCATCCCCAACAAGATCCTCCTCGCCGGCGCGATCGTCTGCGTGGCGATCGCCGCGCCGACCGATCCGGGCGGCCTGCCCGAGCGTGCGATCGCCGCTCTCGCCGCCGGAACCCTGTTCTTCCTGGTCGCCCTCGCCTACCCGCGCGGGATGGGCCTCGGCGACGTCAAGCTGGCGGCCACTATGGGCCTCTTCCTCGGCCGCGCGGTCGGCCCGGCGATCCTCGCCGCGCTGCTGATCGGCTCGCTCGTCGGCCTCGCCCTGATCGCCCGCCACGGCGCCGGTGCCCGCAAGATGGCGATCCCCTTCGGCCCCTTCCTCGCCCTGGGCGGGGTGATCGGGCTGCTCGCCGGCGACGAGCTGGTCGACCTCTACCTGGGCTGACGCAGCCCGACCGGGTCGCCGGGCGGAGCTATTCGACCAGCCCGGAGAGGGAGCTGGCGCCCTTCTTCTTGCCACCCTTCTTCGGGTCGCCGAGGGCCGCCTTGTTGAGCTTGTCGGATTCGACCAGCTCGATCTTCAGCAGTTCGATCGTGTAGGTCTTGCCGGAGCCGCCGTAGACGAAGGTCTCGGGCAGGCCCTCTTCCATCACCAGCATCTGGCAGGTCTGCGAGCCGAGCACGCACTTGGCGTCGCCGAAGATCGCCTGCACGTCGGAGGAGACGGTCATCACCGCCTTCTTGCCGTCTTTGGTCGACCCCATGTAGACGATCGCCGGGGTCTCGCGGCTGGGCAGCATGGTCAGCGACGGCAGGTTCTCCCTGACCGTCGACTTCTTCTGGTTGCCCGAGCCGCCACTGACCCGCACGTCGATCGCGTAGGAGTAGTGGATCAGCCTGCCGGTCCCCGGCGCGCCGCCGGACGTGGGGGGGACGTAGGGGACCGATTCCGGCGATTCGGGGGTGCTCGAGGGTTTGGCGGACGGCGAACCTTCGGGTTCGCCTTCGCTGCCGTCCTGCTCGGGGGCCGAGTTGCCGTTCTCGAATGGGTCGGTTCCCTTTCCGTCGTCCAGCCGGCGCTTGTAGTCGCGCAGGCCCGGAGCGGCCTCGGCGACCAGCTGGCCGGAGGTCGCGGCGGCGCCGCTCTGGCTCGCGCTGGCGCCGGCAGCCGCGCCCGGCGCGGCTTCTTCGGAGTCGGAGCCGCTGCTGAGCGCGATCGGGACGGCGAAGATCGCGACCACCAGGATCGCCGCGACCGGCAGCAGGTGGCGGTCCTTGAGGTCGTAGTAGACGTCCTGGACGAAGCCGGGGACCTTGATCTCCGACAGTTTCAGCTCCGGACCCTTCTTCAGGAAGTTCACTGCGCTTCACCCGCTTCCGAGGCTTCGGTCGATTCTTCGGGTTCGGTCGAGGTCGGCGTCGCTTCCGGTTCGGTCGGCGAGGCGCCCGCGGTGATCCCCTGGTTCGGAGGGGTTACGTAGGTGGTCACGACGAAGGTCGCGCTGAGCCGATCGGTCTCTTCGTTGGGGGCCAGCGAAAAGCCGCCGATCGTCACCAGTCGTCCGTCGACGCCGACCTTCGCGTTCTTGGTCTCGACCAGCGCGTCGACCTTGCCGATGAAGTTGGCGATCTGGAAGAAGTCGCCGCTGAAGGTGAGGGTGTACGGCATCACCGCCAGTCCGGCGGGGCCGATCGACGCACCCAGCGGCATCAGGGAGGCTGCGGCCTCGGTCGGGGGCACGGTCGCCGAGGCGGGAACCGCGCTTCCGGGTTCGGTGGGCGCTGCTTCGACCGGGGGAGGAGCGGGCGCGACTTCGGCCGGGGCCGCGGCGCCGCCTTCGGTCAGCAGGAGGGTTTCGAAGCTGATCTTGGCGCGCTTCGCGAGCCTGTTCAGTTCCACCAGGAGAGAGGCCGTTTCGTCGCCCTCGGGAACCGCCCCGCCCATCACGACGAGCTGGCGGTAGTTGGCGGGGAACTCGCGCTTCGCCGCTTCCGCTGCGAGCACGGTGCTGTCGGCCTGCGCCAGCGTCACCTTCAGCGCGTCGAGTTCGCCGCTCAGTTTGTCGGCTTCTTCGCGCTTCGGGCTCAGCAGCACGACCCAGAACCCGATGGCGACGGCGGCCACGATCAGGATCGACACGATCAGGCGGTTCGTCGACTTCATTCTTCCACCGGCGCTTCCGCTTCGGGCGAGGACGGCGCCACTTCGGGAGCCGCTTCGCCGGTCGGCACCGACGCCGGTGCCGCGTCGAAGGCGACGACCATCTGGAAGACGGCTTTGAGTCCGCTTTCCGCGCAGCTGAGCGGCCCGGCCGAGTCGGTTTCGGCCGTTTCGGCGTCGCCCTGCGAGGAGGTCGGGACGGCGACGCGGGTAACCCCGTCGATGTCCTTCACCGCCTGCAGGAATCCTGCGACTCCCTCCTGGTCGCCGGCGCAGCCGCTCAGCGACAGCGCCGGGCCGGCGATCGAGGTGCGCAGGGCGACCGCCTGGCCCGTCGGCGGAACGACCGCCGGGCTGACGGAGGCGGTCAGGTCGGTGAGCAGGATGTCGTCGGGGAGGACGAGCGCGAGTTCCCGCATCACCCGCTGCCAGTCGAAGCGGCTGTTGGCGAGGCTGGTGATCGTCGCCGCCCGCTGTTCGCGCACGGTGCGGAACTGGGTGTAGGCGCTCAGTTCCTGCGCCGCCGCTTCGGACGCCGCGATTTCTCCTTCGACCTGGGTGATTTCGCCCTTCAGGTCGTCGATGCGGCCGCCCGTCGTGACCAGGGCGGTGACGCCGAGCAGCGCCGCGACGAGCGCGCCGACCACGATGTAGGCGGTCGGTCCGCTGCGCAGCGGGCGCTGCGTGCCTAGCCGTTCCTCGTTCGGGATCAGGTTGACGGGGCGCATCGCTAGTTCTCGAGAGCCAGTCCGTAGGGCAGGGTGAGGCGCGCCGCGGCAGTGGCGTCGAGGGCGCCGAGCGCCTCCGGCCTGCCGGTCGCGATCGGCAGGGCGAGGCCGGCCTCCAGCCGCTCGGCGAGGCCGGCGATAGCGCTCCCGGGCCCGCAGAGGACGACGCGCTCGACCGGCACGGCGGCCTCCTGGGCGCCGTAGAAGTCCAAGGAGAGGCGCAGGTCGTCGAGCAGGGCGTCGGCGCCCCGTTCGAGCTCGGCGCGCACCGTCCCGAGCAGCCCCTGGTCCCCCTCGATCTGCTCGAGCGGCTGCGCGAGGCCCGTGTACTCGAGCCACATCCGCGCGTGCTCGAGGGTCAGGCCAGTGGCGGTGCCGAGGCTCGCGGCGACGTTGTCGAGGCCGGCCGGCGAGACGCGGGTGAACAGGCAGGTCCTTCCCTTCGCCACGGCCAGGTTGGTGACGTCGCCGACGTTGCAGTAGAGGATCGCGCCGGCGGTGGGCTGGGGCGCGGCGGGATCGCCGTCCGCGTCTGCTGTGGCTGCCTCGCCCAGCGCCCGGATCATCCCGAAGGCGGCGAGGTCGACCCCGACCGGTTCGAGGCCGGCGTCGCGCAGCGGCTTCAGGGAGTTGGCGATCATGTCGCGGCGCGCCGCCACGACCATCACGTCGATCTGCGGTGGCGAGTCGCCGTCGGCCTGGACGCCGCCGACGACCCGGTGGTCGATCACGGCCTGCTCGAGCGGCATCGCGATCTGCTCCTGGGCGGAGAACCGGATCGCCGAGTCGAGCTCCTTCGGGTCCTCGATCGCCGGCAGGCGCAGCGTGCGGACGACGACGCGCTGGTTGGCGATGCCGAGGCGGACGCGCTTGGAGAGCTTGTTGGCCTCGAAGAGAGACTTCACGGCCGCGGTCACCGCGGCGGGGTCGACGACCTCGCCGTCGTCGTAGGCCCCGGCCGGCAGGGCCTGGGTCGCGACCTTGGCGAGCGAGCCGTCGGAGCCGATTTCGGCGGCGCCGATGCTGCCGGCCTCGATCTCGAGTCCGACCAGGTTGGCGTCGGCGCTCCGTTTCAGGCGGATCTCCGGGTTCAGCTTTATCTCAGGATTCTTGAGCTTGAATTTCATCGCACTGGTGGTGTCCGTCGGCCACCACCTCTTAGATCGACAGATGAGGGCGAAAACTTTCGCCCTGCAACTACTCAGAAATCGAAGAAGAGGGGCTCATTCGATCGTCATCCGGCCGACGACCCAGTCGGATTCGGCGGGCTGGATGAAGCTGGGCGGCTGCAGGTAGCGAAGGCGGTCGTCGTAGGTGTAGTTCTTGACGTAGCCCCTTCCGTTGGTGGTTCCCACCGGGCCGCGGTATTTCATCGCGATCGCCCCGTTGACGGTCAGCGTTCCCAGGCTGGCGCCGCAGTCGTAGTGGTCGACGATGAAGGAGTGGTCGATCGCCAGGATCGCCGCGTCGATCCGCAGGTTTTCGATCGAGCCGGGCCCGTTGGTGCCGCCGCCGCATTCGCCGCGTTTGGTCTGGGCGGAGACTTCGTCGGTCGAGAACGGGTGGTAGACCCGGACGAAGTTGTTGGCGACCAGGCCGAGCACGCCTTCGCCGGAGTGGATCAGGTTGCCGTCGACGACGATGTCGTTCTCGGTCGCGACCGTCAGCTGGCCCGAGTATTCGCCGTGGATGAAGGCGGTGCCGCATTCGGAGGTGGCGCGGTAGACCGCCGTGTACGGGGAGTATTCGGGCGGACAGGAGAGGCTCTTCACGTAGATCACGCCGTTGGAGGGAATCGGCCCCGAGTAGGCCGGCGATTCGGTGCAGGTTTTCCCGTAGCTGACCGTGACGTTCGTGCCGCTCAGGCACATCCGCACCTGCCCGGTGAATTTAAGCCCCGCGATCGACTCCAGCGCGCTGTTGGAGGGCGGCGGGTTGATCACCGGCGAGTTGGCGGTCAGGGTTCCGAGGATTTTGCTGTTGCTGCCGCTGCAGCTCGAGGAGTCGTTGGGGATGTCTTTGGTCTGGAACCAGCCCGGCGCCGGTCCGCTGACCTCGATCGGGTCGGCGGGGCCGCGCCCGAGCGTCGGGCTGCCGCAGAAGACGAAGGCGTCGTTGGTGTGCATCGGCCCGTTGATGCTGTCGTCCGAGACGAACGAGATCACCACGCAGTAGCCGCCGGCGCTGGGGATCTGGGCCGACATCCGTTTTTCCTCGAACGACTTGCTGCACTGCGAGTTGACCCCGTCGAGCTGCGAGGAGGGATTTTTGTAGCCGTAGGTGATCGGGTCGGACGTCTCGCGCTGGGTGAAGTAGACGTAGTCGAGGAAGGTCGCCGGCTTGAAGGTGGCGACGATCGAGACGTGGGCTTTGCCCGAGTACCCGGTCGAGCGGATCCGGAAGGTGCCCTTCAGCATCCCCGAGGGCTCGAGCATGCTGGCTCCGGGGTTGGTCGTGTCGCACTGTTTGTACGTCGTCTGGCCGGCGGCGGGCAGCAGCTCGATCGCGTAGGTGCCCCCCGTGTTACCCGGCACCGGGCGGCGCTTCACGGTCGAGCCGACCTGGTTGACCGCGTTGCTGGCCGGTTTGACGTTGGTGCATTTGGTCCAGTAGTCGGTTTCGTTGTGGAGGTGGAAGACGTAGTCGTTGACGCCCGCTTTCGCGGCCTCGTAGGCCCGCTTCTGGTCGAGGTCGCTGCGGTTGGAGCTGAGGTCGCCGCGGACCGCGGCGACGGTGACCACCGAGAGGGCGATTACGAGCGAGATCCCGAGGACCACCGAGATCATCGTGAAGCCGGCCTCGCTGTCGGGTCGTCTCACTGGCATGGGTAGCTCGGCGCGGAGGGGTTGTAGGAGGAGGCGGTGAGGCGCAGGCTGGCGGCGCCCTGGATGCGGGCCGGCGTCGCGTCCTCTGCTTTGCCGCTGCTCGGGTTCGCCATGAAGGCCATCCCGACCTGGATCGTCTTGTTCGCGTCGATCGTGCTCAGCGGCACGGCCAGCGGCGTCGTCGAGACCGCGCCGCTCCCGTACCCGTAGTAGGTGAAGATCGGTTTGCTGCCGATCGGCGCGATGCGGCTGGCCAGCAGCACGGTTTTGACCGGCGTTGATTCGTTGAACGTCCAGAACGGGGCCGCGCCCGATTTCCACGCGTAATCGTTCTGGGTGAGCGAGCCGTTGGAGTAGGTGATTTTGGTCAGGGTCGGGACGGGGGAGACAGCCGAGCCGGTCGCGTGGATGAAGCGCAGTTCACTGCTCGAGCTGCCTTCGCGGATCGGCGGCACCTTCGGCGCGATGCAGGCGGAGTGCAGCTGGTCGATCACCCGCGAGAGCGCCTGGCGCGAGTCCTGGGTCGCGTGCACGCGAGCGCTGACCCGGCTGCCGGTGGTCAGCGTGACCATCGTCAGGGTCGAGAGTCCGACCAGGATGGTCAGGCCGGCGGCCATGCCGACCACGACCTCGGCGAGGGTGGTGCCGCGCTCGTCTCGCGCGAGGCGTCGGGCGATCCGTCGCGCGATCACGGGCACGACCCCGTCGTCGACGCCGCTTCGGTTCCCGAGCCGAGGTAGAAGTCCCGGTTGGTGGTGGCGGCGAGGTTCTGGATCGTCACGTTTTCGTAGCGCTGGACGCGCACGCCGCTGGTGACGCTGCCCGGTTCGGTGTCGGCGCAGACGTTGTAGACGCCGTAGGGGAGCCCCAGGTCGGGCAGCTTGCCGAGCGAGTTCGTCGTGTAGCGACGGGTCACCGGCTGACCGCTTTTCGTGCAGGTCGTGTCCCGGACCCAGACGTCGGCGTTGGCGAACGCGGACCCTTTGTTGGCCGCGTTTTTGCCAGTCCAGACAGTCGCTTCCAGCGCCGGCAGCTGCAGGACCGGCGCCACCGCGATGCCGCCGGCGGGGGCGATGACTTTGCCGATCGCGGCGGTGTTTTTGCCTTCCGCTTTGGGGTCGGGGTTGTTCGAGGAGCAGGACCCCGCGTAGATCACGTAGGCCGACGTGAAGGGGTGGAGCGGCGTCGCGTTGACCGTTTCTTCGCGCAGGCCGCTCGGGGTCCAGAAGATTTTCGCCGCCGACATCGACGAGTTGCTGACCACGACCGAGTCGGCGCTGCTGGTTTTGAATTCGGCGCTGCTGCCGACCCGGTATTTGAAGTTGACCGGGATCGTCCCGGCGAAGTCGAACTCGAAGTTTTCCGTTTTGGTGTCGCCGCCGACTGCCGAGAGGGTTTTCGTTTCCGCGTAGAGCCCGTCTTTGTTGACCGCTTTGATCGCTTCGCCCGAGACGGTCACCGAGTATTTGCCGGCCGGCAGGTCGGTGAAGACGGCACAGCCGGCGGCGTCGGTGAAGCCGCTGATCGCGCCGCTGCCGCCGGAGACGTAAGCGCCGGCGACGGGCACCTGCTGGCGGGTCTTGACCGAGATCGCGAGCGTGCCGTTGTTGGGGTCGAGCGACCCGTTCGACGGCGAGAGGATGCTGACGATCTTGGCCTTTTCGCCCGGGTCCATCCCCGTCCAGGTCACCACCGAGGTGATTTCGACGTAGTCCGCGGTCGAGGTCCCTTCGCCGCAGGAAGGGGTCGAGGTGTTGTCGTTGATGAACACGCCGCGGGAGCGCACGTTGAAGCTCGTTTTGTTGAGCGTGACCGTGCGGGTCTGGTCGAGGCGGTTGAGGGTGGAGAGGCGCATCGAGGTGAGGCGCGCCTGGTCTTCCTGGGCGAGCGCGTAGGCCTCGGAGTTGTGGCGCAGCTCGGCCTGGGTCCTCGTCGTCGTCTGCAGCAGCATCACGACGCCGGCCGAGGCGATCGTCAACACCAGGGCGCTGACCAGGATCTCGATCAGGACGAAGCCGTCCTCGGCGGCATTCTGGGCACGGGGGATCCTCACTAAGGCTCAATCGGCCGCTTCCCCCGAGGCTTTAGCCCGCCGTACCCGGTTTTCGCGCTCCGGCTCTGGATTTCGCCATTGCTTCAGTAAGTGAAGCCATGTGGCTACACTTGTTAAAGCAAGGCGATCCACCCACTCGCCGGGATTTCCCAATGAGCGCACTTAGCAACTCCAGCTGTCCCGTCTGTCGCACCGCCGAGGTGGTCTGCGGCAAGTGGACCCTGTTGCTGATCCGCGACCTGGCCGCCGGCAACAGCCGTTTTTGCGAGCTGGAGCGCTCTCTAGAGGGGATTAGCCCGCGCACTCTCTCGCTGCGCCTGCGCGCTCTGGAGGAGGAGGGGATCGTCGAGCGGCACACCTACCCCGAGGTCCCGCCCCGGGTCGAGTACGCGCTGACCGAGAAGGGCGAGGCGCTGGTGCCGCTGATCGACGACATGCGCCGCTACGGCACCCGCTGGCTGCTCGAAGAGGACGCGTCCGTCCCCGAGTCGGCCACCGCCGCCTAGGTCAAACGTCCAGACGGCCCTTTTGCAAGGGTCCGTGCAGGCGCAGGAGCGTCGCCTGTCGGGCGGAAGCCTCAGGCGTGCGTGACTTCCTCCTCAACGATGCCCTGAAGCGACTCGCCACCGAGGCCGCGACCCGGTTCGCCACGATGGTCGCCGAAGGCGAGGAGATCCCCTTTGACGTCGGCGCCGAGAACGGCGAGGAGTCGGCCTTCTACAGCTACGTGCCGCTGACCGGCCGTTACGTCGAAGACCACGCCGCCGAGCTGCGCTCCTTGCCCGGCTTCGTCCCCGCCCGCGAGGCGGCGTCGGAAGCCGGGGTCGCCGCCCCCTACCTGGAGGAGCGCGGCGAGCTGGTCCCCGCCGATCCCGGCGAGCGGGCCGAGCGCATGCTGACCGTCTTCTTCGCCGAGCTCTGGGAGGGCTCGAGCGGGTTCGCGCTCGACCGCGCCCGCCTCGAGGAGGCGCTCACGACGCTCGACGCCGAGGCCCGCGATGCCGCCGACGCGGATGTGCTGATCGTGCCGATCGTCGGCCTGCGGATGTCGGTGCCGCGACTCGAACTGCCGCACGGCGTGCGCGTCTTGCGCGCCGACTCGATCGAGGCCCCGGTCGACGCGATGCGCAGCGAGGGAATGGGAAGGGCGGCCTGGGAGCCGCAGTTCCTCGCCGTCGCCGAGCAGCACCCCGACGAGGGGACCGACGAGGCGCTCGGCCAGCTGCGCGAGCTGATCAGCGTGATGAGGCTCTTCAAAGGCGGAGGCGTCGGTCTCGGCCCCTACGCCTTCGCCCCGACCGGCGCCGACAACTGGCGCCGCGTCGCCACTGGCGCTCCGGCCACCCGTCCCGGCGGCTACCGCCTCGACGAGGGCGAGACGGCCGAGTTGGCCGAGTTCGCCAGCGCGCTCGAGTCGCGCCCCGATCCCGACGAGGCGCTCAGCTGGGCGGTCCGGCGCTTCGAGATGGCGGTCGAGCGCGAGAGCGCCCTGGATGGCCTCAGCGACCACTTGCTTGCCCTGCGCGCGGTGCTCGAGGGCCACGGTCCGGTCGGCGCCTCGCTGCCGATGCGTGCCGCTGCGCTGATCAGCGACGACTCGATGGACCGGCTCGCGGCCCGCGAGCGGGTCGAAGAGGCCGAACAGCTCGAGCGCGCGATGATGAACGGCTGCATCACCGAGGACGCGATCGAGCTCGCCGCCTGGGCCGAGGAGAGCGCCCGCCGCCTGCTGCGCCAGGCCGCCCTGGGCGAGCTCGGCAACGACCTGATCGGCACCGCCGACGAGACCCTGATCTCCAGCGGCCTCGCCGAAGGCGACGCCGAGATCGCGATCGCCGAGCCCACCGACTTCCCCGAGCCACTCGCACTCGACCTGCCCGAGCCCGACGACGCCCCGGAGCCAGCCGAGATCCGGATCGAACATGTGCCGCCGGCAATCGACTCAACCGAGGAGGAGCCCGAAGACATGGAGCAGGAAACCCGCATCATGGAGCCGATTCCGGCCGAAGACGAGATTCGCATCACGGCCACCCCGTGGCTCGACGAGGTCTCCGAGGGCCGCCCCGGCGACTCGCTCGAGTGGCCCGCCCCGGTGGTCGAGGGCGACCGGGACCTCCAGCACCGCGAGCGGATCGACACGCCGCGCGTGCGCCACCTCTTCCCGGTCCCGGACGCCGACTGGGATCTCTCGCACCCCGAGTTCGAGTACTCCCGCAATCGCGGCTAGCGCCCTCCGCCGGGCTACTGGCGCTGCGGCTCAGGACTCGGTATGCCCGCCAAGCACTTCGCGCAAATCCGCAACCACCAGTTCGGGGTAGTTGCGGATTTGCTCTCCGGTGTAGCGGCGCACGGTGTAGCCCGCGCGCCTGAGGGATAGCTCGCGCCGGTGGTCGTCCTCGAAGGCCTGGGAGCCTCGGTGGTAGTCGAAGAAGTCGGTTTCGACCGCGAGCTTCTGCTGGGGCCAGAGGAAGTCGACCGTCCACTTGCCGACCTCGACGTTGACTTCGGGCCGGGGCAGGCGGTGGCGACGAAGAAAAGCGAGGAAGTCGCTCTCCAGGTCAGAGCGCGAGCGATCGGTTGGGAGCTTGAGCTCGTACTTCATGAACTCCGCCTGGCGCCTGGCGCGGCGCACGAGGTAGGCGGGAAGCGTGCCCTCCAGGTCCTTGATCGTCCTGCGCGGCGTGGTCACGGGGATGCGCTCACGAGAGGTGGTTTCCCCCTTCTTCCCCAGAGAGGGAGACCGATGAAGCACGATTCCCGCTCGTTGAACCCTCCCGCTCGTGCTGGGTGAGGTGACGTGGACGGGTCCACGCGGCGGCTTCAAAAAGCCCCAAAGGCCTGCCGCGCTCCCGTGGCTCAGCGCCGCGCCCTCCCCGCAGGCCAGCACCGCGGCCATGAAGCGCCCGTGTTCGCTCAATCCCCGGTGTCCCACCGCGTAGACCCCGCGATGGATGCGGTGCAGGCGTTCCTGTCTCACCCGCGCGGTGATCGCCTCGCGACTCAGGCCGCACTCGAGCAACTGCGCGCGGGTCGCCACGCCGTGCTGCCTCGTCGCGATGCGAGCGACATCCCTGTCGCGGCTGTCGACTTTTGCGTGCATAGGCCTGCATAAGTCGACAGGCCTGGAGTTTCTCCCCTAAGCGCGGCCGGCGGCCATCGCTACGCGCTCCTCGCTGGTCGCGAACAGGTAGCGGTTGATCTCGGCGAGGCCGGCGAGGTCGTGGACGTCCTCGTCGAGGTAGGGGACCCGGATCACGCCTTTGGTGCGCAGCTCCTTGGCGAGGTGCTCGATGTTGCGCGCGTCGCGCTCGGCCAGCGCCTGGTAGTCGGAGAAGTTGGCGGCGACGCGCTGGGCGAGGTCCTCGTCGCCGAGTTTCTCGGTCAGCGTCGCGGGCAGGTCCTCGACTTCGCCTCGCAGCTGCTCGGCCGGGTAGTGGACCTTGTTGACGATCACGCCGCCGAAGGGCAGCTTCGCCTCGACCAGCTTGCGGTGGAAGTAGACGGCCTCGTCGATCGGCTCGCCCTGCGGGCCGCAGACGACGAGGAAGCAGGTTCCGGGGTCGGCGAGCAGCTTGTTGACCCGCTTGGCGCGTGCCTGGAAACCGTCGACCATGCCGCTGAAGGCGTTGAAGAACTCGGCCAGGTCGGCGAGCAGGTCGAAGCCGACGATCCGCTTGAAGATGCCGAGCGCGACCGAGGCGCCGCGGCCCGCCACCTTGGCCGCCAGCCCGGTCGGCTTCATGAACATGCGCAGCGATTTGCCCTCGATGAACTGGGTGAGCCGTTTCGGGGCGTCGAGGAAGTCGAGCGCGTTGCGGGTCGGCGGCGTGTCGAGCACGAGCAGGTCGAAGTCGCCTTCGGTGTGCAGCTCGAAGAGCTTCTCCATCGCCATGTACTCCTGGGAGCCGGCCAGGGCGCCGGAGATCTGCTGGTAGATACGGTTTTTGAGCACCCGGTCGCGCGACTCCTCGTCGGGCGCCTGGCGGGCGATCAGCTCGTCGAAGGTCTGCTTGGGGTCGAGCATCATCGCCCACAGCTCGCCCTTGATCTCGACCCCGTGCTTCTCGAACAAGGCCGGGTCGACGCGCCGCGCCTCGTTGCCGAGCTCCTCGAGCCCGAGCGAGTCGGCTAGCCGTTTGGCGGGGTCGATCGTCAGCACGCAGACTTTCAGTCCCCGCGACGCCATGCCGGCGGCGATCGCCGCCGAGGTGGTCGTCTTGCCGACCCCGCCGGAGCCGGCGCAGATGCAGATCCCCTTGTCCTCGAGCACGTCGTGGAGCGTCGACATCAGCCCAGCCTCCGCGAGAGTCGCCGCGCCGCCTCCGGACCGAGCTCGGGCTCGAAGAGGAAGGGCAGCGTTTTCACCGGTGCCTCCACCCGGCGCCGCAGCCGCGCCAGTTGGGCCCGCTGCGAGCGCGCCCGGCCGTGCTCGGAGAGCGCCGCGCGGGCGGCGGCCCTGGTCGAGCCGCCCTCCTCGGCCAGCCGCGCCAGCTGTTCGGCCTCTTCTTTGGAGAAGCGCTCGGGGTAGAGGCCGTTCAGGTAGACGCGGTCGACCGCGACGCCGACCTCGTCGCGCAGGTCGTTCTCCAGCGCCGCCGTCTCGTTGACCGGCATCTCCTCGGGCAGGGCGACGATCGCCGTGCCGGTGTGCTCGTGGTCGGTGATGAAGCGGTCGAGCGTCTGCGCCTGCGAGTGGATCGGGCCCACGCGGGCGATCGAAGCGAAGGTGCGCGGCGTCTGCAGGAAGCCGACCCCGTGCCCGGTCGCCGGTGCGTCGACGATCACGAGGTCGTATTTGCGGCCCTTCTTGACCTTGCGGTCGAGTTGGGCGAGCTCCCAGATCTTGCCGATCGTGACCAGCTCCTTGAGCCCGGGCGTCGCGGCGGCGAGGTAGTTGAAGATGCGGCTGCGGAAGAGCATGTCGCGCATCGCCCGCACCTTCAGCTGCAGCAGCACGTACTCGCGCATCGACTCGTCGGGGTCGATCGAGATCGACCAGAGGTTCTCCTCCATCTCGACCTCGTGGAAGCCGACCGCGGTGTGCTCGAAGAGCCGCGAGGCGTTCTCCTGCGAGGCGACCTCGCAGACGATCGTCCGCTTGCCTTCCGACGCGGCTCGCATCCCAAGCGCCACCGCGACGGTCGTCTTGCCGACCCCGCCCTTGCCGGTGACGATTACCAACCGCTTGTCGAGGAGTTCAGGTATCGGGCAATTCCTAGCAATTTCAAAGGGCGGCAGGAAAAGCCGCTCCCCATCCGAATATCCGCGCAATGGGATTTCTAAGCCGCAAGTCCAAGCGTAAGTCCGTCACCGTCGAGGAGTCGCACCCGATCGTCGAGGAGCTCCAGAGGATGGAGGAAGCCGTCCCCGAGCGTCCCGTCGACGAGGGTTACGCCTTCGAAGCCGCCGAAGCCGCGCCGGCCGTCTCGGTCGCCGAGGAGCCCGCCGCGGAAGAGGCGTACGCGGAGGACGACAGCGCGTACCTCGAGCCCGAGGAAGAGGAGAGCTACGTCGTCGCCGAGCTGGAGGTCGAGGAGGAGGCCGAGGAGGACGACGGGCGGATGAAGGCGATCGACCTGATCGCGCCGACCCGCCTCGACTTCATCGAGGAGCAGCGCGCCGAGGCCGAGAGGCCGACCAAGCGCGCCGAAGTGATCGCCTTCGCCAACCAGAAGGGCGGCGTCGCCAAGACGACGACGACCCTCAACCTCGCCGTCGCCTTCGCCGAGTCCGGCCACCGCGTGCTCTGCATCGACCTCGATCCGCAGGGCAACCTGACGATGAGCCAGGGAATCGACCCCGACAAGGTCGAGAAGAGCCTCTACGACGTGCTCGTCAACGACATGCCGATCTCGGAGATCATCGTCAAGCGCGAGATCGACATCGCCGTCGCCTCGATCGACCTAGCCGGCGCCGAGATCGCGATGAGCACCAAGATCGGCCGCGAGCGCTCGCTGGAGAAGGCGCTCAAAGAGGTCGAGGGCGACTACGACTTCGTCTGCATCGACACGCCGCCGAGCCTCGGTCTGCTGACGATCAACGCGCTCACCGCGGCAAACAAAGTGATCGTCCCCGTCCAGTGCGAGTATCTCTCGATGCGCGGACTGGTGCAGCTCCAGAACACGCTGAAGATGATCCAGGAGAACCTCAACCCCGACGTCAGGATCGAGGGCATCCTTCCGACGATGCTGGACTCGCGGACCGTCCACGCCAAGGAGGCGGTGGAGATCCTCGAGGAGAACTTCGGCGACCTCGTTTTCCGCTCCCGCATCAAAAAGGCGATCAAATTCGCCGAGGCGCCCGTGAAAGGTGCGAGTGTCCTCAAGTACGATTCCGGCAGCAGCGCCGCGAACTACTACCGGGAGCTGGCGAAGGAGGTTCTGGCGAATGGCTCGGCGTAACAAGCGCGCAAGCATGCGCGAGGGCCCCCTCGCGGACCTCTTCCGCTCCACCTCCGAGGACGCCCCGCAGGACCCACCCGAGGCGCCCCGCTACGGCCGCCAGGATCCGGTCGAGGCGCAGAAGGCCGAGGCCGAGGCGCCGGTCGAGCAGCCTGCGCCCGAGGCCGCGACCCCGCCTCCGGCGGAGACTCCCGCGCCAGAGGCGCCCGCGGCTGAGCAGTCCCAGTTCTACGACCACGAAGCCGAAGAGCCCGCCGCCACTTCCGAGAGCGCTCCGGAGCGCCTCAAGAGGGTCTTCTCCGAGGAACCGCGCCAGCGCGTCGAGCGCGAGGACTACCTGCCCGGCAGCCCGCGCTACGGGCGCGAGGAGCCGGCCTACGAGCCGCCCGGCAGCGGCGAGCCGCACCAGCCGGTGATCAAAGTTGTCGGCGTCGGCGGTGCCGGCGTCAACGCGGTCAACCGGATGGTCGACGCCCGCATCCCCGGCGTCGAGTTCATGGCCGTCAACACCGACCTCCAGTCCCTGCAGCTCTGCGTCGCCGACGTCACCGTTCACATCGGCGACGAGCAGACGCGCGGCCTCGGTGCCGGCGCCGACCCGGAGGTCGGCCACCGCTCCGCCTTCGAGGAGCAGGACAAGATCAAGCGCCTGCTGAAGGGCTCGGACATGGTCTTCGTCGCCGCCGGCGCCGGCGGTGGCACGGGCTCCGGCGCCGCCCCGGTGGTCGCCCGCCTCGCCCGCGAGGTCGGTGCGCTGACCGTCGGCATCGTCACCAAGCCGTTCAGTTTCGAGGGCAGTCGCCGTGGCACCCAGGCCGACAAGGGCATCGAGGAGCTCGCCGCCGAGGTCGACACCCTGATCGTCGTCCCCAACGACCGCCTGCTCGAGGTGCTCGACCAGCAGACCTCGATGGTCGAGGCCTTCCAGGTCGCCGACGACGTGCTGCGCCAGGGCGTCCAGGGAATCTCCGACCTCGTCACCCTGCCGGCCGTGATCAATCTCGACTTCGCCGACGTGCGCACGATCATGTCCGACGCCGGCCGGGCGCTGCTCGGCATCGGTATGGCCCACGGCAACGAGCGGGCCATCCTCGCAGCCGAGAAAGCGATCTCCTCGCCGCTGCTGGAGACCTCGATGGAGGGCGCTCGCTCGATCCTGCTCTCGATCACCGGCGGCTCCGACCTCTCGCTGGTCGAGGTCTCCGAGGCCGCCAAGGTGGTCGGCGAGGCCGCCCATCCCGACGCCAACATCATCTTTGGCGCCAACGTCGACGACGAGCTCACGGACCAGATCTGGGTGACTGTCGTCGCGACCCGCTTCGACGGCCGACCGAGCCCCCCACGGCGCGCCGCTGAGCCGACGATCCGCCGCACCAAGGACGCCGGGGGCCGCGCCTCCGGTCGCTCCGACCGCGGCGGCGAGCTCGGCATCGACGTCCCCGAGTTCCTTCCGGGTTAAGTGCTCGCTGCGCGGAATGCGCGCCTACGAGTCATCTGAAAAATGAGTGGTGTAGTCGCAGCCGGCCACCCGCTCAGCGCCGAGGCCGGTGCCTCCGTGCTGCGCGCGGGCGGCAACGCGGTCGACGCGGCGGTTGGAGCCGTGCTCGCCTCCTTCGCGGTCGAGAGCCCGCTGACCGGGTTCGGCGCCGGCGGCTACATGATGGTCGCCACGCCCGGTGCCGAAGAGGTCACCCTGCTCGACTTCTTCGTCGCCGCGCCGGGCCTCGACGGGATCGAGCGACGGGCGGAGCTCGTGCCGGTCCCGGTCCGCTTCGACGCCGAGACCGAGCAGGTCTTCTACGTCGGGCCGGCCTCCTGCGGGGTGCCCGGCACCGCGGCTGGACTCGTCCGCGCGCTCGAGCTCTACGGCTCGGCGCCGCTCGCCGAGCTGGTCGCGCCGGCGGTTGGGCTGGCGGGCGAGGGCGCCCCGGTCAACGCCCAGCAGGCCTACATCCTCGACATCCTCGAGCCGATCCACATGCGGCTCGAGGGCACCCGCGAGCTCTACGCTCCGCACGGTCGCACTCTGCGGGAGGGGGAGGTCTTCCGCTTCCCCGAGCTGGCCGAGGCGCTGGAGCGGTTCGCCGTCGAGGGAGCGGAGACCTTCTACCGCGGCGAGGTCGCTGCGGCGCTGAGCGAGTTCGTGCTCGAGCGCGGCGGCACGATCGGCGCCAAGGACCTGGCCGGCTACGAAGCGCTGTCGCGGCGTCCGATCGCCGCGCCCTTCCGCGGCGCCGAGGTGCTGACCAACCCGCCGCCCTCATCGGGCGGAATCCTGATCGCCTACTGCCTGGGGTTGCTGGAGCGGTTGGGGGAGCGCAGCGGCCCCGAGCAGCTGGTCGCGGCGATGGGGGCGGCCAATGACCTGCGCGACCTCGAGTTCGCCGAGGCGCTCTACGAGGAGGGGATGGAGGCGGGGGTGCTGGACGCCGGCGGCCTCGACTTGGCTGCTGCCAGCCTGCTCGGCTCCACCACCCACGTCTCGGTCCTCGACGAGGCCGGGATGTGCGCCAGCGTCACCTGCTCGAACGGCTCCGGATCCGGCGTGCTGGTGCCGGGAACCGGGGTGATCCTCAACAACATGCTCGGCGAGGAGGACCTCAACCCGCTGGGCTTCCACAAGATCGCGCCGGGGCGGCGGGTGCCGTCGATGATGGCGCCGACGATCGTGCGCCGCGACGGCGAGGTCGAGCTGGTGCTCGGCAGCGCCGGTTCCAACCGGATCCGCTCGGCGATCCTGCAGACCGTCATGCGGGTGGTCGAGCAGGGCATGCCGGTCGCCGATGCGGTGCGCGCTCCGCGGCTGCATTTCGAGGCGGGAGTCGTCCAGGCCGAGCCGGGACTCGACGAGGCCGCGCTGCGCCGTCTGGAGGACGCCGGGACGGCGGTCGTCCACTGGCCGTCGATCAACCTATTCTTCGGCGGCGTGCAGGCGGTGGCGCGCGATTCCGACAGCGGGGCGCTGAGCGGCGGCGGTGACCCGCGCCGCGGTGGGGCGGTGGCTGAGGCGTGACCGACTTCGAGGCGGAGGGCTTGCTCGAAGGCGTCGAGGGCGACGCCCGCGACGCGCGGCTGGCGCTGCTCGAGCAGCTGGCTGCCGACGGGGTGCCGCTCGAGGAGCTGCGCGAGGCGGTCGAGGCGGGCCGACTCGCCCTGATCCCGGTCGAGCGCGCGCTGGCCGGCGACGGCGAGCGCTACACGGCTCGCGAGGTCGCCGAGATCTCCGGCATCGACCTGGAACTGTTGCGCCGCTTCAGCGCCGCGCTCGGCGTCCCCTACACCGATCCCGACGAGCGCCGCGCTACCGAGGCCGACCTCGAGGCGGCACGGCGGATCAGAGCCTTCCGCGACGCCGGCCTGCCCGAGGACGGGATGCTGCAGGTTGCGCGCACGATCGGGATGAGCACGGCGCGGATCGCCGAGGCCAACCGCGAGCTGGCGATCCGGGCCTTGGCCCAGCCCGGCGACAGCGAGCACGACCTGGCGCTGCGCTTCGCCGCGGCGGCCGAGTTCATGATGCCGCTGGTCGGCCCGACCCTGGTCCACGCGGTGCAGGCGAACATGCTCGAGCAGATCCGTCGCGACGTGATCGCCACGACCGATCTCGCCTCCGGGGAGATCGGCGGCACCGCCAACCTGACCGTCTGCTTCGCCGACCTGGTCGAGTTCACCCGGCTCGGCGAGGAGGTGCCGGCGGAGGAGCTCGGTCTGGTCGCCGGCCGTCTCGAGGAGATGGCCACCGCCGTGGTCGAGCCGCCGGTCCGCCTGGTCAAGACGATCGGCGACGCGGCGATGTTCGTCTCCGCCGAGCCGGCGCCGATGCTGACCGCCAGCCTCGAGCTGATCGCCGCCGCCGAAGCCGAAGGAGACCAGTTCCCGCTGCTCCGCGCCGGCCTGGCGAGCGGCCCGACGCTGCCCCAGTCGGGCGACTACTACGGCCGCGCCGTCAACCTCGCCAGCCGGATCACCGGCGTCGCCCGCCCAGGCAGCGTCGTCGTCGACCAGCTGACCCGCGACGCCGTCGGGGAGGCCTTCAAGTTCACCTTCATCGGCGAGCGTCGCCTCAAGGGCATCGACACCCGCACCAAGCTGTTTCGCGCGCGGCTGCCTGAGTAGCCGCAAAGGTCTTCACCGACAGGCGATCCGCGATTCTGCTCTAGGCCGCGTATAGCGCGGGTAAGTGCAGACTCGAGAGGCTGAGAACCAGCGAAGGCAGAGGACGCCACCACTCGCCCCAAGCGCTTTGCGCTTTGCGCTCGGCCTAGGCTGGCTTGCGGCCGGAGACGAGCAGGTTGTAGAAGAGCTCGGCCGGGAGGTGGGGCTCGAGCACGCGGGTGTCGACCCGCTGCAGAGCGATGTAGCTGCGGAAGGCGAAGCGGCGCCAGCGGAAGGGGACCGAGTCGGGCTCGGCGCTGGACTCGACGGTGCGCAGGCCCCAGCCCCAGGCGTTGGAGAGCAGCTCCTCGCCGCCCACGTGGCGCTTCTCGAACCCGGAGGAGGCGAGGATGCGGCGCAGGTCGGCCGGAGCGAAGGCGTGCACGTCGACTTCGCTCTCCAAGGCGTGGTCGTGGGACTCTTCGGCTTCGGCGACGGCCCGGTGCTCAGCGCCGACGAGGCGGCGCCAGGCCGGTGCGACCAGCATCCCGGTCCGCTTCGGCAGCGCCGCGAGCCGGTCGCCGTAGCGCGAGGGCTCGCCGGCGAAGGCGATCATCCCGCCGGGCCGCAGCACGCGGCGGAACTCGGCGAAGGCCTTGTCCAGGTCCGGGATGTGGTGCAGGACCGCGTGGCCGAAGACGAGGTCGAAGCTCCCGTCCTCGAAGGGCAGCTCCTCGGCCTCGGTCGCCACGGTGCTGACCTCGTCGAGGCCGAGCGCCTCGGCGGTGGCGGCGAGCCGCTTCAGCATCCCCGGCGAGATGTCGGTCGCGGTCAAGCGCTCGATCACGCCGAGCTGGACCAGGTTGAGCGAGAAGTAGCCGGTGCCGGAGCCGATCTCCAGCGCGTCGCCGAACGACTTGCCATCGAGACCGCCGAGCGCCTTGACCAGCTTCAGGCGCACCTGGCGCTGACCGATGTCGCCGAAGTCGATGCCCCACTTGGCGTCGTACTCCTCGGCGGCGGCGTCGTGGTACCGCGTGTTCACGTCCTTGATGTGCTCCGGCGTCGCGGAGGGAGAGGCGGGCATCGCGCGGGAACTCTAATACGGTCCCGTCGGTGAAGGCCGAGTACTTCCAACTCAACCAACCGCCGGGGGTCCCGCCGCTGCCTCTCACCGGAGAGCGGACGCTGCCCGACGTGCCGGAGGAGAACTACTGGTACCGGCGCCACCTGGTCGTCTACGAGTGGATCGCCGCCCGGGTCGCTGGCCTGCGCGTCGTCGACATGGCCTGCGGCGAGGGCTACGGCGCCGACGTGCTCGCCGCCAACGCCGCCGGCGTGGTCGGCGTCGACGCCAACCCGGAGGCCCACGAGCACGCCCGGCTGCGCTACGTGCGGCCCAACCTGCGCTTCGAGCGCGACCTGGTCGAAGGCTTCTCGGAGCCCTGCGACGTTGTCACCTTCCTGCAGACCATCGAGCACGTCCAGGACGCCGAGGCGATCCTCGAGCACTTCAAGTCGATGCTGGAGCCGGGCGGGGTGGCCTACGTCTCGACGCCCAACCTGCTCACCCTGGCGCCGCCCGGGGCGGAGAAGTCGGACAACCCTTGGCATGTCCACGAGTACCGCGCCGAGGAGTTCCGCGCGCTCTGCGAGCGCCACTTCCCGCAGGTCGAGCTGTTCGGTCTCTTCCACGCCCGCAAGCTGCGCGTCCACGAGCTGGCGATCAAGGCGGGCTGGGACGGCGTCCACAAACGCCTCGGCCTGACCAAGCCCTTCTACGACCGCTTCACGCCGGCGATCGCCGCCTCGGACTTCCAGCTGCGCGCCGCGAACCTCGACAAGGCACTCGACTTCCTCGCGGTCTGCCGGCTGCCGAGATGAGCGCGGGGGAGACCGCGGGCGACCTGGCGATCGTCCTGCACTCCCACATGCCCTACGTCGAGGGTTTCGGCACCTACCCGTTCGGCGAGGAGTGGTTGTTCGACGCGGTGATCCGCTCCTACCTGCCGGTGCTCGAGGTGGCGCGTGACCTGACCATGACGGTGACCCCGGTGCTGGCCGATCAGCTCGAAGACGCCGGCGCCGCCGAACGGTTGCGCGACTTCCTGCTCGAGTGGCGGATCGGCGCCGCGGAAGCCGACCTCGCCGAGGTGCCGGACGAGTGTCGCCCGGCCTGCGCGGCCGAGCTGGCGCGCTACCAACGGGCCCTCGAGCTGCTCGACGCGGATGGCGCCGATCCGCTGCGTCCCTTCCGGCGTGCCCATGACGAGAGGCGGGTGGCGCTGATGGCCTCCTCGGCGACCCACGCCGTACTGCCTTTGTTGGCGAGCAGGCAGGGGGTGCGGCTGCAGCTCGACGCCGGTTTGCGCTCGCACCGCCGTCGCTTCGGTTGGGACGGCGGTGCCTGGCTGCCGGAGTGCGCCTACGCGCCAGGGCTGGAGTGGCGGTTGGCCGAACAGGGGATCGAGTGGTTCTGCGTCGACCAGAGCGCCCACGAGCAGCCGCTGGAAGCGCTGGCGCCGGTGTGCACCGCGGCCGGGCCGGTGGCGCTGCCGATCGACTGGGAGGCGGTCGGCTGGCTCTGGTCGCTCGACGGCTACCCGTCGGACCCGGTCTACGCCGAGTTCGAAGGCAAGTCGCTGCGCGGCATCCGGATCTGGCGGATCGGCGGGGGTGCCTACGATCCGGTTGCGGCGGAGGTGGCGGCGCACCGCCAGGCAGACGAGTTTCTCGCCGCGACCGCGGCCCGCCTGCGCGAGTACGCGGAAGCGCACGGCCGTCGCGGACTGCTGGTCTTCGCGATCGACACCGAGCTGCTCGGCCACTGGTGGTCGGAGGGCCCGATCTGGCTGCGCGCGGTCCTCGAGAGGGCGGAGGAGGCCGGCGTCCGCCTGCTCGACGTCCCGCGCGCGCTGGCCGAGCACGAGCCGGTCGAGCGACCGCTGCGCGCCTCCACCTGGGGCGAGGGCAAGGACCTGCGCACCTGGGACTCGCCGCCGGTCGCCGATCTCGCCTGGGGGTTGCGGCGACTGGAGCTGCGGCTGCTGCGGGCGCTCGCCAACGGGCTGCGCGGCGACGCGGCGCTGCGCGCCGCCCGTGAGCTGCTCGCCGCCCAGGCCAGCGACTGGGCCTTCCTCGACCAGCGCGGTCAGGCCGGCGACTACGCCTACCAGCGCGCCACCGACCACGCCCGCGCGATGCTCGAGGCCATAGACTCCCCATTCGACACCGATTCGCGTATGCGTTCGATCGCCCCGGACATGAGTCTCGCGCCCCTCCTGGAGCCCTGACTCGCACTTGGTGACTATCCCGAAATCCCCACGCACGCCTGGCGGCACCGGACACACTTCGCGGGGCGTCGTCCTCAGTCGGCCAAATAGCGCTGCTATTCGGCCTCCCTGCGTCCTAGCCCCGCTCGGTCCGGTCCTCGCCAGCCGCACGCGCGGATTTCCGGATAGCCACCCATGACCCGCATCCTGGTCCTCTCCTGGGAGTACCCGCCGCTGATCGAGGGCGGTCTGGCGCGCCACGTGCGCAAGCTCTCCGAGGCACTGGTCGAGCTCGGGGTCGACGTCCACGTGCTGACCCGCGGCGGCGAGGAGTCGCCCGCCGAGCAGCGCAGCAACGGGGTCGTCATCCACCGCATCCGCGAGCCGAAGCGCCCGACCGACCTGGGCGAGTTCGTCGCTTGGGTCGAGCGGATGAACTCCGACATGCTCGCCGCCGGGGTCGAGCTCGGCGACGCGTACAGCTACGACGTCGTCCACGGTCACGACTGGCTGGTCGCGAACGCCTGCGACCACCTCGCCCGCCGCTTCGACGCGCCACTGGTGACGACGATCCACGCGACCGAGTACGGCCGCCACCAAGGCTGGGTCGACAAGCATCCCCAGACCTACATCCACGGGGTCGAGCGCTGGATCGTCAACCGCTCGCAGCGCACGATCGCCTGCTCCCACTACATGCGCGAGCAGATCGTCGACATCTTCGGCGTCGAGGAGCAGAGGGTCACGGTCATCCCCAACGGGATCGACCCCGACGACCTGCCCGCCCAGCATCCGGCTGAGCTGGCGCGGCTGCGCGCCGAGTTCGCCGCCCCCGACCAGAAGCTGGTCCTGCTGATCGGTCGGCTGGTCTACGAGAAGGGCTTCCAGCTGGCCTTGGAGGCGATGCCGCGGATGATCGAGGAGGCGCCGGGCACCCGCTTCCTGGTCGCCGGCTCGGGTACCCACGAGGCCGAACTGCACCGCCAGGCCGAGGAGCTGGGACTGATGGAGCACGGCACCTTCCTCGGCTGGATCGGCGACGACGTCCTGCACTCGCTCTACCGGATCGCCGACCTCACCGTGGTGCCCTCGATCTACGAGCCGTTCGGCCTCGTCGCGCTCGAGGCGATGGCCTCGGGCTGTCCCTGCATCGTCGCCGACACGGGGGGCCTGCGCGAGGTCGTCCCCCACGAGGAGGCGGGGCTGCGCTTTCCCGCCCACGACCCCGAGGCGCTCGGCGAGGTCGCGGTGCGGGTGCTCCGCGACGATGAGCTCAGCCGCCGTCTCGTCGCCGAGGCGCACGAGCACGTGCTGCGCTTCGACTGGAGCGACGTGGCGGCCCGCACCGCCGAGGTCTACGCGGACCTCGCCGGCGCGAAGCTGGACCCCGCCTAGGTTCTAGTTGAGGTTGGGGTCGGGCTCCTCGTCGCTGATCCTGAACTGACCGATGCGAGGGGCGCCGGGCGACCAGTCGAGGCCGTCGAGCAGCTCGGCCGGATCGACTTCGATCGCCCCGGCAAGCTTGATCAGGGTGTCGATGCGCGGCAGGCGGATGCCGCGCTCGAGCATGCCGACCTCGGTTCGGTGCAGGGAGGCGCGGAAGCCGACCTCTTCCTGCGAGAGTCCCGCCCGCTTGCGAGCGCGCACGAGGTTCTGTCCGAAGCGGACCGCGATCTCCACCTGCCGGATTGTCGACGCACCTATCACCGGCGAGCTCCCCTCTGACTGACATCAAATTCCCCGGCGTTTCCTCGACTGTGATGCAGCAGGCGGACGGAAGGGTTGCAGACAAAACATTCCTTTCCTGCTAGGCTGAAAATTACGGTCGGGAGGGCCGGCATCTGTGCCACGCTCTCCACATGGGAATCGACTTCGAGGACGCGGAGATGCAGAGACTGGCGACGGAAGTGGCGAAGCTGACGGGGGTGACCGAGACCGCGGCAGCGCGCGAGGCGCTGCGCGAGAAGCGCGAGAGGCTGGAGTCGAAACCTCGCCGTCAGACCAAGTACCCGACCATGCGCGAGTGGATGGAAAAAGAGATCTGGCCGCACGTCCCGCCCGAGGAGCTCGGCAAGCCGCCGCTGACCAAGGCCGAAGTCGAGGAGATCCTCGGCATCGGGCCGGAGGGGTATTGATCCTCGACAGCTCAGCGGTGATCGCGGTGCTGCGCCAAGAGCCTCACTCCGAGCGCGTGGAAGCGTCGATGCGGGCAAGCACGACGCTCTCGATCGGCGCCCCGACTCTGTTCGAGACCGCAATGGTCGCGGTCGGCCGGTTCGGGCCGGCGGGTCGGAAGCTCGTCGACGATTTCCTCGCTGGGTGGGGAGTGGAGGTCGCTGCCTTCGATGGCCGCCACTGGCCTGTCGCCACGGAAGCCTTCGTGCGTTACGGCAAGGGTCGCCGCCATCCGGCGCGGCTCAACTACGGCGACTGCATGACCTACGCGACCGCCCGCGTCGCCGGCCTGCCGCTGCTCTTCACCGGCGCCGACTTCGCCATGACCGACGTCGTCGTCGCCTAGTTCGGCGCCCCCGGAGGTTGCAGCGTCGTGTGGGCGCCTGGATCGGGTTCGACCGGGTTGGGCCAGCGCAGCTCCGTCGGCGCCTCGCGCATCCGGATCACGCGAGCCGGGATGCCGGCGACGACGGCGTTGGCGGGGACGTCCTTGGTGACCACGGAGTTGGTGCCGATCACCGAGTTGTCGCCGACGCTGACGCCGCGCAGGACGCAGGCGCCGTAGCCGATCCAGACGTTGGAGCCGACGAGGACGTCGCGCTTGTAGATGCCCTGCAGGCGGATCGGGCGCTCGACCTCGACGACGCCGTGGTCGAAGTCGATGAACATCGCCCGGTCGGCGATCACGCACTCGCTGCCGATCCGCACGCGCTGGTAGGCGGAGATCGTGCACTCCTGGCCGATCACCGTCTTCTCGCCGATCTCGACCTCGCCCTCGTGACAGCGGATCTTCGAGCCGTCGCCGATCCAGACGAAGCGGCCGAAGCGGATCGTGCCCTTGCGACCGATCTCGAGTTCGAGCCGGCGGCCGAGGAAGAGCAGGCCGTCCGTCTGCCAGCGGCGCCCCGCCTGGGTGAGCAGGCGACGCCACGAGTACCGCCAGAGCAGGCGGCCGTATTGGCGATTCAGCATTCCGTTGCGGGCCAAGAAGCGGAGCACGGCGAGGCAACTCTATGCTGGACAGCCTTGACGGACACCGCCAAGACCGCATCCCTGGCAGAGCGCTTGGTCAAGGGCGACAAGCGCGCCTTGGCACGGGCGATCACGCTGATCGAGTCCGACGACCCGGCGGGCTGGGAGCTCGTGCGCGAGGTCTACCCGCGCACCGGCAAGGCGCGGATCGTCGGCTTCACCGGCCCGCCCGGGGTCGGCAAGAGCACGCTGATCGGTGCCCTCACCGGCGAGCTGCGCAAGGCGGAGCGCGAGGTCGCGGTGCTCTCGATCGACCCCTCCAGCCCGTTCACGCGAGGTGCTCTGCTCGGCGACCGGATCCGGCTGACCGATCACTTCCTCGACTCCGGCGTGTTCATCCGCTCGATGGCCTCGCGTGGCGCGCTCGGCGGGTTGTCCGAGGCGGCTCTGCAGGTCGCCCTGGTGATGGACGCCGCCGGCAAAGACGACGTCCTGATCGAGACCGTCGGCGTCGGCCAGGCCGAGATCGACATCGTCGACCACGCCGACACGATCGTGCTGGCGTTGATGCCAGGATCGGGCGACTCGATCCAGGCGCTGAAGGCCGGCGTGATGGAGATCCCCGACGTGATCGTCGTCAACAAGGCCGACCACCCGATGACCGACACGATGGTCCGCGAGGTGCGCGGGGTGTTGGCGCTCTCCCACGACCCCGAGGGCTGGAAAGTTCCGATCCTGCGCACCGAGGCGGCGCGCGGCGAGGGCGTCGGCGAGCTGGCCGAGAGGATCGAGGAGCACCGGGCCTTCATCGAGGGGGAGGGGATGCTCGCCGAGCGCCGCGCCCGCAACCTGCGCAGCGAGGTGCTCGGGATCGCGACGGCGCGAATCCGTCGCCGCCTCGAAGTCGACGTCGGCCGGGACCCGGCGACCGCCGAGCTGCTCGACCGCGTGGTCAGTCGCGAGCTCGACCCCGCTTCGGCGGCGGCCGAGCTGCTGGAGCGCCACACCGATGGCTGAGGCGGGCACGCTGCCGTCGCCGGCCGAGGTGACGGGGTGGATCGGCGCCGAGCTGGCGGCGATGGACGGCGCCGGCGTAGGCCGGGTGGAGGGCTTCTACGTCGACGCCGACAGCGGCGAGCCGGTCTGGCTGATCGCCCGGCTCGGCCGTCGCCGCAACACGCGGGTGGTCGCCGTGCCGGTCAGCGGCTGCGCCGGCGCTCCGTTCGGGGTCTGGGTGGCCCAGCGCGGCGAGGCGCTGCGCGGCGCGCCCGTGGTGGATCCGACCCGCCCGTTGCGCCGCGAGCACGAGCTGACGATCTGCTCCCACTTCGAGATCGGCGAGAGCGTCGGCCGCGCCGCCGAGGTCGTCGACCGCCCCGACGGCGGCATCACCGCGACGCCTCCTCGCACCTGAGCCGAACGCGTCACCTCCGCGTAATGCCTGGTTGGAAAGGTGTTGTGGATGGTTCTGCTGATCCTCTTCGGCTTCTTCGCGGGTGCGGCCACGGCGCTCTCGTCCTGTGTGCTGCCGGTCCTGCCGGTGGCGCTCTCCGCCGGCACGACCGGCGGTAGGCGCCGGCCGCTCGGCGTCGTCGTCGGGCTGGCCGTCTCCTTCACCTTCGCCACCGTCGCCCTGGTCTACGTGATCTCGGCCCTCGGCCTGCCCAACGACCTGCTGCGCAAGCTGGCGATCGCCGTCCTCCTCGGCTTCGGCGTCGTCCTCATGGTGCAGCCTCTGGCCGCCCGCCTGGAGGCGTGGCTGAGCGGCCTGACCGGGCGCTTCGGCGCGCCGCGTAATGCCGGCGACGGCTTCTGGTCGGGAACGGCGCTCGGCGCCAGCCTGGGGATCCTCTACACGCCCTGCGCCGGGCCGATCCTCGCCGGCGTGATCACCGTCTCCGCCTCGCAGGACTTCAGCGCCGGCCGCCTCGCCGTGGCGCTCAGCTACGGGATCGGCTCCGCCGCCGTCCTCTACTTCCTGATGCTCGGCGGCCGTCGTCTGCTGGCACCGCTCACCCGCCGCGGGTCCGCCCTTCAGATCGCGATGGGCGCCGTGATGGTGATCGTCGCCCTGGCGATGTCGCGCGACTACGACGTGCGCTTCCAGAACACGATCGCGAGCGATCTGCCGAGCTTCCTCGTCAACCCCAGCGAGGCGCTCGAGGAGACGGCCGCGGCGCGCGACGCGCTGGCCGACCTGCGCGGTGGGGGCCACGGCATCGGCGCGAGGGCGGCGGCGGTTGCCGAGAGCGGTGCGGCCGCCGATCTGCCGGTGTTGGGCGAGGCGCGCGAATTCGTCGGCAACGAGCGCTGGTTCAACACCCCCGGCGGCCGTCCGCTGACCCTGGCGCAGCTGCGCGGCCGCGTCGTCCTGGTCGACTTCTGGACCTACAGCTGCATCAACTGCATCCGCACCTTCCCCTACCTGAAGGCCTGGGACGAGCGCTACCGCAAGGACGGGCTGACGATCGCCGGCGTGCACACGCCCGAGTTCGCGTTCGAGAAGGAAGCCGGCAACGTCGAACGCGCGATCGCCGAAAACGGGATCCGCTACCCGGTCGCGCAGGACAACGAGTTCGCCACCTGGGAGGCCTACGGCAACCAGTACTGGCCGGCCGAGTACTTCATCGACGCCGACGGCAAGGTCCGCTACGTCCATTTCGGCGAGGGCGAGTACGAGGAGAAGGAGCGGGTGATTCGCGAGCTGCTCGCCGAAGCCGGCCACCGCGTCGGCAGTCGGATGGCCGGGGGGCGGGGCATCTCCGCCTCGGCCGCGGTGACCACCCCCGAGACCTACCTGGGCGCCGCCCGCGCCGAACGCTTCACCAACGCGGCCCTGGCGCCGGGGTCGCACGACTTCTCGGCGCCGCCGGAGTTGCCGCTCGACGAGTTCGCGCTGCGTGGCCCCTGGCGGATCTCGCTCGAGTCCGCGACCGCGGCCGCCGGCGCGCGGCTCGACCTCCACTTCGGCGCGCGGCGCGTCTACCTCGTGCTCGGCTCGCCTGGGCGCCAGCGGCATGTCCGGGTTCTGCTCGACGGCAGGCCGATCGCCGCGGCTGCCGCCGGCAGCGACGTCGAGAACGGCGTTCTCAGCGTCTCCACTCAGCGCCTCTACAGCCTCGTCGACCTGCCGCGCGCCGGCGAGCACGTCCTGCGCCTGATCCCGGAAGCGGGGGTGAGCGGCTATGCCTTCACCTTCGGCTGAGGCGGTTGCGAGAATCGGCGCCGTGGCCGAGGACGCCCCGCGCAAGGTGCTGGTGGTCGACGACGAGCCGACGATCGTCGAGGTCGTCGCTCGCTACCTCGAGCGCGCCGGCTACGAGGCCACCAGGCCGCCGACGGGTCGCAGGCGTTGCGCCTCGCTGAGCTGCACCGCCCCGATCTCGTCGTCCTCGACCTGATGCTGCCCGGGATCGACGGGATCGAGGTGATGCGCCAGTTGCACGAGCGGCCCGGCCCGCGCATCGCCGTCATCTTGCTGACCGCCCGCGGCGAGGAGTCCGACCGTCTCGTCGGTCTGCGCCACGGCGCCGACGACTACGTCGTCAAGCCCTTCTCGCCGGCTGAACTGGTCGCCCGCGTCGGCGCGGTCCTGCGCCGGGTCGCGCCGCCCTCCGACGAGCTGCCGCCGATCGAGCGCGGGCCGCTGCGGGTCGAGCCGGCCACGCGGCGGGTGCTGCTCGACGGCGAGGAGGTTTCGCTGACCCAGCGTGAGTTCGACCTGCTCGCCTACCTGGCCGCCAATCCCGGCCAGGTCTTCTCCCGCGACCAGCTGATGGAAGCGGTCTGGGGGCACTCGTTATTCGAGGACACCAGCACCGTCACGGTTCACATCCGTCGTCTGCGCGCCAAGCTCGGCGACGACCCCGCGACCCCGCGCTTCGTCGAGACGGTCTGGGGCCTCGGCTACAGGTTCAAGGCATGAAGCGCGCCCTGCTGATCGCGCTTGCCGCCTTCCTCGCCGGCGCCGCCGCGGTCGCGGTGCCGAACCTGATGGGCGCCGCCCAGCTCGGCCTCGTCCTGCTCGCCCTGCTCGGGGTCGGCCTCGCCGCGGCGCTCGCCGCGCGACTGGCGATGGAGGAGCGGATGCGCCGCGAAGTCGAGGAGGCGCGCCGCCAGCTGGTCGCGGCCGCCTCGCACGACCTGCGCACGCCGCTGGCCTCGTTGCGGCTGCTGGTCGAGGCGATCGACGACGGCGTCGCCACGGGGGAGACCCGCGACCGCTACCTGGCCGAGATCCGCACCCACGTCGCCGTGCTCAGCGACCTGATCGACGACCTCTTCGAGCTCTCGCGCATCGAGGCGGGGGACATCTCCTGGACGATGCGCCAGGTCGAGCTCGGCGAGCTGATCGGCGACACCGTCGCGGCGATGCGGGTGCCGGCGGAGCAGCGCGGCGTGCGGATCGCCGCCGAGCTGCCCGCCGGCTCGGTCGTCGCCGAAGCCAACGCCGAGAAGGTCCAGCGGGTCCTCTTCAACCTGATCCAGAACGCGATCCGCCACACCCCGGCCGACGGCAGCGTCACCGTGCGCGCCCGCCCGGCCGAGGACGGCGTCGAGGTCGAAGTCGCCGACGACGGCGAGGGTCTCGGCGGCGCCGACGGCAAACGTGTCTTCGACGCCTTCTACCGCGGCGACCCCGCCCGCGGCGAGGACGGCGCCGGCCTCGGCTTGGCGATCTCGCGCGCCATCGTCGAGGCCCACGGCGGCAGGATCTGGCTGGAGCCCGGCTCGCCGGGCACCAGCGTTCACTTCACGCTCAGAGCTGCAGGCTCTTGACCTGCAGCAGCTCCTCGAGCCCGTAGCGACCGTTCTCGCGGCCGTGCCCGGACTGGCCGTAGCCGCCGAACGGGGCCATCGGGTTGAAGGCGCCGCCGTTGATCTCGATCTGACCGGTGCGGATCCGCCGGGCCACGCCGATCGCCCGCGCCTCGTCGCCCGACCAGACGCCGCCGGCGAGCCCGTAGTCGCTGTCGTTGGCGATCCGCACCGCGTCGTCCTCGCCCTCGTAGGGTTGGATCACCAGCACCGGGCCGAAGATCTCCTCGCGGGCGATCGTCATCTCCGGGGTCACCTCGGAGAAGACGGTGGGACGCACGAAGTAGCCGCGCTCGAGGCCCTCGGGCGCCGAGGCGCCGCCGGTGAGCAGCTTTGCGCCCTCCTCTTCGCCCTTCTCGATGTAGTCGCGCACGCGCTGGCGCTGCACGTCGGAGACGAGCGGGCCGAGCCGGGTTGCGTCGTCGAACGGGTCACCGGGCGTGAACGCCTCCGCCGCGGCGACGGCGAGCTGCTCGGCCTCGCGGAGCTGCTGGCGCGGAACCAGCATCCGGGTCAGGGCGCTGCAGGTCTGCCCGGAGTTGAGGAAGCACTTGGCGACCCCGTCGGGGATGGCGCGCTCGAGGTCGGCGTCGTCGAGGATCACGTTGGGCGACTTGCCGCCGAGCTCCATCGCCACCGGCTTCACGGTCGCCGAGGCGAGCTCGGACACCCGCCGGCCGGCGCGGGTCGAGCCGGTGAAGGAGACCATGTCGACCCCCGGGTGACCGGCGATCGCCTCGCCGACCACCGGGCCGGTGCCGGTGACGAGGTTGAAGACCCCGGCGGGCAGGCCGGCGGCCTCGATCACCTCGGCGAGGACGAAGGCGTTGAGCGGCGTCACCTCACTGGGCTTGAGCACGACCGTGCAGCCGGCGGCGAGGGCGGGGGCGACCTTGACCGCGATCTGGTTCAGCGGGTAGTTCCAGGGCGTGATCGCGCCGACGACGCCGACCGCCTCGCGCAGCACCCGCGAGTTGCCGATCTCCTCCTCCCAGGCGATCTCCTCCATCAGCGCCGGCATCGAGCCGAAGTGCAGCGCCGGCAGCCCGGCCTGGATCATCCGGCTCAGCTTCAGCGGCATGCCGAGCTCCTGGGAGATCGTCGTCGCGATCTCCTCGCTGCGCTCGCCAAGGCCCGCGCCGATCGCCGCCAGGTAGCCGGCGCGCTCCTCCCGCGAGGTCTGCGACCAGGACTCGAAAGCGCCGCGCGCGGCCTGCACCGCGGCGTCGGCGTCCGCCGCCGAGCAGGCGGGCACGGTGCCCATGACCTCCTCGGTCGTCGAGTTGACCACCTCGATCGACTCGCCGCCGTCCGGGGCGATCCACTCGCCACCGATGAACACCTTGTCGCGTACCTGAAGCTCCGCCGCCGTGGCCATGCCGTTCCTCCTCGAAATCTTTGTCTGCCCGTCTCCCGCTGCAAAGCTACCGCGTCGTCGGTAATAGCGAATCTGCGATAAGTACAAATCCGCTATATTTTTCCTATGACTCCCGGTGAGATCCTTCGCGAAGCGCGTCGCCGCCACGGCGTCAGCCAGGCGCGCCTGGCGATCCGCGCCGGCACCACCCAGTCGGCGATCTCGCGGATCGAGGGCGACCGCGTCTCGCCCTCGGTCGAGACCCTGCGCGAGCTGCTGCACATGCTCGGCGAGGACCTCGTGCTTCACGCTGAGGCTCGCGACGCGGGGATCGACCGGACCCTGAATCAGGGTGCCTTGCGGCGGAGCGTGAGCGACCGCTTGGACTATGGCATCGCTTTTGCCGACCAGGTGATCTCGATGAGCCCTCTTCCCAAGCTGCCGGCGATGACGTGAGGCGTTCGCTGCCCGAGAAGGCGCCTGAGCTGCCTGGGCTTCTCGGGCCGCTGGTCAAGCACGGCGTCGACTTCATCATGATCGGTGGCCTGGCCGGGATCGCACGCGGATCGAGCTATCCGAGCTATGACCTCGACATCGCCTATGCGCACAACCCGGCGAACATAGTCCGGCTGGTCGCCGCCTTGAAGGAGATCCGGGTTCGCCTGCGCAACGCGCCGCCCGATCTACCGTTCGTCCTTGACGAGAGGACGATCGAAAACGGGTCGAACTTCACCTTCGAGACGCCACACGGCGACTTCGACATCCTCGCTCACGTCGAAGGGATTCGTACCTACGAGGAGCTGCTGGCCGCGTCCACGATCGAGGACGTCAAAGGGTTCTCGGTCCACGTCGCCTCGATCGACCACCTGATCTCGATGAAGCGTGCGGCGAACCGGACCAAGGACAAGCTAATGCTCGAGGATTACCTGGTGATCGCCGACGAGCAGCGGCGGCTCGACGAAGAGGGCGAGAGCTAGCTCTTCTTCTCGCCCGCTGCGAGCTCGGCCAGCGCCGCGTCCATCCCCGGCCCCGGCACCGCCCGCGCGTCGCGGGCGCTGAGCACCGCGCCGCAGCTCTCGCAGACACCGCGGTCGCTGACCCGGCCGCCGCAGCCCTTGTGCTCGATCAGCATCGGCGGGCCCTCGGGCCCGGTCGAGTGACGGTCGCCCCAGCCCTGCAGGGCGATCAGCGCCGGCCAGAGGTCGAGGCCCTTCTCGGTGAGGAAGTATTCGTAGCGCGGCGGGCTTTCCTGGTAGGCACGACGCTCGAGGATGCCCTCGTCGATCAGCCGCCCCAGTCGTGCCGCCAGCACGTTGCGGGCGACGCCGAGCGAGCTCTGCATCTGGCTGAAGCGGCGTTTGCCGTACATCACCTCGCGCACGATCAGCAGCGACCAGCGCTCGCCGATCACCTCTAGCGATCTGGCGACCGAGCAGAACTGGCCTGGGTAGTCGTTGCCGAGCACGAACGTGATCTTCGCACACTTGGTTGCATCAAGCAACTGACTGCTGTAGGCTGCGGCCGTAATGAGTTGCTTGATGAAACCAAGCACCAATCGCCGAGGGGAGGCGACCCGATGAGACTGACCATCAGACACAGACACGGGCAGCGCGAGTGGGCACCGCGGATCGCGATCAGCCAGGACGAGATCACCGCCGATCTGCACTACCCGGCGGGTTCGCGCCGGGTCCGCCAGGCCACCGCTGTCGCGCGCGGCAGGATCGGCAACCGGTGAGCGCCGACGGCACGGTCTTCGCCGGCGACGCGAACGCCGCCGACGTGGCCGAGGCGTTCGCCGCCTCGAGTCCGGAGACGACGCGGCGCCGCGAGCTGGTCTGGCAGGACCCGGTGGCGACCGCGGCCGCCGGGGCGACGATGACCGGCATGGAGTACATGGAGGCGATCGTCTCCGGCCAGATGCCGCCGCCGCCGATCGCGGTGACGATGCTGCTGCGCCCGATCGAGCTGGAGCAGGGCCGCGTCGTCTTCGAGGGCGAACCGGGGGAGGAGCACTACAACCCGATCGGCGTCGTCCACGGCGGCTACGCGGCGACGCTGCTCGACTCGGCGCTCGGTTGCGCGGTCCACACCACGCTGCCCGCCGGCGTCGCCTACACCTCGCTCGGGCTCGAGGCCAAGTACGTGCGCCCGATCACCCGCGACACCGGCCGCGTGCTCTGCGAGGCGTCGGTTCTCTACCGAGGCCGTAGGCAGGCGACCGCCGAGGCGACCCTGACCGCCGCCGACTCGGGCAAGCTGCTCGCCAGCGGGACCGCGACGTGCATGATCCTCGGCCTCGACTGAGCGGGAAGCTAATCGGCGAGCTCGCGAGCCAGCTCGACCAGCAGGCGCACGCCGAAGCCGCTGGCGTCCTTGCCGGTGTACTCGCGGCCGACGTCCCAGGCGGTGCCGGCGATGTCGACGTGCGCCCAGGGCGTCTCGCCGACGAACTCCTCGAGGAACGAGGCGGCGGTGATCGTCCCCGCCTTGCGCTGCGAGGCGAGGTTGGAGAGGTCGGCGACGGTGCCCTTCATCAGCTCCTTGAACTCGGCGTGCAGGGGCAGGCGCCAGGTCAGCTCGCCGCTGCGCGCGCCGGCCTCGAGCACCTCGGCGGCGAGCTCGTCGTCGTTGGCGATCACGGCCGCGTAGGTGGAGCCGAGCGCGATCACGACGGCGCCGGTCAGGGTCGCCAGGTCGACGATCCGCTCGGCGCCCAGCTCGACCGCGTAGGCGAGCGCGTCGGCGAGGATCAGCCTGCCCTCGGCGTCGGTGTTGTTGACCTCGACCGTCTTGCCGTTGTATTGGGTGATCACGTCGCCGGGCTTGATCGCGCTGCCCGAGGGCATGTTCTCGGTCGAGGGCACGACGGCGACCAGGTCGATCGGCAGCCCGAGCTCGGCGATCGCCGCGACCGCCTCGAGCACCGCGGCGGCTCCCGACATGTCGTACTTCATCTCGTGCATCCCGGCGCCGGGCTTCAGCGAGATCCCGCCGGTGTCGAAGGTGACCCCCTTGCCGACCAGGCCGAGCGTCGGCCCGCTGCCGCCGCCGGCGTAGCGCAGCACGATCATCCGCGGCTCGACCGGGCCGCCTTGGCTGACCGCGAGCAGCCCGCCCATGCCCAGCTCGGTGAGTCGGTCGGGTCCGAGCACCTCGGCGCTGACCGCCTTGGCGCCGGCGGCGATCTCCTCGGCGCGCTCGGCGAGAGTCGACGGCGTCGCGAAGTTGGCGGGCGTGCTCTGCAGGTCGCGGGCCCGGTTCTGCGCCTCCGCGTAGACGCGGGCGCTCTCCGCCGCCGCGGCCAGCTCGACCGGCGCCAGCAGCGACAGCTGCTCGAGCCGCACCGGCGGGTCGTCGGGGTCCTCGGCTTTGAAGCGGTCGAAGCGGTAGGAGCCGAGCACCGTGCCGGTGACCACCGCCTCGGCGGCCGCGGCGCCGTCGTCCGTCTCCGGCAGCGCCCAGGCGAGCGTCTTCGCCTCGAGCCGGCCGGCCTCCTTGGCGACCAGGGCGGCGAGCACGCGCAGTCGCTCGGCGTCGAGCTCCGCTCGCTTGCCGAGCCCGACGAACAGCGTTCGCGGCGCGCCATCGGGGAAGGCGGGGGAGAGGTTCTTGAACGAGCCCTTGGCGGCCGCGGCACCTGGCGCGTCGGCGAGTTCGGCCGGCGCGTCGCCGTCCTCGAAGACGCCGGTCGCGAGCAGGTCGACCTCGACCTCGGTGTGCTTAATGTCACGTACGTCCACCTTCACGAAGCGCGAGTTTATGCTTGGCAGCCCCCCAAAAGTCAGCTGAATACACCGGAGAAAGAAAGGCAGTAGATGCCCAGCTCAGTAATCCTTGGAACTGCGCGGACCCCGATCGGCAAGATGGGCGGGGGCCTGTCCACCCTCGACGCGACCGACCTCGGCGGCACCGCGATCGCGGCGGCGCTCGACCGCTCTGGCGTCAGTCCCGAGCAGGTCCAGCAGGTCGTCTTCGGTCAGGTCCTGCAGGCGGGCCAGGGCCAGATCCCCTCGCGCCAGGCCCAGATCAAGGGCGGCATCCCCAAGGAGGTCCCCTCGGAGACGGTCAACAAGGTCTGCGCCTCGGGGATGCGCACGCTCGGCATCGCCGACATGGCGATCCGCGCCGGCGACACCGAGGTCGCCGTCACCGGCGGCATGGAGTCGATGAGCAAGGCGCCCTACCTGCTGCCGAACGCTCGCTTCGGCTTCCGGATGGGCGACGTGCAGGCGCTCGACGCGATGACCCACGACGGGCTCACCAACCCCTTCACCCACAAGCAGATGATCAACGAGGCCAGCGAGGTCTCCAACGAGATGGAGATCACCCGCGTCGACATGGACCGCTTCGCCGAGCGTTCCCAGCAGCTCGCCGCCGAGGCGATGGACGCCGGCCGGGTCGCCGAGGAGATCGTCGGCGTGACCGTCAAGTCGCGCAAGGGGGAGACGACCGTCGAGGTCGACGAGGGACCGCGTCCGGAGACCACCCTGGAGGCGCTCTCGAAGCTGAAGGCGGTCGGCGGCGAGGGCGCCACCCACACCGCCGGCAACGCCCCCGGCGTCAACGACGGCGCCGGCGCGATCGTCGTCGCCTCCGAGGAGTGGGCCCAGGCCGAGGGCAAGACGCCGCTCGCCAAGGTGCTCTCCTACGGCATGGTCGCCGACGACTTCGCCTACCTGGCGCGCACCCCGGGCCACGCGGCTCTGGCGGCGCTGGAGAAGATCGGCAGGACCCCTCAGGAGGTCGATCTCTGGGAGATCAACGAGGCGTTCGCCTCGGTGGCGATCGGCTCGATGCGGATCCTCGGCATCGACGAGGAGAAGGTCAACGTCAACGGCGGCGCGATCGCCTACGGGCACCCGATCGGGGCCTCGGGCTCGCGCATCGTCGGCGCTCTGGTCCACGAGCTGCGCCGCCGCGGTGGCGGCCTCGGCGTCGCCGCGATCTGCTCCGGCGGTGGCCAGGGCGACGCGATCGTCATCGAGGTCTGATTTCACGGGGTGAGCCGCGCGGCTGCATTTTTTGACCTGGACAAGACCCTGATGGCGGGGTCTTCGGGGATGCAGTTCGCGCGGGTCGCCACCAGCCAGGGAATCGTCGGGCGCCGCCAGCTCGCCCGTTGGGGCGCGGAGCACCTGCGCTACCGCCTGCGCGGCACCACCGACGAGCGCACCGTCGAGGTCCTCAAGATCGCCCGCGAGCTGATCAAGGGGGTGCCGGCGAAGACGATCGCGCGGATGGAGCCGGAGGTGATGGCGGAGATCCTGCCGCGCGTCTTCCCGCAGATGCTGGCCGAGGTCTACGCCCACCAGGACGCCGGTCGTCCCACCTTCATCGTCAGCGCCGCCGGCAACGACATCGTCGAGTCGCTGGCGCGCGTGCTCGGCATGGAGGGCGGGATCGGCACCCGCTACGAGGTCGACGGTGACGGCAACTTCACCGGCTGCCTCGACGGGCCGTTCGTCTACGGGCCCGGCAAGGTCGAGGCGATGGAGGCCTTCGCCGAGGCCCACGACATCGACCTGGGCTCCTCCTACGCGTACTCCGACTCGCTCTCGGACCTGCCGATGCTGCGCGCGGTCGGCAACCCCGTCGTCGTCAACCCCGACCCGCCGCTGGCCCTGCTCGCCAAGGAAGAGGGCTGGCAGACGCTGCGCTTCGAGCGCCTCGGGCGGCGCCTGGTCGCGGTTGGGGTGACCGCGCTGGCCAGCGTCGCGGCGCTCGGCGGCTCGCGTCTCGTCGCCCGCCGACGCCGCGCCTGACGCGGGTTCGGGTTCCAACGGATAAAGTTCCAGCCCCGTGGAGGCCGCAACCGCCAGGAAGATCCGCGTCGTCGTCGCCAAGCCCGGTCTCGACGGCCACGACCGCGGTGCCAAGATCATCGCCCGCGCGCTGCGCGACGCCGGCATGGAGGTCATATACACCGGCCTGCACCAGACGCCCGAGCAGATCGCCGAGACGGTGATCCAGGAGGACGCCGACGCGGTCGGTCTCTCGATCCTCTCCGGCGCGCATATGACGCTGGTCCCGAAAGTCGTCTCGTTGCTCGCCGAGCAGGGCGTCGACGACGTCCTGGTCACCGTCGGCGGCACGATTCCGGCCGACGACATCCCCGAGCTCAAGCAGCTCGGGGTGGCCGCCGTGTTCACGCCCGGGTCGGGCACCGACGAGATCGTCGAGTTCATCCGCGGCGCCGCCAGCGAGCGCCACGAACAGGCCGAATAATCCGCGTCTTTACACGGATCGGTGCATAGGTTCGCCGATCCGGGTAGTATCCTGATTGACTAGTCAATCAACGGCCTGGGCGATCGGTAGTATCCCCGCCCGCAACGGGTTCGCGAAGCGAAAAACGCCACCCGCGAAGACCTGAGAATCGTTCCCCAAGGAGGCTCCAACTTGAAGATCTGCGTCCTCGTCAAGGAGGTTCCGGACGCCGCGGTGCAGAAGCGCATCGATGCCGGCACCATGCGTCTGGACCGTAGCGGCGAGAAAAACCTCAACCCCTTCGATACCCACGCCCTCGAGGCGGCGATGCAGATCAAAGAGGGCGGGGCGATCCCGGTCGAGGAGATCATCGCCGTCACCATGGGCCCCGAGTCGGCCTACCGCGCGCTGACCAAGGCCGTCGCGCTCGGCGCCGACCGCTCGGTCCACCTCTGCGACGACGCCCTCTCCGGCTCCGACGTCTGCGCGACCGGCTACTCGCTGGCCAAAGTGCTCGAGGCGGAGAGTCCCGACCTGGTCCTGCTCGGCCAGCAGTCCGATGACGGCGAGTGCTACACGATCGGCGCCGTGGTCGCCGACCACCTGCAGATGCCCTCGCTGACCCAGGTGATCAAGATCGACGTGACCGACGGCAAGCTGCGCTGCGAGCGCCAGGCCGAGTACGGCTACGACACCGTCGAGATCGAGCTGCCGGCCGTGATCAGCGTCGGCGACGCGATCAACGAGCCGCGCTACCCGAGCCTGAAAGCGATCATGGGCGCGAAAAAGAAGCCGAAAGACGAGAAGGGAATCGGCGACGTCGGCATCGACGCCGGCATGGTCGGCACCGACGGCTCGAAGACCGCCGTCCTCTCGCTCAACCCGCCTCCCGCCAAGGAGGCCGGCGAGATCATCGAGGACGAGGACACCAACGAGACGGTCGAAAAGATCGTCGCGTGGCTTGACGAGAGGAAGCTGATCTAGATGGCAGGCATTCTGGTTTACGCCCTCCACGACGACGAGGGCAACTTCAACAAAAACTCGCTCGGGGCCATCTCCGAGGCCGCCAAACTGGCCGGCGAAATCGGCGGCGAGGCAGCCGCCCTGGTCGTCGGCGAGATCGCCGACGACGCCTGCGCGTCGCTCGGCAACTACGGCGCCACCAAGGTCTACCGGGCCAAGAGCGTGCCCGAGGGCCTCGCCCAGCCGATCATCGACGCGATGGCGAAGGTGATCCAGGAGAACGGCATCTCCTACGCGCTGTTCGGCGGCGGTCTGCTCGGCTTCGAGATCGGCGCCGGCCTCACCGCCCGCCTCAACGCCGGTGTGACCATGGAGGTCACCGCGGTCAAGGTCCAGGACGGCAAGCTGGTCGCCGAGCGGCCGATCCTCCAGGACTCCCAGATCGCCGACGTCGGCTACGTCGGCGAGCCGGGCATCATCATCGGCCGCCTCAACGCGTTCGATGCCAGGGAGAGCGGCGGTTCGGCCGAGGTCGTCGACGTCGACGTCGAGCTCTCCGCCTGGTCGACCAAGGCGACGATGGTGCAGCGCGGCGAGCAGCGCGGCGCCGACGTCAACATCGAGGACGCCGACATCCTCGTCGGCGGCGGTCGCGGGCTCGGTGCCGCGGAGGGCTTCAAGCAGTGCGAGGAGCTCGCCGAGGCGATGGGCGGCGCGGTCGCGGCGACCCGCGCGGTCGTCGACGCCGGCTGGTACCCCTACGCCGCCCAGATCGGCCAGACCGGTAAGACGGTCGCACCGAAGCTCTACCTGGCCGCCGGCGTCTCCGGGGCGATCCAGCACAAGGTCGGGATGCAGAACTCCGAGAACATCCTGGCGATCAACAAGGACCCGAACGCGCCGATCTTCGAGTTCTCCGACCTCGGCGTGGTCGGCGACCTGCACAAGATCGTGCCCAAGCTGACCGAGGCCATCAAGGCCAAGAAGGGCGGCTGAGAGCATGCCCGCCGTCGCGCCCAGCGAGTTCTCGCCGCCGTTCGACTCGGCCGACGTGATCGGTCCGCCGACCGACGCGCCGGACGACCGAATCGACGTCGGGGTCGCGATCGTCGGCGGCGGGCCCGCAGGCCTCGCCTGCGCCAACAAGATCATGCAGCTGCTCGAGAACGAGCCGGAGCTGACCGAGAAGCTCGGCGAAGTCCCGGTCGCGGTGATCGAGAAGGGCAAAGTCGCCGGAGCGCATCTGCTCTCCGGGGCGAACATGAAGCCCTCGGCGATGGAAGAGCTGTTCCCCGACCTGCCGAAGGAGGAGTGGCCGGTTTACGGCGAGGTCAAGAAGGACGCCGTCTACGTCCTCACCAAGAGCAAAGCGTTCCCGCTGAAGCCGCCGCCGCCCGGTTTCAAAAACCACGGCAACTACGTCACCTCGGTCGCGAAACTGGGCCGCTTCCTCGCCGACAAAGCCGAAGAGGCCGGCGTCTACATCCTCTCCGAGACGGCCGCGACCAAGCTGCTGGTCGAGGACCGCGTCGTCAAGGGCGTGCGCTCCGGCGACCGCGGCCGCGGCAAGGACGGCGAGGAGCTCGGCAACTTCGAGCCCGGCTCCGACGTGACCGCGCGGGCGACGGTGCTCGCCGAGGGCACGGTCGGCCACCTCACCTACGCCGCCTACGACTACTTCGACATGCACGGCGCCGACCCGATGCGCTGGGAGCTCGGGGTCAAAGAGGTCTGGGAGGTCGAGAAGCCGCTCGACCGCGTGATCCACACGATGGGCTGGCCGCTGCGCAAGGGCGCCCGCTTCAACGAGTTCGGCGGCACCTTCATCTATCCGATGGGCGAGGACAAGATCTGCATCGGTCTGGTCGCCGGCCTCGACTACACCGACGCGACCTTCTCGGTCCACGACGCGCTGCAGCTGATCAAGACCCACCCCTTCATCAAGAACCTGATCGAGGGCGGCAAGCGGGTCGCCTGGGGTGCCAAGACGATTCCCTCCGGCGGCTACTTCGCGATGCCAAAGCGGCTCGCGGTGCCGGGCATGGTCGTCGCCGGAGACGCGGCGAGCATGGTCAACATCCCGACCCTGAAGGGGGTCCACTACGCGATGCACGCCGGCATGTACGCGGCGGAAACGATCGTCGCGGCGCTGAAGGAAGACTCGGTCAACTTCGAGGCCTACGACGAGAAGGTCCACAACTCGGTGATCGAGAAGGACCTCTACGAATCGCGCAACATGCGCCAGCCGTTCTCCAAAGGGTTCTTCCTCGGCGGCGCCTTCGCCTCGGCGATGACCGTCACCAAAGGCGCCTTCCCCGGCGGTCACTGGAAGCAGGAGCACGACTCCGAGATCGAGATGGACCTCGGCAAGGCCGGCGACATGTACGTCAAGCCGGACAACGAGATCACCTTCAACAAGCTCGACTCCGTCTTCCTCTCCGGCAACGCGACGCGCGACGACGCCCCCAACCACGTGCGCATCCAGACCAAGGTGCCGCGCGAGGTCGCCCAGACCTGGGTCTCGATGTGTCCGGCGCAGGTCTACGAAATCCCCGAGGAGCAGCTGGAAAACGGCGCGGCCGAGGTCGACGTCCACGTCACCGCCTCCAACTGCGTCCAGTGCGGTGCGATCACCGCCAAGGGCGGCCGCCTCACCCTCCCCGAGGGCGGCGACGGCCCGCTGTACCAGGAGACGTAGGAGAGGCTGTACAGAGTCGGCGCGCTTTGCGCGCCACATGTGGCACCGGGCCGCCTAGCTTCAGGCGGGTGTTTGGCACCGGTTCGATCCTCGACCAGTTCGCGGCGCTGGCTGCTTTGATGGCGACTGGAATCGCGGTGGGCGGGTTTCTCGGCCTCGTCGCTCCGGCGCTCCGCGGGGACGGCGACAAGGAGGCGCGCCGGGCGACTGCGATCGGGGGCTTGTACGGTCTCGGCGCCACTTTGTCACTAGGTGTTTTGTCTGCATTCGTCGCTATCTTTCCGCTATGACCGAACGCACTGCATTGCGCCTCGTCTTCGGTGGATCGGTTGTTTTGATCGCGGCTGCGGTTCTAGGCCTTCGCCTGCTCGGAGCGCCGATGGAGGTGATCGGTCTGGCTTGGATGCTGATCTTGGTGGGAGGTGCGACGGCGATCGGCCACATCGTCGTCCACTTTGCACCTTCGCATCGCCGGCGTCACGACGATTGAGCGACCGGCCGCGGCGGATATGGTCGCGCGGTGCTCGCGCTAGGCATCGTCGCCGCGATAGGGGCCTCGTGCCTCTACAACACCTCGATCGCGCTGCAGGCGCTGCAGGTGCGCGACGTGCACCACGAGCACTCGCTGAAGCCCTCGCTGCTCGGCAAGCTGCTGCGCAACAAGAGCTGGCTGGCGGCGACGGCGCTGGGGCTGGCGGGCTGGCCGCTGGAGATCGTCGCGCTGCTGTTCGCGCCGCTGACGGTCGTCCAGCCTTGCCTGGCCAGCGGCCTGATCGTTCTGCTCTGGCTCGGCGTCAAACGGCTGGGGGAGACTCCGGGCAGGCGCGAGTACCTGGCGGTGGCGGCGATCGTCGTCGGCGTCGTCGGCGTCGCCTGGGCAGCGCCCGAGCGCACCACCGAGCACGCCGCCACCTGGGCGATCGCGCTCTCGCTGGGCATCGTCGCGGTCCCGGTCGCGCTGCCGTACCTGCTGCGCGGGCGCGCCGCGGCGGCCGGGACGATCGCCGTGATCAGCGCCGGCTGCGGTTACGCCTGGACCGCGATCGCCAGCAAGCTGCTCACCGACGAACTCTCCGAGGGGGCGCTGCTGATCGCGGTCGCCTGGCTGGCGACCGCGATCGCCTCCGAGGCACTCGCCCTGCTCAGCGAGATGAGCGCGCTGCAGAAAAAGCCGGCGACCCACGTGGCACCGGTGATGTTCGCCTTCCAGGTTCTCGTCCCGGTGATCCTGGCGCCGCTGATCTTCATGGAGAAGTGGTCGGGCACCCCGCTCGACGGCGGTGCGCTCGTCTTCTTCATGCTCGTCGCCCTGCTCGGGGTGATCCTGCTGGCCGGCTCCAAGGCCGTCGGCGCGGTGATCGACAGCGCCCACGCCGAGGATTGATCCGTCCAAACCTCGCGCCTGGGCTCCGGCTTCGCTGCTAGCCTTGCGCGCGCTTCGGGCAGATAACCCGTCAACCCACGCCCAGCTCGCTCCAGTCGTCCACGCCACCCAAGGGAGTCACCGTAGGTTCCGCAGAGACAACCCGCGCCGATGCCAGCAAGTTTGCGATCGGGTTCGATCACCGCGACCGAGCCCGGCTGTTCGAGCTGTGGACCGAGGTGCTCGACTCCGAGCAGTGGTCGGAGGGCGCCAAGCTGAAGGCCTTCGAGGAGCGCTGGGCGGAGTGGAACAAGCTGCCCAGCCTCGGCCTCTCCAGCTGGGCCGGCGGCGCCCTCGCCGCGCTCGAGTTCGCCGGCGTCAAGGGCGAGACGGTGCTCTGCCCGTCGAACACCTTCATGGCGACGCCGCTGGCCGCGATCGGCGCCGGCGCCGAGGTCGAGTTCGTCGACTGCAACCGCAGCGACCTCTGCATGTCTTTCGAGGACTTCGAGCGCAAGGCGGACCGGCACAAGCCGAAGGCCGCGATCCTCGTCCACATCGGCGGCCACATCGCCTTCGACGCCGAGAAGATCGCCGAATACTGTGCCGCCGAAGGGATCTTCCTGCTCGAGGACTGCGCTCACGCCCACGGCGCCGACTGGAACGGCAATCGCCCGGGCGGCTTCGGCGACGCCGGCGTCTACTCGCTCTACGCGACCAAGACGGTCTCCACCGGGGAGGGCGGCGTGCTCGTCTCGGGCAACGAGGAGCTGATCGAGTTCGCCGCCAAGTTCCGCAACTACGGCAAGTTCGAGCACGAGGTCGACGGCCTCAACTTCCGGATGAGCGAGTTCACCGCCGCGCTCGCCCTGGTCCAGGCCGAGCGCATGGAGGAGATCGTCGCCTGGAAGAACGAGTACGCCCGCGAGCACCTCGACCCGGTCCATCCGGCCCGCCTCGAGCTGCCCGACGGGATGACCTCCGGCTTCTACAAGTACATCGTCTTCGCCGAGATCGAGAAGTCCACCGGCCGCGTCTACGACCAGCCCTGTCACCGCATCATGGGCCGGTCCGAGGAGTTGCCGAACACCGACTGGGTGGCCGAAAACCACTGGTGCGTGCCGCTCTACTACCGCCCCGAGAGCCGTGAGGCGGCCCTGGGCAAGGAGGCGAGCCCATGAGGGTCCTGGTGACCGGAGGAGGGGGCTTCATCGGCTCCCACGTCGTCGACCGGCTGCTCGATCGGGGCATGACGCCGCGGATCTTCGATCTCAGCGCCTCGCCGTACCACTCGCCTCTGGAAGTCGAGACCTTCACCGGCAGCATCACCGACCCCGCCAACCTCGACCTGGCGATGCGCGACTGCGACGCGGTCATCCACCTCGCCGCCGTCGCCGACGTCGGCCACGTGCTCGCCGATCCGGTGCTGGCCGAGGAGGTCAACACCCGCGGCACCCTGAACGTGCTCGAGGCGGCCTGCCGGGCGAAGGTCGGCCGCGTCGTCTACGGCTCCACCACCTGGGTGTACAGCGACTGCCCCGAGCAGGAGGTCGACGAGGAAACGGCGATCCCGGCACCCCGCCACCTCTACACCGCGACCAAGCTCGCCGGTGAGACCTACTGCGCCGGCTACTCCGAGCTCTACGACCTCGAGTACACGGTGCTGCGCTTCGGGATCCCCTACGGACCGCGCGCCCGCGCCGCCGGCGTGGTCGCCAAGTTCACCGATCTCTCCTTCGAAGGCAAGGCGCTGACGATCGCCGGCGACGGCTCGACCACCCGCAGCTTCATCTACGTCGAGGACCTCGCCGACGGAATCGTCGCCGCGCTCAAGCCCGAGGCCGCCGGCCGCACCTACAACCTCTCCGGCGACGAGGTCGTGACGATCCTCGAAATCGCCGAGCGGGTCCAGGAAAACGTCGACACCTGCGAGATCACCCACACGCCGCCGCGGCCGGGCGACTTCCCGGGCAAGACGATCTCCAACGAGCGCGCCCTCGAGGAGCTCGGCTGGAAAGCCGAGACGAGCTTCAAGGAAGGGGTCAGGAAGTACGTCGAGTGGGTTCGCGGCACGACCCGGCCGCCCGACCCCGTGCCCGGCAAACAGCCCTCGCTGAACGGCAACGAACACGCCGCCGGGGCGCTGCTGGCCGGCGCCGCGCGCTTCGAGGAGCGCCAGCCGCGGGTGCTGGTCCTGACCGCCGACATCGGCGAGGGCCACGACCTCCCGGCCCGGATCATCAAAGCCGACCTCGAAGAGGAAATGCCCGAGGCGACCGTCGAGATCGACAACGGTCTCGAGGCGATGGGCAAGCTGCTCTCCGCCGTCGTCCGCGGCGGCTCCCGCTTCACCTTCCGCTGGGCGCACTGGCTCTTCGACATCCAGTACTGGCTGATCACCAAGTTCGCCCCGACCCGTTGGCTCGCCCACCACCTGATGTACCTGTTCGGCGCGCGCGGGCTGATGAAGATGATCGAGCGGCACGATCCCGACGTGGTCATCTCGACCTACCCGGGCACCACCGCGGTGCTCGGCATGCTGCGCGAGAACCGCCGGCTGGCGATCCCCGTGCAGTCGGCGATCACCGACCTGGCGGGGCTGCGCTACTGGGTCCACCCGGGGGTCGACATGCACTACGTCACCCATCCGGAGTCGATCGAGGAAGTCGAAAAACTGGCCGGGCCGGCGAGCGTCGAGTGGACGCGGCCGCCGATCTCGCGCGACTTCCTGATGCCGCGCACCCGCCGCGACGCGCGCGAGGCACTCGGCCTGCCGGCGCACGATCGCATCGTCCTCGTCTCCGGCGGCGGCTGGGGGATCGGCGACCTCGAGGGCGCGATCGACTCGGCGCTGAAAGGCGACGACACCTACGTGGTCTGCATCACCGGCCGCAACGAGGGCGCCAGGGAGCGGCTCGAGCAGCGCTTCAGCGATTCCGAAAGGGTTCAGATCGTCGGCTTCACCGAGCAGATGAGCGACTGGATGGCCGCCGCCGACGCGATGATCCACGCGACCGCCGGGCTGACCGTGCTCGAGGCCCACATCCGCGGCTGCCCGGTCGTCTCCTACGGCTTCAACGCCGGCCACCTGCGCGCCAACAACGCCGCCTACGACCGTTTCGGCCTCGCCGAGGTGGCGCGCTCCGAGCACGAGCTCGAGTCGGTCCTGCGCCATGTCACCCGGGAGCGCCAGTCGCCGGACTCCTCCTTTGCCTCGCTGCCTTCGATCGCCTCGCGGGCGCTCAACGTGCGCCCGCGGGTGAAGCCGCAGCCGGTCTGGCGCCTGCGCACCGAGCGGGTCGCCGCGACGGTAGTGGCGGCGATGCTGCTCGTCATCCTCGCCGTCGCCGTGATCGAGCGGGAGAGCCCCTGGAGCGTCGCCAAGCCCGTTACCAGCCGGGTCCACTTCGGCAAGGAGAACGACCAAGCCGCCTCGGGGACGCCCGCAGCGCAGACGAACGGCGCTACCCAGGCGACGGAATCGTCGTCCGCCGAAGCGGCGACCGCCGCTCCTTGATCGCCACGGCGGGCGCGCTCGGGGTTGGCGCCGCCGCGGTCGTCCATGCCGTTCCCGCTCTGGCACCTGTGGTGCCCCCGGTCGGCGACGCGCTTGGCGTCATGCTCCGCGAGGAGGGCGCCGACGGCGTCGCGATCACCTTCGACGACGGCCCGCACCCACAGGGCACGCCGGCGGTCCTGGAGATCCTCCGCGAGGCCGGTGCCTGCGCGACCTTCTTCCTCGCCGGCGAGCAGGTCGTGCAACGGCCGGCGCTGGCAGCCGAGATCGCCGCCGCCGGCCACCGGGTCGAGCTGCACTGCCACAGGCACCGCAACCAGCTGCGCCTCGGCCCGCGCAGCCTGATCGACGACGCCGAACGCGCCAAGGCGGCGATCGAGGACGCGAGCGGGCAGGAGGTGCTCGACTACCGGCCGCCCTACGGGATCTTCAGCGCGCTTGGTCTGCGCGCGGTGCGCAGCCGTGGCTGGCGTCCGGTTCTCTGGTCGCTCTGGGGCCGGGACTGGGACAGGCGCGCCACGCCGGACTCGATCGCGCGCCGCGCGACCGCCGGCGCCCGGGCCGGAGACGTGCTGCTACTGCATGACGCCGACTACTACAGCGCGCGCGACTCCTGGGTCCGTACCGCTGCGGCGCTGCCGATGATCCTCGCGGACCTCGGGGAGCGGGGGCTGACATCGAGGCTGCTTCGGCGCTGAATCGGCGGGGCGAGCGTCCAGACGTCACAACCCGCGAAGGCTTCGTCGAGTCGTTGCGCCATGGTGCTCCTCGGCCGATCCTGGTCGAAGATCTGCTTGGACATAGCTCTCCGTCCTGGTAGGGGGTTGAGAAAGATTCGCTCCCCAGTCGGACGAAATATCTGCACTTTGCGAAAAAGCCGGGAATTTGGGCGAATCGCGCGTTCAGGCGCTTCCCGCAAACCGCGCGATCTCGTCGGCGAGGCGCTGTGGCTGATCGAGCGGCACGAACGTGCTGGCGTCGGGAATCTGCACGATTTCCGCGTTGGCGACGTCGCCGGCGAGGCGTTCCGCGTAGGAGATCGGGAACAGCTTGTCGCCGGGCGCCCAGGTGAACAGGATCGGCAGGTCGGAGCCGCGCAGCCGCTCGGCCGCCTCCAGCGTGTAGCGGCGATGCATGCCGACGGTGACCTTCTTGAGGTCGCGTTTCACGTCCTTGTCGGACAGCGCCGGCTCCATCCAGGAGGCGATCAGCTCGGCCGGAATCGGCGTCTTGGCGAACGGCTTGAAGGCGCGGCGGGAGACAGCGCCGAAGCGGAACGGCAGGGAGAGCAGCGCCATCCCGCCGGGCAGCTTGGCCAGCGGCGGCATCGTCTTGAAGATCCCGGGCGGGAAGTTCTCGTGGGTGTCGCAGTTGGTCAGGACGAGGCGGGCGATTCGCTCCGGGTGCCGCGTGACGAGGACCTGCGACATCGCGCCGCCGGAGTCGTTGCCGACGATCGTCACCTCGTCGAGGTCGAGCCGGGCGAGGAAGTCGGCGATCGTCGCGGCGACGCCGGGAGGGGTGAGGTCGGCGTTCGGCTTCATCGCGATCTGCTGCGAGCCGATCGGCCAGTCGGGGGCGAAGCAGCGGAAGCGGTCGGAGAGCCGGTCGACGACGCCGTCCCAGAGACGCCCGTCGACCAGGTAGCCGTGGACGAAGACGACGGGCTTGCCCGACCCCGCCTCCCGGTAGCGGACGGTCCCCGATGCGAGCTCGATCTCCTTGCGTTGATGCTCTTCACCGCTCATCGTTGCCCCCTGACGTGGCACCGCCCTGCATGAGTCGGTGCCAGATCTCTGTTCAGCTGTCGAGAGTGTAAGTTACATACAGACAGTATGCATGTGAACCCAGGAAGCCGGAAAGAGCGAAGAAAACAGGGCGAGCGCGCCGCCGCGACGCGAGAGGCGCTGATCGCCGCCGCCCGCCGCCTCTTCACCGAGCGCGGCTACGACGGCGTCGGCACCGAGGAGATCGTGCGTGCGGCCGGGGTCACCCGCGGGGCGCTCTACCACCACTTCGGCGGCAAGGCGGAGCTGCTCGAGGCGGTCTACGAGCGGCTCGAGGCGGAGTCGACCGAGCGCGTCGCCAGGGTCGTCCTCGGCTCCGAGCTGGACAGCCCCCTGGAGGCGATGGTGGCCGGGGTGGAGGCCTTCCTCGACGAGTGCGCCGAGCCGGAGCTGCAGCGCATCGCCCTGCACGACGCGCCGGCCGTGCTCGGCTGGGACCGCTGGCGCGAGATCGCCGCCGCCAACGGGCTGGGCCTGATCGAGGCCAGCCTGGCGGCCGCGATCGACGCCGGCGAGATCCGCCCGCTGCCGGTGCGGCCGCTGGCCCACCTCCTGCTTGGCGCCCTCGACGAGGCGGCGATGCTGATCGCCCGCGACGACGACCCCGCCGCCCGCGCGGAAGTGACCACCGTGCTGCTCGCCCTGCTCGAGAGCTTTGCCGTGGACGAGCGCCCCGGCCAGGGCTAGGTCCGGCTAGGCGCCGACGCGGGCGCTGGAGATCGCGATCGGGCCGTCCTCGCGGTTGAGGCGTCGCGATTCCTTCTGCGCGTACATCCGCGCGTCGGCCAGCTGCAGCGCGGTCTCCGCAGCCGCCGCCTCGCTCGGGATCGCCGCGCCGCCCCAGGCCGCGCCGACCTCGAAGTCCTCGCCGCGCGCGGTCAGCGCCTCGGCGGCGGCCTTGGTGAGCTCGTCGACGCGCTCGGGCCCGCAGTGGATCAGCACGGCGAACTCGTCGCCGCCGACCCGGTACGCGTTCCCGTCGGCGCCGACCGCCTGGCGTAGCTGACCGCCCAGCCGCGCCAACATCTCGTCGCCGGCGAGGTGGCCGAAGGTGTCGTTGAAGTGCTTGAACCCGTTGAGGTCGAGGAGCAGCAGGGTGACCGGCTCCTCGGCGGCGTCGCGGCAGCTGCGCGCCAGGTCGACCTGCAGCCCGCCCTGGTTGCCCAGGCCGGTCAGCGGGTCGGTCCGCACGGCTTCCAGCAGGCGTCGGTTCTCGAGCACGCTGATCGCCAGTCGGGCGACGATCGCCAGCATCGTCGCCGCCGAGAGGATCGCGGTCAGGGCGCTGACCGCGCCGAAATACTGGATCACGAAGAGGCTGATCGTGACCAGCGCGAAGAGGCCGGGGACGATCAGCTCCTGCCAGTCGCTGGACCGGGTCACCGGGCGAATCGGCTCGGCCTCGGGCTGCCAGGCCTCGAGGCCGATGCAGACCGCGCCAAACAGGTAGATCGGGGCGATCCAATCTTCGCTGGAGAGTTCGACCCCGGTCGTCTGCAGGCTGTTGGCGATGTCGGCGAAGACGAGCGCGAGCAGACCGGCAAGCAGCAGCGACCAGGTCCGCCCCGGGCGCCAGCGGGTCAGGGCGATCACGCCGACGACGATCGCCAGCATGGTGATGTCGCCGAGCGGGTAGGCGAGCGTGACCGCCTCCTGGAGCAGGGTGCCGCTGGTCCGGTCGGCGACGAACTCGAAGACGAAGGCGGCGCCGAGCGCGGCGGTGCCGAGGCCGGCGATCAGGCCGTCCGTCCAGAGGCGCCAATCGACCGCCAGCGCGCGGGCCCGAACCATCATCACGATCGCGCTTGCGGCCAGTGGATAGAAGGCGAGCCAGCCGATGTCGGCCGGCGACGGGTAGGGAGGGGTGGGGTCGTTCGCGTAGGCGACGGTCCAGAAGAACTCGGTCGCGGCTTGGAGCAGGACCGTCGCGGCGATCAGGAGCCAGGCGGCTCGTTCGGGGCCGCCGCGCAGCGCTCGCAGCACGCAGGCGAGGCCGGCGCTGAGCACGACCGCGTCGTAGAGGATTTCTCCGTCGGTCGGGGCGACCCTGGGCCCGCCGAGTCCGAGCCAGCTGTGCAGCACGAACAGGGCCGTGCCGCCGAACAGAACGGCGCCGACCACCGTGCGTAAGGCGTGCCTGGGCCGGCGTCGCCGATTTTCGTGGACAACGTTCACGCGGTCGTATCGGCATGACTTGCGCGGTTCTCTATCCTTAAAAGAGATGAAGGCCGGAATCCACCCCACTTACGCGCTCGCCAACGTGCACTGCTCGTGTGGCAACCAGTTCTACACCCGCTCCACGAAGGACGATCTGCACGTCGAGCTCTGCTCCGAGTGCCACCCCTTCTACACGGGCAAGCAGAAGCTGGTCGACACCGGCGGCCGCGTCGAGCGCTTCCAGCGCCGCGCCGCCAAGCACAGGGCTGGGAAGTAGTCCGGTGAGCCCGCCGGCGGGCTTGTCGCGGGCTGCCCAAGCTCCAAGCGAGGGAAACGGCAGCGCCCCGGACGGGGGCGATCCGCTGCGCATGCCCGACGGCGCTCTGGTCGCCAAGCGCGACGCGCCGGTCGGCGGCCAAGCGGTGTTGGAGGGCGTGATGATGCGCGGCGTCTCGGTTTGGGCCGTCGCGGTGCGCACGCCCGAGGGTCAGATCGAGATCGAGTCCGAGACGATCAAGCCCTGGGCCAAGCGCCACCGGATCTGGCGCCTGCCGGTGATCCGTGGCGTCGTCGCCCTCGGCGAGTCGATGAAGATCGGCTTCAAGGCCCTGGCGATCTCCGCCAACGCGCAGCTCGAGGAGGACGAGGACGGCGAGAAGGAAGAAATCGGCGGCTGGATGTGGGGCCTCACGATCGTCTTCTCGCTGGCGCTCGCGGTGGGTCTCTTCTTCGTCGTCCCGGTCGGGCTGACCAGTCTGATCAAGGACCAGCTCGGCTCCTCGCTGCTCTTCTGGCTGATCGAGGGCATCCTGCGCACCGCGATCTTCATCGGCTACATCCTCGCGATCAGCAAAATGCCCGACCTGCGACGGGTCTTCGAGTACCACGGCGCCGAGCACAAGACGATCTCCTGTTACGAGGCCGAAGACGAGCTGATCCCGTCGCGGGCGACGCTCTACTCGCGCCTGCACCCGCGCTGCGGGACCAGCTTCCTGCTGATCGTGATGGTGCTGGCGATCTTCGTCTTCGCCCCGATCGGGCTACCCGAGTGGTACTGGCTGCTCGCCTCGCGGATCCTCGGCATCCCGCTGATCGCCGGGCTCTCCTACGAGGTGATCAAGTGGGCCGGCAAAAACCGGCGCAAAGCTTGGGTGCGGGCGGTGATGTGGCCGGGGTTGATGCTCCAGAACCTGACCACCCGCGAGCCCGACGAAGAGCAGCTCGAGGTCGCGATCGCCTCGCTCAACGCCGTCCTCGCCCGGGAGAACCCCGAGGAGGCGGCTAAAGCGCAGCACATCGAGATCGTCGCCTAGAGGGCTGCGAACCGGCGCATCTCGGGGTCCTCGGTCGCTCGACTTCGGGTCACGCACGGAGTGCGCTCCCCTCGTCTCTCTCCCTGCGTTCCCCGACCTGCTTGGTTCGTAGCCCTCTAGGGTTGATTCCGATGATCGAGCAACTCGTTGAGCAGATTCAGGCGCGCTTCGCCGAGTTGGAGCAGTTTATGTCCGACCCGGCCGTGATCGGCGATCGCGAGCGTTACGCCGAGGTCGGGCGCGAGTACCGCGACCTGCAGCCGGCGCGGGCCCTGGCGGCCGAGTACACGACCCTGGTGGACGATCTCGAAGGCGCCCGCGAGCTGCTCGCCGAGGGCGAGGACGAAGAGCTCCAGAAGGTGGTCGAAGAGGCCCCGGCGCGGATCGAGCAGCTCGAAGAGGAGATCCGCCTGGCGATGGTCGAGCGCGACCCCAACGACGACAAGAACGTGATCGTCGAGATCCGCGCCGGCACCGGCGGCGACGAGGCGGCCCTGTTCGCCGGCGACCTCTACAAGATGCTGACCCGCTACGCCGAAGAGCGCGGTTTCGCGACCGAGGTCCTCTCGCAGTCGGCCGCCGACGTCGGCGGCTTCAAGGAGGTGACGCTGGCGGTCAAGGGGGACGGCGCCTACTCGGTCTTCAAGTTCGAGGGCGGCACCCACCGCGTCCAGCGGGTGCCCGAGACGGAGTCGCAGGGGCGGATCCACACCTCGACGGCGACGATCGCGGTGCTGCCCGAGGCCGAGGAGGTCGACGTCCAGATCGACCAGAACGACCTGCAGATCGACGTCTATCGCTCCTCCGGACCCGGTGGCCAGTCGGTCAACACGACCGACTCGGCGGTGCGGATCACCCACAAACCGAGCGGCATCGTCGTCTCGATGCAGGACGAGAAGTCCCAGCTCCAGAACAAGGACAAGGCGATGCGGGTGCTGCGCGCGCGCCTGTTGGAGCGCGAGATCGCCGAGCAGCAGGCGAAGATCGCCTCCGAGCGCAAGGCCCAGGTCGGCAGCGGCGAGCGCTCCGAGAAGGTCCGCACCTACAACTTCCCGCAGGGCCGGGTCACCGACCACCGGATCAAGCTGACCTCGCACAACCTCGACGGCGTGCTCGGCGGCGACCTCGCGGAGTTCACCGACGCGCTCAGCGCCGAGGAGAAGCGGCAGCGCCTCGAGGCCGCGGCGGTGGGCTGACGTGCATGACCGGCGGATATCGGCGTCCTCGGTCGCTCGCGTGCAGAGCACGCCACGCTCCCTGCGTCCTTGATCTCCTTGGTCATGCCCGCCAGCCCCGTTAGACACGCTTTGGATGCCGCGGTGGATGGGATGCGGGCGGCTGGGGTCGAAGGCCCTCGGCTGGACGCTGAAGTGCTCTTGGCCGACGCGATGGACTGTGGGCGTGCGGCGCTGGCGGAGCCCGGGGCCGAGGTGCCGGCGGCTGTGGCGCGGACGTTCGGCGAGATGGTGCGGCGGCGGCTGCGGCGCGAGCCGGTCGCCTACATCCTCGGGCGCAAAGGGTTTCGGAACATCGAGCTGGCGGTCGACCGGCGGGTGCTGGTGCCGCGACCGGAGACCGAGCTGCTGGTCGAAGTCGCGCTCGAGCGCCGGCCGGCGCGGGTGCTCGACGTCGGAACCGGCTCCGGCGCGATCGCCCTGGCCGTTGCGGACGAGCTGCCGGAGTGTGAGGTCGTCGCGACGGACACGTCGGTCGGGGCGCTGGAAGTGGCGCGGGCGAACGCGGAGCGGCTGGGCCTGGGGGAGCGCGTCGAGTTCGTCGAAGGGACGCTGCCGCGGGACGGGCTGGGTGGGGAGGAAGGGTCCGAGGTGTTCGCGCCTAACGGAGACCTGGCTTTCGATCTGATCCTCGCCAACCTTCCCTACATCCCGGAGGGGGATTGGCCAGGGCTCCAGCCCGAGGTCCGCGAGTGGGAGCCTCGCGAGGCGCTGCTCGCCGGCCCCGACGGCCTCGACGCCTACCGCGCCCTGCTCGCACCCTCCAACCTGGAACCCCTATGCACTTCTTCGCCCTCTGGGCGAAGAAAGGCATGGGGGTTGGCGCTTGCCGTTGAGGTCGGCGTCGGGCAGGCGCCGGCGGTTGGGGGGCTGATGCGGGACGCAGGGCTTGAGGGAATCGAGGTGCGTAGGGATCTTGCGGGCATCGAGCGCGTCGTGATCGGTGGGTTGTGTGCGCCGGAGCGCCCACAAGGCACGGAGCGCGGTGGCGATGGCTGAGATCGTCTCGATCGAGGGCGACGGCGCGGCGGCGGCTCGCGCCGCGCTGGAGCGGACGATCGCCGCGGGCGGCGTCGCCGTCTTCCCCGCCGACGGGCTCTACGGGCTCGCCTGCGACCCGCTCGACGCGGCGGCGATCGAGCGAATCCACCGGATCAAGGGCCGCGACGACGGCAAGCCCTCGGCGGTCATGTACTTCTCGCCGCTGGCGATGCGCGAGCTGCTCGGCGGCCTCGGCCCGCGCACCAGGGCGGCGGTCAGCGCGCTGCTGCCGGGGCCGCTGACGCTGGTCCTCGCCAACCCCGAAGGGCGCTACCCGCTCGCCTGCCGGGAGGACCTCGGCCGCCTCGGCGTCCGCCTGCTGGACGGGCCGCTGGCCGGCGCGATGTGCCCGATCTTCCAGACCTCCGCCAACCACAGCGGCGAGCCGGCGCCGGGACGCTTCGCGGACGTCCCCGAGGAGATCGTCACCTCCGTCGACCTGGCGATCGACGGCGGCGAGCTGACCGGCCTGCCCTCGACCGTCGCCGACCTCGGCGCGATCGACGTCGACGGCTCCTGGCGGATCCTGCGCGAGGGCGCCGTCTCCGAAGGCGACTTCGCGAGCCGCCTCGCCTCGGTCGGCGTCGACTAGCGGCAGCCGGCGTTGGAGCCGGTGTAGGGCAACTCGACGAGCCTGTGCGAGCTGTTGTCCTTCTCGTTCGACTCGAAGAGGTTCTCCTCCGGGTCGACGGTCATTTCGAAGACGAAGCAGCCGCGCAGACCGGCGACGTTGATCCACTGCTGGTGGTACGGGGCGGGGTAGATGTCCGACCAGCCGACCGACGTCCCCAGGGTCACCCGGTTGCGGTAGGGGTTCTGGTTGCAGCCGGGGTAGTGGCGGCTCAGCGGGGTGGCCTCGAGGATGCGGGTGAGCTCGAGGTCGCGCAGGCAGTAGTTGAGCTTCGGGCTGGTCCTGACCGGGTCGCCGAGACCGCCGTCGGCGGCGACCGGGCGCAGGTCGAACTGGGCGAGCTGGTGGACCTTCCAGTAGGCGCCGCCGAACTGGTAGCCGACGTCGGTGAAGCGCAGGGTCGCGTCGCTCTTCACCGTGATGTGTCCGCCGCCGACCTTGTAGATGCGCTGGTTGGTCGTCATCGTGCGCCAGCCGTTGCGCTTGCCGATCAGCTCCATCGGGCCGCGTCCGCGGCTGCGCACGTCACTGGTCGCCCGCAGCAGCACGCTGTCGGGGCCGTTGTGCTCGACGTAGAGCTCGCTCGCCGGGCCGATCCGCAGGTTGGGGCAGAGCAGCTGCCCGCGTTCGGGCCCGTGACAGGGATTCTCGGTTGCCGCCTGGCTCGCCGCGGGCAGCGCGGCCAGAACCAGGAGCGCCGCGGCCAAGACTGAAATGCGGGCTCTCACCGTCCTCAGGCTATCCCGGCGCGTTGCTATGGTCGGCCGTCCATGAGCGAGATGCCAGAGAACTACCAAACCGCCTCGTTGGGCGAGATCGATCCGGAGATCGCCGCGGTCCTCGACGCCGAGCTGCGCCGCCAGCAGCAGACGCTGGAGATGATCGCCTCGGAGAACTTCGTCCCCCAGGCCGTGCTCGACGCGGCCGGCTCGGTGCTGACCAACAAGTACGCCGAGGGGTACCCGGGCCGCCGCTACTACGGTGGCTGCGAGGAGGTCGACGTCGCCGAGCAGCTGGCGATCGATCGGGCCAAGGAGCTGTTCGGCGCCGATCACGCCAACGTCCAGGCCCACTCGGGCGCCCAGGCCAACAACGCCGCCTACATGGCGCTGCTCGAGCCGGGCGACACCTTCCTCGGCATGGCGCTCGACCAAGGCGGCCACCTCAGCCACGGGATGAAGATCAACGTCTCCGGCAAGCTCTACAACCCGGTCCCGTACCACGTCGGCCGCGACGACTACCTGGTCGACATGGACGAGGTCGCTGCCCTCGCGCAGGAGCACAAGCCGGCGCTGATCGTCGCCGGCTGGTCGGCCTACCCGCGCCAGCTCGACTTCGCCGCCTTCCGCGAGATCGCCGACTCGGTGGGGGCGAAGCTGATGGTCGACATGGCCCACTTCGCCGGTCTCGTCGCCGCCGGCGAGCACCCCAATCCGGTCGAGCACGCCGACGTGGTGACGACGACGATCCACAAGACGCTCTGTGGCCCGCGCAGCGGCATGATCCTCTGTCGCGAGGAGCACGCCAAAGCGATCGACAAGGCGATCTTCCCCGGCCAGCAGGGCGGCCCGCTGATGCACACGATCGCCGCCAAGGCGGTGGCGCTGCACATCGCCTCCAGCGCTCAGTTCAAGCGCCGCCAGCGGCAGACGATCTCCAACGCGCGCGAGCTCGCCGCCGGTCTCGAAGCCGGCGGGGTGCCGGTGCTGACCGGCGGCACCGACGTCCACCTGGTGCTCGTCGACCTGACCCCGACCGGGCTCGACGGGCAGACCGCCGAGGACCGGCTCGACGAGGTCGGGATCACCGTCAACCGCAACGCGATCCCCTACGACCCGCGCCCGCCGATGAACCCTTCGGGGCTGCGGATCGGCACCCCGGCGCTGACCACGCGCGGCATGGGGGAGGCGGAGATGGCCGAAATCGCCTCGGTGATCGCGACCGCGCTGACCGGCGACTTCGTCTTCGAGAAGGACGGGCTGCAGGCGCGGACCAGCGCGCTGATGGACCGTCACCCGCTCTACCCGCAGCTGACCCCCAGCTCGGTCTGACCATTTGAAGATCTGGGTCGACATGAGCGCCCCGGCGCACGTGCTCGTGCTGCGCCCGATCATCGAGCGGCTGCGGGTCGAAGGGCACTCGGTCGAGGTCACCTCGCGCGACTACGCCCAGACCCAGGCCCTGCTCGAGCTGCACGGCATGCCACACACGCCGATCGGCCGTCACGGCGGCGCCTCGCGGGTCAGCAAGGCTTACCGGCTCGGCGAGCGCACCGCGCGGATGATCGGCTTCGGCCGGCGCCGTTCGTTCGACCTGGCGCTCGCCCACGGCTCCAACGATCTGGCGATCGCCGCCCGCGCGCTTGGCGTCCCCGAGGCGAACATGCACGATTACGAGTACGCGGTCACCCAGCACCGCATCGGCTGCCGGCTCGCCCGCAGGGTGATGTTCCCCGACACGGTTCCCGCGTCGCGGCTGCGCCGCTTCGGCGTCGGTCCGGAGAAGCTCTTTCCCTACCCGGGGCTAAAGGAGGAGTACTACCTCTTCGACTTCGAGCCCGATCCCGAGGCGCTGACCCGGCTGGGGGTCGAGACCGAGCGCGTCGTCGTGATCGTGCGGCCGCCGCCCGACGTCTCCCTCTATCACCGCAAGTCGAACCCGCTGTTCCCCAAAGTGCTCGAGCGGATCGGCAACGACGAGGGGGTGCACGCCGTGGTGCTACCGCGCACCGAGGCGCAACGCTCGTTCATCAACGGCCTCGCCCTGCCGTCGCTGATCGTTCCCGACCAGGCGGTCGAGGCGCAGAGCCTGGTTGCGCTCGCCGACCTGGTGATCTCCGCCGGCGGCACGATGAACCGCGAGGCCGCGGCGCTGGGCACGCCCGTCTACACGACCTACGGCGGGCGGCTCGGCGGCGTCGACGAAGCGCTGATCCGCTCTGGCCGGCTGCGCCCGCTGACCGACCAGCGGGCTGTCGTGCTGGAGAAGCGGGGGCCCGCGGCGACCGCGACGAAACGCGATCCCGCCGCCCTGGTCGAGACGATTCTCGGTACGGTCGGAGCGCAATTGCGCGGCGAAGCTCCCCAAGTAACTCCCTCTTAGGCGACTCCGGGCTCAGCGAAGAGACCCTGGAGGAGCTGGTCGCGCACGCCGCGGCGGGCGAAGCGCGGCCTGTGGACGTCGCCCTCCGCGGTCTCGACGTGCTGATCTCGGCCTCGGTCCTGCTCGTCCTCTCGCCCCTGCTGGCGGTCACGGCGTTGGCGATCCTGGTCACCTCGGGGCGGCCCGTCCTCTACCGGGGGGCGCGCGTCGGTCGCGCCGGCCACCTCTTCTGGATGTACAAGTTCCGGACGCTGAAGCCCGACGCCGAAGACCGCCTCGGCCCCTACTACGGCGAGGAGCTCTCGCGGCGGACCGAGGAAGAGCGCACCCTGATCGGCGGCGTCCTGCGCTCGACTCACCTGGACGAGGTCCCGCAGTTATGGAACGTGCTGCGCGGCGACATGGCGATCGTCGGTCCGCGCCCGATCCGCCCCTCTTTCTTCGCCGAGCTCTGCCGCGACATTCCGCAGTACTGGCAACGCCTGGTCGTCCGCCCCGGCGTCACCGGCTTCGCCCAGACGCGGGTGACCCGCGAGGAGTCCTGGGCCAACAAGCTCGCCCACGACATGGAGTACATCGCCGACCGTTCGGTCGGCCTCTACTTCAACGTCCTCTTCGCCACCCTCGGCAAGGTGATGGGCAAAGGCCCGGCGGCACCAGGCAACGCCGAGGGCTGACTGGCGAGGGACGCCGGGCCACCCCGCACACCCACACGGCAGGTAGGTGTGCGGGGTGGCCCTCTGCTCGGTTCCGGTGCGAGTTTTGGTCGCTATGCGGTCATAAGTCGCACCGGAACCAGACGGCGACGCTTCCGGTGCGACTTGACCGGGGATAGCGCGGATGACTCGCCTCGCAGCCCTCTTGCCTCCCGTCCCGCCAGGCCGGACCCACACCTACCTGCCGACGTGGGTGTGGGTTCGGCCTGGCGGGTGTCCGCCCTGACAGACTCCCCGCCCATGTGCGGCATCTGCGGCATCGTCAGCCCCCGGGGGGCGCCGGACCCCGCGGTCGTGGCACGGATGAACGCGACGCTGGTGCATCGCGGGCCCGACGACGAGGGTTCGTTCAGTCGCGGGCCGGTGGCGCTGGCGGCGCGGCGGCTCTCGATCATCGACCTCGCCCACGGCCACCAGCCGATCGCCAACGAGGACGGCAGCGTCGTCGTCGTCCAGAACGGCGAGATCTACAACTACCGCGAGCTGAAGCGCGAGCTCGAAGGCGCTGGGCACCGTTTCGCCACCGATTGCGACACCGAGGTGCTCGTCCACCTCTACGAGCAGCACGGCGACTCGTTCGTCGAGCGGCTGCGCGGGATGTTCGCGATCGCGCTCTGGGACGAGAAGCAGGGCCGCCTGCTGCTCGCCCGCGACCGTTTCGGGATCAAGCCGCTCTACTACCGCCTCGCCGACGGCGAGCTCTCCTTCGCCTCAGAGCTGAAGGCGATGCTCGAGCAGCCGGGCTTCTCGCGCGCGATCGACCCCGAGGCGCTCGCCGCCTACCTCGCCTTCAACTCGATTCCGGCGCCGCTGACGGTCTTCGCCGAGGCCCGCAAGCTGGCGCCGGGCCACCTGCTCGCCTGGCAGGGAGGCCAGATCACCCAGGTGCGCTACGCGCGGCCGGGCCCGGTCGACGCCGAGAAGCTGTGCGAGGGCTCGGCGGACGAGCTCGCCGCCGAGCTCCGCGACGTGCTCGAGGACTCGATCCGCGCTCACCTGGTCGCCGATGTCCCGGTCGGCGTGCTGCTCTCCGGCGGGGTCGACTCGGGCGGCATCACCGCCCTGGCGGCGCGCCAGTCGGCGCAGCCGCTCCAGACCTTCTCGATCGGCTTCGAGGAGAGCGGCTTCGACGAGCTCGACCGCGCTCGCCTGGTCGCCCAGCGCTACGGCACCGACCACCACGAGCTGATCCTGCGCCCCGACGCCGTGGAGCTGCTGCCGAAGCTGGTCGAGGCGTTCGACGAGCCCTTCGGCGACTCCTCGGCGCTGCCCACCTACCTCGTCTCCGAGCTGGCGGTCGGCGAGGTCAAGGTCGCCCTCTCGGGCGAGGGTGGCGACGAGCTCTTCGGCGGCTACTACACCTACGTCGCCGACCTGCTGGCAGCGCGGGTCGGGCGGCTGGCCAGCCTCGCCGCGCCGCTCGCCGAGGCCCTGCCCAGCTCCGATCGCCGGGTCGGCTTCGACTACAAAGCCAAGCGCTTCGCGCGCGGCGCCCACCTGCCGCCGCTGGAGCGCCACCACGCCTGGAAGGAGATCTTCTCGCCGGCGGTGCGTGCCTCGCTGTTGGGGGACGCCAATCCCGACTGGGATCCGGTCGACCTCTACCGTGAGCGCTACGCCGAGACCGCCGGCGCCGAGCAGCTGGCCCGCCTGCAGGACGTCGACCTCGGCATCTACATGGCCGACGACCTGCTGGTCAAGACCGACCGCTCGAGCATGGCCCACTCGCTGGAGACCCGCGTGCCCTTCCTCGACGAGCGGGTCGCCGCGTTCGCCTTCGCGCTGCCGCGGACGCTGCGCGTGCGCGGCTTCGCCAAGAAGCGGCTGCTGCGCCGGGCGCTCGCGCCGCTCCTGCCCAAGGAGGTGGTGGGGGGGCGCAAGCAGGGCTTCTCGATCCCGGTCGCCGCCTGGCTGCGCGGTCCGCTCGAGCCGTTCGCCCGCGACCTGCTCTCCGCCGCCAACCTCGAACGCCAGGGCTGTCTCGACCCCGCCACCGTCGCCGGCCTGCTCGACGAGCACTGCTCGGGCCGCGAGGATCTCAGCCGCCAGCTCTGGGGATTGATGGCCTTCACGCTCTGGTTCGACCGTTATGCGACCTAGACTGGCTCGGGCCCGGCTGGAGCGCCCATGACCGAGACGCCCGAGACGTTGGACGCGCTTTTCGCCTTCCTGCTGGCGGGCGTCCTGACGATGCTCCTGGTGCCGCTGACGATCCGGCTGGCGCGCCGGCTCGGGGCGATCGACTTCCCCAACGAGCGCTCGCTGCACGACGTGCCGACGCCGAAGCTGGGCGGGCTGGCGATCCTCGTCGGCGTGCTCGTCGCCGGCCTGATCTGGCTGCCCGACGATACCGAGAGCCACGCGATCCTGATCGGCGCCGTCTTCGTCACCCTGTTCGGCGTCCTCGACGACGTCTTCGAGCTCGGCCCGGCGCCGAAGCTGCTCGGCCAGGCGGTCTCGGTGGTGATCCCGGTCTCGGTCGGGGTCACGGTCGACGACTTCACCTTCCCCTTCTTCGGCCGGGTCGAACCGGGGGCGGTCGAACTGCTCACCCTGCCCGGCGGAGGGGTGGTCGACCTCGGCCAGGTCCTCACCGTGCTCGGCATCGTCGCGATGATCAACGTGATCAACCTGATCGACGGCGTCGACGGCCTCGCCGCCGGCGTCTGCGTGATCTCGGCGGCCACCCTGGCGGTGATCGCGCTCTCGCTCGACCGCACCGCCGCCGGCGTGCTCGCCGCGCTCGTCGCCGGCTCCTCGCTGGGCTTCCTGCGCTACGGCTTCCCGCCGGCGAGCACCTTCCTCGGCGACACCGGCTCCAACCTGCTCGGCTACCTGCTCGGGGTGATCGCCGTGCAGGGCGCGCTGAAGACCAACGCGGTCGTCGCCCTCTTCCTGCCCCTGATCGTCCTCGCCGTGCCGATCCTCGACACCGGCTTCGTCGTCGCCAAGCGGCTCAAATACCGCCGGCCGATCTACCGCGCCGACCGCTGGCACTTCCACCACCGGATGGCCGACATCGGCTTCTCCCAGCGCCGCACGCTGCTCTACCTCTACGGCTGGACCCTGGTGATGGCCGCCCTCGCGCTCGCCCTGCGCTTCGTCCCCTACAGCGACGACCACGGCCGCTTCGACGTCTTCTGGACGGTCGTGATCGGCGTCTGCGGGCTGCTCGCGATCGCCGCCAGCTTCTACCTCGTCACCGTGCTGGAGATCTTCAAGCTGCGCCAGGTGCGGCTGCGCCAGCTGGTCAGCGTGCGCCGCGAGGTCGGCGCCCCCGAACCGGCTCCCCAGGAGGTGAACGCGGCGGTCGAGCGCGAGCTCGAGACCGGCAGCTTTCCCGCGATCGACCCGGAAACCGGCGAGTTCGGCGTGGTCGACCCCCCAAAGCGGAGCTAGTGACAGGTTGTGACAAGGGGCACTATCCCGCATCAGAAAGCCATTCCCGGGACCTTTGGGATATAGTCGCCACTTGCCCGCTCCCACCGAGCCGGGCGCCTATATGTCTCCTCCCAAGTACGTCGACCTTCTCCTGCTAGCCGCCGCGCTGGGGGTATTTCTGTTGGGAGATCTGCCGATGCTGGGCTACGCCGTCGGCGCGGTCTGCTGGATCGTCCAGCGCGCCGTCCAGGTCTACGCCGCCAAGCGCGCCGAGGCCGAAGTACGGGCCGGCAACCGCAGGCAGGCGATGGGGATCGTCGCCGCGACCGGGCTCGGCCGGGTCTGGCTGATGACCACCGCCGTCCTGCTCGTCGGCCTGCTCGCCGAACGCTCCGCCGGCCTCGCCGCCGCGATCATGGTCCTGGTTCTCTTCACCGTCACCTTCGCGATCCAGGGCATCGGCCACCTCTTCGGTGAGCCCGAAGGGCAGGGAGTCGCGTGAGCGCCGAGCAGGCAGTGACGGAGGCGCCGGCCGGCGCCTCGAACTCGGCACCGGAAAAGTCCAGTGGGCTGAGCACCAAAGCGAAGGTCTTCATCGGCCTCGGCGCCTACTTCGCGCTGGCGATCCTGATGTTCCTGATCTTCGGCGACGACGGCAAAAACGAACACTTCCAGCCCCAGAACGAGTTCAAGCTCGAACCGTGGATCGAAATCAAGATCGGCGGGATCGACTTCAGCATCAACAAAGCGGTCGTCTACCTGCTGCTCGCCAGCGGCCTGACGGTCGGCACGATGCTCTGGATCGCCAAACGGATGCAGCAGAAGCCGAACCGCGTCCAGGTCGCGATCGAGGTCGCCTACGACATGACCAAGAACACGATCGCCGGCGGCAGCCTCGACCAGAAGATGGCGCGCAAATGGTTCCCCTTCCTCGCCGCCCTCTTCTTCTGGATCTGGTTCTCGAACATGATCGGCTTCCTGCCGCTGCCGACCAACACCGAGCACACGGTCGACATCTTCGGCATCGCCGTCCCCTCGTTCGCGATCTACGCGGCCACCGCGAACCTCTCGATCCCGCTCGTCCTCACCCTGGTCGTCTGGCTCTCCTACCACTTCGAGGGGGTCCGCGCCCAGGGCCCGATCAAGTACCTGGCCAGCTGGCTGCCGCCCGGCCTCGAGGACATGAACCCGGCGGCCAAGGGCTTCATCTTCGTGATCGAGGCGATCTCCCACGTCGCCCGGCTGATCTCGCTCTCCGTCCGACTCTTCGCCAACATCCTCGCCGGCCACCTGCTGCTGCTCTTCATGGGCGGCGGGCTCGCCGTGCTGCTCGGGATCGCCGCCCTCGGCGCGCTGACCTTCCCGCTCGCCTTCTTCTTCTTCATCCTCGAGGTCGGCCTTATCGCCACCCTCCAGGCCTTCATCTTCTCGACCCTCACTGCCATCTACCTCGGCGGAGCTACCTCCGCCAGTCACTAGAAAAGGAGCGCGTTTCAAATGGACCTGTCCCCTGTTGTCGCCGCGATCAGCGACGAAGGCATCACCGATGCCGGCAAGGCGATCGCCCTCGGCGTCGGCGCCGGCCTCGGCTCGATCGGCGCCGGTATCGGCATCGGCTTCATCTTCGGCAAGGAGATCGAGTCGGTCGCCCGTCAGCCGGAGATGAAAGACGAGCTCCAGAGCATCCGCTGGCTCGGCTTCGCGCTGACCGAGGCCGTGGCCTTCTACACGTTCATCTTCGGCCTGATCGCGTTCTTCCTGTAGGCGCATGGACCTGTTCGGCCTGATAGCGGCGATCCCGCTCGCAACCGAGTCCGGGGGTGAGGAAGGCGGTGGCAGCTTCCTCGTCTCGCCCGGTCTCGGGCTGATGATCTGGACCCTCGTGCTGTTCCTGTTCACGATGTGGGTCCTGAGCAAGTTCGCCTTCCCGAAAATCCAGGAAGCGCTGGACAAACGGGCGGCGGTGATCTCCGAGTCGATCGACGCGGCCGAACGCCAGCGCCGCGAATCCGACGAACTGCTCGCCGAGTACCGCGGTCGGCTGGCCGAGGCGCGGGAGCAGGCCGACGACATCATGGCCCGGGCGCGCAAAGCGGCCGAAACCGCGGAAGCGGAGGCGACCAGCGCCGGCAAGGAGAAACGCGAGGAGTTGGTCGCGCAGGCCAAGCGCGACATCGAGGCGGAGACGCGGCGCTCGCTCGAGCAGATCCGCACCGAGGTCGCCGACCTCACCGTGCTGGCGACCGAGAAAGTCACCCGCAAGAGCCTCAACGCCGAGGACCAGAAGCGGCTCGTCGAGGAGGCTCTCGCCGAGGTCGACTTCTCGGCCCTCTCGGGGAAGGGTTCGGAGAACTAGCCGATGCCCGAGGCCGCCCGCGTATACGCCGAGGCCCTCTTCGAGGCCGGCAAGGACAAGGGGAAGCTCGACTCCCTGCAGTCCCAGCTCGGCCAGTTCGTCGACGTCGTGGATCGCAACCGCGACCTGCAGGTCTTCCTGTTCAGCCCCTACCTCTCCTCGGCCGACAAGCGCGAGGGGCTGGGCCGGGCGATCTCCGGCGCCGAGCCGGAGCTGACCAACTTCCTCGAGCTGCTGGTCGAGAAGCACCGGATGCCGGAAATCTTCCGGATCAGGCGCGAGTTCGACGAGCTCTGGAAGAAGGAGAACCGCCGCCTCGACGTGACCGTGATCAGCGCCGTCGAGCTCGACCAGGCGGTCGTCGACAAGATCGGCCAGGAGGTCGAACGGCAGACCGGCGAGGCGGTCGAGCTGTCGAGTCGCGTCGACGACAGCATCCTCGGCGGCATCGTCTTGCAGGTCGGCAACATGGTTTTGGACGCCAGCATCCACAGTCGGCTGGAGAAACTTCGAAAGACCGTCGCCACCGCGGCGTAAGGAGGAACTGAGCACCCGATGGAGATCAAGCCGGACGAGATCGCAAGCATTCTGCGAGAGCGAATCGAGGGGTTGGAGAGCGGCTCCGCCGACCTCACCGAGGTGGGCACCGTGCTCTCCGTGGCCGACGGCATCGCCCGCATCCACGGCCTCGACAACGTGATGGCGCTGGAGATGCTCGAGCTGCCGCACGGGGTCACCGGGCTGGCGCTCAACCTCGAGGCCGACAACGTCGGCGCCGTGCTGTTCGGCGAGTGGGAAAAGATCGTCGAGGGCGACACCGTCAAGCGGACCGGGCACCTGCTCGAGATCCCGGTCGGCGAGGCCCTGCTCGGCCGCATGGTCGACCCGCTCGGCCGTCCGCTCGACAACCGCGGCGAGGTCGCCACGACCGAGACCCGCCCGGCCGAGTTCAAAGCGCCCGGCGTGGTCGAGCGCCAGCCGGTCGAGGAACCCGTCCAGACCGGACTGATGTCGATCGACGGGATGATCCCGATCGGCCGCGGCCAGCGAGAGCTGATCATCGGCGACCGCCAGACCGGCAAGACGGCGATCGCGATCGACACGATCATCAACAACAAGGACAAGGACCTGATCTGCATCTACGTGGCGATCGGGCAGCGGATGTCCACCGTGGTCCAGCTGAAGGAGACGCTGGAGGAAAACGGCGCGATGGAGAACACGATCATCGTCGCCGCCCCCGCCGACGAGGCGGCGCCGATCAAGTACATCGCCCCCTACGCGGGCTGCGCGATGGGCGAGCACTTCCTCTACAACGGCAAAGCCGCGCTCTGCGTCTACGACGACCTCACCAAGCACGCCTCCGCCTACCGCCAGATGTCTCTGCTGCTGCGCCGTCCGCCGGGCCGCGAGGCGTACCCGGGCGACGTCTTCTACCTGCACTCGCGGCTGCTCGAGCGTGCGGTCAAACTCAACGACGACCTCGGCGGCGGCTCGCTGACGGCGCTGCCGATCATCGAGACCCAGGCCTCCGACGTCTCCGCCTACATCCCGACCAACGTGATCTCGATCACCGACGGTCAGATCTTCCTCGAGTCCGACCTGTTCTTCTCCGGCGTGCGCCCGGCGATCAACGTCGGCATCTCGGTCTCCCGGGTGGGCGGCAACGCGCAGACCAAGGCGATGAAGAAGGTCGCCGGAAAACTGCGCCTCGACCTCTCCCAGTACCGCGACCTCGAGGCCTTCGCCCAGTTCGGCTCCGAGCTCGACGCGGAGACGCAGAAAGCGCTGACCCGCGGCGAACGGCTGGTCGAGCTGCTCAAACAGAAAGAGCGCGAGCCGCTCAGCGTCGGCGACCAGGTCGCCTCGATCTACTCGGGCACCGGCGGCTACCTCGACCGGATCAAGGTCGAGCGCGTCGGCGAGTTCCTCGCCGACCTGCGGGTCCGCCTGCACGCCGAGAACGCCGACCTGCTCGGCCGGATCGAAGAGACCGGCAAGCTCGAGGAGGACGACGAAAAGGCGCTCGGCAAGGCGATCGCCGACTTCGTCGACGACTTCGGCCCCGATTTCGACGAGCACGGCGACCCGCTCGAGGCCGGCGAGTCCGACCGCGTCAAGTCGGCCGAGGAGCGCGAGGCCCCGGCCCGCACCGCCAGCACCGAGGACGAGGAGGCGGCGACCCCGGCCTAGCCCGAGGGGGGACCGACAACCATGGCCACGCAGAAGGAAGTCAAAAATCGCATCGCGTCGATCAAGAACATCAACAAGATCACGCGCGCGATGGAGATGGTCGCGGCGGCGCGCCTGCGCCGCGCCGAACAGCGGATCGACGACCTGCGGCCCTACGCCGAGGGGATCCGCAAACTGACCCGCCAGGCCTCCGCGCACGCCGGGGCGATCCCGCGCGTGCCGGTGATGGCCGAGCGCGAGAACGTCGAGAAAGTCGGGATCCTGCTGGTCACCGGCGACCGCGGCCTCGCCGGCGCCTTCAACTCGAACATCATCCGCGAGGGGATGCGGATGGCCACCGCCGTGCGCGAGGAGGGGGCCGAGCCGTCCTTCGCCGCCGTCGGCAAGCGCGGCGTCTCCGCCCTGACCTTCCGCAAGCAGGAGGTGACCGGCGCCTACACCGGCTTCACCGACCGGCCCGCCTTCGCCAACGCGCGTGAAATCGGCGAGGCGCTGACCGCCCGCTACGTCGACGAGGAGCTCGACCGGGTCGAACTCGTCTACAACAAGTTCGTCTCCCCGCTGACCCAGCACGTCTGGCGCCAGACCCTGCTGCCGCTGCAGCAGGCCGAGGTGACCGGCGAGGGCGCCGGCGAGGATCAGGACGGGGGCGAGGAAACCGAGGCGGAGAAGTTCCAGGCGAAATCGGAGTGGAGTTACGAGCCCGACCCCGAGGTGCTGCTCGCCCGGCTGATCCCCGAGTACGTGACGATCTCGGTCTACCGGGCGCTGCTGGAGTCCGCCGCCTCCGAGCTGGGGGCGCGGATGACGGCGATGCGCAACGCCGCCGAGAACGCGGAACAGATCATGGACGATCTGACCCTGGAAATGAACCGGGTCCGCCAGGCGGAAATCACGCAGGAGATCTTGGAGGTCGTCGCCGGCGCCGAGGCGCTCGGTTAGACGAGACGCGACAACCCTTTGGAACTAGGAAAAGGAACTCATGGCTGAGAGCAACGGAGCAAGCGGAACCAACGTAGGGCGCGTCGAGCAGGTCACCGGCGTGGTGATCGACGCCGTCTTCCCGGACAAGCTGCCGGAGATCTACGCGGCGGTCAACATCGAAACCACCGGCGACGGCGACGGCGAAGCGACGACCCTGGTCTGCGAGGTCCAGCAGCACCTCGGCGACGACCGCGTGCGCGCGGTGGCGATGGACGCGACCGACGGGATCCAGCGCGGCGACAAGGTCGTCGACACCGGCGGCCCGATCACGGTCCCGGTCGGCGACGTCACCCTCGGCCGCATCTTCAACCTGCTCGGTGAGCCGATCGACAACGGCGAGGAGGTCCCCGAGGGCGAGCGTTGGCCGATCCACCGTCCCGCTCCCAAGGCCTCCGACCTGACCCCGACCCAGGAGATCCTCGAGACCGGGATCAAGGTCATCGACCTGCTCGCGCCGTACGCCAAAGGCGGCAAGGTCGGGCTGTTCGGCGGCGCCGGCGTCGGCAAGACCGTGCTGATCCAGGAGCTCATCCGCAACATCGCCGAGGAGCACTCCGGCCTCTCCGCCTTCGTCGGCGTCGGCGAGCGCTCGCGCGAGGGCAACGACCTCTGGCTCGAGATGAAAGAGTCGGGCGTGATCGACAAGACGATGCTCGTCTTCGGTCAGATGAACGAGCCCCCGGGTGCGCGTCTGCGCGTCGCCCTCTCCGGGCTGACGATGGCCGAGTACTACCGCGAGCAGGGTGGGCAGGACGTGCTCCTGTTCATCGACAACATCTTCCGCTTCGTCCAGGCGGGCTCCGAGGTCTCGGCGCTGCTCGGGCGCATGCCTTCGGCGGTCGGCTACCAGCCGACGCTGGAGACCGAGATGGGCGGCCTGCAGGAGCGGATCACCTCGACCGACCGCGGCTCGGTCACCTCGATCCAGGCGGTCTACGTGCCTGCGGACGACTACACCGACCCGGCCCCGGCCTCGGTGTTCGCCCACCTCAACGCGACCACCGCGCTCTCGCGGTCGATCTCCGAGAAAGGCATCTACCCGGCGGTCGACCCGCTCGACTCGACCTCGACGATCCTCAAGCCGGACGTCGTCGGCGACGAGCACTACCGGACCGCGACCGACGTCCAGGAGGTCCTGCAGCGCTACAAGGAGCTCCAGGACATCATCGCCATCCTCGGCATCGACGAGCTCTCCGACGAGGACCGCCAGACGGTCTCCCGGGCCCGCAAGATCGAGCGCTTCCTCTCGCAGCCGTTCTTCGTCGCCGAACAGTTCACCGGTCGCGCCGGCGAGTACGTGCCGGTCGCCGAGACGGTGCGCGGCTTCCGCGAGATCCTCGACGGCGAGCACGACGACCTCTCCGAGGGCGCCTTCTACATGCAGGGCTCGATCGACCAGGTCACCGAGAACGCCAAGGCCGGCGCGGCCGCCTAGGAGTCGAGTTGGCCGCCGACCACATGATCGACGTCGAGGTCCTCACCCCCGAGGGTGAGGTCTTCGAGGGCGAAGCGCGCCAGGTCTCGACCCGCACCGAGGCCGGCGAAATCGGCATCCTCGCCAACCACACGCCGCTGCTCGCCGCGCTGCAGCCGACCGAGCTGCGCCTGATCTCCGACGGCGAGACCAAGCGCTACGCGCAGGCGCACGGCTGGCTGCAGGTGTTCGGCAACCGCGCCCGTCTGCTGGTCGAGGAGGCGATCCCACCCGAGGACCTCGACGCCGGCGTGCTCAAAGAACAGCTCGCCGACGCCGAGCAGCGGCTTTCCGAGAGCGACGAGGACAGTGCCGAGCACGCCCGCGCCAAGAAAGACCTGCAGCGGGCGGAGGCGTTTCTCGCGATAGCGGGATGAGCGCCGAGCTTGTAGCCCTCGCCCAGCGGCTGATCGGCTACGAGACCTCTGAGCCGGAGGCGATCTCCGAGGCGGCGGGGTTCGTCGAGGGTTGGTTGGAAGCGCGCGGCGTCGAGCCGCGCCGCGAGGAGGTGCACGGGCTGCCGGTGGTAATGGCCGAGATCGGGCCGGAGTCGGCGCCGACCGTCGTCCTGCACGGCCACCTCGACGTCGTGCCCGGCCTGCCGGGCCAGTTCGAGCCCCGCGTCGAGGGCGACCGTCTCTACGGGCGCGGCGCCTACGACATGAAGGGAGCGCTGGCGGCGATGCTGATCGTCGCCGCCGCGATGCGCGACCAGGAGGGCGTCCGGGTGCGGCTCGGGATCGTCGGCGACGAGGAGTCCGAGGAGGAAGAGGACCGCGGCTCCAACTACCTCGCCCAGAGCGGCTTCCTCGGCGACTTCGCGATCACCGGCGAGCCCACCGACCTGCACATCGGGATCGAGGCCAAGGGCGTTTTGGCTCTGCGCCTGGAAGTGGGGGGGACCGCGGCGCACGGGGCGACGCCCTGGCTGGGCGATAACGCCGTGCTCAACGCGATCGACGTTTTCCGCAGTATCGAGTCGCTACCGTTTGCCCGGCACAGCTCGGAGCTGTTCGACCGCCCCTCGATCAACCTCGGCCGCATCTGGGGCGGCGACGCCCTGAACAAGGTGCCCGACCGATGCGTGATCGACGTCGACATCCGCTACCTGCCCGACCAGGACCCGAGCGCGATCCTCGCGGAAGTGGGCGCGATCCCCAGGGTCGAGGCGAGCTCGCTGATCCACCTGCCGCCGGCGACGGTCGATCGCAACTCGCCGCTCGTGCGGGGGTTACGCGACGCAGTGGCCGAGCACCATCACGGCGAGCCGATGAGCGTCGGGCGCGACGGCGCCTCCGACGCCGTCTTCTTCCTGCGCGCGGGCGTGCCCGCGGTCGAGTTCGGGCCGGTCGGCTCCGGTCACCACGGGCCCGAGGAGTGGGTCTCGATCTCCTCGCTGGAGACCTACCGTCAGGCGCTCGAGTCCTTCCTGCGGACGGTCCCGGGTCGGCTCGGCGATGAGTGAGCCGCTGGGCCCCGGCTGGGCCGCGAAGAAGCCGCCGCCGAGCGGCGACCCCGGTGAGGCGCCGAAGCCGCAGCGCTACTGGCTGCGCTTCACGCTCGCCTCGCTGATCATCGTGCTGGTCTCGGCCGCCGCCACGGCGACCGGAGTGCTGGTCTACATCGACAGCGTCGCCAAGGCCCTCTCCCACAACGACGCCTTCGGCGACAAAGTCGACAAGTTCCTGCAGAAGGTCGACGGCGGCGAACCGCAGAACATCCTGATCCTCGGTTCCGACAAACGCGCCGGGGACGAACTCGACCCGGGACGCTCGGACACGACGATCCTGCTGCGCATCGACCCCGAGAAGAACGCGATCGCGGTGCTCTCGATCCCGCGCGACCTCGAAGTCGAACTCCCCGGCGGCGAAATCAACAAATTCAACGCCGCCTACGCCTTCGGCGGGCCGAAACTGACCCTGCAGGTGGTCAAGGAACTGACCGGACTGCCGATCAACCACGTCGTCAACGTCGACTTCCTCGGCTTCGTCCAGGCGGTCTACGCGATCGGCTGCGTCTACACCGACATCGACCGCCGCTACTACCACTCCAACGAAGGCGTGCCGCCCTCCGAACAGTACGCCGAAATCAACGTCAAGCCGGGCTACCAGCTGCTCTGCGGCAGGCGCGCGCTCGAGTACGTGCGTTACCGCCACACCGACACCGACATCGTCCGCTCCTCGCGCCAGCAGGCCTTCATCAGCGACGCCCGGCAGCGGATCTCGGTCGACGACCTGGTCAAGGACGTCTTCCTCGGCGGCGGCAACAAAGACCTGATCGAGATCTTCACCAAGTACACGACCTCGGACATCGACGACAAAGAGACCCTGCTCGAGCTGATGAAATCGTTCCTCGAGGTGCGCAACGCCGAGATCAAGGAGGTCCACTTCCCGGCGGAACTCGGCCCCAGCTACGTGACCGCGACGCCCGAAGCGGTCAACGAAGCGGTCAACCAGTTCCTCGGCGTCGAAGCCAGCTCCGGCCCCCAGGCCAACCAGGAAGGCGTCGAAGAAAACGAACAGGACGAAGCCGGGCAGCAGAAGAAGAAAAAGAAGTCGAAGAAGAGCGGCAAGAAAAAGCAGAAGAAGCCGATCGTGAAGACGCCTTCCGAGGGTTCCGACGACCTGGTTCCGGCCAGCGAAGCCGGTGAGATGGAGGCGGAGATCGCCGCCCGCCGCGTGCACGGCACCTTCCCGATCTTCTACCCGACCCGTCTGCCCGCCGGCGCCTTCTACGTGGAAAGCAACCCCTACGAGAAGATCGTCGATCCGCGGATCTACTGGATCAGGGAGGACCTCGACAAAGACGCGCCCCGTCACGAGGCCTACCGCATGGTCCTGGTCAACGAAATGTCGGACGGCACGCACTACTTCGGCGTGCAGGGAATCCGCGGCTGGTCGGATCCGCCTATCCTCGACAACCCGAGCGAAGTCAAGACGATCAGGGGCCGCGAGTACGAAATCTTTGCCGACAGCGGCCGGATCAAGCTGATCGCCTGGCACCGCGGGGACAACAGCTACTGGATCTCGAATGACCTGTTACAGAGTTTGTCCAACGACCAGATGGTCGGGATGGCGCGGTCCGTCGACGTGATCGTGCCCGAGAAGAAACGGAAGAAAGGCGGAAGCAAAGGATGAGCGCGCAGCGCGAGCCGGTTGGCGTTATCGGGGTTGGCTGGGTCGGCCTGGTGACCGCGGTCTGCTTCGCCGAGCTCGGACACGAGGTGGTCGCCCGCGACATCCTCGCCGAGAAGATCGAAGCGCTCTCCGGCGGCGAGACGACGATCCACGAGCCCGGCCTCGAGGATCTGCTGCGCCGCAACGCCGAGCGGATCACCTTCACCACCGAGATGCCGGTGCTGCTCGAGCGGGCGAAGCTGCTCTTCGTCTGCGTCGACACGCCGCCGACCTACTCGGGCGACGCGGACCTCTCGCGGGTCCGCGCCGTGGTCGAGGAGCTGCCCGCCGACAGCGAGCACGTGCTGATCATGAAGAGCACCGTGCCGGCCGGCACCGGCGAGTCGATCCGCCGCGATCGCCCCGGCCTGCCCTACGTCTCCTGCCCCGAGTTCCTCAAGGAGGGCACCGCGGTCGAGGACTTCATGCACCCCGACCGGGTCGTGATCGGCGCCGACTCCGGCGACGAGCACGCCGCCGCCGCGGTCGCCGGGCTCTACGCCCCGCTGGGCGGCGAGATCCTGCACACCGACGTGGCCAGCGCCGAGATGATCAAGCTCGCCTCCAACGCCTTCCTGGCGACCAAGATCTCCTTCATCAACGAGATCGCCAACGTCTGCGAGGAGGTCGGCGCCGACGTCGGTCAGGTGGCCACCGGGATGGGTCTCGACGAGCGGATCGGCTCCTCGTTCCTGCGCGCCGGGATCGGCTACGGCGGCTCCTGCTTCCCCAAGGACGTGAAGGCGCTGAAGATGCTGGCCGGCAACACCGGCTACCACTTCCAGCTGCTCAACGCCGTGATCGAGGTCAACGAGCTGCAGAAGCGGCGCGTCGTCGGCAAGCTGGAGAAGCACCTCGGCTCGCTGCTCGGCAAGCGGATCGCCCTGCTCGGCCTCGCCTTCAAGCCCGACACCGACGACATGCGCGAGGCCTCCAGCCTGGTGCTGGCGGCCCGCCTCGCGGGCGAAGGCGCCGAGGTCGTCGGTTACGACCCGGTTGCCGCCGAGCGCGCCGCCGAACTGCTCGGCTCGGTCGAGATGGCGGGCTCGGCGTTGGAGGCGCTCGAGGGCGCCGACGCCGCGGTCCTGGTCACTGAGTGGAAAGAGTTCGCCGCGCTCGACTGGAGCGAGGCGGCGGCGCGCATGGCCCGTCCGCTGCTCGTCGATGGCCGCAACTTCCTCGACGCCAAGGCGCTGCATGCAGCCGGCTTCGAGTACGAGGGCATCGGCACCTCCCAGCTCGCGCCCGCTCCCGCCGCCACCGAGTAGATGCAGGCGATAGTTCTCGTCGGCGGCGAAGGGACGCGGCTGCGGCCGCTGACCGACGACGTGCCGAAGCCGGCGCTGACCCTGGTCGACCGCCCCTTCCTCGCCTACATGGTCGAGTGGCTGGCCGCGCACGGCGTCAGCGAGGCGGTCTTCGCCTGCGGCTTCCTGCCCGACGTCCTGCGCGAGGCGCTCGGCGACGGCGAGCACGCGGGCGTGCGGCTCAGTTACGTGGTCGAGCCCGAGCGCCGCGGCACCGCCGGGGCGATCCGCTTCGCCGCCGACTCGCTCGGCGATCGCCTCGAGGACCGCTTCCTGGCCCTCAACGGCGACGTTCTCACCGACCTCGACCTGACCGAGCTGCAGCGCGCCCATGCCGAGCGTGGCGCCCGCGCGACGCTGGCGCTCTACCCGGTCGAGGACTCATCGGCCTACGGGCTGGTCAGCTGCGACGGCGAGGGCGCCGTGGTCGAGTTCCTCGAAAAGAGCGGCGAAGCGGTGCCGGGCGAGATCAACGCCGGCGCCTACGTGCTCGAGCGCTCGGTCCTCGACCTGATCGCACCCGACCAGGAGGTCTCGATCGAGCGCGAGGTGTTCCCGCTGCTGATCGGCGACGGTCTCGGCGGGCTGCGCCTCGACGGCTACTGGATGGACATCGGCACGCCCGAGCGCTACCTGGAAGCGAGCTGGGACATCCTCGAGGGGCGGGTCGCGACGCGGGTCCGGCCGACCGCGCCCGGCTTGCTGGTCGGCGCCGGGGTCGAGGTCGACGGCGCGGCGACGATCGGCCCGCGCGCCGTGCTCGCGCCCGGTTGCGAGGTCGCCGCCGACGCCCGGGTCACCGAGTCGGTCCTGCTCGACGGCTGCAAGATCGGTGCGGGCGCGAGCGTCAGCGGCTCGATCCTCGCGCCCGGCGTTAGTGTGGAGCCCGGTGCCACCCTCAGCGGCGCGGTTGTCGGCCGGGATGAGCTGGTTCCCGCGTAAAGGATTAGCCCATGATCGACGACGTCCTCGGCATTCCAGACCAGCTTCGCGACGCCCTCTGGCGGGTCGAATCGGCGCGCCTGGAGGCGGCGGAGTCCGACGGCGTGATGATCTGCGGGATGGGCGGATCGGCGATCGGCGCCGACCTCGCCGCCGCCGCGCTCGGCGACCGCCTGACCAAGCCGCTGCTGACCGTGCGCGGCTACGCGCTGCCGAGCTGGGCGACGCCGGAGTGGACGGTGCTCTGCTCGAGCTACTCGGGGGGGACCGAGGAGACCCTGGCCTGCTTCGAGGCCGCCGGCGTGCTCGGCGCCCGCCGCGTCGTCGTCAGCACCGGCGGATCGCTGGTCGATCAGGCGCGTGAGGCCGGCCTGCCGGTGATCGGCCTGCCGGGCATCTTCCAGCCCCGCGCCGCCGTCGCCTACATGTTCACCGTCTCCGCCGAGGTCGCCGCTCTGGCCGGCGTGGGACCGCGCATCCACACCGAGATAGACGCCGCGGCCGCCTTCCTCGCCGAGCAGTCGGAGGCGCTGAAGTTCCGCGCCGCCGAGATCGCCGGCCTGCTCGCCGGCACCGTGCCGGTCGTCTACGGCGCCGATCTGACCGCGCCGGTCGCGCGACGCTGGAAGACGCAGATCAACGAGAACGTCAAGGCGCCGGCCTTCTACTCCGAGCTGCCCGAGGCCAACCACAACGAGCTCTGCGGCTGGAACGACGGCGCCAACGAGCACCGCCTCGCCGCCGTCTTCCTCGAGGACCGCGACCAGCACCCGCGGGTCGCCCGCCGCTTCGAGCTCACCGCCGAGACCGTCACCGACTCCGGCGCGACCGCGGTGCGCATCGAGACCGCGGGGGAGACCCGCACCGCCCGCCTGCTCTGGGCGACGATGCTGGGCGACTTGGTCTCGCTGGAGCTGGCCCGGATGCGCGGCGTCGATCCCCTCCCGGTCGAGGCGATCGAGGGCTTCAAGGCGGCGATGGCCGAGCGATGAGGGCGATGCTTTTGGCCGCCGGTCTCGGCACCCGCCTGCGGCCGATCACCTACTCGATGCCGAAGCCGATGGTGCCGGTCGCCAACCGGCCGGTGATGGAGCACATCCTGCGGCTGCTCGCCCGCCACGGGTTCACCGAGACGATCGCCAACCTGCACTGGTTCCCGGACCTGATCAAGGACTACTTCGGCGACGGTTCCGCCTGCGGCATCGAGCTCTCCTACAGCTACGAGGAGCAGCTGCTCGGCACCTCCGGCGGCGTCCGCAACGCGGCCGACTTCCTCGGCGACTCCTTCCTGGTGATCTCCGGCGACGCCCTCACCGACATCGACCTGGCGGCGATGCGCGAGTTCCACGAGTCCCACGACGGGATCGCCACGCTGGCGACCAAGCGGGTCTCCGACACCAGCCAGTTCGGCGTCGCGATCACCGGCGCCGACGGCCGCATCCAGGGCTTCCAGGAGAAGCCGGATCCCAGCGAGGCGCTCTCCGACCTGGCCAACTGCGGGATCTACATGTTCCGCGCCGAGATCTTCGACTTCTTTCCGGCGCCCGGCACCAGCGTGGCCGCCGGACCTGGCGACCCCGACGGGTTCGCCGACTGGGCGATGGACGTCTTCCCGGGACTGCTCGCCGGAGACGTGCCCTTCTACTCGCACGAGATCGACGCCTACTGGAACGACATCGGCAACCTCGAGGAGCTGCGCGAGAGCACGCTCGACGCGCTCGGCGGGGCGGTCGCGGTCGACCTGGCCGGCGAGCTGGTCGACGGCTACCGCAGCGGCAGCGCCGACGCGGACGAGGGCAAGCTCGCCGGGCCGGTCCTGCTCGGCGAGGGCTGCGAGATCGGCGACGACGTCCGCATCGATGGCCCCGCGGTGATCGGCGACGGGGTGCGGATCGGCGCCGGCTCGCGGCTGCGCGAGGTGATCGCCCTGCCCGGCGCCGAGATCGGCGCCGGCTCGGTGCTGGTCGGCGCAATCGCCGCCCGGCGCGCCTGAGCCCCTTCGGCCACCGGCTCGACGCGAAGTCCTCTCGATCTGCGCGCCACGCGTGCGCGGTCGCGGCGCAGGATCGGGGCATGGAGATCCTCGATGCCCTCTCCGCCGCCCTCGCGCCACCACTCTGCGCTTCCTGCGGCCGGTCCTGTCGCTCTCGGGCGGTGCTCTGCACGCCCTGTGCGCGCCGCCTAGCCGCCGCCGAGCCGTTGTCGGGGAGTGGCCCGCCGGGGCTCGACCGGGCCTGGTCCTCGGCTTCGCACGAGGGGGTCGCCCGCGATCTCGTCACGGCGCTGAAGTTCCGTCGCCTGCTGCCGGTTGCCGGGCTGATGGCGGAGCGAATCCTCCAGCTCGCGCCGGCGCACCTGCTGAGCGGCGCGATCGTCCCGGTGCCCCCGGCGCCGCCGCGCCTGCGCCGGCGCGGCTTCGACCCGACCGGTGAGCTCGCCGCCGCACTCGCCGAGCGCCTCGGGACCGCGGTCGAGCCCAGTCTGGCGCGCCGCGGTGGCGGCAGGCAAGTCGGTCGACGCCGCGCCGAGCGGATCGCCAGTCCGCCACGGATCGAGGCCCGCTGCGCCGCTCCGCGCAGCGTCCTGCTCGTCGACGACGTGCTCACCACCGGCGCCACGCTGACCGCCTGCGCCCAGGCGCTTCGCGCCGCTGGTGCGGCGCGAGTGGTCGCCGTGACCTTCGCCCGCCGCCTCTGAGAGTCTGAAGCTGGATCGACGAGTCTGCACTCGGCCGCGAATAGCGCGGTCCAGAGCAGACTCAAGGTAGGCAGAGTCCACGAGTCTGCAGAAATGCCCGCATGGCGTGCATAAATGCAGACTCGTGAGCTAGTGGCCCCGCGAGGCCGTTCCACCTAAGTGGTTGCCGGCCTTCCGCGCAGGCGGCTGACCAGTTTGCGCGTCTGTCGGCGCTTGCGACGCAGGTCGCGGTGTTTCTTGACCTGGCGGCGCACGTCCTCTGCCAGTTCGTGAACCGTGTGCATCATCTCCGGCGAAGCCTCGCGAGCGTGCAGCGTCACTCCCTTGAGGTGGAAGGTCGCCTCGGCGACCTGGCTGTCGGCGATGCGCGGGTTGCGCTCTTCGGACAGCACCACGTCAAGGGTGGCCAGCTCTGAGACCTGCCGGCCAAGGCGCTGGAATCGTTTCCGCACCATCTCACGCAGGTCATCCGTCAACTCGACGTTCCGGCCCCGAATCTCAATCCGCATGAGTGCCTCCTTGTGGGTTCCTCGGCCGATGGTACGCCTGGCGGCGGCTCGGAGCAAGGCCTGCATCGCTACCCTTGAGCAATGCCCGCGATGGACCTCGTCACGAAGGCTCTTCGCGCAGGGGAGGGTCGCAAGTTCAAGGCCTACCAGAAGCGCGCGGAGGCGATCAACCGGTTCGAGCCGGAGATGGAAGCGCTCGCCGACGACGAGCTGCGCACCGAGGCCGACAGCCTGCGCGAGCGCGCCCGCAACGGCGAGTCGCTCGACGACCTGCTCCCGGAGGCCTTCGCGCTGACCCGCGAGGCGTCGCGACGGACGACCGGCCAGCGCCACTACGACGTGCAGATGATCGGCGGGATGGTGCTCCACGACGGGGCGATCTCCGAGATGCGCACCGGCGAGGGCAAGACCCTGACCGCGACCCTGCCGGTCTTCCTCAACACGCTCGCCGGCGGCAGCGTCCACGTGGTCACGGTCAACGACTACCTCGCCCGCCGCGACTCCGAATGGATGGAACCGATCTACGAGGCGCTCGGGGTCAGCGTCGCCGCCCTCCAGGACGGCGACGACCACACCGCCCGGCAGCGCAAATACGGCTGCGACGTCACCTACGGAACCAACTCGGAGTTCGGCTTCGACTACCTGCGCGACAACATGTCCGCGACGCTCGAGAACTACGTCCAGCGCGGCCACGACTTCGCGATCGTGGACGAGGTCGACAACATCCTGATCGACGAGGCGCGGACGCCGCTGATCATCTCCGGCCAGCCCGAACAGGCGGCCCAGACCTATTACACCTTCGCCCGTCTCGCCAAGCAGATGGTCGGCGTCCCGGCCAAACAGAAACTCAAATCGCTCGGCGAATCGAGGGAGACGACCGACGTCGACTACGACTACGAGTTCGACGAGAAACACAAGACCGTCGCACCGACCGAGCGGGGCGTGAAGAAGGCCGAGGAGTTCATCGGCGTCGACAACCTCTACCTCGGCGAGCACGGCAGCCTCGTCAACCACCTGGTCCAGGCGCTGAAGGCCGAGTCGCTCTACAAGAAGGACGACGACTACGCCGTGATCGACGGCGAGGTGATGATCATCGACGAGTTCACCGGCCGCATCCTCGAGGGCCGGCGCTGGTCGGAGGGCCTGCACCAGGCGGTCGAGGCCAAGGAGGGCGTCTCGATTCGCGAGGAGAACCAGACCCTGGCGACGATCACCCTGCAGAACTACTTCCGCCTCTACGACAAGCTCTCGGGCATGACCGGTACCGCTCTCACCGAGGCGACCGAGTTCATGAAGATCTACGAGATCCCGGTCGTCGAGATCCCGACCAACCAGCCGATGGTCCGCGCCGATCACAACGACCAGATCTTCAAGACCAAAGACGGCAAGTGGAAAGCCGTGCTCGACGAAATCGTCTCGCGCCACGAGAAAGGGCAGCCGATCCTGGTCGGCACCGTCTCGGTCGAGACCTCGGAGATGATCTCCGAGGCGCTCAAGCGCGACGGCATCAAGCACGCGGTCCTCAACGCCAAACCCGAGCACGCCGAACGAGAGGGCGAGCTGATCGCCCAGGCGGGACGCAAGGGCGAGGTGATGATCGCGACCAACATGGCCGGCCGCGGCGTCGACATCAAGCTCGGCGGCGACGCCGAGCACCTAGCGATCCACGAGCTGAAGAAGCAGGGGGTCACCCACGAGACCGAGGGCTATCACGAGCTGCTCGCGGAGAAGACCGAGGAACTCGAACCGCAGTGCAAGGCCGAGGCGGAAGAGGTGCGCGAGCTCGGCGGCCTGTTCATCTGCGGCACCGAGCGCCACGAGTCGCGGCGGATCGACAACCAGCTGCGCGGCCGCGCCGGCCGCCAGGGCGACCCGGGCGAGTCGCGCTTCTTCCTCTCCGCCGAAGACGACGTGATCCGCCTCTTCGCCGGCGACCGCATCTACAAAATCCTCGACAAACTCGGCCCGGTCGACGAGGACGGCACCGAAGTCCCGCTCGAGGCGAAGATGCTGACGAAAACCGTCGAGAACGCCCAGAAGAAGGTCGAGGAGCAGAACTTCCTGATCCGCAAACGGGTGCTCGAGTACGACGACGTGATGAACGAGCAGCGCCGCGTGGTCTACAAATACCGCCGCGAGATCCTCGAGGGCCGCGACATGTCGGAGACCGCGCGCGACGAGGTCGAGGGCGTGATCGAGCGCCTGGTCGACGAGTACACGGCCGGCGACATCCTCGAGGAGTGGGACCTCGAGGAGCTCGAGACCCAGCTGCGCCAGATCTGGCCGATCGGCGTCGACGTCGCCTCGCTGGCGCCGGAGACGGTCGACCGCGAGAAACTCAAGGACGCCCTCGACGAGGACGCGATGAGCGCCTACGACGACCGCGAGGAGCAGCTCGGCGAGGAGCTGATGCGCTACCTGGAGCGCTCGATCCTGCTGCAGGTGATCGACAACCGTTGGCGCGAACACCTCTTCGACATGGACTACCTGCGCGAAGGCATCCACCTGCGCAGCTTCGCCCAGATCGACCCGCTGGTCGCGTACAAAAACGAAGGCTTCACGATGTTCGAGGAGCTGATGCACTCGATCTGGGACGAGTTCAGCCGCCTCGTCTTCCGCGCCGAAATCGAAGTCCAACCGGCACAGGGGGCGGTCACCGGCAGCGCCGAGCCGACCGCACTCGACTACTCCGGGGGCACCGCCGCCGCGCAGCCGTCGGCGCTGCAGCAGGTCGCGGCGGGTGCGACCGGCACCGACGCCGGGGGCGCCCAGGCGGCCAGCGGGACCAATGGCGGCGGCGAGATCGTCGAGACCGTGGTCAAAGACGAGCACGACAAAATCGGGCGCAACGATCCCTGCTGGTGCGGGTCGGGCAAGAAGTACAAGAAGTGCCACGGAGCCTGAGGGCGCTGCCCTCGCATGACTGATCCGGTCCGCGAGTTCGTCCGCGCCTTCAACGAGCGCGACCTCGAGGCGTTTGCCGAGGTGCTCGATCCGGAGGTCGAGATCCACTCCAGCCGCGGGCTCCGCAAGGGGATCGACGCGGCCGTCCTCTGGGCGACGAGGCCGCCGGGGGGCGTGCAGCAGGAGATCGAGCTGGAGCAGCTCTACGAGGACGGAACCGAGGGCGGCGGCGGTCGCGCGGTCGCGCTGATCGTGCGTCGCTGGCACTGGGAGGAGAGCGGCGAGGAGGCGGGCGTCGAACCGATGGCCTGGGTCTTTGCCCTGCGCGAGCACCGGGTGCTCAGCTGGCGTCCCTACGAGGATCGGGGCGAGGCGCTGCGGGCCGGCGGCTTCTCCCACTAGTCTTCGCCCATGGCCGATGCCGCGCAGACCGAACCCGTAGCGCCGCGCCTCGCCGCTGTCCGCGAGCAGCTGTCCCTGCTCTCGGACTACCTTTGACCCCGCTGCGCTAGAGACCGAAGCCAGCCGCCTCGAGGAGGAGATGGGTAAGCCGGGCTTCTGGGACGACCAGGAGACCGCCGCGCGCATCTCCGCCGCCCACGCGCGCGCCCAGCGTCGGCTGGAGATGTTCCGTGGACTCGAGGGCGACGTCGCCGACCTCGCCGACCTGGCCGAGATGGCGGCCGAAGACGAGGAGATCGCCGCCGAGCTGGACAGTCAGCTCGGTTCGGTCGAGCGGCGCCTCGCGGAGCTCGAAGAGGCGCGCCTGTTCAGCGGCGAGTACGACGCGGGCGACGCGGTCGTCTCCGTGCACGCCGGCGCCGGCGGCACCGACTCCCAAGACTGGGCCGAGATCCTCCTGCGCATGTACCTGCGCTGGGCCGAACGGCGCGGCTTCGAGGTCGAGATGAAGGAGGCCTCGGCGGGGGAGGAGGCGGGGCTCAAGTCCGCCACCTTCATCGCCCGCGGCGAGAACGCCTACGGGCTCTTCGCCGCCGAGCGCGGCGTCCACAGGTTGGTCCGGATCTCGCCGTTCGACTCCTCCTCGCGCCGCCACACCAGCTTCGCCCAGGTCGACGTCGGCCCCCTGGTCGACGCCGGGGTCGAGGTCGAGATCGACGACGCCGACCTGCGCATCGACACCTACCGCGCCTCCGGGGCCGGCGGCCAGCACGTCAACAAGACGGACTCGGCGGTGCGGATCACCCACATCCCGACCGGGGTCGTCGTGCAGTGCCAGAACGAGCGCTCCCAGACCCAGAACAAGGCGGTGGCGATGCAGTTCCTGCGCTCGAAACTGATCGAGCTCGAGGAGCGCAAACGCGCCGAGGAGATGGCGAAGGCGCGCGGCGAGGTCAAAGACGTCGCCTGGGGCTCGCAGATCCGCAGCTACGTCATGCACCCCTACACGATGGTCAAGGACCACCGCACGGAGCACGAGGTCGGCGACGTCCAGCGGGTGCTCGACGGCGACATCGACGAGTTCGTGCGCGACTACCTGAACAAGACCGCCGCGGCCTCGGCGAGCTAGTGGCAGCGCTCGTCGAGCTCGAACGTGCCCCGGCCGGCGAGCCGCAGGGGCTGCTCGTCCTCAACCACGGTCGCGGCACCACCGAGCGGGACCTGCTGCCGCTCGCCGACCACCTCGACCCGGAGCAGCGCCTGCTTGTGGTCGCGCCGCGCGGGCCGCTGACGATCGAGGGCTCGCCCGGCTATCACTGGTACCTGGTGCCGCGCGTCGGCTACCCCGACCCGGAGACGTTCACCGCCGCCCGCGCGGCGCTCGCCGAGCTCCACGACCGGCTCTGGGAGGAGACCGGGGTGGGGCCGGAGCGGACCGTGCTCGGCGGCTTCTCGATGGGGTCGGTGATGAGCTACGCGATGGCGCTCGGCGGCGACCGGCCGGCCGTCGCCGGGGTGCTCGCCTTCAGCGGCTTCGTCCCCACGGTCGAGGGCTGGGAGCCGTCGCTGGCCGATCGCCAGGGAACGCGCGCCTTCGTCGCCCACGGGCGCCGCGACCCGATCATGGAGGTCGGCTTCGCCCAGCGGGCCCGTGACCTGCTCGATGCCGGCGGGCTCGACGTCACCTACCGCGAGTCCGACATCGGCCACCAGATCGACCCCGCCCACTTGGCCGAGGCGACGCGGTGGCTGGGGGAGACGCTCGGCTAGGAGCGCCTAGGCGGGTCTAGCGATTCGGCTAGCGAAAGTCTTGCGCCGAGCCGCTGAGTAGTTCACGTTCCGCCGAAATGAAAATGGCGGGGGCGCCGCGCAAACGGCCCCCCGCCCGCAGGCACAGAGCCAAATTTGACGATTAAAGTATCCTGAGTAATGTCCCTGACCGGCGGAAGGACAACGGCAACAGATGCCGAATTTCCGCGGTTAGGTGAAGCAACTTCATGGGTAGCCGAATAGTGTTGCGACGCGCCCGCCAGGATTCGAACCTGGACGTTCCCCGGGAGAAATTCGGGAGCTCTATCCATTGAGCTACGGGCGCAGAAATCAAGGAGAAGGCGAAGCGCTCCAACGCTCCGCCCCTCCTTGAAGGGGGGTGGCGGGCCGGGGTCCAGGTCTTAATCGGGAAGCCCGGCCCGCACTCTCATCTTCTGGACATCACTTGCCTCTCGGTCGAGCGCAGCCGACTACCGGCCGCACGGAAGTTTTTGGAGCGATTTGACCGCGCGAAGATTCGCTCGAAGTCCGAGATCACCTGCACGGTTTTCAAGGCAGGCATACCCCGGCTATCTGACGTAGCCGCGCAGAACGACGAAAGCGCCCAAGTGGGCGCTTTCGGAAACGGAGGATTGGCGCTGCCGGAGCAGCGTGCGGCAAAGCATTTGCTCACCCCCGCTTCGGGGATCGCCAAGAACACGTTGTCTTTTCGACGGGCTTCCATTTCAATTTGCCTGCGAGTGGGTGTCTACGCCTTTCGCAGTCGGTCCCGGCCACGGCCAGGGTCGGCTGTCTCTCAATGAGGGATCACGAGTGTTGGCAACCTAGCCAGCTACTCGGACGTCACGAAATCGCAACAACAACGAAGGGCCGCCGAAGCCGTGGCGACCCTTCGTCAAGTTCCTTCCGACGACAAGGAAGGGGCGTAGACAGGGGGCAACTTGACGCTGACCTCGGACAGCAAAATGTGCCCACAGAGCTTTCCCTTTTGTAGAGCCGAATCCGGCCTAAACGCTTGTCCAAAAAACGGCCTGAGCGTCGTGCAACCCCGCGTACCCCTGTGCGGGGACGAAATGAAAACCGGGCACATCCGTGTAGAGGACCGACAGAGGCCCGACGAGCGTCAACTGCGGCACGTACTCGGTGTCGAACTCGGCCATCTTGGCGAGGAGGTTGGAGATCTTCAGGCTGTCGAACCGGAACTGCTTGGGGTAGCCCGAGCCCAAAACGGAGGTATCGACCTTGAACTTGACCCAGCCAACCCGCACCACGACCGGGCTAGCGAGTTTCGCTAGTGCCTCCTAGGCGCCGGAGCTCTGCCGCGCCGCCGGCTCCGACCAGGTGAGGCCGGCGCCGCTGGCGCGCCTAACGGTCAGGTGGCGATCGAAGTAGCTGTGGCAGTAGCGCGGCGTGTTGACCGCGCCCAGCTCGATCGTGAAGTCCTTGGCGGCGACGACCTTCTTCATCTGCGTCTCGCTGAGCCGCTCGGTCTGGCGGTAGACGCCGGTGCGCTTGAGGCGCCGCTGGTCGACGCCGAGGCTCAGCGCCCCCTTGCTACCGCGCAGCCGGATACCGATGTTGACCGCTGCCGGAGAGTGCGCGGTGTAGCGAACCGCGAGCCGCACGGTGTCGCGGGCGGGGATCGCCGAGACGGTTGCCACGGCGCTGCTCAGCAGACACTCGGACGGCGTCGCCTCTTCAAATTCTTCTTCTTCGCATTCGAGGCGTTCTTCTTCGTCTTCTTCTTCACCGCCGCACTCTTCGTATTCCCAATCCTGCTCGCACTCTTCTTCACCGCCGCACTCCACGTATTCCCAATCTTCTTCGCTCAGGTATTCCCAGGCTTCTTCCCCCTCTTCCTCTTCGGGATCCGTCAGGACGACAGCCGGAAGCGCCCCGTGCGGGCCGGTAAGCGTCATCGCCTGCGCCGACTTGGCAACCCCGAGCCCAAAGATCAGGGCCAGGGTGGCGAGGAAGGAAATCCACCACCCGATCCGCACTGCGGTCGGGCCGTGCTCGATGATCGTCTCATGGGGTTCGCGCTGCATAGGCCCATAGATCGGGCATGCGCGCGAGAAGCTTTAGCGCTGCGGACTTTCGTCCAGCACGCCCTCCAGTCGCAGCAGCGCTTCCTTCATCGGCACGCCGCCGCCGTAGTTGCCGAGCGCGCCGCCGCTGCGCAGCACCCGGTGGCAGGGGACGACCAGCGGAACCGGGTTCTTGCCGCAGGCGGTGCCGGCGGCGCGCACCGCCCGCTCGTTGCCGGCGCCGCGCGCCATCTCGGCGTAGCTGCGCGTCTCGCCGTAGGGGATGCGGGCGATCTGGCGCAGGACCCGCTGGCGGAAGCCGTCGCTGAGGGTCCAGTCGATCGGCAGGTCGAAGGAGTCGAGCTTGCCGTCGAAGTAGAGGTCGAGCTCGCGGCGCACCTCGTCGAGCTCCGCCGGCGCTTCGAGCACGCGCGGCGAGACCCGCTCGGCGAGGTCGACGAGCAGCTCGTCGGCGTCCTGGTTGGGCAGGCCGACGCGGACCAGGCCACGCGGGGTGCTCGCCAGGAGCAGCGGGCCAAAGGGCGAGTCGGTGTTCGTGTAGGCGACGTCGAGCAGTTGTTCCTCTGCCGCGCGCGCGGCCAGTCGATCCAGTACGGCCTTCATGCCAGCTCCTTTCGCAATCTCTTGATCCCCTCGTGCAGGCTGCGCCGCGCCGCCTCGGGCGAGCAGCCGAGGGCGTCGGCGATCTCGCTGTGCGGCAGGTCGGCGGCGTAGCGCAGGGTCACGGCCGCCCGTTGCTTGGGCGGCAAGGCTCCGACGGCCAGCCAGATGCCGTCGTCCCCCGGCTCCGGTCCCTCGACCGCCACCTCGGCGACTTCGGCGACCGGCACCGGCCGGCGCCCGCGGGCGCGGTGGTGATCGATCGCCTTGCGGTGCGCGATCGTGATCAGCCAGCCACGCAGGTTGCGGCCGTCCTCGAGGCCCGGGTAGGCGCGCAGCGCCGCCAGGAAGGTCTCCTGGAAGCAGTCCTCGGCTCCCTCGCGACCGACGGCGCCACGCAGCACGGCCATCACCTCGGCCGCGTGCTCGTCGATCAGCAACTGAAACGGAGGTAGTGCGCTCACCACATGGATTAAACGCTGCGAGTGCCGCGAACGTGAGATTCTGCCGCGATGGCTGAGCTGGAAGAGATGGTTGCGCGGGCGCTGGCCGAGGACCTCGGCAGCGGCGACGTGACTTCCGAGGCGACGGTGCCGGCCGAGGCGCGGGCGCGGGCGCGGATCGTGCAGAAACAGCCGGGCGTCGCCTACGGGCTGGCGGCGGTCGCCGAGACGATGCGCCAGTGCGGGGTCGAGCACGTCGACAACCTCGTCGTCGAGGGCCAGTGGCGCGACGCGGTCCCCGCCGACGTGCTGCTCGCCGCCGGCGGCGCCCGACAGCTGCTCGCCGCCGAGCGCACCGCGCTCAACTTCATCGGCCACCTCTCCGGCATCGCCACGCTCACCGCCCGCTTCGCCGAGGCGGTCGAGGGGACCGGGGCGCGCATCCTCGACACCCGCAAGACGACGCCGGGTCTGCGCGGGCTCGAGAAGGCGGCGGTCGCCGCCGGCGGCGGGCGCAATCACCGGATCGGCCTCTACGACGCCTTCCTGATCAAGGAGAACCACATCGCCCTCGCCGGCAGCCTCGCCAAGGCCGTCCACGCGGCCCGCAGCGCGCATCCCGAGCTGGCGGTCGAGGTCGAGGTGCGAAACCTCGACGAGGTCGCCTACGCGCTCGGCACCGGCGCCGACCGACTGCTGCTCGACAATATGGACACCGAGACGCTGCGCGCCGCGGTCGCCCTGCGCGACGAGCACGCCGCCGGCGGCGAGGGCCCGACCCTGGAGGCTTCGGGCGGCGTCACCCTCGAGACGGTTCGCGCGACCGCCGAGACCGGTGTCGACTTCATCTCGATCGGCGCCCTCACGCACTCGGCGCCGAGCCTCGACTTCAGCCTGCTGCTCGAGCCGGCTACTTGAGCAGTTTCGAGAGGCGGCGGTCCTTGAGGACGCGCCCGCCGGTCTGCTCCTCGGGGCAGTAGTTGGTCTGGTGTTCCGAAAAGAACACCGCCTCGATCGTCGTGCCGCAGCGCGGGCAGGGCTCGCCCTCGCGCTTGTGGACCTTGAGCGGCATCGGCACCTTGTCCGGGACCTCGGGTCCGATCGTCTGCTCGTAGTGGTCGATCGCGTCGCCGAGCACGTGCAGTGCTGCGTGCAGGCGCTCGACCTCCTCCGGATCGAGCTCGGAGCCTTTCTTGAACGGCGAGAGCCGCGCCTCCCAGAGGATCTCGTCGACCCAGGAGCGGCCGATCCCGGCGATGTCTTTCTGGTGGCGCAGCAGCGGGTGCAGGTGGCGCGGCTCGTCGATCGCGGCGGCGAAGACGTCGAGCGGGGGAGGGGGCCAGGCTTCCGGGCCGAGCGTCTTCACCATCTCGTCCTCGGCGACCGCGTCGGCGGGGAGCAGCTTCGCCCAGGCGCGCTGCCTGGTGCCGAACTCGCGCAGGCGCAGCTCGCGGCCGTCGCCCAGGCGGATCAGCACGCGCGAGGCGCGGTCTTTCATCGACGCGCGTTTGTCGAAGGCGCGCAGCCGGCCCGCCGACATCAGGTGGATCAGCAGGGCGAGGTCGCCGAACTCGACCACCGGCATCTTCGCGACCCGGCGCACGCCGGTCAACTGCCTTCCCGCCAGCGCTTCGAGGGGCGGGTCGAACGTCTTCATCACGTTCATCCCCGGCGCCAGCGCCGACTCGACCTCGGCGCCGGAGAGGGCGGCGTCGAGCCGGCGGGCGACGATCTCTACCTCGGGCAGCTCTGGCATCCCCCGAAGTCTGCCGCCTCGGCCTGCCCGGCCCCGGTGCGGAGTAGACTTGGGGAACGTTCATTCGACTGGTCTCGACCCCAGGTCTGCCAGCGAACATCAGGAAAGAGAGGGCTCATGCAGGAGCTCCCGACGATCCAACCAACTTTCGCGCCGGAGCTGACGCCGGAGGAGATCGCTGAGCTCAGCGAGGAGATCCGCGCGCTTGCCGCCCAGCGCAACGCCGTCATCCTCGCCCACAACTACCAACTGCCCGAGATCCAGGACGTCGCCGACATCATGGGCGACTCGCTCGGCCTCTCGCGCCAGGCCGCGGCCACCGAGGCCGAGGTGATCGCCTTCTGCGGGGTCCACTTCATGGCCGAGACCGCCTCGATCCTCTCGCCCGAGAAGAAGGTGCTGATCCCCGATCTCGACGCTGGCTGCTCGCTCGCCGACTCGATCGACGCCGACCAGCTGCGCGCCTGGAAGGCGAAGCACCCCGGCGCCCTGGTCGTGATGTACGTCAACACCTCGGCCGAGGTGAAGGCGGAGACCGACTACTGCTGCACCTCTTCCAACGCGGTCGGCGTGGTCGAGCACATCTGGGCCGAGCACGGACCCGAGACCGAGATCCTCTTCGGACCGGACATGTGGCTGGGTGCCTTCGTCGAGCGCGAGACCGGCCTGGCCGAGGATCCCGAGCGCCGCGCCCGCTTCCACATCTGGGACGGCGAGTGCCACGTGCACGCCGGCATCCGTCCCGAGGACATCGCCGAGACCCGCGCCGCCAACCCGGAGGCCGAGTTCCTGATCCACCCGGAGTGCGGCTGCTCGACCCAGGCGATGGAGTACGTCGCCTCCGGCGACATCGAGGCCGAGGGCGTCCACATGCTCTCCACCTCGGGGATGCTCGAGCACGTCGAAGCGCATCCCGACGGCAGCTTCATCGTCGCCACCGAGAACGGGATGCTCTACCCGCTCCAGCAGGCGGCGCCGCAGGCGAACCTGATCGAGGCCAACCGGATGGCCTTCTGCAAGTACATGAAGATGATCACGCTGCCGAAGCTGCGCGACAGCCTGCGCGACGGGAAGTTCGAGGTCAGCGTCGCCGCCGACGTCGCCGAGCGGGCCCGGGTCCCGATCGAGCGCATGGTCGCGATCGGCTGAAGCTCGTAAACAGACAAAATCGTTGAACGGCGGGCCGAAGCCTGCTTCTCTGAAGCCTCACCCCGAGGCGGGCAGGTTCCAAATCCAGAGGAGGAATTTCGATGACCCGCAAGCTCAAACCCGCCGGCTTCGCCGTGCTCGGGGTCCTGGCGCTGACCGCTTTTTCCGCCCCGGCGGCGCAGGCCGGGGAATTCACAGCCGCCGCGTATCCGGCGACAATCACAGGGCAGAACGTCGGCGGCTCCCACGTCTTCACGACCGTCGCCGGCCAGATGAACTGCAACGTCACCTTCCACGGTGAAATGGCAGGTCCGTCGGGCGAACTGACACTGACGCCGACCTTCAACTGCGGCCTCAAAGGCGTCCAGGTCGACGTCTCCAACAACGGCTGCGACTTCGTCTTCCACGCCGGGATGACAGGCATGGCCGACGAAGTGGCCGGGACGATGGACATCAAGTGCCCGACGGGGGCGAAGTTCGACTTCGAAGTCACATCGATGATCCCGTGCAACATCACAGTGGGCGAACAGCTCGGCTTGGAAGCGCTCACCTACACAAACCGGACAGGGGCGGCGAAAGACGTCGACGTCGACATGAGCCTCGGCGAAATCGTCTACACGGCCGACCTCGGCTGCCCCAACGCCGGCGTGCACGCCAACGGCACCTACGGCGGCACGACCACATTGCAGTCGGACAACGAAGGATCGGACGCCTTTATGGCCGAGTAGAGGGCTTGCGACGCGGGGCCGCGCGCCCCGCGTCGCAACTTTCAGGGAATCGTCAGGCGGCGCTTAGGTCGCGCTTAGCGGCGGGGTGGAGGCTTCGTGTCTCGAACCCCCCACGAGAGGAGCCCCAGATGTTCGACGACCCCGACAACCACCGCGTCCTGGTGATCGCCGGCGACGCCGCCGACTACCCGGGGCTGGCCGCCGCCCTGCGCGGGGCGGACCCCGACGCCAGCTTCACCTTGCTCGTTCCCGGCTGGCCCGAGGCTGTCGGTCGCGCCGAGCGCGCCGGCGCCCGCCTGCGCGCCGCCGGCCTCGAGGTCGCCGAGACGATCGTCGGCGATCCCGACCCCTTTCTCGCCGTCGGCGACGTCCTCCACGTGCGCCGCTTCGACGAGATCATCGTCGCCGACTCGCGCAAGCTCACCCGCCACAGCGGCGCCGATCTCTACGCCGGCGTCTAGTCAGTCGTCCCCGCTGCGTTTGGCGGGAGGTTCGCGCGGCGGCGGCGCGAACTGGGGCGCCAGCTCCTTGCCGGCTCGAATCGGCTGCTCGGCGATCCCGATCTGACTGCTGAACAGGTTGGCGGCGGCGATCCCGATCACCACCGCGATCGCCAGACCGAGCAGCGCCAAGCCGACCCACGCCGCCACCGCGCGGCTCACCGCTCCACCTCGATCACCACTTCCAGGCCGCCGCCGGCGCGGTTGCGAAGCGTCACGTCCCCGCCCCACTGGCGGGTCAGCTCGCGGGCGATCGGCAGCCCCAGTCCGGTTCCGCCCGGGCTGCGCCGTCCGGCGCTGCCGCGGTTGAACCGCTCGAACACCGACTCCTCCTCACCGGGGTCGAGTCCGGGACCGCGGTCGCGGACGACGATCCGCCCGGCGGCCGCGGCGAGGGTCACCGCCGAGCCGGACGGCGAGTAGAGCAGGGCGTTCTCGAGCACCGCGTCGATCGAGCGGTCGAGGTCGGACTCGGCGCACCAGCCGGCGGCCACCGCGCCGTTCTGCTCGACCTCGATCGCCATCCCCTGCTCGGCCGCCGTCCCCCGCCAACGCTCGGCCGCCCGCCGCGTCGCCGCGGCGAGGTCGATTCGCTCCCCCGGCAGGTCGTGCTCGCCGGCGCGGCTGAGGATCAGCAGCTCCTCGACGATCTGCGCCAGCCGGTCGACCTCGCCCAGCGCCGCCACGGCGTCGTCCTCCAGCTCGGGATCGTCGTGACCCCGCTCCGCCACGGCCTCCAGCCGCAGGCGCAGCCCGGTCAGCGGCGTGCGCAGCTGGTGGGATGCGTCGGCGACGAAGTCCTGCTGGGCGCCGAGCAGTCGTCGCAGGCGCACGGTCATCTCGTTGAAGGTCCGCGCCAGCGAGCGCTGCTCGGCGCTGCCCTCGACCGCCACCGTCGCCTCCAGGTCGCCGCCGGCGACGCGCTGCGCCGCCAGGTCGAGGCGGTGGATCGGGCGGGCGATGCGACGGGCGATCAGCGCCCCGCCGGCCATCCCCAGAGCGAGCACGATCGCGGCGACGGCGGCGATGTCGAGGACCGAGGTGCGCACCGCGCCTTCGACCGCCTCGTAGCTCTGGGTGATCCGTACCGCGCCGCGGAAGCGACCGCGCTCGAGGACCGGCACGGCGGTGGCGAGGATCTCGGTGTCGAGCGTCTCGCTGTAGCGGTTGAGCTGCTCGCGGCGACCCGCGAGCGCCGCGCTGACCTCGGGCCGGCCGGCGTAGCGGCGGCCCACCTCGGCCCCGGCGGAGTCGGCGAGCAGCCGGCCGACCGCGTCGACGATGATCACCCGCCCGCGGACGTTTTCGGCCGCGACCTGGGCCAGGTGGTCCAGCGCTTCCCGGCGCGGCGGGTCGATCAGCTCGGCGGCGGTCGCCGAGACGACCTCGGCCTGGCTGAGCGCCTGGCTGCGCACCTCGGAATCGACCCGGTCGCGCAGGCTCAGCGCCAGCGGCACGCCGAGCGCGACCACGGCCAGCAGCAGCACGTAGGCCAGCGCCGCCAGGAGGATCGTCCGCAGCCTTACGGTCTCTCCTCTTCCGGGGCGACGAAGCGGAAGCCCACCCCGCGAACGGTCTCGATGTAGGTCGGCTGCGCCGGGTCGTCGCCGAGCTTGCGGCGCAGCCAGCCGACGTGGACGTCGAGCGTCTTGGTCGAGCCGAACCAGTTCGAGTCCCAGACCTCGGACATCAGGTCCTCGCGCCTGACCACGCGGCCGGCGTGGATCATCAGCTGGGCCAACAGGTCGAACTCCTTGCGCGAGAGCTCGATCGCCTCGCCGCACAGCTGCACGACGCGGGCGGCCGGGTCGAGTCGCAGCTCGCCGATCGCGATCGGGCCGACCTCCTGGGCGCCGCGCGGGGCGCTGCGCCGCAGCACGGCGCGGATCCGCGAGATCACCTCGGCGGCGCTGAACGGCTTGACCACGTAGTCGTCGGCGCCCAGCTCGAGCCCGACGATCTTGTCCATCTCGGTGCCGCGCGCGGTCAGCATCACGATCGGCACCTGCGAACGGCGGCGCAGCTCCCGGCAGACGTCGCGGCCGTCGCCGTCGGGGAGGGCGAGGTCGAGCATCACCAGGTCGGGTTCCTCGCTGGCCGCGAGCTCCAGCGCCCCGGCCGCGGTGCCGGTGACCAGCGGCTCGAAGCCGGCCCGGCGCAGCGCCTCCGCGAAGGGCTGCGATATCGACTCCTGGTCCTCGACGACGAGGATGCGCCCGTTCGACGCCTGGGTCGACATGGGGCGACTGTAGCGCCGCCGGGGTGGCCCTCCAAGGCGCCTCGCACGAGGCTTTGCCAGTTCTTTACCCGCACCTGACCCTCTCTTGAGCGGGCGCGGCGGAAGATTGGACAGGGGAGACGTAGGATTAGGGTCGTCAAGGACTTGCCGAAATGAGCGAGGCGGAAGCGCCGTGAGAAAGATCAAAACCCACGCCGTCGGGCTGATCGCGGTCGTGTTGGCGGGGCTCGTCGGGCTGGCACTGGCCGAAGGCCGGCAGCTCGAGTCCGCTTCGGGCGCCGAGTCGGGATTCACCGAGCACATCCTGCGCACGGTCACGGTGATCAGGTACGTCGATCCGGAAAGCCCGTTCGCCGCCGCGCAGGCGGCCCCGACCTGCGCCACCGAACTGACCAAGAAGCAGGGCCGCATCGAACTGATCCGCCACTCGAGCGAAACGACCAACTACGACGACCCGGAAGGGCTCCTCTCGCACGCGCCGCCGCGCCCCTCCTGCGACGCTGGTCCCGTCGCGGAAAACTCCTACGAACGGGTTTACGGGGAAGTCGGCTTCGACGACGTCTTCGACCGCGAACTGGCGGGGCTCGGTGGCTGAGTCGGGCGCAGCGCGGAAGCGCAGGACGGACAGGGCCGTGGTCGTCTGGGTCTCGCTGGCCCTCTTCGTCCTCGTCGTCACCTTCCTCGCGCGCCAGCAGGGCGCCGGCCTCGCCGCCGCCGACGACGGGCCAAAGGTCGAGGGCTACAAGTACGTCGAACGCCTGGTGGTGAGGACGATCAAGCCGGGCGAAAGCGGCGAAATCCTCACCGGCATCCGCATCTCCCAGCCCGATGCGGCCTCCAAACCGGTCACCACCGGCTCCTCGTGACCTTGGCCGCGCAGGACCTCTGTTTCGAGGCGATGGGCTGTCGCGTTCGCCTGATCGTCGCCGAGCCCGGGCCCGATCTGCCGCCGGCGGCGACCGCGGTCGCCGAGGCCGAGCGGTTCGTGCACGAGTTCGACGCCGCCCTCTCGCGTTTCCGGCCCGACAGCGAGCTCTGCGCGCTCAACGCCGATCCCCGTCCGCGGGTGACGGCTTCCGAGCTGCTGCGCCGCGCCGTCGGCGCCGGGCTCGCGGCCGCCGAGCGCAGTGGCGGCCTCGTCGACCCGACCCTGGTCGGCGAGATCGAGCACGCCGGCTACGCGGCCTCGCGCGTCGGGCTCAGGAGCGAGTCGCTGGCCGCGGCACTGGCCGTCGCGCCGGCCCGCCGCCCGTCCGGCCCCGACCCCAGGGAGCGCTGGCGCCAGGTCGAGATCGACGACGGGTCGGGTGAGATCGTCCGGCCGCCCGGCCTGCGCTTCGACAGCGGCGGCACCGGCAAGGGGCTCGCCGCCGACATGATCGCGGCCCGCCTGCGCGGCTACCCGCGCTTCGTGGTCGACTGCGGCGGCGACATCCGCATCGGCGGCCCGGGCGCTCTGGTCGATCCGGTCGAGGTCCTCGTCGAGCATCCCCTCAGCGACGGGTACGCCTACGAGTTGAAGCTGAGCGGCGGCGCCGTCGCCACGTCCGGCATCGACCGGCGCATCTGGCGCGACCCGGACGGGGGCTTCGCCCACCACCTGCTCGACCCCGCCACCGGGCGCCCCGCCTGGACCGGGCTGGTCGGCGCGACCGCGCTTGCCGCCACCGCGGTCGAGGCCGAGACCCTCGCCAAGGCGGCGCTGCTGCGCGGGCCCGAGGGCGGCCGTGCCGTGCTGGCCGGGTGGGGTGGGCTGCTCGTCGACGAGGCTGGCCGCGTCGAGACGGTCGGCCCGATCGCCGCTGCGGTTCGGACCCGCGCGCCCCAGCTAGAGGGAGCGCTGCGGTGAGCGACGTCGTACGGGCGTTCGAAGCCCAGGGCTGGTGGATCGTCACTCGCGCCTCCGGGCTGCTCGCCCTGGTCCTGGTGACGATCTCGGTGCTGATCGGGTTGACGCTGGCCGGCAAGCCGACGCGAGACGCGGTTTTGCTGCGCCGGTTGCGGCCCCTGCACGAGCAGACCGCGATCGCCGGCCTTGTCGCGATCGTGATCCACGGGATCGCCCTGCTCTGCGACCCCTGGCTGGACGTGGGCATCGTCTCCCTCGCCGTCCCCTTCACGCTCCACTACGCGACCGCCTTCACCGGTCTCGGCGTGATCGCCGCCTACCTGGCGTTCCTGCTCGGCCTCACGTACTACGTCCGCAACCGGATCGGCGCCCGGCTCTGGCGCACGGCCCACCGGGCGACGGTCGTCGTCTACCTGCTGGGCGTCGTCCACGCCTTCGGCGCCGGGACCGACTCCGGCTCGATCTGGTTCCTCGCCTGGGTCGTCCTCACCGGCATCCCGATCCTGCTCCTCTTCGCCTACCGGATGGAAGCCGCGTCGCGGCTGAAGCGGCGACTTGGGGCGGAGGAGCCGCAGGTTCAGCCGAGTGGGATCGAATATGAGGAGCCACTAATAATTCGCTAGGATTTTGCCAACGTGACTTGGGCGCAGAATTGCGCGGCCGAGGCCCCGAAGGAGTCACCCTGTGGTTGCAGAACCCACCTGACTCATGGCGAGATCCAAGAAGAGACACGAGCGTGACGACGAGCCGCGGCGCCCGCGCGGGCGCCGGGCGCCGATCATCGAGCTGAACGACGTGACCAAGGTCTACCCGGGTGGCCACATGGCCCTCGACCGGGTCTCGTTGGCGATCGGCCGTGGCGAGTTCGTCTTCCTCGTCGGCCCGACCGGCTGCGGCAAGTCGACGATGATCAAGATGCTGATCCGCGAGCTGGCCGCGACCGAAGGCTCGGTGAAGATCGCCGGCCGCGACATCGGCGCGCTCCCGGAGAAGAAAATCCCCCAGCTGCGCCGCAACATCGGCACGGTCTTCCAGGACTTCAAGCTGCTCCCCAACCGGACCGTCTACGACAACGTCGCCTACGCGCTGCAGGTGATCGGCGCCAGCCGCGCCGAAATCCGCGAGCAGGTCCCGGCGACGCTGCGCCTGGTCGGCCTCTCGACCAAGCTGAACAGCTACCCCGACCAGCTCTCCGGCGGCGAGCAGCAGCGCGTCTCCGTCGCCCGCGCCTTCGTCAACCACCCGCCGCTGCTGCTCGCCGACGAGCCGAGCGGGAACCTCGACCCGGTCACCTCGATCGGGATCATGCAGCTGCTCTACCGGATCAACAAGACCGGCACCACGGTGCTCGTCGTCACCCATGACCGCGAGATGGTCGACAACATGCGCCGCCGCGTGGTCGAGCTCTACGAGGGCCGCGTCGTCCGCGACGAAGTCAGCGGCGGCTACACCGAGGAGTCGACCACCGAGTTCGGGCTGCGCATGCGCGCCGCCGCCGGCGTCGGCTCGCACGGTGAGGGTCAGACCAACGGCCACGGCCACGGGCACGACTCCCTGTTCTGATGTCGAGGCTGATCTTCTTCATCCGCGAGGCGGCGCGGGCGATGCGCCGCAACGCCGCGCCGAGCCTGGCGGCGATCGTCACCACCGCGGTGACCGTGATGCTGCTCGGCGTGCTGATCCCGATCTTCCAGACCGCGCAGGCGAAGAGCGACGAAGTCCGCGGCGAGCTCAACTTCCAGGTCGCGATCTACCCGGATGCGACCGAGGCCGAAGTCCAGACTCTGGGCGACGAACTGTCTGAGATCCCGCACGTCGAGTCGGTCGAGTTCATCACCAAAGCCGCGGCGCTGCGCGAACTGAAGGAGTCGCTGGGCAAGGAGAAGAGCCGCGAGCTCGGCGTCGACCAGCTGAACAGCAACCCGCTGCCGTCGAGCTACCGGATCATCCCCGACGACGCCGCCAACCTGCCCGCAGTCAAACTGGCCGTCTTCCCCGACGGCCCGGAGGGCGACTCCACCTACGCGATCGTCAGCAACGAATTCAGCCGTCAGGCGGAAACCGAGAAAATCGAGAAGGTGACGAGCGCGCTGAAGATCGTGCTCACCGTGATCACCGCGCTCCTGGTCGTCGCCTCGCTGATGCTGATCGGCAACACGATCCGGCTCTCGATCTACACCCGTCGCCGCGAGGTCGAGGTGATGCGGCTGGTCGGCGCGACGCGCTGGTTCATCCGTTGGCCGTTCGTGCTCGAGGGGGTCGTGGTCGGCTTCGCCGGCGGGCTGATCGCAATACTGATCCTGTGGCTCGGCAAGATCACGATCGTCGACCCGCTCAGCGACTCGATCGACTTGCTGGCGGCGCAGAACAACACCACGCTCGGCTTCCCTGTGCTGGTCGCGATCCTCTTCGCCGCCGCGATCCTGGTCTCGACGATCGGGTCCGGCATGACGCTGCGGCGCTTCCTCAAGGTCTGAGGCGGGCGTGAGAGCACGCGGGGCCGTGGCGTTCGCCGGGGCGCTCGTCGCCGTGCTCTGCTTCGGTCTCTGGCTGGGTGGGCACCCGAGCGACCTGCCCGGCTTCCTGCGCGACGCCTTCGTCGAGGAACCGGGAGGCCTGACCGCCGAAGCGGCGGAAGCGATCGAGGAAAGCTACTTCCGGCCGGTGGGGGAGACCGAGCTGAGCAACGCCTCCCTGCAGGGCATGGTCCGCGAGCTGCGTCGCCGCCACGACGACCAGTTCACCGAATACTTCTCGCCGGAGAGCCTCGAAAGCTTCAACGAGCAGATCGAAGGCCGCTTCACCGGCATCGGCCTCTCCGTGATCCCGGTCAAACGCGGGCTGCGGATCTCCCAGGTGTTTCCTGGCTCGCCGGCGGCCGCTGCGGGGCTGGCCCCGGGCGACACGATCGTCTCGGTCGACGGCAGCTCGATCGCCGGCGAGAGCAGCACCGAGGCGACGGCGAAGATCAAAGGGCCGGAGGGCAGCGAGGTGACCGTCGGCGTGCTCGACGCGGAGAGCGGCAAGGTCCGCAGGGAGACGATGGTCCGCGCGGAGGTGTCGCTGCCCAACGTCAGCAGTCGGGTCGAGGAGGTGGGCGGGCGCACGCTCGGCTACGTGCGACTGCTCAGCTTCAGCGTCGGGGCGAGCGAGCTGCTCGCCGACGCGGTTCGCAAGGTCCAGGACGAAGGGGCGGAAGGGATCGTCCTCGACCTGCGCGGCAACCCGGGCGGGCTGCTCGACGAAGCGGTGCAGAGCGCCAGCGTCTTCCTGCCCGAGGGCGACGTCGTCGTCTCGACCGAGTCGCGCAGCCAGGGGGAGACGGTCCACGAGACGGTCGGCGGCAACCTGCCGGCGGTGCCGATGGTCGTGCTGATCGACGGCGGCACGGCCTCGGCGGCCGAGATCCTCACCGCGGCGCTGGCCGACAACGGCGACGCGACCGTGGTCGGCACGAGCTCGTTCGGCAAGGGGGTCTTCCAGGAGGAGCGCGACCTCGCCAACGGCGGCGCCCTGAAGCTGACCGTCGGCGAGTACTTCACCCCGGACGGCGTCAACCTGGCGGAGAGCAAGGGAATCCATCCCGACGTCAAAGTCAACGACGACCCGCGGACCAGGACCGACGAGGCGATCCGCCGCGGCTTCGGCGTGCTCGCCGGCCAGGTCGGGGAATGAAGTCCGGCCAGCGGCGCCAGCGCCGGGGCCGCCGCAACGCGGTCCCGCGCGCTCGCCGAACGCGCGAGCGGGAGTCGAGCGCACGCGAGGCGGTCGAGGCGCTGCTGCGCGAGGAGCTCGGCTTCCGCGGCTTCTCGGCCGCCCTGGAGGCCGAGGCCGGCAGGGTCGCCGACGCCACCGAGGGCGCGCCGGGAGCGCGCCGCGACCTGACCGCGCTGGCGACCTTCACCGTCGACCCGGCCACCGCCCGCGACTTCGACGACGCGGTCTCGGCGCAGCGCGAGGACGACGGTGCGCGCGTCTGGATCCACATCGCCGACGTCGCCGCGCACGTGCGGCCGGGCTCGCCGCTGGATCTGGAGGCGCGCCGCCGGGCGAACAGCACCTACGTCCCCGGCGCGGTGGAGCCGATGCTGCCGCACGCGCTGAGCAGCGACGCCTGCAGTCTGGCGCCGGGCGTCGAGCGGCTTGCGGTCACGGCGGAGATCGAGCTGGGGCCAGGCGCCGAGCCGCGCTCGACCCGCTTCTACCGCAGCCTGATCCGCTCCGACGCGCGGCTCGACTACGACCAGCTCGACGCGATCTTCGCCGGCCGGGTCAGCGCGCCGGAGCCGGTCGCGGAACCGCTGCTGGCCGCGCGCGACGTCGCCGCGGCGCTCGGCGAGCACCGGGGTGAGGCCAGTCTCGACGTCGAATCGCGCGAGCCCGAGTTCCGCTTCGACGGGGCCGGCGAACCGGTATCCGCCCAGCGGGTCGAGCAGACCGAGTCGCACCGCCTGATCGAGCGGCTGATGATCCTCACCAACGAGCAGGTCGCCCGGTTCCTCGAGCGCAAACGGGTCGCGGCGATCTACCGCGTGCACGCCCAGCCCGACCCCCCGCGGGTCGAGCACCTGCTCGAGCAGCTGGCGGCGCTGGGCATCCCGACCCCGCCGCTGGGGCGGGGGATGGCGCCGCGGCAGGCCGGTCAGCTGGCCGCTCAGGCCAGCCGGCTGGCGCGGCGCGAGGCGTTGCGGCGCGGCCACGGCCTCGAGGCCTACACCTCGCTCGTCCTGCGCTCCCTCAAGCAGGCCCAGTACAGCGAGCGCAACAGCGGCCACGCCGGGCTCGGCAGCGCCGCCTACACGCACTTCACCTCGCCGATCCGGCGCTACCCCGACCTGGTCGTGCACCGGGCGCTGCTGGCGGCGCTGGGCGAGGGGGAGGAGGCGCCGCGCCTGTCCGAGACGCGCGTCGTCGCCGCCGACAGCTCGGCCCGCGAGCGCGAGTCGGCGAAGATCGAGCGCCACGCCGACGACGTCTGCGCCGCCTACCTGCTCGAGCGCGAGCTCGGCGAGCGCGGCCTCGACGCCGTTTTCGAGGGCGAGGTCTCGGGCGTGATCCGCGCCGGCGCCTTCGTCGCCTTCGGCGGCGAGCTCGGTGACGTCTACGAGGGCATGCTGCCGGCGCGGGCGCTGCCCGGCGAGCGCTTCGAGCTCGACCGCGCCGAGGTGGCGCTGGTCGGCAAGGGATCGGGGGCGACGCTTCGGCTCGGCGATCCTGTAACCGTTCGGGTCACCGGCGTCGAGAAGCAGCGCGGCCGCTGCGACCTCGAGCCGGTGGAGAGTTGAGACGAGATGGCGAAGAAGCAGAAGAAGAAACGCGAGCCGGCCTCCGGCGACGTCGTCACCAACCGCCGCGCTCGGCACAAATTCGAGTGGGTGGAGAAGATGGAGGCGGGGATCGTGCTGAAGGGCTCGGAGGTGAAGGCGCTGCGCGGCGGCAAGGCGCAGATGACCGACGCCTACGCCGTGGTCGACGACGGCGAGGTCTGGCTGCGCAAGCTGCACATCCCTCCCTACGAGTACTCGACCGTCGACGCGCACGAAGCGGAGCGGCCGCGCAAACTGTTGCTGCACCGCGAGGAGATCGAGCGCCTGGTTGGGAAAACTGCCCAGAAAGGCCTCACCCTGATCCCCACCCGGATCTACTTCAAGGGCCCGCGGGCCAAGGTCGAGCTCGCCCTGGCGCGTGGCAAGGAGGGGCGCGACCGGCGCCGGGAGATCGCCGACCGCGACGTCCGCCGCGAAGTCGAGCGCGAGTTCAAGGGCCGCATGCGATAGTTGAAAACCGAGTGTCCAGTCCCGCTTGAAAGTGCCGCCTTACATGCAAGGATGCAGGGCAATGAAGATTCGACTGCTGTCCTCGATCTCGCTCGCCGCTCTCGCGATGCTGGCCGCGGTGGCGCCGGCGCAGGCACAAGCCGAGTCGTTCCCGGAAAAGGCGAGCGACTACGTCAGCGACCACACCGGCCTCTTCGTCGCCGCGCTCGCCGCGGCGATCCTCCTGCTTCTGCTCGTCGTCAGCGTCACGCAGCGGCGCAACAAGGAAAAGGAGAAGGCGGCTGGGTCTGCGCCGGCTGGCGCGGAGGCGACCGCCGATAACGCGACGCCGCCTCCGGCTGCCCCGGTGACGCCGGCCGCGCCTGCGGCCGCCGCCGCGACGACCGAGATGCCGACGGCTGCCGCGCCTCCGACCGCTCCCGGTCAGCCGGTTTCGGCGCCGCCCCCGGGCAGCCAGCCGCCGCCCGGTGTCGCGCCAGCCGCCGCCGTGGCCGCCGCCGCGCCGGCCGCGGCCCAGAGCGGCAAGGACCGTCGTCGCCTCGAACGCGACCAGAAGCGTCAGATGCGCCGCGAAGAGGTGCAGCGGCGCAAGCAGGAGCGGGCCTCCAAACGCGCCCAGAAGCGCCACGAACCGGCGACGGGAGAAGTCCCCGCCGTGGGGGCTGCCGCAGCCGGTGCGGCTGCCGGCGTTGTCGCCACGGAGGAGCCGCAGAAGCAGAAGTCGTTCTTCGGCATCAAGTACGGCGGCGGCAAGCGCAAGCGCGAGGCCGCGGTCGCCGAGCAGCGTCTCGCCGCCGCCCGTGCGGCCCGCGAGCGCGAACTGGCTCAGGCCGGCGCGCCTCTCCAGACCGAGGCGGCGCCCGCTGTTCCGTCGCCTGTGCCGGTCGAGACCGGCCCGATTCCGGCTGTGCCGCCTCCCGTCGGCAGCGCTTTGCCGCCGGCGCCCGCCGAGTACGACCCGGTCGCGGCCGAACAGCGGGTGCGGGACAAAGTCGAGGAAGTCCGCTTCGAGGAGCAGCGCATCCGCGCCGAGGCCGACCGCCGCATCGCCGAGGCCGAGCGACTCCAGCAGCAGCCGCCAGCCGCGCCGGCCGTGGACCTGCAGACCGCCGAGCAGCGAATCCGCGAAGAGGCCGAGGCCCGCGAGCGCTCGATCGCCGAGGCCGAGCAGCGGCTGCGCGAGATCGACGAGCGCACCAAAGCCGCCGAACAGCGCGCCGCCGAGGCCCAGCGTGTCGAGGGGCTGAGGGCCGAGGAAGAAGCGCGTCAGCGGCGGCTCGAGGAGATGCAGCGCAGCGTCGCCGAAGCCGAGGAGCGTGCCCGCGAGGCCGAGCGCCGCGCGGTCGAGGCCGAGCAGGCGGTGGTTCGCTCGGTCACCGGCTCCTTCCCGGCGGTCGCCGATACCCCGCCGACGCCTTTCCCCGGCCCCGAGCCGGTGCCGCCTACGCCGACCCCGCCGGTGCCACCGCCGCCGACCCCGGATCCGACCCCGCCGGCACCTCCCCCCGAGCCCATCCCGCCGGCGCCCGACCCGACCCCGCCGGCCCCCGCGCCCGATCCGGAGCCTCCGGTCGCGCCCCAGCCACCGACGCCGGTGCCGCCCCCCGCGCCCGTGCCGCCGCCACCGCCTCCCGCTCCGGAGCCGCTCACGCCGGCGGCCGCGAGCCCACCGCCGCCCGCGCCCGCTGCGCCCGGCGGTGGCGAGCAGGTCAATCTCAACTCGGTCACCTTCGAGCAGCTGCGCGCTCAGGACCTCTCGGTCACCCAGGCGACGCGCCTGCTCGCCCATCGCGAGCGGATGGGCGGCTTCAGGTCGGTCGACGACCTCGACGCCGTCGACGGGTTCCCGGCCGAGGTGCTCGCGGCGCTGAAGGGCCGCGCCACGGTTTAGGTCGTCCTCGGGGCTACTCGCCCGTTTCGTAGCGCTCCAGCAGCTTCAGCCAGACCTCGGTGCGGGTCGGGTAGGCGGCGACCGCGTGTCGCAGGCGCGGAAGCGGCACCTCGCCGATCAGCGCGACGGTCGCGGCCTGCAGGAAGTCGGCCGTCTCGAAACCGGTGAAGGTGGCGCCGACGATCGTCTCCTTTTCCCGGTCGACGACCAGTCGGGCGGTGCCGCCGGTGTCCTTACCCTGGAAGCTGGCGCCGGCGCTGCCGTCGGTCGGCACGTCGATCGCGCGGGCGTCGATGCCCGCGTCGAGGGCCTGCTGGAGGGTCTTGCCGACCGCGGCGACCTGCGGGTCGGTGAAGGTGACCCGCGGCGAGCCGAGCCCATCGGCGACCGCCTCGACCGGGCGCCCGAGCAGGTTCTCGGCGGCGACCCACGCCTGGTACTTGCCGATGTGGGTGAAGAGCGCCCGGCCGTTGACGTCGCCGATCGCGTAGAGCCACTCGGCGCCGCGCACGCGCAGCCGGTCGTCGGTCTCGAGGAAGCCGTGTTCGCCCGGCTCGACTCCGGCCGAGTCGAGCGCCAGCTCGGCGGTGTGGGGCACGCGGCCGATCGCCACGAGCAGCTGCTCGCCGTCGACCGAGCCGCCGCCCTTCAGCTCGACGACGACCCCGGCGCCGCCGGGACCGACCCGCTCGGCGAGCGCGCCGGTGCGCACGTCGACGCCGAAGCGGCCGCGCAGCGCCGCCGCCACCTCCTCGCCGGCGAACGGCTCGTCGCGGCCGAGCAGGTGCTCGCCGCCCTCGATCAGCGTGACCTTCGTCCCCAGCGATGCCCAGGCCTGCGAGAGCTCGCTGCCGACCGGCCCGCCGCCGAGCACGACCATGCTGGCGGGCACCCGCTTTGCGGTGGTGGCGTCGCGGTTGTTCCACGGGGCGACGGTGTCGATGCCGTCGATCGGCGGCATCGCGGCGCCGGAGCCGGTGGCGACGACGACAGCCAGGCGAGCGACGAGGGCGTCGTCGCCGACGACGACGCGGCGCTCGCCGTCGAAACGTCCGGCGCCGCGGAAGAGGTCGATGCCGCGTTCTTCCAGCCAGGGCAGCTGGACCGAGTCGTCGCGGTTGTGGATCACCTCGTCGCGGCGGGCGAGGATCGCCTCGGGGTCGAGCTCATCGCGGTCGGCGGCGGGCACACCCGGGATCCGGCGCGCCTCGGCGAGCACGTCGGCGGGGCGCAGCAGCGCCTTCGAGGGCATGCACGCGTAGTAGGAGCATTCGCCGCCGATCAGCTCTCGCTCGACGATCGCCACGGACATGCCGCCGTCGGCGAGTCGGCCGGCGCAGACCTCGCCGGCGGGCCCGGCGCCGAGCACGATCACGTCGTATGCACGCTCGCTCACAGGCCCACCATGCCCGACACCGTACAATTCCAAGCGCAGTTCGCACGGGGGCGACAGGCTTCGACGTGGTCGATTCGTGCGAAAGGTTGCAGGTCGAGGTTGTCGGAGGCCTCGTTAAACCCCGACACAAACCAATACGTGCGGACCATGAGTTCGCCCTCGCCGCTTAGTTAGAAGCTAAGCGCTGTGAGAGTCGGTCCTCCCTCGCCCACGGGGAGGGGCACCGGCTTCAGAAAGTGGGCTCACCCGGGCGGATCGCCCCGTTCGCAAGGGGAAATTTCAGAGGGCTTTGTCTTCCGTAGTGCCCGCCGGCGCGGACCCCGGGAGACGAGAATCAAGCGTCGGCTAAACCTGTAGACACCCTCGCGCCGCGTCCGCGGATCCGAGTTCGAATCTCGGCGCCTCCATCACTCGCAGGTCAGGCCCCTCGGGGTCTGACCTGCAGTGGCAGGTCTGGGTCCCGCTACTGGGGCGGCCCGCCGGGTATGTCAGGCGGCGGAGTGGAGGGGCCGGGAGGGAGGTTCGCGTTGCACCTGACCCGCATCTTCACCGGTTCGGAGGCCAGGTTCTCCGGCCGCAGCACTTCCAACCGGTTTTCGACGTAGAGCTGTCCCACCGGCACGTTGAAGGTGTAGCTGTCGTGGGCTTTGTAGGACCCCGGTTCGTCGACCCGCAGGTTCCTGACTTCGGAAGGTTCCTCGGGGCCGTTGAAGGACTGGCGGACGAAGCGATAGGCGATGTCGCCCTGTCCGTTCGTGACCGAGATCCGTCCCACCAGGTTGACGGTGAACGGGCAGCGGACGTGGGCTTCGACCGAGGGTTGGCCTTCCGCGGTGGCGAGGGCGACTTCCGAGATTTCCGGCTTCGCGGGCGGCGTGTCTTCGCCGCCCAGATACAGCAGGACGACGCCGGCGCCGATCAGCAGCACCCCGGTGGGGAGCCCGGTGGCTTTCCATTTGCCCAGCTCCAGGCCGATCTCGTTCTGGACTTTGGGGAAGACGAAGCACCAGATCGCTCCCGCGACCAGCATGAAGGCGCCGCCAAGGACCAGCGGAGTGAACGCGAGCGGTAAGGCGGCCCCCATTGGTTGGGGATCCTTGCACCTACGGCCGACACGAGCGCGCCGGCCTCCTGCGTAGGCTGGGCGCGTGGAGCGTTACGTCGCCTTCCTGCGCGGGATGAACCTCGGCAACCGCCGGATCAGGAACCCTGAGCTGGCTGCCGAGTTCGAGCAGCTCGGCTTCCTCGAGGTCGCCACCTTCCGCGCCAGCGGCAACGTGATCTTCGGTGTCGACGGGAAGGAGAGCGCGGCGAAGCTGACCGCGCGGATCGAAGCGGGGCTCGCCGAGGGGCTCGGCTACGACGTCCCGGTCTACCTGCGCACGATTGCCGAGTTGGCGGAGATCGCCGCCCGGGAGCCCTTTCCGGCCAAGGCGGTCGCGGCCTCGAAAGGGAAGCTGCAGGTGCAGATGCTGGCGAAGAAGCCGAGCGCTGCCGCGGCCAAGCGGGCGCTGGCGTCGAGCACCGACGAGGACCGCCTGGCGATCGCCGGCCGCGAGCTCTACTGGCTGCCGAGCGGCGGGATCAGCGAGTCCGAGCTCGACTTGAAGGCGATCGACCAGGCGCTCGGCCCCGGCACGATGCGCACGATCGGCACGGTCGAGCAGATCGCCGCCAAGCACTGCGGTTAGGCGTCGTCGACCCGCGGCAGCGCGGCGATCTCGATCTCGCGACTGACCGCGCCGATCTCCTCGGGCAGCTCGGCGAGCTGCACGTTGGCGACGAACTCGAGCCGCTCGCCGAGCGGGCGGAAGAAGTTGTCGTAGTGGGTCGGGATCACCGCGCGCGGCTGCAGGCGGGTGAGGATGCGGCGCCAGTAGTCGTCGGTGAAGCTGCGGCCGGCGACGCCGGCGAGGAAGAAGTCGACCTCGCGCTCGCGCACGGCGTCGTCGATCAGGTTGGCGCTGCCCTGGTGGTAGAAGCGCACGCCTGCGACCGCGATCGTGATTCCCCAGACCTGGCCGCAGCGGTAGGCGCTCGGACAGAGTCCGTCGAGGTGCTCGCAACTCAGTTCGCCGTCGTAGGGCACGGCCAGGCCGAGCAGCAGCTTCGAGTGCACGCTGGGCGTGAAGGAGACCTCGAACGGGCCGAGCTCGTAGGTCCGGTAGGGCTCGACCTCGACCGTCTGCTCGGCGAGGCCGTGCAGGCCCATCAGGTTGACCAGCGAGCGCGAACCGTACGCCTTGCAGCCTAGGCTGCGGGCCAGCGCCGGCGCGTCGAGAGCGTGGTCGAAGTGGGTGTGGCCGACCAGCACCCCGGCGGTCTCACCGGGCGCGTCGACGAAACGGCCGATCGCCGCCGGGTCGGGCAGCGCCTGGCGGCGCAGCACCAGGTCGCGGAAGGGGACGCGGGAGAGGTAGGGGTCGATGAAGAGCGTCTGGCCGGCGTAGCTCATCCGGTAGCCGGAGACGCCGAGCCACTCGAGCTCGAGGCCGGCGGGGAGGGAGGGGGCCCGTGCCTCCAGCTCGGCGAGCGCCTGGCCGTCGGCGCGCTCGGAGGAGCGCCGCGTGGCCCGCGCCCGCGCCAGTTCGCCGAGGTGCCCCAGCGGTCCTCCCATACGCGCAGGTTACGCCGGACCCGAGGTCACTAACTTGGTCTGCGGCATGGCGATCGCAACCGCAACCTCCCTGGATGTCTACGTCGGCGGCAAGCTGCTGTTCGGAGACGTCGGCTTCAAGCTCGAGCCGGGCGACCGGATGACGCTCTCCGGCCGCAACGGCGCCGGCAAGTCGACCCTGCTGCGGGTCCTCGCCGGCGAACTGGCGCCGGAGTCGGGCACGGTCACGGTGCAGCGCGGCGCGCGGGTCGCCTTGCACGACCAGCGGCCGCCGCGCGGTGAGACCAGCACGCTGGGCGAGTACGTCTTCTCCGGCCGCGCCGACCTGATCGAGACCGAGGCGGAGCTGGAGCGGCTCGAGGGCGTGATGTCCGGTGGCGACACCGGCGAGCAGACCCTCGCCGCCTACGCGGCCGCCCAGCAGCGGCTCGAAGCGGGCGGCGGCTACCGCTGGCGCGACGGCGTGCTCGCCGTGCTGCGCGGTCTCGGCTTCGACGCCGAGCAGGCCGAGCGGTCGCTCTCGACCTTCTCCGGCGGCGAGCTGACCCGCGCTTCGCTGGCGCGGGCGCTGGCCAGCGGTCCCGACCTGTTGCTGCTCGACGAGCCCACCAACCATCTCGACATCCCCTCGCTGGAGTGGCTGGAGAGCTATCTGGTCGAGATGGACGCGGCGATCGTGCTCGTCGCCCACGACCGCTGGTTCCTCGAGGCGGTCGGCACCTCGGTGCTCGAGCTGGAGGCGCAGCGGGCGCGTTTCTTCGCCGGTCCCTGGCACGCCTGGCGCCAGGAGCAGGCGGCCCGCCAGATCGCGCTCGGCAAAGCGATCGAGCGCCAGCAGGCGGAGATCGAGCGCATGGAGCGCTTCGTCGAGCGCTTCCGCTACAAGGCGACCAAGGCGCGCCAGGCGCAGTCGCGGGTCAAACAGATCGAGAAAAAGAAGAAGAGCGGCCCGGTCGCCGAACGCCGCGACACGCGCCGCCTGCGCTTCTCCTTCAAGCCGCCCGAGCGGCCCGGCCGGGTCGTGATCAAACTCGTCAAAGGGACGATCGAGGTGCCCGGCCGCACGCTGCTCTCCGAGGCCGGGCTCGAACTCGAACGCGGCGAGCACGTGGTCCTCGTCGGCGCCAACGGCAGCGGCAAGACGACGCTGATCGAGACCCTGGCCGGCCGCAAGGAGCCCGCCTCGGGCAGCGTCCGGCTTGGCCACAACGTGAAACTCGGCTACCTCTCCCAGCACGCCGACACCGCCGCCGGCAAGGGCACGGTGCTGGACGCCGCGCAGCGCGAGACCGGTCTGACCGGACCGAAGGCACGCGCCCTGCTCGGCGGCTTCCTCTTCTCCGGCTCCGACGTCGAAAAACAGCTCTCAGACATCTCCGGTGGCGAGCAGCGGCGGCTCTCGCTGGCGATCCTGGTCTCCTCCGGCGCCAACGTGCTCGTCCTCGACGAGCCCACCAACCATCTCGACATCGAGAGCCGCGAGGCGCTCGAGGACGCGCTGACCGAGTTCGAGGGGGCGTTGATCCTCGTCTCCCACGACCGCGCCCTACTCGAGGCGGTCGGCAGCCGCACGATCGTCTGCGAGGACGCCGAGCTGACCAGCCACGACAGCGGCTGGGCGGAGTACCAGCGGCGCCGCGACGAACGCGAGAGCGCCGACGCCGCCGCGGCGAAGCCGGCTGGCAAGGGAGGCGGCAAGTACAGCGCCACCAAGCCGGCCGAGAAAGCGGCGAAGAAGGCGGCGCGGCTGGAGCAGCGGATCGAGCGTGCCGAGGCGGAGCTGAGCGAGATCGAGGACGAGCTCGCCGACCCCGCCGCCTGGTCGAGCCCCGGCCGGGCCGAGCGCGCGACCGAGAAGCACGCCAAGGCGAAACAGACAATCGCGGAGCTGTACGAAGAGTGGGAGCAGGCCCAGTCTGAAGCCGTCTGACCGGGTCAGGCGGCTTCAGCGCGCAAGATCACCCGGGCTCCCTTCGCGGGCGCCAGCGTGATGTTGCGGACCCGGACGCGCTCGGGCTTCGGGTCGGCCGGCTCGAGCTCGGCGCGTTCGACGAACTCGCGCAGGATCGTGCGCATCTCGTATTCGGCGAAGGCGGCGCCGATGCAGCGGCGCACGCCGCCGCCGAAGGGGATCCAGGCGTAGTTGTCGGCCTTGCCCTCGAGGAAGCGCTCGGGCCGGAACTCGCGCGGCTCGGGGAAGATGTCCTCGCGGTAGTGCAGCGCGGCGATCGCCGGCAGCACGAAGGTCCCGGCCGGCAGCTCGTACTCGCCGATCGTCGCCGGCGCGGTCAGCCGGCGGGCGACGTCGACGATCACCGGCCGCGCGCGCAACACCTCTTTGACCGTCGCGTTCAGGTACTCCTCCTCGCCGGCGGCGAGCGAGGCGCGCAGCTTCGCCAGCACCTCGGGGTTGCGGACCAGCCGCTCGATCGCCCAGGCGAGCCCGGTCGCGGTCGTCTCGTGGCCGGCGCCGAGCACCGTGATCATCTCGTCGCGCAGCTCTTCGTCGCTCATCGCCTCGCCGTCCTCGTCGCGGGCGCCGAGCAGCAGCGAGAGCACGTCGTCGCGCTGCTCGTGGCCGGGTTCGGCGCGACGCAGCCGGATCTCCTCGTAGATGAACGCGTCGAGCGCTTCGCGCGAGCGCACGAACCGCGCCCAGGGGCTGAAGCGGCCGACGCTGCGGCGCAGGAACGGGAACGAGGTGATCGGCCCGACCCGGCGGGCGAAGTCGTCGATCAGGACCTCGAAGCGGGCCAGGCGGTCCTCGTCGTGGACGCCGAAGACGGCGCGCATGATCACCGCCAGGGTGATCCGCTGGGTGTGCGGGCGCAGCGCGAAGGGTTCGTCGTGCGGCCAGCTCTCCATCTCCTTGCGGGTCACCTCGACGATCAGCTCGCCGTAATGCTGGACCCGCTCGCCGTGGAACGGCGGCAACAGCAGCTTGCGCTGGCGCATGTGCGGGGCGTCGTCGAGGGTGAGGACCGAGTTCGGGCCGAGCGCCGGCTCGAGCACGGTCGCGTTCGCTTCGCCGGCGTGGAAGACCGCCGGGTCACCGGTGAAGACGGCTTTGACCAGCTCGGGCCGGGCGACGTAGACGACGCGGCCGAAATAGGGGAAGCGGATCGTGAAGATGTCGCCGAAGCGGCGCTGGTAGCCGGCCAGGAAGCCGAGCGGGTCGCGCGCGTAGCGCAGCGCCTGTCCGACCGACGGCGTGCGCGGCCCGGGCGGGAAGGACGCCTCGGCGCCGAGCGGCGGGTGGGGAAGGGTGGCCTGCTCCATCGCACCCCCAGGTTAGTGGAAACTGGCCAGCTAGCCAGTTTCGCCGAGTCCGTTCTCAGGGTCGCTATGCGACCTCGGGGACGGACTCGCGCTCAGAAGACGACGGTGCGCTCGCCGTCGAGCAGCACGCGGTCGTCGAGGTGCGCCATCACCGCGCGGGCCAGCACGAGGCGCTCGATGTCGCGGCCGATCCGGACCAGGTCGCCGATCTCGTCGCTGTGGCTGACCCGGGTCACGTCCTGATCGATGATCGGGCCGGCGTCGAGCTCGGCGGTGACGTAGTGGGCGGTCGCGCCGATCAGCTTGACGCCGCGCTCGTGGGCGCGGTGGTAGGGGTCGGCGCCGACGAAGGCGGGCAGGAAGCTGTGGTGGATGTTGATCGCCGGCGCGCCGAGCCGCGCCAGGAAGTCCTCGGAGAGGATCTGCATGTAGCGGGCGAGGACGAGCAGGTCGACCTCGCCGACCAGCTCGAGGACCCGCTCTTCGGCGGCGCCGCGGTCGGCCGGATCGACCGGCACGTGGTGGAAAGGCAGGCCGACCGCCGCCACCTGGTCGGCGTGATCGGCGTGGTTGGAGACGACAGCGACCAGCTCGCCGCCGAGCTCGTCGTTGCGCCAGCGCCAGAGCAGGTCCGAGAGGCAGTGGTCTTCGCGCGAGACCATGATCGCCACGCGCTTGCGCCGGCTCGACTCGGCGAAGCGGTGCTCCATCTCGAACGGCGCGGCGATCTCCGTCGCAAAGCGCTCCTGCAGCTCCCCGCGCCCGGCCTCCGAGACCGAGTCGAAGACCATGCGCATGAAGAAGCGCCCCTCCTCGGTGGAGTGCTGGTCGACGTCGACGATGTTGAGCCCGGCGTCGGCGAGGAAGCCGCTGACCGTGGCGATCAGCCCCGGTCGGTCGGGGCAGGCGAGCAACAGGCGCGAGGTGGGGTGCTCGGTCATCGGGTCGAATGATCATGCCTGGTTCCCGCCGGAAAGGCTCTTGTGTGACGGGGCGCACACACCAGATCACGAACTCCCTGCAACCGTTCAGCGCTTGCTCACGAAACGCAAACATATTGCCCTGCTCGCAACCGCCGCCCTCGCCTTTCCGGCTGCCGCCCTCGCCGCTACGGATGACGGTGGGGGTGCGTCCGTGCAGAGCGTCGGGCAGGCCGAGGTTGCCCTGGCACCGTTGCAGCGGCCCGTCGACAGCTTCAACGCGCTGATCGACGACGTCGCCGAGCAGATCCGCACCGCCGAACGCGAGCGAGTGAAACGCCGCCAGCGCGAACACCGCGAAGCCTTCGAAGAGTTGCCCGGCGGCGTCTCGATCGAGACGCTCGAATCGATCGCCGCGTGCGAGTCGGGCGGCGACCCGACGATCGTCTCCTCCGACGGCAGCTACCGCGGCAAATACCAGTTCAGCTTCAGCACCTGGGAATCGGTCGGCGGCAGCGGCGACCCGGCGGCGGCGCCGGAGATCGAGCAGGACTACCGCGCGGCGCTGCTCTACTCGCAGTCCGGCTCCAGCCCCTGGCCCGTCTGCGGCTGACCACGCAATCCACATGACGTTCGTCGCCCTCTGGGCTACGAACGTCATGCCGTGAGGAGGGCCGGCCGCTTCCCTACGATCCGCGCATGGCCGCCGAGAAGATCCCGACGCCGGATCCCGCCGGCCCCGCTCGCAAACCTCCCAAAGAGGCGGTCGCCGAGGCGCACGTGCGGGCGCCCACCCGCGGCAACCGCAAGCTCGAGAGCTTCCTGGAGGCGATAAACGGAGACGACCAGGTGCGCGCCTGGTGGTACATGGCCCAGGTCAACTCCGAGCGCCTCGGCATGTCGGACCACTCCTGGGTCCACATGCAGATCATCCTCAATATCTCCCTGCGGCTGTTGCGACTGCTGGTCAAGGCGGGGGTCGAGCCGGCGATGGTCGCCGACCACGGGATGCGCGACCGCGACGCCGAGGTGGTCGTCGCCGGCGGGGCGCTGCTCCACGACGTCGGCATGTCGATCCACCGTGCCGACCACGAGGCCTACTCGCTGTTCCTCGCCCAGAGCGCGCTCGACCGCCTGCTCGCCGACGCCTACCCGCAGCCGGCCCGGACCGTGGTCGCCGCGGAGATCCTGCACGCGATCATCGGCCACCGGCGCCGCGGCGAGCCCTACACGCTCGAGGCGGGCGTCGTGCGGGTCGCCGACGCGCTCGACATGGCTCAGGGCCGGACGCGGATCCCGATCGAGTCCGGCCACGAGGGCATCCACTCGATCTCCGCCGCGGCGATCGACGAGGTGCGGATCGAGGCCGGCGAGGAGCGCCCGGTGCGGATCGAGATCGAGCTCAACAACTCCGCCGGGATCTTCCAGGTCGACGACCTGCTGGCGACGAAGATCCGCGGCACCCCTCTGGAGGGCCGTCTGGAAGTCGTCGCGACGATCGAGGGGGAGACCGAGAAGCGGCTCTTGTCGGGGTTCCGGCTGTCGTAAGGCGGGTGGTGGGTCGATCCCCCACGCAACCCCAGATCAGGTGTGGTTGCGTGGGGGATCGACCAGGGTTCGGAGGTCGGCCGCGATCTGCTCCGGTTCGTCGTCGAGCTGGGACCAGGTGAGGCGGGTGACCGTGTAACCGGCGGCGTGGAGGCGGCGGTCGCGGGTCTTGTCGTCGCGGAAGGCCGATGGGGTGCCGTGGGCGGACCAGCTGTCGAGCTCGACGACCAGATGGGCTTCGGGCCAGAGGCAGTCGACTTTGTAGCGCGCGGTGGGGAGGACGATCCAGGCGTTGAGCCGGGGGCGGGGAAGGCGGTGGCGGTCGAGGAAGGGCAGGAAGCGGTCCTCCAGGGGGCTTGCGGTGTGGCCGCTCGCTTCGGCGCGGCGCGTCAGCGCAGTGCGGACCCCGCGGTTACCGCGATGTCCCGGGTAGCGGTCGAGCAGGTGGTGGAGCGAGAGCGGGTCATAAAGACGGAGGTATTCCGACTGTCTCAGTGCCGGCTCAACCGAGGCTGGAGATTCGGCGGCGAGGTCGAAGATCGTGCGCGGGACCGTGGTCACCGGGATCCCGTCCTCGACCGTGATCTCGTCGGGAGGGAGGACGGCGAAGTGGCGCCGGATCGCTTCCCGGGATCTGGATTTGCTGGGTGAGGTGGTGTGGATCGGGCCGCCGGAGTGGCCGCGGATCCCCCAGAGCGCCGCGGCCGCGTTGTGGCTCAGGACGGCGTTGGCCCCGCATGCCAGCACCGCCGCCATCCACCGTCCCCGCGGTGAAAGGACCTTGTGCCCGACCGCGTAGACGCCGGCGTGCAGTCGGTGCAGGCGCCCGGCGCGCAAGCGGCGGGCGATCGCCTCTCGGCCGACGCCAAGTGCAGTGAGCTGAGCGCGCGATACGACCCCATGCTGTCCCTCTGCCAACCTTCCGATCTCCGCGTCCGTTCCGTGAGTCTGCTCTGGAGCACGCATACCGTGTACAAGCGCAGACTCACCAGAGAATCTCCCCGGGAGGCACCCAGTCGGGGGCTTAGCGAGGCAGGAGAGCGTCAGGCAAGGACGCAGGGAGCGAAGCGTGCTCCGCACGTGAGCGACCGAGGACGCCGCATGACGCCCTCCTGGGCGCTAGGAGAAGCGCTCGAGGTCCGCGCGGCGGCGATCCTTGCGCTTCTCGAGCCGGCCCTGGATCAGCGACATCACGATCGGCAGGAGGGCGAAGAAGGCGATCACGCCGAAGCAGAAGAAGGTCACCGTCTTGTCGGTGGTCGGGCCCATCAGGCCGACGCCGTTCTCGGCGAGCGCGGCGGGGGCGCTGACCAGCATCAGGGCCCAGATCGAGAGCAGGGCTGCGACGGTGCGCTTCACAGCCGGGAATCTACCGCACCCCGGCGGCGCTCAGCTTGCAGGCGGCGCCGGTTCAGCCTGGCTTAAGGGGCCGCCATAGGATGCGCCGCTATGTCAAGCCTCGAAGCCATCGTGCTCGGCTTCGTGCAGGGGCTCACCGAGTTCCTGCCGATCTCCTCCAGCGGGCACCTGCGGATCGTCCCGGCGCTGCTCGGCTGGGAAGACCCGGGGGCCGGGTTCACCGCCGTGATCCAGCTCGGCACGATGGCCGCGGTGCTGATCTACTTCCGCGCCGACCTCTGGCGGATCGCCCGCGCCTGGCTGGGCGAACTGAGGACGCCGATCCGGCGGGCGAGCACGGACGCCCGGCTCGGCTGGTTCATCGTCCTCGGCACGATCCCGATCTCGATCTTCGGCATCGCCTTCAGCAACCAGATCGAGTCGGGCGCCCGCGACCTCTACCTGATCGGCTCGGCGCTGATCCTCTTCTCCTTCGTGATGCTCTTCGCCGAGAAGGTGGGGACGCGCGCGCGGGCGATCGAGGACATGAACGGCCGCGACGGGTTCTTCATCGGCATGTTCCAGGCGCTGGCCCTGATCCCCGGCGTCTCGCGCTCGGGCTCGACGATCTCGGCCGGTCTGCTGCGCGGCTTCGACCGGGTCGCGGCTGCCCGTTACTCGTTTCTGCTCTCGATCCCGGCGGTCGTGCTCAGCGGCCTCTTCGAGTTGCGCAAGATCGGCGAAGAGGGCAGCCCCGGCGTCGCCGCCACGGTGATCGCCACGCTGGTCGCCTTCGTCACCGGCTACGCCGCGATCGCCTGGCTGATCCGCTACCTCGGCCAGCACAGCCTCGGGATCTTCGTCGTCTACCGACTCGCCCTCGGCGCGCTCGTGCTGATCCTGGCGGCGAGCGGCGCGATCAGCTAGGTAGCCGATTCGGGGGGACTTCGGCGCAATTTAGGCGTGTTCAGCCTGTGAAAATCCTGTAAACACGCATAACTCCGTACTTCCGTCTGCATACAATCCAGAAGTCCTGCCGGTCCACCTGAGCTCCCAACCCGAGCACACGCCGCGCCGGACAGCCGCCCAAATATGAATCCACAGCAGACCAGGCTCGCGGTGATCGATTCCGACAGTGGTTTCGTCACCGTCCTCTCCAAGCGCGCGGAGGCTGCCGGATGGCAGCTTCGCCTCGCGAGCGGGGCGGTTCCGCCGGACGAGCTCGTCGCGATGAAGCTGAGCGCCCTGCTGGTCGACCCGACCCTGCTCGGCGAGGACGGCTGGGGATACCTCGAGCGCGTCTGCGCGACGCTGCCGGACCTCGGCGTCGTCGTCTGCACCGGCCGCTCGACCGTCGCCCAGCGGGTCCGCGGCCTGCGCCTCGGCGTCGACGACTGGATCACCAAGCCCTGCCACCCGGAGGAGGCGATGGCCCGCGTCGAAGCCGTCTCGCGCCGTCGCCGCCGCGGCCGCCCCGACGCCGAGAGCGGCCCGATCGTCACCGCCGAGCTGGAGATCCGCGCCGACCAGTTCCAGGCCTTCGTCGGCAGCACCAGCCTCGACCTGACCCGCCGCGAGTTCGAGCTCCTGCACCTGCTCGCCGAGGCCAAGGGCCAGGTGCTCGAGCGCGAGACGATCTACCAGCGGGTCTGGGGATACGCGATGGCCCACGGCGACCGCTCGGTCGACGTCTTCATCCGCAAGCTGCGCCAGAAGCTCGAGAAGCACTCGCCCAACTGGGGCTACATCCACACCCACTTCGGCGTCGGCTACCGGTTCGACCCCGAACCGGCCGGGATCGTCGAAGAGGAGCTGCGCCTGCCCGCGCCCGAGCCGACCCCGGCTCCCGAGCACGACCCGGGTTCACAGGTCGTTCACAGCAGCTTCACGCCGGGATAACCGGTCGCCGGCCAGGCGTCGGCATGCTCGGCAACCATGGCGATGGGAACCGGGCAACCTCCACGGATCTCAGCGGGGCGCCTGGAGATCAGGCCTGAGGAGCACGCGGCGCTGGTCGACGGACGGCCCCTCAGCCTCACCGTGCGCGAGCTGCAGCTGCTGATCACCCTGGCCGAGCATCCGCAGCGGATCATGACCCGCGAGGAGCTCTTCGCCGAGGTCTGGGAGAGCCAGCCGCGCCGCGACGACCGCTCGGTCGACGTCTACGTGAGCCGCCTGCGGGCGAAGCTGGGGGAGGCGTTGCCGGGAGCGCGCCTGATCCACACCCACAACGGCATCGGCTACCGGTTCTCGCCGGATGGCTGATCCCGCCTGGGCCAGCCCGGTCGCGCTTTTACATCTTTTTCACAACTTCGACACACGCAGGTAACAAGGTCTCTCAGACCCACTGCGAGGCTGCCCGCAAAAGGCCTCGACCCTGGTCGAGGTGCCACCCATTTTTCGACCTACGAATAGAGGGAGACTGATGTCTAGGACTAGATGGCTTGCGGTCGTTGTCTTCGCCGCGATCTTGGCGCTCGGAGTAGCCGCCTGCGGAAGCAGCGACGACGACACCAGCGGGGGCAGCTCATCGGCCGGCGGTGCCGAAGTGTCCGGCGAAATCGCCGGCGCGGGGGCCAGCTCCCAGGAGGCCGCCCAGGAAGCCTGGATCGCCGAATTCTCCAACGCCAACAGCGGCGCGACCATCTCCTACGACCCGGTCGGCTCCGGCGGCGGTCGTGAGCAGTTCATCGCCGGCGGCGTCTCCTACGCCGGCTCTGACGCCGCGATCAGCGAAGACGAAGGCGAACTGAAAAAAGCCATCGCGCGCTGTGAACCGGGCGAACTGATCGAGATCCCGGCGTACGTCTCGCCGATCGCGGTCGTCTACAACCTCCCCGACGTCGAAGGTCTGCAGCTCTCCCCCGAAACCCTGGCGAAGATCTTCAACCAGGAAATCGACAGCTGGAACGACCAGGCGATCGCCGCCGACAACCCCGGCGTCGACCTGCCCGACACCCGCATCACGCCGGTCAACCGCTCGGACGAGTCCGGGACGACGGAGAACTTCACCGAATACCTCTCCGAGGTCGTCCCCAGCGTCTGGGATCACGAAGTCAGCGGCGACTGGCCGGTCAAGGGCGGCGAGGCCGCGCAGGGCACCTCCGGTGTCGTCGAAGCGGTTGCCGCCGGCGAAGGCGCGATCGGCTACGCCGACGCCAGCCAGGCCGGCGAACTCGGCATCGCCAAGATCGAGGTCGGCAAAGAATTCGTCGAACCGACCGCGGAAGCGGCGGCCAAGATCCTCGACGAGTCGCCCGAAGACAAAGCGGACGCCCCGGGCCAGTACATGTTCCCGTTCTCGCTCGACCGCAAGACCGAATCGGAGGGCACCTACCCGATCGTGCTCGTCTCCTACCTGCTCGCCTGCACCGAGTACGGCTCGGCTGACGAAGCCGCGGTCACCAAGGCGTACCTCGAATACGTGATCAGCACCGAAGGTCAGGAAGCGGCCGCGTCCAACGCCGGCTCGGCTCCCCTCTCCGAGGCGCTGACCAGCAAGATCACCCCGGCGATCGAAGCGATCGAAGCGGGTTAGTTAGTGGCATCGGTCGACACCACGACCAACGCGGGTCAGCTGATCGCGGCGGCGTCCGGAGGACGCCGCCGCATCGGCGACCGCGTCTTCAGCAACGCCGCGGTGATCGCCGCGGTGACGATCCTGGCGCTGCTCGCCGGGGTCGCGGCCTTCCTCGTCGCCGAGGGGCTGCCCGCCTTCACGCACAGCGCCGCTGAGCTGCCCGAAGGCAAGACCTTCATCGACTACGTCGCCCCGCTCGCCTTCGGCACCGTGCTGGCGGCGGCCTTCGCCTCGATCGTCGCCGTGCCGCTGGCCGTCGCGGTGGCGCTGTTCATCACCCACATCGCCCCGCCCCGCGTCGCCCTCACGCTCGGCTACCTGGTCGATCTGCTGGCGGCGATCCCGAGCATCATCTACGGGCTCTGGGGCATCTTCGTGCTCGGCCCGGCCGCCGTCCCGGTGATGCAGTGGCTGGAAGAAAACCTCGGCTTCATCCCCTTCTTCGAGGGCCCCGCCTCGGCGACCGGCCGGACGATGTTCGTCGTCGGACTGGTGCTCGCCGTGATGATCCTGCCGATCGTCTCCGCGGTTGCCCGCGAGGTCTTCTCGCAGACGCCCCGCAAGCTCCAGGAAGGCGCCCAGGCGCTCGGCGCCACCCGCTGGGAGATGATCCGGATGACGGTTCTGCCGTTCGGCAAATCGTCGGTGATCAGCGGCGCGATGCTCGGTCTCGGCCGCGCGCTCGGCGAGACGATGGCGGTGACGATCATCCTCTCGGTCTCCGGCATCGTCACCTTCAACCTGATCAGCCAGTCGAACCCCTCGACGATCGCCGCCAACATCGCGCTCGACTTCCCCGAGTCCTCGGGTATCGCGGTCAACACGCTGATCGCGACCGGCCTCGTCCTCTTCGCCATCACCCTGCTCACCAACATGGCGGCGCGCATGATCATCGCCCGCCAGAACCGGGGCGAATAGATGTCGGTGATCCCCCAGCGTCCCGGAGGCGGCCTCGCCGGTGGCGTGCTGCCGGGCTGGGCGCCCTACGGCGTCTTCGGCGGCGCCGCGGCGCTCTCGGCGGCGCTGCTGCTCGCCACCGGCTCCTTCTCGGTCGGCCTGACGCTGTTCTTCGGCGTGATGGTCGCCTGCGCCGCCATCTACACCTGGTCGCGTGTGGTCGAGGGCCCGCGGCGCGCGGTCGACCGCACCGTGACGATGCTGATCGCGGCGGCGTTCGCGCTGGCGATGATCCCGCTCGCCTCGCTGCTCTTCGAGGTCGTCAAGCGCGGTCTGCCGGGGCTCTCGCTCGAATTCATCACCGAGGACGCGCGCGGCGTGATCAACGGCGGCGGCGCCGCCCACGCGCTGGTCGGCACGCTGGTGATCACCGGGGTCGCGACCCTGATCTCGGTCCCGATCGGGATCATGGCGGCGATCTACCTGACCGAGTACGGCGAAGGCAAGCTGCGCCGCGCCCTCACCTTCTTCGTCGACGTGATGACGGGCATCCCCTCGATCGTCGCCGGCCTCTTCGCCTACGCGCTCTTCGAGCTCTTCCTCGGCCCGGGCATCCGGCTCGGCGTGATGGGCTCGGTGGCGCTCTCGGTGCTGATGATCCCGATCGTGATCCGCTCCGCCGAGGAGGTCCTGAAGATCGTCCCCAACCACCTGCGCGAAGCCGCCTACGCGCTCGGCACGCCGAAGTGGAAGACGATCACCAAGATCGTCCTGCCGACCGCTTTCGCCGGCCTGGTGACCGGCGTGATGATCGCGGTCGCCCGGATCGTCGGCGAGACCGCGCCGCTCCTGGTGACCACCGGGGTGATCGACTCGATCAACTCCGACCCGTTCGACGGGCGGATGCAGAACCTCGCCGTCTACGCATACAGCGAGTACCGTTCTCCGGGTGTCGACAAAGCCGCTTCCTACGACCGGGCCTGGGCGGCGGCCCTGCTCCTGATCGCGATCGTGATGATCCTCAACGTGGTCGCCCGGCTGGTCTACCGCCGCTACAAAACCGAGATTCGCTGACCGTGGAAGGAAACGAGGAAGAAATGCTGCGAGCCGAGGACAGGAAAGAGAAGACCGACGCGCCGGCGCAGGCGGCCAGCGCGGAAGCGATTGCCGAGACCGCGACGGCGGGTACGGGGGCCGACGTGCCCTCGATGCCGAAAGCGAAGACGATCGAGGCCCGCGAGGTGAACCTCTACTACGGCGCCTTCCACGCGGTGGAAAACGTCACGCTGACGATCCAGCCGAACAAGGTGACGGCGCTGATCGGCTCCTCGGGTTGCGGCAAGACGACCTTCCTGCGCTCGCTCAACCGCATGCACGAGCTGACTCCCGGGGCGGCCGTGAAAGGCTCGATCACGCTCGACGGGGAGGACATGTACGGGGCGGGCGTCGACCCGGTCCACGTCCGCCGTCTCGTCGGCATGGTCTTCCAGGCGCCCAACCCGTTCCCGACGATGTCGATCTACGACAACGTCGCCTCGGGTCTGAACCTCAACTCCTCGCGGATCAAGAAGACCGACAAGGACGCGATCGTCGAGCGCAGCCTGCGCGGCGCCCATCTCTGGGAGGAGGTCAAAGACCGGCTCGACAAGCCCGGGCTCGGCCTCTCCGGCGGCCAGCAGCAGCGCCTCTGCATCGCCCGCGCGATCGCCGTCGAGCCCGAGGTCCTGCTGATGGACGAGCCCTGCTCGGCGCTCGATCCGGTGGCGACGCTGGCGATCGAGGACCTGATCGGCGAGCTGAAGAGCCGCTACACGATCGCGATCGTCACCCACAACATGCAGCAGGCCGCGCGGGCCAGCGACCTGACCGCCTTCTTCAACCTCGAGGAGTCCGGCAAGCCGGGCCGCCTGGTCGAGGTCGGCGAGACCGAGACGATCTTCACCAATCCGACCGAGCAGGCGACCGAGGACTACGTCTCCGGTCGTTTCGGCTGAGCGGCCGGCGGGGACGGGGGAGGCGAGGATGCCCGAAGCGGCGGCGAGGACCGAATACCAGGAGGAACTGGACAACCTCGAGTCGAGCGCGCTCGGCGGTCTCGAGCTTGTCAACGAAGCCCTGGCGCGCACCCTGGAGGCGATCGAGCACCAGGACATCGAGCTGGCCCAGCTGGTCGTCGCCGACGACGACCGCATCGACGGCCGCTACCTGGAGATCCACCAGGCCCTGATCACGCTGCTCGCGACCCAGTCGCCGGTGGCGACCGACCTGCGCCTGATCGCCTCGCTCCTGCACGTGCTGAAGAACATCGAGCGGATGGGCGACCAGTGCGTGAACATCTGCAAGGTGATCCCGCTCTCCGGCAACGAGCCGCCGGCCGACGAAGAGATGGTCAAGCGGATCCTGACGATGGGCCGGCAGACCCGCACGCTGATCGTGCAGGCGAAGCGCGCCTTCCTCGAACGCGACGTCGAGCAGGCGCGCGACCTGGTCCGCCAGGACGACGTCGTCGACAACCTCAACCGCGAGTGCTTCCACCTGGCGCTGGAGATCGGCGACGACGCCGACCGCCGCGAGTGGGCGATGACGATGCTGCTGACCGCGCGGGCGATCGAGCGGATCGCCGACAACGCCGTCGACATCGGCGAGCAGGTCGCCTTCGTGGTCACCGGCCTGTTCCGGGAGTTCGAGGACGCTTCCCACCCGGCCTGATCCGCCCCCGGCGGGATTTTCGTTCGCGGATTGCGATCCGGAGCGTCTGGGAACATTGAGGGCGGTGCTCTGATGCTCTGCGCGGCAATAGATATCGGCTCCAACACGACCCGCGTGCTCGTCGCCGAGCCGATCGACGGTCAGCTCAAGAAGGTGATGGAGCAGCGCGCCTACACGCGGATCAACAAAGCGCTCGACGGAGACGGCTCGATCCACGCCGAGAAGGTCGCCGAGGTCGGCGAGGTCGTCGCCACCCAGGTGCGGCTGGCGCGCGAGCTCGGCGCCGAGGTGATCCGCGCCGTCGCCACCGCCGCCGTGCGCGAGGCCGCCAACGGCGAGGCCGCCGCGGCCGAGATCTCCCGCGTGGCCGGGGTCCCGGTCGAGATCCTCAGCGAGCAGGAGGAGGGCAGGCTCGCCTTCATCGGCGCGACCAAGACCCTCGGGCACCCGGCCGACGGCACGATCGGCGTCGTCGACGTCGGCGGCGGCTCGACCGAGGTGATCCTCGGCACGGTCGCCGGCGGGGTCGAGAAGGTGCGCTCCTGGCGGGTCGGCTCCGGGGTCCTGGCCGACGAGCTGATCGCCTCCGACCCGCCCTCCGCGGCCGAGATCCGCAAGGTCCGCGACCGCATCGACGACATCTTCGCCGGAGTCGAGATCGACCACCCCGACCAGGCCGTCGCGGTCGGCGGCAGCGCGACCAGCCTGCGCCGCCTGGTCGGCGCCGTGCTCGAGTACGAGACGCTGGAGCGGGGGATACGGGTGCTCTGCGGGGACCCTTCCACCGAGGTCGCCCGCCGCTTCGAGCTCGACCCGGTGCGGGTCCGCATCCTCACCACCGGCGTGCTGTTGCTCGAGAAGGTCTCCGAGCTGCTCGGCCAGCCGCTGCAGATCGGCAAGGGAGGGCTCCGCGAGGGGGTCATCCTCGACCTGCTGAACGGCAGCGCCCCGGCTCGCCCGAAGCTCCGCAGCGTCGCCTAGACCAACCGTCCGGTCACCGGAAGTTCACAGCCCGTTCGCGGGTCGTTCACATGTTTTCGCTGCAAATGGCGAATTCTGTGCGTGACAAGAAGGAATAGAGAAGAGGGAGACACCGATGACTTCCCGAGTTGACCTGCACTGCCATTCCACCGCCTCGCAGCTCTCCAAGCTGGGCGTCCAGAGGTCTCTGGGCCTGCCCGAGTGCGCTACGCCTCCCGAGGAGGTCTACGAGCTGGCCAAGCGGCGGGGGATGGACTTCGTGACGATCACCGATCACGACACGATCGACGGCTGCCTCGAGTTGGTGGACCGTCCCGACTGCTTCGTCTCCGAGGAGCTGACCGCCCGCTTCGCCGGCGAGCCCCAGGCGGTTCACGTCCTCTGTTACGGGATCACTCCAGGAGACCACGAGTGGCTGCAGGCGCACGCCGGCGATGTCGAGGCCTGTGCCACGTATTTGCGCGAGAACCAGATCACCTGCGCGCTCGCGCATCCCTTCTTCGACGTCGCGGCGCCGCTCACACGGCGCCACCGGCGGCGTCTGGCGGAGCTCTTCCCGATCTGGGAGGTCCGCAACGGTTCCCGCGCCGCCGAGCTGAACATGCCGGCCGCCGTCTACATCGAGACCAACGGCGGCACCGGCATCGGCGGCTCCGATGACCACGCCGGCGTCGACATCGGCCGCACCTTCACCGAGGTGCCCGGTGCTCGCACGCCGGAAGAGTTTCTCGCCCACGTCCGCGCCGGCCAGGCCGAGGCGGGCGGCAGTCAGGGCAGCGCCGCCAAGTGGACCCACGCGGCGATGGCGCTCGCCACCCGGTCGCTCGGCGACGGCGCCGTCGCCTCGGCGCCCGATCCGGGCGCGGTCCTGAAGATGGCCGAACGGGTGATCCACGAGGGGTCGGCCCGCGAGGGCAAGGTCGCCACCGACATCGGCCCCGACGACGCCCGCGCGCTGCTCGAGGCGTGGCTGGCCAGCGTCGGGCTCGACCTGCGCGGCCGCGACCTGATCGCCTACCTGCAGGCCGACGGCTTCTCGCACTCCGACCTCTATCGCCGCGCCCGCCGCGCCCACGAGCGGCGCCTGCGCCGCGCCACCGAGGAGGGCGCCGCCGCGGTCGCCTGCGGCGACTTCCCGGCGGCGATGAGCGGCGTCTTCGACGCCCTGCTGCCGGCGCTTCCCTACGCGCCCGCGACCGCTTTCCTCGGTGGCGAGGTCAGTCGTCTGCGCAACCGCGGCGACGAGCCGCGGCGGGTCGCCGTGATCGCCGACGGGATCGGCTCGATGCACGGTGTCACGCACACGATCGAGCAGATCCGCGAGCGCGGTGTGCCGGGCTTCGAGGTCGAGGTGGTCGGCACCGACCCCGGCGTCGACCGCCGGCTGCCCGCCGCGACCGAGCTCGAGATCCCCTTCTACGAGGGCATGGCGCTCGGCGTGCCGGGCCTGCCCGACCTGGTCGAGACCCTCGCCGAAGGCCGCTACGACCTCGTCCACGTCACCGCGCCCGGTCCGGCCGGGATCGCCGCGACGCTGCTCAGCCGCGTCACCGGGCTGCCCCTGCTCGCCAGCTACCACACCGAGCTGGCCGCCTACGCGGGCATGCGCAGCGGCGACGGTGGCATCGAGGCGATCGCCCGCGGCGCCCTCGGCGCCTTCTACGGCGTCCCCGGCGTCGTGCTCTCGCCGAGCCCGGCGGCCGACCGCTCGCTGGTCGGCCTCGGCATCGCACCCGAGCGGGTGCGCCGTTGGGAGCGCGGCGTCGACCTCGACCGCTTCGATCCCGCCAAGGCCGCGCCCGAGCAGTACCCCGGCGAGATCAAGGTGCTCTACGTCGGCCGGATGACCCGCGAGAAGGGCGTCGACCTGCTGGCCGAGAGCTTCCTGCGGGCCCGCCGTACAGACCCCCGCCTGCACCTGCTGCTGGCCGGCGGCGGGCCCGAGGAGGCCGAGCTGCGCGACCGGCTGGGCGAGCACGCGACCTTCCTCGGCTGGCTCGGCGGCGAGGACCTCGCGCGCGCCTACGCGAGCGCCGACGTCTTCCTCTTCGCCAGCAGCACCGACACCTACGGTCAGGTGATCATCGAGGCGGCGGCCAGCGGGCTGCCGGTCGTCGCGGTCGCCGAGGGCGGGCCGGCGGCGCTGGTCGAGAACCGCCACACCGGCCTGCTCTGCCGGCCCGACGCCGACCACCTGGCGGGCGCGCTGCTGCAGCTGGCCTCCTCGCCGCTGCTGCGCGCCCACCTCGGCGCCGGCGGTGCCGCGGCGGCTCGCGAGCGCTCCTGGGAGCGCTCGATGGAGCAGCTCGGCGACGGCTACGCGCGCCTGCTCGGCGCCGCGCCCGAGACGGCGGCGCAGCCGTTCGTCCAGGTCGCCTGAGGCGGGCGGGGTGGAGGCCGCCTCACAGTACGATTCAGCGATCGAAGATCCCGCTCTTTACTTCAACCGCGAGCTCTCCTGGCTCGACTTCAACCAGCGGGTTCTGGAGCTGGCCGAGGACACCGAGGTGCCGCTGCTGGAGCGGCTGCGCTTCTGCGGCATCTACGCCTCCAACCTCGACGAGTTCTTCATGGTCCGCGTCGCCGGGCTGTTCGACCAGCTCGACGCCGGCATCGACGCGCGGGGCCCCGACGGCCTGGCGCCGAGCGCCCAGATCGATCGCATCCAGGCCCGCGTGCTGGAGCTCGACCACCGCCTGCATGCCTGCTTCGACGGCGTCCTGCGGCCCGCGCTCGAGCAGCAGGGGATCCGCATCCTCTCGCTCGAAAGCGCCGGCGAGGAGGAGCGCCGGGAGATCGACGCGCGCTTCCACGAACAGGTCTTCCCGGCCCTGACGCCGCTGGTGATCGGCCTCGGCCGGCCGTTCCCCTATATCTCCAACCTCTCGCTCAGCCTCGGAGTGCTGCTGCGCGACCCCGAGAGCGGCGCCGAGATCATCGCCCGGGTCAAGGTCCCGAAGGAGCTGCTCGGCCGCTTCCTGCCGGTTGGCGAGGAGGGCAAGTCGTTCGTGCCGCTGGAGGAGGTGATCGCCGCCAATCTAGAGGCCCTCTTCCCCGGCACCGACGTCGTCGACCACGGCTACTTCCGGGTCACCCGCGACGCCGACTTCACCGTCTCCGACGAGGCCGACGACCTGCTGCAGGCGGTCCAGGACGAGATCCGCCGTCGCCGCTTCGGCGAGGTCGTGCGCCTCGAGGTCGCCGCCGGGATGAACCCGAAGCTGCGTGAGCAGTTGATCGGGGCGCTGCGCCTCGAAGACCGCGAGGTCTACGACGTCGACGGGTTGATCGACCTCGGCGACGTCGGCCGCATCGCCGACGTCCCCGGTCACGCGGAGCTCCGTTACTCGCCGTGGTCGCCGGTCACCCAGCCCCGCCTGCAGGGCGAGGACGACGAGCCGGTCGACATGTTCGCCGAGATCCGCCAGCGGGACCTGCTCGTCCACCACCCCTACGAGTCCTTCGCCACCTCGGTCGAGCGCTTCGTCGCCCAGGCTGTCGCCGACCCCGACGTGCTGGCGATCAAGCACACCGTCTACCGGACCAGCGACGACTCGCCGCTGGTGCCGTCGCTGATACGCGCCTCCGAACGCGGCAAGCAGGCGGTCTGCATGGTCGAGCTGAAAGCGCGCTTCGACGAGGAGGCCAACATCCACTGGGCGAAGTCGCTGGAGGAGGCGGGGGTCCACGTCGTCTACGGCATCCCCGGCTTGAAGACGCACGTCAAGGCGATCCTGGTCGTCCGCCGCGAGGGCGAGCGGGTGCGCGAGTACGTCCACATCGGCACCGGCAACTACCACCCGAAGACCGCCCGCCTCTACACCGACTTCGGCCTCTTCACCGCCGACCCGGACGTCGGCGCCGACGTCGCCGAGATGTTCAACTTCCTGACCGGCTACGGACGGCCGGCGGTGTACCGCAAGGTGCTGGTCTCGCCGACGACGATGCGCGACCGGATCGTCGAGGAGATCGAGGCCACGGTGGCCGCCCATGAAGCCGGTGAGCCGGCGCGGATCGCCCTGAAGATGAACTCGCTGGTCGACGCGGGCTGCATCCGTGCGCTCTACGCGGCCTCGACCGCCGGGGTCAGGGTCGATCTCAACGTGCGTGGGATCTGCTGCCTGCGCCCGGGCGTGCCCGGGGTCTCCGAGAACATCAGGGTGGTCTCGATCGTCGGCCGCTTCCTCGAGCACTCGCGCGTCTACGCCTTCGAACGCGGCGGCGAGACCCGGGTGCTGATGGGCTCGGCCGACCTGATGCCGCGCAACCTCGACAGCCGGGTCGAGCTGGTCGCGCCGGTAGAAGACCCCGAGCTGCGCGCCGAGATGCTCGACGTGCTCGAGCGCTGCTTCGCCGACAACGCCAACTCCTGGGAGCTCGACTCGGACGGGCGGTGGAGCCGCCAGGCCGCCCCGGAGGGCGCGCGGCGCAGCGTCCAGGAGGAGCTCCGCGAGCGCCACGCCTCCCGCGCCGCCGAGCAGCTGGCTACTTCGGCTGGCTGAGCTTCACGGTCGCCTCCCGCGCGATTAGGATGGCCTCCCGTGGCGCGCTTCTCGCTCCTACCCCGCGATCGCACCTTCTTCGACCTCTTCACCGGGGCCGGTCAGAACAACGTCCACGCCTCGCGCCTGCTCGACCGGATGATGCATTCCTGGCCCGAGGACGCCGGACTGCTGACCGAGATCGTCGCGGCAGAGCACGAGGGCGATCGGATCACCCACGAGATCATCAAACGGCTGAACACGACCTACGTCACGCCGATCGACCGCGAGGACATCTACGGCCTGGCGACCCAGATGGACGACATCGCCGACTTCATCGAGGAGGCCGCCGACTTCCTCGGCCTCTACAAGATCGAGGCGCCGATGGAGCAGGCGCTGGCGCTCACCAAAGTGCTGGTCGCCTCCTGCGAGCAGCTCGCCGCGGGAATCGAGCACCTGCCGGACTTCAAGGATCTCGACAAGTACTGGATCGAGATCCACCGGCTCGAGAACGAGGGCGACCGTATCTCCCGCGACGCGGTCGCCTCGCTGTTCTCCAACGGGATCGACCCGATGGTGGTGATTCGCTGGAAGGACATCTTCGCCGTGCTCGAGGAGGCGATCGACGCGACCGAGACCGCCGCGCAGATCCTCGAGGGCATCGTGATCAAAAACTCGTGAGCTCCGACGTCATCCTCGTCATCGTCGTCTGCACCGCGCTCGCGTTCGACTTCACCAACGGCTTCCACGACACCGCCAACGTCGTCGCGACCTCGATCTCGACCGGCGCGGCGCGCCCCCAGGTGGCGATCGGCATGGCGGCGCTGCTCAACTTCGTCGGCGCCTTCATCTCGATCTCCGTGGCGGCGACGGTCGCCAACGACGTCGTCGACGCGGCGGTGATCACGCCGACGATCGTCTTCGCCGGGTTGATCGGGGCGATCGCCTGGAACCTGATCACCTGGTGGTTCGGCCTGCCCTCGAGCTCCTCGCACGCGCTGATCGGCGGCGTCGTCGGCTCGGCGGTTGCCGCGGTGGGATTCGACGCCGTGCTGGCGGAAGGCCTGGTTGGCAAAGTCCTCGTCCCGGCCGTCGTCGCCCCCGTCCTGGCCTTCGTCGTCGCCGGTCTCTCGATCGGGATCGTCTACCGCGTCGTCGGCAGGCAGCGCCCGGGGATCGTCAGTCGCGGCTTCAAACACGGGCAGGTCGTCTCCGGCGGCCTGCTCGCGCTCGCCCACGGCACCAACGACGCCCAGAAGACGATGGGCGTGATCACCCTCGCCCTGATCGCCAACGGCAGCCTCGGGGCCGACGCCGACCCGCCCTTCTGGGTGATCGTCGCCTCCGCGGCGGCAATCGCGCTCGGCACCTACAGCGGCGGCTGGCGGATCATCAAGACGACCGGCACGCGGATCATCAAGATGGACGCCGCCCAGGGCTTCTCTTCGCAGGGTGCGGGCGCGACCGTGATTCTCGCCTCGACCCACTTCGGTTTCCCGCTCTCGACCACCCACGTGATCAACGGTGGCGTGATGGGAGCCGGCGCCGCCAAGCGCGTCTCGGCGGTGCGCTGGGGTGTCGCCGGCAACATCGTCACGGCGTGGCTGCTCACCTTGCCGGCGGCGGCGGCGATCGGCGCGCTCGTCTACGGCTTCACCCAGATCTTCGGCGACGGGGCGTTGGGACCGTTGCTGGTCACGCTGATGTCGTTGGCGCTGATCGTCGCCCTCTTCGCCCGCCGCGCCCAGCGCGGTGCCCCGGTGCCGGCTTCGGGGGCGTGATGCTGGCGACCCTGGTCGAGGGGAAGGAGCTGTTGGAGACCGTGGTCGCCTCGGTGGTCGGCGGGATCGGCGTCACCTTCGCCTTCTCGGTGGCGATCTGGGGAGTGGGACGGTTCGTCGAGAACAGCAGCAACGAACGGACGGTCGCCGCCGCGGGGGCGGCCTTGGTGGCTGCGGCCGCCCTCGCCGCGGTTGGCGCGGCTCTGGTCTTCGGGATCGTCGTGATGACCAGCAAGTAGCGGCGTAGACTGGCTCCGTGCGCAACCTTCGCAACGTCGCCATCGTCCTGCTCCTGGCGCTCGGGGTCGCTTTCCTGCCCTCGGGAGAGAACGTCGCGGAAGCGATCCTGACGCTGATCACGATGGGTTTCCTGGCCGGGATCAGCTGGATGCTCTACGTGCTCAGCCGCGAAAAACAGCTGACCCTGGCGACCTTGACCGATGGCCGCAGGGCGATCTTTTACGGAGCTTTCGGACTTCTTGTCCTGCTCGTGGCCTGGGCCGACTACCTGTTCGACACCGGCGCGGGTACGGTCTTCTGGATATTGATGCTGGTTGGCGCCGTCGCCGCGATCTGGAAAGTCTGGAGCGAGGCGAACACCTATTAGCCGCTAGGGGCTGCCTCGGCCCGGGCCTTGTCGAGACAGCCTCTAGCGGCTGATTCGGCGCAGAGAATTGGCAGTTGGCGCGCCACGCGTGCGGGTTGCCCTGCGAGCGTCGGGGCATGCCAGCGGGTGACGCGCGCAGAGCGGTTCGTGAGCAGGGCGGGACGGCGTCGGTCGAGTTGATCGCCACGGCCCCGTTCCTGCTGCTGGCGCTCGTCCTGGTGGCACAGGCGGCGCTCGCCGGCCACGCGCTCTGGTCGGCGAGCGTCGCCGCCCGCGCCGGTGCCCGCGCGGCGCTGGTCGGTGGCGACCCGGCGCCGGTTGCGCGAGGAGCGCTGCCGCCGGCGCTGCGCCGCGGCGCGCGGATCGAGGGCTCCGGTGGGCCGGTCTCGGTCCGCGTGCGGGTACCGGGGCTGTTGCCGCTGCCGCCGCTGCGGGTGGGGGCGAGCTCGGGATTGGAGAGCGATGGCGGCTGACTCCTCCGGCCAGGCGACTATCGAGCTGGTGGCGGCGCTGCCGGCCCTGCTGCTGGCGGCGCTGGTCGCGCTGCAGCTGCTCGCCGCCGGCTACGCGATGACGCTGGCCGACGGCGCGGCCGAGGCGGGTGCGCTGGCGCTCGCCGCCGGGGGCTCGGCGAAGGGCGCGGCGCGGGACGCCCTGCCGGGCTGGGCGGAGGAGCGGGTCAGCGTGGTCGTCGAGGGCGGCCGGGTCACTGTCCGCCTGCGGCCGCCCTCGCCGTTCGGCGCCGTCGCCGAGAGCCTCGTCGTGACCAGCGCGGCGAGCGCGAGGCCAGCGCGATGAGCTTCGTGCTGCCGGCCGGCGCGCCGACCGTCGCGGTGACCGCGGTCGGTGGGGCGGAGGGCGCGCGTGGCGCCGCCGCCGTGCTCTCCTGCGCGGGTGCCGACCTCGCGCGGGCCGCGCTGCTGGTCGATCTCGGCGGCCGGGCGCCGCGCCCGACCCTGCTCGCCTCGGTGGAGGCACGGGCACTCGAGGATCGGCTGTCCGCCCACCTTCCCCGCGCGCGGGTCGCGGCCCGCGGTCGCGTCTGTCATCTGGCCGCGCCGGCGGACGGGACAGGGCTCGAGCTGGCCGCTGGCGCGGTGACGGTCGCGCGGGGCTCGCTGGCGGTCGTGCTGATGCCGCCGGAGGCGCTGCGGGCGGCCCTCGCCGCGGTGCCGCGACTCGACGCGGTGTTGCTGCGCGCCGACCTCGCTGCCGACCGCGCCCTGCTCACGCTGGTCGTCCGCGACCTGCGCGCACAGCGGCTCCGCGTCGGCGTGCTCAAGAGCCGCCTGAGCTGGGTCTGCGAGCGCCGTGCCCTGTTCGGCGCCCTCGGCGCCGACGCCGAGGGCGCTCTGCCCGAGCGGTTGGTCCGTCGCCTCATCGGGGAAGGTCGCGCTGCCGAGACGCCCCAGGCGGTGCCCGCATGAGCGGCTCGCTGGCGCGTTTGTTCGGACAGGTCGAACAAACGCGCCACGGCGTGAGAGGGGAGGCGGGCCAGGCGCTGATTTTCGCGCTCGGCGGCGCGCTGGCGATCCTCGCGGGAGCGTTGGCCCTGGTCGCGCTCGCGGGCGCTGTGACCGGCAAGGGGAGGGTGCAGCGCGCCGCGGACCTGGCGGCGATCTCGGCGGCGCGTTCGCTGCGCGACGACCTGCCGAAGCTGCTCGCGCCACCGACCCTCTCCGACGGGCGCGTCAACCCGGCGCATCTCGACAAGCCGACCTACCTCGCGCGGGCGCGGCAGGCGGCGATCGACGCGGGCCGCGCCAACGGCGTCGACCCGGGACGCCTCCAGGTGGTCTTCCCCGACGCCGGGTCCTTTGCCCCGGTGCAGGTGAGGGCGACCGTCTTCGCCCGCCTCGACGGAGTCGCCGACGGGCCGCGTGTGGAGGCTTCGGCACTTGCCGAAGCAGCCGCGTCAAGCGCCGTCGGCAGCGCCGCCGCGATGGCCAGCGGCGGTGGCTACGGCGGTCCGCTGCTCTACCGGGACGGCAGGGGGATGCGCCCGGACGTCGCCGCCGCCTTCGACCGCATGGAGCTTGCCGCTCGGGCCGGCGGCCTCGACCTGCTCGTCGTCTCCGGCTTTCGCTCCGACGCCGAACAGGCGGCTCTGTTCGCCGCCCACCCCGACCCCAAGTGGGTTGCGCCTCCCGGCCAGTCCCTGCACCGCTGCGCCACCGAGCTCGACCTCGGTCCCGAAACCGCCTACGCCTGGCTGGCTGCCAACGCCAGCCGGTTCGGTTTCTTGAAGAGGTACTCCTGGGAGGCCTGGCACTTCGGCTACGAGGGCGGCCCGCCGCCCTGCTCGGCGGCCGGCGAGACGGTTGGCTCGACTGGGGGAGCGCCGCCGCCGAGCGCCGCCGAGCTGCCCTCCTTCGTTCCCACCGAGTACCGCGAGCCGCTGCTGCGCTCCGGCGCTCGCTGGAACGTCTCGCCGGCGCTGCTCGCCGCGCAGCTGATGGCCGAGAGCGGCTTCGACCCGAACGCCGGCTCGCCCGCCGGGGCCCAGGGCATCGCGCAGTTCATGCCCGCAACCGCCGCCTCTTACGGACTCACCAACCCTTACGACCCGGTCGCCGCGATCGACGCTCAGGCTCACCTGATGTCCGACCTGCTGCGCCAGTTCGGCTCCGCCGAGCTCGCCCTTGCCGCCTACAACGCCGGTCCCGGCGCGGTCGAGCCGTGCAACTGCATCCCGCCCTACCCCGAGACCCAGGCCTACGTCACCCGCATCCTCGGCCTGCTCGACGGCGCGGGTGCCTTGATCCTGCCGAGCTTGGAAGTGCGACTGGTGGCCTAGGTGGCGATTTCTTCTTGTATCACGCGTGATACGCTGATCGACATGACCGATGTCAGCATTCGCGAACTCCGCAACCAGGGTGGCGACGTCGTCGACCGCGCCGTCGCGGGCGAGCAGATCACGATCACCCGCGCCGGCAGGCCCGTCGCCGAGCTGCGGGCGCTGCGTCCGCCGCTCTCGGCGGAGGTCTTGGTGGAGCGGTGGGGCCGTCTGCCCGCCGTCGACCCCGGCACGTTGCGGGCCGACATCGACCGGTTGCTGGACTCGAGCCTGTGAGCGCCGCCGGGCCCGACGCGAGGCGGGGCGTTCTCGACACGTCGACGCTGCTGATGCTCGGCCGCCTCGACGATGCCGAGGCGCTGCCGGCCGAGCCGCTGATCACCGCCGTGACCCTGGCCGAGCTCGCGGTCGGCCCGCTCGTCGCGACGGACGACGAGGAGCGGGCGCGGCGCCAGGCGCATGTCCAGCAGGCCGAGGCCGACTTCGTGCCGCTCCCCTTCGACGCGGACGCCGCCCGCGCGTTCGGCCGGGTGGCGGCCTCGCTGCGCAGCTCCGGTCGCAAGGCGAAGGCGCGCGCCTACGACGCGATGATCGCCGCGACCGCGCTTGCCAACGGCCTGCCGGTCTACACCTGCGACCCCGACGACTTCGACGGCATCGACGGTCTGGTGGTCCATCCGGTCGCCGTATCTGGCTGATACCGCTTGGCTCGCGCCGTACAATCGCGGCGTGCAGGAGGGGGGAGGAGGCCTAGAGACGGCGGGCGGCGCCGAGCCGCGCTCGGCGTGGCGGCTGATCGTCGCGACGTTCCGGCTGTATCGGCGTTTCCCGCTGCTTTTCGTCGCCCTCGCCGGCATCGTCGTGGTGCCCTACGTCGCGATCGTGGCGGCGACGACCGGCGACGGTCCGCTCTCGGACTCCGTCCGTAGCGCCCAGCTCGAATTTTTCCTCTCCCTGTCGACGTGGTGTTTGGTCACGCCGCTGATCTCGGCGTTGCACATCAACGCGGTCGCCGAGGTGAGGGAGGGGAGAAGTCCGCAGTTCGCCGCGGTCTTGCGCGTGGGCCTGCGGGTGCTGCCGGTCGTCGTCGCGGCATCGGTGATGTCCGGCCTCGGGATCTTCCTTGGCTTTCTGGCTCTGGTCGTCCCGGGCATCTACCTGACGCTGCGCTGGATAGTGGTGGCCCAGGCGGCCGCGATCGAGCGTGAGGGGTGGCTGCCGGCGCTGCGCAGCAGCGGTCGGCTGGTCAGCGGCAACTACGGCCACGTCTTCCTCTTTCTCGTTCTGGTCTTCGCGACCCTCATGGCGGTGACCTTCGTGATCGCGTTCGCGGTCGCCGACAGATTCCCGGAGGCGATCACGTTCCTGGTCGAATTGGCGCTCGAAGTCGCTATCTACTCCTTCACCGCGCTGGCCACCGCGCTGCTCTACTTCGACCTGCGGCTCCGCCATGAGACCGCGCCCGCACCGTCGACGTCCGAATCGCCGTCCCCCGACTCGGATGAGGACTCGGCGGGAGGGCGACCGAAAGGCTGGTACGTCGACCCGGACAACCCAAGTCGGATGCGCTACTGGGCGGGCGAGTCGAACGGTTGGGTTGCGAATACCAAAACGCCGCGCAAGGTCAGGAAGGAATTGAAAGGGAAGGAAGGGCCCGGGCAGTAGGCCTCAGGACGCGAGGCGCGCTGCGGCCTCGCGCTCGTGCACGAAGCGGACCACGGCGGCGCCCTCGCCGACGGCGGTGGCGCAGCGCTTGATCGAGCCGGAGCGGACGTCGCCGGCGGCGTAGACGCCGGGCACGCTGGTCTCCAGGAGGCCGGCGGCGCCGGCGTCCTCGCCGGTCAGCACGAAGCCCTTCTCGTCGCGGGCGACGACGTCGCCGAGCCAGTCGGTGCAGGGCGAGGCGCCGAGGAAGAGGAAGAGGAAGGAGAGGGGCAGTTCGGTCCCGTCGGTCAGGGTGACGCGCTCGAGTTTGCCATCGGTGCCGTGCAGGGCGGAGATTTCGCTGCGGTCGCGGACGGCGACGCCGTAGCGGTCGAGGTCGCCGATCAGGTAGTTCGACATCGTCTCGCTGAGGTCGGCGCGGCGGTGCAGGAGGGTGACCAGGGCGCCGCCGCGGGCCAGCCAGATCGCCGCCTGGGCGGCCGAGTTGCCGCCGCCGACGATGCCGACGCGCTGGGCGCCGCAGAGCTGAGCCTCGGGTGGACCGGCCGCGTAGAAGACGCTGAAGCCCTCGTACTGGTCGAGGTCGTCGACCGGCAGGCGCCGGTATTCGGCGCCGGTCGCGAGCAGCACCGACCTGGCGCTGACCTCGACGTCGCCCTCGAGTCGGACCAGGTGGCGATCCTCGCCGGGCTCGAGCGCGAGCGCCTGGTAGGGCGTCGCCGTGCGGGCGCTGAACTTGCGCGCCTGCGTGATCGCCCGCCCGGTCAGCTCGCTGCCGCTGATCCCGGCCGGGAAGCCGAGGTAGTTCTCGATCCGCCGCGACGTCCCCGCCTGGCCGCCCAGCACGGTGCTCTCGATCACCAACGTGTCGAGGCCCTCCGAGGCTCCGTAGACCGCGGCGCCGAGCCCGGCCGGGCCACCGCCGACGACCAGCAGGTCGACCTCCTCGCGCGGCGCCAGCTCGAGGCCGATGCCGAGCGCCCGCGAGAGCTCGCCGTTGGAGGGAGCGCGCAGCTCGTGCCCGCCGGGCAGCCGCACGAGCGGGATCTCCTCCTCCGCCACGCCCTCCAGCGCGGTCGCCGCGGCGGTGTCGGTGGCGGGGTCGAGTTGGCTGTGGGGGAGTCGCTGGCGTTTGGCGAACTCGACCAGGTCGCGGGTGCGCGCCTCGTGGGCGGGGCCGAGGATCTCGAGCCCGACGCCCTGCGTCTTCTGCAGCTGTTCGCGACGCTGGATGAAGGCGGGCAGCAGTAGGTCGGCGAGCGAGCTGTCGTCGAACAGGAGCCGCCGCAGGGTCTCCCGATCGACCGCGAGGTAGCGCACCGGCTCGATCACCACGGCGTTGAGGAAGACGGTCTGCCCGGAGAGCAGGTTCATCTCGCCGAGGAAACTGGAGGGGCCGTGGCGGACGAGCTCGCGGTCGGCGGCGTCGCGGATCGACACTTCCCCCTCGATCACCGCGATGAACGGGTAGGTCGCGTCGCCGATCCGAAAGAGCGTCTCGCCGGCCTCGGCGGTCCGCTCCTCGCCGTGCGTCGCCAGCGTCTCGAGCTGCGAGCTGGAGAGCACGCGGATGGCTGGCCGGTTCACGCCGCCAAGGCTATCCAGTCGCCTGCTCGTGCTTGGTGGCCGACGCGCTGGGTAAGGGGGGATGACAGGGCAAAGCGACCGGAGGAGGAGAGATGCCAGCGCCATACACCGTCAAGCGGCTGACCGAGGTGAAGGACTCCGCGCCGGAGTTCGGGGTCGGCGACAACATGGAAGTCCGTTTCGCCAAGGACGACCTCGAGGCGGAGCGGACCGGCGTCAGCCACCACCGGATCAAGCCGACCAAGCGCCAGCCGTTCGGCCACCAGCACGAGGAGGCGGAGGAGATCTATGTCGTGCTCAACGGCTCCGGGCGCCTCAAGCTCGACGACGACGTGATCGAGGTCGAGCCGCTCGACGCGATCCGGGTCGCACCCCAGGTGACCCGCGCCTTCGAGGCCGGCCCGGGCGGCCTCGAGGTGCTGGTCTGCGGCGCCCGTCACGACGGCGACGGCGAGGTCCTGCCCGGCTGGTGGAGCGACTGAGCCTCAGCGCCAGGCGTCCCAGTAGGCGCGTAGTCGCTTGGCGAACGCCTTCGGCTTCTCCGTGTAGACGCGCTCGCCGAGCGCCAGGGCGTCGGCCAGCAGCTCGTCCTGGCGCCGCTCGATCAACCCGGTCAGCGCCGGCCTGCTGCCGACCTGCTCGCGTTCCCCGAGGTCGGCGGCGAGCACCGAGAGGTCGTGGTGATCGCCAAGCAGGTCGGCGAGCTCGTGGAGCTGATCGACGGTCGGGCCAAGCAGGCTCGGCCAGGCCCGTTCGAGCAGGCGCGTGTGGTACCAGAGGTCCTTGCAGCGCTTGCGCCAGTCGTGGACCAGTTCGGCGTTGGCGTCGGCGCTGACCTCTGCCATCGCTGCCCGGCCCTGGCGGTAGCTGCGCCGCAGGCCCGGACCGAGGAGCTTCCACGAGTCCCCCTCCAGAGGCCAGTCGTCGATCCGCCCGCGTGCTTCGCCGATCGCGTCGAGGACCTCGCCGATCCGCTTGCGCACCTCGCCGTCTTCGCTGTTGGCGACCGCGTCTCGCTCATCCTCGAGCAGCCGCTTCCAGCCTCCGGCGGAAGCGCTCGGCAGCTCGCGACCGAAGCGCTCTTCGAGGCCGGCAAGCGTCTGCAGTTTGACCTCGGCGTCGCGGCTGCCGGAGAGCAGTCGGCCGGCGTCGCGGTAGCGGCGGTTTTCGGCAGCGAAGAGTTCCCTGCCCAGCCGTCCGCGGCTCAGCCGCAGGACGGCGCGGATCTTCTTGATGTCTTTGCGGGTGCCGTGGACGGCGGCGGCCAGATCGGCGTCGGAGACGCCGTCGAGTCGTTCGGCGATCTTGGCCGCACGGCCGGCCGCGACCCGCCGCAGGCCCGCGCCGACCTCCTCCTTGCGCTTCAGGCGATACGCCTTGGAGCGGTGGTTCGATCGATCCGGGGGTGGCGGCGGGCCGGCTTCGGCCAGGCGGCGGTTGGCGTAGCGCGGGTCGCTGGTCACCTCGGGGCCGAACCAGTACGGCGGCCGAAAGCCGGCGCTCGCCTCGGGGCTGGTGAACTCGACCTCCGCGACCAGCAGCCCGGCGAGCTCTCCCTCGTAGGTATCGACCTCGGCCTCCAGCCCCTCGCCGAGCCGCGCTCGGCGCCGCGCCTTGCGCACCCGCCGCCCTTCGGTCAGTGGCCAGAGCCGCGCGAACAGCTCCGGCTCGATCATCACCTCGAGCTCGTCGCGGACTTCGCCGCTGCCGCTCTTCACGGTCATCAGCAGCCGCTCGCCGGCGCGGCGCAGACGCACCTCCGCCTGGCTGCGACCGTCCGTCAGGTAGCCCTGCTCCAGGGCCTCGGCGGGGTGGTCCTCGAGCCAGCCGGGAACGCTGTCCAGCAGGAACTTGCGCTCGATCTCACTGCCCACCCTCCTAGCGTAGAGCGCCGCTCGCGCTTGGCATAGACTGCCGTCCGTGCCGCTGATGGAGGTACAGGGAGTCGAGGGGATGCGGGAGCTGGTCGGCCAGCAGGTGGGGCCGAGCGAGTGGCGCCCGATCACCCAGGACGACATCGACGCCTTCGCCGAGCTTTCGGGCGATCATCAGTGGATCCACGTCGACGTCGAGCGGGCCAAGACCGAGAGCCCCTTCGGCACGACGATCGCCCACGGCAACCTCACGCTCGCCACGGTCGACGGCTTCCGCGGCGAACTGATCAAGGCCGGCGGCTTCGCCCTCGCCGTCAACTACGGCTGGAACAAGATCCGCTTCCCCGCCCCCGTGCCGGCCGGCGCAAAGGTCCGCGCCAAGGCCGAGATCGTCTCGCTCGACGAGATCGGCGGCGGCTGGTGGGAGTTCGTCACCCGCTTCACCCTCGAGGTCGAGGGCTCCGAGAAGCCCTGCTTCGTCGGCGACTCGGTCGTGCGCGTGATGGCGCCCCGGGATTGACTCCCGCGGGTTGAGTCACAGCAACGACTCCGCGGAGATCCCGCCGTGCTCATACATCGTCGCCGGAACCTCGGTGATATCTCTGACGACTCCTACGGGGATCGCGTCGAGGCAGTTCATGCAGGGCCTCCGACTTTCAGGCCCTTATAGGGGCGTCAAAGTCGGAAACGCGAGTCTCCTACTTCACCGTCAGCGTTCCTTCCATGCCCGCTTCCTTGTGGCCGGGGACCGAGCAGTAGAAGGTGTAGGCGCCGGGTTGGAGGGTGATCGTTTCCGAGTTGGTGCCTTCTTTGACCCGTTTGCCCTTGAGGACGTCGCCGCCGGTGGCGTGGGCGATGTCGACGTTGTGGAAGCGCGACTGAGGGTTGGTGAACTCGATCGTCACCCTGCCGGCCTCGGCTTCGGCGCTTTCGGTCGTGTAGGCGAGTTCGGAGCCCTCGACGGTTTCGATCTCGACCACCGAGGCGCCACCTTCGCCGCCGCCGGTCGAGTCGTCGTCGGAGCCGCCGCAGGCGACCAGGCCGAGCGCGGCGGCGACGAGCGCCAGCGCGACCAGCGGGTGGATCTTTGCGACGGGCGTTCTCGACATCATGCGCCTCCCCACGGCACGGAGTTGATTAGTCGAGAACTGTAAATGAGTCGGGGCGGCTCTGCACCCCCTATTTGACGGTGAGCGTCCCTTCCATGCCCGCTTCCCTGTGACCGGGCACCGAGCAGAAGAAGGTGTAGGTCCCCGGTTTCAGGTTCAGTTCGACCGAGTCGGAGCCTTCCGAGATCAGTTCGGTTTTGCCGACGCTGGCGCCACCGGTGTCTTCGACGTCGACGTCGTGGGGGATCGCCTGGGGGTTGGTGAAGTTGATCGTCACTTTGCCGGCCGGCGCGCTGGCGCTTTCGGTCGTGTAGGCGAGGGAGGAGCCTTCGGCGGCTTCGATGTCGATCGCCGAGGCGCTGCCCGCGGTCCCACCTTCGGCTTCGGCCCCACCGCCGCCTTCGGCCGTCGATTCGCTCTGCGTTTCAGGAGCGCTGTTGCTGCCGGAGTCGTCGTCGGAGCCGCCGCAGGCGACCAGGCCCAGCGAGGCGATGACGAGTGCGAGTGCGACGAGAAGGGCCTTCTTCATAACGGGTCCTTTCGGGGAGCGGTGGGGAGGTTCGCTTGCTTAGTGGATACGACGAGTACCCCGGACGGGTTCAGTTACCCGTGAACACCGGTTTCTCACCGCCGAAGAAGGCGGCGACGCCTTTGCGCAGGTCTTCGGTGGCCATGCTGTCGGCGATTCCGTGGCGCTCGAGCTGCAGGTGCTCGGTGAGGCTGTTCTCGATGCTCTGGCCGCAGAGCAGTTTCGCCATCCGCACGTAGTGCGGCGCCATCGCGCCCAACTTCTCGGCCTTGGCGCGAGCCCGCTCGGCGAGCTCGTCGGCGGGGACGACCTCGCTGACCAGACCCTCCTCGAGCGCATCGGCGGCGTTCATGTTGGGGTCGTCGAGCAGCAGTTCGAGCGCCCGCGAGGGGCCGACCACACGCGGCAGGAAGTAGGTCATGCCGCCGTCCGGGGAGGCGCCGATCCGCCCGTAGGCGCAGGCGAAGAAGGCGCTGTCGACGGCGATCCGCGTGTCGCAGGCGAGCGCCAGCGAGAAGCCGGCGCCGGCCGCCGGGCCGTTGATCGCGGCGATCACGGGGTAGGGGATCCGGCGCAGGTCGACGATCGCCTGGTGCAGCGCCTCGGCGCCGCGGCGCACTTCCGAGGGCAGGTCGAGCTCGTCGTCTTCGACCCCTTTGCGGAACCAGGTGACGTCGCCGCCGGCGCAGAACGCTTTGCCGGCGCCGGTGACGATCAGCGCCCGCAGCGGCGCCCGGTCGGCGAGCCAGGAGAAGGCGACGATCATCTCGCCGATCATTTCCGGGCTCATCGCGTTGAACGCGTCGGGACGGTCGAGGGTCAGGGTGCCGATCTCGCCGTCGATCTCGAGCTTCATGGTGTTCAAGTCTGGAGTGCTCATCATCGGCGCAGCCTACTCTTGGAGCATGGAGCGAGGCGTTGACCATGACACGATTTCGCGTAACGAGCGGGTCGCCCAGCAGCGCCGCGCGCTGCCCGATTCGCCCGGCGTCTACCTCTTCCACGCCGCCGACGGGACGCTGCTCTACGTCGGCAAGGCGCGCTCGATCCGCAAACGGGTCGCCTCGCACTTCTCCGGCGGCGAGACCCGGCTGACCTCGCGGGTCGACCGCATCGACACCCTGGTCACCGCCAACGAGGCGGAGGCGCTGCTCGCCGAGCAGAGCTTCATCAAGCGCCACCGACCGCGCTTCAACATCCGCCTGCGCGACGACAAGTCCTACCCCTACGTCGCCGTCAGCCTCGACGAGGACTACCCGCGCGTCTACTTCACCCGCGAGAAGCACCGCTCCGGCCGCGCCTACTTCGGTCCCTTCTCCAGCGCCAAGCGGGTGCGCGAGACGCTCGACCTGCTCGGCAAGCTCTTCCAGTTCCGCACCTGCGAGGGCGCCGAGCCCGGCCGACGCTCCGGCAGTCCCTGCCTCGATTACTACATCAAGCGCTGCGGGGCGCCCTGCGTGGACTACGTCCGCAAGGAGGAGTACCGGCGCAACGTCGAGGCGATCGTCGACTTCCTCTCCGGCCGCTACCGCCAGGTCGAGGCGGAGCAACAGGCGAAGATGGAGGCCGCCGGGGCCGCCGAGGAGTTCGAGGTCGCCGCCCTGCACCGCGACCGGCTGAAGGCGATCCGCTCGCTGTTCGAGCGCCAGCGCGTCGCCGGCGGCTCGGTCGGCACCGCCGACCTGATCGGCGTCGCGGTCGAGGGCAGCGACGCCAACGCCCAGGTCTTCCAGGTCCGCGACGGCATCCTCGCCGAGCGCCAGAGCTTCTACCTCGAGAACGAGGCCGAGCGCGAGCCCGCCGAGGTCGCCGAGGAGTTCATCGGCCAGTACTACTCGGCCTCGCCCTCGATGCCGAAGACGATCATCGTCGGCCCCTACCTGCGCGAGCGCACCGCGCTGCTCTCGCAGGCGCTCAGCGAACGGCGCGGCACGCCGGTCGAGGTGCGGGCGGCCGAGCGCGGCGACAAACGCCGCCTGCGCGAGCTCGCCGAGCGCAACGCGAAACTCGCCCTCGACCAGGACAAGCTGCGCCGCGAGCACCGCCGCGCCCGCCGGGTCGAGTCGCTGACCTCGCTGCAGGAGGCGCTGGGGATGGAGGAGCTGCCGGTGCGGATCGAGGGCTTCGACATCTCGACGATCGGCGGCGAGCACACCGTCGCCTCGATGGTCGTGTTCGAGGGAGGTGCGACCAAGAAGGCCGACTACCGCCGCTTCAAAGTGCGCGGCGACCTGCGCGACGCCGGCGGCAACGGCGGGCCCGACGACTTCGCCTCGATGGAGGAGATCCTCGGCCGGCGGATGAACCGCTACCTCGAACAGGCCGACCTCTCGCCCCACGACGGCAAGCGCGACGAGAGCTTCGCCTCGCTGCCCTCGCTGGTCCTGATCGACGGCGGCAAAGGCCAGCTGGCGGCGGGGATGCGAGCGCTGGCGCCGTTCGCCGAGCGCGGGGTCACCGTGATCAGCCTCGCCAAGAAGCTCGAGGAGGTCTACATACCCGGCCGCGCCACCCCGCTGGACCTGGCCGCGGACTCGGAAGCCTCCAAGCTCCTGCAGCGGGTCCGCGACGAGGCCCACCGCTTCGCGATCGAGCACCACCGCGGCCGCCGCGACCAGGCGATGACGGTCTCCGTGCTCGACGAGCTGAAGGGCGTCGGCCCGGCTCGCAAGCGCGCCCTGCTCCAGCACTTCGGCTCCCCGGAGCGCTTTCTGGCCGCCACCCGCGAGGAGCTCGAGGCAGTGCCCGGTCTGCCTGGCAAAGTAGGGCGCGAGATCCACGAGCAGCTCAACAGAATCGGCTGAGGCACGTGTCGGACGGCAAGGTTCATCTGGTGGTCATCACCGGTCACTCCGGGGCCGGCAAGTCGGAAGCGATCGCCGCTTTCGAGGACGGCGGCTACTTCTGCGTCGACAACCTGCCGCCGCGGATGATCGACAGCCTCGGCGAGCTCTTCCGTCACGAGGGCAGCGGGGTCGAGCGCGCCGCGATCGTCTCCGACGTGCGCGGCGGCGACTACTTCGCCGACCTGATCCAGGTGATGGAGGACCTCGACGCCGACGGGCTGAAACCGACGGTGCTCTTCCTCGAGGCCGACGAGGAGACCCTGCTCGATCGTTACAAGGAGACGCGCCGCCGTCACCCGCTGGCGCCGGAGGGGCGGATCGTCGAGGGGATCCGCGCCGAGCGCGAGCAGCTGGCGCCGCTGCGCGAGCGCGCCGACATGGTGATGGACACCAGCGACCTGACCGGGGCGGAGCTGCGCCGCCGGATCGCCGAGGAGATGCTCGACGGGGAGGAGGGCGGCAAGCTCGCCCTCACCCTGCTCACCTTCGGCTTCAAGAACGGCCCGCCGCGCGACGCCGACCTCACCCTCGACGTCCGCTTCCTGCCCAACCCCCACTACGTCGACGAGCTGCGTCCGCTGACCGGGATGGACGAGGAGGTCCGCGCCTACGTGGAGTCGGGGACCCAGGCCGGCGAGTTCTACGGCCGTCTGCTGCCGCTGCTGCAGTTCCTCGTCCCCGCCTACGTCGCCGAGGGCAAGAGCCACCTGACGATCGCGGTCGGCTGCACCGGCGGTCGCCACCGTTCGGTCACCGTCGCCGACCGCATCCGCCGCGACCTCGCCGAGCTCGACGGCGTGATCGTCAAGGTCAAGCACAGGGACGTCGAGCTCGACTGAGCGTCCCTAGACTGGGCGGGCTTTGCCCCCCGCCCCTGTTATCTCCATCTCCGGCCTGCGCATGAGCTACGGCGAGGTCGAGGCCGTGCGTGGCATCGACCTCGAGGTGATGCCGGGCGAGATCTTCGCCTTCCTCGGCCCGAACGGGGCCGGCAAGACGACCACGGTCGAGATCCTCGAGGGTTACCGCAAGCGCAGCGGCGGGGAGGTAAGCGTGCTCGGCGAGGACCCGCAGCGGGCCGGCCGGGCGTGGCGGGAGCGGATCGGCATCGTCCTGCAGAGCGGCCGCCTCGATCCCTACCTGACCGTGCGCGAGTCGCTGGGGCTCTACGCCGGCTACTACCGCAAGCCGCGGCCGGTCGAGGAGGTGATCGCCCTGGTCGGGTTGGAGGAGAAGGCGGACACGCGCGCCCGCAAGCTGTCCGGCGGCCAGCAGCGCCGCCTCGACGTCGGCATGGCGCTGATCGGCGACCCCGAGTTGCTCTTCCTCGACGAGCCGACGACCGGCTTCGACCCCTCGGCGCGGCGCCAGGCCTGGGACGTGATCGCCGGCCTGCGCGACCTCGGCAAGACCGTCTTCCTGACCACCCATTACATGGACGAGGCGCAGCGCCTCGCCGACCGCGTGACGATCATCGCGGCGGGGGAGATCGTCGCCCGCGGCACCCCCGAGGACCTCGGCGAACGCGAGGCGCAGGCGGCGACGATCCGCTACCGCCGCGGCGGCGAGGAGGTCTCGGTGCAGACGACGACCCCGGTCCAGACCCTGCACGAGCTGACCGGCGAGGCGCTCGCCCGCGGCGAGGAGCTGGAGGCGCTCGAAGTCACCCGCCCCTCGCTCGAGGACGTCTACCTGGAGCTGACCGAATGAGCGCCGCAACCCTCGTCGCCCATCAGCTCCGCTACGACCAGAAGGCGTTCTGGCGCAACCCGGCGGCCGTCTTCTTCACGGTGATGTTCCCGGTCGTCGTCTTCCTGATCCTCGCCGTCGTTTTCGACGGCACGACGATCGAAGTCGACGGCGGGATCGAGGCGACGACCTACTACGTGCCGGCGATCATGGCGCTCTCGGTGATCTCGGCGACCATGCAGACGCTGGCGATGACGCTGGTGATCGCCCGCGAAGACGGTCGTCTGAAGCGCGGCCGCGGCACGCCGATGCCGGCCTGGGTCTTCATCGCCGGGCGGATCGGCAACTCGATCGTGGTCACCCTCCTGATGCTGGCTCTGCTGGCGGCGATCGGCGGGCTGCTCTACTCGGTGCCGTTCCCGTGGGAGCGACTGCCGGAGATGTTGGTCGCGCTGGTGATCGGCGCCGCTTCGTTCTGCTGCCTCGGCATCGCCCTGACCGCGGCGATCCCCTCCCAGGACGCATCCGCCGCGATCGTCAACGCGCTGCTGCTGCCGCTCTACTTCCTCTCCGGCATCTTCATCCCCGAAGACGAGCTGCCCGACGGCGTGATCAGCTTCGCCAACCACTTCCCGGTGCGGCCGTTCTTCGAGGCCTTCTTCCAGGCCTACGTTCCCGGCACCGGCCCCTCGATCGCCTGGCACGAGCTGCTCGTCGTCGCGATCTGGGGGGTCGCCGGCCTGCTGCTGGCGATCAGATTCTTCCGCTGGACCCCACGATCGGGGTAAGCGGCCGACCGCGCGTCGGTCCCGCCGTATAGCGTTTCCGGCTCAATGCTCCACCACGTCCTTCTCGAGGTCTCCGATCTGGATCGGAGCGCCGCCTTCTACGACGCGATGCTCGCCCCACTGGGCTGGCGACGGCATTTCGAGGAGGACCAGACGATCGGCTGGGGGATCGCGAAGCCGGTGTTCTTCGCCGCCGCGCACCACGAGCCGAAACCGGGCTTCGGGCTGCTCAGCTTCTCCGCCCTCGGGATCGTCGCCGTCAAGGCCGCCTGGGAGCGCGGCGTCGCGGCGGGGGGCATCAGCGTCAGCGATCCCGGCGAACGCCGCTCGCACGGCTCCGGCTCGTACTCCGCCTTCCTCAAGGACCCGGACGGCTACGAGATCGAGATCACGATCGGGTCCGACTAAGTAGCCGACTCCATAGGATCGGCTTCCCCCAACGAATCAGGAGGCAATGGCTCCATGGCTGTGAAGGTCGGCATCAACGGTTTCGGTCGCATCGGACGCAACGTCTTCCGGGCGGCGCAGGCGGCAAACGCGGACATCGATTTCGTCGCGGTCAACGACCTTACGGACACCGGCACCCTCGCCAACCTGCTCAAGTACGACTCGATCCTCGGGCGCTTCCCGGAAGAGGTCTCGAGCGACGGCGAGGGCTCGATCACGGTCGGCGGCAAGGAGCTCAAGGTGCTCTCCGAGCGCGACCCGGCGGCGCTCCCCTGGGGCGATCTCGGCGTCGACGTGGTGATCGAGTCGACCGGCTTCTTCACCAAGCGCCCGGACGCCGCCAAGCACCTCGAGGGCGGTGCCAAGAAGGTGATCATCTCCGCGCCGGCGACCGAACCGGACGTGACCGTCGCGCTCGGCGTCAACTTCGACGAGGCCTACGACCCGCAGAGCCACCACGTGATCTCCAACGCCTCCTGCACGACCAACTGCCTGGCCCCGCTGGCCAAGGCGCTGCACGAGGCGTTCGGGATCGAGCAGGGGCTGATGACGACGATCCACGCCTACACCGCCGACCAGCGCCTGCAGGACATGCCGCACTCCGACCCGCGGCGCTCGCGCGCGGCAGCGCTCAACCTGATCCCGACGACGACCGGCGCCGCCAAGGCGGTCGGCCTGGTGCTGCCGGAGCTGAACGGCAAGCTGAACGGGTTCTCGATGCGCGCCCCGGTGCCGACCGGCTCCGCCGTCGACCTCGTCTTCACCACGCCCAACCCGCTCGACGTCGACCAGATCAACGCCGCCCTGAAGGCCGCGGCCGACGGTCCGATGAAGGGCATCCTCGCCTACACCGAGGACCCGATCGTCTCGACCGACATCGTCGGCGACCCGCACTCCTCGATCGTCGACGCCGGCGGCACGATGGTGATCGGCGACGGCCGCATGGCCAAGGTGATCAGCTGGTACGACAACGAGTGGGGCTACTCGAACCGCTGCGTGGAGCTGGCCGGCAAGGTCCTCGCCTAGTCGGCCGGGGGGCGGCGGCCGTGAGCTTCGCCAAGGCAAGCGTCCGCGACGCCGACGTCGCCGGGCGGCGCGTGTTCGTCCGCGTCGACTTCAACGTGCCGCTCGCCGACGGCCCCGACGGCGGTCGCGTGGTCGCCGACGACATGCGGATCCGCGCGGCGCTGCCGACGATCGAGCTGCTGTGCGAGCGCGGCGCCGCCCTGGTCCTCGCCTCCCACCTGGGGCGCCCGGGCGGTGTGGTCGACCCGGCGCTCTCGCTGGCGCCGGTCGCGGCGCGACTGGCCGAGCTGCTCGGCGCGCCGGTCGAGCAGGCGCCCGCCGTCGTCGGCAACGAGGTCGAGACGATCGCGCACGGGCTCGGGCCCGGCGACGTCCTGCTGCTCGAGAACACCCGCTTCGAGCCGGGCGAGACCGAGAACGACACGAAACTGGCCGAGGCGCTCGCCGATCTCGCCGACCTCTACGTCAACGACGCCTTCGGCGCCGCCCACCGCGCCCACGCCAGCACCGAGGGGGTCGCGCAGTTCCTGCCCGGCTACGCCGGCCTGCTGCTCGAGCGCGAGGTCACCGAGCTGAGCGCCGTGGTCGAGTCGCCGCGGCGGCCGCTGGTCGTCGTGCTTGGCGGCGCCAAGGTCTCCGACAAGGTCGCCGTGATCGACCGCTTCCTCGAGGTCGCCGACAAGATCCTGATCGGCGGCGCGATGGCCTTCGGGTTCTTCAAGGCCCAGGACGTGCCGACCGGCAACTCGCTGGTCGAGGGCGTCGAGCTCGCCGCCGAGGCGCTCGAGAAGGCGCGCGACTGCGAGTGCGAGCTGGTCCTGCCGGTCGACCTCGTGCTCGGCCGCGAGTTCGATGCCGATACCGAGACCGAGGTGAGCGGCGGGGTCGAAGTGCCCGACGGGTGGATGGGCCTCGACGTCGGCCCGCGCACCGCCGAGCTCTACGCCGAGGCCGTCGCCGCGGCCGGCACGGTGCTCTGGAACGGCCCGATGGGCGCCTTCGAGATGGAGCCCTTCGCCGGCGGCACCCGCGCCGTCGCCGAGGCGGTGGCGAAGGCACCGGGCACGACGGTGATCGGCGGCGGCGACTCGGTTGCCGCGATTCGCAAGTTCGGCCTCGAGGACGAGGTCGATTGGCTTTCGACTGGAGGAGGAGCATCCTTGGAGCTGCTGGAGGGAAAGAAGCTGCCCGGAGTGGAGGCCCTGGTCGATGCCTAGGACGCCCTACATCGCCGCCAACTGGAAGATGAACAAGACCGTCGCCGAGGCGGCGCGGTTCGTCGACACGCTGCTGCCGCGGATCGCCGCGACCCAGGCCGACGTCGTCGTCTGCGCGCCCTTCACCGCGCTCACCGCGGTGGTCGAGCGGCGCTACGGGACCGCGGTCAAGGTCGCCGCGCAGAACATGCACGAGGAGGACTCGGGCGCCTTCACCGGCGAAGTCTCGGCGCCGATGCTGGTCGAGCTCGACGTCGAGGCCGTCGTGCTCGGCCACTCCGAGCGCCGCCAGCTGTTCGGCGAGACCGACGAGGCGCTGGCCCGCAAGGTCCCGGCCGCGCTGGCCGCCGGGCTCGAGCCGATCCTCTGCATCGGCGAGAGCGAGGAGGCGCGCGAGGGCGGCGAGACCGAGACGGTGTTGGAGCGCCAGCTGCAGGCCGACCTGGCCGCGGTCGAGCCGGGCGACATGGCCGGGATCGTCATCGCCTACGAGCCGATCTGGGCGATCGGCACGGGCAAGGTGGCGACCGTCGAGCAGGCCCAGGAGACGTGCGCCTTCATCCGTGACGTGCTGCGCGCCCGCGGTGCCGCCGCCGACGAGATCCGCGTCCTCTACGGCGGCTCGGTGAAGCCCGGCAACGCCGCCGAGCTGCTCGCCCAGCCGGACGTAGACGGCGCCCTCGTCGGCGGCGCCTCGCTCGATCCCGAGGACTTCGCGGCGATCGTCGAAGCCGCATGACGGGCCCAGCCGCCGCCATCCTGCGTCCTCGGTCGGTCTCCTCGGGTCACGCACTAACTAGTGCGCTCCCCTCGTCGGACCTCCCTGCGTCCTTGCCTGGCGACGGCTGGGCCTCGTCATGAGCCCGTTGGTCCCCTCGCTCGCCCTGATCATCCTCGATGGCTGGGGACTGGCCGAGCCGGGGCCGGGCAACGCGATCTCGCTGGCCGAGACGCCGGTCTTCGACCGGCTCTGGGCCGATTTCCCGCACACCCAGCTCTCCGCCCAAGGGCCCGACGTTGGCCTGCCGGTGGGGCAGATGGGCAACTCCGAGGTCGGCCACCTCAACCTCGGCGCCGGGGCGATCGTCAAGCAGGACCTGGCGCGGATCGACGGCGCCGTCGCCGACGGCAGCTTCTTCGAGAACGAGGTCCTGCTCGGCGCCTGCGAACGCGCCCGCAACAGCCCGCGCGGGCGCCTTCACCTGCTCGGCCTGGTCTCCGATGGCGGCGTCCACTCCGGCTGGGACCACATCCAGGCCTGCATCGAGCTGGCCTCCCAGGAGGGCGTGCCCGACGTCGTCTTCCACGCCTTCACCGACGGCCGCGACACGTTGCCGCACGGCGGCCGCGGCTACCTGCATGAGCTGGAGAGCTGGCTGCGCGCGGCCGGCCGGGTCGGCACGGTCAGCGGCCGCTACTACGCGATGGACCGCGACACCCGCTGGGAGCGGACCAAGCTCGCCTACGACGCGATCGTCCACGCCAGCGGGCTGGCGGCGGCGAGCTCCGCCGAGGCGATCGAGAGCGCCTACGAGCGCGAGGAGACCGACGAGTTCGTCATGCCCACCGTGATCGGCGACTACGACGGCGCCGCCGCCGGCGACGTCGGGATCTTCATCAACTTCCGCCCCGACCGGGCTCGGCAGATGACCCGCGCCCTCGCCGAGCCGGGCTTCGACGAGTTCTCGCGCACCGACGGCGCGACGATCGACCTGAGCACGATGACCTCATACCGCAAAGGCTGGGCCTACCCGGTCGCCTTCCCCGAGGAGCGGCCGAAGACGACGCTGGCGCAGACGATCTCCGAGGCCGGCGGGCTGCAGCTGCACGTCGCCGAGACCGAGAAGTACGCCCACGTCACCTACTTCTTCAACGGCGGCCGCGAGGAGGAGTTGGCCGGCGAGGAGCACTGCCTGGTCGACTCGCCGCGCGACGTGCCGACCTACGACCACAAGCCCGAGATGAGCGCCGCTGCCGCCGCCGCGGCATTCGTCGATCACTGGCGCGAGAACGGCTACCGCTTCGGGATCATCAACTTCGCCAACCCCGACATGGTCGGGCACACCGGCGTGATCCCGGCCGCCGTCGCCGCGGTCGAAGCGGTCGACGGGCACCTCGGCGAGGTCGTCGAGGCGGTCACCGCGAAGGGCGGCGCCTGCATCGTCACCGCCGACCACGGCAACTGCGACCACATGCTCGAGCCCGACGGCTCGCCCAACACCGCCCACTCGCTGAACCCGGTGCCGCTGATCGTCACCGCCCCCGGGCTGGAGCTGCGCGACGGCGGCATCCTCGCCGACGTCGCACCGACCGCGCTCGAGCTGCTCGGCATCGCCCAGCCGGAGGCGATGACCGGCCGGAGCCTGATCGCCGGGTGATGGATTGAACCCGCTATAGCGGGTTCGATACGTCGAGCGATGAGAAGCGACGCAAACAGGTTGCGGTTCGAGATCTCGGCACGCGACGGGGCGGCGCGGGCCGGGACGATCCAGACGGCGCACGGACCGATCGAGACGCCGGCGTTCATCCCGCTGGCGACCAAGGGGACGGTGCGTGGGCTGGAGTCGGCCGAGGTCGCCGGGCTCGGCTACGAGCTGATCCTCGGCAACACCTACCACCTGTTCGTCTCGCCGGGCCCGGAGCGGATCGCCGCCGCCGGCGGCCTGCACGGCTTCATGGGCTGGGAGCGGGCGCTGATCACCGACTCCGGCGGCTTCCAGGTCTTCTCGCTCGCCCACGGCGGCGTCGCCAACGAGGTCAAGGGGTCCGGGCGGGCGGCGAGCGAGGCGCCGCGCTCGCGGGTCGAGATCAGCGAGGAGGGCGCGCGCTTCCGGTCCTACCGCGACGGCTCGGAGCTGTTCATCTCGCCCGAGGTCTCGATGAGCGTGCAGGCGGCGCTCGGCTCCGACATCGCCCTCGTCTTCGACGAGTGCACGCCCTTCCACGCCGATCGCGACTACACCGCCCGCTCGACCGAGCGCACGCACCGCTGGCTGGGTCGCTGTCTCGAGTGGCACGGGCAGAACGGACCTGCCGAGCAGGCCGTGTTCGGGATCGTCCAGGGTGGCACCCACGAGGATCTGCGCCGCGAATCGGCGCAGGCCGTCTCCGCGGCTGGGGTCGACGGGCTGGCGATCGGCGGCACGCTCGGCCGCGACAAGGAGGAGATGGCGGCGGTGCTGGCGATGACCGCGCCGCTGCTCCCCGAGGAGGCGCCCAAGCACCTGCTCGGGATCGGCGAGGTCGACGACCTGCTCGGCGGCATCGCGCTCGGGCTCGACGTCTTCGACTGCGCCGTGCCGACCCGGCTGGCCCGCCACGGCGTCGCCCTGGCGCCCAGCCCTGAGACGCGCTGGCGGCTCGACCTACGCAAGGGACGCTGGGTCGGCGACCGCAGTCCGCTGGTCGAGGGCTGCCCCTGCCCGGCCTGCCAGCGCCACGACCGCGACTACGTCAGCTACCTCTCGCGCGCCGAGGAGCTGACCGCCGTGCGCCTGATCGTCCTCCACAACCTCGTCTACATGCGCGAGCTGACGGTGCACGCGCGCGCCGCGATCGCCGCGGGGCGCTTCGAGGCGTATCGGGCGGCGATCATGTCCGGCCAATCTCCCTGGGACGCGATGCGTGGGTTGTCCCCCGTATAAGGGGGAGAAGGCACGGATCGCTATTCGGTGTTCTTGCTGACCAGGTCCTTGAGTTCTTCGGTGACCTTGTCGACGGTGTCGCCGGCGACGTCGCGGATGTGGACGCCGGCCGCCTTGTCGGTGGCGACGATCACCGCGGTCGCGACCGCGGCGGCGACCAGGGCCAGCGCGACCAGCGCGAGCACGAAGCGGACGAAGCGCGAGAAGCCGGAGCGCTTCTGCGGGCCGGCCGGGCGCGCCGGCGGCGGTGGAGGAGGGGCGACGCGCGGTTCCGGGCGTCGGGTCGGCGAGGGCGCCGGGCGGTACTCGGTCTGGGCGGTCTCGCGGTCGAGGTGGCGGGTCGCGGCGGTCTCGCCGCCGAGCACGCCGGTCGCCGCGGTGCCCTCGTCGAGCGGCAGCGTCACGTCTTCGCCTTCGAGGCCGAGGCGCAGGCCGTTGGCGAGCTCGTCGGCGCTCGCGTAGCGCCGGTTCGGGTCGCCCTCGAGGGCGCGCAGCACGGCGGCGCCGAGCGGCTCCGGCACCTCGCCGTTGTAGGTGCTCGGCGGCAGCGGCTTCTCGTTCTGCTGGCGCACGGCGAGCTCGGCCAGCGAGGAGCCCTCGTAGGGCAGCCGGCCGGTGAGGAACTGGTAGAGGACGACGCCGAGCGCGTAGACGTCGGTCGCCGGCGTCGCCTCGTCGCCGCGCACCTGCTCGGGCGCGAGGTAGGCGGCCGTGCCGACCACCGAGCCGACCTGGGTGATCCGCGTCTGCTCGATCGCCCGGGCGATCCCGAAGTCGGTCAGCTTGACGGTCATCTCGCCGCCGCCGACCGGGCCGCCGACGATCATCAGGTTGCCCGGCTTGACGTCGCGGTGGATGATCCCGCGGCGGTGGGCGTAGTCGAGGCCGGCGCAGGCCTGGATCCCGATCTCGGCGGCGATCTCGGCCTCGACTGCGCCGTGGCGCTGGAGGATCTGCGCGCCCGAGCGGCCCTCGACGTACTCCATGACGATGTAGTGGCGGCCGTCGTCGACGCCGGTGTCGTAGACCTGGACGATGTTCGGGTGGATCAGCTTCGCCACCGCGAGGGCCTCGCGGCGGAAGCGGGCGACGAAGCGCTCGTCGTCGGAGAGGTGCTCGGCGAGGATCTTCACCGCGACCGTGCGCTCGAGGATGCGGTCGGTCGCCATGTAGACGTTCGACATCCCGCCCGAGCCGAGCTTGTCGCCGGTTTCGTAACGCCCGGAGAGCGTGCCCGCCTCCATCATTCGCCCCCTACTTCAGTGCTCGGAGACACGCCGCCGGACGGCGTGCCGCCGTCGCCCTGTTCGGTCGGCGGCGCTTCGGTTTCCTCTTCCTTCTTTTCCTGACCGGGGGGTTCGTTCTTTTCGTGCCCCGGCGGTTCGGTTTGCGGCACCTCTTTTTCTTCTTTCTCGCGTTCCTTTTCCGCTTCTTTTTCGGCCTTCTCTTCTTCCTTCGCCCTTTGCTCTTCTTCGCGTTCTTCGTCTTCGAGTTCGGCGCTCGAGGTCGTTTCCTCTTCGCTGGCTTCGTCGCACTGGGCGACGACTTCGTTGAGGCGGTTCGCACCCTTGGCCAGCGCGTCCTTCAGCCCCTGGTCGACGCCGGTCAGTTCCCCGACCTGTTCGCTGACCGCCGCCGCCGCGTTGCTGGCGCCGACGCAGTCGCCTTCGTCGACCAGCGTTTCGACCAGATCGAGGTTGGCGTTGATCTCGCGGGCGGTCTCGCCGGGCAGCAGGTCGGCGCTGTCGCTGCCGCCGCAGGCGCTCAGCGCGACGGCCGCGAGCGCGGCGACGAGGAGGGCGAGAAGGGTGGCTTTCAGGCGGCCCATGTGGCGAGTCTAGAGAACGGCCCCGAGGCCGGTTTTTGCCTGCATTTGCGCATCAGCGGCCAGTTTGGAGGCGCTCGGCGAGCGGCTCCGGGAGGCCGGCGGCGCGAATCGCCGCCGCGGCGGCGTCGATGTCGTAGGTGACCCGGTGGTAGCGCGCTGTCATCTCCTCGGTGTCGAGCTCCAGCCAGGCGGCGCGGGGGTCGCCGTCGCGCGGCTGACCGACGCTGCCGGGGTTGAGCAGCCAGGCGCCGTCGTCGAGGTCGACGACGGCGCCGTCGCCCGCCTGGGAGCCGTGCGAGTAGCCCCGCCGCGCGCCCTCGGGACGGTTGAAGAAGAGCGCCACGTGGGTGTGGCCGATCAGCCCGATCCGCTCCTCCTGCGCGTCGAATCCCGCTTCGGCCTGTTCGATCGAGAGCACGTACTCCCAGACAGGGTCGCGGGGGGAGGCGTGGTAGAGGGCTATGCCTGCGCGCTTCATCGCAGGCTGCAAACCCCCGAGGAAGGCCAAGGTCGCGGCGCCGGCCCGCTCGCGGGTCCACTCGACCGCGGCCTTGGCGGTCTCCGAGAACGACGAGATGTCGAGCGCGTCGAGCACGGCGAGATCGTGGTTGCCGACCAGGCAGACCGCGCAGCGCTCCTCGACCAGCGCCGTGCAGGAGTCGGGGTCGGCGCCGTAGCCGACCACGTCGCCGAGGCACCAGATCTCGTCCACGCCGGCCCCCTCGGCGGCCGCCAGAGCGGCTTCCAGGGCGGGCAGGTTGGAGTGGACGTCGCTGAGAACGGCTGCGCGCAAGCGGCCAGCGTACCCCGCCGCAGCCTCGGTCCTTACGATTGGCCGGTGAACGCCACCGATTCGATCGCCGAGCTGCGCGGCGCCGTCGAGGGTGCCGCCCGCGCTCTGCGCGACGGCGAGCGCACCGAGCCGACTCCCTCGCTCGACCGCCCGCCGAAGCCCGAGCTGGGTGACTACAGCTCCAACGCGGCGATGCTGCTCGCCGGTCCGCTGGGCGACAACCCCCGCGCGGTCGCCGAGCGCCTGCGCGCCGAGCTCGAGCGCGAGCTTGGTGGCTCCGGCGCGCTCGAGCGGGTCGAGGTCGCCGGCCCGGGCTTCGTCAACCTCTTCCTCGCCGACGCCTGGTACCGGCGCGCGCTGGCCGGCCTGATCGCCAACGAGCGGCTCGGCCCGGCTCCGGTCGCCGCTCCCGAGCGGGTGCTGGTCGAGGGGCCGTCGGCCAACCCGACCGGCCCGCTGCACGTCGGCGGCGGCCGCCTGGCCGCCTACGGCGACGCCGTCGCCCGCCTGCTGGAAGCGCTCGGCCACGAGGTCTCCCGCGAGTACTACGTCAACGACGCCGGCGCCCAGATCACCCGCTTCGCGGTCTCGATCGCCGCCCGCATGGTCGGCGAGGACGTGCCCGAGGACGGCTACGGCGGCGAGTACGTCGACGAGCTGGCGCAGCGGATCCTCGCCGAGGCGATCCCTCCCGGCGACCTCGAGGCGGTTGGCCAGCGCGGGGTGGAGCTGATGCTCGCCGAAGTGGGCGAGACCCTGGAGCGCTTCGGCGTCCACATCGACACCTGGACCTCCGAGCGCGAGATCTACGCCAAAGGCGAGGTCGAGATCGCGCTCGCGAAGCTCGACGAGGGCGGGCACACCTACCGCAGCGAAGACGCGCTCTGGCTGCGCACGACGAGCTTCGACGACGATAAGGACCGGGTCCTGATCAAGTCCGACGGCGAGCCGACCTACCTCGCCGCCGACGTCGCCTACCACTGGGACAAGCTGGAGCGCGGCTTCGGCCGGCTGATCAACGTGCTCGGTGCCGACCACCACGGCTACGTCGGCCGTGTGCGCGCCGCGATCGCCGCGCTCGGCGGCGACCCCGACGCCTTCGAGGCGCAGATCATGAACCTCGTCCACGTCGTCGAAGGCGGCGAGCGCGTGCAGATGTCGAAGCGGAGTGGTGACTTCGTCTCGCTCGACGACCTGCTCGACGACATCGGCGCCGACGCGACCCGCTGGTTCATGCTCTGGCGCAGCCACGAGACCGCGGTCGACCTCGACCTCGCGATCGCCCGCAGCCAGTCGAGCGACAACCCCGTCTACTACGTCCAGTACGCGCACGCCCGTATCGCCAGCATCCTGCGCAAAGCCGGCTCGGCCGCCGAGGGGGCCGCCGCCGGTCCCGACCTCGAGACGACCGTCGCGCCGGTCGAGCCGAGCGAGAAGGCACTGATCAAGCGGCTGCTCGAGTTCCCCGACGAGGTGCGCGAGTCGGCCGCGCGGCGGGCGCCGCACCGGATCTGCGCCTACTCGACCGCGGTCGCCGCCGACTTCCACGCCTTCTACCGCGACTGCCAGGTCGTCGGCGCCGAGGGCGAGGGGGTCGAGCAGGCCCGCCTCGGGCTCTGCCTGGCGACGAAGCGGACGATCGCCGCCGCCCTCGGCCTGTTGGGGATCTCCGCTCCCGAGCAGATGTGATGGCGGGCGGGCGCGGCAAGCTGCCCGTGCTGGCCGAGGTCTCCGGCTTCGCGCCGGGCGAGGAGCGGGTCTGGTCGCTGCGCCGCGAGGACTTCGAGCGACTGGACGTTCTGCGCGAGCGGCTCGGCGGCGTGCGCGGCGTCCTGGTCAGCGGCGACGACGACGTCTGCGGGACGCTGGCGATCGCTCTCGCCGGTTCGGCTGCCGCGGCAGGGCGGCGCACGATCCTGGTCGAGTGCGACCTGGCGCGGCCGCGGCTGGCCGCCGACCTCGGCCTCGCACCGACGCCCGGCCTGCACGAGTACCTGCGCTGGGAGGCGACGCCGGAGCAGATCGTCCAGCCGCTGACGCTCGCCGGCCCGGCTGCGGCGGGCGCGCCGGAGCCGCTTGCCTTCGTCTCCGCCGGCCGCCAGGCGCCGGATCCGGGCACGCTGCTCGGGCTGCAGAGCTTCCGTCACATGGCGGCGAAACTGGGCAGCGCCTACGAGCTCGTCGTCATGGTCGGGCCGGCGCTGGGGGAGAGAGGGCCCGGTTTGGCCGCGGTCGCGGCGAGCGCCGACGGCCTGCTCGCGGCGCTGGCGCCCGGCCAGGCCAAGGGCCGCGGCGGCCGCGAGCTGCGCGCCGCGCTCGTCGACCTGCCGGTGAATGTGGTCGGCGCCGTCGTCGTCGGCGAGTAGCCCTCCGTGTATTGGGGGTCCTATAGGCCCCCCAATACACGGAGCGGCAATCAGAGGTCGTAGCGGGCGAGGTCGGCGTCGAGCCGCTCGCTGTCGGCGGCGCTCGGGCCAGCGGGCGGTGGGCCGCCGTCGGGCGGATCGCTCTGCCGGCGCCAGCGCGCGATCCCGAAGGCGAGCGCGATCGCGGCGAGCGCAAAGGCGACGATCGGGACCAGGTAGGCGGAGAGGTTGAAGCCCTCGCCGTCGGGCAGCGCCAGCACCTCCTCGCCGTACTCGGCGACCAGCGCATCCTTGATCTGCTCCTTGCTCGCGCCGGTCGCGACCAGGCGCTTGATGAAGACTTTCTGGCGTTTGGCCTGCGGCGATTCGGCCAGTTCGAGCAGGGTGCCGCAGACCGGGCACATGACTTCGCCTTCGATCTCGCTCAGCGAGGTCTGCGGAGCCGCGGCGCCGGCACCGGCCGGCAGTAGCGCCAGGACGGCGAGCGCCAGCACCGCGCCGCTCGCCCGCGCCGCCCTCACGACCTGCCCTTCGGCAGCAGCGGCGCGACTTCGTCGCGCAGGTACTCGGCGGTGACCGGGCCGACGACCAGCAGGCGCACGTTCCCCTGCGGGTCGACCAGGTAGTTCTCCGGCACCCCGGTGGTCCCGTACTCATCGGCGTGATCGCCGTCGCCGTCGTGCAGCTGCGGGTAGCCGAGCCCGTACTGCTCGGCGAACCCGCGCCCGTCGCTGCTCAGATCCTGGGTGTCGATGCCGAGCACGGTGAACGAGTCGGAGCCGTAGCGGCGCTGGAACTCCTCCAGGGCCGGCGCCTCGTCACGACAGGGCTCGCACCAGGAGGCCCAGAAGTTGACCAGCACCCACTTGCCCCGGTATTCGGCCAGCGAGCCCGTCCCGCCTCCCTCCAGCCGGGGCAGGGGCCCGTTCGGAGCCGGCTCGCCGATCGCGACCCTCGAGGACCCTTTGGCGACCAGCCCGTAGACGAGCAGGCCGACCACCGCCACCACGGCGACGACGACTATGGAAGAGCGGACGCTCACGGACCGCGAAGACTAGATATCGGCGACCCCCGGCAACCCCCTCGCGGTCATAGACTTAGGCCAGCGCGGACGTAGCTCAGTTGGTAGAGCGCAAGCTTCCCAAGCTTGAGGTCGCGGGTTCGAACCCCGTCGTCCGCTTGCCAAGCCGATAGAGACGGGAGGGCAGGCAGAGAGTGGACAAACTGGCATGGGGTCTGTAGGGCTGCCTTCCGAAGGCTTCCATCTCGTGAAGCAGAGGGCTTTGCGATCGCGATGCGCGTTCCTTGTCGTGGTCGCCACGATGGCCTGCCTCAGCCTGCCGTCGGGGTCGCGCGCTGAAGAAATCCCGCAGATCACTTCCTTCACGGCCACTTCCGCCACTGTGAAGGTTGGCAACTCGGTCACGGTCTCAGCTGCAGTAGCGCCGCTGAACTCCGCGTATCACGTCGCCATCGTCAATACGGATACCGGCGCGCAGGTCACCAGGTGTGCGGGCTGGTTTTCCCCCTGCAGCCAAAAAATCACGATTCCCTGGAGCGAAAACCGCGGGCCCAAAGACCTCCACCTGGAGGCGGAGGTGGTGCCTGCCTCGGCCCCAGCAACCGGCAGTGGGACGCCCCTCGCCATCGATGTCGAACGCTTCGAATGGAGCATCTCCCTCAAAGCCACGAAGAACCCGCTGACCGTTGGCGAAAGCACCAAACTTCAGGTGGAAGGCCTCGAACCAAGCCCTGCTTGGACCGGCTACATAACGAGAATCATCAACGATACGACCGGAACCAACATCACTGCTTGTTGGGGCTCGCCGTGCTGGCAGGAAGTGACCTTCCCGTACTCGATGCAGGCAGAAGCCGGCCCAGTGCAAGTTCACGCCGAGGTCGTCACCGAAGCCGCGCCCTATGACGTCGCCGGACGGGCTGATCTGACGCTGTACGTGGACCCGATCCCCTTCCGGGTGGGCCTGAGCTTCTCGGAACCCCAGGCCACCTCGAGCGGCGACCGAACGTGGCTTGCGAGCGCAGCTCCGTCCCCATCGCTCTCTGGAACTCCCTTCACGACTTGGATCTACCGGCCTGACGGCACCTCTGTCACGGGCTGTGTGCTCTGGATCACCTCCTGCACCAGTCGAGTCGGCCCAGGTACTTACCGAGCGGTCATCAAAGACAGCGAAAACGTCTACGCCGCGAGCCAGTGGTGGACGATCGGCTCGGGTGGTAGCGCCGAACCCGAAGAAGAGGCAGCGGACGACTTCAACCTGTTGGCGCTGGCTGCGATGTTCGCCGGCCCCTCACAGGTCTGCAGCGCCCTGCTCTTCTATCCGGGGACTCATTTGAGGGGAAGTTCGCTCTCTGATCAGTACCTCGCCTGCGAAGAAGCGGTGGCAGCAGGTAAATCGACCGCCTCGGTTTTGCGAGGGGTAGCCGCGGCCGGGGGAGGGACCGCGGTGCTCTGGTACCTCTACGAAGAGAAGACCAAGGAGCAGACCTCCCCTGAACAGACCGAACCCGAAGAAGAAACGGAACCGCTGCCCGTTCCACCGGTCGGCTGGCCGGGTGAAATTGGGGCGGAAGCGGCAACTCTGCGAGAACTGAACTCGCAGCTGGAATCCGAACGCGAAGCGCGCATCGTCATGAAGCAGTGCCAGCGCCTAGCGAGCAGGGCTGCGCTGCCCACCAGCAGATGCACGGAACTACCGATCTTCGCCTCCGGCGATCTCGACGTCCCACAGGCGACCAAGCATGATCTCGAGGCGCTGCTGCGATACCCAAGATGGGTGAAACTGAACTATGAAGACTCAGCGACCAAGCCGAATCGTGCGTGGTACAACGCATATTCCGTTTGCGATGAAAGTCCACGTATTAGAAATTGCGACGAGTTCCCCTTCTTCAGTACCGAACAGGGCGGGGGAAGCGCTAAACCCCGTCCGAGCTTGAAGCTGATTGACGCGAAACAGAACAAGCGTCAAGGGGGAAAGCTGGCACGGTTTTACAGCGCTTGTGGGATCAATATTGGTCAGGGAAAGCCGTTCCTCAACGTCCCGATGCCACCCGGGTCAAACGTGCCGACGCTGATCCTCTGTAACGGCAATTCCTAAACTCCAGCCGGGGATGGCGAATATCGAGCGGCTTGACATGGATCAACTCAGGAACCTGGAGCGGCTATTGGTCCAGCAGGAAGCCCCCGTGGTCAGGCGTCTTCAGCCCCCGGCTTCGCCTGGGGCATTCGCGGCCATCGAGTCTGAGTTCGGTTTGCGATGCCCGAATGAATTGAAGTTGTGGTGGGAATGGCACAACGGAACGAACGTCAAGCCCCACGAGAAAGCCAGCAAGGCTTCGATCGGTCCCCTGTTCGAATTCCTAGGCGCTGAGGAGGCGCTGAACGTCACCCGTGATTCCAGGGCGCTCGCGCAAGAAATAGATCCGGATGAGCCCGAGATCTATTGGGGTCAATTTTGGCTAGCGCTCGGTACCGACGGCCGGGTCGCTTGTGACCTCGCAAGGGACCCCGATTCCCCGGTTACGATTCTCGACGTCGATTACCACAAGGCCTCGCACCCTGGGGCGGCTGTCGCACAGTCCCTGGGTGAGATGGTCCGCTGGTGGATCGAGGCGCTGGAATCGGGCGCTTGGAGCTATGACCTGGAGCACGACCGCTGGCAGCGGATCTATGAGCTGATCCCGCCCGAGCGGGATCAGACTGGTCTCGTCTAGTCGAAGCTGCGCCCCTCGGATGGCTGAGCTAGAGCGACTCACTATCGACCAGCTCGCGGTGCTGGAGCGGCTGCTCGTCGAGCAGGAGGCCCCTGTTGTCCAGAGACTCCGGCCCCCAGCCTCGGACGAAGCTCTCGCGATGGTGGGGTCTTATCTGGAGGCACCACTCCCGAACGAACTCCGGGAGTGGTGGGGTTGGCACAACGGAACGGGGCTAATGAGCAATCTGCTCAAAGTTCGATCGGCCCTCTGTTCTTTGCCCTTTCGACGGCCAGTGCCGTGGAGGCCAGTCGAGAGTTGCGGGCGGGGGCGGTGGAGGATTCGCCTGAGGATCCAGACTCGCTTTGGGCCTCGACCTGGATCGCCATCGGCTCCGGAGGCCGTGTCGCATGCGAGTGCAACATTGCCGTCGACGCGCCCGTCCCGGTCTTGGATGTCGACTACCACAAGGCCGCCTACCCAGGAGCCGTTGTATGTCACTCGATTGGCAGGATGGTGCGCTGGTGGATCGAGGCGCTGGAATCAGGTGCTTGGCGCCATGACCGAGAGCGCGATGGATGGACGCGGAACTTTGAACTGATCCCGCCCGAGCGGGATCAGGCCGGGCTCGTTTAGATCGCGAGGGACCCCGCGGCCCCGGCGTGCTGATCTCCTCGCCGATAGAGATGGCAGGCACGGTCTTTCCAGTTGCTCAAACGCGGAGTACTAGCCGCCCTTCACGATCGCGACGCCGCACCAGACCGGCGCGACTTTTCGTAGGACCATCTGTGTGGCCTCCCTCTGCTAGGCCTGCTTGGAGACGCGCAGCGTCGAAGCAACATGCGCAACTTGAACGATCTTCATCTCTCCCTCCCTGAGGAGGTCCCCGTCATTTGGCCCGGCGCATCCTGCCGGGATCGGGGCCAATACTAAGAAGATCCCTGGCTTTGTAAAGCTGGGCGCCGCTCAGGCGGAGATGGCGACAGGCCGTCTCGCGGCGCCGTTGCCGTTGCGGCCGTTCGACGAGGCAACGCCGGGCAGGCGGTAGAAGTGCTCTGTGGCGCCGCGGACCTGGCGCTGGTCGATCAGCTCGATCAGGCCGGCTTTGGCCAGCTCGGTGACGTGGTAGTTGGTGTTGCTGAGGGGGATCTGGAGCTCCTGGCAGAGCTCGGAGGGGGAGAGGGTGCGGCCTCCGTCCATGCCGAGGATTTCGAGGATCGAGACGCGCAGGGGGTGGGCGGTCGAGCGGGCGAGGTGCTCCCAATCGACCGGCAGCGAGCCGTGTCCGTTTTCAACGGCGTGGGAGGCGCCGTTGCCATTGACTTGGTGACTGGTGGGGGTAGCCATGGGCGCGACATTACCAAAAAATGTTGGTTTGGCTCATCAAAATCGGGTAGATTCGATCCAGGATGCTTCCGAGGAGGGGAAATCCAACCGGCCGGGGAGGCCTGCTCGCGGTGCTGGGCGCGTTCGCGGCTCTGCTGGCGCCGAGCTTGGCGGTGGCCAGCACGGGGGACGTGATCGCGCCCCAGCACCCGCCTAACTACACCTCCTCGGATGGCTGGCAGGCCGGTACCTGCACCGTCGACGTACCCACTTGCAGCGTCGATACGCCCGGCCAGTTCTTCGAACAGGCCGCCGCGCACCCGCCGGTCGGCTTCACCCAGTTCATCGTCGCCCACACGACCGTCGGCCCGCTGGAAACGCCGACCGCGGAACTGAAAAAAGTCCGCGTCGACTTGCCGGTCGGCCTCAGCGTCAACCCGGGGGCGACGGCGCGCTGCCCGCTGGCGACCTTCGAAACGAGCCCGGCCTCGTGCGAGACGCTGCCGGAAGGCTCGGCGAAAGTCGGCGAAAGCGGCGTCACCGCCTCGCTGCTCGGCGTGCCGACCCCGCCGACGCCGCCGGTCTCCCAGGTGCCGGTCTACAACCTGGTGCCGGAGTTCGGCGAACCGGCGCTCTTCGGGCTCAACCTCGCCGGCAACAACGTCTACCTGAAAGCCGACCTCGACTGGTCCGGCAACTACCACGAGGGGTTCACGATCGACGTCCCCCAGGTCGCCGACCTCGAACCGCTGATCAAAGGACTGATCCTCAAAAACCGGCTCGTCTTCAACGGCCGCGCCGGCGACGGCACCTTCATCACCACGCCGAGCACCTGCCTCGGCCCGGCCGGCGAAGGCCCCGGCAAATCGGGCGCCGTCTACTCGACCTGGCTGCTCGCCGGCTCCTGGGAGGAATTCGCCGAACCCGGCTACGACTTCGCCACCGACTCACCGCCCGCCTTCGAGTCTCCGATCCCGCCGGGCACCTCGCCGAAAGAGTGCGACACGATTCCCTACGACCCTGAAATCACGGTCGAGCCGGGGACCGCCGAGACCAACTCGCCGGCGGGCGCCTCGGTCGAGCTCGAGGTTCCGCACCTGCTGCCCGGCGAGAGCGAACAGGACAGCTCGGTGACCAAGGCGGCGACGGTGACGCTGCCGCTCGGGATGGGGATCAACCCCTCGGCTGCCAACGGCCTTGAGACCTGCACCGACGCCCAGTTCGGCAAGGGGACGAAAAACCCGGTCGCCTGCCCGGCCGCCGCGAAGATCGGCACGGTGACGATCGCCTCGCCGCCGCTGCCCGAAGGCAACCTCGAAGGCGACGTCTTCGTCGGCCAGCAGCTCAGCCGCGACCCGACCTCGGGCGACGAGTACCGGATCTTCGTCGACGCCGAGTCGGCGCGGTACGGGATCTCGGTGCGCCTGGTCGGCAGGGTCAGCGCCAACCCGCTGACCGGCCAGCTGAGCACGACGATCGCCGACACGCCTCAGGTTCCCTTCAAATCGTTCCTGCTCGAGTTCGATGGCGGCGCGCGCGCGGTGCTCAGCAGCCCGCCGACCTGCGGGCCGAACTCAACCGGCACCGTGATGACTCCCTGGTCGGGCAACGCCGCCGCGACCCCCGGCGACGAGTTCGGACTTACCGCCACCCCGGGCGGGGGCGATTGCGCGAAAACGATGGCTGCCCGCGCCTTCGCTCCCGCTTTCGCGGTCGCCCCCAAAGCCAACCGGGCCGGCGCCTACAGCCCGCTCTCGATGCGGATCGCCCGCGCCGACGGGCAGCAGGAGCTGAAGGGTGTCGACGTCGTCCTGCCGCCAGGAATGACCGGCAAGCTCGCCGGCATCCCCTACTGCTCAGAGGGGGCGCTGGCCGCCGCCGCCGCGAACGCCGGCAAAGCCGAGCAGGCGTCCTCGAGCTGCTCCGCCGAGAGCCTCGTCGGCAGCGCCACGATCGACGCCGGCACCGGCCCGGCGCCGCTGCGGATCAGCGGCAAAGTCTTCCTCTCAGGTCCCTACAACGGGGCCCCTCTCTCCCTGGCAGCTGTCACTCCCGCCACGGCCGGGCCGTTCGATCTCGGCACGGTCGTGGTGAGGGTGGCGCTGTTCCTGGAACCGGAAACCGCGCAGATCCACGCCGTCTCCGACCCGATCCCCGACGTCTACGGCGGCACCCAGCTGAGCGTGCGCTCGGTCGACGTCGACCTCGATCGCGAGCGCTTCACGCTCAACCCGACCAGCTGCGACCCGCTGAGCGGCGGCGGCGCGCTGCGCGGCGGCGGCGCCAACCCGACCGACCCCGCCGCCTTCAGCTCCTCCGGCGTCGGCATCGCCTTCCAGACCAGCGGCTGCGGCGCGCTCAAGTTCCGTCCCAAACTCGTCACCCGGCTCTTCGGCGGCCGCAAGACGACCAGGCGCAACCAGTTCCCGAAGTTCCGCGCGACCCTGACCGCCCGCCCCGGCGACGCCAACATCCGCCGCGCGGCGCTCACCCTCTCGCACGCGCTGATCCTCGAACAGGGGCACATCCGCACGATCTGCACGCGGCCCAACCTCGCCGCCGGCACCTGCCCGCCGGGCTCGGTCTACGGCTACGCCCGGGCCGAGTCGCCGCTGCTCGACGACGAGCTGGCCGGGCCCGTCTACCTCGTTCCCAGCAACACCGACAGCGGCCTGCCCGACCTGCTCGCCGACCTGCGCGGCCAGGTCAACATCCGCCTGCGCGGCGTGATCGGCGCCGCCGGGGACCGGCTGAAAACCGTCTTCCCGATGGTCCCGGACGTGCCCGTCAGCAAGTTCACGCTGACCATGAAAGGCGGCAAGCGCGGCCTGCTGGTCAGCACCCGCAACCTCTGCGAGAAGCCGGTCGTCTCCTTCCTCAACATGCGGGCCCAGAACGGCAAGCCGCGCAAGGTCAAGCGCCTGCCGCTGCGGATCCCCGCCTGCCGCGGCGGCAAGGCGAAGAAACGCGCGGATTGAACGCGCCCCTGGATGGGTACGGCGGTGACTGGATGAAGGTGAAGCTGGCAGTCATGGGGGTGAGCTGCCTCGCCCTGATCGCTTGCGGTCTCTGCTCGGCGGGCTCGGCCTCCGCCGCTTTCGGGATCAAGAGCTGGCAGGCGGGGACGTGCAACAAACTCGATGTCCTGTTCGTCTACCAGTGCACCTACTCGGCGCCGGACTCCGACTTCTACCACCAGGCCGCCGGGCACCCGGCCGCCGGCGGCACCGACTTCGAAGTCAACACGAACGGCCTCGGCTCCCCGGAAGGAACCCTCTCGCAGGTCAGGGTCGACCTGCCGGTCGGCCTCAACGTCAACCCGCAGGCAACCCCGCAGTGCGCCAAAGCGACCTTCGAGTCGAACCCCGCCGCCTGCGCCGCCAGCCGGGTCGGCACCAGCTACGTCTACTCGCTGACCAGCATCCTGCCGCTGCCGGTCGAATTTCCCGTCTACAACCTGGTCCCGGACGACGGCCGTCCGGCGCTCTTCGGGTTCAACGCCAACGTCCCCCTGGTCGTCGACGAGGACGTCTACCTGCAGGCCGAGATCGCCTGGGACGGCGACTACCACGAGGGCTTCACGATCCAGGTGCCGAGCTTCCCGCCACTGGTTCGCAACCGGCTGGTCTTCGAAGGGACGAAGGGCAACAGCTTCATCACCCTGCCCAGCCCCTGCAACGGCGACACCGCGACCAAGCTGACCCTGACCTCCTCGGAAGGCGCGACCGACACCGAGACGACCGTCCCGGCCGGCCCGGGCAACGTCGTCCCGATCGACGGCTGCGGGAAAGTCCCCTTCGAGCCGTCGGTCGTCGCCTCGGCCGGGGCGGTCACCGACTCTCCGGCGGCGGTCTCGGCGACGCTCAAAGTTCCCCAGAGCGGCCCTGGCAGCGCGATGGCGATCAACTCGTCGACGGTCAAGCGCGCCGCGGTGTCGCTGCCGGTCGGGCTGGGTGTCAACCCGTCCGCGGCGGAGGCACTGGGCACTTGCTCGGACGCCCAGTTCCCGGACGGCGCGGGGGAGAGGGGCGCGATCTCCTGTCCGGCGAAATCGCAGATCGGCACCGTCTCGGTGCAGACGCCCGTGCTGCCCGACAACTCGCTACTCGGCAAGGTCTTCCTCGCCGAGCAGAAGAGCCGCGATCCCGAATCGGGCCAGCTCTACCGGGTCTTCATCAACGCGGTCTCGCAGCGCTACGGGGTCGACGTACGGCTGCGCGGCAACATCGTCGCCGACGCCGTCACCGGTCGCCTCACCGCGGTCGTGAGTGACGCGCCGCAGGTCACGTTCAGCGAGTTCACGCTCAACTTCGAGGGTGGCGATCGCGCCCCGCTGACCAGCCCGCCGATCTGCGGCCCGAACCCGACGGGCGGCTCGGTGACGCCGTGGTCGGGCAACGCCGACGCCCACCCGGTCGGCAACGTGATCTTGAGCCAGGCGCCGGGCGGCGGCCCGTGCGCGAAAACGATGGCCGAGCGTCCGTTCGACCCTGGCTTCAAAGCCCAGCCCGGCAGCAACAAGCCGAAGACCTTCACCAACTTCGCCGTGCAGCTGACCCGGCCGCAGGGCCAGCAGGAGCTGAAAGGCGTCGACATCACCCTGCCGCCCGGCGCGACCGCGAAGCTGAAAGGCGTCCCCTACTGCCAGCCGGGCGACATCGCCGACACCGAAAAACGCTCCGGGGCGGCGGAGCGCAAAAAATCGAGCTGCCCGGAGGCGAGCCGCGTGGGCTCGGCCACGGTGATCGCCGGCACCGGACCCAAACCGCTGAAACTGGAGGGCGACGCCTACCTCGCCGGTCGCTTCAAGGGCGCGCCGCTCTCGCTGCTCGTCGTCACCCCGGCGGTCGCCGGCCCGTTCGATCTCGGCAACGCCGTCGTCCGCGTCGCGCTCAACCTCAAGCCCGAGACCGCCCGGATCAACCCGGTCGCGACGATCCCCGACGTCTTCGGCGGCGCCAAGCTGGACATCCGCTCGGTCTTCGTCAACGTCAACCGCAAAGAGTTCGGCCTGACCGGCACCAACTGCCGCAAAGGCGCGACCGAGGGCGTCGTCAACGGCGGTGGGGGGAATCCGGCCGATCCGGCGGCCTTCTCGGCCTTCCCGGTCTCCGACCCCTTCCAGGCCAACGGCTGTCGCAAGCTCAAGTTCAAACCGCGCCTGAAGCTGCGCCTGTTCGGCGCGACGCTGCGCAACCAGAACCCGAAACTGCGGGCCGCGCTGCGGGCCCGGCCCGGCGACGCCAACATCAAGCGCGCCTCGGTGGCGCTGCCGCACGCGATCTTCCTCGACCAGGCGAACCTGGCGAACATCTGCACCCGGGTCCAGTTCAACGCCAACGCGTGCCCGAAGAAATCGGTCTACGGCAAGGCGCGGGCGTTCACGCCGCTGCTCGGCAAACCGTTGGAAGGGCCGGTGTACCTGCGCTCCTCGGACAACCTGCTGCCCGACCTGGTCGCCCACCTGGAAGGTCAGGTCGACATCGACCTGGTCGGGCGGATCGACAGCTTCAAAGGCGGGATCCGCACCACCTTCGACCGGGTCCCCGACGTACCGGTCACGAAGTTCGTCCTCACCCTGCCGGGCGGCAAGCACGGACTGCTGGTCAACTCGACCAACCTCTGCAAAGAGACGGTTCGCGCGATCGTGCAGCTCAAGGGCCAGAACGGCAAGAAAGCGAACAAGCGCCCCAAGGTGCGAACCCCCTGCGGCAAAAGGAACCGCAAATGACACGTACGGGAACGCACTTGATTTTCGGCTGGCCGACCGGTTAGGGTCGAGTACGGGAGAGAGGTACCGAGGGGCGCCACGCAGGGGCGGCGACGAATCGCTCAAGCGTTGAATCAGAGGAGGGACTGATGATCAGGCGCACGATCTCACTCTTGGCGACGGCATTGGGGATGCTGCTCGCCACCACCGCGGTCGCGGTCGCCGACACCGGCGACATCATCCAGCCGCAGAACGAAACGTTCGACCAGGGCTTCCAGTCGGGGACCTGCACCTCCAACGAAGAACTGCTGTCGCCGTTCAAACCGTGTTCGCCGGAAACGCCCGGACTGTTCTTCAAACAGGCGGCCGGCCACCCGCCGCTCGGCTTCACCCAGTACATCATCAAGCACGAACCGTTCTCCTCCGTCACGCCCCAGCCGCCGTTCCCCGCGGGCTCGGTGAAAGCGCCGATCGTCGAGCCGCTCAAAGATCGCACGATCAAAACGTTGCGCACCGACCTGCCGCCCGGCCTCACCGTCAACCCGGAGGCCACCGATTCGCGCTGCTCGATCGCCGAATTCCTCAACCCCGGACCGACGCCCGGCACCTTCGAACCGAAATGCAAAGAAGAGACGATCGTCGGCGAAGACCGCGTCACCCTGGCGGCCAACAAAGAAGTCGAAATCGCCGCCGGCCTGGTGGCGCCGAAAGGCTTCGTCGTCCCGCCGAGCGAAGCGCAGAAAACCAAAGTCCCGCTCTACAACCTCGTGCCGGCGCCGGGTGAACCGGCGAAACTCGGCTTCGTGATCCGGGAACGGGTCCCGGTCATCCTCGAAACCGAAGTCGCCTGGGAGAACGACTTCCACGAGAGCTTCAGGATCAAACTTCCGGTCACGCCCGAAGCGGCGGAAGCGAGTGGGTTCTCGACCCTGATCAGCCGCCTGATGAGCTTCGGCTCGACCGCCGGCAACGACACCTACCTGACCAACCCGACCACCTGTTTCGACCCGAACGAAGCGGCGTACGAAAAGCTCTACTCGACCTGGTTCCGGGCCGAGTCCTACGGTACGCCGAACCCGACCTTCCCGGCCGGCTCGAACCCGGTCGAGGCGAAGCTGCCGCTGGAAGGCGGCAAACGGGTGATGCAGGAAGGGTGCGAGAACGTCCCGTTCGAACCGTCGATCAAAACCTCGGTGACGACCACCGAGGTCGACTCGCCGACCGGCGGCACGGTCGAGCTGAAACTGCCGTTCGACCCGCTCACCGAAGGCGGTGCGGGGATCTCGCAGTCGCACCTGCGCAAGGCCGAAGTGACGCTGCCGGTGGGGATGGGTCTCAACCCCTCCGGCTCCAAGGACCTCGTCGCCTGCACCGACGCGCAGTTCAAGAAGGGCGTGCGCGTCTACAGCAACGAATGCCCGGCGGCTTCCAAAGTCGGCCACGCCGAGATCACGGCGCCGCCGTTGCACGAGGCCCTCGAGGGCGACGTCTACGTCGGCGAGCAGAAGAGCATGGACCCGACCTCGGGCGAAGAGTTCCGCATCCTCGTCGAAGCCAAGAGCGAAGCCGAGGGCATCGTCGTCCGCCTCCTCGGCAACGTCAAAGCCGATCCGCTGACCGGCCAGCTGACCGGCGTGTTCACCGACCAGATCACCGGGCAGTTCGCCGGCAAACTGCCGGAGGGCCTGCCGCAGGTCCCGTTCGAGTCGGTGGCGCTGACCTTCGACGCGGACAAACAGGTACTGAGCTCGCCGCCGACCTGTTCGGCGGCTGAGACCAACGGCCTGATGGAACCGTGGGCGCGCCCCGGCACCGCCGAGCCGGTCTCCGACTCGTTCACCCTGACCAGCGTCCCGGGTGGCGGCAGCTGCCCGACCACCTGGGAGGGACGCAGGTTCACGCCCGGCTACAGCGCCGGCTCCGACAGCACCAAAGCCGGGGCCTACAGCCCGTTCCACGTCCACATCGGCCGGGCCGACGGCGAGCAGGAGCTGAAGCTGGTCGACGTCACCCTGCCGAAGGGGCTGACCGGCAAGCTCGCCGGCATCCCGTACTGCTCGGAGGGCGCGATCGCAGCGGCCGCCGCCGCGGCCGGCAAAGCCGAGCTGGCCAGCTCGAGCTGCTCGGCAGCGAGCATGATCGGCAGTGCCAGCACCGAGTCCGGCACCGGACCGAGCCCGCTGAAACTGGGCGGCAAGGCGTACCTGGCCGGTCCCTACAAAGGCGCGCCGGTCTCGATGGTGGTGATCACCCCGGCGGTCTCCGGCCCGTTCGACCTCGGCACCGTGGTCGTCCGCGTGGCGCTCAACGTCAACCCGGAAACCGCCCAGGTAAACGCGGTCTCCGACGTGATCCCCGACGTCTACGGCGGGGTGAAGCTGGACATCCGCGCGATCGACGTCGACGTCGATCGCAGCCAGTTCATGCTCAATCCGACGAACTGTGCCGCGCAGGCGACCGCCGGCGTGCTCAAGGGCGGCGGGGCGGACCCCGTCAACCCGGGCGCCTTCAGCAGCTACGCGGTCAGCTCGCCCTTCCAGGCGAGCGAATGCAAGGCGCTGGCCTTCAAACCGAAGTTCTTCACCCGGATCAAAGGCCCGACCAAGCGAAACGGCAACCCGCAGATCCGGGCGATCCTGGAAGCGCGCAAAGGCGACGCCAACATCGTCCGCACGGCGCTGACCCTGCCGCACGGGTTCTTCCTCGACAACAGCCACATCAAAACCATCTGCACGCGGCCGAACCTGGCCGCGGGCACCTGCCCGAAGGCGTCGATCTACGGGCACGCGGAAGCGAAGACGCCGTTGCTCGACGGCAAGCTGAAGGGCCCGGTCTACCTGGTCCCCGGCAAAACCGACAGCGGCCTGCCGGACCTGCTCGCCAACCTGCGCGGCCAGGTGAACATCCAGCTGCGCGGCGTGATCAGCTCGAAGCGGGGCGGTCTGAAGACCGTCTTCAACGGGCTGCCCGACGTGCCGGTGACGAAGTTCATCCTCAACATGTCGGGTGGCGAGAAGAGCCTGCTGGTCAACTCGGAGAACATCTGCGCGAAGAAGCAGCGGGCGGTGCTCAACATCAAGGGCCAGAACGGCAAGCGGGCCAAGAACAACCGGTTCGGCCTCAACGTCGTCGGCTGCCGGAGGAAGTAGGGCGCGAGGGCAGTGGTGGCGCACCCGCGCGGAGGGCCGCTAGCCTCCGCGCCGGTGCGCCCGTCGCTCTCGGTCCTGATCGTCGCCTGGAACAGCCGCGAGGAGCTGCGGCGGACCCTGCCCGCGCTGCTCGGCGAGCTCGGCGAGGGTGACGAGCTGATCGTCGTCGACAACGACTCCGCCGACGACACGGTCGAGCTGGTCGGCGAGCTGGCGCCGGCGGCGCGGCTGGTGCGGATGGGCCGCAACGTCGGCTTCGCCGCCGGAGTGAACGCCGGCGCGGCCGAGGCGCGCGGCGACCTGCTGGTGATCCACAACCCCGACGCCGCGCCGCTGCCGGGCTGGGGCGCGGCGATCCGCAAGCCCTGGCTCGAGGGGCGCGGCTGGGCGGCATGGCAGGCGCTGGTCGCCGAGGCCGGCGGCGAGACGATCAACTCCGCCGGCAACCCGCTGCACTTCACCGGGATCGTCTGGGCCGGTCAGCACGGCCAGCCGATCGGCGCGGCGCCGCCCGCCGGCGAGGTTCCGGTGCTCTCCGGCGCCTGCCTGGCGATCCCGCGTCGCACCTGGGAGGAGGTCGGTGGCTTCCCCGCCAAGTTCTTCCTCTACCACGAGGACGTCGACCTCTCGCTGCGCCTGCGGCTCGCCGGCGGCGCGCTAGGGATCGAGCCCGCCGCGGTCGTCGCCCACGACTACGAGTTCGGCGCTCGCGAGCACAAGTGGCGCTGGCTGGAGCGCAACCGCCTGGCCTTCCTCGTCCGCGTCTACCCGGCGCCGCTGCTGCTGCTGCTCGCGCCGGCGCTGATCGCCACCGAGCTGGCGCTGCTGTTCGCCTCCGCCGCCGGCGGCTGGGGCGGGCAGAAGCTCGCCGCCAACGCCGAAGCGTTGCGCTGGCTGCCGCGCCTGCTGCGCGAGCGCCGCCGCGTGCAGCGCTCCCGCACCGTCGACAGCGCTGAGTTCGCCTCCTGGCTGACCGCCGACCTCGACTCCCCGTTCATTCCTGGGGCGGCGCGCACCTTGCCGGTTCGCTTGGTGCTGCGCGGCTATCTCGGCGCTGTGCGGACCCTGCTCAGCGCGCGCTCGACGTATTGACCACCTCATAGGGTGGAAAAAGCATCGAGCGCTAGGTCGGCTGGTTGGTGGGCCGGATCAGGATCTCGTTGACGTCGACGCCCTCGGGCTGCTCGAGCGCGAACATCACCGCGCGGGCGATGTCCTCGTCCGCCAGCGCCCACTTGCCGGGGCGGTTGTCGAAGAACGGGGTGTCGACCATGCCCGGCTCGATCAGCGTCACCTTGATCGCCCGGTTCTCGTGCATTTCGCGCAGCTCGCCGCGCAGGGTCTCGCCGATCGCGGTCGCGGCGAACTTGGTCGCCGAGTAGAGCGAGCCGGGCAGCGGCCGCCGGCCGGCGATCGAGCTGGTGACGAGGAAGTGGCCGTCGCCGCGCTCGAGCAGATGGGGGAGGGTGGCGCGGATCGTCAGCGCCGCCCCGTAGACGTTGGTCAGGACCATCGACTTCCAGTGCTCGGGAGACTCCTCGAGGTAGCCGCGAGTGGCGCCGAAGCCGGCGTTGGCGAAGACCGCGTCGATCCGGCCGAAGCCGTCGAGCGCGGCGGCGGCCATCGCCTCGACCTGGTCCCACTCGGTGACGTCGCAGCGCACCGGCAGGACCCGCTCGGGGCCGCCGAGCTCCTCGGCCAGCGCTTCCAGCTCCTCCAGCCGTCGTGCCGCCAGCACCAGCCGGTAGGTCGGGGCGGCGGCGCGCGCCGTGGCGGCGCCGATGCCGCTGCTCGCTCCGGTGATCAGCAGGACTGGATCGGCCACGCCCCAATTCTGGCACGCGACCGTTCGCGGCCCCGGATTGCGATAATCCGGAACTCGTGGACCCTCAGCGCAAGCGGAAGATCCGCCTCGTCGTCGCGCTCAGCGTTGCCGTGCTGTTGGCCGTGGCGCTGATCTACACCTCCTTCTCGGCCTCCTCGCCGACCAAGGAGCCCTCGGAGCTGGTCAACGCCAGCCCCGGGACCAGCTACGAGATGACCGGCCGCGTCGTCAAAGGCTCGATCGAGGAGCAGGGCGGCGGGATCAGCTTCGAGGTCAAGGACCGCGACGGCAGCGGCCAGGCGCTCCCGGTCACCTACAGCGGCACCGTCCCGGATCCGTTCCGGGGCGGGCGCGAGATCGTCCTCACCGGCACCGTCGAGTCGGGCACTTTCGTCGGCGAGCCGGACACCCTGATCACCAAGTGCCCGTCGAAGTTCACCACCGAGAGCAATGCCTAGCGTTGGCAGCGCGCTGCTTGCGCTCGCCTTCCTCACCGCCGTAGCCGCCGCACTCACCGCCCTGCTCGGCCGGCGCGAGCGCCGCTGGGTCGACCTCTCGCGGCGGTTCGTCTACCTCTTCTTCGCGTTGGTCACCGCCTGCGTGGTGATCATCGAGATCGCCTTCGCCGGCGACGACTTCTCGTTCAGCCTCGTCGCCGAGCACTCCTCGATCGAGACGCCCGAGTTCTACAAGCTCGCCGCGATGTGGTCGAGCCAGGAGGGCTCGCTGCTGCTCTGGGCCTGGGTGCTCTCGATCGCCGCCGCCGCGGCGCTCTACTCGACCCGCAACCGGCTGCGCGAGCTGGTCCCCTGGGCGACCGCGGTGATGATGGGCGTCGCCACCTTCTTCACCGGCCTGATGCTGTTCGCGCCCGGCGTCGACCCGTTCGCGACGACCAACCCGGTGCCGGCCGACGGCATCGGCCTCAACCCGCTGCTCCAGCACCCGAGCATGATGATCCACCCGCCGATGCTCTACTCGGGCTACGTCGCCTTCACGGTGCCGTTCGCCTTCGCGATCGGCGCGCTAGTCACCCGCCGGCTCGATGCCGAGTGGATCCGCGCCACCCGCCGCTTCGCGCTGATCGCCTGGGCCTTCCTCGGCTTCGGCCTGCTGCTCGGCGCCCGCTGGTCCTACACCGAGCTCGGCTGGGGTGGCTACTGGGCCTGGGACCCGGTCGAGAACGCGGCGCTGATGCCGTGGCTGCTCGGCACCGCCTTCCTGCACTCGATCATGGTCCAGGAGAAGCGCGGGATGCTGAAGGTTTGGAACGCGAGCCTGATCGTCGCCACCTTCTCGATGGCGCTGCTCGGCACCTTCCTGGTCCGCTCCGGCGTCCTGCAGTCGATCCACGCCTTCGGCGACAGCACCGTCGGCCCCTACATCCTCGGCCTGATCGGCGTCGTCGTGATCGGCTCGACCGCGCTGATCCTCTCGCGCCTCGACGACCTGCGCTCGCCGAAGCGGATCGACTCGCTGCTCTCGCGCGAGTCGGTCTTCCTGGTCAACAACCTGCTGCTCGTGGCGATCACCGCGGTCGTCTTCTGGGGCACCTTCTTCCCGCTGATCTCGGAACTGTTCACCGGCGAGAAGGCCTCGCTGGCGGCGCCCTGGTTCGACGAGTACACGACGCCGCTGGCGATCGCGCTGGTGCTCTTCACCGGGATCGGGCCGCTGCTCGCCTGGCGCCGGGTCAGCTGGGCCTCGGCCAAGCGGGTCTTCCTCGTGCCGGCGATCGTCGCCGCCGTCGTCGGCCTCGGCCTGGCGCTCCTCACCGACGCCGCCGACTCGCTCTGGGCGCTCGCCCTGTTCACTTTCGCCGCCTTCGCCCTGACCGGTCTGGCGCTGGAGTTCTGGAACGGCGCCAAGGCGCGCAACCGGCTCACCGGCGACTCGCTGCCGGTCGCCCTGGTCGCGATCGTCGCCCGCAACCGGCGCCGCTACGGCGGCTACATCGTCCACGTCGGCGTGATCGTCCTGCTGATCGGGATCGCCGCCTCCTCGAGCTTCCAGACCAAGCGCGACGTCGACCTGCGGCCGGGGGAGAGCGCCGTGGTCGACGGCCGCACGGTCACCTACGAGCGCCCGTTCGTCTACTCCAGCGCCGAGAAGTTCACCTTCGGGATGGTGGTGCGGGTCGAAGAGGAGGACGGCTCGGCGAAGGTGTTGCGCCCGAGCCGCGACTACTTCCGCCCGACCGGCTCGGAGGCCGGCCCGCTGGCGGGCTTCTTCGACGGCGAGGCGACCACCGAGGTCGGTCTCGCGGCCGGGCTGGGCAGCGACCTCTGGATCGCCGGCCAACCCGACATCAGCGCCGTCAAAGGACGCATCCGCAAAGCCGACGAGGCCTTCGGCGCCTGCGTCCGCGGCGCTCCCGGCGCGCCGCCGGAGTGCGCTGCCCTGGCGGCCCTGATGCTGAGCGCGCGCGACAACCCGAAGCTGCAGGCCAGGGCCCTCGAACAGATCGAAAGCCTGCAGGCCCTGACCGCGTCGCGGATCGTCGAGAGCCACCTCAGCGACGACGCGCCGGCGACCTTCCGGGTGATCGTCGACCCGCTGGTCACCTGGATGTGGATCGGCGGGCTGATCGCCCTGGCCGGCGCGCTGATCGCCCTCTGGCCCTCGCGCGGGCGCCGCCGCGGCGTTCCCGTGCGGATCGAGGCCGACGCTCGCAAGGAAGCCAAGTACCGCGAGATCCGCGACGCCGAGCTCGACCACGCCTCCGGCAAGCTCTCCGACGAGGATTTCGCCGCGATCGACGCCGAGCTGCGCCGCGAAGCTGTGGATTTGCTCGACAAGGTTTAGACTGCTGAGCCGTGTACACGTTCTTCAGCGTCATCCAGGTGATCGTCTCCGTCGTCCTGATCTTCCTCGTGCTCCTGCACTCGGGCAAAGACGCGGGCCTCTCCGGTGCCTTCGGCATCGGCGGTGGCGGCAGCTCGATCGGCGGCGGCTCGATGGTCGAGCGCAACCTGGACCGGGCGACGATCTTCTTCGCGATCGTCTTCGTGCTGAACACCTTCCTGCTGCTCAAGATCTAGCGGCAGGGCCGCAGCCCTCCCGACCCCTCGCCTTTGTTCGCCCAGGGGGCGAAGAAGGACAAACGCTTGCGCGTCAATTTGCCGTGTCATGTTCTCGTGGTTGACAAACATGGCTGGTTTGTCTACGGTGGCGACATTCAGTCAACTTCTGACAGGGAGGAGGCCCCGATGGAGGCCACCACTGCAGACGAGCACGGGCACCATCACCACCATCACGACGACGTCGAGGTCAACCCCGCGACCTGGAGCGACGGCAAGCGCTACGCCTGGCTGCTCGGGATCCTGATCCCGCTGGCGCCGTTCATGGCCTGGGGCTTCGACGCGTTGACCGGCTTCGGCGCGGTCTGGTACATCGGCCCGGTCCTCGTCTTCGTCGTCTTCCCGATCCTCGACATCGCGATCGGGCTCGACGACACCAACCCGCCGGACAGCGTGCTCAAGTTCCTCGAGCAGGACCGCTACTACCGCTGGTGCACCTACCTCTTCATCCCGATCCAGTACGCCGGGCTCGTCCTCGCCTGTTACCTGTGGTCGAGCGGCGACCTCAACGTCTTCGAAAGCATCGGCCTGGCGCTGACCATGGGCGTGGTCGGCGGGATCGCGATCAACACCGCCCACGAGCTCGGTCACAAGCGGGCCAGCTCGGAGAAGTGGCTCTCCCGGGTCGCGCTCGCGCAGACCGGCTACGGCCACTTCTTCATCGAGCACAACCGCGGCCACCACGTCCGCGTCGCCACCCCCGAGGACCCCGCCAGCTCGCGGCTGGGGGAGAGCTTCTGGGCCTTCCTGCCGCGCACCGTCTCCGGCAGCCTGCGCTCGGCCTGGGAGCTGGAGGGCGCCCGGCTCGACCGGCTCGGAAAGTCGCACTGGACGCTGCGCAACGACGTGCTGGGCGCCTGGGCGATGACCGTGGTGCTGTTCGCGGCGCTGGCGATCGCCTTCGGCCCGGTCGTGCTGCCCTACCTGCTGGTCCAGGCGGTGATCGGGTTCTCGCTGCTCGAGGTCGTCAACTACCTCGAGCACTACGGCCTCTTGCGCGGCAAGCGCGAGGACGGCCGCTACGAGCGCTGCCTGCCCGAGCACAGCTGGAACAGCAACAACGTCGCCTCCAACGTGCTGCTCTACCACCTGCAGCGCCACTCCGACCACCACGCCAACCCGACCCGCCGCTACCAGGCGCTGCGCCACGTCGACGAGGCGCCGCAGCTGCCCACCGGGTACGCCGGGATGATCGTGCTGGCCTGGTTCCCGCCGCTCTGGCGGCGGGTGATGGACCCGCGCCTGCTCGACCACTTCGAGGGCGACGTCAGCCGCGCCAACATCCAGCCGAGCAAGCGGCGCGAGGTCCTGGCCCGCTACGGCGCCGAGGCGGCGGCGTGAGCGCCTGGCGCTGTCCCGGCTGCGGCTACGTCTTCGACGAGGCCGAGGGGCACCCGCGCGAGGGCTTCCCGGCGGGAACGGCCTGGAGCGAGGTGCCCGACGACTGGGCCTGCCCGGACTGCGGCGTCCGCGACAAGGTGGACTTCGAGCCGGTCGGCGAGGACGTTTGACCGCGCCCGCTGCGACCATTGGGCGGATGCCCAGCGCCCGAACCCCCTACGCGGAGGCGGCCCGCGAGCTGCTGCGGCAGACCCTCTTCGACGCCGCCCGCGACGAGCTGGCCCAGCGGCCCTGGTCGGAGGTGACGATGTCCGACATCGCATCCAGCGCCGGGGTCAGCCGCCAGACCCTCTACAAGGAGTTCGGCAACCGCAACGAGTTCGGCCTGGCCTTCGTGATCAATGTGGGGGAGAGCTTCCTCGACGAGGTCGACCAGGCGGTGATCGCCAACGTCGACGACCCGCGCGCCGCGGTCGGGGCGGCGCTGGAGCTCTTCCTGCGCACCGCCGGCGAAGACCCGTTGATCCGCATGCTGCTCTCCGACGACGGCACCGGCGGGATGCTGCCCTTCGTCACCACGCAGGGCATGCCGGTCGTCCAGTGGGCGACCGCCCGCCTGGCGACGACGATCGAGCAGGGCTGGCCGCAGGCCCCGAAAGCCGACGTGCTGCTCCTCTCCGAAGCGCTGGTGCGGCTGGCGATCAGCTACATCACCGCGCCGAGCGAGTCGCCGGACTCGATCGCGGCCTCGGTCGCCGACCTGCTCGGCCCCTTCATCGACAAGGCGCTCGGCAGCGCCTGAGCGACAGCGCTAGGCGGCGGGCTGCTCGCCGCTCTGCTCGAAGAGCTTGCCGGCCTTGATCCGCGCCGCCATGTCCTTCGATTCCTCGCGGTAGAAGCTGCCGTCCTCGAACTCGATCGCCGGGTATTTGGCCTGCCCGGTCGTCTCCTTCAGCTCCGAGCGGTTGCGCAGCGGCCCCTTGACGACCTCGTACTCGATCCCCTGCTCGTCGAGCGCCTTCTGCACTTTCCAACACGGGTGGGTGCCGATCTTGACCCACATCAGGCTGCAGCGGTGAAGTTTGACTGCCATCAGAGGCAGCCTAAAGGCTTTCGGCCCCTCGTGTCGAATCACACACACGCTCGGGTGCCTGAGGGAAAGGGCGCCAAACTAGGAAAGGAACACACATGAGGGGTCAAGGCCGTGCCGCCTTCGTCGCCATCCTGCTCTTGATCGCCGGGTCGCTCAACGTGATCTACGGCATCGCCGCGATCAGCGATGCGACCTTCTTCGTCGAAAGCACCCGCTACGTCTTCTCCAGCCTGCACACCTGGGGTTGGATCACCGTGATCCTCGGCGTGATCCAGGTCTGCGGCGGTGTCTCGCTGCTCGCCGGCAACACCTTCGGCCGCGTGATCGGGCTGGTCGCCGCGTCACTGGGCGCGGTCGGTTCGTTGCTCGCGGTCGGCGGTGCCTACCCGTTCTGGTCGCTGGGCATCTTCGCGATTTGCGTGATCTGCATCCACGGACTCGTCGTCTACGGCGAGGAAGAGCCGGCTCGCCGGGTCTAGGTAGTCAGCGGTTTCTCAGTCTCTCTCCGGAGGAGCCCGGCAACCGCCGGGCTCCTTTTTTTCTGCCTTCGTCTAGCCGCCGACGTACTCGGCGAGGTGCTCGCCGGTCAGCGTCGAGCGCGTGGCGACGAGCTCGGCGGGAGTGCCCTCGAAGACGACCCGGCCGCCCTCGTTGCCGGCACCCGGCCCGAGGTCGACGATCCAGTCGGCGTGCGCCATCACCGCCTGGTGGTGCTCGATCACGATCACCGACTTGCCGGAGTCGACCAGCCGGTCGAGCAGCCCGAGCAGCTGCTCGACGTCGGCCAGGTGCAGGCCGGTGGTCGGCTCGTCGAGCACGTAGACACTGCCCTTCTCGGCCATCTGGGTGGCCAGCTTGAGCCGCTGCCGCTCGCCGCCCGAGAGGGTGGTGAGCGGCTGGCCGATGCCGAGGTAGCCGAGCCCGACGTCGGCGAGCCGCTGCAGGATCTTCGCGGCCGCGGGGAGCTGCGCCTTGCCCTCGCCGAAGAACTTCTCGGCCTCCGCCACGGACATCGCCAGCACCTCGCTGATGTCCCTGCCGCCGAGCTTGTACTCGAGCACCGAGGCCTCGAAGCGCTTGCCCTCGCACTCCTCGCAGGTGCTCGCGACGCTGGCCATCACGCCGAGGTCGGTGTAGATCACGCCGGCGCCGTTGCAGTTCGGGCAGGCGCCCTCGGAGTTGGCGCTGAACAGGCCCGGTTTGACCTTGTTGGCTTTGGCGAACGCTTTGCGGATCGGGTCGAGCAGCTTGGTGTAGGTCGCCGGGTTGCTGCGCCGCGAGCCGCGGATCGCCGCCTGGTCGATCGTCACGACCCCGTCGCGCCCGGAGACCGAGCCGTCGATCAGCGAGCTCTTGCCCGACCCGGCCACGCCGGTGACGACGACCAGCACGCCGAGCGGGATGTCGACGTCGACGCCCTGCAGGTTGTTGGTCGTGGCGCCGCGGATCTCCAGCGCCTGCGAAGAGGTCCGCACCTCGTCCTTGAGCGCGGCGCGGTCGTCGAGGTGGAGCCCGGTCAGCGTCTTGCTGGCGCGCAGCCCTTTGACGCTGCCCTCGAAGACCACTTCGCCGCCCTCGCCGCCGGCCCGCGGGCCGAGGTCGACGACGTGGTCGGCGATCGCGATCGCCTCCGGCTTGTGCTCGACGACCAGCACGGTGTTGCCCTTGTCGCGCAGCCGCAGCAGCAGGTCGTTCATGCGCTGGATGTCGTGCGGGTGCAGCCCGATCGTCGGCTCGTCGAAGACGTAGGTGACGTCGGTCAGCGAGGAGCCGAGCTGGCGGATCATCTTGACCCGCTGCGCCTCGCCGCCGGAGAGCGTCCCCGAGGGGCGCTCCAGCGAGAGGTAGCCGAGGCCGATCTCGACGAACGAGTCGAGGGTCTCGCCAAGCGCCTCGAGCAGCGGCGCCACCGCGGGCTCTTTCAGCTTGCGCACCCACTCGGCGAGGTCGCTGATCTGCATCGCGCAGAGGTCGGCGATGCTCGCTTTCCTGATCTTCGAGGAGCGCGCCGCGGCGCTGAGCCGGGTGCCGTCGCACTCGGGGCAGGTGGTGAAGACGACCGCCCGGTCGACGAAGGCGCGGATGTGCGGCTGCATCGCCTCGCGGTCCTTGGCGAGCATCGACCGCTGGATCGTCGGGATCAGGCCCGCGTAGGTCAGGTTGATCCCCTCGACCTTGATTTTCGTCGGCTCCTTGTGGAGCAGGTCCTTCAGTTCCTTCTTCGTGAACTTCTCGATCGGCTTGTCGGGATCGAAGAAGCCGCAGCCCCTGAGGATGCGGCCCTGCCACCCCTTCATGCTGTAGCCGGGGATCGTCAGCGCGTCTTCGTTCAGCGACTTGGTCTCGTCGTAGAGAGCGGAGAGGTCGAAGTCGGTCACCTGGCCGCGCCCCTCGCAGCGCGTGCACATGCCGCCGGTGCGGCTGAAGGTCGCCACCTTCGTTTCCTTCTCGCCCCGTTCGACCGTGATCGCGCCTTTCGCCTGCACCGAGGCGACGTTGAAGGAGAAGGCGCCGGGCGAGCCGATGTGCGGCTTGCCGAGCCGGCTGAAGAGGATGCGCAGCATCGCGTTGGCGTCGGTGACGGTGCCGACGGTCGAGCGCGGATCCGAGCCCAGCCGCTCCTGGTCGACGGTGATCGCCGTCGTCAGCCCGTCGAGCACGTCGACCTCCGGCCGCGCCAGCGTCGGCATGAATCCCTGCACGAAGGCGCTGTAGGTCTCGTTGATCAGCCGCTGCGACTCCGCCGCGATCGTCCCGAAGACCAGCGAGCTCTTGCCCGAGCCCGAGATCCCGGTGAACGCGGTCAGTCGCCGCTTCGGGATCTCGACGCTGATGTCCTTGAGGTTGTTGACCCGGGCGCCGGTGACGCGGATCAGGTCGTGGCTGTCGGCATCGTGGGGCAACGGTCAAAAGAGAGAAACACCGGAAACGCACCGCATGCGAGAGCCGAAATCCCGCTCCTTACGAGTGAGGGAGCCTTTAATGATATCCGGCGGGGGAGCAGGTCCGGGGTTTCCGCGAGCCGGTACCGACCTAAATGATCAAAAATACTTGACAATTTCTGACTAACACTCTAGCGTTCCTCAAACTTTCTTGATCATTATGGACTAGGACCCACGAAACCATGCTCGCACTGCGCCCAGCCCCCTCCGACATATCCGAATGTTGAGCGAACCTGCACCCCAAGAGGTCGAGAGGCTCAAGTTCCTCGCTTTCCAGGACGTCCGCGACCTAGCTGCTCAGTACGGCACCCCTCTTTACGTCTACGACGAGGGGACAATGGAGGAAAACGCCGACGTCCTGATGTCCCTCCCGAGCGCTTTCGGCCTCACGGTCAGGTACGCGATCAAGGCGAATTCGAACCAGGCCGTGATTCGCATCTTCGATCGGCTCGGCCTTTCCTTCGACGCCAGCTCTGTCTGGCAGGCCCAGCGAGCGCTTCGAGCGGGTGTAAGGCCGGACAAGATCTTGCTCACGACGCAACAAGCCGAGCCCGGCGATGGAATCGTTGAGGCGATTGAGGCGGGCGTCGAGTTCAATGCCGGATCTCTGGCCCAGCTCGAGCGATTCGGGCAAGGGTGGCCCGGTGCGATCGTTTCGCTCCGGGTCAATCCCGGCTTTGGGTCGGGCCTCGTTCGCCGCCTCACCGCTGGGGGTCCGGACTCTAGCTTCGGGATCTGGCACGAGTTGGTGGAGGAGGCATTGGAGATCGCAGAGCGTTACGAGCTGCGAATCAAGCGGCTGCACACCCACATCGGCTCCGGTCACCACTGGGACGTTTTGGTCGACGCCGCCGAAGCGCTACTGCGGTTCGCGCGCATGATCCCGGGGCTGACGACGATCAACCTTGGTGGGGGCTACCGCGTCAAGTCGCTGATGTCTGACCCGGATCACGACCATCGCGATTGGGCAGAGGCAGTAGCCTCGATGCTGCGTAAATTCGCGGCCGAGACGGGCCGCCAGCTGGACCTCGAGATCGAGTCCGGGACCTATCTAGTCGCCAACGCCGGCTCGATCCTCAGCAGGGTGACCGACGTTGTCTCGACCGGCAGCGAGGCGGGGAGCGGTCGCACCTTCGTGAAAATCAACGCCGGGCTGACCGAGGTGATGAGGCCGTCGTACTACGGCACCGCCCACCCACTCGTGTCGGTCCCGAGCGCTGGGCCGGCTCGGAGCCGAAGGCGCCGCTACTGCGTGGCGGGGCATTGCTGCATCGCGGGCGACGTTTTGACCACCGTGGTCGGCGACGTCGAGCAGCTTCAGCCGGTCCTGATGGACGAGACCGAGCCAGGGGACTACCTCGTGATCGAGCGGGGAGGCGGCTACTGCGCGAGCATGGCCGTCAAGAACTTCGATTCATTTCCTGAAGCGCCAGAGGTCCTCCGGCGTCGCGACGGATCGTTTGACCTGATTCGAGCTCGTCAGACCCTGGACCAGATGATCGGCAACGAGCGAATTCCCGTAGATCTTCTCGCCGAACGTGGCGCGCCGGATGGAGCCCGGGCATGACCGATCCGCTTGGAGCGGGGACGGAGACGCTTGACGGTGCGCGGGACGCACCTTTGGCGCCCGTTCGGGGTCCTGATTTGCGAAGGAACCTGCCCCCAGAGCTCTTTCCCAAGCGGCCCCTCCGGTTTCTCGCGAAGTTTTGGTTCGCGATGGCCATCATCGCCGGCTGCTATGCGATCATCGCGCTGTCGATCGGCTCGGCCGCGACCGTTGCCGCGGTGTTCGTCCTTGGCCTGATGTACGCCCACCTGGTCGAGCTGCAGCACGAGTGCCTCCATGAGCATGCTTTCAACTCGCGCCGCTTGAATCGTTGTTACGGGTTTGTCTGCGGGTTGTTCATGCTCAGTTCGTACTCCTATTACAAGTACGACCATTTGCGCCATCACGCATCGCTGGGAAAACCCTCTAACCACGAGTTCTTCAACTACCGGTTTCGCTATCTGGACAGCATCCCCGGTTTTTTTCGAGCCGCCTTTCACCTTGGTCGGTACCTCGACGTGGCGCGTGACATAGTTCGGGTGGCGCTTGGCCGCCCAATCCCCCGGGTGTCACATGAGCGCGACCAGCGCAGGATCGCGGCTGAGTATCGCCTCTTCCTCGCGGTCCTCGTGGGCGCGATCGCCTTCACGGTGTTTGCCGGCCCGTTTTTCATCCTCGCTTGGCTCTTGCCGGTGCTGCTGATCTCGGAGCCGACGCATTTTTTGATCGAGCTTCCCGAGCATTTTGGGCTGAACACCCAGACCGACCCCGACGTGTTGGCGAATACGAGGACTATCGAAACTTCACTTCTCGGGCGGTGGTTCACCAACATGAACAACCTTCACACCGCTCACCATTACCACCAAGGTGTGCCGATGGCCAACGTCGGTCAGTTGAACGAGCTCGTCACAGATCGTTACGTCGCGATCGAGCCGTCTTACTGGGCCTTCTATACGAAAGTGGTGAGGGGTGAGATTCGCTACGCCGATCCCGACAACGAGACCTGCATGACCCGCTGAGGGTTGGCTTCCTAGAGGCGCAGGGTGGGAATCGGTATTACCTCGCGAATCGAGCTCTTTTCCATCAGCAGCATCAGGAGCCGCTCGATGCCCATGCCGGCGCCGGTCAGTGGCATCATCCCGTGAGCAACCACCCCGAGAAAGGCTTCGTCGAGCCCAGCAAGGGGGCCATCGTAGTCCGGGGAACTTTCGCTTCTGGCCTTCTGCTCGGTGAGCTGTCGACGAAGTGCGTCGGCGTCGTTTGCGTTCGTCGCTCCGCTGGCGATCTCGATGCCGGCGACGACCGTCTCGAACGATTCGGTCAACTCGGGTACATCGTCCAGCCTACGGCCCAATGGCCAGATCTCACGTGGAAACTCGGTCACGAAAGTCGGCTCATGGACGTGCGGCTCGACCTGCTTCGAGTAGAGGGAACCGACCATCTGGGCCCAATCGGCCTCCTCTGGAACGGTTGAGAAACCGGCTCGAGCAGCGAGCTTCCCGCGGTCGCTCGTGAGGATGTCGACCCCGGTCTCCTCCTCGATCAAATCGCGCAGCGCTACGCGACGCCACGGGGGGGTCAGGTCTACCGTTTTTCCGTTGCGCTCGAAGCGAAGCGTCCCGAAGAGCTCTGCCGCCGCGGCGCAGACGACCGCCTCGATCAGGTCCATCGTTTGCCGGTAGTCCTTGTAGCCCTGCAGCCACTCGAGCATCGTGAACTCGAAATGATGTCGTCGCGACATCCCCTCGTTGCGGAAGCACTTGCCAAGCTCGTAGACGTCCTCGAATCCGCCAATCACGAGCCGCTTCAAGGACTGCTCGATCGAGATCCGCAGGTACAGGTTCCCGCCGAGCGCGTTGCCTTCACTGAGGAAGGGCTGGGCAGATGCGCCGGAAGCGTGTGGCAGGAGGAGCGGCGTCTCCACCTCTAGGAAGCCCTGGGCGTCGAACCAGTCGCGCAGGAAGCGGTTGACCTCCCTGCGCCAGCGCAGCATCTTCACCGAGGCCCCACCCGCGATCATGTCCAGCTCCTGAAGAGTGGATCGCTGGTGAAGTCTGTCCGAACTCTCCTTCGGGGGAACCATCAGGGCCTTGCCGAGCAGGACCAGCGAGCTTGCCTTCACCGATACCTCGCTCCGCTTGCCGCGGGCCACCGTGCCGTCGACGCCGACGATGTCGCCGATATCCAGGTCGCTGATCCGTTCGAAGCGCTCTGCTCCGAGCTCGTCTCGGGCGCAGATGACCTCAACGAGGCCCGAACTGTCGCGCAGATCCAGGAAGACAATCCGACTGTGTTGCCTGCGCGCGACGAGCCGGCCGGCAACACGCACCCTCCTGCCGTCACTCGCCTCGTGCATCGCGAGGAACCCGATAGGAGTACGGTCGCTAAAGGTTCTCGGGAAAGGGTTCACTCCCCGTTCGCGCATGCGTGCGACCTTCTCCCGCCGTTCGGTCATCGTTGCGACTTCCTTGGGAGTCAAGCTTGCGATCGAAGGGCCCCCGCGACTACTCATTGTCCTCTCGTCCCTCTGTACCAAGACCTTAACTAAAAATATAGTACACTCAAATTATAATGAGTAAACGTCTCTCATCCGCGACATAGGTGACGAGATGGAGGAAACCACCCTGGTCGAGCGCAAGGAGGCCGAGCACTGCGCGTCTTACGCCCCCGCTGCCGTCGAGCGCCGCTGGCAGACAAGCTGGGCGGCTCAAGATGTTTTTTCGACGGGACCGCCGGACGGAAAGGACTCGGTCTGCGTCTTTGCCGATTGCGCGAAAGCGCCCCTCGATCTCGAGCAGGTGCGCGGGTTCGCGATCGCTGACGCGTACGCTCGCTTCCGTCGCGCCAAGGGCGGTGCCGTCCTCTTTTCCATCGGCTTTGACGCCAGCGCCGAACGTGCCGAGCGGGATGTCGAAGAGACGCGTGTGACGCTGCGCCGACTCGGCTTCTCCGTCGATTGGGGTCGCTGGTTCGAATCGACCGATCCTGCGAGTCGAGGGTTATCCCAGGCTCTTTTCCTCGCGCTGCTGGAGCGAGGAGCGGTATACCGGCGCGGCAGTCGCTGGTTCTTGCGACGCAGTCTCTATGCGGCAGAGAACGACCACGGTCTCGACGAGCTTGCAGCCCACTGGAGCATCGGCGCGGTTGCGGCTCAGCGGGAGGCGCTGGGCCGGGCCGACGGAGTCGAAGTGGAGGCGCTCGTGCTTGGCGGCGGCAAGCTTTCCGTGTTCGTGCCAATCGAGGTGAGCGCCGAGGATGCGGCGTTTGTAGCGGTCACTCCGGACCACGCGGAGATTTCGGCTCTGGTCGCGCCGGAGACGGGCGCCGCCGTGGACGAGGCGGAACGGTCCGGCTGGTGGCGGCGGGCAGGCGGCTGGGAGCGGATGCCTGCCGTGGACACTGGCCTGCAGGCCAGTGTCCCTGACGTCTCCGTCCCGTTGCCGATCGTAATCGCGCCGTTGGTCGCCAGGTTCGGCGAAGCGGCCGTGTTGGGCGTGCCTGATCGGGACGAGGCGGCGGCGGCGATCGCCGAGCAACTGGAGCGTCAACCAGAAGGTGCGTTGAGGCTGACCCAGGCGAAGGGCAGGAAGCGTGAGGCCGTTTGTTACGGGATCGCGGATATCCCGGTTTCGGGTAGGGACGGGGGGGCACCGGTCCCGGTAATTCGCTGCGGTCGCTGCAACAGCGTGCCGGCAGCGCCCGAGCGGCTGCCGCTTCCCGATCACCGGGGGGACGGCGCATTCGACCTGGCTTGTCCGCGTTGCGGCCGGGCAGCGCGTCTAAGCGACGAGTCGATCGACTCCCGGCTCGTTCGAATGTGGACGTGGCTTTCCGTTTGCGTTCCGGTCGAAGACCGCGCGAACTCGTTGCTGGGTCACGCCGCCTTTGGAGACTGGCTCCCCGCCCTCCGGGTCGTCGGCGAGGCCCATGCCGGTGAGGCCCTGCTCGACCAGAGAGCCATGGCCAAGTTCCTCTGCGATTCCGACCGGTTGCCCCCCGAGGCCCGCGAGCCGTTCGCCCGCACGGTGACGTATGGCCGCGTTCTCCAGGGCGACGACGGGTCGGACACGGGGCTCCAGGGCGGCGTTGAAATTTTGGAGCTGCTCGACCGCGTGGGGGCGGACGCGGTTCATCTCGGGTTGCTGAACGCGGCCGCGCCGCGGACGGGATTCGTGTGGGACGGCCAACAGCTGCGCCGTGCGTTGCGGTTCCTGGAGACCCTTTGGGCCTACGCGGAGCCCCGCCTGGGTCAGGCCGATGCCGCCGGCGTGGAGATCGACCCGGGAAGGCCGTGGCGCCGCCGACTCCTCAAGTGGTGCCGGCTGGCGGCGGAGAAGGTGAGCCTGGACATCGAAGGGCTTGAGATGCAGCGAGCCACCCACAACGCGATTCTGCTGCTGACTCGGATCCAAGGCTTCGAGCGCAGGATCGAAGAGGCCGACGGCGAGCTGGGGGAGGAGGACCGCCAGGCGATTGCCGCCGCGCTCCTCGTCCTGCTCCAGTTGCTGGCGCCGTTCGTCCCACATATTGCCGAGGAGCTCTGGGCCCGCAGTGGCGCTCGGGGGCTCATAGCCGAGACGCCTTGGCCCGAAATCTCATGACAGCCGTTCCTTCATCCCGCGTCCGTAGCTCAACTGGTATCGGCTCGGAGGCCTACGCGATGGTGGACGACGCCGTTGGGAGTCGGTCAGCCGGAGGATTTGCCCTGCCGGTGGCTCCATGCCCTTCTGCGGTCGCGACGCCGAAACCCATCGCTCGCCTTCGGCCCCAGAGCAGCGGCCTACTAAGCCGCCGATACGGGTTCGAATCCCGTCGGACGCATGAGCGCCGGAGGCGAATGAGATAGCGATGCGCGCCGCCCAATTCACCAAGCCGGGTTCGATCGAGGTCGTGGATCGCCCCGACCCCACGGTCGTCTTCCCGGGCGACGCCGTGGTGCGGGTCGTGCTGGCCTGCGTGTGCGGCACCGACCTCTGGTACTACCGAGGGCAGAGCCCCTACGAGCCCGGACCGATTGGCCATGAGTTCATCGGCGTGGTCGAAGACACCGGGGCCGATGTGGCGGGCTTTCGCGCCGGCGACCTCGTCATCGCGCCCTTCATATTCAGCGATGGGAGCTGCCGCAACTGTCGCAACGGCATTACGTCGAGTTGTCTCGCCGGTGGTGCCTGGGGGACCAAAGGGACCGACGGAGGGCAGGGTGAAGCCGTACGTGTTCCGTTTGCGGACGCGACGTTGGTCAAGGTTCCCGGCTCGGGATACTCGGACGGGACGATGGCTTCTCTGCTCGCTCTCTCGGACGTGATGTGCACCGGGCACCACGCCGCCGTCTGCGCCGGCGTCGGGCCTGGCAGCGTGGTTGCGGTGATCGGTGACGGCGCCGTCGGGCTCTGTGCGCTGATCGCCGCGCTCCGACTCGGGGCCGAGCGAGTAATGGTTTTGAGTCGAAATCCTGCGCGCCAGCGAATGGCTCTCTCGCTTGGCGCGACCGAGATCGTGGCAGAGCGGGGAGAGGAGGCGAACCGGGCTGTGCTCGAGCTGACCGACGGGATCGGCGTCGACGCTTCGCTCGAGTGCGTTGGCACTGGAGAGGCGATGGGGACCGCCTTCGCGGTCGCCAGGCCGGGAGCGGTCGTCGGCTTCGTGGGCATCCCGCATGGTGTCGAGCTACCGCTGCGGACGATCTTTAAACAGAACATCGGCTTGCGCGGAGGCGTCGCCCCCGTTCGCATCTACCTTCCCGAGTTGCTCGGGGACGTCCTCGAGGAGCGGATCGACCCTGGGCGCGTGTTCGACTTCGAAGCCGATCTCGAGGGAACCGCCGGCGCATACGCCGCGATGGACGACCGCAGCGCGATTAAGTCGCTTCTGCGGGTCGGGGTAGTCTGAGGGCGAGCGCGTGACCGGCGGCAAGTCCCCCGGCCGGGGGACTTGCGTATGCGGCTGAATGGAGTCGAACCATCACGGGTGTTTCCACCCACAAGGCCCTCAACCTTGCGCGTCTACCAGTTCCGCCACAGCCGCGGGAGGAGGCGATTCTAGATGTTTGGCGCCGCGAGGCGTCCGCGGCTTGCGGGTATCCGGACGAGCGGGTACTCTACGAACAGGTGTTCGAACGGCACCGCACCCGGCGAGTGGAGGAACGAGACCGTCCATGGTTGATCTGGATCTGACTAAGCGGCAGAAGGAGATCTTCGACTTCATCGGCAAGTATGCGGCCAAGACCGGGTACCCGCCGACGGTGCGGGAGATCGGCAAAGCGGTCGGCCTGCACTCGTCCTCGACCGTGCACGCGCATCTCGCCAACCTCGAGAAGATCGGGCTGCTGAAGCGCGACCCCTCGAAGCCGCGGGCGATCGAGCTGCTGATCGGCACCGCCAACAAGGCCAAGGACGCGATTCGCTCCTCGAGCGGCCTGCCGCTGGTCGGCCACGTCGCCGCCGGCGAGCCGATCCTCGCCGAAGAGAACATCGAGGAGTACCTCGAGGTGCCGGACGTGATCGGCGGCGAGGACGGCGACTACATCCTCCAGGTGCGCGGCGAAAGCATGATCAAGGCCGGCATCATCGAAGGCGACTACGTGATCGTGCGCCCGGCCGAGGTCGCCAACGACGGCGAGATCGTCGTCGCCCTGATCGGCGAGGAGGCGACCGTGAAGCGCTTCTTCAAGGAGAAGGACCACGTCCGGCTGCAGCCGGAGAACGACGAACTGGAGCCGATCCTCACCACCGAGGCCAAGGTGCTCGGCAAAGTGGTCGGGGTCTTCAGGAAGGTCTAGCCGCGGCCGACTGGCTCACTTGGGCCACTTGCCGGCGGCGATCAGCTTCTTGTAGCGCCGCTGGCGCCGGCGGGCGTCCCACATCACCAGCGGCACGAGGCGCATGCCGAGACGCGGGAAGAGGCTGAAGAAGCGCAGCTGCGGCCCGCGCCAGCGGGGGATGATCAGGATCGGACGCGGGCGCTCGGTCAGCTCGCCGACCTTCTTGGCGACCCGCTCGGCGGTCTGCAGCTGGCCGGAGAAGGAACCGGCCGAGTGCGGGTCGTCGATCTTGTCTTCCAGCATCGGCGTCCAGATCCCGTCCGGGCAGACCGCCGAGACGTCGATCCCGCGGACGCCGGTGCGGTGCAAGTCGAACGCCGTGCCCAGCGAGAACGCCAGCGCCGCGTGCTTGCTGGCCGAGTAGTTGACCTCGCCCGGCGCCGCGACGATCCCGGCCAGCGAGACGACGTTGACGACGTGGCCGCGCCCGGCGGCCATCATCGGCGCCAGGGCGGCGAGCGTGCCATTGATCAGGCCGTCGACGTTGACCTCGAACATCGTCCGGCGCAGCTCTGAGCCCTGCTCCCAGGGCAGGCCGCTGTAGAAGACGCCGGCGTTGTTGACCCAGAGATCGAGCGAGCCTTCGGCGGCGATCGAGTCGGCGAGCACCCGACAGGCTCCTTCGTCGCGCACGTCCAGGGCGGAGGACCTGGCACCGCCGCCGAGCTCGCCGGCAGTGCGCGCGGCGGTCTCGGCCTCGAGATCGGTCGCGTGGACGCGGTAGCCGCGCCCCGCGAGCTCGAGCGCGATCGCCCGCCCCAGCCCGCTCCCCGCTCCGGTTACCACCGCGTTCCGCATCGAGACCACCATAGTCCGCCCGCGCTTGTCCGGGGGGCGGCGCGGGGCTACCATCGGTGGGCGGGCCGAGCGGACCGCGGAGGGAGAGAAAACCCTTCGAGGAAAGTCCGGACACCACAGGGCAGGGCGGTGGGTAACGCCCACCCGGGGAAACCCGCGGGAAAGTGCCACAGAAACACACGGCCGATGGCGCGGCCACACGTGAGTCGCGTACAGGCAAAGGTGAAAAGGTGCGGTAAGAGCGCACCGGCGTCGCGGTGACGCGGCGGCCAGGCAAACCCCGCCCGGTGCAAGGCCAAGCAGGACCGTCGACCCGGCTCGGCGAGGTCCAGGTAGGCCGCATAGATAGATGGCCGCTCGAGACAGGATCCGGCTTACAGGCCCGCTAAAGGAGAGGCCCCGCTCGTCGGGGCCTCTCCCAGTTCTCCTGCATTTCACGGCGGTTTGTTAATGCCCGCTAACGAAATGCACGCTTTCTGTCTTAGCGTTTGCTAACCTGCCGCCAACTTCCGCTGAATCTCCGCCTACATAACGCGGGGAGCGGGGGACCCGATTAGTTGGGGCGAGTCGCCGGTTTGAGCCGGCGTAGCGCAGCTCTTTCAGCGCGAGCCCGACAGCTAACCCCGCAAGCGCTTGGAAGAGAAATTTGAGACAAAGCAAACACTCCCTGCGCTGGGCTGCGGCCCTCGCCGCCGTCGCGGCCGTCAGCCTGATCCCGGCCGCCGCCCACGCGGGCACCGGTGGCGCCTCCAGCTTCACCGCGCCCTCGCCCAGCGCCGCCACCACCTCGGCCGGGCTGTACACGTTCAGCCCCTGGCGGGTCGCCGGCGCCAGCTGGTACGGGCCGGGGCTCTACGGCAACGGCGTCGCCTGCGGCGGCACGCTGCGCCCCTCGACCGTCGGCGTCGCCCACAAGACGCTGCCCTGCGGGACGATGGTCAAGTTCAAACACCGCGGCCACGTCGTGATGGCGCGGGTGATCGACCGCGGCCCCTACATCTCCGGCCGCGCCTGGGACCTGACCGAGGCCGCCGCCGAAGCACTCGATTTCGAGTCCGTCGGGGTGGGCACCGTCCAGTACTCGATCGCCAAGAGCTTCGCCCGCAAATAGCGGGAATCCGCGGAAACCGCAAAGCTGCCGCTCCGAAGGCTAACCTGCCGTGTTTAGGCAGGGCCAAATAACGAGAGGAGCAGCTGTATGTCGAGGTCCCACCGAGGTTTCGCCACCGTCACGCCGCGGCGCGGTCGTTGGATGGCGGCGGCGGTAGCGGCCTGCTCCCTCGCGCTCCTCGTCGCGTTCGCCGGGACCGGCGCCGCCAAGGTCGAGAAGACGACCGTGATTCTCGGCCTCACCGCGACGACGCCCGATCCCTCCTGTCCGAACCTGCCCTGCCAGGCGATCGGCAGCGTCACCGGCTTCCAGGTCAACAACGGCCAGACGGTCAACCCGTTCCTGGTCCCGCACGACGGCACGATCACCGCCTGGACGCTGACCCTGGCGCAGCCGACCAACAGCCAGCGGGCCTTCTTCAACGGCTTCTTCGGCACCCCGCCGGAGGCGCGCCTGGCGATCCTGCGCCGCGTGCCGGCGACCAACCCGCCGCGCTACGAACTGCGCGCCCAGGGCGCGATCAAGGTGCTCAGCCCCTACATGGGCCAGACGGTCAAATTCGGCTCCAACCTGGCGGTCGAGAAGAACGACATCGTCGGGATCAGCGTGCCGACCTGGGCGGCGGCCTTCGCGCAGGACCTGCCGAAAAACAACATCTGGCGCGCCAGCCGCGCCCCCGGAACCTGCACCAACTCGAACGACATCAAACAGGGCGAGCCGCAATCGAAGGTCGGCAAACGCGCGACCTACGGCTGCAAGTACACGACGGCCCGCCTGCTCTACACGGCGACGCTGACCGAGAGCGAATAGAGCCGCCGCGCGCGGCGAATCCGTTCTAGGTAGTGCATAGCGCCACCTAGAACGGATTCGCGTTTTCCCGACTGCTTACGCAGCCGAGGGAAGGACCCGCGGGGTCGCCTGGTCTTTGGGCAGCGCCGCGGCGCTGGCGATCAGGCTCTGGAACTCGTTGAGGGCGAGGTGGCCGACCGCCTCGAGGATCTCCTCGTCGGTCCAGCCGGCTTCGCGCGCCTCCTCGTGGAGGTGGAGCGGGGGGGAACCGTCGGCGTCGAGCGCCTCTTTCAGGTAGAGCAGCAGCGCCGCCTCCTTCTCGTCGGCGGAGCTGAAGCTGCGGGCGCGGGAGACCTCGTCGAGGCCGAGTCCGGCTCGCCGGGCTGACTTGGCGTGCTGGGCGACGCTGTAGGTGTCGTCGCGGTGCTCGGCCACCGCCAGGGCGATCCGCTCGCGGGTCGCCTGGGGGAGGACGCCGCCGCGCAGCTCGGAGCGCATCCGGGTGTAGGCGCGCAGGACCGCGGGGGAGCCGGCGAGCACGCCGACGAACTTGGTGACCGCACCGCCGGTCGCCTGGATGGTTTTGATCAGCGGCGCGCTCTCTTCGGGCGCGGTGAGCTCATCGTGGATCTGGAATCTGCTGACTGCCGTTTTTACCGTCACGTCGGTTCTCGCTTCTGGCTCTCTTGAGGCGGTTTTCCGCTTTACAGAGCCTTTACGTGGCCTTTACTTTACTTTGAGCCGCTTACTTACGAGGAGTAAGTTATACCTACTTCCGGCGGCTCATGCAAGCCGGTCCGGTTCGCCTTTCTTTACCCGCAATACGGCTATATGCACCCGCGCGGTTCATTCGCCTATCGTTGCGGGCTTCCCGCGCCCAGGCCCAAGGAGGCAGGAATGGCAGATCAGCCCCGTAGCGCCGCCGATGTGATCGAGCTCGTCAAGGAGCACGACGTCCGCTTCATACGCCTCTGGTTCACCGACGTGCTCGGTCAGCTGAAGAGCTTCTCGGTCAACGCCACCGAGCTCGACGACGCCTTCGAAGGCGGCATGGGCTTCGACGGCTCCTCGATAACCGGCTTCAACCCGATCGAGGAGTCGGACATGCTGGCGGTGCCGGACCCGACGACCTTCGAGATGATCCCCTGGCGCCCCGACGAGGACGCGGTCGCGCGCATGTTCTGCGACATCCGCGTGCCCGGTGGCGGCCCCTACGAGGGCGACCCGCGCTGGATCCTGCAGCGGGCGATGAAGCGCGCCGAGGAGATGGGCTTCGACGCCTACAACATCGGCCCCGAGCTCGAGTTCTTCTACTTCCGCTCCGCCAAGCCGGAGGGCGGCGTGCCGGAGCCGCTCGACGAGGGCGGCTACTTCGACCTGACCACGCTCGACGCCGGTTCCGACCTGCGCCGCGAGACCGTGCTCGCCCTGGAGAAGATGGGCATCCACGTCGAGTACACCCACCACGAGGTCGGCCCTTCCCAGCACGAGGTCGACATGCGCTACAAGAACGCGCTGGAGATGGCCGACGACTGCATGACGTACCGGATCGTCGTCAAGGAGTACGCGCTCAAATACGGCTACCACGCGACCTTCATGCCAAAGCCGCTGTTCGGCGAGAACGGCTCCGGGATGCACGTCCACCAGTCGCTCTCCAAAGACGGCAAGAACGCCTTCTACGACGAGGACGACCCCTACTACCTCTCGCCGACCGCGAAGTCCTTCATCGCCGGCCAGCTGAAGCACGCGCGCGAGATCTCGCCGCTCTTCGCCCAGTGGGTCAACTCCTACAAGCGCCTGGTCCCCGGCTACGAGGCGCCGGTCTACCTCGCCTGGTCGCGCCGCAACCGCTCGGCGCTGATCCGGGTGCCGCTCTACCACCCCGGCAAGGAGAGCGCGACGCGGGCCGAGCTGCGCTGTCCGGACCCCGCCTGCAACCCCTATCTGTGCTTCGCCGGGATGCTGCAGGCCGGTCTGGAAGGGGTCGAGAAGGGCTACGAGCTGCCCGAGCCGATGGAGCAGAACCTCTATCACCTCTCCCAGGAGGAGCTCGCCCACCAGGGGATCGAGCAGCTGCCGGCGACGCTCGGCGAGGCGATCGAGGTCGCCGCCGACTCGGAGCTGGTCCTGCGCACGCTCGGCGAGCACACCTTCCGGCGCTTCGTCGAGATCAAGCGCCAGGAATGGGACGAGTACCGGGTTCAGGTAACGCCCTACGAGATCGAAAACTTCCTGCCGATCCTCTAGACCGTTGGCGACGCTCCACGTTCTACGCGTCTTCACCGGCGAGGGCGGTGATTTCGGCAACCCGCTCGGGGTCTTCCTCGATGGGTTCGAGGTGCCCGAGGACGAGCGTCAGGAGGTGGCGACCGACCTCGGCTTCTCCGAGACGGTCTTCGTCGACGACCGGGCGAGCGCGCGGATGCGCATCTTCACGCCGGGCATGGAGCTGGCCTTCGCCGGTCACCCCACCGTCGGCACCGCCTGGCTCCTCGCCCAACAGGGGGTCGCGGCCGACGTCCTGCGCCCGCCCGCCGGCGAGATCGAGGTGCGCCATGCCGGCGAGCTGACCCACGTCGCCGCCCGCGCCGAGTGGTCGCCGCCCTGGGAACTCGAGCAGCTGGCCGAGCCGCTCGAAGTCGAGGCGATCTTCAGCCCGCCGCCGGGCCGCGAACTGCCTTTCTACTGGGCCTGGCAGGACGAGGAGGAGGGCGCGGTCCGCGCCCGCTGCTTCTCGATGGAGGACATCGGCGAGGACGAGGCGACGGGCTCGGCGGCGATCATGTTGGCGGCCGAGCTCGACCGCGAGCTGACGATCCACCAGGGCCGTGGCTCGCTGCTCTACGCGGCGTCGCTTGGCGACGGGCGCGCCGAGGTCGGCGGCCGCGTCGTCCTCGACGAGGTCGGCGACTACTCGCTCTGAGCGCCGCTGGCGACTGGCTCGGCGGGCGGCGGGGGCGGGGTCGGGCGCTCGCCGCGGGACAGCGCCGAGGGCCACCAGAACTTGTCGCCGACGGTCAGCGCGGCGGCGGGGACGAGCACGCTGCGGACCAGGAAGGTGTCGAGCAGGACGCCGAAGGCGACGACGAAGCCGAGCTCGGTGAGGAAGGTGAGAGGGAGAACGGCGAGCACCGAGAAGGTGCCGGCGAGGACGATCCCGGCGCTGGTGATCACCCCGCCGGTCACCGCGAGGGCGCGCAGGATCCCCTGTTCGGAGCCGTGTTTTTCGGTTTCCTCGCGGGCGCGGGCGATCAGGAAGATGTTGTAGTCGACGCCGAGCGCGACCAGGAAGACGAAGGCGAAGAGCGGTAACGACGGGTCCGAGCCGGGGAAGTCGAAGACGAAGTCGAAGAAGAAGTAGCCGACGCCGAGGGCCGCGAGGTAGCTGAGGATCACGGTGCCGATCAGGATCAGCGGCGCGGTCACCGCGCGCAGCAGCCCGATCAGGATCAGGAAGACGACGACCAGGATGATCGGCGGGATCACCGTCGAGTCCCAGGTGGCGGCGTCGCGAATGTCGAATTCGACCGCGGTCGGGCCGCCGACCAGGACGTCCGGCGCCACTCCCTGGGCCGCTTCGCGGATCGGTTCGATCAGGTCGAAGGCCTCGGTCGAGTAGGGGTTGGGTTCGAGCGTCGCCTGCAGCAGCGTGCCCGGCGGGCCTTCGGCGATCGGCCCGGCGACCGCCTCGACTCCGTCGACCCCTTCGACCGCCTTCTGCACCGCCGCGACCTCGTTCGCTTCGGGCACGACGATGTCGGTCGGCGCGGTGGTGCCGGAGGGGAAGCTGAGGTTGAGCAGGTCCTGGCCTTCGACCGATTCGACCTTTTCGCGGTAGGTGTCTTCGCTGGTCAGTTCGGTCGAGAAGGTGGCGAGGCCGGCGCAGAGGATCAGCAGCACGACGATCGAGCCGGTCATCACCCGCCGCGGCGAGGCGGCGATCCGTTTGCCGAGGCGGGCCCAGACGCCGTGGGTCTCGTCGCTGGCGCGCTCGCGCTCGTGGCGGCGGATCTCGTAGGGGGTGAAGACGGCGCGGTCGAGCGGGCCGACGATCAGCGAGGGGATACGCCTGGCGCTGATCACACGCAGCAGCCAGTTGAGCAGGACCAGGGGGAGCAGGATCAGGACGACGAGGCAGGCGAGCACCACCTGCGCCAGGGCGGCGACGCCGGAGCCGTCGACGATCCGCCGGCGGGCGCCCGCGGAGATCGCCTCCGCCGCCGGCGCCGTCTCCGGCGTGTGCGGGACGAAGGGCCAGAAGGCGCGGCGGCCGAAGATCGTCAGCAGCGCCGGCAGCAGGGTCAGCATCGAGAGCGCCGCGCAGGCGATTCCGGCGGCGGCGATCGGGCCGACCCCGGAGGTGCCGTTGACCTTCGCCAGCATCAGGCAGAGCAGCGCGGCGATCACGGTCAGCGCCGAGGCGAAGATCGCCGGCCCGGCCGATTCGAGCGCGGTCCGCATCGCCTCGTGGCGGTCGGCGGTGTGGTGCAGCTCCTCGCGATAGCGGGCGACCAATAAGAGCGCGTAGTCGGTGCCGGCGCCGAGCACGAGCACCGACATGATCGAGCTCGCCTGGCCGTTGATCGTCACGCCCAGCTCGGAGATTCCGTAGCCGATCGAGCGCGAGAGCATCTCGGCGAAGATCACCGCGATCAGCGGGATGAAGAGGAAGATCGGCGAGCGGTAGATCACGATCAGCAGGAAGATCACGAGGCTGACCGCGGCGAGCAGCAGGGTGCCGTTGAGCCCTTCGAAGACTTCGATCGCGTCGGCGGAGAAGCCGACGCCGCCGGTGATCTTCACTTCGAGCCCGTCCGGCTGGTCCTCGAGCTGTTCGCGCCAGAACTTGACCGGGTCGACGATCCGTTCGCCCTCGCCTTCGGCCTTGATGTAGGCACTGACGATCGCGGCCTTGCCGTCTTCCGAGCAGACCGGGCCGACGAAGGGCGCGTAGTCGGCGGGTTGGCCGGGGATCGTCGTGGTCGAGCTTGCGCAGCCCGGCGGGAAGCCGGCTTCGGCGCCGGGGCCGCCCTTCGACTTGCCGCCCGCGGCTGCGGTTTCGCCGTCGGCGATCAGGCCTTCGAATTCTTCGGACGCCATATCGGCGACGTCGGCTTCGATCGTCTTGAAGTCGGCCGGCGTGAGGCCCTCCTCGCGCCGGAAGATGATCACCGCGGAGGCGATTTCGCCGTTCTGCAGCTCCTCGGTGGCGTCGAGCGCGTCGGTCGACTCGGCGTCCTCGGGCAGGTAGGAGGCCGCCTCGTTGTTTTCGGCGTCTTCGAACTTGCCGGGCAGGTTGGCGGCACCTGCGGCAATGAAGATCCCGATGAACCAGACCGCAAAGACGACCCACTTCGATTTGCGGCCGGCCGGGAAGGTGAACCAGGACCCTCGCACGGGGACCATCCTTTCAGACGGCGCGACCGGGCGTCGTTACAACTGGCTGGCCAGCTCGCTGGCCTCCGTCACCGGCAGCTGGCAGGCGAAGTTTTCGCAGACGTAGGCGGCGGGCTCGCCGTCGACGACGGTGCGCCCGGCGAGCAGCGGTGGCTGCTCGCTGCCCTCGGGGCCGCCGGCGAGGACCAGGTGGGGGCGGAAGGCGGAGCGCACGACGTGCGCCAAGGCGCTGACGTCGGCGCCGATCAGCGCGACCTCCTTGGTCGGCGCGTGCAGGAAGTCGAGCGCGCGCAGCAGGTGGGCGAAGCTCTCCGGGTGCTCGACCGCGGGTTTGGCGAAGAGACGCAGGGTCCCGATCGCCTCGCGCTCGTACCTGGCCTCGCCGCTCAGGGCGGCGAGGCGCAGCAGGCCGAGGGCCGCGGCGCTGTTGCCGGCCGGGATCGGGTGGTCGCCGAGCTCCTTGCGGCGGGCGATCAGCTGCTCGTGGTCGGCCGAGGTCGAGAAGAAGCCGCCGCGCTCGCGGTCGCCGAAGCGCTCGATCGTCGTGTCCGCGAGCGCCCGTGCCTGCTCGAACCAGTGCGGTTCGAGGGTCGACTCGTAGAGCGTCAGCAGCGCCTCGAGCAGGAAGGCGTGGTCCTCCAGGTAGGCGTTGAGCCGGGCGTCGCCGTCTTTGTAGGTGCGCAGCAGGCGGCCCTCGTCGTCGCGCAGCGAGCCGAGCACGAACTCGGCGCAGCTCGCCGCCGCCTCCAGGTAGTCGGCCCGGCCGAGCACGGCGCCGGCCTCGGCGAGGGCGCCGATCGCAAGCGCGTTCCAGGCGGTCAGCCGCTTGTCGTCGAGGCCCGGCCAGACGCGCTTCGCGCGCGCCTCGTAGAGCGCTTGGCGGGCCTCGTCGAGACCCTCGGGAGGATCGGCGTCGGCGCCGCCGGAGAGGTGCAGGATGTTCGCGCCCTCGAAGTTGCCGCCCTCGCTGACCCCGTAGTAGTCGATCACGGGCTGCGCTCCGTCTCCGAGGACCTCGCGGATCTGCGCGGGCGTCCAGACGTAGAAGCGGCCCTCCACGCCCTCCGAGTCGGCGTCGAGCGCCGAGTGGAAACCGCCCTCGGGCCCGCGCATCTCGCGCAGCATCCAGTCGAGGGTCTCGGTCAGGACGCGGCGGTAGCGCTCGTGGCCGAGCACCTGCCAGCCGTGCAGGTAGGCGCCGGCCAGCAGGGCGTTGTCGTAGAGCATCTTCTCGAAGTGGGGGACGAGCCAGACCGCGTCGACCGAGTAGCGCGCGAAGCCGCCGCCGATCTGGTCGTAGATGCCGCCGGCGAGCATCGCGTCGAGCGTCTCTTCGACGACGGCGCTCTCGCCGCGGCCGAGCAGCAGCTCGAGCGCCGAGGCGGGCGGGAACTTGGGGGCGCCGCGGAAGCCGCCGTGCCGGCGGTCGGCGCCGGCCAGCAGGGTCTCGATCGCGGCCTCGAGCTCGGCCTCGCTGGGCAGCTCGGGATCGGGCTCGATCGCACCGACCGCGCCGAGCCGGGCGCGCGTCCCCGAGGCGCGTTCGCGGATCTCCTCGCGCTGGCGCTCCCAGGCGTCGACGATCGCTTCCATCACCATCCGGAAGCTCGGCATCCCGCGGCCCTCGTCGGGCGGGAAGTAGGTGCCGCCGTAGAAGGGCACGCCGTCGGGGTCGAGGAAGACGGTCATCGGCCAGCCGCCGTGGCCGGTCATCGCCTGCACCGCCTCCATGTAGATCGAGTCGACGTCGGGACGCTCCTCGCGGTCGACCTTGACGTTGACGAAGTGCTCGTTCATGTAGGCCGCGGTCGCCTCGTCCTCGAAGGACTCGCGCTCCATCACGTGGCACCAGTGGCAGGCCGAGTAGCCGACCGAGAGCAGGATCGGCCGGTCCTCCGCGCGGGCCCGCTCCAGCGCCTCCTCTCCCCAGGGGTACCAGTCGACCGGGTTGTCGCGGTGTTGGAGCAGGTACGGGCTGGTCTCCGCCGCCAGTCGGTTGGGCATCGATCCACCCTACCCAGGCCGCCTGGAGAGCAATTAATCGCGCCTGCGGATCGCCTAAATTCGAGTCCCCTCGTCGAACTCCCGGCCAGAGAACAACTTTGTGCGGTACAGGCACTAACTTCAAGTCAGTGAAGCCACCAAACGACGCCGAGAAGAACGAGCAGGCCGTCGAACGGGCGCTCGGGAAGCTCGAGGCGGCGGACCGCGAGGTCATCCTCGCCGCGCTCGCGCGGGCCGAGAAGACCGAGGCGGAGCTGCGCCACCTCGCCGACCACGACCCGCTCACCGGCCTGCAGAACCGCCGTCGCTTCCGCGCCGAGCTGGACCAGCACGTCTCCTTCACCGCCCGTTACGGCGGCCAGGGGGCGGTGATGGTGATCGACATCGACGGCCTCAAGGACGTCAACGACCGGCTCGGCCACCAGCCCGGCGACAACCTGATCCGGCTCGTCGCCGACGTGCTGCGCGAGCGCGTGCGGGCGACCGACATCGTCGCCCGGCTCTCCGGCGACGAGTTCGCCGTGCTGATGCCCCAGACCGACACCGCCGGCGCTCTGCAGCTCGGCGAGGACCTGCGCGCCGAGGTCGCGGAAGGGTTCCCGGCCGAGGCGGAGATCGGCTCGGCGACGATCAGCGTCGGCATCAAGATGTTCGGCGGCAAGCCCGGCGCCAGCGCCGAGGCGGTGCTCGTCGCCGCCGACCAGGCGATGTACCGGGCGAAGGGGGAGGGGCGCAACCGGATCGCCCTCTTCAACGGCGCCGACGAGCGCGAGTACGTCTCGCGCCGCGCCCAGACGACCAGCGCCCGGATCCGCGACGCGCTCACCCACGACCGCCTGCGGCTGGCGACCCAGCCGATCCGCAGCCTCGCCTCGGGCGGGGTCGAGCGCTACGAGCTGCTGCTGCGGATGACCGGCGAGAGCGGCGAGCTGCTGCCGGCGGCCTCGTTCATCGAGGCGGCGGAGCGCTCGGGGATGGTCCAGGAGCTCGACCGCTGGGTGGTCGGACAGGCGCTGGAGATCCTCGCCCGGCGCGAGCGCGCCGGCGAACCGGTCTCCCTGCACGTCAACCTCTCCGGGGTCTCGCTGACCGACCTCTCCGTGCTCGAGTACATCGAACGGCGGCTCGACGAGGGCGAAGCCGACCCGGGCCGCTGCACCTTCGAGATCACCCAGACGGCGCGGATCGACGACTACGACGCGGCCGCCGGGTTCGCCGACCGGCTGACCGAGTTCGGCTGTGAAGTCGCGATCGACGACTACGGCGCCGGTTTCGGCCCGTTCAGCTACCTGAAGCGCATCCCCTTCGACGTGATCAAGATCGACGGCGCCTTCATCCGCGACATGCCGCGCAGCGACGCCGACCAGCTGACCGTGCAGGCGATCGTCCAGATCGCCCGCGGCCTCGGCAAGCGGACGATCGCCGAGTTCGTCCAGGACGACGACACGACCAAACTGCTGCGCGAGTACGGCGTCGACATGGCCCAGGGCTTCCACCTCGGCAAACCGGTCGACGCGGCCGAGGAACTCGGCGCCGCGGCCTAGCGGCGACTAGCGCCGCCGCAGCTTCGTTTTCAGGTTGAGCAGCGCGGTCAGCGCCTTTTCCTGACCCGAACCGACCGGCGGCAGGGCGCCGAGCTGGCGGGCGATCTCGGCGCCGTTCATGAAGGCGTCGTTGCGGACGACCTTGCCGCCGCGCACGGTGAGCACGTCGCAGCCTTCGACGTCGACGCCGGCGCCGTTGGGGTTGAGCCCTTCGAAGTCGGCGGTGCCGTCGAAGGTGCCGGTTGCGTGCCAGTGGACGGCGGCCTTCTCGCCGCTGGCGACCACGTCGACGACCTCGAAGTGCCAGTCCGGAAAGGCGGCGAACAACTTGCCGAACCACTCCACCAGGTCGGCCGGCACGGTCAGCTCGACGACGCCGTGCAGCACGTCCGGCGAGCCCGGCTCCCAGCACGCCGCCATCGCCTCGACGTCGCGCCCCGCGACCGCGTCGAAGTAGGCGCGCGCGACGACCTCAGCCTCGCTTGGCTCCCCCGGAGTCACCGGGCCAGCTTACCCCGCGCCCGTGAGTCTGCAATTACCTGTCCTATGGACGGGTTAGAGCAGACTTGCGAGCTACTCGCCGCGCAGCGCGGCGCGGCGGATCTTGCCGGTGCTCGTCTTCGGCAGCTCGGCGGCGAACTCGACGATGCGGGGGAACTTGTAGGGCGCGGTCTCGCGCTTGCAGTGCTCCTGCAGCTCGCGGGCGAGCTCGTCGCTGGGCTCGCCGTCGCGGAGCACGACGACCGCCTTGACCACGGCGCCGCGGTCGGGGTCGGGGGCGGCGACGGCGGCGGCCTCGGCGACCGCGGCGTGGGAGAGCAGCGCCGCCTCGACCTCGGTCGGTCCGATCCGGTAGCCGGCGGAGAGGATGATGTCGTCGTCGCGGCCCTCGAAGAAGAGGTAGCCGTCCTCGTCCTCGCGGACCCGGTCGCCGGTCGGCCACCACTCCTCGGCGAAGCGCTCGCCGTCGAGGTAGTGGGAGAAGAAGGTCGGCGAGGAGGCGGCGCGCAGCTGCAGTTCGCCCTCGACGAGCCGGGTCTCGATCCCGGGCAGCGGCACGCCCATCGAGCCCTGCTTGATTGGCTCGCCGACCAGGTTGGCGCTGACGTGGCCGGTCTCGGTCTGGCCGTAGCCGTCGGCGGGCTCGAGCCCGGTGGCCGCCTGCCAGGCGGCGATCGTCTCCGGGTCGAGCGGCTCGCCCGCGGAGACCATCCGACGCAGCGCCGGCAGCGCGCGCAGCGTCGTCCGCCTGGCCAGCATCCGGTACTCGGTCGGCGCCATGCAGAGCACGTCGACGCCCAGCGCCTCGATGATGTCGAGCCGCTCGGCGGGGTCGAAGCGGCCGTCGTGGATGACCGCGGCGGCGCCGGTCAGCCAGGGGGCGAGGAAGACGTTGCGGGCCGACTTCGCCCACCCGGTCGCGGTCGTGCACCAGGCCAGCTCGCCGCCGCGCGAGCCGAACCAGTGCTCGGCCTGGGTGCGCTGCCCGAGCAGGTAGCGGTAGGCGTGGACGACGCCGCGCGGCGCGCCGGTGGTGCCGGAGGTGAAGACGATCAGCGCCGGGTCGCCGGGGTCCATCGGCTCGATCGCGGCCGGCGTCTCCTGGGGCAGGTCCTCGTCGAGCACGCGGGCGACCTCGTCCAGGTCCATGGTCGGGATGCCGGGCGGCAGCTCGCCGAGCAGGGCGCTCTCGCCGACGCAGAGCTTCGGACCGGCCGCGGCGACCCGGTGCTCGAGGTCGTGGCGGCGCAGCATCGTGTTGCAGGGCAGCGCCACCGCGCCCATGCGCCAGCAGGCGAGCAGCGTCAACACCCACTCGATCCGGTTGCCGACCAGGGTCATCACCACGTCGCCGCGGCCGACCCCGCGGGCCGCGAAGGCACCGGAGAGCCCGGCCGAGCAGGCGATCAGTTCGCCGAAGTGCCAGTCGCGCCGGTTCGCCTCGCCGTCGACGGCGACGATCCCCAGCCGCGAGGCCGGAGATCGCTCGAGTAGGTCCTCGATCAAGTTCAAGGCCCGCCAACCTAGCGGTTGGCGGGCCGTCCCTGGCTACCTGAGTTCGCTGGAACTCTTGCCCAGCAGCTGCCTGGCGACGATCAGCAGCTGGATCTGCTGGGTGCCCTCGAAGATGTCGAGGATCTTCGCGTCGCGGGCCCACTTCTCCAGCAGCTCGTTCTCGCCGTAGCCGACGCTGCCGCAGAGCTCGACGCAGCCGAGCGTCACCTCGACGCAGGTGCGGCCGGCCTTCGCCTTGGCCATCGAGGCCTGCAGCGAGTTGGGCTTGGCGTTGTCGGCCATCCAGGCTGCGTGGAGGGTGAGCAGCCAGGCGGCCTCGTAGTCGGCCTCCATCTCCAGGAAGCGCGCGGCGGCGGCGTGCTGGGAGAGGGCGGGGGTGTCGTAGTCGACCTCGACGCCGGCCTCGGCGAGGCGCGTGCGGGTCTCCTCGAGCGCCGCCCGGGCGACGCCGACGGCCATCGCGGCGACCAGCGGGCGGGTGTTGTCGAAGGTTTCCATCACGCCCGCGAAGCCCTTCTCCTTCACCTCCGGGTCACCGAGCAGCGCGTCTTTCGGCACGCGGCAGTCCTGCAGCGTGAAGTTGGCGGTGTCGGAGGCGCGGATCCCGAGCTTGTGCTCGAGCCGGTCGAGCTTCAGCCCCGGGTTGTCGCGCTCGACGATGAACGACTTGATCGCCGCCCGGCCGAGCGAGCGGTCGAGCGTCGCCCAGACGACGATCAGGTCCGCCCGGTCGCCGGAGGTGACGAAGATCTTCTCGCCGTTCAGCACGTACTCGTCGCCGTCGAGCTCGGCGGTGGTGCGGATCGAGGCCGAGTCCGAGCCCGCTTCGGGCTCGGTGATCGCCATCGCCGCCCACTTGCCGCCGTAGCGCTCGAGCTGCTCCTCGGTCGCGACCGAGGCGATCGCCGAGTTGCCGAGCCCCTGACGCGGCATCGAGAGCAGCAGGCCGACGTCGCCCCAGCAGAGCTCGATGATGCCGAGCACGGTCGAGAGGTTGGAGCCGTTGCGGTTCTCACCGTCGTCGCCCTTGTCCTCGCGGCGCACCCCGGCGGCACCGGCGCCGCCGATGTCGGAGCCCTCGTTCATGCCGTCGATCAGCGAGGCGAGCATGTCGAGCTCTTTCGGGTAGCTGTGCTCGGCCTCGTCGTATTTGCGCGAGATCGGCCGGAAGACCTCGGTCGCGACCTGGTTCGCCTGGCTCGCAAGCGGTTTGAACTTCTTGGGAATCTCGAGGTTGATCATGGTTTCTCCTTCGCTCGTCGGCGGTCGCCTAGACGAGCAGGGCGCCCTCCATCACGCCCGCAGCTCGCAGGTCCCGGTACCAACGCTCGACCGGGTGCTCCTTGACGAAACCGTGGCCGCCGAGCAGCTGCACGCCGTCGGAGCCGATCTTCATCCCCTTGGCGGCGCAGAGCTTGCGCGCGATCGCCGCCTCGCGGCCGAACTCGTCGCCACGGTCGGCGCGGCTGGCGGCCCGGTAGGTGGCCAGTCGCATGCCGCCGGTCTCGATGCCGAGGTCGGAGACGGCGAAGGCAACGCCCTGCCGGTTGGAGATCGGTTCGCCGAACGCCTGGCGGTCGTTGACGTAGGGGATCGTGTAGTCGAGCACCGCCTGGGAGGTGCCGACGGCGAGCCCGCACCAGGCGATCCGGGCGCGGTTGACGCACTCGACGTAGTCCTCGGGGCGGCCCTCGCCGAGCAGCGCGCCGGCGGGGAGCCGTGCGCCCTCGATCAGCAGGCGGCCGGTGGCGGCGGGGCGTAGGCCCATCGCCGGCTCCTCTTCGACCGAGAGGCCTTTGGTCCCGGACTCGGCGACGAACAGGGTCGGGCCGATGCCCTCGGCCTCGGCGGCGATCACGAACAGCTCGCACTCCTTGGCGCGGGCGAGCAGCGACTTGGCGCCGTCGAGCACCCACTCCCCGCCGTCGCGGCGCGCCTTGGTCTCGAGCACCAGCGGATCGAAGAGCGGCCGTGGCTCGAGGATCGCCAAGGCGGCGGCGGGGACGTTCTCGCCGGTGAAGGCGGGCAGGTAGGTCGACTCCTGCTCGGCGCTGCCCCAGAGGCCGATCGCCGTGGCGACGGCGCCGGGGGCGAGCGCGGCGTAGGCGATGCCCATGTCGCCGTGGGCGAGGGCCTCGCCGATCAGCACGCTGGTCACCGCCGACTGCTCGTGCATCACGCCGCCGAGCTCCTCGGGAACGCCGAGCATGTTGACCCCCAGCTCGGCGGTCGCGTCGAGCAGCTCCGCCGGGGTCGCGCAGGTCGCGTCGGCCTCGAGCGCCGCCGGGCGCACCTGCTCCTCGGCGAAGGCGCGACCCGCTTCCTGGAACATCGCCTGCTCGTCGTCGGGAGAGACATCGAAGAGCCCTTTCGACTTGCTGCGCGCCTGGCGCGCCGGTTTGCCCAGCTGTTGGGCGGCCTTGAAGGTGCGGCCGGCGACCGTCGCCGAGCGGAAGCCGTTCTTGGTGCCCTGGAAGAGGGCCTTCTCGACCTGCTTGCGGATCCGGATTCGGTCGAGCAGGTCGGAGCCGGCCAGGCGGTTGAGCGCGCGCAGACCGAAGCCCATGCTGCGCTCGGCGACGCTGCGGTCGGTGTCGGTGGTGGTCATTTGATCCTCCCGTCGAGGTGCTGGGTCTTGCGCTTGGCGTCGCGCACGGAGAAGCCGATGCCGCCGTCGAGTTCAGCGCTGGCGAACTCGACCCGTGCCGGCAGCAGGATCGGCTTGCGGAACTTGACTTCGGCGGTGAAGGAGTCCGGCAGGCGGCTCTCCAGCGCCGCCAGGCAGCGCGCCTTGGTCCACATCCCGTGGGCGATCGCCGCCGGGAAGCCGAGCGGCTTCGCGGTCCAGGCGTGCATGTGGATCGGGTTGCGGTCGCCGGAGACGGAGGCGTAGCGGCGCCCGAGGCCGCCGTCGAGCCGCCACTCGGCGCCGGCCGGAACGTCGGCGGACAGGCCGGGGAACTCCCGCTTGGCAGCCGGACTCTCGCCCTCGCCCCTGCCGCGGCGCAGGAAGGTGCTGACGCTCTCCCAGGCGACGTCGTCGCCGGCCAGGGCGACGGTCTGCAGGGTGAAGGTCTGGCCCTTCGGGTGCGGCTGCAGCGCGGTCGGGCGCACGCAGATCGTCAGCTCCTCGGCGATCGCGATCGGCCGTCGCTGGACGATCTGGTTCTCCAGGTGGACGAGGCCGACGGCGCCGAACGGGAAGCGCCCGTCGGCCATCACCGCCATGTGCAGCGGGAAGGCGAGCACGTGCGGGTAGGTCGGCGGCAGCCGGTCGCGCAGGGCGAAGCCGCAGACCTTGGCGTAGGCGGCGACCGCCGCGGGCTCGGCCCGCGTCGCGGCCAGCTCGAGCTCGAGCTCGGGGATCTCCCCGCCGCCACCCGGCACGAACGGCAGCAGCGAGGCGCCGGGGATCAGCGGCGCCGCGGCGCGCGCGTAGAGGAGCGGGACGCTGGGGGCGCTGGTGAGGGAGAGAGACGTCACGTCACGCCCCCAGCAAGCTCTGTCCGCAGACGCGGACGACGTTTCCGTTGACGCCGGTCGAGGCGGGGCTGGCGAACCAGGCGATCGTCTCGGCGACGTCGACCGGCAGGCCGCCCTGTGAGAGGCTGCTCAGCCGGCGGCCGGCTTCGCGCGGACCGATCGGCATCGCCGCGGTCATCTGGGTCTCGATGAAGCCGGGCGCGACCGCGTTGATCGTCGCGCCGCGGCTGGCCAGCTCGGGTGCCATCGCTTCGACCATGCCGATCACACCCGCCTTCGAGGCGGCGTAGTTGGTCTGGCCCGAGTTGCCGGCGATCCCCGACATCGAGGAGACGCAGACGATGCGGCCGTTTGTCGCCAGCAGGCCGGCGCCGAGCAGCGCGTCGTCGATCCGCTCCTCGCTGGAGAGGTTGATCTCCATCAGCTGCGCCCAGCGCTCTTCCGGCATCTTCGCGATCGTGCGGTCTTTGGTCACGCCGGCGTTGTGGACGACGACGTCGACGCCGTCGGCGAAGCGCTCGGCGATCCGCATCGGCGCGTCCTCGGCGGTGATGTCGAGCCCGACCGGCTCGCCGCCGCCGATCTCCTCGGCGATCAGGCGCAGTTCGTCGGCGGCCTGGGGGACGTCGAGGCCGACGACCTCGGCGCCGTCGCGGGCGAGGGTGCGGGCGATCGCCGCGCCGATCCCGCGCGAGGCACCGGTGACCAGGGCCACCTTGCCGGCCAGCGGCCGCGACCAGTCGATCTCCGGCGCCGGCGCGACGCCGGCACCGATCCGCACCACCTGGCCGGAGACGTAGGCCGAGCGCGGCGAGAGCAGGAAGCGCAGGGTGGAGGCGAGCTGCTCCTCGGCGCCGGGCGAGACGAGCACCAGCTGGGCGGTCGAGCCGCGGCCGCCGATCTCCTTGCCGAGCGAGCGCACGAAGCCCTCAAGCGCGCGCTGCGCGGTGTGGGCACGGGCAGAGCCGGCCTCGGCCGGCGGCGTGCCGAGCACGACGACGCGGCCGCTGCGCCGCAGCCTGCCGACGGCCGGGTAGAAGAAGCGCTGCAGCTCGACCAGCTCGGTCGAGTCGGCGATCCCGGTGGCGTCGAAGACCAGCGCCTTCGCCTGGCCCTCGCTGCCGGCCCGTTCGGCCTTGATCTCGTCGAGCAGGCCGGCGACGGCTTTGGAGAGGCGACCGCCGGGGGCGGCGCCGGTCAGCACCGGGCCGGCGACGACCGGGGCGCCGGGCTGGTGGCGGTCGAGCTCGACCGGCTGGGGCAGGCCGAGCTGCTTGGCGACGGTCGAGACGACCGGCGCGTTGACGAGCTGTGAGTAGCGGTCGCTCATTTGGCGCCCTCCGGGCCCTCGAGCACCGCCACGACGCCCTGGCCGCCGGCGGCGCAGATGCTGATCACGCCGCGCCCCTTGCGGTCTTCGCCGAGCTGTTTGGCGAGGCTGGCGACGATCCGCCCGCCGGTCGCCGCGAACGGGTGGGCGGCGGCCAGCGAGCCGCCGTTGACGTTGAGCCTGGCGCGGTCGATCGCGCCGAGCGGCTGCTTGCGGCCGAGCTTCTGCGCGCAGAACTCGGCGTCCTCCCAGGCGGCCAGCGTGCAGAGCACCTGGGCGGCGAAGGCCTCGTGGATCTCGTAGTAGTCGAAGTCGCCGAGTCCGAGGCCGGCGCGGTCGAGCATCGTCGGCATCGCGTACGCCGGGGCCATCAGCAGCCCTTCGCGCTTGTGGACGTGGTCGACAGCGGCGGTCTGGGCCTCGGTGATGTAGGCGAGGACCGGCAGGTCGCGCTCCTTGGCCCACTGCTCGGAGGCGAGCAGCACGGCCGAGGCGCCGTCGGAGAGCGGCGTCGAGTTGGCCGCGGTCATCGTCCCGCTCTCGCCGCCGAAGACCGGCTTCAGCTTCGCCAGCTTCTCGAGGCTCGAGTCCGGGCGCAGGTTCTGGTCCTGTTCGAGTCCCAGGTAGGGCGTGATCAGGTCGTCGAAGAAGCCGCGCTCGTAGGCGGCGGCGAGGTTGTGGTGGCTGGCGACGGCGAGCTCGTCCTGCTCGACCCGGCCGACGTTCCACTCGCTGGCCATGATCGCGCAGTGCTCGCCCATCGAGAGCCCGGTGCGCGGCTCCTCGTTGCGCGGGATGCTGGGCACGATGTGGGTCGGCCGGAAGCCGGTCAGGGCACGCAGCTTGCCGGCGGTCGAGCGCTGGCGGTTGGCTTCCAGGAGGGTCGAGCGCAGCTGCTCGTTGAGCGCGATCGGCGCGTCCGAGGTGGTGTCGGCGCCGCAGGCGACGCCGCACTCGATCTGGCCGAGGGCGATCTTGTTGGCGACGAGGATCGTCGTCTCCAGCCCGGTACCGCAGGCCTGCTGGACGTCGTAGGCGGGCGTCTCGGGGGCCAACCGGGTGCTGAGCACGCTCTCGCGGGCGAGGTCGCGGTCATGGGAGTGCTTCAGCACGGCGCCACCGGCGACCTCGCCGAGCCGCTCTCCCTGCAGGCCGAAGCGGTCGACCAGGCCGTCGAGCGCGGCGGTCATCATGTCCTGGTTGGAGGCGTGGGCGTAGGCGCTGTCGGAGCGCGCGAAGGGGATGCGGTTGCCGCCTACGACGGCAACCCGGCGGGGCTTCGAGTTCATCGGGTGGCTTTTCCTTTTCGTGACTTGGCGGTGGGAGGGAGGGAGGAGCGGGTGCGCAGCCCGGGCTCGACGGTGGCGACGAGCAGGTCGGCGGCCTGCGCGGCGCTCAACGCCTCGGTGCGCAGCCACCAGCGCGCCAGCGCCTCGGCGGCGCCGAGCAGGGCGGTGGAGAGGGCCTCGACTTCGGTGCGGGCGGCTTCGCGCCGCGAGATCGGCAGCTGGGCGAGCATCGAGGCGGAGACGAAGGCGAGGATGTTGCCGCGGTATTCGCCGACCCGTTCGGCGACCTCGCCGCTCGCCGGCAGGGTCTCGTCGAAGAGCACCGCCCAGGCGGCCCGGTCGGTGTCGAGGAAGGTGAAGAAGGCGTGCACGCCGGCGCCGAGCGCCTCGCCGGGGCTCTCGGTCGCGGCGACCGCTTCGGAGACGATCGCGGTGAGCGCGTCGCCGGCCCGCTCCATGCAGGCGATGTAGAGGCGCTCCTTGTTGCCGAAGTAGTTGTAGAGCAGCGGCTTGGTGACGCCGACGGCGGCGGCGATCTCATCCATCTTCACGGCCGCATAGCCGCGCTCGGCGAAGAGCCCGTGGGCGACCTCGAGGGTCTGCTCCATGCGGTCGTCGCGGGACAGCCGTGATCTAACCGATGCATCCATCTGTGTAGACGTTACCCGGATATAAATTTATATGCAAGTAACGTGACCAGACGCACACGTTGGGGTGGATCCAGCGTTCCGGTGCGACTTCGCCGCGCTATTCGCGGAAAACTCGCACCGGAAGGCGGCGGCCCGGATTTCGGGCGACCAGAGCTCAGGCCTCGGAGATGCCGATGCGGCGGTGCAGGCGGCGGAAGGGGGCGGGCGCCCACCAGTTCCACTCGCCGAACAGGCGCATCAGCGCCGGGACCAGCAGGGCGCGGACGACGGTGGCGTCGATCATCACCCCGAAGGCCATGCCGATCGCGATCTGCTTGACGAAGAAGACGCTCGAGACCGCGAAGGCGAGGAAGACGAGCGCGATCGCCAGGGCGGCGGCGGTGATCACGCGGCCGGTGCGGGCGATCCCGGTCGCGACCGCCTCCTCGTTGTCGTCGCCGGCGTCGTGGCGCTCCTTGATTCGCGCCATCACCAGCACCGCGTAGTCGGTGGCGAGGCCGAAGAGGATCGCGAAGAGGAAGACGATGCTGGTCACCTCGATCGCCGCCGGCCCGGTGTAGTCGAGCGGTGCGTCGAGCCAGCCGGCCTGGAAGGCGAGCACGAGGATGCCGAGGGTCGCGCCGAGGGTCAGCGTGTTCATCAGCAGCGTCTTGATCGGCAGCAGGACCGAGCCGGTGAGCAGGAAGAGCAGCACCAGGGTGGTGGTGGCGACGATCGCGACGACCAGCGGCGCGTGGTCGACGAGGCTCTGCTTCTGGTCGATGAAGCCGGCCGTGTTGCCGGAGACGAGCACGGTCGAGCCGACGGGCGGGCCGAGCGCCCGGATCGCCCGCACGGAGTCCTGGGAGGGGCCGCTGAGCGCGGGGTCGGAGAGGGCGAAGTTGGCGTAGGAGACCTCGCTCGAGGCGGCGACGAACGGGCTGCCCCGGACCACTCCGCCGACCGCTTCGACCTCGCGCTGCAGCGTGGCGAGCTCGGCCGGGGTGGCGGCGCCGTCGACGGTCACGGTGACCGCCTCGGTGACGTCGCGCGGGTAGTGCGCGTCGAGGTAGCGGTAGGCGTCGTAGGACGGCTGCCCCGGCGGCACCGCTTCGGCGCTGGGGCCGGTCAGGGTGGTCCAGAGCAGCGGCGCGGCGGCGGCCAGCATCAGCGCCGAGCTGGCCAGCGCGACCGCGACCGGGCGGCGCATCACCCCGCGGGCGAGCCGGTACCAGCCGTCGGAGCTGTCGGACACGGCTGGGCCACGGCGGATCGAGAGGGCGTCGATGCGCGGGCCGAGGATTGCCAGCAGCGAGGGCACGACGAAGATCGCCATCAGCGCCGAGAGGATCGCCACCGAGGCGCCGGCGACCGCCATCGAGTAGAGGAAGCGCTGTGGCATCACGATCAGCGCCGCCAGCGCCGCCGCGACCGTGAGCCCGGAGAAGACCGCGGTCCGCCCGGCGGTCTGCACGGTGCGCCGGTGGGCCGCTCTGGCGTCGCCACCACGGCCGATCTCCTCGCGGTAGCGCGAGACCAACAACAAGGCGTAATCGACCGCCAGGCCGAGGCTGAGCCCGGTTGCGATGTTGAGCGCGAACAGCGAGGTGTCGGCGAACTCCGACATCACGCGCAGCACGAACAGCGTGCCGACGATCGAGATCACGCCGAGCAGCAGCGGGATCGAGGCGGCGACGACGCCGCGGAAGACAAAGAGCAGGAAGAGCGCCAGGATCGGGAAGGCGATCAGCTCCGCCTTGGTCAGGTCCACGCGGGTCTGGTCGTTGGTCTCGTCGAAGCCGGCCGCGTAGCCGCCGACGGCGGCGTCGAGCGGGCTCGCCGCGGCCATCTCGCTGACCTCTTCGGCGGCGACGCCGCCGGCGTCCTGGATGTCGTCGGTGGAGAGGTAGGCGGCGATCACCAGCGACTCGCCGTCGCGGGCGGCGAGGGTGGTCGCGGCGGCGCGGTCGCGCAACGGGTCGACGACGCGGCCGACGTAGCGGGCCGTCGCCATCTCGGCGCTCAGCTGGCCGACCTCGGCGCGCAGGGTCGGGTCGGCGAGGTCGAGCCGGCCGCCGTCGGGGTCGCGGACCACCACGACCAGGCCGGGGTTGGGGTCGTAGCCGAGCTGCTCGCGCAGCAGCGTCCCGGCGCGCTCCGACTCCGAGGAGCTGTCGGTGAAGCCCGCCGCCTTGAGGTGCTGCTCGACGTCGCGGCCGACCGCGATCGCCACCAAGGTGAAAAGGCCGACGAGGGCGAGGATGAGCTTCGGTCGCTGCCAGGTGAGATCGGCGATGCGATTCACGGAGCGGCAATGTACCAGAATTCAAAGCGCTAACTTTGGATAACCAAGTTAAGGCTTGGTAGAGTCTGTCAATGCCCCGTCGTCGCTACGGTCAGGCCTGCAGCATCGCGGACGCGCTCGACCACATCGGCGAGCGTTGGTCGCTGCTGATCGTGCGCGAGCTGTTGCTCGGCCCGCTGCGCTTCTCCGACCTCGCCCGCGCGGTAGGGGGCGCCCCGACCGACGTCCTCACCCGCCGCCTGCGCGATCTCGAGGAGGACGGCGTCGTGCGACGCGTCGAGCTGGGACCGCCAGCGGGCACGAGCGCGTACGAGCTGACCGAGTTGGGCCGCGAGCTGGAAGAGCCGCTACTCGCGCTCGGCCGCTGGGGCCTGCACTTCTACCGGCTCGAGCAGATCGCCGAGATCGGCCCGCAGAGCCTCGCCGGCCCGCTGCAGGTGACCCTGCACCCGCCCGCCGACGCCGCGATCTCCTTGCAGCTGCACAGCGAAGGCGCGGCGACCTGGCTGCGGATCGAGGCGGGGGAGACGAAGGCCGGCCGCGGCGAGATCTCCGACCCCGACCTGACCGTCTCCGGTCCTCCCACCGCGGTCCTGCTCACCCTCTCGGTGGGCGGCGCCGCCGAGGAGGCGGTCGAGATCGACGGCGACGCCTCGCTGCTCGATCAGATCCGCGCGATGGTCGTGCTCCCCGAGCGCCTGCTCGGGGAAGTGCGCGAGGCCGGCGCGCAGGGCGCCGCGCTCGCGGGCTAGCTCAGCTCGGTGCCGTCGTAGAGTTTCTTGACGTGCACGGTGCCGGCCGGCGCCGCTTCCAGGCAGAGCTTGCAGAGCACGCACTCGTCGAGGTTCTCCTCGACGATCTCGACGCCCGAGTCGGTGCCCTTGAAGATGTTCACGGGGCAGACTTCCTCGAGCTTGGCGGCGAGCGCGACGTCGCCGGCGACCGAGTCGTCGACCTCGACGTCGATGAAGACCTTGTTCAGCTGCTCCGCCATCAGGCCGCCAGCTTCTCCTTGACGGCGGACGGGATCTCGTCGATCCGCTCGACGACGCGGATGCCGGCGGCTTCGAGCCGGGCGATCTTCTCGGTCGCCGTGTCCTCTTTGCCCTCGACGATCGTGCCGGCGTGGCCGAACGACATGCCCTTCATCTCCTCGTCGTCCATGAACTTGCCGGCCATGAAGGCGACGATCGGCAGGCGGCTGTCGTTGTCGGCGACCCACTGGGCGAGCTGGGCCTCCATGCGGCCGCCGGGCTCGGTGTAGATCACGATCGCCTTGGTCTCCTCGTCGGCCTCGAAGTAGGGCATCAGCTCGGCGTAGGCGGAGCCGATGATCGCGTCGCCGCCGATCGAGACGGCGGTCGAGACGCCGAGGCCGGCCTGGGTCAGCGAGGAGGAGATCTCGGTGGTCATCCCGCCCGAGCGGCTCATCACCCCGACCGGGCCGGGCGCGTAGGCCTTGGCGGCGTCCTTGGCCGGGCCGCCGATCCCGCCCATCTTGCAGACCTCGGGGACGATCAGGCCGAGGCAGTTGGGGCCGATGATTCGCGCCCCCTCCATGTTGGCCAGCTCGACCATCTGGGCGACGTCGCGGCGCGGGATCCGCTCGGTGACGACGACGATCAGCTTGATCCCGCCCCGGATCGCCTCGAAGACGGCGTCCTTGGTGAAGGCGGGGGGAACGGTGACGACCGAGCCGTCGATCGGGCCGCCGTGGTGCTCGACCGCCTGGGCGACGGTGTCGAAGACCGGCACGCCGTGGACGTCACGGCCCTTGCGGCCCGGGGTGACGCCGCCGACGATCTTGGAGCCGTAGTCGAGGCACTCGCGGGTCAGGTTGACCGCCTCGCGGCCGGTGATCCCCTGGACGATGAAGGTCGTCTCGCTGTTCAGCAGGATGCTCACGCCGCGGCCCCCTGGATCTTGGCGACGGCGCGCCCGGCCGCCTCCCACATCGAGACGGAGCGGTCGCAGTACTCGACCCCGTAGCGCTCGAGGATCTTGAAGCCCTCCTCCTCCCAGGCACCCGGGATGCGGAAGATCGCGATCGTCTCGCCGGGGTCCTTGCCGAGCTCCAGGCAGGCCTTGATCACGCCGCGGGCGACGATGTCCACCCGCGTGTTGGAGACGATCGACATCATCACGGCGATCTTCTCGACGCCGTCCTTTTCGAGCACCTCCTTGGCGAGGCCGCAGGCCTTCGCGACCGACGGGTTGCCGCCGATCTCGGAGTAGTTGGCCGGCTTGCCGTCCTGGCTGCGCACCGCGTCGGTCAGGGTCAGCGAGCCGCCGCCGGCGCCGATCACGAGGCCGAGGTTGCCGGTGAAGCCGTGGTCCTTGCCCTGGATCACGCCGCGGTGGTCGGCGGCGTCGATCGCGGCGACGTTGCGCTCGAACTCGGACGGCTCGTAGGTCTCGCGGGTGTCGTCCTCGGCGATCTCCAGCTGCTTGCGCAGCAGGACTTTCTGCCGGCCGACCGCCTCGTTCTCCATCTCCATGTGGGCGTCGAGGGCGACGAAGCTGCCGTCGGTCAGCTCGGCCAGCGGGTTGATCTCGGCCAGGGTCATGTCGTAGTCGCGGAACAGCTGCGCCAGCCTGGCGAGCACCGGCGTCGCCCGGTTCAGCTGCGAGCCGCTGACGCCGGTGGCGGCGACGACCTGCTTGGCCTCGAAGTCGGCGATCGGGAAGAGGTTGGAGACGTGGCCTCTCCCGACGTGGTCGGGGTGGGTCTCGGCGACCTCCTCGATGTCGATCCCGCCCATGTCGCTGAACAGCATCAGCGGCTTCTTCGCGGTCCCGTCCCAGACGACGCTCGCGTAGTACTCCTGTTTGACCTCGGCTTTCGGGTCGACCAGGACGCCGCGCGGCATGTGGCCGTTGATTTCGAGCTCGAGGATCTCCGCCGCGTGGGCGGCCGCCTCGTCCGGGGTGTCGGCGAACTTGACGCCGCCGGCCTTCATCCGGCCGCCGCTCAACACCTGCGACTTGATCACGACCGGGCCGCCGATCTCCTCGGCGGCCACGCGGGCCTCGTCGGCCGTTTTACAGAAGCCGTACTTGGTGACGGGTATCCCCGCCAGCTCGACGATCTTCCGTGCCTCGAACTCGTAGAACCTCATTCGCGGCGCGGGAATCTATCTGAAGGCCTACCCGAAGGGCGGGTGGTGGAAGTCGCCGACCCGCTTCATCGGGAACTGGACGCTGATGTGGCCGCCGAACACGGCCCGCATCGCGCCCTTCCTGTTGGCGCCGTACTTGGTCTTCAGGGTCCCCTTGAAGATCCCCTGCGCGTCGGCGGTGACGACCGCGGCCTTGCGCCACTTCTTGCCGCGGAAGACCTGCAGCACGACCTTGCCGCCGCTGCTCGACGGCGTCCGGCCCCAGTAGTCGAGCTTCCTCTCCTTCTTCTTGCCGGCGAAGGCGACGAAGGGGAAGCGGAAGGTGCTCAGCACCTCCTTCGGCTCGTCCTGCTGCATGCTCGGGCCGCGCAGGTAGAGGCCGGCCTGCGAGGTCTGGCTCTGCGGCACGCCGGGCGGGCTCGGTTCGTCGCGCAGGCTGTACCAGAAGAATTTCTGCACCCCGTTCGCCCACGCCTCGTGCATCGCTTCGGCGACCCACTGGGTGAGGATCTTCTCCGGCAACCCGCCCGGGTCGGGCGGGTTCGAGTCCCAGGAGAACTCGGTGATCCAGAGCGGCGTGCGTTTGAACTGGCCGTGGATCCGGCCGGCTTTGTCGGCCGCCTTGAGCAGTCGCTGCAGCTTCGCGAGGTCGCCCATCTGCACGTCGTTGGGCCGCCCTTCGTGGGTCGGGCCGCCGGTCGAGTACGGGTGGATGTCGAAGATGTCGAAGTAGACGCCGCCGTTGCAGTCGCCGGGCTTGGGCTTCGGCTTCTTCGCGGAGCCGGTCATGCAGAGCAGTTCCTTGGTCCAGCGCAGCGGGCCGACGTTGTAGCCCTTCAGTTCGGTCGGGCCGAGGCCGGCGGCGAGCACCAGGTTGGCCGGGTTGACCGACTTGATCGCCGTGTAGAAGCTGTTGATCAGCGGCCGGTAGAAGTCGGCGGAGAGCCCCTTGCCCTCGGTGTTGAACTGGGGGAAGAAGAAGAGCGTCAGGTTGGGCTCGTTGAGGCCCTGCCAGTACTGGACCCGCGGCAGGTTGCCGAAGTTGCCGTTGTAGCGGCGCGCCGCGGCGGTGGCGAACTTGGCCAGCTCGGCCGGGTCGGGGTCGCAGAGCGGCTCCAGCTGGGTGTGCGGGGGAGAGGTGCAGCGCTGCGCCCAGCTCGGCGCGCCCTCGACCAGGACCAGCGGCTGCAGGCCTGCCTTCGCCGCCTCGGCGATGCCGATGTCGATGTAGGACCAGTCGTAGTGGGGGTCGGCCGGGTCCTCGGGCTGCCAGGAGTCGGGCTTCGTCTTCGGCGCGACCGTCGCCCAGTTGAGCGAGAAGCGGACGAAGTTGGCGCCGGCGTCGCGGGTGCGCTGGAAGGAGAGCGGGTTGTAGTCGCCGATCCCGGAGATGCCGGTTTCCAGCGGGCGCGCCTGCGAGGGGGCCGGCAGGGCGGCGGCGAGCAGCGTCAGGCCGGCGAGCAGCGCGACGAGCAGCAACGCGCGCGGTGCGCGAGTGCGAAGCGGGGTGTCCGCCTGGGCGCCCATGCTCATCTCGGGTCCTACGCCGTCGGTCCGTGCCGCAGGCGCAGGCGGTAGACGGCCGTGCCGGCGATCGTGAGGACGATGATCAGCGGCAGCCAGAGGCCGAGGCTGCCGTCGTCGGAGACGCCGGTCGCCTGGCCGAGCACCGAGCCGAGCCCGGAGGAGCCCGAGGAGGATTCGGTCGGGACCGCGGCGGCGCTCGGCGTGATCGTCGCCGGAACGTCCGCTTTGGCGCCCGGGTGGGGCTTGGCGTCGTTGCCGGAGCCTTGGCTGGCGGGCTGCTTGCCGGCGTTGTCCCCGCCGCCGCCGTTGGAGCCGTTCGAGCTGCTTTCCGTCGGGGTCGGTTCGACGATCACCGGCGCGGTCTCGGCGGCCAGCTCGGCGGTCGCCTTGCCGGCCGGACCGTGCGACTCGAGCTTCTTGGCGTTCTTGGCGCCGATTGCCTGGGCCGGGGTGACGCCCTTGCCCTTGTTGGTGCTGTCGCCGCCGGCGCTGGGCAGCGTCTCGGTGTACTGGTTGGCCGCCGAGTTGCCCGGCGGCACGTAGTAGTCGGCCGCCATCGCCGAAGCCGGTAGCGCCAGCGCCGCGAGGGCCGCGAGCAGGCCGATCCTGGAGAAAATGGCTCGTACGTTCATCGGTGGGGTGGCGCCCCGTCCGCAGGGCACTCGTAGCATAGAACCGAATGGAGACCGGTTCGATGCGGCGGGACAGCTGGGCTGCGGATTTCGCCCGCGTCGACTGGGGCGCGGTCTGGAACTGGCTGCTCTGCTTCGGTCTGGTCGCCTTTCTCGGCCTCGAAGGCGGCGGCTACGACCCCCTGGTCCACGACCAAGTCGGGATCGCCGCCTGGTGGGTCGTGCTCGCCACGGCGCTTGCCGGGGCGCTGCCGCGGCGGCGAATCGGCCGCCTGGCGCTAACCGCGCTGATCCTGCTCGCCGCCTTCGCCGTCTGGGTGGCGCTCAGCCTGATCTGGACCGAGAGCGCCGAGCGCACCTTCACCGAACTCGCCCGCGTGGCCTCCTACGTCGGCGTCTTCGCGCTGGCGACGATGAGCCGCGACCCGGCCGAAACCCGCCGCCAGCTCGGCGCGATCACGAGCGCGATCGTCCTCGTCGTCGGCGCCGGCCTGCTCTCGCGCCTGCATCCCGCCTGGTTCGAGGGCGCCAACCAGACCGGCCGCATCCTCGAAAGCGTCGAGCGGCTCTCCTACCCGCTCAACTACTGGAACGGGCTCGGCGCGCTCACCGCGATCGGCATCCCGCTGCTCCTGCAGCTCGCCAGCGGAGCCAAGTCGGTGATCGCGCGGGCGCTCGCCGCCGCGGCCGTCCCCGCCTTCATGCTGACCTTGTTCTTCGCGCTCTCGCGCGGCGGCATCCTCGCCGCCGCCTTCGGCGTCGCCGTCTTCTTCGCCTTCGCCGCCGACCGGCTGCCGAAGCTGGTGACGCTGGCGGTGACCGCCGCCGCCGGCGGTCTGCTGGTCCTGCTCGCCAACGGGCGCGATGACTTGGTCGACGGACTCTCGACCGCGACCGCGCACGACCAGGGCAACGAAATCCTGTTGATCGGACTGCTCGTCTGCGGGGCCGTCGGCCTGATCCAGGCGGGCATCGCGGTGGCCGGGACGAGGGCCGAGCGGCCGGCCTGGACGCGCCCCTCCAAACAGGGCTCGATGATCGCGCTCGGAGTTGTCGTCCTCGCCGCGCTGGTCGCTGCCCTCGCCGTCAACGCGCCGGGCCGCCTCTCCGACGCCTGGAGCGAATTCAAGGAGGGCGGTGGCCCCGGGCAGGGCACCGACCGGCTGACCAGCGCCAGCGGCCAGGACCGCTACAAATTCTGGACCGCGGCGGTCGACGAGAACGCGACGGCGCCGCTGATCGGCACCGGCGCCGGCACCTTCATCTACTGGTGGGCGCGCGAAGGCGGCGGCGGCGAAATCGTCCGCGACGCGCACTCGCTCTACCTGCAGACGCTGGGCGAGCTGGGGATCGTCGGGCTGCTCGTGATCGCGGCCCTCCTCGCCGTCGTGCTGCTCGGCGGCGCCCGCAACGTGCTGCTCAGCGAGGGCGCCGAGCGCTCCCGCCTGGCCGCGGCGCTGGCCGGTTGTTCGATCTTCTTCCTGACCGCCGCGATCGACTGGATGTGGCAGGAGCCGGTGCTGCCGGTGACGATGCTGCTGCTCGCCGCCTGTCTGCTCACGGTTGGCAAGGAAGGGGGTGGGGGGAAGCCGCGCCTGCCGATCGGCCTGCGCGCCGGCGTCGCCGCGATCGCCCTGGTCGCGATCGTCGCGATCGCGATCCCGCTGGCCTCGCTCAGCCTGGTCCGCCAGAGCGAGGCGGAGGCCCGCGCCGGCAACCTCGTCGCCGCCCTCGACGACGCCCGCAGCGCCCAGAACGTCGAGCCGGGCGCGGCGACGCCGCGCCTGCAGGAGGCGCTGGTGCTGGAGCTGACCGGCGACTTCGCCGCCGCCGAAGCGGCGGCCCGGCAGGCGGTCGACCGCGAGGAGACGAACTGGCGCAACTGGCTCGTGCTCTCGCGCATCGCCGCCGAGAACGGGCGAACCGCCGCCGCGGTCGCCGCCTACAAGGAAGCGCGCGCGCTCAACCCGGAAGCCGAAATCTTCAACCGCTGACGTGACGCCGACCCACGGGCCGGGGAGGGACCAACGAAACTCATCGCGCACGCCTGGCGGCGGCGGACACTGCGCGGTGCGGCGTCCTCGGTCGGCCAAATAGCGCTGCTATTCAGCCTCCCTGTGTCCTTGCCCCGCTTGGTCCGGCGCTCGCCAGTCGCACACGCGAGTTTCGTTGGTCCCTCCCAGTTGGAATACTGCGCCGATGCTTGACGCAGGGCGTCCCCGCGCCTTTGCCGTGCCCCCCGTCGTCGTCGCGATCACCCTCGTCGGCAGCCTGCTGCTGGCCGGTTGCGGCGATACCGTGATCGACTCCGCCAAGACCGAGGACGCGATCCAGGCTGACTTGGAGACTTCTTTTCATGAGAAGATCAAGGCCGTCGACTGCCCGTCCGATCAGAAGGTCGAAGCGGGAAGCACGTTCACCTGCACGGTCGAATACACCAACGGCGAGCAAGCAACCGCAACCCTGAAGATCCGCAACGAGGATGCCGACGTGAGCTTCGTCGGTCTCAAAACGAACAAATAGAGAGAGGCGAATGAGCGACCTGACCACCGCCCCCGCGTTGACTACCCACGCCAAACTTCTTTCCTGGGTTGGCGAGATCGCCGCCCTGACCCAGCCTGACGCCATCCACTGGTGCGACGGCTCGGCCGAGGAGTACGACGCCCTGGCCCAGGTGCTGATCGACGCGGGGACCTTCGAGAAGCTCTCCGACGCGAAGCGGCCGAACTCCTACCTCGCTCTCTCCGACCCCGCCGACGTGGCTCGCGTCGAAGACCGGACCTTCATCTGCTCCGAGCGCGAGGAGGACGCGGGCCCGACCAACAACTGGCGCGCGCCGGCCGAGATGCGCGAGGAGCTGAACGGCTTCTTCAAGGGCTCGATGGTCGGCCGCACGATGTACGTCGTGCCGTTCTCGATGGGCCCGCTCGGCTCGGAGATCTCCGAAATCGGCGTGCAGTTGACCGACTCGGCCTACGTCGCCGTCTCGATGCGGATCATGACCCGGATGGGCAAGGCCGCGCTCGACGTGCTCGGCTCCGACGGCGAGTTCGTCCCCTGCGTGCACTCGGTCGGGATGCCGCTGACCGAGGGCGTCGAGGACGTCTCCTGGCCCTGCAACGGCGACAACAAGTACATCGTCCACTACCCGGAGACGCGCGAGATCTGGTCCTACGGCTCGGGCTACGGCGGCAACGCGCTGCTCGGCAAGAAGTGCTTCGCGCTGCGGATCGCCTCGGCGATGGCGCGCGACGAGGGCTGGCTGGCCGAGCACATGCTGATCCTCAAGCTGACCTCGCCGGAGGGCACCGAGAAGTTCGTCACCGGCGCCTTCCCCTCGGCCTGCGGCAAGACCAACCTGGCGATGCTGATCCCGACCCTGCCCGGCTGGAAGGTCGAGACGGTCGGCGACGACATCGCCTGGATGAAGTTCGGCGAGGATGGCCGCCTCTACGCGGTCAACCCCGAGTACGGCTTCTTCGGGGTGGCGCCGAACACCAGCCACAAGACCAACCCGAACGCGATGGACACGATCGAGAGCAACTCGATCTTCACCAACTGCGCGAAGACCGACGACGGCGACATCTGGTGGGAGGGCATGACCGGCGCGCCGCCGGATCACGTCACCGACTGGCACGGCAACGACTGGTCGCCGGACTCCGAGACCCCCGCCGCCCACCCGAACGCGCGCTTCACGACGCCGGCCGGGCAGTGCCCCTCGATCGCGCCCGAGTGGGAGGACCCCGCCGGCGTGCCGATCGACGCCTTCCTGTTCGGCGGTCGCCGCGCGACCGTGGTGCCGCTGGTCCAGGAAGCGTTCGACTGGGAGCACGCCGTCTTCATGGGCGCGACGATGTCCTCGGAGACGACGGCCGCGGCCGCCGGCGCCGTCGGCCAGCTGCGCTTCGACCCGATGGCGATGCTGCCCTTCTGCGGCTACAACATGGCCGACTACTTCGCCCACTGGCTGAAGGTCGGCGCCAAAGAGGGTGCCCAGCTGCCGCGGGTGTTCTACGTCAACTGGTTCCGCAAAGACGCCGACGGCAAGTTCCTCTGGCCCGGCTTCGGCGAGAACAGCCGCGTGCTCGAGTGGGTCTTCCGCCGCTGCGAGGGCAAGGCCGAGGCGATCGAGACGCCGATCGGGCTGCTGCCGCCGGTCGACGCGATCGACACCGACGGCCTGGAGATCTCCCGCGAGGCGATGGAGGAGCTGCTCACGGTCGACACCGACCTGGTCAAGCAGCAGCTGCCGCAGGTGCGCGAGCATTTGGCGAAGTTCGGCGACAAGCTGCCCGCCGAGCTGAACGAGCAGCTGGACCAGCTCGAGAGCCGGTTGGGCTAGTCCCAGCAGCATGGGTCGTCTCGGCGATCTGAAGACGCGCGGCGCCGAATCCGGCGTTCGCGCCCTCGGCCGGGCGACCAACGGCTTCTACGTCAACCTCGACTACCCGCCGACGGTCGAGAACGCCCCGCGCTACGGCCACGGGCGTCCCTCGCACCCGGGGCTGGAGGAGCTGATCCGCGGCCACGAGGCGAGCTACGCGCCGGTGATGCGTGGGCTCGCCCGCTACGCCGACGAGCTCGCCGAGATCGAGCTGAGCGCGACGGACCCGCGCCAGCCCTCGTGGATCAACGGGATGATCTCGGGGCTCGACGGGGCGACGTTCTACGCCTTCATGCGCGACCGCAAGCCGGCGCACTACGTCGAGATCGGCTCCGGCAACTCGACCAAGTTCGTCGCCAAGGCGAAGGCCGACGGCGGCCTTGCGACCGAGCTGACCTCGATCGACCCCTACCCGCGGGCGGAGATCGACGAGCTCTGCGACGTGGTCGTGCGCAAGCCGCTGGAGGCGGTCGACCTGGCGGTCTTCGAGCGCGTCGAGCCGGGCGACGTCGTCTTCTTCGACGGCTCGCACCGGACCTTCATGAACAGCGACGTGTCGGTCTTCTTCCTCGACGTGCTGCCGATGCTGCCGGCCGGCGTGCGGGTCGGGATCCACGACATCTACCTGCCCGACGACTACCCGGCCGACATCGCCGAGCGCTACTACTCGGAGCAGTACCCGCTGGCGACCTGGCTGCTCGGCGGCGCCGACGTCGAGATCGTCCTGCCGGCCTGGCGGGTCAGCACCGACCCGGAGCTCGCCGGCGCACTCGACGAGCTCTGGGAGCGGCCCGGCCTCGGCGAGGTCGACCGCCACGGCGTCTCCTTCTGGTTCGAGACCCGCTGAGGGTCCGAACGCAGTTGTCCCCGGCATGCGGGGACAACTGCGGGCGGTCGCTCAGGCCTCGTAGGCGGCGGCCAGCTCCGGGTCCTTCTCGGCCAGCATCTCGGCCAGCTCGACCATCACCTTGCACTGCTTCCAGGTGGCGTCGTCCTGCATCTTGCCGTCGATCATGTGCACGCCGCGACCGTCGGGGATCGCCGCGATCACTTTCTTGGCGAACTTGACCTCGTCCGGCGGCGGGCTGAAGACCGTTTTGGCGATGCCGATCTGCACCGGGTGCAGCGACCAGGCGCCGACGCAGCCCATCAGGAAGGCGGCGCGGAACTGGGTCTCGCAGCCGGCGGTGTCCTTGATGTCGCCGAAGGGTCCGTAGAAGGGCAGGATGCCGGCGGCCGCGCAGGCGTCGACCATGCGGGCGATCGAGTAGTGCCAAAGGTCCTGCTGGGCGCTGACCCGGTCGGCCTCGGGGTTCTCCGGGTCGGCGGGGTCCTCCATCACCCGGTAGCCGGGGTGGCCGCCGCCGACACGGGTCGTCTTCATGCGCCGCGAGGCGGCGAGGTCGGCCGGGCCGAAGCTCATCCCCTGCATGCGTGGGCTGGCGTTGGCGATCTCCTCGAGGTTGACCACGCCCTGCGCGGTCTCGAGGATCGCGTGGACGAGGATCGGGCGGTCGAGCCCGGCCTTCGCCTCGAGCTGGGCGAGCAGGCGGTCCACGTAGTGGATGTCCCAGGCGCCCTCGACCTTGGGGACCATCACCACGTCGAGCTTGTCGCCGATCTCGGCGACGATCTGCTCGAGGTCGTCGAGCACCCAGGGGCTCTCCAGCGAGTTGACCCGGGTCCACAGCGAGGTGCCGCCGAAGTCGGTCTCCTTGGCGGCTTTGATCAGGCCGGCGCGGGCGGCCTCCTTGCGGTCGACCGGGACGGCGTCCTCGAGGTTGCCGAGCAGGATGTCGGTCTGCTTGGCGATGTCGCCGGCCTTGGCGACCATCTTCTCGTTGGAGAAGTCGAGGAAGTGGATCATCCGCGAGGGGCGGACGGGGATCTCGCGCAGCGGCTCCGGCGCGCCGATCGCCTGCGGATGAAAGAAGTCTCTGGGGTGTCTCAAGCTGCTCCCTCGGTTCGTTTCACGGGCGGGCGAAATCTAACCAATGGACGAGGAACCTCACAGCGCGCCGGATTTCCCGCCTGCTCCGTCCTTAGATTGGGGCGCCATGGCCGCCGAAGCGCGCGACAGCACCGACGACTGGGTCCTGCCCGCCGAGGCGCGCGGGGCGACCCTCGCCCAGCTCGAAGAGCGGATCGACCACGCCTTGGCCGTCGCCCGGGCCTCGGAAGCGGCGGCGTTGGAGATCGGCGGAGCGGCTCTGGAGGCGGCCGAGCAGGCGCGGCGCGCGGCCGAGCTGGCCGAGCGGGCGAGCGCGGCGCCACGGGTCGCTGCGCCGGCGGTGGACGTCTCGGCCGACTACGCCTCGCCGCCGGAGAGCGGCGACGGGGACGACGGGTTCGACAGCTTCAGGCACTTCACCGAGCGCGCCGACCGGGTGATGGCCCGGCTGCGCGCGCTCGAGCGCGTCCCGCTGGGCTAGCGGCAGTCCTCGTTGGCCCGCCGCCGCGTCAGCCGGACTTCGTCAGTGGCGGGTGTGCGGAGGTGGGGGAGGGTCGCGGTGAGGATGCGTTTGACGTAGGCCGGCTCGTACTTGACCTGGTGGTGGGAGAAGCGCAGGCGGGTGAGGCCCGCGGCGGTGTGGGTTTGGTCGCGGCGGGCGTCGCGGGACTGGGCGGCGGGGGTGCGGTGGTAGCGCCAGCCGTCGGTCTCGATGACCAGGCCCAGGTCGGGCCAGTAGAAGTCGACCTCGAACCCGTTGACGATCTGTTTGGTCCTTGGGAGGGGGAGACCAGATTCCCTGGCGAGCGGGAGGAAGAGGCGTTCGAGCTCGTCGTCGGAGAGCACGAAGGTGTCGCGGTCGAGCAGTTCGCGGAGGATCACGACGCCTGGCTCGCCCGCCCGGCCCTCCAGGGCGCGGCGCAAGCCCTCCGCGTCGATCACGCCGCACTTATCGGCCTCGTTGATCGAGCGCAGCAGGGTCTTCGGCCCCTGGATCGTCGCCAAGTCGAGCATGGTGCGCACCGGGGAGGTGATCGGGATGCGGTTCAGGGTGCCGATGTCGTGGCTGGGCAGGGAGGGGCGGCTGCGGACCTCGATCCCGGGCCGCTCGATCTTGCCGCTGCGGCGCACGCTCAGTTCCACCACCCCCGCCCGCTCTTCGCCGATCCCGTAGAGCGCTGCCGCGCTGCGGTGGCTGAGGTAAGCGCCCTCGCCGCAGGCGAGGAGCGCTGCCATCCATCCCCCCTCCTGACTGAGCTCGGCGCGCCCGACGGCGTAGACGCCACGTGCGACGCTATGCAGGCGCCCGGTCCCGAGCCGGTGCTTGATCGCGTCGCTGGTGTAGCCGAGGCCTAAGAGCTGGCGGCGCGCCAGGACCCCGTGCTGTGCTCGCGCCAGTGCCCACGCCTTCCTGCTCGACGCTCCGTGGGTTGTGTGCGCCATAGCGCCCACAAGGCACGGAGCGGGGTGGACTCTCCCCGGCGCGAGCGCTGTGCTCGGTCTGGCGCTAGCCGGTTAGCAGTGGGTGCCGAAGTGCTCGGTCCAGATGCGGGCGCCGGCGAGGCCTTCGAGGGTGCCGGTGACCAGGTCGATGCCGGTTTCGGTGTAGGGGCCGAGGATGTTCTCGCGGTGCTCGGGGGAGCGCATCCAGGCGCGGAAGATCGAGCGCACGCCGCCCAGCGGGCCGGAGCCCCAGGCGAGGTTCTCGCCGGCTTTCCAGCAGGGCACGGAGAGGTAGCCGGCGGCGCGTATCCAGTAGGCGAATTCGCGGCCGCAGGCGTAGTGGCTGAAGCTTTCGCAGCGGATCAGGTCGCGGCTCTTCTCGCGCGCCGAGCCTTCCAGATCGACGTTCGCCACCAGGGCCGGCAGGCCGTACTGGGCGCGGGCGTAGTTGGCCATGCAGAGCATCGTCCGCTCCTGGGCCGCCGCGGGCGCGTCGAGTTTGGTCTGCCCGGGGCAGGCGTCGAGCGGCGCAAGCAGGGTCCCCGAGGGCGCCGGGGCTGCCGGGGCGGAGGCAGCCGGAGCCGCCAGGGCGAGCAGCGCCAGGGCGGCGATCAGTGCGGTTATCCGGCGGGCCATGCAGCCTTTATCGCCCGGGCGGCGTCATTCACCCCCGTGCCTGGGCCGAGACTGGACGCCTATTGGAGGGGGTCGGGGCGCCGGTTCGTTACCTCTCCGGACGCAGGACTCGCATTCAGCTCTGGAAAGCCATCTGTGGCCTGGACGCGGACGTGCAGAAACGTCCGCGGATTCTTTAGGCCCAGCGGCTCGTTTAGCCGTATGTCCTATCGAAGGACCCGATCACCTGTCCTACCTTCGCGCTCGTCGGAGGTCGCCCGGAAGCGGCGCCCCCGCTTTCCGAGGCTCACGAAACCGAAGGAGATTCACCGAAATGACTGCACCGATCTCGTCTCGCTTGTCCCGGCCTGGTTGGCTGGCGCTTGCGCTCGCGGCGTGCGTCGCGCTGGCCGTGATGGCCTTCGCCGCGCCCGCCGAGGCGGCTAAGAAGAAGACTCTGCAGACCCTCAACCTCTGCGTCGTCAAGAGCGGCCCCGAAAAGGGCGTCGTCCACTTCTCCGGGAAGGCGAAGTGCAAGAAAGGCGAGCAGCTGATCACGGTTCTGGCCGGCAGTGGCCAAGGTGTGCTCGGCGCCTCCGGCGAAAGCGGTGAAACCGGCGCGACCGGGGCAACCGGTCCGCAGGGACCCGCTGGCCCGCAGGGCGAGAAGGGTGAGAAGGGCGACACCGGCGCCGCTGGTGCCAAGGGCGACAAGGGCGACACGGGTGTCGCCGGCGCCAAGGGCGATACCGGTGCTGCCGGTGCCGCTGGCCCGAAGGGCGACCAGGGCGTTGCCGGCCCCGCCGGCCCGGCCGGTCCCAAGGGCGACACGGGTGAGAAGGGCGAGACGGGTGCCGCTGGCCCCGCAGGCCCGAAGGGCGAGACCGGTGACGTTGGTCCCGCCGGCCCGAAGGGCGACAAGGGCGATACCGGAGAGACGGGTGCCGCCGGTCCCAAGGGCGACACCGGCGCTGCCGGCCAGAACGGCAACTCCGTTCTCGGTGGCAACGGTGTCCCGCAGAACTCGGAAGGCGCCAACGGGGACTTCTACATCGACCTCAACACCCACGATTTCTACGGCCCGAAGCTGGCCGACGAATGGGGTGCCGCGTTCTCCCTGATCGGCCCGAAGGGCGACAAGGGCGACACCGGCGCACAGGGCCCGAAGGGCGAGACCGGCGACGTCGGTCCGGCCGGCCCGGCTGGTCCGGCTGGTCCCAAGGGTGACCAGGGTGAGCCTGGCCCGGTCGGTCCGAAGGGCGAGACGGGCGATGTCGGCCCGGCTGGTCCCGCCGGCCCCAAGGGCGACACCGGCGAGCAGGGCCCGAAGGGTGAGACCGGCGACGTTGGTCCGGTCGGCCCGAAGGGCGAGACCGGTGACATCGGTCCGGCCGGTCCGCAGGGCCTGAAGGGCGACACCGGCGAGCAGGGTCCGAAGGGCGAGACGGGCGATGTCGGCCCGGCCGGTCCCGCCGGCCCCAAGGGCGACACCGGCGAGCAGGGCCCGAAGGGCGAGACCGGTGACGTTGGTCCCGCCGGCCAGAACGGCAAGTCCGTTCTCGGTGGCAACGGCGCTCCGCAGAACTCGGAAGGCTCCAACGGGGACTTCTACATCGACCTCAACACCCACGATTTCTACGGCCCGAAGCTGGCCGACGAATGGGGTGACGCGTTCTCCCTGATCGGCCCGAAGGGCGAGCAGGGCGAGACCGGCGAGCAGGGCCCGCAGGGTCCTCAGGGTGAGGTTGGCCCGCAGGGTCCTCAGGGCCCCCAGGGTGAGACCGGTCCGGCCGGCCCGCAGGGCCCGAAGGGCGACACCGGCGACACCGGCCCGCAGGGTCCGAAAGGCGACACCGGCCTTCAGGGTCCGCAGGGCGTCGAAGGTAAAGAAGGCAAAGCCGGTAAAGACGGAAAAGACGGCAAAGACGGGACGAACGGCGCAGCCGGGCAAGACGGTGACACGCTGATCGTCCTCTCCAGCGCCTCCACCGACAACGGCTCGAGCACGTCCAGCCGCTACATGGCGCCGAACGTCTCGACCGTGTTCACCTCGGAGTCGAGCGGCCAGGGGATCGTCCCGGTCGCGGGCACCGTCTCGGACCTGTTCGTCCGTCTCGGCAACGCCCCGACCAACGGAATGGGGACGCAGAAGTACACCTTCTCGATCCGCAAGAACGGCTCGAGCACGGGTGCGATCACCTGCGAAATCGTCGAGAGCGAAACGTCGTGCTCCAAACTGGACACGGATCTGACGTTCGTCGCCGGCGACCTGATCACGCTGCAGGTGGTCCCGACGGGCGGCTCCGGCAACAACCCCAACAGCTGGGGCGGCATCCGCTGGTCGGTGGTTCTCACCGCCACCTCGTAGTCAGAGACGGCAGGGGACGTTCGGGCCGCGTCGGGAATCCCCCGGCGCGGCCCGTCGTCGTTCTGGCGAGCCGCGCGGCCCCCGCGCGGGGGATAACCTTGGAACCCCTCATAAACGACCTGATCAGGTAGGAGCAATGGCCGTAGACACCGCTTCATCCAGCGAACTGACCGAGCTGCAGCGCGACATCACGGAGATGGTCCGGCAGTTCGCCGACGAGAAGATCATCCCCCAGGCAGAGCACTACGACCACGAAGACTCCTTCCCGGAGCCGATCGTCGAGGAAATGAAAGAGCTGGGTCTGTTCGGGGTGACGATCCCCGAGGAGTACGGCGGGATGGGGCTCGACCTGACGACCTACGCGATGATCGTCGAAGAGCTCTCGCGCGGCTGGATCTCGATCTCCGGCGTCGTCAACACCCACTTCATCGGCTCCTACCTGCTGATGAAGTTCGGCACCGACGAGCAGAAGGACTACTTCCTGCCGAAGATGGCGACCGGCGAGATCCGCGCCGCCTTCTCGCTCTCCGAGCCCGAGGTCGGCTCCGACGTGCAGGGCATCAAGGGCGGCGCCAAGAAGGACGCGGATGGCAACTGGGAGCTCAACGGCCAGAAGATGTGGGTCACCAACGGCCTCGGCTCCAACGTCGTCTTCGTGCTGATGAAGACCGACAACCAGGCCGACCCGCCCTACAAGGGGATGACCTGCTTCATCACCGAGAAGGAGCCCTGGAAGGAAGTCAACGAGGGCGACTTCAAGGGCCTCAACGTGCCCCCCAAAATCAAGAAGATGGGCTACAAGGGCGTCGAGTCGACCGAGCTCGTCTACGACGGCTACAAGTGCCCGCCGGAGCGGATCCTCGGCGGCGAGGAGGCCGGCGTCGGCCAGGGCTTCATCCAGATGATGGACGCGCTCGAGGTCGGCCGGGTCAACGTCGCCGCGCGCGGCGTCGGCATCGCCCAGCGGGCGCTCGAGCTGGCCCTGCGCTACAGCCAGGAACGGAAGACCTTCGGCAAGGAGATCGCCCAGCACCAGGCGATCCAGTTCAAGCTCGCCGACATGGCGACCCAGATCGAGGCGGCGCGGCTGGTCACCCGCAAAGCCGCGCGGATGAAGGACGCCGGCGAGCGCTCCGACCTCGAGGCCGGCATGGCCAAGCTCCTCGCCTCCGAGACCGGCAAGTTCTGCGTCGAAGAAAGCTTCCGCATCCACGGCGGCTACGGCTACTCGAAGGAGTACGAGATCGAGCGCCTCTACCGCGACGCGCCGCTGCTTCTGATCGGCGAGGGAACCTCCGAGATCCAGCGCATGGTTATCGGCAAGAAGCTCCTGCAGCGCCACAAGATCTAGTCAGGACGCTGCAAACCGGCGCCTGGCGGCGTCCTCGGTCGGCCGGCTCGGTCACGCACTTTTCAGTGCGCTCCCTCGCCGGCCTCCCTGCGTCCTTGCCAGGCTTGGTTTTCGCGCCCTGATCTAGCTTCCGGTCCGCGTCCGGGTCTGACCCTGAGTTCGGGTTTGGGTCTGGCCCTGGGTGCGCGTGTGCGTCCCCGTGCCGGTGCGGGTGTCGTTGTCGTTGGTGGTCCCGCGCGTGTCGTGGCCGTTGCGGCTGGTCTGGTCGGTGCCCAGGCGGGTGTTGGTGTCGTGGTCGTTGGTGGTGCCGCGGGTCGAGTGGCCGTTGCGGCTGGTGTCGTCGGTTGCGGCACGAGCGCCGGTGCGCGTGTGCGTGCCCGTGCCGCTGTCGTCGTCATCGTCACCCGAGCCCGGACCGCTGCTGTCGCCGTCGTCGTCATCGCCGCCGCCGGGGCCGCTGTTGCTCTTCGCGACCGCGGTCGGCGCGTCGCCGATCACGCCGGCCGCGTTGGCGGCCAGGTAGAGGGGGAAGGCGGCGAGCACGAGCAGCGCCAGGGCGATCGCGCCGCTCCGCCTGCTCAGCGAGGGCCCGCCCGGCAGGGTCGCGTCGTCGGCCTGCAGGGAGCCGAACGCCCTCGCCGCGGCCGGAACCCGTCGCTTCCGATCTCGCTTAGACATGGTGCCTCCTTTCGTGGCATGGCTACGCATACCCAGTGCTTTCCATCCTTCAACACGGGGCTGCCGCGAAGATCACGCGGTGGGATCAGTTGCCGATCGCGCCGCGTTTGCCGATCTTCATCTTGGTCGGCAGCGCCGCGACGTGGGGCTCGAGGCGCTCGATCGTCTCGGCGGGGGTCGGGCGCCGGGCCGGGTCGCGCTCGAGCAGGTCGAGGACGAGCTCGCGCAGCTCCTCGTCGAGCCAGGCGGGCAGCGGCGCCGGCGGCTCGCTGACCTGGGGGAAGCGCTCGCCCTCGTCGCCGGCGGGAAACGGCTTCTCGCCGGAGATCGCGTGGTGCAGGGTCGCGCCGAGGCCCCAGCTGTCCGCGGCCGGCCCGATCGGCTGGCCGGCGAACTCGCCGAGGCACTGCTCGGGCGGCATGTAGGCGTCGGTGCCGATCGGCCCGCGGCTCTGCGCCGCGCGCTCGAGCGTGCGGGCGATGCTGAGGTCGATCAGTCGCGGCGGCACCCCCATGATGATGTTGTCCGGCTTGACGTCGAGGTGGACGTAGCCGCTCTGCTGCATGTACTGCAGGGCGCCGGCGACGTTGACGGCCAGCGGCAGTAGCTGCTCCAGCGAGATCGCGCCGTCGCGGCGGATCAGGCGGCGCAGCGAGGGCCCCTCGAGGTGCTCGATCAGCAGGTGGGGGTGGGGGCCGTCGGCGACGGCGTCGAAGCCGCGCACCAGCATCGGGTGGGCGAGCGCCGCCAGCGCCTCGGCCTCGAGCTCGAGGTCGCGGCGCGACTTCTCCTCCTCGGCCCGGCCCGGGCGCAGCACCTTGGCGACGGCGAGCGCGTAGAGCGCCTCGTCCCAGACCAGGCAGACCTCGTAGAGGTTGCCGCCGCCCAAGGTCTTGAGCACGAGGCGGCCCGGCGCCAGCTCGTCGCCTTCCTCGAACTCCCAGCTGGAGTGCTCGCTCATCGGCTAAGGGTATGAACACCGGCGCTCGGCTAGCATCACCCAATGGCCTCCACTGCCGACCTGATCCGCACCGCAGTCGAGCGCTTCCAGGCCGAAGTCCCGGCGCTGGAGAAACTGAAGCTCGTCTTCGGGCTCGAGCTGAAAGCCAAACACGACGTGCAGCTCTACCGGGTCGAGCTGCCCGGCCCGAAGATCAGCAAGGACCTCGCCCAGGACGAGCGCGTGCTGGTCGAAATCGACCGTCCCCAGTTCAACGAGCTGGCCGAGAAGGGGACGATCAAGAGCTACCGCAAAGCGGTCGAGACCGGCCACATCAAGGCCAGCGGCGACTCGAACGTGCTGAAGCTGATCGCCCAGGTGGTCGAACGCCAAGAGGAACGGGCGAAACTGCGCAAAGTCCACTGACGGCGGGGCGCCGCTAGCCGCGCGCGCGGCTGCCGAGCCAGCGCTCGCGCAGCTCGGCGGCGAGCCGCTCGGTCAGCTCGCTGCGCTTCTGCAGCTCGCTGCCGTCGAGGAAGCGGACCGGGCGCAGGCCCTTGACCGAGGAGGTCAGGAAGACCTCGTCGGCTTCGCGCAGCTCGTGCAGCGCCACCGCCCGCTCCTCGGCGTCGATCCCCAGGTCGGCGGCGATCCCGAGGGTCGCCGCCCGGGCTGTGCCGGGCAGGATGCGACCGTCGGCCGCCGGCGTCGCCAGGGCGCCGTCGTGGACGACGAAGACGTTGGCGCGGCCGGCCTCCAGCGCGTTGCCCTCGGCGTCGACGAGCAGCGGGACCTCGTCGCCGAGCGCCTGCTCGGCGTCCTCGAGCCAGCGGCGGTCGGCCCACTTGTGGGCGCCAGACCAGCCCTCGGCGCCGACGCTGCGCAGCGCCTCGCCGTGCTCCCAGGTCGGGAAGAAGGTGCCGGGGTCGATCGCCGTCGCCGCGACCGTGTGGCGCAGGCCGCCGGCCCCGTTGGGCTCGACGTCGACGCGCAGGCGGCCGAGCTCGATTCCGGCGGCGGCGCGGACCGCGTCGGAGGCGACCTCGTCGGGCAGCTCGGCGCCGAACAGCTCGCGGGCGCTGGCGGCGAGGCGGCCGAAGTGGGCGACCGTCTCGACCGGGCGGCCGCCGGCGATCAGCATCGTCTCGAAGAGGCCGCGGCTGGGGTCGGGTGGCGTCGGCGGGTGCACCGCGTAAGTATCCGTGGTGGGCGATGAAGACGCTGCTGATCGACAACCACGACTCCTTCACCTACAACCTCTTCCACCTGCTCGCCGAGGTGAACGGGACCGAGCCGCTGGTCGTGCGCAACGACGAGGCGGACTGGGCCGAGTTGGCGGCGCTGCGCTTCGACAACGTCGTGCTCTCGCCAGGCCCGGGCCGGCCGGAGCGCGCGGCCGACTTCGGCGTCTGCGCCGAGGCGATCCGCCGCGCCGAGGTGCCGCTGCTGGGCGTCTGCCTCGGCCACCAGGGGCTCGGCTGGGCCGAGGGTGCCGCGGTCGTGCACGCGCCGGCGCCGGTGCACGGCGACGTCGTCGGCGTCCGCCACCGCGGCGCCTCGCTGTTCGCCGGCATCCCGGCCGAGTTCCAGGCGGTGCGCTACCACTCGCTCTGCCTGGTCGAGCCGCTGCCGGGGCGACTGGAGCCGATCGCCTGGGGCGAGGACGGCGTGCTGATGGGGATCGCCCACCGCCACCTGCCCCAGTGGGGGGTCCAGTTCCACCCCGAGTCGGTCGCCTCCGAGCACGGCCGTCGGCTGCTCGCCAACTTCCGCGACCTCACAGCGGGGTGTGCGCGGTGGAGCTGAGGGTCAGGCGGATCGACGGCGACCGCGACGCCGAGCTCGCCTTCGCGCGGCTCTACGGCGGGCGCGAGGACGCCTTCTGGCTCGACAGCAGCCGCGTCGGCGAGGGCGCCCGCTTCTCCTTCGTCGGCGCCCCCGGTCCGCTCGGCGCGAGCATCTCCTACGACCTGCGCGCGGGCGAGCTGCGCGTGCGCAGGGATGGGCGTGAGGAAGTCCGCCGCGAGTCGGTCTTCGAGTATCTCGCCGCCGAGCTGTTCCGCCTGCCGGCACCCGCCGCCGAGCTGCCCTTCGACTTCGCCTGCGGCTTCGTCGGCTACTTCGGCTACGAGCTGAAGGCCGAGTGCGGCGGCCGCGACGCCCACGCCGCCGCCACCCCCGACGCTGCCTTCCTGTTCGCCGACCGCCTGGTCGCCTTCGACCACACCGACGGCCGCACCTACTTGCTCTGCCTCTGCGAGTCCGGCGGGGGGGAGGAGGCCGAGCGCTGGCTGCGCGAGACCGGCGAGCTGCTCGAGGCGTTGCCGGCGAGTCAGGGCGAGCCGGAGCGGATCGAGGCGAGCGGCGAGCCGCTCGAGTTCGCGCTCGCCCGCCCGCGCGAGCGCTACCTCGAGGACGTCGCCGCCTGCCGGCGGGCGCTGCTCGAGGGCGAGTCCTACGAGCTCTGCCTGACCAACCGGATCCTCGCCGCGGCGCGCCCCGAGCCACTCCCGCTCTACAGGGCGCTGCGCCGCGTCAACCCGGCTCCCTACGCCGCCCTGCTGCGCTTCGGCGCGGTCTCGGTGCTGAGCTCCTCGCCGGAGCGCTTCCTGCGGATCGGCCGCGACGGCGAGGTCGAGGCGAAGCCGATCAAGGGAACCAGCCGTCGCGATCCCGATCCGGCCGAGGACGCGCGGCTCGCCGCGGAGCTGCGCGCCGACGCCAAGAACCGCGCCGAGAACCTGATGATCGTCGACCTGCTGCGCAACGACCTCGGCCGCGTCTGCCGGGTCGGCAGCGTCGAGGTGCCGCGGCTGATGGAGGTGGAGAGCTTCGAGACCGTGCACCAGCTGGTCTCGACCGTGCGCGGGCGGCTGCGCGAGGGGGTCGGCCCGTTGGAGTGCGTGCGCGCCTGCTTCCCGCCCGGCTCGATGACAGGGGCGCCGAAGGAGCGCACGATGGAGATCCTCGACGGGCTCGAGGGCGAGGCGCGCGGCGTCTACTCGGGCGCGATCGGCTATCTCGGCCTCGGCGGCGCCTGCGACCTCTCGGTCGCGATCCGCACGATCGTGCTCGACCGGGAGCAGCCTCCGAGCATCGGCGTCGGCGGCGCGATCGTGATGCGCTCCGAGCCCGAGGCCGAGTTCGAGGAGACGCTGCTCAAGGGCTGGGCGCCGATGCGGGCGCTCGACCCGTCCCTGCCGCCCGCGCCTGACATGACGTTTGTAACCCAGAGGGTTACAAACGTCATGCGGTTCTAGCTACAGCCGGATCAGGTTTTCGGCGTCGATCCCGCGGGTGACGCCGCGGAAGTCGACGACCAGCGCCGCCGTCTCGACCACGGCCCCGTAGTCGAGCTGCGGGTGGGCGGTGACGATCGCGACCAGGTCGGCGCCGGCCAGCGCCGACTCGAGCTCGACCGAGCTCAGTTCCAGCGCGGCCAGCTCGGCGACGTGCGGGTCGTGGTAGGAGACCTCGCCGCCGCGCTCGCGCAGCATCCGCATGATCTTCAGCGCCGGCGACTCGCGGGTATCGCCGATGCCGGCCTTGTAGCTGGTGCCGAGCAGCAGGATCCGCGAGCCGTGGACCGGCTTGCCGGCGTCGTTGAGCGCCCGCTCGATCCGCTCGACGCAGAAGGCAGGCTGGGTCTGGTTGACCTTGCCGGCGAGCTCGATGAACTCGGGGTAGAAGTCGGCCTCGCGCGCCTTGAAGGCGAGGTAGAAGGGGTCGACCGGCAGGCAGTGACCGCCCATCCCCGGCCCCGGCTCGAAGCGCATGAACCCGAACGGCTTGGTCGAGGCGGCGTCGATCACCTCCCAGACGTCGATGCCGAGCCGGTCGCAGAGCTGCGAGAGCTCGTTGACGAGGGCGATGTTGACCGAGCGGAAGATGTTCTCGAGCAGCTTCGCCAGCTCGGCCGCCTCGGGGGTCGAGACGACCACGACGTCGTCGCAGATCCGGCCGTAGAGCTCGGCGGCGCGCTCGGCCGAGGCGGCGTTGACGCCGCCGACGATCTTCGGCGTCGTGCGCACGGTGTAGTCGGTGCGGCCGGGGTCGATCCGCTCCGGCGAGAAGGCGACGTGGAAGTCGCTGCCGGCCGTCATTCCCGAGCTCTCGAGGATCGGCGCGAGGCGCTCGCGGGTCGTGCCCGGGTAGGTGGTCGACTCGAGCACGACCAGCTGGCCGCTCCGCAGGTTGGCGGCGATCGCCTCGGCGGCGCCGAGCAGGTAGGTCAGGTCGGGCTCGCGCGAGTTGGTCAGCGGCGTCGGCACGCAGACGATCACGGCCTCGCAGCCGCCGAGCTCGGCGTAGTCCGAGGTCGGGTGCAGGCGCTCGGCGAGCGGCGCGATCGTCGCGTCGGGGATGTCCTCGACGTAGCTGCGGCCGGCGCCGAGCGCCTCGACCTTGTTTGGGTCGGAATCGACGCAGACGACGTCGGCGCCGGCTTCGGCGAAGGCGACGGCCAGCGGCAGCCCGACGTAGCCGATGCCGACGATGCCGATCTTGCCGCGCGGCTCGCTCACGGCGGGGAGTCTAGGGGCGCCCTCCGTCGCCACGCAGATAGCATCCCGCGCCGCCAAACAATCAGGAGAAGATTTCACCCGTGACTGAGCAGAACAACGATTTCACCACCGACCAGGCCGAGCGCGAGGCTTCCGGCGCGCACAGCTACGGCCGCTACCTCGAGGAGTTCGAGGTCGGCGCCGTCTACAAGCACTGGCCGGCGAAGACCGTGACCGAGGCGGACGACCACCTGTTCTGCCTGATCACGATGAACCACCACCCGCTGCACATCAACGACGTCTACGCCGGCAACTCGCAGCAGGGCCGCAACGTCGTCGTCGGGCCGCTCGTCTACTCGCTGGCCCTCGGCATGTCGGTCTCCGACGTCTCCGGCAAGGCGATCGCCAACCTGGCGACCGAAGAGCTGAGCCACCCGAACCCGGTCTTCCACGGCGACACGCTGTTCTGCGAGACCGAGGTGCTCGACGTGAAGCCGTCGAAATCGAAGCTCGACCGCGGCGTCGTCAAGGTCCACACCAGGGTGCTGAACCAGGACGGCGTCCTGGTCGCCGAGTTCAAGCGCCTGGTGCTGGTTCCGCGGCGCGAACACGGCTGATCGACAGCGACTCGACCGTGTGGGTGAGCACGGGGCCGTTCGGCTTCAGGCCCGGGCAGTAGGTGCCGCCGATCGCGTAGACGCGCTTGTCGGCGACGGCGGTGCCGAAGGCGTGTCGCTCGACGTTGAGGTCCGGCAACCGCTGCCACTGCTCGGTCTTCGGGTCGAAGGCCCAGGCGCTGGCCGCGACGCTGCCGCCGCCGTCCTCCCAGCCGACCTCGTCGTCGCCGCCGAAGACCACGATCTCGTGGTTGATGGCGGCGACGCCGACCGAGGAGTAGGCGCCGTAGGGGAGGGCCGGCAGCCGTTCCCAGGTTTCCGTCGCCGGGTCGAAGCGGGAGAACTCGGCGGAGGAGGTGTGCGTGTCGGTGCGCCCGCCGGCCATGTAGAACTTGCCGCCGAGGTCGGTGGCGGCCGCGTGGTGGACGGCGATCGGCGCGTCCGGGGCGGCCACCCACTCGCCCTCGTCGAAGTCGAAGTATTCGGCGCTGCGGTACGGCCCGCCGGGATTGCTGATGCCGTAGGTCTGCGGGGCGCCGTCGACGACGTAGAGCCGATCGCCGATCACCGCGGCCGCGGCGGAACCGCGCGGTTGGCGCATCGGCGGCATCGCCGTCCAGCGGTTGGCGTCCGGCTCGTAGCGCCAGAACTCGCTGGTCGCCTCTTCGCCTTCGAGGTAGCCGCCGACCAGGTAGAGGTCGCCGTCGTAGGCCACCGCCGGGCTGTGGTTGAGCCCTTCGGGCAGCTTGCTCGGCTCGCTCCAGCGCCGCGTGCGCGTGTCGTAGGCGAGGAAGGTGTGGAGGTTGCCGGGGCGGCTTCCCCCGGCCACGTAGATGACCGGGCCGATCGCGACGGCACTGCCCTCGACCTGGTCTTTGGGCGTTTCGGGCTCCAGTCGCCAGCGCCCCGCCGGCGCCGGCGGGGTCTTCGGGCTGTCGCGGTAGAGGCCGCGCCGGCAGGGCGGGTTCGGGGTCTCCTCGGCCAAGCCGAGCTGGGCCCGCCAGTTGCCGGGCAGGTTGATCACGTCGGTGGCGGCGAGGACGCCGGTCACCAACACAACCGTCATCGCGGCCAGAAGGCAGGCCAGTAGCTTCATCTCGGTCCCCTGGGGTGGGGGGCGTAAGTATGGCGCAGCGACTCCCCTGGGGGGCCCCTGGGATCGCTCGGAGGCAGGGTTTTCCCGCCCCTGCTTGAATCAGCCTTCGCGATGCCCGACGGCCAGGCTCCAGACCCGATCTCCGTCTTCGACGTCCAGCTCGACGAGGCCCACGTCGACGCGGTCGCGGCGACGCTGCGCTCCGGCTGGCTGACCATGGGGCCGCGCATCCAGGAGTTCGAGCAGGAGTTCGCCGAGCACCTCGGCATCCCGCACGCGATCGCCGTCAACAGCTGCACCGCCGCCCTGCACCTCGCCTACCTCGCCGCCGGGATCGGCCCCGGCGACGAGGTGATCGTGCCCGGGATCACCTTCGTCGCCTCGGCCGCCGCGGTGCGCTACTGCGGCGGCACTCCGGTGCTCGCCGAGGTCGCCGGACAGCACGACATCGGCGTCGATCCCGAGGACGTCGCGGCGCGGATCACGCCGCGTACGAAGGCGATCTGCGCCGTCCACTACGGCGGCTACGCGGCGCCCCTGGGAGCGCTTCAGGAGCTCTGCTCCGAGCACGGTCTGGTCCTGATCGAGGACGCCGCCCACAGCCCCGAGGCGGTGCTGCCCGGGACCGACCGCAAGCTCGGCACCTTCGGGCTGGCCGGCACCTTCAGCTTCTTCTCCAACAAGATCCTCTCCTGCGGCGAGGGCGGGTTGCTCGCCACCGCCGACGAGGGCGTCGCCGAGCTCGCCCGCAGCCGCCGCTCGCACGCGATGACCTCGGGCACCTGGGACCGCCACCGCGGCCACTCGATGGGCTACGACGTGGTCGAGGTCGGCTACAACTACCGGCTCGACGAGCCGCGCGCGGCGCTGCTCTCGGCGCGGCTGCCCGGCCTCGCCGACGACATCGCCGCCCGCCGCGCGCTGACCCGCCGCTACCGCGAGCTGCTCGCCGACGTCGAGGGCATCACCGTGCCCTACGCCGACGCCGAGGTGGACGCCAGCTCCTGCTACACGATGCCGATCATGGTCGAGGGCGAAGGCAGGCGCGACGAGGTCCGCAAACGGCTCTCCGAGGAGCACAAGGTGCAGACCAGCGTGCTCTACCCGTCGATCAACGAATTCACCGCCTACGGGCGGGCCGAGCAGGAGCTGCCGCGCTGCGAACGGGTGGCGCGCACGCAGCTGACCCTGCCGCTCTACCCGCACCTCGGCGAGGAGCGCGTCGAGCGGGTAGTCGCGGCGCTGCGCGCCAGCCTCGCCTAGACCTCGATCAGGGGAGGCGCAGCCAGGCCAGGGTGCGGCCGGGGTAGAAGTGGTCGGCCGGCTGCTCGGCGAACCCCTCGAACTCGGCGCCGAGCTCGGCGGAGCGCTCCTCGAGGTAGGTGCTCCAGCCGACCGTCGTCATCAGGATCGCTTTCGGGGCGAGCAGCGGCAGCGCCGCTTCGACTTCGGCTACCAGGTGCTCGTGGCTCTGCACCGAGTCGTGGATGAAGAAGTCGATCGGCGTCCCGGCGAGCTGCGGCGCCAGGGCTTCCGGCGTGCCCTCGTAGACCGGCGTCCAGGCGGCGCGCATCCCGTCGGGGACGAGCGTCTTGCCGGACCCCTCGACGACGTCGAAGGAGACCAGCCGGCCCGGCGAGCCCTCGGCGGCGTTGCGTTCGAGCGCGCGCAGGATCGTCCGCGAGCCGAGCCCGTTGAGGATGCCGGTCTCGACCGTCAGCGCCGGCTTGCGAACGCGGACGATCACCCAGGCCGAGAGGTGGTGGGAGGGCAGCTGCGGGCGACGCTTGACCGAGACCGCGCGCCAGCCGATGTCGCGGCTGAGCTGCTCGCCGAAGGTCGGGTCGGTGCGCGCCTCCTCGAGGTGGGCGCGGGCCTCCGCCTGCGCGCAGCCGAGCAGCCGCGCCAGGGTCGCGGCGAGCTCGTCGAGGTTGGCGAGCGCGTAGGTGAAGCTGTCGACCTCGGGGTCGAAGAGGACGTAGCGCGCCTGGCGCAGCGGCTTGCCCTTCCAGGTCCCGGGTCCGTAGCGCCTGAGGATGCGTGCCTTGGCGATCCAGCGCAGCCGTCCGGCGCGGCGCAGGCCGGACCGCAGGCCGGTCGGGAGAACCCTGCTCAGCTGTTGCTTGGAGTTAGGCACGCTCGCCACTGGACCTGACCGCGGCGAGGAACTCGGCCCAGTCGACCGCCACGCCGGCGAGCAGCGTACAGAGCCGGCGCAGGGCGGCGAAGTCGTCGCGCTGCTCCCAGCCCCAGTGCAGGGTGATCGGCGCCCACAGCGCCGCGCCCAGCTCGGACATCCGCTCGATTCCCGCCGCGGCCTCGGCGGCGGTGCCGTAGAGCGGCGCGTAGGAGGGCAGGTAGACGGTGCCGCCGTGCCAGGCCGGCGGCCGGTGGTAGCCGAGCAGGCGGACGCTCTCGGGACCGCCGCAGACGACCTCGAAGCGTTCGGCGAGCAGCGGGTACTGGGCCGCGTCGAAGCGGTTGAAGGGCGGCACGAAGACGGGCGTCGGCAGCTCCAGGGCGGCGAAGCTGGCGAGCGCGCCGTCGAGCCGCTCGGCGGTCTCGGCGAGCCCGAGGCCGGTGAACTCGGAGTGGCGGCGCGGCTCGGCATGGCGGGTGCGGTGATCGGCGCCGTGCAGGCCGAAGACCGTGCCGCTGTCGCGCAGGTCGCGCAGGACGGCGACCTCGGCGTCCTCGATCGGGCGGCTCTCGGCGACCGCCGGGTCGAGGTACTCGCGCGAGACGCGCGGCGTGATCGCCAGCAGGTAGGGCACGCCGGCCTCGGCGAGCACGGCGTGGAAGCGACGGTAGGCGTCGGTGCCGGTCGGCCCGGCGGAGTCGAAGGCGCCGGCGTGGGGGAACTCGTCGACCCGGACCAGGGCGCGCGGCGCGCCGTTCGCGGCCTCGCCGAGGGCGGCCTGACGGAACTCCATCAGCGGCTCGACCGCGCTCTTCTCCCAGGCGATGCGGCCCTGGCGCTGGGCGAGCGCCTGCGCGAAGGCGAGTGGTCTGGCGACCGGCAAGCGCGCCGGTCCGAGACGCCTGGCGGCGCCGGCGGGCAGGTCGGCGGAGGGCCGCTCGGGCCAGAGCTGCAGCGCCGCGGTGCGTCGTTGGTCTCGGTTCACGCGGGCATGATCTCGCAGCCGGCGGCGGGCGCCCGCGGTCGCCGCGGCCGTGGGTAGGCTCTGCGCCGTGAAACGAGCGGTCGTACTCGCCGGCGGGCTGGGCATGCGCCTGCGCCCCTACACGACGGTCCTGCCGAAGCCGCTGATGCCGGTCGGCGACCGGCCGATCCTCGACGTGATCGTGCGCCAGCTGGTGCTGCACGGGTTCGAGCGGCTGACGATCGTCACCGGCCACCTGGCCGAGCTGATCGAGGCCTTCTTCGGCGACGGCGAGAAATACGGGATCGAGATCGACTACTTCCGCGAGGACGAGCCGCTCGGCACGGTCGGCGCGCTCGCCCTGCTCGACGGGCTCGACGAGGACTTCCTGGTCATGAACGGCGACGTGCTCACCGACCTCGCCTACGGCGAGTTCCTCGCCGGCCACACGGCTTCGGGAGCGGCGGCGAGCGTCGCCGCCCACCAGCGCGAGGTGCAGGTCTCGCTCGGCGTCCTGCAGTTCGAGGACGAGGCCGACGCCGACCGCCTGACCGGCTACATCGAGAAGCCGACCTACCACTACGAGGTCAGCATGGGCGTATACGCCTTCTCGCCGCGCGCGGTCGAGCTGATCGAGCCGCACGTGCGGCTCGACTTTCCCGACCTAGTCCTCAAGCTGCTCGACGCCGGCGAGGTCGTGCGGGCGCGGCGCAGCGAGGACGACTACTGGCTCGACATCGGCCGTCACGACGACTACGAGACGGCGATGGACGAATTCGAGCAGCTGCGCGAGCGCCTCTTGCCCGACTCGCTGCCTGGATGAAGCTGGAGGGGCTCGACCTCGTCTGCATCGGCTCGGCCGACTGGGCGACCGAGCTGCCGATCAACCAGCACCAGCTGATGCGCCGCCTCGCGGCGAAGAACAACGTGCTCTTCGTCGAGTCGTTGGGCCTGCGCAAACCGCAGCTCGCCGGCCGCGACCTGAGCCGCATCTGGCGGCGCCTGCGACGCGGCCTGCGCGGCGCCCAGCCGGCCGACGGCCTGCACGTGCTGGCGCCGCTGGTTCTGCCCCTGCACGGCTACGCGGCGGTCCGTCGGCTGAACCGCTGGCTGCTGCGCTTCCAGGTCGGCCGCGCGGCGAAGCGCCTGGCGATGCGCAACCCGGTGCTGTGGGGTTACGCGCCGCAGGCCGGCGAGCTGATCGACGTGCTCGAGCCGCGCCTGGTCGTCTACCACTGCGTCGACGACATCGCCGCCCAGAAGGGGGTCGACGCGGAGAGCTTCCGCGCCGCCGAGCGCGGCTACGCGGGCCGCGCCGATCTCGTCCTGGCCAGTGCGCCGGCGCTGGCCGAGCGCATGCGCGAGCTCTCCGGCAGCGTCCTCTACGCGCCCAACGTCGCCGACACCGGCCTCTTCGCCACCGCGCTGGAGGACGGCCCGGTCGATACGGCCGTGGAGGGGCTGGCGCGGCCGCGGCTGGTCTTCCAGGGCGCGATCGTCGCCACCAAGCTCGACGTCGCGCTGATCGCCGAGGTGGCGCGGCTGCGGCCGGAGTGGAGCGTCGTCCTGGTCGGCCCGACCGGCGCCGGCGACCCGACCGGCGACCTCTCGGCGCTCGACGGCGCCGAGAACATCCACCTGCTCGGGCCGCGGCCCGAGCGCGAGCTGCCGCGGGTGCTGCGCGGCGCCGACGTGGCGCTGATCCCCTACGCGATCAACGACCTGACCCGCAGCGTCTTCCCGATGAAGGTCTACGAGTACCTCGCCGCCGGGCTGCCGGTGCTGAGCACGCCGCTGCCGGCGCTCGAGGGGGTCGAGGCGGTGACGATCGTCGCCGACGCCCCGGCCCTGGTCGCCGCCGCCGAGCGCGAGCTCGCCGCCGACTCCCCCGAGGCCCGCCGCGCCCGCTCGCAAGCCGCTGCCGCCCACTCCTGGGAGGCGCGGATCGCCGAGATCGAGGCGGCGCTGCCTTGAGCGTGATGCCGCTCGACGCTTTTTCCACCTCCGAGGGTGGAAAACTCATCGAGCGTCCGCGGCTTCGGCGAGCACGGCGCGGGTCTGCGCGGCGACCTCGGGCCAGCGGAACCCGGCGGCGTGGGCGAGGCCGCGCTCGATCAGCTCGGACGGGCGCTCCAGCGCCTGCTCCAGGCCGGCTCGCCAGGCGGCCGGGTCGCGCTCGGCGACGACGATCGAGGCCGGGCCGCTGACCTCGACGAGGCCGCCCGAGTCGGCCGCGATCACCGCTGGCGTGCCGCAGGCCATCGCCTCCAGCGGGGCGATCCCGAAGCCCTCGAAGAGCGCCGGCGCGGCGAACGCGCCGGCCGCGCGGTAGAGGTCGAGCAGCTCGTCGTCGTCGACCGGGCCGAGCAGGTCGCAGGCGCCGCTGGCCCGGGCCGCCGTCTCGATCGCCTCGTTGCCGAAGCCGGGCGAGCCGGCGAGGGCGACGCGCCAGCCAGCCCCCTCGCTCCTGGCCCGCGCCGCCGCTTCGACCAGCACGTCGATCCCCTTGCGCGGCTCCAGCGAGCCGACGTGCAGGACGAACGGCGCCGCGAGGCCCCAGCGGTCGCGCACGGCCGCCAGCGCCGCCTCGCGGTCGCCGGGGCGGAAGCGGTCGTCGACCCCGTTGGGCACGACCCGGACGCGGTCGGCGCCGACCCCGTAGAAGGTCTCGACGTCGGCGGCGGCGCTGGCCGAGACCGCGATCGTGCGCGTCGCGCCGCGCACCGAGCGCTTCACGGTCGTCTCGAAGAGGCGCACGTGGGCGGGCGGCTTGATCCCCGGGAAGCGCAACGAGGCGAGGTCGTGGATCGTCGCCACGGTCGGCACCGGGCTCCAGCGCGGCAGCACGCTCTCCGGCGCCCAGAGCACGTCGGCCCGCGCCGCGGCCAGCCAGAGCGGCACGAAGCCCTGGCGCCAGAGGCTGTCGGTCCCCTTGACGCGGATCCCGACCTCGTGGGTGCCGGGAACGGTGCGGTCCATCCGGCGGGTGTTGGCGAGCAGGTCGACGCGGTCGCCGCCCGCGGCCAGCTCGGCGGCGATCCGGCTGAGGTACTTGGGGATGCCGCCCCAGGCGCCCTCGAGCACGTTGGCGTCGATCGCGATCCTCATCTCAGCCCGCCTCCGCGGCCTTGCGTTCGCTGAGCAGCTTGCGCAGCTGGTCGAGGTCGACGGCACGCAGGACGAGCAGCAGCAGCGGGTAGAGCGCCGCCATCGCGAGCAGCAGCAGGATCACCCCGGCGCCGGCCGCGTCGAGCCCCCAGACGGCGAGCCCGGAGAGCGCCGCGGCCAGCGTGGCGAGGGAGATCTGGCGCAGCGAGAGGCGCATCTCGATCTTGCGCAGCACGGTGAACAGGGTGAGCGCGACGACCACGACCTCGGTCGCCAGGGTGATCCAGGCGGCGGCCTCGATCCCGAACTCGGGGATCAGGGCGACGTTGAGCGGCACGTTCAGCGCCAGCCCCGCGGCGGCGAACCAGATGTAGCGGCGCTGCATGTCCATCGCGACGATCATGTTGCCGGCGACGTTGCCGATGCAGATCGGCACGAAGGCGGCCAGCAGCACCTGCAGCACCGTGGCGCCGGAGACGTAGTCGGAGCCGTAGAGCAGCTCGATGATCGGCTCGGCCGCGGCGAGGGCGAGGGCGAGGCCGCCGAGCGCGACGATCGTCAGGTAGTCGATCGCGATCTGCATCATCCGCTTGAGCCGCTCGGGGTCGGCCGGGTAGAGCCCGGCCATGATCGGGAAGAGCGTGGTCATCACCGCCAGCGGCACGACCCCGGCGTTGTCGAGGATTTTGTACATCGCCGCGTAGACGCCGACTTCGGTCGCGTCGGAGGCGAACTCGTAGACGAGGATCTGGTCGATCCGCCCGTAGGCGAAGGTCAGCGTGGCGGCGATCCCAACCGAGAGGCCGATCCCGAAGATCCGCGGCCAGAGCGCCCGCGAGCCGCGGAACTGGACGTGCATCGTGCGCAGCGCCAGCAGGGCGAGCGAGCCCTGGATCACGATCGCGATTGCGCTGAAGGCGATCGCGAAGGCGACGATGCCGCCGCCGAGCGCCGCGATCGCGACCACCGAGGCGGCCCAGAGCACGCTGTTGGCGGTCGTGAAGGCGACGGTTATGTGGTTGCGGACGTGCAGCCGGAAGACGACGCGCAGGGTCGAGATCGCCGCGGTGACGAAGACGGCGGAGAGGATCAGCCCGGCGATCGCCATCTGCTCGTCGCTGGCGAGCAGCGCCAGGGCGGCGAAGAAGATCGCCAGCATCGGCGCCAGCAGGGCGAGCCGCAGGGTCGTCGCGGCGCCGACCCAGGCGCCCTCGCGCTCGGGGTCCTGGGCGGCCATCCGCACGGCGACGGTTTCCAGGCCGAGGTTGCCGACCATGGCGACCAGCTCGATCGCGGCCAGGATCGTCGCCCACTCGCCGTAGCGGGTCGCCTCCAGGGCGCGCACGATCACGACCGTGGTGACGATCCCGAGGACGATGTTGAGGCCCTGGCCGGCTATCTGGGTGGCCACGTCGGCGACGACGCGCCGGGAGCCGACCTTGGTCGCGTGGTGGGGGGAGCGCGCCATCTCTGGCCGGGATGATCGCAACGGGCGCGGCCGCCCTTACGGGGCCAGGAAGCCCGAGACCGTGCGCGGTTTTGGCTTGGCGGGCAGGTCGCGCCAGGCGGCGGCGAGCCAGCCGAGGCCGGCTCCGAGGATCAGCGAGACGCGCGGCTCGACGCCGCTGAAGGTGGCGGTCAGCTCGACGATCACCAGGCCGAGGATCGCGCCGAATATCGCCAGGGCGGAGATCTGCACGATCGGGTCGGGGTGGCGCGACCAGATCCGCGAGGCGGTCCACATCCCCGTCGCCATCACGGCGATGTAGGCGAGCGCCCCGAGCGGCCCGAAGGCGAGCCAGTACCAGAGCACGGCGACGTGGGCGTAGCGGCGGTCGTGGTCCTCGGCGAGCGGCTGGTGCACCGCCCAGGGCACGCCGAGGCCGATCCCGGTGAGCGGGCTTTTCTCGATGTTTTCGATCACGTTGGCGCGCTCGTCCATCCGGTAGCGGTCGCCGCGGTTGCTGCCGAGGCCGCCGGGGGTGATCGTCTTCGCCCGTTCGGTGATCGGGCTGGCGGAGGGGTCGGAGGAGCCGATCGTCGCCGTCCCGATCAGAGTCAGGGCGAGGGCGACCCCGGCGATCGCGAAGACGGCGCGGCCGCGGCGGCGGCTGGCGAAGATGATCACCAGGACGATCGTGAAGATCGCCGCGATCCAGAACGAGCGGCGGTAGGAGAGGGTGAGCGCCAGGGCCGCCAGCGGCGCGCCGACGTAGACCCAGACCGGCAGCTTCACCTTGCGCACCAGCCCGGCGATCGTGCCGAGGATCAGGGTGAGCATCATCAGGTTGGGCACCGGGCTGAGGTAGGTCGCGGTCTCGTTTTCGACTTCGTTGTTGGCACCGCCGATCGCCTGGGCATAGAGCCCGATCGGGCCCTTCAGCGCCGCCAGCGCGGCGGCCACCCCGGCGAAGAGCCGCAGCGAGCGGGTCGTGCGCATCACGTTGACGGCGAGCAGCGGCACCGCGATCACGTAGACGAGGTACATCGTGCGGTGGAAGAGGTCGCCGATCTCCGGCGGCGTGGCCGAGGTTTTGGCGGTCACGACCCCGGCGATCCCGGCCAGCCCGAGCAGGATCAGCGGGATCGTCAGCGGGCCGGGCAGCTGCGGGCGCTCGTCTTCGGTGACGAAGCGCAGGGCGACGCCGGCGAGGCCGAGTAGGAGCAGCAGGTCCGGCGGGGTGAGGCTGGAGAGCACCTGGTTGTAGAACGGTTCCCCGGAGGGGATCGCGCCGATCGGGTCGGCCTCGGCCATCACCGCCATGACCAGCATCAGCGCGAAGCAGATGCCCGGGAAGCGCAGCAGGATCAGGCAGAGCAGCGCCAGCGCCGGGGCGACCAGCCCTTTCGGGCCAGCGAAGGAGAGCCCCTTGTAGAGGATCAGGCCGGTGACGAGCCCGGCGGCCAGGACAGCGACCGCCACGCCGAACTCCGGCATAGCGAGCGGCCGGCGGGTCAGACCCGTGACTCCCTTTTGGTGCGCGGGGCCGGCCGCGAGTGCGAGACGCTCGGCCGGTAGGCGTCGTAGCGGGTCTGCTTGGTGCTCGAGCGGTTGAAGGCGAAGCCCATCAGCGGCGCGCCGGTGGCGCGCAGCGCCTCGATCGCACGCCGGGCGTCACGGCGGCGGGTGTGTTTGGAGTCGATCACGAAGACGACGCCGTCGGCGTAGCGGGCCAGCACCACCGGGTCGACGACGACCAGGGTGGGGGGGCTGTCGAAGACGACCATGTCGTTCTCGGCGCGCAGGTGGGCGACGATCGATTTCATCCGCTCCGAGGAGAGCGACTCGACCGAGTCGTCGGCCTGGGTCCCGGCCGGCAGCAGCTGCAGGTCGCCGGCCCCGCCGGGCGGCAGCTGGATGTCGACGGCGACGCTGGCGGCGTCCGGCTCGTTTTTGCTGACCAGCAGGTCGCTGAGGCCGGGGGAGACGCGGGTCTTGAAGACTTCGTGCTGGGTGGGGCGGCGCAGGTCGCCGTCGACGACCGTCACCCGACGGCCCTCGGTGGCGAGGGTGCGGGCGACGTTGGCCGAGATGTAGCTCTTGCCGCAGCCGGACTCGGCGCCGGTGATCAGCACGGCGCCGGCGGCGGCGCTGCCGTTGTCGACGTAGTTGCCGGAGCGTTCGAGCGTGAAGACCATCGCCGTGCGCAGGCTGCGGAACGCCTCCAGGGGCACTTCGTCGCGGCCCTTGGGGATCTCGCCGAGCAGCTGCAGGTTTAGATCGCGGGCGGCGTCCTGGGCGGAGCCGTAGCGGTCGAAGAAGATGTCGCGCAGGTAGACCGCGGCGGCGGCGATCACGATCGCGACGATGAAGGCGAGGATCGCGTCGCGTTTGGGCGAGGGCGCGACCGCGTTCGAGTTGGGAGCGGCCTGCTCGACGATCTGCATCGAGTCGCCGGGGTTGCCGGTCTGGTTGGCGATCTCGTCCTGCAGGGCCTGGAGTTCGATCTGCAGGCCGGCGGCGGCCGGGTCGCCCGGCGTGAGCCCTTCCAGTTCGCCGTCGATCTCGTTGATCCGTTCCTGGATCGGCGCCAGCGTTTCTTTCAGCTGGTCGATCTGACGGGTCGAGAGGTAGCGGCTGAAGGCGCGCGCGTAGGCGTTGGCGAATTCGGCCGAGACGTCGGGGTCGGTGGTCAGCGCTTCGAAGCTGAGCAGGCCGACCCGCGACTCGGGCGAGACGTCGACCGCGGAGTTGAATTCGGACTCGCGGCCTTTCACCTCGGGTTCTTCGTGGGCGAGTTCGAGCACCGTGCTGGTGCGGGCCAGCTCGCCGTAGACGTTCGAGAGGCTGAGCAGTTCTTCCTCGCTGAGCACGTCGCCTTCGGCCTGGCCGGTGGAGATGATCTGCCCCAGCGCGTTGCTTTCGTATTCCTTTTCTTTGGAAGACGAGACCAGGTAGACGGAGATCCCGGCGACGACGGCGAACAGCAACAGCCAGCGCTTGCTGGCCCAGATCAACCGGAAGTAGCCGTTCAGTTCCACGAGTTTGTTGACCTATCGGGTCGGTGGGGCTCGCACTTGAGCTCTACGAGCCAAACCTTCCCCGTAGGGGATACGACCAAAACCAAGGATATCCTCCGTTCAGTTCGCGCCCGGGGCCCTGGTGCCGGCTGCAACGGCGCTCACGGCTGCTGCCGGGGCGGCGTCCAGGGCGAGCGGCGCGACCGCGCCGCGCAGGGCCGCCGGGGCGAGCCGCAGGTGGGCGCGCTCGCGCGCGCCGGCGAGCAGCAGGGCGTCGACCGGGCGCAGCTGGTCCTCGGCGTCGAGCGCGCGCACGAGCGCGCCCAGCCTCGGCCCTTCGAGGAGACGGTGGCGTACCGACCCCTCGGGCGGCGCAGCGCCGATCAGGGCGACGTCGGCGCCGGCCGCGGCGGCCTCGCGCAGCCACGGCTCGGTCCGCTCGGCGCCGCTGCCGCCGAGGGCGACGCCGACGATCCGCACCGGCCCGAGCCGCGGCGCCTGCTGGCCGAGGCCGGAGGTCGCGTCCTCCGCTTCGCTGCCGCCGTTCAGCCGCTGCACGGTGGCGAGGGAGTCGGCGGCGCACTCGAGCAGCACCTTGGCGAAGCCCCGCCCGCCGTCCGCCCAGCCGCCGTAGAACACGGTCCGGTAGACGAGCTTCGCTGCCGGCCGCAGGACGATCCCGGCCAGCGCTTCGGCGCCGCCGGGGCGGCTGCGCTGGGCGCTCTCCAGGCGCGCGTAGGCGAGCGTGTCGCGCAGCGCCTCGCCCCAGGTGGAGGCGAGCAGGTGTTCCATCTCGCCCTCCAGCGGCGCGCAGGGACCGTCGGGCCAGAGGCCCTCGTGGACGGTGCGCGACTCGTCGTGGCGAAAGGCGCCGCGGCGGAACAGCCGGTGGCGGTAGCGCGGGTAGCGGCAGGACGGCCCGAGCAGCTTGCCGAGGAAGTTTTCGCGCATCGGCAGGCCGCCCATGCGCACGTCGGCGGGCGCAGCGGCGAGCAGCGCCCTGATCGAGGCGGCGAGCGCGGCGTCGATCCGCTCGTCGGCGTCGATCTCCAGAACCCAGTCGGAGCTGGCCCGTTCGAGTGCGAAGTTGCGCTGGCGGGCGAAGCCGGGCCAGGGGTTCTCGAAGACCTTGGCGCTGGCCGCGGCGGCGATCTCGCGGGTGCGGTCGCGCGAGCCGCTGTCGACCACGACGACCTCGTCGCAGAAGGCGAGGCTGGCGAGGCAGGCGGGCAGGCGCTGCTCCTCGTCGCGGGTGATCACGCAGGCGGAGACGGTCTCGCTCACGACCCCACCTCGCCGGCCAACAGCTCGCCCAGCCGCAGGGCGAGCGCGGCGATCGTCAGGGTCGGGTGGACCGGGCCGTAGGTCGGGAAGGCGGAGCCGCCGGCGACGAAGAGGTTCTCGACGTCGAGGTGGCGCAGGTCGCGGTCGACCACCCCGCTGTCGCCCGAGCCCATCCGGCAGGTGCCGAGCAGGTGCCCGCCGCGCGGCCCCACGTGGGCGTCGATCTCCCTCACTCCGAGCGGCGCCAGGCGCACGCGCAGCTGCTCGAGCACGCTGGCGATGCCGAGCCGTTCGTAGTCGCTCGCTCCGGAGTAGTGGGTGCGGTTGAGGGGCAGGCCGAAGGAGTCGCGGTTGGGCGAGAGGCTGACCCGCCTGCTGCGCTGCGGCACGTCTTCGCTGAGCATGTCCAGGGGGAGGATCCGCTTCCAGCGCGAGATCGCCTCGCGGTGCACCTGCTTGCCGGCGGTGCGCGCCACCACTCCTTCCGACGCCAGCGGCCCGATCGGCGCTCCCGGGTTGAAGGGGCCGAGGATCGCCGCCGCGCGCTGCGAGCGGAACTCGCCGTCGCGGAAGGCCTCGCAGAGGCCGGTCACCAGGGTGGTCCCGTAGCCGGGTTCGACCTCCTTCTCGACGTCGATCAGGACGTTCGTGTGCTCGTGGTCGGCGAGGTAGTGGCCGACGTCGGGGCGCTCGAGGCCGGAGCGCAGGAGGATGCCGGGGTTTTCGAGGCCGTTGGCGGCCAGCAGGTAGCGCGTGGCGCGCAGCTCGACCGGTCGGCGGGCGGGGTCGATCGCCTCGATCGCCTCGATCGAGCGACCGTCGGGCGCCGTGCGCAGACGCGCGGCGACGGTCTGCTGGTGGATCGTCAGACCCGGGTGCTCGAGCACCGCCTGCAACCCGTTGAGCGTCGAGAAGCGCGCGTCGACCGGGCAGAGCTCGCAGGTCGCCGTGCCGCAGCAGGCGGGCCGGCTGCCGACCGGTTCGGAGGGCCTCGCCTGCGGCAGCGGCCGGAAGGGAGCGAGCAGTGGCGCCACGACCTCGTCCATCGGGCTGAACGGGTGGGCCGGCAGGGTCCGCGCCCCGGGAAGCGGCGGCCCGCCCCGCTCGGCGGAGCCGCTCGGCGGCGCGCCGGAGATCGTCAGGGCCTGCTCGGCGCGCGCGTAGAACGGCTCCAGCTCCTCGAGCGAGATCGGCCAGTCGACCATCACGCCGTAGGTGGAGCGCATCTTGAAGTCGCTCGCGCCGAACCGCGGCGTGGTGCCGGACCAGTGCAGCATCGAGCCGCCCACCCCGTAGACGTAGCTCCACGGGTACTCGAGCGTGCCCGGCGCCGTTTCGTTGTTCGGTACCGCGCCCGGCACGTCGGCCGCCCACTCGCGGTCGGCGAGCTGCTCGGCGTGGGTCTTGAGCGCGCCGCGCTCCAGCATCGCGACCCGCGCCCCGGCCTGTAGGGGCGCCCAGGCGGCGAGCAGTCCGCAGACGCCCGACCCGACGACGGCGATGTCGGCCTCGATCGTCTTCAACTCGGTCGCACCAGCCCCGAGCACGGCGCCGTCCCGCCGGGGTCCCGCCCGGTCAGCGCGTAGGCCAGGTTCGAGGAGGGATCGGAGAACATCGGCTCGAGCAGGCCGTCGACCGCCTTGCGGCGCATCGCCTCGGGCATCACCGCCGCCACCGGGTCGCGGACGGCGAGCGCGAAGGCGGCGGCGCGGGCGTCGTACTCGGCGTCGCCGTAGATCTCGCGCGCCCGCTGCAGCAGCTGAGCGGCCAGCTCGGCGTCGATCCCCAGTCTCGAGGCGACCAGCTGCTCGAACTCCTCGTCGGGGAGCAGCGCCACGTAGGGGGCGGCGATCGCCAGGCCGGCGACGCCGGCGCCGGCGGCGACGAAGGTGCGCCTGCGTATCCGCGGCCCGCCGGCGCGCTCGGCGACGGCGGCGGCGAGCAGCCCGACCAGGCGCGGGGTCTGGACCGCGACGTCGTAGTGCCGCTGGGCGCGCTCGAGGCCGCGCTCGCCGAGCCGGCGGCGCAGCGCCGGGTCATCGAGACGTCCGAGCGCGGCGGCGAGGCCGTCGACGTCGCCGTAGGCGACCAGCTCGCCGCCGTCGCCGAGCAGCTCGGCGATCGCGCCGACGTCGGTGGCGATCACCGGCAGGCCCGCCGCCATCGCCTCCAGCACCGCCCAGGGCACGGCGTCGGCGCGGGTCGGCAGGGCGAACACGTCGGCGTCGCGGTACATCTCGCGCAGCCGCTCGCTGTAGGCGGTGATCCCGTGGTGGACGCGGACGTGCTCGCCGCCGGCGACCTCGTCGCCGGTGACGACGTCGAGGACGGCGGCGCCGTCGAGCCGTTCGACCGCCTCGACCAGCGGCCCGAGGCCCTTGCGCTCGACGTCGTTGCCGACGAAGAGCACCCGGGTCGGGCCGCCCTCGCGGGGCTGGCGCTCGCGCGCCGCCTCCCTCCACCAGGCGACGTCGATGCCGGGGTGAACCACCTCCACGCGGGTCTTCGATCGCGGGTACTCCTCGCGCAGCCCCGTCGCGTTCCACTCGGTCCAGGCGTGCACCGCCGCGGCGTTGCGGATCGCCCGCCGCTCCAGGCGCGCGATCAGGCGCTGCTGGGTCGCCGAGAAGCGGTCGCGCGGGCCGAGGTACTCGAGCGCGGTGAACTGCCCGATCGCCGCGTCGACCGAGAGCACGCAGGGGATGTGGCGCATCGTCCCCTTGATCAGCAAGCCGGAGGCCTGGGTGACGATCAGCGCCACGTCGGCTCCGTAGGCGTGGCGCAGCAGCAGCTTGCGCGTCTGCCGCGACCAGCGCAGCCGCCAGCGCAGGCCGAACAGGTCGGCGTCGCCGAGCCACTTGACGCGGCGCAGCCAGAGCCGGCCGAGCCGGCCGGGCGGCGGCACCGTGACGAAGTTCACCTCGACGCCGGGCTGGGCGGCGAGCGCCTCTTCGAGCTGGCTTTTGAGCGTGCGGTGGCCGAGCACGCCCTCGTCGATCACGAGGACCCGCAATGGCGCGTCCCCGTTGCCCGGCTGCGGCTTCGTCCGGCTCATCGTCGCCCCGCGAGGATCAGCCTTTCCGCCTCCGCCGCGACCACGGCGCGGTCGAACCGTTCGACCGCGCGCCGCGCCGCCAGCTCGCCCTCGCGCCGTACCCGCTCGCGGTCGTCCTCGTAGCGGCGCAGCACCGCGGCCAGCGCCTCGGCGTCGTTCTCGGGCGAGACGATCGCGCCGTAGGAGTCCTCGATCAGGCCGACGACGCCCTCGGCCCCGGTCGAGACGCAGGGCCGCCCGGCGAACATGCCGAGGATCACCGCGCGCGGTTGCCCCTCGGTCGGGCTCGGGCAGAAGACGGAGACGTCGAAAGCGGAGAGCACGTCGCCGACCTCGGCGCCGGGGGTGCCGAGGAAGTGGGCGCGCTCGCCGAGCGAGCCGGCCCGCTCGCGCAGCTCCGCCTCGGTCTCGCCGGCGCCGGCGAGCACCAGGTGGGCGCCGTCGCCGAGCGCCGCGACCGCGTCGATCACGACGTCGTTGCGCTTCTTCGGGTGAAAGCGGGAGATGCAGCCGACCGTGAACGCGTCGGCGGGGATGCCGAGCTCGGCGCGCACGCGCTCGCGCCCGGCGGCGCTGAAGGAGATTTCCTCGCTGCGCATCGCGTTGTCGAGCACGTGCACCTTGGCCGGGTCGACGCCGGTGTCGACCACCGTCTGCCGGGTGCCGGCGGAGATCGCCATGATCGGGTCGGCGCCGCGCGCCGCCTTGGCGTAGGCCCGACGCGGATAGCCGCGACGCAGCGGGTAGGGCACCGGACCCCACTCGCACCAGGCGACCTGGGGGCGCAGCGCGGCCGGCAGGCCGGGCGCGAGGAGCTGCTCCTTCTTGTAGTGGAGCAGCAGCAGGTCGTAGGGGGCCTCGGCCTCGAGCGCCGCGCGCAGGCGGCGGCGCAGCAGCGGCCAGCGCAGCGCGAGGCCGGGCCAGGAGCGGGCGGAGAGCTTGGGGCCGAGTTCGAGCGGGCGCACGGTGACCTTGCTCTCGCGGCCGATCTCGGCCGAGTCGCTCAGCATCACCGCCTCGTGGTCGCGCTCGATCAGCGCGTCGAGCAGCTCGATCGCCGCGAACTCGGCGCCGCCCGGGGCGGCGCCGGTCATCACGGTGACGATCTTCACGGTGCCAGGCGCCGCTCCAGCGCCTCGATCGAGTACTCGCGCTCGGCCAGCTCGCGGCCGGCGGCGGCGACGGGATTGCCGCGGGCCGGGTCGAGCGCTCCGAGCAGGGCCGCGGCGAAGCCGGGTCCGTCGGCGGCGCCCTCGACGTAGTGCTCGCCGGCGCGGACTTCGAGCCCGGCGGCGGCCAACGGCGTCGCCGCGACCGGCACCCGGTAGGCGAGCGCCTCGACGAACTTCAGCGGCGAGCCGCCGCCCTCCAGCAGCGGCACCGCGACGGCGCCCGCTTCGAGGTAGACGTCGCGCAGGTCGGGGACGAAGCCGCTCGGCCGCACCCGCTCGTCGCTCGGCTCGATCGCCTCGCTGCCCTTGCCGGCGACGAGGAGTTCGGCCTCGGGCGCGCGCTCCCAGAGGCTCGGCATCGCCTGCTCGAGCAGGAAGGCGAGCGCGCCCCGGTTGGGCTCGTAGGAGAGGTCGGCGACGAACAGCACGACCCTCTCATCGGCGCGCGGCGGCACCGGCTCGATTGCCGCAACATCGACGACATTCGGGATCAGTCGCAGCTGCGCGCCCGGGGCGAGCGCTGCCGCCCCGTCCATGTCGGCCGGCGAGACCATCCAGCTCTCCGCGAAGCTCTCCAGCAGCAGCCGCTCGAAGCGCTGCAGGGACTCGAGCGACATCCCGGCGTCGTCGAGCCGGTGGCGGAAGGAGGACTCGAGGTTGTGGGCGCTGTAGATCGCCGGCCGCCGCTCCGCCAGGCCGAGCAGGGCGGCCGCGGCGATCGGGCCCTCGGCGATCACCCGGACGTCGTCGTCGGCGGCGAGGTCCGCGGTCTCGATCGCCAGCGCCGGCCAGATCCCGCGGGCGAAGGCCTCCGGCACACCGCGCCGCCGCGCCCGTGCGTAGGCGCCGAAGCGGCCGATCCGCCCGGGTCGCTCGATCCGGTGCAGGCGCAGGTTCTCGATCTGCTCGTAGGCCGGGTCCGGCCGGTCGGCCCCGAAGGCGCCGTAGACGAGGTCGACCTCGCCGCTCGCGGCGAGCGCCCTGACGATCCCGTAGGTCCGGCGCGCGCGTCCCGAGTCGAGCGTCGGCGTGAATGAGGTGGCTATCGCGGTCCGCATCGCCGACCGCAGACCCTATGGGGTCTAGGACCCGTATTTAGCGGCGGCTTCCTTCAGCGCGGTGTAGGACGGCTTCTTCGAGCCGTCGGTGCGCAGCACGCCGTACCACATGTTGGTGCCGTAGTCGCGGTAGTTGAAGTAGATGACCTCGGCGACGTAACCGGTGCCGTGGCACCAGGCGATGAAGTTGGTGATGTTGGTCGCCTGCTCGGCCTCGGTCCACTGCAGGCTGTCGCTGGTCGCCGCCTGGGTGATCGCCGTAGGCCAGCCGACCTCGGTCACGTAGATCGGGCCGCCGGTCATCGCCCGCGCTTCTTCGATCAGCTTGCGGTTGCCCAGCGCCGAGGCCGTCTTGTTGCTGTTGCCGCCGTAGGGGTGGACGATGAAGCCGTCGACGTAGGTGGCCCAGTCGGAGGTCAGCCACGCTTTGCCGAAGCTGAAGCCGTTGGAGCCGTCGAGGGTGCCGAGGATCTTCGGCGCCGCCGAGCCGTACTGGGCGTGGAAGGCGTTGTAGGTCGCCTTCAGCAGGTTGCGGTAGCAGACGCCGTTGGCCGAGCTGTTCGCGTTCGAGCCCCAGAACCAGGTGCCGCCCGGCTCGTTGAGAACCTCGATCACCGGGGCCTGGGCCGGGGTGACGTTTGCTTTGTAGAAGCTCAGCGTTTCGCTGACCCAGGCGCTCGCGTTGAGCGCGCAGACGCCGCCGCTGTTGTAGGGGCCGGCGAAGTTGAGCTGGATCTTCAGCCCGGCGTTCTTGTAGGCGGTGATCCCGCTGGCGCCGCGGTCGGCCTCGTAGCGGACGGTGTTGACCGCGCCCTTCACGTCGGTGGCGCCGGTGCTGCCGTAGTTGCCGGCGTCGAGCCCGACGATCATCCCGCTGAGGCTAGGGGTCGGGGTGGGCGTCGGCGCAGGTTCGGGCTCCGGGGTCGGCGAGGTCGTCGTGTTGGCGACCGTGACGGTGGTCGAGAGCGAGCGCGAGTTGCCGGCGGTGTCGTAGGCGGTCGCGGTGAGGGTGTGGCTGCCGTTGGTGACCGTGGCGGTGTTGAAGTCGCAGTTCCAGGGGGTGTAGAGCTCGGTGTTCAGCTGCGTGCCGTCGACCTTGAAGACGACCCGGTCGATGCCCCCGGCGTCCGAGGCGGAGACCTCGCAGGCCACGTCGGAGATCGTGCCTTTGATGGTGGCGCCCGAGGTCGGGGCCTTCCAGGCGAGGCTGGGCGGCGAAGTGTCGCCCGTCGGGGCCGGCTCGGGCTCCGGGGTGGGGGTCGGCGCGGGCTCCGGCTCGGGGGCGGGGCTCGGCGCGGGGGCGGGGGCCGAAGTCGTGTTGGCGACGGTGACCGAGGCCGAGGCCGAACGCGAGTTGCCGGCGGCGTCGTAGGCGGTCGCGGTCAACGTGTGGCCGCCGTTGGCGATGTCGGTGGTGTCGACGTCGCAGTTCCAGGGCGCGCTCTTCTCGGTGTTGACGGTCGTCCCGTCGACCTTGATGACGACGCGGCTGACACCGCGGTTGTCGCCGGCGGCGACCTCGCAGGCCGAGCCCTGCAGCATTCCCTTGACGGTCGAGCCGGCGGTCGGCGCCTTCCAGGAGACGGTCGGGGCCGTCGTGTCGCGGCGGCTGAGCTTGGCGGCGCGCTGGACGTCCGCGCAGAACTCGGCGTAGCGCTTGCTCGCCGAGGCGTTCTGCGACGCCTTGGCGCAGAGCTTGCTCGTCTGTCGCGGCGGGCTCTTCTTGGCCAGGGCCGAGGAGGAGACCAGGGCGGCGAGGAGGGCGGTGGCCAGGACGAGGAAGGCGACGCGAGCGATCTTCATGGCTCATTGATCGGACGGGAAATCCGCTCCTTTCGGCCCTGCCGGACGTTTGGACGCATGGCCCAGCCGGGTGGCCAAAAGCCCTGGACGCCAGGCGTGAAGACGCGGCTAGCCGCGGAACTGCTCGACGGCGCCGCTGACCACCGAGTAGGCGGGCTTGGGGCTGCCGTCCTGACGCAGCAGGCCGAACTGCAGCTCGCGCTGGCCGCTGGAGGTGCCGCGGTCGCGCAGCTGGTAGAGCAGGAGCATCCGGATGCCCCAGTCGGCATGCGAGGCGGCGGCGTCGACCATCGCCCGCAGGTGCTCGGCCTGGGTCGACTCCGAGACGCACTCTTCGGCGCAGCCCGCGGTCGACTCGCCGTACTCGGTGATCCAGATCGCCTTGTCGTTGGCGCCGTGTTCGTTCATCCGCTGGCGCAGCATCGCGATCCGGTCGAACGGGCCGGCGGCGTCGTCCTCGTCGGGGTTGTGGCCGTACCAGTAGGGGTGGTCGGCGAAGGCGTCGACCAGCGAGTTGAGCTCGGGGATGCGCTGGTAGAGCGTGTCGATCCACTTGGTGTCCTTGCCGTAGACGCGGCTGACCAAGGCGACGCTGACCGGCAGGTCGAGGTTGTGGATCGCTTCCAGCGTCGGGCGCACGGTGTCGGCGTAGGTGGTCGCCGACATCTCGCCGAAGTACGGCTCGTTGCCGAGCTCGACGGTGGTGATCGCGTAGCGAGCTTCGTCGTAGGAGGGGTGGGCCTTCCAGAAGCTGCCGCCGAGGCCGTAGCGGCGGATGAAGGCGACGACCCACTCGGTGTAGTGGCCGGGGTCGCCGAGTTCGTTGCCGCCGAGCAGGGCGTGGATGCGGGTGTGGATCTCGCCGACGGCGGTTTCCATCACGTCGTCCTGCTCGTCGACCGGCTCCTGGGGGTCCCACTCGTGGCGGGTGACCGGGGCGCCGAGGTCGGCGCGCTGCGCGACTTCGCTCTCGCTCCAGCCGGTGTAGCCGCCGTCGACGCCGACGATCAGCTTGCCGGGGACCGAGGTACCGGGGACGCCCTTGCGGCCGGGCTTGCTCTTCGCGCGGGCCAGGCAGCGGCGCTTCACCGCGGCGCGGGTGCGGCGGGCGGCGCGGGAGGCGATGGCGCCGCGAGCGCGAGCGCGAGCGGCCGCGGCGCGGGCCTGGCGGTTGGCCAGCCGTGCGCAGGCGCTCTGCGCGGGGGCGGCCTTGGCGGTGTCGAGCGCGACGGGCGCGGCGCTGGCCACGGCGGTCGAGTCGCCGGCGGCGCTGATGCCCACGGCCGCGCAGAGGCAGGCGGCGACGGCGATCGCGAGGGCGAGGAGGCGGTGACGGGGCGATGAGACCGGCATGGCGGTCTCATCGGGGCGAAAGCGTCCCGTCTAGCGGCGTCCAGCCTTACCTGGACGGATGTATGAGCGCGCCCCGGACGTTTGGGCGCGCTCGTGCGTGTGGCCTGGCTAGGGCGTGTTGGTGTGGCTGGGCGAGAACGGGTCGCCGAAGGACTCGGCGTCGAGCCCCTCGACGATCTCGCGGACGCCGTCGGGGACGCGCATGTCGGGCACGTAGCCGAGCCGCTCGCGGATCTTCTCGAAGGAGACCTTGTAGTCGCGCGGGTCCTCGTCGCGGTGCACGTAGGAGACGCGTCCGGTCGGGATCTCCTTCGACATCACTTCGACCAGGTCGAGCTTGCGGTAGTTCTCGTCGCTGTGGCCGACGTTGAAGACGTCGCCGCCGACCTCGTCGACGCCGGCGTCGAGCGCGGTCACGACGCCCTTGGCGGCGTCGCGGGCGTGCACGTAGGGGCGCCAGAACTGCTCGCCGAAGACTTCGAGGTCGCGGTCGGCCCACAGTTCGCGGGTGAACTCGTTGACCGTGAGGTCGAAGCGCATCCGCGGCGCGACGCCGTAGACGGTCGCGAAGCGCAGGCAGGTCGCCGCCGGCTTGGCGCCGTTGCGCGAGAGCAGCATCTTCTCGATTTCGACCTTCTGTTCGGCGTAGAGGGAGACCGGCGCCAGCGGCGCCTCCTCGTCGATCGCCACCTCGGGGTCGGCCATGCGGCCGTAGTTCGAGCAGGTCGAGGCGAAGATGAAGTGCTCGACCCCGGCCGCCTCGGCGTCGGCGATCAGGCTGCGGGTCGCCTCGACGTTGACCTCCCTGGCCAGCTCCGGATCGCGCGCGCAGGCGGGGTCGCCGACGATCGCCGCCAGGTGGACGATCGCGCCGGCGCCCTCGACCGCGGCGCGGCGCTTCTCGTCGTCGCGGACGTCGCCGACGATCAGCTCGGCGCCCTCGCCCTCGAGCTGCCTGGCGAGCTCGTCCTGACCGTGCAGGAGGGAGTCGAGGATTCGCACTTCACGCCCGGCGCCGAGCAGCGCCGAGACGACCTCGGCACCGACGTAGCCGGCACCGCCGGTGACCAGAACTGGGCCGCTCAATGGATGCCTCCACTTCTGAAGATTTGGCTTTCGGATCGCATGCAGCGAAGCAGCATAGTGATCGCATCTACCGGCTAAACGAGTGTCCGGTTCATCTCATCCAGGTCATCTTCTAGCCTTGCGCGCTTGGACTCGGCGGTTCCTGATCTCTCCGGCCGGCAGGCGGTCGTCTTCGGCGGCGCCGGCTTCATCGGCACGCACCTGACCGCTGCCCTGACGGCCGCCGGGGCGAGCGTGATCGTCGCCGACCACGAGCTGCCGGTGGCCGGTCTGCCGGCCGGCGCGCGCTTCGTCTCCGCCGACGTGCGCGAGCCGATCGGCTTCGAGCCCGACGCCCCCGCGCCGCTGGTCTTCAACCTCGCGGCCGTCCACCGCACGCCCGGCCATCCCGATCACGAGTACTTCGAGACCAACGTCGCCGGCGCCGACAACGTCACCGAGTTCGCCAGCCGCCACGGCGTCGAGTCGCTCTGGTTCACCAGCTCGATCGCGGTCTACGGACCGACCGAGATCGCCGTCACGGAGGAGTCGGAGCTGCAGCCGACCAGCGCCTACGGGGCCTCGAAGGCCGAGGCCGAGGTGATCCACCGCGCCTGGGCCGAGGCCGAGCCGGGCCGGCGCCTGGTGATCGTGCGTCCCGCGGCGATCTTCGGCCCCGGCGAAAACGGCAACTTCACGCGGCTCGCCGGGGCGCTGCGCAAAGGCACCTTCCTCTACCCGGGGCGCAAGGACACCCTGAAGGCGTGCGGCTACGTCAGCGACCTGGTCCGCTCGCTCTTCTTCATGGCCGAGCGGGCCGACCCGGTCGCGACCTACAACTACGCCTACGCCTCGCCGCCGACGCTGGAGAGCATCTGCGTGGCCTTCGAGCAGATCGGCGGGCTGCACAAGCCGCGCGGGGTGATCCCGGCCGGGCCGGTTATGGCGGCCGCCAAGGTGCTCAGCTCGGTCGGCCTCAAGACCTTCGACCCCGACCGGGTCAAAAAGCTCTTCAACTCGACCAACGTGGTGGCGAAGCGGCTGGCCGACGAGGGCTTCGAGTACGAGACCGACCTGCGCGGCGGGATCGAGCGCTGGCGCGACGCCGAGCCGCGGGGTCAGTTCGTCTAGATGACGAAGCTGGCGATAGTCCACGAGTGGCTCGCCGTCCGCGCCGGCAGCGAGAAGGTCTTCGAGGCGATGGCCCAGACCTACCCGGAGGCCGACCTCTACGCGCTCACCTGGGACCGCGACGCCGAGTTCGACTTCGGCGGCCGGCCGGTGACGACGACCTTCCTCGACCGCTCGGAGCTGCTGCGCGACAAACGCGAGCTCGGCCTGCCGCTGATGCCGCTGGCCTGGCGCACGATCAAGGTCCACGACGACTACGACGTCGTGCTCTCCTCCTGCCACGCCTTCGTCCGCCACTTCCCGCCGGCCAAGAAGGCGACCCACTACTGCTACTGCCACACGCCGCTGCGCTACGCCTGGGTGCCGGAGCTCGACGTGCGCACCGAGCGGAAGATCCCGCTCAAATCGGCCGCCGAGGCCGGCTTGCGCTGGCTCGACGGCCGCACGGTCGAGAACGTCGACCACTTCGCCGCCAACTCGACCACCGTGCGCGACCGGATCCGCGAGTGCTACGGCCGCGACTCCGTCGTCATCCACCCGCCCGTCGACACCGAGTTCTACTCGCTGCCTTCCTCGCCCCGGCCGCGCTCGGGGGTGCTCGCCGTCTCCCGCTTCGTTCCCTACAAGAGCATCCGCCTGGCGCTCGAAGCCGCCGCCGCGGCCGGCGTGCCGATCACGATCTGCGGCAAAGGCCCCGAAGAGGACGCTCTGCGCGCGCTCGCGGTCGAGCTGAAGGCCGAGGCGACGTTCGAAATCTCGCCCTCCGACGAGCGCCTGCGCGAGCTCTACCGCGGCTCCAGCGCGCTCGTCTTCCCGGCCAACGAGGACTTCGGGATCATCCCGGTCGAGGCCCAGGCCTGCGGCACCCCGGTCGTCGCCCTCGACCTCGGCGGCGCCCGCGACACCGTCGTCCAGGGCGAGACCGGCATCCGCGTCGCCCACCAGACCGTCGAGGAGTTCGCCGACGCGATCCGCCAGATCGTCGCCGCCCCGCCGACCCCAGAGGTCTGCCGCGCCAACGCCGAGGGCTTCTCCGCCGACCGCTACCGCCAGGCCCTGCTCGACTGGATGGCCCCCTCGCTCTGATTCGCGCTCCCGACTTTGACCACGTCTGAGCGCGGTCAAAGTCGGCAGGGCGGGTGGCAGGCGCTCAGTAGGCGCCGCGGCCGGAGAGGACGGCGGGGATGGTGGCGAGGAGGATCTCGATGTCGCGGGCCAGCGACCAGCCGGCGACGTACTGGTAGTCGAAGCGGACCATCTCCTGGAAGGGGTTCTGGGAGCGGCCGTAGACCTGCCAGGGGCCGGTCAGGCCGGGGCGCAGCTCCAGCCGGCGCAGGTGCCAGTCGGCCTCCAGCGCGTCGGTCTCGGGGAAGATCAGCGGGCGCGGGCCGACCAGGCTCATCTCGCCGACCAGGACGTTGAAGAGCTGGGGGAGCTCGTCGATCGAGAAGCGGCGGATGAAGGCGCCGACGCGGGTCACGCGGGGGTCGTCGCGGATCTTGAACATGACGCCGTCGTTGGCTTCGTTCAGCTCGTCGAGCTCGGCCTTGCGCTCCTCCGCGTCGACGTACATCGAGCGGAACTTGATCAGCCGGAAGCTGGTGCGGCCGCGGCCGGCGCGCGGCTGGCGGAAGAAGATCGGCCCCCGCGACTCGAGCTTGATCGCGATCGCGACGGCGATCATCAGCGGCGAGAAGAGCAGCAGCAGGGCCGCCGAGCCGAGCACGTCGAGGATCCGCTTCGCCGCCATCGAGACCGTGGTCAGCGTCGGCGTGCCGATCGAGAGCAGCGGCAGGCCGCCGACCTGGTCGAGCGCGCGCACGCCGTCGAGGAACTCGAAGAGGCGAGGGACGACGTCGACGGCGACGCCGGCGTCGCGGCAGGCGCGGATGCACTCGAGCAGCTGCTCGTGGCTGGCCCGCGAGAAGGCGATGATCACGCGCTCGACGTGCTGCTCCTCGAGGATCGCGTCGAGGTCGTCGAAGCGACCCAGCCAGGGCAGGTCGGGCGAGCCGACCATGTGCACGTCGTCGTCGACGATGCCGACCGGCAGCAGTCCGAACTGGGCGTTCTTGCCGAGCTTCTCGACGACCTGGCCGGCGACCACGCCGGAGCCGAGGATCAGGGTGCGCTGGCGCAGCGCGGTCGAGCGGTGCAGGCCGGCGCGCACGCCGGCGCGAGAGATCGAGGCGAACAGCCCGATCCCGAGCACGGTGATCAGGGTGAGCAGCACGGTCTCTTCGAAGCCGGTCGCGTTGGCGATCCCGAACAGCGGCCAGGTGATCAGCAGGATCGCGACGAAGGTGCGCGGCACCTCGGGGACGGCGGAGGCCCAGCTGGCCAGCTGGTCGCCGCGGTAGAGGCCGATGCTGAAGGCCGAGAAGGGCCAGAGGGCGACGGCGGAGGCGACGTAGATCAGCCCCTCCCAGCCGTGGAAGCCGACGATCAGCACCGCGAAGGCGGCGGCGAGGCAGGCGGCGAGGGCGTCGCCGACGAGCAGCATCCGCACGAGCACCGCGCCGCGCTGGCCGGCCCGGGTTTTCGGGACGGCGGGCGAGCGCTCGACGGAACGGGCGTCGACGTTCGAGTCGCCTTCGGCGTGGGTTGCGGTTGAGCTCTCCATCAGGGAATCAGGGGGTAGGGGCAGAGCGCGTTCGCCTCTGCGACTTGGCCTCGTGGGGATGAAGCCGGGCATAGCTGTTTCGATAAATCAAATGCTGCACGCAGCAACTTCTCTCCGAGCGCGAAACCGACCGTCTCTGACGGTCGAAGGGCATAGCTGCACTCCCGTAGAACATAGTCGTCATTCGCCCGAATCTCCATTGCGGTTCACATATCGACAACGTGGTTGCGCGCCCAAACCCGGCAACCGCGCTTGCACGAGCCGTGTCCCGCCTAGGCACGGACGGATATTCGAGCGTCGCTGACGCCTGAGAAGACGAATAACCCGCGATGAGCCCGACGCCCCACACGGCGAGCAAACACCACGCCGGCCGCGACGTCGCGATCCAGATCGGCGCCCGGGTCCTCAACCTGGCGCTCGGCGTCGTCGTCACCGTGCTGCTCGCCCGCGCGCTCGGCGACGAAGGCTTCGGTGAATGGTCGACGGTCCTGGTCGTCGTCCAGCTCGCCGCCTACTTCACCAGCTTCGGGGTCGAGAGCGTGGTCGTCCGCGAAGCCGCCGCCGACCCCGAGCGCGAGGACGAGTGGCTCGGCGCCCTGCTGCTGCTGCGCGCGCTGCTCTCGGTCCCGGCGGTGATCGTCGGCCTCGTCGTCGTCCTGCTGATCCAGGACAACACCTCGATGCTGGTCGCCGGCCTCGTGCTGCTGGCGCAGACCCCGTTCAACGTCGGCGCCTCGCTGCGCGTCGTCCACCAGCTGCGCGTGCGCAACTGGTTCCCGATGATCGTGCTGACGATCAACAGCGTGCTCTGGGCGGCGGCCGTCGTCGCGATCTACGTCGGTGGCGGCGGCGTCGTCGAGCTGGCCGTGGCGATGACCGTGATCGGCGCCTTCACCGCCACCCTGCAGGCGGTCGCCGCGGTGAGGATCGCCAAGCCGCACCTGCGGCCCTCGCGCGAGGCGACGATGAAACTCGCCCGGGTCGGCCTGCCGGTCGGCATCTCCGGACTGCTCGTCCTCGCCTACGCGCGCATCGACCAGGTGCTCGTCTTCGCGATCGCCGGGCCCGCCGAAGCCGGCCTCTACGGGGCCGAGTACCGGATCGTCGAGCAGGCCCACCTGGTGCCGATCTCGCTGATGACGACGCTGCTGCCGATCCTCAGCGGCGCCTGGCCGCGCGACCGCGAGCGGACGATGCGGATCGCCTGGCGCAGCGCCGAGTACCTCGCCGCCGCCTCGCTGGGCGGCCTCGCCGTGGCGCTCGCCGTCGCCGAGCCGATCACGGTCCTGCTCTACGGCGAGGACTTCGCCGCCGCTGCGCCGGCGCTGCCAGTGCTCGGCGGCGCCTTCGTCTTCATCTGCTTCGGCTACCTGACCGGCAACCTGATCCTGATCGCGGGACTGCAGCGCAGGCTGATCGCGATCGGCCTCGTCGGCCTGGTCGTCAACGTCGTCGGCAACCTTGCCCTGGTGCCGCCCTGGGGCTTCATGGGGGCCGCCTGGATGACCCTGGCGACCGAGGCCGCGGTGGTCGGCACCAGCGCCGTGATCCTCGCCCGCGCGGTCGGCCTCGGTCGCCCCGACCTGCGCCGCCTGGCGCGGATCCTCGCCGCCGCCGCGATCCTCGCCGCCGCGCTGGTCGGCCTCGACGCGGCCGGATTGCCGCTCGGCGCCGTGCTCGCGATCGCCGCGATCGGCTACCCGGCGCTGGTCGTCAGCGTCGGCGGGATCGGCGTCGCCGAGCTGCGCAGCCTGGTCCGCGAGCGCGGCGCGGCGCTGGCCGAGTAGCGCTCAGGGTCGCGGGTCGTCGGACCCGGCGCGCCGTTCGGCGGCCTTTGCCCGTTCGAGCGCCTCGATGTTGAGCCGCCGGCGGCGGCGCTGCGCCGGGGTCCAGGCGCGGCCGCTGATCATCAGCTGGCCCTGCAGTTGTTCCTCGGCGCTCAGGCAGGTCACCGGCTGCCCGCCGACCGAGCCGACGCTGCGCTCGAGCCGGTCGAGGTCGGCGCAGTGCAGCTCGACCACGCGCTTGGCGGGGTCGCGCAGGGCCTCGGCCCAGCTGATCTCGACCGCCCCGATCGGGCCCGGCGAGGAGCTGCTGTGCCAAGGCTCGTAGCCGAGCTCGGCGAGCGCCGAGCGCGCCCGGTCGAGGTCGCGCTCGTCGATCAGCAGGTCGAGGTCGCGGTGCGGGCGCAGCTGCTTGCCGGCGACGGCATCGGCGGCCCAGCCGCCGACCAGCACCCACTCGATCCCGGCGGGGTCGAGGGTCGCGAGCGTGAGCAGCGCCCAGCTCGCCGAGATCGCCGGGTTGCGGTAGACGACGAGGCTGAGCAGGGAGGCGACGCGACGCGGCAGCGGCAGCCGCCAGACCAGCACGTTGACCGCGCCGGTCAGCCGCGTCCACAGGTTCGGACGATCGCGTACCCCATCCATTCACAAATTGTTATCAACGACGGCGCTCGGGCCCCGGCCGTCCCGGCACCGCTGCAAGACGACCTACAGGCGCTCAGTGCGCTTCGTCGGAGGCGTGCGCGGGCGGGCGCGACTCCTCCGCCAGCGAGGTGATCTCGAGCGGGCCGAGGGCCGCCTCTTCGAGCACCTCGGTCGCCTCCTGCGCCGAGCGCGCGTAGAGCTCGACCAGCAGGTGGACGACGATCTGCTCGTCGTCGTGCTTGTGGAAGCGCACGTGGGTGAAGAACTCGCGCACGCCGGCGTCGCCGAAGGCGCCGTAGGTGAGGAACTCGATCGCCTCCGGACCCGAGCAGGTCTCGACCCGGTCCTGGTCGACCGTGACCGTGCAGGAGGCGACCCAGGGGGTGCCGGCGACCATCCGTTCCCAGCGGTCCTCGATCGGCACGACGCGGTCGTCCTGGAAGGTCAGGTGCGGCTGGTCGTGCATGCAGGCGAGGCACTGGACGACCGATTCCTGGACCTCGTCGACGCCTTCGGCGAGCACGCCGGTGTCGGGGTCGACGCGGCGGATCGCGTCGTAGTGGATCTGGATCTCGAGGTTCTGCGACCAGCAGCGGTAGCAGCGCAGCCAGGCCGACCGGTCGCCGTTGAGCTCGCTCATCGTTCCATTGTGGCGAGGGTGCGAGCTCGGCGCCAGGCGGTCCGCTCAGGCGGGCGCGACCGTGCCGGCGCGCTCCTCGACCAGGCTGACGATCTCGCCCATGATCTTGTTCACGTCGAAGTCCTTGGGCGTGTAGACGCCAGCGACGCCGGCCTCGCGCAGGCGCTGGGCGTCGGCGGCGGGGATGATCCCGCCGACCACGACCGGCACGTCGACGTCCTCCTCGCGCAGCAGGCGGACGACGTCGGGGATCAGCTCCAGGTGCGAGCCGGAGAGGATCGAGAGGCCGACCACGTCGACGTCCTCCTGCAGCGCCGACTCGGCGATCTCCTCCGGGGTCAGGCGGATCCCCTGGTAGATCACCTCCATGCCGACGTCGCGGGCGCGCAGGGCGACCTGCTCGGCGCCGTTGGAGTGGCCGTCGAGGCCGGGCTTGCCGACCAGGATCTTGATCCGGTGGCCGATCTTCTCGGAGATCTCGTCGACCCGCCGGCGGGTCTCGGCGAGCTGCTCGCGGTCGCTCGGCGGCGCCGCGCCGTCGACCCCGGTGGGGGCGCGGTAGGCGCCGAAGGCCTCGCGCAGGACGGCCGCCCACTCGCCGGTGCTGACGCCCGCCTTGGCGGCGGCGATCGTCGCCGGCATGATGTTCTGGCTCTCGTCGCCGGCGACCCGGCCGAGCTCATCGAGCGCCGCCGCGACGGCGTCGTCGTCGCGCTCGGCGCGCCACTGCTCGAGGGCCTCGATCCGCTCGCGCTCGACCTCGGGGTCGGGGGTGAGGATGCCGCCGTCGGCGCCGGCGGTGAGCGGCGAGTCCTCGGTCTCGGTGTAGCTGTTCTGTCCGACGACCTTCTGCTCGCCACGCTCGATCCGCGCGACCCGCTCGCGGTGGGACTCGACCAGGCGGGCCTTCATGTAGGGGACCGCCTGCACGGCGCCGCCGTGCTCTTCGACCACGGCCATCTCGGCGCGGGCGCCCTCGGTCAGCTCCTCGACCAGGCCGTCCATCACCACCGAGCCCTCGAAGACGTCGGGGTACTCGAGCAGGTCGGTCTCGTTGGCCAGCACCTGCTGGATGCGCAGGCTCCACTGCTGGTCCCAGGGGCGGGGGAGACCCATCGCCTCGTTCCAGGCGGGCAGCTGCAGGGCGCGGGCGCGGGCGTCGCGGCTCAACGTCACGGCGAGTGCCTCGAGCACGATCCGCTGGATGTTGTTCTCCGGCTGGGCCTCGGTGAGGCCGAGGCTGTTGACCTGGACGCCGTAGCGGAAGCGCAGCATCTTCTCGTCGGTGACGCCGTAGCGCTCGCGGCCGATCTGGTTCCAGAGCGCCCCCATCGTGCGCAGCTTGGCGATCTCCTCGATCAGCCTGATCCCGGCGTTGACGAAGAAGGAGATGCGCCCGAAGACCTTCGGGAAGTCCGCCTCGGCGACCTGGCCGCGGGCTTTCACCTCGTCGAGCACGGCGATCCCGGTGGAGAGCGCGTAGGCGATCTCCTGGACCGGCGTCGCGCCCGCCTCCTGCAGGTGGTAGCTGCAGATGTTGGTCGGGTTCCACTGCGGCACCTCGTTGACGCTGAAGGCGACCATGTCGGCGATCAGCCGCATCGAGGGCTCGGGCGGGAAGGCGTAGGTGCCGCGCGAGAGGTACTCCTTGATGATGTCGTTCTGCGTCGTCCCGGTCAGCGCGGCGCGCTCGACGCCGTTCTCCTCGGCGACCGTGACGTAGAGGCCGAGCAGCCAGGCGGCGGTCGCGTTGATCGTCATCGAGGTGTTCATCTCGCCGAGCGGGATCTGGTCGAAGAGCTGGTGCATGTCGCCCTTGTGGGCGATCGAGACGCCGACCTTGCCGACCTCGCCGCGGGCGAGCACGTGGTCGGGGTCGTAGCCCGTCTGCGTGGGCAGGTCGAAGGCGACCGAGAGGCCGGTCTGGCCCTTGGCGAGGTTGCCGCGGTAGAGCTCGTTGGAGCGGCGCGCGTCGGAGTGGCCGGCGTAGGTGCGCATCACCCAGGGGCGGTCGCGCTCGGGAAGGCGGTGATTGGTCATGCAGCCAATGATATTTGACACTTGGCCACAGACGGCAAGAAAGACGCCGCCCAGCCCCTCGCGGCCCGCATCTTTCCGGCGAAGCTGTGTTTAGGCTGCTGACCGTCGCATGAATAAGCGAGCGCCCGCAACCCTGCTCGCCAGCGCCGTAGCCGTGCTGGCTCTCTGCTCCGTCGCCTTCGGCGCGATGGTGGGCATCTACCGCAACGACATGGAGTCGTTGGCGCGCCGTGGCGAGCTGATCAAGATCTCCGGCGCCAACTGCGCGCGCGGTGGCTCCGAGGCGGCGCTGCGGGTGGCGATCGGCGAGAAAACCGACGCCTGCGCCTTCCGCACCCCGGTGATCGGCCGCGACCTCGAAATCGGCGCCACCGAGCGGCTGCTCAGCGGCACGCCGATGGCGACCCAGAAACGCGCCTACCTGGGGCTCGAGCTGCGCGCCGGCGCCGGCGCCAAGTACCAGTTCCTGGTCTACCCGCTGCAGCGCAAGGCGCAGCTGATCAAGTGGACCCCGGAAGGACCCGAGTACTTCCAGATCGCCAAGGACGTGGCCGCTGTCAAAGCCGCCAACAAAGCCAACAAGCTGCGTCTGCGGGCGCTCAACATCCGCAGCGGCCCCGAAAAAGGCCGCGTCGCGATCGCCGGCTTCGTCGGCAACGAGCAGGTTGTCGAAGGCATCGACGCGCTGCCCGGCGAGCTGCCCGGCGAAGCGTCCGCGGTCACCGTCGGCGCGACCAAGAACGGCAACGGCGTGATCGCCAGCGTCGACGAACTGGTCGTCCGCGCGCCGGTCGAGTTCTAGCTCCTACCCGACGGCGTCGAGCTCGTCGGCGACGAGGCGCGCCAGCGCCAGCGACGAGGTGGCGGCCGGCGAGGGCGCGTTGCGCACGTGGATCGCCCGCTCGGTGCGGTGCACGACGAAGTCGTCGACCAGGCGGCCGTCGCGGCCGAGCGCCTGCGCCCTGATCCCGGCCGGGGCGACCGTCGTCTTCACGCCGCGCAGCTCGGGCACCAGTTTCGCCGCCGCGTTGACGAAGGAGCGGCGACTGAGCGCGTGCTTGCCCTCGAGCAGCGCCGCCCGCCAGTGCCGGCCGACGAGCTTCCAGGTACCGGGCCAGCGCACGGTTTCGCCGAGGTCGCGGGCGCGCACGCGGTGCAGCTCGTAGGCGTCGCGGGCGGGAGCCATCAGCGCGCTCGGGCCGATCAGCATCTCGCCGGCCATCGTCGGCGTCAGGTGGGCGCCGAGGAACGGCAGCTCCGGCTCGGGGACCGGGTAGACGTTGCCGCGCACCAGCTTCGCGGCCTCGGGCGGCAGGCGCAGGTAGCCGCCGCGGAAGGGGACGATGCGCGGGTCGGCCGGGGCGCCGCAGGCGACCGCGAGGCGGTCCGACCAGAGGCCGGCGCAGAAGACGACCGCCGCGGCGGTCGTCGTGCCCTGCGCGTGGCGAACGACGATCTTGCCGGCGTCCGGCTGGGCGCCCGCGACCGGGGTGCCGAGGTGGACGCTGCCGCCGGCGCGCTCGACGTCGGCGGCGTAGGCCTCGGCGACGGTGACGAAGTCGACGATCCCGGTCGCCGGCGAGTGCAGCGCGGCGGCGCCGCGGGCGTGCGGCTCGATCTCGGCGATCTCGTCGGCGGCGAGCCGGCGCAGGCCGGGGACGGCGTTCTCGCGGCCGCGCCGTTCGAGCTCGTCGAGCCGGCCGAGCTCGCTCTCGTCGGCGGCGACGACCAGCTTGCCGATCCGTTTGTGGGGGATCTCGCGCTCCTCGCAGAAGGCGTAGAGCTGGCGCGCGCCTTCGACGCAGAGCCGCGCCTTCAGCGAGCCGGGCTCGTAGTAGATGCCGGCGTGGATGACGCCGCTCGAGCGGCCCGTCTGGTGGCGGCCGATCGCGCTTTCGCCCTCGAGCACGGCGAGCCTCGCGCCCGGTCGCCGGGCGAGCAGCTCGCGGGCGACGGCCATGCCGAGGATGCCGCCACCGACGACGAGGAGGTCGCACTCGGCGGGCGGGGGCGAGCTGCTGCTCGGGGTCACTGCGGGTTCTTCCCCGCCGCTCCCGCTTTGTCCTGCGCCGCCGCCGGCTTTTTCGCCCGCGCTGCCGGTTTTGCCGGCTTCGGCTTCGGTTTCGGGAAGGAGACCGATTCGCGCACCACGCGGTTGACCAGGTCGGCGTAGAGCGCGGCCGCCGCGGGGGTCAGGTGGATCCCGTCCCAGAGCAGGTCTTCGTTGGCGGCGGCGAGCGACGCCCAGTCGATCAGGGTCGTGTGCGGCCAGTCCTCGGTCGCTTCGTCGATCGCGTCGTTGGACTCGCCGATCCAGCTGACCGGGGCGTGGTCGTTGATCAGGAAGAGCTCGCCGACGTCGGCCGTCGCCTGCTGGATCGCTTCCATGTCTTCGCCGTAGAGCGGGCCGTTGTTGCCCATCTGGATGATCACCGCGTTTGGCGTCTTGCCTTCGGCACGCAGCTGGCGGACCAGGGCGACGAACTCGTCGGCCTGGCGACCGACTTCGGCGTTCATCGAGAAGCCGGGTCCGAGCCGGGCGGCGAGCTGGTCCCGGGCGCCGATCATCACCGAGTCGCCGAAGGCGATGATCCGCGGCGGGCGCGTCGCCGGGGGCGGCACCGCGTTGGTCTGGGTCGGGCCGTCGTAGGCGGGCGGCACCCGCTCTTCGTAGGCGTCTGGCGGGTTGGAGTCGCTGTGAGCAGCTTCCTCCGGCTCCCGTTCGGACTCCGCGACGATCACCGCCCGGCTCGCCTGCGAGGCCTGCGCGGCGTCGAGCCGGCGCTCGCTGCTCGAGAACAGCCCGCTCCAGCCGACGAAGACGACGATCGCGAGCACGCCGGCGACCAGCGCCGGTCGCGCCACCCGCAGCCAGCCGGTCGACATCGCCGGCTTGCCCTGGCCGCGGAAGGGCAGCTCGACGTAGCGGTAGGAGAGGTCGGCGAGCAGCAGGACCAGCGCCAGCTGCAGCGGGATCAGGATGCCTTTCGGCAGGTCGACGTCGATCCCCGGGCGGGAGAGAACGAGCACCGGCCAGTGCCAGAGGTAGAAGCTGTAGCTGCGCAGGCCGAGCCAGAGGACCGGCGCCTGGCCGAGCAGCCCGCCGAGCCGCGAGGCGGGGTGGACGAGCACCGCGATCAGGAGCGCCGTGACCAGCGCCAGCCAGAGGTAGCCGCCGTGCCAGAGGTTGAGGTCGTAGTCGTGGACGTTGACGAAGCTGAGCACGACGAAGGCGAGCGCGAAGACGCCGACCACGTCGAGGATCGGGCCGACCAGCGGCCCGGTGCGGCGGCGGCGCAGCTCGATCGGGCTCCAGACCAGGGCGAGGGCGACGCCGGCCAAGAGGCCGACGGCGTGGGTGTCGGTGCCGTAGTAGACGCGCGAGGCGTCGCCGCCCGGGTCGAAGAGGATCCAGGCGAGGATCACCGAGCCGAGCGCGCCGGCGAGCACGCCGAGCAGCAGCCGGGTGCGCCCGAACAGCTTCATCCCGGCGGCGAAGACGAGCGGCCAGAAGAGGTAGAACTGCTCCTCGACCGAGAGCGACCAGAGGTGGGTGAACAGCGAGGGCCGCTGGAACTGGTCGAAGTAGGAGACGTCGGCGAAGACGAAGTGCCAGTTGGCGAAGTAGGCGAGCGAGGCGATCGCGTCGCCGCGCAGCTGGTCGATCCGGTCGGGCTCGAGGATCGCCGCGACGACCATCACGACCGCGATCATCACCCCGACCGCGGGCAGCAGCCGCTTCGCCCGGCGCAGCCAGAAACGGCCCAGCCGCACGTGGCCGCCGCGGCGGAACTCGCGCAAGAGCAGCGAGGTGATCAGGTAGCCGCTGATCACGAAAAAGAGGTCGACGCCGAGGAAGCCGCCGGGCATCCAGCTGACGTCGGCGTGGTAGAAGAACACCGCCAGCACGGCCAGGGCCCTGAGAGCGTCGATTCCAGGCAGATAAGGGAAGCGGCTGTCAGCGGGCCGGCTGATGAGCTTCATAATGGCGGGCGATGCCTCCGACCACGGTCGAGCGGCCACGCGGTGCAGGACCTGATTCAGGCCTCGGCGGGAACTGGCGCGTGATCGTTCGCAACGACAACCACAACACCTTCGAGCACGTCGCCCAAACGCTGGCACGGGTTCTGCCGGGGGTCTCCCTCGAGCAGGGCCACCGGATCGCCGACGCGATCCACAACAGCGGCCAGGCGATCGTCTGGACCGGCCCGCGCGAGCCGGCCGAGCATTACTGGGCCCAGCTCGACGGCGCCGGGCTGACGATGGCGCCGCTCGAGCGGAGCTGAGCTTGGCCCGCCTGCGTCTCGCGGTTCTGAGCCTCGCCCTTGCCCTCGCCGGGCTGGGTGCGGTGGCGGCCGAGGCCGGCGCGCTGGAGCTGCCGCCCGGCTTCCGCGACGAAAAAGTGCTCGGCGGCCTGCAGGAACCGACCTCGGTGCGCTTCGCCCCCGACGGGCGGGTCTTCGTCGCCGAGAAGGCCGGCCGGGTGGTCGTCTTCGACGACCTCGAAGACCCGACCCCGACCGAGTTCGCCGACCTGACGCGGATGGTCTACGACCACAGCGACCGCGGCCTGCTCGGCATGGTGCTCGACCCGGAGTTCGACGCCGGCCGTCCCTACGTCTACTTGCTCTACACCTACGACCACGTGCTCGGCGAAGCGGCGCCGGCGCCGCGCTGGGGCGATCCCGACAACCCGGTCGGCGACTTCTGCGACGAGCTCGACGACCCCGACGTCGACGACTGCCCGGTCAGCGGTCGCCTGGTGCGGCTGACCGCCGTCGGCGACCACGCCGCGACCACCGGCGTCGGCGCGCTGGACGAACACGTCCTGGTCGAGGACTGGTGCCAGCAGTTCTCCTCGCACTCGATCGGCGACCTGCAGTTCGACGCCGGCGGAGCGCTCTACGCCAGTGGCGGCGACGGCGCCAGCTTCAACGACGTCGACTACGGCCAGTACGGCTGGCCGGCGAAGAACCAGTGCGGCGACCCGCCCGGCGGGATCGGCGCGCTGCTCTCGCCGCCGACCGCCGAGGGCGGCGCGCTGCGCGCCCAGGACCTGCGCACCTCCGGCGATCCGGTCGGCCTCGACGGCTCGATCATCCGCATCGACCCCGACAGCGGCGCCGGGCTGCCGGGCAACCCGCTGTTCGAAACCGGCTCCGACGCCAACGCCAAGCGGATCGTCGCCTACGGCTTCCGCAACCCGTTCCGCTTCGTCGTCGACAGCGAGCACCAGGAGATCTACACCGCCAACGTCGGCTGGAACAAATGGGAGGAGATCGACCGCTTTCCGCAGGTCCCGAACCCGCCGTTCAACTCCGGCTGGCCCTGCTGGGAGGGGCCGGAGATCAACCCCAGCTACCAGGGGCTCGGGCTCAACATCTGCAAAGCGATCTACTCGCAGCCGGGCTCGACCTCGCAGCCGTTCTTCAGCTACCAGCACAAAGAGGACGCGATCTCCGAGGACCAGTGCGAGGACGGCAAACTGACCGGCTCGGCCGTCTCCGGGATGGCGCTCTACCCCGACAGCGGTCCCTTCCCCGACGACTACGACGGCGCCCTCTTCTTCGCCGACTCGGTGCGCGGCTGCATGTACGTCGTGCTCGCCGGCGACGACGGCCGGCCCGACGCCTCGAAGGTGGCCAACTTCATGTGGGAGGGCGGGCTCTACCCGGGGGTCGACCTCGAGGTCGGTCCCGACGGCAACCTCTACTACGTGCGGATCTTCAGCGACGACGACGAAGGCACGATCCACCGCGTCTCCTTCGACCCCAACGCGCCCTTTGCCCGGATCGAGTCGAGCCAGCGCTACGGCCCACTCAACCTGAAAGTCGACTTCGACGGCACCTCCTCGACCGACCCGCAAGCCGGACCGCTGAGCTACGCCTGGGACCTCGACGGCGACGGCCAGTTCGACGACTCGAACAGTGCCACCCCGAGCCGTACCTACAGCGTCGCGAAAAACATCACCGTCAGCCTGCAGGTCGAAGACAACGAAGGGAAGACCAGCCGCGACGCGGTCGTCGTCTACCCGGGAGACACGCCGCCGCAGCCGCTGATCACGGCGCCCTCGCCGACGCTGACCTGGGCGGTCGGCCAGGACGTCGAGTTCGCCGGGCACGCCGTGGACAGCGAGGAACCGGGCGGCCTCGTGGCGCCGGAGGGATTGCGTTGGAGCACCCGCATCCTGCACTGCCCGGCGGCCTGTCACGCCCACCCCTACCAGGGCTTCTCGGAAACGGCCACAGGCACGCTGCGCGCACCCGACCACGACTACCCGGCGAAGATCGAATTCGTGCTCACCGCCACCGACGCGCGCGGGCTCTCGGCCTCGCAGACGCTGCTGATCGACCCCCGCGCCGTCACCCTGCGGATCGTCTCCGACCCGCCCGGGGTGACCCTCGGCGCCGGGCCGAAGACCGCCCCCGGCCCGTTCGAGCTGACCGCGATCGAGGGCGGACGGATCACGCTCACCGCTCCGCCGAGCACCTCGGTGGGCGGCGTCGAGCTGCCCTTCGAGGGCTGGTCGGACGGCGGCGAGCTGGTCCACTCGATCGTCGCCGCCAGCTCGGCGACCTACACGGCCAGCTACGGGTTCCCGCCCGTCGACACTCGCCGCGGCGCCCCGACCAGGCTGCGGGGGCACCCGCCGAAGCGGACCCGCAGCCGCGTCGCCCGCTTCGCCTTCCACCACGGTGGCGAGCACGTCGCCTACCGCTGCCGGCTCGACGGCAAGCCCTACGCGCCCTGCCGCTCGCCGCGCGTCTACCGCAACCTTGCGGTCGGCCGCCACACCTTCCGCGTGCTCGCCGTCGACGCCGAGGACGGATCCTCGCTCGGCGCGGTGCGCCTCTACAGGTGGCGCGTGCAGCCGCCGCTCGCGCCGCCCCGCCGCTGAGCGACCCGACGTTTGTAACGGACCCGGTTACAAACGTCAGGGGGCTACTCGGCGAGGACGAGCGTGTGCCAGGTGGGCAGCAGCGGCAGGTCGTAGTAGCCGTTGATCTGCTCGCGCACCCTGGCGATCTCGTCGGAGAACCAGAACCGTTCGAAGTCCGAGCGGTTCTCCCAGATCGAGGTCTGCTGGAAGGCGAGCGGGTCGTCGATCGCCCGGGTCAGCGACCAGCTGCTCGCCCCGTAGGCGGGCATCTTTGCCGCGGCCGGTTCCCAGAGGTCGAGCCAGCGATCGGCCCGGAAGGGGGCGATGTGCCAGTCGAGCCTGCAGACCTCAGCCATTCAGTTACCTCTTTCAGTCGCGCTTGTCGGTAGTGGGCCTATGCCCCGACCTCGGCGCGGATCGCGCCCGGTCCGTCCTCGTACTTGCCCTCGTCCTCGCTCTCGGCGCCGACGAGGATGGAGATCTTGCCGAGGTGCTTGTTTTCGTGCATCAGCTGGTGTGCGGTGGGGACGCCCTCGAAGCCCATCGTTTCGGAGAGCACCGGCCGCACCTTGCCCTCGGCCATCAGCTGGTTCGCCCGCATGCACTCGTAGGCGTTGGCGAAGTGGGAGCCGATGATCTGCTTCTGGCGCATCCACAGGTAGCGCACGTCGAAGTCGAGCTGGAAGCCCGAAGTGGCGCCGCAGATCACGACTTTGCCGAACGGCTTGACGACGTAGACCGAGGTCGGGAAGGTCGCCTGGCCGACGTGCTCGAAGACGATGTCGGGGGCGTCGCCGAAGATCCCTTTGATCCGCTTGCCGAACTCGCGCGAGGCCTTGAAGCGCTCCTTGTCGGCGGCCGGGTCGGTGAGGTTGTCCTTGGTCCGCATCATCTCGCCGAACTCGTTGCGGTTGATGTAGTCGACCGCGCCCAGCTGCTTGACCAGCTCGCCCTTCTCGTCGGAGGAGACGACGCCGATCGCGTTGGCGCCGGCGGCTTTGCAGAGCTGCACGGCGAAGACGCCGAGGCCGCCGGCGGCGCCCCAGATCAGCACGTTGTGGCCGGGCTGCAGCTTGCACTGGTCGATCAGCATCCGGTAGGCGGTGAAGTAGGTCAGCCCGTAGGCCGAGGAGTCGACCCAGGAGAGGTTGCGCGGCTTGGCCAGCAGCTGCTGCGCCTGCACCTTGGTGAACTGGGCGAACGAGCCCCAGGTCGTCTCGTAGCCCCAGATCCGCTGGCTCGGCGCGGCCAGCGGATCGAGCCCGTGCACCTCGACGTCCTCGTAGGAGGCCTGGTTGCAGTGGATCACGACCTCGTCGCCGGGCTTCCAGCGGGTCACGCCCTCGCCGACTTTCCAGACGATCCCCGAGGCGTCGGAGCCGCCGATGTGGTGGCCGTACTCGGGGTGGTCGCCGTAGCCGAAGACCGAGACCGGCTGGCCCAGCGACGCCCAGACGTTGTTGAAGTTGACCCCCGCCGCCATCACTCGGACGACAACCTCGAACGCGCCCGGCTCGGGCACCTCGATCTGCTCCAGCTGGAAGGCGTCCTTGGGCTCGCCCTCGCGCTCCTGCCTGATCACCCAAGCCGCCATCGTCTCCGGCAACGTGCCGGGCTCGACGTCGAGTTTTGCCACCGCATCTATGTCAACAGCCACCAAAAAGTCCCTTCACTGAGTTTTTAACGCCTCCGCGGGCAATCCTAGGCGCTACCGTTGCTTCATGCCGCCGAGCGCGGACACGAGACGGGGTCCCGTCCTGATCGCCTTCGACGGGTCAGAGCAGGCGAAGGCCGCGATCGTCGAGGCGGCTCGGGTCCTCGGGGTCGATCGCCCAGCGGTGGTGCTCACCGTCCGCGCGCCGGTCGAGAGCTTCGAGTTCGCCGGGCTCGGCGGCGGGACCACGCTCGATCCGGCGACCGTCTCGGCGATGCAGGAGACGGCGGAGAACGAGGCCGCCGCTCGCGCCGAGGAAGGGGCGGAGCTCGCCCGCGAGGCGGGGTTTGCCGCCGAGGCGCGGGTCGAGGTCGGCGCGACCCCCTGGCAGGAGATCGTCGCGGTGGCCGACGACCTCGACGCCGACGTGATCGCGATCGGCTCGCGCGGCAGGACCGGCCTCTCGAAAGTTCTGCTCGGCAGCGTCGCCTCGGCGGTGGCCCAGCACAGCCGCCGCAGTGTCCTCATCGTCCACCCCGAGGCGGCGGGCGAGGGCGACGACTAAGCCGCGTCGGCTTTGTCCGGCGCTTCGCGCAGCTCGGGCGCGGAGATCGCGCGGACGGTGATGTGGGTCGGCTCGGGGGGCTCGATCTCCTTGCCGGAGCCGATGCCCATCTCCTCGACCTTGCGCAGCTGCGGCAGCAGGCGGCGCTCCATCGAGCCGACCGCCGAGTCGTAGGCGGTGGCGGCGCTGGTCAGGCCGCGGCCGACCTTCTCGAAGTCGGCGAGGAATTTGGAGAAGCGTGAGTGCAGGGTGCCGGCGGCGTCGGCGATCTGCGCCGCCTCGGCGACCATCCGCTCCTGGCGCCAGCCCAGCTCCATCGTGCGCAGCAGCCCGATCAGCGAGGTCGGGCTGACCAGCAGGACGTTGCGCTCCAGGGCGTAGTCGAAGAGCTCCGGGTCGGCCGCGAAGGCCGCGTGCAGGGCGGGCTCGTTGGGGATGAAGCAGATCACCAGGTCGGGCATCTCGCTGGCTTTGAACTGGCCCTGGTAGTCCTTCGAGCTGAGCGAGCGGACGTGCTCGCGCGCCTGCCGGGCGTGGCGCTCCAGGTGGACGCGGCGCTCGGACTCGACCTCGGCCTCCTGGGCGTCGAGGAAGGCGTCGAGCGGGACCTTCGAGTCGGCGACGAAGCTGCGCCCCTCGGGCAGCAGGAAGCGGGCGTCCGGGCGCAGCCGCCCGTCTTCGGTGCGCAGGGTCTCCTGCAGCTCGAAGTCGACGTGCTCGGTCATCCCGGCGATCTCGATGCAACGGCGCAGCTGCAGCTCGCCCCACTGGCCGCGGGTCTGCGGCTGGCGCAGGGCCTTCTTCAGCCCGGCGGTCTCGGAGTTGAGATTGCCGACGGTCTGGCCCATCTGCTCGAGCAGGGTGCGGGTCTGCAGGTCGGTCTCGCCTCGCCGTCGCACCTCGGCCTCGATCTTCTCCTGGCCCTTGGCGATCCGCTCGGTCAGCATCCTGATCTCGGCCTGGCGCTTCTCGAGCGCCGCCTCGGCGGTCTTCGCGTCGAGCTTGCGCGCCTGGTCGTTCAGCGCCAGCAGCTCGTCGCGCACCTGGGCGCTGACCTGGGCGGCGGCCTCCTGGATCGCCGGCGCGAGGTCGAGCTCGGCTTGCTCGCGCGGCTGCTCGCGCCCGGAGACGAGCGCGTAGACGAGCCCGGCGGCGAGCAGGACGACGGCGATGGCGAGGACGACGGTCACGGCCACCGATACTTGCGCGGCCTCCGGACGGAGCCGCCCGGCTGCAACGCGCGATGCATTTTCCACCGCCGGTGGTGGAAAAGACGACGAGTGCCGGCCTGGCTAGGGCAGCAGGACGTCGTTCTCGGAGGAAGCCCGGTAGGAGCCGACGACCAGTTTCCCCGGACGCGCCGTGGGGATGTCGGTCGCCGTGATCGTGTAGGTGCCGGCCTCCAGATTGGCCTGGAAGGTGGCCGGGCTGGTGGCGAGCAGCGGGCCCGAGGTCGTGCTGACCGGGCCGCTTACCTCCAGTTTCGAGTTGGTGCCGGTCTGGTTGGCGGCGACGAAGACGACGTCGAGCGGGGCGTTCGTCTCGATCGGCGGCTGCGCGTGGTTCTGGTTCTGGGGGATCTGCTGGGACTTTTCCGGGCCGAAGCCGATCCCCTGCGGCGAGACCGTGACCGCCTTGTCGGTGACGGTGATGCTGACCCGCGTCGCGACCTGCGGGCGCGGGTCGTTGGGGTGGCTCTCGGCCCCGCAGCCGGCGACCGCGAGCGCCAGCAGCGCGACCACGCCGACGACCGCCGATCTGGCTCTCCCACGACCCATCGGGGCTGAATCTAGCCGAAGGGCAGGGCGACTACCGAAGCCGTAACGCCATCTTCACCTACGGCGAGCTCGGCGCCCGGCTCCGCCTCGCGGCGCAGGATCGCCAGGCCGATCGGCCCGAGGGCGGGGGAGACGGCGGCGCTGCCGAGCTTGCCGACCTCCTTCTCGCCGAGCAGCAGCGGTGCTCCGGCGGCCGCGGGGGCGCTCAGGCGCAGGCCGCGCAGGTGGCGGTTGGGCTTGCCCTTGTAGTGCAGGCGGGCGACCGTCTCCTGACCGATGTAGCAGCCCTTGGTGAAGCTGACGGCGCGCTCGACGATGCCGGCCTCGGCCGGCATCGTCTCGCTGCCCATCTCGGCGCCGAAGCGGGGCACGCCGGACTCGATGCGGAGGATCTCCGCCGCCTCGGCGCTGACCGGGACGGCGCCGGCTTCCAGCAGGGCCGCGCGCAGCCGCTCGGCGTTGGCGGTGGCGAAGATCAGGTCGATCCCCTCGCCGGTGCCGAAGGCGATGCAGCTGATCCCGGCGACGGTCGTCTCCGCGCAGCCGTTCTCGGCGAAGGCCGCGGTTCCCGCCAGCTCGACGCTGCGCGGGCCGATCAGGGAGAGGGTGGAGTGCGCCTCGCTGACGTCCTCGACCGCGACGTCGCGCCCGATCGAGTACATCGTCAGGTGCCGCAGCACCGCCGGCAGCGCCACGGTCTCGAGGTCGAGCCAGAGGTCGGGACCCTCGCCCGGGCGCAGCACCCGCATGTCGGACTGCATATGGCCCTTGCGGTCGAGCAGCGCGGCGTAGAGGCCGGCACCGGGCTCGATCGCCTCGGTGTCGTTGGTCAGCTGGCCCTGCAGGTACTCGGCCGCGTCCGCGCCCGAGACGAGCAGCACGGCGCGCTCGGGGCGGTCGACCAATCCGCACTCCTCGCGCAGCTGCCGGTACTGCGCGTCGAGCTCGATTCCGATCTCGGTGGCCATGCGGCAAGTCTACGAAGGGCGCTCTGCGGGCGGCTCTGGGCGGCCGAGATTTAGATGAGTCGAAATTCAGGTTTAGATGTGTCAAAATCTCCCCTCGTGCCCGACGACGCGACCAAGAGCGCCCCGCCCGCCAACAACGGGATCAGCCGCCGACGGCTGCTCGGCGGCGCCGCGGCCGTCGGCGTGCCGGCGGCGATCGGGCTGAACCAGCTGATCTCCGGCTCGGGGTCGGGCAGCGCCGCCGCGGCCGAGCCGGCCGCCACCGGTCACGAGGGTCACGGCGGCCACGAGGGCTTCGTCCACGCGAGCTTCGCCAAGGACCGCTCGGTCGACCACAAGCGCAACGGCTTCAACCCGACCGAGCTGCTGCGCGACTTCGACTACGGCAAGACCCGCCGCCTGCCCAACGGGCGGGTGCTGCGCGAATGGGAGATCGTCGCCCAGGACCAGGAGATCGAAATCGCCCCGGGGGTCCGTTACGAGGCCTGGACCTACAACGGCCGCGTGCCAGGCCCGACCCTGCGGGCGCGCGAGGGGGAGCTGCTGCGGATCCGCTTCATCAACGGCTCCAACCACCCGCACACGATGCACTTCCACGGCATCCACTCGGCGCAGATGGACGGCATGCCGGGGATCGGCGAGGCCGCCGGGGGCGGGCAGATCGAACCGGGCGAAGCGTTCACCTACGAGTTCGACGCCACGCCCTTCGGCGTCCACCTCTACCACTGCCACGTCGCGCCGCTGGCCGCCCACATCTCCCGCGGCCTCTACGGCGCCTTCATCATCGACCCCAAGCAGGGCCGCCCCGAAGCCGACGAGATGGTGATGGTGATGAACGGCTTCGACACCAACTTCGACCTCGCCAACGAGATCTACGCAGTCAACACGATCGGCTTCCACTACATCAACGAGCCGATCGAGGTGGCGCGCGAGGAGTTGGTGCGGATCTACCTGGTCAACGTGCTCGAGTACGACCCGGTCAACTCCTTCCACATCCACGGCAACTTCTTCCAACACTTCCCCACCGGGACGTCGCTCGAGCCGACCGAACTGACCGACACGATCATCCAGGGGCAGGCGCAGCGGGCGATCCTCGAGCTCGAGTTCCCCTACGACGGCGACTACATGTTCCACGCCCACGTCAGCGAGTTCGCCGAGCTCGGCTGGTCGGGCTTCTTCCGCGTCGGCGATCCGACCCGGCTGACCGCGGCCACCGCCGCGGAGATGTACTGCGAGCTGCCCTGGGGCGGCGGAGGGCCGGCCTGATGGAGGCCGGAGCCCGCGCCGATCGCCCGGTCGGGAGCGGCCTGCCCGCCTGGGCCCTGGGGCTGATCCCGCTGCTCCTGATCGCCGTCGCGATCGGCACCTTCGCGGCGCTCGGCGGCCCGGGCCTCGGCGACCGCAACGGGCCGCCGATCGAGGAAGTCGCGGTGGAGAGCACCGTGCTGCGGCCGGGGGAGATCGAGCTGACCCTGCGCAACGACGGCCCCGACGCGGTCGAAGTCGCGCAGGTCGCGGTCAACGACGCCTACGCGCCGTTTAGCGCCACGGACGGGCTCGAGATCGACCGGCTCGGCTCGACCACGCTCGACATCGCCTATCCCTGGATCGAAGGCGAGGCCTACGAGATCTTCATCGTCACCTCGACCGGCGGGACGGTCGAAGCCTCGATCCCGGTCGCCGCCGAAACCCCGGAGGCCGACGCCAGCTTCTTCGGCCTGATGGCGCTGCTCGGCATCTACGTCGGCGTGATCCCGGTCAGCCTGGGGATGCTCTGGCTGCCCTTCCTGCGCCGCCTCGGCTCGCAGTGGATGGCGGGGCTGCTCGCCTTCACGGTCGGGCTACTCGCCTTCCTGGCGATCGACGCCACCCTCGAGGGGCTGGAGATCGCCGCCGAGGCGCCGACCGCCTTCGGCGGCGCCAGCCTCGTCTTCGCCGGAGCGCTGATCGCCTACCTGGTCCTCGCCGGCATCGACTCCTATCTGCACGCGCGCAGCAAGAGCGCCGGCGGGAAGGCGGCGGCCGGGGGCGCCTACATGGCGCTGCTGGTCGCGATCGGGATCGGCCTGCACAACCTCGGCGAGGGCTTGGCGATCGGCTCGGCCTACGCGACCGGGGCGCTGGCGCTCGGCGCCTTCCTGGTCGTCGGCTTCGCGATCCACAACACCACCGAGGGCCTGGCGATCGTCGCGCCGCTGCGCGGCGGCGGCGAGAGCCAGGGCGGCCTCGGCCTCGGTCGCCTGCTCGGGCTCGGCCTGATCGCCGGCGCGCCGGCGATCCTCGGCGCCTGGATCGGCGCCGCCGCCTTCAACCCGAGCCTGGCGGCGCTGCTCTTCGGCGTCGGCGTCGGCGCGATCGCCCGCGTGATCGTGCAGATAGCCCCGGCGATGCGCGACCGCGAAGGGCGCCTGCTCTACCCGGTGACCGTCGCCGGGATGCTGGTCGGCATCGCCGTGCTCTACCTCACCGGCCTGCTGGTGTCGGTCTGATGGGCGCCGAGGAAGCCGAGCGCGGGCTGCTGCGCTCGCCCAGCACCGAGGCGATCGAGGACTACGCGAAGACGATCTACGCGATCTCCCAGGAGCGCGACGGGCTGGTCCTGAACGGCGAGGTCGCGCAGCGGCTCGGTGTCACCCCGGCGACGGCGACCTCGATGCTGAAACGGCTCGCCGACCTCGGCCTGGTCGACTACAAGCCCTACAAGGGGGTCAGCCTGACCGCCGCCGGCGAGCGCGTCGCGCTCGAGGTGATCCGCCACCACCGGCTGCTCGAGGCCTACCTGGCCGAGGCGCTCGGCATGGACCCCGCCAAAGTCCACGACGAGGCCGAGAAGCTCGAGCACCACATCTCCGAGGAGCTCGAGGCGCTGATCGCGGCGAAGCTCGGCGAACCGAGCCACGACCCGCACGGCACCCCGATCCCCGGTCCGGACCTGCTGCCGCCGACGGCGGAGCGGCGAGCGATCTGAGGCGGTCGGCCGGTGGGGCGGCGGGCGGAGATCTCGGTGCGTTCGCGGTTGCGGGCCCCGGCCCCGGCGGTCTGGGAGCGGGTGATCACGCCGGCCGGCGTCAACGACGAGCTGCGTCCGCTGATGCGGATGACGGTGCCGCGCGGGCTCGACGACTTCGGCATCGAGAGGGTCGAGCCGGGGGTGCCGATCGGGCGCAGCTGGGTACTGCTCTTCGGTCTCGTCCCCTTCGATTACGACGACCTGACCCTGGTCCGGGTCGAGCCGGGCCGCGGCTTCCTCGAGCGCTCGCGAATGCTCAGCCAGCGGCTCTGGGAACACGAGCGCACGATCGAACCCGACGGCGAGGCCGCCTGCGCGATCACCGACCGGGTGGCATGGGAGCCGCGACTGCCGCTGCCGGGCGCCTTGCTGGTGCCGCTGATCGGGGCGATCTTCCGCCACCGTCACAGCCGTCTGCGGCACCGTTTCGGCGGCGAGCCCGCCGCGCGCGGCGGGTAGTCTTCAGCGCCCGTGGCCCTCGCGACCGACTTCCAGCAGATCCTCGACGCCCTGCCGCCCGACTGGACGGACCTCGAGGTCGACCTGCGGATCGACGACGAGCGCCAGTACATCGACTCGGCGGTCGCGCTCAGCCAGGTCAACGCACAGGTCTACAACCGCGCCGAGTGGCACTGGCGGTTGTTGATCGCCCACAGCTTCGGCCACGCCGCCGCGGCGGAGACCGTCGCCGGCGTGCTCGAGAAGCTCGACCGCGAAGGCGTCGCCGGCGAGCTGCGCGTCGCCGAGGTGCGCGAGGGACGCTCGGAGGTGGTGCAGATGTGGGGCCGGCCGGAGAGCGTGCGCGAGGAGTTCCGCCAGCGCCGCTCGATCTAGGGCCCGCGCCCTGGCGGTGACGTGGCCCAGGTAGTCAGCATCGCCGAGGACCTGATGCTGGCCAGCCGCGTCGACGTGATGCTGACCGGTTCCGGCCACCACGTCGTCCTCGCCCGCTCGCTGGCCGAGGCCCCTCTGGACGGGGTCGAGCTGATCGTCGCCGACCTCGACGTCGAGAACCCCGAGGCGCTGGTCGGGCTCGGTGTGCCGGTGATCGGCTACTACTCGCACGTCGATGCCGATGCGAAGGCGGCGGCCGACGCGGCTGGGATCGACCTCGCGGTGCCGCGCTCGCGCATGGCCCGGGAACTGCCGGAGCTGGTTACTCGGTTGCTCGGGGGCTGAGGTCGAACGCGTCCTCTATGTCGAGGGGGCGCTGGAGCAAATTGTGCTCCAGATCCCAGGCGGCCCATTCGCGGAGCACTCGCGGGTTGAGTGGAGCTGGCTTCAGGTCCGGGCCGAGGGCGGCTAGCTGGGCCCGCTGGCCATCGCGGCCGAGGGTGGGGTTGGCGGCGAGCAGGTCGTCGAGGGCCTGGTCGGGATGCGCTGATGCGAATGCGTAGCCGCGGAGCGTCGCCTCGACGACCGCGTCGACGAGCTCCGGATCGTCTTCGAGCGTGCGGCGCGAGGTGGTGAGGATCAGCTCGGGGTAGGGCGGGGCGCCGTAGTCGTCGACCTTGAAGATCCGCACCGGCACGCCGATCTCTTCGATTGCGATTGCCTCGGCGTTCCAGAACCCAGTCGCCGCCTGGAGCTGACCGGCGGCGAGGGCGGAAACGGCATTGAAGCCGATCGTCACCTCGTCGACCTCGGCCGGATCGCCGCCGTCGGCTTCGACCTCGGAGTCGACCACGGCACCATCGGAGGGCAGGCCGGTGACGCCGACCATGTGGCCGGCGAGGTCGCGCGGGCGCCGGATCGGGCCGTCGGCTCGGGCGATCACGGCGGCGAGCGGGCGCTGCACGATCGGCAGCAGGCCGACCAGGTCGAGGCCGCGCTCGCGGGCGATGCCGAGGTCGTGGATGTCGAGGATCGCGAACTCGGTGCGCCCCGCGGCGAGCAGTTTCGGCGCGTCGGTCGATTCGCCGGGCTGCCGGATCTTCAGGTCGACGCCGGTATCGGCGTAGAAACCCTGCTTCTCGGCCGCGTAGATGCCGCTGTGCACGGCGTTCGGAACGAAATCGAGCACGACGCTCGCGCCTCTCGGCACGCCCGGTTCCGCACCGTCCTCACCGCAGCCGGAGACGCCGGCGAGCAGAAGGACGGCCGCCAGCAGCGCGACAGCCCGTCTCATTCGCCCTGAACCTATTTCATTGAGCAAATATGTAGACTGCCGGCCGCTTACCGCGATCTACAGGGTTACTAGGAGGAGACGTTGCAGGAGAAAGGTCTATCCGCATATTTTGCCGAGCTGATCGGCACGCTTTTGCTGGTGTTTTTCATCTGCAGCGTTGTCGTCTTGTTCGTTTCCACGGGCAGCCAGGCGCAGTTCGGTTCCGACTTCGCGGTGATCGGCCTGGTCCACGCGTTCCTCCTCTTCGGGCTGATCGTCATGTTCGGCGTGGTCAGCGGGGGGCACTTCAACCCCGCCGTCACCTTGGCCGCGCTGGCGATCAAACGGATCAACCCGCTCGACGCGGTGATCTACATGCTCGCCCAGCTCTCCGGCGGCGTGCTCGGCGCCCTGCTCTGCAAGGGCCTGCTGCTCGACGAGGGAAGGGCGACCAACTACGGCGCCACCAGCGTCAGCGGTCTGCTGTCCGGTAACACGGCCGGCGCGATCGTCGAGGCGATCGGCACCTTCTGTCTGGTCCTCGTGATCCTCGCCGCGGTCTTCTCCAAAAAGAGCTTCAAGGAGTGGGCGCCGCTGGCGATCGGCACCACCCTCGGCTTCGCGGTCATGGTCGGCGGCCCGCTGACCGGCGCCGGCTACAACCCGGCTCGCTGGTTCGGCCCGGCCCTGGTCAGCAACGAATGGGGCGGCGTCTGGCCGTACCTGGTCGGCCCGATCGTCGGCGCGCTGCTCGCCGCCGCGGTCTTCCGGTTCGTGCTCGAGGCCGGTGGCCCGGCTCCGACCGAGCCGCCGGAGCGCGTCAAAGGCGCGCCCGCGACCGCCAAAGCCTCTTAGCGGTTCATTAGGCGGTAACCGCACGCGCCGAGGGGAGCGGCGCGTGCGGTAGCTTCCGCCAAGTGCGCAGGGTCACTTTCTCGCGGAACTACACGCTCTCTCTTTCCCGCACTTGCCAGTGCTACTGCAAGTACTGCGCCTTCGCCACCCACCAGGCCCACGTCCACGCTCCGGCCGAGGTCGAACGCCAGCTCGACGAGGCGCTGAAACGCAACGCCAAGGAGCTGCTCGTCCTCACCGGCGAGAAGCCCGAGGTCAACCCGGTGGTCGCCGAGCGCCTGGCGACCTGGGGCCACGAGGACTTCACGAGCTACGTCGTCTGGGCCTGCGAACGCGCCCTGGAGCGTGGCATGCTGCCGCACACCAACATCGGCGTCTGCACCCACGAGGAACTCGCCCGCCTGCGCGAAGTGACGGCCTCTCAGGGGCTGATGCTGGAGTCGGTCGACGAGCGGCTGATGGAGACGGTTCACGCTGGAAGCCCGACCAAGCATCCGGCCGCACGGTTGGCGACGATCGAGGCCGCCGGTGAGCTGAAGATCCCCTTCACCTCGGGCATCCTGGTCGGCATTGGTGAGAGCGAGGAATCGCGAGTCGAATCCCTGGAAGCTCTGGCCGACCTTCATGCGAAGTACGGCCACCTCCAAGAGGTCATCCTCCAGAACTTCGTCCCGCATCCGCGCTATTACGGCGCTGAGGTAGCCGACATTGCCGACGCGGCTGCCAGGACGCGTTGGACGGGCGATGGGGATGACCCCGAACGAACCTCCAGATTTGTGAGAGAGGGGTCGTCCCCATCGCCCCCTCCGCCGCCGCCCTGGTCCAGCCCCGTTTCGATCGAGGAGATCAAGCGCTTGATCCAGGAGTGCAAGCGGCTGATGCCGGACGTGGGGGTGCAGGTGCCGCCGAACCTCTCTGAGTTCTGGTCGGAGCTGGTCGAAGCTGGAGCTACCGACCTCGGCGGGCTCAGTGCCAACGGCGACCACATCAGCCCGGAGGAGCCGTTCCCGTCGCCGCACCAGGTGCGCAAGGAGCTCCAGCCCAAGGGCTACGCGCTGACCGAGCGACTCTGCGTCTACCCGCAGTACATGGACGCGGAGTGGATGGAGCAGGGGGTGCTGGACGTGATCAAGCTGAAGTACTGGAGCTTCATCCCGCGGCGGGGCTCGGGGCGCACGAGTGAAGAGCGCTTCGAGGCGGGGGTCGTCGAGCGGGCGATCGCGAAGGGGCGCGAGGGCGTCGAGCTGAGCGAGGACGAGCTGACTGCGCTGTTCGCCGAGACCCGGCCGGAGGTGATCGAGCAGATGCGGGCGGCGGCCGACGAGCTGCGCGCGGAGCTGGCCGGAGACACGGTCACCTTCGTGGTCAACCGCAACATCAACTTCACCAACGTCTGCGTCGTCGGCTGCGCCTTCTGCGGGTTCGGCCAGGGGCGGCGCTCGCCCGACGCCTACGAAGTCTCCGAGGCCGACTTCGCGGCGCGGATCGAGGAGGCGGTCGAGTTCGGCGCGACCGAGCTCTGCATGCAGGGCGGCATCCACCCGGACCTGACCCTCGAGGAGTACGGCAGGTGGCTGGCGCTGGCCAAGCAGGTCGCCCCCCACCTCCACTTGCACGCCTACAGCCCGATGGAGATCAACTGGGCCTGCGAGGTCTCGGGCAAGGGCCCGGCGGAGGTCTTCGAGTACCTGCTCGAGCAGGGCCTCGGCTCGACCCCCGGCACCGCCGCCGAGGTGCTCGACGACGGCGTGCGCCAGCGGATCTCGCCGAACAAGCTGCCCGCCGACCGCTGGGTCGAGATCGTCGAAGCCTCCCACCGCGCCGGCCTGCGCTCGACCTCGACGGTGATGTTCGGCCACATCGAGGAGCCGCGCGAGCTGGCCCGCCACATGCGGGTCGTGCGCGGCCTGCAGGAGCGCACCGGCGGGATCACCGAGTTCGTCCCGCTCAGCTTCATCCCCTTCAACACGCTGCTCGGCCGCACCCACGGGATCGAGGAGATCTCGATGCGGGAGAACCTCAAGCACACCGCCGCCTTCCGCCTCGCCCTCGGCCGCTCGATCCGGAACCTGCAGGCGAGCTGGGTGAAGATGGGCCTGCAGGGCGCGACCGAGGCGCTGCGCTGGGGCGTCAACGACCTCGGCGGCACCCTGATGGAGGAGAACATCAGCCGCATGGCCGGCTCCCAGCACGGCGTGCGGCTCGAACCCGATCAGCTGATCGAGGCCGCCCGCGCCGCCGGCCGCGAACCGGCCCAGCGCAACACCCTCTACGAGGTCCTCGAGCGGTATCCCTCGCCGGCCGTTCCCGCTTGAGCGTCGCTCTCTCCGGGTAGCCGTACCTGGCAAGGACAGCTACCCAGAAGGAGCCGTATGAGCGACGAGGTACGCAACAAAGACGATGCCAAAGGCCGCGTCAAGGAGGCGACCGGCAACCTGACCGGCGACAAGGACCTGCAGCGCGAGGGCAAGGTCGATCAGGCCGGCGGCAAGGCCAAGGACGGCATCGAGAAGCTGACCGACAAGGTCAAGGACGCCCTCCGCAGGGACTGACGCCGCCTAGCGGAAGAGATCCTCTTTCCGCGGGCGACGCAGGGCGGCGGCCCCGGGTCCGTCCTCGGCACTGACGTAGTGGCCGAGGCCGCGCACGACCGCCGCCGGTATTCCGCTCGACTTGTCTCGGACGAGGTCCGCCGCGCAGGCTGCCTCGTCGGCGATCGCGATCGCGGTCGCTTCCAGCTCGCGGCCGCCGGCGTCGTCGCGGCCACGCCAGTCGTCGAGCGCCACCAGGCCGGCGCAGCCGATCGCGACCTCGGTCTGACCGAGCCGCCAGGCGCGGCCGAAGCTGTCGGAGACGACGACGGCGACGCTCGCCCCGCTCGCCGCCGCGATCTCGGCGCGGATCCGCCGCGCCGAGCCGTCGGGGTCCTCGGGCAAGAGGCAGACGGTGTCGTCCTCGGCCAGGTTGGAGGCGTCGATGCCGGCGTTGGCGCAGACGAAGCCGTGGTGGGTCTCGACGATCAGGACGCCGCGCTCGGCGCGCAGCACCTCGGCCGACTCTTGGAGGATCAGCTCGACCAGGTTCGGCTCCTTGCCGAGCACCGCGGCGAGCTTGCGCGCTCTGGCGCTGGGGATCGCCGCGGAGAGCTTGCGAAGCCGTCCCTCGGCCTTGGAGACGACCTTTTGCGAGACGACGACGACGTCGCCGTCGGCGAGCTCGGCGCGTGCCGCTATCTCCTCGCCGACCAGCATCCCCGGCTCGAACTCCGGCAGACCGGCGACGCCGCTGACGCGCAGCTCGGCCGGGCCGGCCTCGCTCACAGCCTCAGCGCCTTGGCGGTGCGGCGGGCGCGGCCGGGGCTGGACATCAGCTCGCGGCTCAGCGCGATCGCGTCGGCGGGGGTGTCGAGGTCGAGCCCCAGCGAGGCCAGCTCCTCGACCCCGAACGGCACCCCGGCCTCGCGCGCCAGCTCGACGTGGCGGGCGCAGCTGCCCTCGCCGAAAGCGGGGAGGATCGCGCTCGGCGGGCTCAGCACCAGGGCGTTGGTGCCGGTTCCGTGGCGGTCGGGGACGATGCCCACGTAGCGATCCGGCACCCCGGTCAGCAGGCGGTCGAGCTCGCGCGGGTCGAGCAGCGGGCAGTCGCCGGGCAGCAGCACGACGCACCCCTCGCCCTCGACTTCGGCGCGGGCGATCCCCGCCAGCGCGGCCTGGACGTGGCCGGCGTCGCCGGGATCCGGGACCACCTCGGCGCCGTGATCGGCGGCCAGCTCCTGGGCGATCGGGTCGCCGCTGACGACGATCGTGCGCTCGATCGCGCGCGCCTCGCCGATCGCCTCCAGCACGTCGGCGACCATCGCCGCGACCAGCTGGCGCCGGCCCTCGTCGTCGAAGCCGGTCGCGAGGCGCTGCTTGGCGGCGTCGAAGCGCTTGACGGGGAGGACGGCGGTCGCCATCAGGTGGCGAGCGTAGCGGCGAAGTCGAGCACGATGCGGGCGAGCCGGGCGCGGCCGACCGCGCCCTCCATCAGCGTCGCCGTGCTCAGCGTCGGCAGATCTGCCGGCGGCGGCTCCGGGTCGCCCTCGTCGACGACCATGCCGTCGATCAGCCCCGCGTAGAGCGAGGCGACCCCCGCCGCAGTGGTCGGGCGGCCGACGGCTTCCATGAAGCGATCGGTCGGGCCCTTGACGACGGCGCCGGCGACGTAGGGGCTGACCGCGACGACCGGCGCGGGGGAGGCGGCGATCGCCTCGCGCATCCCCGGCACGGCGAGGATCGGGCCGATGCTGATCACCGGGTTGGAGGGGCCGACGACGATCGCGTCGGCGGCGCGCAAAGCGTCGAGCACCTCGCGACTCGGCTCGGCCTCGGCGATGCCCTCGAGCTCGACCCCCCGCACCGCCGGCTCGCCACCGTCGAGGATCAGGTACTCCTGCAGGTCGCGCCGGCCGGCGTCGGTGAGGACCTTGGTGCGGACCGGCGCGTCGGACATCGGCAGCACCTTCGCGGCGACCCCGAGGCCGCGGGCGATCTGCGCCTGGGCGTCGGTCAGGCGGCCGCCCTCGGCGAGGAACTCGCGCCGGTACAGGCAGGCGGCGAGGTCGCGGTCGGAGAGCTCGAACCAGCTCGGCGCGCCCAGCTGGCGCAGGCGCTCGAAGACGACGCCGCTGTCCTCGCGGATGCCCCAGCCGCGCTGCTCGTCGATTTCGCCGCTCAGCCAGTAGGTGACGAGGTCGGGGTCGGGGGAGACGTGGACGCCGAGCGTCTCGACGTCGTCGCCGGTGTTGGCGATCACGGCCAGATCGCCGCCGATCTCCTCCTGCATGCCGGCGCCGAGCTTGGCTCCGCCGGTCCCGCCGGCCAAGAGCGCGACGCGCATCGGCTAGGCCCAGTGGTCGCCGTCGGGCAGACCGGAGAGGCGGATGCCGGCGTGGGCCTTGTAGCGGATGTTCACCGAGATCAGCATCGGGGTCAGCTGCTCGACGATGCGGGCCATCTCGAGCGGGCCGGCGTTGACCGCGCGCAGGCCGGGGATCAGTTCGATCAGCCGCGCCACGCGGGCCTTGTCGGCCTTCTTGTCGCCGCAGACGAGCACGTCCTCGCCGAGCTCGGCCTCGGTGTCGGCCAGGGTCGGGGCGCCGACGGTGTGCAGGGCGGAGACGACGGTGACGCCCTCCGGCACCATCTCCTGTGCCTGCTGGGCCGCCGAGCCCTGCCAGACGCCGACGGTGCGGGTCGCCTTGCCGCTGATCGCGGCGGCCAACGGCACCGTGCAGTCGACCAGGATCTGGCCCGGGCGCAGCGCCTCCTTGAGGTTGGTCAGGTTCTCCGACTGGGCGCGGAAGGGGACGGTGAGGAAGACGATCTCGCCCTTCTCCGCCGCCTCGGCGTTCTGCAGGCCGCTCACCTCGGCGCCGGGGACGGCGTCCCTCACCTTCGCGGCGGCCTCCTCGGCGCGCTCGGCCGCGCGCGAGCCGAGCACGACCGGCACGCCGGCCTGGGCCCAGCGGGTCGCGAGGCCGGCGCCGAGGGCGCCGGTGCCGCCGATGATCGGAATTGGTTCCGCAGCCAAGAGCGAGCAAGTCTATGCTCCTGCCCGTGAGGTTGGAGGGCAGGAAGGCACTGGTCACGGGAGGGGCCAGCGGCATCGGCGCCGCGGTCTGCGCGCGCCTGGCCGCCGAGGGCGCCGAGGTCTGGGTCGGCGACGTCGACGTGCCCGGCGCCGAGCGCGTCGCCGGCGAGGTCGCCGGTCACCCGCTCGAGCTCGACGTCACCGAGCTCGACTCCGCCGTCGCCGCGGTCGAGGCGACCGGCACGCTCGACATCCTCGTCAACAACGCCGGTACCGACGAGTTCGGCTTCTTCACCTACACCCGCCCCGAGCAGTGGCAGCGCCTGTTGGCGATCAACCTGACCGGTGTCTTCAACTGCACCCACGCGGCGCTGGCCGTGATGCAGCCGGCCAAGTACGGGCGCATCGTCAGCATCTCCTCGGAGGCCGGGCGGGTCGGCTCTAAGGGCTCGGCCGTCTACTCGGCGACCAAGGGCGGCGTCGTCGCCTTCATGAAGGCGATCGCCCGCGAGAACGCCCGCTACGGGGTCACCGCCAACTCGATCGCCCCGGGTCCGATCGAGACGCCGCTCTTGATGGGCGCCAAGGAGTTCGGCGAGATCGGCGAGAAAGTGATCGAGACGATGAAAGGGTCGACCCAGATGAACCGCCTCGGCCAGCCCGAGGAGGTCGCCGCCGCGGTCGCCTTCCTCGCCTCCGACGACGCCACCTACGTGACCGGCGAGACGCTCGGCGTCTCCGGCGGTCTCGGCATGGTCTAGTTCGCCCTCGGGGGAGAAGCGCCGCCCCTTGATGTCTTTTCCACCGCAGGAGGTGGAAAGTGCGTCGAGCGGCGGACAGCCGAGCTATCTGGGCCCTGGTGCGACGACAGCACGGCGTGGTGTCGCGGCAGCAACTGCTTGCCCATGGCGTTAGCCGGCGCGGCATCGAACGTCGCCTGGAGCGCGGACGTCTGCACCGTGCAGCCACTGGCGTCTATGCCGTGGGACGCCCGGAGCTGACCGGGCACGGACGCTGGATGGCCGCGATACTCGCCTGTGGGTCGGGGGCGCTGCTTACCCACAGCAGCGCGGCGGCGTTGTGGGGAATCGGTCGAGAGTGGGGAGGTGGGATCGAGGTGGCGATCCGCTCGGCCTCTCCTCGCAAGCGCTCCGGCGTGCGGGTTCGACGCCGGCCGGGTCTGCAGCCGGCCGCGGTCGACGAACGCGAGGGGATTCCAGTGACTTCGATGGTGCAGACGATCGTCGACCTTGCCGCGCGGACCGGGCCGCGCTCGACCGAGCGGATGGTCAATGAGGCCGACAGGCTCGACCTGGTTACGCCCGTTGTCCTGCGCTCGCGGCTGGAGGACCATCGCGGAGAGCCCGGAGTTGACCTCTTACGCACGATCCTGGATCGGCGCTCCTTTCGCTTGACCCGCTCTGACCTCGAGCAGATCTTTCTCCCGATCGTCGCCGAGGTCGGCCTGCCAGTCCCACTAACCCGGCAGTGGGTCAACGGCTTCGAGGTGGACTTTCACTGGCCGGAGCTCGGCCTCGTCGTCGAGACCGACGGGTTGCGCTATCACCGCACGCCGGCGGAGCAGGCGCGCGACCGGCTCCGCGATCAGGCGCACTTCGCCGCCGGTCTCGTGCCGCTGCGCTTCACCGATGAGCAGGTCCGCTACGACCCCGGCCACGTCCGTCGCACCCTGGCGTCGACGGCTCGCCGCCTGGGCATCGCGGTTGCGGCGCCGGATCTGCCCTGAGCCACCCGCGACCCGACCTGGGCGTTCTATCCTTCTCGCCGCGCCGGAGTGGCGGAATTGGCATACGCGATCGACTCAAAATCGATTGCCCTTGCGGGCTTGTGGGTTCGAGTCCCACCTCCGGCATAGAGCGGCGCCCGGGCCGCGCGGGCGGTTAGGCCGGCTGCGGCGCGCCGCCGCCGGTGGCCCCGGCGCCGTATTCCTCGCCCGAGCCGATCGGGCGCTCCTCCTCGACGTGCCACTCCTGGCTGAAGCCGTAGAAGGCGGCGGCGATCAGGACGATCTGCAGCAGCCCGAGGACCACCACCAGGGTGCCGATCAGCGAGGAGGGGAGGAGGGCCTCGTCGAAGCCGGCCTTGTCGCGTTCGAACCAGCTGCCCGCCCCGACCGCGCAGAAGATCGCCAGGATCATCGAGAGCGCCGCGGTCAGCGGCAGGATGCCGCGGCTCCAGCGGGCGACCAGGAAGGCGAAGAGGGCGTAGAGGATCGCGTAGATCGCGCAGACGATTCCCATGCCGCCGCCGCCCTTCAGCAGCGACCAGCCGCCGATCGTGATCAGCGCCGCGATCACCGCCGTCGCCAGCAGCAGCAGCACGATCACGAACTTGGCCGTGACCGACCCGGCCTTCTCCCGATTCGGCCGCCACAGCTCGTAGCCCGGCCTCACCTCTCCAACCGCCATGCGTCGATCATAGAATCCATCAGCGACGACGCGGCATTGACCGCGCGTTAAGCCCCGATCGGGGTTGCCACGCGGGCGTGGCGGAATTGGAATACGCGCCAGGTTTAGGTCCTGGTGGGCTTCGGCCCGTGGGGGTTCGAGTCCCTCCGCCCGCACTGACCGCGCCGCCCACCCGCGGCTCGTTACGATCCGGCCCGAGGGGCAGTGGCCCAACTGGCTAAGGCACCGGTCTCCAAAACCGGCGATTCCAGGTTCGAGTCCTGGCTGCCCCGTACTCCTCGGCTTCCTCTGGCCTCCGCCCTCCTAGCCCTGGCTGCCCCGTCCGCGCTCTCCCCGCCTGGGAAAGCGGGGTAGCTGAGAACTTCGATGTTCGTCAAGGCTTGGACCTAGTCGTTTAGGACTTGACATGCGCTCGTCGGCCTGCTTAGGATGAGCGACCGTCATTCTTCACCGCTGGTGAGGAAGGCTGGACGAAATGTTGGGTTTCAACTCGACGAATGTCAGAAGGCCCGTTTGGGAAACGGGGTCGGTCCAGGCGAGTGACGGCTAAGCCAACTACGGATGGAGAGAGAAAAAGATGGGCCTTTATAAGAGGGTAAGTCTGCTCTTTGCTGTCTTGGTCGTCGCGAGTTTCGCGTTCGCTGCGAGCGCTAGCGCGGCCACGATCTTGTCTACGACGGTGGAACCGACGCAGGCAGGCAGTTCAGCTTCACCGCAGCCCGTGAACACCGCGGTGAACACGACGTTCGACACCAGCGGTGGCGCGGCGCTGGGCGCGGTCAGCACGCTCGTTCAGACGTTCCCCGCCGAGCTCGTCAACAAAATCCCGCTCGGTGCCGCTCAGAACGCGTCCAACTCGTGTCCGAGCACCTCCTACGCCGGTACCTCGCCTCCGGCGACGCCAGTCGATCCGACGACCGTCTGCCCGGCAGGTTCGATTCTCGGCACCGGCTTCATGCAGATGGAAGCGCTGGGCCTGAAAAGCACCCAGGTCGCCTCGTACATCGTCAACGACTCCACGACCGGCGGGCTCGCCTTCTGGACGTCGTTCAACGTGACCGGCTTCGGCAACCTCTCGAAGGTCATTCCGGGCACGGTGAGCACCAGCGGTGGCCAGTCGGTGATCACCTGGGAAATCGGAAAAGTGCTCGGAGCTCCCTTCAACCCGGTCCAGTTCGACACGAACTACAACATGAACTCGAGCGCCGTGCAGGCGACTGAGCCGTTTGCCAGCATCGGCTGCGCGGGCGGCAGCTGGGCGTTCTCGGTCGGCGTCAACTACATCAGCGGTTCGATCGCCAGCCAGACGGCGAACTCGAGCTCGTCCTGCACGCCGCCTCCGGCGCAGGCGCCCGTGAACACGGCGGTGCCGACGATTGCCGGCGGCACCCAGGTGGGCGACCAGCTCACCGCGAGCGACGGCACCTGGACGGGTACCCCGACCCCGACGTTCACCCGTCAGTGGGAGCGCTGCGACAGCAGCGGCAGCAACTGCGTCGCCATCGGTGGCGCGAACGGAACGACCTACACGCTGCAGGCCGCCGACGTGGGGGGCACGGTCAGGGTTGTCGTGACCGCGACCAACTCGGCCGCGCCGTCCGGTGTGACCGCCAACTCGGCTCCCAGCGGAGTGATCACGAACTACGCCCAGACCACCGGCAACGGACCGTTGACGGTGACCGGCACGGTGCCGCTGACCCTGTCACTGGCGCTGAGCTCGACCTCGCTCGACCTGGGTACTTTCATCCCGGGCGCGTCACCGCTCCCGGCTCCGATCTCGGGCGCGCTGTACTCGACGAGCACCGTCGCCACGGTTACGGCCTCGACGACGACCTCGCAGCTCACGATCAAGGATCCGGACACCGCCCACGCGGGCCAGCTCCAGCAAGGGTCGTACTTCCTGCCGAACGCGGTCCGTGCCAGCGCAACTGGCTCGGCGGCCGGAGCGACCTACAGCACCAGCACCCCGGTTGGGCCGACCACCGCGCCCACCACGCTGGTCAATTACGGCCAGCCGGTATCCAAAGACGCGGTGACGCTCGGCTTCGGCCAGCTGATCAGCGCTACGACGCCGCTGCACACGGGCTCGTACTCGAAGACGTTCACCGTGACCCTGGCTCAGACCAGCCCCTGACGGAGGACGAGTTAGCTACGAAGGGCTAATCAAGTAAGTGATGTATCGGTGCTACCACACCGCTAGGTTGATCGCCGCCGCGGCCTTTATGGCCGCGGCGGCGCTCGCTTTTGTAGCCGCGGACGCGCGAGCGGCGACGGTCGTGCTGTGGGCCTGCCACGGGCCAGGCGGCCAAGCGCTCGGTAGCGGTCCGTTTACTTCTGATTCAAGTGGCGACGGCTTGACGCCGTCAGCAGGGTGCTCGGGAACGGGAGGACTCGCGGCAACGTTTTCCAGGCCGGACCCGCTAGAGGGGTCGATCGCCGCGTGGCAGCTGTCGGTTCCCAATGACGTCACGCTGCAGTCGGTTGGCCTCACTCGCAGCACGACGGGATTCGGCGGTAGCACGCCCGGGTCCAGCGGTCCGCCGATTCCCGGCGATTCGCTGATCTACTCGGCAGGGACTTCATCAGCGTCACAGCCTTCGCCGAATTACATCCTCGAGCAAGCTTCGCTCGATGGTCCCGGTCAGAACATCTGGCTCGATGGTGAGGTGACGATCAGTCCGCTTGTCGTGGGCGGGTACCTGCGGATGCAGGTGATGTGCAGATCGGGGAACGAGGTAGACGGGGCAGGGAATGAGCGTTGCGGTCCGCCGGCGAGCGGAACGGTCCCGGGAGTGGACGTTTCCGCGGTCGCGCTGACTGTCGGCGACACCACCGCTCCGCGCCTGGCGATCGGTGGCGCGCAGAGTCCGGCCGCCGGGACTCTCCAGCTTTTTCTCAGCGCGATCGACGACGGCTTGGGGCTCGCCCGCGCGACGGCGACGATCGACGGAATCGCGGCGGGCGGGCTGCAGTTCGGCGGCCCGGCGTGCACCGACCTGTCGGCATCTGGCGCGACGATCGATCTGCCGCTGAGCGCGGTCGAAGACAACAGTTGCCCTCGCACGGTCTCGACGTCCCTGGCGGTCGATACGCGCGTGGTGGCGGATGGGACCCATCAGCTGCAGGTGGTCGTTACCGATGCCGCCGGCTTGACCGCCGTGTTCAGCGAGACGATCCAGATCGAAAACAACCGGCAGCAGCAGTCGAACACCGCGACGATCGGTGTCGGCAATGGCAACCAATCCGGCAATGACCCGCCCGGGGGCACCGCATCGCCGTGCCTGTCGCCGATGCTGAAGATGAAGCTCGCGAGTCGCCCGGTGAAGTGGGCGAAAAAGCGCCGCATCCCGGTGCTGCGGCGTGGCAAGAAATACCTCTTCACGGGCACGCTTACGTGTCTGAAGGACGGGCGCCGAGTCGCGGCGCCGAGCGGTACCACCATCGGGGTCTACGGTGCTCGGGGCAAGCGGGCCTGGCGGCTCAAGGACGTGACCGTGGTCGAAGGCAGGATCCGTGTGACCGTGCGTTTCTACAAGTCGCGCGCGATCTTGTTCCGCTATGTGCTGTCTGACGGACCACCGGTCTTGTTGAGGTTGAAATTCCGGCTCGTGGGATCGGGACGATGAGGGAAGGAGAGCGGTTGACTGCCCGCGGCTCGATTCGCCTCTTTGCCTGCATCGCGATTCTGAGCGCGACCGTGCTTGCGGGCAGCCTGTCTCTGCGCGCCACGCCGGCCGATGGGGACGTCGGAGTCGGCGGCAACGTGCCCAGCATCCTGAGCCTCTCGATCACGAATGTGAGCTCGTCTTGGCGAGCGCAGAAGTCCAAACCGGCCGGATACGTCCTGACCGTGGGCATCGAGGCAACGGCCACGCACGGCGGGACCCGGCTGAGCGTCGCCGACGGCGACGCCGCGTCCGGTCGGTTCCACGGTCGCCTGGCGTTGCGCTCGAGGCCGGTGAATCCACCGTTGCTCGTTTCCGCCGGCGGTCCCTACGCTTCGCTCGCCGCGCGCCTGGCTCCACAGTTGCTGCGCTGGCCGGGCCCGATAGCCAGCGCACGCGCTCGCATCCGTCTGCTGCAGCGGTCCTCTCGTCCGGTCAATCCAGCGGTCGACAAGCTCCTGCTGGTCACGCTCGCGGTGGCGGGTCCCTGAATAGATCTCGAGGAGGTTTCCTAGACCATGAATCAGATTAGGTGCTTGCTGTTGTTCGCCGTCGCTGCCGTGTCCGTGGCGGGCGTGGCGCTTTCGTCGGCGCTTGCCGCGGGTGGTCTGTCGACCTCTCCGGCGATCATCGAGAGTGTCGCGAAGCTGGGCCAGGCCGGCGAGCTCTCGGTCTCCAATACCTCGAAGGGCACGATTTACGTCACGGTCGTGCCCCGTCCGTGGGTGCAGGCGCGTAACGGCTCCGTCTCGGTCAATCCCCGCAAGACCCTCTTGGCGTATGTCCGGCCCAGTCTCAGCAAGTTCTCGCTGGCCCCGGGAGCCACTCGGAAGGTGAACATCTCGCTCGTGCGGATGCCCGCTCGAAACGCGCTCTACGGTGGCGTCGAGGTGCTCGGCAGGACCAATAGATCCGTTCGTCCCGGCGTCAAGGTCGCCTACCAGCTAGTCGACAGTCTCCGTCTCTACCCGACGGCGCGAAACAGGGTCTCTCGCGTCCACGTGAACAGGTTGCTCGTACGGGGCGACCATAAAAGGGGAAGAGTGTTGCTCCAGGTGAGGAACACCGGCAATTCCGTGGACCCGATCAGCGCAAGCGTGCGTATCACGGGCGGCGGAAGGGGCGGTCAGTACACGCTCGGTGCGACCGCGACGCCGACCCGGATCGTGCCCGGAGCCGTCGTCAACGTGCCGCTCGCGTCCTTGCGCGGCTCGCTCCCCGCGGGGAGCTATCGGGTCGCCGGTTTCATAACTCAAAAGGATCGTCGGATCGGCCGCGTGAACAGCACTATTCGCCTGCCCTGATGGCCAGCTCCGCCTCGTAGGCGGCCTGGAGTCGGTCGAACACCGACTCCGTGCCTGCCGGGCGGGGGATGCCGAGGTGCTGTTCGCGCAGCTCGTCCATGAATTCGTCCCAAAGCTCGGGGCCGCCTTCCTCGAGCAGCTCGGCGCGGATCGCAAGCTCGCGGCTGGTGGGGAGGTGGCGGCGGCCCCAGGCGCCGAGCTGGGCGAGCACCGGGACCAGCTGGATCGCCGGCTCGGCGAGGCTGTAGATGACCTTCTGCTTGTGGGAGGGGTCGGGGGCGCGGGAGACCATGCCCAGGCTGGTCAGCCGGCGCAGGCGGTCGGCGAGGATGTTCGAGGCGATTCCCTCCTCGGATCCGGCCAGCAGCTCGCCGAAGTGGTGGCGGTTGCCGAACATCATGTCGCGGATCACCAGCAGCGACCAGCGGTCGCCGATCACCTCCACCGAGAGGTTGATCGGACATCCGGATCTGCCGTCGCTCATCGTCCCTCCTGATCTCCGCTTGCACTCTGCAAGTGGTCATGGTAGCGTGCCCAGCACACCACTTGCAAATTGCAATCAGTTATGGGAGGAAGAAACATGTCCAAGGTCATCGCAGACATGACGGTCAGCCTCGACGGCTACGCCTCCGGCGTGGGGCAGAGCGCCGAGCGACCCTTCGGCGATCTCGACGAGAAGGCCCTGCACGGCTGGATGTTCGATCACGCCGACGAAAACGCCGAGGAGAGAGACGCGATCGCCAGCGCGGGCGCCCACATCATGGGCCGCAACATGTTCGGCCCCGATCGCGGCGAGTGGGACCTCGAGTGGAAAGGGTGGTGGGGCCCCAACCCGCCCTACCACGCGCCCACCTTCGTGCTCGCCCACCGGCCGCGTCCCAGCATCGAGATGGAGGGTGGCACCGTCTTCCACTTCGTCACCGACGGCATCGAGGTCGCCTTGGGGCGGGCCCGCGAGGCCGCCGGCGAGGCGGACGTCTCGATCGCCGGCGGGCCCGGCGTGCTCAACCAGTACCTGGCGGCGGGTCACGTCGACGAGCTGCGCCTGCACGTGGCGCCCTTCGTCGCCGGCGGCGGCGAGCGCATCTTCGCGGGGACGGCGGGCATCGCGCTGACGCCGGTGTCCAGCCGGACCACCCCTCACGTCACCCACCTCGTCTACCGCCGCTGAGCGGCGACCGCGGTTGTCAAACAGACGACCCGCGTTAGCGGGTCGTCTGCTATTCGGCCACGCAGGCCGAGCGGGTCCAGTCCAATGGGCCCTAGACCACTGTAGCGACTCCCAAAGCCGCTTATAGAGCGAAAAAGGCGAACCAGTAAGCGGCGTTGGGGTGGCTCGTGCGCAAAGCGCTCGGGACCGGCCTGTTCGCCATCTCCTACCGATTTCTCGGATTTAGTTAGGGTGCCCTTATTAGGTATCCCTAATGTGTGCTAGGTTCGCGCCGCCAGGGTGGGAGCGCGGTAGGCGCTTCCCGCCAACTCGAAAAGAGAGAGGTAAAGCAATGTCCAGTCCAATGTTCCAACGCTTTGCGCTGCTCGGGGCCCTCGCGGCTCTGCTGGTGGGGCTAGGTGCGTCGTCGGCGTTCGCCTCGGTCAACGTCCCCGCGGGGCCGTTCGGCGCGAGCGAAAACGTCGAAGTCCAGGGTGTCGCCGACGGAGCCCAGACCGGGGCGACGCACGTCGCCGTCGTGGTCTGCAACGTGGCGACCGGGGTGACCCCCGGCTCCCGCTGCGACAAGGGCAGCGCTTCCGGCGGAGTGTCGGAAAACCTGGAACCGATCGCCAACTACGAAGCGGGCATCGAAATCACCGTCAGCCAGGGCCCCTGGCAGGACTACAACTACCTGATGGGAACGCCGCCCGCCAAAGTGACGGGCTCGTTCACCACCTGCCTGAACGAAGCCGAAGAAGGGGATCAGTGCGCAGTCGTGGTCTCGTTCTACGACCTGAGCAAAGGCTTCAAACAGCTCGGTCCGCAGAAAGCGAACATCCTCTTCGAATAGGCCTCGCCCGCTCGAAGAACCGGCCGGCCTCCGCGCGCAGCGGGGGTCGGCCTTCCTTTTGCCACCCCACCCCCACCAACTCGAGAAAGGCAGCACAGAAGGCATGCGCAACCGACGGAAACACCTGCTCCTCGCGATCCTCTGTGCCGGCCTAGCCGTCCTCGTCGCCTTGCCCCTGGGCGCGGGCGCGGCGGACGAGGACCCGGTGGCGATCACCGATGCCCCGCCTCTTACCTGGGGCTTCAAGACCTCCTGGCGGAACTACGTGCCGGAGCCGCTGACCAGCGACGGCGCCTCCGTCCTCGCCGGCGCGCCCTACAACCTCACCTGGACCTTCGAGTCCGGCGAGTACGACCCGCAGACGCGGACCACCCGGGTCGACTACTCCGGGACGGTGCACTGGCAGAAGTACCGGGCGTCGGAAGTCGGCTTCGTCCCGCCGGCCGGCTACAGCGGCGAACCGGACCCCTACGTGCTCGACGTCACCCTCTCGGACCCACGGATCACGATCAGCCGCGACTCCTCGGTGCTGACCGCGGTGGCGAGCAGTCGCGACCGGGCGACCTGGCAGATCGTCGACTACGGCCGGGTGCCGATCGTCGACCTCGACGTGCTCGGCACGACGCCGACCGTCGCCGGCGGCACGACCCACTGGGCGGGCATCGGCGCCACGGTGGCCGAGCAAGGACGCGCCGCCTTCGACGGCAACTACCGGGTCGGCCAGGTCGTCGACGACGTCGCCTTCTCCTACCAGGGGCCGGGCGGCGCTCCGGACTTCTCGGAGCACTGGGACGAGCCGGGCAAGGTCAAGTTGAAGCTCGTGCAGAACTCGCTGTTCATCGACGGCGAGGAGAAAGTCAGCCCGACCACCCTGTGGATCGACCGTCAGAACGGGCTCGCCCACGTCGCCCGCGAAGTGACCGTGGACGGCGTCCGCTCCCAGCGGCTCGAAGCGTTCAGCCTCGGCGCGATGGCCACCGTCGGCGCCCCGCTGATCGCGCCCTACGCGGAGATCCCGCAGCCGTCGAACGTCGTCGCCTTCGACAGTAACCACGGTCGCCTGCTCTACCGGCGCGCCGGCGAGACCGGGATGCCGCGCTGGCTGCGCTTCGACGCCCAGGCCGGGCAGTACCAGTCCGGGCTGCTCGCCGATCCGAGGCTGAGCGAAACCGCCTTCGCCGGGGTCAACCTGCAGAAGCTGGCCTGGGATCCGACCCGCGACCAGGGCTACCGCGTGCAGCGAATCGTGCCGGCCGGGGTGGCGAGCAACGATTACAACAACCACGAATGGCAGTTGATCACCTACGAGGAAAACGCGGACGGGACCTGGCTGAAGAAGTCCTTCCGGCTGCCGAATTTCCCGCTCGGCCAGAACCAGAAAGGGTTCGCGGAAGGCACCACGATCGACACTCCGAAGTACGCGACCGCCTCGGATGGCTCGCTGATCGTCCTCTCGGCGATTCGCACTTCCAACGAAGCCGCGAACCCCGCTCCGGCGACGATTCCCGCGGCCTTCAGGATCACCCTCGACGAGGGGGCGGGGACCGCGGAAGTCCGTCCGTTTCCGTTTGAAGTGGTCAACAACCCGGAAGGGACCTTCAACTCCGTGCAGACCAGCGCCAACGGCCAGATCCTCTTGATCGCCGACCGGGTGGTCCAGTGCAGGATCGAGTCGGCCGCGGCGATCGGGTGCGACGCCCCCGTCGACCTGCAGACGGTCGAGACCACCTCCCCGTCGGAGAGGCAGCTCGCGATCGATCCGGCGAGCGGGACGGTCTGGTACGGCGGGATCGTCAGCCAGAAGATCGCGGCGATCCGCGACGGCCAGATCGTCGGCTCGCAGTTCTTCGCCGAGCGCCACCCCAAAGGCGGGGCGGTCTTCGTCGGTTCCGACGGCTTCGTCTACGCGCAGACCAACGACGGCTCCCCGGGCGAAGCGGGCGGCTCGAAAACCTGGGGCTACGGCAAGTTCGAAAAGCTCGGCACCGTGCCGACCGTCGGCGTTCAGCCGCAGTCGCAGGCGGTCTCGCTGGCAGCGGGCGAGCCCGCGGAGGCGGTGACCTTCAGCTCGGCCGCTGTCGGCGACCCGGCGCCGGCGCACCAGTGGCAGGTCAGGGTTCCGGGCTCGACCCGTTTCGTCGACCTCGCGGACGAGACCGGGACGACGCTCACCGTCAGCGCCCAGCCCGGCATGGACGGCAGCGAGTACCGGGCGATCCACCAGAACGCCGCCGGCCGCGTCGCCAGCGACCCGGCGACGCTGGCGGTCGAGTACGCGCCGCAGCTGGCGACGGACGCGGCGAGCGTCACCGTCGCCGAGGGCGCCGACGCCGAGCTCTCGGTCGTCCCCGACGCCAACCCGGAGCCGATCGTGACCTGGCAGCGCCGCGTTGGCGGCTTCTGGCAGACGATCGCCGGCGACGACGACAACTTCGCGCTCGGCGGCGCGAGCCTGACCGTGCTCGACACCAACACCGACCAGACGGGGGCGCTGTTCCGCGCCAAGCTCGTCAACGCGGTGGGCACGACCTTCTCGAGCGCCGCAAAGCTGACCGTGAGCCCGAAAGTGGCGGTGCCGCCCGGCGGGCTCGACCTCGAGAACGTCAGCCTCGAGTGGAGCGGCAACGAGGAGCTGCAGGGGGCGCCGCCGGCCGGCGGGTCCAACTACTTCTCCGCCGGGATCTCCAAAGGCAACGAGGCCACCTACCGATCGGTCGACGGCAACGTGGCGATCTACCAGGCGACGGCGGGTGGCAGCGAGGCTCTCGCCAGCTGGGCGACGCGGGCCGCGCACGTCGCGGGCGGCGGCGGGCAGCTCGTCCGCCTCTACGGCGGCGACGCCCGGATCGAGCCCGACGGCTCGACCACCGTGCGCTGGCAGGGCAGCTGGTCGGTCAACTTCTACGGCGGCCTGGTGCCGTTCGTGTTCACCGACCCCGAGCTGAGCGTCGACGCCGACGGCGACGGCACGCTCAGCGCCGAGATGAGCGGCTGCGCGTCGAGCATCGACGACCCGAGCAACTGCGTCCCGTTCGCGCCGGTCGCCGACGTGACCGTGGCCGAGTTCTCGGGCGTGGTGGTCAACCCGTCCGGGGAGGTCGAGATCACCCCCGAGTACGGCGGGGTGGAGGTCGTCGGCGACCCGACCAAACCGCAAGTGAAGACCCCTGGCTGGGGCTCCTGGCCGCAGGCCTTCGTCTCCTTCCACGTGCAGACCGGGCTCGCCGCCTACTGGTACACGTCGGGCTCGGGCTTCGACGCCGCCAAGGTGGCGGCGCCGTTCACCGTCGACTTCCAGGGCGACCTGCCGCCCAGCGCCCCGCCGGAGGAAAAGCCGGCCGGTGGCGCGAAGGGGGGCGCCCCACAGGGCGCGGATTCCGGTGAGGAGGCCATCTCGATCGCCGCCGTCAAGCGGGCGCAGATGCTCGGCGGCCGGCGCGTGGCGCGGCTCGCCACCTTCGCCTGCGCGGACGGCGGCGCCTGCAAGCTGCGCGCCACGCGGCGGGTGCCGGTCGAGCTCGGCGCGCGGCGCTACCCGCTCACCGTCCTCGCCCCGGAGCGGATCGGCGCCGGCAGGAAGGCGGTCCTCCGCCTGCGCTTCCCCAAGCCGGCTCTGCGGGCGCTCTCCGACTCCAAGCGGGTGACCGTGGAGCTGCGCGTCAGCGCAGGTGAGCAGGCCTACCGGGTGCGCGTCCTGCTGCTGGGCGCCGGCAGAGGGAGGGCGCTCGTCGTCCACGTCGGCGTCAGCAAGCTCGCCGGCTAGTCGGCCCTGTCGAGTTTGTCCCCCACGTCGGGGACAAACTCGACACGCAGCGTCTCGGCGAGTTGCCGCCCCGCGGCGCGCAGCTCGTCGGGGGTGCCGGCCTCGGTGACCGAGGACGGTGGCTGCGAGGGCAGGCGATCGGGGTCGAGCGCGTTCTCGCCGACGACGATCGCCAGTCGCCGCTGGCAGCGGGAGCAGCGCTCGAGTACCTCGCCGACGACCTTGCCGCGCAGGCTCTGCTGGTCGAGCCGGCCCTCGCCGGTGACGACCAGGTCGGCGTCGCGCAGGCGCCGATCGAACCCGACCAGCTCGAGCACGGTGGCCGCGCCGGGGACGAGCTCGGCGCCGAACGCGGCCCAGAGCCCGCCGCTGAGCCCGCCGGCGCAGCCGGTCATCGGCACGCCGCGCGGGTCGCGCGGCAGCGAGTCGGCGAGCGCGTCGAGCCGCTCGGCGAGCGCCGCGACCGCGTCGGCATCGGCGCCCTTCTGGGGTGCGAAGACCGGCGCCGCGTCCTCGTAAGGACTCTGCACGTCGCAGAGCACGACCAGCTCGGTGGGCGCGCCGGTGGCGCGCAGCGCCTCGATCGCGCCGCGCCCGCCGTCGACGGTGGCGCTGCCGCCGGCGGCGACGAGGACGCGGCTGGCGCCGGCGCCGACTGCGCCGGCGATCAGCTCGCCGGTTCCGGCGGTGCCGGCGCGCAGCGGGTCGCGCTCGTCGGGTCCGAGCAGGGCGAAGCCGGAGGCCGCGGCGGTGTCGAGGATCGCTTCGGCGTCGTCGAGCAGGACGAAGCTGGCCTCGATCGGTCGGCCGAGCGGGTCGTGGACGGGCGCCGCGCGTACCGTCCCGCCGCGCGCCGCCGCGAACGCGGCCGCCGTCCCTTCGCCGCCGTCGGCGAGCGGGCAGAGGTCGGCGTCGCCGCCGCCTTCGGCGATGCCGAGGGCCAGCGCCTCGGCGACCTCGGTCGCCGAGAGCGTGCCCTTGAAGGAGTCGGGCGCGACGAGGATCCTCGGTCGGCGGGCGCTCATAGTGGTAGAAGCATGGCGATGCCGACCCTCGCCGTCAGCACGCGCCTGCCGCAGTCGGCGCTCGACCTGCTCGGCGAGGTCGGCGAGCTGCGCGTCGCCGGCGAGGGCAGGCTGCCGCGGGCCGAGCTGCTCGAGCTGGTCGCCGGTGCCGACGCGGTGCTCACCCAGCTCGGCGACCGGGTCGACGGGGAGCTGCTCGATGCCGCCGGTCCGCAGCTGCGCTGCGTCTGCAACGTCGCGGTCGGCGTCGACAACGTCGACCTCGCGGCCGCGGCCCGGCGCGGGATCGCCGTGACCAACACGCCCGGCGTGCTCGACGACGCCACCGCCGACCTCGCGATTGGCCTGATCCTCGCCGCGACCCGGCGGCTGGGGGAGGGGGAGCGACTGATCCGTTCGGGGCGCCCGTGGGTCTGGCGGATGGACTTCATGCTCGGCCACGACCTGCGCGGCAAGCGACTCGGTGTCGTTGGCCTCGGCGCGATCGGCAGCTTGGTTGCCCAGCGCGCCCGCGCCTTCGGGATGACGATCGCCTACTGCAACCGCCACGAGGCGCCGTCCGAGGTGACCGAGCCGCTGGGGGCCGAGCGGCTCGAGCTCGCCGAGCTGCTGGCGAGCGCCGACGTCGTCTCGCTCAACTGCCCGCTGACCGAGCGGACCCGCCACCTGATCGGCGCCGCCGAGCTGCGCGCGATGAAGCCGACCGCGACCCTGGTCAACACCGCCCGCGGCCCGGTCGTCGACGAGGCCGCGCTGGTCGAGGCGCTGCGCGCCGGCGAGATCGCCGCCGCCGCCCTCGACGTCTTCGAGCACGAGCCCGAAGTGCACCCGGGCCTGCTCGAGCTCGAGAACGTCGTCCTGGTCCCGCATCTCGGCTCGGCGACGATCGAGACCCGCACCGCGATGGCCGAGCTGGCCGCCCGCAACGCCGTCGCCGCGCTGCGCGGCGAGCCCTTGCCGACGCCCGTCCCGCTGCCCGCTCCATAGGCCGAAAAAAGAGCGGCTGACGGGAATCGAACCCGCATAACTAGCTTGGAAGGCTAGGGCTCTACCATTGAGCTACAGCCGCGTGCAGGGGCAGCGTAGCCGCCCCCGCGCCGATCCGTCAGAATGCAATCTCACCCCACGGGGAGTGGCGCAGTCTGGTAGCGCACTCGGCTGGGGGCCGAGCGGTCGCAGGTTCAAATCCTGTCTCCCCGATGTAGGAATCGATCCGGCAGTTGGGCCCCTCCTGAGGGGCGAAGTGACGGATCGATTCGAGCATGGATGACAGCCGAGGACGTTGCGCTCGAGTTTGTGGGCGCCTAGGATCGTCTGGTCGTGCGTCGCTCGTCCATCTCAGCCTTGCTCGCGGTTGTCGCGCTCTGCCTCTGCGGAGTCGCCGCCGCCGCGGTCCAGGCGGCACCGAAACCGTCGCCGCTGATCGCCCAGTGGCCGCTCGAATCCGCGACCGCCTCCGGTGCCACCGAATCCACCGCTGACTCGTCCGGCAACGGCCTCTCGCTCGCCAGCGCGGCGGGCACGATGCACTTCGCGACCGACGGCGGCAAGTTCGGCGGCTACCTGGGCCAGACCAGCACGACGACGATGCAGGTCACCTCGCCTCTGCTCGCTCCCCCGCAGCTGACCCTGCTGGCCTGGATCAAGCAGAAAGGCTACCCCGGCCTGCTGCGCTACATCGCCGGTCGCGGCAACGACGGGCCCACCTGCAGCGGCTCCTCCTACGCGCTCTACACCGGCTACAGTGCGATCGCCGGGCTCCACTTCTACGTCCGCCAGCCCGACGCCGCCGCGACCGGAGTGGTCACCGACGCTCCGCCGGACGCTGCGGTCTTCGACGGCAACTGGCACCTCGTCGCCGGCACCTTCGACGGCGCCAACGTCCACCTCTACGTCGACGGCGTCGAGGTCGGTACGCCGAAGCCGGCAACGGGGATCGGCTACGGACCCCCGATCAACGATTCCGCCTTCTACGTCGACGGCTACCCGCCACAGGCGGCGTGCCTCGGCGCCTCCGACTTCCCCGGCCAGATCGACGAGGTTCGGGTCTACAACCGAGCGCTGACGGCGAGCGAGCTCGGGCGCCTCGCGGCGGCGACGGGGCCGGCTCCTCCGGTGCTGGTTCCGGACGAATGCCTGCCGCCCTCGAAGGACTCCGACCGCGACGGGATCTCCGACCTCTGCGACGAAGACCCCACGATCCCGGACAGCTGCACCCTGCGCGTGGCCCGCTCCCGGGTCTTCGTCTACAAGGCCAAGGACAAGACCCGCCTGGTCGTCAAATACAAGACCCGCGCCCCGGCCAAGGTCACCACCACCTACAAAGCCAAGCTCGCCAATGGCAAGACGCTGAAGCTCGGCTCCGTCAAGAAGACCTTCAAAACCGAGGGCATCTTCAAGCTCCCCGTCACGCTCTCCGAGGAGGACGCCGCCGAGGTCCGCTCCGCCAAGTCCTTCAAGGTCTCCTTCTCGATCCCCAAAACCCCCAAAGCCTGCGCTCGGGCCTACTCCAAGAAGCTGACCAAGAAGACGAAAGTCGGCAAACAGACGGTCTGGTTCCAGGCGGACGCGGTGCTGGGCGGAATCTTCTAGCCCTCTCTGGGCCGCAGTCTCAGCGTCGCTTTCCGGGTCCGGGGCAGACCGCCCTTCGGCTGGTAGCGCAGGGTCACCCGCAGGTGGACCTCGTGTCCGCGGCGCACTTCCCGGAGTGCCCGGCCGCGCACCCGGATCGGCATTCGCAGCGGGTCGCCGTTGCCGCGCCTGGCCGCGCGCTCGGGCTGCGCGCGGACGGTGGCGACTTCCGGTCCGTAGAGCTTCAATTTGCCGGGACCCCTGACGCCGACTTCCAGCGTCGCGGTGCCGGTGGTCGAGGCGGGGAGCAGGCGGCCGAGCTCGACCGCCCGGATCAGGGCGGTTCGCCTGCAGCGACGGGCGTCGTCCCAGGGGTTGAGCGAGACCTTGGCGGCGCGGCCGCCGCAGATGATCGTGTCGCGCCAGCTGTCGAGCCAGCCCTTCGGGTTCCTGTAGTCGGGCGCGTCGGGTTCGTTGACGAAGGCCGTGTCGGTTCCCGCCAGGATCGTGTCTTCGTCGCTTCCGGTGACGATCTTGTCTGGGCCCAGACCGCCGATCAGCCAGTTGGCGGCGTATCCGCCGAGGATCGTGTCGGCGCCCTCGTCGCCGTAGACGACGTCGCTGCCGAGATTCCCCGCGCCGCGGTCGTCGCCTGGGCCGAGGCGGAGGTGGTCGTCGCCCTGGTTGCCCTCGGCGACGTCATCGCCACCCGCCAGCCATATGTAGTCGGCGTCGTAGCCGCCCTCGGCGAGGTCGGCGCCGTCGCCGGCTTCCAGCCGGTCGCCGCCTTCGCCTCCGTCGAGGCGATTGTCGCCAGTGCCTCCGTCGAGCACGTCGCGACCCTGCTTGCCGACCAGGAGATCGTTGCCCGCGCCGCCGGAGAACGACTCGTTCGCCCGGTAGCCGACGATCGTGTCGTCACCCGCTCCGCCGACGATCACGCTGGCCCCCGAGATCCGGTCGTTCTCGCCGGCCGCCCCGCCGAGTTCGGCGCGGGCGTCGTAGGAGATCGGGCCGCTCCGCAGGCCGTAGTCGATCGCGTTCTTCTCGGTGGCGGCGCCGAGGTCGTAGGCGTCGGTCCCGTCGGGCTCGGCGGTCGCTTTGACCTCGTCGTCGCCGGCGTGGGCGATGACGCGATCGGCGCCGGTGCCTGGGTCGATGACGTCGTTGCCGCCCGCGGTCGAGATCCGGTCGTCGCCACTGCCGCCGCTGACCTCCATGCGCACGGTCTGCGCCGGGCCGCCGTTGCCGTAGGTGGCGGCGGATGCGTCGGGGATGCTGGCGGCGTCGAAGTAGCTGCCGCCGTTGCCGAGCGTGACGCGGAACGTCGTCTCCCAGCCGATCCGCGCCACCAGCGGGCCGCAGGGGCGAGCGCACATCTTGACCTCCGGCGCCAGCGGCATCCGCAGCCTGCAACTGGCCGCGACGCCGACGGCGCCCCCACCGGTGCATCCCGGCCCCGGCTGGATCGCCGCGCCGGTGTCGATCAGCTCCAGCTGGAAGAACCCGTCCGCTTCGGAGACGACGGAGACGGTCAGGTGGTTTGCCTCGCCCGGCTCGGCGTCGTAGTGGAGAACGGCGGGTGCGAAGCCAGCGATGTCCGCCTCGTCGCTTTCGCTCACCTCGACCTCGGCGGCCTGAGCGGTCGCCGCGAACAGCAGCACGGCCGTGACCGCGGCGATCGCCGCGACCCCCTGTCGCCGTCTACGTCGTCCTGCCATCGGCCCTCCCCGTCGGTTGCGAACCCGGAAACCCGCGCTCCGGGCGATAGTCGCGCCGTGCCCGGAAACCACGTAGCGTTCCTTGTCAAATGACCGAGCCCGTTCTCCTCGCCGTCGACGAAGACGCGGACGCACTCAGCAACGTCGAGCGCGAGCTGGTCAACCGGTACTCGTGCGGCTACCGGGTCGTCTGCGTCTCCTCGGCGGAGCAGGCGATGGCGGAGCTCCGATCCCTCGAGGAGGCGGGGGAGGACGTGGCGCTGGTCCTCGCCGCCCAGTCGTTTGCCGCGACGACCGGGAGCGAGCTGCTCGGCAGGGTGCGCGACCTGCACGCACACGCGCAGCGCGGGCTGCTGATCGAGTGGGGCAGTTGGGGCAGCGGCGGCACCGCCGAAGAGATCTTCCAGGCGATGGCGCGGCGGCACATCGAGTACTACGTGATCCGGCCGTCGCAGTCCCCCGACGAGCTCTTCCACCAGTCGGTCTCGACCTTCCTGCTCGAGTGGGCGCACGCGCGGCGGGTCTCGCCGCACACCGTTCGCATCGTCAGCGCGTCGTGGACCGGCAGGGCCCACGAACTGAAAGAGGTGCTCGGCCGCTGCGCGGTGCCGCACGCCTTTCTGCTCGCCGACTCGCCGGACGGTCGCGCCGCGGTCGAGGAGTCCGGCAACGTCGAGCCGCTGCCGCTCGTCGTCTTCCCGAACGGCCTGGTCCTCGCCGACCCGACCAACCTGGAGCTCGCAGCCGCGGCCGGCGCCACGATCGACCCCGACCGGCGCGAATTCGACGTGGCGATCATCGGCGGCGGCCCCGCCGGCCTCTCGGCGGCGGTCTACGGCGCTTCGGAGGGCTTCCGGACGCTGGTCGTCGACGACGGGGGCATCGGCGGCCAGGCGACCTCGAGCTCGATGATCCGCAACTACCTCGGCTTCCCGCGCGGCGTCAGCGGTCGGCGGCTGGCGGAGCGCGCCTACGAGCAGGCGTGGGTCTTCGGCGCCAAGTTCGCCTTCATGCACGACGCGACAGCGATCCGCCGCGACGGCGACCGTCTCTACGTGGCGCTCTCCGACGGCCGCGAGGTGATCGCCCGCGCGGTCATCCTCGCCACCGGCGCCACCTACCGTCGGCTCGGCGTTCCCGAGCTCGAGCAGCTGGTCGGCGCGGGGGTCTTCTACGGCGGTCCGGTCTCGGAGGCGCCGACGACGGTCGACGAGGACGTCTACGTCGTCGGCGGCGCCAACTCGGCCGGCCAGGCGGCCCTCCACCTCGCCGAATACGCCCGCCAGGTGACGCTGGTGGTGCGCTCGGACTCGCTCGAGAAGGGGATGTCGCACTACCTGGTCAGGCAGGTCGAAGGCGCGGCCAACATCGACGTCCGTCTCGAAACCGAGGTCGTCGGCGGGGGCGCGGACGGGGAAGGCTGGCTGGAGCACCTGGTTCTCCGCTCCCGCGCCGACGGGGCGACGGAGAGGGTGAAAGCCGAGGAGCTCTTCCTGATGATCGGCGCCGATCCGAACACCGAGTGGCTGCCACCTGAGATCGCGCAGGGGGAGGGCGGCTTCATCCTCACGGGCGAGAGCCTGGAGAGCGCCGGCGCCTGGCCCCTCACCGAGCGCGGCCCGCTCTCACTGGAGACCAGCATGCCCGGCGTGTTCGCCGCCGGCGACGTTCGCCACGGCTCGATGAACCGGGTCGCCTCCGCGGTCGGCGAGGGCTCGATCGCGATCAGGCTCGTCCACGAGCTCTTCGCCGCCGAGCAGGTCGAGTCCGGCGACCCGGTCTAGCCTCGCGCCGCTGTCCCTGAGCGCCCCCCGCTCATAAATACTCAAGCATCTTTGACTACATCTGCGTTCTCTAGGACGTTGCCCTCGGACCTCGCGGGAGGCCCACAAGCAATCGATCCAAGAGGAGCAGGAAATGTCCAGAGGAAAGTCAGTCATCGGAATTCTCGTGCTCAGCGTTTTGGCGTTGGGCGTCGTGGGGGCGGGAAGCGCCTCCGCGTCAGGGATGACAGCGGTGGAATGCGTGGAAGCGAAAGAAGGGCCCGGCACCGGGAACTTCGCGACGAGCAAATGCGAAACACCGGAAGAAGTCAAAGGGAACTACGAAACAGTTGCGGGCCCCCTGAACGAAATCGTCGAAGGCGAAGGCAAAGCGATCGGCACCGTTTTTTTGGAAGCGACGATTGCGCTGGTCAAAGTTCGCATTACATGCGAAGAAATGAACGCGACCGGAAAAGGCGCCAACGTCGAAGTGGGCGAAGAAATGAAGGTCCACGCGACAGAAGTCGTCCACAAATACACGGGATGTCACGCCAGGCGCGTATCGGCTCCCGGCGAGACATGCAAAATCAGCGGCGGCGGCACGATCACGACCGAAAAACTCACAAGTACAACCCTGGCAAACCACGAAGTGACGGTGCAGCCGGAAGGTGAAGGGCCATTTGCGGCATTCGAAATCCTCAACGAAGGCACCGAATGCAAAATCCCGAAAACCAAAGTGACCGTGACCGGCACAGTGATCGGGATTGCGAACACAGAAAATCACTCCCATCTCACCTTTACGCCGGCGACCAACGGGACGAAACTAAAAGCAAACGGTGGCGCCGCCTCCGTGACCGGCACAACAACCGGTTGGAAAAAAGGTGACCCCGAAGGCACCTACGGGGGCACAACATTCTGATCGGCACGACGAAGCCACGCCCGGGTCGCCCGGGCGTGGCTTCCTCGTCGCTCACCGAGGCGGCACGGAGGTTGACTTCGCTCGCAGGTGGGTAATCCTTGCCTGGTTGCTCGCGACGAAGGAGGACGGCATGCAGAGTTGGGACTTGAAGAGCGTGGAGGTCGAGCCGCACCAACCGGAGATCCTCGCCTCGGCGGACGATGCGCGGACGATCCTGTTGCAGCTGCCGGCCGGGGAGGAGCTGCAGGAGCACGAGGTGCACGAGCGGGCGCGGATCGTCGTCGTCGACGGCGAGGTCGTGGTCTCGACCCCGGCCGGGGAGAGCGTGTCGGCGGGGCCCGGTCATCTGCTCGAGTTCGGGCCCGGCGAGCGGCGCACGGTCGCGGCACGATCCGACTCGCGCCTGCTGCTGGTGCTCAGCCCCTGGCCGGGCGACGGCCACCCCGGCGCGATGACCCTCGAGGAGAAGGCCGAGGCGCGCGAGAGGGCCGCCGGGCACTGACGTTTCCGGCCAACGGCGGTGCGGTGTCTACGCCGTCACCCGCACCACCAGCTCGAACTTCTCGACTGATTGGCGCTCGCCCATGCCGCCGGCGGGAGGGCTCATCGAGTTGAGCGTCTCGTCGCCTTCGCGGTAGTCGTCCTCGCTCTCGAACAGGGTGATCGCGATCGCCTTGCCGGCGGCGGTGTCGTGGAGCAGCAGGAACTCCTTCGCCGGCACGCCGGGGGGCGGGCCTCCTTCGGTCTCCACCTGGTTGCGGATCTCCGCGGCGGTGCCTTCGAGCGACTCGGCGTCGCCGCCTTCCCAACGCGCTACACGTGCGTACATGCTCGGCCTCCTTCGGTCCGACTGCGTCTGTCCGAGCCGACCTCGGCCGAGGCCCCGTATGTTTCTGCTGTGCACGAATCGGTGGAGCGGTATCTGGCGGCCTCGGAAGCGGGGGACATCGAGGGGATCGCCACCTCGCTCGCCGACGACGTCGAGGTCGTCTCGCCGATCTCGGGCCGCATGGTCTTCCGCGGTCGCGACGACGTCCGCTTCCTGCTCGCCGCCGTCTACGGCAGCCTCAGGGACCTGCGCTGGACGCGCACGCTCGGCGACGGCGAGCACCGGGTCGCCCTCGGGGAGACGCGCCTCGGGCCGGTGCGGATGACCGACGCGATGGTCTTCGAGCTCGCGCCCGACGGCCGCATCCGCAGGATCGCCCCGCACCTGAGGCCGTGGCTCGCCTTGACGCTCTTCGCCCTGGTCCTCGGGCCGAAGGTTGGCCGCCGGCCCGGGGTCGTGTGGCGGGCGCTGCGCGGCTGACGGGCGGCGGGTACCGGCGCTAGCCGCGGTATTTGGCGGTCGCGGCGCGAACGACGTCGTAGGACGGCTTGGCCGAGCCGTCCTGGCGCAACAGGCCGAACTGCGTCTCGCGGTCGGGGCTGTTGGTGCCGCGGTCGAGCAGCTGGTAGATCAGCAGCCGCTCGATGTTCCATTCGGTCCGCGTCGCGACGGCGTCGATCATCTTGCCCAGGTGCTCGGCCTGGACCTGCTCGCTGACGCACTGCCCGCCGCAGCTCGCCGTCGACTCGCCGTACTCGGTGAGGAAGATCGGCTTCTCGACCGCGCCGAGCTCGTTCATCCGCTCGCGCAGGGTGGTGATCCGGTCGAACGGCCCGCCGGCGGCGTGCTCTTCGGGATCGTGTCCGTACCAGTACGGGTGGTACGCGAAGGCGTCGAAGAGCGCGTTCAGGTTGGGGATCCGTTCGTAGAGGATGTCGACCCAGTCGGTTTCCTCCCCGTACACCCAGCTCGGCAGCACCACCGTGACCGGGAGCTGCAGCGCGGCGATCCGTTCGAGCGCCGGGCGCACCGTGTCGGCGTAGCGCTCCGGCGACATCGTCCCGAAGTAGGGCTCGTTGCCGAGCTCGATCGTGGTGATCGCGTAGCGCTGGGCGTTGAACTGCGGGTGCTCGGCCCAGAAGCTGCCGCCGCGGCCGTAGCGGCGAACGAATTCGACCACCCAGTCGCTGTAGTGGGCCGGGTCGCCGAGCTCGTTGCCGCCGAGCAGCGCGTCGATGCGGGTGCCGATCGTGCCCGTCGCGGCGAGCATCACCGATTCCTCGCTGGTCACCGGCTCGGTCGGGTCCCACTCGTGGCGGGTCACGGCGGCGCCGAGTTTGGTGCGGGCGGCGACCTCGGAGCCGCTCCAGCCCGAGTGGCCGCCGTCGATGCCGACGATCAGCGGCGAGCCTTCCCCGCCCGGGACTTCGGGTTCCGGCTCGGTGGGCGGCGGTTCGGGCGTGGGTGGCGCCGGCGGAGGTTCGGGCGCGGGCGGAGGCGGTTCAGGAGCGGGCGGCGGTTCGGGTTCGGGTTCGGGCGTCGGTTCCGGGGCCGGCGGCGGCGGTTCAGGAGCGGGCGCCGGTTCGGGCGCGGCCGCCGCCTCCGGGCTCGGCACGACTTCGGCCGGGCCCTTCGTCCCTGCCTGCCTGCTCCTGTCGTCGGGACCGCGCGCCGGTTCGGCGGCGTGGACCCAGGGCGCGCTCGGCGCGACCGGCCCGGGGACGACCGCGCGTCGCTGGTCGAGCCCGCGTCTGGGCTTGAGGCGATGGCGCTCCTGAAGACCGGGCGATCGGGCGATCGCGGAGCCCGCGCCGATCGAGACCCGGTCGCTGTTCGAGCCACCGTCGGCCGCCGCCATGGCGAGGCCGGCGCCCGCCACGACGATCACCGTGACGGCGATCGAGACGAGGGCGCGGGATCGAGCGACTAGAACATCCGTCCACATAGCGACCGACGCTAGCGGTTCGCGGAGCGAGAAGTGTTAAAAGCGCGCCCGCGCTACTTGACCAGGTAGCGCGTCGGCACGTAGGTCTGGGTGTCCGCCGGGGGTCGCACGTAGGCGCGCTGTTGGCGCGGCGGCAGCTCGATCTTCTCCTGGGCGACCGTCCCGTAGGGGATCTGTTCGAGCAGATGGCTGATCAGGTTGAGCCGCGCCGAGCGCTTGTCGTCGCCCTCGACGACGTACCAGGGCGACTCCTTGGTGTCGGTGTAGGCGAACATCTCGTCCTTGGCCTCGGCGTAGTCGACCCAGCGGGCGCGCGCCTCCAGGTCCATCGGGCTCAGCTTCCACTGCTTGTCCGGGTTCTCGATCCGGGCCTTGAAGCGGCGCTCCTGCTCCTCGTCGGAGACCGAGAGCCAGTACTTGATCAGGATCAGGCCGGAGCGCTGCAGCATGCGCTCGAAGCGTGGCGCCGAGCCCATGAAGTCCTGGTACTCCTCCTCGGTGCAGAAGCCCATCACCCGCTCGACGCCGGCGCGGTTGTACCAGCTGCGGTCGAAGAGAACCATCTCTCCGCCGGCCGGCAACTGGGCGACGTAGCGCTGGAAGTACCACTGGGTTTTCTCGCGCTCGGTCGGCGTGCCGAGGGCGACGGTGCGGACCACGCGCGGATTGGTCTTCTCGGTGATCCGCTTGATCACGCCGCCCTTGCCGGCGGTGTCGCGCCCCTCGAAGAGGACGACGACTTTCAGCCCCTCCTGGAGGATCCATTCCTGCAGGTGCACCAGCTCGGTCTGCAGCCGGTCGAGCTCCTTCTCGTACTGCTTCTTGGAGAGCTCGCGGGGCTCGTCGACCTCGGTCATCGCCTCAGGTTACGCTGGGCCGCACATGCGCCGCTACCTAGCCTCACTCCTCGTCCTCGTCCTCGCGCTGCTCGGCCTTGCCTCGAGCGCCTCGGCCGCTCCACGCCTCTACGCCGCCGAATACAGCAAAGATCTGCTCGGCGGCTTCGACGTCGCCGCCGACGGCTCTTTGAGTCCGATCGCCGGCTCGCCGTTCAAAGTCGGCGGAGCGACCGTCGGCGGGACGATCGGCTTCGGCTTCACCCCCGAAGGCGGACGCGGCGCGGTTCGCTACCTCTTCAAACAGACCGCGCAGGGGTTCTCGGTCTCGAGCGGTGGCGCGGTGGCGCCGGCCGGCGCGCCGGTCCTGGGCGCGACCGCCGAAGGGCTCGCGGTCTCGCCCGACGGGCGCTTCGCCTACGCGGCCACGCGCGACTTCAGCGGCGTCATCGCGGAAGGGATCAAGTACCTCTCGATCGGTCCCGACGGTTCCCTGACCCAGTTCGGGGCGACCCCGGGGGCCGGCGAGTACGGCGAAATCGCGATCACTCCGGACGGCCGCTTCCTCTTCGCCTACAGCGCCGGCAACATCAAACGCTTCGCGGTCAACCCCGACGGCTCGCTGAGCAGCCTGGGGACGACCAACCCGGGGATCTCGCCCCGCTACCTGACCGTCTCGCCGAACGGTCGCTTCCTGTTCCTCGGCGACGATGGCGGCAAAGGCGGGGTGTCCTCCTTCACGATCGGCGCCGACGGCTCGCTGACGCCGAACGGCGAACCGGCACTGACCGGCGGCAGCGCCGTCGAGCTGTTCGCGGTCAGCCCCGACGGCGCTTACATCTACATGCCCGACGAAGGGCAGAACAAGATCGTCGTCGCCGCGGTCGCGCTCAACGGCGCCCTCACCGTGGTCGGCTCGATGCCCGCGGATGGCCCGGAAGTCGCGGCGGTCTCGCCCGACGGCCGTTTTCTCTACTGGTTTCACGACAGTGCCACCGAAGCGATCAGCGTCGCCTCGATCGGCGCCGACGGGATCCCGACGCCGCTGCCGTTCGAGACCCCCTGGGGGATGGGCGAGCCGGTGCGGATGCTGTTCCAGCCCGGTCCGGCGCCGGTCGCCAGCTTCACCGCGAAAGCGGCGGCGCCGGGCGCGGTAGCCAGCTTCAACGCCTCGAAATCGACCAACGCGGCTGTCTACAACTGGGACTTCGGCGATGGCACGACCATGGCCAACGGCGGAGCGGCGCCGCGGCACGCCTATGCCAAGGCCGGCAAGTACCAGGTGACGCTGTCGCTGGTCGACGCATCCGGTTGCGCGGCCACGCAGATCTACACGGGCCAGAGCACCGTCTGCCCGGGCGGCAGCGCGACCACGAAAACGCTGACGGTCGACACCCTGCCGGTACTGACCAAGTTCAAGCTGACCAACAAGAGGTTCGTCCCCAAAGGCAGCGCCGGTCCCGGCAAACGTGGCACCACCTTCCGCTTCCGGCTCAACGAGAAGGCGAAAGTCAGCATCAAGATCGAACGCAAGCTGCCCGGTCGTCTGGTCGGTGGCAAGTGCAAGAGGAAGACGCCGGCGAACGCCAGCCGCAAGCAGTGCGCGCGCTTCAGGAAGTTGGGCAGCCGGCCGGTGAACGGCAAGGCCGGCGCCAACAAGCTCGCCTTCAACGGCAAGCTGGGGGGTAGGCCGCTCGAGCCGGGTGGCTACCGCGCTACGGCGATCGCCACCGACCCGGCCGGTGGGCGCTCGGCCCCGAAACGGGTCGGGTTCAAGATCCTCGGCGGCTGAACGCTTCTGCCGATGTGCCGGCGGTCCCCGCGCGCAGGAACGAGAAGGCGGCGACCGCGACCACGGCGGCCGCGGCCGCGATCGTCAGTGCCAGGCTCGCGTTGAGCAGCAGGGCAGAGCAGAGCGCGCCGGCGAGGATCGCCCCGACCGCGGCGCCGCGGGTCTCCAGCTCGGTGGGGGAGGCAAGTGCCAGCGGGGCGTGCGAGGCGAACGCCGTGACGGTGAGGTTGAGCACGGTGGTCGCCAGGCTGGGGTCGCCGATCCGCCGGGCGATCGTGTTGCGCAGGCCCATCGCGACGGCGAGCAGGGCGATCAGCAGGTAGGCGAGAAACGCCCCCGGCTCGACGTCGCCGAACGCCGCGAGCAGGGCGGCGAGCGAGAGCAGGGCGACCTCGAACGCCATCGCCGAGATCAGCCCGCCCGGGTGTCCGGGAACCAGCGGCCGCACGAAGAGCGCGGCCGCGCAGCCGCCGGCGAGGAAGGCGCCGAGCGCGACCAGCGGGGCGAGCACCGGGGCGCCCGCGGCGCCGCCGAGGCCGATCCCGAGGAAGATCACGTTGCCGGTCTGCATCGCGACGAAGACGTGGCCGAGGGCGAGGAAGCCGATCGCGTCGAGCATCCCGGTCACGAAGGTGAGGACGAGCAGCGTTCGCGTCAACGGCTCCCACATACCTACAGATTTGATCTAGGATCTTCGCTCCCTTCCTGGGGAGCGTATGAAGAAGGTCGCCGCCACCCTCGTCCTCGCCCTGGCCCTCGGTCTGCTCGCCGTCGGCTGCGGCAGCAGCGACGACGACTCCAGCTCCACCGCCGCGTCGGCGGACAGCTGCGAGCCCGGCCAGCTGGCGACCAAGGTGGACGGCGTGCTCACCGTCGCCACCGACAAACCGGCCTACCCGCCCTACTTCGAAGACGACGACCCGACCAACGGGGAAGGGTTCGAGAGCGCGGTCGCCTACGCGATCGGCAAGCAGCTCGGCTACCCGGCGGCGAAAGTCGAATGGACGGTCGAGCCGTTCAACTCCTCCTACGCTCCCGGGCCGAAGAACTTCGACTTCGACGTCAACCAGATCTCGATCACCCCGGTCCGCGAAAAGGCCGTCGACTTCTCGGCGCCGTACTACACGGCCAACCAGGCCGTGCTGGCGCTGAAGGGCTCCGACGCCGCGAAGGCGACCACGATCGAAGAGCTGAAGGAGATCAAGTTCGGCGTGCAGATCGGCACGACCAGCCTCTCGGCGACCGAAGAAGTGATCGACCCGAGCTCCAAACCGGAAGTCTTCAACAACTCCACCGACGTGGTCACGGCGCTGAAAAACGGCCAGATCGACGCGATCGTGGTCGACCTGCCGACGGCGCTCTACCTGAGCGCGGTCGAAGTCCCCGAGGCGACGGTGACCGGCCAGTTCAGCGATCCGGCCGGCGACAAGTGGGGCGCCCTGCTGGCCAAGGACTCGCCGCTGACCTCCTGCGTCTCGGCGGCGATCGAAGAACTGGAAGCCTCCGGCGAACTGGAAACGCTCACCGAAAAATGGATGAGCGACGCCGCCGGCGCCCCGGTCCTCGAATAAGTCGCTCGCCACAACGTTTGTAACCCTCTGGGTTACAAACGTCATACGGCGCGGGAGCGTCCCCGGGCGGGGTCAGAATCCGGCGCGGTTTGGCTGACTCCGCGGTCATCGGCGACCGGCGCCTCGAACGGGAGGCGGCGAAGCGGCGCCAGGAGCGGCGCTCGCAGGCGATCGCGGCGGTCTCGACGATCCTCGTCCTCGGCGGGCTCGCGGCCTGGGTGCTGACCAGCCCCGGCTGGCCGGAAGTCCGCGAGCTGTTCTTCAACTGGGAGGTCTTCGAGGAGTCCTTCCCGGAAGTCCTCGAGGGTTTCTGGCTCGACGTCAAGCTGTTCATGATCGTCGAGGTCGCGGTGCTGATCGTCGGCCTCGGGGTCGCGCTGATCCGCTACAGCCGCGGCCCGGCGTTTTTCCCGCTGCGGCTGCTGGCGACGCTCTGGGTCGACGTGTTCCGCGGTGTGCCGGCAATCCTGCTCGTCTACCTGATCGGCTTCGGCGTGCCGGCGCTGCAGCTCTCCGGCCTGCCGACCGACCCGGTGGTGCTGGGCGGGATCGCGCTCGGCCTCTCCTACAGCGCCTACGTCGCCGAGGTCTACCGCGCCGGGATCGTCTCGGTCCACCGCGGCCAGCGCGACGCGGCCCTGGCGGTCGGCCTGACCGAGGCGCAGGCGATGCGCCACGTGATCCTGCCGCAGGCGGTGCGCCGGGTGGGCGCGCCGCTGCTCAACGACTTCGTCGCCCTGCAGAAGGAGGTCGCCCTGGTCTCGATCCTCGGTCCGCTCGAGGCCTTCCGGATCGCCCAGATCTTCCAGGGCCAGGAGTTCAACTACACCCCGCTGATCGCCGCGGCGCTGCTCTACCTGGCGGTCACGGTGCCGACCGCGCGTCTGGTCGAGCGGATCGGCGGCTCGCCCGGGGAGGTGCGCTGAGCGTGGCCGCGCCGGTGCTCGAGATCCGCGGCGTCAGCAAGGCGTTCGGCGAGCGCGAGGTGCTGCGCGGGATCGACCTGAGCCTCGCCGAGCACGAGGCGATCGCCCTGATCGGCGCCTCCGGATCGGGCAAGTCGACGCTGCTGCGCTGCGTCGACCTGCTCGAGGAGATCGACGACGGCGACATCTTCCTCGACGGCGAGGTGATCACCGATCCGGCGGTCTCCCCGGTAGCGGTGCGCCGCCGGCTCGGGGTCGTCTTCCAGGCCTACAACCTCTTCCCGCACCTGACCGCGCTCGAGAACGTGGTGCTGGGGGAGAGGCGCGCCCACGGCATCGCCCGCGCAGAAGCCGAGCAGCGCGGCCGCGCGCTGCTCGCCCGTTTCGGCCTCGCGGGCCGCGAGGACGACCGGCCCGACAACCTCTCCGGCGGCCAGCAGCAGCGGGTCGCGATCGCCCGTGCCTTCTCCGGCCGCCCGCGCGTGCTGCTGCTCGACGAGGTGACCAGCGCGCTCGATCCGGAGCTGGTCGGCGAGGTGCTGGCGGCGGTCCGCGACCTCAAGGCCGAGGGGATGACGATGCTGATCGCCACCCACGAGATGAGCTTCGCCCGCGAGGTCGCCGACCGGGTCGCCTTCCTGCACGAGGGCCGGATCGTCGAGTCGGGAGCGCCGGCGAAAGTGCTCGGCGAGCCCGAGCGGCCGGAGACGCGCCGCTTCCTCAGTCGCCTCCTGGAGGCCGGGCGGATCTGAAAGTTTGAGGGGTCGGTCCGCGGGCAACTGGGGGCCATGGCCGATCTGGTGCTGGGACCGCTGCTGCGCTACGTCGGCGAGACCGAGGCGACCGTCTGGGTCGAGACCGACGCGCCCTGCGAGGTCGAGATCCTCGGTCGCCGCGAGCCGACCTTCCGGGTCGAGGAGCGCAACTACGCGCTGGTCCGGATCGAGGGCCTCGAGCCGGCCGGGTTCTACGAGTACGAGGTGGCGCTGGACGGCGAGCGCCGCTGGCCCGAGCCGGACTCCGAGCTGCCGCCCAGCGCGATCCGCACGCTCGGACGCGACGCCCCCCTCGACATCTGCTTCGGCTCCTGCCGGGTGGCGCTGCCGCCGGTCGAGCCGTACGTGCTGAGCAAGGACCAGCACGAAGACGGGCGCGAGTTCGACGCTCTGCGCGTGCTGGCGCTGGAAATGGTGCGCCACGAGCGCGACGAGTGGCCCGAGCTGCTCTACATGCTCGGCGACCAGGTCTACGTCGACGAGGCCTCGCCGCGGGCGCGCGAACGCATCCGCCGCCGCCGCGGCACCACGACGCCGCCCTACGACGAGGTGACCGACTACGAGGAGTACGCCTGGCTCTACGAAGAGTCCTGGAGCGAGCCGCTGATCCGCTGGCTGTTCTCGACCGTCTCGACCTCGATGGTCTGGGACGACCACGACGTCAGCGACGACTGGAACATCTCGCGCTCCTGGCTCGAGGAGATCCGCGCGACCTCGTGGTGGCACCGCCGCGCCACCGCCGGCGCGATGAGCTACTGGGTCTACCAGCACCTCGGCAACCTCTCGCCCCGCCATCTCGACGAAGACGAGCTCTACCGCCAGGTCCGCGGCAACCAGGACGCGACCGCGTCGTTGCGCGAGTTCGCCGAGCACGCCCATCTGGTCGGCTCGGGCACCCGCTGGAGCTTCTGCCGCGACGTCGGCGGCACCCGCACGATCTTCCTCGACTCGCGCGCCGGCCGGGTGCTCGAGGAGGGCGAGCGCTCGATGGTCGACGGGGAGGAGTGGGAGTGGGTCGCCGCGCACGCCGACGGCGACTTCGACCACCTGTTGATCGCGACCACCGTCCCCTTCCTGCTCTCGCCCGGGTTCCACCACCTCGAGGCGTGGAGCGAGCGGGTCTGCGACGGCGCCTGGGGGCCGCTGGCCGCCCGCGCCGTCGAGAAGCTGCGCCGCGCCGTCGACTTCGACCACTGGGCCTCCTTCGGCAAGTCCTTCCAGCTGCTGCGCGAGCTGATCGAAGAGGTCGGCTCCGGCAAGCGCGGCGAGCCGCCGGCGACGATCCTCGTCCTCTCCGGCGACGTCCACCACGCCTACCTCGCCGAGATCGGCTTCCGGCCGGGATCCGAAGTGCGGAGCCCGGCCTACCAGGCGGTCTGCTCGCCCTACCGAAACCCGCTCGACGACAGGGAGCGGTCGGTGATCAGAGCCGGCTTCACGCGGCCGTTCACGGCGCTGACGACGGCCTTGGCGCGAGCTGCGGGGGCCGCGGATCCGGGGCTCCGCTGGCGGTTGCGGGAGGGCCCGTTCTTCGACAACCAGGTCGCCACGATCCGGGTCGACGGGCGGCGCGCGTCGATCAAGCTCGACAAGACCGTCGCGGGGAAGGAGCGGGAGCGCGAGCTCTCCTGTGTCTTCGAACGCCGTCTCGCCTGAGGATCCCCGTCTTGCTCTCGAAGAACTTCCGCGTTTAGTCAGAGAATTTGACGCAGGTGGGTCGCGGGGTGTATGGTCGCGCTCGAATCGACCAGTCAGAGAAATTCTGACGGGCGACTCGCATAGCCCGCACCTGTGCCTTAATCGGTTAAAGGGCCGGATTTGTAAGCCGGAGATCCGGGTTCGAGCCCCGGCAGGTGCATTCGTCAACGGGAAACCGGGGAACGGGCTATGGGAGAGAACCTTTTCGACAGCTTGGACAGGATCGCCAGTCAAGGCGGTCAGCCGCACTGGGCGGCGCGCGCGCCCTTCCGGCCGGAGCCCGGATTCGACCTGATGCTGGTCCCGCGGGTGCCGGACTGGTGGGACCACGACGACTCGCGCCGCGCCCTCGAGGAGATCGAAGCCCAGCCGTGGGTCGACGACGTCTCCCAGAGCGGCGACGCGGTGCGGCTGCGCCTCGCCGACCAGTGGGTCGGCGAGACCGGGGCGGCGCTGGAGGAGGGCGGCGTGGACGCCGACGCCGACCTCGCCGCGGGCCGCAGCTACGCCGTCTACTTCTGGGGCGCCAACACGACCAAGGCGCTGCACATCGGCCACCTCCGCAACCTGGCGATCGGCAACGCGATCGGCGGCACCCTCGCGCAGGCGGGCGCCAGGGTCGAGCACCGCAGCCTGATCTGCGACGTCGGCCGCAGCATGGGAGAGGCGATGGCGGGGATCGTCAACAGCGGCCGCGGCCAGCAGGTCTGGCCGGATGGCGACGAGAAGAGCGACCACTTCGTCGGCTACTGCTACGCGGACTACGTGAAGGCGGGTCGCGCCGCCAACGGCGCCGAGGAGGACGGCGCCGAGGACTCGGTCGCGCGCGAGGCGGCGCTCTACGACGACAAAGCCGACGAGCTGATGATGAACGTCCTGGCCGGCGATCAGGAAGCGCTCGAACTGTGGTCGAAGACGCGCGCCTGGGTGATCTCGGGGCAGCGCAAGACGCTCGCCCGGCTCGGCGTCTCCTTCGACAAGGTGATCTTCGAGTCCGACTTCCTCCCGGAGGTCGCCGAGCTGACCAACCAGGGCCTCAGCGAAGGCACGCTGCGCCGTCGCGAGGACGGCATGGTGATGTACTCGACCGAACGCGAGGAGCTCGAAGAGATGCCGCTCGTTCGCGCCGACGGGCTGCCGACCCAGCACATGCGCGCGCTCGCCTACTGGGCGGCGGGGGCCGAGCTCGAGGACGTCACCTCGCTGCAGGTCTGCGGCACCGAGTGGGTCGCCCACGTCACCTGCCGGCGCAAGCTGATGGACGCGCTCGGCGTCGCCCCCAGCAACGGCAACACCAGCGCCAAGGGCGGCGGCTTCCCGACCCACGACGTCTTCCACGGCATGGTCGCGCGCCAGAAGCGGGCGATCACCTCCAGCGAGGAGGGGGCGCTCCTGATCGACGACCTCGCTGACTGGCTCGAGGATGAGATCGAGGCCGATCCCGCTCGCAGCGCGATTCGCAGCGCCCACCCGGACCCCGACCGGGTCGCGGCGCGCGTGGCGCTCGCCTACTTCCTGCTCCAGCAGACCTCCAAACGGGTCGAGTTCGAGCCGCCGAAGCTGCTCGACGACGACCGCAGCCTCGGCTGGGACCTGGTTCGCGCCCAGGCCCACCGGGGCGGTTCCGAGGGCCTGGCGGGCGCCGCGAGCACCGACCCCGCCTACCGCTTCGCCGTGGTGCAGTCGCAGATGTACCGCGTGCACCTGCGCAGCGCGGTCGAGAGCCTCGACGTCGTCCCGCTCGCCCGCTACCTCTCGCACTTCGCCCGCTGGTACCGGGCGGAGGAGCGCCCGCCGGAGATCGAACGGGTCGCGCAGGCGGTGCTCGACCAGGGCGTCCGCGGCCTCGGGCTGGAGGGGGCGAGATGAGGACCCTGCTGGTCGACAACCACGACTCCTACACCCACAACGTCTTCCACCTGCTGGCGGCCGCCTGCGGCGAGGAGCCGGTGGTGGTGAAGAACGACGCGGTCTCCTGGCGCGTGCTCTCGCGCTCGGACTTCGACGCCTTCGTGCTCTCGCCGGGACCGGGGCGCCCGGAACGGTGGCACGACTTCGGCGTCTGCCGCGACATCCTCAGCTACAGCGAGGTGCCGGTGCTCGGCATCTGCCTCGGCCACCAGGGGATCGGCAACCTGCTCGAGGGCGGGGTCGGCAGCGCCCCGGAGGCGATGCACGGCCGGCTCAGCACCGTCCGCCACGAGAACACCGGGCTGTTCGAGGGCGTGCCGCAGGACTTCGAAGTGGTCCGCTACCACTCGCTGGCGATCACCAGCCCGATGGGGCCCGAAGGCCGCGAGACCGCCTGGGCCGACGACGGCGTGGTGATGGGCTCCGAACACCGCAGCCGGCCGATTTGGGGGGTCCAGTTCCACCCCGAGTCGGTGGCCACCGAGCACGGGCTGACGATCGCCCGCAACTTCTACGCGCTGGCCGAACGCCACGGCGCCGGCAAGGCCGGCGGGGGCGCACCGCTGTCCGGTGCCGCGACCGAGATGCCGGCCCGGCCCGGCCGCGAACGCGCGGCTCACCAGGCGGCGCCGCGGCTCCACTGGCGCGAGCTCGAGGGCGAGGCGCCGACCGAGCAGCTCTACGAACGGCTCTTCGGCGCGGCCGAGACGTCCTTCTGGCTCGACAGCGCCGACGCGCCGACCTGGCTGGCGCAGTGCTCCTACCTCGGCACCAGCGCCGGCCGCGGCAGCTGCACGCTCTCCTACGACGTCGACGCCGGCGAGATCGCGATCGAGCGCGAGGGGGTGCGCACGGTCGAGCACAAGTCGATCTTCGACTTCCTCGACAAGGAACTGGCGGGGAACGGGATCGAGCCGCCGCCGGTGGTCAGCCGCGGCCTGGTCGGCGGCTTCGTCGGCTACCTCGGCTACGAGTGCAAGGCCGACTGCGGCGCCCGCAACCTGCACAGCTCCGACATGCCGGACGCCGCCTTCATGCTCGCCAACCGCGTGCTCGCGGTCGACCACGCCAACGCCCGCACCTACCTGTTCGCGCTCGGCCCCGAGGGCGACGAGGAGCCCGAGCGCTGGCTCGAGGGGGCGGCGGAGATCGTCGCCGCGGCGATCGCCGAGCCACCGCCCGAGGCGCCGTTGGCACCGCCGCAGGACCCGGGCGGCCAAATCCTCTTCCGCTGCGGTCGGGGTCGTGAGCGCTACCTCGCCGACATCCTCCGCTCGCAGGCCGAACTCGCCGCCGGCGAGTCCTACGAGGTCTGCCTCACCGACCAGATCTCCACCGACGCCAGCCCCGACCCGTTCGCGCTCTACCGGCGCCTGCGCCGCGACAACGCGGCGCCGTTCGCCGCCTTCCTGCGCTTCGGGGAGCGGGCGATCGTCAGCTCCTCGCCGGAGCGCTTCCTCTCGGTCGACCGCCAGCGCCAGGTGCAGGCGCGCCCGATCAAGGGGACGATCTCGCGCCACGAGGACCCGGCCGAGGACGCCGCCCGCGTCGCCTTCCTCTCTGGCGACGAGAAGACCAAGGCCGAGCACCTGATGATCGTCGACCTGCTGCGCAACGACCTCGGCCGCGTCTGCGAGGTCGACAGCGTCAGCGTCCCCGACCTGATGGTGGTCGAGCCCTACGCGACCGTGCACCAGGTCGTCTCGACGGTCGTCGGCACCCTGGAGGCGCAGCGCAGCGCCGCCGAGTGCGTGCGGGCCTGCTTCCCGGGCGGCTCGATGACCGGCGCGCCGAAGGAGCGCACGATGGAGATCATCGACGACCTCGAGGCCGAGGCTCGCGGCGTCTACTCGGGCGCGATCGGGTACTTCGGGCTCGACGGCTCGACCGACCTCAGCATCGTGATCCGCACGATCGTGATGCGGCCGGAGCGGACCACGATCGGCGCCGGCGGGGCGATCGTCATGCAGTCCGACCCGGTGGACGAGTTCGACGAGATCCTGCTCAAGGCGCGGGCGCCGATGTCGGCGATCGCCAGGACGGTGACCGGCAGCGGCGAGCAGGGCGAGGGTTGGACGGTCGACCTGGAGCCGGCGGCGCGGAGCGCGGGGACGGCGTGAGCGAGCCGGCGGCCACGACGCCCGGCAGCGAGCCGGGCAGCTCGGACTGGCGGATCCGCGGGGCGGCGATCGGGGACGTCGCCGCCGTGGCGGCAGCGGTCGAGGCGCTGCTGCTCGAGCTCGGCGGGCGGCGGCCATCCCGCCCCGAGCTCGAGGCGGAGGTGCGCGCCCTGGTCGAGGATTCCGGGCAGGGAGAGGTGCTGGTCGCCGACGCCGGCGGCGCGATCGTCGGCGTGCTCGCCGCCAGTTGGTTGCGGGCGATCCACGTGCCCGGCCGCTACGCGGTGATCGAGGACCTCTGGGTCGACGCCGCCTGGCGCAGCGCCGGGGTCGGCGCGGGCCTGGTCGAGGCGCTCGTCGCGATCGCCGCGGAGCAGGGGGTGGCGCGCCTGGAGGTCGGCCTGCCGCGCGAGACCTTCGCGGCGATCGTCAAGACCGAGGCCTTCTACGAGGCCAACGGGTTCGAGCACCTCGGACCGAGGATGCGGCGGTTGCTGCCATGACGGAGCTGCTGATGGTCGAGCAGCGCCGCGGCAGCGGCGACGCGGCGCCCTGGGTCCGCGAAGGGGGTCGCACCCTGCCGGGCCAGGACAGCAACGAGCGGCTCGCCGAGCTCGGCGACGGGCTCGTCCGCCACCCGGGCGTGCGCGCGATCGCCGCCGACGCCAGCGACGAGACGGTCGCGGGAACGCTCGCCACCCTGCACGAACCGCGCTACCTCGAGGCGCTCGCCGGCGTCGGCGCCGGCGAGCAGGTCGTGCTGGAGGACTTCGCCCCGCCCGGCCTGGAGCCCGACATCCCGGTCGGCGGCGAGATCGTCGCCGCCGCCCATGAGGCGGTGCGGACGGCGATCACGGCCGCTTCGCGGCTGCTCGACGGCGCCCGCTTCACCTACGCGGTCTGCCGCCCCCCCGGCCACCACGCCGGCCCCGACTTCCTCGGCGGCTACTGCTACCTGAACAACGCCGCGGCGGCCGCCCAGGTGCTCCGCGACGGCGGCCTGCGCCCGGTCGGCATCCTCGACCTCGACCTCCATTATCCGAACGGCACCGCCGCGCTGGTCGAGCGGATGGCCGACGCGACCCTGCACTCGCTGCACGCCGCGCCGGTCACCAACGTCGCCCCCGGCACGGTGCTGCCGCAGGCGGCGGGCGAACGCGCGCACGCCTTCGCCGAGGCCCCCGACGAGGGCGCCTACGCCGCCGAGGTCGCGGCCTCGATCGGCGCGCTCGCCGCCGACTCGGAGGCGCTGGTCGTCTCGCTCGGCTACGACACGGTGCGCGGCGACCCGCACGGCAGCTGGGCCTTCTCGCCGACGATCTTCGCCGAGGTCGGTCGTCTGGTGGCGCAGAGCGGGCTGCCCGTCTGCACGATCCAGGAGGGCGGCTACGCGCTGCCCCAGCTGGCCGCCTGCAGCCACGCCTACGCGACCGGGCTGCTCGGGGAGGGGGAGCGATGAGCGGGCTGGAGCCGTTCCGCGAGCGCCTCGACGTGATCGACGAGCAGATCGCCCGGCTGCTCGGCGAGCGCTTCGAGATCTGCCGCGAAGTCGCCGTCTACAAGAGCGAGCACGAGATCCCGATGATGCAGCCCGACCGGGTCAAGATCGTCCGCGAGCGCTACCTGGCCCGCGGCGCCGAGGTCGGCCTGCCCGAGGACTTCACCGCCGCGCTCTTCGAGCTGCTGATCGCCGCGACCTGCAAGGCCGAGGATGAGCTGATGGACCGGCTCGCCGCGGAGGCGGGGCGATGAGCCTGCCACCCGGCCCGCGCCGCCCGCCCGTCCTGCAGACCTGGGCCTGGACGCGTCGGCCGCTGCCCTTCCTCGAGGAGTGCCACGAGCGCTTCGGCGACACCTTCACGCTGCGCATGTCGCGCTGGGGGGACTGGGTCCTGCTCTGCGATCCGGCCGACGTCAAAAAGGTCTTCACCGCCGGCGACGCGGTCGGCGTGGCGATCGCCAACCCGCTGCTCGGGCCGGTCCTCGGCTCGCACTCGGTGATGCTGCTCGAAGAACCCCAGCACATGGTCCGTCGCAAGCTGATGCTGCCGTCCTTCCACGGCGAGGCGGTCGGCGCCGACGCCGAGATGATGGCCGCGGTGGCCCAGCGCGAGGTCGCCTCCTGGCCGATCGGCGAGCCGTTCGAGCTCTGGCCGCGGATGCAGGCGATCACCCAGGAGGTGGTGATGAGGGCCGTGTTCGGGCCCGACGAGGGCAGGCTCGACGATCTGCGCGCGCGGCTGACCGCGCTGACCGTGTGGATGAACGAACCGCGCAACCTCAACCGGCTGGTCCTGCTCGGTCCCGAGCGGCTGGCCCGCAGCAAGGGCTACCGGGAGGCGATGGGCCCGGTCGAGGAGGCGGCGATGGCCGAGGCGCGCCGCCGCCGCGAGGACCCCGACGCCGCGCCGCTCGGCGTCGTCTCGATGCTGGTCGCCGCCGAGTACGAGGACGGCTCGCGGCTCAGCGAGAAGGACCTGCGCGACGAACTGCTGACCCTGCTCACCGACGGTCCGACCTCGACCTCGCTGGCCTGGGTCTTCGAGCGGCTGATGCGCAACCCGGACAAACTCGAGCGCGCCCGCGCCGACGTGGTCGAGGGCGGCGACGGCCGCTACCTCGACGCGGTGATCAAGGAGACCCTGCGCATGCGCCCGCCGGTGCCGGTGGTGGTGCGGAAGCTGCTGGCGCCGCTGGAGCTGGGCGGCTACGAGCTGCCGGCCGGGACCACGGTCGCGCCCTGCATCCCGCTGATCCACTACCGCGAGGACGTCTACCCCGAGCCCGAGCGCTTCCTGCCCGAGCGCTTCCTCGACGGGCCGGCGCCGACCTACGCCTGGATCCCGTTCGGCGGTGGCGTGCGCCGCTGCCTGGCGGCCAGCTATGCGGAAATGGAGATGAAGCGGGTACTGCGCACCGTGCTCGCCGCGGTCGACCTGCAGCCGGTCGACGCGCGCGCCGAGGGGATGCGCAAAAGCGCGATCTCCTTCAGCCCCGACCGCAGCGCCCGCGTGATCGCCAGGCCGCGTCCCGCCGGCCGACCCGAATCCGCCCTGGCGGCGGCCTGAGACTTCTCATGAGCACGAATTCCGACAGCCCAGTCGCCGATCTCCTGATCGTCGGCGCCGGCGCGAAGGCGGCGGCGATCGCCGCCAAGGTCCACGCGATCAACGAGCTCGGCCTCGCCTCGCTCTCGGTCACGATCGTCGAGAAAACCGAGCCGGCGGCCTCCTGGCTCGGCCGCAACGGGATGACCTCCGGCGAAGAGCCGCTGGCCGTGCCGCCGGTCAAGGACATCGGCTTTCCCTACCGCTCGAGCCGTCAGTTCGGCGAGTCGGGGGACGCGATCGACGCCGGCCTGCTGCCGTTCAGCTGGCAGCGCTTCGCGATCGAACGGGGCAGCTACGCCGCCTGGGTGAACCGCGAATCGCCGCCGATCCGCCACCGCGACTTCGGCGAGTACCTGCGCTGGGTGCTGGCCAAGGTGAGCAACGGGATACGGATCTACGACGGCCGGGTGAGCCGGGTGGCGCTCGAGGACGGGCGCTGGGCGATCGACGTCGAGGAGCGCGGCGACGCCGGCGACCCGGCGCGGCACAGCGGCGAGGCGCTGCTCCTGACCGGGCCGGGCGTGCACCGCGAGTTCGCCCACGACCCCGCCGCGGCCGAGCGGGTCTTCCACTGCGACAGTCGCCGCGAGGAGTTCGCCCGCATCCCCGCCGAGGCGGCCACCGAGGTGGCGATCGTCGGCGGCGGCGAGAGCGCGCTGAGCGCGCTCGTCTACCTGCGCGCCGTCCGGCCGCAGGCGCGACTGACGGTCTACACCCCGACCCTGCCGCTCTCGCGCGGGGAGAGCTTCCTCGAGAACCGCGTCTTCGCCGATCCCGACGACGTCGACTGGACCTCGCTCGACCAGGCGACCCGGCGCGACTTCGTCAAGCACTGCGACCGCGGCGTCTTCGACATGGGCGTGCTCGCCTCGATCGCCGGCGACCCCGCGAACACCTTCGTCACTGGCCGCGCCCTCCACGTCAACGCCGTCGACGGCGGGGTCGAGCTCGAATTCGACGGCCCCGACGGCGTCGTCGCGGCGCCCTACGACTTCGTCGTCAACTGCACCGGCTTCGATCTGCTCGCCCAGCTGCGCGGCCTCTTCCCCGACGACGTCCGCACGCGGGTCGAAGAGCTGGCCGGGCCGCTCTGGGATCGCCCGCCGGGGACCGAGGTGCCGATCGGCCGCGCGCTGGAGCTGGTCGGGATGAGTCCTCGCCTGCACATCCCCGGCCTCGGCGGCCTCAGCCAGGGACCGGGGTTCGCCAACCTCGGCAGCCTCGGGCTGCTCGCCAATCGCGTTCTTCAACCACTCCTGCCCGGCCTTGGCGATACCGCCGTGACGGCCGACGGGAGCCAACGCAGGTCACTGCAATACGACTAAGGAGGACAGGGGATGTCACGCAGGTCTAGTGGTTCGAGGGGCGTCGCGCTGGCGCTGGCGGCGGTGATGATCGCCCTGTTGGCGCTGCTCGCCGGCTGTGGCGGTTCGTCGGACGACGGCGGCGACAGCGGCAGCGACGGAGCCAGCCTCAGCGGCGACGGCTACCCCGGCGTCGACATCTCCAACACCCGCTTCGTCAGCGGGCCGATCAACCGCAACAACGCGGCGCAGCTGAAAGAAGCCTGGTCGCTGCCGCTGACCGCGCAGAGCAGCTACGGCAGCATCTCCTCGACCCCGGTGATCACCGGCGGCGTGATCTACATCCAGGACCTGGTCTCCAACGTGATGGCGATCGACCAGGAGTCGGGGGAAGTCCTCTGGCGCAAGAACTACGAAGAGCCCGACCAGGGCCCCAACGGCGTCGTCGTCGCCGACGGCGCGGTCTTCGGCGCGACCGGCAGCTTCGCTTTCGGCCTCGACCAGCAGACCGGCAAAGAGCTCTGGCAGACGCCGCTGCTGCGCAACCAGGGCGAAGCGATCGACATCGCCCCCGGCTACAAGGACGGCCTGGTCTACGTCTCGACCGTGCCGACCACGGTCGAATCGACCTATCCGGGCGGCGGCGTCGGGGTGCTCTGGGCGCTCGACGCGAAAACCGGCAAGAAAGTCTGGAGCTTCAACACCGTCCCGAACTCGCTCTGGGGCGATAAGAAAGTCAACTCCGGCGGCGGCCTCTGGTACCCGCCCTCCTTCGACGAGAAGGGCTCCATGTACTTCGGCACGGGCAACCCGGCGCCGTTCCCGGGCGTGCCCGGCAAACCGTTGGGTTCCAGCCGCCCCGGCCCGAACCTCTACACCAACTCGATGGTCAAGCTGAACGCCAAAACCGGCAAGATGGAGTGGTACTACCAGCAGACCCCGCACGACATCTACGACTGGGACTTCCAGAACTCGCCGGTGCTGGTCGAGTCGAAGGGCAGGGAGCTGGCGATAGGTTCGGGCAAGTCCGGGATCGTCGTCGCGCTCGACGCCAAGACCGGCAAGCCGGTCTGGAAGCTGCCGGTCGGCAAACACAACGGCCGCGACGAAGACGGCCTGCGGGCGATGCGCGGCGAAAAGGTCAAGGACGGGCTGGTGTACCCCGGCTACCTGGGCGGCGTGATCGCGCCGATGGCGGCGAACAAGACGACGCTCTTCGTGCCGGTCGTCAACTCGCCGGTCTCCCTCAGCCAGGGCACCGAACTGGGCGAAGGCAACGGCGAAAACGCCGGCGAACTGGTGGCGATCGACATCGCCAGCGGCAAGCAGATCTGGAACGCCGAACTCGAATCGCCCGCCTACGGCGCGCCGACCGCGGTCAACGACCTGGTCTTCGCGACCAGCTTCGGCGGCCTCGTGCACGCCTTCGACGCGAAAACCGGCGGCGAAGTCTGGCAGGCGAGCCTGCCCGCCGGCGTGAACGCGGGCCTGATGGTCAACGGCGACACCGTCGTCGTGCCGGCGGGCCTGCCGGTCGCCGAAGGCCAGAAAGCGAAACTCGTCGCCTTCAGATTGCCGTAACGAGCAGGAAAAATGCGGGCGGACCCCTTGGAGGTGGTACGGTCGGCGTAGATGTCATCAAGTGGTGACAACGCCACCAAGGTGCGCCGCCCGCACGACGCCCGGGCCAGTCGGGCGGCCCTGCTCGGGGCCGCCCGCGAGGTCTTCGAAGAGCTCGGCTACGAGCGCGCGACCACGCGGGAGATCGGGCTGCGGGCGGGCGTCGACCCGGCGCTGATCGCGCGCTACTTCGAATCCAAAGAACGGCTCTTCATGGCGGCGCTCGCCGAGATCGCGGCCGACGAAACCGAAGTCGACTACGAGCCGCCACAGGCCTTCGTCGCCTTCCTCCTCGAGTACTGGGAGGAGGTCGGCCACAACCCGCTCAGCCGCGCGCTCGCCAGCCCGGTGCTGACCGAGGACATGCGCGGCCAGGTCAGCGCCCTGACCGACGAGCTGCTGCTGAAACGCGAGGTCGAGGTCCTGCGCGAGCGCAGGGTGGAGGATCCGCAGCTGAGCGCCGAGCTCCTGGTCGCGCTCGCCGTCGGCGTGGCGATGACCCGCGCGAACGGGACCCTGGAGGCGCTCGCCGCCGCTTCGCGCGAGGAAGTGCTGGCGGCGCTCGCGCCGCTCGTCGACGCGTTGGAGAAGGACTGAGGGGCGGGCCTGTGGCGACCAAGCGCAGTGCCGGGATCCTGCTCTACCGCTTGAACGGAAACGGTCCGGAGTTCCTGCTCGTCCACCCGGGCGGGCCTTTCTGGACCAAACGCGACGAGGGCGCCTGGTCGATCCCGAAGGGCGAAATCGAGCCCGGCGAGGAGACCCGTGCCTGCGCGCTGCGCGAGCTCGGCGAGGAGCTCGGGCCGGCGCCCGAGCTGGCCCCCGAAGACCTGGTCGACATCGGCTCGATCCGCCAGCGCTCCGGCAAGGTGGTCGAGGCCTGGGCCGCGGAAGGCGAGTTCGACCCCGAGGCGTTGGAGAGCATCACCTTCGAGATGGAGTGGCCGCCGCGCAGCGGCAAGGAACGCGAGTTTCCCGAGGTCGACCGCGCCGGTTGGTTCGACGCCGAGCGAGCACGGGCGAAGATCCTGCCCGCGCAGGAACCGTTCATCGACCGCGTGCTCGAGCATCTCGCCCAGCGCGTTCGCTGAGCGGACGTATACTCGCCCGGGATGGAAAACGGCTCTGCCCCGGGAAATAACGGCCACAACGGTCACCTGCCGATCTCTGCCCGGCTGCTCGGCGTGGGCGTGCGCGGGGCTCGCAGCGTCGGCAAGGCGACCGGGATCGACCGCGCCGTCGAAGTCGCCGCCGAGGAGGCGATCGTCGGCGCGATCGAGAGCGACGCGGTCGAGCGGGCGATCGCCCGGGTCTTGCAGGGCCCGGCGGTCGAAGAGGCGGTCCAGGGGGCGCTGGAGAGCGACGCGGTCAAGCGCGCGCTGCTCGAGGCGATGGACAGCGAGCTGGTCGACGAGGTCTGGCGGCGCCTGCTGGCCAGCGAGGAGACCCAGCAGCTGGTCGAGCGGATCGCCGGCGCACCCGAGGTACGCGCCGCGATCAGCGCCCAGGGTGTCGGTCTGATCGGCGACATCGCGCGCACGATCGGCAAAGCCGTGCGCGAGCTCGACGCGACCTTCGAACGAGTCGTCCGCCGCATCTTCTTCCGCAAGCCGCGGCCGCCGCACGCGACCCACGCCGGCTTCCTCAGCCGGGCTCTCGCCTACCTGATCGACGGGGTCTTCGTCAACCTCGGCTTCACCGCCCTGGTCGCGCTCGTCACCCTGGTCGACAACGCCTTCGGGGGCAGCGGCAACGGCGGTTCGGGCTTCGCGATCGCGGTCGGCTCGACCACCTGGGTGTTGATGGGCTCGCTCTACCTGCTCAGCTTCTGGGCGCTCGCCGGCCAGACGCCGGGGATGCGCTTCGCCGGGATCCGGCTGAGCGAGAGCCGCGTGCCACTGCGCCGCGGGCTCAAACGGCTGCTGGGGCTCTACCTCTCGGTCGCCACCCTCGGCATCGGCTTCCTCGGCATCGTCTTCCGCGAAAACCGGCGCGGCTGGGAAGACCGCTTCTCCGGCCTCGACGCCGTCTACGACGAGCGCCTGCCCGAGCCGGCGCCGTGGTCGCGGCCGGCGCCCGCCTCAGTCGTGGTTCCGCCGCCCGGCGAGCCAGCGCTGCACGTAGAGGGTGGCGCTGCCGGCGACGATCAGCAGGGAGACGTTGACGGCAAGAACGGCAAGGGCGCCGAGAGCTTCGCCGGAGCCGGCGGAGCCGATCGAGACGCCTAGGTAGGCCGAGGCGGGGATCGTCGTCACCGAGATCGCCACGCCGACCGCGGCGCTGGCGCGGGTCTCGAAGGCGAGCATGCCGGCGACGCCGGCGGCGAGCGCGACCAGCACGGTCGAGTAGTCGGTGTGGGCGAGCGTGTTGAGCGCCGAGTCCTCGACCTTGAAGCCGGCGGGCAGGAGGTCGCCCCATTTGAGCAGCGCCGAGAGCACCGCCGCGACGACCACGACCAGGGCCAGGCCGAGCACCAGGGTGACGACGGCGCGCTGGGTGAGCACCCGCCGGCCGGCGACGATGCCCACGCAGGTCGCGCAGATCGGCAGCAGGTCGGGGCTGACCGCCATCGCGCCGACGATCAGGATCGAGCTGCTGGTGACGACGCCGAGCGCGGCGATCACCGCGGCGACCGTGATCAGCGCCAGGTAGCGGGCCAGCGGCCGCGAGTTGGCCCGCGCCTGGCCCATCACCTCGACCCAGGCGAACCCTTCGATACCGCGCTCGCTGCCGAGCTGGCGGCGCAGCGGCGCGACCACCTCCACCTTCGAGAGCAGGTAGTCGTCGACCGGGATGCCGAGCTCGGCGATCGCCTCGACCAGTCGATCGGCGGCCGCCGGTTCGACGTCGGCGACGAAGACGGTGCTGCCGACGTCGGCCGACTCGTCCGGCTGGCGGACGACCCGCCGCACGCCCTCGATCTCGCGCAACCGGGCCGAGAAGCTGGGAGCCAGCTCGGCGTCCACGGATGAGCGCAGCATCAACACCGCGCCGCATTCTCATCTCCCCAGCGGCGTCAAACTCCCGCTTCGCGAGTCCGTCCTAGGGTGCGCTATGCGCACACAAGTGCGGACTCGCGAGAGTTGCCTCCACGCCAGCCTCCGACTACGAGACGAGCTTGAGGACTTTGAAGTTTTTTGTACCGCGGGGGGTCTCGACCTTGACGGTCGAGCCGACCTGGGCGTTCATCAGCGCTTTGCCGATCGGCGACTCGGCGGAGAGGCGGCCCTCGGCGAGGTTGGCCTCGGTCGAGCCGACCAGGGTCCAGACCGCCGACTCGCCTTTCGACTCGTCGAGCACCTCGGCGCTGCGGCCGAAGGCGAAGGTGTCGGCGGGGGCCGTGTCGGGCTCCATGACCACGGCGTTGTCGAGCCGTTCGCGCAGCCGCTTGATCCGCGTCTCCATGTGCGCCTGGTCCTCTTTGGCCGTGTGATACTCGGCGTTCTCCTTGAGGTCGCCTTCGTCGCGGGCGGTTTTGATCCGCGCCGCCATCTCCAGCCGTTTGGGGCCTTCGAGGTCGGCGAGTTCCGCTTTCAGCTCTTCGATGCCGGCCTGCGTGATCGGCTCGGCGTTCTGCTCCGCTGGAGTCATGCCGGGAGCCTGCCAGAAATCGCTAGTCGCCGCCGTTCTCTCCCATCAGCGGACCGGCGAAGGACTTGACTTTTTTCGGCGCCGCCCCGGCCAGGTAGTTGAGGCGGAAGAAGTCCTCGACCGTGCGCAGCAGCGAGTAGGGGTCGTAGGGAGTGGCGTCGATCCCGCCCGGGCTGGCGAAGCGCGAGAGCAGCAGCGCGCCGACCTTGAGCGGGTCGGGGTTGGGCAGGGCCGGCAGAGCGGGGTCGGGCGGGCTCGTCTGGTTGAAGGTGATCATCAGCACGCCGTCTTTCTTGAAGGCCGCCGACTTCTGGATCGCCGGGACGACCTTGGCGAGGAAGGCGTCCGCCGCGGCCGGGCCCTGCGGTGCCCCTTCCGGGCACTGGCCGACCACGCCGGCGTTGCACGGGGTGGGGGAGATCCAGGAGAAGTTCGGCGTCGTCTCCACTTTCTTCAGGTCTTTTTCGAGCTGGTCGAGCGGCACGTCGCTGGGCGTGCAGGAGCCGAGGTCGACCAGCGAGCGGAAGTGCACGAACGGGTTGAGGTTCGAGGAGTAGCCGCCCGGGACGGTCGTCTCGGTGGCGCCGGCTTCCGGCATCACGCAGTTGTCCGGCTGCCCGGTCAACGGGTCGACCATCCCTTCCAAGTAGGCGTGCCAACGCAGTCGGGCGCTGTCGATCTGATCGCCGAGCGAGAGCGTTTCCGTCGGGTAGTAGCAGCCGTCGCCGGAGACGAAGCCGGACGGGTTGTTTTTGGTGCCGGGCGGGAAATCGGCGAAGGTCGGGCAGTTGGCGCTCGTCACCGCGTTCGGGCGTTGCCCGCTGACCGCGGCGATCGTGTTGGGCACGACCGCTTCGGTGAGCAGCTTGTAGTTGGTCAGCGTGGTCCCCTGCGGGATCAGACCGGCGAGGTAGGGCAGCTGCGGGGTGGGTCCGAAGGTGGCTTCATAGCCGGGGCTGGCGAGCGCGATCACGAAGACGTGCTGGACCTGCCCGGGCGGGAGCTCGGGTTCGGTCGGGGTGGTCGTTTCCTCTTCGGGTTCGCTTTCGGGTTCAGGGGTGGGTTCCGGCGAGAGAAACGAGCCGGAGGAACTCGTTTCCCCGCCGGACGCGGGCAGGGGGGACCCGCCGGCCGGTTCGGCCGCCGTTTCTTCCGGTGCGGCCACCGGTTCGGCCGCCGGCGCCTCGGTGGAGGCGACGGGCCGGGAGAGCAGGGCCGCCAAGGGGCCGAGGTCTTCGCCGCCGTCGGTCAGCGCCGCGGCGAGGATGCCGGTGGTCGCGACCAGCGAGGAGGCGACCATCAGGGCGAATTTCTTCCCCGTGATCGTCGCCGCGGCGGCGACCGCCTTGGCGAGGATGGCGGAGAGCCAGGTCAAAGCCTGGCCTCCTCCGTCGGCGCCTCCTCTGGGGTCGGCTTCGGGGCGGCGGCCACCGTTGAGGAGAGCGAGCTGCCGCACTGGTTGCAGAACCGGACCCCGTGGCCGAACGGCGAGCCGCAGGCGGGGCAGTGCCCGGCGGCGTCGGAGCGTTCGACCTCGAGCAGGCGCTCGAGGTCGGTCAGCTCGACGTCGACGCGCTGCAGCTCGGCCGCTTTGCGGGTCAGCACGTCGAGCCGGACGTGGTCGCGGATCGCCATCTCGTAGAAGGCGCCGCCGAGGTCGGCCTGCATCACCGTGAACTTCTCGAGCAGCCGGTCACGCTGGGCGACCAGGTCCTTCACGTTGGGCGACTCGGGTGCCGGCGGCGGCGATTTCTCCGCCGCCGGATCCGCGGCGGACTCCTTGCGTGGCAGCTTCGACACGCCCTGCTCCGCGAGCTTCTTGAGGCGACTCACAGTCAGTCCCCTCCGCTGCCCGGCGCCGGCCCGCCTTGGGCGTCTTCGCCGACGACGATCACGTCGGGAAGGTTCTGCTGGGCCTTGATGTAGTCGTCGCCGACCTGTTCGGGGTTTTCTTCGACCAGCTTCGTGTCGGTTTCCTTCTTCGCTTCCGACGCTTTGAAGTTGGTCACCTCGTGGACGTCGCCGTTGTCGGTGTGGGTCACTTTGCCTTCGCCTTTCTTTTCGGCTTTGGCCGATTTCGCAGCGGCTTTCTTGTCTTTCGGGGTGTTCGCGTTCGCGGTTGGCCCGCTGCTCGTGCCCGTGTTCGTCGAGGCGACCGCCTGCTGGGCGCGCAGCGCGTCCAGGAGTGCCTCGCTGTTGGAGTCGTCGCCGCCACCGCGGCCGACCACGACGCCAAGCGCCACGGCGATCGGCAGCAGCGCGAAGAAGCCGACCGCGGCGGCCCGGCTGGCCGGGGCGGCCTTCTCCTTCCTTGGCCCGACCAGCGGTTTGCGCGCCTTGGCGCTCATCGCCGCGAAGTAGCGCGAGGACGGGTTGGCGCCGTTGCCGCGACGGGCGGCGCAGTTGACGCAGTAGCGCTGTTGAGGGTCCATCGACGCGCCGCACTCGGCGCAGGGCTCGTAGCCCGCCGTCGGTCCTTTGTCCTCGATCGTCATTGCTTCCTTCCCCCGTTCTGCGACGGCTTCGTGTTCTTGCCGCCCTTGTTCTTCGCTTGCTTGCGCTGCTTCTGGCGCTCGGCCCGCGCGTCGAGAATCCGTTCGGCTTCGGCCTGGTGCTCGGCCGCCTTTTCCTGCGTGGTCGAGCAGCCGGCGAGCCCGCCGAGCAGCAGCGAGCCGGCGCAGGCGGCGAGCGCCAGCCGCGGTGCGGTGCGGTTGGTCCTAACCGAAGGCACCGCTCACGTACTCCTGGGTGCGTTGCTCTCGCGGCGAGCCGAAGAGCGTCGTCGCGCTGTTGTACTCGACCAGGTCGCCGAGGTACATGAAGGCGACGTGGTCGGCGATCCGGTAAGCCTGCTGCAGGTTGTGGGTGACGATCACGACCGCGACGTCGTCGCGCAGCTTGACGATCAGGTCCTCGATCACCTGGGTCGATTTCGGGTCGAGCGCCGAGCAGGGCTCGTCGAGCAGCAGCACCTCGGGCTCGGCGGCGAGCGCGCGGGCGATGCAGAGCCGCTGCTGCTGACCGCCGGAGAGCTTCAGCGCCGGGTGGTCGAGGTTGTCCTTGACCTCCTCGAAGAGACCGGCCCGGTCGAGGGCGCTGTGCACCGCCGGTTCGAGCGCCTTTTTGCGCATCCGCCGCGAGCCCTGCTCGCGGATCACGTAGGCGATGTTGTCGAACACGCTCATCGGGAACGGGTTCGGCTGCTGGAAGACCATCGTCACCCGCCGGCGCAGCAGGGTCGGCTCGATCTGCTCGATGTCGACGTTGTCGAGCAGGATGCGGCCGGTCAGGCGCGCCGCGCTGGTCAGCTCGGTCAGCCGGTTGAGCGAGCGCAAGAGCGTCGTCTTGCCGCAGCCGGACGGGCCGATCAGCGACAGCACCTCGCCCTGGCGAACCGGCAGGGAGACGCTTTTGACCGCCTCTTTCTCACCGTAGAAGACGGAGACCTTGTCGATCTCCATGCGGCGGATCGAGAACTGCGGCGCGCTGATCGAGCGCTTGGCGGCGGTGAAGCCGCTCTGCTGGGGCAGCGCAGCGGCGTTGCCGTGCCCGTTCGTGCCCTGGATCGGCGGGCCGACCTCGGTCGCGGCCGGCGGGTCCTCGAGGGGCAGCCGGCGGATCGGCGGCGGGGGTTGATTCAGGAACTCCACGTTCCAACCTTTCGTGCGCGGCGGTGGATGATGTCGACGGCCCCGTTCAGGGCGAGGACCATCAGCAGCAGGACGAAAGCCGCCGCGTAGGCTTTCTCGGGCTGGTTGAGGTTCCCGGTCGGGGAGGCCTCGTAGACGAAGTTGGTCAGGGTGGTGCCGGCGCCGCGCAGGTAGTCGAAGGGGAAGATCGCGCCTTCGACCGGGGCGAAGTTCTGGGTCGCGCCGAGCAGCACGACGATGATCGCGGTGTCGCCGATGATCCGGCCGAGGCCGAGCATCGCGCCGGTCGCGATCTGCGGCTTCGCGGTCGGGATCAGGATGCGCCGCGTCGTCGCCGCCTTGGTCTTGCCGACCGCGTAGGAGGCCTCGCGCACGTGGCGGGGGATCGCGTTCAGCCCCTCGCGGGTCGAGCCGACGACCAGCGGCAGCGCGACCAGGGCCAGCATCGCCGAGGCGCCGAAGAAGGAGCGGCCGAAGACGACACCTTCGGTGCTGCGACTGAGGAAGGCGAGCGCGGTGCTGGAGAAGATCACGGTGCCGAACAGGGCGAGCACGATCGAGGGGATCCCGGCGATCGCCTCGATCGTCGATTCGGTGATCCGGGCGAGGCCGGCGGGGCGGCCGTACTCGGTCAGCCAGACCGCGATCGCAACCCCGACCGGCACGGCGATCGCGCTGCCCATCACGGCGACGATCAGGGTGCCGAGCAGGGCGTCGGAGAAGCCGCCGCTTTCGGTCTGCTCGAAGCCCGCAGTGGCGGGAGTCCAGAGCATCTCGGGACGCAGGTAGGTGATCCCCTGGATCAGCAGGTAGACGACGATCGCGACCGCGATCGCGCAGAACAGCAGCCCCAGGCCCCAGCAGATCGCCAGACCGATGCGGTCGCTGAGCGCCCAGGTCGCGCTGCCCTCGGCGGCGCCCTTCGGGCCCTTGCCGGGGGGCGAGTCGACCGGCTTGGGAACCGGCGGCACGCTCAGCTGGCCCTCCATCAGGCGCTCCCGTACTTGCGCATCGAGCGGCGCGCGATGAAGCCGCAGGCCGACGCCGTCGCCGCCGAGAGCAGCAGCACGGTGGCGATCGAGAAGAGGGTCGCGCTGCCGGGCGGCGTGGTCAGCGCCTCGATGTTCTTGATGATCGTCGGGGCGAGCGGCCGCGAGGGCTCGAAGATGAAGATCAGCCCGTCGGCGGGGTTGGGGGCGAAGCCGACCGAGCCGGAGATCATCGCCAGCATCACCGCCTCGCCGATCGCCCGCGCCGTCGCCAGCACGGTGCCGGCGACGATCGCCGGCCGCGCGGCGCGCACGCCGATCTTCCAGGTGGTGCGCCAGCGGTTGACCCCGAGCGCCAGCGAGCCCTCCAGCCAGCCCGGTTTCACCGAGCGCAGGCCGTCGGAGAAGATCGAGACCATCAGCGGCGCGATCATCACCGTCAGCACGGTGATCGCCGCGATCAGGCTGTAGCCGGAGAGCGAGATGATCCCGGCGACCGAGGCTTTCTGGTCCTCGCTGATCAGGTTGTTGCCGATGAACGGAACCAGCACGACGACCCCGATCAGGCCGTAGATCACCGACGGGACGCTGGCCAGGAAGCGGACGACCGGCTGCAGGATGTTGCTCATCCACTCGGGCGCGAACTCGACGATGAAGACAGCGACGAAGAGGGCGGAGAAGAGCGAGATCAGAACCGCCCCGCCGGTGATCAGGATCGTGCTCCAGATCAGCGGCCAGGCGTGGAAGGTGTAGACGTAGTCGGCGCCGGCCTGCCCGGAGAGGAAGATGTCCTGCAGCTGATCGTCGACGCTGCCGCCGCTGCCGAACCAGGCGAGGCCGTTGTGGGCGAACGAGGGCCAGCCTTTGATGAAGACGGTGATGATCAGCGCCAGCAGCAGGCCGACCACGCCGACGACAAGCGCGCCGAGCATCAGCTCGACGCGCTTGTCCGACCATTTCGGGCCGTACTCGGGAGTGAACTCTTCGTTCACTGGCCCTTATTTCTTGTTGAAGGCGGGCACGCCGCCGGCTTTCAGGATGACCTGACCCGCCAGCTTGCTGCGGCGCATCCAGTCGACGAATTTGAGCAGGCCTTTCGGGCTGCTCGAGCCGTCGCCCGGCAGGACCAGGAACAGGTAGCGCGAGAGCGGGTACTTGAGCGGCTCGACGCTGATCTTGTTGGCCTGGCAGGGGATGCCGTTGACCTTCAGCGGTTTCAGCTTCTTGCTGCCCAGCCAGGCGAGCCCGGCGTAGCCGATCGCGTTGACGTCCTGCTTGACCGCGTTGACGACGAGGCCGTCGGCGGTCAGCGCGTTGACGTTGGACGCCGGCGGTTCGTTGTTGAGCACCGCCTGGAGGAAGAAGTTGTACGTCCCTCCGTTGGTGTCACGACCGACCGGGGAGATCGTCGCGTCCGAGTAGGAGCCGGGGATCTGGTTCCAGTTCGTCAGCAGCCCGCGGTAGATGTCGTGGGCCTGCTGGATCGTGATGTTTTTGAGCGGGTTCTTGACGTTGACGTCGAGGCAGAGCCCGTCCATGAACATCTTGATGTAGGTCGTGCCCGCGTCGCTGGGGAGGGGGGTGCGGGCGTTACCGGCGAACTGGCTGGTCCCGTTCTGCACGTCTTTGACCCCGGCGTTGCCGCCGTTGGCGGTGTAGACGAACTTGACCTTCTTGTTCACTTTCGTTTCGTAGGTCTTGAACAGCGCCTGCAGCACTGGCTGCGCGGCCACCGAGCCAGACCCGATGTAGGTCACGGCACCGGCCGACGCCGGCGCAGCGAGCCCAGCCAGGGCCAGCGCCGCGATGGCGAGGGTCTTGTTTCTCATCTGCGGTGATTCCTCTCTTGCCGGGTTATTTCGAGTTTCTTGACCAACTTGATGGCCTAAAGCTAGCAGTTTCTGTAGCTTATTGACCTACTTAGTCAATAAAGGAGGAATCAGTTGTTGAAGAGAAGGCTTTCAACCCCTCGAGCGGCCACCGTCATCGTCCTGGCGGCCGCCGTCGCCGTGTCGGTGACGGTGGTCCCGTCGATCGCGCAGTCGTTCCTGACGCCGCAGCGGGCCGCCAAGGTCTACGTCAGCAACAAGACGGCTCAGACGCTCTACCTGAAGAAAAAAGCGGCCTCGAACCTCTACCTGGCGAAGGCGAACGCCCCGCAGACGCCGATCGGCGCCGTCGCGGCCGGCACGGCCCAGTACGGCCCGACCACGGCAACCACCGCCGGCTACATCCCGAGCGCGTTCGTCTCGTTCGCGACCAAGGCGTCGGTCAGCAACGTGGTGATCACGTTCTCCGCGACTGGCACCTGCACCGCCGCGAAACCCGGCGCCAACCTGGCCTGCCCGGTGGAAGTCCTGGTCGACGGCCAGAAAACCGGCAAAGTGAACCTGTTGCCGTCGACGTTGGCTTCGCCTGCGCCGGTGCCCGTCGTCAGCACGATCCTGAAGACGACCGTGTTGACCAAAGGCGGTCACACCGTCGCCGTCCAGTACGCCGGCGCGAAAGACGTCACGGTCACGCTGAAAAGCTGGGAGCTCGCGGTCGAGGCGTACCCGCAGCCCGAGGAAACGCTGGAGACCGAGTCGAGCTCCGGCGGCAAGAAAGGCAAGTAGTTCGCCGCGAGTCCGCCCTCGGCCACCGCATGAGTGGTCGAGGGCGGACTCGGCGCGCTGTTGGGAATCAGCGCTGGGGGCGGGGGAGCGCGTCGCCGAGGATCAGGCGGGCGCGGTAGAAGAGCGCATCGTCGGCTGCGCTGCCGGAGTCGCGGTTGGCGCTGCGGGTGGTGCGGTTCTGTCCGGTGCCGGCCGGGCGCTCGTCACGCACGAGGCCGGTCAGTCGGCCCCTCGAGATGAAGGTGGTTTGGGAGACCCTTTTGCTCATCCCTGCCGTCCTTTCCAGAGTTTGTCTAGCAACTAACTCAAGAATAGCAGGTGACTGAGTCCCGCACAGGGTCGGGGGCTGCTGGGAAAATGCGTGGCGAGATGGGCGGGGCGCCACCCGGCAAAAGCGCGCCCCGCCCGTCGCCCCTTCAAACGGCTGCAGATTTCTCCGCGTCGCCGCCGTCGTCGGACCCTGGGGGAGTCGAGGCCCCCGGGGAATCTGACGGCGACGAACCGTTGAAGCTTTTTGCCTGGGCCGGCCGCAGATAGGCGATCTGGCCCTCGCGCAGCTCGAGCCGCTGCAGCTCGCCGCGGGTCAGCTGCGCCCAGACCTCGGTGCCGTCGGCGAGCACGAACTCGACCCGGATCTCGAAGCCGAGGGCGACGATCCGCTGCACCATGCCCTCCTCGGTGCGCTCGTCGGCGTCGCGCACGACTTCCATGTCGTGCGGGCGCACGAACGCCTCGCCGAGCTTGTTGACCTCGCCGACGAAGCTCATCACGAACTCGTTGGCGGGCTGCTCGTAGAGCTCGTCGGCGGTTCCCGACTGCTCGACCCGGCCTTCGTTCATCACGACCAGCTGGCCGGCGACGTCCATCGCCTCCTCCTGGTCGTGGGTGACGAAGATCGTCGTCACGTGCATCTCGTCGTGGAGCCGGCGCAGCCAGGTGCGCAGGTCCTTGCGGACCTTCGCGTCGAGCGCCCCGAAGGGCTCGTCGAGCAGCAGCACCTGCGGCTCGACCGCCAGCGCCCGGGCCAGCGCCATGCGCTGGCGCTGGCCGCCGGAGAGCTGGGAGGGGTAGCGGTCGGCGAGCCCGTGCAGCTGGACCAGGTCGAGCAGCTCGTGCACGCGAGCGGCGATCTTCGGCTTGTCCCACTTGCGGATCTTCAGCCCGAAGCCGACGTTTTCGAACACGGTCATGTGCTTGAAGGCGGCGTAGTGCTGGAAGACGAAGCCGACTTCGCGCTTCTGGGTCGGCTTCTTGGAGACGTCCTCGCCGTCGATCAGGACCTGGCCGGAGTCGAGCGTCTCCAGCCCGGCGATCGCCCGCAGCAGCGTCGACTTGCCGGAGCCGCTGGGCCCGAGCAGGGCGGTCAGGGATCCGTCCGGGACCTCGATGGCTACGTCGTTGAGCGCCTGAAAGTCCCCGAAGCTCTTATTGGCTCCCTCGACTGAGATTCCCATCAGGCGTCCTCCTTTCGTTTGAGTAGGTTCATCGCCAGCAGGGTCGCCAGCGCAAGCAGGGCCAGCACGACCGAGGCGCCGAAGGCACCCGGCAGGCTGAAGTTCTCGTACTCCTTGGCCACGAACAGGGGCAGCGTCTGGGTCTGCCCGGAGATCGAGCCGGAGACGATCGTCACCGCGCCGAACTCGCCGAGCACGCGGGCCGTGGTCAGCACGACGCCGTAGGCGACGCCCCAGCGGATCGCCGGCAGGGTGACCCGCCAGAAGGTCTGCCAGCCGTTCGCCCCGAGGGTCGAGGCCGCCTGCTCCTGCTCGGTGCCGATCTCCTGTAGCACCGGGACCGTCTCCCTGACCACGAAGGGCAGCGAGACGAAGATGCAGCACAGCACGATGCCGGGGGTCGAGAAGAGGATCTTGATCCCGGCTTCTTCGAGGCCCGGACCGAACCAGCCGTTGCTGCCGTAGAGCAGGAACAGCGAGAGGCCGATCACGACCGGCGAGATCGCGAAGGGAAGGTTGATCACGGCGTCGATCGCCGCGTTCCCCTTCCACCTGTGGCGGACCAGCAGCAAAGAGCAGACCACCCCGAACACGGTGTTCAGGGGCACCGCGATCGCGACCGTCAGCAGCGTCAGCTTGAACGCGTGCATGCCGTTCTCGGAGGTGATCGCTTCCAGCGGCGGCGAGATCCCGTCTTCGAACGTTTTGTAGAAGATCAGGACGAGGGGGAGCAGCAGCAGGAGCAGGACATAGCCGAGTCCGAGGACCCGCAGGCTCCAGCGGCTGGCCGTGGTGCTATTCACGCTCGTCCTCCTCTCGGCTGCCGGTCGGCTCCTCACCGCTCAGCGGCATCACGGTGACGCCGGTGCCCGCGGTGGTCGCGGTCGAGCGTTCGTGGCGGCTGCCCCAGCGCTGGATCAGGGTGACCACGCCGAGCAGCGACACCGAGGCGAGCAGCAGCACCACCGAGACGGCGGCGGCGCCGGTCTCGTTGCCGGTCTCGATCAGGCTGCGGATGTAGATCGAGGAGACTTCCGTGTCGGGGAGTCCGCCCGCGAACAGCAGCACGGAGCCGAACTCGCCGAGCGCCCGCGCGAAGGCGAGGGCGATGCCGGCGGCCAGGCCGGGGAGCAGGTTGGGGAAGATGACGCGGCGGAAGATCGTCAAGCCGCCGGCCCCGAGCGAAGCCGCCGCCTCCTCCATCTCCCTGTCCATCTCGATCAGCAGCGGCTGCACCGCGCGGACCACGAAGGGCAGGGTGACGAAGAGCAGGGCGACGACGACCGCGGCCCTGGTGGCGGCGATGTCGACGCCGAGCGGGCTCTTCGGCCCCCAGAGCTGGATCAAGATCAGGCTGGCGACGATCGTCGGCAGCGCGAACGGAAGGTCGATCACCGCGTTGACGACTCCCTTGCCGGGGAAGTTGTCGCGGACCAGGAGCCAGGCGATGATCGTGCCGAAGACGCCGTTGATCGCGACCACGATCAGCGAGGCGATCACGGTCAGCTCGAGCGTGGCGATCGCTTTGTCGGTGGTGACCTGCTTCCAGAAGGTGTCGAAGCCGTCGCTCAGCGACTGGTCGGTCATCGCCGCCAGCGGCAGCAGGACCATCAGGCTCAGATAGAGGACGACGTAGCCGCGACCGAGGCCGACGCCGAGCCCGGGCAGGCGGATGCCTGCCCGGGCGTTGGACGGAGTGGGGAGGGCTGCCGGGTTGGCCTCCATGACTCAGCCGCTGGTCGAGACGCCGAGTTCCTCCTCGATTTTCGCGACGGAACCGGTTTCGTCGTCGAAGAACTCGTCGTTGACTTTGCCCCAGCCACCGAACTGGTCGATCGTGAACAGATCGGCCGGGGTGGGGAACTGTTTCGGGTCGACCAGCGCCGGATTGACCGGGCGGTAGCCGTGCTCGGCCCAGATGCTCTGACCCTCATCCGACCAGATGAAGTCGAGGAAGTTCTGGGCGGCCGGCTCGGGAGCGTCGACCGTGACCGCGATCGGGGTTTCGATCTGGATCGTCGACGGCGGGACGATGTATTCGATGTCCTCGCCCTCTTCGATCGCTTTGATCGCCTCGTTCTCGTAGCCGAGCAGCACGTCGCCCTGGCCCTGGGTGAACGCGGCGAGCGCGTCGCGGGCGCTGCCCGGTTGCGCGACCGTCTTCTCGAGCACCGTCTTGACCGCGGCGAGCGCCTCTTCGGGCGATTTGCCTTCGTTCAGCGCGGTGCCGTAGATGGCCATGATGTTCCAACGCGCGGCGCCGGAGCTGAACGGGTTCGGCGTGACGACGTCGACGTCCTTGGTCTGCAGGTCCTGCAGGGTTTTGATCCCCTCCGGGTTGCCGCTGCGGACGCTGATCACGACGACCGAGTTCTGGGCGATCCCTTTGTATTTGTTCTGGTCCCAGTCTTTGGCGACCAGTTCGCCTTCCTCGACGAGCCGTTCCATGTCGCCGGCCTGGGCGAAGTGGACGATCGAGGCGGGCTGGCCCGCTACGACCGCGCGGCTCTGATCGCCGGAGGCGCCGAAGGAGTTGCTGAACGAGACGTCAGCGCCCTCGGACGTTTCCTCGAAGGCCGGCTCCATGAATTCGGTGTAGACGTATTCCGGGGTGGAGTAGCCGACCACGTCGAGGTTGCCGCCCGAAGAGGTGGAGCCGGTGTCGCCGGAGCCCGTGTCCGAGCCGGTCGTGTCATCGCCTCCACCGCAACCGACGGCGAAGACTGCGAGTAGCAGCGTGAGCAGAGCGGCCGAGAGGCCGACCTTCACGCTGCGCCGCCGGGTTTTGCGCGCGTTCCGCATCTATGTTCCCTTCCTTTTCGACTGACTTACTATTGAATGGAAGGACGGCAGGCTAGCACAAAGTCGATCAGGAAAGTCAGAAATCCCGATCGGATTCCCTGGGTTTTGGCTCGCCAGCCAGTTAGGCTCCAGCCGAAAGGGAACCGACGGGGGGATTGGCTATGGGGATCGACGCTGTGCGCACGCCGGACGAGCTGCTCGAGGGGCTGCCGGGGTATCCGTGGCAGTCGCAGTACAGGGAGGTCGACGGGCTGCGGCTCGCCCACCTCGACGAGGGGGAGGGCAAGCCGGTCGTCTTCTTCCATGGCGAGCCGACCTGGTCGTACCTGTGGCGCAAGGTGATCCCGCCGGTGCGCGACGCCGGCTACCGCTGCATCGCCCCCGACTACGCCGGTTTCGGCCGCTCCGACAAGCCCACCGACCTCGGCTGGTACACCTATGACCGCCACGTCGAGCTGGTCGCCCAGCTGTTCGAGGAACTCGATCTGCGCGACGCGACCGTCGTCGTCCACGACTGGGGCGGGCCGATCGGGCTGCGCCTGGCGGTCGAGCACTCCGATCGGGTCTCGCGGATCGTGATCATGGAGACCGGCCCGTTCACCGGCCACCAGCGGATGAGCGAGGCCTGGCTCGCCTTCCGCGAGTTCGTCCGCGAAAGCGACGAGGTGCCGGTCGGCTTCCTGGTCCGCGGCGGCTGCAAGAACGACCCCGGTGACGAGGTGATCGCCGCCTACGACGCTCCCTATATAGACGGGGCCTCGAAGGCGGGCGCGCGGGCCTTCCCGCTGATCCTGCCGACCACGCCGGAGATGCCCGGTGCGGCCGAGGGCAAAGCGGTCGCCAACGCGCTGCGCAGCGACGAGCGGCCGGCGCTGGTCCTCTGGGCGGACTCGGACCCCGTGCTGCCGTTCAGCGTCGGCGAGCGGGTCTCCAGCGAGCTCAACTTCCCGCCGCCGCGGCCGATCGCCGACGCCTCGCACTTCCTGCAGGAGGACGCGGGCGAGGAGATCGGCGCGATCGTCGCCGAGTGGCTGGGCTCGAGCTAGGCCGGCTCAGGAGGGTTGGGCGCGGCGCCCGTTGCCCTCGACCAGCTCGATCAGGTCGGCGTGGGAGCGGTCGAGCAGCAGCTGCACGCGGCGTGGCGGGCCGTTCTCCTCGACCCAGGTGACGGTGCCCGGCCAGTAGGCGTTGGGCGGACGGCCGGGGTGGTGGAAGACCGAGGAGAAGACCCAGTTGCCGGTGTTGTGGAGGCTGCCGCCGCCGGGCAGCGGCCAGCTCGCTTCCTCCTCGGTGGGACCGCCGCGGTGGGTGTGGCCGGTGATCACGTGGCCGCCGTCGACGCCCAGCCGGGCGGCCATCTCGGTGGCGCCGTCGAGGCCGCTGCGGAAGATCGCCTCGCCGGAGACGTCGGCGTCGAAGTCGGCGCGCAGCAGCCGGTTGACCGCGCGGACCCCGAGCGGGAAGCCGGCGCGGAAGGCGGCAGCGGTGAGCTGGCGGCGGCGGTCGCGGGGGCGGGCGACCCCGGCCAGCGTGCGCCAGGCGGTCTCGGCGGCGCGCTGTTGGGGGCCGACGTTGCGCGGGCGGCGGTTCTGGGCGGCGGCGTAGGCGAGCCCGTAGATCGGGCGCAGCACCCGCTCGTAGTCGGCGGGGGTCGCTGCCGTCGGCAGCGGCCCGGTGAGCCGCTCGACCGTGGCGGCGGCCAGGCACTCGGCGCGCGGCAGGCGCAGGTGCGGGTCGACGTAGTGGCCGTGGGTCGCGTAGACGTCCTCGCGCAGCCAGATCCCCGGGTAGGCGAGTCGCAGGGTGGCCGGGCCGAGCCAGCCGGCGATCAGCTCGGTCGGGCCGGGGGAGGGGTCGGCGTGGTGCTCGAGCCCGAGCGGCGTCTGCTCGACGGCGAGGCCGTCGAGCAGCGGCTCGGCGAAGCGGTGGTCGTGGTTGCCGGGCACGATCGTCACCTCGTGCTCGCCGAGGGTCGCGCCCAGCTCCTCGAAGAACGGGCGGGCGGACTCCAGGGAGGGCCCGAGCGAGTGCTCGCGCAGCTCGACGATGTCGCCGAGCAGGACGACGCGGTCGGCGCCGGCCAGCTCGTCGAGCAGGATGCGGCGCACGCCGGGGTTGCGCGCGACGTCGCCGCCGCTGAGCAGGCCGAGGTGCAGGTCGGAGATCACCGCCGTCCGCATCCGACGTTTCTACATGAGTGTCGAGTTATGCCCCCTATAGGACGCAAAACTCGACACTCTCCGGAAACTGGCTGCGCAGCCAGTACACTGCCCGGATGCACACCTTCGGCGAAGAACAGATGGCGCCCGTCAACGGGATCGAGCTTTGCTACCAGGAGATGGGCGACGCCGACGGCGAGCCGCTGCTGCTCGTGATGGGCCTGGCGACCCAGATGATCGCCTGGCCCGGCGAGTTCTGCTCGTCGCTGGTCGACCGCGGCTTCCGCGTGATCCGCTTCGACAACCGCGACATCGGCCGCTCGACCAAGCTCGAGGCGGCCGGGGTGCCGAGCCGCGTCGACATGCTCGCCGGCCGCCGCGCCACCGCGGCCTACCTGCTGCGCGACATGGCCCGCGACACGACCGGGCTGATGGATCACCTCGGCATCGAGTCGGCCCACATGGTCGGCGCCTCGATGGGCGGGATGATCTCCCAGACCGTTGCTATCGAGTTCCCCGAGCGCACCCGTTCGCTGGTCTCGATCATGTCGACGACCGGCAGCCGCCGCGTCGGGCTGCCTTCCCGCAAGGCGATGCGCGTCCTGCTCGGCCCGGTGCCGCGGGGCCGCCAGGCGGCGGTCGAGCGCGCCGTCAAGACCTTCCGCACGATCGGCTCGCCCGGCTTCCCGTTCGACGAGCTCTACGTGCGCGAAATGGCCGGGCTCTCCTACGATCGCGGCCGCAGCGCCGCCGGGATCCTGCGCCAGCTGCACGCGATCCTCGCCTCCGGCGACCGCACCCGCGCCCTGCACGACGTCCGCGTTCCCGCCCTGGTGATCCACGGCGACCGCGATCCCCTGGTCAGGCCCGCCGGCGGCCGGATGACCGCGAAGGCGATCCCCGGCGCCCGCCTGAAGATGGTCGAGGGCATGGGCCACGACCTGCCCCGCGAGCTCTGGCCCGAGTTCGTCGAGGAGATCGCCGCCACGGCGGCCAGCGCCGACGCCTCCACCAAACAGCCGGTCTAACCCGCCGCGCCCTAGGGCGCGGCGAATGCGGCTGAAAGGAGTCGAACCTTCACGGGCTCTCGCCCACACGGACCTGAACCGTGCGCGTCTACCAGTTCCGCCACAGCCGCGGGAGCAGCCAATTTACCGATCCGGCCGCCGCGGCCGCCTGCCCCTCTCGACGCGACCCGCCGACCGAGATCGCTAGAATGCCCGTCCCTCGCCGCTATCGTCTAGGGGACTAGGACGCCGGATTCTCAGTCCGGAAACCGGGGTTCGAATCCCCGTAGCGGTACTTCTTCTCTGCCTGTAGGTTGAGCCGATGAGCGGGGATCTCATCGTCTTGGCAGCGGCGGTCGGGCTCAGTCTCGTTGTCGTCTTGCTCGGATCGCGACGCGACCTCGGTGACACCACCCGAAGTTGGCTGCCGCGGTTCGGGAAGGACCCTGAGTCGGCTGATGTCGGGCCGGTGGCGTCGGTCGGCGAAGGGGGGCGTCGTCCGCTCACCCCGCTGCAACGTCGGTTGCTTGCCGGGATGTACCTGTTCTTCGCCACCTATAACGCGGTCTCCGCGCTCTCCTGGGCCGACGATCCACTGTTTCGCGGGCTCACCGCCGTCGTATTTACGGGCTGCGCTGTTGTGCTCGTGTTCCAGGGCAGGCGAGCCGCCGCCGAGAAGTCGCCGAGCGCCAGCGCCTAGCGCCGCTGCGGCTTCGCTTTCACCTTCAGCTTCACCACCCGGGTCGTGGTGCCGACGCCGGCGACGCTCGCCTTGGCGACGACGCGCAGGTGGCCGCGCCGCGCGAGCTTTTCGCGGGTCTCGCGGTCGAGGCGCAGGGTCACACCGCGGGTCACGTCGGTGGCGAGGCGGATGCGGCGCTGGGCGATCACCTTGCCGCCGGCGCGCAGGCGCAGGCGGCCGCGGCAGACGGCGGTGGCGGCGCCGTCGTGGCAGCTGATCCGCAGCTTGGCGCGGCTGCCTTTCTTGGCGGCCGTGCCGCCGTCGATCGCCAGGGACAGCGGCGCCGGCTCGATCCGGCCGACGATGCCGGACTGGTAGTTGCCGCCGTCGCCGCAGGCCGCGTCGCGGGGCGCGCAGGGAGGTTCGGGCATGGCCGTGTACCAGAGGTTCCCAGCGGGGCCGGCGACGATGTCGACGACGCTGGTCGGGTTGGGAAGCAGGACCTGGGAGACCTTGCCGGCCGGGGTCATGCGGGCGATCACGCCCGGCTTGGAGGAGAACCAGAGACGGCCGTCCGGACCGCTGGTCAGAACGCCCGCGTGGACGCCGGCTTCGAGCGTGAACTCGGTGAACTCGCCGCTCGGGGTGATCCGGCCGAGCGAGTCGAGTTCGCCGTTTTCCATCGTCACCCAGATGTTGCCGTCGGGACCGAGGGTGATTTCGAAGGGGCGGGAGTCGGGCGGCAGCGAGAACATCTGGATCGCCCCGGCCGGGGTGATCCGGCCGACCTTGTCTTCGGACGGTTCGGTGAACCAGACATTGCCGTCCGAGCCGAGGGCGAGCCGCGTCGGGAAGCCACCGGGACCGGGCAGCTCGAACTGCGTGACCTCGCCGCTCAGCGTCATCCGGTCGATCGTCGCCACCGCTTTCGAGCCGGTCGGCACCGCGATCGCCCGGTAGCCGGAGAACCAGAGGTTGCCGTCGGCGCCGCTGACGATCGGACCGGCCGCCTGGGTGAAGTTCTGACCGACCTGTTCTTCGGGCAGCGGGAAGTAGGTGATCTGGCCGGCGGCGGTGAGACGGGCGATCCAGCGGCCCTGGGTCAGCCAGACGTTGCCGTCGGGACCGAGCGTCATCCCGTCGGCGCGCTCGTGCTGGATCACCGAGCCGACCAGCCCCTGCCCGTCGATGCGCATGATCTGAGGGAGGTAGTGGGGTTCTTCGCCCGGTTCGTAGATCTCGGTGTAGTAGCCGGTGAACCAGGTCTGCCCGTCGGGGCCGGCGATCAGCGGTCCGTCACCGCCGGTCGGCGGCACGTCCGGCTGGGGGAAGGCGGTCACCGTCGCCCTGGAGATCGGCGGTTCGGCGGTGGCGCCGGCGGGCGCGGCGAGCAGGAGGAGCGAGAGCGCGCCGAGCAGCGCTCCCCAGACAGCTCTTCTCCCTGACTTGCTCACCACCTCGCATTCTCAACCATCGGGAAGCGGCCGAGTAGCGCTCGGCCCTGCACTGCCCCCGCCGCGCGGGAGAGTCGTTTGCGGCGGGGGCAGCTTGCGCCGTTCAGACCTGCTGGGTCTTCCTGAGCTTCGCGGCAGCGGTGATGCACCTGGAAAAGGCGGTTCCCTTCTCACCTTTGACGTGCTTCTTGCTCAGCCCTTTGCAGGCTTGGCGGGCGGTGAGCTTCTCGTTGTGCGCGGCCTTCGCCATCGCGGTCACGCACTGGCTGAACGGAGTGCCTTTCTCCCCGGCGACGTGTTTCTTGCTCTCGCCCTTGCAGTAGACGCCGTAGGCCTTGGCCTTCTCGGGCAGCGGCGCGTTCGGGCCGGGGGTCGGCGGGTTTTCGGGCCCGTACTTGGGGCCGTTCCCGTGTTCCTGGCCGGTCGGGGACTGCGCCGCGATGGCGGCTGCGGGAGCGATGGCGAGGGCCAGCGCTCCGAGGATCACGGCGATCTTGCGGTTGAGCTTCATCGTGCCTCCTTCGAGTCTTGGCGCCCCGTCACGGGGGCTCCGTTCTGCGTTGCTGTGCAAAGAACGCAGCGGGGAGGCGGTTGTCAGGGCTTACTCGGAGACGTCTTTCAGCGGAGCCTTGCCACCCGGGGTCGGGGCGGCTTCGGTTTTCGCCCCTGCGCCGGTGGCGATGGGCGCCGCCTGCTGCTTGGGGCTCGCCGACCCTCTCCCGCCCGTGGCCGACGATCCGTCTTTGCCCACGGTTTGCTTGGTGGGCGACGGCTTCGCGGGATGCGCCGGGTGCGTCGGCTTCGGCGGGTGAGCAGGGCGGGTCGGGTGGGACGCCTTCGGGCCGCGCGTCGCCCGCGCTTCCTGGGCGCGAGCGGAGCCGTTGGCCTTGCCCTCGTTCTTCTGCCGGTTGGCCGCCGCCGTCTGCTGGCCCTCGTCGGCGGCGGCAGGGGTGGTGGACGCGTTCGGTGAGTCGGTGACGGGAGAGGCGGACTGCTCCTTGCCGGCCGGGGTGGCGCCGGCGACTCCCGGCGCCGTGCCCTTGCCGGCGGCGGCGCCGAGGCCGGCGGCAGCTCCAGCCCCGGAAGTCGTGTCCTGGCCGCCCGCCGCTCCCCCTCCGGGCTGCGCGCTCTCGGACTGGCTCGCCGCAGAGCCGGCGCCGCCCGGGACGCCGAGGTCGACCAGGTGGGCACGATCGGCGGCGGTGCCGCCGATCACCGCGACGGCGGCGACGGTCGCCGCCGCCTTCAGCGCGGTCGCGCCGGTGATGCCTTTCGCCGCGCCGCCGCCGATCCCCGCGCCGAGGCCGGCGGCTCCGGCACCGGCTCCTCCGCCGCCTCCGAGGACCCCTTGGATCAGTCCCGCGACCGCCGCCGCGGGCAGCGGCGAGATCGCCGCGAGATCGCGACTGCGGCCGTCGATTTCGGCGCGGAAGGCGCGGCACTCGGGGCAGGCACGCAGGTGGGCGCGGATGTCGCGCCGGCGCAGCACCCGCCCGTCGCCGTCGGAGAGCGCCTTGGTGATCGCGTCGCAGCTCATCTCACGGCCCGCCTCGATCTCGCGCAGGCCCAGCCGCGCCTCGTAGACGGTCTGCCGGGCGACCGCCGCCGACGTTCCCAGCGCCGCGCCGATCTGCTCGAAGTCGAGGCCCGAGAGCTCGCGCATCACCAGGGCGCCGCGCTGGCGCTCCGGCAGCGTCTGGAAGTCGGCGATCAGGTGGGCGAGGCGCTCGCGCGTCTCGGCTTCGCGGGCCAGGTCGGGGCCGCTCGCGAGCTGCTCCGCGTCGAGCGGCTCGGCCGGCCGACGTCGTCTGATCAGGTCGATCGCCTCGTTGTGGGCGACGCGGTAGAGCCACGGCTTCAGCTCCACCAGGCGCGACTCGCCCGGCAGCGCCCGCAGCGCCTTGACCATCGTGTTCTGCAGCGCGTCCTGGGCGTCGTCGGAGTTGCCGAGGATCGCCAGGCAGTAGCGGTAGAGGTCCTGCTGGTAGCGCTCGAAGATCGCCGCGAAGGCGCGCTCCTCGCCGGCGACCGCGCGCCGCGCCAGCCGGGCGTCGTTCATTTCGAGCCGGGTTCTGCCTGCATCCCACTATCAGTATGAGCATCGCGATCGTTCCGTAAACGCATTGCGGAGCGATTTGTCAGGGCAGGTCGGTCACTCGCCCGGCTCGATCGGGCGGCGGCGCAGGACGCCGCCGACGCCCGGTTCCACCGGGGTGCCGGCCGGCGCTTCGAGCCTCCGCACGCTCGGCACCGCGATCACCGCCGCCTGGCAGACGGTGATCGCGGCGGCGGCGAGCAGCAGGGTCGTCGAGGTGCCGATCCCGGCGGCGAGCGGCCCGATCACGGCGAGGCCGAGCGGCTCGAGCGCGAGCGAGCCGAACCAGTCGTAGGCGCTGACCCGCGAGAGCGCCTCCTGGGGGATCCGCAGGGCCATCACCGTTTCGTAGAGGATGTCGGCGAGGCTGACGGTGGCGCCGGAGACGAGCGCGCCGGTCGCGATCAGCAGCGTCGGCGCGGGTCCGACCAGCAGGGCTAGCGGCAACGCGAAGAGGACCAGCGGCGCCTGGCCGGCGAGCAGCGGCCGGCGCGGGCGGAAGGCGAAGGCGACCACGCCGCCGGCGACGGCGCCGCAGCCGAAGCCGGCGGCGATCAGCGCCCAGGCGCCTGAGCCGCCGAGCGACTCGTTGGCGACGGATGGACCGAGCACGAGGAAGGCGGGGGTGAAGATCGCGTTGCTGATCGCCGCGCCGAGCACGGTCACCCAGAGCCAGGTGCGGGCGGAGAACTCCGTCCAGCCGCGGCGCAGCTCGCCGACGAAGGAGACGATCCGCTCGCCGGGCAGGCGCGGGGCGTGCAGGCCGAGCAGGAAGGCGGCGCTGAGCGCAAAGGTGAGCGCATCCGCCGCGAGCGCCCAGCCCGGGTCGCCGAGCGCCAGCAGGACGCCGGCCAGCGCCGGGCCGATCACCTTGCCGACCGACCAGGAGACGCTGAGCAGCGCGTTGGCCTCCTGCAGGCGCGCGCCGCTGACCACCTGGGGGACGATCGCGATCGAGGCCGGGTTGAAGAACGCGGTGGCGGCGCCCTCGATCGCATAGAGCACGGCGATCTGCCAGATCTGCGCCTCGCCGCTGATCAGCAGGACGGCGATCAGGCCGACGACGACGGCGCGGACGAGGTCGGCGCCGAGCATCGAGATCCGCGGTGAGAGCCGGTCGGCGTAGACGCCGCCGACCAGGACCAGGCCGGTGATCAGCAGGCTGTGGGTGGCGAAGACGAGCCCCAGGTCGGTCGCCGAGCCGGTCAGCTCGAGGACCGCGAAGGCGATCCCGACCGGCGCGATCCCGTCGCCGACGAGCGAGATCGTCCGCGCCAGGTACAGCCGCCGAAAGTTCGGCTCGCGCAGGACCGCGAGCCTCTTCCCGAACCCCATCGACGCAGGATAGGACCGCCGCGCCCCTCGTCAGGGCGCGGGGAGCTCAGCGGTCGTGCGTCGGTGCCGGCAGGTTGAGGCGCCGCCGGGCCGCCGCGACGGCCGAGACAGAGGAGCGGCAGGCTTTGGCGATCGCGCCGTCGCCGTGGTCGGGACGGCGGCTGACCTCGAACTCGATCAGCGCGGCGCGGCGCAGCTTCGCCCGCTCCTCGACGCTGCTCTCCTCGGAGGCGGCGTCCAGCGCCGCCTGGGCGGCGCGCTCGCGGCGGCAGATCAGGCAGTAGGTGCCCTCCTTGGAGCTGATCCAGGTCTCGGGCAGCTCGACCTTCTCGCCGCCCATGCGGCTGACCGAGACGCCGCAGCCCTCGCAGGTCCACTTCGCCGCAGTCTTGACGGCGGTCTTCTTCTTGGTGGTGGCGCTCACGCGGACACCCCCGCTTTCCGTTGCGGCTTGCGGCGCCGGCGCCGGCGGCGTTTGCCGGCTCCCGCGCCCGCGGCGGGCTTCGCCGGGTGGTTGCGCTCGCCGGCGTTGGCCGAGCGGGCGGCGGCGGTCGTGCCGTCGCGGCCCTGCTCGAACTCGCGGTGCAGGCCGAGGTCGCGGGCGATCTGGCCCATCTCGGCGGCCTGGTCGGCGAGCACGAAGCTGATGCCGGTGCCGCGACTGCCGGCGCGGCCCGTTCTGCCGATCCGGTGCACGTAGGCGTCCTGGTCGCCGGGGGCGTCGAAGTTGATCACGTGGGTGACGCCGACGACGTCGATGCCGCGGGCGGCGACGTCGGTGGCGATCAGCGTGTCGACCTCGCCGCGCTCGAAGCGGGCGAGCGCCCGTTCGCGCTGGCTCTGGCTCTTGTCGCCGTGCATCGCCACCGACTCGAGCGAGCGTTTGCGCAGCCGTTTGACCAGCCGGTCGGCGCCGCGCTTGGTGCGCACGAAGACGAGGGTGCGGCCGCGGTCGGCGTCCCGCAGGCGCAGCACCAGGTGGTCGAGCTTCTCGGCGGGGGAGTCGAAGTGGACGAAGCTGTGCTCGATGTCGGCCTCGGCGTCGACCGCCGGCTCCTGGGTGTGGCGGCGCGGGTCGTGGGTGTAGGCGGCGGCGAGCTCGCCGGTCGCGCCCTCCAGCGTCGCCGAGAAGAACAGGGTCTGACGGTCGTCCGGGGTCTGGCGGACGATCCGGTCGACGGCGGGCTTGAAGCCCATGTCGAGCATCCGGTCGGCCTCGTCGAGGATCAGCACCTCGACCCGGTCGAGCGAGACGACGCCGCGCGCGATCAGGTCCTCGAGCCGGCCCGGGGTGGCGACGACGATGTCGGCGCGGCGCGCGGCGCTCGACTGCGGGCCGAAGCCGACGCCGCCGTAGACCGCGGCGATGCTGAGCTCACGGGCGCGGCAGATCGAGTCGAGCTCGTCGACGATCTGACTGGCGAGCTCGCGGGTCGGCGCGAGCACCAGCGCGGCGATCCCCTCGCCCGGTTCGATCACGTCGACGGTGGGGATGCCGAAGGCCAGGGTCTTGCCGGACCCGGTGGGGGACTGGACGAGCAGGTCGTGGCCGTCGAGGGCGTCGTCGATGACCATCTGTTGGACGGGGAAAGGCTCGGTGACGCCGCGGGCCGCGAGCGCGGACACGACGGACTCGGAGATGCCGAGATCGGCGAACGACATGAAGTTTCTGTGCTCCTTATGTGGGGGGCGATTCAGGGAGATCCAGCAGCCCCAAACGCCATCAGCGCACAGAGGAAACGGAACCTCTCGGGTGGCGTTGGAGGCCGAACCCGACTTAGACAAGGTAGCAGGCCGGCACTTTTGGCCTGCTAAGGCGCGCTTTTTCGCGCCGGCCATTACGGTGTGCCGGTGCGCATCCGGGCAGCGAGAGACGAGGACGCAGCGGCGGTGGCCGAGCTTTGGACCGACGCCTACAGCGGCCGTGGCGACGGCGAAGGCCGGGTCGAGCCCTACGACCCCTCCGAGCTGGCCGCCAGCGCCGCCGAGGGCGTCGTCTCGGTGGTCGAGGACGACGGCGGAGAGGTGATCGGCGCGATCGTCTTCCGCCCGCCCGACAGCGGCGGCAAGGCGGTCGCCGGCGAGGGCGAGGCCGAGCACTCGCGGCTCGCCGTCGCCGAGGCGGCGCGCGGACGCGGCACAGGCCGCGCGCTCAGCGAGCTCTGCATCGCCCAGGCGCGCGGGGTCGGCGCCCACGCGATCGCGCTCTGGAGCCGGCCCTACCAGGTGCCGGCCCACCGGCTCTACGAATCGCTCGGCTACCGCCGCGCCCCCGAGCGCGACTCGCGCGACGCCGACGGCCGCCGCCTCGTCTTCGTGCTCGACCTCGACTGACGCTCCGTCGGTTGTCCCCCGCGGACGGGGGACAAAGCACGGAGGGCGCGGGACCGCGCGCCCCGGCCGGGTCTCGAGCCGGCGGTACCGGCCTCCTACACTTTGCCGATGCACTCCGAGTCGGTATCCGTGCCCACCTACACCCTGTATAGGCGCGGTATCGAGCTGCTCGAAGACGGCGATTTCGAGGACGCCACCGCGCCGCTCGCCGAGGCGGCCCGGCGGGCCCCGGAGAAGACCTCCGTCCGTGAGGCGCTCGGGCGCGCCTACTACCGGGCCGGCCGCTTCGCCCAGGCGGTGGTCGAGTTCGAGGCCGTGGTCGAGACCCACCACGTCAACGACTTCGCCCACTTCTGCCTCGGCCGCGCGCTCAGCAAGACCGGCCAGACCGACCGCGCCCGCCACCACCTCGCGCTGGCGGCGAACCTGCGCCCGGACCGGCGCGACTACCGCTACTACCGCCGCCTGCTCGACGCCCGCTACTAGGGCGTCCGGCGCTCAGAGCCCGCGGACCAGCTTGCCGACGGTTTCCTGGTTGAAGTAGGGCCCGTAGGTGCGCGACTTCTTCTTCACGTGCAGGTAGGAGTTGACCCCGTTGATCTGGGTGCCGTCGTTGATCAGCCAGCCGCCGCCGCTCGCCCCCGGCGCCCAGTGACAGCGGATCGCCATCGTCGGCGGGCCGGGGAAGGGGTACGTCACCGCGTCGTCGCCTGCGTAGGGCGACTGGCAGCTCTGCATGTTCTCGGTCTTGCCCGGATACCCGAAGGTCGTGAACTGCTGGGCGCGGGGCAAGTCGGTGACGATCGTCGCGCCGCCGCCGACCGCGTCGGCGAGGTTGACCCCTTCGGCGTTGGGGCGGACCAGAAAGGCGCCGAGGTCGAAGTCGGGGTTGCCCTGCTTGGTCCACTGCTTGGGGGCGAAGATCTTGTCGGCGCGGGCGACGAAGCCGCCGAACGGGGCGACGCCGCCGCTGTAGGCGGGGACGAACTCGAGGAAGTTGGACCAGACGGCTCGGTGGCCGTCTTCGGGGCCGCTGTTGACGCAGTGGCCGGCGGTGAGGACGAGCGCCCGCGTGGGAGTGTTGATCGCGGTGCCCGAGCAGTAGCCGCGCAGGCCGCCGCGGCGGATGAAGATGCGACCGTTGACCGAGTAGGGCGGCACTTCCGGCGTCGTCACGGGGATGAAGCTGGCGGTCGCGGCGATTTCGGGCGGGCCGACGAGCAGCTCGGCGTCGCCGGAGCTGTCGACGGCGAGGTCGAGCGGGCGGGCGCTGGCCATCCGCTCGGGGGTCCAGTAGCGCAGCACTCGTTCGGCCTGCGCCTGTTCGCCGCTGGCGCTGGCGGTGGCGCCGAGCGGGGCGCGCGTGCGCTCGCCGGCCGCGGCCGGCGCCGGCAGCGCCAGGGCGACGATCGCGAGCAGCGCGAGCAGCGCCGCGGGCGCTGCCGCGGGGCTCCGTCGTGCTCGTGCCGGGAGCGAGCGCATCGGCGCTGAGAATAGAGGCCGCGGGGCGCGATCTCGACGGCCTGCGGGACAGACGGCCATTCGTTCTAGCGGGGACCTAGCCGACGAGGGGGAGGACGCAGCGGAATTTTCTGGTGTCGGTGGAGACAGCCAAAGCGATCTGACTCGAAGCCGAAACAGTCGCGACGCCGTATTTGTCGAGGCCAGAAAAGTTGGTCAAATCCCCGCTCCACTCGTCCCCGACCGCCAGCGTGATCCCCGCCTGCTGCGCGAACGCGGCCAGCTCCAACGCCCCCGGCAGCTCGCCGCCCTGCGCGGCGCAAATGACCGCCGCGTCGGGCGCGGTCCGCGCCGTTTTGCTGTGACCGACTTGCCAGCAGGCGCCGGCGAAGGCGCGCGTCTCGACGCGGCAGCCGGCGTCGTGGCCGTTCAGCCGCTCGGCGTTCTCCGCGTTCTCGGCGTTGAGCGCGGTCGCCGCCGTGCGGGCGGTCTCGGCGCGCCGCGCGCTCGGCACCTCGGCGAGGCTCTCCGCGTCGACCTGGGTGCCGGTCACCGAGCCCGGCACCAGCCGGTTGCCCGGCAGGTCGCCGGGCCGCAGCCGGTTGCCGGGGACCGACCCGGGCACCAGCCGGTCGCCGGGCAGCGAAGCCGTACGGATCGAGCGGCCGTCGATCTTCGAGGCGGCGAAGACGCTGCCGCCGAGCGCGACGAACAGCGCCACGCAGGCGATCGGCAGCGCCGGCGATTGTCGGCGCAGTCCCCTGAGCAAAGCTTCCCCCTGGCGACGGATTCTACCTCGGCGAGGCGGGATAGACTCGCCTGTGTAAATCGGTCGGTGGTCAAGGGAAGTCCGGTGTGAGTCCGGCGTGGTCCCGCCACTGTGACCGGGTAACGGAAGCCGCCGGCGCCCCGCGCGCCAGCCACTGGGGAGGACACAGAGTCCCCGGGAAGGTGCGGCCGACCAACCCCGGAAGCCAGGAGACCTGTCCCCGGCCAGCCAAAACAACCCTCGAGGAAAGGGTGGCGTAGATGCCAAGAATCATCCCTGTAAGGCTGGCTGTCGTCTGCACGCTGGCGCTGGCTCTGTCCCTGACTCTGTCCCTGACGATCGTGGCCTCGGCGGCCGCCAAAGGCTTCTCCGCGGACTTGCGCGTGGTCGGCTCCGGTGGCAAGTTCCTGGCCGAAAAGTCGCTCAGCACGGCGACCACCTCGGTCAAGACCAGCCCTAAAGCGACCTGCTTCGGCGCCGCCAACGGCGGCAGCGGCGCGTCCGTCTCGATCCAGGGCAACACCGCGCTCGGCCTGCTGGCGAGAGCGTCGAAGTCGACCGGGTCGTTGAGCCCGCTGCTGGTCAGCGACGCCTTCGACTTCGGCCTCGGGCTCTGCGGCGTCGGCACGAGCGTCGCCAAGGGGGCGACCTCCTGGTACGTCAAGGTCAACCACAAGTCGCTCTCCGTGGGCGCCGACGCGGCCAAGATCAAGGCCGGCGACGAGGTCCTCTTCGCCCTGTCGAAGTCGGACCCGAAGACGTTCGCCTACCCGGACGAGCTCTCGCTGGTCGGGCCGTCGAACGTGCAGGCCGGCAAGGCGTTCACCGTGCGCGCCTTCGCCTACGACGAAAAAGGCAAGCGCACGCCGGCCGAGGGCGTCAAGGTGAGCGGCGCGAGCGGTCTCACCGGCCCCGACGGCAAGGCGCAGGTGACGCTCAACAAGCCGAGCCGCCTCCTCGCCACCGACGGCGAACTGATCCCGGATCGGACGCCGATCTGCGTGGCGGGCAAATGCCCCGCCGGTAGCTAGGCGGTCGTGGCCCGGTTCCGTGGCACGGCGGTCGCGGTGGCGCTGCTCCTGGCAGCGCTCGCGGCCGCCGGCTGCGGACTCGGGCCCGGTGAGGACGTCGGCTCGGTCGAGCTGACCGTGACCAGGGACTTCGGCTCCGAGCCGATGCTCGCCGAGTCGGTCGAGGCGAACGAGTCCGACACGGTGATGCGAGTGCTGGAAGGCGAGGCGGAGATCTCGACTCGCTACGGCGGCGGCTTCGTCCAGGCGATCGACGGCGTCGAAGCGGAGCGCTCCGGCGGGCGCAGCTACGACTGGTTCTTCTTCGTCGACGGCGTCGAGTCGCCGATCGGCGCCGCCGAGTACGACCTGCGCGGCGGCGAGCGGATCTGGTGGGATTACCGCGACTGGACCGCGGTCAACCACGTGCCGGCGGTGGTCGGCTCCTGGCCGGCGCCGTTCGTCGACGGCTACGGTGGACGCGCCCACCCGGTCGTGGTCGAGTGCACGGGCCGCGAGGGACCCTGCGCGACGGTGCGCGCGGCGCTCGAGCGCGAAGGCGTCGAGCTCGCCGCGGGCGAGCCCGACGGCGCGATCCGGGTGCTGGTCGGTCCCTGGGCGCAGGTGCGCGCCGACCCGGCCGCGGCGTTGATCGAGGACGGCCCGCAGGAAAGCGGCGTCTACGCGGACTTCGAACAGGGCGAGGGCGGTCAGGGGGTCGGCGGCGGCTTCCGGCTGGTCGCGCTCGGCGCGGACGCCGAGCCGGCCCGCGACCTCGGTCCCGACGCGGGCCTTGTCGCCGCGACGCGGCGCTACGAAGCGCCGCCGGTCTGGGTCGTCACCGGCGGCACGCCGGCGGCGGTGCAGGCGGCCGCCGGGCTGCTCGACGCCGGCTCCCTGCGCGACCATTTCGCGATAGCGAGGGAGAACGGGAAGGAGACGCCGCTGCCGGTGCTGGATAGATGAGGTCGCCGTTCGCCTACACGCCGAGACCGGGTCCGCTGCAAGCCGCTTCGCCGGCAGCCGCGGTCGCCTACCTCGGTGCGCTCGTCGCGGTCGCCTTCGTCTACTCGAGCCCGCTGGTCCTGCTCGCCGCCGGCGCGGCGGTGGCGATCGCCGGCCTGCTCGCCGGCGCGCGGACCGCGGTGCGCTCGGCGCTGCGCATGGGGCTCAGCCTGGCGCTGCTGATCGTGGTCGTCAACGCGCTGGTCGTCAATCGCGGCGAGACGGTCCTGGCGCGGCTCGGCGATTGGCCGTTGCTGGGCGAGGTCGACGTCACGCTCGAGGCGATCGTCGCCGGCCTGGCGATCGGGCTGCGCGCCGCCGTGGCGATGGTCGCCTTCGCGGTCTACTCGGCCTGCGTCGACCCCGACCGCGTGCTGCGGGCGCTGCGCCCGATCGCCGGCCGCTCGGCGCTGACCGCGACGCTCGTCTCCCGGCTCGTGCCGATCGCCGCCGCCGACGCCGGCCGGCTGCGCGACGCCGGCCGGCTGCGCGGCCCCGGCGCGGCCGAGGTCGGCAAGGCGGCGCTGGCCCGGCGCCTGCTCGCCGGCTCGCTCGACCGCGCCGTCGACGTCGCCGCCACGCTCGAGCTGCGCGGCTACAGCCTCGAGCGGCCCCGGCGGCAGGGTCGCCGGCGAGCGATCCGTGGGTTGTGTGCGCCAGAGCGCCTAAAAGGCACGGATCGCTCGCGCTTTGACCGGCGCTTCTACTTGGCTGGGGCTCTGGTGCTCGCCGCGGCGATCGTCGGCAAGTTCCTGGGCGCCGACGACTTCCACACCTACCCGACGGTCGAGATCGCCCTCGGGCCGGGAACGGTGGCGCTCTCGGCGTTGATCGTCGCTTCCGGTTTCCTGCCGCGGCGCCGTAGGCGGCGTGCCGTCCGGCGGCCGGCGCGCTCCCTGGAGGCGTCGCGTGTCTGAGCTGGCGATCCGTCGTACGGCCGCGCCCGCGCTCGCCGTCGAGGGGCTGACCTACGCCTATCCCGAAGCGCCTCGGCCGGCCCTGGAGGGCGTCTCGGTGGACGTCGCGCCCGGAGAGTTCGTCCTGCTCGCCGGCCGCTCGGCCTCGGGCAAGTCGACCCTGCTCAAAGCCGCCTGCGGCCTGGTTCCCCACTTCTATGGCGGGGAGATCGAGGGCCGGGTCGCGGTCGCAGGGATGGACGCGATCGAGTCCGGTCCGGGACAGCTCGCCTCGGTGGTCGGCTACCTGTCCCAGGACCCCGAGACCCAGGTCGTCTCGACCACCGTCGCCGCCGAGATCGGCCTGCCGCTGGAGATGCGCGGCGACTCCGCGGCCGACCGCGCCCGCGCCGTCGAGGAGGTCGCCCTCGCCCTGGCGATCCCGCACCTGCTCGGCCGCACCGTCGACACGCTCTCCGGCGGCGAGCTCCAACGGGTCGCCCTGGCGGCGTCCTTGGTCACCCGCCCTTCGCTGGTGCTCCTGGACGAGCCGACTTCGCAGCTCGATCCAGTTGCCGGCGACGAGCTGATTTGGCTGCTGCGGCGGCTGAACGAGGAGTGGGGCGTAGCTGTGCTGCTGGCCGAACACCGGCTGGAGCGCTGCCTGGCGGCCGCCGACCGCGTGATCGCCATGTCCTCGGGCGCGATCTCCTTCGACGGCGCCCCCGCCGAGTTCCTAGCCTGGTCCCAGCGCGCCGATCCCGCCTTGGAGACTCCCGCCGCGCGTCTCTTCTCGCTCGCCGGGATCTCCCCGCTGCCCGTTGGCGTGCGCTCGGCCCGCGCTGGGCTCGAATCGCAAGAGCTTCCATGCCCCGCGGATCCAGCACCCTCCACCCAGGAAGGAGAGGGTGCTGGATCCGCGGGGCCCGCCACCGCTGTCCCCCACCCGGGGAAGAGTGTGGGGGCGGGAGTTCGCCCCCCTGCTGCGCCGATTGCTTTCGCGGCACGGGTCCTGTGGGTCGAGTTGGAACGAGACGAGCAGCCGCATGACGTGCTCCGCGGAATCGACCTGGAGATCCGCCGCGGCGAGCGGGTCGCCCTGATGGGCCGCAACGGCGCCGGCAAGAGCACCCTCCTCAAGTCCGCGGCAGGGCTGATCGACCCGGTCGCCGGCAAGCTCGATGTTCCGGCCGGGATCGCGCTGCTCACCCAGAACCCGAGCGACTACCTCGTCCGCGAGCGGGTCGGCGACGAGCTGCCCGGTGAGGCCGGCGCGGCGGCGCTGCGCGCCGTCGGCCTCGAGGGTTCTGCCGACGCGGACCCGCGCGACCTCTCGGGCGGCGAGCGGCAACGGCTCGCCCTGGCGATCGCCCTTGCCGGTCGTATGGAGGGCGAGCAGCTACCCGGCCTGATCGCGCTCGACGAGCCGACCCGGGGCATGGACCGGGCCCGCAAGGACGACCTCGTCGCCCTGATCGCGCAGCTCGCGGGCAGCGGCGCGGCCGTCGTCGTCGCCACCCACGACGTCGAGTTCGCCGCCGCCTTCGCCGAGCGCGTCGTACTGCTCGGCGACGGCGTCGCGATCGCCGACGGAGCCGCCGCCGATGTGCTCTCCGGCGGCTGGTACTTCGCCACCGAGGTCGCCCGCGTCCTCGACCTGCCCGGCGTCGTCACTCCGGAGCAGGGGGCGGCCGTCCTGCGCGCGGAAGGGGAGCCGGGATGAGCTGGGAGCTGGTCAGCTTCCTGATCCTCGGCGCCGTCCTGCTCGCCGGCTTCGCCTGGTACGAGCGCTCGCGGCCGCCCTCGCAGGTCGTCGCGCTGGTCGCGGCGCTGGCGGCGCTGGCGATTGCCGGCCGGATCGCCTTCGCCGCCTTCCCCAACGTCAAGCCGACGACCGACATCGTCGTCTTCGCCGGCTACGCGCTCGGCGGCGCCCCCGGCTTCGCGGTTGGCGCGCTGGCGGCGCTGGTCTCCAACTTCTGGTTCGGGCAGGGACCGTGGACCCCGTGGCAGATGGCGGGCTGGGGGCTGTGCGGCGTGCTCGGCGCCGCCCTGGCGCTGGGCGGGCGCAACCTCGGGCGGCTCGGCCTCGCCGCCGCCTGCGGGCTGGCCGGCGTCCTCTACGGCGCTCTGCTGAACTTCTCGCTGATGGCAACTTACGGAGGCGAGTTGTCGCTGGAGCGCTTCGGCGTGCTCTCCGCGCGGGCGATCCCGTTCGACCTCGCCCATCTGATCGGCAACGTCGTGCTCGCCCTGGTCGCCGGGCCGGCGATCGTGCGCATGCTGACCCGCTTCCGCCGTCGCTTCGAGTGGGGGCGGGGAGGGAAGACGCCCGCGCCCTCCCGCCCGGCGGAGCCCCCCGAGCCGCCGCGGCGCCCGCGAGCGGTCCTGCGCGGCGGCGGCATCGCCGCGCTCCTGCTCGCCGCGCTCCTGCTCACCGCCGTCGCGCCCGCCCGCGCCGACGCCTCCGACGCGAGCCGCGCGGCGCAGTGGCTGCGCTCGGTCCAGAACGACGACGGCGGCTGGGGCGCCTCGCCGGGGGACAGCTCCGGCCCGGAAATGACCGCCTGGGCGATGCTCGGGCTCTCGGCCGCCGGGATCAACTCCCACGACGTCGTCCGCGGCGGCCGCTCGCCGCTCGACTTCCTGCGCAGCCACGTCGGCAAGCTGACCAGCCCGGGCGACCTGGCCCGCACGATTCTCGCCCTGCTCGCCGCCGGCGAGAACCCGCGCGACTTCGCCAACCGCAACCTGCTCACCGACCTGACCGGCAAGCGACGCGCCAACGGCTCCTACGAAGGCTGGCCGAACTCGACCGCCTTCGCGGTGATCGCCCTGCGCACCGCCGGCGCCGGCGGTGGCGTGGAGAAGTCGCTCGACTGGTTGCGCTCGGTGCAGAACGACGACGGGGGATGGGGGAACCAGGCGGGGTCGGGCAGCGACGCCGAGGCGACCGGCTCGGTCCTGCAGGCGCTCTCGCCGGACTCAGAGGCCACCCGCCGGGCGCTCTCCTACCTGCGCGGGGCGAAGCAGGCCAACGGCGGCTTCCGCGTCGGCGGCAACGGTCCGGTCAACTCCCAGGCAACCGCCTGGGCGATCCAGGGCATCCTCGCCGCCGGCCTCGACCCGGCCAAGTTCGGCGAGGGCAAGAGCCCCTTCGCCTACCTCAGGGCCAACCAGGCCGACGACGGTCACTACCGCTACTCGCAGTCCAGCGACCAGACCCCGATTTGGGTCACCGGCCAGGTCCTCGTCCCCGTCGCCGGCGACTTCTTCCCGATCCCAGCTCCGCCCCGCAAGAAGACCCCGTCTCCAGTCACTCCACCGAGCAGCGGAGGCGCTGCGCCGCCACTCCTCGCCCAGCCGCCGGTCCCTCCGCCGCAAGCCGAATCGGAATCCGTCTCCCCGAGCACGTCCGCCAGCGGAGGATCCGGATCCCCTCCCGAACGTTTTGCGACCCCCGGGCAAACCGGTCCTGAGGCGTCAGCCGAAGACTCTCCCCCCGGGGGTCGAGTGAGGGAGGGGTCCGAATCCTCCGCCTCGCAAACGTCCGCGTCGGAGGCGTCTCCCGCTTCGACGTCGACGGACGAGTCCGACGACGACTCGAGCAGCGGCGTCGCCGGGGCGATCCTGATCGGCCTGCTCGCCGGCTGCCTGCTCTTCGGCCTCGGTCTGCTCGGCCGCAAGGGCTGGATGCGCTGGCGCTACGGCCTCTGACCCCGACGCGCCAAACTGTGGACATGGACGTCGAGACGGCGATACGCACGCGGCGCACCCACAAGGCCTTCGCTCCCGAGCCGTTGGAGGCGGACGTCCTGCGCGAGCTCTTCGAGCTGGCGGGCTGGGCGCCCAACCACCACCTCACCGTCCCCTGGCGCTTCCGCGTCGTCGGTCCGCAGGCGCTGGCGCGGCTGAAGGAGGTCGCCGGGCCGGAGGGCGCGACAAAGCTCGAGCGCTGTCCCACCCTGGTCGTCGTCACCTGCCGGCTGAGCGGCGATCCGGTCGGCGACGAGGAGGACCTGCATGCCACCGCGGTCGCCGCCTACATCGTCCTGCTCGCCGCCCACGGCCGCGGCCTCGCCGGCTACTGGCGAACCCCCGGCCTGCTGCGCGGCGAGGACGGCCGCGCCGCCGCCGGCGTCCCCGCCGAGGAGCGCGTCGTCGGCCTGCTCCACCTCGGCCACCCGCGCCAGCAGCGGCCAGTCCCCGAGCGCCCCGGAATCGAAGACACCGTCGTCTTCCTCGACTGATGCTCTCCCGTCCCCGCGCAGCCGAGGAGATCGCCGGCCAGCACTTCGAGGTGGTCGTGATCGGCGGCGGGATCACCGGCGCCGGGGTCGCGCTCGACGCCGCCTCGCGCGGTTACTCGGTGGCGCTGCTGGAGCGCGGCGACTACGCCGTCGGCACCTCCAGCCGCTCCTCGAAGATGGTCCACGGCGGCCTCCGCTACCTGCAGAACTTCGATCTCGGGCTGGTCCGCGAGGCGCTGCTGGAGCGCCAGCTGATGGTCCAGCTCGCGCCCCATCTTGTCTACCCGACGCCGTTCCTGGTTCCCTCCCTGGGCGAGGAGCGCCGCGATCGCAAACTCGGCATCGGGTTGAACATGTACGACGTGATGGCGACCAGCCGGGTCGGCCGCTCCAGCCGCGAGCTGCGCAGCTCCAAGGACGAGGACGAGGCCTTCTCCTGGTCGCCCGACCGCCACCGCACGATCGACCGCGCGGAGGTGCTCGACCTGGTGCCGGCGCTGTCCCCGCGCGACCCGAAGGACGCCTACCTCTTCTACGACTGCCAGACCGACGACGTGCGCCTCGTGCTGACGATTCTCGGCGAGGCCGAACGGTTCGGCGCGGTCACGCTGAACGGCGCCGAGGTCGTCGAGCTGCTCGCCAGCGACGGGCGCGCCGACGGCGTCGCCTTCGTCGAGGCCGAGTCCGGCGAGCGGCTCGAGGTCGGCGCCGACCACGTCGTCAACGCGACCGGGGTCTGGGCCGACCAGATCCGCCCCGAGGTCGTCGAGGAGGAGGACGTGCCGAGGATCGCGCCCAGCCGCGGCACCCACCTGCTGATCGACCGCGCCGACCTCGACATGGGCAGCGCCGCCTGCATCGTCCCGGCCGGCGAAGGCCGGATGATCTTCTCGCTGCCCTGGTACGGGCGCACCCTCGTCGGCACGACTGACAACGATTTCGACGGCGACATCACACACCCCCGGCCGGGAGAGGCCGACGTCGAGTACCTGCTGGGCGCCGTCAACGAGTTCTTCGGCCTCTCGATCGGCGAGGCCGAGCTGGTCGGCGCCTACGCGGGCGTGCGGCCGCTGATCTCCAGCGGCGATCCGCGCAAGTCGGTCGACATCTCGCGCAAGGCCGAGCTCTACGAGACCTCGTCGGGGATGCTGACGATCACCGGCGGCAAGCTGACCACCTGGCGGCGCATGGCCAAGCAGACCGTCGACCGCCTGGTCGAGCGCGAGGGGCGCACGGCGCCCTGCCACACCGCCGAGATTCCGCTCGGCATGCCGGCGCGCCCCGACGACCTGTTGGCGCCCGACGGGGTCGGGGAGGAGGCAACCGAGCAGCTCGCCTTCCGCTACGGCCACGCCAGTCGCCGTGTCCTCGACCTCGCCCGCGAGAACCCGAAGCTGGCCGAACCGATCGTCCCCGGCCGTCCCGACCTGCTCGCCGAGGTGGTGCTGGCCGCCCGCGACGAGCAGGCGCGCAGCGTCGCCGACGTGCTGCTGCGCCGCACCCGGCTGGGGATCCTCGCCGCCCCGCAGCTGCGCAGCGCCGCCGACGTTCGTCCCGTCGCCGAGCTGCTCGGCGGGGAGCTCGGCTGGGACCGGCGCCGCGTCGGGCGCGAGGCGGAGGCCTGGTTGGAGGTCTCCGCGGCCGAAGGGGTCGACCCCGCTCGCGCCCCGAGCGGGCCGGTTGAATAACCTGGCGGCGATGACCAAGGCCGAGCTGGAATCCAAGCACCTGTCCGACCTGCACGCGCTTGCCGCCGAGGCTGGCGTGGAGCGCTACCGGATGCTCTCGCGCACCGAGCTGATCGCCAAGCTGAGCAACGGCGACTCGGGCGGCGGCGATCGCGAGCCGCGCCAGCGCCCGTCCGGGGAACGCCGCGAGCGCCCGTCCGGCGAGCGCGGCGACCGGCCGCCGCGCCGTCGCCGTCGCCGGCCGACCGGTGGCGACGCGCTCGCCGAGGAGGCGCTCGGCGGCCGTGCCGAGGAGGCCGTGGAGGAAGCGCCCACGCCCGCCCCGGAGCCGCCGCGCTCCGCTCCCGCTCCGGCCGCCGCCGAAACTGCCGAGTCCGGTCGCCCGAAACGCCGCCGTCGCCGCCGTCGCTTCGGCCGTCGTGGCAAGGAGGGCGTGACCCTGCAGGATCTGCTGCTGCCGCCCGAGGCCGGCCGCCAGGCCGTCCTCTGCGCCGAGAGCGCCGCCGCCTGCACCGCGCTGCTGCGCGGCGTCGCCGCTGACCTGGCCGCCGACTCCAAGGGCCCCGACCCCGTCGTCCTGCTGATCGATCCGAGCCCCGAGGAACTGGCCGACTGGAAGCGCGAGGCGCCGCAGGCGGAGATCGTCGCCGCCGGCCAGGCGCGTCACGCCAGCGACGCCCTTTCGCAGGCGGCGGCTCGTGCCGGCGGCGGCGAAGACGTGATCCTGCTGGTCGACTCGCTCACCCGCCTGGCCAGCGCCTACGGCGACGCCGACTCCGCCAAGGAGTTCTTCGACGCCGGTCGCGTCCAGGGTTCCGCCGGCGGTGGATCGCTGACGGTCGTCGCCGCGCTCGAGCGCTCCTGAGTCGCCGGACCAGATCAAGGACGCAGGGAGCGACGTGTGCTCTGCACACGAGCGACCGAGGACGCCGAGATGCGCAGGTCCGACGGCTCAGGCTAGCCGTCGAGCAGCCGGTAGCCGATCCCCCAGCAGTTGACGACGTAGCGGCCGTGCTCGGGGTCGAGTTTGCGCCTGAGCCGGCTTGCGTGTGAGTCGAGGGTCCGGGTGCGGCCGGGGTTGGTGTAGCCCCAGACGTCGTGGAGCAGCTCCGCCTTGGTCCAGACTCGGGTCGGGTCGGCGGCGAGCGCGCGCAGCAGGGCGAACTCTTTCTTGGCCAGCGGCACCGTCCGGCCGGCGACCGTGACCCGGCGCCGGACGGGATCGATGATCAGCTCGCCGACCCGGTTGGGCCCGTCGCGGTGGCCGCCGCGCCGCCGCAGGACGGCGCCGATCCGGGCGCGCAATTCCTGTACCGCGAAGGGCTTGGTCACGTAGTCGTCGGCGCCAGCGTCGAGACCGCGCACGCGGTCGCTCTCCGCCCCTCGCCCGGAGAGGACGATCACCGGCAGGCGCGGGTCGAAGCGCGACTCGACCCCGTTGGCCTCGCGGATCTCGCGCAGCACGTCGAGGCCGGAGGCGTCCGGCAACGAGAGGTCGAGCAGCAGCAGGTCGGGGTGGTGGTAGCGACAGAGCCGCAGCGCGTCGGACGCGGTCGGCGCCGGCAGCACACCGAACCGGTCGGCGACCAGGTGGTCGCAGAGCAGGTCGAGCGTGACGTCGTCGTCCTCGCAGACGACGACGCTGGCGATCTCCTGGCGGCGAGGCAGCACGAGTCCCTAAGCCCGCGCGGCGGCGAACTCTCCCCCCGCCGTCGCGGGTAGCTCCAGCACGGCGACGGCGCCGCGTCGCCAGGCGACCCGCCGCGGCGGTACCCGCTGCCGCACGCCGAGCACCCGGTCACCGCCGTCGAGGAAGACGAGGTCGAGCTCGAAGCGCATCCCGAAGGTGTGGACGCTCGCGCAGTGCGGGATCAGCAGACCGCAGGCGGCGACCTCGAGGTCGAGATGGGCGAGACCGAGCAGCCGCGCCCGCCTCCCGTGCGCGACCGGCACCTCTCGTCCGACCACGCGCCGGCGCGGCAGATCGCGCAGGCGCGCCGCGATTCGTTCGGTGTGCATCCCCGGCCAAGGCTCGCGCCCGCCGGACTCTCCCCCGGCCCCGAAAAGCCGGTAGCGGGTGCAAACGCCCGTTCAGGCACCACCGCGAGCGGACACGGGACTACGATGATCGGCAAGATCATGCACCTGCTTCGCGGGGCTTGCGGGCAGATGGGCTTCAACTCACATGGATAAGAAAACGACCCGCAGAGGGAACTACGAGTCTGGCTCCGATTACGTACTCGAGTACGGGGAGCTCCGGTTCGCGTTCAACGAGGAAGACTTCGGCCAGCGGGTCGAGCAGGCGGCGGTGAAGCTCGCTTTCGTCGACCAGGGACTCAGCCCGGAGGAGCTGGACGATCTGCTCGACCTCGCGGTCAGCGGCGAGATCGCCGAGCCCAGCTCGCGCCTCGGCGAGCACATCAACGAAAACTGGGAGGACCTGGTCGGTCCTGCCAACCGCAGCCTCGTCCACTGGATCAGGCGCCTCGTCTTCCGCGGCGCCTGGCTCGACCAGCGGGTCAAGGAGGGCGAGCTCGACGTCGTCTTCGACGAGCGCACCCAGACCTTCGGCTACGTCCAGCCGGACCGCAGCGACGAGCTGATCGAGCTCTCCAAAGAGCCCAGCTGGCGCCGCATCGCCTACAAAAGCCGCTGAGCTCGCAGGACGGCCTACGAGCCCAGCGGGGCCGCTACTTGGTCTTCGCCTCGGGCGACTCGAAGTGGAGGATCGCCAGCTTGGTCGAGAGCGACTCGGCCTTGCCGTCGGCGAGGCGGGAGGCGGCTTCCTCCTGGATCTCGATCGCCCGGTTGAGCGTCTCGGCGAGCAGCTTGTTGATCTCCTCCCAGCCCTGCTCGTCGACGACGAGCGGCGTGTGGCTGACGTGGGAATCGGTGCGGGCGTCGATCGTGCCGGCGATCAGCGCCTCGGTGGCGTCGGTGCCGATCGACTCGAGGACGACGCCGGTGATGCCCTTACGGGCCGAGGCCGGGATCTTCGCCCAGTCGGAGTCGCTGAAGAAAGCGCGCTCGGTGGCCCGGTAGAAGTGCTCGACGGCACCGCGCCGCGGCTCGGTTTTGACCAGCTCGACGCAGTCGTACTCGAGCAGCGTCTTGACGTGGTAGCTGACGTTGCCGAGCGGCTCACCGAGCTCCTGAGAGAGCTGGTTGGGGCTCGAGATTCCTTTGTGGAGCGAGGTCAGGATGCGCACGCGCAGCGGGTGCGCAAGTGCCTTCGCAAGCTGTTGGGTGATGCCCTCCGGAGAGGTTCGAGTCTGGGGCAAGGGGAGGCCTCCGTTCGAGAATTTGGGGGGGAAGCCGGGGGTGGCGGGAAGTGCCTTCTATTCCGGCGTACTCGATCAAGTATTCCAAAATGCGCAGTTGATTCCCGTACCGAGTGTGAATTTCAGAGTGAAAAAAGATGAGCGAGGCAAAAGTTGGACACCGATTAGTGGCATGATCCGGAACCGGAAGGCCACTCAGGTGGTCCTTTCTAAGCGAACCCGTCGTCCCGAGGCGCCTGGCCGAGACCGCATTGGGGCGGCGGGTCCGCTGTTTGGTCCGTGAGCCGGGGGAGAGATCGGCTGCTGCGTCGCCTTGCTCGCGCATGTGGATCAGCAGGACCGCGCTCAACGAGGCGCTGCACGAGCTACGCCGCCCGCTCCAGGCACTGGCCCTGGAGGGGTCGACGGTGCTGGCCGGGGAGCCGCGCCGGATCGAGCACTCGGTGCAGCTGGCGGCCTCGGCGCTGGAGCGCCTCGACCGCGAGATCAACGGCGGCGCGGCGGCGAGCGTGCGGACGATCGTGGTCGTCAGGCCGCTGCTCGAATCTTCCCTCGCCCGCTGGCGTTCGCAGGCGACGCTGTCGGGGGCGACGCTGGAGCTGCGCTGGCGGGCGGGGGAGGCGCTGCTCGGCGGCGATCGCCACGGGCTCGCCCAGGCCCTCGACAACCTGATCGTCAACGCGATCGAGCACGGTGGCCCGCGGGTCGCCGTCGAGGTGAGCCGGATCGGTTCCAGGCTGCGGGTCGTCGTCGCCGACTCGGGCCGGGCGGACGCGGCGCGCCAGCGAGGCGCGCGCGGTTTGGCGGCCGCCCGCCGGCTCGCCGGGCGCCGCCGCCGGGGTCACGGCCTGCGGGTCGTGCGCCGCACCGCCGCGGCGCACGGTGGGAGCTTCGAGCTGTGCCGCTCGGCGAGGGGAGCCGAGGCGGCGCTAGAACTGCCGCTGCTCGAGCCGGCGGTCCGCGAATGAGTCGCCGTGGTCGTTCGCTCGTCTTCCTGCTCGGCGCCGGCCTGGCGGCGCTCTGCGCCGCGGCGATCGCCGACGGCTACGGCGAGCGGGTCGCGCGTGGCTACGGCGAGCTGCACCCCGTGCTCGTCGCCGGCGACGACCTGCCCGCCGGCGCGGCGATCGATCCCGGCGCGCTCGAACTGCGTCGGGTGCCGGACCGGTTCACGCCGCCGGGGGCGTTGCGGTCCGCGGCGGAAGCGCTGGGGCTGGAGCCGGTGGCGCCTGTGCCGGCCGGCTCCTACCTGCTGGCGACGCAACTGCGCCCGCCCACGGATGAGGCCGGCCCGGCGCTCGCTCGCGGTCGCCGTCCGGTCGAGATCGCGGTCAGCGGCGCCGACGCGCTGCTCGTCGCCGGCGGCCAGCCGGTCGGGGCCAAGGTCGACGTCGTCGTCACCGCCGAACCGAGCGGCTCGGGCGACGGGCGCACCTACGTGGCTGCCGCCGGCGTGCCGCTGTTGGCGCTCGGTCCCGGCGAAGACGGCCCGGGAGGGAGCAGCGCGGCGACTCTCGGCCTGACCAGGGGGCAGGCGCTGCGCCTGATCGCGGCGCAGAGCTACGCCCGCCGGGTGACGGTGCTGCCGGCGTCATGAGCGAGGCGGTCAGGGAGCGGAGCATCGCGGCGCTCGCCGCCGAGTTGCGGGTCCGGCTGGTCGAGCGGCGGCGGGCCGAGGCGGCGGCGGGCCGGGCCGGCGGCGAGGACCTGCCGACGGCGGTGCGGGGGCTGGTCGACTCGGAGGCGGCGCTGCTCTGTGCGGCCGACCGCGAGCTGCTCGTCGCGCGCATCCTCCGCGACAGCGTCGGGCTCGGGCCGCTCGAGGTACTGCTCGCCGATCCCGAGGTGGAGGAGGTGATGGTCAACGGGCCCGAGCGCGTCTACGTCGAGCGGCGAGGACGGATCGAGCCAACCGGTGTCGCCTTCGCCGACGAGGAGGAGCTGCGCAACGCGATCGAGCGGATCCTGGCGCCGCTCGGGCGCCGGGTCGACGAGCTCAGCCCGATGGTCGACGCCAGGCTCGCCGACGGTTCGCGGGTAAACGTCGTGATCCCGCCGCTGGCGATCGACGGGCCGGCGCTCTCGATCCGCCGCTTCGGCGCGCGCCGCCCGGGGCCCGACGAGTTGGTCGAGCTCGGCACGCTGAGTGCCGGGCAGCGCAGCTTGCTCGAGGCGGCTGTGCGAGGGCGGCGCAGCGTGCTGATCAGCGGCGGCACCGGATCGGGCAAGACGACGCTGCTGAACGCGCTCTCCAGCTTCATCGCCGCGGACGAGCGCGTGGTGACGATCGAGGACGCAGCCGAGCTGCGCCTGCAGCAGCCGCACGTGGTGCGCCTGGAGAGCCGCCCGGCCGGTGTCGAGGGCAGGGGAGAGGTGACGATTCGCGACCTGCTGCGCAACGCGCTGCGGATGCGACCGGACCGGATCGTGATCGGCGAGGTCCGCGGCGCGGAGGCGCTCGACCTGCTGACCGCGCTCAACACCGGCCACGACGGGGCGCTCTCGACCGTCCACGCCAACTCGCCCGCCGACGCGCTGAACCGGCTCGAGACGCTGGCGCTGATGGCCGGCGTCGGCCTGCCGCACGCGGCGATCGCCGAGCAGGTGCGGCGCGGGATCGACGTCGTCGTCCACCTGCAGCGCGGATCCGACGGCGCGCGCCGGGTCAGCGAGGTGGCCGAGTGCTCGTCGTCCTGATCGCGGCGCTCGCCGGCGGCCTCCTGGCGCTGGCGGGGAGGGAAGCGTTGCGGGCGAGCCCGGCGCTCGTCGTCTGGTTGCGCGCCTCCGTGGAGCCGCTGCGCCGCGCGGGCAGCGAGGGCTACGCGCCTTCCTCGCTGGAGCGCCGGCGGCTGGCCGCGGTTGCGACGCTGGTGGCGATCCTCGCCGGCTGGCTCCTCGCCGGGCCGGCCTTGGCGCTGCCGCTCTCGGTCGCCGGCCCGGCCGCAGCCGCCTGGGCGATCGCCAGCCGGCGCAGCCGCTACCGAACCGCGGTCGAGCGGTCGCTGCCGGAGATGGCGACGGCGATCGCCGACTCGCTCACCGCCGGGCGTTCGCTGCGCGCCTCGCTGCCGGCGGCGGCCGCTTACCTGGACGGCCCGCCGGCGGCGGAGCTGACGCGGCTGGGCGCCGACCTGGATCTCGGCGCCGCGACCGCCGCGACGGTCGAGGGCTGGCGGCGGCGGATGCGCTCGGAGCGGGTCGACGCGTTCGCCGCGGCGTTGCTCAGTCAGCGCCTCGCCGGGGGCGATCTCGCCGGGTTGTTGCGCCGCTTCGCAGCCGGGGCCGCCGAGCGCGACCGGGCCGCCGAGGACGCCCGCTCGGCGACCGCCCAGGCCCGCTTCACCGGGCTGCTCGTGGTGGCGATGCCGAGCGGAGGGGCGCTTTTCGCGGAGCTGATCCAGCCCGGCTTCATCGCCGGGCTGATCGGCTCGCCGATCTCGGCCGTGCTGCTGGCGCTCGCCCTGGTCCTGCAACTGGCCGGATTCCTCGCGATCAAGCGCTTCTCGCGGGTCGTCGAGTAGGCGATGGCGAGTCTGCTCGCGGCGCTCGCGGTGCTGCTCGCCTTCGCCGGCGGGCGCGAGGCACTCGTCGCCCGCGCTGGGGCGCCGCTGCCGGCGCTGCCGTTCGGGCTGAGCCGCCGCTCGGCCGGCGCGGCGTTGCGGCTCGGTCTGCCGGAGCGCCTGCGCCGGGCGGGATTGGAGGGTCGGGTGCCACTCTCCGCGGTCCTGGCCGCGAAGCTGGCCGCGGCCCTCATCGGATTCCTCGCCGCGCTCCTGATTGCCCCGGCGGCGCCGGGCAGGACCTCGTTGCTGGCCGGCCTGGCGATGCCTGTGGCCGGATTCCTCGTCCCCGACGCGCTGCTCGAGCGCGCGGCCCGTCAGCGGCGCCGGCGGCTGGTCGCCGCCCTCCCCGACGCGCTCGACCTGCTTGCGGTCAGCGCCGGCTCGGGCCGCGGTCCCGCCGCCGGGCTCGAGCAGCTGGCGCTGGCGGGCGAGGGGCCGCTGGCCGACGAGCTGCGGATCGCCGTCGCCGAACTGTCCTGCGGTGCTCCGCTGGCCGCCACCCTTGAGGCCCTCCGCACCCGTGTCCCGGGCGGCGAGCTGGCGGCCCTCGTGGCCTCGATCGAACGCTCGCGCCGCTTCGGCTCGCCGCTCGCCGACCAGCTGCGCCGTCAGGCCAGCGCCCTGCGCCGCGACAGCCGCCGCGCCGTCGAGGAGCGCGCCGCCCGGGCCGCCCCGAAGATCCAACTGGTTGTCGCCCTCGTCCTCGTCCCCTCGGTCCTGCTGATGATCGCCGCCGGCCTGATCGCCAACGCCGGCACCCTGCTGGCTGGGTTCTGATCGCCGCTTCCGACTTTGTGTCCCCCATAGGGGCCAGAAAGTCGGAAGCGCTACTCGGTCGCCTCGTCGCGCAGGCGGGCGGCGACGACCACGGTCGCGAGGGCGAGGTGGTCGAGCTCGGCGGCGGTTTCGCGGTGGCCGGGGACGTAGCAGCAGAGCATCCCGTCGAAGTACTCGAAGGCGAAGCCGGGCGGCGGGTGCTCGATCAGCCAGGCGACGAAGGAGGGGGAGAAGAGGCGGCGCAGCCAGACCGGGTCCTGGCCGATGGCGGCGAAGATCTCGTAGCGGGAGGCGAGCGCGGTGCTCTCCAGCTCGACCCGCTGGGCGGCGGGCCGGAAGCGGTCCTCGAAGCCGGCGAAGCCGGAGCGCGGCTGGCAGTAGAGCTCGGCGGCGAGGCGCCGGCACTCTGGAACCTCGACCAGGCCGAGCGTGTAGCGGCCGAAGTCGACGTCGCCGCGGCGCCCGGGGGTGCTGCGCCCCTCCCGGGCGGTGTAGAGGGCGAGCGTTCCCTCGAAGCCCTCGCCGAGCGGTCCGAGCAGGCTGCGCTCGCTGAAGTGCTCCTCGCCGCGGCGCAGCAGCGGCGTCCGTTCGGGCAGCCTGCTCTTGCCGCGGATCAGCGTCATCCCGCGCGTCGCGGCGTAGCTCGTGAAGAAGGCGCGCTTTGCCCGTGAGCGGAACACGGCGGGCGCGGCTCAGGCGGGCGGCGACGTCTCCGTCGCCTCTTCGCGCAGGCGGGTGGTGACGGCGGCGCTGGCCGCGGCGATCGTGTCGAGGTCGGCGGCCTTCTCCTTGTGGCCGCTGACGTAGCAGCAGAGCGTGCCGCCGACCAGCTCGAAGGCGAACTTCTGCGGCGCCGAGTCGGTCAGCCAGACGATGAAGGTGGGCGAGAAGAAGCGGCGCAGCCAGACCGCGTCCTGCTCCTCGGTGGCGAAGATCTCGTACTTGTCGAGCAGCGCTTCGCTCTCCAGCGAGACGCGCTCTTTCTTGCCGCGGAAGACGTCCTCGAACTTCTCCAGGGCGCGGAAGCCGAACTTACGCTGGCAGTAGAGCTCGGGCAGGTGGGCGACGGACTCGGGGACGTCGAGCAGGCCGAGCGTGTAGCGGTAGTAGTTGGTGTGCTTGTTGCCCTTGCTGTCGGTCGACTCTTCCTCGTAGGTGAAGAGCGCGACGGTGCCCTGCACGCCGGGGGCGATCTCGCCGCTGAGCGTGCGGTTCGCGTAGCGGCGGTCGCCCTTGCGCAGCAGCGGCGTCGCCGCCGGCAGCGCCTGCTGGCCACCCAGCGTCAGCCCGCGTTCCTTCGCGTAGGCGACGAAGAAGGCGTCGGCGGCGCGCGAGTCGGCGATCGCGAAGACGATCAGGATGCCGACGACGACCAGGCCGGCGAGGATCGCGCCGCCGATCGGAGCGCTGGCGAAGATCGCCCCGGCGACGCCGCCGGCGACGGCGACGCTGAGGATCAGGAGCCAGGTGAGCGGCCGGCCCATGAGCAGCTTGAAGTGGTGGCCGCGCAGGTCGTTGGCGTCGTCGACCACCTCGGCCGGTGGGGCTTCGGGGGGCGGCGCCTGCGGCGGCGGGGTCGCGTCCTCGGGCGAGCTCACGCCCGCAACCTAGCGCGCCGGGACGGATGCAAATGGGGTTGCAGAGGGGGGTGGTGTTGCAAAGTGGGGGAGTGTGGGTTATTGTGGCGCTCGAGTTGAAGCCCAGGACCGGGGTGGTGAGGCTCCTCCCACCTCATCACTCCGGTCCCAACTCTTTTCCAGCCCCTCCGATCAAGCTCAGAAAGGACTCACCGAGGTGGCTTTTCGGGGTCTCTACGAGCACAACCTCGACGCAAAGGACCGGCTCACGGTTCCGTCGCGGTTTCGCGCGTCCCTCGCTGACGGAGTGGTTCTCTCCAAGGGCTTCGACCCCTGCGTCTGGGTGCACACGACCGAGGAGTTCGAGCAGCTCTCCGACCGCTTCCTCTCGCCGCACAGCCCGTTCGGGCGCGACGCGCGCCAGCTGCGCCGTCGCTTCCACGGCGGCTCCTTCGACGAGAAGCTCGACTCCGCCGGGCGCATCCGCGTTCCCAAGCCGCTGATCGAGCACGCCGGGCTCGACGGCAACTGCGTCGTGATCGGCGCCGGGGAGTACCTGGAGATCTGGAACGCCGACGCCTGGGCGAAGCAGGAGCTCGAGCTCGACGCCGCCGCCCCCGAGATCGCCGAGGGCTTGGCCAGCGCCGGGACCGCGTGATCATGAGACTGAATGCCGCCCGCCAACCGCACACCCAGCCGCTGCCGACCGGTCGCTACCGCGACCTCTCGGCGCGCAACCGGCCACTCGGCCTGGAGGCGTTCGTGAGCGAGCACGCGCCCGTCCTGGTCGACGAGGTGCTCACCCTGCTGGCGCCGGCGCCGGGGCAGACCGCGGTCGACTGCACCTTCGGCGGCGGCGGTCACGCCCGCCGCGTTGCCGCCCAGCTCGGTCCCGAGGGGACGCTGATCGGGATCGACCGCGACCCCGCCGCCGCGTCCCGTTTCGCCAAGTTCTCCGCCGAGGTGCCCTGCCGGACCCTCTTTATCCCTGCAAACTTCGTAGAAGGGCTGGAGGCCCTGCGCGGCGAAGGCATACGCCCAGACATGATCTACATGGACCTCGGAATGTCCTCGATGCAGGTCGATGCCTGGGAGCGCGGCTTCTCCTACGCCTACGACGCCCCGCTCGACATGCGCATGGACACGCGCCAGCAGTTCAGCGCCGCCGACCTCGTCAACGAGTGGCCGGAGGCGCGGATCGCGCAGGTGCTGCGCCGCTTCGGCGAGGAGCGCTACGCCGGTGGGATCGCCCGCGAGATCGTCCGTCGCCGCCCGTTGCGCACCACCTCCGAGCTGGTCGACGCGATCAAGGCGGGGATGCCCGCCTCGGCGCGCTTCGGCGCCGGTCACCCGGCCAAGCGCAGCTTCCAGGCGATCCGGATCGCCGTCAACGGCGAGCTCGATGCGCTCAACGAGGCACTGCCCCTGGCCTGGGAGATGCTGCCGGTCGGCGGCCGTCTCGGCGCGATCTCCTTCCACTCGCTCGAGGATCGGCCGGTCAAGCAGTTCCTCGCCGAGAAGGCGCGCGGCTGCATCTGCCCGCCCGAGCTCCCCGTCTGCGTCTGCGGCCACGAGCCCGAGGCCGAGCTGCTCACCCGCCGCGCCGTGATGCCGGGACCGGAGGAGGTCGAGGCCAACCCGCGCTCGCGCTCCGCGCGCCTGCGGGTGGCAGAGAAGATCGCCCTGGCGACGCCGGGGGAGGCGGGCTGATGGCCGTCGCCGTCCCCAAGCGGCGCACCGCGCCGGCGCCCCCGCCGTCGCGCACGACGCCGCCGAAACGGCGCAAAGCCGCGGCCCCGGCGGTCGCACCGAAACGGCGCAAAGCACCGGCGACCGCTCCCAAACGCCGCAAAGCCGCCGGCAACCGTGCCGTCGCCGTCCCGACCCGTGTCCCCGCTCGCCGCGCGCCGGCCCGCAAGGCCCCGGCGCGCTCGCCCCAGCGGGCGCGGCCGAAAACCCGGCGCAGCCCTGGCGCACGCGTCATCCCGCTCGCCGGTCGCACCGCCGTAGCGGTCCGCCAGCTACCCGATTCCGGCCTGATGGTGCGGATGACCCGCGGCCGCGCCTGGATCGGCGTGCTCGGCGTCCTCCTGGTCGGGATCGTCGCGCTCAACGTGATCACGCTCAGCTTCGCCGCCTCGGCCGGCAAGATCGACCAGCAGATCACCGCGCTCGACAAAGAGAACAACGTCCTCAGCAACCGCGATGAGCGGCTCAGCGGGGTCGGCCCGGTGCGCACCGCGGCCGCGACTGCCGGCCTGGCACAGCCCTCCAGCGCCGACATCCACTTCGTCGATGCCGGCCACGGCGACGTGGCGACGGCCGCGGCGCGCCTGGCGGCGGCCGGGCCCTAGGGCGTGCGGATGCGCTTGATCGAGCGCAGGATCGGCCTCCTCTTCGCCGTCTTCCTGTTCGGGCTTCTCGTCGTCGTCGCCCGCGCCTTCTGGCTGCAGGGCGTGCAGGGCGCCTCGCTCGCCTCGCAGGCGAGCTACCAGCAGTCCGAAACCGTGACCGTGCCGGGTCTGCGCGGCAGCCTGCTCGACCGGCGCGGCAACGCGCTCGCCGCCTCCGAGGAGGCGGCGACGATCTACGCGACGCCCTACCAGGTGGAGAACCCGCCGGTCGCGGCCGAGAAGATCGCTCGCATCCTCGGCCTCGACTCCGCCGATGTGCTCGCCGACCTGACCGAGGAAAGCGGCTTCTCCTACATCGCGAAGAAAGTCCCGCTCCAGCAGGCCGAGCGAGTCGAACGACTCGGCCTGGAAGGGATCGGTCAGCTGCCCGACAGCCGTCGCACCTACCCGCAGGGCGAGATGGCGGGCCAGGTGATCGGTTCGGTGGGCAGCGAAAACCAGGGGCTGACCGGCCTCGAGCTGGGCGAGGAATCGATCCTCGCCGGCAGCGACGGCGAGCGGGTCGTCGTCACCGACGCGCTCGGCGACCCGATCCGGCTGGAAACGCTGCAGGAGACCGAGGACGGCGAAGACATCCAGCTGACCCTCGACCCGTTGATCCAGGAGAAGACGGAACGGGCGCTGGCCGAAGTCGGCGAAACGTACACGCCGAAGGGCGCGACGGCGATCGTCGTCGACCCCCAGACCTCGCAGATCCTGGCGATGGCCAACTGGCCGCCGGTCGATCCCGACGACCTCTCCGAAGTCAGCAACGAAGATCTGATGAACCGGGCGACGGGCTTCAACTACGAGCCCGGTTCGACCTTCAAGGCGTTCACGGTCGCTGCCGCGCTGGAGGAAAAAACGGTCACGCCGACCTCGACCTTCACCCTGGCGCCGACGATCCAGGTCGCCGACCGGACGATCGAGGAGTCCCACGAACGCGGCACGGTGACCCTGACGACGGGCGAAATCCTCGCCCAGTCCTCGAACGTCGGCGCGGTCACGATCGGCCAGACGCTCGGCGATAGGAAATTCAGCCGCTGGATCGACCGCTTCGGCTTCGGCCGGCCGAGCGGGGTCCAGTTCCCAGTCGACGAACAGGGCCTGGTTCCCTCGCTCGACGAATACTCGGGCTCCTCGATCGGCAACCTGCCGATCGGACAGGGTCTCTCGGTGACGCCGATCCAGATGGTCGCCGCCTACACCGCGATCGCCAACGGCGGCCGGCTGCGCCCGCCGCAGCTGATCAAGCGGATCGGCGACGAAGAGATCCACGAGCCGGTCGGCAAGCGGGTGATCGACCCGAGCGTCGCCGCCGAGGTGCGCGAAATGCTCGAGGGCGTGCTGGCGCCGGGCGGTACCGCCTCGGAGGTCAGCGTGCCCGGCTACACGCTGGCCGGCAAGACCGGAACCGCCCAGGTCGCCGAAGACGGCGGCTACTCGGAGACCAAGTACGTCGCCTCCTTCATCGGCTTCGCTCCGGCCCAGAACCCGCAGCTGCTCGCCGCGGTGATCGTCGACCAGCCGCAGGGCGAAATCTACGGCGGCTCGGTGGCGGCGCCGGCCTTCGGCCAGATCGCCACCTACGCGCTCCCGTACCTCGGCGTGGCGCCCGAATAGGCCACCGAGCGCCGGCCTAGAATCGCCGCGATGAGGCTGGACGAGCTTGTCGCGGCAGCTCCCGGGGCGCGGATCCTCGGCGAGCCCGGGGTCGAGATAGAGAAGCTGGCCTACGACAGCCGCCGCGTCGAGGCGGGGACGCTGTTCTTCTGCGTGCCCGGCGAGAAGGTCGACGGGCACGAGTTCGGCGCGGCGGCCGCCGAGGCCGGGGCGGCGGCCCTGGTCGTCGAGCGCGAGCTCGAGGTCGCCGTACCCCAGGTCGTGGTCGCCGACGCGCGGGCGGCGATGGCGCCGCTGGCGGCGCGCTTCAACGGCGACCCGACCGCGCGGCTGCGCCTCGTCGGCGTGACCGGGACCAACGGCAAGACGACCAGCGCCTTCCTCGTCCGCGAGATCCTCGAGTCGGCCGGCGTCACCTGCGGGCTGCTCGGCACGGTCAAGCAGGTGGTCGGCGGGGCCGAGGAGGAGGTGGAGCGAACGACGCCCGAGGCGATCGACCTGCAGGAGACCTTCCGGCGCATGCTCGAGGCCGGTGACCGCGCCTGCGTGATGGAGGTCTCCTCGCACGCGCTCGTTCTGCACCGCGCCGATGCGATCGAGTTCGAGGTCGCCCTGTTCACCAACCTGACCCAGGACCACCTCGACTTCCACGCCGACATGGAGGACTACTTCCTCGCCAAGCGCCGGCTCTTCGCCGAACTCGACCCGGGCACCGCGATCGTCAACGTCGACGACCCCTACGGGCGTCGCCTGGCCGGGGAAGTCGAGTGCCGCACCTTCTCCGCCGAGGGCGCCGCGGCCGACTACAGCGCCCGCGGGGTCAGCTTCGACGCCAGCGGCTCGCGGTTCACCGTGGCGCTGCCTGACGGCGGGGAGATCCTCGTGCACACCGGGCTGCCGGGTCACTTCAACGTCGCCAACGCGCTGGGCGCGTTCGCGGTCGCCGCGGCGCTCGGGGTCGAGCCCGAGTCGGCCGCCGCCGGCCTGGCCCGGGCGGCACGCGTGCCCGGGCGCTTCGAGCCGATCGACGAGGGCCAGGACTTCGTCGTCCTGGTCGACTACGCGCACACGCCCGACTCGATGGAGAACGTGCTGCGGGCGGCACGGCGGCTGACCACCGGGCGGCTGATCTCGGTCTTCGGCGCCGGCGGCGACCGCGACCGCGACAAGCGTCCGAAGATGGGGCGGGCCGGGGGAGAGCTCTCCGACCTGGCGATCGTCACCTCCGACAACCCGCGCTCGGAGGAGCCGGCGGCGATCGTCGCCGAAGTCGCCGCCGGGGCGGAGGGGCAGGCGGCCGAGGTCGAGGTCGAGGTCGACCGCCGCGCCGCGATCGCCCTGGCGCTGGCCCGGGCGGGCGCCGGCGACACGGTCGTGATCGCCGGCAAGGGACACGAGCAGGGTCAGGAGTTCGAGGGCGGCCGCAAGATCCCCTTCGACGACCGCGAAGTCGCCCGCGAGCTGCTCCGCGCCGCCGGGAGCGCGCTGTGAACCTGGGCCCGGCCGAGATCGCCGTCGCGCTCGGCGCCGAGGTGCTCGTCGAGGGCGCCCCCGAGTCGCCGCGCCGGGCGACGATCGACTCGGCGGCAAGCGGCGAGGGCGACCTGTTCTTCGGCCTGCGCGGCGCCAACCGCGACGGCGGCGAGTTCGCCGCCGCGGCGCTCGAGGCCGGCGCCTGGGGCGTTGTCGTCGGCCCGTCGTTCCGCTGTGCCTTTACCGCGGATAGCGCGGCAAAGGAACAGGGGAAGGGCTGGGTCTTCGTGGTCGAGGACCCGCTGGCGGCGTTGCAGGCGCTGGCCCGCGCCTACCGGCGCGCGCTGGGCGCGCGTGTGGTCGGCGTCACCGGCTCGGTCGGCAAGACCTCGGTCAAGGACATCACCCGGGCGCTCCTGCCGGGCCGCGTTCACGCCAACCGCGAGAACCTCAACACCGAGATCGGGCTGCCGCTGACCGTGTTGGAAGCGCCCGCGGACACCGAGACGCTGATCTTGGAGATGGCGATGCGCGGCGTCGGGCAGATCGCCGAGCTGGGCGCGATCGCCGAGCCCGAGGTCGGCGTGATCACCAACGTCGGCCCGGTCCACGTCGAGCTGCTCGGCTCGGTCGAGGCGATCGCGGCGGCGAAGGCGGAGCTGATCGAGTTCGTCGCCCCGGGCGGGGCGGTCGTCGCCCCGGTCGAGGCCGGCGAGCTGGAGCCGCACCTCGCAGGGCTGGAGCGAGTGCTGCGCTTCGGGCCGGGCGGCGACGTCGAGGTGCGCACGGCGCAGGTCGAGGACGGGGTGACCGAGGCGCTCGTCGCGACCCCGCTGGGCGAGCAGCTCTTCCACTTCCCCTTCACCGAGGCCCACAATCTGACCAACGCGCTGGCCGCGATCGCCGCCGGGATCGGGCTCGGCGTGCCGCCTGCGGATATGGCCGATGGCGCTGCGAGCATAGGCTTCTCCAGCTTCCGCGGTGAGCGCCTGTCGCTCGGCGACGGGATCGTCCTCGTGAACGACTGTTACAACGCCAACCCGGTGTCGATGCGCGCGGCGCTCGACCATCTCGCCACCCTCGGCGCGCCGCGCACGTTGGCCGTGCTCGGCGAGATGGGCGAGCTCGGCCCCGAGGCGGCCGCCTACCACCGCGAGGTCGGCGAGCACGCCCGCGCGCACGGCGTAGACGTCGTCGTCGGCGTCGGCGAGCCGGCCCGCGAGTACGGCCCCGACGAGCTGCTCGCCGATCCCGGCGAGGCGGCCGAATGGCTCGCCGCCCAGCTCGAAGCGGGCGACGCGGTGCTCGTCAAGGGCTCACGCTCGGCCGGGATGGAGCGGGTCGCCGAGCTCCTTCCGGAGCTGATCGAGGCGGAGGCCGGCTGATGGGCGAAGTGCTGATCGCGGGCATGGCGGCGATGCTGATCTGCATCTTCCTCGGCCCGAAATTCATCGAATACCTGCGCGTGCGCGAGTTCGGGCAGCACATCCGCGAGGACGGGCCGCAGGAGCACCACGCCAAGGCGGGCACGCCGACGATGGGCGGGCTGATCGTCTTCGCCTCGATCTGTGTGCCCTACCTCGTCCTCTCCGATCGCGACGCCCAGAGCCTGACCGTGTTCGGCGTCGCCCTCGGCTGCGCCGCGCTCGGCTTCGCCGACGACTTCATCAAGATCGTCAAACGCCGCTCGCTCGGCCTCTCGGCCCGTTACAAGATCCTCTTCCAGGTGATCCTGGCGCTGATCCTCTGGTGGGTCGCGCGCCACGAGGTCGGCCTCGAGCCGGTGCTCTACTTCCGGATCGGCGACGCCACCCTCGACCTCGGCCCGGTTCTCTACTTCGTGCTCGTCTTCCTCGTCCTCTCGGGCTTCTCCAACGGGGTCAACCTGACCGACGGCCTCGACGGCCTCGCCGCCGGCTGCTGCGCGATCGTCCTGCTCGCCTACACGGCGATCTCCTTCGTCGCCAACGAACAGCAGGACCTGGCGCTGCTCTCCGCCTGCCTGGTCGGCGCCTGCATCGGCTTCCTCTGGTTCAACGCCTTTCCGGCTTCGATCTTCATGGGCGACACCGGCTCGCTCGGCCTGGGCGGCGCGATCGGCGCGCTCGCGGTGATGACCCAGACCGAGGTGCTGCTGCTGATCATCGGCGGCATCTTCGTGATCGAGGCACTCTCGGTCGCGATCCAGGTCTTCTCCTTCAAGACCTTCCGCCGCCGCGTCTTCCTGATGGCGCCGCTGCACCACCACTTCGAGATGATGGCCTGGTCGGAGACCAAGATCATGCTGCGCTTCTGGATCATCGCCGCGGTCTGCTCCGGGATCGGCTTCACGCTGTACCAGCAGTCGATCGGGCGCTGAGCCGCTGTCGCCCGGGCCGCTCGTGCCTCTCCAGTAAGGGTTTTTTGCTTACTCCGGAGTTCGTAACTAGGTTGATCGGACTGGTCAACCAACGAAGGAGGAGCCATGGCAGAGCGGGGAGAGTGGATCAAGCTCGACGACGTCTGCGAGGAGATCGCCGAGGAGAGCTGGAGCCTCTACTGGGGCGAGGCAAAGAGCGAGTCCGAGTACTTCGAACGGCTGCTGCGAGAGCCACTCGACGTGCTCGTCGAGGAGATCGACGGCATCGAGCTCGACTGGCACGTGATCACGCACGTCGTCAACCATCACATCCCGTTGAAACGCAACCTGGTCTGCAGGGTCCTGATGGTGATGCCGGAGATCAAGACCGCGCAGCTGACCTACTACAAGCACCCGGTCGAGGGTTAACGAGCCGGGGGGCGAAGATAGTTATGTGAACGCGCCGCCCGCGAAGGAGATCCGCCCGCCGCTGCCCGCGGGGCCGTTCCTGGTCGTCGGGTTGGCCCGCTCCGGGCAGGCGGTGGCGCGGGTGCTGGCGGCGCGCGGCGAGACCGTCCGGGCGGTCGATTCGGGGCGTCCCGAAGGCGCGGAAGGACTTACGAAGGTCGGCGTCGAAGTTGTCCTGGATACGGATGGCATCGCACAGCTCGAGGGGACGCGGACGGTCGTCAAGAGCCCGGGGGTTCCCCGGGAGGCGGCGGCGATCGCGACCGCCCTGGAGCGCGGGATCGAGGTCGTCGGCGAGCTCGAGCTGGCCTGGCGGGCACTACCCAACCGCTTCGTCGCTGTGACGGGCACCAACGGCAAGACGACGACCGTCGAGCTGCTCGGCCACCTCTACCGCGGCGCCGGTGAGCCGGTCGCGGTCGCCGGCAACGTCGGTACGGCGCTCTCCGAGTTGGTCGGAGCGGTCGACCCCGAGGCGACCGTCGTCTGCGAGTGCTCCAGCTTCCAGCTCGAGGACGCCAGCTTGTTCGCGCCCGAGTGCGCGGTCTTCCTCAACCTCGCTCCCGACCACCTCGACCGCCACGGCGAGCTCGACGCCTACCTGGCGACGAAGCTGCGGATCTTCGCCAACCAGGGCAACGACGACGTCGCCGTCTACAACGCCGACGACCCGGCGCTGGCCGGCACGGACCTCGGCGGCTGCGCGCGCCGCGTCGCCTTCTGCACCGGCGCCGATCCCGACTGCGAAGTCTCCTTCGCCGAGGGCACGATCTTCTACGACGGCGAGCCGCTGCTCGCCGCTCGCGAGCTGAGCCTGGTCGGCGAGCACAACGTCATCAACGCGATGGCCGCCGCCGCTGCGGCGCTCTCGATGGGCCTCGGCCGCGAGGCCGTGCGCGAGGGTCTGCGCAGCTTCGCCGGCGTGCCGCACCGGCTCGAGCCGATCGCCGAACTGCGTGGTGTCCGCTACGTCAACGACTCCAAGGCGACCAACGTCGCCTCCGCCTCGGTCGGCATCCGCGCCTTCCCCGGCGGCGTGCACGCGATCCTCGGCGGCAGCGAGAAGGGCGAGCCGTTCGCGCCGCTGGTCGAGCCGATCGTCGAGCGCTGTGCCGCCTGCTACCTGATCGGCGAGACCGCCGACCGGCTGGCGGCCGAGCTCGAGCCGGTCACCGTCGCCGACGTGCCGCTGGTCCACTGCGCCGACCTCGAGGACGCCGTGCACCGCGCCGGCGCCGCCGCCGAGCCGGGCGGGGTCGTGCTGCTCTCGCCGGCCTGCGCCAGCTTCGACGCCTTCGCCGACTACGAGGCGCGCGGCGAGCGCTTCCGCGAGCTCGTCGGGGAGCTCGGATGAGCACGCTCGCGCTGCGGCGCTTCGTCGGCTCCGGCTCCGGCAAGGCCGGCAAGTCGAAGTCGAAGACCAAGAAGCGCGCGAAGCCCCGCGGCGCCGCGGTCTCGACCGAGTACAACATGCTGCTGACCGCGACCTTGTGCCTGCTGGCGCTGGGGGCAGTGATGGTCTTCTCGGCCAGCTCGACCACCCGCGTGCTGACCAACGGCGGCCTCTCCGACAGCGCCTTCTACCTGAAGCGGACGCTGATGTTCGGCGCCGTCGCCCTCGTCGTCATGCACGTCGTCGCGCGCAACGGACTGACCTTCGTGCGCCGTCTCACCCCGGCCCTGTTGGCCGGCTCGATCTTCCTGCTCCTCGTCGTGCTCGGCGCCGGCAACAGCGTCAACGGCGCCAGCCGTTGGATCGGCTCCGGCTTCCTGCAGATCCAGCCGTCGGAGCTCGCCAAGGTCGCGCTGATCCTCTACGCCGCCGACCTGCTGGCGCGCAAGCCGAAGATGTCGCGCACGATCGAAGGGATGATGCCGCTGCTCCTGGTCGTCGGCGCCAGCTGCCTGCTGATCATGCTGCAGCCGGACATGGGCACGACGATGGTGATCGCCTTCTCGATCGGCGCCACCCTGATCGCCGCCGGCGCGCGGCCCTGCGACCTCGGCCTGCTCGCCCTCGGGATCGGCTTCCTCGCGCTGCTGCTGACGATCGTCGAGCCCTACCGGATGGAACGCCTGACCGGCTTCCTCAACCCCGGCAGCGACGTTCACGGCGCCGGCTTCCAGGCCGCCCAGGCGAAGATCGCGCTCGGCTCCGGCGGGCTGCTCGGCGAGGGGATCGGCAACGGCGTCCAGAAGGCCTTCTACCTGCCCGAGGCACACACCGACATGATCTCCGCGGTGATCGGCGAGGAGCTCGGCCTGGTCGGCATCGTCGGCGTCGTCGGCCTCTTCGCGATGTTCGGCTACGCCGGCCTGAAAGTCGCCCAGAAGGCCAAGGACCGCTACGCCAAGCTGCTCGTCGCCGGCCTCACCTCGCTGGTCCTCGTGCAGGCGATCATCAACCTCTACGCGGTGATGGGGCTGGCGCCGCTGACCGGCGTGCCGCTGCCCTTCGTCTCCTACGGAAACAGCAGCTTGATGACGACGCTGCTCGCCGTCGGGCTGATCCTCAACGTCGCCCGCGGCGGCACCGGCACGGCGGCGCGCGCTTCGACGGGTTCCCGCGCTGGCAAACTGCGCGTCGTCGAAGGCGGGCGCTCGCCCGCACGCGAAAGGAGTCGATCGAACGGTGCCAGGAAAGCCAAGAGTGCTGGTGGCGGCGGGGGGAACCGCGGGTCACGTGGTTCCCGCCCTGGCGGTCGCCGCCGAGCTTCGGGCTAGCGGCGCCGAGGTCACCTTCCTGGGGACCCGGGAGCGGATCGAGGCCGAGATGGTTCCCGCCGCCGGCTACGAGATCGACTACGTCAAGGTGCGCGGCATCGACCGCCGCAACCCGCTGAAGGCGGCGCGGGCCGGCTTCGAGGCGCTGGCTGCCGTGGGCGGCGCGCGGCGGGCGCTGCGGGCGCGTGCGGCCGACGTGGTGATGGGCGGCGGCGGCTTCGTCGCCGGACCCGCCGGGCTGGCGGCCACCCTGACCGGAACGCCGCTGGTCCTGACCGAGGCCGACAGCCACATGGGTCTCGCCAACCGCCTACTCGCCAGCCGGGCGCGCCGTGTCTGCCTGGCCTTCCCGATCGACGGCCGCGAGGGCGAGCGCTACCTGGTCACGGGCCGGCCGGTGCCGGCCGAGGTGCTGGCCGCCGACCGCGGCGCCGCGCGCGAGCGCTTCGGGATCGCCACCGGTGCCCGCTGTCTGCTCGTCGTCGGCGGCAGCCAGGGGGCCCGCTCGGTCAACTTCGCGGCGCTCGAGGCCTTCGCCGAGCGCCCCGGGCGCGAGTTCGACGTCCTGCACCTGAGCGGCCGGCGCGACCACGACGAGCTGGCCCGGCGGCTGATCGACGCGCCACACGCCGAGCGCTACACGCTGATCCCCTACGAGCCGAACCTCGGCGACGTGCTCGCCGCCTGCGACCTGGTGCTCGGCCGCTCCGGCGGCTCGATCTTCGAGGTCACCGCGGTCGGGCGGCCGGCGATCCTGGTGCCCTACCCACACGCCACCGCGGACCACCAGAGCGCCAACGCGGCCTGGATGGAGCGGGCCGGCGCCGCGCTCGTCGTCGCCGACGCGGAGGTCAGCGGCGAGCGGCTGGCGGACGAGGTCGGCGCCGTACTCGGCGATTCGGGCCGGCTGGCCGAGATGGCGGCCGCCTCGCGGGGTCTGGCCCGGCCGAACGCCGCCCGCCTGATCGCCGACGAGATCCTGGCGGCGGCGCGATGAGCGAGTGGGGCGGCCGGCAGCTGCACTTCATCGGCATCGGCGGTGCCGGGATGAGCGGCCTGGCGCTGGTCTGCGCGCGGCTCGGTGCGAACGTCACCGGCAGCGACCGCAGCGACTCCTCTTATATGGAGCGGTTGCGCGCCGCCGGGCTCGAGCCGGCGGTGGGCCACGACGCTGCGAACCTGCCGGAGGGCGCCGAGGTCGTCGTCTCGACGGCGATCGGCGCCGAGAACCCGGAGCTGGCTCTCGCCCGCGAGCGCGGGGTCGAGCCGATCCACCGCGGCGCCCTGCTGGCCGAGCTCTGCGCCGAGAAGCGGCTGATCGCGATCGCCGGTACGCACGGCAAGACGACGACCACCTCGATGACGGTCTGGGCGCTGCGCGCGATCGGAGCGGACCCGGCCTTCTTCGTCGGCGGCGAGGTCCCCGGCCTGGGGGCCGGCGGCGAGGCGGTCAACGCCGGCTGGGGCGAGGGCGAGTGGGTGGTCGCCGAGGCCGACGAGAGCGACGGCAGCTTTCTGGGTCTGCGTCCGGAGATCGCCGTCGTCACCAACGTCGAGATGGACCACCACTCGCACTGGGGCTCGCTGGAGCGGCTGCGCTCGGCGTTCCGGGAGTTCTGCGCCCCAGCGGGGACGGTGGTCCTGCCGGCCGACGGCGGCCTCGACGACCTGGCGCCGGCCGGCGCCGCGGTCGAGGCGTTCGATGCCGGCGTTCCGGGACCCGTCCAGCTCGGCCTCGCCGTTCCGGGCGCCCACAACCGCGCCAACGCGCGCGCCGCGCTGGCCGCGATCGGCGCCGCGGGACTCGACGTCGAGGCGGCCGCCACGGCGCTCGCCGGCTTCCCAGGCGTGCGGCGGCGGCTGGAGCTGAAGGGCTCGCGCGGCCCCACCCGCATATACGACGACTACGCCCATCACCCGACCGAGGTCCGCGCCACCCTCTCGGCGCTGCGCGAGCTCCAGCCCTCGCGCCTGATCGCCGTCTTCCAGCCTCACCTCTACTCGCGCACCAAGGCGCTGGCCGAGGAGTTCGGCGCTGCCCTCGCCCTCGCCGACGAGGTCGCGGTGCTCGACGTCTACCCGGCCCGCGAGGAGCCGGTCGGCGAGCTGGCCGGGGTCAGCGGCCTGCGGGTCGCGCGGGCGGCGGCCGACCGGATCGGCGGCGGGCGGGTCTGGTGGTTGCCCGACGCCGCCAGCGCCGAGCGCGCGCTCTCCGGGCGCCTCGACCGTGACGCCGGCGATGGCGGCCAGGTCCTGGTCACGATCGGCGCGGGCGACGTCTACCGGCTCGGCGAGGCACTGGTCGACGAGGGCGGAACGTGAGCGCCGCGCCGCCTCCCGGGGTCGAGCGCGACCGGCCGCTGGCGCCGCTGACCAAAGTCCGCACCGGCGGCGCCGCCGACTGGTTCGCCGCACCGACCAGCGCCGAGCGGGTGGTCGAGTTGTTGCGCTGGGCGGAGGGGGAGGGGCTGGCCGTAGGACTGGTCGGCTCCGGCTCGAATCTGCTGGTAGCCGACGATGGATTCCACGGACTCGCGATCAAGCTGGAGGGTGAGCTCGCCGCGTTCGAGCGCGACGGCGACGTCGTGCTCGCCGGCGCCGCCGCCCGGCTCCCCTCGGTCGCCGCGAAAACCGCCGGCTGGGGGCTCTCGGGCCTCGAGTTCGGGGTCAACATCCCCGGCACGGTCGGCGGGTCGGTGCGGATGAACGCCAACGCCTACGGCGGCCAGCTCGCCCGCGTGCTCGAGTGGGTCGAGGTGAGCAGCGCGACCGGCACCCAACGGCGCCCGCCCGACCGACTCGGCTTCACCTACCGCGACTCGAACCTGGGTGAGGGCGAGGTCGTCACCCGCGCCTCCTTCCGGCTGCGCCCCGAGGACCCGGCGGCGATCCGCGCGACCCTGGCGACGATGCGCTCGCGCCGCCGCGAGGACCAGCCGTCGGGGATCAAGACCTTCGGCTCGACCTTCAAGAACCCCGACGACGAGCGCGCCGGCGGCAAGAGCGCCGGCCAGCTGCTCGACGCGGCGGGCTGCCGGGGTCTGGCCAGCGGCGGTGCGCGCTTCTCACCGAAGCACGCCAACTTCGTCGAGAACTTCGACCGCGCCAGCACCGCCGACGTTCTCGCGCTGATGGCCGAGGGCAGGAGGCGGGTCCACGAGCGCACCGGCGTCGAGCTGGAGCCGGAGGTCCAGGTGCTGGGCGAGGTCAGCTGGCCCAGCGGCTGGGAGCTGTGAGACGCGCGCTGGCGGTGCTCGCCGTCGCCCTGGTCGCGGCCGCCGCCGTCTACTGGTTCTTCGTTCGCGACACGACCGTCGCGCCGCGGCTGCAGGGGCTCGCTCTGGCGGCGACGATCGGCAGTGGCGAGGACGCGGTCCCGGTCAGCGCCGACGGCCGGATCCTGCGCTGGCTCGTCCTGCCCGAAGACCTGACGCTGCCACTGCTGCCGCTCGACGAGCCGCCCAAAGGGGAACGGGTCGAGGGTCCGGTGCGCCAGCAGGCGCGGGTGCTCGGCGCGGTCCCGCCGGCGCTGCGGCCGTACGTCGCCGGCAGCCGCTACGGCGAGCGCGGGGTAGAGGTCGAACTGAGCTCGGGGATCGAGCTCTACTTCGGCGACGCCTCGCAGGTGGAGCGCAAGTGGAAGGCCGCCGCCGCCGTTCTCGCCAATCCGCAGATCGAAGCGCTCGATTATGTAGACCTGCAGTCGCCGGCTCATCCAGCGATCGGCGGCGAAGGGCACCTGTTGCCGCCGGTGCCGTGAGCGTCGGCTACCCCGCTTTCCCGTGCCCAAAGCGACCTGTCGGCCAAGGCTCGACCTTAGAGTGAGGGTATCTAAACCCTCGACCCAGCATCGAGGGTCGTGCCTTGCAGGATGCCTGTCGGGCGTTTGACAGAGTGCCCGGAATGCCCTACGTTGAGCGCAATTTCCGTGTTCCAGGCGAGCGCTTGAACCCTTGAGCATCGCTGAAGACTCGGACAGAACAAGGGCTCAACTCAAAACCAAGACTTGGCTATGCGCCGTCTCGTCCCCGCGGGTCGGCCAGCTGGAGAAAATCGGGAGATGGAATCCACTTACCTAGCGGTCATCAAGGTCGTCGGCGCCGGCGGCGGTGGCACCAACGCGGTCAGCCGCATGATCGACGCCGGCATCCGTGGCGTCGAGTTCGTCGCCGTCAACACGGACGCCCAGGCGCTGCAGGCCTGCGACGCCGACATCAAGCTCTCGATCGGACAGGAGCTCACCCGCGGCCTCGGTGCCGGCGGCAACCCCGAGGTCGGAGCGGGCGCCGCGGCTGAGAGCCGCGACGAGATCAAGGAGGCGCTGAAGGGCGCCGACATGGTCTTCGTGACCGCCGGCGAGGGTGGCGGCACCGGCACCGGCTCGGCGCCGGTGATCGCCGAGATCGCCAAGGAAGAGATCGGCGCCCTGACCGTCGGCGCGGTCACCAAGCCGTTCGAGTTCGAGGGCAAACGGCGCATGCAGCAGGCGCTCGAGGGCATCGAGAAACTGCGCAACAACGTCGACACCCTGATCATCGTCCCGAACGAGAAGCTGCTGCAGGCGGTCGAGCGACGGACCTCCGTCCTCGAGGCGTTCCGCCAGGCCGACGACATCCTGCGCCAGGGCGTCCAGGGCATCACCGACCTGATCACGATCCCCGGCCTGATCAACCTCGACTTCGCCGACGTGCGCACGATCATGCGCGACGCCGGCTCGGCCCTGATGGGCGTCGGCTCCGCCTCCGGCGAGGCCCGCGCCCTCGACGCCGCCAAAGCGGCGATCACCTCGCCGCTGATCGAGGAGTCGATCAAAGGCGCGACCGGGATGCTGCTGAACATCACCGGCCCCGAGGACCTCGGCCTGTTCGAGGTCAACGAGGCGGCCCAGCTCGTCCAGGCCGAGGCCGACGACAACGCCAACATCATCTTCGGCTCGGTCGTCGATCAGTCGATGCGCGACGAAGTCCGCGTCACCGTGATCGCGACCGGCTTCGAGGGCTTCGAGCTGCTGGCGCGCTCCCCGCAGCGGGTGCGGCGTCGCTACGAGTCGCGTCCGCGGGTTTCCGCCGAGGACACGGACATCCGGAAACTGCGGGTGTCCGACGACGACATCGACGTGCCCGGGTTCCTCAAGGAATAGCTCGGTAGGCGGGAGTGGGACCGTCATGGGTCCCTCTCGCCGCCGCTTCGCGGGAGTTCGTCGAGAGGGACCCATGACGGTCCCTCAGCGCGCCGGCCAGCTCGCTTGCGGAATAGGCTGCGAGATGTGAGCGAGCAGACTCTCCGGCGCACCCCCCTTTACGAGCAGCACGTGGAGGCGGGGGCGAAGATCGTGCCGTTCGCCGGCTGGGAGATGCCGGTCACGTATGAGGGGATTCGCGAGGAGCACTCGGCGGTGCGCACCCACGTCGGGATGTTCGACGTCTCCCACATGGGCGAGGTCGAGGTCGAGGGGCCCGGGGCGCTGCGCTTCCTGCAGCGGGTGCTCTCCAACGACGTCGCCAAGGTCGAGGTCGGCGGCGCGCAGTACTCCTGCCTCTGCCAGGGCGACGGGGGTGTGATCGACGACCTCTTCCTCTACCGGCTCGGCGGCGACCGCTACCTGATCGTCACCAACGCCGCCAACCACGGGGTCGACCTGGGCTGGCTCGGCGCCCAGAGCCGCGAGTTCGACGTCGCCGTGCGCGACGTCGCCGACCGCTACGCGATGCTCGCCGTGCAGGGCCCGCACACCCGCGCGGTGCTGCGCGGCGCCCTCGGGATCGAGCTGCCACCGCGCATGCGCGTCGCCCCGGTCAAGGTCGGCCGCCGCCCGGCGCTCGCCTGCGGCACCGGCTACACCGGCGAGGACGGCGTCGAGCTGCTGATCGACCCCGAGGTCGCGGCGCCGATCTGGGCCGAGCTGCTCGAGGCCGGCGTAGTCCCCTGCGGGCTCGGCGCCCGCGACACGCTGCGGCTCGAGGTCTGCTTCCCGCTGCACGGCAACGAGCTCTCGACCGAGCGCAACCCGATCGAGGCGGGGCTCGGCTGGTGCTGCGCGGAGGAGACCGGCTTTCTCGGCGCCGAGCCGATCGCCACGGCGCGCGCCAACGGCACCGCCGAGCGGCTCGCTCCCTTCCTGATCGAGGGCGCCGGGATCCCGCGCGACGGCAACCCGGTGCTCGCCGGGGAGGAGACCGTCGGCGCGGTCAGCAGCGGCACCTTCTCTCCCTCACTCGAACGCGGCGCCGGCATGGCCTACGTCCGCGCCGACCTGGCCGAGCCCGGCACCGAGGTCGAGATCGACGTGCGTGGCAAGCGCCGGCCAGCCCGGATAGCTTCCAAACCCCTCTACGAAAAAAGGAGCTGACCTTGGCCGAGGCCGACTACCCCGAGGACCTGCGCTACCACGACCAGCACGACTGGGTGCGGATCGAGGGCGACGAAGGGACCTTCGGGATCACCTGGTACGCGCAGGACTCGCTCGGCGAGGTCGTCTTCTACGACCCGCCCGAGGTCGGCGCCAGCATCGAGAAGGACTCCACCTACGCCGAGGTCGAGTCGGTCAAGGCCGTCTCCGAGGTGATCGCGCCGATGTCGGGCGAGATCGTCGCCGTCAACGACGAGCTCGGCGACGCCCCGCAGCACATCAACGAGGACCCCTACGGCGCCGGCTGGCTGGTCAAGGTCAGGCTGAGCTCGCCCGAGGAGGCCGAGACGCTGCTCGGCGCCGCCGATTACCGCAAGTTGCTGGATAGCTAGCGGCGGGCCGCGCCACCCGCTTCCGTAGCCTTAGACGCAGTGAGCCGCTACACCTCCGCCACGCCCGAGGACCGTGCCGAGATGCTCGCCGCGATCGGGGTCTCCTCGCCGGCCGACCTCTTCGCGCAGATCCCCGAGCCGCTGCGCCTCGGCCGTCCGCTGGCCCTGCCCGAGGGCCTCAGCGAGGCCGAGGTCTACGAGCGCCTCGCCGGGCTGGCCGGCCGCAACGCCGACGCCGAGTCGCAGGTCTGCTTCGTCGGCGCCGGGATGTACGACAGCTACGTGCCGGCGATCGTCGACGCGATCACCTCGCGCTCGGAGTTCCTCACCCCGTACACGCCCTACCAGCCGGAGATCTCGCAGGGCGGGCTTCAGGTGATGTTCGAGTTCCAGACGGCGATGTCGGAGCTGACCGGGCTGCCGGTCTCGGGGGCCGGCCTCTACGAGGGGCCGTCGTCGGTCGCCTCGGCGGGCTACCTGGCGATCGGCGCGACCAAACGGTCCAAGTTCGTCGTCTCGCGCGGCGTCCACCCGCACAGCCGCGAGACCCTCGCCACCTACTCGCAGGGCTACGGGGCCGAGGTCGTCGAGGTCGGGCTCGAGGGCGGGCTGACCGACGCCGCCGCGCTGGCCGCCGCGGTCGACGGCGAGACCGCCGCGGTGATCCTGCAGAGTCCCAACTTCCTCGGCGCGGTCGAGGACGTCGAGGCGCTCGGCGCCGCCGCCAAGGAGCACGGCGCGCTACTCGTCGTCGCCTGCGACCCGATGACCCTCGGGGTCCTCAAGCCGCCCGGCGAGCAGGGTGCCGACATCGCCCTCGGCGAGGGCCAGCCGCTCGGCAACCGGCTCGACTTCGGCGGCCCCTCGTTCGGCTTCTTCTGCGCCAGCGAGGCGCAGATCCGCCGCATGCCCGGGCGGATCGCCGGCGAGACCGAGGACGTCGACGGCCGCCGCGGCTTCGTGCTGGCGCTGCAGACCCGCGAGCAGCACATCCGCCGCGAGAAGGCGACCAACAACATCTGCACCGCGCAGGCATTGAACGCGCTCGGCGCGATGGTCCACCTCGCCTGGCTGGGCCGCCGTGGCTTCCGCGAGCTGGGCGAGCTGCTGGTCCGCCGCACCGCCTACGCGCGCGCGTCGCTGGCCGCGGTCGAGGGGGTGGAGCTGCTCCACGAGGCGCCGGTCGCGCGCGAGTTCGCCGTCCGCCTCGACGCGCCGGTCGACGCGGTGCTCGAGCGCTGCGCGGAGCGCGGCATCGCCGCCGGCTACCCGCTCGCCCGCGAGTACCCGGAGTACGGCGACGGGCTGCTCGTCGCGATCACCGAGCGGCGGACGGTGGCCCAGATCGACGAGCTCGCCGAGGCGCTCGGCGCCGCGATCGCCGCCGAGCGTGGCGAGAAAGTCGCTGATATAGCGACCGGCGCGCCAGGGGGGGTCGCGTGACACTGACCGAGACGCCGATGCAGCGCGAACGGGCGACGACGATCTACGAGAAGTCGAAGCCGGGGCGGCGCGCCGCCGTGCTGCCGGCCAGCGAAGTCGGGGAGACGCCGCTCGAGGAGCTGATCCCGGCCAACCTGCTGCGCGCCGAGGCGCCGCGCCTGCCCGAGGTCGCCGAGCCGGAGATCGTCCGCCACTACAACAAGCTCTCGCGCCGCAACTTCGACCTCGACAGCGGCTTCTACCCGCTCGGCTCGTGCACGATGAAGCACAACCCGCGGCTCAACGAGCGGGTCGCGGCGCTGCCCGGCCACGCCCGCCTGCACCCGGCCCAGGACCCGCGCCGCGCCCAGGGCGCGCTGGAGCTGATGTGGCTGCTGCAGGAGAGCCTCGGGGAGATCTGCGGCCTGCCGCACGTCAGTCTGCAGCCCTCCGCCGGCAGCCACGGCGAGCTCGCCGGCCTGCTGCTGACCCGGGCCTACCACGCCGATCGCGGTGAAGAGCGCCACAAGGTGCTGGCGCCGGACACCTCGCACGGCACCAACCCGGCCTCGGTGACGATGGCCGGCTACGAGGTCGTCAAGGTCGCCACGAATGAGAGGGGAGGGGTGGAGATAGACGATCTCCGCGCCAGGATCGACGAAGACCCCGACGCCGTCGCCTGCCTGATGCTGACCAACCCGAACACTCTCGGCCTCTTCGACGAGAACATCGCCGAGATCGCCAGCCTGATCCACGCCGCCGGCGGCACGCTCTACTACGACGGCGCCAACCTGAACGCGGTGATGGGCCACTCGCGGCCCGGCGACATGGGCTTCGACATCGTCCACGTCAACCTGCACAAGTCGTTCAGCCAGCCGCACGGCGGCGGCGGCCCGGGCGCCGGCCCGATCGCCGTCTCCGACCGGATCGAGCCCTACCTGCCGCGCCCCCAGGTGGTCCGCCGCGAGGGCGACAACGGCCACGGCCCGTTCTTCGACCTCGACTTCGAGCGGCCCAAGTCGATCGGCCGCCTGCGCGGCTTCCAGGGCAACTTCGGCGTCTTCGTGCGCTCCTACGCCTACATCCTCAGCCTCGGCGCCGACGGCCTCGCCGAGGCCTCGGAGACCGCCGTGCTGAACGCCAACTACCTGAAGGCCCGGCTCGCCGAGGGCCGCGCCGGCGAGCGCCTGCCGGTCGCCTTCGACCGCCACTGCATGCACGAGTTCGTCCTCTCCGGCAAGCCGATGAAGAGGGAGCTCGGCCTCGCCACCCTCGACCTCGCCAAGCGCCTGCTCGACTTCGGCTTCCACCCGCCGACCGTCTACTTCCCGCTGCTGGTCGAGGAGGCGCTGATGGTCGAGCCGACCGAGACCGAGACCAAGGAGAGCCTCGACGCCTTCGCCGACGCGATCGAGCAGATCCTCGCCGAGGCCGAGTCCGACCCCGAGATCGCCAAACAGGCTCCCTACACGACCCCGGTCCGCCGCCTCGACGAGGTCAAAGCGACTCGCCGGCCGGTCGTCCGCCAGCCGCTCGGCGGTTAGAGCTCCGGCAGCCAGCCGCTCGGCGGTTAGAGCTCCGGCAGCTAGCCGCTCGGCGGTTAGAGCTCCGGCAGCTCCTGTTCGAGCTCGAGCACCGGCGCGAAGAGGTCGCCGTGCTGCTCGATCCGCTCGAGCACATCGCCGGCCGCGAAGACGAGCGGGGTGCCGTCGCCCGAGTCGGCGGCGGTCTCGACCTCCTCCCAGGTGAGCGGGGTCGAGGCGGTCGGGCGTTCGCGGGCGCGCAGCGAGTAGACGGCGATCGTCGTTTTGCTGCGGTGGTTCTGGGACCAGTCGACGAAGACCTTGCCGCCGCGTTCGACCTTTTTCATCTTCGAGACGACCAGGTCGGGGGTCTGCTTTTCGAGTAGCTGGGCGATCGCTTTGGCGAACGGTTTGGTCGTGTCGTAGGAGACGTCCTTGCGGTTCAGCGGCACGTAGACCTGCATCCCCTTCGAACCCGAGGTCTTCGGGAACGACTGGACGCCGAAGTGGCCGAACATGTCGCGCAGCCGGATCGCCACCCGGCAGCAGTCGACCACGTCGGCGGGCGGGCCGGGATCGAGGTCGAAGGCGAGCACGGTCGGGCGGGTCGGGGCGCGGCCGAGCGAGAGAGAGGGGTGCAGCTCGATCGCCGCCAGCTGCGCCATCCAGACCAGCGTCGGCCGCCCGTCGCAGACGCAGAAGTCGATGTTGCCGGCGTTCGGGCCGGCCCGCACGTTCGTCGTCTTCACCCATTTCGGCCGGTGTTTGGGGCAGCGCTTCTCGAAGAAGGCCGAGTCGAGGTCGTCGACGCCTTCGGGGAAGCGACGCAGGGTGACGGCGCGACCTTTCAGGTGCGGCACCATCGCGTCCGCGACCTTGGCGTAGTAATCGACCATCTCGCCCTTGGTGAAGCCGACCGCGGGGTAGAGGACCTTGTCGAGGTTGGTGAGCTTCAGCTCACGCCCGTCTACCTCGACGACTTGGCTCGAGGCCACCGGCTACTTCGCGGTTTTGGACTTCGAGCGCGAGGACGCTTTTTTGGTCGCGCTCGTCTTGGCCTTGGCTTTCGCCGCTTTCGCCTTTTTGGCTGCGGGTTTCTTGGCCTTGGGGCCGCGCTTGCCCTTGACCGCGGCGATGCTCTCCTCCAGCGCCGCCATCAGGTCGGGAGTCTTGGTCGCCTTCGGCGTGACCACGTCCGCGGCGACGATCTCCTTGCCTTCGGCTTTCTGTTCGATCAACCCCAGCAGCTGCTCGCGATACTCGTCGCGGTAGGAGGTCGGGTCGAACTTGGAGCTCAGCGACTCGATCAGCTGCTCGGCCATCTCCTGCTCTTTTTTGGCCACTTTCGACTTGCTCTTGGGGAGCGCGTCGTCGAGCTCGCTCGGCGGCACGACCTCGTCGGCGAAGCGCATCGTGGTCAGGGTCAGCACGCCGTCGGTGGAGCGGATCGCCGCCAGCTGCTCCTTGTTGCGGAAGACGAAGCGCGAGATCGCCGCTTTGCCTGAGGATTCCATCGCCGCGGCGAGCAGCGAGTAGGCCTTCTCGGCGCCGTCGGCCGGCCCCAGGTAGTAGGGGCTGTTGAAGTACATCGGGTCGATTTCCTCGATGTCGACGAAGTCGGCGACGTCGATCGCGCGCGTCTTCTCCGGCGCCAGCGCTTCCAGCTCGTCCTTGCTGAGCGGCACGTAGCGGTCCGGGGTCACCTCGTAGGCTTTGACGATCTTCTCGCGCGGCACTTCCTCGTCGGTGCCCTCGGCGAAGAGCCGGTGTTTGATCCGCGCGCTGTCGGATTCGCGGATTTCGCGCAGCGCGATGTTGCGCCGCGCGACCGCGCTGTAGAGCTTCACGGGCACGTTGAGGAGCCCGAAGCTGATCGAACCGCTCCAAATAGCTCTTGCCATCAGCAGATCACCTACCCGGATTGTTCCAGCGCAGGCGCGGGGCCGCCACTCCTGCGGGATCGCCGGGAAATAGGGTGCAGGCATGAGTGCCGCCCCGATCGTCTTCTCCGGCATCCAGCCGACCGGCCGCAAGCACCTCGGCAACTACATCGGCGCGATCCGCCAGTACGTCGAGGCCCAGGAGCGCGGCGAGCCGGCGATCTTCTGCATCGTCGACCTGCACGCGATCTCGGTCGCCTACGACCCTGCCGAGCTGCGCGAGCGGCTCTACGACACGACCGCGATCCTGCTCGCCGCCGGGCTCGACCCCGAGCGCTGCATCCTCTTCCGCCAGTCCGACGTGCGCGAGCACACCGAGCTGACCTGGCTGCTCTCTGCCGTCACCTCGCACGGCGACCTCAACCGGATGCACCAGTTCAAGGAGAAGTCGGCGAAACAGCGGGAGCTGGTCTCGGCGGCGCTCTTCTACTACCCGGTGCTGATGGCCGCCGACGTGCTCGCCTACCGCGCCACCGAGGTCCCGGTCGGCGACGACCAGCGCCAGCACGTCGAGCTGATGCGCGAGATCGCCCGCCGCTTCAACGAGACCTTCGGCGAGACCCTGGTCGTCCCGGAGCTGGTGATCCCCGAGATCGGCGCCCGGATCATGGACCTGCAGGAGCCCGAGAACAAGATGTCGACGACCAACTCCAGCGAGGCCGGGACGATCTACGTGCTCGACGAGCCGGACACGATCCGCAAGAAGCTCGGCAGCGCGGTCACCGACTCCGGCCGCGAGATCGTCCGCGGCGCGGACAAGGCGGGGATCACGAACCTGATCGACCTGCTCTCGGTCGCGCGCGGGATCGACCAGGCCGCGGTCGAGGCCGAGTTCGCCGACGCCGGCTACGGCGACTTCAAGAAGGCGGTCGCCGAGGGCGTCGTCGAGCTGCTGGCGCCGGTCCAGGAGCGCTACGCCGAGCTGCGCCCCGACGAGGCGGCGATCGAGGCGGTGCTGGCCGCGGGGGCCGAGAAGGCCCGCTCGCTCGCCGCGCCGGTCGTCGCCGACGTGCGCGAGCGAATGGGCTTCCCCGCCGCCCACGCCTAGTTGTCCCTCCTGGATCGGCCCTATTAGCGCGGAAACCGGCCCCGGGCCGTCCCGTTGCCGCTCTAGGCTGCCTGGGATGGCCGTCTCCGAGCTGGACCTCGACCTAGACCTCGACATCTTCGCCGGGCCGTTCGACCTGCTGATGGCGGTCGTGCTGCGCGAGGAGGTCAGCCTGCTCGACCTGCAACTCGGCGAGGTCGTCGTCGCCTACGTCGAGCACCTCGAGCGCGAGGGCGAGCTGGAGCTCGAGGTGGCGACCGAGTTCCTCGTCCTGATCGCCGCCCTGCTGGAGCTGAAGTCCCGCCTGATGCTGCCGGGTCCCGAGGAGGGACTCGAGGAGCTGGCGCCCGAGGAGGCGGTCGAGGAGTTGCTCGCGCGGATGCTCGAGTACCGCCGCTACCGCGACGCCTCGACCGAGCTGGCCGAGCGCTTCGAGTCCCAGCGCGGCTACCTGTACCGCTCTGCGCCACTGCCGCCGGAGCTGCGCCGGGTCGAGGTCGAGGCCGCTGTCGCCGTCTACGACCCCGAGCAGCTCGGCGCCGCGCTCGGCGACCTGCTGGTGGAACCGGAGGAGCTGAACCTCAGCCACATCCGCCCGACCGTTTCGCTGGAGCGCCGCCTGCGGGCGCTGCGCGACGCGCTCGGCCGCCGCACCAACTTCGACTTCGACGACGAGTTCGGCGGCGAGGATCGGCTGACCCAGGCGGTCACCGTCTTCGCCCTGCTCGAGCTCTATCGCAAGGGCGAGGTGACCTGGGAGCAGTCCAAGCCGTTCGGCCCGATCACGGTCAAGAAGACCACGCCGGGGGCGCCGGCATGAGCGACCTGGCGCGCACCGTCGAGGCGTTGCTCTTCCTCTCCTCCCAGCCGGTCGCCGTGGCCGATCTGGCGCTCGCCACCGAGGCGACCGAGGGGCAAGTCGACGAGGCGATCGAGCTGCTGCGCGAGGACCTCGCCGAGGGCAGGCGCGGGGTGGTCCTGCGCGAGGTCTCCGGCGGCTTCACGCTGGCCAGCGACCCGGCCAGCGAGGAGGCCGCGCGGCGCCTGCTGGCCAAGCCGCGCACGCCGCCGCTGACCCAGGCCCAGGCCGAGACGCTGGCGATCGTCGCCTACCTGCAGCCGGTCTCGCGGCCCGAGATCGCCCGGATCCGCGGCGTCAGCGGCGAGTCGGCTGTACAGACGCTGGCCGAGCGCGGCCTGATCGAAGAGTCGGGCCGTTCGCGCTTCGGCGCCGCGATCTTCAAGACCTCGGAGCTGTTCGAGCGGCTCTTCGGCCTCTCGGGTCTCGACCAGCTGCCGGATCCGGCCAAGTTCGACCCCAGCCCCGAGGACGAGCGGGAGCTGCGCGAGCGGCTGCTCAAGGCGGGGGAACAGAGAGCCGAGCCTTAAGTGGGGGCACGTCGGAGGAGGGTCCGCCCTCGCAACAGCGGGGAGGCTCGGTTGGACCCTCCCCCGACGTGCCGCACGTGAGGCTGGCCAAGTACCTCGCGCATGGAGGGGTCGCCTCGCGGCGCAAAGCGGAGGAGATCATCGCCAAGGGGCTGGTCACGGTCGAAGGTCAGGTGGTCACCGATCCCGCCCGCGACGTCGGCCACGAGCACGACGTGCGCGTCAACGGCAGTCCGGTCGGGCCGGAGGCGTTCGAGGTCTGGGCCGTCAACAAGCCGGTCGGCGTCGTCTCGACCGCGAAGGAGCCGGGCGAGCGGCCCGCGGTCGTCGAGCTGGTCGACTCGCCGGCCCGCCTCTACCCGGTCGGCCGACTCGACGCCGACTCGACCGGCCTGCTGCTGCTGACCAACGACGGCGAGCTCGCCAACCTGCTGACCCACCCCCGCTACGAAGTCCCGAAGACCTACCGGGCTCGGCTCGCCAAGGAGCCGAGCGATCGCGACCTCGCTCGCCTGCGTGGCGGTGTCGAGTTGGAGGACGGCCCCACGGCCCCCGCCGAGCTGACCCGCGTCGCCCGGCACGAGATCGAGATCGTCCTGCGCGAAGGTCGCAACCGCCAGGTGCGCCGCATGGTCGAGGCGGTCGGCAACCGGGTCGTGGCCCTGCGCCGGGTCGCGTTCGGGCCGCTGGAGTTGGGCGATCTGAAGGCGGGCAAGGCGCGGCGGCTGACGGACGAGGAGGTCGAGAGGTTGCGGGCTGCTGGGAGTTTCGACGGCCCCGGAGACGACTGATCCGGATACCCCACCTACCTGGCTAGTGAGGTGGGGTATCCGGATCAGTCGCTTGGGAGGCCGTCGGTTGAGGAGAGTGGCTGGGGGCTGGGCTGGAACTGGCGGCCGGTTGAGTCAGGTGGGCGACGATCGCGGCGACTACGGCGTGTGGTTCGTGTTCCACCTGGCGCCAGGTGGGGCGCAGGGTGGTGTAGCCGGCGCGGAGCAGTTCGCGGTCGCGGCGGCGATCGCGCTCGAAAGCGATCGCGGTGCCGTGGTGCCGGCGGCTGTCGAGCTCTACGGCGAGGCGCTCCGTCCGCCAGAGGAGGTCGACCTCGAGGGTGCCACCCGAGGTTGGCACCGGAGCGTTGATCTCGGGCGCCGGCAGGTCGGTTTGGGCGAGGAGCGGCAGGACGCGAGCCTCGAGGGGACTGCGCAGCTTGGGCTGGGTGGGGTGGAGGGCTTCGGCCGCGCACCACTCGGCGATCAGGGTGCGCAGGAGCGGCGCGCCGCGTCGCCGACCCCGGTTCAGCGCCGCCTCTACCGCGCCGAGGTCGAGCGTTCGCCGGTGCGCCGCCACCTCGAACGCCCCGCGCAGCGTGCGATCACTCGAGATTGCCGCCAGATCGATCAGCGTGCGTGCCGGGCTCGTGCACGGAATCCCCGCGACCGAGCCACGTTCGTCCCGGGATGGGGGCCGGACGCGGTGAGCGCGGATCCCGTCGATCTCGCGGCCACGACTCTCAGGCGCGATCACGTCGACCACCACAGGCGGCCGATCCAACAGCCCCAGGAGCGCCGCCGCGCTGCGGTGCGAGACCACAGTCCCCGCACGACAGGCAAGCACGGCGGCCATCATTCGACCGCGCTCCCCGACTCCCGGCCGTCCAACCGCGTAGGTCCCGTGGAATACGGGGTGCAGGCGAGCGCCGGCGACGGCGCGGCTCACCGAGCTGTCGCTGAAGCCCAGGTGGCGCAACTGCCCACGGGACACGACTCCGTGCTGGGTCTCGGCGAGCCTCGCCAGGCCCTGGTTCGTTCCGGTGCGACTTTTGCTCGCTATGCGGTCATAAGTCGCACCGGAAGCGAGTTCGCCCCTGGCTCTGGGAAGATGGCGGGGTGAGCATGGAGACTGGGAGATACGAGGGGCCGCAGCAGCGACTGTTCGCCGTACGCGGTGCGACACAGGTCGAGGCCAACGAGGCGGACGCGATCCTCTCCGCCACCGAGGAGCTGATGAAGGAGCTGATCTCCCGCAACGGCTTGGAGCCCGAGCTGATGGTCAGCTGCCTGTTCACCACCACCGAGGACCTCGACGCCGAGTTCCCCGCGGTCGCCGCGCGCCGGCTCGGGCTCGACCAGGTGCCGCTGCTCTGCTGCCGGGAGATCCCCGTGCCCGGCTCGATGCCGCGGGTGATCCGCGTGCTCGTCCACTACTACGCGCCGGCCGACCACCTGCCGGCGCACGTCTACATGGGCGGCGCCGAGGATCTGCGCCGCGACCTCCAGTCGGCGCAGTAGCGCGACCCTCTTTCAGGTAGCCGGAAGTTCACGCCGTGCGGCGGGCTTGCGTCACAATCAGGCGACGATGACCGTCACCTTCGCCGAGAAGCTCGCCCGCATGCCGGGCTACCAGGCCGGTGTGCCGACCGGGCAGGCCCCGGAGGCGATCGTCGCCGGTGGCATCGCCCAGCTCGCCTCCAACGAGTCGCCCTTCCCGCCGCACCCGAAGGTGGTCGAGGCGATCGAGCGGACCGCGGCGGCGATGAACCGCTACCCGGACCCCGACGCGACCCTGCTGCGCCGCCGGCTCGCCGAGCGCTACGAGGTCGAGCCCGGCCGGGTCGCGGTCGCCAACGGCTCCTGCGAGATCCTGCTCGCGGCCGCCGAGGCGCTCTGCGAGCCGGGCGCGGAGATCGTCTACGCCTGGCCTTCGTTCTCGATGTACCCGTATCTGCCGGCGCTGACCGGGGCGCGTGAGATCCGCGTGCCGCTGGCGCCCGGCGACGTCCACGACCTCGACGCGATGGCTAACGAGGTCAACGCGGCGACCCAGCTGCTGGTCGTCTGCAACCCGAACAACCCGACCGCCACCCACATCCCCGCCGCCGAGATCGCCGAGTTCTGCGAGCGGATCCCGCCGCACGTGACCGTGATCCTCGACGAGGCCTACATCGAGTTCCAGACCAACGACGACCCCGACGCGACCCTCGACCTGCTCGACGAGTTCCCCAACCTGGTCGTGCTTCGCACCTTCAGCAAGTGCTACGGCCTCGCCGGGCTGCGGGTCGGCTACGCGATCGGCACGGCGAGCTTCCGCGCCGCGGTCGACGCGGTGCGCCAGCCGTTCAGCGTCAACGCGCTCGCCCAGGCAGCCGGGGCGGAGGCGATCCTCCACCAGGACGACGTGATGCGCCGGGTCGAGAGCACCGTCGTCGAGCGGTTGCGGGTCGAGGAGGGCCTCGCCGAGCTGGAGCTCGAGACCTCCGAGTCGCAGGCCAACTTCTCCTGGATCGACCTCGGCGACGCCGACGAGGCCGAAGTGGTCGCCGACCTCGGCGAGCGCCTGATCGCGGTTCGCGCCGGCACGCCGCTCGGCGATCCCGGCCACATCCGGGTCACCTACGGCACGCCCGAGGAGAACGACCGCCTGCTCGCCGGCCTCGGCGAGTTGCTCGACTAATCGCCGCCCCCGTGCTACAACAGACGGCAAGGTGAAGACGGCACAGAACACCGCGAGCGGCCTCGACGCAGTCAGCGTCGCCGTCGTCCCTGCCTACCTCACCTATTGGCGATTTAGCTAGGCGCCCGGCCTGGCGGCAGCTCGCCGCACGAAAAGATTTCTTCGGCCCGGGCGCCGACCCCCGTTTCCGCGCATGCCGCATTCACCGGCGGTTTGCGACCAGTAAGTACGATTTCATCGGTATGGAGAAAGGCTCAGGCAAAATGCGCATCGGGATGCAGGAGGGCGCCAAGAGAGACAGGGTCAGGGACCAGCGGATCGCCAAAGTGGTCGAGCTGGCCCCTCCGGAACGGCTGCTCGAGGAGCTCCCGCTCGGTCCGGAGCGGGCGAAAGCCGTCGTCAAGGGGCGGCAAGACGTCGTCGAGGTCCTGCACGGCAGGGACTCGCGGCTGATGGTCGTGGTCGGGCCGTGCAGCGTGCACGACCCGAAGGCGGCGCTGGACTACGCGAACCGGCTGGCGGCGCTCTCGCGCCAGCTCGAAGACCGCTTGCTGGTCGTGATGCGGGTCTACTTCGAGAAGCCGCGGACGACGACCGGCTGGAAGGGGCTGATCAACGATCCGCACCTGGACGGCTCCGGGGACGTCAACGCCGGGCTGCGGATCGCCCGCGAACTGCTGCTGGAGGTGGTCGAGATGGGCTTGCCGGTCGGCTGCGAGTTCCTCGACCCGATCATCCCCCAGTACATCTCGGACGCGGTCGCCTGGGGCGCGATCGGCGCCCGCACGGCGGAGAGCCAGACCCATCGCCAGCTCGGCTCTGGCCTCTCGATGCCGATCGGCTTCAAGAACCGCACCGACGGGAACATCCAGGTCGCGGTCGACGCGGTCCGCGCCGCGGCGGCCTCGCACGCCTTCGCCGGGATCGACGACGCCGGCCAGCCGGCGATCCTGCACACGACCGGCAACCCCGACTGCCACATCATCCTGCGCGGCGGACACGGGATGCCGAACTACCACCCGCCGGACGTCGAGGACGCGCTGGTCACGCTCGGCGTGGCCGGGATCTCCGAGCGGCTGGTGATCGACGCCTCCCACGACAACAGCGCCAAGAACCCCGAAAAGCAGTTCTTCGCCGCGGGCGAAATCGCCGACCAGGTAGCCGATGGCAACCGGGCGATCGTCGGGGTGATGCTGGAGTCCTTCCTCAAGGAGGGACGCCAGGACCTGCGCCCGGGCGAGCAGCTGGAGTACGGGCAGTCGGTGACCGACCCGTGCATCGACTGGGGCAGCACGGTCGCGGCGCTCGAGCGGTTCGCGATGGCGGTCGAGGCCCGGCGCGGTTGAGCGACGGACCGCCAGCCAAGGTCGCCGTTCTCGGGGTCGGCCTGATCGGGGGCTCGATCGGGCTCGCCGCGCGACGGCGGCTCGGCGCCGAGGTGGCGGGCTGGGGACACCGCGAGGCGACGGTCGAACGCGCGGTCGGGCTGGGCGCCCTGGATCGCGCCTGCTCGTCCGTTGCGGAGGCCTGTGAGGGCGCCGAGCTGGTCTTCTGCGCGGCGCCGGTGGCGGCGCTGCCGGGGCTCGTCGCCGAGGCGCTGGCGGCGAGCGGTCCCGAAACCGTGGTCACCGACGCCGGCTCGACCAAGCACGAGCTGGTCGACGCCTGCGGGGGCGACGGGCGCTTCATCGGCGGTCACCCGCTGGCCGGCGCCGAGACCGCCGGCGTCGACAACGCCCGCGAGGACCTCTTCGACGGCGCCCGCTGGTATCTGACCCCGACAGACCGCTCCAGCGGTCTGCTCTACGACCGCCTGCAGCGCGCGATCGCCGGCATCGGCGCGCGCCCGCAGGCGATCGACCCGGAGACCCACGACCGGCTGATGGCGACCGTCAGCCACCTGCCGCACGTGCTCGCCAACGCGCTCGCCGCCGAGGCTTCCGACGAGCTGACCCGCGACTCCGAGCGCCTGCCCGAGGTCGGCCCGAGCTTCCGCGACATGACCCGCGTGGCCGGCTCCAACCCCTCGGTCTGGGCCGACATCTTCGCCAGCAACCGCGAGGCCGTCGCCGAGTCGGTCGAGTCGGTCGCGGCGCGGCTCACCGAGGCGGCGGCGCTGATCCGCGCCGGCGACCCCGACGCGGTCGGCGCCTGGCACGCCGCCGCCGGCGAGGACAAGCAGCGGCTGCTCGCCTCCGGCCGCGAGGCCGGGCCGCTGCAGGAGCTGCGCATCGTCGTCGCCAACCGCCCCGGCACGATCGCCGAGCTGGCCTTGGCGCTGGGCGACGCCGGCGTCAACATCGAGGACATGGCGCTCCACCCGGTCCCGGACATGACCTCGGGCGCGGTCACCCTCTGGGTGGCGGGCGCCGAGCAGGCCGCCCGCGCCGCCGAGCTGGCCCGCGGCCTCGGCCACACGGTCACCGTCCTCGGCGCGGAGTAGAACCGCCCGGTGCCGGTCGTCCGCTTCAAACCCGCTGGGCCGCTGCGCGGTCGCCTGCGCCCGCCCTCGGACAAGTCGATCTCCCACCGGGCGGCGCTGATCGCGGCGATGGGCGAGGGCGAGACCGAGATCGAGGGTTACCTGGACGCGGCCGACACGCGCTCGACGCTGGCGGCGGTCGCGGCGGTCGGGGCCGGGGTGGAGTTCGGCGAGACGGTCCGCGTTCGCGGCGTCGGCCTGCACGGGGCCCGCTCGGCGACGATCGACGTCGGCAACGCCGGCACGCTGCTGCGCCTGCTGCCGGGCTGGCTGGCGGGGCAGGAGGCCGGTGAGTGGACGCTCGACGGCGACGACTCGATCCGCCGCCGGCCGGTCGACCGCGTCGCCGCGCCGTTGCGCCGGATGGGCGCCGAGCTGAGCGCCCGCGACGATCGTCTGCCACCGCTGCGGATCGCCGCGGCGTCGCTGCACGGCATCGAGTACGAGATGCCGATCGCCAGCGCCCAGGTCAAGTCGTGCCTGCTCTTCGCCGGCCTGATGGCCGAGGGCGAGACCGTCGTGGTCGAGTCCCACGCCAGCCGCGACCACACCGAGCGCATGCTGGCCGCCGCCGGCGCCGAGGTCGGCAGCGAGGGCGGCAGGGTGACGGTTCGTCCGGCCCAGCGGCTCGAACCGGGCGGGATCGCCGTGCCCGCCGACATCTCCTCGGCCGCGTTCTTCGTCGTCGCCGCGACCCTGGTCGGCGGCAGCGAGGTGGTGCTCGAGGAGATCGGGGTCAACCCGACCCGCACCGGCCTGCTGACCATCCTCGGGCGGATGGGCGCCAATGTCGAGGTCGAGCCGACCGGCGAGCGCGGCGGCGAGCCGACCGCGCGGCTGCGGGTCCGCCCGGCCGCCCTGCGCGGCACCGAGGTCGGCGGCGAGGAGGTGCCGCTGGCGATCGACGAGCTGCCGCTGGTCGCGTTGGCCGCCTGCTTCGCCGAGGGCAGGACGACGATCAGTGACGCCGCCGAGCTGCGCCGCAAGGAGTCCGACCGGGTCGAGACCGTGTGCGCGGCGCTGACCGCGCTCGGCGGCCGGGTCGAGCCGGCCGAGGACGGGATGGTCGTCGAGGGAACCGGCGGCCTGCGCGGCGGCGCGATCTCCTCGCACGGCGATCACCGGATCGCGATGCTCGGTGCGGTCGCCGGCCTCGCCTCCCGCGAGGGGGTCGAGGTCGACGGGATGGACGCGGCCGCGGTCAGCTACCCGGGCTTCGAGGCCGACCTCGCCTCGTTGCAAGGCGCGGGCGCCTGAGGCGCCGCCGCCTCCGCATCCATACGCTGCCGCCATGGTCATCGCGATCGACGGTCCCGCCGGGGCCGGCAAGTCCTCCGTAGCCCGCGCCGTCGCGGCCGAGCTCGGCATCACCTACCTCGACTCCGGGGCGATGTACCGCTGCGTGGCGCTGGCCGCGCTGGAGGACGGCGCCGAGCTCGACGACGGCGAGGCGCTCGGCGCGCTGGCCGGCGGGCTGGCGATCGAGCTCGACGGGCGCACGGTCCGACTCGGCGAGCGCGACGTCAGCGCCGCGATCCGCGAGCCCAGGGTCACCGCGGCGGCCTCGCGGGTCTCGGTCCACCCACAGGTGCGCGAGGCGATGGTCGGGCGCCAGCGCCAGCTGATCGCCGCTGGTGACTACGTCGCCGAGGGTCGCGACATCGGCACCGTGGTCAGCCCGGACGCGCCGCTGAAGGTCTTCCTGACCGCGTCGGACGAGGAGCGCGCGCGCCGCCGCGCCGCCGAGACCGGCGAGGACTTCGAGACCGTGCTCGACGCCCAGCGGCGCCGCGACGCCCGCGACACCGAGCGCGAGCACGGCGCCCTGCGCGCCGCCGCCGACGCGGTCGAGCTCGACACGACCGGGCTCGGCCTCGAAGAGGTCGTCGGCCGCGTCGTCGCCCTCGCCCGCGAACGGGACCTGCCATGACGTTTGTAACCCTGTGGGTGACAAACGTCAGGTGGTTGGGCCGGTGAGCGCCCGCGTCCCCACCGTTGCCGTGGTCGGGTTCCCGAACGTCGGCAAGAGCACGCTGGTCAACCGCCTGGTCGGTGGCACCGAGGCGGTGACCGCATCCGAGCCGGGGGTCACGCGCGACCGCAAGCGGCTCGCCACCGAGTGGAACGGGATCGCCTTCGAGCTCGTCGACACTGGCGGGATCGACCTCGAGGACGAGGCCGAGCTGGCCCGCGACGTGCAGAGTCAGGCGCGCCTGGCGATCGCCGAGGCGGACGTGGTGCTGATGGTCGTCGACGGCCGCGCCGGCCTGCGCGCCGGCGACGCCGAGCTGGCCAAGACGCTGCGCGGCGGCGGCGTCCCGGTGCTGGTCGCGGTCAACAAAATCGACCGCCCCGACAACCACGCGGCGACGGCCGAGTTCCACGCCCTCGGCCTCGGCGAGCCGCTGCCGGTCTCGGCCACGCACGGCCTCGGCAGCGGCGACCTGCTCGACGCGATCGTCAGCGCGCTCGGCGAGCGCGAGCCGCGCCCCGAGGAGCTCGACGCAGTGCGCGTCGCGGTGATCGGCCGACCCAACGTCGGCAAGTCCTCGCTGGTCAATGCCTTCCTCGGCTCCGACCGGGTGATCGTCTCCGACATCGCCGGCACGACCCGCGACGCGATCGACACCGAGCTCGAGGTCGAGGGCCGGCGTGTGATCCTGGTCGACACCGCCGGCCTGCGCCGCCGCGCCAAGGTCGCCGGCACGGTCGACTACTACGCGCAGCTGCGCTCCGAACGCGCGGTCGAGCGCGCCGACGTCGCGCTGATCGTCTGCGACGCGACCGAGGGCGTCACCTCCGAGGACCTGCGGGTCGCCGAGATGGCGATGAAAGCGGGCTGCGCCAGCCTGCTCGTGCTCAACAAGTGGGACGTCACCGAGGCCGACATCGACGACGCCCGCGCCCGGGTCGCGCGTAAGCTGCGGCTGCGCCCGGCGGTGATCACCTGTTCGGCCAAACGCGGGCGCAACGTGCCGGCGCTGCTGCCGCGGGCCCTGCAGCTCGCCGACCAGGCCGGCAAGCGGATCCCCACCCCGGAGCTGAACCGGATGGTCGGCGCGGTGGTCGCGAAGACGCCGCCGCCGGCGCGGCGCGGGCGGCGGCTGAAGCTGCTCTACGCGGCCCAGGTGGGCGAGCGCCCGATCCGGATCGCGATCCAGGTCAACGACCGCAAGCTGATCAGCCGCGACTGGGCCTACCACCTCGAGAACCGGATGCGCGAGACCTACGAGCTCGACGGCGTCCCCCTGGTGATCGACTTCGTGCCGCGCAGCGGTTATCGCGGCCGCGAGGATTGACCCCGGCGCTCGCCGTTCATCCTCTAGGCTTCCGCGCCATGCCTACCAAGCCGCTCGCAGAGAACGAGCACCTCTTCACGTCCGAGTCCGTCACCGAGGGGCACCCCGACAAGGTCGCCGACCAGATCTCCGACGGGGTCCTGGACGCGATCCTGGCCGAGGACCCGCACGGCCGGGTCGCCTGCGAGACGCTGGTCAACACCGGCATGGCGGTGGTCTCCGGCGAGATCTCGACCGACGTCCACCTCGACATCCCGGAGATCGTCCGCGAGACGGTGCGCGAGATCGGCTACACGGGCAAGTACGGCTACGACTGCGACCACATCTCGGTCCTCGTCTCGCTCGACAAGCAGTCGCCGGACATCGCCCAGGGCGTCGACGTCGCCTTCGAGGCGCGCACCGACCCCGGCGACGACGACGAGCTGGACATCGCCGGCGCCGGCGACCAGGGGATGATGTTCGGCTACGCCAGTGACGAGACCGCGGCACTGATGCCGATGCCGATCCACATCGCCCACCGGCTCGCCGAGCGGCTGGCCGCGGTGCGCAAGGACGGCACGCTCGGCTACCTCGGTCCCGACGGCAAGACCCAGGTGAGCATCCGCTACGCCGACGGACGCCCGGTCTCGGTCGACAAACTGCTGATCTCCACCCAGCACGACGAGGGCGTCGACTCGGCGACCCAGATCAAGCCCGACCTCTGGGAGCACGTGGTGCTGCCGGTGCTGGCGGCGGAGATCCCCGGTCGCTACGACGAGGCCGAACTGCTCGACGGCTTCCTGGTCAACCCGACCGGCAAGTTCGTGATCGGCGGCCCGGTCGGCGACGCCGGCCTCACCGGCCGCAAGATCATCGTCGACACCTACGGCGGCATGGCCCGCCACGGCGGCGGCGCCTTCTCGGGCAAGGACCCGTCCAAGGTCGACCGCTCGGCCGCCTACGCGGCCCGCTACGTGGCCAAGAACGTGGTCGCCGCCGGGCTCGCCGAGCGCTGCGAGGTCCAGGTGGCCTACGCGATCGGCGTCGCCCACCCGGTCTCGCTGATGGTCGAGACCTTCGGCACGGGCAAGCTGCCGGACAGTCGCATCTCGCAACTGGTCGAGGCCGAGTTCGACATGCGCCCCGGCGCCTTCCGCGAGTACCTCGACCTGCACCGGCCGATCTTCCAGAAGACCGCCGCCTACGGCCACTTCGGCCGCGAGGACGCCGACTTCAGCTGGGAGAAGACGGACCGCGCCGACGCACTCCGCGACGCCGCTGGTATCGGCGCAACGGCCTAACGATCTCGTCGATCCGTGCATTGTGGGTGCTATGGCGCCCACAAACCACGGAGCGTGTAATGCGGCTACTCCTCGGTCCGTTGCCGGACTCGGAGTACTGCGTGGATCGTGGCTAGGTAGACGTAGAAAGCCCAACGCAGCCAGGTGACCCGGTCGTAGTCTCCTTGCTGCAATCGATCGTTGTGGCGGATGGCAAACCGGTTGGCGAGTTGAAAGAGGTCGCGCTCGTCGGCTGAGAGCATGTCCTCGCGAATGTCAGGGCGGAGGGCCTCGAGGACGTCAGCGAGATCTCGAACCGCGTGTCGACGGTCGTCGATGCTGGCGCCTCTCGTTCTGAAACGAGTAACGGCGGCGTCGATCCGCGAGGTTATGCGATCGTGTTCGGTCCCCTCTGGCACCGGAGCGTCCAGGAGTTGGCTGAACTCGACGGGCGTTGCCTCAACAATTTGGCCTTCCGCGTCTAGCTCGTAGGGCGGGTCGTTCAGAGCCAAGATCCCGTTCATCTCGACGCGGTATTCCTCTTGGCCTTCGGTGCGGTTGAAGGTCTCGTAGTGCCATCCGCAGCTGTTGAAGTCGTGATATTCGCCTTCGTCTGGCTTGGAGACGAGGTCGTGCAGGACCTCGATGACGTCGAAAAGCGTGTCGGCGTCCCAGCGCTGCCAGTAGAAGTAGAAATCGACGTCCAAAGGCCCCTCTTCCGCTTGGCGTTCCCAGTAGGGCCAAATCTCGTCTCTCAGGATCGCCTTCAAGAAGTGCAAGCCTGGATTGGGGCCCAGCGTCCCCGAGCTATCTCCATCGACACATTCGATTCCGAAGGCCTCTTGAAAGTACCCTCGCTCGCGAAATCCCTCAAAGGCGCTGACGGTCAAACCAAGGATCGACTCGAACGGAAGTGGCTCTGACTTCGGCCCCCGGCCTTGGCGCTCGGAAAAGTACTTGCGCGGTGCGGGTGGCTCGCTCACCACGTTGAGAATACTTGGAAAAACCCCTGCTATTGAGGAAGCACGCCTAGGCTGGGGGCTGCGCCTCGCCGAGCCCGTGCTGGCCGGCGGCGTGGGTGCCGGTGGCCTGGTCGACGCGGTGGACGACGTCGCCTGGATCGGCGACGCCGACGAAGACGAAGTTGTAGTCGTCGGTCGCGGCGGTGTCGAAGTCGACGTCGCCGATCTGCATGATCCGCTGGTAGACCGACTGGCGATAGTTGACGTTCTGGACCCGCTCCAGGCGCGTCTCCTGGATCTCCCGCGAGATGATCCCGCGCTTGATGTTGAGGCGCCGGTTGGTGATCGTGTAGGTCGTCGCGACCCGCTTGACGAAGCCGATCAGGACGGTCAGGGCGATGATCACGAGGACGATCAGGAAGACGGTGGCGTTGCCGGCGTCGAACAGCTTGGCGATCACGCCGATCACGACGGCGACGAGGATCCCTTTCAGGTAGAAGCCGAGGATCGCTCGCCAGGACGGGTGGCCCTCGAAGATTACCTGCTCCCCGGGGCTGAGATTGAGGCTCACGGGCGCCAGCATAAGCCACCCGCCGGGCGACCGCCAGGGGCACCGGACGCGCCGTCCCCCCGCGCCCATACGCTCGACCGATGGCGATCCTCAAGGTCGAGCCGCTGACCACCGCCCGCGCCCTGCGCGGGCCGTTCGACTACCGGCGGCCGGAGGCGATGGAGGAGCTGGAGGTCGGCAGCGTCGTGCGGGTCCCGTTCGGTCCGCGCCGCCTGCTCGGCGTCGTGGTCGAGCTGGCCGAGGCCTCAGAGCTGCCGCCGGAGCGGCTCGCCGAGCCGATCGAGGCGCTCGAGGCGGGCGCGTCGCCGGAGCTGGTCGCCCTCGGCCTCTGGGTCGCCCGCGAGTACTGCTCGACGCCCTCGCGCGGGCTGCAGCTCGTCCTGCCGCCCGGCACCGGCGCCGGCGGGCGCACGGTGCGCGCCAAGCTCGAGCTGCGCGCCGAGATCCTGCCCGCCGGAGAGGAGGCGCTCCGCGGCGGTGGGCGGCTGGGGATCAAACAGCGGGCGGTGCTCGAGGCGCTGAGCACGGGCGAGATGTCGGCGACCGAGCTGGCGGCGACGGTCGGCTCGGACCGCGCCACCCTGCGGCGGCTGGAGAACCGCGGCCTGCTCACCACGCGCAGCTCGCGGCTGCGCCGCGCGCCCGCGGCACCCGGCCTCGGCGCCGCGGCCGAGCCCCCGCGCCTCCTGCCCGAACAGCAGGCGGCGGTCGACGCCCTCCTCGACGCGCTCGACGGCGCGGCGGACGCGCCCCGCGAGCAGCTCCTGCACGGCGTCACCGGCTCCGGCAAGACCGAGGTCTACCTGGCGGCGGTCGAGGCGGCGCTCGAGCGCGGCCGGGGGGCGATCGTGCTCGTCCCCGAGATCGGCCTCGCCCCGCAGGCGGTGGCGCGCTTCCGCGCCCGCCTCGGCGACCGCTTCGCGGTCCTGCACTCGGCGCTCTCGGCGGGCGAGCGTTACGACGAGTGGCAGCGCCTCGCCAGCGGCGAGGCGAGCGTCTGCGTCGGACCGCGCTCGGCGGTCTTCGCGCCGGTGCGCGACCTCGGCCTGATCGTGATCGACGAGGAGCACGACCCCTCCTACAAGCAGGAGGGCGATCCGACCTACGACGCCCGCGCGGTCGCCCGCAGGCGCGCGGCCGACAGCGGCGCCGTGCTGGTCGCCGGGACGGCGACGCCGCGGCCGGAGTCGTGGCTGGAGCTGCCGCGCCTGGAGCTGCCCAACCGCGTCGACGGGCTGCGCATGCCGCCGGTGCACCTGGTCGACATGCGCGAGGCCGATCCGCGCTCGGGCCCGCTGCACCCCGACACCTGGGAGGCCCTGGAGGAGGTCCGCGCCGACGGCGCCAAGGCGATCGTGATGATCAACCGGCGCGGCTTCGCGCCCTGGCTCACCTGCCGTTCCTGCGGTCACCACTGGGACTGCCCCAACTGCGACGTCTCGCTGATCGTGCACCGCCACAGCGGCCGGCTCGTCTGCCACCACTGCGCCCACGCCGAAGCGGCGCCGCGCGCCTGCCCGCAGTGCGCCTCGACGACCCTCTCGCAGGCCGGCGCCGGCACCGAGCGGATCGAGGCGCTGCTCGCCGAGCGGCTGGCGCCGACGCCGGTCTTCCGCCTCGACTCCGACACCACCGCCGCGCGCGGCGCCCACGCGCGCATCCTCGCCAGCTTCGGCGAGGCCCCCAGCGCCGTCCTGGTCGGCACCCAGATGGTCGCCAAGGGCCACGACTTCCCGGAGGTGACGCTGAGCGCGATCCTCGACGCCGACGCGACCCTGCGCTTCCCCGACTTCCGCGCCGAGGAGCGCACCTTCGCGATGGTCGCCCAGCTGGCCGGGCGCTCCGGTCGCGGCGAGGCCGGGGGAGAGGTGATCGTCCAGACCCTGGCGCCGGGCGCCGCCAGCATCGAGCACGCCGCCCGCCACGACGCCGCCGGCTTCCTCGCCGGCGAGCTGGAGCGGCGGCGGATGCTGCGCTACCCGCCCTACTCGCACCTGCTGCGGATCAACTTCTCCTCCGAGCAGGAGGGGAAGCTCGAAGAGGCGGCGCTCGGCGTCGCCGGCGATCTGCGCGGCGCCCTGCCCGCCGAATCCGACCTGCTCGGGCCGGCGCCGATGTTCCGCGTGCGCGGCCGCCACCGCCGTCGCATCCTGATCAAGGCAGCCGACCGGGAGGGCACGGTGGCGGCCGTGCGCGGCGTGGTCGAGCGGCGCGCCGCCGACCGCTCGCTGCGCGCCGTCTCGATCGGCGTCGACGTCGATCCGCAGTAGTCCGGCCACGGGCGCACCACGCTCAGCGCTCGTCATACAATCGAGCCGTGAGCGACGAGCAGGCCATCGACGCCGAGGAGAGCGAGCGCAAGGAGCTCGAAGCCGAGCTGTTGGCGCGGCGCGAAGAGGCGCTTGCGCACGTGGTCAAGTTCGGCGACCCGGTGCTGAAGAGCGTCGCCTCGCCGGTCGAGGAGTTCGGACCCGAGCTGCGCGCCGAGGTCGAGCGGATGATCGCGATCATGCGCGACGGGATGGGCGTCGGCCTAGCCGCCACCCAGCTCGGCGTGCTGCGCCGCCTGCTGGTCTTCCAGGCCGGCAACGACGCCGAGCCGACGGCGCTGGTCAACCCCCGGGTCGAGTGGCTCTCGGACGAGGTCGTCGTCGCCGAGGAGGGTTGCCTGAGCCTGCCGCGGGTCTCGATGGACGTCGAGCGGCCGCTCTTCGCGCGGGTCAGCGGCCGCGACGTCGAGGGCGAGCCGATCGTGATCGAGGCCGCCGGGCTGGAGGCGCGGGTGCTCCAGCACGAGATCGACCACCTCGACGGCGTCCTGATCCTCGACCGCACGACGCGCGCCCAGCGCAAGGGCGCGCTGCGGGCGCTGCGCGAGGGCGGCAGCTACACGCCACCGTCCGAGCACGACGAGGGCGAGGACGAGCTGCGCGAGCCGCGCACCGACGCGTGAGGACCACCTACCTCGGCACCTCGGACTTCGCCGCCACCGTCCTGCGGCGCCTCGCCGACTCCCCCCACAGGCCGGTTCTCGTCGTCACTCCGCCGGACAGCCGCCGCGGGCGCGGCCGTCGCGAGCTGCCGCCGCCGGCCGCCGAGGCGGCCGGCGAGCTGGGGATCGAGCTGCTGCAGACGGCCGACGTGAACGAGCCGGCGGCGCTGGAGCGGGTCGGCGCGGCCCGGCCGGAGGCGGTGCTGGTCTGCGCCTTCGGCCAGCTGATCCGCGAGCCACTGCTCTCCGAGTACCCGCTGCTCAACGTCCACCCGTCGCTGCTGCCGCGCTGGCGCGGCGCGGCGCCGATCGAGCGGGCGATCATGGCCGGCGACCACGAGACCGGCGTCTGCGTGATGCGCCTCACCGCCGGCCTCGACTCCGGCCCGGTGGCGCTCCGCGAGCCCGTCCCGATCGGCGTCGACGAAGACTTCGCGGCGCTCTCGGAGACCCTCGCCGCGCTCGGCGGCGAGCTGCTGGTGCGGGCCCTGGACCTGCAGGCGGAAGGGCGCCTCGAGTTCGCCGAGCAAGACGAGGCCACGGTCACCTACGCTGAGAAGATCGAGCCGGCCGAGCGCCGCCTCGATCCCGCCCGCCCGGCGGCGGAGCTGGCCGCCGCGGTGCGCGGCCTGACCCCGCACGTCGGCGCCTACCTCGAGCTTGTTGGCGGTGAACGGCTTGGCGTGAAGCGCGCGCATGCATCGGCCGGGCCCGACGGGCCGCTGGCGGTCCCCTGCGGCGAGGGCACCCTCAACCTCGACGTCGTGCAACCCCCCGGTGGCAAACCGATGCCCGCAGAGGATTACCTGCGAGGCCACGCGCCCCCGGAGCCCGCATGACTGGCCCTGTCGACTTCCTCTCGCATACCGAGAGGAAGTCGCCAAGGTGATCGCGCCGGCCCGCGCGCTCGCCTTCGCGGTGCTGCGTGAGACCTTCGAGGATGGCGCCCACACCGAGCGCGCCTTCCGCGCCGGCGCCGAGGGCGCCGGCCTGGATGGCCGCGAGCGCGCCCAGGCGCAGCGGTTGGCCTACGGCTCCGTGCAGCGGCGCGGCACCGTCGACGCGGCGATCGAGCGCCTCGCCGAGCGCTCGACGAGCCTGCTCGACCCACCGGTCCTGGCGGCGCTGCGGCTCGGCCTCTACGAGCTGCTCTTCGCCGACGGCACCCCCGACCACGCCGCCGTCGACCAGGCGGTCGAGCTGGTCAAGGGCGCCGGCGCGGCCCACGCCTCCGGGCTCGTCAACGCCGTCCTGCGCCGCGCCGGCCGCGAGCGCGCTGGCCTCGCCGCCGACCTGCTCGGCGACGACTCCACCGAGGAGAAGGCGGCGGTCGCCCACTCGGCGCCCGAGTGGCTGGCGCGGATGTGGTGGCGGGAGCTCGGTCCCGAGGTCGCCCGCGCCCTGCTCGCCGCCTGCAACCAGCCGGCCGAGGTGGCGATGCGCGCCGTCGACACGCCGGCTGCGCTGGCGCGGCTGCGCGAGGCCGGGGTGGAGGTGGCGCCCGCCGCGGGGGACTGGCCGCTGGCCACGGCGGAGACGCTCGTCGTCAGCGGCCGCACCGGCCCGGCCGTCCCGGAGGCGGTCGCGGCGGGTGAGCTGACCCCGCAGAGCCGCGGCTCCGCCGCCGTGGTCGAGGTGCTCGACCCCCGGCCCGACGAGCACGTCCTCGACCTCTGCGCCGGCCCCGGCATCAAGACCGGCCAGATCGCCGCCCGCCAGGGCGACCGCGGCCAGGTGATCTCGGTCGAGCTCGACCCCGAACGGGCCGAGGAAGTTGCCGGCCAGGCCCGTCGCCTGGGTCTGCGCAGCGTCACCGTCTTCCAGGGCGACGCCGCCGAGCTCGAGCTGCCCGCCGAGTTCGACCGGGTCCTGCTCGACGCTCCCTGCTCGGACCTCGGCGCGCTCGCCTCGCGGCCGGACGCGCGCTGGCGCAAGTCGCCGAAGGGGATCGAGCGCCTGCTCGCCGTCCAGGACGCCACCCTGCGGGCCGCGGCGCGGGCGCTTCGCCCCGGCGGCACGCTCGTCTACTCGACCTGCACGATCTCGCGCGCCGAGAACGAGGACCGGGTCGCCGCGCTGCTCGGCGCGGCCGGCGCCGACGGCCTGCCGGCGCTCGAACTGGAGGACCTCGGCGCCCGCGCGCCGCGGCTCGCTTCCAGCCACGATCGGCGCTGTCTGCAGCTACGTCCGGACCGCGACCGGACCACCGGGTTCTTCCTCGCCCGGCTGAAGCGCAATGATTAACCCGTGAACGACTCCGGAGAGGTCGGCGGCAGCAGCGTGCTCAACCGCGCGCCGTGCCCCAACTGCGGCGAGCCGTGGCTGCGCCCGACCCAGCTGCCCGGACGGCTGCGCTGCGTCAACTGCCTGAGCCGCTTCGAGCTCGTCTCGCAGTGCCCCAACTGCGGCGAACACGGCACGATCGCGCGGATGAGCCAGACCGAGGACCTGCAGTGCCAGTCCTGCGGGGCTTCGATGCTGCGAGCAGCCTGATCCACGTCCGCACGCGCTCAGTAGGCTGGCGGCCATGCGCGACCTGATCGAGTCCCCGCGGGTGCTCCCGTCGATCCTCTCCGCCGACTTCGCCGTGCTCGGCGCGCAGATCGCCGAGGTGATGGACGCGGGCGCCCGGGTGATCCACTTCGACGTGATGGACGGCCACTTCGTACCGCCGATCACGATCGGCCCGCTGGTCCTCGGCGCGATCGCAGACCAGGTTCACGACGCCGGCGGCGCCGTCGACGTGCACCTGATGATCGAGGCGCCGGAGGGCCAGATCGAGGAGTTCGCCAAGGCCGGGGCGGACTCGATCATCTTCCACGAGGAGGCGACGCCGCACGCCAACAGGACCTTGCACGCGATCAAAGAGCTCGGCTGCCTGGCGGGCATCGCGATCAATCCCGGGACGCCCGCCGAGGCGCTCTCGGAGCTGCGCGACCTCGCCGACATCGTCCTCTGCATGAGCGTCAACCCGGGCTGGGGCGGCCAGTCGTTCATCGAGACCTCGCCGGCCAAGGTCGAGCGCCTCGTGCCGCTGGTCGGCTCGGCCAAGATCGAGGTCGACGGCGGCGTCGACGCCACCACCGCCGGCTCGCTCGCCGGCGCCGGCGCCTCGCTCTTCGTCGCCGGCTCGGCGATCTTCGGCGCCGCCGACCCGGCCCAGGCTTATCTCGATATCGCGAGCGCCGCCGGCGCAAGCTGAACAAAGCCACGACCGACTAGGACCAAGCAGTTCAAGGAAGAGCGAGGGAGTGTGCTCTGCACATGACCGAGCGATGACGCCGAAATGCACCGGTCCTAGCCGGTCGCGATCAAGGCACCCGTGACCTCCTGCCACCAGGCGCGTTCCGCCGCGGTGACGCCCTCGCGCGCGGCGCGCCGCTCGCACCAGTCGGCGAGCGCCCGGCGGCCGCCGATCGCGATCACCTCGCCGGTCACCGCGTAGCGGCCGTCGGCGAGCGCCAGCATCGCCCCCGGAGCGTCGTTGCGGGTGCGCATCACCGCGACGACCGGGACGCCGTCGACCCCGTCGAACTCCAGCGGGTCCTCGCCGGCGCGCACCGGCCGCACCGTGAAGACCTGCGAGGCGCCGCGCCGCGGCAGCTTCGGCGCCGCCGGTTTGCCGACCGGCCCATCGCTCCAGACCTCGGTCAGCGCCTCGACCTCGTCGCGCAGCTCGCTGCGGGCGAGCACGTGCAGCTCGTCGCCCTCGCGCAGCTCGGTCGAGCCGCGCGGCGGGATCGCGTTCCCTTCGCGCACGATCACGTTGACCAGTGCCTCGCGGGGCAGGGCGAGGTCGCGCACGGGGTGGCCTGCCGCGGCGGCGCCGGACGGCAGTTTGAAGGCGATCACCTCGCCGCCCAGCTCGCGGATTCGCCCCGACTCGAGCAGCCGCCGCGGCAGCGCCGGTTCGTCGGTGGTCAGGCCGAGGCGGGTGGCGATCGGCTCGAAGGTCGCCCCCTGGACCAGGGTCGAGCTGACGACGACGAAGAAGACGATCGAGAACAGTTCCTGGCCGCCGGCGACCCCGGCGACCAGCGGGAAGGTGGCAAGCCAGATCGGGGTCGCGCCGCGCAGTCCGGCCCAGCCGAGCATCAGTCGCTCGCGATTGTTGAAAGGCGCCAGCGCGGTTGCCGCGAAGGTCGCCAGCGGCCGGGCGAGGAAGATCAGCACCGCGCTCAGCGCCAGCCCCTCGAGCGCGACGTCGTCGAGCGCGCTCGGGAAGATCAGCAGGCCGAGCATGATGAAGAGGGCGATCTGGGCGATCCAGCCGAGCCCTTCGTGAAAGGCGATCAGGGTTCGGCGGGCGGGGAGCTTCGCCGAGCCCAGCGCCAGCGCGGTCAGGTAGATCGCCAGGAAGCCGGAGCCGTGCGCCGCCTCGGCGATCCCGTAGGAGAGGCCGGCGACCGCCATCGTCGCCACCGGGTAGAGGCCGTCGGAGGGCAGCCGCACCCGCTCCAGCAGCAGCGCCGCTCCTTTGCCGACCAGGACCCCGATCGCGATCCCGACCGCCAGTTTCACGGCCAGCAGCTCGACCATGTCGGCGACGCCGTAGCCGGGCTCCTGGATCCATTCGATGAAGCCGATCACGAGCAGCAGCGCGACCGGGTCGTTCATCCCCGACTCGCCCTCGAGCGAGCGCGCCAGGCGCTTCTCGACGGTCGAGTTGCGCAGCACGGCGAAGATCGCCGCCGAGTCGGTCGCCGCGATCGCCGCGCCGACCAGCATCCCTTCCAGGAAGGTGAGGTCGAAGATCAGCTTCGCCGCGAGGCCGGCGACCGCGGCCGTCGCCACGGTCCCGACCGTGGCCAGCGAGGCTGCGGTGCCGAGCACCGGCCGGATCTCCGACCAGCCCGCGGTCAGGCCGCCCTCGAAGAGGATCAGGACCAGCGCGATCGTGCCCAGGGTGCGGGCCAGCTCGGCGTTGGAGAAGTCGATCCCGCCGATTCCCTCCGAGCCGGCGAGGATGCCGAGGAAGAGGAAGAGGAGGAGGCTCGGAATGCGCAGGCGGTCGGCGAAGAGCACTCCCGCGATGCCCGCGGCCAGCAGGACGCCGGCGATCAGGATCAGCTCGGCGTCGTGGCTGCTCATTAAGGGACCCTAATAAAAGACGAAAGGTCCTCGCCGCGCGGCGACGCTCAGACGTTCTCGTCGATCGCGGCCAGCCGCGCCTCGAGCTCCTCCGGAGAGCCGGGCGTCGGCACGTCCTCGGGCCGTTCGTGCGGGCGGCGGTAGACGAGGTAGAGCAGCGCGCAGAGCACCCCGGCGGTGAGCGCGAAGCCGATCTCGACGCGGCGGAACTCGTCGCCGATCAGCGGCACGAAGTTCCAGGCGACGAAGAAGGCCGCGCAGGAGATCCAGCGCACCGCGGCGCGGCGCACCTGGCCCTGCGCCAGGCAGGCCTGATTGAGCGTCACCGAGGCGAGGTAGAGACCCATGCCCAGCGTGACCAGCAGGAGGCCGGGGCGGTCGTAGGTGAACTTGGCGCTGAAGGCGATCTGCATCAGCTTCGGCCCGGCGATCAGCACGACGATCGCGGTGAAGGTCGCGAAGGCGGCGATCCCGACCAGGACGCCGCGCACCGAGCGGTGGAATTCGCGGTCGGAGTCGGGCTCGGTCGAGGTGTGCAGGCTGGTCAGGTGGGGGAGGATGCTGGTCGAGACCGCCTGGAAGAGCTGCAGCGGCGCCCGCGCGATCATCAGCACGTTGAAGATGAACCCGGCCGCGGCGGCGCCCTCGAGGCCGCGCGCGATCAGCGGCCCGGCGTTGAGGAATGCCTGTTCGCTGAACATGATCACCAGCACCGCCGCGGCGAACCCCGAGCCCTCTTTAAGGGAGAAATCCTCCTCCGACTCCGAAGGAATCAGATTGCGATCGTCGCCGGAGGAGGATTTCTCCTGCGATATGTCCTCCGCTTCGCGTCCGGGCATATCGCGCGAGGCCTTGGCCCTGCGTGCCTGCCAGGTGAAGGCTACGGGGACGACGATCAGTGAGAGTGACGGCGCGGCGACGATCCCGACCGCGACCATGTCCTGGCCGCTGAGCAGGCCGACCGCGACCAGCACCGCGAACGAGGTGCGGAAGACCGACTCGGAGAGGATCAGCGCCGTGAACGGGCCGAACTGGCGCCGGCCGGCGAGATAGCCGCGCGCGAAGTAGGAGGCGGCGTAGAAGAGCACGGCGCCGAAGAAGACCCAGTAGAGCGGTTCGTTTCCTTCCAGCAGGTCGTCCTGGATCGGCCCGCGCAGGGCCAGCGCGGCGACGGCGAAGGTCAGCGCCAGCCCGATCTGGATCGCCGAGGCGACGCGCATCTCCTGGCCGATCGGTTCGCCGTGCACGAGCCGCTCGGAGATGTGGCGGCTGAGCAGCTGTTCGACCGGCCGGTAGAGGGTCGAGATCGTGATGAAGACCGCCGACCAGAGGACGGTGATCTGGCCGTAGTCGGGCTTGGAGAGCGTGTGCGAGGCGATCAGGAAGTAGGCGTAGGTGATCAGCCCGGTGAGGCCGACCCCGATCGCCAGGAAGCTCGCCGTTTTGCCGTACTCCGCGCTGGAAGCGGTCTCGCCCCGCCCGGCGCCGCGCCCGAACCTCGCCATCAGCCCCGGTCGCCGCGCTCGTAGTGGGACGGCTCGACGCCGAGCGCCAGCTCGACCCGGCGCACCCGCTCGAAGACCCGTTGCGTCATCACCCGCTGGCCGGCGAGCAGGTCGCCGATCACACCCAGCGCGAACAGCTGGATCGCGGCGATGAAGAGGACTGCGCCGAGGATCAGCGACTGCACGTGGCCGCTCGAGTCGCCGTTGAAGATCCAGTCGATCAGGAACGGCATCCAGGCGGCCAGGGCGAGCACCAGCACGACGAGGCCGGCGCTGGCGAATACCCGCAGCGGCTCGTAGCGGGCGTAGATGCGCAGGATGCCGAGCCCGTTGCGGCGCACGTAGGCGCCGGTCGAGTCGAACAGGCGCGACTCGCGGGTCTGCGGGTTGGTCGCGACCGTGACCTCGTCGACCGCGACCAGCATCTTGCCGGCCTGGATCAGGCTCTCCAGCGTGTAGGTGTAGTTGTCGACGACGAGCAGTTGCAGCGCCGCCTCGCGGTTGTAGGCGCGGAAGCCGGAGGTGGCGTCGGTGATCTCGGTGCCGGAGAGGCGCCGGACTACCCAGCTGCCAAGCCGCTGCAGCCCCTTCTTGGAGCCGGAGAAGTGATCGATCGAGGAGGTCTGGCGATCGCCGACGACCATGTCGGCCTCACCGGCGAGGATCGGCGCGAGGAGCTTGACGACGTCGGCGCCGCTGTACTGGTTGTCGGCGTCGGTGTTGACGACGACGTCGGCGCCGAGCTTCAGGCAGGCGTCGAGCCCGGCCTGGAAGCCGGCCGCCAGGCCCTTGTTGTTGGTCAGCCGGACGATGTGCTCGACGCCGCACTCGCGGGCGACCTCGACCGTGCGGTCGGTCGAGCCGTCGTCGACGACCAGCAGCTCTACCGTGTCGAAACCGTCGAGCTGGCGGGGGATGTCCGCCACGGTCTGCGGCAGGGTCTTTTCCTCATTCAGACAGGGGATTTGGACGATCAGCTTCATGGCGGCGGTCCAGGGTATCCCTAGCTACTGCGGCCGGGGGGTAGAATCCTTGATTGACGAGTCAATCGGTCCCTTTATGAACACCTTGCTCACAGACGCGGATCGGCTCCAGCTGAGGCATGCGCTGGAGCTGGCCGAGGGCGGCAGGGGGCGCGTCAGCCCGAATCCGCTGGTCGGCGCTGTGCTCGTTCGCGACGGGCAGCTTATCGGCGAGGGCTTCCACGCCGAGCTCGGCGGGTTGCACGCCGAGCGCGCGGCCCTGGCCGACTGCCGCTCGCGCGGCGAGAACCCGGCCGGCGCGACGATGTACGTGACCCTCGAGCCGTGCGCGCACCAGGGCCGCCAGCCACCGTGCGTCGACGCGATCCTCGAGTCGGGGATCAAGCGCGTCGTGATCGCCTCCGAGGACCCCTCCGAGAAGGCCGCCGGCCGCGGGCCCGGAATGCTGCGCGACGGCGGCGTCGAGGTGGTCTTCGCCGCCGGTGCCGAGGCGGCGCGGGCGCGGCTCCTCAACCAGGCCTTCCGCAAGCACGCCCGCACCGGGCTGCCGCTGGTCACGCTGAAGATGGCGATGTCGCTGGACGGCCAGACCACCACCGCGGCGGGCGAGAGCCCCTGGATCTCCGGCGAGTCGAGCCGCCCGCTCGTCCACCGCTGGCGCTCGGAAGCCGACGCGATCGCGGTCGGGATCGGCACCGTGCTCAGCGACGACCCGCTGCTGACCGCCCGCCAGCCGGGCGCCCGCCAGCCGGCCCGCGTCGTCTTCGACAGCGAGGCGCGGCTTCCCTGCGGCTCGCAGCTGCTCGCCACCCTCGATCGCTCGCCGCTGCTCGTCGTCGTCGGCCCCGGGGCCGACGCCGCCCGCCTCGGCGCGCTCCGCGATGCCGGCGCCGAGACGATCGTCGCTTCGGGAACCATCCCCGCGGACCGGGTCACGTCGGCGCTCATCGAGCTGGGCCGCCGCAACCTCACGTCCGTCTTCCTCGAGGGCGGCCGCACCCTCGCCGCCGCCTTCGCCGCCGCCGACCAGATCGACGAGGCGCGCACCTTCGTCGCCCCGACCCTGCTCGGCGGGGAGCCTCGCCTCGGCGAGGCGGGCGCGGTGCGGCTCACCGCCCTGGAGTCGCACACCGAGCTGGTCGGCGAAGACACCCTGATCACGGCCCGATTCAAGGAGTGGTGAGTTGTTCACCGGGCTGATCCAGGACGTGGGGACGGTCGAGCGGCTCGACGCGAACGCCGACGGCGCGCGCCTGCGCATCGCCACCTCGCTGGGCCCCGAAATCGGCCTCGGCGACTCGGTCGCCGTGAACGGCGCCTGCCTGACCGCGACCGCCGCCGACGAGGCCGGTTTCGAGACCGAGGCGATGAACCAGACGCTGACCGTGACCGCGCTGGGCGGACTGGAGGCCGGCGGCCGGGTCAACCTGGAGCTGGCGGTGCGCGCCTCCGACCGGCTTGGCGGGCACATCGTCCAGGGTCACGTCGACGGCGTCGGCGCGGTCCTGGAGGCGCGCGAGGACGGCTTCGCGCGGCGCCTGCGCGTCGGCCTGCCGGAGGAGCTGCTGCGCTACGCGATCGACAAGGGCTCGATCGCGCTGAACGGGGTAAGCCTGACCGTCGCCGAGCTCGGCGAGGGGTGGGTCGAGGTCTCGCTGATCCCGGAGACTTTGGAGAGGACGACGCTCGGCGGGCTCGAGCCGGGCGACCGCCTCAACGTCGAGTGCGACATGGTGGCGAAGTACGTCGAGCGTTTGGTGGCACCATTCGCCGGAAAGGAGCGAGCGTGAGCCAGATGACGGAGACCCAGGCCCAACAAGAGAGCAGTCGCGCCGAGAGTCCCTTCTCGCCGATCGAGGAGGCGATCGAGGAGATCCGTCGCGGCCGCATGGTCGTCGTCTGCGACGGCGAGGACCGCGAGAACGAGGGCGACCTCGTGATGGCGGCCCAGTTCGCGACCCCCGAGGGGATCAACTTCATGGCCAAGGAGGCGCGCGGGCTGATCTGCCTGGCGCTGACCGCGGAGCGCTGCGAACAGCTCGGCTTGAAGCTGATGGCGGCCAAGAACGAGGCGCCGCTGCAGACCGCCTTCACGGTCACGATCGAGGCCGCCGGCGGGGTCAGCACCGGGATCTCCGCCCACGACCGCGCCCACACGATCCAGGTCGCGATCGACCCCAGCTCGGGCCCGCGCGACCTCGTCGTGCCCGGCCACATGTTCCCGCTGCGGGCCAAAGACGGCGGCGTGCTCGAGCGCACCGGCCACACCGAGGCCAGCGTCGACCTCGCCCGCCTCGCCGGCCTGACCCCCGCCGGGGTGATCTGCGAGGTGATGAACGACGACGGCACGATGGCCCGCGTTCCCGACCTGATCCCGTACTGCCAGAAGCACGGCCTGAAGATGATCACCGTCGCCGAGCTGATCGCCTACCGGCGGCGCACCGAGAAGCTGGTCGAGCGCGTCGTCGACACCGGCCTGCCGACCGCCTTCGGCGACTTCACGGCGGTCGGCTACCGCTCGTTGGTCGACGACAAACACCACGTCGCGATGGTCAAGGGCGAGGTCGACGGCGAGCAGGACGTGCTCGTCCGCGTGCACAGCGAGTGCCTGACCGGCGACGTCTTCCACAGCATGCGCTGCGACTGCGGCGAACAGCTCGAAGCGGCGCTCTCGATGATCGAGCAGGAGGGGCGGGGCGTGCTGCTCTACCTCTCCCAGGAGGGTCGCGGCATCGGCCTGCTCAACAAGCTGCGCGCCTACAAGCTCCAGGAGGAGGGCGCCGACACGGTCGAGGCCAATCTCAAACTCGGCCTGCCGGCCGACCTGCGCGACTACGGGATCGGTGCCCAGATCCTCGTCGACCTCGGCCTCAGCAGCATCCGCATCCTCACCAACAACCCGAAAAAGATCGTCGGCCTGGAGGGCTACGGTCTCTCGGTCTCAGAGCAGGTGCCGATCGAGTCGGCGCCCAACACCCACAACGAGGCCTACCTGCGGGCCAAGCGCGACAAGATGGGCCACTCGCTCCACCACCAGGGCCTCGCCCTCGACGAGGAGATGATCCACGACGAGGAGGAACGCGACGCCAGGGCCGCCGATGGGTGACGGCGACGGGCAGTTCCTCGAGACCTTCAGCTCCGAGGAGAGGGAGTTCCTGGCGACGCAGCGCTTCGCGGTCTGCGTCGGCCGCTTCTACGAGGACCTCGCCGAACGCCTGCTGGCCGGCGCCGACGAGGGCTTCGAGCTGCTCGGCGTGCCGCCCGCGGCGGTCGAGCGCACCTCGGTCCCCGGCGCCTACGAGCTGCCCTTCGCCGCCAAGCTCTTCGCCCGGACGGGCAAGTACGCCGGCGTCGTCTGCCTCGGCGTGGTGATCCGCGGCGAGACCGACCACTTCGACTTCGTCTGCGCCGAGTCGGCGCGCGGCATCCAGGACGTCCAGCTGGAGACCGGCGTGCCCTGCGCGTTCGGCGTGATCACCTGCGACAACATGGACCAGGCCCTCGCCCGCTCGGGCGGCGGCAAGCGCGACCAGGGCCGCAACGGCGCCCTCACGGTTGCCCGCATGGCACTGCTGAAGCGCCAACTGGCATAATCCCCCGTCCTCATGGCCAAGGTATGCCACAGCTGCGGAAAGGGACCGGCGTTCGGCCAGTCCCGGAGCCACTCGATGGTCGCCACCAAGCGGCGCTTCGACCCGAACCTGCAGAAGGTCCGGATCACCGAGAACGGCCGCCCGCTGCGCACCTACGTGTGCACCCGCTGCCTGAAGGCCAACAAGGTCACCAAGGCCGCTTAGCCCGCCGCGGGTCTTTTTGGGTTTAGAGACCTCGCTGTAGTTGACATTCCCCAACCGGTGTGATCCGGTGCGCTGCTGTCGGCAGTGGTGCTTTCAGCAATGGACAGGGGAGAGAATGAGTAACGACGGGTTCTTGCGCGGGGTGATGGCGGTCGCTGCGATCGTTTTGGGTTTGGCCTGGGTAGCGATCGTGGCCTGCGGGATTCTGTTCAGCTTCAAGTCCGGAACGGACCCTTCCTGGGTGACCTCGGAGGGGATGAAGTACTTCGTCCCGGGCCTCACCGCGTTGATCGGCGGCGTGGTCGCGACCGCCTTCGGGATCGCCGCCAAAGACCCGAACAACGGGGCGAGCGAGCGCGTTGCCGGTGTCGTCAAGGGGCAGGGCTTCGGCGGCGCCGACACGCAGGTGTGGATCGGCCGCTTCTACATCACCGCCTATCTCCTGCTCGGCGCGGCCGCCGCGGTCACCTGGGTGTTCGCCGGCGGCGACACGATCGACTTCATCCGCACGCTGGCACCCGCATGGGGCGGCCTCGCCCTCGCGATCGCGACCGCCTACATGAATCCGAAACCGGCCAGCGACTGAGCGGCGCGGCGCGCCCGCGCCCTACTCGGACTCGGCGACGACCCGGTGCTCGCCGGTGATCGGCGGCTCGGCGGGCTCGACGTGGAGTTTGGGGAGGAAGTTGAGCCAGCTCGGGAACCACCAGGCGCGGCGGCCGAGCAGCTGCATGACCGCCGGAACCAGGACCGAGCGGATGATCACCGCGTCGATGAAGACCGCGGCGGCGAGGCCGAGGCCGAAGAGTTTGATGATCCGGTCGTCGCCGAGCATGAAGGAGGCGAAGACGGTGACCATGATTGCCGCCGCGGCGGTGATCACGCGGCCGGTCAGGGCGAGGCCGCGGGTGACCGACTCGGTCGCGTCGTGGGTGTGCTCCCACTCCTCGTGGATCCGCGACATCAGGAAGACCTCGTAGTCCATCGAGAGCCCGAAGATGATCGCGAAGAGGAAGATCGGGAAGAAGGAGATGATCGGCCCGGTGCCGTCGACGCCGATCAGGCTGGCGCCCCAACCCCACTGGAAGACGGCGACGATCAGGCCGAAGGCGGCGCCGATCGAGAGCAGGTTCATCACCACCGCCTTGAGCGGCACGAGCACCGAGCGGAAGACGATCATCAGCAGCAGGGCGGAGAGCAGGACGACGACGCCGATGAAGAGCGGCAGCTTTTCGGCGATCGCGTCGCCGAAGTCCTCGAAGATCGCGGTGATGCCGCCGACGTGGACGGTCGCGCCGGTCGACTGCTCGAGCGGCGGGATCACCTCGTCGCGGATGTGGTTGAGCAGTTCGGTCGTCTCCTCGCTCTGCGGCGAGGTGGTCGGGTAGAGCTGGACGACGGCGGTGTTTTCGGCCGGGTTCATCGTCGGATCGGTGATCGCGGCGACGCCGGCTTCCTTTTCGAGCGTCTTGCTGAGCGTCACCAGAGCCTCGTCGTTGCCCGTTTCGGGCAGTTCGGCGACGATCGCGAAGGGCCCGTTGAAGCCCGGCCCGAAGCCCTCGGCGAGCAGGTCGTAGGCCTCGCGCGTGGTCGTCCCGGCGGGATCGGTGCCGGCGTCGTTGGAGCCCAGTCGCAGTGACAGCGTCGGGATGCAGAGCGCGATCAGCAGGGCGCCGGAGAGGGTCGCCCAGAGTGCCGGCCTGCTCTGGATCGTCTTGCTCCAGCGCAGCCACCAGGCGTGGTCGTCGACCCCGGCCTTGCGCCCGTAGCCGGGGATCCGCAGTTTGTCGATCCGGTGGCCGATCCAGGTGAGCAGCGCCGGCAGCAGGGTCAGCGCCGAGATCATCGTGAAGAGGACCGCGACCGCCGCCGCCATCGCGACCCCGTAGAGGAAGCTGAGGCCGAGCAGGAACATCCCCATCAGCGCGATGATCACGGTGATCCCGGCGAAGAGGACGGCGCGGCCGGCGGTGTCGGTGGCGAGGATCGCCGCCTCGCGCGGCTCGAGCCCGGCGCCCAGCGCGTTGCGGAAGCGGGTGACGATGAAGAGCGCGTAGTCGATGCCGACGCCGAGCCCGATCATCAGCGCCAGCTGCGGGGCGAACTCGGCGGTGTCGAAGACGTGGGTGCCGAGGGTGATGACGCTGAGGCCGACGCCGAGGGCGAACAGCGCGGTGACGAGCGGCAGGCCCATCGCGACGACCGAGCCGAAGGTGATCAGCAGGATCACGACCGCCGCCAGCAGTCCGATGAAGAAGGAGGAGTCCTGTTCTTCTTCGGCGCGCGCTTCCTCGATCGGCTGGCCGCCGACGTCGACCTGAAGATCGCCGGTGGAGACGGCCTCGGTCATTTCGATCAGCCGCTTGCCTTCCTTGTCGGCGAGCTTGTCGCTGGTCACGTCGAACTGGACGGTCGCGTAGGCGATTTCGCCGTCGTCCGAGACCGCGCCGGCGCCGCCCTTGACGTAGGGGCTGGCGACTTCGCTGACGTGGGGCAGCTCCTCCGCTTCGGCGAAGACGGCCTCCATCTTCTTCTTGACGGCCGGCGATTCGACTCCCTGCGGGGCGCGGTAGACGATCTGCGCGGTGTCGCCCGACTGCGCCGGGAATTTCGTTTCGAGCAGCTCGAACGCTTCCTGGGAGTCGGAGGACGGCAGCTTGAATTCTTCGCTGAAGCTCGACCCGGCCGAGCCGGCCAGCATGCCGGCAAGTACGAGGGCGACGATCCATCCAGCGATCACGGTCTTGCGGTGGCCGGTGATCCAGGTGGCGAAGGCGCGCATCGAGTCGGGCACGGTAGCAACGCTTGGACGTCACGTGCTTGACAGTCCTCACAGAGAGCGCCTCCTCCGCCGCAAAGGGAGGTTAGATTCCCCCCAGATGCCTGATCCCTCGATCGCCCGCTTCCGCCGGGTCATCACTTCTGCCTACGCCTCCCTGGAGGCTCGCCGCCAGGAGGTCAACGACCTCAACGTCTTCCCGGTCGCCGACGGCGACACCGGCGACAACATGGCGATGACGCTGCGCGCTGTGATGGAGGAGCTGGACCGCCTCGACGGCCAGGAGGTCGACGAGGTCGGTCGCACCGAGCTGGTCCAGGCGCTGGCCCGTGCCGCGCTGATGGGCGCGCGCGGCAATTCCGGCGTGATCCTCAGCCAGATCGTCCGCGGCGCCGCCGAGGAGCTGGCCAGTCGCCCCGGCGAGCTGGTCGACCCGGTGCTGGTCGCCGCCGCCTTCGCCAGCGCCGCCGACGCCGCCTACGACTCGGTGCGCGAGCCGGCCGAGGGGACGATGCTGACCGTCTTCCGCGAGATGGCCCACTCGCTGACCCGCCAGCTCGCCCACCTGGAAGCCGACAAGCAGCGGCTCGGCCGCGACGTCAGCGAAGAGCAGCAGGACGCGGTCCTCGCCGAGGTGCTGCAGCGCGCGATCGAGGACGGCGAGCGGGCGGTCGCCCGTACGCCCGAGCAGCTCGACGTGCTGCGCGAGTCCGGCGTCGTCGACGCCGGCGGGCACGGTCTGGTGCTGATCCTCGCCGGCGTCGTCGCCGGCCTGCGCGGCGATCACCCCGGCGATCTGCCGGAGATCCCCCATCACGAGGCGCCGCGGCTCAGCCTGCCCCATCACGAGGACAGCCGCTACCGCTACTGCACCAACTTCATCGTCTCCGGCAGCGGCCTCGCCAGCCGCGAGTTCCTGCCCCGCCTGGAGGGGCTCGGCGACTCGGTCCTGGTCGTCGGCGACGACGCCACGCTCAAGGTCCACGTCCACACCGACGAGCCCGAGCGCGCGGTGGCGCTGTTCGACGGCGTCGGCGAGGTGACCAACCTCGACGTCGCCGACATGCGCGAGCAGATGGCCGAGCGCGCCGCCCGGCTGACCGGCGAACGCACCGGCGTCGTCGCGGTCGCGGCGGGGGAGGGCCTCGAGCGGCTCTTCGCCGAGCTCGGCGCCAACGTCGTCCCCGGCGGCGACACCCTCAACCCTTCGACCTACGAGCTGCTCGCCGGGATCCACGGGGTCGCCGCCGCCGAGGTGCTGGTCCTGCCCTCGTCCTCGAACGTGGTGATGGCCGCCGAGCGCGCCTGCGAGCTCTCCGAGAAGCCCGCCCGGGTGGTGCCGGCGCTCTCCCAGCAGGCCAGCCTGCTGGCCCTGGTCGAGCTCGACCCGTCGGCCTCCTCGGACGAGAACGCGACCCGGCTCGAGGGCGCGCTCGCCGGCGTGGCGACCGGGGGAGTGGCGCCGGCCGCCCGCGACGACGCCCAGGGCCGGTTCAAGCAGGGCGACGCGGTCGGCTTCTCCGACGGCGAGATCGTCGCATGGGGCGGCGCCGGCTCGACCCTCACCGAGACGATCCAGCACCTCGCCAGCGGCGCCGAGATCGTCACCGTGATCGCCGGCGAGGGTGCCCCGATCGCGCTCGAGGAGGTCGACACCCACGTCCCTGGCGGGGTCGAGATCGAGATCCACGAGGGCGGACAGCCGAGTTGGTGGTGGCTGCTGGCGGCTCAGTAGTGCGGTCGTTCGCCGGCGAACGCGAGCTGACGCCGGCCGACCTGCGCGAAGCGCCCGTCCACTGGCCGCGACCGAGCGTCCTCGACGTTTCGGTGCAGGCGCTCGAGGGCGTCGGCCCGAAATCCGCGCAGCTCGCCGCCGAGGCCGGGATCGCCACCGTTTGGAACTTGCTGCTGCGCTTCCCGCGCCGACACCGGGACATGCAGCTGCGGCCGCTGGCCGAGATCGGCGTGGGCGAGACCGGAACGGCGGTGGTCGAGGTCCTGGGCGCGCAGCCGCGCCCCTTCCGCAAAGGTCGCCTGACCTTCGTCGGCGTCAAAGTCGGCGACGACAGCGGCCACCTGCGGGCGACCTGGTTCAACCAGCCCTGGGTCGCCGCCAAGCTGACCCCCGGTGCGCAGCTGCTGGTGACCGGGAAACGCACCGAGCGTGGGCTCGCCGTCAACCAGTGGGAGCTGGTCTCGGCCGGGGAGGACGATCAGGAGGCGCCGGAGGGCGGCTCGTTCATCCCGATCCATCCCGCGACCGGCGATCTTCCCCCGCAGAAGATCCGCGAGTGGGTCGAGCGGGCGGTGAAGTGGGCGCCCAACGTGGTCGAGGGGCTGCCGTCGGAGCTGCGGGCACGCCGCCGCCTCGCCGCCGCCCCCGACGCCTTCACGGCGATCCACTTCCCGGAGAGCGAGGAGGATCTGGAAGCCGCCCGACGCCGGCTCGCCTTCGAAGAGCTCTTCCTCCACCAGGCGCTGCTTGCCACTCGCCGCCGCAGCCAGCGCACCGCGCGGCCGGCGCCGCGCTTCGGCAAGCCGGGCGAGCTGGTCGGGCGTTGGCTCGACTCGCTGCCCTTCGAGCCGACCGGCGACCAGCTCGGCGCGCTCGACGACATCGACGCCGACCTCGACCGCGGCGAGCCGATGCAGCGCCTCTTGATGGGCGAGGTCGGCTCGGGCAAGACCGTGGTCGCCGTCTACGCGATGCTGCGGGCGCTCGAAGCCGGCTACCAGGCGGTGCTGATGGCGCCGACCGAGACGCTCGCCGAGCAGCACGCGCTGACCCTCGACCGCCTGCTCGGCGCCGAGGCGACCCCGTTCGCGCTGCTGACCGGGGCGACGCCGGCGCCGACCCGCAAACGCGCCCTCGACCAGCTCGCCTCCGGCGAGCTCGGGCTCGTGGTCGGCACCCACGCGCTGATCGAGCCGACCGTCCAGTTCGCCCGCCTCGGCCTCAGCGTCGTCGACGAGCAGCACCGCTTCGGGGTCGAGCAGCGGCGCGCGCTCGACGCCAAGGGGGTGGAGGGGATGGCGCCGCACGTCCTGCACATGACCGCGACGCCGATCCCGCGCACGCTCTCGCTGACCGCCTACGGCGACCTCGACACGACCGCGCTGCACGAACTCCCGGCCGGCCGGATGCCGATCGAGACCCGGCTGGTCGAGGAGGAGCAACGCGGCGAAGCGTTCGAGTTCCTGCGCCGGCGGCTGCGCGAGGGGCGCCAGGCGTTCGTCGTCTGCCCGCTGGTCTCCGAATCGGAGAAAGTCAGCGGCAAGGCGGCGGCGGTCGAGGCCGAACGGCTGCGTGCCGGCGAGCTGCGCGACTTCCGGGTCGGTGTGCTGCACGGTCAGATGCGCTCCGAGGAGAAGGCCGAGGCGATGCGCGCCTTCGCCGCCGGCGAGACCGACGTGCTGGTCGCGACGACCGTGATCGAGGTCGGGATCGACGTCGGCAACGCGACCGTGATGATCATCGAGGGAGCGGAGCGCTTCGGCGTCTCCCAGCTGCACCAGCTGCGCGGCCGGGTCGGCCGTGGCGAGCACCCCTCGCAGTGCCTGCTGTTCGCCGAAGAGGCGGGCGAGCTGGCTCGCAAGCGGCTGGCCGCGGTGGCGGGGGAGAGCGACGGCTTCAAGCTCGCCGAGGTCGATCTGGCGCTGCGCGGCGAGGGCGAGATCCTCGGCACCCGCCAGTCCGGGGTGCCGCGCTTCGCCGTCGCCGACCTGCCCGACGACATGCCGCTGTTGCTCGAGGCCAAAGGCGAGGTGCTGGCGCTGCTCGAGCGTTTCGGCTCGCTCGAAGACCCGACCCTCGGCCCCCTGCTCGAGGCCGCCCGCCGTCGCTTCGGCGCCGGCGCCGCCGACCCGATCCCGCTATGAGGGTGATCGCGGGAGAGCTGAAGGGTCAGACCCTGGTCGCGCCGCGGGGGTGGAAGGTGCGGCCGACCTCCGACCGTGCCCGCGAGGCGATCTTCTCGGCGCTCGGCGATCGAGTCGTCGGCGCCGGCGTGCTCGACCTCTACTGCGGCACCGGCGCGCTGGCGATCGAGGCGCTCTCGCGCGGGGCGGCGCGGGCGACGCTGGTCGACCGCGACACCCGGCCGGCGCTGGGCAACGTCGAGCGGCTCGGGCTCGGCGAGCGCGCCGAATTGGTACGCACCGATGTCGTCCGCTGGCTGGAAGCCACCGCTGTCCCCCACCCGGGGAAGGACGTTGAGGCGGACATTCTCCCCCCTTCGGTCCGCAGCTTCGACCTCGTTTTCGTCGATGCCCCATATAGACTCGCCGACCGCGTGTCCCGGCAACTCGACACCCACCTGCCGCGGCTGCTCGCCCAGGACGGGCGGGTCGTCGTCGAGAGCGGCGCCGGCCGGCCGCTCGCGATCGAGTCGCTCGAGTGCCTGCGCCAGCGCCGCTACGGCGCCGCCGACGTCTCGATCTACGGAGCGCGGTCGTGAGCGAGCGCAACGGCACGGTCGTCTGCCCGGGCAGCTACGACCCGGTCACCAACGGCCACATCGACATCATCACCCGCACCTCGCAGGTCTTCGACCGGGTCGTCGTCGGGGTCGTCAACAACCCGGTCCGCAAGCAGAAGACGCTGTTCAGCGCCGAAGAGCGCTGTGCCTTCATCCGCGAGGCGACCGCCGAGCTCGACAACGTCGAGGTGCAGATCTTCGCGACCCTCTTGGTCGAGTTCGCCCGCGACAACGACGCCAAGGCGATCATCAAGGGACTGCGGGCGATCTCCGACTTCGAGTACGAGTTCGAGATGGCGCAGCTGAACCGCAAGCTCGATCCGGGGATCGAGAGCATGTACGTGATCGCCTCGCCGCACTACAGCTTCCTCTCCTCGACCGGGGTGAAGGAGATGGCGACCTTCGGAGGCGACGTCTCCGACCTGGTTCCCGCCCCTGTCGCCGCCGCGCTCTCCGAACGCCTGGACGGGCGGTAGTCTGTGCGCCACCAGTTGGGGCCGCGTGGGCGACAGCTTGCAAAAAAGGCCCTGGATATGCCGATCTTCACCAAAATCCCCGCGTACACGTAGGCTTACGATCTTCCAATGGACGTCCTGGTCCTCATAGACAAGCTCGACGACGTCGTGCACAACGCCCGTCCCGTCCCTCTGACGGACCAGGTGCGCGTGGATCGCGAGGAGATCTACGACCTCCTCGACCAGATGCGCGCGACGATCCCCGAGGAGATCAAGCAGGCGCGTTGGATCGTCAAGGAGCGCCAGGAGATGCTCGCCGAGGCCAAACGCGAGGCGGAGCGGATCGTCCGCGAGGCCCGCGAGCAGCAGGCCCGTCTGATCTCCGACGAGGAGGTCACCAAGCAGGCCGAGCGCGCCGCCGACGAGATCGTCGAGGACGCCCGCAACCGCGAGCGTGAAATCCGCCTCGGCGCCGAGGACTACGCCGACGAGATCCTCAACACCCTCGAAGTGAACCTGCAGAAGTTCCTCGCCGCCGTGCAGCGCGGTCGCGACCGCCTCGCCGGCCGCGACGAAGAGCCGGCCGCCGAGCTCGAGCAGCCTTAGCTTCGCCGGGGAGGGGTCCGGTGACCTCTCCTCACTCGCCTGCTCGCTGATTCGCCTGCGGCTGGCCGCGTTGGCTTGCGGGCGAGGCGCAAAACGTTCGGAGAGGTCACCGGACCCCTCCCTACGGGACGTCTACGGCTGCGCGAGCTTGCCGGCGAAGCAGAGGCTGCCAGCGCTTCCGACTTTGACCACGCCAGGGTGAGGTGAATGTAGGAAGCGACCTGGAGGGACTCGCTGCTTTGTTCAGGCGGGGGTGTTGGGGCGCGTCAGTTCTCGCTTGAGGAGCTCGGCGATCCGGCTCGGTTCCTCGATCACTTCGTGTTCGGTGAGATGTAGGACGCGGTAACCGGCGTTCTGGAGGATCAAATCTGCGAGTGCTTCGTCTGGGTTTCGCCGCTGTCGGTTTGGTCCGTCGATCTGAACGGCCAGCCGCTCCTCCTTCCAGAGGAAATCGACCATCACCCCCGTCTCTTGCCTGGCGGCCATCCACCGGGCAAGGTTCCGGCGGGGGTGAATTCCCCCTACTCGAGCTTCAGGTTGTCGAGCGCCGCCCAGCGGGAGTCTTTGGCGCTCTCGTGTTCGTGGTCGGCGGGGTCGGCGTCGTTCAGCGATACGCCGCAGACGGGGCAGAGGCCTAGGCAGTCGGGGCGGCAGAGCAGCTGCGTGGGCAGGGCGAGCATCGTCGCGTCGTGGGCCCAGCGGCCGATGTCGAGCTCGTCGTCGCTGACGTAGGGGCTGCGCAGCTCCTCGTCGTCGGTCGATTCCTGGTGCACCTCCCGCGCTTCGACGTCGAGGTCGAGCGAGGCTGGCTCGAGACAGCGCATGCATGGTCCCTCGACGTGGACCGGGAAGACGACCCGGAAGGCGAAGCCGCTGCTGGGGCGGGAGATCTCCAGCCGCACCGTCGGCGAGTCCGGGTCGGCGAGGTAGGTCTGGCCGCCCAGCTCGAAGCGGTCGAGGCGCACCGGCAGCTCGAGGCGCTTGCCGTCGCCGTGGGAGAGGTTGAGCCTGGAGAGATCGATCGTGGTGGTCTGCGCCTCGGGCATTTCCGCACCTCCGCTCGCGGGGGACTTACGATGGGGCACCCTCCGACGAGATTACGAGATGGCCCAATTCGACTGGAAACCCGACAGCTACCTGGAGCGCATCCGCGCCGCGGTGCCCGGCTACGACGAGTTGCAGGACGCCGCGGTGGCGGCGATCCCGTTCGCGCCCGAGCGGGTGCTGGAGCTGGGCATGGGCACCGGCGAGACGACCCGGCGGCTGATCGAGGCCTTCCCGGACTCCTGGGTGATCGGCCTCGACTCCAGTCCTGACATGGTCTTCCGCGCCCGCGAGGCCTACGACGACGTCCAGCTCGGTCGCATCGAGGATCCCCTGCCCGACGGTCCCTGGGACCTGGTGATCGGCGTGCTCTCGATCCACCACCTCACCACCGAGCAGAAGCGGAACCTCTTCCGCCGCGTCCGCGAGCACTCGCGCGCCCTCGTCGTCGCCGACGTGGTCGTGGCCGACGTCCAGGTGACCACGGTCGATCCCGACCGCGACTTTCCGGAGTCGGCCGAGGACCTGGCGGCGTGGAGCGGCGGGGAGATCGTCTGGAGCAAGGACGATCTGGCTGTCATCCGCGCCACCTACTGACCTCTGCGCCGCTCGGCCTGTACCATCCTCCGTCCAAATGGCCGTCCCGAAGAAGAGAACTTCCAGCGCCCGCCGCGACAAGCGGCGCGCGAACCACAAGGCCGGCAAGGCGAGGTTGAACAGCTGCCCGCGTTGCCACAGCCCGCGCCTGCCTCACCGCGTCTGTCCCACCTGTGGGACCTACGCCGGTCGTGAGGTCGTCTCGCACAAAGTCGAGACTCCCGCGGCGGCCCCCACCGACTCCGAGTAGCCGTGGCGCCCGGGCGCCGCGTCACCGTTGCCCTCGACGGCTACGGGGCCGAGCAGGGCTTCGACGTGCTCGCGGCCGGCGCGAAGCTGGCCGCCGCCGACCCGGGTATAGGCGTGCGCGTCTTCGGCCCGCAGCGGGCGCTCGGGCTCGACGGCGTCGATGGCGTCGAGGTCGTCCAGACCGCCGAGTGGATCGGCAACGACGAGGACCCGGTCGGCGCCGTCCGCGCCAAGACGGAGGCCTCGGTCGTGCGCGCCGCGCGCGAGGTCGCCGAGGGCCGCGCCGATGCGCTGGTCAGCCCGGGCTCGACCGGGGCGACGATGGCCGCGGCGACCTTCGGCCTGCGCCGGATCAAGGGCGTCCAGCGCCCGGCGCTCGCCGTGCAGCTGCCGGTGCCCGGCAAAGCCGTGCTCTTCCTCGACGTCGGCGCCAACGTCGAGGTGCGCGCCCAGCACCTCGTCCAGTTCGCCTTCCTCGGCGCCGCCTTCAGCGCCGCGGTGCTGGGCGTGCGCGAGCCGCGCGTCGGCCTGCTCACGGTCGGCGAGGAGTCGGGCAAGGGCCGCGAGGAGGTCGTCGAGGCGCACCGCCTGCTCAGCCAGGCCCCGAACGTCGAGTTCGCCGGCAACGTCGAGGGTCGCGACCTGCCGGCGGCGACCTGCGACGTGGTCGTCACCGACGGCTTCACCGGCAACATCGCCCTGAAGCTGATGGAGGGGACCGCGAAGGCGGTTGCCGGCGCGGTCGGCGACGCCGCCCGCTCGAACCCGCTGGCCGCCGCCGGCGGGCTGATGCTGAAACCGGCGCTCGGCGGTCTGCGGCGCGAACTGCATCCCGACACCACCGGAGGAGCGATCCTGCTCGGGCTGCGCGGCATCGCCGTGGTCGGCCACGGCAGCTCCGGCGCCGAGGGGATCGCCAACGCGGTTCGGCTCGCCGCTCGCTGCGCCGAGGTCGACGCGGTCGGCCGCACGGCAGCGCTTCTGCACGAGGGCGGCGCCGGCCGCGCTGCCTTGGCGGCCGACGAGGGCGCGTGATAGGAAACGTCCGGTGAATCGCGACCAAGTTCTCACCCTCGTGCGCGAGCACCTCGCCGAGGAGCTCGAAATCGACGTCGAGCGGATCACCGAGACGACGAGGTTCCGGGAGGACCTCGACGCCGACTCGCTCGACCTCTACGAGCTGGTCATGGAGCTCGAGGACAACTACGGAGTCAAAGTCAGCGAGGAGCAGGCCACGCGCATCCATACGGTCGGCGACGCGGTCGGCTTCGTGGTCGAGCACGCCCCCGCCTGAGGCTCTTGGCCACCGATCCCGACTCAGCGGTCGCGGCGCTCTCGGAGCTGATCGGCGAGCTGCCGGAGGATCTGCGGCGCCAGGCGCTGACCCACTCTTCATGGACCGAGCGGCGGGTCGACTCCTTCGAGCGCCTCGCCTTCCTCGGCGACAGCGTGCTCGGCCTGGCGGTCGCCAGTCAGATCTCCGAGCGCTTCGTCGCGGTCGACTCGGGCGGCCTCACCAAGATCCACAACCAGGCGGTCAGCGGTGTCTCCTGCGCCGAGGTCGGCCGCCATCTCGGCGTGCCCGAGATGCTGCGCGAGAACGAGCCCGAGGACCTCACAGCCGCGATCCCGGCCGAGGTCCTGCTGGAAGGCGAGCGCCCGCTGCCCGAGGCGACCGAGGCGCTGATCGGCGCCTGTTACCTCGCTTTCGGTTTCGAGCGCACCGCCCCCGCGGTGGCGGCCGCGTTCGCGCCGCGGATCGAGCACGCCTCCGAGACCCGGATCGACTTCAAGTCCGCTTTGCAGGAGCTTTTGGCCCGCCGTGGGGCGCGCGTAAGCTACGAGGTGATCGCGGCCACCGGCCCCCCGCACCGTCGCACCTTCGAGGTGGCGGCGATCGTCGACTCCGAGCGGGTCGGCTCCGGCGAGGGGCGCAGCAAGAAGGCGGCCGAGCAGGTCGCCGCCGAGCAGGCTTTGGCGCAATTTGGCGGTTAGGGACGCCTCCTAGGCGTCCGAGCCAGGCGCGAACCTCTGCCGGAGGGTTTCCCAGGAACTTCGAGGACGCGAGCGCATGTATCTGAGATCGATATCGATGAAGGGTTTCAAGTCGTTCCCCGAGCGGGTGAACCTCGAGTTCTCGCCCGGCGTCAGCGTGATCGTCGGTCCCAACGGCTCCGGCAAGAGCAACATCACCGACGCCGTCCTCTGGGCGCTCGGCGAGCAGAGCCCCGGCGCGATCCGCGGCGCTTCGATGCAGGACGTGATCTCCGCCGGCGGCAAGGGCATCGGTCAGCGCCGCGCCGCCGAAGTCGAGGTCGTGATCGACAACTCCGAGGGCCGCGCCGCCAGCGAGTTCTCCGAGATCGCGATCGAACGCAAGCTCGACCGCTCCGGCGACGGGGTCTACCGCCTCAACGGCGCCCGCTGCCGGCTCGCCGACGTCGCCGACGTGCTCTCCGACACCAACCTCGGCAAAGAGATGCACTCGGTGATCAGCCAGGGCCGGGTCGAGACGATCGTCCACTCGAAGCCGCGCGAGCGCCGCCTGCTGGTCGAGGAGGCGGCCGGGCTCGGCAAGCACCGCAAGCGCCGTCGCCGGGCCGAGCTGAAGCTGCGCGGCACCCGCGACAACCTCGACCGCGCCCTCGACGTCGAGCGTGAGGCCCGCGCCCGGTTGCGGCCGCTGAAGCGCCAGGCGCAGGCAGCCGAGTTGGGCTTGCGGATCGAACGCGAGGAGCTGACCCTGCGCGGCCGCCTGGTCTCCGAGGAGCTGCGCTTCGGTGCCGATCGCGCCGCCGCCGCCGCGAAAGCGGCCGAGGGCGCGCGGGCGAGCAGGACCAAACTCGAGGAGCGGCTCGCCGAGGTCAGCAAGCGGCGCAGCGATGCGGAGGAGCGCTTCGCCGCCCGCGACCGCGAGCGCACCCAGGCCTGGGGCCTCCTGACCAAGCTGCGCGGCGACCAGGAGCGGGTCGCGGTGCGCGTCGCCGGTCTCTCCAGTCGCGAGACCGAGATCGACGCCGCCCTGGAGCAGCTGCGCGCCGAGCTCGGTCCGCTGACCCTCGACGTCGGCGGCAGCGGCGCTCCGGCGGCCCGCGCGCGCCAGCTCGAGGAGGAGCTGGGCGAGGTCGACGCCGGACTGCGCACCGCTGCCGAGAAGCTGGCGATCGCCCGCTCCGACGAGCAGAGCGAGTCGGCCCGCGAGGCCGCGCTCGGCGAGCTGCGCGGCGGCGCCGAACGGGCTTCGCGGCACGCGCTGCGGGCCGAGGGCCTGCTCGGCGAGCGCCACCGCGAGGCGCTGCGCAAGCGGGTCGCCGCCGGCGAGGAGCTGCTCGACGACGTGCGCGCCGCGCTGGCGGCGGTCGAGGGCGTCGGCGCTGCGATCCGCGCCCAGGTCGAGCGCACCGAGAGCCGCGTGGTCGGCGGCGAGGACGACGGCGACGAGATCGCCGACGAGCTGCGTGCCTGCTCCCAGCAGGAGTTCGAGCTGCAGGCGAAGCTGCGCGAGACGGCCGACGCGCTGACCAAGGCCGAGGTCGAGGCGGCTCACCTCGGCGACCGCCGGGCCGAGGCCGAGCGCGAGCTGGGCACGATCGCCGAGCGGCTCGGCGAAGCGATCCCGCCCGCCGAGCAGGCGCTCGGCGAGGAGGAGCGGGCCGAGATCGACCGCGGGCTCGAGCGGCTGGAGCGCCGCCGCGCCCAGATCGGCCCGGTCAACCCGCTGGCCGAGCGCGAATACGACGAGGCCCGCGAGCACGTCGAGGCGCTGCAAACCCAGCGCGAGGACACCGAGCGGGCGATGCGCGAGCTCGAGTCGCTGATTCGCGAGATCGACGAGGAGATCGAGCGCGCCTTCGAGCAGACCTTCGAGGCGACGGCGAAGAACTTCGAGGAGATGGTCGAGCACCTCTTCCCGGGCGGTCGCGGACGGCTGCGCCGAGTCAGCCTGCGCCCCGTCCGCGAGGAGGAGTCAGCCGCCGAGGCCGACCCGGAGGCGGGTGCCGAGGCCGAGGCCGAGGAGCGCGAAGAGCGCGACGAGCTCGGGGTCGAGATCGAGGTCACCCCGGCGGGCAAGTCGACCCGCAAACTCTCGTTGCTCTCCGGCGGCGAGAAGTCGCTGGTCGCGCTGGCATTCGTGTTCGCCGTCTTCCTCGCCCGGCCGTGCCCCTTCTACATCCTCGACGAGGTCGAGGCCGCCCTCGACGACGCCAACATCGACCGCTTCCTGCAGCTGATCCGGCGTTTCTCCGACCGCGCCCAGTTCGTCATCGTCACCCACCAGAAACGGACGATGGACGCCGCCGACGTGCTCTACGGCGTCAGCATGGGCGGCGACGGCGTCACCAAGGTCGTCTCCCGCCGCCTGCCGCGCGAAGCGGCGGAGGAGGGGGAGGACGACGGCGAGGGCGCCGGAGGCGGCACCCTCTCCGCAGTCGCCTAGTCCCAGCTTCAGCTCCCGCTTAGGCGCCCGGGTACCCTCACGTTCGAGGAGGACGGGAGATGCCGCAGCGGCACATGGACAGGTTGACGTCGTTCGACACGTCGTTCCTGGCCAACGAGAAAGCGAACGGGCACATGGCGATCGGCGCGGTGCTGGTCTGCGCGGGCGAGGCTCCGGACCAGGCGGACTTCCTCGCCCACATTCGCAGTCGCGTGCACCAGCTGCCACGGCTGCGCCAGCGCCTGCGCTACCCGCCACTCGGCCTCGGCACCCCGTTCTGGGTCGATCACGCCGAGTTCGACGTCCACGCCCACGTGCGCCGCGTCTCCCTGCCCGGCCCCGGCGGGGACGCGCAGTTCCGTGAGCTCGTCGGCGGCCTGCTGGCGCCGCCGCTGGACCGCGCCAAGCCGCTCTGGGAACTGATCCTGGTCGAGGGCTTCGCCGACGGGCGCTTCGCGATCGTCTACAAGACCCACCACGCGATGGCCGACGGGATCTCCGCGGTCGATATCGGGATGCTGCTGTTCGACACCGAGCCGGTGCGCGAGCCGGCGGGGGGAGAACAGCCCTGGGCGCCCGCGCGCCCGCCCTCCGGCGCGGCGTTGATCGGGCACGCCGGTACCGGCATCCTCGCCACCCTGCGCCGCTTCGGCCGCTGGCTGCGCCGCGCCTTCCGCGATCCGGGTCGGGCCAGGCGCCGCGCCGGCGACGGTCTCGCCGGCCTCTGGGAGGTGACCTGGAACCTCTTCCGGCCGGCCCCGAAGATGCCGATCAACACCGCGATCGGCCGCGGGCGCAGCTTCGCCTGGGCCGATTTCGAGCTGGCCGAGCTGAAGCAGGTCAAGAACGCCTTCGGCGGCACGGTCAACGACGTCGCGCTGGCCGTCGTCGCCGGCGCCCTGCGGCGCTGGCTGCTCGAGCGCGAGGTCGCCGTCGACGGGGTCGAGCTGAAGGCGCTGGTGCCGGTCTCGATCCGCACCGAAGACGAGCACGGCGAGCTCGGCAACAAACTGACCGCGATGCGCGGCCCGCTGCCGGTCGGTGTCGCCGATCCGGTCGAGCGCCTGCGCGTGATCTCTGCCGCGATGGACTCGCTGAAGGCGTCCAAGCAGCCACTCGGCGCCGAAGCGATCTGGGGCTTCAACGACTGGTTCCGCGACTTCGCGCCGCCGTTGCTGCTCGCGCCGACCGCGGCGATCAACTTCTCCACTCGCCTCTTCAATCTGCTGGTGACGAACTTCCCGGGTCCGCAGGTTCCGTTCTACGTGCTCGGTCGCGAGCTGACCGGCATCTACCCGGTCGGCTTCCTGGCCCGCAACCACGCGCTGGCGATCGCGATCCTCAGCTACAACGGCCGCGTCGGCTTCGGGATCCTCGCCGATCCCGAGGCGCTGCCCGACGCCGAGCGGATCGGCGCGCACCTGGCCGATGCCCTGGCCGAGCTTCGCGGGCCGGCACAGATAGCCTCTCCGGCCGATGGCAACGAGTTGGCAGGAGATGTTCGACCTCGGTTCGCGCGCGATCGAGAACGCCTCGGCGACGGCTGAGCCCGAGCCCGAGCAGCGCCGCGGCGTCTTCAAACGGCTGCGCGAGAGCCTCTCGAAAAGCCGCCAGGCGCTGACCGAGGAGATCTCGGCCAGCCTCTTCGACCGCATCGACGAGGAGACCTGGGAGCGGCTCGAGGAGGCGTTGATCCTCGCCGACGCCGGCGCCCCGACCACCGCCGCCGTGGTCGAACGGCTCGAGCACGAGGTCGAGGCCGGCACCGTGCCGGCCGACGGCGCCGCCGTCCGCGACCGGCTGATCGAGATCCTCGCCGAGGTGGCCTCGACCGGACGCGGCCCGATCGACCTCAGCGGCGAGCCAGCGGTGCTGATGATGGTCGGCGTCAACGGCACCGGCAAGACGACGACGATCGGCAAGGTCGCCTGGCACCTGAGCCGGGAGATGGGCCTCTCGGTCGTCCTCGCCGCCGGCGACACCTACCGGGCCGCCGCCACCGAGCAGCTCGCCGAGTGGGCCGAGCGGGCGGGCGCCGAGCTGATCCGCGGTGGCGAAGGCGCCGATCCCGGCGCGGTCGCCTTCGACGCGATCTCCGCCGCCCGCGCCCGCGGCGCCGACGTGGTCATCGTCGACACCGCCGGGCGCCTGCACACCCAGACCAACTTGATGGAGGAGCTCGCCAAGGTGCGCCGGGTGATCGCCAAGCAGATCCCCGACGCCCCGCACGAGACGCTGATCTCGATCGACGCGACCACCGGCCAGAACGGGTTGCGCCAGGCCCAGGTCTTCGCCGAGGCGGTCGAGGTCGACGGCGTCGTCCTGACCAAGCTCGACGGCACCGCCAAGGGCGGCATCGCCCTGGCGATCGCCTCCGAACTGGAGATCCCGGTGAAACTGATCGGCGTCGGCGAGACGCTCGAGGACCTGCGTCCTTTCGACCCCGCCGAGTACGCCCAGGCCCTCTTGGCTGAGTAAGCAACTCGTTAACGCCGGACGAATTGGCCGCGGATACGGTCGCGGCTCGTGCCCGGCTCGCGAAAAACCCCGCACCTGAGCCCGTCGCTGCTCGCGGCGCCGGCGCTCGCCGTCCTCGCCGCGGCGGTCTTCGCCGCCTCCGCACTTGCGGCAGCCCTGGGCTGCGGTGGTGGTCTCTGCGTTGGCACGCCGCGGGCCGACCACATCATCGGCTCGGCGAAGGCGGACAGGATCGTCGCCCGCGGCGGCCACGATGCCGTGACCGCGCGGGGCGGCAACGACCGCGTGAAGGGAGGCGGTGGCGACGACGAGCTGCAGGCCGGGCCGGGAACCGACGTCCTGCTCGGCGGCAAGGGAGGAGACCAACTGCTCGGTGGCGACGGACCCGACCTGCTGGTCGGCGGCGCCGGCGACGACTCGGTCGCCGGCGGTCGCGGCAGCGACGACATCGACGGCGGCGAGGGCCGCGACGCGATCAAAGGCGGTCTGGGGGCCGACCGGATGCGCGGCGCCGAGGGCCGCGACGCCCTCGCCGGAGCCGAGGGCGGGGACCGCCTCGACGGTGGTCCGGACAAGGACTCGGTGGCGGGAGAAGACGGCAACGACTCGCTCGAGGGGGGCGGAGGCGACGACTCGGTGCTCGGCGGCTCCGACGCCGACCTGCTCTCCGGCGGCGACGGGAACGACGTCGTCGACGGAGGGGTCGGCGACGACCGGCTCGTCGGCGGCGCTGGGGCCGACGCTCTCAAGGGCGCGCTCGGGACCGACACAGCGGACTACTCGGCCGGCAGCGCGGCGATCGCGGTCACCCTCGACAACGTCGCCAACGACGGCGGCGAGGGCGACAACGTCGCCACCTCGGTCGAGAACGTCCTCGCCGGCTCGGGCGACGACTCGCTGACCGGATCGGCTCTCGCGAACCTGCTCGCCGGCGGCGCCGGCGAGGACACGATCGGCGCCGGGCTGGGCGACGACCAGGTCGACGGCGGCCCGGGGGACGACACGGCGGCCGGCGGCTTCGGGCGGGACACGATCGAGGGCGGCGAGGGTGACGACACGCTGGCCGGAGAGGACGATCCGGACACGATCTCCGGCGGCGAGGGAGACGACCTGCTCGATGGCGGCAAAGGCGGTGAGAAACTGCTCGGCGGCCCCGGCGACGACATGCTGGAAGGCGCCAACGGCGACGACAAGCTGGCCGGCGGTCCGGGCGCCGACGTGCTCGAGGGCGGTCTGGGGATCGGCGACACCGCCGACTACACGGGCGCCGCGGGCGTCGTCGTGACGATCGACGACGTCGCCAACGACGGCGGCGAGGGCGACAACGTGAAGAGCTCGATCGAGAACGTCACCGGCAGCTCGGGGGCCGACGACCTGACCGGGTCGGCGGGCGCGAACACGCTCAAGGGCGCCCCGGGAACGGACGGCCTCCGTGGCGGCGAAGGCGCCGACCTGCTCTACGGCGAAGGCGACGCCGACACGATCGTCGGCGGAGCCGACGGCGACCGGCTCGAGGGCGGCGACGGGGACGACTCGCTCGCCGGCGGGGAAGGCAGCGACACGATCCTCGGCGGCAACGGCGCCGACACGATCCTCGACCCGACCGGCCTCAACCTGATCTTCGGCGAAGGCGGGGAAGACACGATCGACGGCGGCAGCGGCAACGAGCGGATCGAGGGCGGGGCCGAAGCCGACGTGATCGACGCCGGCTCCGGGGCCGACGTGGTCGCCGGCGGTCCGGGCGCGGACGAGATCGACGTGCTCGACGGCGTTGGCGACGACCTCGTCTGCGGCGACAGTATCGGCAGCGGCCCGGAAGCGACCGACACGATCCACGCCGATCCCGGCGACACGGTCATCGACGGCAACTGCTAGCCGAGGGCTAAGCTGGGCGACCGTGTTCGACCAGCTCTCAGACCGCCTGCAGTCGACCCTCTCCGACGTCCGCTCGCGCGGCAAGCTCAGCGAGTCCGACGTCGACTCCGCGATGCGCGACATCCGCCTCGCGCTGCTCGAGGCCGACGTCAACTTCAAGGTCGTCAAAACCTTCACCAAGACGCTGAAGGAGCGCTGCCTGGGCGACGACGTGATGTCGAGCCTCGACCCCGGCCAGCAGGTCGTGAAGATCGTCAACGAGGAGCTGGCGACGCTGATGGGGGGGACCGGCTCGGAGCTGGCGATGGCCTCCAGCGGTCCGACCGTGATCCTGATGGCCGGTCTGCAGGGCTCCGGCAAGACGACCGCCTGCGCGAAGCTGGCGCTCCACCTCGCCAAGCAGAAGAAAGACGTGGCGATCGCCGCCTGCGACGTCTACCGGCCGGCCGCGGTCGACCAGCTCGTCACCGTCGGCAAGCGCGCCGGCGCCCACGTCTACCAACAGGGCACCGACGCCGACCCGGTCGAGATCGCCGCCTGGGCGCTCGAGCAGGCCCACGCCGAGCGTCGCGACGTCCTGATCGTCGACACCGCCGGACGCCTGCACGTCGACCAGGACCTGATGGGCGAGCTCTCGCGGATCCGCAAGAAGACGAAGCCGAACGACGTGCTGCTCGTCGTCGACGCGATGACCGGCCAGGACGCGGTCGGCGTCGCCGAATCGTTCGCCGAGGCGGCCGAGTTCGACGGCGTCGTGATGACCAAGCTCGACGGCGACGCCCGCGGCGGCGCCGCGCTCTCGGTCAAAGCGGTGACCGGCAAGCCGATCCTCTTCGCCTCGACCGGCGAGAAGCTCGAGGACTTCGACAAGTTCCACCCGGACCGGATGGCGCAGCGCATCCTCGGCATGGGCGACGTGCTCAGCCTGATCGAGAAAGCCGAGCAGCAGGTCGACGAGCAAGAGGCGCTCGACCTGCAGGAAAAGATGAAAAAGGACCAGTTCACGCTGGAGGACTTCCTCACGCAGATGAAACAGGTCCGCAAGATGGGTCCGCTCAGCGGCCTGCTCGGGATGTTGCCGGGCATGGGGGCGATGAAACAGCTGAAGAACGCCGACATCGACGAGCGCGAGCTCGACCGCACCGAGGCGATCATCCTCTCGATGACCCCGGCCGAGCGCCGCGACCCGGGGATGATCAACGGCTCGCGCCGCAAACGGATCGCGAACGGCTCCGGAACGCGCGTCCAGCACGTCAAACAGCTGATCAAGCAGTTCGACCAGATGCGCGTGCTGATGCGCTCGATGGCCAACGGCAAGATGCCGAGCGAGCACCAGCTGGCCCAGATGGCGCAAAAGGGAGCCCCGCGCCCGAAGGTCCGCCGTCGCTAGGGCGGCGCGTCCGCTAACCTCTCGCGGCTCATGGCTGTCCGAATCAGACTCAGACGAGTGGGTTCCAAGAAGAACCCGATCTGGCGCATCGTCGTCGCCGACAAACGCTCGCCGCGCGACGGGCGTTCGATCGAGACGATCGGCCAGTACAACCCGCAGACGAATCCGTCGACGATCGTGCTCGACGAGGAGCGCGCCCGCCACTGGCTCGAGCACGGCGCCCAGCCCTCGGAGACGGTCGCGGGCCTGCTGCGCACCAAGGGCATCAAGGCCTCCGGTTCCTAGGCGGACCGAGCGATGACGGAGCTGCTCGAGTTCCTCGTCAGGTCGTTGGTGGAGGAGCCCGAGGCCGTGGTCGTCGAGGAGCTCGAAGAGGACGGCGACCTGGTTTACGAGATCACCGTCGCCGACGGCGATCTCGGTCGCGTGATCGGCAAGGGTGGACGGGTCGCCAACGCGATCCGCACGATCGCCAAGGCGGCCGCCGTGCGCATCGACCGCCGCGTCATCGTCGACATCCTCGACTGACGCCGGCCGCGACGATGCGGCTCGACATCTTCACCCTGTTCCCGGAGGCCTTCGAGTGGTTCCGCGGCCAGCGCTCGGTGATCAACGCGCTCGAGCAGGGCAACGAGCTGCACCTGATCGACTACCGCGCGACGACGCCGATCTCGGCCGGCAAAGTCGACGACTCGCCCTACGGCGGCGGGGCCGGGATGGTGCTGCGGGTCGACGTGGTCGACGCGGCGTTAGAGGCGGCCTACGGCGCAGAGCGGCCGCGGATCGTGCTGCTCTCCCCGACCGGGCCGCTGCTCGACGACGCGATCGCCGACGAGCTGGTCGCCGAGCCCCACGTCGCGCTGCTCTGCGGCCGCTACGAGGGCTTCGACGACCGCGTCCACCAGCACCTCGCCGACGACGAGCTCTCGATCGGCCGTTACGTGCTGGCCGGCGGCGAGCTGCCGGCGATGGTCGTCGCCGACGTCCTGATGCGCAAGCTGCCCGGTGCCCTCGGCCACGAGGACTCCGCGGTCGAGGAGTCCTTCAGCCCGGTGCTCGAGGGCATGCCCGAGTACCCGCACTACACGCGGCCGCCGTCCTATCGCGGTTGGGACGTGCCCGAGGTTCTGCTCTCCGGCGACCACGGCAAGGTGCGCGAGTGGCGGCTCGAGCAGAGCCGACGTCGGGCCAAGGGGTTTGACTCGCCGCGCGGTATCTGAGAGCCTCAGCGAACAGCGTCGTCTCGGCCGGTCCGAAGAGATTTCGCTTAGAGGGGGAGATCATGAACAAGGTCCGGCAGTTGTTGATCGGCATGGCCGTGGTGGCATCTCTTGCCTTGGCTCCGAGCGCCCAGGCTGCGCCGGTCACGGTCGGGGTGTTGTCGACCGCCGGACTCCCGGCCACCGTCGGCAGTGCGGCGACTCTCTTCAACGTGACCACGAACGAACCCTCGGCCAAGCTGATCGCGCCGGTCAGCGGCACGATCGTCCGCTGGCGAGTCACCGGCTTCCAGGGCGGACCCTGGTATCTCCGTGTGCTGACCCCGCTGGGAGGAACCTCGTACCGGGGTGGACCGAGCAGTGGGCCACAGATCCCGGCCAGCATCGCGACCCAGACCTACTCGACCAACCTGCCGATCCAAGCGGGCCAGACGATCGCGGTCCAGAACACCAATGGCACTGACAAAATCGGCTACCTCGCCGGTGGCAGCTATGCGTTCTTCAGTCCGCCGTTGTCAGAGGGGGCGACCGGCAACTCGACGCCGCCGAACGTCGGGGCTCAGTTCACCTACAACGCCGACATCCTGCCAGCGCCTCAGATCAGCACCGTCGGGCCCAACAGCGGCCCGCTCGCCGGCGGCACCGGCGTAGTGATCGCCGGCACCGATTTCACCGAGGTCTCGGCAGTCAAGTTCGGGGCTCAGCCCGCTCAGTCGTACGCGGTCGGTTCCGAAAACTCGATCACCGCGATCGCTCCCCCGGGTCTGAGCCGGGGGGCCGTGGACGTCTCGGTCACCACGATTTCCGGAACCGCGGTCTTGCCGGGCGCGTTCACCTACACCGCCTGCATCGCTCCGGATCTCGTCGGCAAGAAGCTAAAAGGCGCTAAGAAACGCATCCGGAAAGCGGGCTGCAAAGTCGGCAAAGTGAAATTCCTCGGCGGCGCCACCGCGAAAACGGGCAGGGTGACGAAACAGAACCCCAAAGCCGGGAAAGTCCTGGCGGCCGGGAGCAAGGTGAACATCAAGCTGCGTCCATAGTGCCGCGCGGCTGGGGGGCCGCGAGGGAAGATCGGCGGAAGGTGGCCTTTGGGCTACCATTCCGCAACCGCGCGGTTCCCGCTTCCGGGTCCCGGCGGTTTTTTCTCGCGATGAGCTCCGTAATCGACAGCATCGAGCGCGCCCAGCTGAAGCAGGGCCTTCCGTCCTTCGCCCCGGGCGATCGCGTCCGCGTGCACTTCCAGGTGATCGAGGGAACGCGCAAACGGACCCAGGTCTTCGAGGGCGTCGTGCTGAAGCGCCAGGGCTCTGGTGCGCGGGAGACCTTCACGGTGCGCAAGCAGTCCTTCGGCGTCGGGGTCGAGCGTACGTTCCCCCTGCACTCGCCGAAGATCGAGAAACTCGAGGTCGCGGCCCGCGGTGCCGTGCGGCGCGCCAAGCTCTACTACCTGCGCGGTCGCGTCGGCAAGGCCGCCCGGGTCGCCGAGCGGCGCTGGGGCATCGACGAGGACATGGTTTCCACGCCGGCGACGGCGGCAGCGATCGACGCCGACGGCGTCAGCCAGGAGGAGGTCGTGCCGGTCGAGGAGGCGATGGCCCCGGAGGCAGAGGCCGCCGACGAGGCGCCCGAGGAGACCACCGAGGACGCACCGGAGGCCGCCGAGCAGGCGCCCGAGGCGAGCGAGGAGACTGCGGAGCCGGAGGCCGAGGCGCCGGCGGAGGCAGATGGGGATGCGGAGGCGGCAGACGCGGATGCGGCGGCGCCCGAGGCGGGGGAGACCGAGGACCAACCAGCGTCAGACGATGCCGAGGACGAGTCAGCGGCGCAGGCCGATGACTCCGACGAGGACTCGGCAGCCTGAAACTCGGGATCCCGAAGCCAAAGGGCAAAGGCGGCGGGCTTATCGAGTTGGCCGTCATCGTTGCGCTGGCTTTGGCGCTGGCGCTGGCGATCCAGGCCTGGGTCATCAAGCCCTACCAGATCCCTTCCGAATCGATGGAGCCGACGCTCGACGTCGGCCAGCGGGTGCTCGTCAACCGCTTCCTCTACAACTTCACCGACCCGTCGACCGGCGACATCGTCGTCTTCCACCCGCCAGTCGGGGCCGACCACGAAGGCCCGCAGTGCGGCGTCCGGCCGCAGAACGGGGAACCGTGCCGCCAGCCGACCCCGGGGGAGTCGAGTCAGAACTTCATCAAGCGGATAGTCGCCGGGCCCGGGGACACGCTCTCGATCAAAGAAGGACATCCGGTCGTGAACGGCGTGTGGAAGCAGGACGAGCCCTACATCAACCCCTGCGAACCAGGCGACGCGAACTGCAACATGCCGAAAACGATCACGATTCCACCCGACCACTACTTCATGATGGGCGACAACCGTGGAGCCAGCGACGACAGCCGTTTCTGGGGACCCGTCCCGCGCGACTGGCTCATCGGCAAGGCCTTTGCCACCTACTGGCCGCCAGACCGGATCGGCATCTTCTAAGCCGCCGTCGCACCGGCGCCGGCTGGCCCGCAGCCGCCGCCTGTTCGCGTTCGACCGCGGGCTGCAGAGTCGTTACGTCGCCGGCGCCGACGAGGCCGGTCGTGGTTGTCTGGCCGGGCCGCTGGTCGCCGCCGCGGTCCTGATCGACTACGAGCGTCTCTCGCACTCAGACCGGCGCGCGCTCGGCGGCCTGCACGACTCCAAGCAGATGACCGAGGAGCGCCGCCTGGAGATGTTCCCGAGCGTGCTGCGCGCGGCGGCGCGGGTCAGTGTCGTCGTCCGCTCGGCGGCCGGGATCGATCGCCGCGGCCTGCACGTGACCAACATCGAAGCGCTCTCGATCGCGCTCGAGCGCCTGGCGCCGGGCGAGGACGCGATCAGTTTGGTCGACGGGTTCACGCTGCCTCGCTGCGCCGTCCCGCACCGCCGGGTGATCAAGGGCGACGCGACCAGCGCCGCGATCGCCGCCGCCTCGGTGATCGCCAAGGTGACCCGCGACCGCTACATGGGCGAAGCGGCGCTCGAGCATCCCGGCTGGGGCTTCGAGGAGCACGTCGGCTACTCGACCCCCGAGCACCGCGCGGCGATCGACCGGCTCGGCATCTCACCGCTTCACCGGCGCAGCTTCCAGTCGGTCGCCTACACCCAGCTCGAGATCACCTGACCGGCGCATCTCGGCGTCCTCGGTAGCTCGTGTGCAGAGCACACTTCGCTCCCTGCGTCCTTGATCTGCTTGGTCAGGCGACCTCGAGTCAGAACGCTCCTTTTATGTGCTCGACGTCGGTCACGACGCCGGCCCGGTCGAAGCTGACGCCGACCGCGTCGAAGCGGATCTGCTCGTAGCGGGGGAGTCGCCCGCGGCGCTCCGCCAGCCAGGCGGTGGCGAGGCGGCGGACGCGCTGCTGCTTGCGCGGGCCGACCGCGAGGACGGGCCGCTCGGGGCCGAAGCGGTTGCCCTCGCGACCCGCCTTGACCTCCACGAAGACGAGCGCGCCGCCGTCGCGGGCGACGATGTCGAGCTCGCCGAAGCGGGTGCGCGCGTTGCGCTCGACGATCTTCCAGCCGGCGGCCCCAAGTCGCCGGGCGACGAGTTGCTCGGCCCGGGCGCCGGTTCTCTGGCGGGCGTGGGGCACGTGTTGGGCAAGTGCCGGGGCGCGAGCAACTCTCCCCACTTGCGGCACACAAAATCTCCGACCTCCGCGCCACGCGTTGGAACTTCCTCCATAGCTTCGCCACCGTGCTCGCCACGGCCCGGACCTTCACCCTCGACGGCATCGCCGCCCGCCCGGTGCGGGTCGAGGTCGACGTCCACCGCGGGTTGCCGGGCTTCGCCATCGTCGGCCTGCCGGACACCGCGGTGCGGGAGGCGCGAGAGCGGGTGCGGGCGGCGCTGGTCAACTGCGGCTTCGAGTTCCCGCTGCAGCGGATCGTCGTCAATCTGGCGCCGGCCAGCCTGCGCAAGGCGGGGCCGGGGATGGACCTGGCGATCGCCGCGGCGCTGCTGAGCGCCTCCGGCCAGCTGGAGTGGGACGGCCTGTCGCGTGTGGCGATGGCCGGCGAGCTCGCGCTCGACGGTTCGACCCGTCCGATCAACGGCGCCCTGGCGATCGCCGAGGCGGCGCGGCAGGGTGGGGCAGAGGCGGTTCTGGTTCCGGAGGAAAACGGCGCCGAGGCGGCGCTGGCGCAGGGGATAGACGTCGTCGGGCTGGACAGCGTCGGCCGGCTGCCGGCGCTGGTCTCCGGGGAGTGGCGGCCTGCCCGCCCCTCGCCGCTGCCGTTGGAAGGCGGCGAAGTCGCCGGCGCGGACCTCGCCGATCTACGCGGTCAGCCCCACCTGCGCCACGCCCTCGAGGTCGCCGCGGCCGGTGGTCACAGCCTCTTGATGGTCGGCCCGCCCGGCGCCGGCAAGTCGCTGGCCGCGAGCCGCTTGCCCTCGATCCTGCCGCCGCTGGCGACGATCGAGGGCCTCGAGGTCGCGCGTATCGCCAGCGCCTGTGGCCGCCTCGCCGCCTCGCCGCGCGGCGGCCGACCGTTCCGCTCGCCTCATCACACGATCAGCGCCGCCGGGCTGATCGGCGGCGGCGCGCCGCCGCGCCCGGGCGAGGTGACCCTGGCGCATCGCGGCGTCCTCTTCCTCGACGAGCTCGGCGAGTTCCGCCGCGACGCCCTGGAGGCGCTGCGGGCACCGCTGGAGAGCGGCGAGGTGACGATCGCCCGGGTGGGCGGCCGGATCGGGTTGCCCTGCCGCTTCATGCTGGTGGCGGCGGCCAACCCCTGTCCCTGCGGTCGCGGCGAAGCCGATCCGGACTGCACCTGCGCGCCCGTCGCGGTCCAGCGCCACCAGGGCAAGCTCAGCGGCGCGCTCGCCGACCGGATCGACATCCTCGCCGCGGTCAGGCAGCCGACCGCCGCCGAGATCGCCGGGCCCGCCGGCGAGCCGTCGGCCGCCGTGCGGGAGCGGGTGGTCGCGGCTCGGGAGCGACAGGAGCGGCGGCTCGGCCCGGGACGCTGCAACGCGGAGATGACGCCCGCGGAGGCGCGTGAGTGCGCGGTGGAGCCCGCGGCGGCAGCTCTGCTGGCGGAGCTCTACGCGCGTCAACGCCTGAGCGGCCGCGCCCACGACCGGGCGCTGCGGCTCGCCCAGACCATCGCCGACCTCGACGGGGACGAGGCGATCGGCCAGGAGCAGATGGCTCAGGCGCTGCAGTTGCGGAGGCGCGATCGTGGCTAGTCGTCCCGCTGCCTGTACCGCCTGCTTGCACCGCTCGTGGCTGCTCGCCCTGCTCGGCCCCTACATCGAGAAGATCGCCTCCGGCGAGGCCGGCTCACGCTCGCCGGAACTGTTGAGCCTCTCGAACGAGGAGCTGGTCGAGGTGGCGGCGCCGAAGGTCGCGGCCCAGGTTCTCGCCCGGGTCGAGGCGACGGCGCAGAGTCAGCTCGAGGAGGAGCTGCGCGTCGGGCGCTGCTGGGCGTGCTGCCGCCACGGCGAGCTCTACCCGGACTCGTTGCGCGACGCACCCGACGCGCCGTGGGCGTTGATCGGGCGAGGCGATCCCGGGTTGCTCGCCGGGCTCGAGCCCTACGGGACGGTGACGGTCGTCGGCGCCCGCCGGGCGACTTCCTACGGCCGCGAGGTCGCGCGCGAGCTCGGCCGCGAGCTGGCCAGCGCCGGGCTGGTGGTCGTCAGCGGTCTCGCCTTCGGCATCGACGGCTGCGCGCACCGCGGTGCCCTCGATGCCGGCGGACGCACGATCGCGGTCCTCGGCTGCGGTCCGGACCAGGCGTACCCGGCGGCGCACCGCTCGCTCTGGCGACGGATCTCGGAGGAGGGCCTGGTTCTCTCCGAGCTGCCCCCCGGCGCGACCCCTTGGCGCTGGACGTTCCCGGCCCGCAATCGGATCATGGCGGCGCTGGCCGGGATGACGGTCGTCGTCGAGGGGGCGGCTCGCTCCGGCTCGCTGATCACCGCCGACCTGGCGGCGGACCTCGGCCGCGACCTCGGCGCCGTGCCCGGGCCGATCACTTCGCGCGCGTCGGCCGGGCCCAACAACCTCCTGGCCGGCGGCGCCTGTGTCGTGCGCGGTGCCCAGGACGTGCTCGACGCGATGCTCGGCGCCGGCGTCAAGCGGGTCGAACGCGCCGGCCCACCGCTCGACGAGGGCTTGGCCGCCGTACTCGCCGCGGTCGAGGCCGGCGAGGGCAGTTGCGACGGCGTTGCCGCAGTGCTCGGCGTCCCCGGCCCCGACACCGCAGCCGCGCTGGCGAGGCTCGAGGTGCTCGGCTACGTCAGCTGTTCGCCGATCGGCATCTACTCCCGGACCCTGTTGAGCGTGTCGTGATGAGCACGAGTCTGCTCTCACCCGCGGTATGCGCGGGTAAATGCAGACTCGCCGATCCATCTAGGCTCCTGCCTGTGAGCGAGCGAAAGATTCCCGCTGTCCTCTCGATCGCCGGCTCGGACTCCGGCGGTGGCGCCGGCATCCAGGCCGACTTGAAGGCGTTCGCGCGCTGCGGCGTGCACGGGATGACCGCGATCACCGCGATCACCGCGCAGAATACGGTCGGGGTGCAGGCGGTCGAAGCGATCGCGCCCGAGACGATCGTCGCGCAGGTGCGCGCGGTCGCCGAGGACATCGGGATCGACGCTGTGAAGATCGGCATGCTCGGCACGGCGGAGACCGTCGACGCGGTCGTCGCCGCGCTTTCCTACGTCGGCGACGCACCGGTGGTGATCGACCCCGTGATGGTCGCTGAGAGCGGTTCGGTGCTGCTCGACGAGGGGGCGCGCACGGCGCTGGTCGAGCGGCTGCTGCCCCTAACCACGGTGGCGACGCCGAACATCCCCGAGGCGCGTGAGTTGACCGGCCTGGGCGAAGGGGCCGACCAGGAGGCGCTGGTGCGCCAGGTGCACGCGCTCGGCCCGCGCGCGGTGGTCGTCACCGGCGGTCACAGCGAGGAGCTCGTCGACCTCTTCTACGACGGCGAGCAGGTCGTGCCGATCCCCGGCGAGCGCCACCCGGACGGGGCGGCGCACGGCTCCGGCTGCACGCACTCCTCGGCTCTCGCCGCCTTCCTGGCGCGCGGCGCCGCGCCGCTGCAGGCGGGGATCGCCGCCCGTCACGTCGCCGCCGTCGCCGTCGGCGCCGGCCTGCGCGAGATCGGCGAAGGGCCGGGACCCGTGGACGTTTTCGAGCTCACCGCCCGGGCCGACCAGGAAGAGGACTTGCCCCGATGAATACATTTGTCCTATGAGCTCGAACGGCAGCACCGAAACCGCACTGCCCCGGCCGCGCTCGGCGGCGGTCTTCGACGGTCCCGACCGCGCCCACTCGCGCGCTTACATGAAGGGAGTCGGGTTCGACGACGACGCCCTCAGCAGGCCGACGATCGGCATCGCCAACACCTGGACCGAGGCGATGCCCTGCAACTTCCACCTGCGGGCGCTGGCCGAGCACGTCAAAGAGGGGGTGCGCGCGGCGGGCGGCACGCCGATGGAGTTCAACACCGTTGCCGTCTCCGACGGCGTGACGATGGGCACCCAGGGGATGAAGGCCTCGCTGATCAGCCGCGAGGTGATCGCCGACTCGATCGAGCTGATGGCACGCGGCTACCAGTTCGACGCGATCGTCGCCCTCTGCGCCTGCGACAAGACGATCCCCGGCTGCGCGATGGGCCTGGCCCGCCTCGACGTTCCGTCGGTGGTGCTCTACGGCGGCTCGATCGCCCCCGGCCACTGGCACGGTCGCGACGTGACGATCCTCGACATCTTCGAGGCGATCGGCGCCCACAACGCCGGCGAGATGACCGACGAGGAACTGAACGAGCTGGAGGGCGTCGCCAGCCCCGGCGCCGGCGCCTGCGGAGGTCAGTTCACGGCCAACACGATGGCCTGCGCCTTCGAGGCGCTGGGGGTCAGCGCCGGCGGCTCGGCGATGGTCCCGGCCGAAGACGGCGAGAAGGGGACCGTCGCCGAGAGGATCGGCGAGCTGGTCCTGAAGGTCCTGGTCGACGACCTGCGGCCGAGCAAGATCATCACCCGCGACTCGCTGGAGAACGCGATCGCCTGTATCTGCGCCTCGGGCGGGTCGACCAACGGCGTCCTGCACCTGATCGCGCTCGCCCACGAGGTCGGGATCGAGCTGACCATGGACGACTTCGAGCGGATCTCGCGGGCGACGCCGCTGTTCGCCGACCTCAAGCCGGGCGGCCGCTTCGTCGCCACCGACCTCTACGCGGCGGGCGGCGTGCCGGTGATCCTCGATCGGCTGGCCGGCAAGGGCCTGCTGCACGGCGATGCGATCACCGTCACGGGCGAGACGATCGGCGAGGTCGCCGCGGCGGCGACCGAGGCACCGGGCCAGGAAGTGGTTCGCCCGCTCGACGATCCCCTCAAGTCCGAAGGGGGCCTGGCGATTCTGCGCGGCAACCTCGCTCCCGACGGCGCGGTGGTCAAGGTCGCCGGCACCGAGCGGCGCCAGCAGACCGGGCCGGCGCGGGTCTTCGAGACCGAAGAGGACTGCTTCCGCGCCGTCAAGGAACAGCAGATCAACCCGGGCGACATCGTCGTGATCCGCAACGAGGGGCCGGTCGGCGGTCCCGGGATGCGCGAGATGCTGCAGGTCACCGCCGCGATCGTCGGCGAGGGTCTGGGCGAGAGCGTCGCGATGGTCACCGACGGCCGCTTCTCCGGCGCCACCCGCGGGCTGATGATCGGCCACGTCGCCCCGGAGGCGGCGAAAGGCGGTCCGATCGCCGCCGTCCGCGAGGGCGACGAGATCACCGTCGACATCGACGCCCGCAGCCTCTCCGTCGCCCTCTCCGACGAGGAGATCGCGGCGCGGGTGGCAGACTACGTCGCGCCCGAGTCGCCTTTCGGCCGCGGCGTGATGGCCAAGTACGCGGCGACGGTCTCCTCGGCCGCCACCGGCGCAGTCACGGGCTAGTCCGCGAGGAATTCGTCGAGCAGGGCGTTGAAGCGCGCCGGGCGCTCGAGCTGCGGCACGTGGCCGGTGCGCTCGAAGATCTCCAGGCGGGAGTGGGGGATGCGGCGGTGATAGCTGATCCCGGCGGCGACCGGGATCACCCGGTCCGAGAGCCCCCAGACGATCAGGGTCGGCATCTCGATCGTCTGTAGACGCTCGCGGATGTCGTGGCCGATCAGGCTTTGCAGGGCGGTGCCGAAACCAGGGCAGCGGGCGCCGGCGACCTGCTCGAGCAGCAGCTCGGGACGCAGCCGGTTCGGGTAGCGGATGAACGGCGCCAGCGCCACCTGGCGACTGTGCGGGTGGCTGACGATCCAGCGCCCCCGGTCGGCAAACGCGCCGCCGAACTTGCTCCAGGCGAACGCCGTCGCGGTTGCTCGCGCCTCGGGATTCCAGGTGTTCATGATCCCCGCCGCCGCGACCAGCACCAGCCGCTCGAAGCGGCTCGGCTCGGCGGTCGCCGCCTCGACCGCGATCAGGCCGCCCATCGAGTTGCCGACCAGGGTCGCGCCCTCGAGGCCGAGCTTCTCGCAGAAGTCGTGCAGGAGCCGGCCGTAGGCCTCCATGTCGATCTCCCACTCGGGCATCGGGCTGGAGCCGAAGCCCGGCAGGTCGAGTGCGATCGCCCGCCGCCCGACGCCGAAGTGGGGCAGGTTCTCCAGCCAGTTCTGCCAGGAGCCGGAGATCCCGTGGATGAAGATCAGCGGCGCGCCCTCGCCGACCTCGACGTAGTTGACCGTGGCGCCCGGCAGCTCGACGCTGCGGTGGTGCTCCCGCCAGTCGATCCGCAGCCACTCGGGGTCGAGGCTGCCGTAGTCGACGCCGGAGACGATCCGCGGGTCGACGGTGGTCGGCGGCACCATCGCTCCGCTAGTGCTTGGTGCTGTGGCGACGGACGAGCGCGTCTTTCGCGAGCCGCTTCAAGGTCGCGCCGAGCCCAGACTTCGGCGAGGGGTCCTGGCCGGCCGCTTCGGCTTTGCGCGCTTCGATCTGGGCCAGCTCCCGGTCGACCTTGTTCACGCGTAGCCCATCCGTTCGAGCACCGGGATCTCGCGGATCTGCGGTGGCTGCAGGTGGTCCCAGAGGATTCCGCGCGGGCGCTCGTACTGGCGCTCGACGTCGATCACCGCCCGCGGCGTTGCGATCAGGTCGCAGGGCAGGTCGTGGTCGGTGACCATCAGGTGCTGGCGGAGGATCTGGATCGGGTGGACCGTGGTCGCCACGGTCGTGTGCGCGTCGATCTTGCCGGCGTCGACGAGGATCCCGTACTCGAGGTCGTGGTAACCGCCGCCTTTGCCGACCCGGGCCCCGCTGAGGTTGACCGCGACCGAGCCGCAGAGCACGAAGTCGATCTCCGGCAGGTCGTCGAGGGCGATCACGCGACCGTGCTTGAGCGCGCCCTTGATCGTCGCCGCCTCCTTCAGCGCCGACTTCGAGAGCTTGCTGGGCTCGAGCACACGGAAGGGGTGAGGGTCGCGCAGGCGCGGCACGGCCATGATCACCGTCTTACCCTCGTCGAGGGCGATCCGGCGGGCGTGGGTCTGCGGCGAGTCGGGGTTGGCCTTGATCACCCGGGCGCGCTTCCAGAGCCGGTGGTTGGCGAGCTTCTCGGCAGCCAGCTTGGCGCCGGCGAAGTTAGGAATGCGTCCCTCGGCACCCGGGAACCGGGAGACGCCCTCGCGCTCCATCGCCTTCCAAACCTCTTTGCGTACCTCGTCCTTCGAGCGCATGCGCGAAAGATATCCGCCCCGTCTGCCGATAAGACCGATGCAACTGCGAAATTGCAGGGAAGACGAACGTTTTAGCCGAATGATCCGAGTGCCTAGACTTTTCGCAACCGATTTCTGGGACCACTGATGGGACGTAAGACGCAGATAGTGCTGGGAGTGATCGTGCTCCTGATCGTCGTCGCGGCGGCGGGCGCGTACGCCTACGACAGCACCCAGAAGGACAAGATCGCCGAGGGCGTGACGATCGCCGGCGTCGACGTCGGCGGCATGGACGCCGAGGAAGCGAAGGCGGAGGTGCACCGCCAGTTGATCGCGCCGCTCAAGGACACGCTCGAGGTCAGCCTCGACAAGGAGACCTGGACGCTGCCGGGCGAGAAGCTGAAGATCCGCGCCAACATCGACGAGGCCGTCGACGAGGCGGTCGAGGAGAGCCAGGAAGGCGGTCTGCCGACCCGCCTGGTCCGCTACGTCAGCGGTTCCGAGCTCGACAAGCCGGTCACCGCCGAACTCGACTACTCGAAGTCGGCGATCAACCGCTTCGTCCGCCACGTCGCCGAAGAAGTCAACCGCGACCCGGTCGACGCGAGCGTCGAACCGAGCGCCGACTCGCTGGGCGTCGTCTCCGGCAAGGCCGGCCTGAAGCTGCGCGACAACAAACTCACCGAGGACCTCGAAGCCGCGGTGCTGAACGCCGACGCGCCGCGCACCGTGGTCGCCCACGTGCACAAGACCAAGCCCGACGTGACCACCAAGGAGGTCGCGGCCGAGTACCCGTCCTACCTGACGCTCGACCGCTCTACCTTCACCCTGCGCCTCTGGCAGGGCCTGAAGAACACCAAGACCTACACGGTCGCGGTCGGCCAGGAAGGGCTGGAAACGCCGGAAGGCCTCTACGAGATCGAGGAAAAGGAAGAAAACCCGACCTGGCACGTGCCGGACTCCGACTGGGCCGGCAGCCTCGCCGGGACGACGGTCCCGCCCGGTCCCTCGAACCCGATCAAGGCCCGCTGGATGGCGATCTACGAAGGCGCCGGGATCCACGGCACCGAAGAAACCTCCTCGCTCGGCAGCGCCGCCTCGCACGGCTGTGTGCGCATGGCGATCCCCGACGTCGAAGAGCTCTACGACCTGGTCGAAGTCGGCACCCCCATCTACATCGGCTAGCGAGCGGGGCGATGACCGGCGCATTTCGGCGTCATCGCTCGGTCGTGTGCAGAGCACACTCCCTCGCTCTTCCTTGAACTGCTTGGTCCCCGCCCCGCTCGCAGGGCTTGAGATTCAGAGGGCGAAACAGCCTTTGTGAACTGGGACGGCGCACTGGCCGAGTACGACCGCGACCTGCGCGCGCGTGGGTCGGCGGAGCGGACGCGGCGGGCGTACGGGGTGGACCTCGGCGCGTTCGTCGAGTGGGCGAAGCCGCAGGGGCTCGGGCCCGGCGACGTTCGACACCGCGACGTGCGCCGCTACGCGGCCGGGCTCTCGACCGCCGGCGCGGCGGCGGCGACCGTGGCCCGCAAGCTGGCGGCGATCCGCGGCCTCTACGGCTTCCTGGTCCGCACCGAGCGGGTCGGGCAGAACCCGGCGGAGCTGGTCTCCAGCCCGAAGCGCTCCGAGAAGCTGCCGAGCGTGCTCACCACCGAGCAGATGCGCTCGCTGCTGGAGCGGATCCCGGCGACCACGCCGCTGGAGATGCGCGACCGGGCGATGCTCGAGCTCGCCTACTCCTGCGGGCTGCGCTGCGAGGAGATCGTCAACCTGGACACCGACTCGGTCGACTTCGAGGCCGAGCAGCTGCGGGTTCTGGGCAAGGGCTCGAAGGAGCGGATCCTGCCGATCGGCGAGCCGGCGCAGCGGGCCCTGGAGCGCTATCTGGAACGGGGGAGGCGGGCGCTGGCGACCGATCCGCGCGAGACGGCGCTGTTCCTCTCGAAGAGCGGCCGCCGCCTCTCCAACTCCGACGTCACCCGCCGCCTCGGCCTCTGGACCCGCGAGGCCGCGCTCGCGGCCGGCGTCTCGCCGCACTCACTTAGACATTCCTTTGCAACGCATCTCTTGGAGGGTGGCGCCGACCTGCGTACGATTCAGGAGTTGCTGGGCCACGCGTCGATCTCGACCACCCAGGTCTACACCCGGGTGGACGCCGCCCGCCTGCGTGACACCTACGCTGCAAGCCACCCCCGCGCCTGAGTTGATTAAGCCAAACGACCTTAGAATTCGACGCCTCTGATGGAGACCGGCGTAAAAGAGGTGGAGCTGCGCGATCTCTGGCGTCGCTACAAAGAGCAGGGCGACGAAACCGCCCGCGAGCGCCTGGTCGTCGCCTACTCGCCGATGGTCAAGTTCGTCGCCGGCCGGCTCGGCGCCGGGCTGCCCTCGCACGTCGAGGACGCCGACCTGATCTCCTACGGCCTGGTCGGGCTGATCGGCGCGATCGAGCGCTTCGAGCCCGAGCGCGGGATCAAGTTCGAGACCTTCGCGATGACCCGCATCCGCGGCTCGATCATCGACGAACTTCGCTCGCTGGATTGGGTGCCGCGCTCGGTGCGCTCGCGCGCCCGCGAGATCGAAACCGCCCAGGCGAAGCTCGAGCACGAGCTGCAGCGGGTGCCGACCGAGGCCGAGCTCGCCGCCAAGCTGAACATGACCGAGGAGGAACTGCAGGGCGCCCTGCTGGAGATCGCCAACTCCTCCGTCTACGCGCTCGACGAGCTCTGGACCGTCTCCGACTCCTCCGGCGACCAGGTCTCGCTGCTCGACACGATCGCCGACGACGGCTCCGCCGACCCGCAGGAGGCGCTCGCCTCGAGCGAGGTCAAGGACCGCCTCACCGAGGCGATCGGCTCGCTGCCCGAGCGCGAGCAGCTCGTCGTTGCCCTCTACTACTACGAGAACCTCACCCTGCGCGAGATCGGCGAGGTCCTCGGGGTCACCGAGTCGCGCGTCTCGCAGCTGCACACCAAGGCCGTGATGCGGCTCAAGTCCCACCTCCAACAGGACTAGGGCGGTGCGCCTTCGTCTCCCACAGAGGCGGGCGCGAGCGCTCGACCTCGACGAGCTGACACCGTTCGAGCGCGCCACCGCTCGCTTCAACGCCAGCGAGGCGGGACGGACGGTCGGCGGCCTGGTCCGGACGCTGGGCGAGCCGCGGGTCTCGGTCGGCGCCTCGGCGGGCATCCGCGACGAGGTGCGGATCACGGTCGCCTGGGAGCTGACCTGGTACCAGTGGGGCGTCGACGTCGGCAGCGACTCCCGACCCGTCTACGAGATCGCTACCGGCACCGAGGTCGGCGAGCTCGACTCGGCGGCGCGGCACTGGAACGCGAGCACCGTCGACGGCGGGCGGGTGGTGGTCGGGTGAGCGCGGTGACGGTCAACGTCGACGGCGGCGCCCGCGGCAACCCCGGCCCGGCGGCGATCGGCGTGGTCGTCCGCGATGCCGACGGCGTGGTGCTGGAGGAGCTCGGCGAGGCGATCGGCCGTGCCACCAACAACGTCGCCGAGTACCGGGCGCTCCTGCGCGGGATCGAGCTCGCCGCCGCCCACGGCGCCACCGAGCTGGAGCTGATCGGCGACTCGGAGCTGGTCGTGCGCCAGATCGAAGGCCGCTACAAGGTCAAGGACGCGACGATGCGCGAGCTCCACGCCGAGGCCAAGCGCGAGCTCGCCGGCTTCGAGCGCTGGTCGATCCGCCACGTGCGCCGCGAGGCCAACGCCGACGCCGACCGGCTCGTCAACGCGGCGCTGGACGGCTGATGACCGGGCGGCCGCCGATCGATCCCGGCGTCGACATCGGCCACGTCCACCTCAAGGTCGCCGACATCGAGCGCGCGCTCGACTTCTACTGCGGCGTGCTCGGCTTCGAGCTGATGCAGCGCTACGGCACGGACGCCGCCTTCATCGCCGCCGGCGGCTACCACCACCACATCGGTCTCAACACCTGGGAGTCGAAAGGCGGTTCGCCGCCGCCGCGCGGCAGCACGGGCCTCTTCCACACGGCGATCCGTTACCCGACGCGCGCCGCCCTCGCCGATGCCCTGCAGCGGGTGATCGACGGCGGGATCCCGCTCACCGGCGCCTCCGACCACGGGGTCAGCGAGGCGCTCTACCTGGACGACCCGGACGGCAACGGGGTCGAGCTCTACTGGGACCGTCCACGCGACGAGTGGCCGCAGCCGCAACCCGGCAACCGGGTCGAGATGTTCGTGCGCCCGCTCGACCTCGAGGGCCTGCTGGCCGAGCTCGGCTGACTCAGGAGCCGAGGATCGCGCCCAGCAGGTTGCCTTTGAAGGCGACCGTCCCGGGCACCAGGGCCAGATTCGCGAAGGGGCTGTGCGAGCGCGCGTAGGCGAGCTCCTTGGCCAGGTCGCCGACTCCGTTGGAGGCTGGCAGCGGCGCCAGCTGGAGCGTGCTGAGAACCCCGATCGCCTCTCCGGATCCATTCAAGAAACCGCTCCCCGAGTCGCCGGGGATGCCGGGGGTGAGGGTCAGCACTTCGTGGCTCCAGCCGGCGCCCTGGTTCTGTACGACGACACCTTGCTTTGGGCTTAGTTTGGTGATGCCGCCGCGCAGTTCGGAGTTGCCGTAGCTGTAGACGGTCGAGCCGAGGCCGCCGACGCCGCCGACGCGGCTGGGGCCGCCGAAGCCGGGCACGGAGGGGTTGACGGCGGCGACGTCGCCCGGGTCGAGCCGGATCAGGGCGAAGTCGTTGAAGGCGCAGGTGTCGGGGTCGGTCTCGCCGGCCGCCTGCATCGCCAGCCAGGAGTTGTAGACGAGCGTGCCGGGCCGGCTGGCGCCTTTGACCTCGACCGGCGTTCCAAGCGGCAGCGAGGCGCTCGTGCAGCCGTCGGTTTCGGTCGCCCCGCCGGTGCCCGAGCAGTGGGCGGCCTGGCCGATGAAGACCGTGCCGCCGTCCTGGAAGACGAAGTTCGAAGTGCACTGGGCGCCGGCGGTGTAGGTCTGGACGCCGGGGTGGACCGGGGCGGAGGCGGCGGGCGCCCAGGCGGAGGCGATCGCCGGGATCAGCAGCACGGTCAGCACGGCCATCGTGACCACGAACGTGCCGACCACCAACCCGTAAGTTCCGCGCCTCATCCGAAGCGATGCTACCCAAAATTGAGTAGCTAAAACACGACCCGTTTCAGACCACGTCGGCGCGAGGCTCGTAGCGCGTTACCACCGCTCCCGAGTCGAACTCCCGCCGGCTCACGAGTCTCAGGTCGAGATGCTTCGACAGTCCGGCGAACAACGTCGGCCCGTGGCCCACCAGTCTGGGGTGCACGACGAGCTCGTACTCGTCGATCAGGCCCAGCTCGGCCAGCGCCAGGGGGAGTTGGAGGCCTCCCACGAGCAGTCCCTCGCCCGACTCCTCCTTCAGCTTCCGGACCGCCTCGCCGAGATCGCCGCGCACGAGCTCCGCGTTCCAGTCGACGCTGTCCAGGGTGCTCGAGACGACGTACTTTTTCGCCGCGTCGATCGTCTGGCCGAAAGGCACCGTCCAGTCGGGCATCTCCGCCATCTGCCCCGGCGGCCGCCAGGCCGACTCCATCATCTCGTAGGTCACCCGCCCGAAGATGAGGGCATCCGCCTGGGCGAGGATCTCCGTCGCATGACGATGCATCTCCTCGTCCGGGGAGATCGCACGGTGATCGCAGCATCCGTCCAAAGTGACGTTGATCGAGTACCGAAGAGGTCGCACGGCGTAAACATACCCACGGGGCAAACGCTAAAGGCCCACTTAAAGGTCAAGAGACCTTGTGGTACGTTCGCGCCGTCCGGTGGCTAGGACGGGTCTCCTGTCCAAGGAACCCGAGGAAGAAGATTCCGACCGGCCACCGGACCTCATATCGCGAGGGGGAGGCCGTGGCACGACATGCTGGATACGCCCTCGCCGCGACGGTCGGCGAGGCGCTCATCAATCAAACGATCCGGGCGGAGTTCGAAGACCTCGAGCCGATCCACGACTCGCTGCTGTTCTCGCTGCCGCCGAGCGTGCCGATCGCCGGCGGAAGCACGGTCCAGCTCTCGGGCTTGGCGCTGTTCGAGCAGCGGCCGAAGGTGACCCTGCGGGCCAACCCGGGCAACACGGCGAGGATGCAGACCTCCGCGATCGTCTACGTCGCCGGGTCCGACGATCCCGCCGCGTGGCCGTCCTTCGAGGAGACCAGGAAGCTGCGCATCTCCGGCAGCGCCCAGGTGGCGATCGACGTCGAGGTCGCCGCCGACGGGGTCTTCCTGCGCTGGCAGCCGGCGGGCTCCTCGATCGAGTCCCTCTCGGTCGAGCTGCTCGAGGGGCCGGGCGTCCCCGATTGGTTGATCCGCGCGATCAACTCCCCCGAGACGCGCGAGGCGATGAACCGAGCCTTGAGGGCGTTTGGCCCGATCCGTATCTCCCGGCGGCTGATCGACCGCCGGATCAGCCACGTGCAGAGCGGCGACATCAAAAAAGCCGGCCTCTCGCTCTTCGAGTGGTTTCGGATCGACGAGACGATCGGCAGCCAGGTCGCGGTGCGAGTGATGGACGGCTGCGTCTCGGTCGGGATCGATCTGGAGGGGCGGACTCGCGGCGACCCGGGGCAGCTCGTCGACCTCCGCACCCACGCCGGCGACTCGGTCGCCTACCTCTCGAAGACCTACGACTACACCGTCGGCACCGACAAACCGATCCTGGTGCCGATCAGCGCAACCAGCAACTGCGACGTCGCCGTGCTCTTCAACGCCGACGTGATCTCCGCGATCACCGGCTCGATCTCGGCCCAGGTCTCCGGCACGCAGATCTCGCCGGCCGTCAAGCTGATCTCCCTGTCGGCCCGGATCGAGCGGTTCGACAAGCCGCTGCGCGGGCGCGAGACCGGGGTACGGGTCGACTTCGTTCTCGACCACAAGGACGTCGGGCTGCTCGACGGACACCTCTACCTCCAGCCCTATCTCTCCGAACGCGGCGATTACGTCCCCAACCCGCCGCCCGCCGTCTGGTGGATGAACATCGGCATGGTCGTGCTCGACGTTCCCTGGTGGATGGAGGCGTTCCCGATCATCAGCGGCGTCGCCTTCTCCGCGATGCTGCCGACGACGTCCCCGCTCGCCTTCGTCGGGGTGACGACGGCGCTGCACGCGATCGACCACGAGATCGGCGACGGTGCCATCGAGCTCGCCCAACAGCTGGGCCCCGGCGTGGCGATCGCCCCGGCGTGGACGGACTCGACCCTGCCGACGAAGAAGCGGCAGCCCTCCTCGGAGGGCCTCAAGCGGATCACCTTGGGCAGCGACGGGCTCGGAGCGCAGATGTCGATCATCGCTCCCTCGGTCCGCTTCGACGAGAGCGCCCCCGGCACGGAAATAGCCAGTATCCGCACGCAGCTCTCCGCCGCCAGCCTCGGGAATTTCCGCATCTGGGTCGAGCTGCGCCCCGACCTGGCGCAACTGCAGGATGAGTGCACGGTGCGGTTGCTCATCCACCGCGGCGACACCCGCGAGCTGGTCGCGAACAGCGAAGGCCCCTTCCGCAGCCACAGCTCGGTCGCCTTCAGCCACCTGACGGCGGATCTCTACGACGTCGATTCCTTTCTCGTGACCGTCCGCGTCTGGTTCAACCGCACGTCGATGTCGGGGCTGCTGTTCGCCGAAGAAACCGAGGTGTGGGTGAACGCGGCGATCGACCGCCACCGCCCCTTCCTCACCTGGGAACCACACACGGCCCACTTCCCCGACCCGGGATCGACGACGGGATGGTGGCACCGCTACAGCGACCCGAAGCTGCACCGCACGGCCACCTCCTCGCAATGCCTGGCGGTGCGCCAGCGGGTCGAGCGCTTCGCCAAGGCCGGGGAAGCGGCCCCCTTCGAATATGCCGACACGCTGCCCTTCGCGTGGGAGGAACTGGCGGCGAACCGCAACCAGGTCTGCGACTACTGCTTCTTCGGCGGGCCGACGCTGACCGAGCCCTATCCGCGCGAGGACTGGTTCTGCAAGACGGTCGCTTGGCCGACCGTTCCGCTCGACGTCCGCGGGACGGGGCACGTGGGTGAGGAACCGCGGAATCTGCTGGGGCGGCCCGACGGCATCGCCTACCCGCTCTGGAGCGGTGGCGAGGTGAAGCTCGCCGGATTCCGCACCGTCGCCGGCCTCGACGTCGCCGAGCTGCTGCGCCCGGAGCGGACGGTCCACGGAGACCGTGTCCGTCGCCAGGACCTGGGACGGACCGATGTGGTCGCCTTTGTCCGCAGCGGCGCAGTGCCAGCCGGCGGAGGCGGCATGCCCAGCTGCGACTGGAGCTTCGACGACCAGAGCCTCTCGACCCCGACGCTCGAGGTTCGGTGGGACGGGGAGGCAGGCGCCCCCCGCGACCCTCACGTCGTCGCCAGCGGATGCATCCGCGCGAGCGAGTACGCCGCCCACTTCGGCATCGACGGCAGCTCGCCGGGTGGCCAGATGCAGCCCGGCGAGCTGATCTCCTACTTGCTCTTCGACCTCTCCCCGGTCGAGCCCGACGAGTGGCTGACGGTCAGTGCCAGCCTTCCCCCGGCGCAGGACCCCGGCGGCCCCGAGCGCTTGGTGCAGCTCGAGGCGATCGCCTGCCTGCGGCGTTGAAGCGGCTGAAGGGATTCGAACCCTCGACCTTCTGCATGGCAATTAGGGACGTCTCGGCGACCGGCGGATAGTGAATACGGCTGTTTGCAGGGATTTCTTAGCGGCGCGGCAGGCGGCCGCGATCAGAAATACGCACGGATATGCGCCGATATGCAGCGATTTGGGAACTTCGGCGCAGAAGTGCCCGAAACGCGAGGGACCGGTTCGATTTTCCGCCAGGCGCCGCACGGCCCGGTCTCGCGGCGGCCCGCCGAGTACCAGATTCGGACAGACAGAAACGTAGAGTGGGAATCGTGGCCGGGGAGGCACAGCTCCATCACTACGTGCCGCAGTTCTACCTGCGGCGGTTCCTCGACGACTCCGGTCGCCTCTGGGCGTGGGATCGGGACAACGACCGGGTCTTCCGTACCACCCCGAAGTCACTGGCGGCGGAGCGGTCCTTCTACCACCTGGACCTCTATGCCGATGAGAACCCGCTGGAGATGGAGAAGCAGTTCTCGCACATCGAGCAAGAGGTCGCCCAGATCACGGCGCAGTGGCTCGAATGGATCCCCGACGGCGACCTAGGCATGCCGCTGCCGATCTCCTCGCCGAACCGCGAGCTCGTCTCGCAGTTCATCGGCCTGCAATTTCTCCGCACCGCCGATGCCAGGGAGGTCATCTCCCTGGCATCCCCCGGTCACGACGAGATGAGCGAGACCGAGCGGAGAATCCTCCACACCGAAGCCCTCTGGGACAACGAGCTCGTCGGCGATTTCATCGCCTACATCGGATCGGCCATCTGGATCTTCGGCCGGAACGAAACCCAGGTCCCCTACATCACGTCGGACAATCCGGTCGCCTTCCGCACGCCCGATCACATGATGTGGCTGAAGGTGGGGATCTTCGGTACCGGGACCTACGTCGTCTACCCGCTCTCGCCCCAGGTCGTCATGTACTGCTACCCGCGCACGAGCGAATTCCGAGGGATCGAACCACTCGACACCCGCATCCTGCCGGTCGAGATCCCCGAGGAGATGGTGCGGAGCGACAACACCGGCCAGGTCTTCATGGCATCGCGGTTCGTCTTCTCGCGCGAAAACGAGTTCGAGCACGAGCGGGCGTTCGCGAGAACCATCGGCACCGACAAGCTCGCGCCGCCGACGTCGGGGGCCGATTAGCTGCCCAAGGATCTAGTCACCGGGGTGAGATCATCGAAGCGGCGCTTTTGTTCGTGCCCCTAGATATCGGCCTGGGCCACAGGGGGCGGTCGAACCTCGGGTGGCAAAAGAGACGGGGACTGGCCTTGGTTCACCTCAAGCGACTCTAGCGCCAACCTTTCTCTGATCTCCCACAAAATCCCCCGCAGCGCCGATGCTCTTGAGGCTCGCAGCAGTGCCCGCGGCTCTCGCGCGGTTTCCAGATCCCACGTCGCGTAGGCGAGGCTTGCTCCTGAGAGCCGCAGGAGGTGCTCGGCGACCGCGGGTTTCGGCAGAGGCTCGATCCCCTGCTCGCTTGCCCACCGCTCGGCGTGCTTCGCGATCCCTGCGTCCGGAACCGAATCGAGCTCGTACGCTGGGCCCTTGTGACCCCGAAGCTCCTCTGCCAATAGGTTCACTACCTCGACATACAGACTCTTCTCGACGAGGTCCTCGATGCTGAGGCCCTCTTCCTCGCCATCTCGTAGCGTGAAGATCCGCTCGGCCGGCACCCCCGCGTCGAGCAATGCCTGTTCGTATTTCAGGCCTTCGGAGTCCGAATCGGTCAGGTATACGACGTGCCCGGCCTCGCCCTCCAGCTGTGGCAGCAGACGTGGTGGCGTCGCGGCCAGCCCACCCGCCACCTGCAGCTGCAGCGACTCCGTCCGGCCGAGGCCAGCCGCCTCGCGAAACAGCGCCGGCAGCAGCAGCGCGTCCGAGGGGCCCTCTGCGATCACCGCCCGGCGCGCCGGGGTGAACGCCACAGCTTCCGCCCCCATTGCCATCAGCAACGAGGTGAACCCGCCACTTCTGTCCTCGGCCTGCGAGCTCCAAAACGCGTTCTGGATCTCGCTTCGATCCCCCGCGATCGGGCTCACCACTCGGATCGCCGATCCTAGATCCTCCGGTAGGCACCCTGCGGAGTGCGTCGTATAGACGATCTGCGTCGCGAAGGTCTGTTCGGTCAGCACGTTCACCAAGTCGACCTGGGCGTCGTAATGCAGGTGCATCTCGGCCTCGTCGATCCCGAGCACGAGCTTCCTGCCTTCCTTCGAGTGTCGAGTGGTGAATGCCAGTAGCGCCAGGAACGCCCGGAAGCCATCGCTCCGCTCTTCGATCCGCGAGTGCTCGTCGCTTTCTGCGTCGTACGGATACACGTTCAACCAGCCGTTCTGCTCGTTCAATTCGATCGACACTTTCGACTGCCGCCAGCTCCCGCGCAGGCGTTTCTCCAGGTTGCGGTTCGCCCTCTTTTGCAGCGTCTGCAGCACGGGGTTTCCCGGCGTCGCTGCCGCCCCCTTTAGCTCGCTCCAGCTCACCTCGGCCAATGACAGCAGGTTCTCAAGGGGCGTCGGCGGCTCGTCGTGGGCCTCGAACTCGTAGCTGGTCTCGAGCTGCCGATCGGCGTCCCGCAACACCTTCACCTGGGGCTCGCGCTCGTTGAGCACAGCGAAGGCGCGGCTGTTCGGATGCTCCTCTTCGTGTTCGGCCGCCAGCCTCGCACACGCCTCCGGCAGATCCTGAAGGTACCGCGGCGCCTCTCCCTTGGCGATCGTCCCCAGTGCTACCCCCAGAGTCCGCAGTCCCTCGCGCGTAGTGACACTCAGGGTTTCGACCTCTTCGCTCAGCCCGTTCAGGACTTGGGCGGCGAGTTCCTCAACCGTTGGCTCGTCCTCGGGCGCCTCAGGAGCTTCCTCCTCGCTCTCATCCTCGCGCGGGATGACCTCGCTTGGCCGCTGCAGCCAAAGATCCTCTCCCGGCCGCGTCTTTCGCGCCAGTAGCCGCTCGAGGTTCTCCCGCACCGCCCGCCGCTTCTTCTGCGGCCGCTCGAGCTCGGGGATCACCTCCGCCTGGGCGCTCCCGTCGGCCTTGCGCCAAACATGCCATAGCCGCACGCTCGCCGCCCCGGGGATCCCCGTGAGTGCGGCCTTGTCGTCTTCCTCGACCTCGAATAAGGCGCTCAGGATCGCCTTCTCTCCGTCCGGCCGGGTCCAGCCGCTGAAATCCCGATCCCTGAAGCCGTCCTCGGGCGGCGAGGTCAGGAATTCGAGAGCGTCGAGCAGCGTGCTCTTCCCGGCCTCGTTCGGACCAACAACGGCCAGCACGCGCGGGGTGAGATCGAGCGTCGTCTCCCGCTCGAAGCGCCTGAACCCCGCGATTCTCAACGAAACCATCCGCATGTGTGCACTCTATAAATCAGACAGGCCACATTTTGGTTCGCTGCGAGTGCTTGCGAGCAGCGAGGTTTTCGACGACGCATTGGCCGTGACGAACTCCTGATCCCATTCGGCGCCGCGCCGAAACCTTCTTGCCTTGACCGCGGATTACTCTCCACGGCCCTCCGCCGCGATGGGCAGCTCGCGAACACGCAGGCGATCTCTCGTGAGACTCACGATCGCTCCCTTCTCAAGGTCTTCGACGAGCTGCGGCAAGTTGGCCGCAATCAACTCTGCCTGCTCACTCGGGCGCAGATGGTCGGCGGAGCGTAAGAGCAAGACGGATGGCGATGCCAGCGAGCCCAACGCCAGCAATGCCCCGAAGTCGGAGTCGGCCGTAAGCAGGATGCGTTCCTCTTTTACCGCGGCCTGCAGGATCTCGGGATCGCTCGCGGTCAGCAGCCCGATGTCCGCGACGTGAATTGCGTCGTGCCCCGCCTCTTTAAGACGACGCCCAACCTCAGGCGAGAGGTTCGCGTCGAGGAGCAGCTTCACGCTGCCGGAGCTACAACTGCCAGCTCGCGCTCCTGCGCAGCGGCTGCTGCGTATTCGAGCGCGGCGAGGACATCCTCGCGTTCCAGGTAGGGGTAATCGGCCAGCAGCTCGTCGATGCTGGCGCCGGCAGCAAGCTGACCGAGCACCGCGCTGACGGTGACACGAGTGTCGCGGATGCTGGGCAGGCCGCGCATCCGGTTTGGGTCGACGGTGATTCGCTCCTGGGCCATAGGGCAAGGGTACCTCGCCGCCCGCCCGCTACCTCGCCTGCGGCGCCAATGTCGGCCGAAATCGCCGCTAATCCCTGCGCATCGGCGTCATTTTGGGAACTAGTGCCCAAATGGAGGCGATAGGAAGGGATGGTTCCATTTCCCCTTTGCGCTTCCAGAAACGACGAAATCCCGCCCTAGAGCGAGATCTCGTTCGAAGCGGCTGATGGGATTCGAACCCACGACCTTCTGCATGGCAAGCAGACGCTCTAGCCAGCTGAGCTACAGCCGCACGGGGGCGATTCTAGCCTGGCGGGCGACGAGGCGGCGCTGGGCCCAGGCGGCGAGCAAGCTGAGGACCAGAACGGCGCAGCCGTAGGCGATCGCGGTCGGGCGCAGGCCGAACTCGTTGCTGGCCAGCCCGGCGGCAAGGGCCGGCAGGCTGAAGGCCAGATAGGAGATCACGTAGAAGACCGCGAAGAGGCCGGCGCGCTCGCCGGGCAGGGCGATGCTGGCGACGGTGCCGAAGCTGCCCCGTCCGGAGGCGCCGAAGCCGACGCCTGCGACCACGGTGCCGAGAGCGGCCACGGCGGCGCTCTCCGCGACCAGCCCGAGCAGGGTCACCGCCATCCCGGCGGCGAGGAAGCCGGCGGAGAGGATCAGCGACCGCGACGCCTCCCAGTGGCGCAGCCGCAGGATGGTCAGCGCTCCCACCCCGCAGAGCGTGGTCACGACGAGGCCGCCGATCACGTGGTTGGGCATCGCGAAGACGTCGGCCGCAACCGAGGGTCCGAGCGAGAGGTAGAGGCCACCGAGTCCCCAGCTGGCGATCAGGATCGGGACCAGGGCCAGCATCTGGGCGCGCGCGTGGGGCGGGACGGCGAGCCGCGGTCGCAGCGAGGCGAGTGCGCCGGCTCGCGGCGCCGCGGTCTCCGGCATCAGCGCCGCGACGACGCAGGCGGCCAGCAGGCCGGCCAGGATCAGCAGGTAGACGAGGTGGGTCGGCGCCGGTCCGTACTCGACCAGGGCGCCGGCGACGAGCGCGCCGATGGCGAGCCCGCCGATCGGGGCGAAGCCGCTGACCACGCCCGCCAGCTCCGGCTGCTCGGGTGGGTTGAGGTCGACCAGGGCCGCCCCCATCGCGGTCATCGCCAGGCCGGTGGCGACGCCCTGCACGACACGCGCCGTGCTCAGCACCTCGACGCCGCCGGCCAGCGCGAACAGGCTCATCGCGACGATCTCGAGGACGAGCGCGGCGGCGATCACCGGTCGCCGGCCGACGTGGTCGGAGAGGCGGCCGAGGACGAGCAGCGTGGCGAGCAACCCGAACACGTAGAGGGCGAAGATCACCGTCAGCGTGGTCGAGGAGAAGCCCCACTCGTCCTGGTAGACGACGTAGAGCGGGGTCGGCGCCGCCGAGGCCGCCAGGTAGAGAGCGAGGATCGCCGCGATCGCCCAGAAGGTCCGCTGCCGAGGAAGCGTGGTCAAGGCGCAGACGATACGGCGTACTCTCTGCCGAGATGCTCTTCCGGCAGATCATCCACGAGGACCTCGGGTGCGCCTCCTATCTGGTCGCCGACCGCGAATCCGGCGTCGCGGTGGTGGTCGACCCGCAGTGGGAAGTCGACCCCTACCGACGCCTCGCCCGGCTGCACGGGGTGCGGATCGGCCACGTGCTCGAGACCCACAACCATGCCGACCACGTCTCCGGCCACGGACGGCTGGCGCGGGCGGCAGGGGCGACGATCCACATCCACGAGCTGGCCGAGGCCGAGTACCCGCACGAGCCGCTCGCCGACGGCTGGACGCTCGAGCTCGGCAACCTGCGGGTCGAGGCGATCCACACCCCCGGCCACCGCCCGGAGCACACCGCCTTCCTGCTCAGCGACAGCAGCCGCGACGGCACTCCCTGGGCGTTGCTCAGCGGCGACTCGCTCTTCGTCGGCGACGTCGCCCGCCCGGACCTGGCAATCGAGCCGCGCGAAGGCGCGGTGCAGCTGTTCCGCACCCTGCACGAGCGACTGCTCACTCTCGACGACGAGGTCGAGGTCTGGCCCGGCCACCTCGGTGGCTCGCTCTGCGGCGGCTCGGGCCTCGACCTCAAGAACTGCTCGACGATTGGCTTCGAGCGCCGCCACAACCGCGCGCTGGGGATCGCCGGCGAGGACGAGTTCGTCGCCGAGGCGCTCGGCTCGCTGGGCGACAAACCGCCGAACCTGGCCGAGATCGTGGCGATCAACCGTGGGCCGCTGGTCGACGACTTCGGCACTCCGCAGGCGATGAGCCCACACGAGGTCGAGGAGGCCGTGGCGAATGGCGCCGTCGTGATCGACGGCCGCACCAACGAGCAGTTCGACGAGGCCCACATCGCCGGCGCGCTCAGCGCCTCCTCCTACGACACCGGCTTCGCGACCAAGGTCTCGCGCGTGGCGCCGCACGGTGCCGACGTGATCGTCGTCGCCGCCTCCAGCGGCGACGAGCGCGCCGCGGCGGAGCTGCTCGCCGCCGTCGGGATGCGGGTGCGCGGTTTCCTCGAGGGCGGGATGACCGCCTGGCGGGTCGAGGAGCGACCGGTAGAGCGGATCGAGCTGATCACTCCCGACGAGCTGGCGGCGCGGGTGGGGGCCGCGGAGCCGCCGCTGGTCCTCGACGTCCGCAACGCCGGTGAGTACGCGAGCGAGCACATCCCCGGCTCGCTCCACATCCCGTATGGCGAGATCTCGGCCCGGGTGGGGGAGATCCCCCGCGACCGGCCGCTGGCGACGATCTGCCGGGGCGGCAAACGCAGCGGCCTGGCCGCCTCGATCCTGCAGCGGGAGGGTTTCGCCGACGTCGTCCACGTCGGCCAGGGCGTCGGCGTCTGGCGCGCCGGCGGCCACCCGGTCGAGAGCGGCACCCAGGCGGCTTAGTCGGCCCACCAGTCGCGCTGGCCTTCGACGTCCTCGCGGGGGTCCTCGCCGAGGTTGGGCGCCCCGATCACGAAGATCTCCAGGCCCTCCGGCCCGGCCTCGTAACCTCGCCAGGTACCGGGGGAGACGCGCACCGCGTCCCACTGCTTCAACTCGACGATCTCGTCGTCGAGCTTCATCCTGCCGCTCCCGCTGAGGACCACGTAGACCTCCTCCTGCTGCTTGTGAGTGTGGCCGTACGGGAAGCGGTAGCCGGGCGGGACGCGCTGGTAGCCCAGGCCCGACCGCTCGAGCTCCAGCGTCTTGGTCGCCAGGCGAAACTCCAGGTCCGGCGCGCCGTCGAAGTTGGATCCGACGTCCTCCAGATCCTCCTTGAGGTTCCTGAGCGTGAACGGCACGGCCGCAATCCTATGACAGCGGTCCCTCCGGGATTCGGCGCAGCGCCCCAACGCAGCCAGGGAATGCCAGTCAGGGCGCCGCTGCCATGTGTGGGCGGCAAGGGAACACCACCGTGACACACTGTCGCTCAAAGGTCAGGGGGGTGCAAGATCCTGTGGTAACAACTATCCGGCCTGTTTCTCCACACCTCGGGTCACCTTGACGTGTGTCTTTTACGACCAAGCCTCGAAGGCAGATAGTCAAGTGGTTAAGTTAAGCCATTATGACAACTTGTCTTTTTTGATAAAGCCGCCTAGTGCAACTTAGGATGTCCTTTCTATGTTGCGCACCATTCGGATACCGCTTGCCATTGCCCTGACCCTCGGTCACGCGCTCCTTGCTGGTTGCGGCTCGACTGGCGACCCGAATACCGCGGCCAGCGGCGTGCCGGAGGAAATAGTGATCGGCGCCGCGATCGCCAAGAGCGGCTACCTCGTTCCCTGGGACTCCAACATCGCCGCGGTCGAACAGCTGGTCAAGGAAACCAATGCCCGCGGTGGGATCGACGGCGCCAAGATCCGTTTCGTCACCGCCGACAACCGCTCCGAACCCCAGCAGCAGCCGATCGCCGTCCAGGAGGTGATCGAAGAAGGTGCCGACGTCCTTCTCTTCAGCTGTGAAGTGCCGATCGCCGCCGCAGGCGCCCCGATCGCAGAAGAACACAACGAGATCAACTTCACTCTCTGCGCCAGCGAACCCGGCTACGGTCCGCCCTACACCGGGCGACTCTCCTTCAGCGCCAACCGCAGCCTGATCAGCGAGGCGGCCGCCCGCGCCACCTTCCTCTGGGAAAGGGGCTTCCGCCATCCCTTCGAGCTGCGCGACACCTCGATCCTGCTCGGCAGGATCGACCAGTTCGGCTTCCAGGAGACCTGGGAACGGCTCGGCGGCGAGCTCGCCGGGCAGGCCGACTTCAAGAACGAAGACCTGTCGATCGCCTCCCAGATCGCCGAGATCGAGCGCTCTGGCGCCGACTCGATCAACATCAGCTCCTACCCGCCGGGAGGAGCGTCGGCGATCAAGCAGATCCGCGCCGCCGGCATCGACCTGCCGATCACCGCGACGAGCGCCTTCGACGGCACCTTCTGGCTGAAGGGCGTTCCCGACACGACGAACGTGTACGCGACGCTCAACGGTTCCGCCTACGACCCGGCCACCACCCGGACGGCCAGGCTCTTCGAGAGGCTGAAGGGCGCCGGGGTCAACACCGACGTCTCCGGCAGCCTGCTCGCCTCCTATGCCGCCGGCGAGCTGATCCTCGCCGCGATCCGCGAAACCGGCACCACCGACGGTGCCGAGCTCGCAACCGCCCTCGAGGCAAAGCCACACCCGACGGTGATGGGCGCGCTCAGTTACACGCCCGACGATCACCTGCCCTCGGGGCCTTGGTACATCTACGAATACCCCGATCGCAAGCCGAAGCTCCTCAAGAGGGTCACGCCCGCCTACGTGCCCGAATACGAACAGTAGGCTGGCTCGGTGAGTTGATTGGAGCCGGAGAAACCCGCCTCGGACGGGCGCCGCAAGACCTCGGGGGGCCGCCCCAAGCGGCCCTCTGTGATCGGCCTCGAGGGGCTCCGTCGGCCAGAACGCGGCGGTCGAGTTCCCCTCTACTACCAGCTCGGCGAGATCCTCAAGCAGAAGCTCGAGGAGGGCCGCTGGGGGCCCGGCACCTTGTTCCCCTCGGAGCGCGAGATCGAAGAGTACTTCGGGGTCTCGCGCGCGGTCGTTCGTCCCGCCCTCGACCTGCTCGAACGCGATGGGGCGATCTATCGCCGCCGTGGCTCGGGGACCTACATCGCGGCGCCAAAGCGCCTCGTGCCGATCAGGGGCTTGATCCGCTCCCTGCAGGACGGATCCGCCATTGACTCGCGGATCGCCGTCCTGCGCGTTCGCCAGCAGACGAACGACCAGATGATCGCCGGCTTTCTCGACGTTTCCCCCGGCGAGACCGTCGCTCAGGTCACCTCGATTCTCCGCGTCGACAAACCGATCTGCGTGCTCGACTCGTTCTTCCCCGTCGAACGGGTGCCCTGGTTGCTGGGTGCTGCGTTCTCGCTCAAAGGCGGCGAGCTGCCCGTCCTCGGCGAGTCGCCGCGGTTGAGCCGGCTCGACGTCTCGTTCGAGGGCTCCTCCTGTGGCCCCTGGACCGCGAAACTCCTCGGTGTCCGCACCGGCGACCCGGCCTTGGTCGGCCGGCTACTCCAGTACGCCGCCCCCGCGGACCGGAGTCGCGAGCGCCCGGTCGAGCTGACCCGCATCGTCGCCCGCAGCGACATCTCCCAGTTTCACTTCGAGGCTGCTGGTGCGCTCGACCGGCGCCGCGGGCCGAGCCGCTGAGCCGCGCGCTCGGCGAGGGCCAGGTCGACGAACTCCGCGAACGCCTGTCGGTAGGCGAGCGTAAACCGATCGGCGAGGGCGTTGACCTCCGCGTTTGGATCGAGCGGCAGTTCGGGCGGCTCGATTTTCGAGATGATCGCCACGTCCTCGGCGTAGATGCCCGCGTCGTAGGCGATCACTTCCTCGAGTTGCTCCCGGTCGAAGTTCTCGAGGCCCGCCTCGATCCAGTAGTGCGCCGACTCGGTTGCGCTGATCGCGCGGGCGGCGTGCAGCAGACAGCGCTCGCCTTCGTCGGTGAACATCCGCGCCGAGGTGAAGTTGGGCGCGATCACGTGGTAACCCATTTCACGCAACGGCCCCCACACGGCATTTGCGTCGTCTCCCCATTCCATGTTCCGGCGCAGCGTCACCTCGAGTCCGTTTCTCTCCGGCATGAGCGGCTCGACCTCCTCCGCCTGGACCCCGAGGGTTGCCTGGTGGACGAAGGCGAAATGGGCGACGTCGCGGAAGTTCTCGATCATCAACCCGAAGGCGACCGGCAGCTCGAAGGGGGTGCCGTGACCCCACGTCCACCGATCCGCGTCGAACCACGGCACGTCGGGCACGTCGGTCAGCGGCTCCTCGAGCGTGGTCCAGACGAGGCCCCACTGAACCCGGCACGGATATGCGGGAATCCGGGCGAGCGGTGGGATCTGACGCTGATCGGCCAAGGAAGGGATTCGCGTGCAGGAACCGTCGTGGCCGGCCCACTCCCAGCCGTGGTACGGGCACTGGATGCTGTCGCCGCAGACCTTGCCCATCGAGAGCAGGGCGCCGCGGTGGGCGCAGCGGTCGGCGACCACGGCGGCCTCGCCGTTCTCGGTCAGGAAGACGGCGAGGGGCTCGCCGAGCAGGACCGCTCGCTGGGGTCCGTCCGCGAGGTCCTCCACTCTCGCCACCGGCTGCCAGCAGTGGCGTAGCGCCAGTACCACGTCTTCGCTGCTTGGTGATGAGGAAGGGTGATTAGTCATCTCTTTCTTTTCCAACTTACAGCTGCCTTCCCATGTATGCACGCAGGACTTCGGGGTTGAGCTGTAGCTCCTCGCGCCTTCCGCTTGCCCGGACCTTGCCGCCTGCGAGCACCAGGCTGCGCTGGCAGAAGTCGATCGTCCGCGCCGCGTTCTGCTCGACGAGGAGCATCGTCGCGCCCTCGGCGCGGAGTTCCTCGAGCAGTCCGTAGATGACGTCGATCGTCTTCGGCGCGAGGCCGAGCGAGGGCTCGTCGAGGATCAGCAGTCGCGGCTTGCGCAGCAGCGCGCGGGCCACCGCGAGCTGTTGTTGCTCGCCGCCCGAGAGGCGGTCGGCGCGCTGTCCGGCTCGCTTGCGCAGGATCGGCAGTCGCTCGAGGACCTGCTCCATCGCCTCGCCGCCGACGCCTCGCGCGGCCAGGCGCAGATTCTCCGCCACGGTGAGCGTGCCGAAGATCTGCCGGCCCTCGGGTACCAGCGCGATTCCGAGCCTCGCGATCTCCTCCGGTGCGAGCCCGCGCAGGGACCTGCCTGCGAAGCTGATCTCTCCCGCGTCCGAGCGGGTGAGTCCGCAGATCGCCCGCAGGAGCGAGCTCTTGCCGGCCCCGTTGGGGCCGACCACGCCGACCACTTCCCCCTCGGCGAGGTTCAGTTCGACGCCGTGGAGAACCTCGACTCCACCATAGGCGACCGTCAGTCCGCGCAGCTCAAGCATGTGCGCCCGCCGCGTAAGAGGTGCCCAGGTAAGCCTCGACCACGGCGGGATGGGCCTGGATCTCCTCGGGGCTTCCGACCACGACCGTCTCGCCGTTGTCGAGCACCTGCACCCGCGAGCAGAGGTCCATCACCACGTTCATGTCGTGCTCGATCAACAGGATCGCGCAGCCGAAGTCCTCGATCGCCCCGCGGAGAATCGTGACCAGTTCCCGGCACTCCTCGTCGTTCAGTCCCGCCGCGGGCTCGTCGAGCAGCAGGCAGCGCGGTCCGGTGGCGAGAGCCCGGGCGATGCCCAGCAGCCTCTGGTTCCCCGGCGGCTGCAGGCCGGCGGGGCTCTGTGCCTGTGCGCCGAGGCCGAGGCGCCCGAGCACGTCTGCGGCGACGTCGACGGCGTGTCGCCGGCCGACTCCGACTCCCATCGCACCGACGGCGACGCTCTCCACCACGGTCAGTCCCGCGAAGGGGAGCGCGGCCTGGAACGTGCGTCCGAGTCCCGCCCGCGCGAGCCGCGCCGGCGAGGAGCCGGTCACGTCGGCTCCATCGAGGAAGACGCTTCCCGAATCGGGGGCCTGGAAGCCGCTGAGCACGTTGACGAGCGTCGTCTTGCCGGCGCCGTTCGGGCCGATCAGCCCGAGCGCCTCGCCGGGGGCAAGCGCGAGCTCCACCCCTCTGAGCACGTGCAACCCGGAGAAGGCGAGGGAGACCTCCTCGGCGCGGAGGCTGCCAGCCGATTCTCGAGCCGGCCGTCGCCCTGCAGGGTCCGGCGCCGCTGCCGGTGGCGCGGGCAGCACAGGGGAACGCAGCCTGCGGCGGATCACCCCGATCTCACCCGCCTCGCGGCCACCGCTCAACCCCTCCGGCAGCGCGATCATCGTCACCAGCAGGATCAGACCGAGGCCGATCGCGGCCAGGCCCGGCGTTTCGCCGATCGAGATCAGCCCCAACACGCCGGCGCCTCCTTCGACGTCGCGCAGCAGCTCGTTGACCGTCGCCACCGCGAGGGTGCCGACGACGGCCCCGAGGACGCTGCGAGCACCGCCGACCACCAGCATCGTGATCGTCGTCACCGAGGCGGCAAAGTAGAAGGTGTCGGGGGAGAGGACCCCGGACTGGTGCACCGCCAGGGCGCCGCCGATCCCGCAGAGCGTCCCGCTGATCGTGAAGGCGATCAGCCGCTCGCGCATCACGCGGATGCCGATCGAGCGCGCCGCCACCTCGTTCTCGCGAGTCGCCTGCAGCCGGTAGCCGCTCGCCGACCATTTGAAGGCGAGCACCACGACGACCGCCACGCCGGCGCAAAGCCCCGCCGACCCGACGTCGGTGGTCGTCGGGATGCTCACCAGCCCGCTGCTTCCACCGGTGACCGGGTCCCAGTTGGCGAGGACGTTGAAGGCGACGATCAGGAAGGCGAAGGTCGAGATCGGGATCGCCAGCGTCGAGGTCCTCATCAGCGGCCAGCCGACCAAGGCCGCCAGCAGTCCGCTAGCCACCGCGGCGATCAGGGTCGAAAGCCAGGGGCCGAGCTGGGCATCGGCGATCAGTTTTGGCAGCTCAGGCGTCTGGAAGGCCGCGAACGCAGCTGGGATGGTCAGCAGGGCGGCGACGTACGCGCCGCTCGCCGCGAAGCCCAGCTGCCCGAACGAGTAGACGCCGCTGTTGCCGATGAAGACCTGCAGACCGAGGACGATGATCAGGTTGCAGAGGATCAGCGTGACCGTCGCTTCGAAAGCGGGCGTCCCACTCGCCCCGAGCGCGGTGGTCAGCGCCACCAGGAGGAGCGGGACGACCAGAGAGGCGGTCGCGGAGGCCGGGGAGCGCAGCCCGTGGCCGCTCATACGCGGGCCTCTCCGGTCGCCGACCCGAGCAGGCCCTGCGGCCTGACGATCAGGATCGCCACGGGGAGGGAGAAGACGATCGCGTCGCGGAACGGAACCAGCCCGTCCGGCAGGTAGGTGCCGAGCAGCGAGGAGAGGATCCCGAGCACGAGCCCGCCGACCACGGCTCCGAAGATCCTTCCGAAGCCGCCGATCACCACGGCGATGAAGCCGACCAGCACTGGAGTCAACCCCATCGTCGGTGAGACCTGACCCGTCTGCATGACGATCAGCACTCCGACCACGGCCGCGAGGGCGCCGCTGATCGCGAAGGCGATCGCGATCACCCGGTTGGCACGCACACCGAGCAGCCGAGCCATCTCGAAGTTCTCGGCCGCCGCTCGCATCTCGAGGCCGGTGCGAGTTCGGTAGAGCAGCCATCCGAGGCCGCCGAGCACGACCGCGGTCAGCGCGAGGGTGAGGATCTCGAGGTTCGGTATCGAGAGGCCGGCGACCTGGCTCGACTCGCTCAGAAGCTCGGGTGCTGCGACCGACTGGGCGCGAGCGTCGACCGCCGCGCTGACGACGTTCTGCAGGACGGTTGCTACGGCGAGCGAGGTAACGAGCTGGGTGGCCAGGTCAGCGTTCCGCACAGGGCGGAAGGCCACTCGCTCGGCGAGGACCGCGATCGCGATCCCCGTGGCGATCGCGGCGCAGACCGCGACGGCGAACGGCAGGCCGGCCAACACGTAGAGAACGTAGGCCGGCAACATGACGAACTCGCCCTGGGCGAAGTTCATCATGCCCATCACGGTGTAGATCAGGGTGACACCGATGGCGATCAGCGCGTAAAGACCACCGAGGGCTAGTGCGTCGATCAGACTTTGAGCGAGGTCGGTCATCGGATCGGGTACCGATCGGTGCCACGGTCGAAGACTGACACAGGGCTTCGCGGGGTCCGGTTACTCCGGAGTTCTTAGGATCACCGCCGCAGCGACTTTACGCACTCTTTCCCATCGCTTGACGAAGCCTTGGCCCGAGCGCATCTACTTTCTTCAGCGAGTGCTGAAGAAATGGTGCGTCGTCCGGGTTGGGTGCCCGGGAGGAGGAGAGAGATGAGGGCAAGTGTTTGCATCGATCCTGTGGCCAGGGCGCCGCGGCTGGTCGCGCTGACGATCGTGGTGCTGCTGGCGCTGGGTCTGGCGGCGTGCGGCTCCGGCGGAGACGATTCGAGCGGTTCCTCTGCGGCCGACACCCGGTCCGACACCTGCAAGGGCGAGCCCGTGGTGGTCGGGGTGATCTCAGCTTCGTCCGGTCCATCCCAGACCAAGCAGATCCCCGGCGTCGAAGCCGCCACCCAGGCCGTCAACGAGAACTGCGAAGCGGGGCGGCCGGTGGAACTGATCGCCTGCGACGACGGCGGCGACAAAAGCCGGGGCGCCGATTGCGGGCGTCAGGTCGTCGACGCCGGCGCGATCGCCCTGGTCGGCTCAGGGGATCTGGTCTCCGACACCTACGAGCCGATCGTCCAGGGAGAGGGCATCCCCTCGATCGGGAACACGGCGACCAGCATCACCGAGCTGGCGGCGCTCACGTCCTTCCCCTTCTACAACGGGCTGGCCCGCATCGCGGCGCGCTGCAACATCCACCAGGTCGCGGGGGCATCTTCGGTCGCGATCGTCGTCCCGGACAATCCCGCGCTCCAGGCCCAGCTGCCGACGATGGAAGAAGTGTGCGAATCGTTCGGCGTCGAGGTCGACGGCTTCGTCAAGGTGCCGCTCGACGCATCCGACATGGCGCAGTACGCCTCCCAGGCGAGCGAATCGGAATCGATCATGATCCTGATGGACTCCAAGGCCGAGGGCCTGCTCCGCGAGATGGGGAACGTCGGGGTGACGCCTGAGAACACGGTGATCACCGCCCCGTCGCTGAGCGAAGCCGAGATCGAAGAGTTCGACGGCGCCGTGGACGGCCTGCTGATGACCGACACGACGGTCCCGCTCAACGAAACGTCGAACAAGGGCGTCGCCCAGTACCTCGCGGAGGCCGAAGCGGCCGGCGTCGACGAGGTCGACCCCGAGGGGATGGTCGCCTGGCGGTCGATGCACGTCGTCGCGGATCTGATCGAGACCCTGAAGGAACCGACCGCCGAGAGCCTCACGAAGGCGGTGGAAAAGTACTCGTTCGCCCCGCCCGAGGCCGCGCCGGTGGACTTCACCCAGCCGGCCTTCCCGGAAATCGAAGTGTTCGAACAGTTCCGGGTCTTCAGTCGCGAGTACTCGCCGTGGATCGTCGAGGACGGCGCGATCACCACCGTGGTCGAGGGCTTCATCGATCCGACCAGCGAATCCGATTTCAGTCTGGAATGACGCGGGCCCGCCCGGGCCGCCTCACCGCCAGAGCTCGCGGCGCAGCAGCTCGTTGCCGCGCTCGAGCTGCTCGATCGTGGCGTTGGCGACCGAGCGCACTCGGGTGTCGCGGTTGACGCGGGCTTGGATCTCCCGGTGCGACTTGTTCGTGCGGCGGGCGACGTCGCCGACCAGGCGGCTGCGTTCGCCGCGCAGCCGCTCGCGGGTCGCGTAGGCCGACTCCCGCTCGGGCTCGCGGTCCTGCGGCGCCGCGGGACCGGCGAGGGCGGCGGCCTTCTTCGCCGCCGGCTTGGGGTCGTCGGTCGGGAAGAGCTGCAGCGCGGTCCCGCTCATGATCGCCTCGTCCAGCTCCGCGTCGCCCGAGCTGAGCGCCGCGAAGCCGTCGCCCGGCTCGCCGCGCTCCGGAGCGGGGTCGTCGACCTCTTCCTCCTCGGCGTCCGGCGAGAGGTCGAGCGCGTGCTGGCGCTCCAGCTCGATCTCGCGGGCGAGTGCCTTAAGCCGTGGGTCGGCCGGCATCAGCAGGTAGCTCATCTGGCGACGCGGCCGCGGGGTGGTGCGGATGAAGCGGCCGACCACCTGGCGGAAGAAGAGCTCGGTGCGGGCCGCCGTGGCGTAGACGCCGACCCGCAGGCGGGGGATGTCGACGCCCTCGGAGACCATCAGGACCGAGACCAGCCAGCGCCGCTCGGAGGAGGCGAACTCGGCGATGCGCCGGCTGGCGCCCGGCTCGTCGCTCATCACCAGCTCGGGTTGCTCCCCCGCGATCGAGCCGAGCCGCGCCGCGATCGCCCGCGCGTGCTCCTGGTCGGAGGCGATCACCAGGCCGCCGGCATCGGGGTGCCCGTCGGCGCGCACCTCGCTCAGCCTGGCGTCGCCGTCGCGCAGCACCTCGCCCATCCACTCCCCCTCGGGGAGGAGGGCCGTGCGCAGGCGCCGGGCGGCCTCCACCGCCGGCAGGGCGAGGTCGAAGTCGGCGCTGCGCAGCCGGCCGCCGGAGAGCCACTCCATCTCGCCGTCGTAGGGCAGGAAGGTGATCGGGCGGCAGACGCGGTCGACCAGCGCCTGCGGGTAGCCGTAGACGTAGTCGGCCCGGCTGACCCCGTCCTCGTCGTAGGCGACCCAGGGGATGGCCGAGTTGTCGGAGCGGAAGGGGGTGCCCGAGAGGAGCAATCGGAAGCGGGCGCCGTCGAAGGCGTTGCGGGCCTGCAGGCCCCAGGCGGCCTGGTCGCCCATGTGGTGCGGCTCGTCGGCGATCAGCAGGGTCGGCCGACGGCCGGCGGCCAGCCGGTGCGTGTCCGGCCCGGCGGCGATCGTCTGGTAGGTGACGGCGACGCCGTGGAAGTCGGTCGACTCCGGCCCGTCGGAGTTCGGTCTGTTCGGCTCGAGGTCGATGCCGTAACGGCCCGCGTCGGCGGCCCACTGGCGGCAGATGTGGGTCGTCGGGCCGGCGACCACGACGCGCGAGGCGACCCCGGCGCTCAGCATCCGGTGGGCGATGTGCAGGCCGAAGGTGGTCTTGCCGGCAGCCGGCGTTGCCGAAGCCAGGAAGCTGGCCGCCGAGTGCGCGCGCACGGCCGCGGTCGCCTCCTCCTGCCAGGAGCGCAGGGGTCGGGAGTTGGGCCAGTCCGGAAGCGACTTGGTACGCGCCCCGGCGCCGATCAGGTGCTGAGAGGCGTCGTACAAGGGCGGGCAACAATAGGGTCGCCCGCGGCGGAGACGCCGACCCGCGCGGGGCTTGCCCGGGCAACCCTGTCTACGCGCTCGGCGCGCTGCCCTGCGGCTACTCCCCGGAGTCGGGATCGGGTCGGATGACCACGGTGTCGACGACCTCGAGGATCTCGTCGGCGGGCATCCCGACCCGTCCCGCGTGGTTGCGGACAGCCTCCTCGTCGCTCGCCTGGTAGATGCAGACGGTGCCGAGGGTGCCACCCGGCTCGCCGATCACGTAGCTGCGGATCCAGCGGATGTCGTCCGGAAAGTCGCTCTCGGCGACCTGTTTCGAACGCTCGGCGGTGGCCCCGAGCTCCTGCTCGCTCTCCCAGGCCCTCTCGCGGCGGATTACGTAGGTCTTCATCTCAATCCTCCTCGTTTTCCCGATTTACAGACTGACAGTCTGTAATATGTCAACCATATCCGTGGCCGCCGAGATGTCAAGAGCGCGAGGACGTCCGAGCCAGGGGGCCCAGCAGGCGGTGATCGACGCCGCCCATGATCTGTTCATGGAGCGCGACTACGCTCGCGTCTCGATCGAGGACATCCTCGAGCGCTCGGGCGTGAGCCGCGGCGCCCTCTACCACCACTTCCCGGCCAAGCTCGACCTGTTCCTGGCCGTCTACAGGGCGAGCGAGATGCGGGTGATCGGCAGGATCGCGGCCCAGGCCTCCGGCGCGGCTGGTCCCTTCGAGGCGCTCGTCGCCGGCGCCAGGGCCTACCTGCGGCTCTGCGAGACCGACGAGGAGTTTCGGCGCATCGGCCTGACCCAGGGACGCGCCGTGCTCGGCTGGGAGGGTTGGCGGACGGCGGCGAGCGAGCTGGGCATCGCCGTAGTGCTCGCCTTGGTCGGCGCTGCGATCGAGGCGGGCGAGCTGCCGCCGGGCGATCCGGAGACCACGGCCCAGATCCTGCTCGGCGCCCTGATCGAGGCGGCGATGCTGATCGTCGTGGCGGACGATCGTGCCGCGGCGAGAGAGCGCTCGGAGCGGGTGATCGTCGACCTGCTCGAGGGCTTGCGGCCCTAGTAACTTTGCGGCGATGAGCCGAGGAAGCCGTCTCCGTGGGGCCCTCGCCGCGCTCCTGCTGGTCGGGTTGGCGGTGGCGGTCGTCGCGCAGGCAGGGGCCCGGAAGAGCACCGTCGCTTCGCAGGTCCGAAGCGCCGTTGCGGTGATCGACACCGCGACCAACCGGGTGGTTGGAAAACCGATCAAGCTTGGCCCCTTCCCGAGCGCGATCGCGCTCAGCCCAAACGGGAGGCGCGCCTACGTGGTCAACTCGGGCGGCGCGGAGCACGGGAGCGTCTCGGTGATCGACACGGCGACCAACCGGGTGATCGCCAGGGCGATTGGGGTCGGGCGCTTTCCCGAACAGATCGCGGTAGCGCCGAACGGTAGGCGCGCCTACGTCGCCAACCTCGGGGCCAACTCCGTCTCGGTCATAGACACGGCGAGGAACAGGCCGGCGATCAGGGCGATCGAGGTCGGACGTGAGCCGATCGCGATCGCGGTCGCGCCCAACGGCCGGCGCGTCTACGTCACCAACGCGCGCAGCGGCACCGTCTCGGCGATCGACACGAAGACGAACAGCACGATCGGCAGGCCCATCAGCGTTGGTCGCGCGCCGATCGGGATCGCGCTGACGCCTGACGGTACGCGCGCCTACGTCGCCAACGCCCGCGACGACACCGTTGCGGTGATCCGCCTGGCAGCCGGCAGGGTCATAAAGAGGATCCCGGCGGGCAACACGCCCTGCGCGATCGCGATCAGCCCCGACGGCCGACGTGCCTACGTCGCCAACGCGCGCAGCGGCACCGTCTCGGTGATCGATACGAGGACCAACCGGATGGTCGGCGACGAAATCCGGGTCGCCCGCCGATCGACGGCGATCGCGATCAGCCCCGACGGCGATCGCGCCTACGTGACCAGCTTGGAGCCGGGGACGGTCTCGGTGATCGACCTTGCCACCCGCAAACCGGCTGCCGAAGCGATTGAGGTCGGTCCGTTCGCGCTCGCGCTTGCAATCACTCCCGACGGTCGCCGGGTCTACGTCGTCAAGAACTAGAAATGGCCTGGACCACGATGCCGCCCTGGATCGCCTACGACCCGCTGGCGAACACCTACATCACCTACGGGCCCTACGGCAGCGGCCCCGGAGGGAAAGTCCTACAAGCGTTTCGTTGAGAACTTGACAAGTCGAAGGGATCTGGAATAGCCTCTCGCTGTTTCTTCATCACTGGGTGAAGTAGGAGGAGGAGAGAGGTGAAGTTGCTCAACCGGATGTGCGCGACCGGCTTGCTCGTGCTGCTGGTAGCCGCGCTTGTGTCGCTGCCGCGAGCCGAGGCGCTTGCGGCAAGCCCGTCGAGTCCCGCGGGGCTGGTCAACCCGTTCGTGGGCACCGGCGAGGAGGGCAACACCTTTCCCGGCGCCGTCCTGCCCTTCGGGATGGTCCAGTTCAGCCCCGACACGACCGAACCCGACAAGCACGCCGTGCCGCCCGGCAGGCCGAACCCGTTCCTGCCGGGAGCGAAGCCCTCGCCGCCCGGGCTGGCCAACTCCGGCGGCGGTTACAGGCACGCCGACACGCACGTGCTCGGCTTCAGCCTGCTCCATCTCAGCGGCGCCGGCGCCCCTCAGGGCGACGTCCCGATCCTGCCGACGACCGAGCCGATCAAGTCCTCGCCGGTCGGTCTGCAGTCGGTCACCTCCTCGCCGCTGGCGCAGGGCACCCTGAGCTTCGCGACGCGATACCTGCCGGCACTCTCCCATCGCGCCGAGAGCGCCGAGCCCGGCTATTACCGGGCCGAGCTTGACCCTGGAACGCCGGAGGCGATCGGCGCGCAGCTCAGCGCCACCACGCGCTCCGGGATCGCCAGGTTCCGGTTCCCCCACAGCTCTCACGCGACGGTCCTGATCAACGCGACGGGGAGCCAGCTCGGCAGCAAGACCGGCTCGGTCGAGATCCAGCCCGGGTCCCGGGAAGTCACCGGATCCTCGACGACCGCCGGTTCTGGCAACGGCTCGCCGAACTCCTACACGGTCTACTTCGCCGCTCGCTTCGACCGGCCCTTCAAGGCCTACGGCACCTGGGTCCAGAAACGGCTTTCCCCGGGCTCCACCTCCGCCTTCGATCCGGGCGGGGGCACCTCGCTGCTGCCCGGCGCGAACAAGCTGGCCCAGGCGGGCGCCTACCTGACCTTCGACGCAAGGTCGGAGCGCGTGGTCGAGATGCGGATCGGGGTCTCGTTCGTCAGCATCGCCGGCGCGCGGGCGAACCTCGAAGCCGAGAGCACGGGCCACAGCTTCAAGGCGATCCGCTCGAGCGCCCACCAGGCGTGGGAATCGATGCTGCGGCGCGTGGAAGTCCAGGGCGGCGCCCGCGAGGACCGTCGGACCTTCTACACGGCGCTCTACCACGCGCTGATCCACCCCTCGACCTTCAGCGACGTCGACGGCAGCTACATGGGGATGGACCACAGCGTCCACGGTTCCGCCGGCACCCGGTACGCGAACTTCTCCGGCTGGGACGTGTATCGCAACCAGATCCCGCTGCTGGCCCTCGTCGCCCCCAAGGTGGCCTCGGACTTCGCGACGTCGCTGGTCGCCAACCAGGCCGAGAGCGGCTGGCTGCCGAAGTGGTCGATGGCCAACGCCCAGACCGGCGTGATGACCGGCGATCCCGCCGACCCGACGATCGCCGCGATCTGGGCGCTCGGCGCCCGTGAGTTCGACGCCGAGGCCGCGCTGGCGGCGATGGTCAAAGGGGCGACGGAGCTCGGCCGCAGTTCCGTCCAGACCTACGTCGAGCGCCAGGCGAGCGAGTCCTATCAACGGCTCGGGTTCGTCCCCCACGAGGAGAACGGCGAATTCCCCGAACAGGTGCTCGAGGCGAGCGAGAAAGCGCTGAGCCACCCGTGGGGCTCGGCCTCGACGACGATCGAATACTCGACCGACGACTTCTCGATCGCGCGGATGGCTGCCGCCGTCGGCGACCGGGCGACCTGCGCGACGTTCCTCGCCCGCTCGGGCAACTGGCGCAACGTCTTCGACGCCTCGGTCGGATATCCGCGCGCGCGCTGGGCCAACGGACGGTGGGTCTCGAAATTCGACCCGAACATCGCCGACCCGTTCGGCACCAACGGGTTCGCCGAGGGCTCTCCGGCGGCGTACACCTGGCAGGTCCCGCAGGACGCGGCCGGCCTGATCGCCGCGCTCGGCGGTCGCAAGGCGGCGACCCGCCGACTGGACGCGTTCTTCACCAGCCTCGACGGCGGCGGAGAGCACGCGAGGATGTCGAACGAGACCAGCAACAACGCCCCCTGGCTCTACGACTGGACCGGCCGCCCGTATAAGACCCAGGCTCTGGTGCGCAGGGCGATCAGGGTCCTCTACGACGACACGCCCGATGGCATCCCCGGCAACGACGACCTCGGCGAGATGTCGGCCTGGTACGTGTTTGCCGCGATCGGCCTCGACCCGTCCGTCCCCGGCACCGACGTCTTCGCGCTCGCCAGTCCGCTCTTCCCGACGACCACCCTGCGCCTGGCCGGTGGCACCGTCACGATCGAGGCGCCGAAGGCGGCGCCGGGGAGGCCCTACGTCCATCGTCTGACGCTCGACGGCCAGCGGCTCGGTCGCCCCTGGCTCCGTCTCGCCGAGATCGCCCAGGGGGCGACTCTCAGGTTCGACCTCCGCGCCCGGCCGAACAAGAAATGGGGATCGGCGCGATCGGCTGCGCCGCCCTCGTACGGGCCGAAGGACGTCGCCAGCTGCTCCGCGGGGTGATCGGAGTAGGAGGAGCCGGCCAGCTGCAAGCGCGGCGCCAGGGGTGGAGCTTCTCTCGGCCGGGGCCGATGACGGCGCATGAGAGCGAAACTGACTTACGCGAACGTCATTGCCACCCTGGCGCTTTTCCTGGCCCTCGGCGGCGGCGCGGCCTTTGCCGCCGCGCAGCTCGCCAAGAACAGCGTCGGCGCCAAACAACTGAAGCGCGACGCGGTGACGGCGGCAAAAGTCAAGGACGGCTCGCTGCTCGCCAAGGACTTCAAGGCGGGCCAGCTGCCCGCCGGCGAGCGCGGTCCGCAGGGCGCGCCCGGCGCGACCTCGGTGGTCGTTCGCTACGGCTTCGAAGCAAAACCCAAGGACGGCGAAGAGGATCTCTCTTACGCGAGTTGCCTGCCCGGCGAGGCTGTGGTCGGGGGTGGGTACGACTTCGACGAAGACGACGGGCCCGAAAACTTCGAATACACGGTCCTCGCCGATCGCCCGAGCGTCGAACGGAACAGCGAAGGCGAGCTGACCTGGCCCGTGCCGCCCGACGGCGCGGCGGCCAGCGGCTGGCTGGTGGCGGTGGACAACGAAACCAGCGCGACCTTCTACTTCACCGCCTACGTGCTCTGCGCTCGTCCGTAGCGGCTTCAGCTCAACCTCGTCACGGTTCCGTGTCACAATGGTCACGTGGAGGGCTCGCGCCGTTTTGACGTGGTGCTGTTCGGCGCCACCGGGTTCACCGGTGGCCTGACCGCCGACTACCTGGCCGCGAACGCGCCGGCCGGGACCCGCTGGGCGATCGTCGGTCGCAACCGGGCGAAGCTAGAGACCGTCGCCGCACGGTTGGCCAGGACCGAGTCGCAGGCGCCCGCGCCCGAGCTGGTCGAGGCGGACGCCACCGACCCGGTCGCGCTTGCCGCGCTCGCCGAGTCGACCAGGGTCGTGATCACCACGGTCGGCCCCTACATGCACTACGGCGAGCCGCTGGTCGCCGCCTGTGCCGTCGCCGGCACCGACTACGTCGACCTGACCGGCGAGCCGGAGTTCGTCGACCGGGTGTGGCTCGAGCACCACGAAGAGGCAGAGCGCAACGGTGCCCGGCTGATCCACTGCTGCGGCTTCGACTCGATCCCGCACGACCTCGGCGCCTACTTCACCGTCAAGCAGCTGCCCGAGGGCGTGCCGTTGCGGGTTGACGGCTATGTCCGCTCGAACGCGAAATTCTCCGGCGGGACCTACCACTCGGCGATCAACGCCTTTGCCCGCGGCCGCCAGACGATGGCGGCGGCAAAGGAGCGCAAGCGCGGCGAGACCCGGCCGGCCGGGCGCGAGATCCACTCGGCCGGCTTCGGGTTCCGCCATGACGACGAGCTCGGCGGCTGGATCGTGCCGCTGCCGACGATCGACGGCGGGATAGTGCGCCGCTCGGCGGCGGCGCTGGAGCGCTACGGCCCGAACTTCACCTACGGCCACCATCTGGTCGCCAAGCACCTCGCCACGGTCGCCGCACTCTCCGCCGGCGTCGGTGCCGTCGCCCTCTTGGCGCCGCTGCCGCCGACCCGCCGGCTGCTGCTCAAGGCAAAAGCGCCGGGGGAGGGGCCGAGCGAGGCGGAGCGGGAGCGCAGCTGGTTCAAGGTCACCTTCGTCGGCGAGGGCGACGGCAAGCGCGTGGTCACCCAGGTCTCCGGTGGCGACCCCGGCTACACCGAGACGGCGAAGATGCTGGCCGAGTCGGGCCTCTGCCTCGCCTTCGACGATCTGCCGCCGAGCGCCGGCCAGCTGACCACCGCCACGGCGATGGGCGACGCGCTGCTCGAGCGGCTGCGGGCCGCCGGCATCGGCTTCGAGGTCCTGGACCGCGCTTAGCGCTGGGGCGATGGTGGGTGACGTGGGTCTCACAAGAAACTGGCTGCGCAGCTAGCCTCTGCAGACCGTGCGTTTCTCGGCGCGCGCAAAACCGCAACAGGGGGCCCCGACTTGCAGACCGAACACCTCGACGTGCTGATCGTCGGCGCCGGCCTCTCCGGCATCGGCGCCGCCCACCACCTGCAGCAGCGCTGCCCGGGCAAGAGCTACGCGATCCTCGAGGCGCGGGAGAGCACCGGTGGCACCTGGGACCTCTTCCGCTACCCGGGGATCCGCTCGGACTCCGACATGCACACCCTGGGCTACAACTTCCGGCCCTGGACCGATCCGAAGTCGATCGCCGAGGGGCCGAAGATCCTCGACTACATCCGCGATACCGCGCGCGACGGCGGGATCGACGCAAAGATTCGCCTCCAGCACCGCGTCGTCTCCGCCGAGTGGTCGAGCGAGCGGGGTCGCTGGAGCGTCGGGGTCGAGCGCGGCGACACGGGGGAGACGCTGACCATGACCTGCGACTTCCTCTACATGTGCAGCGGCTACTACCGCTACGACCAGGGCTACACCCCCGAGTTCCCGGGTATCGAGCGCTTCGCCGGCGAGGTGGTCCATCCCCAGCACTGGCCGGAGGACCTCGACTACGCCGGCAAACGCGTCGTCGTGATCGGCAGCGGCGCGACCGCGGTGACGCTGGTCCCGGCGATGGCCGAGGACGCCGCCAAGGTGACGATGCTGCAGCGCTCGCCGACCTACGTCGTCTCGATGCCGGGCGAAGACGCGGTCGCCAACTGGCTGCGCCGCCATCTGCCCGACCGCGCCGTCTACACGATTGTGCGCTGGAAGAACGTCACCCTGCAGGGCTTCAGCTACCGCCTCTCCCGTCGCTACCCGAAGCTGATGAAAAAGCTGCTGCGCCGCGGCTTGATGAGGGTGCTGCCGCCGGGCTACGACGTCGACACCCACTTCAGCCCGCGTTACAACCCCTGGGACCAGCGCCTCTGCCTGGTCCCCGACGCCGACCTCTTCAAGGCGCTCGGCGACGGCAGCGCCGAGATCGTCACCGACCGGCTCGCCGGCTTCGACGAGCGGGGGATCGAGCTCGAGTCCGGCGCGCGGCTCGACGCCGACATAGTGATCACCGCGACCGGCCTCAACGTGCTCTTCCTCGGCGGCATGGAGGTGACGATCGACGGCGAGCGGCCGGACATGGCGACGACGATGGTCTACAAGGGCATGATGCTCGAGGGCTTCCCCAACTTCGCCTTCGCGCTCGGCTACACCAACGCCTCCTGGACGCTCAAGGCGGACCTGGTCAGCGAATACGTCTGCCGCCTGCTCAATCACATGGACGCCGGCGGCTACGACGTCTGCGTGCCGCGGATCACCGACCCCTCGGTGACCGAGGAGCCGCTGCTCGACTTCAACTCCGGCTACGTCCTGCGCGCCCTCGACGGCCTGCCCAAACAGGGATCCAAGGAACCGTGGAAGCTGCGCCAGAGCTACCCGTTCGACCTGCGCTCGATGCGGCGCGGCCTGCTCGTCGACGGCTCGATGCAGTTCGAGCGCCTGGGCCGGACGAGCTCCGCCGCTCCCGTGGAGCCCGAGGCCGCCTTCTCCGGCTAGCGCTAGACGAGATTCGTTTGATCAAAGGTAAGTAGGGCGAATAGGGTTGCTTCCGCCTTTGTCTTCGAGTGGGGAGAAGCGATAGTGCGGAAGTCATGGTTGTTGAGCGTCGCCGCAGTCTCGTCAACGGTCGCGGTTCTTGTTCTCGGCAGCGCACGGCGGTAGGACAAGTCACCGTGGGCCAGGTAGCGCCCTCGGGGGCGTCCTTCGGGACTTGTCTAGCCGAAGGTTTTGACGAAGCGCAGAAAGCGTCGCTGCGGGTGCCAGTTACACCGTTCCGACCGCTGGCGTGCTCACCTCCTGGAGCTCCAACTCCCCGATCGGAGGGTCGCTTGGCCTGAAGGTCTACCGGCCGGTCGGGAGCCTGTATCGGATCATCGCCGCCGACGGACCCCGGACGCTCACCGCGGGCGCGGTCAGCACGTTCCCTGTTTCGATAGCGGTGCAGGCGGGTGACTTGGTCGGGTCTTTCTGGCCCGCGGGCGCTAATTCCAACTGCGTTTTCGCAACCGGTCTCCCCGATGACGTCTTGCTCTTCAACACCGGCAACGACCCCGTTGGCACGATATTTTCGATGAGCACGGAACCCGGCTACCGCTTGAACATCTCGGCGACGCTGTTGCCGCCACCGACGGTCAGCTCGATCGGCCCTTCGTCGGGCTCGATCGCGGGTGGGACGAGTGTGACGATCGCCGGTACCAATTTCGCCAGCATCTCGTCCGTCACCTTCGGCGGTGTGCCGGCCTCCAGCTACACGGTCAACTCGGAAAACCAGATCACCGCGGTAGCGCCGGCGAGCAAACTGCCCGGCAGCGTGGCGGTTACCGTGACCACCGCGGCGGGAGTGGCGAGTGGCCCCCAGGCTTACTCCTACCTGGCCTGCACCGTGCCGAAACTGAAGGGCAAGTCGCTCAAAGCCGCCAAGAAAGCGATCAGGAAAGCCGGCTGCAAGGTCGGCAAAGTCACCAAGCTACAAGGCGCGACCGGCAAAACCGGCAAGGTTTCCAAACAGAACCCGAAAGCGGGCAAGGCGGTGGTCCCAGGTACGGCAGTCAAACTCACCCTGAAGCCGCCGAAATAGACCGTAGGCGATCAGGGCTCGATCACGTTGAACCAGAACTCGAACCCGTCGAGCAGCGAGAGGAGCTGCTCGAGCGGCGCTAGGTCGGGGTCGGCGCTCAGTTCGCCGGCGGCCTCCTCCTCGGCGAGCGTCGTCTCGCCGAGCACCAGCCGGTCGAGCGCCTCGCGGGTCAGCTTCACGCGCGCGTCTGGCTCGGTCGGGCTGGGGCCGAGCAGGTGGTTGAGCGTGCCGTTGACGATCTCCAGGACGGCGCGCTCGCCGCTCTCGGCGAACTCGAGCTCGATCGCCGCGTCGGTCGCGGACGCGCGGCTGCCGTCGAGCCGCACGGCCAGGTAGTTGAAGAGCAGCTCGAGGCTCATCGCCCGCACCGTGTCCGGAGTCGTCGTGCCTTTGATCGGGATGCCGAGGGTTCCGTAGCGGAGCTCCTTGGCGCCGGTCAGGTAGGCGTTCCGCCACGGTCCCGACTCGGCCTGGTAGCCGAGCTGCTCGAGCGTGTCGGCTTGCAGCTCGCGCGCGGCCTCGTTGTCGGGCTCGGCGAAGACGACCAGGTTGACCAGCTCGGCGACCCAGCGGTACTCGCCCGCCGCGAAGGCCTCGCGGGCCCGCTCCAGCACTTGCTCGGCGCCGCCCATCAGCTCGACGTAGCGCGGTGCCGACTCGACCCTCGGCAGCTCGTGCAGGGTCGCCGGGTTGGCGTCGTAGGCGCCGAGGTACTTGACGTAGGTCGCCTTGACGTTGTGGTTGACGGTGCCGTAGTAGTCGCGCACCGCCCAGTGGCTGGCGAGGCCCTCCGGCAGCTCGATCATCTCGGCGATCTCGACCGCCGTGTGGCCGTGGTTGGCGAGCCGCAGGGTCTCGTCGTTGATGAAGCGGTAGGCGTCGCGGCCCTTGCGCAGCATCTCGAGGATTCGCTCGCGCCCCCAGACCGGCCAGTGGTGCATCCCGTACATCACCTCGGCCCGCTCGCCCCAGCGGCCGATCGTCTCGTTGAGGTACTGCGACCAGGCGCGCGGGTCGCGGATCGGGGCGCCGCGCAGCGTGTAGGTGTTGTGCAGGGTGTGGCAGCAGTTCTCGGCCGCGGTCAGGGCGCCGAGCTCCTCGATGTACCAGTGCATCTCGGCCGGCGCCTCGCTGTCCGGGGCGAGCAGGAACTCGAAGGTCAGCCCGTCGATCTCGAGCTTCTGCCCGGTCTCGGTGACGTACTCGGTCGGCTCGATCAGCGAGACCTCTCCCATCGAGATGGTCATGCCCAGGCCGGTGCCGACCTGGCCCCGTGGGTCGGCCTCGAGCAGGTTCCCGTACATGTAGAGCGCTCGCCGGTTCATCGCGTTGCCGGCGAAGACGTTCTCGGCGACGGCCGCCTCGAGGAACCCGGTCGGCGCGATCACGCGCACCCGGCCGGCGGCGACGTCCGCCTCGTCGACCACGCCCCGGATGCCGCCGTAGTGGTCGACGTGGCTGTGCGAGTGGACGACGGCGACGACCGGGCGGCGCGGGCGGTGGGCGAAGTAGAGCTCCAGCGCGGCGCGCGCGGTCTCGGTCGAGATCAGCGGGTCGATCACGATCAGCCCGCTCTCGCCCTCGACCAGGGTCAGGTTGGAGAGGTCCTGGTTGCGCACCTGGTAGAGGCGGTCGGTGACCTCGAAGAGGCCGCCCTCGAGGACCAACTGGGACTGGCGCCAGAGGCTCGGGTTGACCGTCTCGGGCGCCTCGCCCTCATTGACGAAGGCGAAGCGGCCCGGGTCCCAGACGGGGAAGCCCTGCTCGTTGAGCACGGTGCCGCCGTCCGTCAGCGGGGCGATAAAACCACGCCGGGCCTCCTCGAAGTCGCGCCGGTCCTCGAACGGCAGCGTCGCGCGCAGCCGCTCGTTCGCGGCCCTGGTGAACTCGCTCGCCCCCTTGCGCTTCTCTCCCATGCCCCCGCCGGCAAGGCTAGCTCAGAGCTTGGCGATCGCCTCCTGCGCCTCCTCCATGCCCGCGCCGGTCAGCTCGCGGTACTTCTTGATCGCGCCCATCCGGTCGCCCTGGGCGGCGAGCTCGACCACCTCGGCGGGCACGCCCGCGCCCGGCGCGTCGTACGGCACGCCCGCCTTCTCCGAGAGCACGGCGAGCTGCGCCTCGACTGCCCGCAGGCGCTCGAAGATCTGATCGACGAATGAGCTCAACTGCAGCTCGTTGTAAGCGGACATGGGGCTCCTCTCCACTGGCGGACGGACACGGTCGAAACGAGCCCGCACCCTACCCGGCACCCGCTCGCCCGCGCCGCCTTTGCGCCGCTAGTCTTGAGCGGCTTCCCGGCGCCTTGGCGGAGTGGCTACGCAGCGGCCTGCAAAGCCGTTTACACCAGTTCGATTCTGGTAGGCGCCTTTTTTGTCTGAGCAGGATTGGCTCGAGATCGCTTCATTGACGCTCATCAATGAAGCTGCTAGCTTCGCCGTCGATGGCTGAGCTGCCCGTGATCAACTGCTGCACGCCGTTGGCCGGCTCTTCGCTCGGCGAGAAGCAGGCGGGCGAGCTCGAGGCGGTGTTGAAGGCGCTGGCCGACCGCCAGCGCCTGCGGATCGTCAACATGCTGCTGCGGGCCGAGGGGGAGCCGGTCTGCGTCTGCGAGTTCGAGCCGTTCCTTGGCCTCTCGCAGGGGACCGTCAGCCACCACCTGAAAATCCTCCGCGAAGCCGGCCTCGTGCAAAGCGAGGGGAAGGGGACCCGGAGCTACTTCAGCCTGGTAGACGGCGCGCTCGACTCGGTGCGCGAGGTCTTTGCCCCGGCCGCGACCTGCTGCTGATGGCTCGCCCCGACCTGCTGCGCCGCGCCGCCGCCGAGGGGATCGGCGTCTTCGCTCTCGTCTTCGCCGGCTGCGGCGCGATCGTCACCGAGGCCGAGCATCCGGGCGCGCTCGGCAACGTCGGCATCGCCCTGGTCTTCGGCCTGGTCGTGATGGCGATGATCTACGCGACCGGTCACCTCTCCGGCGCCCACCTGAACCCGGCCGTGACCGTCGCCTTCGCCGCGACCCGTCACCTGCCCCGGGGCGAGGCCGCCGCCTACGTCGCCGCGCAGCTCGTTGGCGCCCTGGTCGCCGCCCTCGCCCTCGCCGCCGTGTGGCCGAGCCAGCCCGCCGAGCTGGGGACGACCCTGCCCACGGTCGGCGACGGCAGCGCCCTCGTCTACGAGGTGCTGATGAGCGCCTTCCTGATGTTCGTGATCATGGCCGTGGCCACCGACACCCGCGCGGTCGGAGCCGCCGCCGCGATCGCGATCGGCGCCACGGTCGGGCTCGACGCCCTGTTCGGCGGGCCGGTGACCGGCGCCTCGATGAACCCGGCCCGCTCGCTCGGACCCGCGCTCGTCTCCGGCGAGCTGTCACACCTCTGGCTCTATCTGGTCGGTCCGGTGGTCGGGACCGTGTTCGGCGCTCTCGCCTACCTGCTCGTTCGCGGCGAGCATCCCGTCGCCGCGAGAGCCGAGGGCGCCTGATGGCCCGTGCTCTCTTCGTCTGCCTGCACAACGCCGGCCGCTCGCAGATGAGCGCGGCGCTGTTCGCGCGCGAGGCAACCGGTCGCCACGAGGCCCGTTCGGCCGGGACGACCCCTGCCGAGCGCGTCCACCCCGAGGTGGTCGACGTGATGGCCGAGATCGGCATCGACGTCGCTGAGCGCCGGCCGAAGCTGCTCACCGTCGAAGACGCCGAGTGGGCCGACGTGGTCGTGACGATGGGCTGCGGCGACGAGTGCCCCTTCATCCCCGGCAAGCGCTACGTCGACTGGGACCTGCCCGATCCCAAGGGCCAGCCCATCGCCACCGTCAGAGCCATCCGAGACGACGTCCTCACCCGGGTCAGGGCCCTCATAGAGGACCTTGACTCGGCCTCGGCACCGACCTAGATCTCGAGCCCTCGACGGGGCTGCGTGGGGGCGATCTGAGCTATCGCATCGCGCGTCGGTCGGGGTCCCACCGTCGCATGGAGTCGCCGAACTACCCGCCGCTCACGACCGCCTTCCACGACAGGGCAACGATTCCACCCGGCTCGGTCCGCAAGACCCTGGTCAGGAACGTGGGGCTTGCCGCGGACCACGAAGCAGATGGCTGGTGGGCCGAGTCCCCCGACGTCGAGGGCTGGTCTGCGGCGGGCGACACCTTCCCCGAGGTTCGTCAGCTTGCCATCGACGGCGTCCCGTTTGCGCTCGGGGAGTCCGCTGAGCTGGAGCATTACGTGCCCGCCGGCGAGCAAGTTGCCGCGTAGCGACGAGTAGAGGCCTGGACCAGCACACATAGCGCGGAATAGGCGATGCCGGCAAACTGGGAGGGGGCCGCAGGCGCTGCTTCGCGATCAACTGGATCCAGTTCGCGACCACTTGGGCAGCCTTCGTCCTCTTCATCCTGGCCCTGATCGCGCTGTAGGCGGGGCGCCGGGCCTTCTACGCTGGCCTGGTGCGACAGCGGATATCCATCGACCTCGGCGCAGAGCCGCCCTCCTTTGCCTGGGGCCTGCTGGCAGGCCTCGCCGCGGTCGTCGCGGGCACGCTGATCGTCTACCCGCTAAAGGACGTCGCGCCCGCGGTCTCGCTGGGGATCGTCTACCTGCCCGGTGTGCTGCTGATCTCGACGATCTGGGGCTGGCGCCTCGGCCTGGGGACGGCGGTGGCGAGCGCGCTGGCCTTCAACTTCTTCCACATCCCGCCGACCGGCCGTTTCACGATCGCCGCCGACCGCGACGGCGTCGCACTCGTCGTCTTCGCGATCGTCGCGGTCGCCAGCAGCGCGCTGGCGGAGATGGCGCGGGCGCGGGCGGCGGAGGCGGAGCGCCGTCGGGTCGAGGCGGACCGCCTGCTGACCGAGTTGCGTGAGGCGGAGGCCGCGCGCGATCGCATGCAGGCCGAGGCGATCGAGGCGGAGGCGCTGCGCCGCAGTGACGAGCTGAAGACGGCGCTGCTGCGAGCTACCTCGCACGACCTGCGCACGCCGCTGACCGCGATCATCGCCAGCGGTTCGGCGCTCGGCTCCGCCAGCCTCAGCGCGGACGAGCGGACCGAGCTGAGCGAGGCGATCGTGACCGGCGGCAACCGGCTGGCCCGGATGGTCGAGAACCTGCTCGACGTCTCGCGGCTGGAGGCCGGCGAGGCCGCGCCCCGCAAGGAGGCGGTCGACCTCAGCGAGGTGATCGCCGCGGCCGGCCAGGACCTGGCGGCGAACGGGACGACCGTTCAACTCGCGATCGACCCCGAGCTGCCGCTCGTCGAGGCCGACGCGGCCCAGCTCGAGCGCGTCTTCGCCAACCTGCTCGAAAACGCGATCCGCTACGGCGGTGGTCGACCGGTATCGGTGCGCTCGCGGCTGGTGGGCGGCCGCATAGTGGTCCGCGTCGTCGATCAGGGCCCGGGGATTCCCGAGCGCGAGCTGAAGCGGATCTTCGAGCCCTTCCGCCGCGGCGAGTCGTCCTCGGGGTCGGGCCTCGGCCTGGCGATCGCCAGGGGCTTCGTCGAGGCCAACGGCGGTGAGATCTCGGTCGAGTCGATGCCGGGACAGGGGACCAGCGTCGTGCTCAGCTTTCCCGCTCGGGAGGGTGCGAGGAGATGAGCCAGATGGGGGCGATCCGCATCCTGGTCTGCGACGACGAGCCGCAGATCCTGCGCGCGCTGCGCGTGATCCTGCGCGAGGCGGGCTACGAGGCGGTGGGCGCCGAAAGCGGGGAGGAGGCACTCGACCTCGCCGCGGTGAAGCCGCCTGCCGCCGCGATCGTCGATCTGATGCTGCCCGACATCGACGGGATCGAGGTGACCGAACGCCTGCGCGAGTGGAGCGAGATGCCGATCATCGTGCTCTCCGCGGTCGGCGAGGAGGAGGCTAAGGTGCGGGCGCTCGGCGCCGGCGCCGACGACTACGTGACCAAGCCCTTCGGGCCGCCGGAGTTGATCGCGCGCCTGCAGGCGGCGCTGCGTCGGGTCAGGCCGCTGGCGGAGGAGCCGGTGATCGAGGCCGACGGCCTGGTGGTCGATCTGGCAGCCCGCAGCGTGCGTCGCGACGGCGAGGCGGTGCACCTGACGCCGACCGAGTTCGAGCTGCTGCGCGCGCTGGTCGCCAATCGCGGCCGGCTGATGACCCACCGCTCGCTGCTGGTCGAGGTCTGGGGGGTCGAGTACGAAGACGACACCCAGGTGCTGCGCGTCCACGTCGCCAATCTGCGGGGCAAGATCGAGCCCCCCGACGGTCCCCGCTACATCCGCACCGACCCTGGCGTCGGCTATCGCTTCGCCGTCTAGGCGACCTTTACGAAATCTGTATGCGCCGGGCCGTTTCCTTTGTGCGGCCTTGACGGGTGGCGGCGCATAGTCGAGGCATGGACCTCGTCTCGATCGCGCTGGCGCTGATCGCCTTCGCGGTTCTCTACCTCGCAGTCGACGCCCTGGACCGGGTCTGATGGCCCAGGGCTGGTTGCAGATCTGCGCCTTCCTCGTCCTGTTGACCGCCGGGGTGCCGTTCCTCGGCGGCTACCTGGCTCGGGTCTTCCAGGGCGAACGGGTTTTCCTGTCTCCTTTGCTCGCACCGGCCGAGCGCTGCGCTCACAGGCTGCTCCGCGTGCGGCCCGATCGGGATCAGGACTGGAAGGCGTACGCGCGCTCGGTCCTCGTCTTCAGCCTGCTCTCCTGGCTCGCCCTCTACCTGATCCTGCGCAGCCAGTCGGTCCAGCCGTTCAACCCCGAGGGCTTCGGCTCGGGGCCCTGGAACCTGAGCTTCAACACGGCGTCCTCGTTCGTCACCAATACCAACTGGCAGTACTACGGGGGCGAGACGACGCTCTCCTACTTCGCCCAGATGGCCGGGCTGACGGTGCAGAACTTCCTCTCCGCCGCCGTCGGGATCGCCGTCCTGGCGGCGGTGATCCGCGGCTTCGCCGCGCGCAGCGCCAGCTCGCTGGGCAACTTCTGGCGCGACCTCGTCGCGATCACGCTCTACGTGCTCCTGCCGGTCAGCTTCCTCGCCGCGCTGGTGCTCGTCTCGCAGGGTGCCGTGCAGACGCTCGACGGCTCCCAGCTCGTCCACACGCTGACCGGCGGGACTCAGACGCTCGCGCTCGGTCCGGTCGGCTCGCAGGAGGCGATCAAGCTGTTCGGCACCAACGGCGGCGGCTTCTTCAACGTCAACAGCGCCTTCCCGTTCGAGAACCCGAACAGCGCCAGCAACGTCGTCGAGACCTTCCTGATGTTGGCGATTCCGGCCAGCCTGCCCTACGCCTTCGGGCGGATCGTCGGCAATCGCCGCCAGGGCTGGGCGATCTACGCGGCGATGATCGCCGTCTTCGCCGTCGCCGTCGCGGTCGTCTACGCAGCCGAGCAGCACGGCAGCCCCGCCCAGCACACCGCCGGCGTCGCCACCCACGCCTTCGACGGCTCGGCCGGCGGCAACATGGAGGGCAAGGAGGTGCGCAACGGGATCGCCTCCTCTTCGCTGTGGACCGCGGTGACGACCGTCACCTCGACCGGCGCTGTCAACGCCGCCTTCGACTCGCTGACCGGGATCGGCGGCCTCGTGCCGACCGCCAACCTCTCGACCGGCGAGGTGATCTTCGGCGGGGTCGGGTCGGGGCTCTACGGGATGTTGATGCTGGTCCTATTGACCGTCTTCATCGCCGGCCTGATGGTCGGCCGCACCCCCGAGTTCCTCGGCAAGAAGATCGAGGCGCGGGAGATCAAGTTGGTGCTCGTCGCCGTGTTGGCGACGCCGCTGCTGGTCCTCGTCGGCACCGCCTGGGCGGTGGCCGGCTCCGACGGCACGATGTCGATCTACAACCCGGGCCCGCAGGGCTTCTCGGAGTCGCTCTACGCCTACATGTCGCAGGCCAACAACAACGGCTCCGCCTTCGCCGGCTACACCGGGTTTCTGCAGCCGAACGCGCCCGGCAACGTGGCGGCCGAAGGGTTCGACTTTCCCAACCTGCTCGGCGGCCTGGCGATGCTCTTCGGCCGCTTCCTGCCCCTCGTCGCCGTGCTCGCCGTCGCCGGATCGCTGGCGAACAAGACGGTCGCTCCGATTGGCGCCGGCACCTTCCGTTCGGACTCGCCCACGTTCGTCGTGCTGCTGATCGGCGTGGTCGTGGTCGTCGCCGCGCTCACCTTCTTCCCCGCCTTCCTACTCGGCCCCGCCGTCCAGGGACTGACGGACCGGCTCTTCTGAGATGAGATCGCTGCGCCAGGACCTGACCACCGCCGCGATCGCCGTCGTCGCCTTCACCGTCCTGCTCGGGATCGCCTACCCGCTGGCCACCACGGGCGTCGCTCAAGTGCTCTTCCCGGGTGCCGCGAACGGCAGCAGGATCACCGTCGACGGCCGCGTAGTCGGCTCGGAGCTGATCGGCCAGGACTTCGCCGGCCACCCCGAGTACTTCCAGGGTCGTCCCTCGGCCACCGACTACAGCGCCGACGTCACCTACTTCAACAACCTCGGCCCGAACAACGCCGAACTCTCGGAGGCGATGGCGGCGTGGCTCGCCGACTACCTGAAGCGCGAGCGTCGCTTCGATCCAGGTCTGACCGCCGCCGCGGTCCCCGTCGACGCCGTTACCACCTCCGCCTCCGGCGTCGACCCTCACATCTCTTCGGCGAACGCCCGCATCCAGGCGCACCGCGTCGCCGCCGTGCGTGACCTGCCTCTCGATCGCGTCGAGCGGCTGATCGCCGAGCGCACCGAAGGCCGCTTCCTGATCTTCGGCGAGCCCGGCGTCAACGTCCTGAAGCTCAACGTCGCGCTCGACCAGGGGGACGGACGGTGACCGACGAGACCCTGCGCAACCAGCCGCGCTCGCTCTTCGACGGACCGATCATGGCCAGGGCGGCGCTCGACTCGCTGCGCAAGCTCGATCCCCGCCACCAGTTCCGCAGCCCGGTGATGTTCGTGGTCGAGATCGGCGCGGCGATCACCACGCTGGGCTGGCTGATCCAGGTCTTCGGCGGCGCGCCGCTGGGCGGCGGCGACGACCCGGCCTGGTTCTCCTTCGCGATCGGCGTATGGCTGTGGCTGACCGTCGTCTTCGCCAACTTTGCCGAGGCGCTCGCCGAGGGCCGGGGGAAGGCGCAGGCGGACGCCCTGCGGGCGATGCGAACCGAGACCGCCGCACAGCTCAGGGACGGCGGCGAGAAGCCCGCCTCCGAGCTGCGGCGTGGCGATGTCGTCGTCGTCGAAGCGGGGGAGATCATCCCCGGCGACGGCACGGTGATCGAGGGCATCGCCTCGGTCGACGAGTCGGCGATCACCGGCGAGTCGGCCCCGGTGGTGCGCGAGTCCGGCGGCGACCGCAGCGCCGTCACCGGCGGTACGCGGGTGCTCTCCGACCGGATCGTGGTCGAGATAACCCAGGATCCTGGGCAGAGCTTCCTCGACCGGATGATCGCCCTGGTCGAGGGCGCCGAGCGGCGCAAGACCCCGAACGAGATCGCCCTCAACATCCTGCTCGTCGGTTTGACGCTGATCTTCCTGATGGTCGTGATCGCGCTGCGACCGTTCGCCGACTTCGCCGGCACCGACGTCTCGATCGTCACGCTGATCGCCCTCCTGGTCGCGCTGATCCCGACCACGATCGGAGCGCTGCTCTCGGCGATCGGGATCGCCGGCATGGACCGGCTGGTCCGCCACAACGTGCTGGCCCTCTCCGGTCGCGCGGTCGAGGCGTCCGGCGACGTCGACGTCCTCCTGCTCGACAAGACCGGCACGATCACGCTCGGCAACCGCGAGGCGACTCGTTTCATTCCGATGCCGGGGATCGGGGAGTCCGAGCTGGCCGAGGCGGCCCAGCTCTCCTCGCTCGCCGACGAGACTCCCGAGGGCCGCTCGATCGTCGTGCTCGCCAAGGAGCACGGCATCCGCGGGCGCCGGCTCGCCTCTCACGAGGCGCGCTTCGTGCCCTTCTCGGCCGAAACGCGGATGAGCGGGGTCGACGTCAACGGCAACCAGTACCGCAAGGGGGCCGGGGACGCGATCCTCGCCTTCGTCGAGGAGCAGGGGGGACGCCCGCCGGCGGAGCTGCGCGAGCAGCTCGACCTGATCGGCAGCGAGGGCGGTACGCCGCTGGCCGTCTGCCGCGACAACCACGTGCTCGGTGTCGTCTACCTCAAGGACATCGTCAAGGAGGGGATGAGCGCCCGGTTCGACGAGCTGCGCCGAATGGGTATTAGCACCGTGATGGTGACCGGTGACAACAGGCTGACGGCGGCGAAGATCGCCGCGGAGTCGGGAGTCGACGACTTCCTGCCGGAAGCGACGCCGGAGCAGAAGCTCGAGCTGATCCGGGGCCACCAGGGCGAAGGGCGGATGGTGGCGATGGCCGGCGACGGCACCAACGACGCGCCGGCGCTGGCGCAGTCCGACGTCGGGGTGGCGATGAACACCGGTACCCAGGCGGCGCGCGAGGCGGGGAACATGGTCGACCTCGACTCCAACCCCACGAAGCTGATCGAGATCGTCGAGATCGGCAAGCAGCTGCTGATCACCCGCGGCGCCCTGACCACCTTCTCGATCGCCAACGACGTCGCCAAGTACTTCGCGATCCTGCCGGCGATCTTCGCCTTCACCTACGCCGCCCGACCGGGCGAGCGGGGGCCGCTCGACGCTCTCAACGTGATGTCGCTGGGCACGCCGCTCTCGGCGATCCTCTCGGCGATCGTCTTCAACGCCTTGGTCATCCCGCTGCTGGTGCCGCTCGCCCTGCGCGGCGTGCGCTATCGACCGCTCGGCGCGACCGCGCTGCTGCGCCGCAACATGCTGATCTACGGCCTCGGCGGGTTGATCGTGCCGTTCGTCGGGATCAAGCTGATCGACCTGCTGATCCACAACCTGCTGGGAGCATGAGACATGACCGGCAGGTTGAAAGTCTTCCTCGGCATGGCCGCCGGGGTCGGCAAGACCTACCGGATGCTGCAGGAGGGCCACGCTGAACAGGACGGCGGCCGCGAGGTCGTCATCGCCTACTTGGAGCCGCACCGCCGCGCGGAGACCTCGGCGCTGGCGCTGGGCCTCGAGACCCTGCCGCGCCGGCAGGTCTCCCACCGCGGCGCCGAGCTCGAGGAGATGGACCTGCCGGCGCTGCTGGCCCGGGCACCGCAGCTCGCGCTGATCGACGAGCTCGCCCACAGCAACGCGCCCGGGGTCGAGCACGGCAAGCGCTTCGAGGACGTGGCCGACGCGCTTGCCGCCGGTATCGACGTCTTCTCGACCGTCAACGTCCAGCATCTCGAGTCGCTGAACGACCAGGTCACCGAGCTGACCGGGACGCGGGTGCGCGAGACGATCCCCGACGCGGTCCTCGGCAGGGCCGACGAGGTCGTGCTCATCGACCTCACCCCGGAGGCGCTGATCGCGCGGCTGCGGGCGGGCAAGGTGTACCCCGGCGAGAACGTCGACGCCGCGCTCGCCAACTTCTTCACGATCGAGAACCTGCTCTCCCTGCGCGAGGTCGCGCTGCGCCAGGTGGCCCAGGAGGTCGAGGCGAAGCGACTCTTCGTCGAGACGCCGCTCGGCACCCGCGCGGAGCGGGTCGCGGCCGAGGTGCCGCAGGCGGTCGGCGAGCGCCTGCTCGCGCTGGTTCGCCCGCAGCCTTCCTCGCAGCGGCTGGTGCGGCGCGCCTGGCGTTCGGCCCAGCGCCTCGGCACCGGGCTCGACCTCCTCTGGGTCAAGCCGCCGAGCCAGTCGATCGAGGGCGAGGTCGAGCGCCAGGTGACCGCCCTGCGCCAGCTCGCCTCCGTGCTCGGCGCCAACTTCCTGATCGAGGAGAACGACGATCTCGTCGAGGGCGCCGCCCGCGTCGCCCGCGAGCGCGACATCACCTACATCATGGTTGGCGAGTCGCCGCCCCGACGCGGCTTCGCCCTGCTGCAGGAGCCGCTGCCGCAGCAGCTGATGGCGGCGACGCCGCCGGGGGTCGACGTGCGGATCGTCGCTCACCGCAGCGGCGGGGAGGAGCATCGGTGATCACCTTCGAGCGGGTCCTGATCGTGGTCGCTCTCGCGTTCGGACTGCTCGGTGGATACCTCTACGCGCGTTCGCGCCTGCGGGGGCGAGCGGCGGGTGAGGTCGAGGTCCACCACATCCTCCTGCCGTTCACCGGCACGTCGATATCGCGGCGGGCCGTCGATGCCGCTCTGCGTCTGGCGCGTGCCGAGGACGCGATGCTGATGCCCGCCTATCTGGCGGCCGTGCCGATGCGACTACCGCTCGAATGCGCGATCCCGGCCGAGGCCGCGCAGGCGATGTCGCTGCTCGAGGCGATCGAGCAGCGGGCGGCCGCGCAGGGGGTCCCCGTCGATGCCCGGGTCGAGCGCGGCCGCTCGTACCGTCACGCGCTCGAGCGGCTGCTCGCCAGCGAGGACTTCGACCGCGTCGTCGTTCCCGCAACCGCTCAGGCGGCGAACGGGTTCAGCGGCGAGGACCTCGTCTGGCTCCTCGAGAAGGCGCCGGCCGAGGTCCTGGTCCTCCGCCCCGATCCGCGTGACCCCGATCGCCTGCCGGCGCGATCGGACTCCGCCAACGAGGTCAGCGGCGGCGGTCGTGTGCTCCGCGCACCGTTCTCCACGAGTCCCGGGTGATGCGGAGGATGACGACGGTGATTGCGAGGCCGATCAGCGGGTCGGCGATCGGCACGCCGATCGCCACCGCCGCGGCGCTGGCGACAACCGCCAAGCTGATGTAGGAGTCGGCCCGCGCGTGAGCGCCGTCCGCGATCAGCGCCGGGCTGTCGAGGCGGTGACCAGCACGGCTGCGGATGTCGGCGGCGATCCAGTTTCCGGCGAAGCCGACGGCTCCGGCCGCCGCCAGGGCGAGCAGATGGCTCGGCTCTTGCGGGTGGATCAGGCGCAGGACCGACTCGGCGCCGGCGAAGCAGGCGGAGACGAAGATCGCCGCGACGACGAACAGGCCGGCGTAGCCCTCGGCGCGCTCGGAGCGCAGCATGAAGGCGATCGCCAGTGGGATCGCCGTCGCCGCGTCGCCAAAGTTGTGGGTCAGGTCGGCGAGCAGGGCGACGCTGCCGGTGGCGAGGAAGATCCCCAGCTGGGCGAGGGCGGTGGCGCCGAGGATGGCCAGGGAGAGGCCGACCGCGCGCAGGCCGGCGCGCGAGCGCTTGATCGTCGGATCGACCAGGCCGTGGGAGTGGCCGTGTCCGCTGTGGCGATGCGCGGGGATGTGGGTGTGCGGGCCGTTGTGGGGATGGGAGTGGGGCGCCGCGTCGCCGTGACGGTGCAGATCCCCGCGCAGGTGCTCGTAGGCGATCGCGTGGGCCATCCCAAAAGATTAGGCCGGCCCCAAGGCGTAATCGCCTCGTAAGGGTTGGCGGTGAGAATCCGCCACCCGCAAGCGAGGAAGGGTGAGTCGATGCATCGGTTGACGTTGGTGCCTCTGGCCGCGGTAGCGGCGTTCGCGCTTGGTTGCGGCGAGGGCGAGGGTGGGGAGGCGGCCGGCAAGGCGGTCACGACTACCGCGGCCGGCGTCGCGGTCGCAGAGCGCGAGCCGGGCGTCGCCGGTCGGCCCCAGGGGACGCGGATCAAGGTCGTCGACTCGGAGTTCGGGCGGGTGATCGCCAACGGTCGGGGCGAGGCGCTCTACCTCTTCGACAAGGAGCGCGGCGGCAGGGCCGCGTGCTACGGGACCTGTGCCACGGTCTGGCCCCCGGTCTTGACCAAGGGCAAGCCGATCGCCGGCGGCGGCGCGAGGGCTGGCCTGCTCGGCACCACCTGGCGCGCCAACGGCAAGCTGCAGGTCACCTACGCGGGGCAGCCGCTCTACTTCTACGTGGGCGACTCGCCCGGGACGATTCTCTGCCACGACGTCGAGGAGTTCGGCGGCAACTGGCTGGTGGTCGAGCCGAGTGGACGCGCGGCGAGCTGAGCGGCCGGCGCGCTGGGCGCCGACGATCCGCTGGCTGAGCGGTGCGGTCTTCGTCGCCTTCGGCATCGGCAAGTTCACCGCCCACTCGCAGGAGGTCGACTCCTTCGAGTCCTACGGGTTGCCCGCCGCGGACGCCTTCGTCTACCTCGTCGGCGCGCTCGAGGTTGTCGGTGGCGTCCTGCTGATCGCTGGCCTGCTGACCAGACCGGTGGCGCTTGCCCTGGCGGCGAACATGCTGGGCGCGATCGCCGTCTCCGGTGTCGCCGAGGGCGAGGTCGTTCCCTCGCTTACGCTCGCCCCGGCGCTGCTCGCCGCGATGATCTATCTGCTCGCCACGACAAAAAGGAGAGAACGTGACCGACCTGACCGAGATGCAGGCGCAGCTATGTGAGAAGAGCGAGACCGACTACTCCGACCTCAAGGCACTCTTCGTCAACTGCACGTTGAAGCGCAGCCCCGAGGTCTCCAACACGCAGGGGCTGATGGACATCTCGATGGAGATCATGCGGCGCAACGGGGTCGAGGTCGACTGCATCCGCGCCGTCGACCACCAGATCGCCACCGGCGTGTGGCCGGACATGACCGAGCACGGCTGGGAGGTCGACGAGTGGCCGGCGATCTTCGAGCGGGTGATGGCGGCCGACATCCTCGTACTCGGCATGTCGATCTGGCTCGGCGAGAAGTCCTCGGTCGCGACCCAGATCGTCGAGCGGCTCTACGGTAACTCGCACCTGCTGAACGACGCGGGCCAGTACGCCTACTACGGTCGGGTCGGCGGCTGCCTGGTGACCGGCAACGAGGACGGGGTCAAGCACTGCGCGATGAACACGCTCTACTCGTTGCAGCACCTCGGCTACACGATCCCGCCCCAGGCCGACGCCGGCTGGATCGGCGCGGCCGGGCCCGGTCCGTCGTACCTCGACGAGGGCTCGGGCGGTCCCGAGAACGACTTCACCAACCGCAACACCACCTTCGCGGCGTGGAACATGTTGCACCTGGCGCGGATGCTCAAGGACGCCGGCGGGATCCCGACCCACGGTAACCAGCGCACCGCCTGGGACGCCGGCTGCAGCCTCGACTTCCCCAACCCGGAGTACCGCGTCTGAGCGGCGAGAGACGGCGGACGGGCGCTGCCGCCCGCCGTCTCTCTGAACCGCCTACGCGGTGCGAGCTGAACGCACCAGCGCTGCGCCGCCGGCCAGCAGGCCGAGGGCGCCGAGGACCAGCGCGGCGATCGCGAGGGTCTCGCCGGCGTCGTCGGAGTCATCCGATCCCGCCGCGGAGGCCGGTTCCGGCGCTTCGTCGTGGTGCGCGCCGTCGCCTTCGGTGACGATGACCTGCGGCGCCGGCTCGTCCGAGTCGGGCGCGCCGGTCCAGCTCGCCACTTCCCCGTCGTCGTAGGCCTGCAGCGCCTCGAACGTCAGGGTGTCGCCGGGCTTGCCGGGGATCTGAACCGAGAGCGGGAAGTCCTGGAACTGCCCGGGCTGGACCCCGTCCTCGTCGCTGTCGGCGGTCCAGGTGATCTGGCCGACCTGCTCGGTGATCTCCTCCCCGTACCTGACGATCGGCTGGGCGAGCTTCTCCGTCTGGACCTGCGCCGACCAGCCGGCCACCGGCTGGTAGGAGACGAAGACGAAGCCTGGCGGCAGCTTTACGGCGACCTTCGTGGTCGCCGCGTCGTCGCGCTCGTTGGGAACGCGCAGGGCGAGGACGGCGAAGTCGCCGGCCGCGGCTTCCGAGGGCTGCAGGGTGACGTGGGCGCTGGCGCCGGTGGGCACCGCGAGAACGAGCGCGCCGATCAGCGCAAGACAGATCTTGAGTTTCATCGTTTCCTCTCGTTGGGCTTTCGCGCGCCGGCGGCCAACGAGTGGAGCTGTCGGCCGGGCGCTAGTTCTGTGTGAGCAGGAACCCGGGAGGCGGGCGCTTTGCCAGCGAGAAGGCGATCAGGCGGGCGCCGCGTACGCGGCGGGCCGGCGGTGGCACGGGGCGGAGCGGTCGCTCGAAAGCCGCCGCTCGGCCGCGCCTGCGGTGGCGCCGCGTGGCGAGCTTGACGATCAGCTCCTCGCCGACGTAGCGGCCGCCGATCAGGGGGATCGCGATCAGCAGGGCGGGCGCGAGGAAGAGCAGAACCTCGCCGGCGCCGGTGACGGCAAGCATCGCGACCCAGCCGACGGTTATCGCCAGCGCCAGTTTTGCCGAGAAGCGACTCGCGATCCGCACGGCCGGAAGGGTAGACATTCAGCTCGGCAGCCGGCCGAGCACGCGGGCCTTGGCCGCGGCGAACTCGTCCTCGGTGAGGGCACCGGTCGCGTGCAGCTCGGTGAGGTGCTCGAGCTGCTCGGCCGGGTTCGCCCCCGCGCGTCGCTCGGCCGGCGGGGTGTGGCCGCTGAAGCTCCGCTCGGGTCGTTTGCGGTCGAGCCGCGCGTAGTCCGGGTCGGTCAGCGTCAGCCTCGGCCGGTGCAGGATGGATCCCTTGCTCGTCATCTCCGGCCGGTCGCGGCGCGCCTGGAATGACTCGTCCAGCCACTCTTCGCTGTCGGGCAGCGGGTCCGGGCCCTGCTCGTCGTGGAGCGTCGCGAGCAACCGCTGAAAGCACTCGACGCCGCGGGCGATCAGCCGCTCGGTCTCGGGGGTGACGGGGGAGACCTGCGGACTGGTCGAGCGCGCTTTGTCCCAGGCGAGCAGCTCGATGGCGACGTTCGCCGCCTCGATGTTGACCGAGGTGAGCTTGCCGGGCAGCTTGGCGCCGCAGCCGCAGAAGCAGTCCATGGATGGAGGATCGCAGCCGCTCGCCAACTTGGCGTCCGACGGCAATGCGAACATCTGTTCGTATAGAGGAGATATCGGCCAAGAAGGCGGTGTGCGTATGTGGAAGTACGAGCTTTTCGATGACGACGGCGGGCGCTGGCGCTGGCAACTGCGTGGCGACGGCGGGCAGGTCGCGATGATCTCGGGAGAGTCGTTCGGCTCCCGCACCAGTGCGCGGCGGGCGCTCGTGCAGGCGCGCGCCTACGCTGGGCAGGCCAAGCTGCCCAGCGCCGACGGGGTCGAGGACGTGCTCGGCGAGGTACTGGAGCGGATCGCCAAGCGCGACGAGGAGGAACGGACCCGCCGGGCGACGATCGCGGCGTTGAACTGACGCGCCGCGCTGTACTGGTGGCGACGCCGCGAACCGCTTCATTTCATACCGGCGTGTACTCCCGCTGGTAGGTACGCCATTGGTACCGTGACGTACTAATCCGCTCTGGGAGGGCGGGCCGAACAGGGGAGAGAGAATGAGGAAGTCTGTGCTGCTGATGACGGCCGCTGGAGCCTTGGCCGTCCTGGCCGTGGCGGCTGTCGCCAACGCGGTGACCGTCGGCCAAACCGAATTCGACGCCGACGGCGTGTTCATGCCATCGGCGCTGCCGAGAAACGAGCTCGCGCCGATCACGCTCACCGTCTTCGGGACGATCAAGAAACTGGGTGGCGAGAGCCAGCCGCCACCCGCGGTGCGGGAATTCATCGTCGAAACCGACAAGAACGGGACGATCGACGTCGCCGGCCTGCCGATCTGCAAAGCGGGGCAGTTGGTGGCGCAGACGTCAGCCAAAGCGCGAGCCATCTGCGGAAAAGCGCTGATCGGCCAGGGCAAGACCGAAGTCGGCATCGACTTCGAAGATCAGCCCGAAGTCCCGGCAAAGAGCGAACTGTTGATGTTCAACGGCGGCGTCAAAGGTGGCGTCACGACGCTCTTCGTGCACGCCTACCTCACCGTGCCCGTGCCGGCGGCGATCGTCACGACGCTGAAGATCAAGAAGATCCACAAAGGCCGCTACGGCCTGCTCACCATCGGGTCGGTGCCGAAAATCGCCGGTGGCGCCGGTTGGGTCAAGTCGTTCAACCTCAAGATCGGCAAAAAATTCACCTACAAAGGCAAGCGGCACAGCTTGCTCAATCTGAAATGCCCGGACGGCAAGGTTCAGGTCCGTGCGGAGGCGGTCTTCGAAGACAAGACCCGCGCCAAAATCGAGTTGGTCAAACCCTGCACGCCCAAGGGTTGAGTCGGCTCGCGTGGGTCTCCGGCGCGCCTCGCCGGGGACCCTCGCCGGGCTTCCCCCGACCGGGGGGTTGACAGCGAGGCTCGTGGGGAACGTAGGGTGCTGCGCGATGGCAACCGTCATTCACTTCATCGGCCGCGAGCAGCTGATGGTTCGCGAGGACGAGGAGGAGGTTCAGATCGCCTTCGAAGCCAACGGCGGTCGCCCGATCGCGCTGACCCACCACCGCACCGGCGGCTCGGTCTTCGTCAACCCCGCCCAGATCACCTACTGGCTGGGCCGGGGGGCGCGAAACGTCCAGTTCGGCCGCAAGTAGGCCTCTTCGAACCCGGCGCGGAGGATGTTGCGGTAGCTGCCGGCCGGCCGGTCCTCGACCCGCTCGCCGGTCTCGACGAAGAGCGTGTGGCAGCCCGCCGCCGCGGCGTCGGCGATACGGCGGTGCAGAAGCGCCAGCTGGCAGCCGCGGCCACGGGCGGGCTCGAGCGTCGCGGCGATGCCGAACTCGGCGACGCCACCGTCGAGCAGCATCGCCGCGCAGGCCTGTGCGGTGCCGTCGACCCGGGCGACGTAGCAGCGCCACCCCTCACGACCCGGCAGGCCGGCAAAGAACGCTCCCGCCCAGGCCGGCAGGCCGAACCCGCTGGCGGCGATCGCGCCGAACGGCTCGTCGCCGGCGTCGAGCTCGACGACTTCGACGTCCGGGGCCTTGAAGCGCGGCGGGTGGGGGTCGCGGACGAACTTCATCCAGGCGTAGCCCGGCACGAAGCCGTTCGCCCGTAGCCAGCCCTCCGCCGCCGTCGTGCTCGGCAGGTCGGGGGGGACCGGCACGTAGGAAGCGACGCCGCGCGATCGCGCCCACTCGCAGGCGGCTTCGAGGTGGCCGGCCTCGATCGCCCCCTCGCGGGTGGCGCCGAGGACCAGGTTCATCATCCCGACCTCGGGAAGCGCCTCGACGACGGTGACCTGCACCGGGCCGAACTCGCGCAGGGCGATTCCCCGCTCGGCGGCAACCGCCGCCGGCGCCGCCTCCCAGCACTCGCGCCAGAAGCGGCGCTCGACCCGGTCGAGAGCCGACGAGTCGTACTCGAAGCCGGACTTGGTCTTGCGCGCTGCCACGACCTCGCCAGCATAGGCCGGACCCTCGGCCGAGTGGGGCATCTGTCAGCCTGGGGCCGTGAGCGTCTCGACCGCAAGCGCCACCGCTACCCGCTCCGCCCCCGAGGTCCCGCAGGACCAGGTGATCGTCCTCTTCGGCGCCACCGGCGACCTGGCCAAGCGCAAGCTCTTGCCGGGAATGTTCCACCTCGCCCGGGTCGGCCTGATGCCGGCGCGCTTCCGGATCATCGGCGCCGCCAGGCAGGCACTCGACGGCGATGAGTTCCGCGAGCTGGCCCGCCAGGCGGTCGAGGAGTCGAGCCGTCGCTCGCTCGATCCCGAGGACTGGCAGCGCTTTGCCGACTCGCTGCGCTTCGCCGGCGTCGGCGACGGATTCGGTCCGCTCGGCGCCGAGATCGACGCCGCGCGCGAGCAGCTCGGCGGCGATCCCGGACTGCTCTTCTACCTCTCGCTGCCGCCGCGCGCCGCCGCCGGCACGGTCGAGCGGATCGGCGAGCTGGGTCTGAGCCGGGGCGCGCGGGTAATCACCGAGAAGCCGTTCGGCACCGACCTCGCCTCCGCCTGCGCGCTGAACGCGCAGCTGCACTCGGTCTTCGACGAGCGCTGTATTTACCGGATCGACCACTACATCGGGCGCGAGGCGGTTCAGAACCTGCTGGCGCTGCGCTTCGCCAACGGAATGTTCGAGCCGGTCTGGAACCGCAACCACATCGATCACGTGCAGATCGACATCCCCGAGACGCTCTCGATCGAGATGCGGGGCAGCTTCTATGAGGAAACGGGTGCCTTCCGCGACATGGTCGTCACGCACCTCTTCCAGGTGCTCGGCTTCGTCGCCATGGAGCCGCCGGTCTCGCTGGACGCGAAACCGCTGGGGGTCGAGCGCGAGAAGGTCTTCGACTCGATGTCGCCGCTCAGTCCGGACGACGTCGTCCGCGGCCAGTACGTCGGTTACCGCGACGAGGACGGAGTAGCGGCCGACTCGCACACCGAGACCTTCGTCGCGGTCCGCGCCAGCGTCGACAACTGGCGCTGGGAGGGCGTGCCGTTCTTCCTGCGCAGCGGCAAGCGGTTGGCGCAGAAACGCCACCTGCTGACGATCGCCTTCAAGCAGCCGCCGCGCCGCATGTTCCCGCTCGACACCGACCGGATCGCCGAGGCCTTCGGCCACGACCATCTGACTTTCGAGCTCGGCGACCCGGGCAGCATCTCCGCCTCTTTCCTGGCCAAGGTCCCCGGCCCGCGGATCCAGCTCGGCGAGGCCCACATGCGCTTCAGTTACGGCGAGGACTTCGGCGACTCCGACGCCGCCCTCGACGCCTACGAGCGCTTGATCCTCGACGTGATGCTCGGCGACCGCATGCTGTTCACCAGCTCAGCCGCGATCGAGCGCCTCTGGGAGATCTCCGCCCCGGTGCTCGCCCAGCCGCCGCAAACCCACGAGTACGAGCCGGGCTCCTGGGGGCCGGCGCAGAGCGACGCGCTGATCGCCCCGCGCCGCTGGCACCTGCCTTCAGACCACGTCTAGGCCGGGTCAGGCGCCGGTCGTGCCCGCCGCGTCTCGGCGGGGTACGTACCACTCGAAGAACTTCCCCGGGCGGCCCAGACGGCTGCAGTGCAGACCGCCCGCCCGGGCGACGCAGCGGTAGCCGTTGGGGGTGTTGCCGAACCTGGTGCCGGTCAGCAGGCGACTCGCCTTCCAGCAGCCGATCCCTCGGAAGCGGAACGCGTAGCGGCGCTCGCCGATGAGCACCGAGCGGCAGTTGCGCGCGACCCTGGGCCCCGCCTCCGGCACGGGCATCGGCGGCCCCGAGCCCGGGTGGAGGTTCGCTTCGATGACTCGTCGTTCGGCCTCCTCGATGAGGCCGAAGGGGGCCATCGGGATCGTGCCGGCGCCGCCGGTGAGCAGGAGGAGCGGGGCCGGGCCCGGCCCCTCCCAGGGGCCAAAGGTCTTGTGGAACTCGTAGTTGACGATCAGGCTCTGACCGAGGCACCCTTCGAGCGGAAAGCTCTGCGGGCCGCTGTGGACCTCGCCGTTGCCCGACTGCGGACCGCTGTCCCAGACGACCACCGAGTCGGGGGTGGAGTCCACGCAGCGCCTCTCTGGATAGGAGTGGAGCGTGAGCCGGACCGACCAGGTGCAGGTCAGCTCGTGGGGGTAGGTGCCGCACGGCGCGAAGGCGAAGCGGAAGTCCTCGAACGACACCTGGGTGAAGCCGGCGTCCACGACGAAGCCCTCGAAGGCCGGCTCGGCCGATCTGGCCTGGGGCTCGTTGGCCGCTGCCGGTGCGCCAAGCGCGAGGGTGAGGACGAGGGCCAGCAGGAGCGCGCCCGAGAGCCTGGCGGTCGAGGTCGTGGCGGTCATGGGGCGCAAGATATTGACCGGAACTGATCGAGAACGGAAAAGGGCCCCGGTTAGGGGCCCCCTTTTTTCCGAAGGACGTACCACCAGAGAGTTTGAAATCGCTGGCTCGTCGGTCCTCGAGCTTTGAAGTTCTAGCCGCCGAACTTTGTGCGACGCCCGAATAAACACCCTCGGGACAGAAAAGTTGCACCTATCTGTTCGACAGTGCAGCCAAAACCCTTTAACCGACGGCGTCCGCTTTGCCGGTGCTAGATTCAGCGCCCCGGGCGTATAGCTCAGTTGGGAGAGCGCCGCCTCGACAAGGCGGAGGTCACTGGTTCGAGCCCAGTTACGCCCATAAGAAAACCCCGCCGGCGGCGGGGTTTTCTCGTCGAGAGGGTCAGGCGCAGGACCAGGCGCCGGCGCCGACCGCGTCCCAGACGCGCGCGGCGACGATGTCCTGGGCACGGGCCGGGGCAAGGTTCGCCTGCGCCGCCCAGCGCGAGCCACCGTAGGTTTGCCAGGTGGACGGCAGGAGGCCGTAGGCGCCGCCGAAGGCGAGGCCGTCGCCGGGGGTGTAGTCGCCGCCGCTCTCGCAGTCGACGATGTAGGCCGGCAGCGCCCACCAGCGGCAGCCGCCCAGCGTGGTGCAGCCGAAGTGGGGGGTGACCCGCTGGCGGAAGAGCATCTTCCGGCGGTGCTCGAAGTAGCGGCTGCGGTCCGCGCGCCAGATCTGGGCGATCTCCTCGGCCTCTCCGCAGGCGGTGGCGAGCCGGTGGGCACGGACGGCCGCGGGGGCCGGTGCGCCTCGCTGCCAGGCCTCGAGCTTCCAGACCTTGGCGCTCCACTCGCTGAACTGCTCGGTGCTGATCTTGCTCGAGCTTCGACACTGGTCGATGCTCGTGTTTGCCGTTAGGGCCGACGCCGAGCTCGCGACGATCGCGAGCGCGGCCATGGCCCCGATTATGGGGTACGTGGCGCGGCTGATGCCGATCCTTTCCTTGTTTACAAGGCAGGCCCGTTCGGGGCCGCGAAGCCACCCGCGACGACTGGTGTCGCTAGTTACCGGGGAGCAGAGACGGCTGATTCACCGCGCTGCAGACCAGTCGATGCCGAGTTACTTCGTCCCAACAGGGAAGCAGATCGGGTTTGTCGGCCGCCCGCCGCCGGCTTGCGACGGGCGGTTTCGTTCAGATCAGGCGACGGCGGGCAACTTCACCTGCGTGAGCCGGAAGTTGTTCCCCGACGGGTCGCGGAAGCCCGCGTCGATGCCGTAGGGACGCTCCTCGGGCGTTTCGTGGAACTCGACGCCGCGGGCGGAGAGGTCTTCGTAGGCCGCCTGGCAGTCCTCGGTGGTGAGGAAGATGCCGCCGGCGACCCCCTTGGCCATCACCGCCTCGATCGCCTCGATCGTCTCTTTTTCGAACACCGGCGGGATCGCCATCAGCACGATCGAGAAGTCCTCCTGGCCGGCCGGGCCAACCGTCAGCCAACGGAAGTTGCCCATCTCCTCCAGCGTGACGTCCGCGCGCACCTCCATGCCCAGCTTCTCCGTGTAGAAGGCCAGGGCCTCGTCCTGATCGTGAACCCAAACCTGCGCGTTTGCGACCTTCATCGCGTCCTCCTTTTCGAGTTTCGAAAGCGTGCTTCGACTCTAGGCCGATGCCTTCGCGTTGTCTTCTCGAAACGTGCGGTGTCGGGGCCGGGCATTGGCTCTGACCAGGCAGCCCGGCACCAGCGCCCACTCGGAGGCAGGCGGGAACGAGGCCCGGTACGCGGTCGGCGTCTTGCCGAAGGCGCGCTTGAAGCTGGTCGTGAACGAGCCGACGCTGGTCAGTCCGACCGCGAGGCAGATCTCGGCGACCGAGTTGTCGGTGCCGCGCAGCATCGCCGCGGCACGCTCGAGCCGGCGGGTCAGCAGGTAGGCGTGCGGCGAGACACCGAAGGCGCGCCGGAACTCACGGCTGAAGTGGGCGCGCGAGAGGCCGGCCGCCCGGGCCATCTCGTCGACCCCGAGCGGCTCGGCGAAGCGCACGTCGGCCAGGTCCTTTGCGCGGGTCAGATGGCGGGCGGGAGGTACGAACGCCATGTCCGCAGTCTAGGCTCGCGCCGTCGCCGGTCGGGTTATTTGATCGGGACCGTTTGTTCGCAGGTCGGGTCTTCGTGTTCGAGTTCGACTTCTCCAGACGGGATGAGTCGAGCCCACAGGTTGACCATGCAGGCTTCGCTCGCGCCGCCGGACCCCGGTCTGGACCAGTTGCCCTGTCCAGCGAATTCACGGCGGTCAACGCGTTCGACGCCGAGGAGGGTCGGACTCCCGGAAAGCGTGTGGAGGTAGGTGAGCATCGTCTGTTGCGCTCGCGCGTATGACAGGGCGGGCAGGCTTGCTGCACGACAGCGATGCATGACGAGGCGCCCGACAGGGTGGCGGTTTCGGGCGCCGACCGCGACGCGGTAGCGGCACGCGATGCGCTGCGCTTCCGTTTCGCCGTACGCACTGAACCGGCAGTCGACGCGGCGCTCGGCCAAGCGGCGACAGCCTCCGAAGGAGATCGTCTGCAGGCGGGCGCTGCGACGGACGACATTGCCAACGATCCGGGTCGAGATCGAGCGAGCTACGCGTTTGCTCAGGTGATAGGGCGGCGTTGGCGGCGGGTCGCTCGCGCCCCCATTCCCGCCGCCGCTTTCGCCGCCACCACCCCCACCGCCGCCATGGGGTAAGTCCTCGCAGGCTTCCCCATCGTTGTCGCCGTCTAGGTTGTAGGGGTCGCCGGGCAGGAGGTATTCCTGTGCTTCTTCCTGGGTGCTGAAGTCAGCGCAGTCATAGTCCCGCGCCGAAGCCGTGGATGGAACCAACAGCGCCGCGAGCACCACCAGCGGAACAGCCAAAAGAACCCTTCCTCGCATCGTCAACCTGCCTCCCCAGAAGTGTCAGGAAAATGTGTCGAGCAATCTAGGTGACTTGCTGCGTAACGGGGTGTCGGCTCGATCTGAGCCGCCCTTCTGCATCGCTGTGGTCCTCTAGGCTCGCGGGCCTCGTGATCGGTACCTACGCAGCGGTCGTGGTGATCTGTGGCGCCTCGCTGGCGATCGGGCAGGCGGCGATCGCGCTTTGTGGGGCGCGCCGCTGGTCCTGGCTTGCGCCGGCGGTCGGCCTGGCGCTGCTCTGCGCGATCTGTTGGGCAACTGTGCGACTGCCCGGCGACGGCGTCGTCTCCGCGCTGCTCGTGCTGGCGCTGTCGATTGGCTCGGTGGCGTATCTTCGGGGCCGGGTCGAGGCCGGGAGGGAGGCGCTCCGCGTCGGCTGGCCGGTGGCACTCGGGGCCCTCGCCGCCGCCTCGCTGCCTTTCCTGGTCGAAGGCCATTTCGGCATCCTCGGCACCGGCTTCAACCCCGACATGTCCCAGCACCTGCTGGCGACCGACCGGCTCGCCGACGGCCACGGCTCGCAGCTGCTGGCGCAGGGCTACCCGCTCGGCCCGCACGCCGTCGTCGTCGCGCTCGACAAGGGGCTCGGGATCGGGCTCGTCCAGGGCTTCGACGGGCTGATGGTCGCGGTAGCGATCCTCGCTTCGCTGACCGCGCTGGCGGCGTTCGCCGAGCTCAGCGGGGGACGAGGGCGGCCGGCGGCGCTGCTGCGCACCGCCGCGGCGCTGGTCGTCGGGCTCGCCTACGTCGTCGCTTCCTACTTCGCGCAGGGCGCCTTCAAGGAGACGATCGAGGCGCTCTTCCTGCTCGCCTTCGCCCTGGCGCTGCGCGAGGCGACGCGGGAGTGGGAGGGGCTGCCGTTGCGCCTGGTGCCGGCCGCGCTGATCGCCGTCGGCGCCGTCTACGCCTACAGCTTCCCGGGGCTGATCTGGCTGGGCGGCGCGGCGGTGATCTGGGTCGCGCTGGAGCTGCTCGGCAAACGCGACCGCTTGCCGTGGCGACCGCTCGGCCTCGGCTTGCTCGTCTTCGCGGTCCTGGTCGTCCCCGAGGTCGGCCGCATGGTCGACTTCCACAACTTCGAGACCTTCGACCCCAGCGGGCCCGGCCTCGGCAACCTGTTTGGGCAGGTATCGCCGTTCGAGGCGCTCGGCATCTGGCCCTCCGGCGACTTCCGGCTTGCCCCCGGCGACGGCGCCGTGCCGGCGCTCGGCTACTACCTCGGCGCCGCCTTCGGCCTCGTCCTGCTGGCCCACGGGATCTGGCGCTGCTGGCGCGATCGCGAGACCGCGATCCTCGCCGCCCTCGCGGCCGGCGCCCTCGCCTACGCCGCGGGGCGGATCGGCGGCACGGCCTACGCGTCCGCCAAGGCGATCGAGATCGTCGCCCCGATCTGCGCCCTGGTCATCCTCCTCCCGCTCCTGCGTGAGGCGGATTGGCGACTTGGTCGCGATATGAGCGACCTTCGCGCCAAGGGTCGCCTCGCGGCGGGCGCGGCGACGATCTTTCTGGCCGCTGCCGGGTTCTGCTCGCTGCTGGCTCTCGCCAACGCGCCGCTCGGGCCGACCAGCTACTCGCCGGCGCTCACGGGCCTTCGGCCGCTGGTCGAGGCGGACTCGACCGTGGTGCTCGCCTCCGAGCAGTTGCTCGCCGACGAACAGGGGACGCCGTACATCGCCTGGGAGCTGCGCGGCGGACGGGTCTGCATCGAGACTGCCGTCGAAGCCGACGGTGCACCTCCTCCCGGCGTGCGCTTCGTCGTCAGCGAAGGTGACCCGGTCGAGCCGCCGTTCCCGGGCCTGCGCGTCCGCCGGGTCGCGCCGCCCTACGTCCTCTGGGAAGTGACCTGGCCGATCGAGGGCAAGAGCCCCTGCCCGCTGATCGCCGTCCGCCAGGCCCGCCAGGGCCCGGCGCGCTAGGACAGGATGAAACGCGGCATTGCGTTTTTTTATCTTGCGTTGTCTTGCGTTGTCTTGCGTAATCTTGCGTCGAACATGGAGGCCGCGACCGACAAGATCCGCGTCACCCTGCCTGACGGCAAACCGCTGGAGCTCCCCGCCGGCGCGACCGGCGCCGACGCCGCTGCCGCGATCGGCCCCGGCCTCGCCAGGGCGGCGCTGGCGATCCGGGTCGACGGCGAGCTGCGCGACCTGAGCGCGCCGCTGCCCGAGGGGGGTGCCGAGATCGGCATCCTCACCGACCGCGACCCCGAGGCGCTGGAGCTGATCCGCCACGACGCCGCCCACGTGATGGCCGAGGCCGTGATGGAGCTCTATCCGGGCACCAAGGTGACGATCGGCCCGCCGATCGACTCCGGCTTCTACTACGACTTCGAGTTCCCGCCCGGGACGAAGATCACCGAGGACGATCTGCCCAGGATCGAGCAGGCGATGATGGCCCACATCGAGGCCGACGAGGATTTCGGCCGCCGCGACGTGCCGGTCGCCGAGGCGATCGAGCTGTTCCGCGCCGAGGGCCAGGACTTCAAGGTCGAGCTGATCGAGGACCTGGTCCGCGACGAAGGTGTCGAGACCGTCTCGCTCTACCGCAACGGTCCGTTCGAGGACCTCTGCCGCGGCCCGCACGCCCCCTCGACCGGCCGGATCAAGGCGATCAAGCTGAACTCGGTCGCCGGCGCCTACTGGCGCGGTGACGAGAACCGCGAGCGGCTGACCCGGATCTACGGCACTGCCTTCTTCTCGGCCAAGGACCTCGAGGCCCACCTGGCCCTGATCGAGGAGGCCAAGGCCCGCGACCACCGCCGGCTCGGGCCGCAGCTCGGCATCTTCATGCTGCGCGACGAGGCGCCCGGGATGCCCTTCTGGCTGCCCAACGGGACGACCCTGCTGCGCCTGGTCGAACGCGAGGTCCGCGAGCAGCTGCGCAAGCGCGACTACCAGGAGATCGCCACCCCGCAGGTCCTCGACGAGGGGCTCTGGCACCGCTCCGGGCACTGGGACAACTACAAGGACGACATGTACTTCATGGACGACGACGAGCGCCGCTACGCGCTGCGCCCGATGAACTGTCCGGGCGCCTGTCTCGTCTTCGCCGCCGACCGCCACTCCTACCGCGAGCTGCCGCTGCGCCTGGCCGAGTTCGGCAAGGTCTCCCGCAACGAGCGCGAGGGCGTCCTGCACGGCCTGCTGCGTGTCCGCGCCTTCACCCAGGACGACGCGCACGTCTACTGCACCGAGGACCAGATAACCGCCGAGGTGGCGAGCATCTGCGAGGCGATCGACGAGCTCTACGGCCGCTTCGGCTTCACCGACGTGCACGTCGAGCTCTCGACCCGTCCGGAGAAGTCGATGGGGACCGAGGAGCAGTGGGCGAAGGCCGAGGCGGCGCTCGCCGAGGCGCTCGAGAGCCAGGGCCGCGAGTACGAGCTGAACCCCGGCGACGGCGCCTTCTACGGCCCCAAGATCGACTTCCACATCACCGACGCGCTGGGCCGCTCCTGGCAGTGCGGCACCTGCCAGCTCGACTTCCAGATGCCCGAGCGCTTCGAGCTCTACTACACCGACAACGAGGACCGCCAGCAGCGCCCGGTGATGATCCACCGCGCCCTGCTCGGCTCGATGGAGCGCTTCGCGGGGATCCTGATCGAGCACTACGCCGGCCGCTTCCCGGTCTGGCTGGCGCCGGTGCAGGCGATCGTGCTGCCGATCTCCGACCGCCACAACGAGTACGGCCGTGTCGCCCTGGAAGCGCTGCGCGAAGCGGGCGTGCGGGTCGCGCTCGACGATCGCTCGGAGTCGGTTGGCAAGAAGATCCGCGATGCCGCGCTCGGCCGCTACCCCTACATGCTGGTCGTCGGCGACCGCGAGCAGGAGGCCGGCGCGGTCTCGGTTCGCTCCCACGCCGACGGCGAACTGGGGGAGATGGCGCTGGTCGAGTTCGCCGAGCGCGTCAAGGCCGAGGCGGCGACAGGCTGAGCGCTCGCCTTGCCAAGCGAGGACTTGCCTCTATACTCCGGCCAACTTGATCGCAGGCACGCCAATCCAACGACGCCGCTGAGCGCCCCGTGCCAGTTTTCGATTCTCTCGTCCTCTTGAAGCTCCAGCGCGCCACTCGATAGTGCCGGTCCCGCGTAGGTTCGATCGGCGCCCACCAGAGCGCGACACGACGAGGATCAACGAGCGGATCCGCGTCCCCCAGGTGCGCCTGATCGGCGCCGAGGGCGAGCAGCTCGGCATCGTCGACATCTCCGAGGCGCTCAAACGCGCCCAGGACGCCGATCTCGACCTGGTCGAGGTCGCGCCCGGCTCGAAGCCGCCGGTCACCCGCCTGCTCGACTACTCGAAGTACAAGTACGAGCAGGAGCAGAAGCAGAAGCAGGCGCGCAAGCACCAGCAGCAGGTCAACATCCGCGAAATCAAGCTGCGGCCGAAGATCGCCACGCACGACTACGAGACCAAGAAGGGTCACGTCGAGCGCTTCCTCAAGCACCACGACAAGGTCAAGATCACGATCATGTTCCGCGGTCGCGAGCAGGCCCACCCCGAGCGCGGCCGCGACCTCCTGCAGAAACTCTTCGAGGACCTCGACGGCCTCGCCGTGATCGAGTCCGCGCCGCTGCAGGAAGGGCGCAACATGAGCATGCTGCTGGCGCCGAGCAAAGAGGTCGACAAGATCGACCGCGCGGACGCCGCCGAGGCCCCGGCCGACGCCGCCGAGGCGCCCGCCGCCGACGAGTCCTAGCCGGCGAGCACGTCGGCGATCCGCTCGGCGGCCCGCCCGTCCCAGAGGGGCGGTGGCTGCGCGGGCGCCGTTCCCCTGCTCGCCAGGGCCCCGGGGATGCCGGCGATCGCCGCCGGGTCGAGGCCGAGCAGGGTGTTGGTGCCGGCGGAGATCGTGATCGGCCGCTCGGTGTTGTCGCGCAGGGTGAAGCAGGGGATGCCGAGGTAGGTCGTCTCCTCCTGGATGCCGCCGGAGTCGGTCAGCACGGCGCCGGCGTCGGCGAGCAGCGAGAGGAAGTCGAGGTAGCCGAGCGGCTCGATCAGCGAGAGCCCCGGGTGCGAGCCGGCGCCGGCGCCCTCCATCATCTTGCGGGTGCGCGGGTGGACGGGGAAGACGACCGGCATCTCTCCGGCCAGCTGGCCGAGGCGGGCGACCGTCTCGCCGAGCAGCGGCCCGTCGACCAGCGCCGGGCGGTGCAGGGTGACGAGCAGGTAGGAGCCCGGCTCGACGCCCTGCGCGGCCGCCGCCCCGGCGGCGCGGAAGCGCTCTTCCAGCGCGACCAGAGTGTCGATCATCGTGTTGCCGACGAAGTGCATGCGCTGCTCGGCTATGCCTTCGGCGCGCAGGTTCTCGCTCGCCTCCTCGCTGTGTAGGAAGAGGTGCTCGGCGAAGCGGTCGGCGACGATCCGGTTGGCCTCCTCGGGCATCGTCATGTCGAAGCTGCGCAGGCCGGACTCGACGTGGGCGAGGGGGATGCCGAGCTTGACCGCGGTCAGCGTCGCCGCCAGGGTCGAGTTGACGTCGCCGGGCACGACCACCAGGTCGGGGCGCTCTTCGAGCAGGACCGGCTCGAGGCGCTCCATCGTGCGTGCCGTCTGCACGGCGTGGCTGGCCGAGCCGACCTCGAGCATGTGGTCGGGCGCCGGCACACCGAGCTCCTCTAGGAAGACCTCCGACATCAGCCGGTCGTAGTGCTGGCCGGTGTGCACGATCGCGTGCCTGGAGTCCGGCATGCGGGCCCGCAGAGCGGCGATCACCGGGGCGGTCTTGACGAAGTTCGGCCGGGTTCCGACGATGTAGACGATGCGCATCGCGGCGCAGCGTACCCGCGTCTGCTTCAATAGCGAGCCCGATGCCGAAGATGAAAACTCATTCGGGCGCCAAGAAGCGCTTCAAGAAGACCGCCAGCGGCAAGCTGCGCGGCCGTCGCGCGTACTCCAGCCACATCCTGGAGAAAAAGTCGCCGAAGCGGAAGCGCAAGATGGCGAAACCGGTCGACATCTCCCCGAACGACGCGCCGACCGTGCGCAAGCTGCTGGGGGGCAAGTAGATGGCCCGCGTAAAGCGCTCCGTCCACGCGCGCAAGAAGCGCCGCAAGGTGCTCAAGGAAGCGAAGGGCTACTTCGGCCGCAAGCACTCCTCTTACCGTTTCGCCAAAGAGCAGGTGCAGCGCTCGGGCATGTACGCCTATCGCGACCGGCGCAACAAAAAGCGCACCTTCCGGCGTCTCTGGATCACCCGGATCAACGCCGCCGCGCGGATGGAGGGCATGAGCTACTCCGAACTGATGCACGGCCTCAACAAGGCCGAGGTCGAGGTCAACCGCAAGATGCTCGCCGACATCGCGGTCCACGACCGCGATGCCTTCCGCCGATTTGTGGAGCTAGCCCGGGAGGGTGCGGCCGCCTAGCGGCACACCGAACACTCCACTTTCCCGGGCGGGCCGCAAGATTGCGGCCCGTTTTGCGTTCCAGGAGAAGAAACCGCAGCCAAGAAAGAACCCCGGTCACAGGAATTCGATGATCGCCAGTCCACAAAACGAGAAGCTGAAGCTGGTTCGCAAGCTGCGCGAGCGCAAGCACCGCGAGCGCGAGGGGCTGTTCGCGTCCGAGGGCGAGGACCTGCTCGCCGCCGGCCTCGCCGCCGGCGCCGAGCCGCGCTTCGTGCTGACGGTGGCCGGTGCTGGGATCGACGGCGAGGAGGTCGAGCCGGCGTTGCTCGCCGACGTCTCCACGCTCGGCTCGGGGACGCGGGCGATCGCGGTCTGGCCGCTGGGCTGGGTCGAGAGCCCGGCGACCCCCTGTCTCTATCTGCACGGCGTCGGGGATCCGGGCAACGTCGGCACGATCATCCGCAGCGCCGACGCGCTGATCGGCGGCCCGGTCGTGCTCGGCCCCGAGTGCGCCGACCCCTACTCGCCGAAGGCGGTGCGGGCCAGCATGGGCTCGATCTTCGCCCAGCCGCCGACGCGGGGCGGGGTGGAGGCGACCGCGAAGCCGCGCGCGGCGCTGGTCGCCCACGGCGGCGAGGGGCTGGACGGGCTGCGCGGTGCCGCGACGATCTGCCTCGGCGCCGAGCGCGAGGGACTGCCTGTCGAGGTGCTCGCCGAGTGCGATTCGCAGGTCACGATTCCGCTCCGCGAGGGCGCCGCCGAGTCGCTCAACGTCGCCGCGGCCGCTGCGATCGCCTGCCAGCGGATATCGTCGCCGGCCATGCGCGAGGAGCGGCCCGATGCTTGAGCGGATCGAGGAGATCAGGGCCGCGGGCGCGGCGGCGATCGAGGCCGCCGACTCGAGCGACGCCCTGGAGGCCCTGCGGGTCCAGTACCTCGGCCGCAAAGCCGAGCTGACGACGATCCTGCGCGGGATCGCCGAGCTCCCCGCCGAGCAGCGCGGCGCCGTTGGCGGCGCCGCCAACCAGGCGCGCAAGCAGCTCGAAGCGCTGCTCGAGGCCGCCACCGCGAGGCAGGATGCCGCCGAGCTCGACGCCAGGCTGCTCGCCGACCGGGTCGACGTCACCCTGCCGGGCGCGCCACCGCGTCCGGTCGGCCACGCCCACCTGATCGCCCGCACGACGCGGCTGATCGAGGACGTGATGGTCGGGCTCGGCTACACGGTCGCCGAAGGCCCGGAGATCGAGCACGACTACTACAACTTCACGGCCCTCAACCACCCCGAGGGCCACCCGGCGCGGATGCTCCAGGACACCTTCTACGTGCAGTCGCACCCGGAGGTGCTGCTGCGCACCCACACCTCGCCGATGCAGATCCGCGCGATGGAGACGCAGGCGCCGCCGATCTTCGTGATCGTCCCCGGCAAGGTCTACCGGCGCGACTCCGACGCCACCCACAGCCCGATGTTCCACCAGATCGAGGGGCTGGCGATCGGCGAGGGAATCACCCTCGCCGACCTGCAGGGCACGCTGCTGGCGCTTTGCCGGGCGATCTTCGGCGGCGAGCGCGAGCTGCGCCTGCGCCCTCACTTCTTCCCCTTCACCGAGCCCAGCGTCGAGGTCGACGTCTCCTGCTTCCAGTGCGGCGGCAGCGGCACTCTGGCGGGTGGCGAGCGCTGCAACCTCTGCAAGGGCCAGGGGTGGATCGAGATCCTCGGTGCCGGGATGGTGGACCCCAACGTGCTCGGCTTCGTCGAGGGGCACGGCTACGACGCCGAGGTGGTGCAGGGCTTCGCCTTCGGCCTCGGGGTCGAGCGGGTCGCGATGTTGCGCCACGGCGTGCCGGACCTGCGCCGCTTCTTCGACAACGACGTGCGCATGCTGGAGCAGTTCTCGTGAGGGGGCGGCGGTGAGAGTCCCGTACAGCTGGCTGCGCGAGTACTGCGACCCCGGCGTCGCGCCGGAGGAGCTTGTCGACCGCCTGGTGATGACCGGGACCGAGGTCGAGCGGATCGAGCTGGCCGGCCCGCCCAGCGCCGAGAACTTCGTCGTCGGCAAGGTCCTGGCGGCCGAGCAGCACCCCGACGCCGACCGGCTGCGCGTCTGCACCGTCGACGATGGCGAGGGCGAGCGCACGATCGTCTGCGGCGCGCCCAACGTCGGCACCGGCCAGACCGTCGCCGTCGCCCTGCCCGGGGCGCGGATGCCGGGCGGCGAGAAGCTGCGCAAGGCGAAGCTGCGCGGCGTCGCCTCGGAAGGGATGATCCTCGCCGCCGACGAGCTCGAGGTCGGCGAGGACCACGACGGCATCCTCGTCCTCGACGACGGGCTCGCCGCCGGCACGCCGCTCGGCGAGGTGCTGCCGCTGGCCGAGCCGGTCCTGGAGATCGAGGTGACGCCGAACCGGGTCGACTGCTTCGGCGTGCACGGCGTCGCCCGCGAGGTGCACGCGATCAGTGGCGCGCCGCTCGCGGCTGACCCCTGGGCCGACCCCGCGCCGGCCGAGGGCGAGGGCAGCGTCGGGGATTACGCCTCGGTCGCGGTCGACGTCCCCGAGCTCTGCCCGCGCTTCACCGCGCGCGTCTTCACCGACGTGAAGATCGGACCCTCGCCGCTCTGGCTGCAGGCGCGCCTCTCGGCTGCCGGACAGCGGCCGATCAACAACGTCGTCGACATCACCAACTACGTGATGCTGATGACCGCGCAGCCGCTGCACGCCTTCGACCTCGACAAGGTCCCGAACGGGGCGCTCTACGTCCGCACCGCTGCCGACGGCGAGAAGATGACCACGCTCGACGATGTCGAGCGCGAGCTGGACGCCGAGACGGTGCTGGTCTGCGACCGCGACGGGCCGACCGGCATCGCCGGGATCATGGGCGGCCAGGTCTCCGAGGTCTCCGCCGAGACGACCAGCGTGCTGCTCGAGGTGGCGAACTGGAACGGCACCAACATCCTGCGCACCTCGCGCCTGCTGGGGCTGCGCTCGGAGGCGTCCTCGCGCTTCGAGAAGCAACTGCACCCGGACCTCTGCCTGCGCGCCCAGGAGGTCGCCTCGAAGCTGATGATCGAGCTCTGCGGCGCCAAGCTCGTGCCGGGGACGATCGACGTCGCCGCCGAGATCCCGGCGGCCCCGACCCTGACCCTGCGCGCCGCGCGGGTCGAGGGCCTGCTCGGCATGGAGATCTCCCGGGCCGACCAGACCACGTACCTGGAGCGACTCGGCTTCGCGGTCGAGGCGGCCGGGGAGGACCTGGCGGTGACCGTGCCGCCCGACCGCCATTACGACGTGGTCCGCGAGGTCGACCTGATCGAGGAGGTCGCCCGCGTGCACGGGATCGACGAGCACCTGCCGACGACGCTGCCGGCGGTCGGGGGCGCCGGCGGTGGCCTCAGCCGCGAGCAGCGGCTGCGCCGCAGGGCCGAGGACGGCCTGCGCGGCCTCGGCTTCGACCAGGTGGTCGGCTGGAGCTTCACCGACCCCGGCGAGGCCGGGCGGCTGCGGCTCCCCGCCGCGGACCCGCGGGCGAACCCGGTGACGCTCTCCAACCCCCTCTCCGAGGACCAGTCGGCGATGCGCACGACCGTGCTCGGCTCGCTGCTCGACGTCGCCGCGCGCAACCTCGCCCGCGGCGCGTCGCGGGTCGCGCTCTTCGAGGCGGGCGCCGTCTACCTGCAGGCCGACCCCCCGGCCGAGGGCGGCCCGCTGGCGGGCGCCTTCCCCGGCGAGCGGCCCGCGCCGGTCGCCGAGCCGCACCGCTACGCGGCGCTCGCGGTCGGGCCGCTTGCGGCGCCGGCCTGGCGCGGCGGCGGCGAGCCGGCCGACTTCTTCGCCCTCAAGGGCGCGCTCGAAGCGCTCTGCGTCCAGCTCGGCGTCGACGGCTTGGCGTTCGCGCCGGGGGCCGAGCCGTTTCTGCATCCCGGCCGTGCCGCCACTGTCGAGCTCGGCGGCACGGCGATCGGCTGGCTGGGCGAGATCCACCCGCTCGTCGTCGGCAACTGGGACCTGGAGGGCGCCGTCGGCTTCGAAATCGACGCCGCGCCCCTGCTCGCCGCGGCGAGCGCCGGCGAGGAGGTCTACGCGGCGATCGGCGAGTTCCCCTCGATCCGTGAGGACATCGCCGTGGTCGTCCCCGCCGATGTCGCCGCGGCGAAGGTCGTCGCCGTCGTCGAGGCGGCCGGGGGGGAGACGCTGCGCAGCGCCGAGGTCTTCGACGTCTACGCCAGCGACAAACTCGGCGAGGACAAGGTGAGCCTGGCGCTGCGGCTCGAGTTCTCCGCCGCCGACCGCACGCTCTCCGACGAGGAGGTCGCGCCGCTGCGCGCCGCGATCGTCGCCGCGCTCGAAGCCGAGGTGGGAGGGAGTCTGCGTGGCTGACTCGCACGCACAGCCGCTCGACGGCGATCCCGCCGCGCGGGTCCTCGTCGCCGGCGCCAACGGCTTCACCGGCGCCTTGGCCGCGAAGCTCGTCTGGGAGCACCCCCGCCTCGAGCTGGTCGCGGCGACCTCGCGCAGCGACGCCGGCAGGCGGATCGACGAGATCTATCCGCGCTACCGGGTGCCGGTCACGCTGACCGAGCTCGACCTCGACGATCTCGACGGGATCGACGCCGCGATCGTCGCCTACCCGCACGGCGCCGCGGCGCCGACCGACGCGGCCCTGCGCGCCGCCGGCATCCTCGTCGTCGACCTCTCCGCCGACTTCCGGCTGCGCGACCTGGCCACCTACGAACGCTGGTACGGCGAGCACGGCGCCCCGGAGCTGTTCGGCAGCGGCGTCTACGGCCTGACCGAGGTGTATCGCGACGAGCTGCGCGAGGCCGAGCTGGTGGCGACGCCCGGTTGCTACCCGACCGCCGGCGTGCTCGGCCTCGCCCCGCTGGCCGAAGCGGGCCTGCTCGCCGACGTCTCGATCTCGGCGATGCAGGGCACGTCCGGCTACGGGCGCTCCAGCGACGACCTCGTCCACTTCAGCTCGATGACCGAGAACGCCTTCCCCTACAAGACCGAGGGCCACCGCCACCGGCCGGAGATCGAACAGGAGCTGGCCGCGCTCGGCAGCTCCGCGCCGGTCGCCTTCGTCCCGCACCTCGTGCCGCTCGACCAGGGCGAGCTGGCGACCTGCTTCGCGACCCTTTCCGAGCCGACTTCCAAAGCGGCGGTCGAGGCGCTCTACCGCGAGCGCTACGCGGCCGAGCCGTTCGTCCACCTGCTCGACGGGCCGCCCAACCTGCGCGCGCTGCGCGACACCAACGAGTGCCACGTCTACGTGACGGTCGAGGAGCACGGCAAGGTGATGGCCTTCTCGGCGATCGACAACATCTGGAAGGGCGCCTCGAGCCAGGGCGTGCAGAACCTCAACCTGATGCTCGGCCTCGACGAGACGGCGGGGCTGCTGTGAGCGTGCTCGGTGCGCCGGCAGTCCACGGGGACGCCTTCTTCCGCTCGCGTTGGGTCGAGCCGCCGGCCGGGATCGAGGAGCTCGACCCCGCCACGCTGCCACCCGGCTTCCGCGCCGGCGGCGCCCACTGCGGCCTCAAGAAGGGCGGCGAGACCGACGTCGGCATCGTCGTCTGCGACGCCGACGAGGTCAGCTCGGCGATGGTCCTCACCCGCAACGCCTCGGCGGCGGCGCCGATCCGGGTCTGCCGCGAGGTCACCGAGCTCGACGGCGTCCGCGCCGCAGTCGTCAACAGCGGCAACGCCAACGCCGAGACCGGCGAGCAGGGCTTCTCCGACGCGCTGGCGATGTGCGAGCGGACCGCGACGGCGCTCGGCCTGCGCAGCGAGCAGGTCGCGGTCGCCGAGACCGGCACGATCGGCGTCCCGTTGCCGATCTCGGCGGTGCTGCCGGGGATCGAGGCGGCCGCGGCTGCGCTCTCGCCCGGGGGCGGGATCGAGTTCTCGGCGGCGATCTGCACGACCGACCGCTGGGCGAAGTGCTGCACCCTGCGCGCCGGCGGCATCACCCTCTCGGCCCAGGCCAAGGGTGCGGGGATGATCGAGCCGAACATGGCGACGATGCTCTGCTTCGTGCAGACCGATGCGGTGGTCGAGGATCCCGCCGCAGCGCTGGGGGCCGCCACCGGCGCCTCCTTCAACCGAATCACCGTCGACGGGCAGATGAGCACCAACGACTGCGTGCTCCTGCAGGCGACCGGGGCGAGCGGCGAACCGCTGCCGGCGGGCCTGCTCGAGGCCGTGCTGACGCAGCTGGCGATCGAGATCGTCCGCGACGGCGAGGGCGCCGTGCGGGTTGGCCGGGTAGAGGTCAGCGAGGCCGCCTCGGCCGCCGAGGCGGAGCGGGTGGCCCGTTCGATCGCCAACTCGCCGCTGGTCAAGACGGCCCTCTTCGGCCGCGACCCCAACTGGGGGCGGATCGCCCAGGCCGCCGGCCAGGCCCTGGTCGGCGAGGACCTCGAGGAGATCGGCGCCGACTCGATCGACGCAGCCGAGTTGGGCGCCGAGCTCGACGAGGCGGAGATCGGGCTGCGGCTGGGCCGCGGCGAGCACGCCGCCCACGTCTGGTTCTCGGACCTCGGCTACGAGTACGTACGGATCAACGCGGAGTACACGACCTGATGGACCTAGCGGAGAGGAGCGACCGATGACCGAGCAGGCACCGCAATCGCGCGCGGCCGGGACCAGCGTCGAGACGCTGCTCGAGGCGCTGCCCTACATCCGCGAGTTCCACGGTCGCACCGTGGTGATCAAGTACGGCGGCGCGGCGATGCTCGACGACGAGTTGCGCGACGCCTTCGCCACCGACATCGTCCTGCTCAAGTACGTCGGCCTCAACCCGGTGATCGTGCACGGCGGTGGGCCCGAGATCAGCCGTTACATGGACAAACTCGGACTCGAGGTCAAGTTCTTCGAGGGGCTGCGGGTCTCCGACGCCGAGACCGTCGAGGTGGCGAAGATGGTCCTGGTCGGCAAGCTCAACTCGGAAATCGTCCAGCGGCTCAACCGCCGTGGCCAGCCGGCCGTCGGGCTCGCCGGCGAGGACGGCTCGCTGTTCGAAGTGGCGCCGGTCGCCAACGCCGACGACGTCGGCTTCGTCGGCACCGTGCAGCGGGTCGACGTCGATGTGCTCAACCACATCGCCGCCGACTACATCCCGGTGATCGCCTCCTCGGCCTCCGACCGCGCCGGTCAGCCCTACAACGTCAACGCCGACGAGGCGGCCGGCAAGGTCGCCGCGGCGCTCGGCGCCCACAAGGCGATCTTCCTGACCGACGTGGAGGGTTGGCTCGCCGACGCCGGCGACGAGTCCTCGCTGATCTCGAGGGCGAGCACGCAGGAGGTCGAAGACGCCCTGGCGACGATCGACGGCGGCATGCGGCCGAAGCTGGCGGCCTGCGTCGAGGCGATCCGCGGCGGCGCCCAGTCGGCCCACATCATCGACGGCCGCATCCCGCACAGCCTGCTGCTCGAGCTCTTCACCGACGCCGGCATCGGCACGATGGTGACGCCGTGAGGATCCTGTCGTGACGTTGGGCTTCGAGGAGACGCAGGCGCTCGAGGAGCGCTACCTGATGCGGACCTACAAGCGCGGCGCCGTCGACTTCGTGCGCGGCGAGGGAGCGCTGCTCTGGGACGCCGACGGCAAGCGGTACCTCGACTTCCTCACCGGGATCTCGGTCTGCTCGCTCGGCCACTGCCACCCGGCGGTGGTCACGGCGGTCCAGGAGCAGAGCTCGCGGCTGATGCACGCCTCCAACCTCTTCTACACCGAGCCGATGGCCCGGCTCGCGCAGCGGCTCGCCGAGTCGAGCCTGGGCGGGCGGGTCTTCTTCGCCAACTCCGGCACCGAGGCCAACGAGTGCGCGATCAAGATCGCCCGCAAGCACGCCCACGGGCGGGGCATCGCGGCGCCGGAGATCGTCAGCTTCGAGGGCGAGTTCCACGGCCGCAGCTACGGGGCGCTCTCGGCGACCCCGGGGCTGGCGAGGAACGAGGCGCTCGGCCCGATGCTGCCCGGTTTCCGCTCGGTGCCGCGCAACGACGCGGCGGCGCTGCGCGAGGCGGTCGGCGAGAACACCGCCGCGATCCTGATCGAGCCGATTCAGGGCGAGGCCGGCATTTACCCGACCAGCGACGAGGCGATGCTGGCCGCGCGCGAGGCCTGCGACGAGAGCGGCGCGCTGCTGATCCTCGACGAGATCCAGACCGGGGTGGGGCGGACCGGCTCGCTGTGGGCCTACCAGCAGTCGCCGATCCGACCGGACGTGATCACCGCGGCGAAGGCGCTCGGCGGCGGCATGCCGATCGGCGCCTGCATCACCGCGCCCGTCGCCGCCGACGTGCTCGAGCCCGGCGACCACGGCTCGACCTTTGCCGGCGGGCCGGTCGCCACGGCCGCCGCGCTCGCCGTGCTCGACGTCGTCGACGACGCGGCGCTGCTGCGCCGCGTGCGCGAGCTGGGCACAGAGCTGCGCGAGCGGCTCGAGGCGCTCGACGGCGTTCGTGAGACGCGTGGACGCGGCCTGATGATCGGTGTCGGTCTCGAGGACGGGATCGACGCGGCGGCGCTCGGCGCCGACCTGCTGGAGCGCGGCCTGGTCGTCAACGTGCCGCGACCGGACACGATTCGCCTGCTGCCGCCGCTGATCGTCGAGCCCGCCCAGATCGCCAGCGCGGTTGGCCTAATCGGCGAAGCCCTCTAGGGTTTGGCCCCAGTGGGACGCAAGGACCGCCAAAACGCGCCACAGCCGGAAGGGCGCGGCGACCTGGTCGACGAGGCCGCCGAGCGGCTGGCCAAGATCGTCGCCGCCGCCGAGCGCGCCGCCGAACAGGTGATCGACGACGCCGAAGCGCAGGCTCGTCGCACGATCGCCGACGCCGAGGCCGACGCGGAGCGGATCCGCGGCGAGGCCCTGGCGGCGGTCGAGCGCGCCCGGCGAGAGCTCGGCGCGCTTTCCGCCGAGGCCACCGAGCACTTGCCCGAGCCCGAGCCCGAGTCGCCCGAGCCCGGCCGCGTCGCCCACCTCAGCGCGGTCGCGCCGATCGACGAGCCCGCGCCGAGCCCGCCGCTCGCTTCCGATTCCGAGCCCAAGCGCGGCAGCGCCGCCGGCGCCCGCCTGCTGGCGACCCAGATGGCGGTCTCCGGCAGCAGCCGAGAGGAGATCGAGGCCCGCCTGCGAAGCGGTTTCGAGATCGAGGACGCGACCGCGATCATCGACGCGATTCTCGGACCGGAGGGCTGACGGGATGCACGAGGATCCGACCCGGATGATGAGGACCGACGGGCAGGAGCCCGACGGGCACCGCCCGCACGGCAACATGCGCCTGCTGGTCGCCTGCTTGATCGCGGTGATCGTCGGCCTCGTGATCGCGATCGTCGTGATCGCCGGCGGCGACAGCGGCGACAGCACGACCGCCAGCAGCTCCGAATCGATCCCGACCGAAACCAGCCAGACGACGCAGACGACGGACACCACCGCGACCACCCAGGAAGAAACCGCCGCCGAACCGGAAGAAGAACTGGAAGAAGAGGAACCGGCGCCCGAAGAAGAAGGCGGCGAAGGCGGGGTCTCGCCCGAAGAAGAAGCCGGCGGAGGCGGGATCGAAGCTCCCTAGTCTCCCTATGCACTTTGTAACCCTGTGGGTTACAAAAGTCATAGGCTTGCGCTCCCTTGAGCGCCCAGCCCCAACAGTCGCGCCCGACCGCCAGCTACGAGGCGGTGCCGGAGAACGTCGATCGCGTCCTGCTGCTCTACTCGGGTGGGCTCGACACCAGCGTGATGCTGAAGTGGATTCAGGACTCTTACGAGGCCGAAGTCGTCTGCCTCACGGTCAACCTCGGCCAGCCCGGCGAGGACTACGGCGTGATCGAGGACAAGGCGCTGAAGCTGGGCGCGGTCGAGTGCCACGTGGTCGACGCGCGCGAGCAGTTCGCCGCCGAGTTCCTCGCGCCGGCGATCCGCGCCAACGCCGTCTACGGCAACGGCTACCCGCTCTTCACCGCGCTCGGCCGCCCGCTGATCGCCCAGCTCGCGGTCGAGTACGCGCGCCGCACCAACTGCGACACGATCGCCCACGGCTGCACCGGCAAGGGCAACGACCAGGTGCGGATCGAGGCGACGGTGGCGACCCTGGCGCCGGAGCTGCGCACGATCGCTCCTGTCCGCTCCTGGGAGATGGGCCGTGAGGAGGAGATCGCCTACGCGCGCGAGCACGGCATCCCGGTCAAGGGCGGCACCGAGGTCGCGCCCTACTCGATCGACGACAACCTCTGGGGCCGCTCCTCGGAGGGGCGCTGGATCGAGGACCTCGGCCACGCCCCGGACGACGATGTCTTCCAGCTGGTCGCGCGGCCCGAGCAGGCGCCCGACGAGGCCGAGACCGTCACGGTCGGGTTCGAGTCCGGCCTGCCCGTCTCGCTGAACGGCGAGCGCCTCGGCCTCGTCGACCTGCTCGAAAAGGCGGCCGAGATCGGCTGCCGTCACGGGGTCGGCATCGTCGACCACATCGAGGACCGGATCGTCGGCCTCAAGGTGCGCGACATCTACGAGGTCCCGGCGGCGGCGATCGTGCTCACCGCCCACGAGGAGCTCGAGCGCCTGGTCGGCACGATCCACCAGAACCAGTTCAAGCCGGCGATGGACCAGAGGTGGGGCTACCTGGTCTACGCGGGGCTGTGGTGGGAGCCGCTGCGCGCCGACCTCGACGCTTACATGGACGCGGTCAACGCGCAGGTCACCGGTGAGATCGGGCTGCGCCTCTACAAAGGCAGCGTCCGCGTCGTCACCCGCTCTTCTCCCAACGCCGTCTACGACGCCCAGCTGGCCGGGTTCTCCGAGTCCGGCGGGCTGTTCTCGCAGACCGCCTCGCCGGGCTTCATCGAGCTCTGGTCGCTGCAGTCGCGGATGGCCCACCGGATCAGGCACGGGAGCGAGGAGAGGGGAGAGGCGTGATGTACGACTCGCTCGGCAAGATCGCCGTCCGCTTCGCCTACCGCTACCTGCGCATCCGCTACCGGCGCGAGATCCGCATCGGGATCGGCGTCGGCGCGGCCGTCCTGGCGATCGCCGCGTTCCTCGCCAGCCGCAACGTCCGCGAGGGCTGAGCGGCGGCGGCCGCGCGGTCGCAAGTTCGCTTGCCGCTCATCGTCGACTCCTGAGGAACCGCTAACGAGGCCGCTAGCCTCGATCGTCTTCGTGGTCCGGGCTGAGCTCAGAAGGAACCTCCTCGTAGCCGGGGCGGCCGCCGTCTTCCTGGCGCTGCTGACCGGCGTGCTGACGCTGGCGCCGCGGGCCGGCGCCGCCGATGCGGACGCGCTCGAAGGCAAGCTGGCGAGCGCCCGCGAGGAGGCCGGCGCGCTCTCCGAAGAGCTGCGCGCCAGCCGGGCGGAGATCGCCACCGCCGAAGGCGAAGCCGCAGCCGCGGCGGCGCGCGAGGCGCGGCTCAGCGGACTGCTGGCCGAAGGGCAGGAGCGCACCGCCGAGCTGAGCCTCGAAGTCGCTCGCACCCGCGCCCGGCTGGCTGAGGAGAAGGACCGCCTGCGGCGAGCCCGCGCGGTCCTCGCCGCCCGGCTCGTGGCGATCTACGAGAGCGGCGCGCCGGACACCGCGAGCATCGTCTTCGGCTCCGACGACTACGACGAACTGATCGTCCGCACGCAGTATGTGAATCTGATCGCCGAATCCGACGCCCAGCTCGCCGACCGGGTCGCCGAGGTGCGCGACTCCGTCCACCGCGCGGTCACCGAGGTCGTCGATCTCGAGCGGCAGGCGGTGGCATACGAAGAACGGCTGGCCGCCGCCCGCTCGGAAGTCGGCGCCGTGCGCGAAGCCGCGCAGGCCAGCGCCGCCCAGTTGCAGGGGCTCAGCGCCAGCCGCGAGGCCTCGCTCGCGGAGCTGCGCACGAGCATCGACGAGTGGGTCGCCGAGCTCGAGCAAGCGCAGGCCAGCGAAGCCGAAGCCGAAGCGGAGGTGGGCCGCTGGCTGGGCGGCCCCTACTCGATCCCCACCTACATAGTGATGTGCGAGTCCGGCGGCGACTACGGCGCGGTCAACCCCTCCAGCGGCGCCGGCGGCGCGTACCAGATCCTGCCCTCGACCTGGGACCTCTACGACGGCAAGGGCGAACCGCAGAACGCCCCGAAGGCCGAACAGGACCGGATCGCGGCGGAAATCTGGGCCGACTCGGGCGGCAGCGCCTGGGTCTGTGCGTGAGTCGTCACGGTCACGCCTCGCAATTTCTACGCCCTGCGCGCCACCGCAGACAAAACATCTCCTACGCTCTCTACCATGGAGGCGATGAGGAAAGCCTGGACCGACGACCGTCTCGACGACCTGCGCGATGAGATGCGCACCGGCTTCGCGCGCGTCGACGCGGACATGCGCGAAATCCGCGGCGAGCTCAGCTCCACGCACCGGACGATGGTGATCGGGTTCGCGACGATCGGTGGCGGGGTGCTCGCCTCTGTCGTCGCCACGGTGCTCGCGGCGGTTCTCGGCTGACGTGGCCGCTGCCCGTCCGAGCTGTCACGGATCCACCTGAATTCAGTGCGCAGTTAGCGCAATAGGCGCCTCGGTCCATCTGCCCCGATTGCCATGATCGGCGGACCTCGTGAGCAGCCCGGCCGCAGTCCATCTCCACGCCCACAGCGAGTACTCGCTGTTGGACGGAGCGTGCAAGATCGACGCGATGGCGGCCCGCGCGGCGGAGCTCGGGCAGCCGGCTCTGGGGCTGACCGACCACGGCGTGATGAACGGCGCCGTGGATCTCTACAAGGCCTGCAAGAAGCACGGGATCAAACCGATCGTCGGGCTCGAGGCCTACCTGGTCGACGACCGCAAGGCGATCAAGGAACAGACCCGCTACGAGCGCAACCACCTGACCCTGCTGGCCGAGAACGACAAGGGCTTCTCCAACCTGGTCAAGCTCACCTCGGCCGGCTTCCTCGAAGGCTTCTCGCGCGGCAAGGCCAACGTCGACATGGAGCTGCTGGCGGCCCACGCCGAGGGCGTGATCGTGCTCACCGGCTGCCTGCAGTCGCGCTTCTGCCGGCGCCTGGTCGAAGAGCGCGCCGACGACGCCCGCGCCCATCTCGACGACCTGATCCAGGCCTTCGGTCCCGACCAGGTCTACTTCGAGGTGCAGAAGAACGGGATCGAAGAGCAGGACAAGGCCAACGAGGGGATCGTCCGCTTCGCCCGCGAGCTGGGCCGGCCGCTGGTCGGCACCGCCGACGTCCACTACCTGCGGCGCGAGGACTTCGACAACCACGCGGCGCTGCTCTGCGTGCAGACGAAGTCGACCCTGGAAATGCCGAAGATGAGCTTCGACACGAACGAGTTCTACATCAAGAGCTCCGAGGAAATGCACGAGTCGTTCGCCGAGTGGCCGGACGCGGTGCCGACCTCGCTGGAGATCGCCGAACGCTGCTCCTTGGACATCGAGCTGGGCAGCCTGTTGCTGCCGCGCTACCCGACCGAGGACGGCTCCGAGCCCGAGCAGATGCTGCGCCGGATCGCCGACGAAGGGCTGCGCGCCCGCTACGGCGACCCGGCCCCGGCTGACGCGGTCGAGCGCATGGAGTTCGAGCTCGGCGTGATCGAGGAGATGGGCTTCTCCTCCTACTTCCTGATCGTCTGGGACTTCGTCCGCTACGCCAAGGAGAACGGCGTCGCCGTCGGCCCGGGCCGCGGCTCCGCCGCCGGTTCGATCGTCTCCTACGTGCTCAGGATCACCGACCTCGACCCGCTCGCCGAGGGCCTGATCTTCGAGCGCTTCCTCAACCCCGGGCGTAAATCGATGCCGGACATCGACATCGATTTCTCGGTCCGCGGGCGCGAGCGGATGATCCGCTACGTCGCCGAGAAGTACGGCCGCGAATCGGTCGCCCAGATCATCACCTTCGGCAAGATGGCGCCGCGCGCGGCGACCCGCGACGCGGCCCGCGTGCTCGGCTTCGACTACGCCACCGGCGACCGCCTCGCCAAGCAGATCCCCGAGCCGATCATGGGCCGCAGCCCGTCCTTCGAGGAATGCCTGCGCAGCGGCCAGGAACTGAAACAGACCTACGACGCCGAGCCGGACGCGAAGAAGATCATCGACGTCGCCCAGGGCCTCGAGGGGATCATCCGCAACAACTCGATCCACGCCGCCGCGGTGGTGATCGCCGACCGGCCGCTGCAGGAGATCGTGCCGCTGCAGCTGGCCGAGGACAAGACCGCGCCGGCGGCGACGAACGGCAGCGGCAATGGGTCGGGCAAAGCCGAGCGCCAGTACAAGATCGTGACCCAGTACTCGATGGGGCCGATCGAGGAGATCGGGCTGCTGAAGATGGACTTCCTCGGCCTGCGCAACCTCGACGTGATCGAGGACGCGATCGACATCATCGAGCGCTCGCGCGGCGAGCGGATCGACGTCGAGGCGATCCCGATCGACGACGCGAAGACCTACGCGATGCTCGCCAAGGGCGACTCGACCGGGGTCTTCCAGTTCGAGTCGGAGGGGATGCGCGACGCGCTGCGCAAGGTCGGGCCGACCGAGTTCGCCGACCTGGTCGCGCTCGGCGCCCTCTACCGACCCGGCGCGATGGCCTACATCCCCACCTACGCGAAGGGCAAGAAGGACCCCTCGACCGTCCGCTACCCCGATCCGCGCCTGCGCGCGATCACCGAGGAGACCCACGGCTGCGTCATCTACCAGGAGCAGTTGATGGCGATCGCCCGCGAGATGGCCGGCTTCTCCGGCGCCGAGGCGGACGATCTGCGCAAGGCCGTCGGCAAGAAGAAGCGCGACCTGATGGCGACGATGAAGGACAAGTTCATGCAGGGGCTGGCGGAATCGAAGACCGCCCCGAACGTCGCCAAGGACCTCTGGAAACTGAACGAAGCGGCGGCCGACTACTCCTTCAACAAGTCGCACGCCGCCTGCTACGGGCTGATCTCCTACCGCACCGCCTACCTCAAGGCCAACTACCCGGCCGAGTACATGGCGGCGGTGATCTCCTCGGTGATGAGCACCAAAGACAAGGTCCCGTTCTTCGTCAACCGTTGCTCGGAGATGGGGATCGACGTGCTGCCGCCCGACGTCAACACCTCCGACCACAGTTTCGTCGTCTCCGAGAACGCGATCCGCTTCGGCCTCGACGCGGTCAAGAACGTCGGCCACTCGGCGGTCGAGGCGATCCTGCGCGCCCGCGAGGACAAGGAGATCGCCTCGATCTGGGACTTCTGCGAGCGGGTCGACTCGCGCGCCGTGAACAAACGGGCGATCGAATGCCTGATCAAGTGCGGCGCCCTCGACTCGACCGGCGCGACCCGCAAAGGGATGCTCGAGGCCCTGCCGGCGGCGCAGTCGGCCGGCCAGAAGGCGCAGGAGGACGCGCAGATGGGGCAGGGCTCGATCTTCGACTTCGGCGAAGAAACCGGGGGAGGGGAGATGCAGGCGCAGGTCGCCCAGCACCGCCCGCCGATCTCGGCCGCCGAGTTCGACCGCGCCGAGCTGCTGGCGATGGAGAAGGAGACGCTCGGCACCTACCTCTCCTCGCACCCGCTGGCGGAAGTCGGGCCGGCGCTGCGCGCCCGGGTCGACTGCAGCCTCGCGCAGCTCGGCGGCAAGCCCGACGGCGCCTGGGTGACGGTCGGGGGGATCGTCGTCGACTGCAAGAAGATCCGCACCAAGAGCGGCAGCCAGATGATGTTCGCGACGCTCGACGACGTCGAGGGCCAGGTCGAGATGCTGGTCTTCAAGGCCGACCAGGCCGAGAGCGCCGAGGTGATCGCCCCCGACGCGATCGTCCTGGTCCGCGGCCGGCTCGACCACAAGGACCGCGGCGAGACCAAGCTGGTCGTCCAGGAGGCGCAGCGCTTCGAACCCGACAGCGCCGAGATCGCCAGCGCCGCGACCAAGGTGCAGGCGGTCCCCAGCGGCCCCTTCCAGCTCTCGATCGACGTCGACAAACTCGGCATCCCGGGCCTGATGGACGAACTGAAGTCGCTCTTCGAGGACCACAAGGGCGAGTCCGACGTCCACCTGGTGATGCAGACCAGCGAGGGGCCCAAGAAGCTTCGCTTCGGCAGTGAGTACCGGGTCGAGCCCTCGACCGGCCTGCGCTACGAGATCGGCCAGTTGTTGGGTCCCGACTCGATCGCGGCCTGAGTAGTCCAAACCGCTTGGTTCCGCGGTCTCGCATCCCTAGACTTCTCCCATGACCGCTACCCGCACCGAGCTGGGCGAGTGCCGGCAGTGCCGCTCCTTCTGCGACAAGATGGTCGAGCCGCGCGGTTGCGTCGAACTCGGCTGTAGGTTCCTCTACAGCTACATGGATCGACTCAGCGGTCAGCAGTACGTCGGCTGCATGCGCGAAGTCTTCTCCGCCGAGATCGATCTGCGCGCGGTGCTCGAGCCCGGCGGTTTCGGCGGCGTGAAGATGACCGGCGAGCCGCTGCCCCACTGCCAGTTCTCGATCGAGCGCGCCTACGAAGGCTCGGGCGAGTCCTACGGCTGCGTCAACCGCCGCTTCTTCGACTGCACCGACGGCGGCTCCGAGGGCCTGCGCGCTTTCGACCTGCGCGACATCTGACGGCGTCACGATTTCTCAATAACGACACGGTTTCGTGTAGGATTGCCGCATGTCAGAGGCGGCAGCTGTTGCCGAGGTGGACGCCGACGCGGTACTGACGGGGATGGCCGGCGACGGTTCGGACGCCTCCGACGGGCCCAAGTTCACGCTCGAGCTCAACCAGGATCAGAAGGACATCCGCGAGTGGGTGCACGGCTTCGCCGAGGGCGTCGTCCGACCCGCCGCCGCGGAGTGGGACGAGCGCGAGGAGACTCCTTGGCCGGTGATCCAGGAGGCCGCCGAGATCGGCCTCTACAGCTTCGAAGCGATGGGCCAGTTCTGGTCGGACGAGACCGGCCTGACCCTGCCGATCGCCAACGAGGAGCTTTTCTGGGGCGACGCCGGCATCGGCATGGCGATCATGGGCACCTCGCTCGCGGTCGCGGCAATCTTCGGGCAGGGAACCCCGGAGCAGATGGGGGAGTGGATCCCCCAGTGCTTTGGCACTCCGGACGACGTCAAGCTCGGGGCGTTCTGCGCCTCCGAGCCTGACGCCGGCTCGGACGTCTCGGCGATCCGCACGACCGCCAAGTACGACGAGGCGACCGACGAGTGGGTGATCAACGGCCAGAAGGCCTGGGCGACGAACGGCGGGATCGCCAACGTCCACGTCGTCATCGCCAGCGTCGATCGCGAGCTCGGCTCGCGCGGCCACGCCGCCTTCGTGATCCCGCCCGGCACCAAGGGCTGCGAGCAGGGCGCCAAGGTCAAGAAGCACGGCCTGCGCGCCTCGCACACCGCCGACGTCCACCTCGACGACTGCCGCGTCCCCGGATCCTGCCTGTTGGGCGGCAAAGAGAAGCTCGACGAACGCCTGGCGCGGGTCCGCGAGGGCAAGAAGGCGAAATCGCAGGCGGCGATGCAGACCTTCGAGGCGAGCCGGCCGACGGTCGGCGCGCAGGCGCTCGGCATCGCCCGGGCCGCCTACGAGTACGCGCTCGACTACGCCAAAGAGCGCCAGCAGTTCGGCAAGCCGATCATCGAGAACCAGTCGATCGCCTTCGCGCTGGCCGACATGAAGCTCGAGATCGACGCCGCCCGCCTGCTCGTCTGGCGCGCGGCCTGGATGGGCCGCACCGGCCAGAAGTTCGAAAACGCCGAGGGCTCGATGTCGAAGCTGAAGGCCGGCGAGGTGGCCGTCTGGGCGACCGAGCGGGCGATCCAGATCCTCGGCGGCAACGGTTACACCCGGGAGTTCCCGGTCGAGCGGATGCACCGCGACTCGAAGATCTACACGATCTTCGAGGGGACCTCCGAGATCCAGCGCCTGGTGATCTCGCGCGCGATCTCTGGAGTCCACGTCAAATAAGACTTACGGCGGGAGAGCAAGGGCCGGCTGGGGGGCCGGTCCTTGTCGCCTACCTAGGAGGGGAGTGCCGGGCGAAAGCCCGGTAAGCCCCTGCCCGAGGGGGAGAGCCGCTGCCTTCCCGTGACTTGTCCACCGTATGCGGGGGACAAGTCACGGAGGGCGCGATGCGCAGGCGTGGCGTTTGTCGCGGGCGCAGCACGGGGCGCTGGCGCGGCGACAGCTACTGGCGCTCGGTTTCAGCCCCAGAGAACTCGAACGACGCATCGAGCGCGGCCGTCTGCACCCCGTCGCGCGAGGCGTCTACTCGGTCGGGAGGAGAGATCTCTCGCCCCGGGGCCGATGGATGGCGGCGGTTCTGGCCTGTGGAGAAGGTGCCTGCCTTTCGCACAGAAGCGCCGGCGCTCTCTACGGCATCTGCGAAGAGCGGCCGGGCCGGATAGACGTCAGCGTGCGCCGCGCCGGGAAGATCGAACGGCCGGGGATTCGGGTGCGCAGCCGCCCCGCTCTACCCAGTCAGGAGGTAGGCACCCTGGACCGCCTTCCGACCACTTCTCCCGTCCAGACCATGCTCGACCTGGCGACCGAGCTCGGGCCGAAGTCGCTGGAGCGAGCGGTCAACGAGGCGGACAAGCTCGACCTGGTCGATCCCGAGACCCTGCGCCGGGAGCTCGACGGCCGCGCCGGCCGAGCGGGCGTGAAGCCCCTGCGCGCTCTCCTCGATCGCGACACCTTCCTGCTCACCGACGAGGAGCTCGAACGCCTCTTCCTCTCGCTCGTGAGGGAGATGGGGCTCCCTCTCCCGAGGACCAGGGAGATGGTGAACGGATTCGAGGTCGACTTCTTCTGGCCGGAGCTCAAGCTGGTCGTCGAGACCGACGGGCTGCGTTACCACCGCACGCCCTCAGCCCAGGCCCGCGATGCGCTGCGCGACCAGATCCACACGGCGGCCGGCTACACGCGCCTACGCTTCTCCCACCACCAGGTCAGATACGAGCCCGCCCACGTCAAACGCATCCTTGGCGAAACCGTGGTCCGGTTGTCTCGCATCCACACCTGACATGGGGATGCGAGACAACCGGACCTACGACCGCCGGCGCTTGAGGCCTTCGCGGCGCAGTTTCTTGGCCAGGGTCACTTCCTTCTTGTCGGACCCTTTCTTGTCAGGGCCGGGCGTCTCCAGGGTTGCCGGCAGGCCCTCGAAGCGGGGCTCGGAGAGGAAGGCGGAGAGGCCGCGTTTGCCCATCTCGCCTTTGCCGATGTTGGCGTGGCGGTCGCGGCAGGAGCCGAGCGGGGCGGCGGCGTCGTTGACGTGGACTGCGCCGAGGCGCTCGATGCCGACCTTGGCGTCGGCTTCGTCGAGCACCGCGCCGAGGTGGGCCTCGTCGGTGATGTCGTAGCCCTGCACGAAGAGGTGGCAGGAGTCGAGACAGAGGCCGAGGCGCTTACCGGCCCCGGCGAGCTCGATCAGGTCCGCGGTCTGGTCGAAGTCGCGGGCCAAGAGGCCTTTGTGGCCGGCGGTCTGCTCGATCAGCAGCGGGCAGGAGTCGCTGTCCTTCAGCGCCGCGGCGATCACTTTCGAGGCGCGTTTCAGGGAGGGCACGAGGGGGTCGGTTTTCTGCGAGCCGGGGTGCAGGACGACGCCGCGAGCGCCGATCCCGTCGCCGATCCGCAGCGCGTGGGTCAGCGAGGCCAGCGACTTCTTGCGCAGCTCCTTGTCTTTGGTCGCGCAGTTGATCAGGTAGACGGCGTGGATGATCACCGCTTCGACCTTGGAGCCGTCCATCGCCTCGTGGAAGGCGGCGAAGTCCTCCTCGCCGTAGGCGGTCGGCCGCCACATGCGCGGGCTCTGGTGGAAGATCTGGATCGATTCGCAGCCGCGCTCCTCTCCTCGCGCGACCGCGTTGGCGAGCCCGCCGGAAGTTGAGACGTGCGCGCCGATCAGCATCGGCCCGCATCCTAGGGACACACACGCGGGGAGGCTCATAGACTCGCCCGGTGAGCGCTGGCCCGAGACTCCGCTTCGCCCCCTCGCCGACCGGCGCGCTGCACATCGGCGGCGCCCGCACCGCCCTCTACAACTGGCTCGCGGCCCGCCACTCCGATGGCGAGCTGGTCCTGCGGATCGAGGACACCGACCTCGAGCGCTCGACCGCGGAGAACGTCGAGCAGATCCTCGACGCGCTGCGCTGGCTGGAGCTCGACTGGGACGAGGGACCGGTCTCGCAGGCGGGACGGGCCGAGAGCCACGCCGCCGCCCTGGCGCGCCTGCTCGATTCCGGCGCCGCCTACCGCGACTCCGCCACGGCCAGGGACGTCGAGGCCTGGAAGGCCGAGCACGGCGCCGGCAGCGGCTACCGCGGCACGCCGACCGAGGAGTCGGGCGCGGCGATCAGGCTGCGCGTCCCCGACGACGGCGAGACCGTGGTCGAGGACCTGCTGCGCGGCCCGGTCGCCTTCCCGAACCGCAGCTACGACGACTTCGTGATCGCCCGCGGCGACGGCAGCGTGCTCTACAACTTCGCGGTCGCCGTCGACGACGCCGAGATGGGGATCAGCGAGGTGGTGCGCGGCGACGACCACCTCTCCAACACGCCCAAGCAGCTGCTCGTGCTCGCCGCGCTCGGCCACGAGCCGCCGCGCTACGCCCACCTGCCGCTGCTGCACGGCCCCGACGGCAAGAAGCTCTCCAAGCGCCACGGCGCCGCCTCCGTGCAGGAGCTGCGCGACGCCGGCTACCTGCCGGCCGCGGTCCGCAACTACCTGTCTCTGCTCGGCTGGGGGACCGACGACGACACGACGCTGATGTCGACCGAGGAGCTGATCCGCCGCTTCGAGGTCGCCGACGTCGGCAAGGCCGCGGCGATCTTCGACGAGAAGAAGCTGCGCTGGTTGAACGGGCGCTTCATGCGCGAGATGCCGCTCGACGAGTACACCGCCGCCGTCGCCCGCCACCTCGGTCGCGAAGCCGACGAGGCGCTGCGGGCGGGCTGTGAGATCGCCCAGGAGAAAGCGCAGACGCTCGATGAGGTCTGGCCGCTGATCCGCTTCCTCTTCGAGGATCCCGTCGACGACTCGAAGGCGTGGGCGAAGGTGATGAAGGAGGGCGCCGGGGAGATGCTCGAGGCGACGGCGGTGGCGCTGGCCCCCGTCGACCCGTTCGAGCCCGACGCGATCGAGGCCGCGCTGGCGCCTCTGCTCGACCGTTTCGAGGTCAAACCGGGCAAGCTCTACCAGCCGATCAGGGTCGCGATCACGGGGACCACGGTCTCGCCGGGCATCTTCGAGTCCCTCGCCGTGCTTGGGCGAGATCGTGCGCTGGAGCGAATACACAGCGCTGCTGAGCGGTTTTCCGCCTCCAGCCTGGACGGATGATCTAGATGCAGGATCAACGTCAGGGAACGTTCGGCTAAACCAAACGTCTTCCCCTGCCGATGAGTTGGGCGCAATGAGCGCTACGACCATCGACACCAGTACCGAGAAGGCCGACGAGAAGAACGGCAAAGTCGCCGTCCGCGAGGCGGCCGAGGCCGCCAACGGCTCCCGCCAGGGCGGCGCCGCTCCGGCGCCGGGCAGTCGCCTGGCCGAGGCCTTCGAGGCGGTCGAGCGCTTCCCCGTCCTGATCGAGTCCCGCGAGCGCGTGATCGCCGCCGCGACCGCCGACCCGGCTCGCGTCGGCGAGGTCGTCGAAGCGGTCGAATCCGACGTCGCGCTCGCCATCTCCGTGCTGCGCTTCGCCAACCGCAGCGGTCTCGTCGCCGGCGGCGTCGGCAGCATCCCCGAGGCCGTCGAGGTGCTGAAGCCCTCCGGCGTGCTGGCGATCGCCGGGACGGCGCCCAGCTTCGACTTCTTCGAGTCAAACGGCGGCTGGGAGCTGAAGCCCGAGCGCTTTCGCGTCCACGCCCTCGCCACCCAGCGCGCCGCCGACCGGATCGGCCGCGTGGTCGGCTGGGCCGAACGCGACGAGCTCGCGGTCGCCTCGCTGCTCCACGACGTCGGCCGCCTGGTGATCTCCCGCCTGCACCCCGGCTACAAGGTCTACTTCGACGCGCTCTCGCGCTCGCCCGAGCAGCGCCTGCGCGACGAACGCGAGCAGCTCGGCATCGACCACGCGCTGGTCGGCGGGGTCCTCGCCCGGCGCTGGAACCTGCCTTCGCGGATCGCCGTCGCGATCGAGCGCCACCACGCCGACGACGCCGACGGCCTCGCCGCGCTGGTCGCCACCGCCGACATGGTCGCCCACTACTCGCAGGGCGAGCAGGTCTCGCCGGAGCGGCTGCGGAGCAGCGCCGAGCGCTGCGGGCTCAGCTCCGACGCGCTGCGCGACCTGCTCTACGAGCTGCCGATGCCGCGCCAGGAACAGTCGCGGATCAGCGAGCCCTGCCCGCTCTCGGCGCGCGAGCTAGACGTCCTCCGCCACCTCTCCGAGGGCATGGTCTACAAGCAGATCGCCGGCGAGATGCACCTCTCGGTCTCGACGATCCGCACCCACCTGCACAACGTCTACGGCAAGATCGGCGCTGTCGATCGCGCCCAGGCCGTGCTCACCGCTCGCGACCGTGGCTGGATCTAGCCAGTCGGCCCGCGCCCCTCGGCAGACCGAGTGGCGCCGGCGCTCCTTCCTCCGTGTCCGCCGGCCCGCCTGGTCGGATCAGGTCGCCAACGAGAAGGCGTCAGTCGACCAGCGACTCGCGCAGGGCGATCGCCACGGCGTGGGTGCGGTTCCGCGCTCCTAGCCTGGCCAGCGCGTTCTTCATGTGGGTCTTGACGGTCTCTTCGCTGAGGTCGAGTTCGCGGGCGGCGACCGTGGTCGACTCGCCGTTGGCGAGCAGCTGCAGGATCTGACGCTGGCGCCGGGTCAGTTTGCCGCGGCTGCCTTTCGGCGGCACGCCGGGGTCGAGGAAGCTCTCCTGGGCGATCGCGGCGTCGACGGCGCGGCGCAGCTCGGCCGGCCCGGCTGTGCGCGAGACGAAGGCGCTGGCGCCCGCCTGCAGGGCGGTGCCGGCGACGTGGCGGTCGGGGCGCTCGCCGTGGGCGACGATCCCCAGTCCCGGTGAGGAGCGGTGCAGGACGCGGATCGCCTCGTGGCCGCTGATGTGACCGTCCGAGCCGTTGACCCGGCGGCGCATGTCGACGATCGCGACGTCGAAGTCGCCGATGTCGCGGACCAGCTCGAGTGCCTCCTCGCGCGTGTCCGTCTCGTGGATCTCGAACCGGTCTTCGAGCACTCCGCGGACTCCGAGACGGACCAGCGGGTGGTGATCGATCACCAGGCAGTTGGGGCGCTCGCTCAGAACTGATCCGATCGTTGGAGGGCGGTCTGGGCACGGATTGAGACCTTGCGCCCCATCGATTCCGATCCTAGCCCAGCGCGGGTGGGTGCGGTAGAAAGTCCTCGTGATCTCGATCACCTCCAAGTCGCGCTACGCAGTCGTCGCGCTCGCCGAGCTCGCCCGCTCGGGCGATCGCCCGGTGCCGATCAAAGAGCTGGCCGAGCGTCGCGACATCCCCGAGCAGTTCCTCGAGCAGCTCTTCTCGACCCTGCGCCGGGCGGGTCTGCTGACCAGCCACCGTGGCATGCGCGGCGGCTACACGCTCTCGCGGCCGGCCGAAGAGATCACCGTGCTCGAGGTCGTCCAGACCCTCGACGGCAAAGTCGGCCAGGAGGCCGACGAGGCCGGCGGGATCTGGGCCGAGGGCGTCGCCTCGCTGCGCAAGGTCTTCGGCCAGACGACGATCGCCGAAGTCGCCCGCCGCGAGGCCGAGGAGGCCGGCAGCGGGATGTACTTCATCTAGTCTGCCGGCCTTGATCTCGATCGCTCGCGCCGTCTGTCTGGCTCTGCTCCCCGGGGCCATGCTCCTCTGGGGGTGTGGCAGCTCGTCGGATGGCCCGTCTCTGGCCGAGCTGGAGAAGTTCGACGCCTACCCGCTCTACTACGCGGGCGAGGAAGTCGGGGGGAACCAGCTCGAAACGATCCTCGGCAACGGCGACTGGGAGGAGAGCCCCAGTCCGCGGTCGCTCAGCTTCACCTTCGTCTACGGGGACTGCGACCCGCCCGACGGGCTCTTCGCCGAGGGCGGCTGCGCACCGCCGGTGCAGATCCAGACCTACAGCATCTGCAACCGAAATCTCGGCATGTACAGCGGTAGGCAGAAGGCCTTCGACGTCAAGGGCGCGAAGGGCTCGACGAACGGCGGTGGGCTGGAAGTCTTCACCGGCCGCACGACCGTGGTGATCTTCGGCGGCGGCAGTCTGAAGCGGATCAAGTCGACGGTCGGCAAGCTGCGCCGCGTCGGTGAAGAGGTGTCGCCGCGTCGCCTGCCGCCGCCGGTCCCAGGTGGAGTCTGGGGCAAGGCGTCCTGTCGCTAGAGGCGGCTCAGGCCTCCAGGTACATCACGATCGTCTCGGGCACGACCCCGTCCTCCTGCTCGGCCTGGCCGGCCTCCGGCGTCTGCAGCGCGGCGAGCACGGCGTCGAGGTCGGGCACGTCCATCAGCACCCCGGTCCGCGTCGGGTTGGAGGGGTCGACGAACTCCCGGATGCCCGTGACTCCGAGTGGGCCGAAGAACTTCTCCCGGTTGGCCGAGGCGAGCCAGTGGTCTTTGTCCTTGACGTCGTGAGAGACGAACACGGTGGGCATGAATCTCCTTGGTCGAATTTGCGCGCGGATACGGCAGGTCGGAGCTTAGACTCCGCCGGATGAGAATCGGCGCGGAGGCCTCAGGCGTCACCGGCGGCACCCCGATGGTGCTGCTCGACCGCCTGGCCGACGGGCTGGGCGCCCAGGTCTGCGCGAAGCTCGAGTACTTCAACCCGGGCGGCTCGGTGAAGGACAGGATCGGCGTGGCGATGATCGACGCCGCCGAAGAGCAGGGGCTGGTCAAGCCCGGGCGCTCGGTGGTGGTCGAGCCGACCAGCGGCAACACCGGGATCGCCCTGGCGATGGTCTGCGCGGCGCGCGGCTACGAGCTGATCCTGACCATGCCCGAGGGGATGAGCCGCGAGCGCGCGAAGCTGCTGCGCGCCTACGGGGCGGAGGTGCGCGAGACCGCCTCGCTGGGCGGGATGAACGAGGCGGTCGCGCTGGCGGAGGAGATCCGCGAGCAGCGCAAAGCCTTCATGCCGATGCAGTTCTCCAACCCGGCCAATCCGGAGGCGCACCGGCGCACCACGGCGGAGGAGATCTGGAGCGACTGCGACGGTCAGATCGGCGCCTTCGTCGCCGGTGTCGGCACCGGCGGCACGATCACCGGCGTCGGCCGGATGCTGAAGGAACGGGCGCCGGAGGCGCTCGTCGTCGCGGTCGAGCCGGCCGGCTCCCCGGTGCTCTCCGGCGGCCTGCCCGGTCCGCACAAGATCCAGGGGATCGGCGCCGGCTTCGTCCCCGAGATCCTCGACCGCTCGGTGATCGACGAGGTGCTCAAGGTCGGCGACGAGGATGCGCTGGAGACCGCCCGGCTGGTCGCCCGCGAGGAGGGGGTGCTGTCGGGGATCTCGGCCGGCGCCAACGTCTGGGCGGCGCTGCAGCTGGCGGCCCGCCCCGAGCTCGCCGGCAAGCGCGTCGTCACCGTGATCTGCGACTCGGGCGAGCGCTACATGTCCCTACCCTTCTTCTCGCCATGAGCAGGTGGAAAACGCTGGTCGCCGAGGTGCGCGCGGACGTCTCCGCGGCGCGCGACCGCGACCCCGCCGCGCAGGGCGTCTCGACCTTCGAGATCCTCGGCAGCTGGGCCGGGGTGCAGGCGCTGCTCGCCCACCGCGCCGCCCACGCGCTGCTCGAGGCCGGCGTGCCGGTGCTGCCGCGGATCATCGCCTACGCCGCGCGGGCGGTGACCGGGGTGGAGATCCACCCGGCGGCGCGGATCGGCAAGGAGTTCTTCATCGACCACGGGGCCGGTGTGGTGATCGGCGAGACCGCCGTGATCGGCACCCGCGTGACGCTCTACCAGGGGGTGACGCTCGGCGGCACCGGCTTCCAGCGCGGCAAGCGCCACCCGACCCTCGGCGACAACGTCACGGTCGGCTCGGGGGCGAAGCTGCTCGGCCCGATCGCGGTCGGCGACAACGCCAAGATCGGCGCCAACACCGTGGTCGTCGAGGACGTCCCCCCGGGGGCGACCGTGGTCGGCAACCCCGGCCACCCGGTGCGGGTCGAAGGCAAGCGGGTCGAGGGTCCGGACGCCGACTGGATCCACCTGCCCGACCCGATCGCCGACGCGATCAAGGGCCTCTCCGAACGCCTCGCCGCGATCGAGAGCCGCCTCGCCGAGCTCGACGGCGGCAGTGGCCCAACCGGCGGCGAGGGGGCCACCGAGGTGAGGCGCCGCACGGGACGTTCCCCGGCGGGCGGCTGAGCGCTTGCTGTCGACTTAGTCTCGCTATGCGCGACCAAGTCGACAGGGCGGCGCCAGCCGCGAGGCTGGCTATGCTCGCCTGGTGAGCCTGCAAGGCGAGTTGGACCTCCCCGAAGACTCGGTCGACGCCCCCGCGGGCGCCCCGACCGAAGCCGGCGCGGACCGCATCGAGCGACTGCTGGCGGGGCTGAACCCGCCGCAGCGCGAGGCGGTCGAGCACACCGAGGGGGCGCTGCTGGTCCTCGCCGGCGCGGGCTCGGGCAAGACCCGCGTGCTCACCCACCGGATCGCCTACCTGCTGGCGACCGGCGAGGCGCGGCCGGGGGAGATCCTCGCGATCACCTTCACCAACAAGGCGGCCGCGGAGATGCGCGAGCGGGTCGGCCAGCTGGTCGGCCGCTCGGTGCGGGCGATGTGGGTGACGACCTTCCACTCCGCCTGCGCGCGGATGCTGCGCGCCGACGCCGAGCGGCTCGGCTACTCGAAGGGCTTCACGATCTACGACCAAGCCGACTCGCTGCGCATGCTCAAACGCTGCATGTCCGAGCTCGGGATCGACCCGAAACGCTTCCCGCCGCGCGCGATCCACTCGAAGATCTCCGGGGCGAAGAACCAGCTGATCGACTCCGACAGCTACGCCGAAACGGTCGGCAGCGTGTTCGAGGAGGCCGTCGCCGAAGCCTTTCCGCTCTACGAGAAGCGGATGCTCGCCGCCAACGCGATGGATTTCGACGACCTGCTGGTCCGCACGGTCAACGTCCTGGAGATCTCCGAGGAGGCGCGCGAGGGCTGGCGCCGCACTTTCCGCCACGTTCTCGTCGACGAGTACCAGGACACCAACCACGCCCAGTACCGGCTGCTGCAGCTGCTCTCCGCCGAGCACGACAACCTGATGGTGGTCGGCGACGAGGACCAGTCGATCTACGGGTTCCGCCACGCCGACATCCGCAACATCCTCGACTTCGAGCACGACTTCCCGGACGCGGCCGTGGTCAAGCTCGAGCAGAACTACCGCTCGACGCAGACGATCCTCTCGGCCGCCAACGCGGTCGTCGAGCGCAACCGCGAGCGCCGCCCGAAGCGGCTCTGGACCGACATCGAGGGGGGCAAGAAAGTGCGCCTCTCCGAGCTCGGCGACGAGCACGAGGAGGCCCGCTGGGTCGCCGGCGAGATCGAGCGCCTGGCCGAGGAGGACGGCGTCGCCCGCTCCGACGTCGCGGTCTTCTACCGGACCAACGCGATGAGCCGGGTGCTGGAGGACACGTTGGTCCGCTTCGAGCTGCCTTACCAGGTGATCGGCGGCACCAAGTTCTACGAGCGGGCCGAGATCAAGGACGCGGTCGCCTACCTCAGCCTGCTCACCAACCCGGCCGACCTGGTCTCCTTCGGGCGGGTGGTCAACTCGCCACGCCGCGGGATCGGCAACACCACGCAGGGGCGGCTCGCCTCCTACGTGAACACCGCCGGGCTGACGATCTGGGAGGTGATCGAACGCGCCGAGGAGGTGCCCGGCCTCTCCGCCGCCGCGATCAAGGCGGTCGGCCGCTTCTACGAGACGATGGACCTGCTGCGCGGCCGGGTCGACGCGGGCGCGCCGGTCGCCGAGGTGCTGCAGGCGGTGCTCAGCGAGACCGGCTACACAGAAGCGCTGGAAGCCGAACGGACGATCGAAGCCGAGGGCCGGCTGGAGAACCTCGAGGAGCTGGTCGGCGTCGCTGGCGAGTTCGACGCCAACCGCGAGCTCGAGGGTGACAGCGAGATTCCGCCGGTGGAGGAGTTCCTGCAGCAGATCTCGCTGGTCTCCGACCAGGACTCGATCGAGGACAAGCAGGAGCTGATCACGCTGATGACCCTGCACAACGCCAAGGGGCTCGAGTACGACACGGTCTTCGTGGTCGGCTGCGAGGACGGCAACTTCCCCCACATGCGCGCCCTCGAAGAGGGCTCCGAAGAAGAGGAGCGGCGCCTCTGTTACGTCGCGATCACCCGTGCCCGCCAGCGCCTCTACATGACCTGGGCGCGCGAGCGGCGGCTGTTCGGCCGGGCCGAGCGCAACATGCCCTCGCGCTTCATCGACGAGTTGCCGGTCGAGCTGACCGAGCGCCACGCGACGCTAGCCGCCGGCGGGATGACCTGGGACTCGCCGGTCCCCGGTCCGGGTGGGGCGCAGCCCGTCGACCCGGGCCCGGCGCTGGAAATGCAGGTCGGCGACGACGTCGTCCACGCCAGCTTCGGCGATGGCGTGGTCACCGCGACGGAGCCGGGCGGCGTGGTCGTCGTGCGCTTCTCCGGCGACGGGGCCGAGCGCAAGCTGATGGCCGACTACGCCCCGATCAGGAAACGCTAGCGGTGGCCGCCCGAGTCATCGACGGCAAAGCCGTCGCCGCCGCGGTGCGCGAGCGGGTCAAGGGCGAAGTCGCCGCCTTCGTCGCCGAGGCGGGCCGGGCCCCTACCCTGGTGACCGTGATCGTCGGCGACGATCCCGCCTCGCAGGTCTATGTGCGCAGCAAGCACAAAGCCTGCGAGGAGGTGGGAATGAACTCGGTCCACCACGGGCTCGACGCCGCCACCAGCGAGGCCGAGCTGCTCGATCTGGTCGCGGCGCTCGGCGCAGACGAGGAGGTCGACGGGATCCTCGTGCAGCTGCCGGTCCCCGACCAGATCGACCCCGACGCGGTGGTCGGCGCGCTCGACCCGCGCAAGGACGTCGACGGGCTGACCCCGGTCAACGCCGGCCTGCTCGCCCACGGCACGCCGGGCCTGGTGCCCTGCACTCCGGCGGGGGTGATGGAGCTGCTCGCTCACGAGGGCGTCGAGCTGGAAGGCGCCGAGGTCGTCGTCGTCGGCCGCTCCAAGCTGGTCGGCGTGCCGGTTGCGCGGCTGCTGCTTGCCGCCAACGCGACGGTCACCGTCTGCCACTCGCGCACCCGCGACCTCGACGCGACCTGCGCCCGCGCCGACGTCCTGGTCGCCGCGGTCGGCGTGCCGAAGCTGCTCGGCGCCGCCGCGGTCAAGCCCGGGGCGGTCGTGATCGACGTCGGCGTCAACCGCACGGAGGAGGGGCTCGTCGGCGACGTCGACTACGCCACCGCCAGCGAGCGCGCCGTCGCGATCACGCCGGTGCCGGGTGGGGTGGGGCCGATGACGATCGCGATGTTGCTGGTCAACACGCTGCAAGCCGCGCGCCAGCGCGCAGCCGCCACCTAGGAAGTGCGGCCAGAAGGTCGAACTAGTGCCCGGTGGCCGGTATAGGGTCGCCTCACCCCAACGGGTTTCGCTACGCAGTCAAGGAGGGCACCATGAGTGAGCGTCCGGGAACCGGTGAGCTGGTCGCCGGCATTGCAGGCTTCATCCTGCTCGTGAGCATGTTCATCTTCGCCTGGTTCGGGCTCGAAGGCTTCACCGGAGACGCCTTCGACGCGCTCGACGACTGGGTCAACTTCGTCCTCGTCTTCACGGCTTTCGCCGGGATGTCACTGATGCTGTTCGGTCCCGACATACCGCGTGCCGACGTCGTGCCGCTGGGCGGGGTCACGCTCACCCTCGGCGCGCTCTCGACCCTGATCGTCCTGATCCACATCATCGCCCCGCCCGGGGTCTCGGCGGGCGCCGTCAGCGTCGACCTCGACCCCGAATTCGGCGTCTGGATCGGCCTGATCACCTGCGCCGCGGTGGCGATCGGCGGCTACCTCTCGATGCAGGAAGAGGGCGCGTTCTCGCCCCCGCCGGCCCAGCAGAGCCCGCCCCCGCCGCAGGCGCCCCCGCCTGCCGGCTGAGGTGCGCGAAGGAGAGGGAAGACGGCGCAGGCGGGCGATCCGTCTGCGCCGAGGCGAACGGGTCGCCGCGGTTTCGGCGCTGGCGCTCTTCGTCCTGATGTTCTTCGGCTGGTACAGGCCGGAACTCTCCGGCCAGGTCGCCGAGATCGAGTTCAGCGGGATCGGCGGCAACCCCTGGCAGGCGCTCGAAGGGGTTGCGCTGATCCTGACTCTGACCGTGGTCGTGGCGGTCGGCGCCGCGGTGCTGCGGCTCGCCGGCTCGGGTTGGAGGCCGGCGGTCCCGCTCAACGCGGCGACCGCCGTGCTCGGAGGCTTCTCGGCCCTGCTGATCCTCCTCCGTATTCTCTCCCCGCCGGAGCTTGCCGTGCTCGGCGGCGTCGTGATCGAGGCGATCCCGCGGCTACCGATCTTCCTCGCCCTCGCCGCCGCGTTCGGCGTCGCCTACGGCGGCTACCGCGCTATGCACGAAGAAGGGAGCTCGTTTGCCGCTGTGGCCGACTCTCTCCGGGTCGACCCTCGCCAACGCGAGGGTCGCAGGCGAGAGGGCACGGACGCAGGGAGGACGTCGAAGCGAACGCACTAACGTGCGTGAGCGAGGCGGCCGACCGAGGACACAGCCATCTCGCCTGCGACGCCGCGCGCCACATGCTTTGAGAAAGCTATGACGGTCATCATCGGGTTGACGCCGACCGCGGTGGGGAAGAGCGAGGCGTCGGCGACGTAGAGGCCCGCCGTGCCGTGCACGGCGCCGTCGATGCCGCAGACGCCTTCGGACGGGTCGGCCGCCATCCGCGCGGTGCACATCGGGTGGAAGGCCTCGAGGCGCAGCTCCGAGGGCTTGAAGGTCGTCGCCTCGAACTGGGGCAGGTCGCCGGGCTTCAGCACGCCGACCCGGCCGATGTTGGGGTAGACCTCGGTCGCGCCGGCGGCGAAGTGGACCTCGGCGGCGCGGGCGATTCCGAAGGAGATCCGGCGGGCGTCGTCGTCGGTCAGTGCGTAGGAGGCGCGCAGCGCGCCTTCGGCGCCGAGGCCGACGCGGCCGGCCGAGTGGTCGGAGAGATGGACGCCGATCGAGCCGACGTGGCCGAAGTCGAGCATCCGCCGCTGGTGCTCGGCCCCGGCGCCGAGCAGCCAGGCACCGCCGAAGGCCAGCGGGGTGAAGGTCGCCTCGAGGAGGATTCGCTGGTGCTCCCACTCGTCGACGTAGAAGCTCTGCATGACGCCGTCCCAGCCGCGCACTTCCTCGTCGTAGCGGGCGCCGACCCAGCAGGCGGGATGGATGTGGAGGTTGCGGCCGACCTGACGCCCGCCGAGCCCGGAGCGCAGCAGCAGCTCCGGCGTGCCCAGGGAGCCGCCGGCGAGGATCACCGCTTTGCGCGCCCGCGCGGTGAACCGACCGCCCTTGGCGCGCCCTTCGATCCCGACCGCGCGCCCGTCCTCGACGATCACCCGCTGCGCCTCGACTCCAGCCCGTAGCCGGGCGCCGGCGGCGACCGCGCGCGGCAGGTAGCTGACGTGCATGCCGCGCTTGGCGTCGATCGAGCAGCCGAACGGGCAGGAACTGCACTGCACGCAGTTGCCGGCGTTGCGGAAGATCGGCGCGCCGCTGGCACCTAGCGCCGCCGCGCCCTCCATCGCCAGCTGCCCGTTGCGACCCATCCGCTCGGGGTCGAGCTGGGTGACGTGGAGCATCTCCTCGGCCTCGGCGAAGTCGGCGTCGAGATCGTGCGCCCAGGTGAGGCCGAAGCGGCTGCGCCAGTCCTCGAGGACCTCGTCGGGGGCGCGGAAGCAGGTCCCAGAGTTGATCACCGTGGTGCCGCCGACGACTTTCGCCACCGGCACCGGGATCGGCGGTTTCCCTTCCGCGATCGTCAGCCCGGCGTCGCGGTAGAGGGTGGAGATCGCTTCGAGGTGGTCGCTCGGGTAGTTCTCGCGGTTGTAGTGGCCGCCGGCCTCGAGCACGAGCACGTCGAGGCCGAGCTCGGCGAGCGTCGTCGCCGCGACCGCGCCGCCGGCGCCCGAACCAACGATCAGCACGTCGCAATCCTCGCCTTCGCCGCGCGGCTCGGTATCGCCGAGCGAGCCGGCCGGCTCGGGCAGCGTGCCGTCGGCGAGCCCGCAGCCGATCTCATAGCCGACCTGCGCCTGCACCTCCGGGGTGACCGCGTAGCCGAGCGTCGAGAACAGCTTCGCCATCAGCAGCAGGTCGTGGTACAGGGAGAGGCGCGAGCGCTCCATGCGGTGCAGGAAGTCTTCGGCGGCCTCGCGGTCGAGGCGGCTGAAGCGCCACGGGAAGGGCAGCCACTCGAAGGCGCGCAGGGCGAGCTTGAGGCGGAACAGCACGCGCGGCGAGGTGGTGGCGAGGAAGCGGGCTACGGGACCGGAGACGTCGACGTCGCGCTCCGCCGCCGGCAGGCCGTCGATGCCCGGCGCCATCGCCGCGCAGATCGCGCTCAGCGTGCGTTGCTCAGCGGCCGACAGCCCTGGCGGGCGCTGTCAACCGGGATCGATCGGCCGCCCGATGCGGCCGGCGATCGCCCACAGCGCCAGCGCGAAGAGCGCCAGGAAGCCGTCGACGAGGAAGTTCAGCAGGTAGATGAAGACCTGGTCCTGGATCACGAAGAAGGCCAGGGAGCCGAGCGAAGAAGCGGTCTTGCCGGCGGCGAGGACGAGGATCAGGGCGCGGTAGCGGACCACGTCGGTCTGGGCGAGCAGGCAGATCCCGGTGATCACGACCATGTAGGCGAAGGCGAGCGCCAGCCACAGGTACTCCTGGGTGTGGGGCGCACGGGTGTCGTTGCCGAACCATTCGCCGACGTCCGAGATCACGTCGAGCACGCCGCTCGGCACGGCGATGAAGAGGATGCCGACGACCGCGAAGGTGACCGCGAGCAGACGCAGGTTCATGACGACGAATCTCTCCGCGGTGGGTCCCTGCATGGTCGAGGAGAATACTGGCTGGGTAGCCAGTAAGCCAGCGACCCAGGCGTCCCGCCTAGAATGCGCCGCGTGATTGACCGAGATCAGGTGTTGCACGTGGCTCGCTTGGCGCGACTGCGGCTCAGCGAGGCGGAGGTCGAGACGATGACCGAGGAGCTCTCGGGCATCCTCGCCCACGTCGACCGGATCTCGCAGATGGACCTCGAGGGGGTCGAGCCGACCTCGCACGTGGTCGCGCTCGAGAACGTCCTGCGCCCCGACGTGCCGCGGCCGAGTCTGGCGCCCGAGCAGGCCCTGGCGAGCGCGCCGGAACCGGTCGACGGAGCCTTCCGCGTCCCCTCGCCGCAGGCCGACTGATGGCGGACGTGCTGGAGCTGACCGTCGCCGAGGCGGCGGCGAAGATCGCCGCCGGTGAGCTTTCTCGCGAGGAGTACTTCGCCGCCTGGATGGAGGCGGCGGCCGGCGACGAGCTGAACGCCTATCTCTGGTCGGTCGAGAACCCCGACGACTACCAGGCGCTCGACGGCCCGCTGGGCGGCGTCCCAGTCGCGGTCAAGGACATCTTCTGCACCGAGGGCACGCCGACGACCGCCGGCTCGAAGATCCTCGCCGGCTACCGGCCGCCCTACACGGCCCACGCCGTGCGCCGCCTCGACGAGGCCGGCGCCCGCGTGCTCGGCAAGACCAACATGGACGAGTTCGCGATGGGCTCCTCGAACGAGAACTCCGCCTACGGGCCGGTGCTCAACCCGTGGGACCGCAGCCGCGTTCCCGGCGGCTCCTCGGGCGGCTCCGCGGCGGTCGTCGCCGGCGGCCTCGCCCCCTGCGCGCTCGGCACCGACACCGGCGGTTCGATCCGCCAGCCCGCCTCGCTCTGCGGGATCGTCGGCCTGAAGCCGACCTACGGCGCGATCTCGCGCTACGGGATGATCGCCTTCGCCTCCTCGCTGGACCAGTGCGGGCCGTTGACCCGCGACGTCACCGACGCGGCTCTGCTGCTCGCCGCCCTGGAGGGTCGCGACCCCTGCGACTCGACCTCGGTCGGGATCGAGGGCGGCATCGTCGCGCCGAGTCGGGAGAGCCTCGCCGGTCTGCGCTTCGGCGTGCCGGCCGAGCTGGCCAGCGACGCGATCGACGCCGGCGTGCGTGCGGTCTTCGAGGCGACGCTGGCGCGGATCGAGGAGCTCGGCGGCGAGGTCTCGGAGGTCGCCCTGCCGAATGCCGAGCACGGCATCTCCGCCTATTACGTCCTCGCCCCGGCCGAGGCCTCCTCCAACCTGGCTCGTTACGACGGCGTCCGCTACGGGATGCGCGCCGGCGGCGACGGCGACCTGCTGGAGATGTACGAGACGACCCGAGCGGAGGGCTTCGGTCCCGAGGTCAAGCGGCGGATCATGCTCGGCACCTACGCGCTCTCCTCCGGCTACTACGACGCCTACTACGGGCAGGCCCAGAAAGTGCGGACGCGGATCGCCGAGGATTTCACCGCCGCCTTCGGCGCGGTCGACTTCGTCGTCACCCCGACCTCGCCCTCGGTCGCCTTCGGGCTGGGCGAGAAGACCGACGACCCGCTCTCGATGTACCTCAACGACTTCTTCACGGTGCCGATGAGCCTCGCCGGTATCCCGGCGATCTCGATCCCGGCGGGCCTCGCTCCGCCCGAGGGAGGCGGTCCCGAGCTGCCGGTCGGCTTCCAGATCGCCGCTCCGGCCTTCGCCGAGCAGAAGCTGCTCGAGGCGGCCTACGCGCTCGAGCGCTCGATCGGGTTCGACGCTCGTCCGGAGGGTGTCGATGGCTGAGCTCGAGGCGGTCATCGGGCTGGAGATCCACGTTCAACTGGCGACCGAGACGAAGATGTTCTGCGGCTGCGAACTCTCCTTCGGCGACGAGCCGAACACGCACACCTGCCCGATCTGCCTCGCCCACCCGGGCGTCCTGCCGGTGGCCAACGAGCAGGCGATCCAGTACGCGCTGCAGATCGGCATGGCACTGGAGTGCGAGATCGCGCCGCGATCGATCTTCCACCGCAAGAACTACTTCTATCCCGACAGCCCGAAGGCGTACCAGATCAGCCAGTACGACATCCCGATCTGCGGTCCCGGCCGGCTGGGCGACGTGCGCATCCATCGCGCCCACCTCGAGGAGGACGCCGCGAAGACGATCCACGTCGGCGAGTCGGGCCGGATCCACGGCTCTGCCGCCTCGCTGGTCGACTTCAACCGCGGTGGCACGCCACTGGTCGAGATCGTCACCGAGCCCGACCTGCGCGACGCCGCCGAAGCGGCCCAGTGGGCCCGCCTGCTGCGCGAGACCGTGCGCCAGCTCGGCGTCTCCGACGTGAACATGGAGGAGGGCAGCCTGCGCGTCGACGCCAACGTCTCGGTGCGCCCCGCCGGGGTCGAGGAGCTCGGCGTGAAGACCGAGCTGAAGAACATGAACAGCTTCCGCTTCCTGCAGCGCGGCATCGAAGCCGAGCTGGAGCGCCAGAAGGCGCTGGTCGAAGCGGGGGGGACGGTCGAACAGGAGACGCTCCACTTCGACCCCCGCAGCGGTGAGCTGACCTCGCTGCGCTCCAAGGAGGAAGCGCACGACTACCGCTACTTCCCCGAGCCCGACCTGGTCCCGATCGTTCCGACCGAGGAGATGCTGCGCGCCGCCCGCGAGGCGCTGCCCGAGTTGCCGGCAGCGCGGATCGAGCGCTACGTGGGGGAGATGGGCCTGGCCCGCGACGTGGCCACGGTGCTGGCGACCGACCCGGTGCGGGCCGATTTCTTCGAGACGGCACTGGCCTCTGGCGACGCCGGCGCGATTCCGGTTGCGAATTGGGTTACGGGCGAGTTCGCTGCCGCGCTGCGCCAAGCGGACGTCGATCTCGATGAAGCGAAGGTGACTCCTGGATCACTCGCCGCCCTGGTCGAGCTGGTCCAGCAGAAGAAGATCTCCCACGGCAGCGGCAAGACCGTGCTCGCAGCCCTGGTCGCCGAGGGCGGCGAGCCGGAGGCGATCGTCGAGCGCGAGGGCCTCGCCCAGATGTCCGCCGACGACGGCGAGCTGGAGAAGGTCGTCGCCGCCGCGATCGAGGCCAACCCCGAGGCCGCCGAGCAGATCAAGGCCGGCAACGGCAAGGCGATCGGCGCGATCGTCGGCACTGTGATGAAGGAGACCAAAGGCCGCGCCGACGGCGGCGAGGTCAACCGCCTGATCAAGCAGCAGCTGGGTTAGCGAAGGGAGAGGACCTGCTGCGGCTGCTGGCGGTTGCAGCATTTGTGACTTTGTAACAGGTTGTTACAAAGTGCTACCTTGGGGCTATATGGCCTGGAACGTCGTCATAGCCGGTGGTGGGTTTGGCGGTGCGGCGGCGGCGCGCGAGCTGGAGCGGGTGCTGCCGAAGCAGTCGGCGCGGCTGGTGATGGTCAACGAGACCAACTTCGCTCTCTACACGCCGTTTCTGCCCGAGGCGGCCGCCGGCACGCTCGAGCCGCGGCACGTGACCACGCCGCTGCGCGACATCCTCAAGCGCACCTACCTGCGGATCGGCTCGGTCGTCGGCCACGATCCCGAGGCGAAGACGGTCGAGCTGCGCGCCAAGTACGGCGAGGTCGAGACGCTGCCCTACGACCAGCTGCTGCTCTCGCTCGGCTCGGTCTCGCGGGTGCTGCCGGTGCCCGGCCTCGCCCAGCACGCGGTCGGGTTCAAGTCGCTCGCCGACGCGATCTACCTGCGCAACCACGTGGTCGAGACGCTCGAGGAAGCCAACGCGACCGACGACCCGGCGCGCCGCGAAGAACTGCTCACCTACGTCTTCGTCGGCGGCGGCTACGCCGGCCTGGAGGCGCTCGCCGAGCTGCAGGACTTCGCCGCCGACGCGATGGACCGCTACCCGCGCGCTCGCCTGCACGGGATGCGCTGGGTCCTCGTCGAGGCCGCCGACCGGGTGTTGCCCGAGATCGACCTCGAGCTGGCCACCTACGCGCTGCGCGAGCTGCGCGGCCGCGGCATCGACATCCGCCTGGAGACGACGCTGGAGGAGGTCGGCGCCGACTTCGCCCGCCTCTCCAGCGGCGAGACGCTGCCGACGCGGACGGTCGTCTGGACCGCCGGCGTCGCCCCGGCGCCGATCCTCAAGGAGCTCAACCTGCCGCTCGAGGAAGGCGGCCGGGTGCCGGTCGACGAGCACCTGCGGGTTCAGGGCCTCGACTCGGTCTGGGCGATCGGTGACTGCGCGGCGGCACCCGACCCACGCGGCGGCACCTGCCCGCCGACCGCCCAGCACGCCGTCCGCCAGGGCCCGGTGGCGGCGCGCAACATCGCCGCCGAGCTGGGCATCGGCTCGCCGCGCCCGTTCGAGTACCGCAGCGAGGCGTCCTTCGTCAACCTCGGCCGCTACAAGGCGGTCGGCCGGATCGGCGATCGCACCTTCCGCGGCTTCCCCGCCTGGTGGCTGGCCCGCAGCTACCACATGTCCCAGATCCCGGGCTCCGCTCGCAAGGCCCGCGCGGTGCTCGACTGGACCGCCAGCCTGCCCTTCAAGCGCGACATCTCCGAGGTCGGCTCGATCGGCCACCCGAAGAAGCTGGCTTAGTCTGTCGAGTTATGCACCGTATGGATGCATAACTCGACACCCCGGCTACTCGACGAGCAGGGTGGCGCTCATCCCGGCTTCCTCGTGGCCGTCGAGGCTGCACCACAGCCGGTAGGTGCCGGCCGGCAGGTCGAATTTGGCTTTCGACTGCCCCGCCGGCCCGGTCACCGGCACAGACTGCTCGGGGCCGCCGCCTTCCAGCTGCAGGTTGAGGTTGTGCGGGTCCTCGCCCATGTTGTTGAGCTCGACGATCACCTCGCCGGCCGGCAGCTCGGGCCGCGAGAGCGTGTAGCTCCACTCGACCGCTTTGACGCCGAGCCGCGGGATCGCCGGGTTCTCGGCTTCGGGCTGGGGCTCGGGCGCTGCGGGCACGACCGGCGTCGCGGTCGAGGGGGGCGGTTGCGCCCGCCTCGCGCAGGTCCGCCAGCGCTTCACCCGCACCACGCGCTTCCACTGCCCGTCGCGTTTGACGTGCTTGACGACGCGCTTGGAGTGCTTCTTCCAGACCGCGCACGGCTGCGCCGCGCTCGCGCCGCCTCCCGGCAGCGGCGCCAGGGCCACGACCAGGGCCAGGCAGGCGGCGGCTGCGGCCGCCCGTCTCACGCTTCGACCAGGACGGGCTGGGTGAAGCCGGAGGCGCCGGGGATGATCGGCCCGGCGTCGTGGCCGAGCCACTGCTCGAGCAGCGCGCAGTACATCGCCCGGAAGTCGCTGGTCACGCGCAGGTTGCCGTAGCTGTCGAGTTTCGCCAGGCCGGGGAACTCGCCGACCATTTCGCCTTTGGCTTTCGAGCCGACCACGAAGGCGCAGCCGGCGGCGCCGTGGTCGGTGCCGGCCGAGCCGTTCTCCTCCGGCCGGCGGCCGAACTCGCTCCACATCTCGATCATCACCCGGTCGTCGAGGCCGCGCGCTTCGAGGTCGCGCTGGAAGGCGAGCACGCCCTCGCAGGTCTCGCGCAGGTTGCGCTCGAGGTCCTCGGCCTGGCCGGCGTGGGTGTCGTAGCCACCGGCGGCGCGGATCGTCACCGCTCGCATCGGCAGCCCGGCGTCGATGTAGGCCGCGAGCCCGGCGAGCTTGTGGGCGAAGTAGGTGTCCGGGTAGGTGACCAGGCTGGTGAAGTCGCCGATGCCACCGAGGTCCTGGCGCAGCTTGTCGGTCTGCGCGGTCGCTCGTCGCACCTGCGCCATCCCTCTCGAGTCCGAGGGCAGCGCGCCGAACTTGGCGAAGCTCTTGTACATCTCGCCCCGCACCGGGTTGTCGACGGCCGACCAGAGGTCGTACCCGTCGACGCTGTCGATCGCCGCGACCGGCTTGTCGGCGGTGGCGATCATCGGCGAGAGCGCGCCGTCCATCGAGAGCCCCTGCAGCGGGTTCTCGTCGTCGCCGACCGAGTCGATGTAGCGGCCGAGCCAGCCGGTGCGGAAGCCGACCTCGAGCTCGCCGATCTCGTAGTAGTGGCGCGAGGTGAAGTGCGACTGGTCGGGGTGGTCGTAGCCGATCCCGGGGAAGGTGCTGACCTTGCCCTCGCCGTGCAGCGTCGCCAGGGCGGCGGCGGCCGGGTGCCAGCGCAGCGCCGGGTCCTCGCTGAACGCCGTCCCTTCGCCTTCTTTGAAAGCCAGGGTCGGGCGCAGCGTCGCGTATTTCGCGTCGCCGACCGGAGCCAGCACGCTGAGCGAGTCGACCCCGCCGTCGAAGAAGACCGAGACGATGATCTTGTCGCCCTGGGCGGCCTGCGCGATCCCGGTCTCGAAGGCCGAGAGCGGGATCTTCGAGGCGCCGTAGACGGCCAGCGCGAGGCCGGCGCTGCGCGAGAGGAAGCTGCGCCGCGAGAGCCCGGTGCCGGCCGGCTCGGGCATGCCCGGCTCGATCACCGGCAACCCGTTGCCCGCCTGGGCCGCGGCCGAGCGCAGCAGCTGGGAGCGCGTGTAATCGGTGCAGCAGGTGGGATTGGACGGCTTCGGGCTCATTGCAGGACCGTGTCCGGGCTGACCCCGATCAGGTGCAGCAGGGCGTTCTGTCGCATCGCCCGGTAGGGGCCTTTCTGCCAGTTGGCGACGATCAGTTTCTCGGCGCGTTTGGCGAAGTCGAGCAACTCGGCGCGGTGCTCGTCGCGCAGCGCCGGGCTCGACCACGAGGCAACGGCGCGGGCGAGCGCTTCGTCGGCGGTCTCGGTGGTCGGGTAGGGGTCGTTCCAGGTGTCGACCGAGGTCTCCGCCAAGGCGTAGTCGACGATGTTCCAGCGCGCTCGCATCCGTGAGGTGTCGAGCCAGCGGGTGTCGTCCCAGCCGGAGACGTTGGGCGGCCAGAAGAGCACCTGACCGGCCGGTTCGCAGAGCCAGCGCCAGGCGTCGGTGTCGATGTAGCGGCCGAGCGCGCGCAGCATCCCGGCGAGGTGGACGACGGGCGGCTTGACCATCGGCGGGCTCTCGTAGAACTCGGGACTGGTGAGGATCTGCTCGAGCACCGGCCCGATTCCCCAACCGTTGCCCGTGTAGGTGGAGACCAGACTCGCCTTCCTCGACTCGGACGGCGGATCGGCGACGAAGTAACTCCACAGCTTCGTGGCGAAGAAGGTGGGATGGAGCGGGTGCTCGACGCAGAGCCGGCAGGCGTCTTCCCAGCCCCAGTTGCCGGCTTTGCCGAGGATGGTCTTGACCCCGGGGTCCCAGCGTTTGGAGTCGAAGCGGAAGTTGTGGGCGCCGAGCTCGTTGGACCAGTCGCTGCGCCACCCGGTCAGCGCCCGCGCCGCTTCGCGGATGTCGGTCTCGGTGTAGGCCCCCGAGTCCGCCCCCAGCGAGAACAGCTCCATCATCTCGCGGGCGTAGTTCTCGTTCGGCGCGCCCCTGCGGTTTTCGTGGCCGTTCAGCCACTGCAGCATCGCCGGGTCGATAGTCACGGCCTCGAAGAGGTCGAGGAACGAGCCGAAGCCGCGGGCGCGGAAGAGGTTGGATTGGTCGATCATCTGCTGCTGTTTGGAGACGCCGGCCAGCGAGGTCGCGAACCAGTCGTGGAAGACGAGCGCGATCCGCTCGACCAGCGGCTGGTTGGAGCGGACCATGCGGTCGAGCCACCAGAGGTGGTCGTGGCCCCAGGCATCGGCCGGGGCGATCGGGTAGCCGTCGTCGTCGACCGGCGCCGGCCCGCTCAGCACCGCCGCGCCGCTCGGGCGGGTCAGCGAGTAGACCGCATTCAAGAGGCCCATCGAGGCGAGCTGCTCGGCCTGTCCCGGGGTGGGCCCGAAGCCGGCCCGGTTGAGCAGCCGGGTCGCCTGCTCGCGGCCGAACGGGCCCTGGTAGGTCCCGGGCGGCCGCGGGTCGCGATCGACCGGCGCGAGGACCCGGTTGGGCGGGCGTTTGCCGGGCCCGCGCTTGTGGTTCTTCCTCGGTTTGTGTTTGTGCCGGACTATGTAGCCCTGTTTGCGCCAGCCGCCCTGGCCGTCTTCGACCCAGCGCCAGTGCTTGTCCTTCCAGACGTGCTTGTGCTTGCGGCTCCGCCGCTTTTTCTTCTGCTTCGCGCTGGGACTGGGAGCGGTCTGTGGAATCGCCATGGCTGAGACACCCGGAAAGGGCTTCCTAACCGTTGTCGGTGTCCGGAAGCGCCCCTTGAGGCCTGGTTGCGCCCCTGGACGTAAGGCCGATGGCGACGCGCAAGAATGGAGGGATGGAATACCTCGTCATCGCCTTCTTCTTCGGCCTCGCCGCCGCGATCATCGGCAAGTCGAAGGGCAGCTCCTTCTGGATCTGGCTGCTGATCGGCATGGTCCTGCCGCTGCTCGGCCTGATCGCGGTGATCCTCTACCGGGTCGAGAAGGACGAACCCGAACGCCAATGCCCCAACTGCCACAAGGCGCTGAAGCTCTACGTCCAGGTCTGCCCGGGCTGCGGCACCGACCTCTACCTGCCCGACCCTTCAGCTGTGAGGCACCCTGGAGTGCGGTAGGCCTTGGGGGAGGGGTCTGGTTGCCCTCAACCGAACCTCCCGCTGTTGTGAGGGCGAGGGTGACCAGACCCCTCCACGCATTGCTAGCGCAGCCAGGTGCGCACGATCGCGTTGGCGAAGCCGACGCCGTAGCGGAAGACCGCCGGCTTCTTCGAGTGGCCGTGCAGCCGCTGTTCGACCGTGATCGGGATCTCCTTGGCGGGGATGCCGCGCTTGATCGCCTCGATCATGAACTCGGAGGTGTGGAACTGCTCCTGGCGCAGGACGAGCTGAGGGAGCACGGCGGTGCGCACGGCGCGGTAGCCGTTCGAGCAGTCGGTCACGTGGGTGCGGGTGATGAACGAGACGAGGCGGTTGAAGAAGACGATGCCGAGCTCGCGGGCGAAATGGTTGCGGTCGGCGTGGCCGAGCACGCGCGAGCCGTGGGCGACGTCCACCTCGCCGTCGAGCACCGGCTTGACCAGCCGCTCCATCTCCGACGGCAGGTGCTGGCCGTCGGCGTCGAGCGTGACCACGACCTCGGCGCCGGATTCGACCATCAGCCGGTAACCGGTGCGGAGCGCCGCGCCGCCGCCGCGGTTGGTGACGTGACGGGCGACCGTGGCGCCGTGCTCGGCGGCGACGTCGCCGGTGCCGTCGCGCGAGCCGTCGTCGACGACCAGGACCTCGGTTCCGACCCCGCAGACCGCGGCCGGCATCTGGTCGAGCACGGTGCCGACGTTCTCGGCCTCGTTGTAGGCGGGGACGAGGATCGCGACCTTGCCGCGGAAGCGCTCCGGCAGCCCGGCCTGGCGGAACTCCTCCCAGGCCAGCCCCTCCAGCGCCGCGGAGAGCTGGCGCGAGTTGCGAGCCGCGACCGAGAGCGCTCGCAGGGTGAGCAGGAAGAGCACGAAGATCGCGAACACGGCGAGGCCGAGGATCCGCCCGTTGTTGCCCTTCTCGAAGGAGAAGGCCGAGAGCAGCCCGTTGACGACTTCGGTGCCGGAAACGAGCAGCAGCGCGATCCCGGCGCCGAGCAGCAGCAGGACGTCGGCGTTGCGCAGCACGTCGCGGCGGGCGATCGCGTAGACGATCAGGCCGAGCGCGACCAGCATGCCGACGCCGCGCAGCGCGGTCAGCTCGGCGGGGAAGATGCCTGCTCTGAGGACCATTTGCGGCTGGAGGATATGGCCGCGAGGCCCGATGACAGGGCCAGACCGACAAGCGGAAAGACGAGCGTCATCAGCACCTCGTTGCGCCGCGGGGCCGCCAGCGAGGCCGCGCCGACGGCGGTGACGAGCACGATCGGGGTCGCGAGGGCGAGCAGCTCCCACCAGCGCCGGCGGATTCCCAGCAGCACGAACCCGGCCAGCCCGAGCGCGACCAGGAGGACCTGAACGACCCGCCCGGCGCTGCTGCTCATCGCTTCGCCGACGCCGCTCGACCACATCCGGGCCACCTTGCGCGCGGTCATCGCCGCGTAGCCGAGCGGGTCGTCGCCGAAGTAGTCGGAGAAGTTCTCCCTGCCGACCTTGCCGAGCGCCTCGTCGCGCGGCAGGTCGGGATAGCGTTCTTCGGCGACCCGGTCGAAGAGCGGGGTGGGGTTGACGTCGTCGAGTTCGGCCGAGCCGGGTTCGAGTTCTCGCCCTTCGTAGCGCTCGACCAGGATCGCCTTGACCCGCTGGTATTCGCCGTCGGCCGGCAGGAAGGTGCCGACGTAGAGCGCCTTGCCCCCGCCGGTCGAGATCGGCACCGTGCGGTCGAGCACCACCTGGTTGCGGATCGTCCAGGGAACGATCGGCAGCGCCAGCGCCGCCAGCATCACCAGGGCGGTCGCGGCGCGCTTTTCCCAGGCGGTCCCGGGGCGGAAGAAGGCGAGGACCAGGAAGGCGACGCCGACCAGCAGGTATTCGGGCCGGAACATCGCGCTCAACCCGAACAGCAGGCCCGGCGCCAGCCAGGCCCACCAGGGGCGCTCGCGCTCGCTCGCCCAGAGGAAGGCGAGCACGGCGGCGGGCAGGGTGAGGATCGCCGGTGGCTCGCTCATCAGCTCGCCGGTCGAGTGGATGAAGGGCGGATAGACGGCGACCGCGCCCGCGGCGAAGAGGCCGACGAACGGCCCGGCCCGCGTCGCCCGTCCGCTCGCGGCCTCGCCGATCCGCCTGCCGAGGAAGTAGACGACGAAGATCGCCGCCACGCCCATCAGCGCCTCGACGATCCGCGCGGTGCCTTCGCGGGCACCGCCGGTCGCGTAGAAGGCGGCCGCGTAGAGCAGCGGCGCCCCCGGCGACCAGTCGCTGGAGTCGCGGAATTCGGGCCCGCCGAAACTGCCTTCGGCGTAGAGCGCCTTGGCGAGCGCGTAGTAGGCGCGCGAGTCGTCGGCGGGGTCGTCGACCGGGTTGACGACGACGTAGGCGCGGGCGATCAGTCCGACCAGGGCGATCGCCGCCAGCGCGATCAGCGTGCGCCGCCCGTGGCGCGCGGCGAGGTCCCTCATCTGTGCGGAGACGGCGTTCAAGCCGGCCCAGGCTACCCGGGCCCTGCGGCGTTCGGGGCGAATATGCTGGCGCGCTTCGCCCATCCCGAGAGGAGATCGCTCGCATGAAGTTCCGTCCCGCCGCCTTCGTCGTCACCGCCGCCCTCGGCCTCGTGCTCTTCGCCGCCTCCGCCGGCGCTTCGACCCTGAGCCTCGAGTGCGCCGGCAAGGGACCCCACAACAAGGACAGCGTCGGCACCGTGCTCTGCGCCGCCGAACCGGGCGTGGCGCGGGCGATCTCCGGCACCGTCAAGGACGACGCCGGCAAGCCGGTGGCGACCAAGGTGACCGTGACCTTCTTCACCTGGACGCCGGTCAAAGGCGGCTACTACGACGTCGACGAAGCGTCGACGCGGACGATCTCCTCCAATGCCGGCGGCGCCTTCACGCTGCCGGTCAAGACCGACACGCGCGTCACCGTCAAGTTCAGCGTCGGCGACGAAGCGAAGGGCGTCGGTCCCGCGGGCGCCGAAGCGCAGGTCTCGCGCCGCCTCGACGTCAAGCTCGCCAAGCTCGGCGGTGGCAAGGTCAAGCTCACCGTCAAGGGCGCCGCCGGCAAGAAGCTGAAGCTCTACGTGCTCGACTCCTCGGGCTACGAGATCCCCGGCGTGCCGGCGAAGTCGACCAAATCGGGGACCGCCGTCTTCAATCTCGGCAGCCGTCATGGCGAGTTCAGCTACTACGTCGACGCCGGCGTCTTCGGCGACCTGTTCTGGGAAGAGCGCAGGGCGAGCTTCCGCCTCTGATCCCAGAGCCAGACGAGGCCGCCGCCGGCGAGCGCGCCGAGCAGCGGCAGCAGGGTCAGGGTGCGCCGCGGCGAGGCGATGAAGATCGCCTGGACCAGCGTCTCGACCAGCAGGATCGCGGCGATCGCGGCGACGTCGAAGCGTCGCCGCGCCAGCCCGATCGCGAGGCCGGCCGCGGCGGCCGCGAGCAGGGCGATCTGCAGCACCCGCCAGAGCGGGAAGCGCATCACCCCGCGCGCCGGCTCGGTCCACCCGAACCAGACCTTGCCGGCGAGGAAGCCGGCCAGCTCCAGCGGTTCGTGCCAGGCGGCATCGGCATAGGCGGCGATCGCCATGCGCTGCAGCGCCGAGTCGGTGTTCTCCCCGGGGTGTTCGCGTTCGGCCAGCGCCGCCAGCGCCTGGCCCCGGTAGATCGGCCCCGGCGCCGGGCCGAGCTCGTCGCGGATCCAGGGATAGCGCTCGAGCACGTCGGCGGTGATCGCTTCCGGGTCGGGCCCGGCGCGCAGGTAGCTGCCGGCGTAGAGCACCTGGCCGCTGCCGGTCGAGATCGGCACGACGCGGTCGAAGGCGACGTAGTTGCGCACCGTCCAGGGCAGCAGGACCAGACAGGCGCAGGCGCACATCAGCGCCGCCCGTCCGAGCAGCGGGCGGGCCAGCGGCTCCTCGCGTCCCCACGGCAGCAGAGCCAGCAGTGGCAGCAGCGGGACCAGCAGCAGGTACTCGGGGCGCAGCATCACCATCGCGCCGAGCGCGAGTCCCGCCGTCGCCCAGGGCCAGAGGCCGGCGCGTTCGCGGGCGCGCAGGAAGAGCAGCGTCGTCGCGCCGAGCAGCGCCGTCCCCAGCGGCTCGGTCATCAGCATGCCGCTGTACTCGAGCAGGGCCGGGTAGACCGCGACCGGCAGCGCCGCGATCAGGCCGGCGCCCGGCCCAGCCAGTCGCCGTCCCAGGAAGAAGGCGAATGGCACGGCCAGCGAGCTGAGCAGGGCGAGCACGATCCGCGCGGTCTCCTGGTCGGCCGCGCCGCGCAGCTCGTAGATGCCGGTGACCAGCAGCGGCAGGCCCGGCTGGTAGTTGGAGGCCGACTGCAGGTGCTCGGTTCCAGGCCCCTGGGTGTAGCCCTCGCCCTCGTAGAGCGCCTGCGAGATCCGCGCGTAGGCGCGGGCGTCGTCGACCGGGTGGTGGGGTGCCCGGATCGCGTAGTCGAGGCGCAGGCCGAGCCCGAGCAGGGTGGCCAGCACGAGCAGAGTTGCCGGGAGACGGCCGCCGCAGGCACTTTGGAGGCGCTCCCTCACGGCGCGATTGTAGGTAGCCGGGCCAGACTTGCCGCGGCTCCAGCCAGTACCCTGCCAAGCCAATGAGAGTCCTCATCCTCGGTGGCGACGGCTACCTCGGCTGGCCCACCGCCCTGCGCTTCTCCGCTCGCGGCCACGAGGTTTCCGTGGTCGACAACTTCTCGCGCCGCCGCTGGCACGACGAACAGGGCAGCGCCTCGCTGACCCCGATCGGCTCGTTGGCGGAGCGGATCGCCGCTTGGCACGAGGTCTCCGGCGAGCAGATCCGCAACTACGTCGGCGCGGTCGAGGACGGCGACTTCCTCGACGAGGTGGTTGCCGAGACGCGGCCCGAGGCGGTCGTCCACTACGGCCAGCAGGCCTCGGCGCCGTTCTCGATGCTCTCCCGCGAGCGCGCCGTCGAAACCCAGCACGCAAACGTGATCGGCAACCTCAACCTGCTGTTCAGCATGCGCGACCACGTGCCCGACGCCCACCTGGTCAAGCTCGGCACGATGGGCGAGTACGGCCAGCCCGACATCGACATCGAGGAGGGCTACATCGAGATCGAGCACAAGGGCCGCAAGGACACCCTGCCGTTCCCGAAACTGCCCGGTTCGCTCTACCACTGTTCGAAGGTCCACGACTCGACCAACATCCACTTCGCCTGCCGCACCTGGGGTCTGCGCGCCACCGATCTGAACCAGGGCGTGGTCTACGGGATCGAGACCGAGGAGACGGCCGGCGACGAGCGGCTGATCACCCGCTTCGACTACGACGAGCTGTTCGGCACCGTGCTCAACCGCTTCTGCCTGCAGGCGGTGATCGGCCACCCGCTGACCGTCTACGGCGCCGGCAACCAGACCCGCGGCTTCCTCAACATCCGCGACACGCTCGCCTGCGTCGAACTGGCCGCCACCAACCCGGCGGCGGCCGGCGAGTTCCGCGTCTTCAACCAGTTCACCGAGCAGTTCTCGGTGCTCGAGCTCGCCGGGCTGGTCAAGACCGCCGCCGAGCACCTCGGCTACACGGTCGAGATCAGCCACCTCGAGAACCCGCGAGTGGAGAAGGAAGAGCACTACTACAACGCGATCCACACGAAGCTGCTCGACCTCGGTCTCGAGCCGACCCTGCTCGGCGAGGAGCTGGTCGAGTCGATGCTGCACACGATCGAGCGCTACAAGGGCAACGCGATCGAGAGCTCGATCGACCCGCGCACCCGCTGGAACCCGGCGAAATCGCCTGCAGGACAGGCGTAGCTCAGGCAGTCGCCCGCCGCGGGGGCGGCGGGCTCCCGCTGGTACCATCGCCAGTCCGATGAGAGCTGCCGACACCTTGATGGAATCGCTGCTGGCCGAGGGCGTCAAAGACGTCTTCGGGATCCCCGGTGGGGCGAACCTGCCGATCTACGACGCGGTCGTCGACGCCGACTTCCGCCACGTCCAGGTCCGCCACGAGCAGGGCGGCGGCCACGCCGCCGAGGGCTACTCGGCCGCCTCGGGCAAGGTCGGGGTCGCCTTCGCGACCTCCGGGCCGGGCGCCACCAACCTGATCACGGCGATCGCCGACGCGATGCTCGACTCGCGGCCGACCGTCTTCATCACCGGCCAGGTGCGCACCGACCTGATCGGCACCGACGGCTTCCAGGAGGCCGACATCCTCGGCGCCACGCTGCCCTTCGTGAAGCACTCCTTCCAGGTCACCGACGCCAGGCAGATCCCCGAGTACGTCCACGAGGCCTTCCACGTCGCCTCGACCGGGCGCCCCGGGCCGGTCCTGCTCGACATCCCGACCGACCTCTCGCGCGCCGACATCGAGTACGAGCCGCGCACCGAGCCGGTCGACCTGCCCGGTTACAAGCCCTCGACCGAGGGCAACATCAAACAGATCCGGATCGCCGCCAAGGCGCTCGCCAACGCGCGCCGGCCGATCTTCTACACGGGCGGCGGCGTGATCAACGGCAACGCCTCCGAGGAGCTGCGCGAGCTCGCCGGCTCGGACAACTTCCCGGTCACCTCGACCCTGATGGGCCTCGGCGCCTTCCCCGCCTCCAGCGAGCGCTGGCTCGGGATGCTGGGCATGCACGGCACCTACACGGCCAACCACGCGATGGACAAAGCCGACCTGATCGTCGCGATCGGCGCCCGCTTCGACGACCGGATCACCGGCAAACTGAGCGAGTTCGCGCCGCACGCCAAGGTGATCCACATCGACATCGACCCGGCCGAGATCTCCAAGAACGTCGGCGCCCACATCCCGATCGTCGGCGACGTCAAGCTCGTCCTGCCGAAGCTGACCCGCGAGTACCGGGCGCTGCAGACCGACGCGAGCCGCCTCGACGCCTGGTGGGAGACGCTGCGCGGCTGGCAGCAGGAGCACCCGCTCTATTACGAGCCCGGCAAGGACGGCGAGATCAAGCCGCAGTTCATGATCGAGACGCTCCACAAGGCGACCCGGGGCGACGCGATCATCACCTCCGACGTCGGCCAGCACCAGATGTGGACCGCGCAGTACTACGGCTTCGACAAGCCGCGCCGCTGGATCAACTCGGGCGGCCTCGGCACGATGGGCTTCGGCCTGCCGGCGGCGATCGGCGCCAAGGTCGCCTGTCCGGACGAGCAGGTCGTCTGCATCGCCGGAGACGGCAGCCTGATCATGAACATCCAGGAGCTGGCGACCTGCGCGAACGAGCAGATCCCGGTCAAGGTCTTCCTGATGAACAACGGCTACATGGGCATGGTCCGCCAGTGGCAGGAGCTCTTCTGGGAGCGCCGCTACAGCGCCGTCGAGATGGGCGCCAGTCCGGACTGGGTGAAGCTCGCCGAGGCGTTCGGCGCGACCGGGCTGCGCTGCGAGGACTCGGCCGACCTCGAGGAGACGATGGTCGAGGCGCTGGAGACCGACGGCCCGGTGCTGCTCGACGTGCGCGTCGCCGCCGAAGAGAACTGCTACCCGATGATTCCGCCGGGCGAAGCCGCCCGCGACATGGTCGAGGCGCCGAGGGCGGTGCGCTGATGGAGGCCGGGACCCCACAGGCCGTAAAGCTCGAGGACCTGCACCTGCCCGGCCAGCTGAGTGGCCGCAAGCACATCCTCTCGATCCTGGTCGAGAACAAGCCGGGTGTCCTGGCCCGCGTCTCCGGACTCTTCTCGCGCCGCGGCTTCAACATCGACACGCTCGCGGTCGGCCCGACCGACGACCCGAGCATCTCGCGGATCACGCTCACCCTCGATGGCGCGGTGCACCCGATCGACCAGGTGACCAAGCAGCTGCACAAGCTCGTCAACGTGCTGAAGATCCGCGACATGGAGCCGGAGGAGACGGTGGCCCGCGAGATGGCCCTGTTCAAAGTCTCCTCGGCGGTCGAGAACCGCGCCGAGATCATCCAGTTCGCGGAGATCTTCCGCGCCAAGATCGTCGACGTCGCCCGCCGCACGATGACGATCGAGGTGACCGGCTCCGCCGACAAGATCGAGGCCTTCGAGCGGATGATTCGCCCGCACGGCCTGGTCGAGATGGTTCGGACGGGCGAGATCGCGATCGCTCGCGGCGCAGACTGAAAATGACGGCCCCAGACGCCGGCATGCGGCGTCCTCACTCGCCTGAATAGCGCTGCTATTCAGGCTCCCTGCGTCCTTGCCTGCCGACCTCTGGAACTCGTCATTTTCTAGCCTGCGGCCGGCGATCGAACGCGCTCTCGCCCGCGGCAAACGAACTCTCGTATCCGTAACGAGAGGGGTTGATATTTCCGATCCCTGTGCGGCGGTGTTCGCGTCGCGTTTGGCCTCCGATCGCTGGTTCTGCTGGCAGCAGCCCGACCGCGAGTTCGCGCTGGCAGGGCTCGGCGTGGCCCACGAGGCGACCTCGCGCGGGCCCGAGCGCTTCGCCGACGTCGCCGCCGAGTGTTTGCGCGGCGCCCGCAACGCGGTGCTCGACGAGCCCCCCGGACTGCCCGCCGGGGCCGGGCCGGTCTGGCTCGGCGGCTTCGCCTTCGAGCCCGAGGGCGGCGCCGGCTCGACCTGGTCCTCGCTGGAGCCGGGTTCGCTGATCCTGCCTGAGCTCTCCCTCTGTCGCAGCCGCGAGCGCACCTTCCTCACGGTCAACGCGGTGGTCGAGCCCTCTGACGACCCCGAGGAGCGCCTGGCGGCGCTCGACGCCCGCCTCTCCGGCCTGCGTGCCGACGCCGACCTGCCGCTGCTCGACCCGCACCCGACCGCGCACGCGGAGATCCGCAGCGCCCGCCCGCCCGGCGACTTCGAAGCCGCGGTCGCGGGCGCCACAGCGCGGATCGCCGAGGGCGGGATCAGCAAGGTCGTGCTCGCTCGCGAGGTGATCGTCGAGGCCGCCTCCGCCCACGATCCGGCGGCGGTCTTCGGCGGCTTGCGCGCCCAGTTCCCGTCCTGCTTCTGCTTTTGCTGCGGCACGCCCGAGGCGGCCTTCGTCGGCGCCAGCCCGGAGCTGCTCGTGCGCCGCTCCGGCGCCAGCGTCTCGACCGTCGCGCTCGCCGGCTCGACCCGGCGCAGCTCCGACCCCGCCGTCGACGACCACCTCGGCGAGCAGCTGCTGCGCAGCGACAAGGACCGCCGCGAGCAGCGCATCGTCACCGAGCGGATCGTCCGCGCCCTGCGCCCGCACTCGGTCTGGGTCGAGGCCACCGCCGAGCCGGAGATCGTCAAGGTGGCGAACATCCAGCACCTGGCGACGCCGGTGATCGCGCAGCTGACCGAGCCGCGCTCGGCGATCGAGCTGGCCGGCATGCTGCACCCGACCCCGGCGGTCGGCGGCGAGCCCTGGCCCGCCGCGGCGGAGCTGATCGGCGAGCTCGAGGGCATGGACCGCGGTTGGTACGCCGGTCCGGTCGGCTGGATGGACGCGACCGAAGACGGCGAGTTCTGCGTCGCCCTGCGCAGCGCCCTGCTGCGTGACCGCGAGGCCCACCTGTTCGCCGGCGTCGGCGTCGTCGCCGGCTCCGATCCCGCCGCCGAGCTGGCCGAGACCGAGGTCAAGCTCGGCGCGCTCCTGCCGCTCGTCGCCGAGTAGTCTCACCGTCCCTTGCTGCCCCGCTCGCTCCCGATCATCGTCGCGCTACTCGCGGTTCTCTGCCCGGTTGCCGCCGCCGAAGTGCCGGCCGGGCCGCACATCGCGGTCGTCGAGCTGATCGAAAACAAAGACCCCAAGGACCTGCGCGACGGGCCGCCGCCGTCGGTGGGCCTGGCCGTGTTCGACCCGTCGACGGGAGGCGAGGGGACTCTCCTCAGCGGCAGGATGGACGCCCGCGGCCGTGTCGTGCCGATTCCGTTCGGTGCGCCGACCTGGTCGGCCGACGGGGGCACGATCGCCTTCGCCGGCCACGACGGGGTCGCCCGCCGCGACCGGATCTACGTCATCTCCGCCGACGGCACCGGTCTGCGGCCCGTCCCCGGCACCGACAAGGGCGCCCATCCGGTCCTCTCCCCGGACGGTCGCACCCTTGCCTTCGCGCGTACCCGAGCCCGTTTCCAGATCGATCCCGACTTCTTCAAGAACCCGACCAAGGGCGACCCCCTGCGCTCTTACATGAGCACGACGACCTGGGTGGTCGACCTCGCTGGTGGCAAGCCACGGCGGCTTACGCGCTGGCACAACGGCCTCAGTCACGTCGCGACCTCTTTCTCACCGGACGGGTCCGCCGTTCTGCTGACCAAGGAAGACGACAGCGGCAAGGGTCCCCGGGTGATGAGGATCAGCCTCGTCGACGGATCGACCCGCGAGCTGCTGCGGCGGGCCAAGGAGGCGGTGTACTCGCCGGACGGCTCGCGCATCGCCTTCACCGGCTACCTGCACCCAGATTTGGTGGAGGCGGAAGAGAACCACGACTACTTGGCCGAGGAGCTCTACGTCGCGCTTGCCGACGGGACTGGGGTGAAGCGGCTCAGCCGCACCGAGAACGTGCTCGAGAGCTCGCCGAGTTGGGACCCCTCCGGGCAGCGCATCGCCTACGTCCGCTTCCGGGCGGACACCTCGTTCGTGCCCGGGCTCGGTCTGCTTTTCCCGCTCGGCAACTCGCTGATGCAGGTGAACGCCGACGGCACCTGCGCCAAGAGGATCTCCTCGCGATCGCGCGTCGCGCTCTACGGCGTTGCCTGGCAGCCCGGCTCCGGCCGCGAGGCCGGCCCGCTCGGCTGCTGAGCGCCGCGACTGCGCCCATACTTCCCGCGTGACCGCTCGTCGGCTCTTCACGCCCCTTGCGCTCTTCTCCGCCGCGCTCGTCTTCGTGACGACCTCCGCCGCCGGCGCGGATGGCCCACGGATCGCCCTGGTCGAGTGGCGGGCGGAACCGCCGATGACCCGGCTGCTCACGGTCGCGCCCGACGGCTCGGGGCGCCGCGCTTTGCCGCTCCAGGGTGTCCAACCGGTTCCCTTCGCCGGACCCGTCTGGTTGCCCGACGGCTCCGCGCTGCTCTTCGCCGGCTACCTGGTCGACGAAGGGGGAGAGGCGCTCGACAACGGTCGTCCCGCGCTCTTCGTCGTCGGCTCCGAAGGCGGCGTGCCGCAGCTGCTGGCGGGCACGGAGGGTGGCTCGCACCCCGTGCTCAGCCCCGATGGGCGCAGCGTGGCTTTCCAGCGCAGCAAGCTCGTCCACCGCTATGACCCGGCTCACCCGCTCAAATTCGGCCTCTATGCGAGCGTCACTACCTGGGTGGTCCCGCTGGGCAGCGGTCTGCCGCGGCGCCTCACGCCGTGGCGAAACGGGCTCGTCAACGCGCCGGCGGCGATCTCTCCCGACGGCTCGACCCTGCTGCTCGAACGCGATCGCCCCCACCAGCCTGCCGAGATCGTCGCCCGCTCGCTCCTCGACGGGTCGTCGCGGGTGATCGCGCGCAACGCCGAGCAGCCGGCCTACTCGCCCGACGGCACCCGCATCGCGATGATCGGCTACCGCGACCGGCTCTCCGTCGAGACCGCCGACGGGCCGGCCCCGGTGGGCGAGCTCTACGTCACCCGCGCCGACGGTTCTCAGCCCCGCCGGCTGACCCGCACGCCGCGCGCCCAGGAGTCGCAGCCGAGCTGGGACCCGAGTGGCTCGCGGATCTCTTTCCTGCGCGTGCCCGGACCGGGTGGACTCGGCTTCGGCACCGTGCTCTTCCAGGCCAGTCCCGACGGGGCCTGCCTGCGTCGCGTCACCGGCAGCACCGGACCCCGGGCGTCGGCGCTCTACGGGCCGGTCTGGCAGCCCGGCCCCGGACGCGAGGTCGGTCCGCTCAGCTGCTGAGCGCCGCGGCGACGGCGGTGCCGACGCGGCGGTGGGCGGCGACGTTGGTCTGCCGGTCGGTCTCGACCTCGATCAGGCCGGTGCCGGCGGCGAGCGCTGCGGACAGCTCGGCTAGCGACTCGAGCCGGCGGTGGGGAAGGCCGAAGAGGGCTGCGGCTGCGGCCACGTCGACACCGCGCGGCGTCCCGAACAGGGCCTCGAACTCCTCGCCCGCCAGGGCGCTCTGCTGGGGCAGGAAGTGGAAGATGCCGCCGCCGTCGTTGTCGATCACGACGATCCGGACCGGGGTGGAGACCTCGCGCAGCGCGGCGAGACCGCCGAGGTCGTGGAGCAGGCCGAGGTCGCCGGTGAGGACGGTGGTCGGGCGGCCGCTGGCCTGGGCGGCGCCGATCGCCGAGGAGATCAGGCCGTCGATTCCGTTGGCGCCGCGGTTGCAGAGGAAGAGGGCGTCGGTGCTACCGGGGGCGAGGAACGCCTCCTGGTCGCGGATCGGCATGCTCGAGGCGGTGTAGACGAGGTCGCCGTCGCTGTGGGCGCTTCCCAGCGCGAGGTGCAGGGCCGGCTCGGAGATCTCGTCCCCAAGCTCCCCTTCGATTGCCCTCCAGGCTGCCCGCTCGGCCTCCAGCCAGGCGGTCGGCTCCCCGCGCTCTTCCTTCTCCAGGCGCTTCGCCCAGCCGGCGGCCAGCTCGGTCGGGTCGGCGCGCAGGATCGCCGCCGCGCGGTGACTGGGCTCGTTCCAGCCGCCGTAGGGGTCGACGACGATCTCGTCGGCGCCGCTGGCGGCGAGCCAGCCGCGCAGCGGCTTGCTGGTCGGCATCTCGCCGAAGCGGACGACCAGGTCGGGCACCACCGAGCGAGCGAAGCGCTCGTCGCGCAGCAGCTGGTCGTAGGAGGCGACCACGTAGGAGCGGTCGTGAGGGCCGCAGCGCAGCTGCGAGGTCGGCTCGGCGAGGATCGGGAAGCCGGAGGCCTGGGCGAGGTGGGCGAGCGGCTCGCGCAGCTCGGGGTCGAGCTGGCGGCCGGCGATGATCACGCCGGAGATCGCGTCGCCGATGTGGCCGGCGACCTCGTCGAGCAGGAAGGGCGAGGGCTCGAGGTCGATCCTCGTCACCGCGGTCAGCGGCCGGCCCTCGCGCCCCGCCAGCGCCAGCGGGTCGGTCGCGGTCACCGCGCCCTCGACCGGCAGCGGTGCCAGTGGCTCGCGCCAGGGCAGGTTGAGGTGGACCGGGCCGGGTCTGGTCTCGCCCCGCGCCGCCGCCAGCGCCCGGCAGGCGGTCGCCCGGTAGTGGAGCAGGCCGTCGTCGTCGGCATCGTGCGTGCCGACTTCGCAGAACCAGCGCACCGAGGAGCCGAACAGCTTGATCTGGTCGATCGTCTGACCGGCGCCGATGCCGCGCAGCTCCGGCGGCCGGTCGGCGGTGAGGACGAGCAGCGGTAGGCCCGACTCGTCGGCCTCGCAGACGGCGGGGTGGTAGTTGGCGGCGGCGGTCCCGGAGGTGCAGAGCAGCGCCACCGGCTCGCCGCCGGCCTGTGCGGCGCCGAGCGCGAAGAAGCCCGCGGAGCGCTCGTCGACCAGCACCGTGACCTCGATCTCCGCTTGGCGCCAGAGAGCCACCGCCAGCGGCGTCGAGCGCGAGCCCGGCGAGACGACCGCGCGTCGCAGACCGCCGCGCGCCAGCTCCTCCACGAAGGCGGAGGCGAGGGCGGTGTTGGCGTTGGTCGGGTCCACGATGTCGAGTGCTCTCGCTATGCGAGAGGAAGTCGCCAGGCCGGCTAGAGCCGGTGGGCTCTCAGGGCATCCTCGTCGATCTCGACGCCCAAGCCCGGGCCGCGCGGCATCTGCAAGACGTCGTCGAAGAGCTGGCACTCGACCGCGGCGATCGTCGAGGCGAACAGCCGCTGGGTGGCGAGCCCGTGGGCGAGCGGTTCGTCGAAGGGTTTGTGGACTTCGCCGCGGGCGGCCAGCTCGACCGCGGCGGCGATCCCGACCGGCCCGTCGAGAGCGCTGGAGAGGAAGGTGGGAAGGACCGCGGCGATCCGCTCCGCGGCCGCCACGCCGCCGACCTTGGAGAGCTTCACGCCGACGATCTGGCAGGCGCCGGTCGCGCGCGCCCGCTCGGCGTCGGCGAGCGTCGCGACGCTCTCGTCGGCGGCGATCGGGATCGGGCTCTCGGCCGCCACCGCGGCCAGCTCCTCCATCGTCGCCACCGGCTGCTCGGCGAGCTCGACGTCGAACGGCTCGATCTCCCTCAGCACCCGCAGCGCCTCGGCGACGCTCCAGGCGGCGTTGGCGTCGACGCGGATCCGCGCCATCGGATCGATCGCCTCGCGCACGGCGCGCACCTGGGCGACGTCGTCCCCGCCGGCGCCGAGCTTCAGCTTGAAGGTGCTGAACCCGGCCGAGCACCAGCGCTCGGCGTCGGCGGCCACGGCTCCGGGTTCCCCGGCGACGAGGGTCGCGTTGCAGCGGGCGAAGCGCGGCTTTTCGCTCAACCCTGAAGGGGCGTCGACCCTCTGCCGCAAGTCGTAGAGCGCGGTCGCGAGCGCGCACCGCGCCGGCGCCGAGAGCGTCGCCGCGCGTCGCTCCAGCTCCGCCTCCTCCGGCTCGTCCGCGCCCGCCTCTTCCAGCTCCCGCACCACGTCTGCCAGCGCCGTGCCCCCGCGCAGCGAGAGTGGCACTCCTTCGCCCAGCCCAACGCGTCCCTCGCCGTCGCGAATCCGCAACAAGACCATCTGCCGCTCCAGCAGCGTTCCCCGCGCGGTCACGTAAGGCGCCCGGAACGGCAGCGCGTAGGGGATAACTTCGAACGAAGCGAGCACGATCCGGCTCAGCTCGAGATCAAGAGGCCCGCGGTGACCAGCAGGCTGAAGACGCCGAGCAGCGCGCCGGTCGCCGCCAGGGCGCCGTTCAGCGCCGGGCCGTCGCTGCGCTCGCCGAGCACCCGCATCGGCTTGATCGCCATCGGCAGCGCCGCCAGCCCGATCAGCGGCAGCAAGCTCGCCTCGCCGGCGACCAGGGAGATCGGCAGCACCGCGAAGGAGCCGAGCACCAACAGCCGGTAGAGAGCCACGGCGTTGTCGCGGCCCATCCGTACGGCGAGCGTCATCTTCGCGGCGCGCCGGTCGGTCTCGATGTCGCGCACGTTGTTGACGACGAGGATCGCCGTGGCCAGGAACCCGATCGAGATCGAGAGGCCGAGCGGCAGCGCGTCGAGCTCCTCGAGCTGCACGTAGTAGGAGCCGTTGACCGCGACCAGGCCGAAGAAGAGGAAGACGAAGACCTCGCCGAGGCCCGAGTAGCCGTAGGGCCGCGGGCCGCCGGTGTAGAGGACGCCGGCGGCGATCGAGAGCATGCCGACCAGCAGGATCACGATCCCGGCGACGACGGTCAGGTAGATGCCGCAGGCGATCGCGATCGCGAAGGCGATCCAGGTCGCCCGCAGGACGCGCTGCGGGGTCACCAGGCCGGCCGAGGTGACGCGCACCGGTCCCAGCCGGTCGGCGGTGTCGGCGCCGCGGCGGGCGTCGGAGTAGTCGTTGGCGAGGTTGGCGCCGATCTGGATGAAGATCGAGCCGACCAGGGCGGCCAGGAAGGCCCAGACACGCGGCAGCTCGCCGGCCCACTGGACCGCTGCGGCGGTGCCGACGAGCACCGGGGCGACGGCCGCGGGCAGCGTCCGCGGACGCGCCGCCATCAGCCAGATCCTCATGAGCGGCGCGGGAACTTCGAGAAGTCGGGCTGGCGGCGCTGCTTGAACGCCTCGCGCCCCTCGGCCGCCTCCTCGTTGCCGTAGAAGAGCAGGTTGGCGTCGTGGGCCAGCTGTTGAATCCCGGCGTAGCCGTCCTCGTGGGCGTTGAAGCTGGCCTTGACGAGGCGCAGCGCGAAGGGGGAGAGGGCGAGCATGTCGCGGCACCAGGCGACCGTCTCGGCCTCCAGTCGGTCGACCGGGACGACGGTGTTGACGAGACCCATCTCGAGCGCCTCCCTCGCGTCGTACTGGCGACAGAGCAGCCAGAACTCCTTCGCCTTCTTGGTGCCGACCAAGTCGCGCAGCAGCGAGGCGCCGTAGCCGCCGTCCCAGGAGCCGACCCGCGGGCCGGTCTGGCCGAAGACCGCGTTGTCGGCGGCGATCGTCAGGTCGCAGCAGAGGTGGAGGATGTGGCCGCCGCCGATCGCGTAGCCGGCGACCATCGCGACCACCGGCTTGGGCAGGCGCCGCATCTGGATCTGCAGGTCGGTGACGTGGAAGCGGCCGACCGAGGCGCCCTCGGCGATGTAGCCGGTGTCGCCGCGCACGTTCTGGTCGCCGCCGGAGCAGAACGCCTTGCTGCCCTCGCCGGTGAAGACGATCACGCCGACCTCGTCGTCCTCGCGGGCCGCCTCGAACGCGGCCGAGACGTCGATCAGCGTCTGCGGTCGGAAGGCGTTCAGCACCTCGGGGCGATCGATCGTGATCTTGGCGATGCCCTCGGCCTTCTCGTAGCGGATGTCGGTGAACTCACCGGCCCCTTGCCAGGCGATCGGGGCGTAGAGCTCGGCTTCTGGCAGGGCGTCCTTGTGGCGTTTGGGCATGATGGGGACGATATCCCTGATGAAGCTCGACGACTGGCTCGCCCAGAGATCACAGAGTTGCCCCGAGCGCATCGCCCTGGTGGCGGACGGCGCCGAGGTGACCTACGCCGAGCTCGAGGCGGAGGCGACCTGGGTCGCCCGCCGGCTCGCCGCCCACGGCGTGCGGCGCGGCTCGACCGCGGCCTTGACCATGCACGGTCGCCGCGAGCAGGTCGTGCTGGCCCACGCGCTGATGAAGGTCGGCGCGACGCTGCTGCCGCTCAGCCCGCGGCTGACCTCGGTCGAGCGCGCCTCGATCGTCGCCGCCGAGGAGCCGATCGTCGACCTCGACGACCCCGGCGAGCTGACCCAGACCGAGGCCGACCTGCCGCTGCTCGGCGAGCACGACATGGACGACGTCTGCGCCCGCGTGCTGACCAGCGGCAGCTCCGGGACGCCGCGCCCGGTCGGGCTGACCTACGGCAACTTCCTCTGGAACGCGGTCGGGTCGGGTTTCAATCTCGGCGTCGACCCGGACGATCGCTGGCTCTGCTGCGTGCCGCTCAGCCACATCGCCGGGCTCGGCATCGTGATGCGCTCGACCATCTACGGGACCGGCGCCGTCCTCCACGACGGCTTCGACGTCGACCGCGTCGCCGCTTCGCTGGAGCGCGACGGGATCACGATCGTCTCGCTGGTCACGACGATGCTGACCCGGCTGCTCGAGGCCGGCGCCGAGCTCTCCGGGCCGCGGGCGATCCTGGTCGGCGGCGGGCCGGTGCCCGAGGAGCCGCTCGAGGAGGCGATCGCCAAGGGCGCCACAGTCGTGCAGACCTACGGGCTCACCGAGACCTGCTCGCAGGTGACCACGCTGGCGCCCGCCGACTCGCGCCGCAAGCTCGGCTCGGCCGGCCGGCCGCTGCTCACCACCCACCTGCGGATCGCCCCCGACGGCGAGATCCTGATCCAGGGACCGACCGTCGCCCCGGGTCGCGCCGACACGGACGGCTGGCTGCACACCGGCGACCTCGGCGAAATCGACGAGGAAGGGTTCCTCTACGTGCAGGATCGGATCGACGACCTGATCGTCAGCGGCGGCGAGAACGTCGTCCCGGCGGAGGTCGAGGAGGTGCTGCTGCGCCACCCGGAGGTGGCCGACGCCGCCGTCGTCGGTCGCGAGGACCCCGAGTGGCAGCAGGCGGTGACCGCGGTGGTCGTGCTCGAAAGCGGCTCGGAGGCGACCCCCGACGACCTGCGCCGCCACTGCGCCGAAGCGCTGGCCGACTTCAAAGTGCCCAAGCGGGTCGAGCTGGCCGCGGCGCTGCCGCGCACGCCGTCCGGCAAGTTGATGCGAAGGGCGCTCCGATAGCCTGCCGGCCATGAAAACCGACGACATCTTCTACGACAAAGACGCCGACCTCGGAAAGCTCGACGGCAAGACCGTCGCGATCCTCGGCTACGGCTCACAGGGGCACGCTCACGCCCTCAACCTCAAGGACTCGGGCGTCGACGTGGTGGTCGGCCTGCGACCCGACTCCTCCAGCCGCGCCAAGGCCGAAGAGCACGGCCTCGAGGTGCTCGACATCCCCGACGCCGCCAGCCGCGGCGACCTCGTCATGGTGCTGCTGCCCGACGAGAAACAGGGCGACCTCTGGCGCGAGCAGATCGCCGACGGGATCGCCCCCGGCAACATGCTGCTCTTCGCCCACGGCTTCGCGATCCACTTCGGCGAGGTCGAGCCGCCCGCCGGCGTCGACATCGCGATGGTCGCGCCCAAGGGCCCCGGCCACCTGGTCCGCCGCCAGTACGAGGAAGGCGCCGGCGTCCCCTGCCTGATGGCCGTCCACCAGGACGCCTCCGGCGACGCCCACGGCCTCGCGCTCGCCTACGCCTCCGGGATCGGCGGCGGCCGCGCGGCGATCATCGAGACGACCTTCAAAGACGAGTGCGAGACCGACCTCTTCGGCGAGCAGGCCGTGCTCTGCGGCGGCGCTTCGGAGCTCGTCCAGGCCGGCTTCGAGACCCTGGTGGAGGCCGGCTACGACCCGCGCCTGGCCTACTTCGAGTGTCTGCACGAGCTCAAGCTGATCGCCGACCTGATGTACGAGAAGGGGATCCAGGGGATGCACTACTCGATCTCCAACACCGCCGAGTACGGCGACCTGACGCGCGGCAAACGCGTGATCACCGACGAGACCAAGGCGGCGATGAAGGAGATCCTCGGCGAGATCCAGTCGGGCAAGTTCGCCCGCGAGTGGATCGCCGAGAACAAGGCCGGCGGCGAGAACTTCGACCGCATGCGCACCGAGCTGAAGGGTGCCCAGATCGAGGACGTCGGCGGAGACCTCCGATCGATGATGCCCTGGATCGACCAAGACTTCTAAGCGACGCTGTCGCAAAGCAGGTCAAGGACGCAGGAAGGGCGCCGAGGGGAGCGCACTCCAGTGCGTGACCCGACGGCGCCCGACCGAGGACGCAGAGATGCGCAGCGAGAGCGTCGCTTACCTGTGGGTCTCGCCCTCGGCGAGTTTCCCGTCGCGACCGACGTAGCCGTCCTTGCCGCCGACGACCACGTAGACGGCCTCCTCTGAGTCGCTGAGGTTGCGCAGGCGACGCGGCGTCGGCGCGTCGACCCAGGCCAGGCCTCCCGGTCCCAGTCGCTGGGTCGAGCCGTCGCCGAATTCGATCTCGACCTGGCCGCTGTGCAGGAAGTAGAGCTCCTCCTGCTCGTCGTGGTAGTGCGCGCCGGTCTCATAGGAGGGCGGCAGCACGATCGCGTTGACCCCGAAGGCGGTGACCCCGAGCTCCTTGCGGATCTTGCGGAACCCGGGGCCCTCGCCGAGGTCGTCGAGGTGGGCGACGGCGTAGCCGTCGCCCCTGGTCACCTTCTCGTTCTCCCCTGCCATCGTCGCCTCCCTAGACCGCCGGCGCCGCGGGCGGCGGGGGCGTGGTCGTGGCCGGGACGTCGCCGACCGGCTTTGCCTTCTCGAGTCCGATCGGCGGGTAGTCGTCGGTGAGGATCGCCACGTAGCCGTAGACCCGCAGCTCGAAGCTGTGCAGCTGCGTCAGGGTCGAGTTCAGCCACTCCGGCATGTAGCCGCGGAAGACGATCGTCAGCCAGGCGGCGATCGCGATCAGCTGGATCACGTAGGAGACGATGTAGGCGACGATCAGCAGTACCGGCAGGGCGAGGATCCAGCGGAAGAACGCCTTCAGCCGGCTCTGCTTCTCGGCCGGCGGCGGGAAGTTCGCCCGGATCGGGTAGCTGGGGTCGTCGCTGATCCCGAAGGGCGGCCACTCGTCGGTCTGCAGGGCGATCCAGGCCGAGACGCGGATCCCGAAGCGCAGCACCCCGGAGTTGAACTCGTAGAGCCACTGCGGGTAGCGACCGAGGATGACCACCGCCACCCAGGCGAAGAAGTGGGTGAAGAGGAAGAGAATCCCCCAGAACACCCCGACGATCAGCCACGGGATCGCCAGAAGCAGGCGAAAGAAGGTCGTCCAACGGTTCGGCGTCGGGTTGAAGTCGACTTCATACGTGATCGGATACACGCTCTTTCCTCCGTTCGGGACTGGGACACGGCACGGCGAGGCCAGCCTAACCCCGACCCCGGCGCCGGTCCACCCGCGCCTGTCGATACGGTGTCGAGCCCGAATGACTGTCCAGACCGACGCCCAGATTCCGACCGCGCTGAAGCCCGCCGACGGCCGTTTCGGCTGCGGGCCCTCGAAGGTGCGCCCCGAGGCGCTCGCCAGGCTCGCCGAGCGCTCGGCCCTGATGGGCACCTCGCACCGCCAGGCGCCGGTGCGCGAGCTGGTCGCGAGCGTTCGCAACGGCCTCGCCGAGCTCTTCTCGCTGCCCGACGGGTACGAGGTCGCGCTCGGCAACGGCGGCAGCACCGCGTTCTGGGAGTCGGCCTGCGCCTGGCTCGTGCGCGAGCGCGCCCTGCACCTCACCTACGGCGAGTTCTCGCAGAAGTTCGCCTCGGCTACCGCGGCGGCGCCCTTCCTCGGCGACCCGATCGTCGTCGAGGCCGCGCCGGGCGACGCACCCGCGCCGGTCGCCGACCCCGCCGCCGACGTGCTCGCCTGGGCCCACAACGAGACCTCGACCGGGGTGATGGTCGAGGTGGTCCGTCCCGCCGACGCCGGCGACGCGCTGGTCCTGGTCGACGCCACCTCGGGCGCCGGCGGCCTGCCGGTCGACGTCGCCCAGGCCGACGCCTACTACTTCGCTCCGCAGAAGGCCTTCGGCGCCGACGGCGGGATCTGGCTGGCGCTGCTCAGCCCGGCGGCGATCGCCCGCATCGAGCAGCTCGACGGCGCCGCCGACCGCTGGCAGCCGGCCTTCCTCTCGTTGCAGACGGCGCTGGAGAACTCGCGCAAGGAGCAGACCTACAACACGCCGGCGCTGGCGACCCTGCTGCTGCTCGCCGACCAGGTCGAGTGGATGCTCGCCGAAGGCGGGCTCGATTGGTGCGTCGCCCGCACGACCGCTTCCTCGCAGCACCTCTACGGCTGGGCCGAGCGCAGCGCGCTGGCGACCCCGTTCGTCGCCGATCCGGCGAAGCGCTCGCTCCTGGTCGGCACGATCGACTTCGCCGACTCGGTCGACGCCGCCGCCCTCGCCGCGACGCTGCGCGCGAACGGGATCGTCGACGTCGAGCCCTACCGCAAGCTCGGCCGCAACCAGCTGCGCGTCGGCATGTTCCCGGCGGTCGAGTCGGCCGACGTCGAGGCGCTCACCGCCTGCATCGACTGGGTGCTGGAGAACGTCGAGGGGGTCGCTTCGTGAAGGTCCTGGTCAAGGAGAAGATCGCCGACGCCGGGGTCGAGCTGCTGCGCTCGAGGTTCGACGTCGATCTCGGTCTCGAGATGTCCGACGAGGAGCTGGCGGAGCGGATCGGCGAGTACGACGCGATCCTGATCCGCAGCGCCACCAAGCTGACGCCCGAGCTGATCGAGCGCGCCGGCAACCTCAAGGTGATCGGCCGCGCCGGCACCGGGGTCGACAACGTCGACATCCCGGCCGCCACCCGCCGCGGCATCGTCGTCGCCAACGCGCCCGAGTCGAATTCGGTCGCCGCCGCCGAGCACACCCTGGCGCTCGCCCTCTCGCTGTTCCGCAACGTCCCGCAGGCGCACGGCTCGCTGGTCGAGGGCCGCTGGGACCGGGCCAAGTTCAAGGGCGCCGAGCTCTACGGCAAGACACTCGGCGTGATCGGCTTCGGCCGGATCGGCCAGCTCGTCGCCAAACGGGCGCAGAGCTTCGACATGGACGTCGTCGCCTTCGACAAGTTCGTCTCGGCCGAGCGCTTCCGCGAGCTCGGCGTGGAGGGCGCGGAGACGGTCGAGGACCTGCTCGGCAAAGCCGACCTGGTCACCCTGCACGTGCCGAAGACGCCCGAGACGATCGGGTTGATCGACGCCGAGGCGATCCTGGCGATGAAGGACGGCGCCCGCATCGTCAACTGCGCGCGCGGCGAGCTGATCGAGCTCGACGACCTCGAAGCCGGCCTCGAGTCCGGCAAGCTCGCCGGGGCCGCGCTCGACGTCTTCCCGTCCGAGCCGTTCACCGAGCACCCGATCTTCGCCCGGCCCGACGTCGTCGTCACCCCGCACCTCGGCGCCTCGACCGCCGAGGCGCAGGACCGCGCCGGCGTGGTCACCGCCGAGCAGGTGACCGAGGCGCTGACCGGCGGGGTCGTGACCAACGCGGTCAACATCGCCGCCGTACGGCCCGAGACGATGGAAGCGCTGGCCCCGTTCGTGCCGCTCTGCGAAAAGCTCGGGCGGCTCGCCCAGGGGCTGGGGGACGGCTCGGTCGACGGCGTCACCGCCGAGTTCCGCGGCCGGATCGCCTCGCACGACACCCGCCTGCTCGGGATCGCCGTCCTCGTCGGCATCCTCTCCGGCAACACCGAGGAGCCGGTCAACCTGGTCAACGCGCCGCAGATGGCCGAGGAGCGCGGCATCGAGCTGGTCGAGACCAAGGACTCCAGCGCCGAGGACTTCACCGAGCTGGTCACCGTCCGGGTGCGCTCGGGCGACGGCGAGGTGGAGGTCGCCGGCACCAGCGTCGGCCCGCGCAACGAGCCCTACCTCGTCTCGGCCTGGAACGAGAGCTTCTACCTGCCCTTCGCCGAGCACATCACGGTCTTCCGCTACGCCGACCAGCCGGGGATGATCGGTCGCGTCGGCACGCTGTTCGGCGAGGAGGGGGTCAACATCGTCTCCGCCGCCGTCGGCGCCGAGGCCGGCACCGAGAACGCGGTGATGGCGCTGACCACCGACGCCGCCGTCCGCCCCGAGGCGATCGAGAAGATCCTGGGCGTGGACGGCTTCGCCGTCGGCCGCTCCGTAGATCTCTGAGCTGCGCATAGCAGCGCTCAGAGATCTCCGGATAGTCTGTTGTTGTGCGGGCGGTGGTTCTTACTGGGACGGGGGGTCCTGAGGTCCTGCAGGTGCAGGAGCGGCCCGACCCTGCCGTCGGAGCGGGGCAGATCCGCGTCGCGGTGCGCGCGGCGGGCATCAACTTCGCCGACACCCTGGCCCGCGTCGGCCTCTACCCGGACGCTCCCAAGCCGCCCTGCGTGCTCGGCTACGAGGTCGCCGGCGAGGTCGAGAGCGTGGGGGAGGGCGTCACCGAGTTCCAGCTCGGCGACCGGGTGATCGCCGGCACCCGCTTCGGCGGCCAGGCGGAGCTGGTCAGCGTCGACGCCGCCCAGGCTCTGCCGCTGCCCGAGCAGCTCAGCTTCGAGCAGGGCGCCGCCTTCCCGGTCAACTACGGCACCGCCTACGCGGCGCTGGTCCTGATGGGCGGCATGCGCGAGGGCGACCGCGTGCTGATCCACGCCGCCGGCGGCGGTGTCGGCATCTCCGCGACGCAGCTCGCTCGCAACGCCGGCGCCGAGATCTTCGGCACCGCCTCGCCTGGCAAGCACGAGGCGATCCGCGCCCACGGCGTCACCCACGCGATCGACTATCGCGGCCAGGACTTCGAGGACGAGGTGATGCGGATCACCGGCGGTGAGGGCGTCGACCTGATCATGGACGCGCTCGGACCGACCTCGTTCCGCAAGGACTACCGGCTGCTGCGCTCCGGCGGGCGGCTGGTCATGTACGGGCTGTCCGAGAACTCCGACTCGGGCGTGCGCAACATCCCGGCGACCCTGAAGAGCCTGGCGAAGATGCCGCTGGCGACGATGCCGTGGTGGAAGAGCCTGATGGTGATGAACGAGAACAAAGGGGTGTTTGGCCTCAACATGCTCAGCTGGTGGGATCGCGAGGGCAACCTCGACCGGGTCACCGAGCCGCTGATGGCGGACCTCGCGGCCGGCCGGCTGGACCCCGTCGTCGGAGGGGCGTTCCCGTTCGACCGAGCCGGCGAGGCGCACGAATTCATCGCCCAGCGCCGCAACGTCGGCAAGGTCGTCTTGTTGCCATAGAGAGGGTCCGGGTCCTCCGGGCCGAATTCACACCGCGATGAAGAGGGCGCTGCTCATAGCGATCACCGTTCTGGTGGCGGTTTCCGCCACCCCGGCCCATGCCGCCGAACGCTCGCTCAACCTGCTCCTCGCCGGCGGGCCGGAGGACAACTCGATCGAGATCGCGCTCAGCGCCGACGGCCGCAGCTTCGTGATCGACTCGATCGCGCCGCTCGAAGTCGGCGGCGGCGTCTGCTCCCACCCGGAGGGGAAAGCCAACGAGATCGTCTGCGAAGCGGCCGCGATCGCCGGCTTCGAAGTGAACGTCAACGGCGGCGACGACTCGGTCGTGATCGGCAAGACGGTGCCGGTCCCCGTGACGCTGCGCGGCGGCCCCGGCGACGACAAGCTGGTCGGGGGCGCCGGCAACGACAGGCTGCTCGGCGGCGCCGACGACGACGTGCTGGTCGGTCGGGCCGGCAACGACTGGCTCGCCGGCAGCACCGGCGACGACAAGTTGGTCGGGGGAAGCGGCGACGACAAGCTGCTCGGCGGTCCCGGCACCAACGCCCTCTTCGGTGGCAGCGGCAACAACCAGTACGGGCTCGCCGGCAGCGGAACCTAGGGCGACTAGGCGGTGCTCTCGGCCGGCTTGCGGCGCGAGAAGAGGCGGCCGCCGACGAACAGCAGCGCGATCACCAGGCCGACCAGCGAGAGCGCCGCATCGAGCCGGAAGGCGGCCTGGATGCCGTCGACGAACGGTGGCTCCGAGGCCGAGAAGACGGTCGTGGTCAGGCCGAGGCCGATCGAACCGCCGGCGATCTGGAACATGTAGATGATCCCGCCGGCAAGGCTGGTCTGGGATTCGTCCACGGAGGTGACGCCGGCGGTGGTCGCGGTCGGGTAGAAGCTGCCGACGCCGACGCCGAGCACGACCATCCCGACGACGAGCGAGCCGTAGCTCGAACCCTCGCCGACCTGCGAGAAGAGGAACGGCGCGAGGGTGATGCAGGCGGAGCCGAAGACGACCAGCCGCTTGGCGCCGACGCGCTCGTAGAGCGGCCCGGCGACGAAGGAGACGAGCGCGAAGACGCCGAGGAAGGGCAGCAGCCCGACCCCGGCCTCCAGGGGCGAGTAGCCGAGGTGCTTCTCCATGAACTGCGGCAGGTAGAGCAGGGCCGCGAAGAAGGTCGCCGACATGAACAGGATCGCGAAGCAGGAGGCGCGGAAGCTCTCGTTGCGCATCACCTCCCTGGGGACCAGCGCGTGCGCCCCGGCGCGGCGCTCGATCGGCACGAAAGCCCCGACCAGGATCACCGCCAGGGCCAGGAGCCCGATGATCTTCGGGTCGCCCCAGCCCCACTGGTCGACCTGGTCGAGCGCGATCAAGAGCGAGACGAGGCCGACCGAGATCGCCGCGATCCCGGGGTAGTCGATCTGCCGCTCCTCGCTTTCGGGCTCCTTCACGTGCACGAGGAAGTAGGTCACCGCGACCGCGAAGACCGCGATCGGCACGTTCAGGAAGAAGATCCAGCGCCAGCTCAGCAGGTCGGTGAGCACGCCGCCGATCAGCGGCCCCATCGCGTTGCCGAGCCCGGCCGCGCCGAGGATGATCCCGCCGGCCAGGCCGGCCTTCTCTTCGGGCAGGATCGCGAAGGTCATGCCGAGGATCGCCGGCCACATCAGCGCGCCGCCGATCCCCATCAGCGTGCGCGAGGCGATCAGCCAGGCCTCGGTCTGGGCGGCGCCGCCGAGCAGCGACATCGAGGCGAAGATCGCCGTGCCGAGGAAGAAGGCGTTGCGGCGCCCGAACATGTCGGCGAGCCGCCCGCCGGTGACGATCATCACCCCGAAGGTCAGCGCGTAGGCGTTGACGACCCACTGGATCGTGCCGACGTCGGTGTCGAAGTCGCTCTCCATCGTCGGCAGCGCGACGTTGATCGCCGAGAAGTCGTTGGCGATCACGACCACCGCGATGCCCATCGCGAAGAGCGCGAGCCAGTTGGTGCGTTGCTGGGCGGAGGCGGCCTCGATGCGGCTCAGGGTACGGCAACGTCCGAACGGAAACCGCTGCTTGCGCTACCCTGATGGACGAATGGCTTTCGGCCCCGACAGCCTCGCGCTTCTCCTTCTCCTCCCCCCTCGGGGGGAATAGCGCTGGGCGGCGCGATAGCCGCGAGAGACATAGAGGCCATTCGATTCACTTAGAGAAGGAGACGGTCCAATGGGACCCCAAACCGACGTAAACCGCGTCCACATCTTCGACACCACCCTGAGGGACGGCGAGCAGTCGCCCGGAATCTCGCTGAACACCGCCGAGAAGGTGGAGATCGCCCAGCAGCTGGCCCGCCTGGGGGTCGACGTGATCGAGGCCGGTTTCCCGATCACCTCTCCCGGCGACTTCGAGGCCGTCGAGAAGATCTCCAGGGTGGTCGAGGGCCCGGTTATCTGCGGTCTGGCCCGCACCCACAAGGCGGACATCGACGCCGCCTGGGGAGCGGTCAAGGACGCGCAGCGCCCGCGCATCCACACTTTCATCTCGACCTCCGACATCCACATCGAGCACCAGCTGAAAACCGACCGCGAGGACGTCAAGGGCCAGGCCAAGGCCGCCGTCGCGCTGGCGCGCTCCTACTGCGACGACGTCGAGTTCTCGCCGATGGACGCGACCCGCGCCGACGTCGAGTTCACCGCCGAAGTGGTCGCGATCGCGGTCGCCGAGGGTGCGACCACGGTCAACATCCCCGACACGGTCGGCTACACGACGCCGGAGGAGTACACGGCCTACCTGCGCCGGCTGTACGAGCTGGTTCCGGGGCTGGACGGGGTCGAGCTGTCGGTCCACTGCCACGACGACCTGGGCCTGGCCGTCGCCAACTCCTACGCCGGGGTGCTGGCCGGGGCGCGTCAGGTCGAGTGCGCGGTCAACGGGATCGGCGAGCGGGCCGGCAACTGCTCGCTGGAGGAGATCGCGATGCTGGTCAAGGTCCGCGAGGACACTCACGGTCTGACCACGGGGATCAACACCCGTGAGATCGCCCGCACCAGCCGCATGGTCTCGCGCCTGACCGGCTACGCGATCCAGCCGAACAAGGCCGTGGTCGGGCGCAACGCGTTCGCCCACGAGTCCGGGATCCACCAGGACGGCGTGCTGAAGGAGCGCAGCACCTACGAGATCATGGACGCGACCGAGGTCGGCCTGGAGTCGAACTCGATCGTGCTGGGCAAGCACTCCGGCCGCCACGCGCTGAAGGACGCGCTGGAGCAACTGGGCTTCAAGGTCGAGGGCAACACCCTGAACGCGGCCTTCAAGGCGTTCAAGGAGGTCGCCGACCGCAAGAAGCAGGTGACCGCGCTGGACCTGGAGGCGATCGTCTCCGACGAGATGCGCGAGCGCTCCGACGCCCACGAGCTGGCCTGGTTCGAGGTCTCCGCCGGAACCGAGGTCGAGCCCGCCGCCAAGGTCGGCGTGACCATGCCCTCGGGCGAGGTCGCGGTCGGCGAGTCTGGCGGCGACGGCCCGATCGACGCGGTCTTCCGCGCGATCCAGAGCGCCACCGAAACCGAAAGCGAGCTGCGCCAGTACACGGTCGACGCCGTGACCGGGGGAGAGGACGCGCTGGGCGAGGTGACCGTGATGCTGCGCACCGACGGTCGCCTGGCGACCGGCGTCGGCGTCGCCACCGACATCATCGAGGCATCGGCCCGCGCCTATCTGCGGGCCCTGTCCAACTCCCTGGAAGGCGCCGCCACCCGCGAGGCCGAGGCGGCCACCGCCGAAGCCGCTATAGAACGCACCCCCGGCCCGTAAAGAGCCTCAACGGGGGGAGATCCTTCGCGAGTCCGTCCTTATGTGCGGTATGCGCGCATTAGGACGGACTCGCGGTTTGGATGGTCGTGTCGCCGAGCTCGCCGAGCGCCAGCATGGGGTCGTGGCGCGCGCTCAGCTGATCGCGCTGGGTCTGGGACGCGACGAGATCGGCCGACGGATGCGGGCCGGCCGGCTCCACCGGCTGCACTGCGGCGTCTATGCAGTCGGCCACCGAGCCCTGACGCAGCGCAGTCGCTGGACGGCGGCGGTGCTCGCTTGTGGGCCCGATGCCGTGCTGAGTCACTGGTCAGCCGCTGCCCTCTGGGGGATCAGGAGCAACCGCGGCGGCCCGATCGACATCACCGCACCTCGCAAGACCAGGTCGCGGGAGGCGATCAGGCGCCACCGCATGCTCCTGCCAGCCGACGAGGTGACCGTTCGGGACGGGATCCCAGTCGCCAGCGCGCCGCGCACGATCTTCGACCTCGCCTCCGTCTCCTCGCCCCAGACGCTCGAGAGCGCCCTGCGTCAGTGCGAATACCTGAGGCTCTACGACCCTCTTTCTCTGGGGGATCTGGTTAGGAGGTATCCGGGCCATCGCGGCGTCCGCACGGCCCGAATGGCATTGACCGGGCTGGAAGAGTCCACGGGCGAGATCGAAGAGGGGCTCGAGGAGCGCTTCCTTGCCTTCCTCGACCGCTACGGGCTGCTCCGTCCGGACTTCAACGTCTGGCTCGAAGCGGAGGGCCACCGCTACAAGGTCGACTGCCTGTGGCCGGCCCAGCGCCTGATCGTGGAGCTCGACTCCTGGCAGGGGCACGGCACCCGCTCCTCCTTCCAGTCCGACAAGTCACGCGATCGCCGCCTGCTCCGTGCCGGCTACAGGACCACCCGCATCACCTGGGCCCAACTGAGAGACGAACCGACCGCCATCGCCGCGGACCTGCGCGCCCTCCTCGCCTGACCCGACTCAACCGGCTTCCGAACGTCGCACCCCTCACCCGCAACCACACCTGCAAGTAGGTTGCGGGTGAGGGGTGCGACACATGGGCCAGGCAAGAAATGCCCCGGGGCCATCCAACGAGGTGCATCCCAATACAAGCGTCCGTGATAACGTACAAGGCATGAGTACTGTCACCGCTGAGCGCGATCGCACTGCGGTCGCCGACCCCTCGCCTTCCGTGGGCCTGCGCATCCGCGCCTTGCGCGAGGCGATGGGCCTGTCCCTGCGTGACCTCGCCGAGCGCTCCGGCGTCAGCGCGCCGATGCTCTCGCAGGTGGAGCGCGGGGAGACCAGCCCGACGCTGGCCTCGGCGACCAAGGTCGCCGCCGGTCTCGAGCTGACCCTCTCGCAGCTGCTGCGCCTCGACGAGGGCCAGCACGTCGCGGTCAGCCGCGCCAGCGGCCGGCGCCGCTACGAGCGCGGCGGTCACCGCTTCGAGGAGTTGACCCCGCCGATGCCCGGTCAGCGCGCCGACGTCTCGCTGCACGTGCTCGAGCCGGGGGCGACGACCGGCGGGCGCACCGACCCGCCGATGCACGAGCCGGGCAGCCGCGAGACCGCCAGCGTCCTCTCAGGAACGTTGGCACTGATCGTCGACGGCACTCGCTACGACCTTTCCGAGGGCGACAGCGTCACCTTCGACGCCGACTTGCCGCATCATTTCGAGAACGATGGCGAGGAGCCGACCCGGTTCTTCGCCGTGATCGCCGCCGGCCTGAGGAGGGGCTGACCAATGCCGAAGAACATGTTCGAAAAGATCTGGGAGGCCCACGAGGTCTCGGACGGGTTGATCTACATCGACCTCCACCTGGTCCACGAGGTCACCTCGCCGCAGGCCTTCGACGGGCTGCGCATGGCCGGCCGCCCGGTCCGCCGTCCCGACAAGACGCTGGCGACCGCCGACCACAACACGCCCACCGACGGCACGATGGCGGCCCGCCTGATCGCCGACGAGCTCTCCCGCGTGCAGGTCGAAACGCTGGAGCGCAACGCCGCCGAGTTCGGCGTGCCGATCTACTCGCTGGGCTCCGACCGTCAAGGCATCGTGCACGTGATCGGCCCGGAGCTGGGCGTCACCCAGCCAGGCATGACGATCGTCTGCGGAGACAGCCACACCTCCACCCACGGCGCCTTCGGCGCATTGGCCTTCGGCATCGGCACCTCCGAGGTCGAGCACGTGCTGGCGACCCAGTGCCTGGTCCAGAAACGGCCGAAGACGCTGCGGATCAACTACGCCGGCGAGCTGCGCCACGGGGTCACGCCCAAGGACCTGATCCTGGCGACGATCGGCCGTCTCGGCACCGGCGGGATGACCGGCTACGCGGTCGAGTACGCCGGCCCGGCGATCGAGGCGCTGAGCATGCCGGGGCGGATGACGATCTGCAACATGACGATCGAGGGCGGCGGCCGCGCCGGCATGATCGCCCCCGACGAGGCGACCTTCGAGTGGGTCCGCGGCCGCGAAGGCGCGCCGGCGGACTTCGACGCCGCCCTGGCCCGCTGGCGCGAGCTGCCCAGCGACGAAGGTGCCAGCTTCGACACCGAGCTCGACGTCGACGCGTCAGCGATCTCGCCGATGGTTACCTGGGGCACGACCCCCGGGATGGTCGTCGAGGTCACCGACGTCGTCCCCGACCCGGCCCAGATGGAGTCGGCCTCCGACCGTGAGTCGGCCGAACGGGCGCTCAACTACATGGGCCTGGAGGCGGGTACGCCGATGACCGAGGTCGCGCCGGAACGGGTCTTCATCGGCTCCTGCACCAACTCGCGGATCGAGGACCTGCGTGAGGCCGCCGAGATCGTCGACGGCCGCAAGGTCGCCGCGGGCATCCACGCGATGGTCGTCCCCGGTTCCCAGCAGGTCAAAGCCGCGGCCGAAGCCGAGGGCCTCGACGACGTCTTCCGCAGCGCCGGCTTTGAATGGCGCGAGGCGGGCTGCTCGATGTGCCTGGGCATGAACCCGGACACGCTCGCCGAAGGCGAGCGCTGCGCCTCGACCTCGAACCGCAACTTCGAGGGGCGGCAGGGCAAGGGTGGGCGCACCCACCTGGTCAGCCCGAAGATGGCGGCCGCGGCGGCCGTCGAGGGTCACTTCGTCGACATCAGGGATTGGAGCTAGCCATGAGGCCACTGGACGTCATCGAGGGCAAGGTGTCGGTGCTGGACCGCAGCGACGTCGACACCGACCAGATCATCCCCAAGCAGTTCCTCAAGCGGGTCGAGCGGACCGGCTTCGGCGAGTTCCTCTTCTACGACTGGATCCGCGACGGCGAGATCGAGCTGGAGCCGAACCCGATCCTGGTCACCGGCGCCAACTTCGGCTGTGGGTCCTCGCGCGAGCACGCCCCCTGGGCACTCGAGGACTTCGGCTTCCAGGCGATCATCGCGCCCTCCTTCGCCGACATCTTCTACTCCAACTGCACGAAGATCGGGCTGTTGCCGGCGATCCTCGACGAGGAGCACTGCCGTGCCGTCGCCGAGGCCGGCGAGGCCCGCATCGACGTCGACGACGAGACCGTCACCTGCGCCGCCGGGGTCTTCGAGTTCGCGGTCGAGCCGGACGTCAAGCACCGGCTGCTGAACGGGCTCGACGACATCGGCATCACCCTGGAGAACGTCGGCGCGATCGACTCCTTCGAGGCGACCCCGGCCGGCGGCTACGGGCCGGTGACCACGAGCCTGCGATGAGCGACGCGGGGCCGATGAACACCGGCGCCCGCGAGTGGGATGCGGAGACCTACGACGCGGTCTCCGATCCCCAGTTCAGCTGGGGGATGGAGGTGCTGGAGCGGCTCGAGCTGCGCGGCGACGAGGACGCGCTCGACGCCGGCTGCGGCTCCGGTCGCGTCAGCGCCGAGCTGCTGAAGAGGCTGCCCGAGGGCAGCCTGCTCGCCGTCGACGGCTCCGAGGCGATGATCGCCAAAGCCCGCGAGCGCCTGGGAGTTCGCGCCTCGTACCTGGTCGCCGACCTGGCCGAGCTGCGCGTCGAGCAGCCGGTCGACCTCGTCTTCTCGACCGCGACCTTCCACTGGCTGCCCGATCACGCCCGCCTCTTCGCCCGTCTGCGCGCGGCGCTGCGGCCCGGCGGTCGCCTGGTCGCGCAGTGCGGGGGAGAGGGCAACGTCGCCGAGCACGCCGCCGCGGTCGCCGGCGTCGCTTCCCAGCCGCGGTTCGCTGCGCACCTGAAGCAGACCGAGGGCCTCTGGAACTTCGCCGGCCCCGAGCAGACCGAAGCGCGCCTGCGCGCCGCCGGCTTCACCGAGGCGCGCTGCTGGCTCGAGCCTAAGCCCGTGCAGCCGGCCGACCCGCTGGCTTTCGTGATGACCGTGACGATCGGGCCGTTTCTCGCTCAGCTGCCCGAGGACCTGCAGCGGCCCTTCGCCGAAGAGGTGATAGCCGCTTCCTCGCAGCCCCTGGTGCTCGACTACGTGCGCCTCAACATCGAGGCCGCCGTCGCGGCCTAACGCGTAGAGTCTCCCGCCGCATGAGTGCCCCCCGCATAGTCGTCCTGCCCGGTGACGGGATCGGTCCGGAGATCGTCGCCGCGACGATCGAGTTGCTGCGCGCGCTCGGCGAGTTCGAGTTCGAGGAGCAGCTGATGGGTGGCTGCTCGATCGACGCCCACGGCGTCGCCCTCACGGATGACGTGCTGGCGACCTGCAAGGCCGCCGACGCCGTTCTGCTCGGCGCCGTCGGCGGGCCGAAATGGGACACGACCAACCCCGACGACCCGCGTCCCGAGCAGGGCCTGCTCGGCCTGCGCAAGGGCATGGGGCTCTACGCCAACCTGCGCCCGGTGCGGCCGAGCCCGGCGCTGATCGGGTCCAGCCCGCTGCGCGAGGAGCGGATCGCCGGCACCGACCTGCTGGTCGTCCGCGAGCTCACCGGCGGGATCTACTTCGGCGCCTCCGGGCGCGACGGCGACGCCGCCTACGACACCTGCGAGTACGACGCCGCGGAAGTTGAGCGGATCGCCCGCACCGCCTTCGAGGCCGCCCGCCGCCGCGGCGAGGGCTCCGGCCGCAAGCCGAAGGTGACCTCGGTCGACAAGGCCAACGTGCTGGAGACCTCGCGGCTCTGGCGCGAGGTCGTCGGTCGCGTCGCGCCCGAGTACGACGACGTCGAGCTCGACCACCTGCTGGTCGACAACGCGGCGATGCAGCTCGTCTCGCGGCCGACCGACTTCGACGTCGTCCTCTCCGAGAACCTCTTCGGCGACATCCTCAGCGACGAGAGCGCGATGCTGACCGGCTCGCTGGGCATGCTGCCCTCCGCCAGCCTGGGCGCCGACGGCGCTCCTGGACTCTTCGAGCCGGTGCACGGCTCGGCGCCGGACATCGCCGGCCAGGGTCTTGCCAACCCGCTGGCGACCTTCCTCTCGGCGGCGATGATGCTGCGCCACGGCCTCGCCATGCCCGACGAGGCGGCGCGGATCGAGGCGGCGGTCGACAGCGTGCTCGAGCGCGGGCTGCGTACGCCGGACCTCGCCTCGGGGACCGCTGGGTCCGCCGAGACCGAGGTCGGCACGGCGGAGATGACCGCCGCGGTGCTGGCGGAGCTCGGCGCCTAGACCGAGCCCCACCAGCGCGGAACTACGGGGCGGTTACCGCCCACTGGCCCGCGGCGACGAATTTCGGCGTCGAGGTCGACGCTTTCGCGACTAGGCCGAATCCGAGGCGGGTGTTGTTTTCGGCCGCCAGCGGCGTCACCGCGTCGAGGTTCGTTTCCTCGGTCAGGTAGACGCAGACGTTGCCGCCGGTCGCCGAGGGGGCCGAGCCGCTGCCGATCCCGGCGCAGTTGGCGTTCGTCTCGCCTTTTTTCAGCACCGTGATCGCCGGCGCGTTGCCGCTGATCGGGAACTGGAAGCTGACCGAGTCGCTGGCCAGTTCGCCGGCGTTGGCGGCGGTGCCGCTGATGTAGAAGACGCCGCGCAGGGTCTGGCCGCTCCGCAGCGTGCCGAGCAGCGGCGCCACGTCATCGCCGAGTTTCGCCAGCGTCACCGAGCCTTTACCCAGCTTGGAGGCGTTGACCGCTTCGTTACCCAGCTTGTTGGTCGTGACCACACCGTTCTTGATCGAGGCGGCGATCACGGCGCTGTTGCCGATCTTGGCGCTGGTCACCGCGCCGTTGCCGATGTTGCCGGGGGTGATCGAGTTCGGGCCCAGCTTGCCGTTGGTGACCGACTTCGGCGCCAGCTTGGCGCTGGTCACGGCCTTGTTCTTCAGTTTCTGGGTGCTGACGGCGCCCTTCTTGAGCTGGTTGGGGCCGACGCTGTTCTTCGGCAGGCCGGCGGCGACGGCGACGCCGCTGAGCGCGGCGAAGAGCGCAATCGTCGCGATCACATTGCTGTAGTTCAGTCTTGAACGAAGACTGGCTTTCATTTGCTCTCGCTCCTTTTCGGGTGGGTTTGAGCAGTCATTCGGGACCGCGCTAGAGATGCCCTTGTTTTGATCGGGCATAATTCCCCAACATGGATTCGGTCGATTTGATTTGGAAAAACGGCGAGTTCCTGCCCTGGGAGGACGCGCAGACCCACGTCCTGAGCCACGGCCTGCACTACGGAACCGGCGTTTTCGAGGGGATTCGCTGCTACGAGACCGCGCGCGGACCGGCGGTCTTCCGGCACGCCGACCACCTCGCCAGACTGGAGAAATCGGCCGAGCTCTACTACCTGGAGCTGCCTTACTCGGCCGAGCAGATCCGCCTCGCGACCCACGAGCTGCTGCTCCGCAACGACCTGCGCTCCGCCTACATCCGGCCGCTCGCCTACCGCGGCTACGGCAGCCTCGGGCTCTACGCGAAGGACGCCCCGATCGACGTGATCATCGCCGCCTTCCCCTGGGGCGCCTACCTGGGCGAGGAGAGCGCCGGCACCGGCATCCGGGCGAAGGTCTCGAGCTGGCGGCGGATCAGCCCGGGCGGCTCGATCCCGCACGCCAAGGCCTCGGGCTCCTACCTCAACTCGATCCTCGCCAAGACCGAGTCCCACAACGCCGGCTACGACGAGGCGATCCTGCTCGACGAACGCGGCTTCGTCTGCGAGGGCTCGGGCGAGAACATCTTCGTGATCCGCGACGGCGAGATCGTCACGCCGCCGCACGTCGCCTCGATCCTCGACGGGATCAACCGCAAGTCGGTGATCCAGATCGCCCGCGACCTCGGCTACACCGTGGTCGAGCGCGACATCGCCCGCGCCGAGCTCTACCTCGCCGAGGAGGTCTTCCTGACCGGGACGGCGGCCGAGCTGGTGCCGGTGCGCGAGATCGACGACCACCCGCTGGGCGAGCCGGGCGAGATCACCCGCCACGTCCAGGCCAAGTTCGAAGACGCCCTCTACGGGCGCGCCGAGGAGTACCTGGAGTGGCTCGACTTCGTCGAGGCGCCGGCCCCGCTGGACACGGGCGATAAGGTCGGGTCCTGATGTTCCTCATCGAGTCGATCGGGCGAATTACCGCTGCCGCCTAGCGGCTGGCGCGGCTCTGCCGCGCGCGCGGGCCCCCAGGGCCCTCCCGATCTCCAGACTCGAAAGGCAGCAACGATGGAACAAGTGAAGCTTTACGACACCACCTTGCGTGACGGCATGCAGGGCGAGGGGATGTCGCTCTCCGCTGCGGAGAAGGCGCGCGTCGTCCTCGCTCTCGACCAGCTCGGCGTGCAGATGATCGAGGCCGGCTTCCCCAGCTCCAACCCGAAGGAAGAGGAGCTGTTCGCGCAGCTCGCCGAGCTCGAGCTCGAGCAGGCGGAGCTCTGCGCCTTCGGGATGACCCGCCGCCGCGACGTCGCGGCCGAGGAGGACCCGGCGCTGGCGACCCTGGTCGGCGCCTTCACGCCGGTCGTCACCCTGGTCGGCAAGACCTGGGCCCTGCACCTGGAGAAGGTCACCAAGGTCTCCCGCGAGGAGAACCTGGCGATGATCGGCGACTCGGTCGGCTTCTGCCTGGCCAGCTCCAAGCGTGTGGTCTACGACGCCGAGCACTTCTTCGACGCCTACCGCGACGACCCGGGCTACGCGCTCGCCTGCCTGCAGGTCGCCGTCGACGCCGGCGCCGAGAACGTCACGCTCTGCGACACCAACGGCTCCAGCCTGCCCGACCAGATCGCCCTCGCCACCGCCGACGTGGTCGCGAAACTGGGTTCGCGGGTCGAAGTCGGGATCCACGTCCACGACGACGCCGGCTGCGGGGTCGCCAACTCGCTGGCGGCGGTCCGCGAGGGCGCCCGCATGGTCCAGGGCACCGTCAACGGCTACGGCGAGCGCTGCGGCAACGCCAACCTGACCTCGATCCTGCCGGCCCTGCAGCTGAAGATGGGCTTCGGGGTGGTCAGCGACGAGCAGCTCGCCTCGCTGACCGAGACCGTCCACTTCGTCGACGAGCTCTGCAACGTCACCCAGAACCCCGACGCGCCGTACGTGGGGCGCAACGCCTTCGCCCACAAGGGCGGGATGCACGTGGCCGGGGTCGAGGCCGACGCGCGGACCTTCGAGCACATCGAGCCCGCCACGGTCGGCAACCAGCGCGCCGTGCTGCCCTCCGAGCTCTCGGGCAAGGCGACGATCCGCGACCAGGCGGCGCGCGCCGGGATCGAGATCGACGACGAGGGCGCCGCGCGCGCGATCGAGCAGCTCAAGGAGCGCGAGCACCGCGGCTACCACTACGAGGCGGCGCCGGCCTCCTTCGAGCTGCTGCTGCGCAACGAGGCCGGTCTCTACCAACCGCTCTTCAGGTTGGAGAGCTACCGGGTGGTGACCGAGCGCCGGGCCGGTGGCGAGGTCGAAACCGAGGCGACGATCAAGGTCGAGGTCGACGGCGAGCGGGTGATGCGGGTCGCCGAGGGCAACGGTCCGGTCAACGCGCTCGACCGGGCGCTGCGCGACGCGATCGTCGACCGCTACCCGCACCTGGCGGACATCGAGCTGACCAACTACAAGGTCCGCATCCTCGACGAAGCCCACGGCACCGGCGCGGTCACGCGCGTCCTGCTCGACTCGACCGACGGCACCCACGAGTGGGGTACCACCGGGGTCTCGGAGAACATCATCGAGGCCTCCTGGCAGGCCCTGGTCGACTCGCTGGAGTACGCGTTTCAGCCCCGGCCGGGCCAATAGGCTGCAGCGGTGACCGACGCCAACGACCCGATCCCGCTCGCCCGGCCCGACCTGGGCGAGCGCGAGGAGGAGCTGGTGCTCGAGGTGCTGCGTTCCGGGCGGCTCTCGCTGGGCCCGATGGGCGAGCGCTTCGAGCGCGAGCTGGCCGCCTGGCTCGGGCTCGAGGACGCGGTCGCCGTCTCCAGCGGGACGACCGCGCTCCACCTCGGCGTGCGGGCGCTCGGCTGGGGGAAGGGCGACGAGGTGCTGACCAGCCCGTTCAGCTTCGTCGCCTCGGCCAACTGTCTGCTCTACGAGGGCGTCCGGCCGGTCTTCTGCGACGTCGACCCGGTGACGCTCAACCTCGACCCGGAGGCGGCCGCGGCGGCGGCGGGCGAGCGCACCGCCGGCATCCTGCCGATCCACATCTTCGGGTATCCGGCGGCGATGCCCGAGCTCGAGGCGCTCGCCGCCAAGCACGACCTGACGATCCTCGAGGACGCCTGCGAGGCGATCGGCGCGGTCGACTCGGAGGGCGTGCGGGTCGGCGCACGCGGCAACCTCGCGACCTTCGCCTACTACGCGAACAAGCAGATGACGACGGGGGAGGGGGGCACGATCGTGCCCACGGACGGCGACTGCGCCGAGCGCCTGCGCAGCGAGCGCAACCAGGGCCGCGCCGTCGACATGGGCTGGCTCGACCACGACCGGCTCGGCTTCAACTACCGGCTCTCCGACGTCGCCGCGGCGCTCGGCGTCGCCCAGGTCGAGAAGCTCGACTCGCTGCTCGAGCGCCGCGCCGCCGCCGCCGCGCTCTACGAGGAAGGTCTGGCCGGGATCGAGGGGGTCGAGACGCCGCTCGCCGCTCGCGGCAACGAGCGGCGCAGCTGGTTCGTCTACGTCGTGCGCTTGCCCGACGGGGTCGACCGCGACGAGACGATCGCCCGGCTGGCCGAGCGCGGCGTCGCCAGCAAGGCCTACCTGCCCTGCATCCACCTCTTCCCGCACCTGCGCGAGCTCGGCTACCGCGAGGGCCAGTTCCCGGTCGCCGAAGGCGCTGCGGCCCGCTCGCTGGCGCTGCCCTTCTTCCCGGGGATCGGCGAGGGACAGGTGGCACGCGTCTGCCAGGAGCTCGGCGCGGCCCTCGGCCAGACGGCCGGCAGGGCATAATCGCCCGCTCCATGGCCCGCTTCCGCAAGGACCCAGACCCGCGCTTCTGGCGCCTCAACCGCTCGTTGCCCTTCGACTGGCAGCTGGCGCCGTACGACATCGACCAGTCGCGCGCCCACGCCCGTGGCCTGCGGCAGATCGGCGTCCTCGACGCCGACGAGCTCGAGCGGATGCTCGCCGGTCTCGACGCCGTGCGTGCCCGCATGGCCGAGCACGGCTTCGAGTTCGACCCCGCCGACGAGGACATCCACATGGCGATCGAGCGCCTGCTCGGCGAGGAGATCGGCCCGCTTGCCGGCAAGCTGCACACCGGGCGCTCGCGCAACGACCAGGTCGCCACCGACGTGGCGATGGCCGTGCAGGTGCACTCGATGAACGCGATCGAGCTCTGCGGCGCCGCGATGGAGCGCCTGCTCGAGCTGGCCGAGGCCCACAAGGACTGGGCGATGCCCGGCTACACGCACCTGCAGCGCGCCCAGCCGGTCTACCTCGGCCACCACCTGCTCGCCTACTACTGGATGCTCGCCCGCGACGTGCTGCGCTTCCAGTTCGCGCTCGACAGCGCCAGCGTGATGCCGCTCGGCTCGGGCGCCCTCGCCGGGGTCAACTGGGAGATCGACCGCGACGCCGTCGCCGCCGACCTCGGCTTCGCCCACGTCAGCCACAACTCGATCGACGGTGCCTCCAACCGCGACTTCGTGCTCGACTACCTGGCCGCCGCCTCGGCCTGCGCGATGCACCTCTCGCGGCTGGGCTCGGAACTGGTCATCTGGTCGAGCAGCGAGTTCGGCTTCTGCGAGCTCGACGAGTCCTTCTCCTCGGGCTCCTCGATCATGCCGCAGAAGGTCAATCCCGACTCGGCCGAGCTGCTGCGCGCCAAGAGCCCGCGCGTCGCCGCCTCCTACGCGACCCTGCTCGGCGTGATGCACGCCCTGCCGCTGACCTACGGCAAGGACATGCAGGAGGACAAGGAGCCGCTTTTCGACGCGATCGACACGGTCGAGGGCTGCCTCGACGCGACCGCCGGGATGCTGGCCGGGATCCACTTCGACCGCCAGCGCATGGAGGACGCCTCCGGCGACGAGATGTTGGCCGCGACCGAGGTCGCCGACCTGCTGGTCCGCCGCGGCGTCCCCTTCCGCGAGGCGCACGGGATCGTCGGCGGGCTCGTCCGCGACGCCGTCGAGCACGGCAAGTCGCTCTCCGAGCTGACCCCGGTCGAGCTGAAACAGCGCTCCGAGCTGCTCGACGAGAGCTACTACGAGGTGCTGCAGCGCTCCAGCTGGCTGGAGTCGAAGCGGATCGCCGGCGGCACCGGCTCGGCGCCGTTGGCGGCGCAGATCGAGGCAGCCCGCGCGACGCTGGCCGCCGTTCAGGCCCGGGTGAGCGAAGAGCGGGAGTGAGCGTGCCGGCTGAGCCCGGGCAGAAGCAAGCCGCACCGAAGGCGCGGCTCACGACCGACTTCTTCGACCGCTCGGTCCACGCTGTCGCCCGTGAGCTGATCGGCTGCCGCCTCTTCTTCGACGGCTGCGGCGGCACGATCGTCGAGACCGAGAGCTACGAGCGCGACGACCCGGCCTGTCACGCCTACGTCGGCCTGACCGAGCGGACCCGGGTCCTCTTCGGACCGCCGGGGCGGGCCTACGTCTACCTCTCCTACGGGATCCACAGCCTGCTCAACTTCGTCGCCGAAGCGGAGGGGGAGGCAGCGGCGGTCTTGATCCGGGCGATCGAGCCGACCGCGGGCCTGGAGCGGATGCGGGCGCGGCGCGGCGAGCGTCCCGACGCCGACCTCTGCTCCGGGCCCGGCAAGCTGACCGAGGCGCTCGGCATCACCCTCGGCGAGAACGACGCCGACCTCGGTCGCGACCCGTTCGAGCTCCTGCCGCCGGCCGGCGAGCCGCCGGCCGTGGTCGTCGGGCCGCGAATCGGCATCACCAAAGCGGTCGACCGCCCCTGGCGCTTCTGCGCCGCCGGCAGCCCCTTCGTCTCGCGGCCGCGGCCCAGCTAGCCGGCGGTCACGCCGCCACCGCCGCCGGCGCCTTCGGGAGTCGCTTCCGGAGTGGCTTCGGGCGTCGCTTCTGGCGTTTCTTCGGGGGTCACTTCTTCGGGTTCGACCGCCGCTTCGCCGCCGCCTTCGGGTTCGTAGATTTCTTCGCCCGATTCGCTCGGCACGTATTCGTATTCGCCGGGTTCGAAGTCTTCGCCGTTCTCTTCGGCTTCCTTCTTCGCTTCCCGTTCGGCTTTGCGCGCCGCTTTTTCGGCGGCCTTTTCGGCCTGGATCTCTTCCCATGCGTTGATCACGCTGGCCCAGATCAGCGCCGGGTAGGTGCCGCCCATCACCGGTCCGCCCTGGTAGAGCGTCGTCATCGGCGTCACCGAGTCGGCGTAGCCGACCCAGACGCAGGCCGTGACCTCGTCCTGGACGCCACCGCAGAACCAGGCGTCGCCGTTTTCCTCGGTCGTGCCGGTCTTGCCCCACTCGCCTTCGGCGCCGGTGTCGGCGTTGGTGCCGGTGCCGCTGGAGACGACGGTTTCGAGGATCCGCTTCGCTTCCAGGGCGACGCCTTCGTCGATCACCTGTTTGTGGGTCGAGTCGTTGTCGCCGTCCTTGATCACGTTGCCGTCGCCGTCGGTCACTTCGGTGTAGGCGACCGGGCTGTCGCCCGGCCGCGGCGCCAGGGTGCCGCTGACCCGGTCGCCGTCGTTGCCGAGGGTCGAGAAGGCGTAGGTCCAGCCGAGCGGCGTCACTCCGGGGTCGAGGCCGCCGAGGACCATCGCGGGGTTGGTCGAGAGCTTGTCGCTGTAGCCCATCTTGTGGGCGGTGGCGGCGATCGAGGCGGTGCGGTCGTGGATCGTCTTGCCCTTCAGGCTCTCGAGCGCGATCTGGGCGTAGACCGAGTTGTCGGAGTTGGTCGTCGCCGATTCGATCGAGCTGACCCCGGCGTAGAGGTCCTCGTCGTTGGTCACTTCGAAGACTTCCTTGCCCTTCTTGCCGAAGTGGAAGCTCTGCGGCGCCGATTCGTAGGTCGTCTGCGGCGAGATGCCCTGTTCGAGCGCGGTCAGCAGGATGAACGGCTTGATCGACGAGCCGGGCTGGCGGTGCCCTTGGGTCGCCAGGTTGAACGGCTTGGTGGCGAAGTCGGGACCGCCGACCATCGCCTTGATCCCGGCGTTGTGGTTGTCGATCACGACCACCGAGGCGGTCGCCGGGGTGTAGCCGAGGTAGGAGTTGACCGCTTCTTCGGCCGCTTCCTGCAGGCGCAGGTCGAGCGTCGACTTGACTTTGAGGCCGCCGAAGAAGGCCTTCGAGGGGCCGTAGCGTTCGAGCAGCTGCTGGCGCACGAAGGCGGTGAAGTAGGGCGCCTTGGCGTCGAGGCTGGGCGGCACGATCGCGTCGGGGGCGGGCAGCGCCTGCCGCGCCCCTTCGGTCATCTGCTGCTCGGAGATGTAGCCCTGTTCGGCCATCTTTTCGAGCACGACGTTGCGCCGGAAGAGGCTGTTTTCGGGGTAGTACTTGGGGTCGTAGGCGGACGGCGACTGGATGATCCCGGCCAGCATCGCCGCCTCCCAGGGCTCGAGCACCGAGGCACAGGGCTCGCTCGTGGTTCCGCAGCCGGGGTGCGCTTCGCCGAAGTAGGTGCGCGCCGCCGCCTCGACGCCGTAGGCGCCCTCGCCGAAGTAGACCGTGTTCAGGTACTCGGTGAGGATCTTGTCCTTGGACCAGTGGCGCTCCAGCCGGTAGGCGAGCGCCGCCTCCTTGAACTTGACGAAGAGCGAGCGGTCGCCCTGCGCGGCCAGCGCCGCCTTGACGAACTGCTGGGTGATCGTCGAGGCGCCCTGGGCGGCGCTCATGCTGACGATGTCCTTGAAGAGGGCGCGGGCGATGCCCTGGAAGTCGACGCCGTCGTGTTCGTAGAAGCGCGAGTCCTCGATCGAGACCACCGCGTTCTTCATGTTCGGCGAGATCTGGCCCGAGGTGAGCAGGATCTTGTTCTCGTCGCTGGTCAGGGTGCCGAGCGTTTCGCCGTTGGCGTCGACCAGGACGCTGTTTTTCGAGGCCTTGTACTGGGCGAAGTTGTAGATCGCCGGCAGATCCTGGGAGACCGCCGCCATCATCCCGAAGACGGTCGAGACCAGGGCGAGGATGCTGAGCCCGAGCAGCACGAAGAGGATCCGCAGCTTCTTCAGGCGCGGACGCTTGCGCTTCGGTGGTATGCCGGGAGGAGCGGGCGGGGCGGGCGGGATGGTGCCGCCGCCATCTGCCTTCTGGCGCTTTAGTCCTAAGACGGCCATCGAGGGGGTGAAACACGAACGCCCGACGACCGGTTCGGTCCGCCGAGCGAAGGCGGCAGTCTAGCATTGCGCCGATGTCGGATCTGACCATGAACGCCGTCGACGCGCTGCCCGAGGGCAGGCTCGCCGAGCAGCTCGCCGGCGACCGCCCGCTGCGGGTCAAGCTCGGCATCGACCCGACCACGGCCGACATCCACCTCGGCCACACGGTCGTGCTCGAGAAGCTGGCCGAGTTCCAGCGGGCCGGACACACCGTCGTGCTGATCATCGGCGACTTCACGGCGCGGGTCGGCGACCCGAGCGGGCGCTCCAGCACCCGGCCGCTGCCCTCGCCCGAGGAGATCGACGCCAACGCCGAGACCTACCAGGAGCAGGCCTTCAAGCTGCTCGACCGCGAGCGCACCGAGGTGCGCCGCAACAGCGAGTGGCTGCGCATGGAGCCCGAGGCGCTGCTCGGCCTGCTCGCCCAGACCACCGTCGCGCGGCTGCTCGAGCGCGACGACTTCCAGAAGCGGCTCGGCGCCGGCCAGCCGGTCGCGGCGCTGGAGCTGCTCTACCCGCTGCTGCAGGGCTATGACTCGGTCGCCGTCGAGGCCGACCTCGAGATCGGCGGGACGGACCAGAAGTTCAACCTGCTCTTCGGCCGCGACATCCAGGTCGCCTACGGCCAGGCGCCGCAGTCGATCATGACCCTGCCGATCCTGGTCGGCACCGACGGGAGCCAGAAGATGAGCAAGTCGCTGGGCAACTACGTCGGCGTCACCGACGCGCCGGAGCAGATGTTCGGCAAACTGATGAGCATCCCCGACGCGGCGATGGACGAGTACTTCCGGCTGCTGCTCGGCGCCGAGACGCCGGCGGGGCCACCCAACGAGGCCAAGCGCGAGCTCGCCCGCCGTCTCGTCGACCGCTTCCACGGGGAGGGCGCCGGCGCGGCCGCCGAGGCCAGCTTCAACCAGGTCTTCGTCGAGCGCGGCGTGCCCGACGACGTCGCCGACTTCGACATCGCGCCCTACGGCGCCGAGGGCAACGGCGCGATCGCGCTGCCCGGTCTGATCGCCGCGGGTTTCGGGCTCAGCTCGAGCGAGGCGCGCCGACTGATCAGGCAGGGAGGGGTCAAGCTCGACGGCGAGGCGGTCGCCGCGGACGTGCTCGAGCTGCCGCGCGAGCAGCTCGAAGGCAGGGTCCTGCAGGTCGGCAAGCGGCGCTTCCTGAAGCTCGTCGACAGCGCTTCGTGAGAACTTTCGCCGGGCACTAGGCAAACGTCCGCCGGAGCGCTATACTCCCGCGTCCTTCTGGGGCTCCCTTGCGGAGTCCCATGCGTGAAGAGCAGCGAATCCCGCTGCAAAGGCGCAACGGTCTTTGAAAACTGAGCAGCGTGCACTCCGCGGACCCATCAACAGGTCTGCGGAATGTTTGAGCCCGAACCACTCGGCGCGCCAGCGCACCGGGTGGTCTTGATTTACCTCGTCATACCGGCCGTCGTACTTGTGTACTCGGCGGCCATATAGGCATGACAGGCTCTCTGTAGAAGTACCTTTCACGGAGAGTTTGATCCTGGCTCAGGACGAACGCTGGCGGCGTGCTTAACACATGCAAGTGGTGCGACGAACCAGGGCTTGCCCTGGGGCAAAGCCGCGAACGGGTGAGTAACACGTGGGTAATCTGCCCCGATGACCGGGACAACCCGAGGAAACTCGGGCTAATACCGGATGTGGTGCTTGGACATAAGTCCTTGTACTAAAGGAAGCTTCGGCCTCCGCATTGGGAGGTGCCCGCGGCCCATTAGCTTGTTGGTGGGGTAACGGCCTACCAAGGCTGCGATGGGTAGCTGGTCTGAGAGGACGATCAGCCACACTGGGACTGAGACACGGCCCAGACTCCTACGGGAGGCAGCAGTGGGGAATCTTGCGCAATGCGCGAAAGCGTGACGCAGCAACGCCGCGTGGGGGAAGACGGCCTTCGGGTTGTAAACCCCTTTCAGGAGGGACGAAGGTTCACCGGTGAATAGCCGTGTGGATTGACGGTACCTCCACAAGAAGCTCCGGCTAACTACGTGCCAGCAGCCGCGGTAATACGTAGGGAGCAAGCGTTGTCCGGAATCATTGGGCGTAAAGAGCGCGTAGGTGGCTGCATAAGTCCGTTGTGAAAGTCAAAGGCTCAACCTTTGAAAGCCGATGGATACTGTGGAGCTAGAGTACGGAAGAGGCGAGTGGAATTCCTGGTGTAGCGGTGGAATGCGCAGATATCAGGAGGAACACCAATAGCGAAGGCAGCTCGCTGGGACGTTACTGACACTGAGGCGCGAAAGCGTGGGGAGCGAACAGGATTAGATACCCTGGTAGTCCACGCCGTAAACGATGGGTACTAGGTGTGGGAGGTGTCGACTCCTCCCGTGCCGTCGCTAACGCACTAAGTACCCCGCCTGGGGAGTACGGCCGCAAGGCTAAAACTCAAAGGAATTGACGGGGGCCCGCACAAGCAGCGGAGCATGTGGTTTAATTCGACGCAACGCGAAGAACCTTACCTGGGCTTGACATGTTGGTGACCGCCGTGGAAACACGGTTTTCCTTCGGGACACCATCACAGGTGGTGCATGGCTGTCGTCAGCTCGTGTCGTGAGATGTTGGGTTAAGTCCCGCAACGAGCGCAACCCCCGTTCCATGTTGCCAGCATTCAGTTGGGGACTCATGGGAGACTGCCGGTGACAAACCGGAGGAAGGTGGGGATGACGTCAAGTCATCATGCCCCTTATGTCCAGGGCTACACACGTGCTACATTGGCGCATACAAAGGGCAGCAATACCGCGAGGTGGAGCAAATCCCAGAAAGTGCGTCTCGGTTCGGATTGGAGGCTGAAACTCGCCTCCATGAAGGTGGAGTTGCTAGTAATCGCGGATCAGCAATGCCGCGGTGAATACGTTCCCGGGCCTTGTACACACCGCCCGTCACACCACGAAAGCGAGTAACACCCGAAGCCGGTGGCCTAACCGCAAGGAGGGAGCCGTCGAAGGTGGGACCCGTGATTGGGGTGAAGTCGTAACAAGGTAGCCGTAGCGGAAGCTGCGGCTGGATCACCTCCTTTCTAGGGAGATTTCTCTAGAACGTCGACCGGGCTCCGTGTCGACTCGTAGTCGGCACGTACGCTGCTCAGTTTTGAGAGACCACTCCCGGAGACCCCGGGAGTGCGCCTCGGTGGACCTTGAAAACTGCACAAGGCCAATATGGGTATTTAATTACAAACCACACACTTATGTGAGTGGTTTGCTCACCGTCAAGATAGTAAGAGTTTACGGTGGATGCCTTGGCACCAGGAGTCGATGAAGGACGTGGACGGCTGCGATAAGCCGCGGTTAGGCGCTGAACAGCCTTTGACCCGCGGATCTCCGAATGGGAAAACCCGGCGTCGGTAATGCGGCGTCATCCAGTTGTGAATACATAGCGACTGGAAGGGAACCGGGCGAACTGAAACATCTAAGTAGCCCGAGGAAAAGAAATCAACCGAGACTCCCTTAGTAGTGGCGAGCGAAAGGGGATCAGCCCAAACCCGACAGATGTAAGCGGGCACGCGTTGTCTGTTGGGGGTTGTAGGGCGTCATGCCCGAGCCGTGCCTGGCTCGGCAGCAGTTACAAAATCAGGTGTTAGCCGAAGCGAGTGGAACCTCGCACCACAGAGGGCAATCGTCCCGTAGGTGAAAACACTCTGATCTGCTGATTGATGTTCCTGAGTAAGACCACACCCGTGAAACGTGGTCTGAATCTGGGGGGACCACCCTCCAAGGCTAAGTACTACCTGGTGACCGATAGTGAACTAGTACCGTGAGGGAAAGGTGAAAAGCACCCCTGAAGGGGAGTGAAATAGTACCTGAAACCGTAGACTTACAAGTGGTCGGAGCACCTTCGGGTGTGACGGCGTGCTTTTTGCATCACGAGCCGGCGAGTTACTCGTCAGTGGCAAGGTTAAGCGATGAGCGGAGCCGTAGCGAAAGCGAGTCTGAATAGGGCGACACAGTCACTGGCGGTAGACCCGAAACTGAGCGAGCTATCCATGGGCAGGCTGAAGCGGGGGTAAGACCTCGTGGAGGGCCGAACCGACCTAGGTTGAAAACTGGGCGGATGACCTGTGGATCGGAGTGAAAGGCTAATCAAGCTCAGAGATATCTGGTTCTCTCCGAAATATATTTAGGTATAGCGTCGAGTGATTGCGTTGCGGCTGTAGAGCACTGTTTGGATTAGGGGCCCTACCAGGTTACCGACTTCAGGCAAACTCCGAAGACCGTTACGGTTAACTCGGCAGTCAGTGTGCGGGGGATAAACTTCGTACGCGAGAGGGAAACAACCCAGACCATCAGCTAAGGACCCCAAGTGCTAGCTAAGTGGCAAACGATGTCCGAATGCAGAGACAACCAAGAGGTTGGCTTAGAAGCAGCCACCCTTGAAAGAGTGCGTAACAGCTCACTGGTCAAGTGTTCGGGCGCGGATAATTCAACGGGGCTAAAGCTAGCCTCCGAAGCTATGGGTGTGCAGGCCTGCGGGCTCTGTACGCGGTAGGAGAGCGTTCCAACTGCGTGAAGCGGGATCGAAAGGCACCGTGGAGCGGTTGGAAGTGAGAATGCCGGCATGAGTAACGAAAGTGGGGTGAGACTCCCCACCACCGATTGTCCAAGGTTTCCTGAGTAAAGTTCGTCTGCTCAGGGTTAGTCGGGACCTAAGGCGAGGCCGAAAGGCGTAGCCGATGGCCAACAGGTTGATATTCCTGTACCACGTCGTTTCCGTTATGACCGATGGGGGGACGGGGAAGGGTAAGGGAACCCAGGCGATGGTTGTCCTGGGGCAAGCACGTAGCTAGTTGCTGTAGGAAAATCCGCAGCGGCGTTTTGACGCGAGGTGCGATGCCAGCTGGCTTGACCGCCGGCAAGTCCCCAATCCCATGCCTCCAAGAAAAGCCTCTAGGCAGGATTCGCGTGCCCGTACCGATAACCGACACAGGTGGACAAGTAGAACATACTGAGGTGAGCGAGCTAACTCTCGTTAAGGAACTCGGCAAAATCGTCCCGTAACTTCGGGAGAAGGGACGCCCCGGTAGGGTGAACTCCATACGGAGGGAGCCCGAGGGGGCCGCAGTGAATTGGTCCAACCGACTGTTTACCAAAAACACAGGCCTCTGCTAAGTCGTAAGACGACGTATAGGGGCTGACGCCTGCCCGGTGCCGGAAGGTTACGCGGACTTGTTAGCACTTCGGTGCGAAGCAGCGAAGCTAAGCCCCGGTAAACGGCGGCCGTAACTATAACGGTCCTAAGGTAGCGAAATTCCTTGTCGGGTAAGTTCCGACCTGCACGAATGGCGTAACGAGTTGGACGCTGTCTCAACGAGAGGCTCGGTGAAATTAAAGTCTCGGTGAAGATGCCGAGTACCCGCAGCTAGACGGAAAGACCCCGTGAACCTTTACTGCAACTTGATATTGGAGTCTGGGGTATCTCGCTCAGGATAGGTGGGAGACTTTGAACCAGTGGCTTTGGCTGCTGGGGAGTCACCCTTGAGATACCACCCTTGGTAGTCTGGGCTTCTAACACCGTGCCGTGATCCGGGCGGTGAACAGTGTCAGGTGGGCAGTTTGACTGGGGCGGTCGCCTCCTAAAGAGTAACGGAGGCGCCCAAAGGTTCCCTCAGCACGGTTGGAAATCGTGCGTAGAGTGTAAAGGCAACAAGGGAGCTTGACTGCGAGACCGACGGGTCGAGCAGGAACGAAAGTTGGGCTTAGTGATCCGGCGGTAGCAAGTGGAAGCGCCGTCGCTCAACGGATAAAAGGTACTCCGGGGATAACAGGCTTATCGGTTCCAAGAGTCCACATCGACGAACCGGTTTGGCACCTCGATGTCGGCTCGTCGCATCCTGGGGCTGGAGTAGGTCCCAAGGGTTGGGCTGTTCGCCCATTAAAGCGGTACGCGAGCTGGGTTCAGAACGTCGTGAGACAGTTCGGTCCCTATCTGCTGTGGGCGTTGGAGAGTTGAGAGGAGTCATCCCTAGTACGAGAGGACCGGGATGAACGTGCCTCTGGTGTATCTGTTGTCCTGCCAAGGGCATCGCAGGTTAGCTACGCACGGAACGGATAACCGCTGAAAGCATCTAAGCGGGAAGCCGTCCTCGAGATGAACTCTCCCATCCCCTTGAGGGAGTAAGACCCCTGGTAGACCACCAGGTTGATAGGCCGGCGGTGTAAGTTCAGCAATGAGCTCAGCCGACCGGTACTAATGGGTCGAGGGCTTGACGGATATTTATTACTTACTTTGAGGTCTTGTGCGGTTTTCAAGCTCCACCGGGGCGGTTGTCTCGCAAAATTCCGGTGGCTCATAGCGAGAGGGAAACACCTCTTCCCATTCCGAACAGAGTAGTTAAGCCACTCAGCGCCGATGGTACTTGGGGGGCAACCCCCTGGGAGAGTAGGTCGCCGCCGGTTCTTCGTAGTAGCGGTCCGCGCCGGAATGGGGCGCGGGCTGCGGCTCCCGGGCAGCGGCGCGCTACGCCCGCGTCGAGCGGCTTACGTAGCGCTGCTACGCGGCGCCGCTCGCCGCGAACGTCCCGCTTGCTTCCCGAACGCCTCGCACTCGCGCCGCATTCCGGCGCGGACCGCGATGGCGCAGGGGGAAGAGGACTTCATCGAAGCTTTCCTGGGGCCCTCGTTGGCGAGCGCCTTCGCATGCTCGGGGAGTGCTCCCAACGGGCTCGAGCCCGTACTCGCCGAGGGTTGCGAAGTCGATCGCCAGGTCGACGGCGTCGGCCAGGCGGTGAGTTAGCGTTTGCTTAGAATCGAACATAGGTTCGTAAGGTACGGAGGCCTTCGGACGGCTTGTCGGTTCTGCAACGGCGCTTGCATGGGGGGGTCTGTTTTTGGCTCTGCAATGCGGCGCACGCCGCAGCGCTACTGGTCGACAGTAGCGCTGCGAACCCCAGAAGCGCGTTCTGAAGGCGACCCTCCGGAGCGTTTGCCGCGGCGCTGTGCGCCGCACTCCGCTCGCCTTGCTGAGGATCGTAGGGGCCTCAGCCTCGATTTGCAAACGCGATCACGTAGAGGCTGCTGACGCCGGGTTTCTCGACGTTGGGAGAGTGCCCGGCGCCGGGGATCAGGTGGGTGATCGCGCTTGGCACCGCCGCGGCGTACTGGTCGAGGGCGCGCTGCGGGTCGTTGACCACCTGCTCCTCGGCGCCCATCAGGACGAGCAGCGGCTTGCCCGTGTCGCGCATCCTCATGTCGAGCGACTCTTCGTCCAGGTAGTCCTCGGTCTTTTCGGGCGATTCGTCGTAGGCCGTGTAGGTGAGCCGGTTGACGTCGTCGACGAAGGCGTCCGGGACGTCGAAGCCGGGCGCGAAGGCGACCTCGAGGCCCTTGCGCACGGAGAAGTCCGGCTTGATCGTCCACAGCGCCTCGCCGAGCACGGGCTGGAAGGCGAGGCCGGCGATGAAGCCGAGGTCGCCGTAGGTGTGGTCGGGCGGCATGTCGATGATCGCCACGCGGTCGACCAGGTCGGGGGCCGCTTCGGCCAGCGCGACCGAAACCGCGCCGCCAAGCGAGTGGCCGACGACCGTCGCATCGCTGACGTGGAGCTCGCGCAGGGCTTCGGCGACCAGGCCGGCCTGGTCGGGCACCGCGTAGCCCGAGGACGGTTTTTCCGAACCGCCGTGGCCACGCAGGTCGACGGAGACGACGCGGTGGTCGGCCGCGAGCAAAGGCCGCATCCCGTCCCAGTAGTCCATCGCACAGCTGAAGCAGTGGATCAGGACGATCGGCTCGCCGTCGCGCGGGCCGCGGTCGAGCACCTGGATGTCGCCGCCCGGCAGCTCGAGGATGCGGCCGCCGGGCACCGTGACGGCGGCCCCGTCGGTGTCCGAGTCGACGATCAAGGCGTTGACCGCGAGAGCCACGATCAGCACCACGACGCCCCCCAAGGCGATCTTCCAACCCCTGCGCATCCCGGTCGTTACCCTAGCCGGCCATGGAGAAGTTCGTCATACAAGGTGGTGCGCCGCTCTCCGGCGAGCTCACGGTCGCGGGCAACAAGAACGCGGCCCTGCCGATCCTCGCCGCCTGTCTGCTCACCGAGGAGGAGGTACTGCTGCACCGGGTGCCGCGGATCCGCGACACCGAGGCCCAGATCGCGCTTCTGGAGCGGCTGGGCGTCGCGGTCGAGTGGGTCGGCGACAACAGCGTCCAACTCTGCGCGGCCGGCGTCACCGAGGCCGCGGTAGATGAGGAGCTCTCGAGCAAGATCCGCGCCTCGTTCCTGCTCGCCGGGCCGTTGCTGGCCCGCTTCGGCGAGGCCCGGATGCCGCCGCCGGGCGGCGACTTCATCGGCCGCCGCCGGCTCGACGCCCACCTCGACGCCTTCAAGGACCTCGGCGCCAGGGTCGACGGCGACCGGGTGATCGAGCTGACCGCGCCGACGGGCCTCTGCGCCTGCGAGATCTTCATGGACGAGCCCTCGGTGATGGGCACCGAGAACGCCTTGATGGCCGCCGCCCTGACCCAGGGCGCGACGACGATCGCCAATGCCGCCTCCGAGCCGCACGTCCAGGACCTGGCGCGCCTCCTGACCAAGATGGGCGCCCGTGTCGACGGGATCGGCTCCAACGTGATGACCGTCAACGGCAGCGACAAGCTCGCCGGCGCCGAACACACGATCACCCCCGATCACATCGAGGTGGGCAGCTTCATGGCGCTGGCCGCGGCGACCGGGGGGGAGCTGCGGATCCGCGACGTCGAGCCGGCCGACCTGGTCAACACGCGGCGCCAGTTCCGTCGCCTCGGGCTGCGTTCGGAGATCGAGGGCAACGACGTGATCGTGCCTCCCGGGCAGCAGCTCGAAGTCGAAGCCGACCTCGGCGACGCGATCCCGAAGATCGAGGACGGGCCCTGGCCCGCCTTCCCGGCCGACCTCACCTCGATCGCCCTGGCCCTGGCGACCCAGGCCAACGGCGAGATCCTGATCTTCGAGAAGATGTTCGAGAACCGCCTCTTCTTCGTCGACAAGCTGGTCGCGATGGGCGCTCGGATCACGCTGTGCGATCCCCACAGGGCGATCGTCAGCGGTCCGAGCCGGCTTCACGGTGAGCGCGTCGAGAGCCCCGACATCCGCGCCGGGATGGCGATCCTCATCGCCGCCCTGGCCGCCGACGGAACCTCGGAGATCGGCAACATCCGCCAGATCGACCGCGGCTACGAGCAGATCGACGAGCGGCTGCGCGCGCTCGGGGCGCAAATCGAGCGGGTTTCTGCGGAGGTCCCTGCCTAGCAGGGCTTTCGGGGCTTCTCTCGTAAGGTCAACCCGATGATCCACCCGATTCCGCCCGGAAGTCGCGACGTGCTGCCCGACGAGATGCGCGAGCTGCGCAACCTCAGCCGTGCGCTGATCGAGGTCTTCGAGGAGCGCGGCTACGGCGAGGTGGCCACGCCGACGATCGAATACGACGAGGTGCTCGCCCGCGCCGGCGGCCGCGACGCCGCCAGCTCCTACCGCTTCTTCGACGAGAACGGCGAGGTGCTGGCGCTGCGCTCGGACATGACCGTTCCGATCGCCCGCCTGGCGGCGAGTCGCTTCGCCGGCGCCGAGCCGCCGCTGCGCTTCTCCTATCTGGCCAGCGCCTACCGGCCGGTGCGCCCGCAGCGCGGCCAGATGCGCGAGTTCGTCCAGGCCGGCGTCGAGCTGATCGGCGCGCCGGCGCCGCAGGGCACCGTCGAGGTGATCGAGGTGCTCGAGGCGGCGCTCGACGCCGCCGGGCTCGACCGGGCGGTGATCGGCCTCGGCGACGCGGACCTCTATCGGCAGCTGCTCACCGAGCTCGGCATCGACGGCGAGGCGCGCGACTCGCTGTTGCGGCGACTCGCCACACACGATCTGGTCGGCCTCGAGGTCGAGCTCACCGGGCTTCCCGGGATCAGCGACGAGCAGGCGGCGACGTGCATCGCGCTCTCGCAGCTGCGCGGCGGCAGCGAGGTGCTCGAGGAGGCGCGCAAGCTCGGCGGCGCCGCGGTCGAGCGCGCCACCGCACAGCTGCAGGCGACCTACGACGCGCTGGCCGAGCGCGGCGCGGCCGAGCGGGTCCAGATCGACCTCGGCCTGCTCCGCGACCTCGGCTACTACAGCGGCGCGATCCTCGAGGTCTACGATCCCGCGCTGGGCCACATCCTCGGCGGCGGCGGCCGTTACGACGGGCTGATGAAGCGCTTCGGGCTGGACCTGCCGGCGGCCGGCTTCGCCCTCTACCTGGAGCGCGTCCACGTCGCCCAGATGGAGGAGGAGTCGCGGCGGGGGAAGGCGTCATGAGCACCGTGGCTGGCAGTCGCGTCAAAAACAGTGGGCCGCTGGTGCTGGCGGTGCCGCGCGGTGCGCTGTTCGGCGAGACGCTCGACCTGCTCGACGGCGCCGGCATCGACACCGCCGCGCTGCGCGGCGACTCGCGCTCGCTGATCTTCCAGACCGCCGAGCTGACCCTGGTGACGATGCGCCCGTCCGACGTGCCGACCTACGTCGAGGCCGGGGCAGCCGACGTCGGCATCACCGGCAAGGACGTACTGCTCGAGCAGGCCGACCGCGGTGTCTACGAGCTGCTCGACCTCGGCTTCGGCCGCTGCCGGATGGTGCTCGCCGGTCGCCGCGGCGACACCAAGCTCGGCGAGGCGCAGCGCCGGCTGGGGATGATGAGGATCGCGACCAAGTACCCACGGATCGCCGAGCGCCACTTCGAGGCGACCGGCCGCCAGGTCGAACTGATCGAGGTCAAGGGCTCGGTCGAGCTGGCGCCGCTGATCGGCCTCGGCGAGGGCATAGTCGATCTGGTCGCAACCGGCCGCACGCTCGAAGACAACGACCTCGAGGTGCGCGAGGAGATCGTCGAGTGCACGGCCCGCTTCGTCGCCAACCGGGTCGCCCACAAGCTGCGCTACGCCGAGGTCGACGACCTGACGGCGAGACTGAGAGAGGCGAGCGCGCGATGAGGGTGCGCCGCTTCGAGTGGGCGGCGGCACAGCCCACCGCCGACGAGGTCCGCCTCTGGGCCTCCGAGCTGAGCAACGCGGTCGAGATCGGCCCGATCGCCGAGGCCGTGCTCGAACGCGGCGACGCCGCCGTGCTCGAGCTGACCAACCGCTTCGACGCGACCGAGACGCCGCTGGCGACGACCCGGGTCGACGTCGCGCTCGCCGGCGCCGCGCTCGCCGAGCTCGACCCGCGGATGCGTGACGCGCTCGACGTCGCGGTCGCCAACGTCAGGACCGTGGCCGAGGCACAGCTCGCCGAGCCGAAGTCGGTCGAGTTGCCGCAGGGCCAGACGGTCAACCTGCGCGAGGTGCCGGTCGGCGCGGCGGGGATCTACGCCCCCGGCGGCCGCGCCGCCTACCCCTCGAGCGTGCTGATGTGCGCGATCCCGGCCCGGGCGGCGGGCGTCGAGCGGGTCGCGCTCGCCACGCCGCCCGGCCCCGACGGCGAGCTGCACCCGTTGGTGCTGGCCGCGGCGGCGCTCTGCGGGGTCGACGAGATCCACGCGATCGGTGGGGCGCAGGCGATCTTCGCGCTCGCCTACGGCACCGAGACGATCGAGGCGGTCGACGTGATCGCCGGTCCGGGCAACGCCTGGGTGCGCGAGGCGAAGCGGGCCGTCTACGGGGCGGTCGGGATCGACTCGCTCGCCGGCCCATCCGAGCTGATGCTGATCGCCGGTCACGACGCCGACCCCGAGTGGGCGGCGCTCGACCTCTGCGCCCAGGCCGAGCACGGGGCGGACAGCCCGCTGCTGGTCGCCGCGGTCGAGGAGCACGTGCTCGAGGCGATCGCAGCCGCCACCGAGGCGGCGGCGGGTGCGCGCCCCAGCGCGGCCGACGCCCCGTTGGCGCTGGTCCAGGTCCCCGACCTGAACGACGCCGCGGCGCTCGCCAACGCCTTCGCGCCCGAGCACCTCGAGCTCTTCGAGGGCGACGCCGAGCTGCTCGCCGAGCGGATCGTCACCGCGGGCTGCGTGTTCACCGGCGGCCACGGCGCGACCGCCTTCGGCGACTACGTCGCCGGTTCCAACCACGTGCTGCCGACCGGCGGCGCGGGACGCTTCTCGGGCCCGCTCGGACCGGCCGCGTTCCGACGCCGGATCTCGACCGTCGAGATCGACGCCGCGGCGGCTGGAAAGCTGGCCCCGCACGCCGACGCCCTGGCCAGGGCCGAGGGCTTCCCCGTCCACGGCGAGTCAGCGATGATTAGGAGCAAGCCATGAGCCGCACTTCGAACAGAGAGCGCCAGACCGCCGAGACCCAGATCAAGTTGAGCCTGGACCTCGACGGCGGCGCGTACAGCACGGGCACCGGGGTCGGATTCCTCGACCACATGCTCGACCTGCTCGCCCGCCACGGCCGGCTCGGCCTCGAGGTCGAGGCGAGCGGCGACCTCGAGACCGGCGCGCACCACACGGTCGAGGACGTCGGCATCGTGCTCGGCCAGGCGCTCGACGAGGCGCTCGGCGACCGCGCCGGGATCCGCCGCTACGGATCGGCGACGGTGCCGATGGACGAGTCGCTGGCCGAGTGCGCGATCGACATCTCCGGCCGTCCCTACTGCCACTTCGAGGCCGACCTGCCGACGACGTCGATCGCCGGCTTCGACACCGAGCTGGCCGAGGAGTTCTTCCGCGCCGTCGCCAACAGCGCCAAGCTGACTCTGCACATCAACGTGCCCTACGGCACCAACGCCCATCACATGATCGAGGCGAGCTTCAAGGCGTTCGCCCGCGCCCTGCGGGTCGCCGTCTCGATCGACCCCGAGGAGAGCGGCGTGCCGTCGACCAAGGGGACCCTCAGTGAGTAGCGCCCGGATCGTCATCCTCGATTACGGGATGGGCAACCTGCGCTCGGTCGAGAAGGCGCTCGAGCACGTCGGCGCTGTCGCGAAGATCAGCCACGACCCGGGCGAGGTGCGCGCCGCCGACGGCGTGATCCTGCCGGGCGTCGGCGCCTTCCCGCGGGCGATGGAACGGGTCCGCGAGCGCGGCCTCGACCAGCTGATCGCCGAGCGTCGCGAGGCGGGCGTGCCGATCCTGGGGATCTGCCTCGGCCTGCAGTTGCTCTTCGACGCGACCACCGAGCTCGGCGGAGCCGAGGGCCTCGGCCTGCTCGAGGGCGGGGTGGCGGAGCTCGAGGCCGACGGCCTCAAGGTCCCGCACATCGGCTGGTCGCCGGTGCGCTGGGAGCGCGAGTCGCGGTTGACCGAGGGGATCGAGTCGGAGACGCCGTTCTATTTCGTGCACTCGTTCGCGCCGCGTCCGAGCGCCGACGAGCTGCTCGGCAGCGCCGCCTACGGCAGCCGCTTCGCCTGCGCCGCCGAGCGCGACAACGTCTTCGGCGTCCAGTTCCACCCGGAGAAGTCGAGCGCCGCCGGGCTGCGGCTGCTCGCCAACTTCGCCGGCGTCTGCGCCGCCGTACCGGCGTGATCCTCTACCCGGCCATCGACATCCGCGGCGGCCAGGCGGTGCGGCTGCTGCAGGGCGACTACGGGCGCGAGACGGTCTACGACGCCGACCCCGTGGACGCGGCGCGACGCTGGATCGGCGAAGGCGCCGAGTTCCTGCACGTCGTCGACCTCGACGGGGCGAAGGCGGGGGAGCCGCGGAATCTCGGGGCGATCGAGGGGATCGCGGCGCTCGGGTGCCCGATCCAGGTCGGCGGGGGGCTGCGGAGTCCCGAGGCCGTGGCGAGGGTCCTTGGTTGCGGGATAGCGAGGGTCGTGATCGGGACCGCGGCGCTGCGCGATCCGGAGTTCTTGGACGCGGCGGTGGCGGAGCACGGGGAGCGTGTGGTGGTTTCGGTGGACGCGCGCGGGGGCAAGGTCTCGCTCTCGGGGTGGACCGAGGCGACGGAGCAGGACGTGGCCGAGACGGTGAACGAGCTGGGTGAGAGGGGAGTTGTGCGGTTCCTCTGCACCGAGATCGACGTTGACGGCACGATGGAGGGGCCGGCGGTCGCGGAGCTGCGGCGGATTGCCGCTGGGACGAGCGCCCAGGTGATCGCCTCGGGAGGCGTCGGCACCCTCGCCGACCTCGAAGCCCTCGCCCAGCTTGGGGCATCAACCCCCAATCTCGAAGGCGCGATCGTCGGCCGCGCCCTCTACGAGCGGCGCTTCAACGTCGCCGAAGGGCTCGCTGCGCTGCGCTAGGCGTGGCCTGTCGAGTTCTGCGTGCATAGGCCTGCATAACTCGCCACGCTAGCCTGAGCCCATGGTTCTGAAGCGCGTAATCCCTTGCCTCGACGTCGACTCGGGGCGCGTGGTCAAGGGCACGAACTTCGTGGGGCTGCGCGACGCGGGCGATCCGGTCGAGCTGGCGGAGCGCTACGACGCCGAGGGAGCCGACGAGCTCGTCTTCCTCGACATCACCGCCTCGCACGAGAAGCGCGAGACGATCGTCGAGCTGGCGCGGCGGACCGCCGACAACGTCTTCATCCCGTTCACGATCGGCGGCGGGATCCGCTCGGTCGAGGACGCGCAGGCGGTGCTCGACGCCGGCGCCGACAAGGTCTCGGTCAACTCGGCGGCGCTGGCCCGGCCGGAGCTGCTCACCGAGCTGGCCGACCAGTTCGGCGCCCAGTGCGTGGTGATCGCGATCGACGCCAAAGGCGAGGACGGGGGGTGGGGCGTCTACGTCAACGGCGGCCGCCTGCGGGTCGAGGACCGCGATGCGGTCGGCTGGGCCGTGGAGGCGGTCGAGCGCGGCGCCGGCGAGGTGCTGCTGACCAGCATGGATCGCGACGGCACGAACGACGGCTACGACATCCCGGTCACGCGCGCGGTCGCCGACGCCGTCTCGGTGCCGGTGATCGCGTCGGGCGGCGCCGGTGAGCTGGACCACCTCAGCGAGGCGATCGCCGACGGCGGCGCCGACGCGGTGCTCTGTGCCTCGATCTTCCACTACGGCACCTACCGCGTGCGCGAGGCCAAGGAACGGCTCGCCGCCGACGGCATCCCTGTTCGCCTCTAGGCTCAGAGGGCCGAGATGATCCCGATAGAGAGCCTTGGCGGGGCGCTGCACGACGCGTACCCGGAGCTGGCGGAGATCGCCGCCGCGGCGAGCGAGCCGACCTACGTCGTCGGCGGCGCCGTCCGCGACCTGCTGCTCGGCCGCGGCCGAGCCGACCTCGACCTGGTCGTCGAGGGTGACGCGGAGGCGCTGGCGGCCGCGCTCGGCGCCACGTCGCTGGCCAACCACGACCGCTTCGGCACGGTCAAGCTGGCGCTCGGCGGGCACACGGTCGACGTCGCCGCCGCCCGCTCGGAGACCTACGCCGAGCCGGGCGCGCTGCCGACGGTCGCCCTGGGCGCCTCGATCGAGGCCGACCTCGGCCGCCGCGACTTCACGATCAACGCGATGGCGCTGGCGGTCGGGGGAGACGGGAGCCTGATCGACCCGCACGGCGGCGCCGCCGACCTCGAGGCCGGCCTGCTGCGCGTGCTGCACGAGCGTTCCTTCGCGGACGACCCGACCAGGGCGATCCGGGCGGCGCGGTACGCCGCGCGACTGGATCTGAGATTGGCGCCGGAGACCGAGCCGCTCTTGCGGACGACCGATCTGGGAACTGTTTCCGAGGACCGGCGGCTGGCGGAGCTGCGGCGGCTGGCGGGGGAACCGACTGCCCCGAAAGGGTTCGAACTACTGGCTGGGTGGGAAGTGGTGACGCTGGGCTCGCGTTGGGACGTGCTGGCAGCGGCGTTGCCGGACTTGCTCGCCGAATCCCCCTGGGCTGGGGAGATCGATCCAGCGGAGGCGTGGCTCGCCGCAGCCCTGGGACCGGATGACCTCGCCGATGACCTCGTCCACGCTCACCCCACCCAGCCGTCTCAAGCGGTGTCCCTTGCCCGTGGCCACGATTCGACCGAGCTCCTCCTCGCCCGCGCTTTGGGCGCCGAGTGGCTCGACGACTACGTCGGCGTCTGGCGCAACGTCACGCTCGAGATCGACGGTGCCGACCTGATCGCCGCCGGCGTTCCCGAGGGACCGGCCCTGGGGCGGGGGCTCGACGCGGCGTTGCGGGCCAAGCTCGACGGTGAGATCGACGGTAGATACGAGGAGCTTGCGTTCGCGCTTCGCGCCGCCCGAGCCGAGTAGCTCCGCCTCCTCTGGGGCGTGTCGGCCTTTCATATGGTCTCCGTATGACGTGGCGTGAGAAGGACGGAGCCCGGTGGCTCGAAGCCGATCTCGGAGGGGCTCGCGCGGCCTTCTTCACCCGCCTGGGCGGCGTCAGCGAGTCGCCCTTCGACACCCTCAACCTCGGCATCCTCACCGACGACCGCGAGGCGGCGGTGATCGCGAACCGCCGCCGGATGGCGTCGGCGCTGGGCTTTGAGTCCGAGCAGATCCCGATCGGCCTGCAGGTGCACGGCGCCGAGCTGGCCTTCCACGAGGTGCGGCAGGACCCGAGCCCGTTTGCGGCGCCCGGCAGCCCGCTGCCCGAAGTCGACGGCCACGTGGTCAGCGCGCCGGGCCTGGCGCCGCTGGTCTTCACCGCCGACTGCCTGCCGGTCGCGCTCGCCGGACCCGGTGGCGTCGCGATGCTGCACTGCGGCTGGCGCGGTCTGGCCGCCGGCATCGTCGCCAAGGGTGCCGCGGCGGTCGGCGCGACCCGTGCCGCGGTCGGGCCCGGCATCGGGCCCTGCTGTTACGAGGTCGGCGAGGAGGTGCTCGACGCCTTCTCTTCGCTCGGCGACGGCGCCGCCGAGGGCCGCATGCTCGACCTGCCGGAGGTGGCGCGCCGGCTGCTGGCGGAGGCCGGGGTGGACCACGTCGAGAGCGCCGGCCTTTGCACCGGCTGCGAGACGGAGCTCTTCTTCAGCCACCGCCGCGACGCCGGCCGGACCGGGCGCCAGGGAAGCCTCGTCTGGCTCGACGGAGAGGAGGTCGCCGATGGTTGAACCATTCCGCGAGATCGACCCCGAGCGGGTGGCCGCCAACCTCGCCGAGGTCACCGTGGCGGCGGGGAACGAGGTCGAGATCCTCGTTGCCGGCAAGTACGTGCCACTCGAGGCGATGGGGGTGCTGGCCGAGGCCGGGGTCACGCTGGTCGGCGAGAACCGCCAGCAGGACCTGGCCGCCAAGCACGAGCGCTGGGGCGACGCTTTCACCTGGGACTTCATCGGCAACCTGCAGAGCCGCAAGGTCAAGCAGATCCTGCCGCTCTGCCGGCTGATCCACTCGGTCGCCACCGACTCGGCGCTGGAACAGCTGGAGAAGCACGGCACGCCGGAGACCGAAGTCCTGGTCGAGGTCAACGTCGCCGGCGAGGAGGGCAAGGGCGGGGTGGCCCCCGCCGAGCTGACCGAGTTCATCGCCCGCTGCCCGGTCCGGGTCGGCGGGCTGATGACGATGCCGCCGTGGAGCGAGGATCCGGAGGCCTCGAGGCGGCATTTCGCCCGCCTCGGCGAGCTCGCCGCCGACAACGGCCTGACCCGCCTCTCGATGGGAACCTCGCAGGACTGGCCGATCGCCGTGCAGGAGGGGGCGACGATCATCCGGCTGGGCACGGCCCTGTTCGTGTGATTCGGCGCTAATCTCCCTGCAATTGGGTAAAAGGAGTCTGGAGACTCAGCCCGAAACACGCGTGAGATGGCACTGAGAGATACCTGGCATAGAGCGCTCGTCTACTTCGGCCTCGCCGAGGACCACAGCGATTACGGTCCCGAATACGAGGACGAATTCGAGCCCGAGACCGGCTCCGAGGAAGTCTTCGAGGCGCGCCGCGAGCGCGATCAGGGCTCGGTCCGACGCCTGCCGACCTCGCGCCGCGCCCGCCGCGACGAGATCGACGACATCTTCGCCGACGACGAGCCGATCGCCGCCAGCCGCACGCGCACGCTGCGCCCGGTCGACAACGGCGGCAACGACATCCAGGTGCACCTGGTCATCCCCCGCAACTTCAACGACGCCCAGCAGGTCGCCGACCAGTTCAAACGGTCGGTGCCGGTGATCCTCAACCTGCAGACCGCCGATCACGACCTCTCCAAGCGGATGATCGACTTCTGCTCCGGGCTCACCTACGCGCTGGACGGCGGCATGCAGCGGATCGCCGAGAAGATGTTCCTGCTGACGCCGCGCAACGTCGAGGTCTCCGCCGAGGAAAAGGCGAGGCTGATCGACAAGGGCTTCTTCAACCAGTCCTAGTCGGTTCACACCGCTTTCTCATCGCGGCAACCTCTGCTTAGCAAGCGTCCCGCGCCGCCTTCCTAGGTTCGGTTCCGAAGTCATCTCGGAACGAAAAAAAGGAGGCAGCACCCGATGCGAGCCATACGGAAGCACCTCGGTCTCTTCGCGCTCATGGTCTTCGCGGCGATCGCCGCCGCGGGCGCCGTGGCGATCGCCCACCCCTGGGAGGACGACGAGCGGGACGACAACTCACGCGAGATCAAGAAGCTGATCGACTCCGACAAGCCGAAGAACGTCATCCTGCTGATCGGCGACGGCATGGGCGCCAGCGAGATCACCCTCGCCAAGTACTACGGCGTCGGCGCGGAGGGCACCCTGGCGATGGAGACGCTGCCGTTCAGCGGCGAGCTGATCACCTACGGCCTCTCGGCCGGCCCCGGCCCGGACTACCCGCCGAACTACGTGCCGGACTCGGCGCCGACGGCGACCGCGTGGTCGACCGGCAAGAAGACGATCGACGCCCGCCTCTCGCAGGGTCCGAGCGCGGCCGAGAACATCCCCGGTTCCAACGCCGGCTACCGGACGACGTTCGAGATCGCGGCCAAGCGCGGCATGCGGGTCGGCAACGTCTCGACCGCGGAGATCACCGACGCGACGCCGGCGGCGCCGTCGGCCCACATGTCGCTGCGTGCCTGCCAGGGTCCGGCGGACGCCCGCACGCTCTGCGCGACCGAGACCAAGGCGGCAGGCGGCCTCGGCTCGATTGCCGAGCAGCAGGTCGATCACCTGCTCGACGTCAACCTGGGCGGCGGCCGCGCTCGCTACCTGCAGACGCTCGACGCCAGCGCCAACACGGTGATCGACTACGCGAAAGGCAAGGGCTACCGCTACGTCGAGACGGCGAGCGACCTGAACGCGATCACCTCGCTGGCCAAAGGACCCGTGCTCGGCCTCTTCAACGCGGGCAACATGACCACCGAGTTCAAACCGCTGGTCGCGGCGACCACGCCGGGGGCAGGCGGCCCGACGTTCCGCTGCGACGAGACCAACCGGCCGGCGAACGAGCCGAGCCTGGAGGCGATGACCAAGAAGGCGATCCAGCTGCTGGAGAACCGCAAGGGCTTCTTCCTGCAGGTCGAGGGAGCCTCGATCGACAAGCGCGATCACGCCTCGGACGCCTGTGGCCAGATCGGCGAGAACCTCGCCTTCGACAAGGCGGTCAAGGCGGCCCTCGACTACCAGCGCCACCACGAGGACACGCTCGTCGTGATCACCGCAGATCACTCGCACACGAGCCAGATCGTGCCCGCCGGTCAGGACACGCCCGGCTTCTACGCGACGCTGCAGTCGGCCGACGGCGTGCCGATCCGCGTCTCCTACGGCACGGGCAAGACGCCGCCCGGGCAGTCGCACACGGGTGCCCGCGTCCCGGTCGCCGCGATCGGCCCCCAGGCGAGCAACGTGATGGGGATCCGCGACCAGACCGACCTGTTCTGGACGCTGATCGGCCGCGACGGCTGATCGTTGTCGACCATGCCCCGGGGATAGTCTCCCGGGGCATGGTTGTCGGTTTCTGTGGATCGGGGAACATGGCCGCGGCGATGGCGCGCGGCTGGGCCGGCGAGCTCGGCGGCATGCTGTTCTCCGACAGCGGCTCGGGAAGGGCGCGCGAACTTGCCGAAGAGCTCGGCGGCGAGGCGGTGGCAAACGCCGAGCTGGCCGAGCGCAGCGACGTGCTGATCCTCGCCGTCAAGCCGAACAAGCTGGAGGAGGTGGCGCCGCAGCTGGGCGCCGTCAAGCGGGTCGCCTCGATCCTCGCCGGGGTGCCGCTGGCGCGCACGCGCGAGGCCTTTCCCAACGCGGAGGTCCTGCGCGTGATGCCGAACGTCGGCGTCGAGGTCGGCAAGGGGGTCCTCTGTGTGGCCGGCGACCCGATGCCCGATGCACGCGAGGCGCTCGCCCTGCTCGGCCGCGTGGTCGAGATCGGCGACGACCAGTTCAACGAAGCGACCGCGATCATGAGCTGTTCGCCCGCCTACATGGCCCTGGTTGCCGAAGCCCTGGCCGACGCCGGTGTAGCCGAGGGGATCGACCCCGACCTCGTCCGCGAGCTGGTCACCGAGACCGCCGTGGGCACCGCTGAGCTGCTGCGCATCCACAGTCCGGCCGAGGTCCGCGAGTCGGTCACCTCGCCGGGGGGCAGCACCGAAGCCGGGCTCAAAGCGCTTGCCGCGGGCCGCCTGGCGGAGTCCCTTGGCGCCGCCGTCGCCGCTTCGCTGGCGAGGATGCGCGGGTGATCCCGCTGGCCCTCACCCGCGGCGACGTCGCCGACTACGTCGGCGCTCTGTTCACCGTCTACATCATCCTGATCTTCGCCAACATCCTGATCTCTTACGTGCCACGCATGCCCTACCGGCCGTGGTTGCGCGCGGTGCTCGACTTCATCACCGAGACGACCAACCCGTACCTCAACTTCTTCCGTCGCTTGCTGCCGCCGGTCGGGGGTGGTGGCTTCGCGCTCGACCTCAGCCCGATCATCGGCATCATCCTTCTCTTCGTGGCCCAGGCCGTCGTCGTCAACCTGATCAACGGGTGAGCCCCGCCGCGACCCGCGCCTGGTGGCTGGCGGGCGCCCTCTGTCTCGCCGTCGTCGCCTTCGATCAGGTCGCCAAGGCGATCGTCGAGGCGCAGATCACGATCGGTGAGCAGATCGGCGTGCTCGGGCCGCTGGAACTGACCCTGACCCACAACCGCGGCGTCGCCTTCGGCATCGCCGGTGGCGCCGGGGCTCCGCTGGTGATCGTCACCGTGCTCGCGCTGGGCGTGATCGTCTACCTCTTCTCGCGCAACCCGACGCGGCCCTGGATGTGGGTGGCGACGGGCCTTTTGACCGGCGGGGCGATCGGCAACCTGGTCGACCGCGTGCGGCTCGGCCACGTCACCGACTACATCGACCTGCCGCCCTGGCCGCCCTTCAACCTCGCCGACGTGGCGATCACCGCCGGCGTGATCCTGCTGGTCGGCCTCTACCTCCTGGACGGCAGCCGGGAGCCGGCCGGTGAGTGAGCCCGAGCTGCGCGTCGTCCACCTCGACGAGGCACTCGCCGTCGTCGACAAGCCGGCCGGCCTGGTCGTCCATCCGGCGCCCTCGCACCGCGGTCCGACCCTGGTCGACGAGCTCGGCGAGATCCTCGGCGGCGGGGGGGATCCGGAGCGCCCGGGGATCGTCCACCGGCTCGACAAAGGGACCAGTGGGCTGCTCGTCGTCGCCCGCGACGACGCCGCCCACGCGGCCCTGCAGGCGCAGGTGCGCGCGCGCGAGGTCGAACGCGTCTACCTGGCGCTCGCCGGCGGCCGGCTCGGCTCGCGCACCGGGACGATCGACGCACCGATCGGCCGCGCCTCGCGCCGGCGCCACCGGATGGCGGTCTCCGGCGCCGCCTCGCGGGAGGCACGGACGCACTTCGAGGTGCTCGAGCTGCTGCCCCGCGAGAGCTACCTGGAGGCCCGCCTGGAGACCGGCCGCACGCACCAGATCCGCGCCCACTTCGCGGCGATCGGCCACCCGCTGACCGGCGACCCGACCTACGGTGGTGCCGAGCGCTACGGGCTCCAGCGCCAGTTCCTGCACGCCCACCGGCTCGCCTTCCGGCACCCGGTCAGCGGCGGGCACCTGCACTTCGAGTCGCCGCTGCCGGAGGACCTGGCGAGCGCGCTCGAGGCCGCCCGCGTGGCCTAGCCGCGCCCTCTACAATCAGCGATTCAGAAACCAACCCCCGCTCAGGGCGACCCGGATCCTGCCTGACCTCGCGTCAGGTCCCGGCAAGCGGAGCGGGGCTGTATCGCCAAACCAAGGAGAACCATTCATGCCAGAGGCAGGCCTTAAAGAGCTGCTCGAGGCCGGAGTCCACTTCGGCCACCAGACGCGCCGCTGGAACCCGAACATGCGCCGCTTCATCTTCGGCGAGCTGGACGGGATCCACATCATCGACCTGATCCAGACCGAGGCGCTGCTCGAGAACGCGCGACGCTTCGCCGGCGAGCTCGCCAGCGGTGGCGGCACCGTGCTCTTCGTCGGCACCAAGAAGCAGGCTCGCGACACGGTCCAGGAGTGGGCCGAACGCTGCCAGATGCCCTACGTCAACAAGCGCTGGCTGGGCGGCCTCTTGACCAACTTCAACACGATGTCGCAGCGAATCACTCGTCTGCACGAGCTCAACGGCTGGAAAGAGGAGGGCAAACTCGACCTCCTGCCGACCAAGGAGCGGATGGGGATGGAGGCGGAACTCGCCAAGCTCGAGTTCAACCTCGGTGGCGTGCGCGACATGGAGCGCCTGCCCGACGCGGTCTTCGTCGCCGACCTGAAAACCGAGGAGATCGCGGTCAACGAGGCGGCCCGCCTGCGGATTCCGATCATCGGCCTGGTCGACACCAACTGCGACCCGACGCCGGTCGACTACGTGATCCCCGGCAACGACGACGCGATCCGCTCCTGCCAGCTGGTGATCGGCACGATCGGCACCGCCGTCGAGGAGGGCTCGAGCGCCTGGCGCGTCCAGGAGGAGAAGCGCCTCGCCGAGGAAATGGCGCGCCGCAAGAAGGACGAGGAAGAGCGGAAAAAGCGCGAGGAGGAAGAGAAAGCTCGCGTCGAGGCCGAGGAAGCGAAAAAAGCCGAGGAAGAGGCAGCTAAAGCCAAAGCCGCGCAGGAGAAAGCTGCCGCGCAGGCCAAAGCCGCTCAGGCTCAAGCTCAGTCGCCTCAGGCCGCGGGTCCTGTCGCCGGCGGGGACGACTCGTCCTCGCGGGACGACGCTGCGGGCGAGTCGTCCCCGCCGACGCCACCCGCGGCAGAGACGCAGGAGGTTGAGCAGAAAGGGACCGAGGCTGCGCCGGCTGTCGCCGAAAAAGCGGAGCAGGCTCCGGCCACCGAGGAGGCCCCTGCTGAGGAGCCCAAAGCTGACGAGAAAGCCGAGGAGGAGAAATGAGCGGGGTTACCGCCGCCGAGGTGAAGGCGCTCCGGGATCGCACCGGGGCGGCGATGATGGACTGCAAAGCGGCGCTCTCGGAGGCCGAGGGCGACGTCGACCGCGCGATCGAGTTGCTGCGCGTCAAGGGCCAGGCCTCGGCCGCCAAGCGCGAAGGCCGCGGCACCGAAGAGGGCGTGGTCGCCTCCTACATCCACGCCAACGACAAAGTCGGGGCGATGGTCGAAGTGCAGTGCGAGACCGACTTCGTCGCCCGCAACGAGGACTTCAAGGTCTTCGCCTACCAGGTCGCCCTGCACGTGGCGGCGACCGCGCCGCGCTACGTCTCCTCGGAGGAGATCCCCGCGGACGAGCGCGACGCCGAAAAGAAGGTCTTCGAAGAGAAGGCGCGCGAGGAAGGCAAGCCCGACAACGTCGTCGAGAAGATCGTCGAGGGTCAGCTCTCGAAGTGGGCGAGCGAGGTCGCGCTGCTCGACCAGACCCACGTCAACGCCGAGAAACACGACTCGAAGACGATCGAGGAGCTGCGCCAGGAGCTCGCCGCGAAGACCGGCGAGAACGTCAGGATCGCCCGCATCGCCTACTTCCGCGTCGGCGAGGAATAAGGTCACTCCTACGTGAGCGACTCCGCCGAACCACGATTCGGGCGAATCCTGCTGAAGCTTTCCGGCGAGGCCCTGATGGGCTCGCTGGACTACGGCACCGACGGCGCCGAGGTCGAGCGGATCGCCCGCCAGGTCGCGGCGGTGCGCCAGCGCGGGGTGGAGGTGGCGATCGTGGTCGGCGCCGGCAACATCTACCGAGGCCTCGACGGGGCGGCGAAAGGGATGGACCGGGCGACCGGCGACTACATGGGCATGCTGGCCACGGTGCTGAACGCGCTGACCCTGCAGGACGCGCTCGAGGGCCTCGGCCAGTACACCCGGGTGATGTCGGCGATCGACGTCAAGGAGGTCGCCGAGCCCTACATCCGCCGGCGCGCGATGCGCCACCTCGAGAAGGGCCGCGTGGTGATCTTCGCCGCCGGCACCGGCAACCCGTTCTTCACCACCGACACCGCGGCGGCGCTGCGCGCGCTGGAGATCCACGCGGCGGCGATCCTGATGGCCAAGAACGGGGTCGAGGGGGTCTACGACTCCGACCCGGCGACCAACCCCGACGCCGAGTTCATCCCCACGATCACGCACCGCGAAGCGATCGAGCGCGGCCTCAAGGTGATGGACTCGACCGCGCTCTCGCTCTGCATGGACAACGACCTGCCGATCTACGTCTTCAACATGGCCGACGAGCGCAACATAGATAGGATCGTCTCGGGTGAGACGGTGGGCACGCTGGTCTCCAACGGACCGGCCCTATAGCTAAGGACGGATCCGTGGAGCTGATCGACGAACTTCTCGAGGACGCCAAGGGCCGCATGACCAAGTCGGTCGAGTCCAGCCGCGGCGAGTTGGCGACCGTGCGCACCGGTCGCGCCTCCCCGCACCTGCTCGACCGCATCGTCGTCGACTACTACGGCTCGCCGACGCCGCTCAAGCAGCTGGCCAACGTCGCCGCCAGCGACGCCCGCCTGCTCACCGTGACGCCCTTCGACAAGAGCTCGCTGGGCGCGATCGAGAAGGCGATCCAGGAGTCCGACGTCGGCCTGACGCCGTCCAACGACGGCAACGTCGTGCGGCTGGCGATCCCGGAGATGACCGAGGAGCGCCGCCGCGAGATGGTCAAGGTCGTGCACGGGGTCGCCGAGGAGGGCCGCGTGGCGATCCGCAACGTGCGCCGCGACGTGATGGGGGACCTGCGCGACCTCAAGAAGGAGGGCGAAGCCGGCGAGGACGACGAGCGCCGGGCCGAGGCCGCGCTGCAGAAGCAGACCGACGAGGCGATCGCCGAGATCGACTCCCTGCTCAAAGGCAAGGAAGAGGAAATCCTCGAGGTGTGACCCCGCGCTACGTCGCGATCATCACCGATGGAAACGGTCGCTGGGCCCAGGCCCGCGGCCTGCCGGTCATCGAGGGGCACCGCGCCGGTGCCGACGTGGTCAAGGAGCGGCTGCGCGACGCCGCCGAGCTGGGCGTCGAGGAGCTGACCGTGTTCTCGTTCTCGACCGAGAACTGGAGCCGTTCGCCGCAGGAGGTCGCCGGCCTGATGGAGATGTTCGGCGAGCGGATCGCCAGCGAAACGCCCGAGCTCGACGCCGAAGGGGTGCGGATGCGCTTCATCGGCCGCCGCGAGGGCGTCGGCGAGGAGCTGGTCGAACGCATGCGCTGGGCCGAGGCCGAGACTGCCGGCAACGACCGGATCACCCTCTTCGTCGCCTTCAACTACGGCGGCAGGGCGGAGATCGTCGACGCGGCGCGAAGCTTCCAGGGGGGCTCGGAGGAGGAGTTCCGCAGCCACCTCTACGCGCCCGAGATGCACGACCCCGACCTGCTCATACGAACCAGCGGCGAGCAGCGGGTCTCCAACTACCTGCTCTGGCAGTGCGCCTACTCGGAGCTGGTCTTCAGCGACGTCCTCTGGCCGGACTTCGACCGCGGCGCCTTCGAGGCCTGCCTCGCCGAGTACGAGACGCGCCAGCGGCGCTTTGGAGCGCGTACGTGACCGTCGAACTGTTCGACGACGAGGCCTTCGAGCCGGAGACGCCGGAGCGCCCGAAGCCACCGCCGCCGCGTGAGCCGCGCAAGCGCGGCCTGCGCGGGGAGACGGCGAAGCGGGTGCTCGTCGCCCTGCCCTGGATCGTCTTCGCGATCGCGATCACGGTCGCCGGCGGGATCGTCTTCGCGGCGGCGATGATCGCGATCGGCGCCGTCTGCCTGCGCGAGTACGCGGCGATGACCGAGGAGTCGCGGCCGCTGGCGATTCCCGCCTACGTCGCCGTCGCGGCGTTGATCGTCGCCGCCCACTTCGGCACCGCCTTCAACGTGCTGATGATCGTCGCCGCGGTTTTCCCGCTGCTCTTCTTCTTCGGCGCCAACGCCAAGCAGCGCGACGGGGTGATGGGCTCGATCAGCATCACCCTGCTCGGCATCCTCTGGATCGGCATCCCGCTGGCCCACGCCGTGCTGCTGCGCGACCTGCCCGACCACGGCGCCGCGCTTCTCGTCGACGTGCTGGTCGGCACCTTCGTCGCCGACACCGCCGCCTACGCGACCGGCCGCATGTTCGGCAGCCACAAGATCGCGCCGAGCATCTCCCCGAACAAGACCGTCGAGGGGCTGATCGGCGGGTTCCTGATCGGCACGATGGGCTTCTGGTTCGCCGGCCTCTACCAGGACTGGCTGTCGGGCACCGACGCGCTGATCATCGGCGCCGCGGTCGCCGCGACGGCGCCGGTGGGAGATCTCTTCGAGTCGATGTTGAAGCGCGATCTCGGCACCAAGGACACCGGCACGCTGTTCGGGCCGCACGGCGGCATCCTCGACCGGCTCGACGCCGTCTTCTTCACGGTCGTCGTCGGCTACTACCTCTCGGTCTGGCTGGTCTACTGAGCGCGAGCGCGCTCGATCGCCTCGGCGCGGCTGTGTACGCCGAGGTGGCTGTAGATGTGCTCGAGGTGCTTGCGCACGGTGGCGCGGCTGATGTAGAGCTGGTCGGCGATCTCGGCAACCCCGGCGCCGCCGGCGAGCAGGGCCAGGACCTCGGCCTGGCGGCGGGTCAGCCCCAGCGGCGCGAGCCGCTCCGGGGTGATCGCCGGGGACTCCTCGAGCACGAGCAGGACCGTGCCCGCGCCGGTCGCCCGGGCGCTGACCGTCAGCTGTCCGGCCTCGCTCTCGACGAGCAGTGGCCCGGCCTGGCTCGCCGCTTCCAGCCACTCGGCGACCACCGTCGGCAGCACGGCGTCGCGGCGCTCGGGGAAGTAGCGGCCGAGCAGGGTCAGCGCGGCGGCGGTGATCTGGGCGACCGAGCCGCCGTGTTCGACCACGACGACCGCGCTGCCGCGCTCGGCGAGCCCGCTCTCCAGCGCCGCCAGCAGCGCCACGCTGCGTTCGCGCTCGAGCGCCCGGGCGTGGGCCTGGGCGAGATGCGGACGCAGCAGGTCGAGCATGTCGCGGTCGCGCTCGGCGAAGCTGCGCCGGTCGCGGTTCATCGCGATCCCGATCACCACCGGCCCGCTGAGTCCGAAGGCGATCTGGTCCTCGGCGCCGATCTGGCTGTAGAGGGCGTCGTAGAGCTCGAGCGCGCGGAACTGGCGGGCGCTGAGGAAGTCGGAGATCTTGTAGGTCGCGTTGTCGCCGTTCATCTGCACCGAGATCAGCGGGTGCTGGTGGGCGAGGCGGGCGAGTTCCAGGTTGATCGGGTCGGGCACCTGGAAGGGGTAGGTGAGGACGAGCGCTTCGCCACCGGGGTCGACCTCGTTGTAGCCGACCAGGTCCGAGGGCACGAGGCGCTGCAGCCCGGGCAGGATGCCGTGGCGGAAGGCCTCGGCGTCCTCGAAGGTGTGCGCTTCGCCGACGAAGTCGAGCGCCGCACGCAAATCCCCGGACGAGAGCTGTGCCATGGGCCAGTCTAGGCACGTCCCTATGCTCTTGGGAAGGATGAAGAAGCTGCTTATTCTCGGCTCGACCGGGTCGATCGGGACGCAGGCGCTGGAGGTCGTCGGCGCCTCCGACGAGCTCCAGGTGGTCGGCCTCGCCGCCGGGCGCGACTGGGGAGCCGTCGTCGAGCAGGCGCGCGAGCACGGCGTGCCGACGATCGCGCTCGCCGATCCCGACTCCGCCGCCAAGGCCCGCGACGGCTGGAGCGGTCGCGTGCTCGAGGGCGAGGGGGGCGTGCGCGAGCTGATCGTCGCCAGCCAGCCGGACCTGGTGCTGAACGCGATCGTCGGCGCCGCCGGGCTCGGCTCGACCGTGGTCGCGCTGACCGAGGGGATCGACGTCGCGCTGGCCAACAAGGAGAGCCTGGTGGTCGGCGGCGAGCTGGTGATGGCGCTCGCGGAGGCGACCGGCGCCCGTCTGCTGCCGGTCGACTCCGAGCACTCGGCGCTTCATCAGCTGATTGCCGGCGAGGCGCCGGGGACGGTCGAGAAGCTCGTCCTCACGGCTTCCGGCGGTCCCTTCAGAGGGCGCGAGGATCTCAGCGCGGTAACCGTCGAGGAGGCGCTCGCCCACCCGACCTGGGAGATGGGCGGGCGGATCACGATCGACTCGGCGACGCTGATGAACAAGGGCTTCGAGGCGATCGAGGCCCACCACCTCTTCGCCGTCGGCTACGACCGCATCGACGTCGTCGTCCACCCGCAGTCGCTGGTCCACTCGCTGATCCAGCTGAACGACGGCTCCTCGCTGGCCCACCTCGGCCACCCGGACATGCGGGTGCCGATCTCCTACGCGCTGCACTACCCCGACCGGGCCGACGTCGACCTGCGCCAGCTCGACCTCGCCGAGGTCGGTGAGCTGACCTTCGAGGCGCCCGATCTGGAGACCTTCGGCTGTCTGCGCCTGGCGCTCGAGGCCGGCGGCGCGGGGGGGACCGCTCCCTGTGTGTTGAACGCCGCCGACGAGGTCGCGGTCGCCGCCTTCCTCGCCGGTGAGATCCCCTTCACCGGGATCGCCGCGGTGATCGAGCGGGTGCTCGCCGAGATGCCGGCCCAACCGGTCGGGCACTTCGACGATCTCTTCGCCGCCGACGCCGAGGCGCGGCGGCGCAGCGAAGACCACGTTCGCGGGTTGACTCCAGCATGAACTGGCTGCTGATCTTCCTCGGCTTCGCGCTGCTGATCATGCTGCACGAGGCGGGCCACTACGTCGCCGCGAAGGCGACCGGGATGCGGGTCGAGCGCTTCTTCCTCTTCTTCGGGCCGACGATCTGGTCGTTCAAACGTGGCGAGACCGAGTACGGCGTCAAATCGATCCCGCTCGGCGGCTACGTGAAGATCAGCGGCATGAACCCGGAGGAGGAGCTGCCTCCGGAGGTCGAGCCGCGCGCCTATTACCGCCAGAAGGTCTGGAAGCGGATCGTCGTGATCGGCGCCGGCCCGGCGGTGAACATCGTCCTCGCCTTCGCGATCATCTTCTTCGTCTTCCTGCTCAACGGCCAGCAGGACGTGACCCAGTCGGTCGGCGAAGTCAAAGCCGGCACGCCGGCCGCGAAGACCCTGCAGCCCGGCGACCGGATCGTCGCCGTCGACGGCAACGCCTACCCGGGCCTGGGGGTCGAAGACCGGCTGGAAAGGTTCCGCGAAGACGTCGCCTCCCACGAGTGCGCCGGCGAGCAGGTCAAGGGCTGTCTGGCGGCGACGCCGGTCGAGCTGCGGATAGTCCGCGACGGCGAGCCGATGACGATCTCGGTGCGCCCGGAATACGAACCGCTGGCGGAACGCACGCTGATCGGCTTCAGCTACGGCCTGCGCGCGGTCGACGTCGGCGCCGGCGAAGCGGCCGGCAAGGCCGGTGACGCCGTCTGGCAGGTCGCCTCCGGGACGGTCCACGTGTTCAGCCACCTGTTCGAAAAGGAGCAGCGCGAGCAGGTGTCGGGCATCGTCGGCGTCAGCGACGTCGCCAACCAGACGCTCGACGAAAGCGTCGAACGCTCGCTGCTCCTGCTCGCCCTGGTCAGCCTCTCGCTCGGCTTGATCAACCTGTTGCCGATCCTGCCGCTGGACGGCGGCCACATCTTCTGGAGCGTGGTCGAGAAACTGCGCGGTCGGCCGGCCTCGCTGCGGGTGATGGAACGGGCCAGCGTGATCGGTTTCGCGCTCGTGATGATGCTCTTCGTGCTCGGCCTCTCCAACGACATCGGCCGGATCACCGGCGACGGCTTCAAAGTCCGCTAGCGGCGGGCGGGCACGACCCTGAAGGAGTAGCGGGCGGGCGAGGGGTCGACCTCCGAGCCCTCGCGGGCGCGGACCCGGAAGGTGTGGACGCCGAGCGTCAGGCGCTTGGTCGTGAACGGCGAACGACAGGCGCGGAAACGGCCTTTGTCGAGCGCGCACTGGAAGTTCGCCTCGGCGTGATCGGAGCGGAAGCGGAAGGTCGGCGTGCGGTCGCGGGCGCGCTTGGCCGGCTTGCCCTTGAGGATGGTCTGGGGGCCACCGTGGTTGCTGCCGCCCGAACCCCCGCCGGGCCCACCGCCGCCACCACTGCCTGCGCAGGGCTGTTCACCGGGAACCGCTGAGTTGGGCAGCGGCTGCGGAGCGACCGTGAGCAGGTCGGCCAGGCTGTTGTCGGTGTCGTCGGCGTTCTCCAGGGCGGTCGGGCAGGCGCGGGAGATGTCGCGGCGCAGCGCCATCCCGGCGGGCACGCCGCCCGGCGCCGCCGGGCCGCCGACCGGCTCGACCGATTTGCCCGAGAAGTTGCCCCAGGCGACGCAGTCGGCGGGCGAGCCGCCGGCGTTCCAGCAGACCGCGCCGCCGGCCGGGGCGAGGGTGAGGCCCGAGTCGACCAGGTCGGGGGCGACGCCGAAGCTGGCCTGGACGCCGTCGTCGCCGACCAGCAGGGTGCGCTGGTTCTGGCCGTTGGCGACCTGGGCGGCGAAGGTCGAGGTGTCGACGAGGGCGCCCGAGGCGTTGTAGGAGGTGAGCGAGTGGCCGCCGACGAACTCCTGTCCGCCGGCGTACATCTGCAGGACCACGTAGGCGTCGTTGCCGGCGCTCGGGTAGACCTCGCGGACCTTGATCAGGTGGAAGCTGGCGCTGGCCAGGGTCGGGAGCAGCAGCGCGGCCAGCGAGGCGACCGCGAACGGGACGAGCAGACGAGAGCGCATCGGTCTGTATACGCGGCTGCGCCCCCGTGGGTTCAACGGCCGCGAGGATCGCTCCCGGTACGCTTCGGCCATGGCCTCCAAACGCCAGATATTCGTGGGCAAGGTGCCGATCGGCGGCGGCGCCCCGGTCGCCGTGCAGACGATGACCAAGACCGAGACCGCCAACCTGGCGGCGACGATGGAGCAGATCCACAAGGTCGCCGAGGCCGGCGCCGACATCGTCCGCTGCGCGGTGCCCCGCGAGCAGGACGTCGAGGCGCTGAAGACGATCGTCAAACAGTCGCCGATCCCGATCATCGCCGACATCCACTTCAACCACACGCTGGCCCTGAAAGCGATCGACGCCGGCGCCGACTGCATCCGGCTCAACCCCGGCAACATCGGCGGCCGCGACAAAGTCGCCGAGGTGGCGGAGAAGGCGAACGCCAAAGGCGTGCCGATGCGGATCGGGGTCAACTCCGGCTCGCTGCCCAAGCACCTGCACGAGCTCGAGCGCGAAGCGCCGGTCGAGGCGCTGGTCGCCGCGGCGGTCGAGTTCGTCGAGCTGATGGAGGGCCTCGACTTCACCAACTTCAAGGTCTCGATCAAGTCGACCAACGTGCCGTACACGATCGCCGCCAACCGGATGCTCGCGGAGAAGATTCCCTACCCGCTGCACCTCGGAATCACCGAGGCCGGGACCAAATGGTCCGGCTCGCTGAAATCGGCCGTCGGCCTCGGCACGCTGCTCGCCGACGGGGTGGGGGACACGATCCGGATCAGCCTCTCGACCTTCCACGCCGAGGAGGAGGTCAAAGTCGCCTGGGAGATCCTCAAGGCGCTGCAGCTGCGCGAGAAAGGCCCGGTGCTGATCGCCTGCCCGACCTGCGGGCGGCTGCAGTTCGACATGGACTCGGTCGTGGCCGAAATCGAGCAGCGGCTGGAAAGCTACGAGGAGCCGGTCGAGGTCGCCGTGCTCGGCTGCGCGGTCAACGGGATCGGCGAGGCGGCGGCGGCGGACTTCGGCATCGCCGGCGCCAAGAACGAGGGCCTGATCTTCGCCGGCGGCAAACCGCTGCGCAAGGTCCCGCAGGCCGTTCTCGTCGACACCCTCTTCGAGGAGATCGACAAGTCGCTCGACCGCGGCGGCAAGGTCGAGTTCGACGAGGCCGAGTCGCGCGAGGGCGCCGAGTGGGTGGCCAACATCGAGCGCGAAAACGAGGGCGACCTGACCCCCGAGAAGATCGCCCAGATGGAGCACGAAGCGGCCGAAAAGGGCGAGTCCGACAAGGTCCTGCTCGACGAGCAGGCCTCGCCGACGGCGGGCCGCCGCTTTACCCGGGCCTAGGTCCTCTAGGTTTCCCTTCCCAGCCCCACCGGCGGGTCCGACCTTGGCCAAGAACAAGAACGCAAAAGGAATCTCGCCCAGCCGCGCCGAGGACTTCCCGGCCTGGTTCCAGGCGGTAGTCAAGGAGGCCGAGGTCGCCGAACTCGCGCACGTGCGCGGCTCGATGGTGATCCGTCCCTGGGGCTATGCGATCTGGGAGCTGATGCAGGCCGAGCTCGACCGCCAGATCAAGCGCAGCGGCGCCCAGAACGCCTACTTCCCGCTCTTCATCCCGCTCAGCTACTTCGAGGCCGAGGCCAAGCACGTCGAGGGCTTCGCCAAGGAGATGGCCGTCGTCACTCACCACCGGCTCGAACAGGATCCCGCGGACTCCGAGAAGCTGCGGCCCGGCGGGGAGCTGGCCGAGCCGCTCGTCGTGCGGCCGACCTCCGAGACGATCATCGGCAAGTCGTTCGCGAAGTGGATCAACTCCTACCGCGACCTGCCGTTGATGGTCAACCAGTGGGCGAACGTCGTGCGCTGGGAGCTGCGGCCGCGGGTGCTGCTGCGCACCACCGAGTTCCTCTGGCAGGAGGGCCACACCGCGCACGCGAGTGAGGCCGAGGCGCGCGAGGAGACGGAGCTGATGCTCGAGGTCTACCGCGGCTTCGCCGAGTCCTTCCTGGCGATGCCGGTGATCACCGGCGAGAAGCCCGAGGCCGAGCGCTTTCCGGGCGCCGTGATGACGCTCTCGATCGAGGCGATGATGCAGGACGGCAAGGCGCTTCAGGCCGGGACCTCGCACTACCTGGGCCAGGGCTTCGCCAAGTCGGCCGACATCCAGTTCCTCGACCGCGACGGCAACCGGGAGTTCGTCCACACCTCCTCCTGGGGTGTCTCGACCCGCCTGCTCGGCGCGCTGATCATGTCGCACGGCGACGATTCCGGTCTGCGGCTGCCACCAAGCGTCGCCCCTCAGCAGGTCGTGATCGTGCCGATCGTGCGCGACGGCGATACGGCCGTGGTCGAGGAGGCCGAGCGCCTCGCCGCCGAGCTTCGCGAGCAGGCCTTCGAGGGCGGCGAGCTGCGCGTGCTCGCCGACCTGCGCGACCGCGACGCCCCCAGCAGGCGCTGGGAGTGGATCCGCAAGGGCGTTCCGGTGGTGATCGAAATCGGCCCGCGCGACCTCAGCGAGGGCGTGGTCACCGTGCGCCGCCGCGACGCCGAGGAACTTGGCGCCGAGCCGCTCGCGCGCGACGCCGTGAGCGTCGAGCTGCCGAAGGTCCTCGCCGCGATGCAGAGTGGATACTTCGAGCAGGCCGCGACGCGTCTGCGGGCCAACACCGCGACCGACGTCGGGGACCTGGCGGCCTTTGAAGAATGGTTCGACGACGGATCCGAGGAGGGCATCTCGAAGGGCTTCGTGCGGGCGCCGTGGAGCGAAGCGCCGGAGTCGGCCGAGCTGCTCGACCGGCTGAAGGCCTCGGTTCGGTGCATCCCCTCCGACCAGGAGCTCGCGCCCGACAGCAGCTGCGTGCTGACCGGCAAACCGGCGGTCGTCGAGGCCGTGTTCGCCAAGGCCTACTGAGCGGCGAGCGCCTCGGGGGAGCGCGATGAGCAAGGAGAACCCCTTCGGCCGCGGCCGCCTGCGCCGCCGCTTCGGCCTCGACCGCAGCGGCCCCCAGCCGAAACAGACGCGCCGCGGCGAACCGCTTCACCCCTGGACGATCCCGAACCTGGTCGGCTACCTGCGCCTGGCGGCTATCCCCGTCTTCCTGGTGATGGCCTACTCGACCGAGGACGGCACCTCGTTCGCGGCGGCGATGGTCTTCTGGGTGATCGCCGCCAGCGACTACCTCGACGGCTTCCTGGCCCGTGCCACCGGCCAGTACAGCCGCATGGGCGCGCTGCTCGACCCGCTGGTCGACCGCTTGACGATCCTCGCCGGCGCGGTCGTCTGCTGGAGCTACGAGCTGTTGCCGCGCTGGCTGCTGGCGCTGCTGGCGCTGCGCGAGCTGGCGATGCTGCTCCTCGCCCAGCACGGCCTGCGCCACGGCGTCGACATCGAGGTCAACTGGCCCGGGCGGATCTCGGTCTTCCCGATCATGGGCGGGATCTGGCTTGCTCTCTTCGCGCCGGGATGGGTCGCGACGGCGCTGGTGATCTGGGGGCTGGCGATGGCGATCGTCGCCACCGTGATGTACGCGCGGGCGGGCCTGCGGGCGACCCGGGCCGCGCGCGCTGCAAGCTGAGCGCCAAACCGGACGGAACCTTCAACCTGGAGTTGAACCTTGGGGTCTCTCGACCTATAATCGCCGCTCGCGCAAACGGAGGCGTCAGCCCCCCTCGAGCTAGGAGCCCCATGGAGGACACGACTTTTCCCGATCTCGGGTCGCTCAGCGACAAGGAGCTGAAAGACCTGATCGCCAGCCTGACCGAGGAGGAGAACGAGATCTCCTACAAGCGTCGGGTGCTGCACGGCCGCATCGACATCCTCCGCGCCGAGCTGGTCAACAGGCTGCGCCAGAAACGCGAGCACGGCGACACGATGATCTCCGGCGACGACGTCGAGCAGCTCACCGAGATCCTCGCCGGCAAGGCGGCGCCGCCCCCGGAGGACGAGCCCGCCGCCTGAGCGCCGGGGTCCGAACATGGCCGTCCACTGTCCCGAGTGCGGGTTCGCGAACCCCGAGGGAGCCAACTACTGCCAGAAGTGCGGGGCGTACCTGGGCGGCCCGAAAGAGGAGGGCGAGGAGCCGACGACGATGACCTACCGGGTCGACGAGACCGGCGACATGCAGCCGGTCGACATCGACGAGGTGGTCGAGCGCTCGGGCGCCGCGCTGGTGATCCGCGCCGGCGGCGGGCGCGCCGGCGAGAGCTTCAGCATCGACGACGACCGGGTCTCGATCGGGCGCAGCCCGGACGCCGGCGTCTTCCTCGACGACGTCACCGTCTCCCGCAACCACGCGCTGCTGGTCCGTCGCCGCGACGGCCTCTACATCGACGACCTCGGCTCGCTCAACGGCACCTACGTGAACCGGCGCCGGATCGAGTCGCACAGGCTCGCCGACGGCGACGAGATCCAGGTCGGCAAGTACAAGCTCAGCTACCTGGAGCGATGACGATGGCCGTCTCCGAATCGCCGGCGCGCTCGCCGGAATCACCGAGCCGTCCGCGCAAGGCGCTGACGATCGGCGCCGTCTGCAAGATCCTGCAGGGCGAGTTCGACGACGTCTCGATCTCGAAGATCCGCTACCTCGAGGACCAGAAGCTGCTCAGCCCGCGCCGCACCTCGGGCGGGTACCGCCTCTACAGCCAGTCCGACGTGGAAAGGCTGCGCACGATCCTGCGCCTGCAGCGCGACGAGTTCCTGCCGCTGCGGGTGATCCGCCAGGAGCTCGCCTCCGGCGGCGACCTGGTGCTCGGCGGCGACCCGGACCGCAAGCCGACCAGCGGCGCCGTGCGCCGCGCGATCCTGGTCGACACCTCGCGCGCCTACCTGACGCTCGAGGAGGTGATCGAGGAGACGGGCGCCCGCGAGGAGCTGATCGCCGAGCTCGAGAACTTCGGCATCGTCCAGCCCGAGAAACGCGAGGGCAAGACGGTCTACGACGAGACCGACCGTGAGATCGTCCGCGCCGCCAACGAACTCTCGCGGGTCGGCGTCGGCGCCCGCAACCTGCGCGTCTTCCGCTCCTCGGCCGACCGCGAGGCGCAGTTGTTGGAAGCGCTGCTCGGCCCTTCGCTGCGCTCGCGCAACCCCGAGCGCCGCAAGGAGGCGCTGGAAAGCCTGGAAAGCCTGGCGGCGACGGTCAGCCACCTCAAGCACCTGCTGCTGGTTCGCGACCTCCGTCGCCTGGCTGGCGACTGACCGCCGGGCCGTGCGCGTCTCCCGGCAGCGCACGATCGCGGCTCCGGTCGCCGAGGTCTGGAGGCTCGTCTCCGACCCCTACGGTCTGCCGCGCTGGTGGCCGCGGGTCAGCCGCGTCGAGAACGTCGACCGCAAGGACGGCGGTCGCCGCAGCCAGTGGACCAAGGTGCTGCAGACCGAGGCGGGGCGCGGCGTGCGGGCCGACTACCGCTGTCTCAGCTCGGCCGAGAACGAGCGCTACGTCTGGGAGCAGCAGCTCGAGGGGACGCCGTTCGGTCGCCACCTGAAGAGCTCCAGCGTCGAGATCGGCCTGCGCGACGCGGGCGGGCAGACCGAGGTGGAGCTGAGCTCCGTGCAGGTGATGCGCGGCATGTCGCGGCTCGGCTCGCCGATGCTGCGCAAGGCGCAAGGCGAGATACTTGACGAAGCACTCGACGGGCTGGAGGGGGCGCTGACCTGATTGGCGCTTTGTTCGACCTGTCCGAACAAAGCGCCAGGGAAAAGGGAGATGAACGAGCCGCGACGCGACACGAGGTGGTGGGGGTGGGGGGATCCGACGATCGCCCCCGAACTGGACGAGGTCGCGCTGGGAATCCTGCGCGAGCGGATCGGCGAGCTCGAGGCGTGGCCGCTGGCGGCGTCGGACCCGGGCGAGTTCGTGATGCTGAACCCGCAGCCGCTGCCGCCGAAGCTGAGCGAGGCGGTCGGGGCGGAGCGAATCTTCGCTTCGGCGGAGGACCGGCTGCGCCACGCCAGTGGGCGCGGCTACGCCGACCTGGCGCGGATGCGGATCGGCGAGCTGGAGAGCGCTCCCGACGCCGTCGTGATGCCGGCTGACGCGGCGCAGCTGCGCGCCGTCCTCGACGTCTGCGCGAGCGAGGGCATCGCCGTCGTTCCCTTCGGCGGCGGCACCAGCGTGGTCGGCGGGGTCGAGCCGCTGCGCGGCGCACATTCGCGGCTGATCAGCCTCGACCTGGGCGCGCTGCGCGCGGTCGAGGTCGATCGTCGCTCGCTGACCGCGCGGCTCGGCGCCGGCCTGCGCGGTCCCGAGGCGGAGGCGGCGCTCGGCGCCGAGGGGGTCACGCTCGGCCACTTCCCGCAGTCCTTCGAGTACGCGACGATCGGCGGCTTCGCGGCGACCCGCTCGGCCGGCCAGGCGTCGAGCGGCTACGGGCGCTTCGACGCTCTGGTCAGCTCGGTGCGGCTGATCTCCCCGGCCGGGGACCTGGAGACGTTGGAGACGCCGCACACGGCCGCAGGACCGGCCCTGCGCGAGCTCGTCGTCGGCTCCGAGGGCACGCTGGGTGTGATCCCGGACGTGACCGTGCGGGTCAAGCCGGTCCCGCAGGTACGCCGCTACGAGGCCTGGATGGCCGAGAGCTTCGAGGCCGGGGCGGCGATCGTCCGCTCGCTTGCCCAGGGCCCGGGCCTGCCGGAGATCATCCGCGTCTCCGACGAGGAGGAGACGCAGGGCTCGCTGGCCCTCTCGGGGCCGCGCGGAGCCGCCGGCAAGGCGTTCGACTCCTACCTCGGCATACGAGGGCGGCGTGGCGGGGCGTTGATGATCGTCGGCTTCGAGGGCGAGGAGGAGTCGGCGGCGCGCCGCCGCGCGCTGGCCGTGCGGGCGCTGCGCGGCGGCGGCGCGGCCTACCTCGGCCAGACGGCCGGCCGCTCCTGGGAGCACGGCCGCTACAACGGTCCCTACCTGCGCGACACGCTGATGGGCATGGGGGCGATGGTCGAGACCCTGGAGACCTCGCACACCTGGACCCGGCTCGGCGAGCTGCACGACGCGGTTGCCGCGGCGATCGCCGGCTCCCTGGAGGGCCAGGGAACGCCGGGGCTGGTCTGGTGCCACCTCTCGCACGCCTACGCGGACGGCGCCTCGCTCTACTTCACCTTCATCTCCAGGCGACGGGCCGGGGCCGAGCTCGAGCAGTGGCGGGAGGTGAAGCGCGCCGCCAGCGAGGCGATCGTCTCCTGCGGGGCGACGATCACCCACCACCACGCGGTCGGCCGCGACCACGCTCCCTACATGGCGGCCGAGGTGGGGGAGACCGGCGTCGAGGTGCTGCGCGCGGTCAAGGAGCGGCTCGACCCGGCGGGGATCATGAACCCGGGCAAGCTGATCCCGGGTTGATCTGACCGGCGCATCCCGGCGTCCTCGGTCGCTCGCGTGCGGAGCACGCCACGCTCCCTGCGTCCTTGGTCTGCTTGGTCAGATCAACCCGGCCGAGCTATTCGGGCGCAGCTTCTTCTTCGGCTTTTTTGATCAGCTCGTCGGCGCCGACCAGAGGGCCGGTGATCGTGCCCCTGAGGACCGCGTCGCCGGTGTAGGTCGGCGCTTCCTCTTTGCCTTCGGCGGCGAGGCGCGCCGTGTCGGTCCGGGTGATCGCGATTTCCCTGTACGTTTCGTTGGCGAGGAAGAGCAGCAGTTCGGTCGGCAGTTTGACGCTCGCTTCGATCGTCCCTTTGGCGCCGACCGCGGTCGAGGCGATCGGCAGCATCTTGGTCGGTGAGGCGGCGATCCAGATCGTGTAGCGCGTGCCTTTCTCGGTCGGCTCGAGGTCTTTCGCTTCGACCGCGAGGACGAGGTTTTCTTCGAAGTTCGCGAACAGCCCGGTGCCGGACGCGTCGCTGCCGTCGACCGGTTTGAGCACCGCCAGCGTCGGTTGGACTTTGCCGCCGTTACCGGTGGTCTGCGCGTTGCCGGCGTTGGCGTTCGCGGCGCTCGTGCTGTCGCCGGAGTCGTCGCCGCCGCTGTTGGCGATCAGCAGGACCGCAAGCACGACGATCACGACGAGGCCGGCAAGACCGGCGCCGATCGCCAGCAGGGTGTTCCTATCGCGCGGGAGCGAAGGCCTCGGGGATTTCGACGCCGACACGGCGCTTGACGGCGGCTGCGGTGGCTCGACGGCGACCTGGATCTCCGGCTCCACGGCCGCCGGCGGGGTCAGGGGAGGGGGCTCGGCAACGGCGGGCTCGGGCTCCTTTGCCGGCGCGGGCTCGACGGGAATCGGCGGTGCCTCGACCCCTTCGTCCTCGAGCTGGGCGAGCGCGTCGCGTACCTTGGCGCGCACGTCCTCGACGCTCAGGCCCATCAGGGCGGCGATGTCCTCGTATCCCTGCTCGCGCTGGGCGAGCAGGCGCAGCATCGCTCTCTGGTCATCGCTGAGCGGCATCCGCGGCAAACCCTACGGGCCCGGGCAGGCGGATCGCCAGGTCGCCGCCGACGGGCTGCGAAAGCTTAATCTCGGCCGCCGGTAGGGTTCGCCGCCGTGGCCGAGGAGATCAGCGGGATGCCGTCGCACTTCGACGCACTGATCGGGACCGAATGGCTCGACGACGACCCCGACGGAGCGCGGGTCCGGCTGCCGCTGCGCGACGAGCTGCGCCAGCCGGTCGGGCTGCTGCACGGCGGCGTGATCTCGACGCTGGTCGAGAGCGTCTGCTCGCGGGCCACCGCCGTGGCGGTCTGGGAGGCCGGCAACGTCGCGATGGGGCAGTCGATCAGCGTCAACTTCGTCCGCCCGGTCACCGAGGGCGCCGCCGAAGTCCGCGCCAGGGCCCGCCACCGCGGCCGCACGACCTGGATCTGGGAGGCCGAAGTCCTCGACGACCAGGAGCGCCTCTGCGCGACGGCGATGATGACGATCGCGGTCCGGCCGCGACCGAGTTAGCCGCCGAACCTGTTCGTAATCGGCAGGCGGCGGTCCTTGCCGAAGGCGCGTGGGGTGATGCGGATCCCGGGGGCTGCCTGACGGCGCTTGTACTCGGAGCGGTCGACCAGCCGGATCACGTCGTCGACGGTCTCGGCGGGCATGCCGGCGGCGATCATCTCCTCGCGGCCCTGGTCGCGCTCGACGTAGGCCTCGAGGATCCGGTCGAGCAGGTCGTAGGGGGGCAGCGAGTCGCTGTCGAGCTGCTCGGGGCGCAGCTCGGCCGAGGGCGGGCGCTCGAGCACGCTGGCCGGGACGAGTTCGCGGTCGGCGCGGTCGTTGCGCCGCCGCACCAACTCGTAGACGAGGCCCTTGGGCACGTCCTTGATCACCGCGAAGCCGCCCGCCATGTCTCCGTAGAGGGTCGCGTAGCCGACCGACATCTCGCTCTTGTTGCCGGTGGTGAGGACCAGCCAGCCGTGGCGGTTGGAGAGCGCCATCATCACGTTGCCGCGGATGCGCGCCTGGATGTTCTCCGCCGCCAGATCGGGCTCGGAGGGGCGAGCCGGATCGCCCGGCCCCTGCATCTCGTCGACCGCCGGCGCCTCGCCGGGATTCAGCAAGCCGGCCAGGGCGCGCTCGTAGCCGTCCATCAGCGACTCGATCTCCACCTCGATCAGCTCGCAACCGAGATTTGCAGCGATATTTCTGGCGTCCTGCTGGGTTTCGGTGCTGGAGTGCGGAGACGGCATCACCACACAGCTGAGTCGCTCGGGACCGACCGCGTCGGCGGCGAGCAACGCCACCAGGGCGGAGTCGATCCCGCCCGAGAGCGCCACTCCGACGTGTCGGAAGCCGTTCTTCCCGACGTAGTCACGCAGGCCCAGGGTGAGCGCCGCGTAGACCTCGTCGACGTCGTCGAGCGGCGCGGCCAGGGGCCCGGGCTCGGCGTCGGGCAGCTCGCAGACGAGCAACTCCTCCTCGAACTGGGCAGCCCGGGCGATCACGCTGCCATCGGGGGCGACGACGAGGCTCTGACCGTCGAAGACGAGCTCGTCCTGGCCGCCGACCAGGTTGCAGAAGGCGAAGTGGGCGCCGTAGGCGCGGGCGCGGGCGGCAAACATCTCCTCGCGCTCGCGGCCCTTGCCGCGGTGGTAGGGCGAGCCCGACGGATTGGCGATCAGCTTCGCGCCCGCCGCGGCCTCGCTCTGCGCCGGCGGACCCTCCACCCAGACGTCCTCGCAGACGGTCAGCCCGACGCGCTCCTCGCCGACCTCGATCGTCAGCTCCTCCTCGCCCGGGACGAAGTAGCGCTGCTCGTCGAAGACCGAGTAGTTGGGCAGCCGGTTCTTGCGGTAGATGCTCCGCACGGCGCCGTCGGCGAGCACGGCGAGCGAGTTGTAGGCGTGGCGGAAATCGCCGCCGCCGGGGATCGGCTCGGCGTAGCCGACCAGCGCGGTGATGCCCTGGGCGGCGGCCGCGAGCTGCTCGACCGCGCGCGCGTTCTCGACCAGGAAGTGGCGCTTCAGGTAGAGGTCCTCGGCGGGATAGCCGGGCACGCAGAGCTCCGGGAAGATCGCCAACTCCGCGCCGGCCTCGCGGGCGCGGCCGATCCACTCGGCGACCTTCGCGGCGTTGGCGTCGATGTCGCCGACGGTGGGGTTGATCTGGGCGAGGGCTATGCGCATGCAGAAAAGGGTCCGTTGACCAGGGAAGTATCCCCGTCGAGGGAACCCGGGAGGGCCGCGCCCATCGGTAGGGTGACGCCGATGCGAGTCCGCCCTCGCCATCTGGCCGGCTTGGCGGCGACGGCGCTCGTCGCGCTGGTCTCCGTTCCCGGCGCCGCCTTCGCGGCAGAGGATCTCTCCGCGGCCGTGCCGAGCCTCGGCTCGCCGGCGCAGAAGCCGTTCAAAGCGCCGAAGCCGCGGCCGACCGAATCGCCCGCGCGGCCGACCGACGACCCCGACCCGAACCGCAACGCCTACTCGGTCCCGGAGGCACCTCGCTCACCCGCCTGCTCGCCCAACTTCTGCGTGCACTGGGTCGCCGAGGGGCTCGACGCCCCGAGCCTCGCCGACGCCAACCAGGACGGCGTCCCCGACTACGTCCAGAAGGTGCTCGAAGTCGCCGAACACGTCCACGAAGTCGAGAACGACCGGCTCGGCTGGCGCGAGCCGAAGAGCGACGGCCGCAAAGGCGGCGGCGTCGGCAAGACCGACATCTACCTCTCGCAGATCGGCGGCGACCTGTTCGGCTACGCCGCGCCCGACCGCGGCCAGGCCTCCAAGGAGCACCGGATACCGCGTCGCCTCCACGGCTACCTGGTCCTCGACAACGACTACAGCGCCTTCGAGTTCCCGGGCACCAAGCCGGTCCAGGATCTGCAGGTGACGATCGCCCACGAGTACAACCACATCCTCCAGTTCGGCTACGACGCCTACCAGGACCCCTGGTTCGCCGAGGCGACCGCGACCTGGATGGAGGACCAGGTCTACAACGGGATCGACGACTACCTGCGCTACGTCGGTCGCTGGGTGCACCGCTACGACACGCCGCTGACGACCAGCTCGATCAAGGAGTACGGCAGCGCCGTCTGGAACCAGTGGTTGGCCCGCCGCTACGACCCGTCGATCGTGCGCAAAGCCTGGGCGCGGGCGATCCGCACCCGTCCGGGTGGCTTCTCGGTGGCGGTCTACGACGCCGCGATCCGCGCCGCGGGCGGCTCCGACTTCAGCCGCGACTTCGCCGGCTTCGCCGCCGACGTGGCCGAGTGGCGCACCGGCAAGGGCTTCCGCGAGAGCGGCCACTTCCCGGACATGCAGCGGCAGGGCCGGCTCGTGCCCGGCGCGCCGGCGGAAACCCACCTGCTCAACCACACCACCTTCGAGACCCTCGCCGTCCCCGCCGGCGGCGCTCGCGCCGTCGTCGCCCACGTGACGGCACCGCGCGGAACCGCCACGGGGCTGGCGCTGGTCGGGCGGATCGGCACCGAGCGCGGCGGTCAGGTGATCACCCGGCTCGACTACTCGCGCGGTGGCGGCAAGCTGCGCGTGCGGCTGGCCGATCCGGGGCGCTTCAGCCGCATCAGCGCGGTCGTCGTCAACGCCGACGCCCGCGCCTCGGGCTTCAGCGCCCGCCGGCTCGACTGGCGCTACCTGACCGACCAGGTGCCGTTCGAGGTCCGCGCCAACCTGGTGCGCTAGGCGCTCGGCTCGACCGCGACCGGGCCGGTGCCGTTGCTGGAGCTGTCCGCCGCAGGGGCCTTCGACTTCTTGCCCCTGCCGGCCGCCGGCACGCTCTCGATCGCTTCGCGCGTCGCCGCCTCGAGGTCGAGGGCGAAGCTGTCGAGGTCGGCCATCGCGTCGTAGTCGCCGACCAGGCCGAAGTTGACCTGGCCGTTGTAGGACATGATCCCGACGCAGAGCGCCTGGCGACGGGCCAGCGGGACCATCGGGAAGATCGACTCCATCTGGCGGCCGAGCACGTAGAGCGGGAACTGCGGCCCCGGCACGTTGGTGACGACGAGGTTGAAGAAGCGCTGGGCGGGCTGCAGGCGGGCCGCCTGCGAGGCGATCGTGGTCGGCGCGAAGTCGGTGATCTTGGTGATGATCTCGGCGCCGACGGCCTGGCCGGAGGCCTTCAGGTCGCCCATCTGCTCGGTGAGGATCTGCAGCCGCTCGACCGGATCCTCCGACCAGACGGGGAGCGGCGCCATCATCGCCGAGATCCGGTTGCCGAGCGCGCCGTGCTCCTCTTCGGCGCGAACGCTGACCGGCACCAGGGCGCGCATCTCCAGGTCCTCGGTGTCGTGGCCGCGGGCGCGCAGGTAGTTGCCGATCGCGCCGCTGACGATCGAGAGGATCACGTCGTTGACGGTGCCCCCGTAGGCGTCCTTGACGGCCTTCAGCTCGGCCAGGTCGGCCTGGGTGATCGCGAAGCGCCGGTGCGGGCCGATCTCGACGTTGAAGGGCGTGCCCGGGGCGGACATGCCGGCGCCGAGCAGCTTCGAGGTGGCACCGATGCCGCGGATCACCTGGCGTGGACCGCGCAACGCGTGGCGCACGCCGCGCACGATCTCGGCGGGGCTGGTCAGCCGTTCGCGCATCGCGTCGGAGAGCAGCTTGAGATCGGTCGGTTCCGGCCGGGCGAGCCAACGCGGCGGGTTGGCCGGGGCGCCCTTCGGCTCGGCGTCGAGGTCGAAGAGGACGGTGGTGATGTCGACCCCGGAGACCCCGTCGACGAGCGCGTGGTGGCTCTTGCCGATGATCGCGAAGCGGCCGTCGTAGAGGCCCTCGACCAGCCAGAGCTCCCAGAGCGGCTTGCTGCGGTCGAGCTGCTGGGAGAAGATCCGCGCCGCCAGGTTGCGCAGCTGCTCGTCGGAGCCCGGCGCCGGGAGCGCGGTCTGGCGGACGTGGTACTCGAGGTTCAGGTGCGGGTCGTCGACCCAGACCGGGCGCCCCTGGTCGAGCGGCACCGAGCGCAGCTTCTGGCGGAAGCGCGGCACCAGGTGAAGGCGCGAGGCGATGTGATCGCGGAACTCTTCGTGGGAGGGGGCGGGGCCTTCGAAGATGATCGTGCTGGCGACGTGCATGTGCGCCCCCGCACGCTCCATGTGGAGGAAGGACGCGTCCAACCCGGTCAGGCGATCGGCAGCCACTCGGTCATCTTTGCACCCGAGCGCTCAGGAAGCCAGACCCAAACGGAGCTGGCCGGTGACCGGCTCCGGCTCCTCCTCCGCTTCGCCCTCGAAGCCGGCGACGCGCACCCCGAGCAGTCGCACCGGGCGCTGCGGGTCGTAGGCGCGGAGCAGCTCCAAGGCGGTGGGGACGACGACCGCGGGGTCGTTGGTCGCCGTCTCGACGGTGTGCGAGCGGGTCACGTTGGTCCAGTCGTCGAGGCGGACCTTGAGCCCGATCGTGCGGCCGGCGAGCTCCTTCTCGCGCAGGCGCCGGCAGAGCTCCCGCGCGAGGCCCTCGACCTTCGCCTCGATCTCGCCGCGGCGGTTGAGGTCGGTGTCGTAGGTGGTCTCGACCGAGACCGACTTGGTCTCGCGGGCGACGGTCACGGGGGTCTCGTCCCAGAGCCGCCCGCGGGCGTGCAGCCAGGCGCCCGAGCGCGGCCCGAACGCACCTTCCAGCTCCCCGCGCGGCCGGCGCCCGAGCGCGGCGAGCGTCTCGATGCCCATCTCCTCCAGCCGGGCGACGGTTTTCGGTCCGATCCCCGGCACGAGGGCGGGGGAGTCGCCGCCGAAGCGCTCCAGGGCGGCCTCGCGCGAGAGCACGACGAGGCCGGCCGGCTTGCCCAGCTCGCTGGTGATCTTGGCCAGCAGGCGGCTCTCGGAGATCCCCACCGAGCAGGTCAGCCCGGTCTCGGCGCGAATCTGCGCCGCGATCCGCCGCATCGTCGCCTTCGGCGAGAAGATCCCGGTCAGGTCCAGATACGCCTCGTCGAGGCCCACCACCTCGACCGTCTCGGCGTTCCGTCGCAGCACGTCCATGACCCGCGCCGAGGCCTCCCGGTAGGCCGGGAAGTCGGGCTTCAGGTAGACCGCGTCGGGCAGCCTGCGGCGCGCCACCGCCGCCGGCATCGCCGAGTGGATCCCGGCCAGCTTGCGCGCCTCGTAGCTCGCCGTCGTCACCACCGCCCGCGGTCCCGACCCGCAGACCACCACCGGCTTCCCCTTCAGCTCCGGCCGCCGCCGCAGCTCGACCGACGCGTAGAACGCGTCCATGTCGAGATGGGCGACCGTGCGCTCGAAGGCCATCGCATCGATCGTAGGCGGATCGAGGGACAGACCCGGAGCGCCGCCGGGTCCGCTGGTCAGTTGGCGTCGAGGATTGCCTTCGCGCGATCGAGAAAGACCTCGAGGGCGCGGCGGTAACGGGCAGCGCGCTCGTCCAGCCGGGCGTCATCGAAGTCGAACGGCTCGTGGTTCCTCCACATCGAGCCAATCTCCTCGAGGGCCTGGTCAGTCGTGTCGATATAGGCCTCGAACGCCGCGGTCAGCGTGTCGCGCCGGCCTCTCCGGATCACCAGTCGTGCCTTCAAGGTGGACAGGTGCGTTCCCTTCGATGGCTCAACGTCTGGGGCCTCGTCGCTCTTGGATCGGTGGAGAAAGGACTCGCGCATCCATTGCTCCGACTCGACCAGCTGCTCCGTGCGGGCATCCAGCGCAGCGGCGATCTCGTCGAGCAGCGCGCGCAGCTCGTCACGGTCTCTGGCAGCTCGTTCGCGCTGGGCCACCCCTTTGTCCCTGGACTTTTGGAAGAGGGCGGAGATCGTCGGCGCACCGAGTCCCACGGTGCCGGAAACGAGGATCGCCAGCTCAGCCGTGCCCACGGGGGGATATTGCAAGATCGAATGGACGGAGGACCGGGCCTTCCCAACTCCAGGCGGCCTCCTAAACTTGCGGGCGTGGCTTCCCCCGAGGCGAAGAACCTGGAGGCGATCTCGAAGGCGATCGACCAGCACAACGCGAACTGCCCGTTTCCGGCGGCCGAGGTGCGGATGAACCCGTTCGAGGTCGAACGGCTCGGCTGGGACACGATTCGCGGCCTGCCGGTCGTCCCCGACAGCGCCGTCGGCACCGGTCGCTTCCGGATCGTCTGCTCTCGCGACATGGAAGACGACGGCCTCGAGATCACCGAGGCGGTCGGCAAAGAGCTGGAGACCGTCACGCCGATCCAGAACTGACCGCGAGTCCGCCCTGGAGTCCGAATAGCGCACCCTAGGACGGACTCGGCGAATCAGACGCTGTTCCAGAAGTCGATGCCGAGTTCTTCGGCCCAGCTGACGATCTCGCGGTTCAGCTGGGTGATTTCGCCGGTCAGGATCAGCACGCCCATCGCGATCAGGATCGCGCCGCCGATCGCGACGATCAGCTGGTAATGGCGCTTGACCACGGCGAAGGCGGTGGTCATCCGCGAGAAGGCGAGGGCGGTGACGATGAAGGGGATCGCCAGCCCGGCCGAGTAGACGGCGAGCAGCAGGGCGCCGTGGGAGGCCGAGCCGGAGAGCGAGGCGGCGGTGAGGATCGCGCCCAGGGTCGGCCCGATGCACGGCGTCCAGGCGATCGCGAAGGCGGCTCCGGCGACGACCGGCCCGCCCTTGCCGGCGCGCTCGAGCAGGGCGTCGACGTGCCACTCGCGGTTCAGCCTCGTCACGAACAGGGAGGCGACGAAGAGGACGCCCATCAGGATGATCAGGATCCCCGAGATCGTCGTCAGCAGGTCCTTGTTGTCGTAGAGGAAGGAGCCGATGCCGGTCGCGGTCAGCCCGAGCAGGATGAAGATCGCCGAGAAGCTGGCGACGAAGAGCAGGCTGGGGCCCAGCACGCGACGCCAGCTGGCGTCGTCGAGTTCCGCTGCGGAGACGCCGGTCACGGCCGAGAGGTAGCCCGGCACCAGCGGCAGCACGCAGGGGGAGAGGAAGGAGACGATGCCGGCGGCGAGGGCGGCGAAGATGCCCACCCCCGCGGCGGGATCGCTGATTGCAGCAATTACCACGGGTGCTGAGGTTACCCTCAGGCCCGTGCCGAGCAGCCACCCGACCAGAGGCCTCTACAACCCGGCCGGAACCGCCCGCTTCCTGCGCGCCTCGCCGCTGTTCGCGATCGGCCCCGCCGAGCCCGGCCCGGCGATCCGCCGCGGCTTCCTGATCGCCGTCCCGATCGGGATCTGCCTGGGGATCGAGCTCGGCTTCGACGCGCCCACCAAGGGGGCGATCGGCACCGGCGCGCTGCTCGCCGGCTTCGCCGGGATGGACGCCCCGGCGCTGCCGCGCGCCGCCTGGCAGGCCGCCGCCGCACCCGCGATCGGCGTCGCCGCCGCGCTCGGCATCCTCTCCAGTCAGTCGGCGCCCGTCGCCGTCCTGGCGATGGGTCTGCTCGGCGCCGCCGCCGGCTACCTCTTCGCCTACTCGCTGCGCCTGGCCATCTACGGGCTCTCGGTGGCGCTGGCGCTGATGGTCGCCCAGGGCCTCTTCCTGCCGCTCGACGACGTGCTGCCGGCCTTGTTCTGGGTGACGGTCGGCGGCCTAACCCAGGTCGCCTGGTCGCTGCTCGTCTGGGTCATCGCCGAGCATCGCGCCCGCGGCGAGCCGAGCGGCTGGGAGTGGGCCGCGGCGCGGCGCGCGCTAGGCGAGAACCTGACGCTCGAATCCGACGCCTTTCGGCACGGAATCCGCTTCGGCACGGCGCTCGCCGTCGGCGTCGCCGTCTACCGGATCTTCGACATGGACGACCACGGCTTCTGGATCCCGCTGACGATCCTCTTCGTGATGCGCCCGGACCGCGACCAGACCTACCTGCGCCTGCTGCTGCGCGCGGCCGGCACCGCGCTCGGGCTGCTGATCGCGACGGTGGCAGCCGACGCGATCGACAACGACCTCGTGATCGCCGCGATCCTCTTCCTCGCCGCCGGCTTCTGCTTCGGCCTGCTCACCGTCCAGTACGCGCTGTTCACCGCCGCGGTCACGACCTACGTCGTCCTGCTGATCGACACGCTCGGCGAGAACCCCTGGCGCGCCGCCGAGCTGCGCGCGATCGGCACCGCGGTCGGCATCCTGATCGCCTTCCTCGCCTTCGTCGTCTGGCCGACCCCGGGGGAGAAGAGGGACCTCAAATTCCGGGTCGCGAAGCCGCCTGAAACCCCGCCGGACCCGCCGGCGCGCTAAATTCCTGGCTAGCCAGCCAAACGACCGCGCCGGGAGCGCGGCGGATCAGGGGAGCAGACTTGAGCAACAGGACGTACGTGATCGGGGTAGGGATGACCAAGTTCGAGAAGCCCGGCAGCAAGGAGGGCGACTACCCGGACTGGGCCAAGGAGGCGGGGGAGAAGGCGCTCGCCGACGCCGGCATCCCGTACGAGGACGTCGAGCAGGCCTTCGCGGGCTACTGCTACGGCGACTCGACCTACGGCCAGCGGGCGATCTACCAGCTCGGTTTGACCGGGATCCCGGTTGTCAACGTCAACAACAACTGCTCGACCGGCTCCTCGGCGCTCTTCCTCGCCCGCCAGGCGGTCAAGGGCGGCCTCGCCGAGTGCGCGATGGCGATCGGCTTCGAGAAGATGGAGCCGGGCAGCCTCGGGGTCAAGTACACCGACCGCACCAACGCGCTCGACAAGCACGCGATGCGCATGTTCGAGCTGCGCGACCCGGAGCAGTCGCCGCCGGCGCCGCAGATGTTCGGCAACGCGGGCCGCGACCACATGGCCAAGTACGGCTCGACCCCCGACCACTACGCCTGGATCGGCTGGAAGAACCACAAGCACTCGGTCAACAACCCCTACGCCCAGTTCCAGGACGAGTACTCGCTGGAGGACATCAAGGCGGCGAAGGTGATCCACGAGCCGCTGACCAAGCTGCAGTGCTCGCCGACCTCCGACGGCTCCGCCTGCGCGATCGTCGCCTCCGAGCGCTACGTCGAAGAGCACGGTCTCGGCGACCGCGCGATCGAGATCGTCGGTCAGTCGATGGTCACCGACCTCAGCTCCACCTTCGACGCGGGCGCCGACTGCATGACGATCGTCGGCTCCGACATGTCGAAGACCGCCGCCGACCGCGCCTACGCCGAGGCCGGCGTCGCCGCCGCGGAAGTCGACGTCTGCGAGCTGCACGACTGCTTCAGCGCCAACGAGCTGATCACCTACGAAGCGCTCGGCTTCGCGGCCGAGGGCGAGGGCCACAAGCTGGTCGAGGCGGAAGCGACCACCTACGGCGGCGACGGCCCGGTGGTCAACCCGTCAGGCGGACTGATCTCGAAGGGACACCCACTGGGAGCGACCGGGCTGGCGCAGTGCTCGGAGTTGACCTGGCAGCTGCGTGGGGACGCGGACAAGCGTCAGGTCGAGGGCGCCAAGGTCGCCCTGCAGCACAACATCGGCCTCGGCGGCGCCGCCGTGGTCACCGTCTACAAGCCGGCGGCCTAGGAGCCGCCGCACCGAGGAGGAGACAGGCATGGCGAAGCAGCGACGTTCACTGAACGGCAAGGTCGTGGCGATCACCGGCGGGGCCCGCGGGATCGGCAAGGCGACGGCGACGGCGCTGGTTCGCAAGGGCTGTCGGGTCGCGATCGGCGACCTCGACCTGGAGCTGGCCGAAGAGACCGCGGCCGGACTGGGCGGCGGCACGGTCGCGCTGGCGCTCGACGTCACCGACCGCGCCTCCTTCGAGGCCTTCCTCGACGAGGCCGAGCGCCAGCTCGGCCCGATCGACGTGGTCGTCAACAACGCCGGGATCATGCCGGTGACCCCGTTCGTCGAAGAGAAGGCCGACTCGGTGCGCCGCCAGGTGGACATCAACCTGCACGGCGTGCTCACCGGCACCCAGCTGGCGATCGAGCGGATGGTCCCGCGCCGCTCCGGCCACATCGTCAACATCGCCTCGCAGGCCGGCAAGGCGGGGATCCCCGGGATCGCCACCTACTCGGCGACCAAGCACGCCGTGGTCGGGCTCAGCGAGGCCGTGCGGGCCGAGCTGCGCGAGACCGGGGTCGAGGTCGCCTGCGTGATGCCGACGGTCGTCAACACCGAGCTGACCAGCGGCGTCGGCCAGAAATGGGTCAAACCGGTCGAGGCTTCCGACGTCGCCGACGAGATCGTCGACGCGCTCGAAGTGCCGCGCTTCGACGTCTTCGTGCCGCGCGCCAACGGCGGCCTGTACCGCTTCCTGCAGCTGCTGCCGCGCGGCTGGCGCGAGGCGATCGGCCGAGCGATGAAGGTCGACAAGCTGATGCTCGAGGTCGACCACGGAGCGCGCCGCGCCTACGAGGAGCGCGCCGCCGCCAGCGAGCCGAGCGCCGAGGGGTCCGCCGAGGCACAGGAGCCCGCTCACCGCGACGCCGCCTGAGCCGCGTTCGATGGATTGAGCACGCCACAGGCGGCACGATCCATCGAACGAACACAGCCCACGCGCGATACGGTCGTAGGGCGATGGGAAGGATCTACGACGCGACCTGGGGGAGGGGCTTCTCGGCTCTCTATGACCGCGGCCTGAAAGCGACCGAGGACGCCGGGCTGCGCCAGATGCGCACCGAGCTGCTCGCCGGAGCGCAGGGCAGGGTCGTGGAGCTGGGCGCGGGAACGGGTGCCAACATCGAGCTCTACACCGACGCGGTCGACGAACTCGTCCTGACCGAGCCCGACCCGCACATGAGCAAGCGACTGAGGATGCGCCTGGCCGAGTCAGACCGGCCAGCGACCGTCGTCGAGGCGCCCGCGGAACAGCTGCCCCTGGACTCGGACCGCTTCGACACGGCAGTGGTCACCCTGGTGCTCTGCACCGTCCCCGATCCCGTCGCGACGCTGACGGAGATCAGCCGCGTCCTGAAACCCGGGGGCAAGCTGCTCTTCATCGAGCACGTGCGCGCCGAGAAGCCCAGCCTCGCCCGCTGGCAGGACCGACTCGAACGGCCCTGGAAGTTCCTCGCCGACGGTTGTCGCTGCAACCGCGACACGCTGGCCACGATCGGCGCCTCGGGCCTCGAGGTCGAGGACGTGACTCACGATCGGCTGCCGAAGGCCCCGCCTCTGGTCGAGCCGCTGATTCGGGGCAGCGCGGTCCTGCCGATGCAGTCCGACTAGCGGCGCTCGAGCAGGCGACCGGCCAGCTCGGCTGCGGTGACGCCGATGAACGCACCGGCGAGCACGTCTGCGGGATAGTGGACACCGGTATGCACGCGGGAATAGCCGACCACGGTAGCCAGGGCCCGCAGCGGCGCCGAGAGCGGCCGGGCGACCTGGCCGACCCCGGTCGCGAAGGCAAAGGCCGAGGCCGCGTGACCCGACGGGAAGGAGCTCGTGCTCGGCATCGGCACGTAACGGCGGGCGAGCTCCTCGCGCTCCTCGCGCTCGGGCCGACGACGCGTCGTCAGCGGCTTGGCGACGAGGTTCGCGAAGCCGGAGGCGATGCCGAGCGAGGCCAGTCCGCGCACCGTCGCACGGCGCCCGCCCGGCCCTCCGAAAGCGGCGATCGCCGCAGCGGCGCCGAACCACAGCTTGCTGTTGTCGGCGGCGCTGGAGAGGCGGCGCATCGCGTCGTCGAGTCGCGGCGTCTCGGAGCCCGCGATCGCCGCGTAGACCGCGGTGTCGACCGCCTTCGCCTCGCTCAGCCACTCGCGCATCGGGCGATGATATGAGGCGCGCTGCGGCAATCCTCGCCATCCTCGGCGCCACCGCGGCAATTGGCACGGGCGTGTACCTGTTCGCGGACGAATTCCCCTATGGGCTGATCGTCCTCGCCTGTCTGGCGCTCGGCCTCGGAGCCGCCTGGTTCGCGCTGCTGCGCCGCGGTGCGGCCAGGATCGCAGCCAGCCTGGTCGCGCTTGCGCTCTTCGCCGGCGCGCTCGTCGCGCTGCTGGGCGGCGACAACCGCGGCCTGCTCTTCGTCGTGGTGATCGCCTCCGCGGTCGGGGTCGCCGCCGCCCGGGTCGCCTTCCGGCCAGACAGGTCGCTGCCGCCGGCGCCGCCGCCGCGCCACCCGGTGCTGTTCGTCAATCCGCGCTCCGGCGACGGGAGAGCCGAAAAAGTCGGCCTCGTGGAGGCAGCCCGCGAGCGCGGGCTGGAAACCGTCGTGCTCGAGCCCGGTCAGGACCTCGAGGAGCTGGTCCGCGCGGCCGTGGATCGAGGGGCCGACGGACTGGCGATGGCCGGGGGAGACGGCTCGCAGGCGCTGGTCGCGACGATCGCCGCCGAGCACGACCTGCCCTTCGCCTGCATCCCGTCGGGAACCCGCAACCACTTCGCTCTCGACCTCGGCGTCGACCGCGAAGACGTGGTCGGCGCCCTCGACGCCTTCAGCGAGGGAGGAGAGCGTTATGTAGACCTGGGGGAGGTGAACGGCAGGGTCTTCGTCAACAACGTCTCGCTCGGCGTCTACGCCCAGGCAGTCAGCCAGGACAGCTATCGCGGAGCGAAGATGCGCACCCTGCTGGAGACCCTGGTCGACACGCTTGGTCCGGAGGCGGAGCCCGCCGAGCTGCGCTGGCGCGACGGCGAGGGTGGCGCCCAGACCAGCACGGCGCTGGTTCTCGTCTCCAACAACGTTTACCGGCTGGGGCCAACGATCGGTTCGGGCACCCGGCCGCGCCTCGACGAGGGCGTGCTGGGCATCGTCGACTTCGAACCGCCGATCCCGGGCCCGGAGTCCTCCGCGGGCCGCTACAGGGAGCTGGTGCAGGCCGAGCTCGAGGTCGAGTGCGACGCGCCCGTCCCGCTCGGCGTCGACGGGGAGTCCCTGACCCTGGAGCCGCCGCTGCGCTTCCGCATCCGCCCGCGGGCTCTGCGCGTGCGAATCGCGCACAGCCACCCAGGTGCTTCGCCCTCGGCGGAGGTGCCGAAAGGGGCCTTCAGCGGCCTCAGGGAGCTGCTGCGGATCGCCACCGCGAGGCGCTAGGCCCCTCCAGCTCTAATCCAACGCACGATAATGGAACTTATGTAAACCCAGGCCTAGCCGGCGGCTTCGATTGCGGCCACGAGGTCCTCGGGCGCGGCGACTTCGATGACTTCGAGGCCGTTGGTCCCCGGCCCTTCGATCCCGAACGACGGCGTGCCGGTGTAGCCGAGCCGCTGCGCTTCGGCGGTCGTTTTCTTGACTTCGCCGGTGAACTTGGCGCTTTTGCGGTCCTTGTTCCACTGCGCGATGTCTTCGACGCCGGCGTTTTCCGCGATCGCGGTCAGGAATTGGTCAGTGATGTAGCCGGAGGCCTCTCGTCCCTGGTTCCTGTAGAAGAGCTCGACGAAGTTCCAGCCGCGGCCCTGCGCGCCGGCGGCGAGCGCCGCGGCGCCGGCCGGTTCGGATTCTGCGCTGATCACGACGAAGTTGCGGAAGGCGATCTTCGCCTTGCCTTCGGCGACAGCGCCCTCGATCACGGCGGGCAGCACGTTTTCGGCATATCCCTTGCAGACCGGGCACTGCAGGTCGCCGAACTCGACGACTTCGACCGGCGCGTTTGGATCGCCCAGCACCAATCCGTCCTGCTGGATCCCGCTCAGCTGTTCGTCGACGAGCGCCGTGTCCTTGACGTTGTCGGCGTCCCCGCCGCCGTCACTGGAGCTGTTGACGACGATCAGTGCCGCGACCGCGACGATCGCCAGGAAGACCGCCGCCGCCCCTGCCTGGAGCAGCTTCTTGCGACGCTCCTCGCCGCCTACGTGCGCTTCCGCCTCGATCCGCTCTTCGCGGCGCCTCTCCCGCTCGACCTTGTTGCTCATCGGCCCTCCTCTAGGGGTTGCAAGTCTGAATCCGATCCGCGCCGACCGCGGGTGTTCGGGTCGCCGGTCCCGGCGTAGACCACCAGGCGAGTCGCGCAGAGCGCGAAGAGGATCGTCATCAGCACCGCGCTGGCCACGCACCACTGGCAGATCGCTTCGATCTTGAAGATCTCGATGTAGGTCAGGTAGATGCTGAACCCGAAACCGCCCAGGGCCAGCACGAAGCCGGCGAAGCGCGCCGCATCGCTGACCAGGAACGCGGTCGCGAGGAGCGCCACGTAGCCGACGATCCCGAAGATCGCGACGTTGATCCCGGCGATGTGCGAGTAAGAGCTTTCGGCGACCGTCTGGCAGCCGTGCCCGCCGGCCACGCAGGCCGGCGCCCCGCCCCCCGAGTCGGCGATCGTGATGTAGGTCGCCACCCCGACCCCGAGGGCGGCGACGAAGGCGATCGCGCGCCGCAGAGTGGCTTCGGACGGAGCCTTCATCGCGCTGGAAGATAAAGATCGAGCATAAGCGCCGCTTAAGGCCGCTCAGGCCCCGGCGACGGCAGGCTCCGCGCAGAAGGCCGCGAGCTCGCGCGAGAGCTTGCCGCCCTGCCAGGCGAGCGGCGACTCGCCGGGCTGCTCGCTGACCAGGCGCGCCTGCGGCAGCGCCTCGGCGTAGGCGAGCGCCGCGTCATAGGGATGGCCGGGATCTGCGTCGTCGTGGCTGGCTACGACCAGGGCCGGCAGCTCCAGCGCCCCGAGCTGCTCGAGCGAGTCGAACGGACGCGAGCGCGGCACTTCGCGCAGCGCCTGCACGATCGCCTTCGGATGGCGGTGCAGCCCGATCCGCTCGCGCGTGAAGCGCAGTACCGAGTCCCGCCAGGCGGCGTCGATCCCCTGCTCGTCGTCGATGAAGTCCACGAAACCGTCGACGCCCCCCTGCTCCAGCGCCGCGGCCAGCCCGTCCCAGTAGGTCAGCGACCCCGCCGAGATCTCCCCCGTGTAAACCGGACCGATCACCGCCAGCCCGGCGAGCCGCTCACGGTTCGCGAGCGCGTAGGAGACCACCGTGTGGGCGCCCATCGAGTGGCCGGCGAGCACGAATCGCTCCCCCTCCCCCAGCTCGGCGGCGACGACCCGCCCGAGGTCGCCGGTCAGCTGCGGGTATCCATAACCCTCCCCCGCCGGCGCCGGGTCGGACTCGCCGTGCCCGCGCGCGTCGTAGCTGATCACGCGGTGGCCGGCGCGCTCCAGCGCCCGCGAGCCCTGAACCACATAGCGCCTGGTCGCGGTGATCCCGTGGCAGAGCACGATCGGCGGCCCTTCCCCGGCGCTCTCGCCGCGGATGATCGGCGCCGAGCCGACCTCGAACGTCGCCGTGGCGCCTGCCATCAACCGAGCGACGCGACTGCCTGCTGGAGGTCGTCCACCGACTCGTAGGTGACGCCCGTGAGAGCGACCTTGGCGTAGCCGACGACGCCCTGCTCGTCGATCACGAAGATCGCCCGGCGCACCATCGGTCCGAAGAGCACGCCGTAGGCCCTGCAGACGCTCTTGTCCTCGTCGGCCAGCAGCGGCACGTTGAGCCGCTTCTCCTCGGCGAAGCGCTCGTGCGAGTCGACCGACTGCGGCGAGATTCCCAGCACCTCGGCCCCGAGTCCATCGAGCTTCTCGCCCTGGTCCCGGTAGGAGCAGAACTGCTTGGTGCAGGTCGGGGTGAAGTCGCCGGGATAGAAGGCGAGGATCACCTTGCGCCCGCGGTAGTCCTCCAGCCGGTAGCTCTTGCCGCCCGTCCCGGGCAGCTCGAACGGCGGAGCCTGGTCGCCTACCTTGAGCTTGGCCATGAGCGGAGCTTAGCTCCCGCTCATTCCCGTTCGATCGTGACGCTTTCGATCAGGATGGTCTGTTTGGGCTGTTCGGACGCGGTTCCCTGGGCCTCGATCCGTTCGACCACGTCGTAGCCGTCGCTGACTTCGCCGAGCAGCGCGTATTCGGCCGGCAGGCCGGCGTCGGCGGCGGTGACCACGTAGAACTGGCTGCCGGAGCGCCCGGGCGGCTCGGCTTCGCTCTTCGCCATCGCGACGATGCCTTTGGTGTATTCGAGGTTCGCCGGCGGCTTCTCGTCGACGCTGTAGCCGGGTCCACCGGTCCCGGTGCCTTCCGGATCGCCGCCCTGGATCACGAATTCGGGAACGATCCGGTGGAAGGTGGTGTTGTCGTAGAAGCCTTCTTCGGAGAGGAAGGCGAACGAGTTGCTCGTCTTCGGCGCGCGCTCGGTGTCCAGCGCGATCGTGAAGGTGCCGCAGCTCGTCTTCACGACGGCGTTGACTTTTTCGCCCTGTTCGACGGTCTGTTCGGGTTCGGAGAAGCTGACCTGCTTCGGTTCGGGCGCTTCGACTTTCTTGCAGCCGCCCGATTCTTCGCCCGAGGAGGCGCTCGTGGTGTCGGCGTTGCCGCCGCTGTCGCCGTCGTCGCCGCCGCGCGAGATCAGGATCGCGCCGACGATGATCGCCGCGACCACGGCGAAGACGCCGAGGATGATCCAACGTCGGTCTGGCTGGCCCTCCACGGCGCGGAGATTAATGCAATTGCCCTTACGATCGTGGCGATGCCGTCCACGCCGCCGCTGACGCCGCTGGCAGCCGCTGTGCTCGAGGTCGGTGCGCCGGAGAGCGTGCTCGAGCTGCAGTGCGGCGAGGGCGACGGCTCACTCTTCCTGGCTCGCGAGTTTCCGCGCGCCCGGGTGCGCGGCGTCGACCGCTCGGAGGAGGCGGTTCGACGCGCGGCCGCGCGGGTCGGCCTCGACCCCGAGGGACGCGTCGCCTTCAAGGTCGGAACCCCGCGCTCGCTGCCCTTCCCCGAGGGCCACTTCGACCTCGTCGCCGGTCTCGACGTCAGCCCCGCGGCGGCCGAGGTGGCCCGCGTCCTGCGCCCCGGGGGATACCTCGCCCTCGCCTACTCGAGTCGAGCCAGCGCCCCGCGCGGACTGCGCGCGAAGCTCCTTCGCTGGCGTCTCTCGCGCTGCGGATTCGCACCGGTTCGCGTCGAGCTCGCCGGTGACGGCAGCTTCTCTGTCGGCCGCCTGGAGACGAGCGGCCAGCGCCCGCGCGCCGTCTAGGCTGCGCAGCATGGCCATCGACGGCATGCCGCTGGCGGTCCTCGTCAACCCGTCCTCGGCGGGAGGCAAGGCGCTGAAGCTGTTGCCACGGGTCGAGCAAGCGCTCGACGCGGCGCGGGTCGAGTTCCGTGTGCAGCGCACCAAGGGCCTCGAGCACGGCGTCGAGCAGGCACTGGGTGCGGTGGAAGCCGGCGAGGTCCCGGTGGTGATGAGCGGCGACGGCCTGCTCGGCGCGATCGGCGGCGCGATGGCCGGCTCTGAGACCCCGCTCGGCATCGTCCCCGGCGGGCGGGGCAACGATCTCGCCCGCGTGCTCGGCATCCCCGGCGAGCCGGAGGCCGCCGTCGACGTCCTGCTCGCCGGCCACACCCGGCGGATCGACGTCGGCGAGGCCAACGGCAAGCGTTTCCTAGGCATCGTCAGCGTCGGCTTCGACTCGGTCGCCAACGAGCTCGCCAACGAAACCAAGCTGCTGCGCGGCAGCCTCGTCTACGCCTACGCGGCGATCCGGACCCTGTTGCGCTGGAAGGCGGCGCGGTTCACGGTCAGGGTCGACGACGAACGGATCCGGCTCAGCGGCTACTCGGTCTCGGTCGCGAACAGCAGCTGCTTCGGCGGTGGCATGTACGTCGCTCCGAACGCGGAGCTCGACGACGGCGAGTTCGACGTCGTCTCGGTCGGCGACGTCAGCAAGCTGCAGTTCGTGAGTAACCTGCCGAAGGTGTTCAAGGGCACCCACGTCGAGAAGGACGAGGTTCGCGTCTTTCGCACCCCGCACCTCGAACTGAGCGCCAGCAGCCCTTTCCCCGTCTACGCCGACGGCGAGCACCTGACCGAGCTGCCGGCCGCCCTGCGCGTGCTGCCGCACGCGCTCAGCGTGCTCGTCCCGGCGCCGGCCTCCGCTTGAGCGCCCTCTTCTCCACCAAGGTCGCGCTGGCTCGCGCGATCGGCGGTGCCAGCAGGGCGAGCGGTCGCGGCGGCGGCACGACGCTGCCGGGACGGGTCCTGCTGCGCCTCGCGCCGGACGCGATCGCCGAGCTTGGCTCCAGGCTCGAGGGCGGGACGACCGTCGTCTCGGCGACCAACGGCAAGACGACGACGGCCGGGATGATCGCCGCGGTGCTCGCCGCCGAGGGGCGCCAGCCGGTCCACAACCGGGCCGGCTCGAACATGACCTGGGGCGTCGCCACGGCATTGCTGGAGCAGCGCGGCGGCGAGGGCCTGTTCGAGGTCGACGAGGCCTGGCTGCCGCGGGTCAGCGAGCAGCTGCGGCCCGGCCTGATCGTGCTCGGCAACCTCTTCCGCGACCAGCTCGACCGCTACGGCGAGATGGAGGCGCTGGCCGACGAGTGGGCGAGGACGGTCGCCGCCAGCCCCGCCGGCACGGGTTTCGCGCTCAACGCCGACGACCCGCTGATCGCCGACCTCGGCCGTGACGGCGAGGACCGCCGCGACGGCGTTCTCTACTTCGGCATCGACGACGACGCGCAGGCGTTGCCCGAGCTCCAGCATGCCTTCGACGCCAAGCACTGCCGACGCTGCGGACACCCCTACGAGTACGCGCGCGCCTTCGTCGGCCACCTCGGCCACTACTCGTGCCCCAACTGCGGGGCGGCGCGACCGCGGCCCGACGTGGCGGCGACGCGGATCGAGCTGCGCGGCATGGACGGGTCGAGTTCGGCGATCCGGACCCCGCAGGGCGAGCTCGAGCTCGAGCTGCCGCTCCCCGGCCTCTACAACGTCTACAACGCGCTGGCCGCGGTCTCGGCCTGCCTGCGCCTCGGCGTCGCCCCCGCTCGGATCGGCGCGGCGCTGGCCGGCATGAAGGCGGCCTTCGGGCGGGTCGAGACGATCGAGGTCGACGGCGCGGCGCTCTCGATCCTGCTGATCAAGAACCCGGCCGGAGCCAACGAGGTGCTGCGCACGCTGCGCCTGGAGGCGGACGGACATGCGGACGGGATCGACCTCTGGATCGCGCTCAACGACCGGATCGCCGATGGCCGCGACGTCTCCTGGATCTGGGACGCCGACTTCGAGCTGCTGCGCGGCGCCGTGCGGCGGGTCGTCTGCGCCGGCACGCGCGCGCCGGAGATGGCGCTGCGCCTCAAGTACGCCGGCTGGCCCGAGGAGCGCATCGAAACCATGCCCGCTATCGAGCCCTCCCTCGACGCCGCCGTCGCTGGCGCCGCAACCGGAGTTGACGGGGCCATGGACCCGCGAAGTCCGGCTACGCGCAGCAAGGTGTTCGCGCTGCCGACCTATACGGCGCTGCTCGAACTGCGCAGGCTGCTCGCCGATCGCGGCCTGGCCGAGGAGTTCTGGCGATGAACGCGACCAGCACCGCGGCGATCTGGCACGACGTCGAGTGCGGCTCCTACGCCGCCGACCTGCCGCTCTGGGAGGAGCTCGCCGCGGCCGCCGACGGGCCGGTCCTGGAGCTCGGCTGCGGCACCGGACGGGTGGCCCTCCACCTGGCCCGCCGCGGCCACGACGTGATCGGGCTCGACCGGGACCCGGAACTGCTCGCCGCCCTGCGCGAGCGTGGCGACGGACTGGAGATCGAGACGGTCCACGCCGACGCCCGCGAGTTCGCGATCGGGCGGCAAGCCGCGCTGGCGCTCGCGCCGACCCACCTGGTGCAGTTGCTGCCGGACGCCGAGCAACGCCTCGAATGCCTGCGCAGCGTCGCCGCCGCGCTGCGGCCCGGCGGCCGCTTCGCCGCCTCGGTGCTGGAGGAGATGCCGGAGCCCGACGACGCCCCTCCCCCGCTTCCCGACGTCCGCGAGGTCGACGGCTGGGTCTACTCCAGCCTCGCGGTCGAGGCGGCCGTGGCCGGCGACGCGATCGTCGTCCACCGCCTGCGCCACACGGTCTCCCCCGACGGCGAGCTGGCCGAGGAACCGAACGAGGTCAGGATCGCGACCTTCCCGGCCGCCCAGTTCGAGGACGAGGCGGCCAGCGTGGGGTTGGCCGCGGTGGCGCGCGTCGAGATCCCGCCCACCGAGATCCACGTCGGCTCGCTCGTCGTCGTGCTCGAGAAGGGAGCCTGACCGTGGAGCTGCGCCTGCTCAGCCTCTATCCGGAGCAGATGAACATCTACGCCGACCGGGGCAACATCATCTTCCTGCAGCGCCGCTGCGAGTGGCGCGGGATCGGCTTCGTCCACGCCGGCGCCGGTCCCGGCGACCGGATCGACCCCGGCGAGCACGACCTCTTCTACGTCGGCGGCGGTCAGGACCGCGACCAGCGCATGGTCGCCGCCGACATGGTCGCGAGCAAGCGCGAGGCGCTCGGCGCCGCGGTGGACGACGGCGCCGTGCTGCTCGCCGTCTGCGGCGGGTACCAGCTGCTCGGCCACAGCTACCAACTCGACGAGGAGAAGCTGCCGGGGCTCGGCCTGGCCGATCTCGAGACCGTGCGCGAGCCGGGGCCACGTCTGATCGGCAACGTCGCGATCGAGGCGGATCTCGGCGACGGGCCACGCCTCCTGGCCGGGTTCGAGAACCACGGCGGCCGGACCTATCTCGGCAGCGACGCCGAGCCACTCGGCCGCGTATTGGCCGGCAACGGCAATAACGCCCGCGACGGCCACGAGGGCGTGCGCCGTGCCAACCTGATCGGCACCTACCTGCACGGGCCGCTGCTGCCCAAGAACGCCTGGCTCGCCGATCACCTGATCGCGCTGGCGCTGGAGCGCCGCTACGGCACCCGCCCGCACCTGGAGCCGCTCGACGACACCGTCGAGGGCGCGGCTCACGCCAGCGCCCGCGCCGCCGCCGGCGTCTAGCGGCCGCTGGAGCCGAAGCCGCCGTCGCCGCGAGCGGAGTCGGCGAGCTCGGCAGCCTCGACCGGATCGGCGAGCGCGATCGGCGTCAGGACCAACTGGGCGATGCGGTCGCCGGGCTCGATCCGGAAGGTCTCGGCCGGGTCGGTGTTGAGCAGCAGAACCCGCAGCTCGCCGCGGTAGCCGGCGTCGATCAGGCCCGGGCTGTTGACCAGGGTAATCCCGTGCTCGCGGGCGATGCCCGAACGCGGCAAGACCAGGCCGGCGTGGCCCTCGGGGATCTCGACCGCGACCCCCGTCCCCACCCCCCAGCGCTCGCCCGGGCCGATGTGGGCCGCCTCGCAGGCGTAGAGATCGAGTCCCGCGTCGCCCGGATGCGCCCGCGTCGGCAGGATCGCCTCGTCCTTCAGCTTGGTCACCGGAAGGTCCATGTCCGGGGCAGCCTACTGAGCGCGCTCAGGCAACTTCTAGGTCGTCGAAGCGGTGGAGCTCGGCGGCGGGGACGCGGGCGTGGACGAGGACGCCGTCCTCGCGCTCGGTCCGCTCGAGATCGCCGGCGACCTCGTGCAGCTCGTGCAGCCGCCCCCCTTCGGAGTAGGGGATCAGCAGCTCGACCGCGGTCAGCGTCTCGGCGAAGGAGGCCTCGATGCGCTCGCGCAGCTCGTCGAGCCCGGCGCCCGAGAGCGCTGACACAAGCACCGCCTCGGGCTGGCTGAGCGCGACCTCGGCGGCCCCCTCCTCGCTCAGCAGGTCGGCCTTGTTGAGCACCAGCAGGCGTGGCTTCTCGCCAGCGCCGATCTCCTCGAGCACGATGTCGACGGCGCGCATGTCGAGCAGGCGCCGCTCCTCCGACTCGGAGGCGTCGACGACGTGGACGATCAGGTCGGCCAGCACGGTCTCCTCGAGGGTTGCCTTGAACGCCTCGACCAGTTGGTGCGGCAGCTTCTCGATGAAGCCGACGGTGTCGGTCAGCAGGTAGTCGCGACCGGAGAGCTCGAGCGTCCGCGTGGTCGGGTCGAGGGTGTGGAAGAGCCTGTCCCCCACGGCCACCTCGGCGCCGGTCAGCGCGTTCAGCAGGGTCGACTTGCCGGCGTTCGTGTAGCCGGCCAGGGCGACCCGCGGCAGCGATGAGCGATCGCGCCGGGCCCGCATCACGCCACGGTTCTGCTCCAGCCGACCGAGGCGGCGGCGCAGCGCCGAGATCCGGTTGCGGGCGAGCCGCCGGTCGGTCTCGATCTGGCTCTCGCCCGGGCCCCTGGTGCCGATGCCGCCGTCCATGCGGCCGGCGCCGAGGCGCTCGAGGTGGGTCCAGAGGCCCCGCATGCGGGCCATGTTGTATTCGAGCTGGGCGAGCTCGACCTGCAGCTTGCCCTCCGCCGAGTGGGCGTGGTCGGCGAAGATGTCGAGGATCACCGCGGTGCGGTCGATCACCGGCACGCCCAGCGCCGCCTCGAGGTTGCGCTCCTGGCGCGGCGCGAGCTCATCGTCGCAGGCGACGAGGTTGGCATCGCAGGCCTTGATCTCGGCCTTCAGCTCGTCGAGCCGGCCGCGCCCGAAGTAGCGGTCTGGGTCGGGCTGGGGGCGCTGCTGGGTCGCTTCCCCGGCCGTCGCGACACCCGCCGTGCGCAGCAGCTCCTTGAGCTCCGCCAGCGGCTCTTCGCGGTCGGAGCCGTCGACGATGCCGATCGCCAACGCCCGCTGGCGGGCACGCGGGTTGGTCACGCCGGCGCCGTTGCCGCGCTCGGCGCTGTACCGGGTCTCGGTCTTGCGGCCGTTCCTGGAGCGCTGCATGTCCTTAATGGTAGGCCCACATACGGGCGGCTAGGATTCGGGAACCGTGAAGGTTTTCGTGACGGGGGGAACCGGCTTCATCGGCGGCGAGGTTGTCCGTCAGCTGCGCGCCCGCGGCGACGAGGCCGTCTGCCTGGTCCGCAACCCCGACAAAGGCGCGAAGCTGACCGACCTCGGCTGCAAGCTCGTCGTCGGCGATCTCAGCGACGAGCGGGCGATTCGCGAGGGCATGGCTGGCTGCGACGCCGCGATCCACGCCGCCGCGGTCTACGAGGTCGGGATTCCGGCGCGTGAGCGCGAGGCGATGCGCGAGGCCAACGTGGGCGGCACCGAGCGGGTGCTGGGCGCGGCTCTGGCGGCGCAGATACCCAAGGTCGTCTACGTCTCGACCGTCGGCGTCTTCGGCAACACGGACGGCAAGATCGTCGACGAGTCCTACGAGCATCCGGCCCAGAGCTTCACCTCCTGCTACGAGGAAACCAAGTGGGAAGCGCACCAGGTCGCCAAGCGCCTGATCGGCGAAGGGCTGCCCTGCGTGATCATGCAGCCGGGCGGCGTATACGGCCCCGGCGACACCTCCTCGATCGCGGTGATGCTGAACGAATTCCTCAAGGGCAGGATGATCGCGATCCCGTTCCCGGACCTCGGCATCTGCCTGACCCACGTCGAGGACATCGCCACCGGCATCCTGCTCGGGCTCGACAAGGGCCGCCCCGGCGAGGCCTACGTGATCAGCGGCCCGGCGACGACCGTGCGCGAGGCGATCGGCGTGGTCGCCGACGTGACCGGCAAGAAGGCGCCGAAGCGAGCCCTCCCGACCGGCCTGATGAAGGCTATGACGCCGATCGGGCCGGTCGTCGGCAAGCTGATGGGCCAGCCGCCGAACCTGCGCGAGCTGATCTCCTCGGCCGACGGCGTCACCTTCTGGGCCAGCTACGACAAGGCCAGGAACGAGCTCGGCTACGAGCCGCGCGGCCTCCAGGACGGACTGCGGGCGATGCTCGAGACCGAAGGTCGCGTGAGCGCGTCGGTGCGGGCCTAGCGGCGTCCTCGCTCGCTCGCGTGCGGAGCACGCCACGCTCCCTGCGTCCTTGCCAGTCCCGCCCCGACGCTGCTCGGTAGGCTGGCCCTTTATGCGCGTGATCGACGTGATGCACCTCGGCCGGCCGAACGTGATCGGCTGCTGGGAGGTCGACGGAGCGCTGGTCGACCCCGGCCCCGAGTCTTCGCTGGCGACGGTGATCGAGGCGATCGGCGACGAGCGCCCGCGGGCCGTCCTGCTCACCCACATCCATCTCGACCACGCCGCCGCGACCGGAGCGCTGGTCGAGCGCTGGCCCGACCTCGAGGTCTACGTCCACGAGCGGGGCGCGCCACACCTGGTCGACCCCTCGAAGCTGCTGGCCAGCGCCGAGCGCCTCTACGGCGACAAGCTCGAGTACCTGTGGGGCAGGATCCTGCCGGTCCCGGAGGCCAACGTGCGCGTGCTTGCCGGCGGCGAGACGGTGCTGGGGATGCGCGTCGCCTACACGCCCGGCCACGCCTCCCACCACGTCTGCTACCTGCACGAGCAGAGCGGCACCGCCTTCGTCGGCGACGTCGCCGCCTGTCGCATCCCGCCCTCGGAGCTGATCATGCCCCCCACGCCGCCGCCCGACATCGACGTCGAGGTCTGGGAGGAGTCGCTCGACACGGTTGCCGGCTGGCGCCCCGAGCACCTCGCCCTCACCCACTTCGGCGCGATCGAGGACGACGTGCCCGGCCACATCGAGGCCGTGCGCGAGCGCCTGCGCAGCGAGGCCGGCTTGGCCCGCGAGCTGCCCCAGGACGAGTACGAGGCCGACCTGCAGCGCCGCATCCGCGAGCAGCTCGACGGCGAAGGCCACGGCGGGGAGACGCTCGAGGAGATCCTCCAGGCGGTCCCGACCGCCTACCAGTGGCCCGGCCTCGACCGCTACTGGCGCAAGCGGGCCGAGCGCGAAGCGGCCTAACTAACTGAGGTACTTGCGCATCCGCTCGACCGCCTCTTCGATGCGCTCGTCGGGCGTGGTCAGAGAGATCCGGAAGAAGCCCTCGCCGCTGGGCCCGTACATCGAGCCGGGCGAGATCACCACTGCGGCCTCCTCGAGCACGGTCTCGCAGAACGAGGTCGAGGTGTGGCCCTCGGGCACCGGCGCCCAGACGTAGATCGTGCCCTTCGGGGCGTTGACCTCGACACCGATCTCGCGCAGCGCCGAGACGACCAGGTCGCGACGGCGCGTGTAGGTCTGGTTCATCCGCTCGAGCGGGCCGCCGGGACCCTCCACGGCGGCGACGCCGGCAAGCTGGACGGCCTCGAAGAGGCCCGAGTCGACGTTGGTCTTGAGGCGCCAGTAGGTCTGGATCGCCTCGGCGTTGCCGAGGATCGCGGCGCAGCGCCAGCCGGTCATGTTGTAGCCCTTGGAGACCGAGAAGACCTCGACGCCGATCTCCTTGGCGCCGGGCGTGGCGAGAAAGCTGGGCGCGACGTAGCCGTCGTAGGTCGTCTCCGAGTAGGCGTTGTCGTGGACGACGAGGATCTCGTGCTCCTTGGCGAAGGAGACGACCCGCTCGAAGAAGCCCTCCGGGACGACCGCGCCGGTCGGGTTGTTCGGGTAGTTGATGAACATCAGGCGGGCCTTGGCGGCCACGTCGGCGGGGATCGCGGCGAGGTCCGGAGCGAAGCCGAGGTCGGGCTCGAGCGGCATCACGTGCGGGGTCGCGTTGGCGAGGATCGGGCCGCCCGTGTAGACCGGGTAGCCCGGGTCCGACGCGAGGGCGACGCCGCCCGGATCGAGGAAGGCGAAGCAGAGGTTGTAGATGCACTCCTTGGCGCCGATCGCCGGGATCACCTCGCTGACCGGGTCGATCTCGACCCCGAAGCGGCGGTCGTAGAAGTCGGCGAACCCCTGGCGGAACTCCTCGCGGCCGCGGTTCGTCGGGTACTTGTGGTTGGCCGGGTCGGCGACCGCCGCCTGCATCGCCTTGACGATGTGGGCGTAGGTCGGCTCGTCCGGATCGCCGATCCCGAGGCTGATCACGTCGATGCCCGAGGCGCGCTTGTCGGCGATCTGCTGCTCGAGTTCCTGGAACTTGTACGGAGGCATCGCCTCCAGGCGTTTTGAGGGGTCAGCGATTCCCATCGGCGCGCAACCCTAACGATTAGCGGGTCAGCCCAGCTCGGCCAGCGCGGCGAGCAGCTCCGGCGAGAGCTCGCCCGCGTAGACGGGCTCCGCCCAGCCGGTCAGGCGGACCGCCAGATCCGCGCCGATCTCGACCTCCAGCTCACCGCCTTCGAGCTCGACGACGATCGGACTCTCGGCGCCGTTCAGGAAGGCGGTGACCGCGGCGCCGCTCGCCCCGGTGCCGGAGGAGAGCGTCTCCCCCACCCCGCGCTCGAAGATCCGCGCCCGCACCCGGCTGCCGTCGACGTCGACGAACGAGACGTTGGTGCGGTTCGGGAACAGCTCGTGCGCTTCGATCTCGGGACCGATCTCGCCGAGGTCTAGGTCGTCGAGCTCGGCGCCGACGACGATCGAGCACTGCGGGTTGCCGATCGAGACGTGCTGGAAAGGCCACTCGCGCCCGGCGGCGCTGAGCACCCCCCTGCCGTCCTCGCCGCCCGACGGGTAGTCCTTGGACGTCGTCGAAGCCCTGCCCATCTCGACCGCGCAGGTCAGCTCGCCGGTGATCGTCGGCACGATCGGTCCCGCGACCGTGCTGATCGCGAACTCGTCGGCGTCGGTCCAGCCGTGGCGGCGCAGGTAGAGGATCGCCTCGCGTGCCCCGTTGCCGGAGAGCTCGGCCTCGGAACCGTCGGGATTGAAGATCCGCAGGCTGGCGACGAACTCGGGGTCCTCGCTCTTGGCGAGCAGCAGAATCCCGTCGGAGCCGACCCCGAAGTGCGGGTCGCAGAGCCACTCGACCCGTTTCGGGCTGAGCTCCCAGGGGAGGTTCTCCTGCTCGAGGATCAGGTAGTCGTTGCCCAGCGCCTGCCACTTCTCGAATTTCATCGGCGCGCAGCCTATTCGCCCAGCGCGGCGAGCAGGCGCGCGGCCGTCTCGTCGTCGCCGAGGCCCGTGCGGTCTACCGTGTGGAGGTTCGGGATCTTGCGCATCCAGGTGAGCTGGCGGCGCGCGTAGTTGCGCGAGCGCTGCTTCATCGCCTCGACGTCGCCGGCGAGCAGCTCGTCGAAGCCGAGCGCCTTGCGGGCGGTGCGGCCGGGCCCGAGCTCGTCGGCGCGCCGCGCCTCCTCGGCCGCGCCGGCGGCGACGATCGCCTCGACCCGGGCGTCGATCCGCTCGTAGAGCAGTGCCCGGTCCATGTCGAGGCCGAAGATCCGCGTCGGGTGGCGGGTCTCGGGCGACCAGAGCTCGGAGTTCTCCGCTTCGGCCGGGACCTTGCGCAACGAGAGCTCGGCCAGGGCGGCGCGCAGGTAAAGGCCCGTCCCGCCGATCACGATCGGCGCCCTCCCGGCCGCCAGCGCCGCGTCGATCTCACGATGCGCGACCGGCATGTAGTCGCCGACCGAGAAGTCGCTGGTCACCGGGACGAAGCCGAGCAGGCGGTGCTCCAGGAGCTCCTGCTCCGCCGCGCTCGCCGTCCCGGTCAGCGCCTCGAGCCCCTCGTAGACCTGCAGTGCGTCGCAGTTGATCGCGACGGGGTCCTCACCGCGCTCGCGCAGCCGCTCGGCGAGCGCGACCGCCACTCCGGTCTTGCCCACCCCGGTCGGCCCGAATATCGCCAGAACCGTCAAAGCAGACGCGAGAGCGGCTTTGCCGCGACCCCGCTCAACGTCTGCGACGTGGCCGACTCGATCTCGACCGCGACGAACTCGCCCGGCTCGGCGACCCCGTCGAAGTTGACCGCCTTGTTGTGGCGGGTGCGACCGCGCAGCTTGGTCTCGTCGGTGCGGCTCGTCCCTTCGACCAGCACGTCGAGCGTGCGTCCGACGAAGCGCTGGGCCCGCTCGGTGGCGCGGCGCTGGACCGCCTCGACCAGCCGTTCCATGCGCTCCACCTTGACCGGGTGCGGGATCTGGTCGCCCAACGTCGCCGCCTCGGTTTCGCGGCGCGGCGAGAAGACGAAGGTGAAGGCACCGTCGTAGCCGACCCGCTCGACGATCTCCAGCGTCTCGGCGAAGTCCGCCTCGCTCTCGCCGGGGAAGCCGACGATGATGTCGGTGGTGATCGCGCAGTCGGGGACGTGCTCGCGGATCAACGCGACACGGTCCATGTAGCGCTGACGATCGTAGGTGCGGCGCATCCGTTTGAGCACCGCGCTCGAACCTGACTGCAGCGGCAGGTGGATCTGCTCGCAGAGCGCCGGCAGCTCGGCGTGGGCGCGGATCACGTCCTCCTTCATGTCCTTCGGGTGGGGGCTCGTGTAGCGGATCCGTTCGATTCCCTCGACCGCGTCGACCCGGCTGAGCAGCTCGGCGAAGCCGATCCGCCGCTCCTTCGGCAGGTCGCGGCCGTAGCTGTTCACGTTCTGGCCGAGCAGCGTCACCTCGCGCACCCCGTCGGCGGCGAGAGCCTCGGCCTCGGCGATCAGCTCGGCCGGGTCGCGGCTGACCTCGCGCCCGCGGGTCGAGGGGACGATGCAGTAGGAGCAGGCGCAGTTGCAACCTTGGGAGATCTGCAGCCAGCCTTGGAACTCGCGCTCGCGGCGCGCCGGCAGGTGGCCGGAGAAGTCCTCGAACTCGAAGTAGCCCTGCGCGCTCAGCGAGTCGGAGTTGAGGAACTCGGCGAGCTTGTGAATCTGACCGGGTCCGAAGGCGACGTCGACGAACGGGAAGCGCTGGAAGACCTCGTCCTTCACCGACTGGGCCCAGCAGCCTCCGACCCCGACGACCCGGGTCGGGTCTTCCCCCTTCAGCCGCTTCGCCTCGCCGAGATGGGCGATGAAGCGGCTGTCGGCCGACTCGCGGATCGAGCAGGTGTTGAAGAGGATCACGTCCGCCCCGTCGCGGCTCTCCGCCTCCTCGTAACCCAGCGAAGCGAGCATTCCGCGCATCCGCTCGGAGTCGTGCACGTTCATCTGGCACCCGAACGTGGTGACGTGAAAGCTTCTCATCAGCGCCAGGGTACCGCCCGGCTCAGGTCCAGCGGCCGTGCTACTTGACGGTCAGCGGGCCTTCCATGCCTGCCTCGCGATGGCCGGGCACGGTGCAGTAGAAGACGTAGTCGCCCGGCTCCAGTTCGGCCGTCGTCGAGTCTTCGCTCTCCATGATCACCTCGGTGGCGGCGATCTGTTCGCCGTCTTTTTCGATCGCCACGTCGTGGCCGATCGCCGAGGGGTTGTCGAAGTTGATGGTCACCTCGCCAGCATTGGCTTCGAGGCTCTGCTCTTCGTAGAGGAGCGCGCTTTCGTTGGCGATTACTTCGAGCGTGCCGCCGGGACCAGAGGCTTTTCCGCCCGCCTCAGAGCCGCCCTTGCCTTCTTCGGCTTCGACCTCTGCTTCCTCTTCTTCGAAGGGCTCGCTGGTCTGCTCTTTTTCGATCTCTTCGCCGGCGTGCTCGAATTCAGCCGCCTTGTGCTCCTCCTCGTCCTTGGCGTGCAGCACGGAGAAGGTCGCCGCGCCCCCGGCCAGGACCACGAACCAGATCACGACCAGCGGGAACGCCTTGCCGGGGAATTTCGGCGATTTCAGCCCGATGAAGCTGATCACGACGGCGGAGACCGCCGCGCCGATGCCGAATACGTAGAAGAGAGTCTCGTTCATAGCCTAAGCGGGCGGAATCCTATCCTTCGGACCCACCGCGCCGCCGTCTGCCGCCCTGAGGCGGATTCAGGCGGCCTGCGCCTCCGGCATCTCGGCCTCGGGAGCGGCGATCTCGGCCTCGGCCGTCGGCGCGTCGCCGTCGATCCCGAGTGCGGTCCGCACCTTGGTTTCGATCTCGAGCGCCAGCTCTGGGTTGTCGACCAGGAACTGTTTGGCGTTGTTCCGCCCCTGCCCGAGCCTGGTCTCTCCGTATGAGAAAAAGGACCCCGATTTTTGAACCAGGTCCTGCTCCATCCCGAAGTCGAGCAGGCTGCCCTCGCGCGAGATCCCGGTGCCGTACTCGATGTCGAACTCTGCCTGGCGGAACGGCGCCGCGACCTTGTTCTTGACGACTTTGACGCGCACCCTGTTGCCGACCGCCTCGGTCCCTTCCTTGAGGGTCTCGATACGGCGGATGTCGAGCCGCTGCGAGGAGTAGAACTTCAGCGCCCGTCCGCCCGGCTGCGTCTCCGGCGAGCCGAACTGGACACCGACCTTTTCGCGGATCTGGTTGGTGAAGATGCAGACCGTTTTCGTCCGGTTGAGGCTGCCGGCGAGTTTGCGCATCGCCTGCGACATCAGGCGGGCCTGCAGGCCGACGGTCGTGTCACCGATCTGACCGTCCAGCTCGGCTTTCGGCGTCAGCGCCGCGACCGAGTCGATCGCGACCACGTCGACCGCGCCGGAGGCGATCAGGCGGTCGGCGATCTGCAGTGCCTGCTCTCCGTAGTCGGGCTGAGAGACGAGCAGCTCGTCGGTGTCGACCCCGATCGCCCGCGCGTAGACGGGGTCGATCGCGTGCTCGGTGTCGATGAAGGCACAGACCCCGCCGAGGCTCTGCGCCTGGGCGATGATGTGGCTGACCAGGGTCGTCTTTCCCGACGACTCCGGCCCGAAGATCTCGATGATCCGACCGCGCGGCACACCGCCGATCCCGAGCGCCAGATCGAGCGCCAGCGAGCCGGTCGGGATCGAGTCCACCTTGACCGTGCCCTGGTCGCCGAGGCGCATCAGCGAGCCCTCGCCGAACTCCTTCCGGATGCCGCTGACCGCGTTTTCGAGCGCCGCGTCCTTGGCTTTGGCTTCCTTCGCCGACATGTCTTTCAAATTCGATTTCTCTGCCATTTAGATCACCTCACTGCCACCCTGGCTGGGTAGCTCGACTTGGGCCAACGGGACGTAACGCGCACCACGCGGCTGGAGTTCGGAACGGTAGAAAGTGAGCCGGACGCCTCGATGGGCTTGCATCAGCTCTTGCGGCAGGTCGCTCGGTGGCCGCTCCACGCGCTGCGGCGGACGCTTGCCACCGGACTCGTTACGCACCCTGGCAACCGTCACATGCGGCCAGAAGGGCCGCCTATCCGGCCCATGAAGACCCGCCCCAGCCAGCCTGTCAACGAGGTCCGCCTGTAGCGCTTCCGTTCTCTCAGAAGCGACCGGAAGCGCGTAAACCTTTGCGCGCCCGCGCAAGGGGCGCTGCTGTGGCTGTCTGAGGGCAATCTCGATCGCCGGCGTGGTGCATTCGCGAACCACGGCGGCGATTGCCTCGACCTCCTCATGGAGCCTGTGCCCGAGGAAGACCAGCGTGATGTGCAGCGACTCCTCGGGGACCGGCCGCAAGGCCGGATCCCGCAGCTCGCGCCTCCCCCACTCGGCGATCCCGGCCCGCACCGCGTCCGGAAGGTCGAGGGCGACGAAGAGGCGCACACGGGGGTGGTCTGATTTCTCGCTGGTCATGGAGACCACGCTAGGGAGCCCCCGCAGACGAGACAAGACCGCAGAGTCAGGAAAGCGTCAAATCCCGGGGACGCCTTTGTGCACACGGGGACCGGGCCGCTTCTTGCCGCAGCGTTGAGCCATCCGACCGGCGGCCTTGTGCGGCTCCTTCTTGCATTTGGGCTTGTGTGGCGGCCGTGCGGCTGGCGGAGCCAGCTCTTCCCGAGGCGGTAGAACAGTCGAGGCCCCGTCGTCCAGTGCAGGCGCCTCGGACGGCGGGGAGCTTTCGTCCACGGGCGGCACCTCGACTGGCGGGACCCCGTCGATCGGTGGCGTGTCCTCCGGAGGCACTTCGTCGATCGGTGGCGTCTCGGTCGGTGGCGTTTCTGCCGGAGGCGTTTCTTCGACTGGAGGGACGTCAGCTGGCGGGCTGTTCGGAGGAGATTCCTCGCTCAGCAAGGCGGAGTCGACGGTGTTGGAGCCGCCCACGACGATGTACGTAGGACAGGGACTCGGAAAAATCTGAACGCAGACTGGGTACTGCCACCCTTTTACTACGAGCAAGAGACAGGCCAGCTGCGGCTTGCCCCCGGTGAGCGCGACCCCGGAAACGTCGAACGACGCGACTCCCGACCACCTCTGGCCACTCGTCCAGGCGAGGACGACGTCCGCCCCGAGGCTGGACGGAGATCGCGCGGAGTCATCGCATTCTTCTGAAGCCGAGCCCGGCGCCACGGTGAGATACGCCGTCCAGCTACAGGAAGGTGCCGGTTCTGTCCCGGGAAGTTCGGGACCGATGGCCCCTGGAAATGTTGTCGGAGGTAGCGACGCAGACAGGGTGCATTCGGGACCCCTCACCGATCCGGAGAAGCTCGCGCTCAACCAGTCAGGACTGGCGACAGCCTTGGTGATCTCGCCGCTCGCGGCCGACGCGCCTTGGGCACCGAGCGCCGCAAAGGCAGCGATCACCGCCACCGCAACGCTCAATCGAGCACCTTGCCTCACCGCACCCTCTCCCCTCGATTGGGTACGCGTTCGACCGTAGTAGGAAACAGATGGGTTTACAAGGCCGGCTGATGCCCGCCGAGCAGCGTTCGCAGCAGGTGCATCCCGACCAGGGCCGAGCGCTCGCGGATGTCGGCGCGGCCGCCGGGGATGACCGGGTCGCGGGCGATCGCGGTGCCGTCCGCGAGGCGGGCGTTGAAGCAGACGTAGCCGACCGGCTTCTCCTCGCTGCCGCCGTCGGGGCCGGCGATGCCGGTGATCGAGACGGCCACGTCGGCCTCGAAGCGGGCGAGGGCGCCGATCGCCATCGCCTCGGCGACCTCGGGCGAGACCGCCCCTTTGGCCTCGATCAGGGCCGGGTCGACGGCGAGCATCTCCGCCTTCGCCTCGTTGGAGTAGGCGACGACGCCGCCGACCATGTAGGCGGAGGAACCGGGAAGGTCGGTGATTCGCGCCGCCAGGAGGCCGCCGCTGCAGGACTCGGCCAGACCCAGTCGGTGGCCGGCGAGCAGCTTCGCGACCTGGGCGTCGACAGTCTCCCCGTCGAGGCTGAAGGTCTCGTTCTCGTGGCGCCCGGCGAGGCCGTCGCGGACCTGCGCGGCGATCGCCGCCGCCTCGTCGCGGTAGCGGACGTCGATCTCGATCTCGCCGCGGCGCAGGCAGGTGGTGATCTCGACGGAGCCCAGGTCCACTCCGTCGGCCTCCATCTCGCGCAGGCTCTTGGCGATTTCGGACTCCGGCACCCCGAACATCCGCATCGTGTAGCCGTGCAGGGGCGTCGCCCGGTCGAGGACCTCGCGCACGGCGTCCGTCTCCAGGGCGACCGGCCACATCGGCCGCAGCTCGCGCGGTGGCCCGGGCAGCACGACGACGACGCGCTCGTGGGCCGGCACGACCAGCCCTGGCGCCGTGCCGACCGGGTCGAGCGCCTGCGCCCCCTCGGGCACCATCGCCTGCTTGCGGTTGGCCTCCAGGAGGGCGTCGTCGTCGAGTTGGAAGCGGCGCGCGAAGCCGCGCAGGATCTCGGCGATCTTCGCCAGCATCTCCTCGTCGAGCACCAGCTCTCGGTCCGCGAAACGGCCGACGATCTCCGCGGTCAGATCGTCGGCGGTCGGCCCCAGGCCGCCGGTGGTGACGATCAGATCCATGCCCTCGCCGGCCAGGAAGCGCAGCGCCGCTTCGAGGTCTTCGGGCCGGTCGGCGACGACCAGGATGTGCGCTACCTCGACCCCTAGCTCGGCCAGCCGTTCCGAGACCCACGGCCCGTTGGAGTCGGCGATCCGACCCGTGATTACCTCAGTTCCAGTGACGACTATCCCGGCGCGGACCACGGCCGGAAGGTACCGCAGGGGAGGAACTCAGTCCTCGGGATCGCCGTCGTCGTCGAGCACCGAGACGGGCGGGCCGCTCTGCGCCTGCGGCGACAGAACGCGACCGAGATCGGCCTGGGTGATCAGGACCTGACGGGGTTTGGAGCCCTCGTAGCCGGAGATCACCCCGCGCCGCTCGAGCATGTCGATCAGCCGGCCGGCGCGGGTGTAGCCGACCCGCAGGCGCCGCTGGATCATCGATACCGAGGCGGTCTCGGTCTGCACGACCAGGCGGATCGCCTCGTCGAGCAGGTCGTCGCTGTCGGGGTCGAGATCGTCCTCGCCCCGCTCGTCCTCTGCCTCGGCCGGCGTCTCGAGCAGCTCGTCCTCGAATTCGGGTTCGCCCTGTTTGGCCCAGTGCTTGGTGATCCGGGCGATCTCGTCCTCGGTGATGAAAGCCCCCTGGACGCGCTGCAGCTTGGAGCTGCCGGCGCCGCGGAAGAGCATGTCGCCCTGACCGAGCAGCGACTCGGCGCCGCCCTGGTCGAGGATCACCCGTGAGTCGGTCTGCGAGGAGACCGCGAAGGCGATCCGCGAGGGGATGTTGACCTTGATCGTGCCGGTGATGATGTCGGTCGAGGGACGCTGGGTGGCGAGCACCAGGTGGATGCCGGTGGCCCGCGACTTCTGGGCGAGGCGGATGATCGAGTCCTCGACTTCGGCGGGCGCGACCATCATCAGGTCCGCGAGCTCGTCGATCACGCAGAGGATGTGGGGCAGCGGCGCTTCGCCTTTCTTGCGGCGCACGCGGTTCAGCTCGTCGAGGTTGCGGGTGCGCGCCTCGCTCATGATCCCGTAGCGGCTCTCCATCTCGCCGATCAGGTTGGAGAGCACGTTGGCGGCGAGCCGCGGCGAGGTGACGACGGGCGTGAGCAGGTGCGGGACGTGCTCGTAGTGGTTGAGCTCGACCTGCTTGGGGTCGACGAGAACCAGACGGACCTCGTTGGGCGAGGCCTGCATGAGGATCGAGGAGAGGATCGCGTTGACGCAGCCGCTCTTGCCCGAGCCGGTCGTACCGGCGACGAGGACGTGCGGCATCTTCGCCAGGTCGGTCCAGACGGCGTTGCCGTCGATGCCCTTGCCGAGCCAGGCGACCAATGGCGAGGTCTTCGCCGGGCGACCGGCGTAGATGTCGCCGAGGCGCACCATGCGGCGCTTGGTGTTGGGGACCTCGACGCCGACCGCCTGTTTGCCGGGAATCGGGGCGAGAATGCGAATGTCGGTCGATGCAAGCGCGTAGGCGAGGTCGTTGGCCAGCTCGGTGACTTTCTTGACTTTGATCCCGGGCGCCAGCCGCAGTTCGAAGAGCGAGACGTGCGGACCGCTGACGACGCCGACGATCTTCGCTTCGACCCCGAAATGGCCGAGCGTCTCGATCAGTTTGCGGCCGATCGCTTCCTGGTCGCGTGGATCGGGGCCTTTGTCGCCTTTGCCGCGCTCGAGCGCCTTGGCCGGCGGCGGGCGGTAGTCGATCTCTTCGGACATCGTCACACCGCGCTTGGAGCCCATCGGCGTCAGGCCGGCGTGAGCGCGATCGCCCTCGTCGACGACCGCCACCGCGTCATTGGAGTCGTAGTTCTGCAGTTCGGGTTGGATCTCGGGCTCGCGAGCCTCCTCGGCGACCACCGCGGTCTCCTCCTCCGCCTGTAGATCGAAGACAGAGGTGTCGAAGTCGTCGTCCTCGGCGAGCGCCACGGTCGGCTCGAAGTCCTCGTCGTCCTCCGGGTAGGAGCTCATCACGTCGGTCTCGTCCTCGGAGCCGGGCTGCTCGGCGCGCGCGTCGCGCTGCTCGCGCCAATCGGCGTGCTGGCGCGCGACCGTCTGGGTCGCCTCGCTGCCGCTGATGAAGATCGCGTGGCCCACGCCCCGGACGCCGCGGCCGATCCCGCCGAGCAGTGCCGAGACCGAGGTACCGGTGAGCAGCATCCCGCCGACCAGCAGCAGCAGCAGCGTGAAGATCTTCGCGCCGACATCGCCGCCCAGGTAGGTGAGGCCGGTCTTCAGGCCGTAGCCGACCTTTCCCCCCTCCCAGCCGAAGAAGAGGACGAAGAGCAGGAACAGGCCGAGGGCGAGCATGCCGACCCCGATCAGGTCGAGGTGACGCTGCTCGAAACGGTCGAGCAGTCCGGCCCGCTGCGGTTTCACCGCTTTGCGTTTGGATGCCGTTTTTTTCTTCCCTTTACGGGCAGGCGGCCTCCGCTTCTGACGCACGAACATTGCTCTCCGGGTTCGACGCCGGACGCCAGTCCCCTGCGCGCCTGGCCCAAGGCTGAGACGGAGTGCCCTAAATTCGCGCTAAAACCAGGCGGAACCTGGTGTTTTCCGGGCTAACATCGACCGATGCCCGGTGAGACCGAACAGGTTGGCGGTCGCGTCCTGATCGTCGAGGACGACGCCGACATCGCCGACGTCCTGCGCCGCTCGCTGCGCAGCGAGGGCTACGAGGTGCGCACAACGCCCGACGGGGCGGCCGCGCTCGACCTCGCTGCCGGCTTCATGCCCGACCTGGTCGTCCTCGATCTCGGCCTGCCGGGGCTCGACGGCGTCGAGGTCTGTCGGCGGCTGCGCAGCGACGGCGACGTGCCGATCCTGATGCTGACCGCGCGCTCGGAGACCGAGGACCGGGTCGAAGGGCTCGACAGCGGCGCCGACGACTACCTGGTCAAGCCGTTCGAGCGGCTCGAGCTGCTCGCCCGGATCCGCGCCCTGCTGCGCCGCCGTCCGCCGCGCGGGGCCGCCTCGCTCGAGGTCAGCGATCTGACCCTCAACCCCGACACCCGCGAGGTGCGGCGCGGCGAGCGCCAGATCGAGCTGACCAATCGCGAGTTCGAGCTGCTCGAGTTCCTGATGCGCAACGAGCGGCTGGTCGTCTCCCGCGAGCGCCTGCTCGACGAGGTCTGGGGCTATGACCCGATGGCTGCGACGAACACGATCGACGTCTTCGTCTCCAACCTGCGGCGCAAGCTCGAGGCCGGCGACGAGCCGCGGCTCCTACACACCAAGCGGGGCGCTGGCTACGTGCTCAAGGATTAACCGTGAGACGTATCGGCAAGCGCTTCCGCCGGGGCCTGCGCAGACTGCGGCACCCCCGCTCCTGGCCTCTCCGCTGGCGCCTGGCCGCCGTCTCGGCGAGCCTGACGCTGCTGATCCTGCTGGTCGTCGGCGGCGCGATCGGCCAGATCACCACCGAGCGGATCCGCAGCGATTTCAACGACGAGGTCGACGGCGCCGCGCAGATCCTGGCCGGCAAGGCGCGGATCGTCTACCCGCTGTTCGGCGTGCCGCAACTGCTGTACAGCCCTCAGCTCGAATCGTTCGTGCTGCCCGACGACGCCTCGGCGCGCATCTTCGACGTCGAAAAGAAACGCCGCGGCCGCGCCGGTAAAGCCAACCTCGGCCCGCTCGAAGAAGGCAGCAAGAACTACGACGGCTACCGGGTCGCGACCGAGCCGATCATCGACGAACAGGGTCGGCTCAACGGCTACGTCCAGTACGGGCGCAGCATCGAGCACGTCGACTCGACCGTGGAGCGGATCTGGTTCCTGATCTTCGCCGGGATCCTCGTCGGCACCCTGCTCGCCTGCCTCGCGGGGGTAGCGATCGCCAGCCGGGCGATGCGGCCGGTCTCCTCGCTGACCGCGACTGCGCGCGAGATCGCGATGACCCGCGACCCCTCCCAGCGCATGCCGCAGCCGCCGGTCGACGACGAGGTCGGCGAGCTGGCCAACACGCTCGACCAGATGCTGCGCTCACTCGACCAGGCACGAGCCGAGCGCGAGGGGGCGATGCAACGCCAGCGCGAGTTCGTCGCCGACGCCTCGCACGAGCTGCGCACGCCGCTGACCAGCGTGCTCGCCAACCTGGAGCTGTTGCAGGCCTCCCTAGACGGGGCCGCACAGGCCGAAGACCGCGAAATCGTCGACTCGGCGCTGCGCTCGTCGAAGCGGATGAACCGCTTGGTCGGTGACCTCCTGCTGCTCGCCCGCGCCGACGCCGGGCGGCTCGACAGGCACCGGCGCTGCGACCTCGCCGAGATCGCCGGAGATGCCGCCGTCGAGGCGGCGCCGCTGCTGGCCGGACGGCAGTTGAGGATCGAGAACGACCGCCCGCTGCGGGTCGAAGGCAGCCCCGACGAACTGCACCGGATGATCCTCAACCTGCTCGACAACGCCGCCCACCACACGCCCGAGGACGCCAGCGTCGAGCTGCGCTTGCGGGCCGAGGGCGGCAACGCGATCGTCGAAGTCGGCGACGACGGGCCGGGCATCCCGGCGGAGATGCGCGAGCAGGTCTTCGCTCGCTTCGTGCGCGGCACCGGCCCCTCCGACACCGCGACGGGAACCGGAACCGGTCTCGGCCTGGCAATCGTCAGCGCCGTCGCCGAATCTCATGACGGCAGCGTCGAGGTCGCCGATTCCGAGCTGGGCGGCGCCCTCTTCCGCGCCCGCATCCCGCTCGCGGGCGCGCCTGTCCCCCAGTCCGACCAACCTTTAGAGGCGCTTTAGAGCCCACCCCTACAGTTCTGGATGGACGAGACACCTAGCCCGCCGGAGCTCTCCCCAGACACTGCTCCGGCGGGCTTTTTTCTGCCCGAATCGCAAGGGACGAGCAAGTGACGGAGAGACGGGGGTGCGCTCTCCGTGAATTGAGTCGCATCCCCTAAAGGGGATAGCTCCGCAATGAGGAGCCCGCCTATAGCGGGCTGGAATAAAGAAAGGGCCTTCGGCACATTCCCGGAGAGCGCATCCCCGTCTCTCCAACAAAGCCTGTCCCTTGCCTGCTCAGGATGAAGGAGGCTGCCCGCCTTCAGCAGAAGCAGCCGCACCTTGTTCGCTTTTGAAGACTCGGTGCGCTGTGACTGGGGGTCCGGTGGGTTCCTGGGGGAATGTCAGCCCGAAGGGCGCGATATGCAATCTGATTCCTGTCCGCCATAGGCGGACTCCAACACAGGGAGCCGTCCCCTTCAGGGGACGCGACTCAATTCCCCCAGGGACCTACCGGACCCCCTCCCGCCTGCTCACCGCCGGATTCAGACCTCTACCACGACCGGCAGGATCATCGGGCGGCGGCGCAGGCGCTGGAAGACGAACTTGCCGATCGCGTCGTGCAGGTCTTCCTGGAGCAGGTGCAGCTCGCGGGTACCCGCTTTGGCCGCGTCCTCGAGTGAGTCTTCGACCAGGTCGGAGAGATCTTCGACCAAGTCGTCGGCCTCCTCGAGGAAGGCGACGCCACGGAAGATCACCTCGGGGTCGGCGACGACCGTGCCGTCGTCCGAGGAGATCGTCGCGACGACGATGAAGATGCCGTCGGCGGAGATTTCGCGGCGGTCGCGCAGCGCCGCGTCGTCCGGGTCGCCGATGTTGACGCCGTCGACGTACATCGTGCCAGCGTGGATGTCCTCGCCGAACTCGGCGCCCTCCGCGTCGACTTCGAGCGGCAGGCCGTTGCGGCCGCGGAAGACGTTGTCCTTGTCGATCCCGACCGCGGTCGCCAGCTCGGCGTGCAGTCGCAGGCGCTTGTGGTCGCCGTGGACGGGCATCACGTAGCGCGGTTTGGTCAGGTTGAGCATCAGCTTCAGCTCCTCCTGCCAGCCGTGGCCGGAAGCGTGGATCGGCGCGTCTTTGGCGGTGATCACCGTGGCGCCGATCTCGTAGATGCGGTCGATCGTCTCGTTGACCGCGCGCTCGTTGCCGGGCACCGGCGTCGCCGAGAAGACGACCGTGTCGCCGGAGTGCAACTGCACGTCGCGGTGATCGTTGTTGGCCATCCGGCGCAGAGCCGAGAGCGGCTCGCCCTGGCTGCCGGTCGAGATCACGATCACCTTCTCGTCCGGGAAGTCCTCGATCTCGCGCGGCTGGATGAAGATCCCGTCCGGCGCGTGGGCGATCCCGAGGTTCGAGGCGATGTTGAAGTTCTTGCGCATCGAGCGGCCGACCAGGGCGACCTTGCGGTCGAGCTCGACGGCAGCGTCGATCACCTGCTGGACGCGGTGGATGTTCGAGGCGAAGGAGGTGACGATGATCCGCCCCTCGCAACGCGAGAACTCCTGCAGCAGCGCCGGGCCGACGCTCGACTCCGAGGGCGCCACGCCCGGCCGGTCGGCGTTGGTCGAGTCGCCGCAGAGCAGCAGCAGTCCTTCCTTGCCGATCTCGGCCAACCGTGAGACGTCGGCCGGACGGCCGTCGACCGGGGTCTGGTCGAACTTGTAGTCGCCGGTCATCAGCACCGAACCGGCCTCGGTCTTGATCAGCACGCCGCGCATGTCGGGAATCGAGTGCGCGAGGTGGACGAGCTCGAGCTCGAACGGTCCGCACCGCACCTTCTCCCCAGCCGGCAGCTCCTCGAGCGGCGCTTCGCCGAGCTTGTGCTCGTCGAGCTTCGAGCGGACCATGCCGATCGTCAAAAGGCCGCCGTAGATGACCGGCGGGATGCCGATCTCGCGGAGCACGTAGGGCAGGGCGCCGACGTGGTCCTCGTGGCCATGAGTCAGCACGATCGCCTCGATGTCGTCGATGCGGTCGCGCAGGTAGGAGAAGTCGGGAAGGACAAGGTCGATCCCGTGCATCTCGGCGGTCGGGAACATCAGGCCGGTGTCGACGACGATGATGCGCTCGTCGTACTCGATCACGGTCATGTTCTTGCCGATCTCGCCGAGGCCGCCCAAGGGCAGCACGCGAAGTTTCTTACTAGGCACTAGTTATTGCTCACTCTCTTTCTAGGTCGAGCTACCGGGCGACGGGAAGGCCGTAGCCCTCCAACGCAGCCTTCACGGCAGCCCGTTGTTCAGTGTCGGCGGGCACGAGTGGCAGTCGCATCCGGTCCGGGGCGAGCCCCAGCAAGTCCAGCGCGGCCTTGATGGGAATCGGGTTGGTGGTCACCGAAAGCCCCTCGTATACCGGCGTCAGCTCGGCGTCGATCTGCCGCGCCCGCTCCAAGTCGTTGTCCTGCGCCGCGTCCCACATCTCACGCATCGCCTCGCCGACGACGTGCGAGGCGACGAGGATGCCACCAGCGCCGCCGAACTCCAACACGCGCACGAAGAGGTCGTCGTTGCCGGCGAGGATCTCGAGCCCGTCGATCGGGCCCAGCTCATCCTCGTTGGCCTGCTTGACGGCGACGATGTTGTCGACCTGGGCCAGCTCGGCAAGCAGCGTGGGCGGCATGTTGACGATCACCCGCGAGGGGATGTTGTACATGATCACCGGCTGCTCCGGGACCGCCGCGGCGACGGTCTCGAAGTGCGCCCTCAGGCCGGCTTCGTTCGGCTTGTTGTAGTAGGGGGCGACGACCAGCGAGGCGTCCGCCCCGGCCTGCGCCGTCATCTTGGTCAGCTCACAGGAGTGGCGGGTGTCGTTGGTGCCGGTACCGCAGACCAGCAGCGGCTCGTCGCCGACCTCGGCCCGCACGGCTTCGAGCAGCTCGATCGTCTCGCCGTCGGTCAGGGTCGGGCACTCGCCCGTGGTGCCGGCGACGACCAGGCCGTGAGAGCCGTGCTCGAACAGGTGGGCAGCGAGGCGCCTGGCGCCATCGAGGTCGACCCGTCCATCCTCTGCGAACGGGGTCGCCATCGCCGTGATCACACCGCGAATCTCCTTCATTGCAGCCAGAGTACCCCGTCGGACGGTGGTTGGGCCATCTAGAGCAGCTTCTCGAGCCCGACGGTGAAGCTGTCGGGGAGCGCGCCGACCTTGCGCACGGCGAGCAGGACGCCCGGCATGAACGAGCGCCGGTCGATCGAGTCGTGGCGGATCGAGAGCGTCTGGCCCTCGCCGCCGAAGATCACTTCCTGGTGGGCAACCAAGCCGGGCAGGCGCACGGAGTGGATCGGCTGGTGGACGTTGCCCCCGGCCGCATCGATCAACTCCTGGGTGCGCTTGGCGGTCCCGGAAGGGGCGTCGAGCTTCTTGTCGTGGTGCAGCTCGATCACCTCGCACTCGGGCATGTGCGGGGCGATCGTCTGCGCGACCACCATCATCAGCACGGCGCCGATCGCGAAGTTGGGGGCGACGAAGCAGTTGGCCTCGGACGCCTCGGCGGCGGCCTTCGCGGCGTCGAGGTCGAAGCCGGTCGTGCCGACGACGACGTGGACGCCGGCCTCGAGGCACGCCTTTACGTTTTCGAGCGCGGTGTCGGGCACGGTGAAGTCGACGACCACGTCGACGTTCCCGAGGATCTCGGCCAGCTCGACCCCCAGCGCCGGGTCGGCCTTGGCGGCCAGCTCGGCGTCCGTCGCCCCTTCAACGGCCTCGCAGACCGCCTGGCCCATTTTGCCGGCGGCGCCGGCGACGCCCACCCGGATCACGCCGCTACCAGGCTCTCGCTGACCGGCGCCAGCGCCGCTCGGAAACGATCCTCGTCGGCGCCCACGCAGGCGGCCGAGATCCGCTCCTCGGCGTAGAGCTCGGCGGCAAGCTCGGTCAGGTCGTCGACCTCGATCGCGTCTACGCGGGCGAGCATCTCGTCGAGGCTTTCGATCGGCAACCCGAACAGGGTCGCGCGGGAGATCCGCGTCATCCGCGCCGCGGTCGACTCGGAGGAGAGCACGAGACGGCCCTTGACACTCTCCTTGGCGCGCGAGAGCTCCTCGTCGGCGACCGGCTCGGTGCGCAGGCGGGCAAGCTCGGTGCCGATGATCGAGCAGGCCTCCTCGACGTTGTCCTCACGGGTGCCCACGTAGGTGGCGACCAACCCCTGGTCGGTGAACTGCTCGTTGTAGGAGCCGACCGAGTAGGCCAGGCCCCGCTTCTCGCGCACCTCGCGGAAGAGTCGCGAGGAGGTCGAGCCGCCGAAGATCGAGTCGAGCACGGCCAGCGGATAGCGGCGCTCGTCGTCGCGGCGCAGACCGGGAGCGCCGAAGCAGATGTGGTACTGCTCGGTCTCCTTCTCGTGGAAGCAGAAGCGGGCGACGTCCTCGAGCGCCGTCTCGGGGGCCACTCCCCCACCGTCGGCCGGCGGCGCGACGAACCGTTCGGCGAGCTCGACGATGCGGCCGTGGTCGAGATGGCCGGCAGCGCCGACGACGATCTCCGAGCCGGCGTAGCGGGAGTGACGGTAGTTCTCGATGTCCGGCACCGGGATCGAGGCGATCACCTCGGGCTCGCCGAGCACGCGGCGGCCGAGCGGGTGGGCACCGAAAACGGCCTCCGCCAGCACGTCGTGGACGCGGTCCTGCGGCTCGTCCTCGTACATCGCGATCTCCTCGAGCACGACCTGGCGCTCGGAATCGATTTCCGGATAGGTCGGGGCGAGCAGCATCTCGGCGAGCAGGTCGAAGACCTCGTCGGTGTGCTCGTCGAGGAAGCGGGCGTGCAGGTGGGTCGTCTCCTTGCCGGTGGCGGCGTTGACCGAGGCACCGAGGCCGTCGAAGCGCTCGGAGATCTCGATTGCCGAGTAGCGCGCGGTGCCCTTGAACAGGAGGTGCTCGAGGAAGTGCGAGACCCCGGCCTGCGCCGGGGTCTCGTTACGCGAACCGGTCCGCACCCAGAGCCCGAGGGCGACGGATCGCACCGAGGGAACCTCCTCGGTGACGACCCGGACGCCCGAACCCAGCGCGGTGACTTGCGGAGCGCTCAACGCTTAACCGCGGCGCTCGCGTTCACGGCGACGGCCGCCGTCGCGACCGCCGCGACCGCCGCGGTCGCCACCGCCGCGGCTGCCACCACCGCCGCCGGAGCCGATCGCGGCCAGCTCCTCGGGCGATTTGCCTGCCACCGACGGGTCGTCGGAGAGGCGCAGGCCGATCCGGCCGCGCTCCTTGTCGACCTCGACCACGGTGACGTCGATCTCCTCGCCGGCGGTGAGCACGTCGTCGACGGAGTCGACCCGCTCGCCCGGTTTGACGTTGGAGATGTGCAGCAGGCCGTCGGTGCCCTTGACGAGCTCGACGAAGGCGCCGAAGGTGGTCGTCTTGACGACCTTGGCGGCGTCGTAGCGGTCGCCGATTTCGGCCTCCTTGGTCATCGAGTTGATGCGGGCGACGCAGGCGTCGACCAGCTCGCCGGTCGGCGCGTATATCCGCACCGTGCCGTCGTCCTCGACGTCGATCTCGGCTTCGAACTCCTCGCAGAGGGCGCGGATCGTTTCGCCGCCTTTGCCGATCACGGCACCGATCTTCTCGGGGTCGATCTTGATCGACTCGATCGCCGGGGCGTGCTTGGAGAGCTTCTCGCGCGGCCCGTCGATCGCCTCGGCCATCTTGCCGAGGATGAACTGGCGGCCCTTGAGCGCCTGCTCCAGCGCGTCCTCGAGGATCTCGAAGGTGACGCCGGTGATCTTGATGTCCATCTGCAGGGCGGTGATCCCGTCCTTGGTCCCGGCGACCTTGAAGTCCATGTCGCCGAGATGGTCCTCGACGCCGGCGATGTCGGTGAGGACGATGTAGTCGTCGCCCTCCTTGATCAGGCCCATAGCCACACCGGCGACCGGAGCGGTGACCGGGACGCCGGCGGCCTGCAGCGCCATCGAGGAGGCGCAGACCGAACCCATCGACGAGGAGCCGTTGGACTCGAGCGTCTCGGAGACGGCGCGGATCACGTACGGGAACGACTCTTCGTCCGGGATCGTCGCCGCCAGGGCGCGCTCGGCGAGCGCGCCGTGACCGATGTCACGCCGCTTCGGGCCGCGCATGAAGCCGGCCTCGCCGACCGAGAAGGGCGGGAAGTTGTAGTGGTGGAAGAACCGTTTGGTCGTCTGCAGGCCGAGCGTGTCGAGCCGCATGTCCATCCGGGTCGTGCCCAGGGCCACGTTGGAGAGGATCTGGGTCTCGCCGCGGGTGAACAGCGCTGAGCCGTGCACGCGTGGGGAGATGTCGACCTCGCACTCGATCGGACGGATCTCGTCCTGGGCGCGGCCGTCAGGGCGCTTCTTGTCGACGGCGATCGCCTTGCGGATCGTGTCCTTCTCGATGCTGCCGAAGGCGGCCTTGACCTCGGCCACCCGGTCGGCGTCGACCTCTCCGTCGACCTCGGGGGCGAGTTTGGCGACGACCTCGTCCTTGACCTTGTCGATCGCCTCGTAGCGCTCGAGCTTGCCCTCGGTCGCGATCGCGTCGACCAGCGACTGGCCGAACTCGGAGCGGACCTGATCGAGCAGCGCGGCGTCCTGCACCGGCTCCTCGTGCGCGATCTTCTCCTTGCCCGCCTTCTGCTGCAGCTCCTCCATCGCGGCGACGAGCTTCTTGATCTCGCCGTGGGCGATGTCGAGCGCGTCGAGGATCTCGGCCTCGGTGACGCCGTCGGCGCCGGCCTCGACCATCAGGATCGCCTCGTCGGTGCCGGCGACGATCAGGTCGAGCTCCAGCTCCTCGTGCGTCTCCTCCTCGGGGTTGACGACGAATTCGCCGTCGAGCTTGCCGATACGGACGGCGCCGACGTGCTTGGCGACCGGCACCGGCGAGATCGCCAGCGCGGCCGAGGCGCCGTTCATCGCGAGGATGTCGTAGGGGTTGACGTGGTCGACCGAGAGCGGCATCGCGACCAGCTGGGTCTCGTAGTGCCAGCCGCTCGGGAAGAGCGGGCGAATCGGCCGGTCGATCATGCGCGCGGTCAGCGTCGCCTTCTCGCCGGATTTGCCCTCGCGACGGAAGAACGAGCCGGGGATCTTGCCCGCGGCGTACATGCGCTCCTCGACGTCGACGGTGAGGGGAAGGAAGTCCACGTCGCGCAGGCTGCCGATCGTGGCGGTGCAGAGGACCATGGTGTCGCCGGCCTGGACCACGACCGCGCCACCCGCCTGCTTCGCGAGTTTGCCCGTCTCGAAGGAAATCTGGCTGTCGCCGATGTCCGCCGAGACGCGGGTTACCTCAAACATGCTCATTTAGTTTTTTACCTCCGGCCGCCCGGTTGGCGGCTCATTTGCTTTTAGAACTCTCGTTCTCGTGTGCCACAAGGGTACATACCCTGCGCGCGGCGGTGTTCCTCTTCAGGAAATCGGGAAGACCGCGGGCGTCCTGGCGACGCCGGCGCGGATGCCGGACTCGAAGTCACGGCGGACCCGCAGGCGGGTCGCCTCGGCTCGGCGCTCGGCCTCGAAACGCTCGACGTCGAGGCCCAACTCCTCCGCCCGCGCCCACAGGTGCGGGTCGTCGACCCGGCCGCGGTCGGCGTAGAGCGAGTCGACCATCTCGAAGAAGCGCCCCTGCGCCCCGGCTGCCTCGGCCGCCATGTGCAGCGCCGGCGAGCGCGGGTGCTTGCTGGAGACCGGGAAGTGGCGGAAGACGATCCGCTGCCGCTCGGCGAGCAGTCGCTGCCAGGCCCCGGCGCAGTGCGGGCAGCCGAGGTCGGCGTAGACGACGACCGCCTCTCCCGCGCCGCGCACGTGGTCGTCGGACCCGATCGGCGGGATCGGGGCGCTGCTCAGGTCCATGGCCTATCGGGAGCTAGGCGAGGGCGTCGAAGATGACGTTCGCGCCGGGGAACTCGCCCGGGCTCGGCGACTCGTAGGTCCAGGCGACCGTGCCGTCCTCGTCGACGAGAACCAGGGTGCGGTTGGCGAAACCCGCGTCGAACCAGGAGCCATAGGCTTTCGCGACCTCGCCCTTGGGCTCGAAGTCCGCCAGCAGCGGGGTGTCGACGCCGATCTTCTCCTGGAATGCTTTGTGCGCCCAGACGTGGTCGACGCTGATCCCGACCAGCTCGACGCCCTTCTCGGCCAGCTCCGGCTTGACCTCCTGGTAGATCGAGAGCTGGTCGGAGCAGACCGGGCTGAAGTCCATCGGGTAGAAGACCAGCACGACCTTGCGGCCCTTGTAGTCGGCGAGCGATACGTCGTCGCCGTCCTGGTTGCGAAGGGTGAAGTCCGGCGCCGTCTCGCCGACGGCGATCATCGACGCAGGCCCAGCTCGGCGACGAGGGCGCGGTAGCGCTCGAGATCGTTCTTTTCGAGGTAGCGGAGCATCCGACGGCGCTTGCCGACCAGCATCAGCAGGCCACGGCGCGAGTGGTGGTCCTTGCTGTGCACGCGCAGATGCTCGGTGAGTTCGTTGATCCGCTCGGTGGCCAGGGCGATCTGGACCTCGGCGGATCCGGTGTCGCCGTCGGCACGGCCGTACTTGCCGATCAGCTCGCTCTTCTTGTCTTTCGTCAGGCTCATATCTCGAAAAAACGCCGTGCACCCAGGGGGTCACGGCCGCTGCAAGCTAGCACAGGGCCGGGCCGGGCGTCAGGGCTGCGAGACCTGCAGGCGGTAGTCGCCCGACGCGCCGGTTGCTTCGACGATCAGCTTCGCCTTGCGCGTTCCGCAAACCAGGAAGTTGAAGCGCTCGCGGCTGGTCCGGGGCTTGGCCGAGGCGGCGACGAGCCTGCCGCGGGCGTCGAGCAGGCCGACGGCGAGGTCTCCCCCACCCGTCATCTGCACCTTCAGCAGACCGTCGTTCTGCGTCTGCAGCGGGTAGGTCTTGCGCGCGCCTCGGCGGGTCAGCCGGCCTTCGAGCTCGAACTTGGTCGGCGCCCACGGTTCGAGCACGTCGCGTTCGATCGCGGTGTAGGCAGCGGCGTTCGGGCGCAGCGAGCCGATGAATTCCCAGGCGACCAGCTGGGGTCCGAAGTTGAGCCAGGCGTAGGCCTCGGCGAAGGCCTCGCCGGGATTTCTCAGGTAGTCCCTCCCCTGCGAGCCCGGCACGTACTTGCGCTGGAAGAAGCCGGGGCAGACCCGCTCCACGCTGGCCCACCGCTTCGTGCCCCAGGCCAGCGCGCCGCCGCCGAAGGGCGTGTTGCGACGCGCGTCGGCGAGCCGGTGGCCGTACTCGTGGGCGACCACGTAGGAGGTCGGAAAGCCGCCGTAGCTCGCCTCGCCGACGATGTACATCGTGTCCCGTTCGGTGAAGTAGCACGCCGCCGCCGGGCCGCCGCAGGTGGCGCGCATTTCTTCCGGCAGGACAACGAAGACGGTCAGCCCGTCGAGCTCGGCGCCGTGCAGCAGGGAGTCGAGAAAGGTGACGACGGACTGGCTGTAGGCCGGTTCGGGGGCGTAGCCGGCGACGATCTTGACCGTGACGCGACTGCCACCCGCGGTCGTGAACTGTTCGACGACGCCGGGGGTCGGCTGGGTCAAGGAGATCTCGGCGCCCGAGGTGGCGCCGACGACGTCGCCGTGCAGGGTCAGGCCGAGCGGCGGCGGGCTGACCACGCCCGGGATCAAGGCCCCCTCGGGAACCGGCTTGGCGACGGCTGCCGACGCCGTGCAGGCGACAACGACGAGAACGGCAGCGAGCGTTGAGAGTCGGCGTGCGAGCATCCGCGGTACGGGACGATACTTCACTAAGCGATTCCTGCGCGTTCGGGGACTCTCGAACGCCCGCTCAGGCGGCGGAGCCGTCGGTGAAGGCGGCGCAGACCCGCGCGGCGTCCTCGACGTCGCGGCGCATCTGGGCGATCAGGGCGTCGACGTCGTCGTAGCGTTTCTCGCCGCGCAGCCGCTCTACGAAGGCGACCCGCAGGACCTTGTCGTAGAGGTCTTCGTCGCGGTCGATCAGGTAGGTCTCGATCAGCACCCCGCGGCCGCTCTCGAAGGTCGGGCGGATGCCGACGTTGACCGCGGCGGGAGTGCCGTTGGCGAAGGCCGCGTAGACGCCGTGGCCGGGGATGACGAGGCTGTCGTCAGGCACCTGGTTAGCGGTCGGGAAGCCGAGTGTGCGGCCACGTTGGTCGCCGCTGACGACGACGCTCTCGAACATGAACGGAGCGCCCAGGCAGTGCCGGGCGCCCTCCATGTCGCCGGCCGCGACGAGGGCGCGGATCCGGGTCGAGGAGACCGTCTCGCCGTCGATCTCGACCAGCGGCGTAACCTCGGTCTCGAACTCCGGTCGCGAGGCGAGCAGGGCCGGGTCGCCCTTCGCCTTGGCGCCGAAACGGAAGTTCTCGCCGACCGAGACGCGCTCGGCGCCCAGCCGGCCGATCAGCACCTCCTCGATGAACTCCTCGGCGCTGTGGTGGGCGAAATCGTCGTCGAACGGGATCACGACCAGCTCCTCGACCCCGAGACCGGCGATCACGTCGCGCTTGACGTTGAACGGCATGATCAGCTTCGGCATCGCCGCCGGGTGCAGGACCGAGAGCGGGTGGGGCTCGAAGGTGAGCACGGTATCGGCCTCGCCGATCACCGCCTGGTGCCCGCGATGGACCCCGTCGAAGGTGCCGATCGCGACGTGGCGCGGACGGCGCTCTGCCTCGGGCAGCGGGGTGACCTTCACCGCAACGCCTCCGCGACCGCCGGCACCATGGCGGCGACCTCCTCGACCGGGTACTCGCGACCCGCCTCGGCAACCTCGAAGGGGCCGATCCGGGTGCGCCGCAGGTCCGCGCAGTAGGCGTCGCCGAGCGTCTCGACGAGGGTGCGCACGTAGGTGCCTGCAGAGCACTCGATCTCGTAGTGGGCGAACTCGCCGTCGGCGGAGAGCAGCTCGGCGCGGTGCACCTCGACGTCGCGCTCGGGCGTCTCCACGACCTCGCCGCGGTGGGCCTTCTTGTAGAGCCGCTCGCCGCCGACCCGCACCGCCGACGTCATCGGCACCCGCTGGCGCACCGTCCCGGTCGGCAGCTCCAGCGAGGCAGGCAGCGCGCCGGTCTCGGTCAGCTCGCCGTCGGGGTCTCCGGTGCTCGAGCGCCAACCCAGGCGGGCGGTCGCCAGATAGGTCTTCGGCAGGCCGACGAGGAAGCGCTGCAGGCGCGTCGCGCGGCCCAGCAGGATCAGCAGCAGCCCGGTGGCGAAGGGATCGAGCGTGCCGGCGTGGCCGGCCTTGCAGCGGCGCTCGCGGCGGACCAGGGCAACGACGTCGTGCGAGGTGACCCGCGGCGGCTTGTCGTAGAGCAGCACCGCGCCGACGGAGTCGCTCGCGCCCATGGCTCAGTCGCCGAGCTGGACGCGGAGCTCGGAGCAGAGGAAGTCGACCAACTCCTCGAGCTCCAGATCGGTCGAGAAGCCGGCGGCGCGCTTGTGCCCCCCTCCCCCGTGTTTGCGCGCGATCGCCGAGACGTCGACGTCGCCCTCGCTGGAGCGCAGGCTCACCTTGCGGGCCGCGCGCCCGCGGTTGCCGAGGTCGCGGACCACGGCGGCGACCTTGGTCCCCTCGATCGAGCGCAGGTGGTCGATCACGCCCTCGGTCATCTCCTCGCCGGCGCCGGTCGCCTCGTAGTCGGCGGCGGTGATGTAGCTGACCACCAGCTTGCCGTCGCAGCACTGCTGGATCGACTCGAGCGCGCGAGCGACCAGACGCAGCTTCTCCAGCGGCACGTTCTCGTAGAGGCGCCGGTAGGTGTCGTCGACGTCGACCCCGGCGTCGATCAGCTCGGCGGCGACGCGGTGCGTGTGGGCGTTGGTGTTCTCGTACATGAACTTGCCGGTGTCGGTGATCAGGCCGACGTAGAGCGCCGAAGCCATGCAGGAGGTGATCTCGGCGCCGAGCAGTTTGGCCAGGTCGTAGACGATCTCGGCCGTGCACGACGCTTCGACGTCGACCAGGTTGAGGTCGCCGAAGCGGGTGTTGTCGTGGTGGTGGTCGATGTTGATCGTGAAGTGGTCGCCGTTGGTGAGGAACTCGACCGGCATGCGGTCGATGTTGCCGCAGTCGAGGAAGACGACCGTGCGGTCGGCCATGTCGGCCGGCGGCTCGTGGAAGACCTCCTCGAGCGGCAGGAAGCGGTACTCGATCGGCAGCGGGAACTCCTTCGCGGCGAGGAACATCACCGAGTCCTTGCCGAGCTGGGTGAGCAGGTGGTGCATCCCCAACAGCGAGCCGAGCGCGTCGCCGTCGGGCCCCTCGTGGGCGGTCAGCAGGAAGCGCTCGCGGCCGCGCAGCGCCTCCGCGACCCGCTCGATGTCGGCGGTGACGACCCCGGTTGGCTCGCTCACGCCTCGTCCTCCGCGCCAGAGGGCTCTTCGTCCTCGAGCAGCTGCGAGATCCGCACGCCCTGCTCGATCGTGTCGTCGTAATGGAAGGTCAAGGTCGGGGTCCGCTTCATCCGCGTCTCGGCGGCGATCCTCGATTGGATCACGCCGTGAGAGGAGCGTAGGCCGCTGAGCGTCTCCTCGCGCTCCTCGGCGTTGCCGAGCACGCTCACGTACACCTTTGCGGCGCGCAGGTCGGGGCTGGTCTCTACGGACGTCACGGTCACGAAGCCGATACGGGGATCGCTGAGGTCACCGGAGATCGCGGCGCCCACGACCTCGCGAAGCACCTCGTTGATGCGCCGCATGCGAGCGCCGGCCATCTCAGTGAGGGAGCGTTGGGATGGGTCACTACTCCAGGGTCTGCTCGACCTGTTTCGTCTGGAAGAACTCGATCACGTCTTCCTCCTTGACGTCCGCGTAGCCGTCGAGCACGATGCCGCACTCCTGACCTTCCTCGACTTCCTGGACGTTGTCTTTGAAGCGGCGCAGGGAGCCGAGCTGGCCGGTCCAGATGACCGTTCCCTCGCGGATGAGCCGCACGCTCGCGGTGCGCACCGCTTTGCCCTCGGTGACGATGCAGCCGGCGATGCGACCGACTTTCGAGGCTTTGAAGGTCTGTTTGACCTCCGCCTCGCCGACCGTCTCCTCGACCTCGACGGCCTCGAGCAGGCCCTCCATCGCGTTGCGCAGGTCCTCGGTGATTTTGTAGATGACCGAGTAGGTGCGGACGTCGACGCCCTCGCGCTCGGCGGCGCGGCGGGCGTCGGCCAACGGCCGCACGTTGAAGCCGATGATGATCGCTTCGGAGGCCGAGGCGAGCATCACGTCGGACTCGTTGATCCCACCGGTCTGCGAGTGGATGACGTTGATCGCGACGCGCTCCTGCGGGACCTTGGCGATCTCGTCCTGGAGCGCCTCCAGAGAGCCGGCGACGTCGCCCTTGAGGACGATGTTGAGCTCCTTGATGTCGCCCTCCTGGACGCGCGCGAAGACCTCGTCGAGACTGACCTTGCGCGCCTGGCGGCGGGCCAGGGCCTCCGTCTTCAGACGGTTTGCCCGCTCCTGGGCGAGCTGGCGGGCACGGCGGTCGTTCTCGACCGCCTGGACGAATTCGCCGGCGTCGGAGACGCCGTCGAAGCCGAGCACCTCGACCGGCATGCCGGGAGCGGCGGACTCGACCCGGGCGCCGGTGAAATCGTGCATCGCCCGCACGCGGCCCCACTGCGGGCCCGCCACCAGCGAGTCGCCGACCTCGAGCGTGCCGCGCTGGACCAGGACGGTGACGACCGGCCCGCGACCGGGGTCGAGCTGGGACTCGATCACGGTTCCGGAGGCCGGCGCCTGCGGGTTCGCTCCGAGTTCCTCGAGCTCGGTGACCAGCAGGATCATGTCGAGCAGGTTGTCGAGCCCCTCGTGGGTCTTGGCCGAGACCTCGCAGAAGACCGTGTCCCCACCCCACTCCTCGGGCGAGATGCCCTCCTGGGCGAGCTCGCTGCGGACCTTTTCGGGGTTGGCGCCCTCTTTGTCGATCTTGTTGACGGCGATCAGCATCGGCACGTCCGCGGCGCGGGCGTGGTCGATCGCCTCCTTGGTCTGCGGCATCACGCCGTCGTCGGCGGCGACGACCACGACGGCGACGTCGGTGACCTTGGCACCGCGGGCGCGCATCGCCGTGAAGGCGGCGTGACCGGGGGTGTCGAGGAAGGTGATCGTCTTCTCGTCGTGATGGACCTGGTAGGCGCCGATGTGCTGGGTGATGCCGCCGGCCTCGCCCGCGGCGACCTCGGTCTCGCGGATCGCGTCGAGCAGCGAGGTCTTGCCGTGGTCGACGTGGCCCATGATCGTGACCACCGGCGGCCGGTCGGTGAGGTCCTCGACGGCGTCGTCGAATTCCGGCTCCTCGGGCTCCTCCTCGGCGGCGGTGACGATCTCCAGCTTGCGGTCGTACTCGTCGGCGATCGCCCTCACCGAGTCGTCGGTCAGGGTCTGCGTGAGCGTCGCCATCTCGCCCATCATCATCAGTTTTTTGATCACCTCGGCCGGGGCGAGACCGAGCGTCTCGGCGACCTCGCGCACGGTGGCGCCGGAGTTGACCCGGGTCGCCTCGGGCTCGGCCGGCGTCTCCGGTTTGGCCGGCGGCTCCTCGAGCAGCGGTCGGCGACGACGGCCACCGCGGCGACGCGGCGGGCGCTGCGGCGGCGGGCCGCCCATCTGGTCGCGGCGCGCGGCCTGCGAGTCGATCACGACGCGGCGTTTTTTCGTGCCGGCGGCGCCGGCGCCGGCCGCGCCCTGAGCGGGGCCCGCCGGGCGAACCGGTTTGGTCGAAGCTTTCGGCGTCGCCGGCGCGGCGGCTTTCGGGGTTGGCGAGGCGGGCTCTTTTTTCGCCGCTTTCTTCGGCGGGGCGACTTGGCTCGCCGGCGTCGCCTCGGCCTTGGCGGCCCCGCCGTTGCCCTTGGCAGCGGCGATCGCCTTCACGGCGTCGGCCTCCTCGACGCTGGAAGCCGCCGCTTTGGCCTCGACGCCGGCAGCTTTCAGCGCGGCCAGCAGCTCTTTGCTGCTCAGGCCCTGCGCTTTGGCGATTTCGTGAACCCGCTTCTTAGCCACTAAGCCTGCTCAGCCTCCTCGGTCGCGACCTCGACCTCTGCCTCGGCCTCCACGGCCGCCTCGTCGGCGATCTCCTCTTCGATCTCGGCCTCGACCGGGTCCTCCCCGGCCTGCTCGGCCTCGACCTCGGCGATCGCCTCGTCGACGACCTCCTCGAGAACCTCCTCGGCCTCCTCCTCGACCGTCTCCTCCTCGACCTCCTCGACGAAGTCGGCCGTTGCACGGGCGACGATCTCGTCGATCTGGCCCTGGTCGCCGTCGGGATCGGCGAGGATCGCGATCTCGGCCTCGGAGACCTCGCCGAGCACCGCGACCTGGCTGGTCTCGAAGCGGGTCAGCGCCTGGTGGGCCGGCAGACCGCAGTAGGTCGAGCCCGGCACCGCCGCGTTGGGGCAGCGGCGGCCGTTGGAGAGCACCGCCAGGCAACGCCCGTCGGACTGCTCCTCGCCCTCGTACTCGATCTCGGTTTCCTCGGAGGCGAAGTCGGTCTCCGATTTGATGTCGACGCGCCAGCCGGTCAGGCGGGCGGCGAGCCGGGCGTTCTGGCCGTCGCGACCGATCGCCAGCGAGAGCTGGTCGTCGGGCACGATCACCGTCGCCTGGCGCTCCTCGTCGTCGACGATGACCTCGCGCACGCGGGCCGGCGAGAGCGCTTTGGCGACGAAGCGGGCAGGCTCGTCGTTGTGGGGAATGATGTCGATCTTCTCGCCGCGCAGCTCGGAGACGACCATGCGCACGCGCGAGCCGCGCGGGCCGACGCAGGCGCCAACCGGGTCGACGCCGTCGGCGTGGGAGACGACGGCGATCTTCGAGCGGTAGCCGGGCTCGCGGGCGACGCCGACGATCTCGACCAGCTTGTCGGCGATCTCGGGCACCTCGAGCTCGAACAGGCTCTTGATCAGCTCCGGACTGCGCCGCGAGACGACGATCGCCGGTCCTTTGGTCGAGTCGGAGACGTCGGTGATCACGGCCTTGACCCGCATCCCGTGGTCGTAGCGCTCGTTGTAGACCTGCTCGGACTTGGGCAGCAGCGCCTCGACCCGCTCGCGCAGCTGGACCAGCGTGTAGCGCTTGTCGGACTGCTGGATGATCCCGGTGATCAGCTCGCCGACCCGGTCCTGGTACTCGTCGTACATCATCTGCCGCTCGGCCTCGCGGATCCGCTGCAGGATCACCTGCTTGGCGGTCTGCGCGGCGATCCGCCCGAAGTCTTCGGGGGTGACGTCCTTGGTCGTGATCTGCGACTCGTACGGCGCGATCATCTCCGGGTCGAGCTCGGGCTCCTCGGGCTCTTTCATCTCGCCGGTCTCGGGGTCGATGGTCGGCTCCTCCTGGAGCTCGGCGGCCTCGGCGAGCAGCTTCTCCTCAAGCTCGGGCGGCAGGATCAGCTCGAAGACCCGGAAGTCGCCGGTTTCGTGGTCGAGATCGACACGCGCGTACTTGGCCGCCCCCGGGGTCTTCTTGTAGGCGGAGAGCAGGGCGTCCTCGAGGGCGTCCATCAGCTTGTCAGCCGAGATTCCCTTCTCCTGCTCCAGCGCTTTGACTGCGTCGACGATCTCCTTGGTCACTGGGGCGACTCCTTGTTCTCGGAAGCGGTGGGGCGGCGGTATTTGGGGCCCGGCGAGGAGACCTCGAGCGAGTAGTCGACCAGCAGGTTGCTGAGGTGCCTGGTGACCTGTTCGCAGCGCGCCAGATCGACCCCGTCGGGGTGGTCGATGAAGATCCGCAGCGACTCGCTGCCGGGACGCTCCACGGCGACGACGTCGAGCTCGGAATCGAGTTCGGACAGCTGCTGCTGAATGTTCTGCTGGAGGTCGGTCATGCCTGGTTCGGGCCGTAAAAAAAGTGGGCCAGGCCCACTTCGAGGTACTGCGAGTACTGAGTTAGGACAGAAAGCTTACGGTCAGTATAGCCCGCTCAGCCAGCCGGTCCGGCAGCTTTCGCCCGCAATTGGGCAGAACGGTCCAGGATCGCCTCCGCGATCGCCTCCTTGGAGTCGATCGGGACCTCGATCTCTCCCTCGGCGTCGATCAGGGTGACTGCGTTCTCGGCGCTCTCGAACCCGATCGCCGGGTCGGAGACATCGTTGAGGACGATCATCTCGACACCCTTGCGCTCGCGCTTGGCGCGGGCGCGGGCGAGCGCGTCACCGCCGTGCTCGGCGGCGAAGCCGACGATCGTCTGCCCCGGCCGGCGTTGCGCGGCGAGGCCGGCGAGGATGTCCTCGGTCGGCTCGAGGCGCAACTCCAGGCCGTCGGCGCGGGCCATCTTGCCCTCGCTCGGCACGGCGGCGCGGAAATCGGCGGGCGCCGCAGCCATCAGCAGCAGATCGGCGGTGGGGAACTCCCGCTCCGCGGCCTGCGCCAGCTGCTCGGCGGTCTCGACGTCGATCCGGCGCACACCGGCCGGCGCCGGCAGGGAGACGTTGGCGGCGATCAGGGTCACGTCGGCGCCGCGCCGCGCGGCGGCCGCGGCGAGCGCGATGCCCATCCGCCCACTGGAGCGGTTGCCGATGAAGCGGACCGGGTCGATCGGCTCGCGGGTGCCGCCCGCGGTGACGAGCGCGCGCAACCCGTCCCAGGGACGCTCGCCGGTCGGCAACGAGGCCTCGACCAGGGCCAGCAGCCGGGCCGGGTCGGGCAGGCGACCGCGGCCGTGCTCGCCGCGCGAGGCGAGCATGCCCTCCTCGGGCTCGATCACCCGCACCCCGCGCTCGCGCAGGGTCGCCAGGTTCGCCTGGGTCGCCGCGTTGCCGTACATGCGGTCGTTCATCGCCGGGGCGACGAGACGCGGCGCGGCGCAGGCGAGGAAGGAGGTGGTCAGCATCGAGTCCGCCGCGCCGGCGGCGAGTTTGGCGATCGTGTTGGCGGTCGCCGGGGCGACCAGGAAGGCGTCGCAGTTGGCGGCCAGCTCGAGGTGGCCGATCGGGTCGTGGCCGGGCTGGCCCTCGCCCGGGAAGGCGCCGCGCAGCGGGTCGCGCTCGAACTCGGAGACCAGCACCGGCGCGCCGACGATCCCCTCGAAGGAGGCGGCGCCGACGAAGCGGCCGGCGCTCTCGGTCATCAGCACGCGCACGCCGTGCCCGCCGAGCGTCGCCAGGCGCGCGAACTCGAGCGCCTTGTAGGCGGCTATCCCACCACTGACACCAAGCAGGATTCGGGCCATCTCGGTCGGCTCCCTCGGAACCGCGCCCTCTGAGCGAGGAGCGCTAGCTGCGGTACTCGTATTTGAGCTTGCCCTCGGCGAGCTCTTCGAGCGCCATCGAGAGGTAGTTCCTCTCGGCGTTCGTCTCGACCATCGGCGGCGGGTACTCCCCGAAACCGCCCTCGCCGAGGTTGTGGAAGTAGCTGTTGATCTGACGTGCGCGCTTGGCCGAGACGACGACCGCGGCGTAGTGAGAATCAGCGTGCTCCAGAAGCTTGTCAACTCGTGGCTTAATCATCGGCGCGGGAGTTTAGCTGGTCGATTCCTCGTGGACTTCGCACCCAGGGATCGGGTGGCCTGAGGAGGGTTCGGCGCCCCTCCTCACTCGCCTGCCTGGCTGGATCGCCGCAGGCTGGCCGCGACGGTGGCCGCGCCAGCGGCGCAAAACGTTCGGAGGGGCACCGAACCCTCCACGGAGACCCACTCCCCGCTTCAAAGGGTGGGGAAGGGCCCAGCCGCTGCCTGCTTCGAAGATTGCGCCGTCGTTGACTGGAGATGCCTTGCGGAACCTTGGGCCCAGCGCAGCGCTTCCGACTTTGACCCTGCTCAGGGGTGGTCAATGTCGGAAGCGCTGCGCACCTTCATCCGTCAGGAGTCGACAGTTCGCCGAGCTCCGCGCGCACGATCTGCTCCAGCTCGTCGGCCGCCTGGGCGAGGTCGTCGTTGACGACCCGGTAGGCGAACTCGTCCTGGGCGGCCATCTCCTGAGCGGCGACCTCGAGACGGGCGTCGATCGCGTGCGGCGCGTCGGTGCCGCGACCGTCGAGGCGCTCGCGCAGCACCGCCGGCGTCGGCGGCGCGATGAAGACCTGGATCGACTCGCGCATCGCGGCGCGCACCTGGCGGGCGCCCTGGACCTCGATCTCGAGCACCACCGAGTGGCCGGCCGCGAGTCGGCGCTCGACCTCTGTACGCATCGTCCCGTAGAGGTTGCCGCTGTAGGTGGCGAACTCGAGGAAGTCCCCTTCCTCGACGCGCTGGTCGAACTCGTCGGAGGTGAGGAAGTGGTAGTCGCGCCCGTTCACCTCGCCCTCGCGCGGCTGGCGCGTGGTCGCGGAGACGGAGAGCTCCAGGTCCGGGACCCGTTCGAGCAGCTTGGCGATCAGGGTGCCCTTGCCGACGCCCGATGGACCGGTGATTACGAAGACTTTCGACATGCGGGGCGCGGATACTGACTGCCGCGCCGGTCGGCTATCGGCGGAGCAGGCCGACGAGCTCGGCGCGCTGGCGCTCGGAAAGACCACCGATGGTCTTCGAGGGCGAGATCCGACACTGGTTGAGTATCCGGTTGGTCTTCACGCGGCCGTACTTGGGAACGGCGAGCAGCATGTCGAAGACCTTCGCGGTCAGCACATACTCGGGCGGGTCGAGCAGGATCGCGTGGATGCCGGCGCGGCCGGCCTTGAGGTCCTTCTTCAGCTTGGCCCGCGCGGTGCGGATGTCGTTGGCCCGCTTCAGCGCCTCCATCCTCTGGTCGAGGGACCTTTCGGGGGCCGCGAGCGAGGAAGTTTTGACTGGAGAGGCAGACATGTGGGCGGCGAGTATAGCCGCGGGTCGGGGGCGTGCAAGCAAACCGTGGCGATTTGCCCACAAATTCATCTCGACCTCTACTCGAGGTCGAGCACCGCGGCCGCCGCCGCTTCCGTCGAAGCGACCGATTGGAGTTCCGCCGCGACCCTCGAACCGGCTCGCGGGTCACGGAAGTTCTCGGTCCCGACGGCGACCAGGGCAGCGCCGGCGGCGAGGAATTCGGCCGCGTCGGCGCCGCTGCAGATGCCGCCCATGCCGATCGCCGGAAGGTCGGTCGCGGCGGCGACCGTGCGCAGCTGGTGCAACGCGATCGGCCGCACCGCCGGACCGGAGAGGCCGCCGTGCCCGGCGGCCAGGGCGGGCTGCCCGCTCGCCGGATCGATCGCGCTCGCCTTCAGGGTGTTGATCAGCGAGACCGCGTCGGCCCCACCCTGCTCGGCGGCGACCGCGACCGCCGCCGGATCGGCGACGTTGGGCGTCAGCTTGACGATCAGCGGCTTCCCGGTCAGCGGCCGCAGTACCTCCAGCAGCGCCTCGGTCTCGCTCGGCTGCTCGCCGACGATCAGGCCCGAGTGCACGTTGGGGCAGGAGACGTTGAGCTCGATCGCAGCCACCTCCTCCCTGCCGCCCACGGCGTTGACCAGGCGGGCGAACTCGGGGCGGCCGGTCGCCATCACCGAGACGATCAGCGGCACCGGCAGCTCGGCGAGCAGGGGCAGATCCTCGGCCAGAAAGCCGTCGAGCCCCTTGTTGGGCAGCCCGATCGAGTTGATCATCCCCGCCGGGGTCTCCCAGATCCGCTGCGGCGCGTTGCCCGTACGTGGCTCGGGCGTGATCGTCTTCGAGACGAAGGCCGCGAAAGGGAAGTCGTCGAGCAGAGCGTCGCCGTAGGTCCGGCGGGCGGCGATCGCGTCGAAGGTGCCGGACGCGTTGATCACCGGGTTGGCGAGCCCGATGCCGCAGAAGTCAGGCATGGGCGACCTCGGCGACGCGATCGCCGGCCACGACCGGGCCGTCGACGCAGAGGCGCAGGTAGCCGCCCTCCGGCCTGGCGACGGCGCAGCCGAAGCAGGCTCCGTAGCCACAGGCCATCGGCGACTCGAGCGCCAGCTCGCAGGGCACGCCGCGCTCGGCGCAGAGCAGGCGGACCGCTTCCAGCATCGCCGGCGGGCCGCAGGAGTAGACGACCGCGGAGCCCGCGTCGTCGCCCGCCAGCATCGCCGCCAGCAGGTCGGTGACGTAGCCCTGGTGGCCGGCGTGGCCGTCCTCGCTGGCGAGGCGAACCTCCGGACAGAGATCGCCGCCGGAGCCGCAGAACAGCTCCAGGCCGCCCGAGTGCCGACGGTTGCGGAAGCCGAGCAGGACGCGCAGTGGCACGCCGCGTTCGGCGAAACCGCGGCGCACCAGCGCCAACGGGGCGATGCCGATCCCGCCGCCGACGAGGATCGCGCCGGCGGCGCCCGGGTTAACCGCCGCCGGCTCGCGGAAGGCGTTGCCGAGCGGGCCGTTGACCCAGACCCGCTCGCCCGGGGAGAGGGCGCAGAGCCGATCGGTGCCGGGGCCGACGCCCTCGACGAGAAAGTCGAGGCGCACGCCGCCGGCCGCGGGCCCCGTCTCGGCGACCGAGATCGCGCGCGGCAGGAACGGCCGACCGCCGCGCTCGGCCCAGCGCTCCTCCGCGGCCAGCATGTAGAACTGGCCGGCGACGGGCTCCGGGCCTTCCCGGTCGAGCAGCGAGAAGACGCGATAGCCGCCCGAGGTGCGGTTCTCCGCCACCTCGCACAGCCGCCTCCCGAACGGCGCCGTCATCGAGGCTGGGCGGCCCGGACGCTCTGGTGGATCTCCTGGATCGAGCGCACCTCGGCGCCGTCGCGCTTGCCGGCGGCGATCGCCCGCGCCGCCGCCGTCGCGCCGGTCATCGTCGTGATGCAGGGGATCCCGTTGCGCACGGCAGCGGTGCGGATCTCGTAGCCGTCGGCGCGGGCGCCGGAGCCGGTCGGAGTGTTGATCACCAGGTCGCACTGCTTCTTGCGGATCAGATCGACGACGTGCGGCGAGCCCTCCCCCAGCTTGTTGATCCTGGTCACCGGCACGCCCATTCGCTCGATCGCCTGGGCGGTCCCCCCGGTCGCGATCACCTCGAAGCCGAGGTCGTGGAAGCGCGCGGCCAGCTGCGTCGCGGCCGGCTTGTCGGTGTCGGTGACGGTGATGAAGACCGAGCCCTCCTCGGGCAGTACCGCGCCCGCCGCCGCCTGGGCTTTGCCGAACGCGGTCGGGAAGTCGGCGGCGATCCCCATCACCTCGCCGGTGCTCTTCATCTCCGGGCCGAGCACCGAGTCGGCGCCGGCGAAGCGCGCGAAGGGCAGCACCGCCTCCTTGACGCTGACGTGCTCGGGCAGACCGTCGGGCAGGTCCTGGTCGGCGAGGCGCTCGCCCAGCATCAGCCGGCAGGCCATCTTCGCCAGTGGCACGCCGATCGCCTTGGAGACGAAGGGCACGGTGCGCGAGGCGCGCGGGTTGGCCTCGATCACGTAGAGCTCGCCGCCGGCGACGCCGAACTGGATGTTGATCAGCCCGATCACGCCGAGCTCGAGGGCGATCTTCTCGGTCGTCTCCCTGATCTCGGCGAGCATCTCGTCGCCGAGGCTGAGCGGCGGGATCACGCAGGCCGAGTCGCCGGAGTGCACCCCGGCCTCCTCGACATGCTGCATGATCCCGGCGACCCAGACCTGCTCGCCGTCGCCGAGCGCGTCGACGTCGACCTCGATCGCGTTCTCGAGGAAACGGTCGAGCAGCAGCGGGTGCTCCTGGTCGGCCTTGACGTGGGCCTTCAGGTACTTGGCCAGGTCGTCGGTCGAGTAACAGATCTCCATCGCCCGGCCGCCGAGCACGTAGGAGGGCCGGACCAGCAGCGGGAAGCCGACTTCGCCGGCGATCACCTCGGCCTCCTCGGCGGAGAGCGCGGTCCCGTAGGGCGGGTGCTTGACGCCGAGGCGGCGCAGCAGGGCGCCGAAGCGGCCGCGGTCCTCGGCCAGGTCGATTGCGTCGACCGGCGTGCCGAGCAGCGGCACCCCCGCCTCTTCGAGCGTGCGGGCGAGCTTCAGCGGGGTCTGGCCGCCGAACTGGACGATCACACCCTCCGGGCCCTCCTGGGCGCAGACCGCGAGCACGTCCTCGGCGGTCAGCGGCTCGAAGTAGAGCCGGTCGGAGGTGTCGTAGTCGGTCGAGACCGTCTCCGGGTTGCAGTTGACCATCACCGCGTCGCGGCCGAGCTCGCGGGCGGTCATCGCCGCGTGCACGCAGCAGTAGTCGAACTCGATCCCCTGGCCGATCCGGTTCGGGCCGGCGCCGAGAATCACCACCGAGTCGTTCGTTCCGCGTCGCACCTCGGAGGCGGGCGGGCTGCCGTCGGCGCCGGGGCGCTCGTGGCCGGAGTAGTAGTAGGGCGTCGCCGCCTCGAACTCGGCGGCGCAGGTGTCGACCGCCTTGTAGGTGCGCTGCTGGCCCTCGGTGCCGTCGCCCTCGCGAGCCAGCACCTCGAGCTCGCGCAGGAACCAGCGGTCGACGAGCGAGCGCTCGTGCACGGCCTCGACACCGAGGCCGCGCCGGAAGGCCTCGAGGATCAGGTCGAAGCGCTCCGCGCAGGGCACCTCGATCGCGGCGAGCAGGTCCTCGTCGGCGGTCGGCGGTTCAGCCGGCGAGTCGAGCTCGCGCGAGCGCATCGCCTTGGCGAAGGACTCGCGGAAGGTGCGCCCGATCGCCATCGCCTCGCCGACGCTCTGCATGTAGGTCGAGAGGCGGCCCTCCGAGCCGGGGAACTTCTCGAAGGCGAAGCGCGGGATCTTCGTCACCACGTAGTCGATCGTCGGCTCGAAGGAGGCCGGGGTCGCCCGCGTGATGTCGTTGGGGATCTCCTCCAGCGCGTAGCCGACCGCGAGCTTGGCGGCCATCTTGGCGATCGGGAACCCGGTCGCCTTCGAGGCCAGCGCCGAGGAGCGGCTGACCCGCGGGTTCATCTCGATCACGGCGATCTCGCCGTCCTCGGGGTTGACCGCAAACTGGACGTTGGAGCCGCCGGTCTCGACCCCGATCGCGCGAATCACCTTGATCGCCTGGTCGCGCAGGTCCTGGTAGAGCGGGTCGGTGAGCGTCTGCGCCGGTGCCACGGTGACCGAGTCGCCGGTGTGCACGCCCATCGGGTCGACGTTCTCGATCGAACAGATGATCACGACGTTGTCGTTGCGGTCGCGCATCACCTCGAGCTCGAACTCGCCCCAGCCGATCACCGACTCCTCGACCAGGACCTGGTTGATCGGGCTGGCTGCGAGGCCCTCGGAGACGACCTGGCGGAGCTCGGTCTCGGTGCGGCCGATCCCGCCGCCCTGGCCGCCCATGGTGAAGGCCGGGCGGACGATCGCCGGCAGGGTGATGCGACCGTCGGCGAGCGCCTCCTCGACCTCGCCGAGCGTCTCCACGGTCATCGACCAGGGGATCCGGATGCCGGCTTCGTTCATCGTCGTGCGGAACTCCTCGCGGTCCTCGGCGCGGCGGATCGCGGCCGCGTCGGCGCCGATCAGCTCGACCCCGTGGCGCTCCAGCGTGCCGTCCTCGTGCAGGGCCATCGCCAGGTTCAGTGCCGTCTGGCCGCCAAGCGTCGGCAGCAGCGCGTCGGGGCGCTCCTTCTCGATGATCCTGGTCACCGGGCCGGGCAGGAGCGGCTCGATGTAGGTCGCGGTGGCGAACTCGGGGTCGGTCATGATCGTCGCCGGGTTGGAGTTGACGAGCACGACTTCGAAGCCCTCCTCGAGCAGCACCTTGCAAGCCTGCACGCCGGAGTAGTCGAACTCGGCCGCCTGGCCGATCACGATCGGCCCGGAGCCGATGAGCAGGATCTTCTGGATGTCGTCTCTACGCGGCAAGGGCGAGGAACCTCTCGAATAGGTGGCGGGCGTCGTGCGGGCCGGGACCGGCCTCGGGGTGGTACTGGACGGTGGCGCCGGCGACGTCGCGCAGGACCAGGCCCTCGACCGTGCGGTCGTAGAGATTCAGCTGCGAGAGCTCGGCGACGCCGAAGTCGGTGTCCCAGCGGACCGGCTCGTCGCCCTCGATCTTCGGCTCCCCGCCCGGGCCCTCGACCGCGAAGCCGTGGTTCTGCGAGGTGATGTCGATGCGGCCGGTCTCGAGGTCCTTGACCGGGTGGTTGGCGCCGCGGTGGCCGAAGGGCAGCTTGTAGGTCTCCAGGCCGACGGCGCGGCAGAGCAGCTGGTGGCCGAGGCAGATGCCGAAGACCGGGCGCTTGCCGATCACGCCGCGGACCGTCTCGACCACGTAGCCGAGCGCCGCCGGGTCGCCGGGGCCGTTGGCGAGGAAGACGACGTCGGGATCCTCGGCCAGCACCTCCTCCGGGCTCGACGTGCAGGGCAGCAGGGTCAGCTTGCAGCCGTGTTCGCGCAGCTGGCGGACGATGCTCATCTTCACGCCGGTGTCGATCCCGACCACGTGCGGCCCCTCGCCGTCGAAGCGCACGGCTTCCGGCGGCGTGACCGTGCGGGCGAGGTCGGCGCCGTCCATCGCGGGCTCGGCGGCGACCCGTTCGCGGGCCTCGGCTTCGGGGGTCGAGGCGGCGAAGATGCCGCCCCGCATCGCCCCGCGGTCGCGGATATGGCGGACCAGCGCCCGCGTGTCGACCCCGGTTACCCCCGGCACGCCGCAGTCCGCGAGCCAGTCGAGCCAGCCGCCCTCGGAGCTGGCCGCGTCCTCGCCGTTCTTGGCGTCGCGCATGACCACGCCGCGGGCGTGCACCCGGTCGGACTCCATCGCCGCGGCGGAGACACCGTAGTTGCCGATCAGCGGGTAGGTGAAGACGATGATCTGGCCGGCGTAGGAGGGGTCGGTGACCGACTCCTGGTAGCCGGTCATCGCGGTGTTGAAGACGACCTCCCCGGTCACCTCCTCGCCGGCCGCGCAGGCGAGCCCGTCGAGCCGCGTCCCGTCCTCCAAGAGCAGGTAGGCACTCATCGAGTCCCTCCTGTCGAGTTGCTCTCGCATACCGAGAGGAAGTCGACACGCCACCTCATGCAGCCACCCCGAGACTGAAGCTGCGCAGGCGGAAGGCGACCTGGCCGGCGGCGACGGTCATCAGGACCCGGCCGGTCAGGGTCCTGCCGGCGCACCAGGAGTTCTGCGAGCGGCTCTCGTAGCCGTCCTCGCCGACCGTCCACTCGGCGCCGAGGTCGCAGAGGGCGACGTTTGCCTCCGCGCCGGGCGCCAGGCTCGGGCGCTCGAGGTCGAACGGGGCGGCGCCGCCGGCCATCCGCTCGACCAGCAGGGCGAGCTCGATCACCCCCGGCAGCACCAGCTCGGTGTGCAGCGCCGCGAAAGCGGTCTCCAGCCCGGTCACGCCCATGGCCGCCTGCTCGAAGGGGACCTCCTTTTCCTCCGCCTGATGCGGCGCGTGGTCGGTCGCGATGCACTCGATCGTGCCGTCGACGAGCCCCTCGATCAGGGCCTGGCGGTCGGCCTCGCGGCGCAGCGGCGGGTTCATCTTGAAGCGGTGCGGGTCGAGGCTGCGCACCTCCTCGTCCGTCAGGCAGAGGTGGTGCGGGCTCGCCTCGGCGCTGATCTCGATGCCGGCCGCCTTGGCCGCGCGGACGATCTGCACCGACTCCGCCGCGGAGAGGTGCTGGACGTGGATGCGGGCCTCCTCGTAGGCGGCGAGGGCGGCGTCGCGGGCGACCATCGTCGACTCGGAGATCGAGGGGATGCCGCCGAGCCCGACCGCGGCGGAGACCGGGCCTTCGTGCATCACCCCGTCGCCGGAGAGCTCGGGATCCTCCTCGTGCAGGGCGATGTTGCCGCCGCAGAGCCGCTGGTACTGGAGCGCGCGGCGCATCACGCGGGCGCTGGTGATCGGCAGCCCGTCGTCGGAGAACCCGATCGCGCCGGCCTCGCGCAGTTCGACCATCTCGGTCAGCTCCTCGCCCGCCATCCCTTTGGTCACGGTGGCGAGGAACCCGACCGGGACCGAGGCGCCGGCGCGGGCCTGCTCGCGCAGGGCGCTGATGTCTGCCGCGGTCGAGACCGGCGGCTGGGTGTTGGCCATCGCGAGGATCCCGCAGTAGCCGCCCGCCGCGGCCGAGCGGGTGCCGGTCTCGACGTCCTCTTTGTGCTCGTGGCCGGGGGTGCGCAGGTGGACGTGCGGGTCGAAGAAGGCCGGGAAGGCGTGCATCCCCTCGGCCTCGACCACCTCGGCGCCGTCGGTGGGGGCCTCGCCGGGAGCCGCCAGCGCGGCGATCTCGCCGTCCCGAATGACGACGTCGTGGACGCCGTCGATCCCTGCGACCGGGTCGAGGACGGTGGCGCGCCGGAGGACCAGGTGCGCCTGCTCGCCCGGGCGCACGTCGAGGGTGTCGGTGAGGCTCAAGCGGGCTGTCCGATCGGGGTCGGGGCGCCGGCGCCCTCGGCACCTTCGCCGTCGACACTGGGCGCCGGGCGCTCGCCGCCGGCGAGCAGCTCGTAGAGGATCGCCATCCGCACGACCAGGCCGGCGGCGACCTGCTCGGCGATCAGCGACTGCGGCGAGTCGATCGCCTCGCCGGAGAGCTCGACGCCGCGGTTGACCGGGCCCGGGTGCATCAGCAGCTGGCGCGGGGCCAGTTTGCGGGTGTCGACCTGGAAGGTGGCGGCGTACTCGCGCAGGGAGGGAACGAAGCTCTCGCTCATCCGCTCCTGCTGCATGCGCAGGGCGTAGACGACGTCGGCCTCGCCGAGTTGCTCGAGCGAGTGCGAGACATCGCAGCCGAGCTCCTCGATCCCGCGCGGGATCAGGGTCGGCGGGCCGCAGACCGTGACCTCGGCGCCCATCCGCTGGAAGGCGATCAGGTTGGAGCGGGCGACGCGACTGTGCAGGACGTCGCCGACGATCCAGATCCGCTTGCCGTCGAGCGAGCCGAGCTTGCGGCGCAGCGTGTAGACGTCGAGCAGGGCCTGACTGGGGTGCTCGTGCTTGCCGTCGCCGGCGTTGACGACCGCGGCGCTGGTCCAGCCGGCGACCATCTGGGCGGCGCCGGCGTAGGGGTGGCGGATCACGATCGCGGCCGGGTCGTAGGCGGAGAGCGTCGCCACGGTGTCCTTCAGCGACTCGCCCTTGTCGACCGAGGAACCGGCCGCCTTGACCGAGACGAGGTCGGCGGAGAGCCGCTTGGCGGCGAGCTCGAAGGAGCTCGAGGTGCGCGTGCTCGACTCGTAGAAGAGCGTCACCACCGTGCGGCCGCGCAGGGTCGGGACTTTCTTGATGTCGCGGCGGCCGACCTCGGCGAAGCTCTCGGCGCGGTCGAGGATCGCCTCGATCTGCTCGCGGCTGAGGTCCTCGATCGCCAGCAGGTGCTTCACGAGAGCACCTCCGCGGTCTGCGTTTCGGAGATCGTCACTTCGTCGACCCCGTCGGTCTCTTCGAGCCGGACGTTGACGCGCTCCTCGCGGGCGGTCGGCAGGTTCTTGCCGACGTAGTCGGGCCGAATCGGCAGCTCGCGGTGGCCGCGGTCGCAGAGCACGGCGAGCTGCACCCGCTGTGGACGGCCGTAGTCGAACAGCGCGTCGATCGCGGCGCGCACCGTGCGGCCGGTGAAGAGCACGTCGTCGACGAGCACGACCGTGCGCTCGGAGACGTCGAAGTCGATGTGGGAGGCGTGGACGACCGGCTGCGAGGCGGGCGACTGGGCGCCGACGTCGTCGCGATAGAAGGAGATGTCGAGGTCGCCGATCGGCAGCTCCGCCCCTGTCAGCTCGCCGAGCACGGCGTGCAGGCGGCGGGCGAGGATCGCGCCGCGAGTGTGGATGCCGACCACGGCGAGCCCCTCGGAGCTCGGGTTCTTCTCGGCGATCTCGTGGGCGATCCGCCGCAGCGTTCGCCTCAGATCGTCGTGCTGGAGCACGACCTTCTCACTCACTTTTCGCTTCCTTCCTGGCCTCGCGGGACCGGGTTAAAGGACGGCTGCAGCCTAGCAGTGAGAAGCGACGCCTTCAGCCGGCGACATCGCGCTCGTTGGGGCTTTTCGGCTCGGCGGGGCGAACGTAGTGTTGCCAGCTGTTGCCCTCTTCCCCGTCCGGAAAGTCGACCGACTCCCGCTCCACCTCGTTGCCGTCGGCGTCGAGAGCGACCACCTCCAGAGGTCCGCGACGCGGCTCGGCCAGGAGCACGAAGCCGCCGGCCACCCCGTCGATCCGCAGCGGAGGCCCGGTTTCGTAGCGCAGCTCGACGCTCGTGACCAGATCGGCGGCGAGTCCGAACAGTGGAACGTGCCCCTGCCCGTCTTCGAAGAGCAGCGACCCGGGGCCAAGGATGTAGACGGCCCCGGCGGAGCGAAGTTCGTCGGCGCTTTCGAACCCGACGCCGACGCCGGTGTCGCCGAGGTCGAAGCTGAACGACCCGGATGGCGCCCGATAGGCGAACAGCTTGTACCCGCCGGCGGCCGCGATGACCCGCTGGTCGCGAGCGAAGGGACGGCCGCGGAAATCGTCACCGAAGTACTCGGGCCTCGCCTCGCCCCGCGCGAGGTTCCTGCCGGGAGCCCCGTCCGCGTCGCCGCGCGAGTAGTCGCCGAAGGCGTCGGCAACCGTTCCGACGAAGTCGTTGATCCCGGCGCGAGTGGCGGGAACGGCGTACAGCCCACCGGCGAGCAGAACCAACGCGGCGAGACCGGGAGCGACGAGGCGCCGCCACCCAACCGCCCGATGCGATCGCCGCGCAGTCCCCTCGGGGCCTTCCACCCGGGCGAGGGCTCGGGCGACCTCTGCCGGGCTCGGTTCCAGCGCCCTGGCTGGAGCGAAAACGGCGCGCAGCAGGAGCTCGTCACGTGCATCTGGCATTTCAGCCTCCTTCGAAAGCGAGCGCGAGCTCGGCGAGTTGGGGGTCGTCGCGAAGCGCGCCGCGACCGCGCGAGAGCAACGAGTGGACGCTGCCGACGCGACAGCCGAGCGCTGACGCGATCTCGGCATCGGGCAGATCGTGGACGTAGCGGAGCGCCAAGGCGAGGCGCTGCTTCGGTGGCAGCTCGGCGAAGGCCGCTGCCAGTGCCCGCCGTGCGGCCAGAACCGTGTCGCGGTCGACGCCCTCAACCGCTACCGGCTCGGCGTCTTCCGGAAGGAGCGCCAGCGGCGTTTCGCGCCGGCCGGCCCGACGCCGGCGCTTGAGCCGCCGCAGCGCGTGGCGCACGGTGATCCGGTGGACCCATCCATCGAAGGCCTCTGGGTCACGCAGCCCGTGCAACGAGCGCAGAACGTCGATCGCCACGTCCTGGGCGATGTCGCCGGCCTCCTCGCGACTTTCCAACAGGGCCGCGCCGGTACGCAGCGCGAGGCGCGTCGCGTGGCGAGCCAACGACTCGGTCGCGGTTGGGTCGCCTTCGCGAGAGCGCCTCACTTCGGCACCGATCGAGGACGGGGAGTTGGTGGTCGAGGAGGGCGGCACTACCAACCTAGGGGCAGAGAGCCGACGAAACCTTGCAACCCGTGGACGAACTCAGGCGGGCTCGTCCTCAGCGCCGCGCTCCCGAGCTCCGTTCGAGACCAGATGGGGTTCGCCGCGCTCCGCGAAGGGGATCTCGATCGAGTCGAAATCTTTGGGGGCGATGGTCGGTTCGAAGACCTCGCGGGCCTCCTCGAGGACTTTGCCGACGTGGTAGCGCGAGGAGATGTGAACGAGGGCGAGCAGCTTCACGTGCGCCTCGGCGGCGACCGCGGCGGCCTGGCCGACGGTCGAGTGGCCGGTTTCGGCGGCCCGCTGGGCCTCTTCCTCGGCGAAGCTGGCGTCGTGGATCAGCAGCTCCGCGTCGGCGGCCGCTGCCACGGTCGCCGGACTCGGCGCGGTGTCGCCGGTGACGACGACGGTGCGCCCGGGCCTGCTCGAGCCCATCACCTGGCCGGGCGAGACCGTCCCGGCCGAGCCCTCGACCTCCTCTCCCCTCTGCAGCGCCGCGAAAGCCGGGCCTTCCGGCACGCCCGCGGCCTTGGCCGCGTCGGGGTCGAAGCGACCGGGGCGCTCGTCCTCGACCAGCGCGTAGCCGCAGGCGCGCACGCTGTGCGCAGCCTCGAAGGCCTGGACCTCGTACTCGTCGTGGCCGACCGTCTCGCCGGGGGCGAGTTCCTCCAGTTCGAGGTCGAAGCCGAGCCGGCCGACGATCGGGCTGAGCACCTTGAACAGCTCGCGCAGCCCGCTGGGGCCGTAGATCCTCAGTGGCACCTCGCGGTCGGTGAGGTCGTAGGTCTTCAGCAGCCCCGGCAGGCCGAGGATGTGGTCGGCGTGGAAGTGCGTCAGGTAGATCTCGTCGACCTGGACGAGCCCCAGCGAACGCTGCAGCTGGCGCTGGGTGCCTTCGCCGCAGTCGATCATCAGCCGGTCCCCCCCGCGCGCGATCAGCACGCTCGCGGTCGAGCGCCGCGCCGAGGGCACCGAGCCGCCGGTGCCGAGAAATGCAACGGAAAGATCCACGCGGCGAGCCTACGTGGGATCGCACTAAGCTGCCTCGTGAGCGCCCGTAGCTCAGCTGGATAGAGCGCTTCCCTCCGGAGGAAGAGGCCGCAGGTTCGAATCCTGCCGGGCGCGTCCCACCGCGAGTCTGCTCTGGCCCGCGCATATCGCGGGTTATGACGGACTCGGCGAATTCAGGCCGACTTGAAGCGCGCCCGCCACTCGTCGCGGTCGAAGCGGGCGGGCTCGGTGTCTTCGAGGAAGCGCTGCAGGACGGTGACGAAGCGGCCGGGGGACTCGAGCTGGGGCACGTGGCCGACGCCCTCGAAGATCTCGAGGCGGCTGTCGGGAAGCTGGCGGTGGGCGTCTTCGCCGTGCGCCACCGGGATGATCGGGTCGCGGTCGCCCCAGACGATCAGCAGTGGCAGCGCTTCGGCCAGGTAGAGCTTGTCCTCGCCGGCGACCAGCTGGCCGCCGGTGCCCACCACCGCCCGCAAGGTCGCCAGGAAGGCCTTGCGACGCTCGGCGTCGGCCAGCGAGGCGTAGCCGCGCGCGACCTCGGCGACGTCGGCGCTGGGGCGCAGACCGAGCGCGCCGAGGCCGCGGCCGAGCGCCGAGCCGACCGTCCGGCCCACCCCGGCCGTGGCGGAGATGAAGAGGTCGGCGCCGGGCAGCGCCGCGGCCCGCAGGACCGGGCTGACGTCGGGGCCGAGGCCGCCGCTGGAGACGAGCACGAGGCGCTCGACCATCTCCGGGAACTGGTAGGTGAACTGCATCGCGACGCCGCCGCCGAGCGAGTGCCCGACCAGCGTGGCGCGCTCGTGACCGAGGGTCAGCATCAGGTCGCGCAGGCCACTGGCGAGACTGCCCAGCGAGTAGTCGCCACCGCCCGGCGCCGAGCTCCCGTGGCCGGGGAAGTCGGGGGCGATCACCGTGTTGCGGAGCGCCAGCGGTTCGATCACCGGCGCCCAGTTCTCGGCGGTCCCGGCCATCCCGTGGATCAGCAGCAGCAGGTCGCCGTTGCCGGCCTCGACGTAGCCGACCGAGCGACCGTGCACGGTCGCCGTCCTGCACTGCGCCTCGGTCGAGTGGATCGGCACCACCTTGCGCCCCATACCCGCACCGTAGCGAGGAGATTCGACGGACGGCCCGCGCGGGCGAGCCGTCCGCCGCTCTCCGGTCAAGCCCTGCTCATCAACTGATACTTGGCAACGGCAGAATGGAGGGCGTTGTAGTGGGTCGACGACTTGCCGATCGCCATCGTCTTGCGGCCGTTGTCGACGCTCGTGTCCTGCGTGAGTTTCATCATTTCGGGCCCCGCCTCGTTCCACGCGTTTCGCACCTCCGAGAAGCCGCCTTTCCACCTCGCCTCGGACCCGTCGTCGTCGACCATCCAGCGGAACGCGGCCAGCGCCGGATAGATCGCCGCGCGGTTCAGCTTCCGTTCGCCCTCGGCCGCTATGAAGGGGAACGGGTAGTTGCCGCGTTTACGGGTTTCGATCCACTCCAGCCTGCCCGCGCTGCCCTTCTTGCGGGCTGGGTCTTTGCGGAAGAACTCGTTGTACTTGGCGGCACCTTCGCTGGCGATCATGTCGTGCAGCTGGAGGATGTCGTCCAGGATCGGCTCCAGCCGCTGAAACTGCTCGGGCTTCGCCAGATAGCGGTCGAGCACCAGCGATTTCTCCCGGTAGGCCCCGGTGGGGTGAGCGCCACCCTGGTTCGGATACTCGACGGTGTCGAACAGAGCCAGGATCGAGAGGATGTCGGTGACGTAGTACTGGGCGGAGACGTTCTCCTTGAACGCGATCGCGCCCTCGTACGGCTTCCCGGCGATCGACTTGTGGATCCAGTCGAACTTGTCCTGATGCTCGGCCAGCGAGTAGTCCTGGACCTGCACGGCCGTGTTCAAGGTTCCCGCCATCTCGGCGAGCAACTCGCGTGGATACCCCTGGCGGACGTAGAGGCGAACGAACTGCTCGACCGAGTCGTCTTCGGCCTGCATCTGCCGCAGCTCTCCCTGGTTGTCCCAGATCAGCTGCGCGGTGTGGCCGCCGTTGAGAATCCCGTCCAGTCCCTCGAGGACGCTTTCGCCCTCGCCGAAGACCAGTTCGTATTCGCCGCCGTCCTTGATTTTCTCGACCTGGGCGGCACAGGCGTAGATCCCGAGGTTCTTGCCGAGGAAGGCGTTCGGGGCGCCGTCTTCGTTGCGCAGCGACTTCGCCACGTCCTTGTAGACCTGCCGATTCGTGTTTTGCTCCCGCGGGTTCGCCTGCAACGGCAACTCCGGGAGGTTCAGCACGTCGACGGTAAAGAGATGCTCGACCGCGTCGGGAAAATTCGGGTCGTGGATCCGGCGCGCCTCTTGGACCTTCAGGTTCACGCTCACCATCTCGGTGAAGCTCCTTTTCTTTGACCTCCGCGGACGGAGGGGCTTTTCTCAGTTCGCGATCTCCGACCCGAGGGCCATAGGGAGCCGCGATTGCGCCGAAAGTATCAAGTACGGCGGCGGTTGGGCCAGGGAATTTCCCGAGTTCCCACACACTTCGATGAGCTCTACGTCTCGGTGCGCCACACGCCGAGCGTCTGACCGATTCCAATACTGTCGCGGTTGTGAGCGACCAGGCGCCGCCGGACAACAACATCCCCCGCGGAGCCCTGATCGTGGTCGCGGTCGGACTCCTTGCCTGCGTCCTCGCGGCGCTGTTGGCGTCCGATCCGGCGGCGGGGACGGCGACCGACGTCGCCTGGGTCGAAGAAGCCCCGATGGCGGACTCCAAACCGGTCGCGCTGCCCGACGGCAGCGGCAAGATGCGCCTCGAAGACGGCCTCTTCAAAGCGAGTGGCACGAACGTCAGCGGCTACGAGCTCTACCGCGTTTCCACCATCCTGAGGATCGATGCTGGCTCACGGGTCGGCAGCGGCCGGATCGCCTGCGCGATGAACGCGCCGGAAGAAACCGAAGTCGCCCAGACGCCGGGCTCGCGCGCGTCCTACCCGCGCTCCAGCGAAAAGCTCTACCAGCAGGAGATCCCGGAAGTCGTGCTCGCCGACTTCAGCTCGAAAGGCGCCGAACTCGCCGTGCTCGACTTCACCGACCTCTTCCAGAGCGGCTTCTCGACCCTGCGCGGCGTCAAACTCGAATGGCCCGAGTACGTCGACGGCGAAGAGGGCTGGCAGTGGTTCCTGCCTCCCGGTCCGCCCAAGCAGGACCTCGTCCTGCCCTTCGCCTCGGTCTGGAAAACGACGACGATCCCGTCGATCGAGGTCGCCTGCACCGTGACCACCCAGGCCGGCGAGGCGACCGTGCGCACCGAGGGCGCCCTCGACCGACGCTCCGCGCCGATCGACGAAGAAGAAGACGAGGACGAAGAAGACGAATAGAGCTCAGGGCGCGACGAGCAGCTCCGGGCCTTCCTCGCTCCCTTTGCCGACTTTGTTCAGCTTCGGGTTCGCCGGGGCGCTTTGCATCCGCGCCGCGTCGAGCGGGCCGCACATCGCCACGGCGTCCTCGGCGCTCAGCTCGGGGTTGAGCCAGGCGGCCTCGGCCTCGGGGCTGGGCAGGATCGCCGGCATCCGGTTGTGGACGGGAGCGACCACCGCGTTCGGCGTCGTCGTCACGATCGTCGCGCTGTAGAGCCAGCCGTCCTCGAAGCCGCGGTCCTCCTCGTCATCCCACTCCTTGCGCGTGCAGAGCCCGGCAAAGGCGAACGGCTCGCCGCCGTCGACGGTGAAGCGCCAGGGCTGGCGCGGCTGCTTGGGGTCCTCCGCCTTCATCCACTCGTAGAAGCCGTCGGCGACGATCAGGCAGCGGTGGCGGTACTTTCCGACCAGCGGGCCGTAGGCGCGGCTGGAGGTGAGGTTCTCCGCTTTCGCGTTGATCATTTTGTAGCCGACCTTGAGGTCCTTGGCCCAGCGCGGCACCAGGCCCCAGCGCATCAGCCGCGCCTCACGCTCGCCGGCGGCGGCCTCCTCGGGGTCGGGAGAGGAGCGCACGACGAGGATCTCCTGGGTCGGCGCGACGTTGAACCGCCCCATTCCGCGGGCGGCTTTCTCGGCCCGCTCCTTGCTCGGCGGCGGCGCCTCGCCGTCGCCACCGCGCTCCAGCGCCTTCTCGAGCTCGACCTGGAAGCGGTCGGCGATCGCCTTGGTGTCTTTGGTCGTGACCGTGAAGCGCCCGCACATGGGCCCAGCCTAGCCGGGCCTCAGCTCCGGCCGGTCGCGGTACCACGCGAGGGTGCGATCGAGGCCGTCGCGGAGCTCGACGGCGGGGCGCCAGCCGGTCAGCTCGCGCAGCTTGGTCGAGTCGACGTACTGGCGATCGATCTCGCCCGGGGGCGTGCCGCTGCCGAGGTATTCGGGCTCGACCTCTCCCCCGCCCGCAGCGGCGACCAACTCGACCACCTCGCGCACCGAGTGCGGCCGCTCGCCGCCGGCGTTGAACGCCTCCCCCCTCGCCCCCTCGCCGTCGAGCGCGGCGGCGATCGCGAGGTAGGCGGAAACCGCGTCGTCGACGTAGAGGAAGTCGCGCTCGGGGCTGCCGTCGGAGCGGATCGCCGGCGCCCGCCCGTCGATCACGGCGACGACGGTCTCCGGGATCAGCCGCGAGAAGTTGAGGTCGCCGCCGCCGTAGATGTTGGCGAAGCGGGTCACCGCCAGCGGCAGCCCGTAGGCGTCGGCGTAGCTGCGCGCGATCACGTCCGCCGCCGCCTTGCTGGCGTCGTAGGGACTGGCCGCGCGCAGCGGGAAGTCCTCGCGGTAGGGCAGCTCGGCGCTCGTGCCGTAGGCCTTGTCGGAAGAGGCGAAGACGACCCGCTCGACCTCCTCGAGGCGGCAGGCTTCGAACAGGTTCCAGGCGCCGCGGACGTTGACTTCGAGCGTCTCCAGCGGCGCCTCGCGGGCGACCCCGACGATCGTCTGCGCCGCCAGGTGGAAGACCGCGTCGCAGCCGACGACCGCGGCGGCGACGCCGTCCGCGTCGCGCAGGTCGGCCTCCACCACCTCGACCTCCTCCCTGATGCCAAGCAGCTCCAGCCCCGAGCGACGCGGGCGGCCGAGGTCGGTGAGGCGCGGCTCGGGCCGGTCGAGGACGCGGACCGCGGCGGCGTGGCCGAGCAGCGCCTTGGTCAGGTGCGAGGCGACGAAGCCGTGCGCGCCGGTGACGAGGGCGCGCCTCACCTCGGCCGTACCCCGGCGCCGTCCCAGCTTCGCCAGGGGGCGTCACCGGCGGCCCAGAGGTCGTTGAGCACGACCGCGTCCTTGTAGGTGTCCATGCAGTCCCAGAAGCCCTCGTGTCGGTAGGCGCCGAGCTGGCCGTCGGCGGCGAGCCGCCGTAGCGGCTCGCGCTCGAGCACGCTGCGCTCGTCCAGGTAGGCGAGCGCGCCGGGCTCGAGGCAGAGGAAGCCGCCGTTGATCCAACGCTCGCTGCGCGGCTTCTCGACGAAGCCGGCGACGCGGTCGCCGTCGAGCTCGGCGACACCCCACTGCAGGTCGGGCCGGACCACGGTCATCGTCGCCAGGCCGCCGTGGCCGCGGTGGAAATCGAGCAACGCGCCGAGGTCGACGTCGGCGACCCCGTCGGCGTAGGTCAAGCAGAAGGTTCCGCCTTCCAGGCGATCGGCCAGCCGCGCGACCCGCCCGCCGGTCGGCGTGTCGAGCCCCGTGTCCGCGCACTCGACCTCCACGCCACCGGGCCAGCGCTGCGCGGCCACGAACTCCTCGACCGCCTCGCCCAGATAGCCGGTTGCGAGCGCAAAGCGCTCGAACCCCTGTGCCGCGTAGATCTGGATCACGTGCCAGAGGATCGGCCGGCCGCCGATCTCGACCAGCGCCTTCGGCACGGACTCGGTCCGCTCGCGCAGCCTCGTCCCCCTGCCCCCGCACAAGATCACCACCGGTGGTCTCATCGCTGCGGAGTTTTACCCCACTTGGGTGGGGTCAAAGTCGGACGCGCTCAGCAACCGCCGGCGACCGCCGGCAAAATGGTCACCTCGTCGCCGTCGTTGATCGCCGTGTCGAGCCCCTGCTGGAAGCGGATGTCCTCGCCGGAGACGTAGACGTTGACGAAGCGGCGCAGGTCGCCGTCCTGGGTGATCCGCTCGCGCAGGTCGCCGTGGGCGGCGAAGACCGCGTCGAGCGCCTCGCCGACGGTGCCGCCGCTCACCTCGACCTCGGACTGACCACCGGTGGCGGCGCGCAACTGGGTCGGGATCTTCACGGTTACGGCCATCAGACGGTTACCTCCTGGCGGAACTCGGCCTCGAAGCTGTCGAGGTTGGGGTCGATCTCGTGCATCTGGAACGTATCGCGGGTCGCGTCCAGCGTCTTCAGCCCCTCGCCGGTCAGGTAGACGACGACGCGCTCGCCGGTGGACAGCTCGCCGCGTTCGGCGAGCTTGCGGAGCACGCCGACGGTGACGCCGCCGGCGGTCTCGGTGAAGATGCCGGTGGTCTCGGCCAGCAGCTTGATCCCTTCGCGGATCTCCTCGTCGGTGACCGAGTCGATGCCGCCGCCGGTGCGCCGCGCCTGCTCGACCGCGTACGGACCGTCGGCGGGGTCGCCGATCGCCAGGCTCTTGGCGATCGTCTCCGGCTTCTGCGGCTTGCAGACGTCCCAGCCTTCGGCGAAGGCGGTCGCGACCGGGCTGCACCCGGTGGCCTGGGCGCCGTTGAAGATCGGCTGGCTGCCGGCGACGAGGCCGAGGTCGAGCCACTCCTGGAAGCCGCGCCCGACTTTGGTGAACAGCGAACCCGAGGCGATCGGGCAGACGACGCGGTCGGGGAGCTCCCAGCCGAGCTGCTCGACCGTCTCGTAGGCGAGCGTCTTCGAGCCCTCGGCGTAGTAGGGGCGCAGGTTGACGTTGACGAAGGCCCAGGGCCGCGTCTCGGCGAGCTGGGTGCAGAGCCGGTTGACGTCGTCGTAGTTGCCGCGCACACCGACCAGGTTCGTTCCGTAGACCCCCGTGGCGAGCAGCTTCTGCTCCTCGAGGTTCGCCGGCACGAAGACGTAGGAGTCGAGCCCGGCGGCGGCCGCGTGGGCGGCGACCGCGTTGGCCAGGTTGCCGGTCGAGGCGCAGGCGACGGTCTCGAAGCCGAGCTCCTGCGCTTTCGCGACCGCGACCGCGACGACCCGGTCCTTGAACGAGTGGGTCGGGTTGGCGGCGTCGTTCTTGATCCAGACCTCCGCGTCGGTGCCGAGCCGCTCCGCCAACCGGTCGGCGCGCAGGAGCGGCGTCAGGCCGGGCTCCAGCGGGTCGCCCGGGCGGCCGGCGAAGGGCAGGAAGTCGGCGTACCGCCAGATCCCCTGCGAGCCGGCCTGGATCTGCCGCTTGAGCTCGACCGGATCCAGCGCGGAGAAGTCGTAGCTGACCTCGAGCGGGCCGAAGCAGTTTTCGCAGAAGTAGCTGGCGCCGAGCTCGTAGGTCGAGCCGCACTCCTTGCACTTCAGGTTTTCGATTGACATCCGATCCTCTTTTCCATCAAAAAACCTCCGCCTTTTGTGGGGCAGAGGTCCGATCGGACGTCCCCCACATCTTCCAGACCCCCGAATCGACAACCGGGACAAACGGTCTGCTGGATTTGGCACCTGCCCTCGAACCGGGTGGCGGTTCGAAGATGGTTGCCGGGGCTTCACTGGGCCAGTCCCTCCACCCCTCTAGATGTGGCGCTTATGTGGCAAGAACCTTACCAGGCGCTCCGTGCACGTTTGCAGGCGTGCAAGGCGGCTAACCTAGGCGGACCATGACTCTGCTGCACGACGAGACGACGAGCCAACCCGATGCCGAACCTTCCGAAACCAAGGCTGCGGCGGCCGGGCCGGCGCGGCGAGCTCGTCGGTCCGGCCCCGGCGCCTGAGCCGCAGACGCCCCGCGTCGAGCAGATCGACGCCGCCGGCCTGCGCTGGGTGAACATCGAGCGGCCCGGAGCCCTCGAGCGCGCCTGGCTCGAGGAGCACTTCGACTTCCACGCCCTCGACCTCGAGGACGTGCTCTCCCGCAACCAGCGGCCGAAGATCGACGTCTACGACGAGTACCTGTTCATCGTCCTGCACCTGCCCGTCTTCGACCGCGCCGCCAAGCGGCTCGGCGCCGGCGAGCTCGACGTCTTCGTCGGCCCCGACTACATGGTCACGATCCCCAACCAGCCGCTGCAGCCGGTCGAGTACCTGTTCGAGCGTTGCCGCGGCAAAGAGGAGCTGCGCGAGCAGCTCTTCTCGCGCGGCTCCGGGTACCTGCTCTACCGGCTCGTCGACGACAGCTTCGACTACTGCTTCCCGATGCTGCGCAAGATCGGCAACAAGCTCGACGCGCTCGAGGACGACATCTTCGACGGCCGCTCCGAGGAGGTCGTCCGCGACATCTCCAACGTCAAGCAGGAGATCATCAACTTCCGCAAGGTGATCCGCCCGCAGCGCCCGGTGCTGCGCGACCTCGAGAAAGTCAAACAGCGCTACTTGGCGACCGACCTCGACCTGGAGATCTACTTCGACGACATCGTCGACGCCCACGAGCGGATCTGGGACATGCTCGAGAACTACAAGGAGGTCGCCGAGGCGCTCGCCGAGACCAACGAGTCGGTGATCTCCCATCGCGTCAACGACATCCTCCGCGTGCTCACCTCAATCAGCGTGATCGTCCTGCCGCTGACCCTGATCGCCAGCATCTGGGGAATGAACTCGCACGTCCCCGGCGAGGGCGGCGACACCGCCTTCTGGGCGGTGCTCGGCGCGATGCTCGTGATCCTGCTGGCGATGGTCGGCTACTTCCGCCGGCGCGGCTGGCTATAGCCTGCCCGGGCAGTGGCAAATTTTCGGATCTGGGCGCCCTGGCGCCTCGCCTACGTGAAGGACGCAGCCAAGGACATCGAGGAGCAGTGCATCTTCTGCGCCAAGCCGGCCGCGGACGATGACCGGGCGAACCTGATCGTCCACCGCGGCGAGACCTGCTTCGTGATCCTCAACCTCTTCCCGTACACCAACGGGCACCTGATGGTCGCTCCCTACGAGCACATCGGCCGCCTCCAGGAGCTGCCGGCAGAGACGCTGAGCGAGATGATGGGCCTCGCCCAGAAGGCGATGGACCGGCTGGAGAGCGTCTACGACCCGCACGGCTACAACGTCGGCTTCAACCAGGGTCGCGTCGCCGGCGCCGGGGTCGAGCACCACATCCACATGCACGTCGTCCCGCGCTGGGGCGGCGACACCAACTTCATGCCCGTGATTGCCGACACCAAAGTGATGCCGCAGACGCTCGAGCAGAGCTACGAGGCACTGGAAGGAGCGTTTTGAGCGAGCAAGCGCCGCCGCTGGCCCCCCCTGGGATCTTCAAGGCCTACGACATCCGCGGCCTGTACGGCAGCGAGATGGACGAGAGCACCGCGCACGCGATCGGGCGCGCCTTCGCCCGCGTGCTCGGGCGGCTGCGCGGCAAGCCGGTTGGCGAGCTGCGCATCGGGCTCGGCCGCGACATGCGCCTGACCGCCCCGGCGATGGCCGCCGAGCTGCGCGACGGGCTGATCTTCGAGGGTGCGACCGTGCTCGACGCCGGCATGGTCGCGACCGAGATGCTCTACCACCTGGTCGGCTCACGCGGGCTCGACGGCGGCGCGATGGTGACCGCCTCGCACAACCCGAAGGCCTACACGGGCGTGAAGCTCGTCCGCGAGGGCGCCCTGCCGCTCTCCGGCGATGCCGGGATCGGCGACGTCCGGGCCGAGATCGAGGCCGGGCTCGGCCACGCGCCCGGCGGCGGCTCCTTCGAGGAGGTCGACATCTGGGACGAGTTCCGCGCCCACGCGCTCTCCTTCATCGAAGCACGGTCAGTCAAGCCGATGAAGGTCGTCGTCGACGGCGGCAACGGGATGGGTGGACCGATGGTCGGTCCGATCCTCGAGAAGCTGCCGCTCGAGCTCGAGGAGATGTACTTCACGCCGAACGGCGAGTTCCCCGACCACGAGCCGAATCCGCTGCTCGAGGAGAACCGCCGGATGATCATGGAACGGGTCAAGTCCACGGGCGCCGATCTCGGCATCGCCTGGGACGGCGACGCCGACCGCTGCTTCTTCATCGACTCCAGCGGCGAGTTCTGCGACGGCGACTTCATCTGCGCCCTGCTGGCGCGGGCGGCGCTGCGCAAGAACGCCGGCGCGACGATCCTCTACGACCCGCGCTCCAGCCGCGCCGTCCCCGACCTGGTCGCCGCCGAGGGCGGCCGCTCCGATCTCTCGCGGGTCGGCCACGCCTTCTTCAAGGCACGGATGCGCGAGGAGGGCGCCGTCTTCGGCGGCGAGGTCTCCGGCCACTACTACTTCCGCGACTTCTGGAACGCCGACTCGGGCACGATCCCGGCGCTGCTGGTGCTCGAGCTGCTCTCGCTCGACGGCCGCAGCCTCGCCGAGCTGATGGCCGAGTTCCGCTCGCGCTACTTCATCTCCGGCGAGATCAACTCCGAGGTCGGCGACCAACAGGCGAAGATGGACGAGATCGCCGTCCGCTTCGCCGACGCCGAGCTGACCTACCTCGACGGGATCTCGGTCGACTACCCCGAGTGGCACTTCAACGTGCGCCCGTCGAACACGGAGCCGCTGCTGCGCCTCAACCTCGAGTCGCTGGTTTCGCGTGAGGACATGGAGGCCAAACGCGACGAGCTGCTGGGACTGATCCGGGGATGAGCCTAACCCCCGAGGAGGCGCTGGAGCAGGCGGCGCTCGCGGGCATCCACAGGTTCGCCATCTCCACTCCGTTCGCCGTCGGGCGGGTCAACTGCTACCTGATCGAGGACGAGCCGCTGACCCTGGTCGACACCGGGCCCAACTCGGGCAAGGCGCTCGACGAGCTGGGCGCCCGCCTGGCCGAGCACGGACACTCGATCGACGATCTCGAGCTGATCGTCGTCACCCACCAGCACATCGACCACCTCGGCCTGGTCGAGATCCTGGTCGAGCACTCCGGCGCCGAGGTCGCCGCGCTCGACGCGGCCGTCCAGCGACTCGGCGACTTCGACGAGGACGCCGAGCGCGAGGACGCCTTCGCCGTCGGCGTGATGCTTCGCAACGGCATCCCCGAGGACGTCACGGTCGCCCTGCGTTCGGTCTCGCGCAGCTTCCGCGACTGGGGCTCGCACGTCAGCGTGACCCGGCCGCTCGGCGACGGCGAGACGCTCGAGCTCGCCGGCCGCCGCCTCGAGGTCCTCCACCGCCCCGGCCACAGCCCCTCGGACACGCTCTTCTGGGACGCCGAGCGGCAGATCCTGATCGCCGGCGACCACCTGATCGCCCACATCTCCTCCAACCCGCTGATCAGCCGTCCGCTCGACGGCTCGGAGGGCCGGACGCGCTCGCTGGTCGACTACATCGCCTCGCTGCGCAAGACGCGCGAGCTGCCGGCCGAGATCGTCCTCTCCGGACACGGCGAGCCGATCACCGAGCACGCTGAGCTGATCGACGCCCGCCTCGCCTCGATCGAGCGGCGCAAGGAGAAGATCTTCCGCTTGATCGAGGAGCGCCCGCGCACGGGCTACGAGCTCGCCCAGGCGATCTGGGGCAACGTCGCCGTGACCCAGGCCTTCCTGACCCTCTCCGAGGTGATCGGCAACGCCGACATCCTCGTCGACGAGGGCCGAGTCCGCGAACTCGACGACGGCGGCGTGATCCGCTACGAGACGACCGGGTAGCCTCGCGCCCCAACCTCCCCCCGCGTGACCCCCAAACTCCCCCACCGCCCCCACCTCCGGCACCGCAAGCCGCACAAGAAGCGGATGCTGATCATCGTCAACCCTTACGCGACGACGGTCTCCGACCGGCTGCGCAACCTCGTCGTCTACGCGCTGCAGGGGCGATTCGACGTCGAGGCGGTCTCGACCCAGGCGCAGAACCACGCGACGCAGTTGAGCCGCGAGGCTGCCGCGAAGGGCGGCTATGACGTGGTCGTCGCCTTCGGCGGCGACGGCACGCTGAACGAGGTCGCCAACGGCCTTGCCGGCACGGAACTGCCGGTGGCGATGCTGCCGGGCGGCTCGACCAACGTGGTCTGCCGGACGCTGGGCATCCCCAACGACGTCGTCGTCGCCACCGAGCACCTGCTCTCGCTGGCGGACGAGTGGCAGCCGCGCAAGATCGACCTCGGCCGGGTCGACCAGCGGCGGTTCCTGTTCGCCTGCGGGGTCGGGATCGACGCCACGGTCGTGCGCCGGGTCGACGAAAACCCGCAGCTGAAGGCCAAAGCCGGGCCGTACTACTACAGCTGGGCGGGGGTCTCGGGCTTCTACCGCAAGTACCTGCTGAAGCCGGTCCGGGTGAAGGTCGAGGTGCCTGGCGCCGAACCGGTCGAGGGCGTCACCGCGATCGCCCAGAACTCCGACCCGTTGACCTACTTCGGCAACCGCCCGATCCGGGTCTGCGACGGGATCGAGATCGACGACGGGACGATCTCCCTGGCGGTGCTGAAGCGCGCCGCCCAGCGCGATATGCCGACCCTGATCCCCCGCCTCTTCAGCGGAACCCGCACGGCCGCGGGCCACAGGCAGGTGACCCACTTCGACGACGTCGCCTCCGCCCGGGTCAGCTCCCTCTCCGTCGACAAACAGGGCAGGACGCGCCCCTTCCCCGTCCAGGTCGACGGGGACTACATCGGCGACTACTCCCAGGTCGAGCTCGGCGTCGAGCCCGCGGCGTTGACGATCGTCGCCTAGCTGGGCGTCGGCGTGACGCGGTAGGCGTCGAAGACCGACTCGAGGTTGCGCAGCCGGGTGATGCACTGCTTGAGCTGCTCGGTGTCGCCGACCTCGACGACGAAGCGGTTCTTCACCATCGGCGGGTTGGTCGTGCAGGTCGCGCCGATGATGTTGATCCCCGCCTCCGAGAAAGTCCGCGAGAGGTCCTCGAGCAGGCGCGTGCGGTCGTAGGCGTCGATCTGCAGCTCGACGCGGTAGGAGGACTCGTTTTCGCCTTCCCAGCCGACCTCGACGAAGCGCTCGGGAGCGCGTTTGAGCGCCCTGACGTTCTTGCAGTCGGTGCGGTGGATCGTGATCCCGCGACCGAGCGAGACGTAGCCGGCGATGTCGTCGCCGGGCACCGGCCGGCAGCACTTGGCGAGCCGCACGGCGACGTTCTCGACCCCCTTGACGGCGATCCCGTAGTTGGAGGCGTCCTTGGTGCGCCGCGCCCGGTCCTCGCGGCGGCCGACCGGCGCGCCGGACTGCTGCTCCTCGACCGCCTCGCCCGCCTTGAGGCGCTGCATCAACTTGTTGGCGGCGGTCTTGGTGGAGACCTTGCCCTGGCCGAGGGCGATGTAGAAGTCGGTGCCTTTTTTGTAGCCCATCTCGCGGAACACGTCCGCGAGCAGGGCCGAGCCGGCGACCTTCTGCATCGGGATGCCGCGCGTGCGCAGCGCTTCGTCGAGCGCCTCGCGACCCTTGCGCTCGGCGTCCTCGCGCCGTTCCTCTTTGAAGAAGGCGCGGATCTTGTTGCGGGCGCGGCTGGTCCGCACCAGTTTCAGCCAGTCGCGCGAGGGACCGCGGTTCTGCTTCGCGGTCAGGACCTCGACGATGTCGCCGGACTTCAGCTGGTAGTGCAGCGGCACGATGTTGCCGTTGACCTTGGCGCCGACGGTGCGGTGGCCGACGTCGGTGTGGACCGCGTAGGCGAAGTCGAGCGGGGTCGAGCCCGCCGAGAGGTTCTTCACTTCCCCCTTCGGGGTGAAGACGAAGACCTCTTCCTCGAAGAGATCGACCTTGAGCGACTCGAGGAACTCGGCCGGATCCTGTTCGCCCTCGGCCTCGACCAGCTGGCGCAGCCAGGTCATCTTCTCCCGCTGGGGATCGGCGGCGCCGCCCTCTTTGTAGGCGACGTGGGCGGCGATCCCGTACTCGGCGAGCTTGTGCATCTCCTCGGTGCGGATCTGGATCTCCAGCGGCTTGCCCTCGGGCCCGATCACGGTCGTGTGCAGCGCCTGGTACATGTTGGCCTTCGGCATCGCGACGAAGTCCTTGAAGCGACCGGGCAGCGGCTTCCAGAGCGAGTGGATCACGCCGATCGCGCCGTAGCAGTCCTTGACCGAGCCGACGATCACGCGCATCGCCGTGAGGTCGAAGATCTCGTTGAACTCGCGGCCCTTCTTGGCCATCTTCGTGTAGATCGAGTAGAAGTGCTTGGCCCGGCCGGAGATCTCCGCCTCGATCCCGACCTGCTCGAGCTCCTCGGAGAGGAACTCGCCGGCGTCTGAGACGTAGTTCTCGCGCTCGTCGCGCTGCTGGGCGACGAGCTGCTTGATTTCGGCGTACTTGCGCGGGTGCAGGGTGGCGAAGGCGAGGTCCTCCAGCTCCCACTTGATCGCGTGGATTCCGAGCCGGTGGGCGAGTGGCGCGTAGATCTCCAGCGTCTCGTGCGACTTCGCCATCTGCTTCTGCTTCGGCAGGGCGCCGAGCGTGCGCATGTTGTGCAGGCGGTCGGCGAGCTTGATCAGGATCACCCGCACGTCGGTGGCCATCGCCACCATCATCTTGCGGTAGTTCTCGGCCTGGCGCTCGTCGCGACTCTCGAAGGTCATCCCGGTCAACTTGGTGACGCCGTCGACCAGCTGGGCGATCTCCTCGCCGAACTCGGCACGGACGTCGTCGAGGCTGGCGCTGGTGTCCTCGACGGTGTCGTGGAGCAGCGCCGCGCAGAGCGTCTCGGTGTCGAGCCGCAGGCCGGCGCAGACCTGGGCGACGCCGACCGGGTGGGTGATGAACTCGTCGCCGGAGTGGCGCAGCTGGTCGGCGTGGCGCTCGCAGGCGAAGTCGAAGGCGCGCTCGACCTTGGCGCGGTCGATCGTCGCCACCGCCAGGGCGGTGCCGCCGTTGCCGTTGGCTTCGGCCGCGGGCACGGAGTCGAACTCCTCGACCACGGCAAAGAGGTCGGCGAGGAGCTCCGAGTGCTCTACGGCAGTTTGGGTCTTTCGAGGAATCGCCTGGCCTCCGAGTATTCGTCGCTGTAGGCGCGGAACGCGGCTGAGCGCTCCAGATCGGTTCCCTCGGAGGATACGACCCCCACGATCCCGTCGCCAGAACCGGGCTCCCCACGCACGAGCCCCAGCTCGGTCAGGACCCGCAGGCAGCGGGCCGCGGTCTCCGGTGCGAGCGGGTGCGGGGCGCTGCCGGCGAGCGCCGCGCGCAGCTCGGGACCGCTCGCGTCGCCGGCGTCGCGCAGCCGCCTGAAGACGTCCCCGATCGTCTTGCGCGAGGGCGCCATCGCCTCCGCGGCCGCGTGGGCGAACTCGGCCTCCGCCCCACCCCACAGTGCGTGCAGGTAACCGCCTGCGGCGCTCGATTGAGCGACCGGAGCAGCCGAGCGCTCAGAGGCGGGCGGATCGACGAGTACGACGTGCTCGAAGCGGCCGGCGACGTCTACCGACCGCTCCGATCCGCTCGCGTGCGCGACGAGCGTCGCATAGTCGGTCAGAGCCAGCCCTCCCGCGGCCTTGGCGAGGACGCCGTCGAGCGCCGACGCGCCGCAGCGCATGCAGGCGACCCGACCGCCACCGCCGTTGAAGCGCGCGAGCCCGGCCGCCCCGCCGGCCAGCGCCGCGCGCCGCGAAGCATCGGCGCAGACCGCGAGCACCCCCGCCCCGCTCGAAACCAGCTCCGCGATCGAGGCGCTGACCGAGCCACCTCCGCTGACCATCTCGCGACCCTGTCGAGTTGTTCTCGCTATACGAGAGGAACTCGACAGGCCAACGCCCAGGTCCCGCGAGAGCTCGAGTTCGAAGCGCGCCCACCACTCCGAGTCCTCGCATTCGCAGGCGTGCGAAGTCGCCTCTTTGGTCTCGTTCTCCACGGGGTAGAGCTCGCGCAGAACCACCCGGGGCTCGACCGAGCCGTTCCAGTGGTTGACCTCGAGCCGGACCGCCGCGTCGACGGCCTCGTCGTCGTCGACCCCGAGCGAGGAGCGGCCGAAGGCGACTCCGAGCGCCCGGTGCGAACCGCTGTGCAGGCTGAAGCGGGCGTGCTTGCCCTCCTGGCCCATCGTGCGCACGTCGCTCACCCGCGCCGACGGGACCATCAACCGCACGCCCGGGTTGCCCATACCGAACGGCCCCAGCTTGCCCAGTTCCTCGGCCAGGTCGAGACCGAGACCGACCCCGCCGACCATCGCGTCGATCCGCTCGGTGCGGCGGAGCTGCTCCGGCCCCAGCTTCTCCCGGGCGTGCGCGACGAAGGCGGCGCGGAAGGCCTCGACGTTCTCGATCTTGATCGAGAGCCCCGCTGCCGCCCGATGCCCGCCGAAGCTCTCCAGGTGCTCGGCGCACGCTTCCAATGCCCCGAGCAAGTCGAAGCCGGAGATGCTGCGCCCGGAGCCCCGGCCGACCCCGTCCTCGTCGAGCGAGATCACGATCGCGGGACGGTGGTGGCGCTCGACCAGCCGGGAAGCCACGATCCCGACGACACCGGGGTGCCAGCCCTCGCCGGCGACCACGAGCCCCGGTGCCTCCCGCAACTCCTCGGAGAGCTCACGCCGCGCCGCCTCCGCCGCCGTGTCGACCTCCCGCTCGGTCGCCCGCCTCTCGGAGTTGGCACGGCTCAACTCGATCGCGATCTGCTCCGCCCGCGCCTCGTCCTCCGTGAGCATCAGCTCCACCCCGGCATCGGCCCGATACAGCCGCCCCGCCGCGTTGATTCGCGGCGCCAACCGGAACGCCAGATCGCCCTCGTCGAGCTGGGTGGGCTCGCATTTCGATACCTCGATGAGCGCCCGCATCCCCGGCCGCTGCACCCGTCTCGCCTCCGCCAGTCCCCGCTTGACCAGCGCCCGGTTCTCCCCCACCAGCGGCACCACATCAGCCACCGTCGCCAACGCCACCAGATCCAAATCGGCGTCCGCGTCGGGGGCGCCGTTCCCGGGAACACCCAGCCGAGTAGTTCCCGGGAGCGGTGCTCCCGACCTCAGCGCACAAGCCAACTTCCAAACCACCGCCGTCCCGCAGAGGGAGACGAACGGGTAGCCACTGATTTCTGGATGAAGAATCAGACAGTCCGGCAGCTGCTCCCCCGCCTGGTGGTGGTCGGTGACGATCACGTCGAGGCCGAGCTCCTGCGCCAGCGCGACCTCCGTGACCGCGGTGATCCCGCAGTCGACCGTGAGGATCAGGCCGGTCCCGCGCTCGGCCAGCCGTTCGACGTTCTCGGCGCCGAGTCCGTAGCCGTCGCCGATCCGGTCGGGGATCAGCCAGTCGCAGTCGGCGCCCAGCTCGCGCAGGACGGTGACCGCGATCGTCGTCGCGCAGACGCCGTCGACGTCGAAGTCGCCGTGGACGGTGATCCGCTCGCCCGCCTCGATCGCCGCCAGGACCCGGGCGACGACGTCGTCCATGCCGGCAAACGCCTCAGGAGGATGGGACTCGTCCGCGGCGAGGAAGGCTCGGGCGAGCTCGGGCGTGTCATAGCCGCGCCGGACCAGCGTCACGGCGACCGGCTCGCTGACTCCGAGCCCACCGGCAACGGCGCGCACGGCGGAGTAGTCGTAAGGCTCGGCCTCGAAGGCTTGGGCGGATTCCGGCACGCACCCAGGCTAGGCACCGCCGACGACGGAATTTCAGCCCTGCTCGTGCCTAAATTGCAGGGGAAACGCGCCCGGGAACGCTCAAGCGTCGGCGATGAGGCGCTGCTCCTGGCGTTTGCCGATCAGCCAGACGATCCCCAGCCCGATCGCCACCCCGGGGATCGCGGTGAGCGCCGTGCCGAGGTCGGTGTCGCCGAGGCCTTTGCCGCTGAACGCCTCGACGATCAGGCCGAAGATCACCGCGCCGAGCACCGAGCCGACGAAGGCGCCGATGATGCCCTGCCAGAAGTGGTCGGGCAGGAAGACGGTGAAGTGCCAGAGCGCGATGCCCATCGTGAACCAGACGACCAGTGCCATCAGCGCCTCCCGTGTTTCCGACGTTGTTTGCGGCGTTCGCGACGGGCGGCGTTTCGTTCGCGGCGTTCCGCCGAGCGCTTGTCGCCATCGCCGTCGGCGGCCGGGTCGCCGCCGTTGCCCTCCGGCGCCGATGCCCGTGCGGCGGTCGCCACCGCACCGATCTGCGGCTCGGCCTCCGGCTCCTCGGTGACGTGGCCGGTCTTCTCGAGTTCGGCGGCGATCTCGGCTTCCGGGCGGTCGTCGTCGATCGTCCCGACCGTGACGTCGTCGGCAAAGGCCGGCACGACGCCTCCCGACGCCTCGGCGATTCGCAGCCGCCTGCGGATGAAGGCCGGCTCGCGTTCCTTCCAGGCGGTCAGCACCGGCGAGGCGATGAAGATCGACGAGTAGGTACCGGAGAGGATCCCGATCAGCATCGCGAAGGCGAAGTCCTGCAGGGTCGCGCCGCCGAAGACCAGCAGCGAGACCACGGCCAGCAAGGTGCACAGGCTGGTCGCCAGCGAGCGCGTCAGCACCTCGCTCATCGAGCGGTTCACGATCTGGGAGAAGGCCGCCCGCGGCATCCGCGGGACGTTCTCCCTTATTCGGTCGAACACGATGATCGTGTCGTAGATCGAGTAGCCCAAGATCGTCAGGAAAGCGGCGACCGTTCCGCTGCTCACCTCTTTTCCGGTCAGTGAGTAGATCCCCGCCGTGATCAGGATGTCGTGGAAGATCGCGATCAGGACCGGCACCGCGAACTTCGGCTCGAACCGAAGCGCCACGTAACCGGCGATCACCAACAGCGAGAAGATCAGCGCTTTCAGGGCGCTGTTGGCGACCTGTTCGCCGAAGGTCGGGCCGACGCTGGTGCTGTCGAACCCGTCGGCGGCGATCCCGTACTCCTCTTCGAGGACTTTTTCGACCTCTTTGACCTCGCCCGGGCCGAGCTCGTCGGTCTGGATCTGGAAGACGTTGTCGCCGAGGACCGGGTCGGACACCTGCTGGATCTCCTCGCCGGAGAGCCCGGCGGAGTCGAGCGTCGTGCGCACGCCTTCCTCGTCGGTCGGGTCGACCAGGGCCACCTTGACGCGGGTGCCCGACTCGAAGTCGATGCCGAAGTTGAGTTGCTCGGTGGCGAGGGCGAGAGCGCCGACGATCAGGATCACGCCCGAGATCGAGAAGAACCAGCGGCTGGCACCCATGAAGTCGAAGTGCCACCGCACCCCCTCGCCGCCGGCGCCGAGCGCGCGCGGCGAGTTGAGCAACCGCGACCGACTCATGCTGCCGAGCAGCGCCTGGGTGAAGACGACGGCGGTGAGCAGCGAGACGATCGTGCCCACGCCGAGGGTGAAGGCGAAGCCCTTGACGCCGGCGGTCGCCAGCACGAAGAGGATGAAGGCGGTCAGCAGGGTGATCACGTTGGCGTCGACGATCGTGCTGATTCCGCGTTTGTAGCCAGCGGCGATCGCGCTCGACATCGAGCGTCCGGCCCGCACCTCCTCCTTTATTCGCTCGAAGATGACGATGTTCGAGTCGGCCGCGACGCCGATCGTCAGCACCAGCCCGGCGATCCCCGGCAGCGTCAGGGTGATCGGGATCAGGTCGATCAGGGCGAAGAAGATGATCCCGTAGGCGATCAGCGCGATCGCCGCGATGAAGCCCAGGAAGCGGTAATAGGCGATCAGGAAGACGATGCTGAGCAGGACGCCGATCAGGCCGGCCTTGATCCCCTGGTCGAGCGCCTGCGAACCGAGCGTCGCCGAGACCTGCGTCTGGCTGATCAGCTTGAGGTTGATCGGCAGGGCGCCGATCTGCAGGGTCGTCGCCAGGTCCTGGGCCTCGTCGACGCTTTTGAAGCCGCCGGAGATTTCGGCGCCCTGGCGGCCGTCGATGCCGTCCGGGTTGGTGGCGAAGTTGATGATCGGGCGCGTCTTGACTTCGTTGTCGAGGATCACCGCGAAGCTGCCCGAGAGCTGTTCGGCCTGTTCCCCCGACGCCGGCCCGACCGACTGGGCCTGGCCGCGCTGGGCGATCGCCCGGGTCACGTCGTGGAAGGCCTCGCGCCCCTGGTCGGTGAACCCGAAGGTGACGTTCGGGGCGTTGGTCTGCGTGTAGTTCTGGATCGGGTCGGTGATGTCGGTGCCCGACAGCGCCGGGTCGTCCTTGAGCGCGTACCAGCCGGGTTCGACGGTGTCGACGACCTGGCCGTTTTTGTCGTTCGGGTACTCGGAGACGACGATCGTCCCGACCGGTACTTCGACGACCAGCCCGTCTTTCGGCCGTTTTTCGCCGGTCGGACTGACGTAGAGGTCTTTTTTGGAGATCTCCGGCCCGGCGATCAGTTTGTGCGGGTTCGCTTTCCCGAAGAGGTAGAAGCGGGGCTTTCCCGCCGAACAGTTTTCGCAGTTCGGCACCGGTTTCTGTTCGGATGCGAGCACGGCCGCGTCGTAGGCCGTCGGGTAGGCACCGGAGAAGATCAGGTATTCGCTTTCGAACGTGGTGGTGTCGCGACCGGCGGCTTTCCAGCGTTTGATCGATTCGTTGAGCACGGCCGGCGGCGGTTCCTGCCCCGGACGGCCGCCGATCAGGTACTCGGGGCCGATCAGGCTTTTCTCCCAGTCGAAGAAGTAGAGCTGGGCGGTCGTGCCGACCTGTTCGATCGCCTGACCCGCATCGGTGATGTCGGGCAGGCTGACCGAGATCTCGGTACTGCCGAGACGGGAGACTTCCGGCTCGGAGACGCCGAGCTTGTCGATGCGCTCGCGGATGATCTCGATCGCGCGGTCGATGTCTTCGCCGCTGACCTCCTCCACCTGGCCGGTCGGCTGGCCTTCGTAGACCAGCTCGAGGCCGCCCTTGAGGTCCAGGCCCAACTTGGTCGACTTGGTGGCGATGACGATGCCCGAGACGACCAGTAGCCCGAAGACGAAAAGCAGGACGAAGAGGTGCCGGCGCCTCGAGCCCATCGGGACTAGCTCTCCGGCGTGAGGACGAGCAACAGCCCGCCGTCATCGTCGTAGGCGGGGAAGACGTCGGCGACCGCTTTCGCCGGCAGGTCACCCTCCGCGTTCACGGAGACGCGCTTGCCGAGCGAGCGCACCCCCCACTCCAGCGAGGTCTCGATCGGGTCGGTGACCCCGTCGCCATCGGTGTCGGCCTCCTCGCCACCGTCGCCTGTGTCGATCCAGTCGAGGCCGAGCACCTCGCGCACAGGGCGACCGATCACGTCCTCGTCGGTGAGGCCGGTCAACTCGAAGCTCCCTTTCCCTGCGTCAATCACCCGTTCCTGCCGATCGCAAACGAAAAATGCCGCGTTAGGAGCCGGATAATAATCGTCGAGTAGTTCGAATACGAATCCGAATCCACATTTCGAGCAGCCCTTCGGGCGGGTGCTGAACCCGGCGGTTCGGTCGTTGCTCACCTCGCGGTGACCGCAATTCGGACAGATGAAGAAAGGCATCTCTGACAGGCTAGCGACGCGCGCCTAGAAGAGGCTCGCCGCGCCCTCGGGCGCGGTCAGGCCGAGATGATCGAAGGCGCGCTGGCTGAGCACGCGTCCCCGCGGGGTCCGTTTCAGCAGCCCCTGCTGGAGCAGGTAGGGCTCGAGCACGTCCTCGATCGTGTCCTGCTCCTCGCCGATCGCGATCGCCAGGGTCGAGAGGCCGACGGGGCCGCCGCCGAACTTGGTCGCGATCGTCTCCAGGAGAGCGCGGTCGGAGCGGTCGAGGCCACCGGCGTCGACCTCGAGCATCTCCAACGCGTCGGTGGCGACGGAAGCGCCGATCTCCCCCGTCCCCTTCACCTGGGCGAAGTCACGGACCCGCTTCAGCAAGCGGTTGGCGACGCGAGGCGTGCCGCGCGAGCGCGAAGCGATCGTCTGCGCACCCTCGGCGTCGATCTCGACTCCGAGGATCTCGGCCGAGCGCTCGACGATCGAAGCGAGGTGCTCGGGGCTGTAGTGCTCGAGGCGGTGCGAGACGCCGAAGCGGTCGCGCAGCGGCGTGCTCAACAGGCCAGCCCGGGTCGTGGCGCCGACCAGCGTGAAGGGCGGCAGGGGCAGCGTCACCGTGCGCGCGCCCGCGCCCTGACCGAGCACGACGGGCAGCTCGCCGTCCTCCATCGCCGGGTAGAGCGTCTCCTCGACGGCGCGGCCGAGACGGTGGATCTCGTCGATGAAGAAGACGCTGCCGGGCTCCAGGGCGGTCAAGAAGGAGGCGACGTCGGCCTTGCGCTCCAGGGCCGGGCCGGCCGTCTGGACCATCGGCACGCCGAGCTCGGCGGCGACGATGTGGGCGAGCGAGGTCTTGCCGAGACCCGGCGGCCCGGCCAGCAACACGTGGTCGAGCGGCTCGCCGCGTCGCTTGGCCGCCTCGATGAAGATCGCCAGCTGCTCGGTGACCTGCGCCTGGTTGACGAAATCGCCCAGGGTCGGCGGCCGCAACGAGCGGTCGAGGTCCTCGTCGGGGAGGTCGGCGCGGGCGTCGTGCACGCGCACCTCGGCGTCGATCGGGACCGGCTCCTCGTCGATCCCGGGGGTCCGGATCCGGTTGGCGCCGATGTCGGGTGAGTCGGTCATGCGGCCTTCCCGGCGCCGGCCCTGCGAAGCGCGCTCGCCAACAGCGTCTCCGGGTCCTCCCCGTTGAGGCCGTCGAGCAGCCGCTCGGCCTCGAGCGGCGCGTAGCCGAGGTTGACGAGGCCGTCGCGGGCGAGGGCGCGGGCGTCACCTCCCTCGACGGCCGCGATCGCCACTTCCTCCTCGAGCGCGCCGGTGACCTTCTCGCGCAGCTCGACGATGATCCGCTCGGCGGTGCGTTTGCCGATTCCCGGCACGGCCTGGAAGCGTTTGGCGTCGCCGGCGGCGATCGCGCTCAACAGGTCGCGCGCCGTGCCGCCGGAAAGGGTCGCGATCGCGACTTTCGGGCCGATCCCGCTGACCGAGATCAACAGGCGGAAGAGGTCGCGCTCCTCCTCGGAGGAGAAGCCGTAGAGGGCGAGCGAGTCCTCGCGGGCGATCAGCTCGGCGTGCAGGAAGGCGTCGCGACCGGTCGCGGGCACCGCCTTGAGCGTCTCCGAGGAGACCGCCAGCCGGTAGCCGACTCCGGCCGCGTCGATGACCACGTGGTCGGGACGGCGCACCATCACCTCACCGCGCACCGCCGCGATCATCCGGCCAACCGCTCCGAGCTCGCCTGTCGCGAAGAGGCGACCGCCTCCCGGTGGCCGGCGCCGCCGCCGTGGCAGATCGCCACCGCGAGCGCGTCCGCCGCGTGGTCGGGGGTCGGCGGCTCGGGCAGACCGAGCAGCGTGCCGACCATCCGCTGCACCTGGCTCTTGCCGGCGGCCCCAGAGCCGCAGACGGCCATCTTGATCGCCTGCGGGGTGTAGGCGAAACAGCTGACGCCGCGCTGGGCGGCGGCGAGCATCGCGACCCCGCTGGCCTGGCCGACGGCCATCGCCGAGCGCACGTTCTTGCCGAAGTAGACCTGCTCGATCGCCATCGCCACCGGCTCGTGCCAGGCGATCAGCTCCGCCAGCGCGCCGTGGATCCGTTCCAGCCGCCGCTCCATCGGCAGGTCGGGCGTGGTCTCGACCACACCGCCGTCGAGGGCGACCATGTGGTTGCCCTCGACTCGCACGATCCCGAATCCGAGGTTTGCGGCGCCCGGGTCGACGCCCATCACGACCTGCATGGGAACTGATTCTGGGCGCCGTGCCGGATGCCTTCCGGGGCGCCTCAGGCAGCCAGCTTTTCGAGCTCCTCGTCGGGGATGTCGAAGTTGGCGAACACTTCGTCGACGTCGTCCTGCTCGTCGAGCACGTCGAGCAGCTTCATCAGCCGTTCGGCGTCGTGGCCCTTGAGCTCGACGGTGCTTTTCGGCTCGGTGGCGATCGTGGCCGAGGCGATCTCGACGCCGGCGCCCTCCAGGGCTTCGCGCACCGCGGTCAGGTCGCTCGGCTCACAGAGCACGGTCAGGCGCTCTCCGTCCTCGCGCACGTCCTCCGCGCCGGCGTCGATTGCCGGCATCAGGTCGTCCTCCGTGTAGCGCTCGGCATCGACCGCGACGGCGCCCTTTTTCTCGAAGATCCACGCCACCGAGCCGGGCTCGCCGAGGCTGCCGCCGTTGCTCGAGAAGGCGTGGCGGATCTCGGCGCTGGCGCGGTTGCGGTTGTCGGTCAGGGCCTCGACCAGCACGGCGACCCCGTTGGGGCCGTAGCCCTCGTAGAGAATCCGTTCGATCGCGGCGGAATCCGCCCCCGCCCCGGTCCCGGTGTCGATCGCTTTCTGGATTTTGTCCTTCGGCATCGACGCTTCGCGCGCCTTCTGCACGGCCGTGGCAAGGGCCGGATTGCCGTTGGTGTCGCCGCCGCCGTCACGCGCGGCGACCGTGATCGCGCGGGCGAGCTTGCTGAAGAGCTTGCCCCGTTTCGCGTCGGCGGCGCCCTTCTTGTGCTTAATGGAAGACCACTTTGAGTGACCAGACATGGCTGTCATTCTATGAAGAAGTGAGATGACTTCGAACGCGCACACGCACAGCGCGGCGCGGGGACTGGCCGCAGGGATGGTGTTCGTGGCGATGCTGCTCGCCGCGCTCTCGCTGTGGACGGCGATTCCGCTCAGCTGGGTCTACATCGCCTCCAAGCTCTCCCACACCCAATTCCCCGCGGGTGGCCCCTACGCCGTCGTGATCGTCGGCATCCTCGTCTCGGTGATCCTGGTCGCCTGGCTGATCGGTCGTCTCAACAACCTCTACGTCCGCATCACCGGCACCAACCGACTGGAACCGATCCGGCCCACCTGGCTGCGCAGCATGCGCGACGCCGCCCCGATGCAGAGCTCGGTGACGGTCGTCGAGGCCGTCCTGATGGGCTCCGTGATGCTCGCCGCGCTCGCCCTGACGATCTGGTTCTTCCTGCTCGCCGGCAGCCCGATCCCCAACCAGTAGCGCTACTACCCGTGACTCGTTGCGGAACTTTTACGTTTCGCGGACAACACGTTACAGGTGGCCGGCTAAGCTGCGATCATGGTGGTGATGGCAAGGGAAGCGTGGACCGACGAGCGGCTCGACGACTTGAAAGCCACGATGGATCAGGGCTTCATGGACATGCGGGCCGAATTTCGGGCGATGCGTGCGGAAATGGCAGAGCACCGAGCGGCGACGCAGGCGGAATTCGCCGCTCAGCACCGCTCCATGATCCAGCTTTTCGCCGGGATGTACGTGACCATGGGGCTCGGCTTTCTCGGCGTGATCGCCGCCATCGTCACCCAGAGCTAGACGACGAACTTCCCGTCTTCCTGCATCACCACGCCGTCGACTTCCAGCTTGCCCCCCAGGCGCAGATCGCAGACGAGATCCGTGTGGACGGAGGACTCGTTGGTCCCACCGGACTCGGGGTAACTGGCACCGACCGCCATGTGGACAGTGCCACCGATCTTCTCGTCGAGCAGCACCTCCCGGGTGCCGCGGTCGATCCCGTAGTTGGTGCCGATCCCGAGCTCGCCGAGGCGGCGGGCGCCCTCGTCAGTGTCGAGCATCTTCACCAGAAACTCCTCACCGCGTTCCGCGCTCGCCTCGACCACCTTGCCGGCCTCGAAGCGCAGCTTCACGCCCGAAACCTCGCGGCCGCCGATCACCGCCGGCAGATGGAAGCTGACTTCGCCCTCGACCGAGTCCTCGACCGGGCCAGTGAAGAACTCGCCGTCGGGCATGTTGTTGTCGCCGACACAGGGGATGAAGGTGCGGCCGGCGATGCCGAGCTTGATGTCGGTCCCGGGCGCCGTCACACGCACCTCCTCGTGTCCCTGGATCCACTCCGCCAAGCGCTCGGTCTCCTCGGAGGCGCGTTTCCAGGCGCTCAGCGGCTCGGGGTCGTCGGCAAGACATGACGCGTAGTAGAAGTCCTCGTAGTCGGCCAGGCTCATCTCCGCCTCGGAGGCGTAGGCGCTGGTCGGGAAAAGCGTGTAACACCAGCGGAAGTCGCCTTCGGCGGAGCGTTTCATCGCCCGGGTCATCAGGTCACCGGTGACCGACTGACGCAACATCTGGCGCTCCGGGGCGACCCCGGAGAGCTCGCGGGTGTTGGTGCTGGCGCCGATCGCGATCCGCACGTCGACGTTGTCGACCATCCACTCGGCAAAGGGGGAGATCCATTCGAGCTGGGCGTCGGCGGCGTGCTTGAAGTAGGCGGCGATCTGACCGTCGAGGGCGACGTTCATCACCGGGTGCGCCCCCGCCTTCAGGACCTCTTCGTAGACGGCGAGGAGCAGCGGAGCGGCGGCGGTCTCGCCGTCGATCGCGACGACCTCGCCCTCCTTCACCTCGGTCGAGTATCCGACCAGGATCCTGGCCAGGTTGGTCACTCTCGAATCGGTCATCGGGTCCTCTCCTCCGTGCCTTCGCGGGCACTCGCGCTGGTCGCCATCGCCATGAAGATCGCGTGAAAACGGGAGTCGTCGGTCAGCTCCGGATGAAAAGCCGACGCCAGCACGTTGCCTTCGCGGATCGCCACCGGGTGGCCCTCGTAGCTCGCCAACACCTCGACCTCCGGCCCGGTGCGCTCGACCCATGGAGCGCGGATGAAGACCGCGCGCAGCGGCTCGTCACCGGTCCCCTCGACCGCGAGGTCCGCCTCGAAGCTCTGCAGCTGCCGTCCGAAGGCGTTGCGTCGCGCCGTCGCGTCGATCAGGCCGAGGTGCTCGGCGTCGCAGACGATCAGCCCGGCGCAGGTGCCGAGGATCGGCAGCCCCGCCTCGTGATGGGCGCGGATCGACGGCTCCAGACCCGCCGACTCGATGCCCTTGCAGATCGTCGTGCTCTCGCCGCCGGGGACGACCAGCGCGTCGAGCCCGGCCATGTCGGCGGGCGTGCGGACCTCAGAGGACTCGGCGCCGAGCTGGCGCAGGACTCGGGCGTGCGCTTCGAAGCCGCCCTGCAGCGCTAGGACGCCGACGCGCAGCTCAGCCCCCGCGGTTCTGCAGGAGCTCGCCCTGGGCCTCGAGCTCGCCGATCTCCAGGCCGGCCATCGCCTCGCCGAGGCCGATCGAGGCGGCGGCTACGCGCTCGGGGTCGTCGAAGTGGGTGGTCGCCTCGACGATCGCCTTGGCGCGACGGGCGGGGTCCGAGCTCTTGAAGATCCCCGAGCCGACGAAGTTGCCCTCGGCGCCGAGCTGCATCATCAGCGCCGCGTCCGCCGGGGTCGCGATCCCGCCCGCGCAGAACAGCGGCACCGGCAGCTTGCCGGCCGCGGCGACCTCCTGGACGACTTCCAGCGGCGCGGGCAGCTCTTTGGCCGCGGCGGCGAGCTCCTCGGGGCGCAGCTGGGCGAGTTGCTTGATCCCGGAGGTGATCTCGCGCATGTGGCGCACCGCCTCGACCACGTTGCCGGTGCCGGCCTCGCCCTTCGAGCGGATCATCGCCGCGCCCTCGCCGATCCGGCGCAGCGCCTCGCCGAGGTTGGTGGCGCCGCAGACGAACGGCACCTCGAAGGCGAGCTTGTCGATGTGGTTGCGCTCGTCGGCCGGGGTCAGCACCTCCGACTCGTCGATGTAGTCCACTTCGAGCGCCTGCAGGACCTGGGCCTCGGCGAAGTGGCCGATCCGGGCCTTCGCCATCACCGGGATCGTGACCGCCTCCTGGATGCCCTTGATCATCGCCGGGTCCGACATGCGGGCGACGCCGCCGTCGCGTCGGATGTCGGCGGGAACGCGCTCGAGCGCCATCACCGCGCAGGCTCCGGCCTGCTCGGCGATCACGGCCTCCTCGGGCGTGACCACGTCCATGATGACCCCGCCCTTGAGCATCTCGGCAAGGCCGGTCTTCAGTCTGAAAGTCGCTCGCTCAGGCATGCAAGCGCATATTACGGGGAGCCGCTGCCGCGACCCCCCGTCGTGCGTCTACTTCAGCTTGTAAGCGCGGATGCGGTCTTTGTGAGCTGCTTCGTCACGCGCGTACAGACCGTGGGCGAGCGCCTGGACCAGGGCCATCAGGGCCGTGTTGGAGCGCGCGAAGGACGGGCTGTTGGACGAGAAGTAGAGGGTCAGCTCGGCGTGCTCGCCGACCTCCGACATCGTCGCGTCGGAGATCGCCAGCGTGCGGGCGCCGCGGTGCAGGGCGAGCTTCATCGCCCGCAGCAGGAGCGGGTGCGCACGGCCGGCGGAGAGGGTGATGACGAGCGTTTCCTCGTCGATCCGGCCGAGGCGCTGCAGGGACTCGCCGCCGGTGCTGGCGACGATTTCGGCGCGGATGTCGAGCAGGCTGAGGGTGTGGCGCAGGTAGCTGGCGAAGAAAGCCATCTGGTCGACGCCGACGATCACGATGCGCTGGGCGGTGGCGAGCGCCGACACCGACGCGTCGACCTGCTCGGGGGTCAGTTTGCGCGCGGTTTCCTCGAGGTTGGAGTAGTCGGCGCTGAGCGAGCCCTCGAGCTCGGAGTGGTCGAAGGAGAAGAGAGCGCCGCCGTTGCTGCCGGCGGCGGCGATGGTCGTGCGGTACTCCTCGATCGCCGCCTGCTGGAGCTCCGGGTAGCCCTCGAAGCCGAGGGCCTGCGAGAAGCGCACCACCGTCGAGGACGAGGTGCTCGCTCTGCGGGCCAGCTCCTCGGCGGTGAGGAAGGCTGCCTCGTCGAGGTGATCGACGATGTAGCGAGCCACATCTTTCTGGGAGCGCGAGAACTCGTCGAAACGCTCCTGGATGTAGTCGGAAAGGCTTTTGAGTTGTGGGGACTTCGTCGCGGTCTTGGTCACGGCGGTCCATTTCGCCGAACCTGACACTTTCCCTTCTGGGAAACTCCTGGAATGACGCTCGAACAGGCCCTGCGCCTCACCAATCGGAACATGATCGCCTTCGACCTGCTGCTCGGCAGCGCCGCGATCGCGGCCCCGGCAGCGACTTTGAAGCTGCTCGGACACGACGAGCCCTCGCCGGACGCGAAGCACCTGTTCCGCCGTTGCGGCCCGATCTGGCTGACCTTCGCGGCCGCCCACGCCGTCGCCGACCGCCGCGGCGAGAAGGCCGACTGGCAGTCGCTGGCCTGGCTGCGCGGTACGGAGATCGCCACCGACGCGCTCTGGGCCCAGTCTCCGGCGGTCAGCAGACCCGGCGCCAAGCTGGGCCTCTACTTCGCCGGCGCGGCGAACGTGGCGATGGCGGCGGGGTTCGCCTGGATGTCGAGAAGGCGTTGAGATGGGCCAGTTCGACGGACAGCCCAGCATCCGCTGGAGCCTCCGCGGCCTCACCGAAGAGGGCGACGAGGCCTGGCTGATCCGCGGAATCGCCCGCAAGCTGTACCACTGCCCCGGCTGCCACGGTGACGTGCCGGTCGGCGAGGAGCACACGATCGTCCAGTACGTGCGCCGGCTCGGCGGCAGCGACCACCACCACTGGCACCGCCGCTGCGCTGAAGAAATCCTGATCCCGGAGCTCGGCAACCTGCGCCGCGTGCCCGCCTCGGAGTCGAGCCAGTCGAAGTTGGAGCATCGCGGCCGGGCCCCCTCCGGTCGCCGCCGGAGATAGCGTGAGCTTCGCCCGCAAGCTCGGCTCCGTCTACGTTCGCATCGGCCGCACCTACTGGTCCTGGGCGCCGACCCTGCTGCTGCTTGCGGCGATCGTCTTCCTGCCGCTCGGGCTGCTCGGCGCGATCGCAACCGAAATCGACGTCGAACAGCTCGACATCGACAGCGCCGTCAAGCTCGCCGCCCTGGCTGGCGCGATCGGCCTGATCGGCGCCACCAGCCTGATCGGCGAGGTCTTCTACAGCGGCGCGATCGCGATCGGGCTGACGCACCCCGAGCACGAGAAGCCCCCCGGCCTGCGCGAGATCGCGCGGCGGATCAACTACGGCCGGCTGATCGTGATCGACCTGCTCTACGTCGCTATGGTCATCGTGGGCATGCTCGCCTTCCTGATCCCCGGCGTCCTGGTCTTCGTCTGGTTCGGCCTGGCGGGGCCGGTGGTCGAGATCGAGGAGCACCGGGTGCGCGACGCGCTGCGGCGCAGCTTCGAGCTCGTGCGCGGCAACTTCTGGCTGGTCTTCTGGGTGCTCGCGCCGATCGAGGTCCTCGGCGACGCGATCGGCGAGCTCGCCGGCGAGCAGGTCCACCACATGCTCGGCGACTCCTTCCTCGGCGCCTGGCTCGCCGAGACGGTCTCGAGCAGCATCCTCTCGCCGCTGTTCGCGGTCGCCGTCGTGCTGCTCACCCTCGACCTGATCAGGGAGAAGGACGGCCGCGGTCCGGTCCTCAACCGCAGCCCGGTCCCGACCGCGCCACCGGTGCCGGCATGATCCTCACGGCCTCCATCTTCACCGACTTCTGGGAGAACCTCGAACAGCACAACGAGACCGGGCTCTTCCTCGTTCTCGTCGGCTTCATCCTCTCCTTCGGCTTCATCCGGATGAGCACCCGGTTGATGCGCAGCCCCAAGGTGCCGTGGTGGCCGGGCAGCGTGGTCAGCGACAGCGGCGTCCACATCCACCACCTGGTCTTCGGGATCGTCACGATGATGATCGCCGGGGCGCTGGGCTTCTTCGCCTTCGGGCGCAGCCCGACGACGGAGATCTGCGCCTTCGCCTTCGGGGTCGGCGCCGGGCTGACGATCGACGAGTTCGCCCTCTGGGTCCACCTCGACGACGTCTACTGGGCCGAGGAGGGACGCAGCTCGATCGACGCGACCGTGATCGCGGCCTCGGCGATGCTGCTGATCCTGCTCGGCTACAGCCCGGTGATCATCGAGACCGGCTCGACCGAGGCGGTGATCTCGAGCATCGTCGGCACCGTGATCTGGATCTGGTGCGTGTCCGCCTGCTTCCTCAAGGGGCGGGTCCTGCACGGGACGCTCGGCATCTTCATCAGTCCGCTGGCGATCTACGGGGCCTGCCGGATCGGCAAGCCGACCTCCGCCTGGGCACGCCACCGCTACGGCGAGCGGCGACCGAAGAAGCAGGCCAAGTCGGAGGGTCGCTTCCCGCCCGACCGCCGCACCGAGCGCTTCAAGAACGCCTTCCGCGACATCGTCGGCGGCAAGCCCAGCGAGGGCCTGGCGGCGGCTGGCGCCGAGGCGATCGCGGCGACCAAAGAGGCCGGCGAAGAAATCAAAGGCGCCGGCGAAGAGATGCGCCAGAAGGCCGAAGACGCCGCCCACATCGGCGACCGCCAGAAAAAGGACGAGGGCTAGCGGGCCAGGCGTCGTTCGAGGTTGGCCCGGACCGTCGGCCACTCCTCGTCGAGCACGCTGAAGTAGGCGGTGTCGCGCTGGCCGACGTCGGGGACGATCATGTGCTTGCGCAGGACCCCCTCGAACCGGGCGGGCAGCGCGGCGATCGCGGTCCGCGAGCGCTCGTTGCGGGCGTCCGTCTTCAGCTCGACCCGCACGCAGCCGAGCCGCTCGAAGGCGTCGCCCAACATCAACAGTTTCGTCTCCAGGTTCACGCCGCTGCGCCAGACGCTCGGGTTGAACCAGGTCCAGCCGATCTCGACCACCCGGTCGGCGGGCCGGGCCGCCATGAAGCGGGTGCTGCCGACCACGGCGCCGTCGGCGCGGCAGCGCACGGCAAAGGGCCCCTCATGGCCTTCGCCGGCGGCGGCGAGGGTTAGCTCGAGCCAGGCGTCGAAGAACTCGCGGCTCTTGTTCAGGTGCGCGAGCCACCGCCAGGTCTCGGGGGCCTGCGCCGCCTCCCAGAGCTCGTCGGCATGGTCGGCGCGCAGCGGCTCGAGGACGACCAGGTCTCCCTCGAGCCGCTGCGCCAGATCCGCCATCAAGTCATGATCGTCGATCCGTCAGCCGGCGGCCCCGCTCATGTCCATCAGGCCGACCACGTGGCCCTCGGGATCGGCGAAGAGGGCGATCACGCCGCCGCGGGGCAGGTCCATCGGACCCATCACCCGCGATCCGCCGAGCGACTCGGCCTTGGCGAGGCCGGCCTCGACGTCCGGGACTTCGACGTAGAAGGTGACCCCGCCCTCGCCGTCAGGTGCGGAGCCGATCCCGCCGGGGATGCCCTGACCGTCTTTCTCGATCGTCGTGTAGGGCATCTCCTCCATGTCGGTCATATTCCACTCGAACATGCCGGAGTAGAAGCCCTTCATCGCCTCGCGGTCCTTGGCCGCGACTTCGAACCACATCGTTGGGTTGCCCATCGTCCCTCCGTTCGCTTCGTCGTTGTCAGCTCTCGTCGCCACTCGGCGAGGCCCACTCGTCCGCACCGGCGTCGCCACCGCCCGCCGCGACCCGCAGGCGCTCCAGGTAGTGGCCCCAGCCGTGCCCGTGTTTCTCGGCCGACTCGGCGCTCGGCAGGTCGCGGTGGATCAGCCGCAGGCGCGTGCCGGCGTCATCGTCCGCTTCGAGCAGGACCTCGACCGTGCTCGAGCCCGGTTTGGTCACCGAGTCCTCGCCGTTCCAGCCCCAGGTGAAGACGACCCGGTTGGGCGGTTCGACCGCGACGTACTCGCCACTCGCCAGGGCGTCGTCCCTGATCTCGGCGAGGAAGCCTCCCCCCGGCCGCGGGTCGAGCTCGACCCTGCGCCCCATCCACTGGAGCATCAGGTCCGGCTCGGTGAAGAAGTCGAAAACGGTCTCAGGGCTTGCGGCGATCAGAACCTCGACCTCGACCGCGTCCACCGTCTCTGCGTTTGCCACGTTTGTCCCTCCTCTGCTGCTCAAGCTCGGCGGCCAGCCTCAGCCGCTCGAGACGATCGGTCCAGAACCCGTTCATGAAGTCGCGCAGGCCGCCGAGGCCCTCCGGCCGCACCCGGTAGAGACGGCTCGTCCCCTCGCGCCGCTCGCTCAACAGCCCGGCCTCGCGCAGCACCGTCAGGTGTTGGGAGACGGCCGGACGCGAGACGTCGAACCGGGCGGCGATCTCGCCGGCGCTGAGCTCGCCGTCGTTGACCATCGAGAGGATCCGGCGCCGCCGCGGATCGGCGATCGCGCGCGCGACCAGGTCCAGCTCGTCGATCTGCTTCAGCTCCGCCATCTGCAACTATTTAAGCAGATTCTTACGTAAGCGCAAGCCTACAAAGGTGCGGAACTCACTCCTCCCGGCTGACGCATTCGTCGAAACCCAGCCGGCGGGCCAGGTCCCAACGTTCGGGGTTGGCGAAGTTGCGCCTTTCGCGCGCTTCCAGATAAGCCTCGTTGTCTTCGGCCTCCGAGGCTTCGAGGGCCTCCCGGTCGTAAGTCTTGATCCGTTCCTGCACGCTGAGGTAGTCGCCGTACAGAGCCTGCTCGGCGACGGGTGGGACCAGCTCGTTGAAGCTCGCGACCGCCCGCGTGGAGATCCCGACCAGCGCTTCGGAGTAGGCCACGTCGAACGCTTCCTCGGCCTTCGCTTCCGGGAATTCGGCGGCCGCTTCCTTGAAGGTCGCTTTGCTTTTGGCGCAGACCGCGTTGGCTTTGCTGGCCAGCTCGGCTCTGGTCAGCCGCTCGACCTGGGGGTTCTTCTCCGGTTCCTCTTTGGTCGTCTGTTCTTTGCTCGTGTTGTCGGCCAGGGTGCTCTCACCCGAGGAGCCACCGCCGTCTCCCCCGCCTCCCGAGGTCAGGACGAGGCCGAGCACGACGATCGCCGCGATCGCGGCCAGCACTCCGCCGATCAGCAGCGGGTTGCGCTTCGGGCCCCGCACGTCGGGCTCGGTCAGCGCCTCGGCCGGCTCGGGGCGCAGGCGACCGGTCTGCGCGGTCGACTCGACCGGCGCGGGCTCGATCGTCTCCGGTTCGACGGTCGCGGCGGCGCCGGTGGCGACGGTGCGCTCGGGAATCGGCGAGGTGGTGCCGCTGAGTGCGGCGATGGCCGCGCGGCCCAGGTCGCCGGCCGACGGGTAGCGGTCGGCGGGCTGCTTCGACATCGCCCGGGCGACGACGTCGTCGAGCTCCATCGAGACCTCCGGGGCGCGCAGCGAGGGCGCCGGCGGCGGGTCGTTGAGGTGCGCGTAGAGGCGCGCCGCCTCGCCTTCGCGCGGAAACGGAACCTCGCCGGTGAGCAGTTTGTAGAGCAGGCAGCCGAGCGCGTAGACGTCGACGCGGGCGTCGACCGCGCCACCGGAGATCTGCTCGGGCGCGACGTAGTCGAGCGTGCCTACGAAGCGGCCGGTCTGGGTCAGTCCGGAGTTGGTGGCGACGTTGCGGGCGACGCCAAAGTCGGTGATGTAGGCGTGCTCGGAGCCGGGCTCGCCGCTGAGCAGGACGTTGGCGGGCTTGACGTCGCGGTGGACGAGGCCGGCGGCGTGGATCGCGTCCAGTCCGTTGGCGACCTGGGCGATCAGGGCGACCGCCTGCCCAGGTTCGAGCCTGCCCTCGCGGGCGATCCGGCGGCCGAGGTCGGAGCCGGAGACGAAGCGCATCGCGATGAACGGGACCCCGTCTTGCTCGCCGGCAGCGTAGATCGGCACCACGTTCGGGTGCTCGATCGAGGCGGCGATCCGCGACTCCTCGGCGAAGCGTTTCGCGAAGACCTCTTCGGCGGCCGCCTCGGGGGCGATCAGCTTCAGCGCCACGCGCCGGTCGAGGCCCGGCTCGACCGCCAGGTAGAGGATCCCCATGCCGCCGCGGCCGAGGCGACGCTCGATTCTGTAGCCGGCGAAATCGTCCCCCGCGGAGAGCTCGCTCCAGCCTTCAGACTCAACCATTGCTCAACCCTAGCCGCAGATTCCCCGGCCTAGACTGGCCACGGGAGGATGCGCAGACGAGTTGGCATAGGGGTCGCGTTGGCGGCGCTGGCGCTGTCCGGGGTGACGATCGCGCAAGGGGCGATCAAGCGAGGGGACGGCATACAGATCCGCTTCGACGCCGATTTCGCCCCGCACTCGCTGCCGCGCGAACGCGCCATGCCGGTCACGGTCTCGATCGAAGGCAAGATCTCGACGACCGACGGCACTCACCCGCCGCCGCTGGAATTCTTCGAAGTCGAGCTGAACCGCAACGGCCGCCTCTCGACCGCGGGGTTGCCGGTCTGCCGGGCCGCGGAGCTGCAGTCGACCAGCAGCGAAGCCGCCCTGTCGCGCTGTCGCGGCGCCCTGGTCGGCCGCGGACGCTTCGCCGCCGACCTGCCGGCCGGCGAGGCGGCGATTCCCACCCGGGGCAGGATCCTCGCCTTCAACGCGCGGCGACAGGGGCGACCGGCCCTGCTCCTGCACCTCTACGGGACGGTGCCGATCCAAGGGACGTTCGTGCTGCCGCTGGCGATCCAGCACCAGGCGAAGGGGCCGTTCGGGACCCTGCTCGCGACGCGGCTCCCGAGGCTCGCCGGCGGCGTCGGCGCGATCACCGACATCGAGCTCGAGCTCGGCCGCGAATACACCTACCGCGGCGTGCGCCGCGGCTACCTCAGCGCCAGCTGCGCAGCCCCGCCAGGCTTCTCGCTGGTGCCCTTCGCGTTCGCCCGCGGAAACTTCCGCTTCGCCGACGGCAGATCGCTGGACATCAGCCTGGGCGGCGAATGCCGCGTTCGCGGCTAGCCGACGCGGCGGCTCAGAGACCGAGACCGTCGACCCCGCGCTCGTCCCAGCCGAGGTGGTGGGCGAGCTCGTGGCGCAGGGTCCGCTCGATCTGGTGCGCGAGCAGGGCGCGATCGTGGCCGAAGTCGCGCTCCAGGGTGTCGCGGTAGATCACGATCCGATCTTCGACCCCCTCGAAGGCGACGCCGTCGCCGAAGTAGTGGCCGTAGGCGTCGTGCTGCTCGCCGAGATCGGAGACGATCACCGCGACCCGCTCGAGCAGTCGCTGGAATTCGTCCGGCAGCGCATCGATCGCGTCGGCGACCAGCTCCTCGAAATCGTCAGGGGGAGTCTGCTCCTGCATCCGCAGAATGCAATACGTTCGGAGCAGCCGGCGCAAGTGCCGGACGGCGAGATCCCCTACCACCTGGGAGGCAGCAGATGAAAGACGACCAGCCGGCACCGACCACCAGACTCCGCCCGCTCGGCGCGGCCCTCGCCATCCTGGCGATCGCCGCCGGTGGCGTCGTCTGGTCGGGCTGCGGCAGCGACGACAGCAGCACGAGCAGCGGCGACCTCTCCAGCGCCCAGACGGAAATCGAAGAAGGCGCCAAGAAGGCCGAAGAAGGCATCACCGAAGGCGTCAAGGAAGCCGAAAAGGGCCTCGAAGAAGCGAAGAAGGAAATCGAAAGCGGCAAGGGCACCGCCTCTGACAGCGTCGAAAAGGCTCGCGAAGAAGCCGAAAAAGGCATCGAAGAAGGCAAGGAGCAGGCCGAAAAGGGTGTCGAAGAAGCCAAGAAGAAGGCAGAAGAACTGATCCCCTAAGCGTCACCCGCTGAGTGGATCGCCCGCCGCTGACCCGGCGCCTCGCCCGGATCGTCGCCTGGGTCGGCGGCGTCGCTCTGCTCATCGTCGTCCTCGACCTGCTCGGCGTCCCGGTCAGCGCCTGGATCGACGACCTCTTCGACAAGCTCGCCGAGGTGCCGCCCTGGGCGATCGTCGCCGGCGTCCTGCTGCAGAGCATCCAGACCGCCCTGGCCGCGCTCGCCTGGTTCGGGATCCTGCGTGCCGCCCTCCCCCGCGCCGGCGTCACCTACCGGATCGTGCTCGCCTCCTACGCGACGGCCGTGGCGATGAACAGCTTCCTGCCGGCGAACATCGGCACCTGGGTGATGCTGCTGATGTTCACGACGCTGTTCACCGGCGCCACCTTCACGATGATGCTCTCCGGGATCGCCGTCCAGAAGATCCCCTTCACGGTCTTCAACCTGGCGCTCTACCTCTACCTCTTCCTCTCGGTCGCCGGCTCGTTCTCGATCAAGCTCGGCTTCCTCGCCGATCACACCGGGCTGGTCGTGCTGATCGTGGTCGGGGCGGCCGTTCTGGTCGCCCTGCTGGCGCGGATCTTCTGGGAGCGACTCGCCGGGCTGCGCGCGCAGCTGGTCAGCGGCGGTGCCGTGCTGCGCTCTCCGCGGCGCTTCTGCCTCGACGTCGTCCTGCCCGAGCTGGGCAGCTACGCCGCCCGACTGGGGATCGTCGGCGTCTTCCTCGGCGCCTACGGGATCCCGGTCACCTTTCACAACGTCGCCACCGTGACCGCCTCCAACTCGATCTCCAACAGCGTCTCGGCGACCCCCGGGGGCGTCGGAGTCACCCAGGCGATGAACACCGCGGCGCTCTCAGGCTCGGCCGACGCGGCGACCGCGACCGCCTACTCGATCAGTCAGCAGTTGGTCACCTCGGCCTGGAACGTCCTCTTCGCCGTGATCCTCGTCTCCTGGGTCTTCGGCTGGTCCGGCGGCAAAACCCTGGTCGAGTCCTCCTACGCCGACGCGAAAGTGAAAAGCAAAGAGATGAAGGACAAACGCAAACGGCGTTCCGCTTCGAAGGGCTGAGCGTGGAGGGTGCCCACCCTCCACTGGCGCCTGAAACCTAGTGGCAGTGCAGCACGTCCTTGGTCGTCCTCACCTTGACCTTGCCTTCTTTCTGCAGCTGCGCGACGTAGGCGACGACTTCGGCGAATTCGCTGGTTTTGAAGTCGGTGGTCTCGTCGACCGTGACGTCGACGATGTCGTGGAAGGTGAGGATCGTCCAGGCCTTGTCGGCGACGCCCTGGTCGATCTTCGCTTTGACCGAGGCGAAGTTTTCTTTCAGGCCGTTGATCGAGTAACCGCGCATCGTGTAGTTGTCGCGCGGCGGGATCGTTTCCGGCCCGGCGGCGGTCGCCCGTCCGGCGCAGTAGTCGCGGGTGACGTATTTGCGGACTTCCGGTCCGGCCGCACCCTTCGGGTAGGCGAAGCTCTCCAGCGGGAAGCCGTTTTCGGTCAGCCAGGCTCGCAGTTCGTCCATCTCCGCTTTCAGTTCTTCCGCGGTCAGCGAGTCGAGCCCGGATTCTTTGTTGTGACTGGCCAGCTTCATCGCGTGGCCGGCGATCTCCCAGTGGTGCTGTTTTTCCAGCACGTGCAGCTGTTCGGCCGTGATCATGTTCGGTTTGTCGACCGAGTCGGCGATCACATAGGCGGTCGCCGGGAAGCGGTATTTGGCGAGCTCGACCATGCCGCGGTTGTAGGTCGAGACCCGGCCGTCGTCGAAGCCGAAGCTGACGACCGGCGTTTCGGAGGTCTTCACCCCGTAGATGCCGGCGACGTAGAGCGACACGGGCAGCGCAAGTTCGTCGTTGTCGGTGAGGACGATCTGCGCCCGGGTTATCGCTTTCCAGTTGACGTCGCCGACGATTTTGAACTCGCCGCGCGGAATCGACTGGAACTCGAAGCTGCTGCGCAGGATGATCGGGTCGAAGTCCGACTGCCAGACCGTCGCTTCGGCGTAGTTGTTCGCGTAGTCGCCGCTGGAAGCGAGCCGCAGGCGCACCCGGTCGAGGCGTCCGCCGAATTCGAGCCGCGAGTGGAAGGAGACGTGGGACTTGTTGAGGTTGACCGGTTCGAACTGCGGCGAGGTCGCGATCGCCTCACCGCCGACGCCGTCGGTCTGGATGCGCAGGCTTTTGCCGTTGATTTCGAACGGTTCTCCGCCTTGGTCGCTGAAGGTGCCGCCCGTGCCGGTCCAGCCGGCGCTCAGCTTGACGCTGGAGAGCGGCGTCTCTTCGAGCGTGCCGTCGTAACCCGGTTCCTCTGATTCCGGCTGCGGCCCTGCGGGCCCCTGTGGTCCTTCCGGCCCTTCGGGCCCCGGCGGTCCGATCGCCGGCGGCGTCGGCGTGCCCTCCTCGACCTGCCCGCTGACCTGCTCGCAGTTCTCGGAGACCTCGTCGATCTGGTCGACCGTGGCGGTGTCGACGCCCGCGCCACAGTTGACCGTGTCGGCGGCGCCGTCCTTGGCGTTCAGCCGGTCGTTGCCGGGGCCGCCCAGCAGCGTGTCCACACCGGGCCCGCCGTTCAGCCTGTCGGCGCCGGGGCCGCCGAAGAGCTCGTCGGTGCCGGCCTTGCCGCTCAGCTGGTCGTTGCCGCCAACGCCGAGCAGCACGTCCGCCCTGGCGGTCCCGGTCAGCGTGTCGGCCTTGCTGGTGCCGGTCTTGGTCACGGCCAGCGCCGTAGCGGCCGCCAGCAGGCCCACCAGGACCACCGCCGCCATCGCCATCGTGATCGTTCGGGCCGCGCTGCTTGGACGCGGCGTCCCCTGACTGGTTCTCAACTCATTCCTTCCGCTCTTCCGACATCCCCCGAGAGGAAATGTCCCATCTCGCGGGACATTCTGAGGGACCCCGAATATGGCGCAAAGTTGCGCCCACGGGTGGCTTTTGGACGGCTCTGGACGCTTGACATTCGGCCAGAGCCCGCCTGCGGACTCAGTCCGGTTCGTCGACGCTCTCGAGCAGCTCTGCCAGCCGGTCGAATGCGTCCTCCCCCTGAGCGCCCACGACCTCCGCGCGGAAGACCTCGAGACCGAGCAGCTTCCGCTGCCTCTTCAGCCAGCGCAGATCGGTCTCCGACCAGTGGCCGGTCAGCTCGTGCCGGATGGTGAGCGCGGAGAGCGAGAGCGACAGCGCCTCCGTCTCGCGGCCGACCTCGGTCAACAGCATGCCGAGCTGACTCTGGCTGGTGGCGGTGCTGTAGCGGTCGTCGTATTTCTCATGCAATTTCAGCGCATCTCTCAGGTGCCGCTCGCCCTCGTCCATGCGCCCCTGTTCCTGCGCGACCATGCCGAGCTGGTGGTAGGTACTCGCCGCGCTGGGGCGATCGTCGAACTTGAGCTTCAGCTCCAGCGCCCTCCTCAGGTGCTCCTCGGCATCGTCGAGGCGCCCCTGCTCCTGCGCGACCCTGCCGAGCTGGTGGTGCGTGCGCGCGGCGCCGTGGCCGTCCTTGAATTCCCCGTGTATTTTCAGCGCCGTTTCGTAGTGCTCTTTCCCCTCCTCGAGGCGCCCCTGCTCCTGCGCGACGGTGCCGAGCTGGTGGTACGTGCTGGCGGTGCTGTGGTGGTCTTCGAACTGGAGCTTGATCTCCAGGGCCTTCCCGTAGTGCCGCTCCGCCTCGTCCAGACGCCTCTGCTCCTGGGCGATCATGCCGAGCTGGTGGTAGCAGCGCGCCGCCCTGAGCCGATCCATCTCTTCGTAGACCTCCAGCGCTTCCCTGTAGCGCCTCTCGGCCTCGACCAGGTTGCGCTGTTCGTGGGCGGCCATGCCGAGGTGGTGAGACGTGCTGGCGGCGCTGTAGCGATCGTCGAACCGGAGCTTGATCTCCAGCGCCTTCATGAATCGCTCCTTGGCGTCGTCGAGGCGCCGCTGCTCCTGCGCCACCGTGCCCAGCTGGTGGTAGGTGCTGGCGGTGCTGTAGTGGTCTTCGAACTCGAGCTTGACTTCCAGCGCCCTGCCGTAATGCTCCTCGGCCTCGACCAGGTTCCGCTTTTCCTGGGCGATCATGCCGAGCTGGTGGTGGGTGACGCCGGTGTCGCGGCGGTCGTCGAACTCGAGCTTCAACTCCAACGCTTCCTTGAAGTGCTCTTCCGCGTCGTCGAGGCGCCGCTGCTCCTGCGCGACCCGGCCGAGCTGGTGGTGGGTACGAGCGGTCATGCGCCGGTCGCCGAGCTCGTCGAGGATGCGCAGCTCGGTCTCGTGATGGGCGCGGGCCTCTGCCGGCCTGTGCCGCGCCAGAGCGGCAATGCCCGCCAGGTTGTGCAGGATCGCCAGTTCCGTCCGGCGGGCCGGCTCCGACGGTTCGCCGATCGCCTCTATCGCCCCCTCCGAGAGACGCTGTCGCGCGTACTCCTGATGGGACTGACCGAGGAACTCCTCGAGCGGCGCGATGAAGGGGGTGACGGGGGCGCCAAGCGACAGCGCATAGGAGAGCGCGCTGGTCAGGTTGCTGTACTCGGCATAGGTGTAAGCGAGGCCGCCGGCGCGTTTCTTGGGCTCGCGACTGCGCAGCAGCGAGAAGAGCGTCGGCCCCAGCTCGCCGTAGAGATCGTGATGGGCATGCCTGATCGCCGCGAACAACTCGGATCGATCGACCAGCCGGGTGCGCAGGAAGAACGGGAGCACGGGCTGGAGACGAACGTGGCTCGGTTCTTTCGGGTCCACCGTCGCGAGACCGGCGCCGATCGCCTGCTCCAGCGCGCCCTCGATGTCGAGCTCGCCCAGCGCCTCGACCGGATCGTGCCCTTTCAGCAGCTCGGCGTAGACGCCGAGGACGGTCCTGGGAACGACGCCGGTGAACGGGGCGAGGGTCAGGAGCGAGTTCTGGGTGGCCGGGTCGAGTCGGCCGTGGCTGAACTCGATCGCCCCCTGGATGATGCCTTCGGGGTCTGCCCCCTTCCCGCCGCTCCCCAGTTCGGCCAAGACCGCCGAGGGCGGCGTGGAAGCGACGATCGGCAGCACGACCGAGAGGGCCAGCGGGTACCCGCGGAGAACCTCGACGAGTTCGTCCAGAGCCTTGCGCTCCTCGCTGTCGTCGGGAAGGCGGCCGCCGTGTTGGGTGATGATGCGCTCCTGCAGCACCGAAGCCGCTTGCGGATCCAAGCCGCCCAGCTCGTAGACGTTCGACCCGAAAGCGCTGGCGGCGAGCCACTGCTCCTGGCCGCGGGACCCGACCAGGACCAGCGTCCTCCCCCCTTGCAGGCGGGCGAGAAACCGCTCCAGCCGCACTCGCTGCGCCTCGGGCAGCGAGTGCGGGATCGAGGCCGGCGTCGCCGTGATCGACTCCGCGTTGTCCAGGATCAGGAGGTGCCGGTCGGCCAGCAACAGGGCCGCGACCCGCTCCAGCTGGGCGTCGTCCGGGAGGGCTCGCGCGAGCGCCTCGTCGGAGCCGCCGAGCAGTTCGCCGATGATCCTCTGCAGGATCTGGTCGACCGTCCAGGCGCGGTCCTCGTAGCTGAAGTAGAAGACGCGTCCCACCAGGCCCGTCGCCTGCCACCACCAGGCGAGATGCTTGAGCAGCGTCGACTTACCCGCCCCCGCCATGCCGGAGACGAGCATCTCGTTGTGGGCGCCGTCGGACAGAAGGCGCCGCTCTATCGCCTGCACGTCGAGGTCGCGGCCGACGAACCCGTACTCCGGCTTCGGCTCGTCGACGTGCCACGCTTTCGCGCCGTAGATCTCCTCGATCTGATCCGGGGTCGGAGGCTGGGGCTGCAACTTGACCGGTCGCTGGGAAAAAGCGACGGGCAGGATCCAGTCTTCGAGATCGACCTCCCGGTCGAAGTAGGCGCGCCGCCCGCGCACGTCGAACAGCTTGCGTCGCCCGGCGTGGATCGCGGGCAGGATCTCCGCCCCTTCGGCGAGCTGCCCGTAGACGACCGGCATCATCAGCTCCGCCGCGCTCACGGTCACCGAGTAGGCCATCCCCACGGCCACCGGCACGCCAGCCTCGACCAGGCGCTGCGCGAGGCTCGCCTCGCTGCCCTTCATCTGTTTCGCCGACTGGCACGCGTTCAGCACCGCCACCGGGACGCGGTGCTCGACGAGCAGGTCGGCGACCGTCGAGGTCGGCACCGGCTCGGCGACGCCGACCTCGGGGGTCTCGAAGAAGAGAAAGGCGCCCTCGTCGCCGTCGGCGGACGGACCGCCCTCGGCGAGCAGGTAGTCGCCGCGCTCGTCGCCGAGCAGCTCCTCGGTGCTCGCCACCGCACCGTGCACGTCGAAGTGAACGATCCCGTACCAACCGGATTTGTTGCGTTCGGTGGTCGCCTGCAGGTGTTCCTTGAGCGCTTTCCAGGAGCCCGGGCGAACCAGGTCGAGGACAACTGGGATGCGAGCCTGCCGCAACGCCGCCAGCAGTGGCCGGGAGATCGTCCGGTAGCCGACGTCGCGCTCGCGATGGGGCCGTGCGGTGACCACCAGGACGTTCAGCGTGTGGCCGCCCTCGCGAACGTCGAAACCCGCCGGGATCTTCTCGACTCGCCGCGAGATCGGCACCCGGGCGCCCAGCGGCGTCCCCGTGCCGCCGTCGCGAAGCGCCTCCCAGTGCAGGCAGTGGAAGTCGGCGCCGCCGACGATCTCGATCCGCAGATCGTCGAAACCCGCCTCCCGGCAGCGCTTGAATTCGAAGGCGCAGTCGGGGTTGGCGGCGAACAGCTGCTCGAACAGCTCGACCCCGTAGGTCTCGACCAGCTCGGCCGCCCCCTTCTCCTTGTCGCGGTCGAGGAACGGGTAGCGAAGGTGCTCCTCGAAGTACCAGGCCAGCAGGCGCTCTCCGTTTGGATCCGAGGCAAGCGGGTCGGCTACCTCGGCAAGGTGCTCCCCGCCCCCCTCGAAGCGCACGCCGACCGAGAACGCTCCGTCGGCCGACCTCCCCTGCTCGGTGATCGTGATGACGCCCATCGCGGCCAGAAGCCTAGCCGGAGAAACGCCGAGTATTTAGAGCGAGATCTAGGAAATCCGGTGTCGGGGACCCTGGATCGGCATCCCGCCCGGCGGGCATGGGGCGGGCTGGACTCGAACCAGCGACCAAGGGATTATGAGTCCCGTGCTCTGACCAACTGAGCTACCGCCCCGGCAGTGCGGACGATACGCGGAAACGGGCGATGGTTACGATCCCGACCGCATGCACGAAAGGTCGAGATGAAGCGGGTCGCGCTGGGGCTGGGCGCGGCGCTGAGCGCGCTCGCGGTCCTCGGCACCGCCGGTGCCGGCGTCGCGGCGGTGCCGAAGTGCCCGTCGTTCGCCTCGCAGGCCGAGGCGCAGGAGGCGTTTCTCGAGCTCGGCGGCAAACCCGGGAAGGATGTCGGCGGACTCGACGGCAACGGCAACGGCGTCGCCTGCGAGGCGCTTCCCGGTCCCTACGCGGGCTACGCGACGATCGGCTTCAACAAGCGCAAGAGTTTCCTCTACGGCGTCGTCACGATGCCGCTTGCCGCGAGCGGCTACCAGTGCCTGCTCGGCAACCGCTACGACCCGGAAACGCCGCGGCGACTGAACGTCTACCGCGAACGCCCCGGCGCCGACAAGGCGATCCTCGACGAAGGGATCGGCACCGCCGCCGATCCGCACACCGGCAAGCTGGTCTGGAAAGCGGTCAAAGCCAACCTGCCTTCGGGCCGCTACTACGCGGCCATCGAGGCGCGGATCGCGACCTCGCCGTACGGGCGCAACCAGTGCCCCGGCTTCGACTCGCGGCCGACGCTGCTGCCGGCGCCCAAGCCGAGCCGCTAGGCACTGAACAGCTGGGCCAGCGAGCGGCCGACGTCCGGCGGCTCTTCCTCGCCTTTCGCCGCGGCCGCGGCGCCCTCGGCGAGCGCCTTGGCGGCATCGGCGATCTGGTGGTCGCGGCCGCCGCGGATCACGCCGGTCGTCTTCGCTTCGGCGAGGTCGGACTCCATCAGCCCGGCCAGCTCGGCGAGGCGGCGCAGCCCGACGACGCCCGCCGTACCGCGCAGGGCGTGGGCTTCGGCGCGCATCGTCTCGAAATCGGTCGTCGCGGTTGCCAGGCCGGCGGAGATCACGTCGCAGCGGCGCCGCGCCTCCTCGGCGAAAGACTCGAGCAGCTCGGTGTCGGGGGCGGCTTTGTCGCTCATCGGATCGCGTTTTCTATCGCTTTGTCGAGCAGTTCGATACCGAAAGCCCCCTCGATCGCGTCGCGGACGACGCCGTTGCGGTCGATCGTGAACAGCCAGGGCTCGCTCGGCAGGCTGAAAGCGCGCACCTGAGAACGCACGCCCTTGGCCGGATCGTTGTCGTTGTAGATCTCCATGTGGATGAAGGCCGCTTCGTCTCCGTATTCGTGCTTCGCCTGCTCGGTCACGTCGACGACTGGGCCGCAAACCCGACTCTGGCAGAACTTGGGGGTCGCAAACAAGAGCACGATGGGTTCTTTTCCGAGCGCGTCCGCGTAATCCACCTTGTTCTGCGTGTCCGGCGGGACGCGCGTGGTGATCTTCGACAGGTCGTTGCCAACGTCCTCCGCGGTCGGCGTGTGGATCTTCGGCGCCTTCTCGCCGACCCGCGGGACGGCCTCGAATTCGCCGACCACGACCGGCGAGAGCAGCCGGCCCTCGATTCGCTCTCCGTTCTTCACCAACGCCGCGATCTGCCACTGGCCGCCGGCCGGGAAGTCGATCTCGGTCGAGTAGACGACGCTGGCCACGTCCGGGCCTTCGGCGGGGACCGGGGCACGGTAGGCGGGTTCCGCCGCGAGGCTTTCGATCCGCGCCGGGAAGGGGCCGATCGCCGGCTGTTCGAGCGCTTCGCCAACGCTCTCGGTGGCGGGAACCTTGGCCAGGTAGATCGCGACCTCGGCATCGGTGACCTGGCCGGCGTCGCGCACGGAGACGCCGAACGGGTAGCGGTTCTCGCCCGTGTAGAAGACCGTCGCCAGCGGGTCGATGACGAGTTCCGAGGGGCCGTCGGCAGCTTCCAGCACCTGCTCGAGCGAGCGTCCGGACACGGACGGGAAGTCCGCCTTCGGCGGCGCCGGGCGGCTCTTCGCGACGCCACCGCTCCCGGGGGTCGACTCGGTCGAGCCCTCCCCCCCTCCGCAGCCGGCCAGCAGGGCGCCGGCCGCGAGCAGGCAGGCGAGCGCGGCGGCGATGCGGGCGGCGAGCATCGGCGGCATGTTAATCGGAGTGGAAGCCTGCGCCGGGCGCCGTAGACGGCCTCGCCGGGCTGCTTATAGGGTGGTGGCGTCGTCGAAAGGGGAGGAGTCGGGATGGCGGAGAGAGCGGCACTGGTGACGGGGGCCTCGGGCGGGATCGGCCTCGCGATCGCCCGCGTCCTGGGTGAGGAGGGCTACGGCCTGACCCTCTCGGCGCGTCGGCCCGAGAAACTCGAGGGGGCCGTGCAGGCGCTCCGCGACGAGGGCTTCGACGTGCAGACCGTGCCGGCCAACATGGCCGAGGAGGAGGACGTGGTCGGCCTCTTCGCCGCCCACCGCGAGCGCTTCGGCCGGCTCGACGCTCTGGCCAACAACGCCGGGGTCGGGATCGGCGCTCCGCTCGGTGAGATCCAGACCAAGTTCCTCGACATGCAGCTCGCAGTCAACCTGCGGGCGCTGATCGTCGGCACCCGCGAGGGGCTGCCGCTGCTGCGCGAGGCCGGTGCCGAGCACGGCAAGGCGCTGATCCTCAACACGGCCTCGATCGCCGGCAAAGGCGGGCAGGGATTCCTCTCGGTCTACGGCGCCACCAAGGCGGCGGTGATCAACTTCACCCAGGCGACCGCGCGCGAGACGGCCGGCGCCGGCATCCAGTGCACGGCGCTGGCGCCGGGCTTCGTCGACACCGCGATGACCGACTTCGTCAAGGGCGAGGTGCCGGCCGAGAAGATGATCCAGCCGTCCGACATCGGCGCCGCGGTCCGCTTCCTGCTGCAGACCTCGCCCAACTGCCTGATCCCGGAGATCGTCTTCAACCGCGCCGGCGAGGGCCCTGACGCGCCCTGAGCCGGTGTCGCTGCGGGTCCTCGTCGCCGCCTTCGGCGACGCCGGCCACGCCTTCCCGGCGATCGCCCTGGGCCGCGCCCTCTCCGAACGGGGCCACGAGGTCGTGGTCGAGACCTGGGAGGAGCGCCGCGCCGCGGTCGAGGGTGCCGGGCTGGGCTTCGCCGCCGCCGAGGAATACCGGATGTTCCCGCCGCCGGAGCCGGACTCCGCCGACGGCCAGCACGCCGCCGAGGCGGCCCGGGCGCTGCTGCCGCTGCTCGAGCAGATGCGGCCACACGTCGCGGTCAGCGACATCCTCACCCTGGCGCCGGCGCTGGCGGCGGAGCGCGCCGGGGTACCGCTGGCGACTCTGATCCCGCACATCTATCCCGTCGTCGAGTCGGGGCAGCCGTTCTTCGCGATCGGGCTGCGGACCCCGCGCACGCCTCTGGGCAGGGCCGGGTGGCGGCTCGGCCAGCGGGCCCTGGAGGTCGGCCTCGAGCACGGTCGTCGCGACCTCAACCAACAGCGCGATCGGCTCGGCCTGGCGCCGGTCGAGCGCTTCCACGGTGGGATCAGCCCCGACCTGGCGCTGGTCGCCACCTATCCCCAGCTCGAGTACCCGCGCGAGTGGCCCGCCGGGGTCGAGGTGACCGGACCGATGACCTTCGAGCTCCCCCACCCCGAGATCGAGCTGCCGCCCGGCGACGCGCCGCTGGTCCTGGTCGCTCCCAGCACCGCCCACGACTCCGAGAACCGGCTCGTGCGCACGGCGCTGCGCGCGCTCGCCGGCGAGCCGGTGCGGGTCGTGGCGACGACCAACCGCGTCGTTCCCCAGCGCCCGATCGAGGTCCCCGCCAACGCCGTCCTGGTCGAGTGGCTCAGCTACAGCCAGCTGATGCCGGCCGCATCGCTGGTGATCTCCCACGGCGGACACGGCACCGTCGCCCGCGCGCTCGGCGCGGGCACGCCGGTGCTGATCTGTCCGATCACCGGCGACATGAGCGAGACGGCGATGCGGGTCGACTGGGCGGGCGCCGGGCTCTCGCTGCCCTGGCGACTCTGCCGACCGGCGCCGCTGCGCTGGGCGGCGCGCAGGCTGCTGCGCGAGCGCTCGTTCGCCACCCGCGCCGGCGAGATCGCCGCCTGGGGCCGCGAGAACGACGGCGCTCAGCGCGGCGCCGAGCTGGTCGAGTCGCTCGCGCCGGCGAAGCTGGCGGGGTCGGCCCCCGGATCGACGTCGTCGTAACCGAAGCGCTTGCCGAGCACCAACACGGCGATCGCGGAAGCCATCGCGCCGGCGCCGATCAGCACGCTGAGCAGGAAGGTGGCCCAGGTAAGGAAGTCGTGGTCGTAGGCGCTCCAGTAGGCGGCAATCGAGAGTGGGACGTAGAGCAGCACGGCCGTGAAGCAACCTGGGTTTGGACGCCCGTCGTCGAGCGAGGGCAGGATGTGGAAGAAGACGGCGTTGATCAAGCAGAGGGCCGGGAACGCGAGCGCGTAGGCCGGGGCGGCGATCCAACCGACCGCCGCCGCCGAGAAGCCGAAAACGAGCAGCAGCATGTTCGTCGCCCAGAAGTCGGTCCAGGTCGGGATGACGCCGATCCGCGGGCCGATGAACTGGGCTGCCCAGCCCTGCCAGCCCAACGCGTGCTCCTCGACCACGTGCAGCGCCGCGGCGGCCAGCAGCACCCAGAGAACCCATTCCAGGGCCACCTGCCCGCCTCTCCCGCTCGCTCCATCAAGCTCCGGGGGCGGGACTCGAACCCGCAACCCTTCGATTAACAGTCGAATGCTCTACCGATTGAGCTACCCCGGACCGCGGTCCGGCGTCAACCTCCGGACCGCTCGGAATGTACCGACTTGCGGCCGGTCTTAGCTCTCGACCCGTTGGGCGTGGGCGATCCGCTCGACCAGGGCCGCGCGCTCGCGGCTCAGCGCCGCGCGGTGCTCGTAGTCGCCGCGCTCGCCGGCGGCGGCGATCTCGTCCTCGAGCCGGCGCTGGTCGAGCAGCAGGAAGTTGAGCTCCATCGCCTCGCGCGAGGCGGGCTGGTCGCGCGAGAGCATGACCAGTTGGGTGACGATGCTGGCCATCTCGTCGTCGTGAGGCAGATTCGAGGCCGGGTCGCCGGGGTTCTCGCGCAGCCAGGTGGCGGCGCGCATGCCGCTGGCCGAGAGGTGCGCCTCGGTCAGCCGCCCGAGGTACTCCCCGCCCTCGTCGGGGAGGGCGATGCACATCGCCAGCAGCGCCCGCTCGCGGCGCTCGCGCGAGGTCAGCTCGACCCGGACCGGGCCGGGCGCCGGGGCGCTGTCCGGCCGGGCAGTGGCGGACGGCGCCCTGTCGTCGACACCGCCGCTGGCCGGGGTCGCGGCGACCACCCGCCCCATCACCATCGCCGGCTCGAGGTCGAGTCGCTCGGCGACCCTGCGCACCAGGTCGTCGCGGCTCGCCGACTCGCCCATCCCGGCCAGCACGGGGGCGACCTCGGCGAGCGCGCGGTCGCGCTCGACCGGCGAGCCGACGTCGGTGCGGTCGAGGACTAGGCCGACCTGGAAGGCGGTCAGCTCCTGCGCCGAGTCGACCAGGGCGCGGAAGCGCTCGGCGCCGCCGGACTCGGCCATCATCTCGGCCGGGTCGATACCCGCCGGCATCGCCGCCACCCGCAGCCGCATCCGCCGTCCAGCCGCGACCCGCTGCGCGCGCAGCATCGCCTCCTGGCCGGCCGAGTCGGCGTCGAGCGCCAGCACGACCTCCTCGACCATGCCCGAGAGCGTCGCCACCTGCTCGCCGGTGATCGCCGTGCCCATCACGCCGACTACCTCCTCGACGCCGGCCTGGTGCAGGGCGAGCACGTCGGTGTAGCCCTCGACGACGACCGCGCGGGCGGTCCTGGCGATCGCCGCCTTGGCGAGGTCGACGCCGTAGAGCATCTGGCTCTTGTGGAAGAAGTCGGTCTCCGCCGTGTTGACGTACTTGGCGCCCTGGTCGGAACGCATCGCCCGGCCGCCGAAGCCGAGGGTGCGGCCGCGGCGGTCGCGGATCGGGAACATGATCCGCGAGCGGAAGCGGTCGTACTCGCGGCCCTGCTGGTTGCGCTGCACGAGCCCGACCCCGTGCAGCTCGGCGGGGCTGAAGCCGGCCTGCTGGCCGCGCACGAGGATCTTGTCCCAGGCGCTGGGCGCGTAGCCGACGCCGAAGGCGCGCAGGACCTCCTCGCCGAGGCCGCGCTCGGCCAGGTACTCGCGCGCTTTGGCGCCCTCCTGAGACTCCCAGAGGAAGTTCGCGTAGTAGGCCGAGGTCCGTTCGAGCAGCTGCTCGAGACGGCGGCGCTGCTGGCGCCTGGCCTCCGCGCGCGGGTCCTCCTGCTCGCGCTCGATCTCGACCCCGTAGCGGTCGGCGAGCAGCTCGACCGCCTCGGCGAAGCCGAGCCCCTCCTTCTCCTCGACGAACTTGATCACGTCTCCGCCGACCCCGCAGCCGAAGCAGTGGTAGAGCTTTTCCTGCGGCTCGACCGAGAACGAGGGCGTGCGCTCCTCGTGGAACGGGCAGAGGCCGGTCCAGCGGGCGCCGGCGCGGCGCAGATCGGTGTGGGCCGAGATCACCTCGACGATGTCGGCCGCCTGCTTGACCCGTTCGACGCTCTCCGGCGAGATCAACGCCATGAGCACGCTCTCATCGCTGGATGGTGATCGTGATCAAGCAGGTCAAGGACGCAGGGAGCGCCGTGTGCTCTGCACACAGGCGAGCGAGGACGCAGAGATGCGCCGGTCACGATCACCATCAGAAACGGGACTCCTCGGGGATCGTCAGCTCGGTGAACTTGGCGATGCAGAAGCGGTCGGTCATCCCGGCGATGTAGTCGGTGACCCGCTGGGCCTCGTTCGCGCTGGGATCGCGGCCGGGGACCTCGTCGGGGTTCTCGAGGTAGTGGTCGAGCAGGCCGCGCATCGCCCGTTCGACCCGGTCGTGCTCACGCCGCGCCGCCGGGCCGAGGTAGACGCGCTCGAACATGAACTTGCGCAGGCGCAGCATCGCCGTGCCGATCTCCTCGCTCTGCACGATGTCGCCGCTCTCGCGCGAGTTCTCGACGATGTCGCGGACGAGCGTGTCGATGCGCTGCGAGCCGGTCGGGCCGAGCAGCGCGATCTCGCGCGCCGGCAGGTCCCGCTCGCCGAGGATTCCGGCGCGCAGGGCGTCGTCGATGTCGTGGTTGATGTAGGCGACGCGGTCGACCAGCTTGACGATCCGGCCCTCCAGCGTCGCCGCCTTGCCGGGCCCGGTGTGGTTGAGGATGCCGTCGCGGACCTGCTCGGTGAGGTTCAGCCCCCGGCCGTCGCGCTCCAGCACCTCGACCACCCGCAGCGAGTGCTCGTTGTGCTTGAAGCCGCTGCCGAAACGCTCGCGCAGCGCCCGGTCGAGGGTCTCCTCGCCGGCGTGGCCGAAGGGCGGGTGGCCGAGGTCGTGGCCGAGCCCGATCGCCTCGGTCAGGTCCTCGTTGAGCCCGAGCGCGCGGGCGACGGTGCGGGCGATCCCGCAGGCCTCCAGCGTGTGGGTGAGGCGGGTCCGGTAGTGGTCGCCCTCGGGGGCGACGAAGACCTGGGTCTTGTGCTTCAGGCGGCGGAAGGACTTGGAGTGGACGATCCGGTCGCGGTCGCGCTGAAACGGCGTGCGCAGCGGGCTGTCGGGCTCCTCTTTGCGGCGCCGCGCAGGGTAGGAGCGGGTCGCGTGCTCGGAGAGGAACTCGTCCTCCCAGGCGCGCACGCGGTCCTCGAAAGTGGCGGTGGCGGGCACAGACCGATCTTAAGCCGCGGCGCGAAGCTGCACGTGCGCGTGGTGCTCCAAGGTCTCCCCCACGGCGCGCTCGACCTGGCGCAGCGCCCGCGGCTTGGCGACAGGCGCCTCGCTGAGCGGCTTGGCCAACGCCTCGACCATGAAGGCGTGCGCTCCCGCGGAGAACTCGAAGGAGCCGGCCTCGCAGCTCGCGCAGACGACGCCGCCGGCCGCACCGGAGAACCCGACCAGGTGCTCGGCCTCCCCGCAACGGGTGCAGGAGGCCAGCTCGGGGGCGAACCCGGCGACCAGGGCCAGCTTGAGCCGGAAGGAGAGCGCGACTTCGAGACCGGCCGCGTGCGGCGCCTCAGCCGGGTCGTCGAGCAGCTCCAGGTAGCGGCAGAGCAGGTTGTAGGCGGGCGGGTTCGGCTCGGCCGCGTCGAGCAGGCGCAGCACCGCGTCGCAGGCGCGGGCGCCGGCGCTCAGCGCCGGGCCCGAGGAGCGCAGCCGCGGGTAGCCCTCGACGGTGGCGACGTTGGTCACGGTGAGCAACTCGCTGCGGCCTTCGTGGAGCACGAGGTTGAGCCGGAAGAACGGCTCCAGGCGGCCCCCGAAGCGAGATTTCGGCTTGCGCGCGCCCTTCGCGATCGCGCTCAGGCGGCCCCGCGTCTTCGAGTAGATGTGGAGGATCCGGTCGGCCTCGCCGTAGCGGATGCTGCGCAGGACGATCGCCTCGGTCTTGACGGTGGTTCCGGCCACCCTCCTACTTTGCCCGGCGGCGCGGACGGCGGCGCAGCTTTACCTGACAGACGGGACAGAAGTAGGTCGAGCGCCCGGAGACGACGATGCGGACGATCTCGCCGCCGCAGGAGGGGCAGGGCTCGCCCTCGCGCGTGTGGACGAGGAACTTCTCCTGCATCGTGCCCTTCTCGCCGCGGCCGTCGCGGTAGTCGTCGATCGTCGAGCCGCCGGCGTCGATCCCGGCCTGCAGGGCGTCGACGACCGCGTCGCGCAGGGCGAGGTTGTGCTCGGGCTTCATCGAGCCGGCCGGCGAGAGCGGGTGGAGCCGCGCCCTGTAGAGCGCCTCGTCGGCGTAGATGTTGCCGACCCCGGCGACCCCCTTCTGGTCGAGCAGGAAGGACTTCAGCGGCACGCTGCGCCCGGCCGCCATCGCCCCCAGAGCCTCCGGCGTGAACTCCGGCGAGAGCGGCTCGATCCCGACCCGACCGGCGAAGCGCGCCTCGAGCCCGGCGTTCTCGATCAGGAAGGCCTCGCCGAAGCGGCGCGGGTCGGTGAACCAGACCTCGCGGCCGTCGTCGAGCAGGAAGCGGGCACGCAGGTGACGGGCCGAGGTCGAGCGCTCGCCCTCGTAGAGCCGGCGCCCCTCGGAGGGGTCGAGCACCTCGTCGCCCTCGACCAGGACCAGGTTGCCGGTCATCCGCAGGTGCATGACCAGGGTGCGCTCGCCGTCGAGCGCCAGCAGCAGATACTTGCCCCGCCGTCCCAACCCTTCGATCGCGCTGCCCGACACCGCAGCGCCGAGCTGCTCGGCCGGCACCGGCCGCGACCAGCGCTCGTCGAGCACCTCCAGCTCCTCGATCCGGTGTCCCTCCAGCTCCGGCTCGAGCTGGCGCGCGACGGTCTCGACCTCGGGCAGCTCCGGCATGCCGGAGTTCTATCGATCAGTCGGCGGTGGCGCGGGGATGGGCGTCGAAGTAGACCTGCTTGAGGCGGTCGCCCGAGAGGTGCGTGTACATCTGCGTGGTCGAGATGTCGGCGTGACCGAGCATCTCCTGCACGGCGCGCAGGTCGCAGCCGCCGGCGAGCAGGTGGGTGGCGAAGCTGTGGCGCAGCGTGTGCGGGCTCATCCGGCCGGAGAGGTCGGCGTCGCGGGCGTGCTTCTGGACGATCTTGTAGAGCCCCTGGCGGGTCAGCGGGCCGCCGCGGAAGTTGACGAAGAGCTTCGCCTCGTGGCGGTCGCCGACCAGCTTCGGCCGGCCGCCGCGCAGGTAGGCGGCGATCGCCGCGATCGCCTGGCGGCCGAGCGGGACGAGCCTTTCCTTCGAGCCCTTGCCGCGGGCGCGCAGGAAGCCCTCGTGGGTGTCGACGTCGCCGAGCTCGAGCCCGATCGTCTCCGAGGCGCGCAGCCCGCACGCGTACATCACCTCGAGCAGCGCCCGGTCGCGCAGCGCCGTCGGCTCGCTGCCCTTTGGCGCGGACAGCAGCTTCTGGACCTCCGAGTAGTTGAGGACGTGCGGCAGCTTCTTGGAGCGCCGTGGGGCGCTCAGCGCCGCGGTCGGGTCGTCGCCGATCAGCTCGTCGCGGCGCAGGTGCTTGTAGAAGGAGCGCAGGCAGGCGGCCTTGCGGTGGATCGTCGAGGACGAGCAGGCGGGCCGCTCGCCCTCGCCGGTGGCCAGCTCGGCGAGGAAGTCGGCGACGTCGGCGGGGCGGGCCGCCAGCGCGTCGAGGTTGTGCGCCGCGAGGTACTCGCCGTACTGCAGGAGGTCGGTGCGGTAGGCGTTCAGGGTGTTGCGCGAGAGCCCCCGCTCGAGCTCTAGGTAGGCGAGGAAGTCGAGGACCAGGCCGGCGAAGCGCGTCTCGGCGCCGGAGGGTGCCGGCGCGACAGGGGTCGGTGGCTCGACGGCGATCGCCATGGAACGCAGGTTCGGCCCTGGCGTGCCCAGCCCTCCATGCGCAACGGACCGTGCGACTAGAGCTGGGTGGCGAGCAGGTGGCCCGCGGCGAGCGGGGCGGCGAAGAACAGGGGGTCGTCGGCGAGCGCGCGCCCCATCGTCGTGGTCGGCAAGCCGGACGCCGCGTAGGCGTCGAGGTCGACGTGGGCGAGGTGCAGGTGGTGGCGCTCTTCGCGGGCGTTCTCGAGCTCGGCGGCCGCATCGGGGAAGTCGCTCGGGCAGGCGACGTCGACCGGGGCGAGAAGCAGTTCGAGCACCGTGTAGCTGTGGTGGCTGAGCCCGACGTGGCGCTCTCGCGGGTCCGCGGAGGACATCCGCGGCGAGATCCAGGTCGGCATCCCCAGCGAGAGCGCCGCGTGGGCGCTGTCGAGGGCGACCATCCCGCCGTGGCCGAACTCGGTGTTGGAGCCGATGATCCCCGGGCCGGGGCCGACCAGCACCGCGTCCCAGCCGAGCTTCGCGGCGGCGTCGAGCGCGCCCACGGTGCTGAGCGCGTCGTGCTCGCCGCCGTAGGCCGGCGCCGCCGCGATGTGGCCGCAGAGCAGGTCGCGCTCGCGCAGATTGGCGACGTCGCGGGAAAAGGAGCCGGGCAGCGCCCCTCCCCCGGTCTGCACGTAGCCGAGCTTGAGCCCAGGCGCCGCCTGGGCAGCCGCCCAGGCGGCGGGCGCCAGGTGGCCGTGCAATGGCAGGACGAGGACCGGCACCTCGCGCCGATCCCATTCCGGTGCGACTTTTGCCCGCATAGCGGACATTTCTCGCACCGGAACGCCCTCCACAGGGTCAACCGGGTGTTGAAGCGAGGAGTAGTTCAGCTTCATCACGTGCTCTCCGCCCCGCTCGGCCCCACCGAGGCCGCGGGTCAAATTGACGTGGACGACGTCGAATCCGCCGGAGCCGAGGCCGAGCTCGACCGCGGCGACGTTGACGACCACCTCGTCGCCGGCGCGCATCTCGCCGAGCAGGGCGGTGTCCGCCCAGGCCGGCCGGTGCTGGCCTCCGACGTCGACGACCAGCGGCTCGGCGGAGACGACCACGCCGCGGCGCAGGTCGAGCCGCCCGCTCACGCCTCGCTCGCGCCGTTGCCGGCGCCGGGGTCCGCGGCCACAGCTGGGCCCGAAGCCGCGGCCGCGGCGACGATCCCCTCGCAGACGGCGAGCATCGTCACCAGGTTGCGCGCCGGGACCATCTCGTCGTAGGTGTGGACCTTGTCGGTGCCGTTGGCGAGCAGCACGCTGTCGAAGCCGTTGCGGCGGAAGGCGTTGGCGTCGCTGCCGCCGCCGATCGCGACCGGGACCGGCTCGAGCCCGGCGCTGCGCAAGCCGGCTTCGGCGAAGCCCCGCGCCGGCGAGTCCTTGGGCAGCCGGTAGCCGCGGAAGAGCTCTTCGAGCCGCACGTCGACGTCGCAGCCGTGCTCGCTGGCGCCCCAGGCGCAGGCGTCGGCGATCCGCCCGGCCACCTCGGCCGCCCGCTCGGTGTCGAGGCTGCGCGCCTCGGCGTGGATCCCGCAGTGGCCGGGGACGACGTTGCCGGAGGTGCCGCCGGAGATCAGCCCGACGTTGGCGGTCGTGCCCTCGTCGAGGCGGCCGAGCTCCATCCGCGCGATCGCCGCGGCGGCGGCCGCGATCGCGCTGCTGCCGTCCTCCGGCCGGATCCCGGCGTGCGCCTCGACCCCGGCGAAGTCGGCGCGGATCTTCTGCTGGGTCGGCGTCTGCACGATCAGCTGGCCGACCGGCCCGGCGTGGTCGAGGACGAAGCCGACCTCGGAGCGCAGCGCGGAGGTGTCGAAGGCCTTGGCGCCGCGCAGCCCCTGCTCCTCGGCGACAGTGAGCAGCAGCTCGATGCCGACCTCGGGCGTCCCTTCCGCCGCGCGCGCGGCCAGCTCCATGAAGACGGCGACCGCTGCCTTGTTGTCGGCGCCGAGGATCGTCTCGCCGCGGCTGCGGAAGACACCTTCGTCGTCGACCACCTCGACCCGGCCCCTGTGGGGAACGGTGTCGAGATGGGCGCAGAACATCACCCACTCGTCCCGCTGCCCGGGCAGCCGCGCCAGCAGGTTGCCGGCGCCCGCTTCCGCCGGGCCGGCGGCGTCGTCCTCGCTGACCTCCATCCCCAGCGCCCGCAGCTCCGCCGCGACGGTGTCGGCGATCTCCCGCTCCTCGCCGGTCGGGCTGCGGATCTCGCAAAGCCGGACAAAGGTGTCGAAGAGTCTCGAGTTACCCCCCATCGCCCGCAAGGCTAACCGCCGCGCCCAGCGGCGGCTGTGCCGCTCAACCTATCCAGCCAGATCAGGCCGAGTGGCGAGCGCCGACGTCGCTCTCGACAGCGGCGTCCTCGGCGCTGTCGAGCTCATCCAAGGCGCCGCCGTCGGCGGGCTTTTCCCCAGCGTGCCGCGCCGCCGCGCCGACGAACTCGCGGAACAGCGGCTCCGGCCGATTCGGCCGGGAGTTGAACTCCGGGTGGTACTGAGAGGCGACGAAGAACGGGTGGTCGGGCAGCTCGACCATCTCGACCAGCCGCTCGTCCGGCGAGGTGCCGCCGCAGACCAGGCCCTCGTCTTCGAGTCGGCGGCGCAGCTGGTTGTTGACCTCGTAACGGTGGCGGTGGCGCTTGTAGATCACGGCCTCGCCGAAAATCTCGCGCGCTTTCGTGCCCTCGTGCAGTTTCACCGGGTCGGCGCCGAGCCGCATCGTCCCGCCCATGTCGGAGACCTCCTTCTGCTCGGGCAGCAGGTCGACGACCGGGAACGGCGTCTCGGGATCGAACTCGGCCGAGTTGGCGCCGTCCATGCCGGCCACCGTGCGGGCGAACTCGACCACGGCGATCTGCATGCCGAGGCAGATCCCCAGGTAGGGGATCGAGCGTTCGCGGGCGATCCGCGCCGCCTGCACCTTGCCCTCGATGCCGCGCTCGCCGAAGCCGCCCGGGATCAGGATCCCGTCCATGTCCTCGAGCTGCTCGGGGTCGAGGTTCTCGGAGTCGACCAGCTCGATCTTGGTTTCCACCCCGTGGTGGATGCCGCCGTGCTCGATCGCCTCGATCACCGACTTGTAGGCGTCTTCGAGCTGTACGTACTTGCCGACGATCGCGATCTTCACCTCGCCGCTGGCCGCGTCGGCGCGGCGCACCATCGCCTCCCATTCGGCGAGGTCGGGCGAGGGACCGTCCATCCTGAAGTGGTCGAGCACGATGTCGTCGACGCCTTCGGCGCGGAAGCCGAGCGGCACCTTGTAGATGTTGTCGACGTCGTGGGCGGAGATCACGTTGTCGACGGGCAAGCTGGCGAAGAGCGCGATCTTGGCGCGGATCTCGCGGTCGAGACGACCTTCGGAGCGGCAGAACAGAGCGTGCGGCTGGATCCCGATCCGGCGCAGCTCGTTGACCGAGTGCTGGGTGGGCTTCGTCTTCAGCTCGCCCGCGTGGCCGACGTAGGGCACCAGCGTCAGGTGGATGAACATCGCCCGCTTCGGGCCGAGGTCCGTGTAGAGCTGGCGGATCGACTCGAGGAAGGGCAGCGACTCGATGTCGCCGACGGTGCCGCCGATCTCGGTGATCACGAAGTCGACCGACTGCGACTCGGCGACGATGAGGATTTTCTGCTTGATCTCGTTGGTGATGTGCGGGATCACCTGGACGGTGGCGCCGAGATAGTCGCCGCGTCGCTCGCGCCGGATCACCGAGTTGTAGACCGACCCGGCGGTGACGTTGGAGGCGCGCGAGGTGTTGGCGTCGGTGAAGCGCTCGTAGTGGCCGAGGTCGAGATCGGTCTCCGCGCCGTCCTCGGTGACGAACACCTCGCCGTGCTGGAACGGGCTCATCGTCCCCGGATCGACGTTGATGTAGGGGTCGAACTTCTGCAGCTGCACCCGGAAGCCGCGCGAGACGAGCAGGCGGCCGATCGAGGCGGCGGCGATCCCCTTCCCGAGCGCCGAGACGACCCCGCCGGTCACGAAAATGAACTTGGTGTCGCCTTTGGGGGAGGGGCTCATGCTCTGCCGAGCGAGTCTAGCCAGCGCAGTGGCGGAACCGACTCGATCGTCGCCGAAATAGACCGCAACTCCCCGTAAACCGTGAGCGCGACGACTACCGCCAGGGCGATCAGGCGGGCGTCGCCGCCGAGCACGGTGAGCAACCAGACCCCGGCGACCGCGCCGATCAGGTTGGAGCCGGTGTCGCCGAGCATCGCGGTCTCGCGCAGGGTCAGCCAGCCGCCGACCAGCACCGGCCCGGCGAAGATCCCGAGCAGCTCGATCGGGGCCAGGGTCCAGGCGCCGAGACAGAGCCCGGCGCCGAGCAGGGCCAGCGCCTTCTCCGCCCGTCCCGGACGCAGGTCCAACAGGTTGAAGAGGTTCGTCGCGAGGATCAGCAGCGCCACGTCGGCGACGTAGCGCCAGTCCTCCAGGCCGCGTCCGGAGACGACGTAGGCGGCCAGCGCCAGCGCGCCGATCGCCTTGATCGCCCCGGTCGAGAGGCGACCTTCGCGCAACGCCGCCCAGTGGCCGCGCCAGCCGCGCGGCGTGCTCGCCGCCTGACCCTGGCCGAGCGCGTCGTCGAGAAAGCCGAGGAAGGCGATCCCGAGCAGGTACGGCAGCCAGCGGCGCAGCTCGGGCTCCAGCAGATCGAGGTCGGCGCGGTCGTCGAGGAAGGCGAGCGGCGCCAGCGCGACCAACGCCACCGTCGCCAGCACCGCCCCCAGCGGAAAGGCGAGCGGGCGGCCTCGGTAGTTCTCGCGAACCAGGCCGGCGTCGCGCAGCCCGCGCGCGCCCGCCGGCAGCAGCGGCACCGCCAGCGCGATCGCGAGCGGGAACCCGATCCAGTACACGCGCGGCGTCCCTAGCCTTCCGGCGTCAGCAGCTCGGGGAGCAGCCGGTCGGCGCTGCCCTTGACGCCGAAGCTGCCCTCGGCGCCGAGCATCGTGAAGACCAACGCCAGCTTGCCGGCGGCGTCGTCGACGTCGTCGACGCTGGAGAGGTCGTTGCCCTGGAAGAAGGAGATCGACGACGGTTCGGTCGTGGTCGTCTCGATCCCAACTGCCGGCGTGCGCGTGCCGGTCACGCCGCTCATCAGCGCCGACTCGAACTGGGCCGCTTTGGCGCGCTGGACCGGGCCCATGTCCTGCGGCTGGTCGCGCACGACGATCACCCCGTCGAGGGCGCCGAAGCTACCGCTGGTGCGAGAGAAGAGCTGGCCGCGGACGACTTCCGGCAGGGTGCCGCCGATCACCAGCTGGCGGCCGAGGCCCTTGCCGAGCGCGGTCAGCTGGTCGGAGTTCGTCTCGAGGTCGAAGAAACGCGTGTTGGCGAGGTCGTCGGCGAGGCCGCCGACGTCGACCGGCTCGCGCACCACACCGATCCCGACCAGCCGCGCCCCGGTCGGCGCGAGCGCGTCCTCGACCGCCGCGGTGACCTCGCTGGGCAGCCCGCCAAGCGCGATCACCCCGATCCGTTTGCCCTCCAGCCGGTCGCGGGTCAGCACCGGGTAGACGCGCTCGGAGAACTCGTTGGCGCGGCCCAGTTCGCCGCTCAGCTCCTGGGCCTGCGAGCGCGCGTCCTCGAGGTTGCCGACCAGGCTGCGCTCGAGGTTCTCGCGGGTGCCGGTCAGCGCGTCGCCGCCGAACTCGGCGCCGATCAGGATCCCGATCGCCAGCGAGAGGAAGACGGCGATCAGCGAGGTGGCGTGGTAGCGCGCGCTGTAGCCCATCAGCGGCCGAAGGCTAGATCAACCATCCAGGGAGCCGCCCGGTTCAGATCCCGAGCCAGATCCGCACCTTCAGCCAGAACAGCTCGAAGACGTCGTTGAGCGCCGGCGAGGTGATGATCAGGATCGTCAGCAAGATCAGGAAGGCGACGCCGAACATCGCCACCGGCGTCAGCGTCGAGCTCGGGTTGTAGAGACGGCTCACCCCCTTGGCGTCGACCAGGCGCTCGCCGATCCGCAGCCGGGTCAGGAAGGTCGAGGACATGCCGCCGCGCTTTCTGTCGAGGAACTCGATCAGGTTGAAGTGGGCGCCGACGCTGACGATCAGGGCGGCCCCCTTCTCGTAGGCCATCAGCATCGCCACGTCCTCGCTGGTTCCGGCCGCGGGGACGACGGTGTGATCGAGGCCGGCCTCGATCAGGCGGGCGCAGCCGGGGGCGCGGCCGTCAGGGTAGGCGTGGACGACCAGCTCGGCGCCGCAGGCGAGCGCCTGATCGGAGGCGGAATCCATGTCGCCGAGGATCACGTCGGGCTTCATTCCCGCTTCGAGCACGCCGTCGGCGCCGCCGTCGACGGCGACGATCAGCGGCCGCATGTCGCGGATGTAGGCGCGCAGCGCCTTCAGGTCGCGGCGGTGGCGCTCGCCGCGCACGACGATCAGCACGTGGCGGTCGCGAAAGGAGGCGCGGGTCGGCGGGTACTCGATGCTGCCGGTCAGCAGGTCGGTCTCCTGGCGCACGTGGGCGACCGTGTTCTCGGCGAAGGCGGCGAGCGCCTCGTCGATCCGCTCGCGCTGGTCCTGCAGCTGCGCTTCCAGCTCGGCGACGCCGAGCACCCGGCCGCGCAGCACCTCCTGGTCGCCGATCCGTACCGTGCCGTCGTCGATCGTCACCCGGTCGCCGTCTTTGAGCAGCTCGAAGAGACTCCCGTCGGAAACGTCGACGAGGCGCACCCCGGCGCGCGCCAGCATCAGCGGCCCGGCGTTCGGGTACTTGCCGTCGGAGGAGGGCGAGGCGTTCAGCACCGCGGCGGCGCCGGCTTCGATCAACTCCTCGGCGGCGATCCGGTCGATGTTGACGTGGTCGATGACGGCGACGTCCCCGGGCCGCAGGCGCTTGACCAGGTGCTTGGTGCGCTCGCCGAGGCGGGCGGTGCCTTCGATCGGGGCGTCGGGGCGATTGCCGTTGCGACGTCCGAGCAGAGCGGGCAGGCGACGGCGGCTTGAGGTGGCCACCGGTTCAGATTAGGCCATTAAAGGCCGTCTGACCGGCGCATTGCCGCGTCCTCGTTCGCTCACGTGCGGAGCACGCTTCGCTCGCTGCGTCCTTGCACTGCTTGGTCAGGCAGCCTTTAACAGCTCTCGGGCGTGTTCGGTGGCGGCTCCATCCGACTCGTCGCCGCCGAGCATGCGGCGGATCTCCTCGACCACGCCCTCGCCGGCGAGCCGCTCGACGCTGGCGATGGCCTGGCCGTCGGCGACGCTCTTCTCGAGCCGGAAGTGGACGTCGGCGAGCGAGGCGACCTGGGGCAGGTGGGTGATGCAGAGGACCTGCTGCTCGGCACCGAGCGCGCGCAGCCTCTCCCCCACGACCCGCGCGGTGTTGCCGCCGATGCCGGCGTCGATCTCGTCGAAGACCAGCGTCGCCGCGCCCTGCCCGGCCGGGCCGAGCCCGCTGAGCGCCAGCATCACTCGCGAGAGCTCGCCGCCGGAGGCGGCATCGCGCAGCGGCGCCGGCTCGATGCCGGGGTTGGTGGCGACGCGCAGCTCGACCGTCTCGCGCCCGGCGGGGCCGAAGCCCTCCGGGTGGGGCTCGAGCACGACCGCGAGCGTCGCCCCGGCCATCGAGAGCCGCTCGAGCTCGGCGGCGACCTTCTCTTCCAGCGGACCCGCGGCGGCGGCGCGGCCGGCGCTGAGCGCCTCGGCCAGCTCGGCGCGGCGGCGTTCGGCCTCGGCCAGCGCCTCGGTCGCCTCGGCGCCGCGCGTCTCCGCACCCTCCAGCCGCGCGATCTCCTCGCGACAGCGGTCGGCGTGGGCGAGCACCGACTCGACGCTGCCGCCGTGCTTGCGCTCGAGCCGGTCGATTGCCTCGAGACGCTCCTCGATCGCCAGCAGGGTCGCCGGGTCGGCCTCGATGCCCTCGACGTAGGAGCGCAGCTCCGAACCGGCGTCGCCGAGCTCGACGGCGAGCGCGACGACCCGCTCGGCGAGCGCGTCGAGGTCGGGATCGAGGCCGCCCGCGTCCTGGAGCAGGGATTCGGCCCGCGCCAGCCCAGCCGCGGCACCGCCGCCGTCCTCGTCGGCCCCGGCCAGGGCGGCGTGGGCGCCGGCGGCCGCCTCGCGCAGGCCCTCGGCGTGGCGCAGCCGCTCGCGCTCGGCCGCGATCCCGGCGCGCTCCTCGGGGTCCGGGGAGACCTCCTCGATCTCGGCGAGCTCGTAGCGATAGAGGTCGAGGTCGCGCTCCCGCGAACCCTCGCGCTCGCGCAGCTCGGCGAGCTCGGCGGCGAGCCGCACACACTCGCGGTGGGTCTCGGCGTAGCGCTTGCGCCGCTCCAGGTGCTCGGTTCCGGCGAAGCCGTCGAGGATCTCCAGCTGGGCCGAGGCGATCGTCAGCTTGCGGTGCTCGTGCTGGCCGAAGAAGGCGAGCAGGCGGCCGCCGAGCAGCTTCAGGTCGGCGGCGGTCGCGGCGCGGCCGGCGACGAAGGCGCTGGTCCGCCCGCCGGCGGAGACGCGGCGGCCGAGCACGACCTCCTCGGCGCCCTCCGGCAGCCGCTCCGCCAGCTCGGCCAGCTCCGGCTCCTCGAGCAGGGCCGGCGGCAGGTCGAAGGCGCCCTCGACCCAGGCCTCGGCGGCACCGGGCCGCACGATGTTGCCTTTTGCCTTGCCGCCCATCAGCAGGTCCAGCGAGTGCGCCAGCACGGTCTTCCCGGCGCCGGTCTCGCCGGTGATCGCGTTCAGCCCCTCGCCGAGCCGCAGCTCGGCCCGCTCGATCAGCAGCAGGTTCTCGATCCGCAGCTCGCGCAGCATGCGAGGTGTGTAGCAACGGGGGCGGATCGAACCGCTTCGGATTACCGCTCCGTGCGGTTAGACGGCGAGGTGGCCGAACTTCTCTCTGATGCGCTGGTAGAAGCTCGTGCCCGGCAGCTGGGCGAGCCGGGTGACCGCGTCGACGAAGCGCACCTCGAGCTCGCCACCGGCGGCCAGCTCGGTCAGCTCGGCGCCGTCGACCGCCACTTCGACTGGCTCGCGGCCGGGCGCGTTGCCGACGTGCAGGACGTCGCCGGGGGCGACGACCAGGGCGCGGGCGGTCAGCGAGTGCGGCGAGATGTAGCTGACCGCGTACCCCTTCACTCCCCAGGCCAGGATCGGACCCTGGTTGGCGAGGTTGTAGCCGGTCGAGCCTGCGGGGGTCGCGGCGACCAGCCCATCGCAGCGCACGTGGCCGACCTCCTGGCCGGAGATCCGGTAGCTCAGCTCGGCGACCCGGTCGTGCGGGCGCCGGGCCAGGGTTATGTCGTTGACGCCGAGGCCGGAGACATCGCCACAGCTGACCTCCAGCCCCGGCAGGTCGATGGTCTGCACCTCGCCGTCGAGAGCGCGGCGGATCCCGGCGGCCGCGTCGCCGCGCTCGACCGCGGCGAGGAAGCCGACGGTGCCGAAGTTGACGCCGAAGACGGGCACGCCGGTGTGGGCGAAGCGGCGCAGCGCGTGCAGGATCGAGCCGTCGCCGCCGAGCACGATGCAGAGGTCCGGTCGAACGCTGCCGTCGTCGATCTCGATTCCCGCGGCGGCGGCGCCATGCTTGGCCAGCTCTTCCTCGGTGGCGAGCAGGGTGCAGCCGGCCTCGCGCGCGACCTGGGCGACCAGCGGCACCGCCTCGGTGGCGGCAGGCGGGTGCGAGTGGGTGATCAGCAGCGCGCTCTTCACGAATCTTCCTCAGCCGCCACGATCGCCGTCTCCAGATCGGGAATCTCGGCGCCATCGCCGCCGCACCAGACGAAGGTCTCGCGATTGCCCTTCGGCCCGGGCAGGCCGGAGGGCGCGAAGCCGCGCACCGCCAGGCCGAGTTCGCCGGCGGCGTGGGCGACGGCGAGGATCGCCTCGCGGCGGTCGCCGTCGTCGCGGACGACGCCGCGGCCGACCCGCTCGCGACCGAGCTCGAACTGCGGCTTGACCATCGCCAGCACCTCGCCGCCGGGCTCCAGGCAGCGGGCGACGGCGGGCAGCACCTTGGTGAGCGAGATGAAGGAGACGTCGACGGTGGCGAAGTCTGGCGCGAAGGGAAGGTCGGCGGGCTCCATCGCGCGGGCGTTGAGTCGCTCGATCACGGTCACGCGGGGGTCTTCGCGCAGGCGCACGTCGATCTGGCCGTAGGCGACGTCGACAGCGGCGACGCGCGGCGCCCCCCGCTGCAGCAGGCAGTCGGTGAAACCGCCGGTAGATGCACCGACGTCGAGGCAGTCGCGCCCGGCGACGTCGACCCCGAGCGCGTCGAGCGCGTTCTCCAGCTTGGTGCCGCCGCGCGAGACGAAGCGCGGCCCGGCGTCGACGACGAGGTTGGCCTCGGGCTCGACCAGCTGGCTCGGGCGCAGGGCGACCGGACCGTCCTCTCCCACCCGGACTTCGCCGGCGCGCACGGCGCCGGCCGCGGCCGAGCGTGAGGGGAACAGACCCCGCTCGGCCAAAACCGCGTCTATCCGGGCCTTCTTCACCGTCGCAACGCTAGCGCGGGGCCTGCCGCTTGGCCGTTTATCCGACCTTCAGAACGAGATGGGACATTTCGCCCCGAAGCCCGTGCCCGGGCCAACTTGCGCGGCACTCAGTGCCACAAAACCTGGTATCGCCCCCCGAGCAGGGGGGCTCTGTGACTCCCCTCACACACAAATCGCACGTATGTTCGTACGCTGGTCAAGGATTCAGTAAGAGGAACCGATGAAGGAGCTACACCCAAGACTTTTTGGTTGATCCCCGCGCCGACAACTAGCCCCAGTTGCTTCCCACAATTGGCGCTCTCGGCACAACAGGGCTCACCTACCTCCCACGGATCCACATATATAGAGATACATATCTCTCCTCCCTGTAGTAACCCCAGAAGCGCCCCGCCTCCCCAGGCGGGGCGTTTTCTGTTGTGGGGCCTGACAAGGAGGTCTTCAGCCCGTTGCAAGGGAGACAGGTAACGCTCGCACGGCCGCCGCTTCGACGGTGGCTTCAGCAACGGAAAGAGAGGAATCTCCGATGCCACCGAGCAATCACCCCGGCCGACGCGTCGCCAGGACGCGCCGCAGGTTCGCCTTCCTCGCGGTCTTGGCGGTCGCGGTCGCAGCGCTCCCCGCGATCACCGCTGCGGCTCCTTCGGGGTCGTCCAACCTGCGGATCACCAAGAGCGACAGTCCGGACCCCGTGCGGGTCGGTTCGCAGCTGACCTACACGATCGGAGTCGAAAACCGGGGGCCGGATCCGGCGACCGGAGTGATCGTCACCGACGACCTTCCGAAAACGGTCAATCTGGTCTCGGCCTCGGGCCCCGGCGGTCCCTGCGCCCAGCAGGGACAGAAACTCCGCTGCCCGATCGGCGCCCTGGCTCCGGTCGGCGTCAACTACGGCGGCACGCAGACCGCCGTGACGATCGTCGTCACCCCCCGGACCTCCGGGTCGATTCGCAACACGGCGACGGTCAAGGGGGACCAGAAAGATCCCGCCTCCGCGGACAACAAAGCGACCGCGACGACGCAGGTCCTCGGCCCAGCCCGCTGCCGTGGCCTCGACGCCAACATCGCCGGTACCGGCCGCGACGACGTGCTCTTCGGCACGCCCGGCCCGGACGTGATCGCGGCCGGTGGCGGCCGCGACCGAATCGTCTCCCTCGCCGGGCGAGACCTGATCTGCGCCGGGAGCGGCGCCGACTACGTGGCGTCGGGTTCGGCCGCGGATCGTGTCTTCGGCGGCGGCGGCGCCGACCGCCTGCTCGGCCGCGGCGGCCCGGACCTCCTGCGCGGCTCCGCCGGCAACGACGTGATCAAGGGCGGACGCGGCTCGGATCGACTCCGCGGCGGACGCGGGTTCGACCGCTGTGGGGGCGGTCCCGGGGCGGACTCGGTTCGCGGCTGCGAGCGCTAGAAGAGGTGCTCCTGGCTCAATGCAAAGGATTGTCTAACCGAAGGGCTCGGGGGTTCGACCGAGAACTCCACGACGAACCCCTGAGACAGAAGGAGAGACGATGGAGAGCAGCACCCCTCAGTCACGACAGGACTACGACCGCAAGGTAAGGGAACGACAGCCGACCGGCTGGACCGTCTTCGCCGGCGCCCTGATGCTGATCGTCGGCTCGCTCGACGCACTGTGGGGTCTCGCGGCGATCCTCAACGACGACGTGGTTCTGGTCGGCGGCGAGGGAGTGATCCTGGCCGACATCACGACCTGGGGCTGGGTCCACCTGATCCTCGGCTCGGTCGTCGCCGTCGCCGGCATGGGGCTGTTCACCGGCGCCGAGTGGGCGCGCTTCACGGCGATCTTCTTCGTCTCGATCAACGCCGTGGCCCAGATCGTCTGGTTCCCGGCCGCACCCCTCTGGGCCTTCCTGGTCATCCTCCTCGACGTGACGATCATCTACCAGCTGACCGCGCGCTGGGAGGAATGAGCACCTAGCATCGGGTCATGGGCATCCAGCGGATGGACCACGTCGGCGTCGTCGTCGACGACCTCGAGGCGGCGACCGAGTTCTTCGTCGAGCTCGGACTCGAGCCGCAGGGCACGGGACGGGTCGAGGGCGACTCGGTCGACCGCATCGTCGGCCTCGACGGCATCCAGGCGGAGCTCGTGATGCTGGAGACCGCCGATGGCCACGGGCGGCTCGAGCTGGTCAAGTTCCACTCGCCCCCGCTCGAGGAGGGCGATCCGCAGGCCCCGTCGAACACTCCGGGCCTCCGCCACATCGCCTTCCAGGTCGAGGACATCGACGATCTCGTCGCCGGCCTGCGTGGCCGCGGCACCGAACTCGTCGGCGAGCTGGTGCGCTACGAGAACAGCTATCGACTCTGTTACGTCCGCGGTCCCGAGGGGATCATCGTCGAGCTGGCGGAAAAGATCGGCTGAGCGGCGGGCCTTCTCGACGCCATATGATCTTCGCCGAGGAGAGCTGGCGGATCGCGAGGCCGTAAAGGCGCGCGCGCAGCCAGACCCGACGATGGACCAACCGCTCGCTCGCAAAGATCGCAAGTCCCCCGACGCGCCGCGCAAGGGTCATCCGCGCTGGGCGGTGGCGCTGATCGTGCTCGGCGCGATCCTCACCTTCGCCGCGATCTTCTCGATCTGGGTCAACCGCCAGGCGCTCAACACCGACAACTGGGTCGACACCAGCACCCGCCTGATCCAGGACGAAGAGGTCCGCGACCAGCTCGCCGACTACCTCGCGAACCAGCTGTTCGCCAACGTCGACGTCGCCGACGAACTGCAGGAGGCGCTGCCGCCGAAACTTGCCCCGCTCGCCACCGCGGCCGCGGGCGGGCTGGAACAGGTAGCGCCACAGGCGGCCGAGCGGCTCTTCGCCACGCCGAAGTTCCAGCAGCTCTGGGAAGCGGCCAACCGCAAAGCCCACGAAGCGCTGCTGCAGGTCCTCAACGACGAAGGCGAGGTCGTCTCGACCGGGAACGGCGAAGTGAAGCTGCAGCTCGGCCCCGTGCTCACCGAGCTCGGCGAAGGCTCGGGCGTCGGCGCGACCCTGGTCTCCAAGCTGCCGTCCGACGCCGGCGAAATCACGATCCTCAAGTCCGACGAACTCTCGCTGGCCCAGGAAGTCGCCAACCTGCTGCGCAAACTGCCCGTCGTCCTGACGCTCGTCGCGCTGCTCTGCTTCGCGCTGGCGGTCTACCTCTCGCCGCGCCGGCGCGAGACCCTGCGCTCGGTCGGCTTCGCCTTCATCGTCGCCGGCATTCTCTCGCTCGGGCTGCGCGGGTTCGCCGGCACCTACGTGGTCGGCGGGTTGAGCAAGACGACCGCTGTCGAACCCGCGGTCGAGGGTGTCTGGAGCATCAGCACCTCGATGCTGGCCACGATCGCGACCTCGGCGATCGTCTTTGGCCTGCTGGTCGCGCTCGCCGCGGTCCTCGCCGGCCCGACGAAGCCGGCGACGACGATCCGCGCCTGGATCGCCCCCTTCGCGCAACGCAACCCGGCCGGCTTCTGGGGTGCGGCCCTGCTGATCTTCCTCGCGCTGATCGCCTGGGCGCCGGTGGGCGCCTTCCACAAACCACTCGGGGTCCTCGTCTTCGCCTTGCTCTTCGCCACCGGCACCGAGCTCTACCGCCGCCAGCTGCTCGCAGAGGACGTCGGCGCCGCAAGCGGTACCGCCGACACGCGCTGACCCCGTCGCGCGGCTAGGCTCAAGCGATGCCGACCTACATTCGCTTCGGCGACGACCACTCGGTCGCCGTCCAGGAGGGTTACGAGGAGATCAAGGGCCTGATCGCCGCCGCCGAGGCCTCGAAGGTGCCGATGTTCGAGGTGAAGCGGATCGACGGGGCGCGGCTGTTCGTCAACGCCGCCGAGGTGTGGACGATCTCCGAGGGCAGGAAGAAGGAGTAGGCGCCCTCACGGCAGGTCGACCAGCGGATCCATCGGGTGCAGCTCGCCCTTGACCAGCGCCTCGGTCCGCAGGTGGGCGATCGCCTGATACTCGTCGGAGCCGACCATCTCCAGGAAGGTGCCGCGGCTCGGGTATTCGACCAGCGCGACCATGTCCCAGGAGCCGTCGCCGAGCAGGGCGAGGCCGGGATCGCCGGCGAAGACGATGCGCCCGCCCAGCCGCTCGAGGATCGGCGCCACGGCGGCGCCGTACTCGGCGTAGCGCTCGCGGCCGCCGTCGGGCTGGAAGCGCAGCAGGTTCAGCATCACCACCGGCGCTCCCTCGCTGCTGCGCGCGGCGAAGGCGGCAAAACCCTCCTGGCTGATCGGCTCGGGCGCTGCCGAGTTCTCCATGGCTCTCCCCTCCCTACGTGTTTGGCGATCCCACGGGCAGGGTAAGGGATGGGCTCTCCCCCGTAGTGACCTGGAAACGCTCCTCCCCTGCGAGGGGCGTTTCTTCTTTCTGGAGCGGCGCTAGGCCGCTTCGCGGCTGGGGTCCTCGCCGGGCCAGCGGCCGGTCAACGCGGCAAAGCCACGGCGGGCGCCGTAGTCGGTGAGGCCTTTGGCGACGCGGAAGACCGCCCCCTCGACCGCCAGGGCAGCGATCAGCTTGACCGTCGGCGCGTCGCGCTGGTCGGGCTCGGGCGGGTCCTCGTCGTCGACCACGGCCCAGAGGCGTTCGAACGCCTTCTTGCCGAGCATGCCGGCGAGCAGGCCGGCGCCGATGCCGATCGGGGCGAAGAGGAACTTCATGGGCGCAGGCTACCCGGCACCGCCCGGAGTCAGTCGCGAGCCCGTCTAGACGAGTTGTTACGATATATCGCGTTAGTTAGCGATAGAAAGGTTTCGATGCACCACCACAGACACCACCCGCACCACGAGATGCACCTGCGCCGCCAGGAGTTCGGCCGCGGTCGCGGCCCCCGCTACGGTCGCGGCCGCGGCGGTCCGCGGGCACGGCGCGGCGACGTCAGGGCCGCCGTGCTCGCCCTGCTCGCCGAGCGGCCGATGCACGGCTACGAGATGATCAAGGAGCTCGAGGAGCGAACCGACGGGGCCTGGACCCCGAGCGCCGGCTCGATCTACCCCACCTTGCAGATGCTCGAGGACGAGGGCCTGGTCCGCGGCGAGGAGAGCGACGGCAAGCGCCGCTTCGTGCTCACCGACGAGGGAGTCGCCACCCAGCAGGAGAAGGCCGGCGAGCAGACCCCCTGGGACGCCGTCAAAGCCGACGCGGCGCCCGAGCAGATGCAGCTGGCCGGTTCGATGAAGAAGCTCCACCACGCGATCCGCCAGGCCTTCCTGGCCGGCGACGCCGGACAGCAGAAACGGGTCCGCGAGCTGCTCGACGAGAGCCGTCGCAAGATCTACGCGATCCTTGCCGAGGAGGGCTAGGGCCTAGGCGCCCAGCCACTCGCGCACGCGCGACATGCCGGCCAGGGACGAGAGGTCGCCGCGGTCGCGCATCGCCGTGGCGCTCGCCGCCATCGCCTCCACCGCCACCCAGGCGAGCGCCCCGCCGACGCTGACCCGCTGCGCGCCGGCGGCGAAGACCTCCTCGACCGAGAGGCCCTTGTGGGCGAGCACGTTGACCGGGCGCTCGACCGCTTCGCAGACCGCCCGGATCTGCTCGGCGTCGCGCAGGCCCGGCGCGTAGAGGACGTCGGCGCCGGCCGCCTCGTAGGCCTGCAGGCGGGCGATCGTGTCGTCGAGGTCGGGGTTGCCGCGGATGTGGTTCTCCGCCCTGGCGGTGAAGGTGAACGGGAACTCGAGCAGGGAGGCGGCCTCCGCCGCGGCCGCAACCCGCTCGACCGCCTCGGCCGGCTCGTAGAGTCGGCCGGCCGGGTCGTAGTCCTCGATCGAGCCACCGACGGCGCCGGCTGTAGCGGCCCGCTCGATCGCCGCCGCGGCGTGCGCCGGCGTCGGCCCGTGCCCGTTCTCGAGGTCGACCGCGATCGGCAGCTCGCTGGCCTCGTCGAGCGCCCGCGTGTGTGCGATCACCTCGTCGAGGCTGGCCTCGCCGTCGGAGCGGCCCAGGCTGAACGCGAAGCCGCTGCTGGTCGTCGCCAGCGCCTCGAAGCCAAGTGCCTCGAGGACCTTCGCCGTGCCGGCGTCCCAGGGGTTCGGGATCAGGAACGGCTCGCCCTCGTGGAGGGCCCGGAAACGTCTGGCCTTGTCCAGCTGGCGCTCGCCCATCTACCCCTCCTGTCACAGGATGCCGTCCGGGGACGCGCCTCGCGGCCCCGGTCACCTTGGCGACGGGCCGCGAGAAGTCCGCTCCCCTGGCGGACCCACACATATAGAGATGCGCGTCTCCCCTCCCTGTGGTGATTCCCCAGAAGCGTGGCCTTTCGTGGCTGCTTCATCCACCTTCACCGAGGAGACGGACGCAGGCTATTCGATAGAGCGGATTGAATCAATCCTCAATTTTCGTTAGCCAAGGACCGGCTGCTCGGAGCGCGTCGCCGCGAGCACCCGATCGGCCACAGACTGGCCGGTCAGGCCCGCCTCGGCGCGCAGCAGCGCCGGCTTGCCGTGGGTCACGTAGCGGTCGGGCAGGCCGACGCGCAGGACCCGGGCGCGCTCCCCCGGGCCCTCGAAGCCGTCCTCGAGATGCTCGAGCACGGCCGCGCCGAAGCCCCCCGGCAGGACGTTCTCCTCGATCGTGACCAGCAGCTCGTGCTCGCGCGCGAGGCGCTCGGCCAGCTCGCCGTCGAGCGGCTTCGCGAAACGGGCGTCGGCGACGGTCACGTCGAGGCCGTGCCCGGCGAGGATCTCGGCCGCCTCCTTGGCGACGGTCACCCCGTAGCCGTAACCGAGCAGCGCGACCCGCTCGCCCTGGTGGAGGACCTCGCCGCGGCCGATCGGCAGCAGCTTCGGCTGCGCCGGCAGCTCGACCCCCTCCGCCGCGCCGCGCGGGTAGCGCAGCGCCGCCGGGCCGTCGTGGGCGATCGCGGTGTGCAGCATGTGGACGAGCATCGCCTCGTCGCGCGGCGCCATCAGGACGACGTTCGGGATCGGGCGGAAGTAGGAGACGTCGAAGGCGCCGTGGTGGGTCGGGCCGTCGTCGCCGACCAGGCCGGCGCGGTCCATCGCGAAGGTGACGTCGAGGTCCTGCAGGCAGACGTCGTGGACGATCTGGTCGAAGGCGCGCTGCAGGAAGGTCGAGTAGATCGCGCAGACCGGCTTGCCACCCTGCAGGGCGAGGCCGCAGGCGAGCAGGACGGCGTTCTGCTCGGCGATCCCGACGTCGTAGTACTGCTCCGGGACCTCGTCGGCGAGCTTCTGCAGGCCGGTCCCCCCCGCCATCGCCGCGGTGATTCCGATCACGCGCTCGTCGGCTTCGGCCTCGGCGACGATCGCGTCGGCGAAGACCTGGGTGTACTGGGGCGGCGAGCCGGCGGCGGGCGGCTTCTCGAGCCGCTCGATCCCCTCCGGCGAGTCGGTTTCGGTGACCGGCACCGGCTTCGCGGCCGCCGGGCGGCCGTTGACGATCGAGTTCGGCTTGGCCGCGTGCCACTCCTCCATCGTCTCCAGGCCGCCGGCTTCCGCGGGCGCGAAGCCCTTGCCCTTGACGGTGTGGATGTGGACGACGACCGGCCGCTCGGAGTCGAACGCCTCGGTCAGCGCCTCGCGCAGGGCGTGCACGTCGTGGCCGTCGATCACGCCCATGTAGGCGAGGTCGAGCTCCTCGAAGAACAGCCCCGGCGCCCAGTAGGCCTTGATCGCCGACTTGATCTCCGGGCCGAGCCGCTCGATCCGCCGGCCGAGGCCGAGCGGCAGCTTGGTGAGCCGGTCCTCGACCCCCTCGCGGGCGTGGTAGAGCCGCGGGTTGAGCCGGATCCGGTTGAAGTAGCGCGAGAGCGCGCCGACGTTCGGCGAGATCGACATCCCGTTGTCGTTGAGCACGATCACGACCGGCGTCTGCAGGCCGCCGGCCGCGTGCAGGGCCTCGTAGGCGACGCCGCCGGTCAGCGCGCCGTCGCCGATCACCGCGGCGACCTTGCCGTCCGGCCCGATCCCCTTGCGCATCGCCTCCTTCAGCCCGACCGCGTAGCCGATCGAGGTCGAGGCGTGGCCGGCGCCCATGATGTCGTGCTCGGACTCGGCGATCGAGCAGAACGGCGCCAGGCCCTCGTACTGGCGGATCGTCGGCAGCTCGTCGCGCCGGCCGGTGAGGATCTTGTGCGGGTAGGACTGGTGGCCGACGTCCCAGAGCACCTTGTCGCGCGGCGAGTCGAGCAGGCTGTGCAGGGCGACGGCGAGCTCGCAGGTGCCGAGGTTGGCGCCGAAGTGGCCGCCGATCTCGCCGATCGTGTCGATGATGTAGGTGCGCATCTCCTGCGCGACCCGCTGCAGCTCGGCGTCGTCGAGGCCCTGCAGGTCGGCGGGCCCGTCGATCGCGCTGAGCAGCTCTCGTATGTCTTCGTTGCCCTGGGTGGTGGGCTCTTCGCTCATTCGTTCCTCGTGAAGATGTAGTCGGCCACGCTGCTCAGGTCCTCGGTCCTGCCGGCCGCCTCGGCCAGCGCCCCCGTCGCCTTGGCGTGGGATTCGGCCGCCAGCTCCCGCGCTCGCTCGAGCCCGAAGAGGCTGACGTAGGTGAGTTTGCCATGTCGCTCGTCGCTTCCATGTGGCTTGCCGAGCTGCTCGTCGCTCTCGGTCACGTCGAGGATGTCGTCGACGATCTGGAACAGAACGCCCAGCTCCTCCGCGAAACGGCGGTAGGGCATTGTCTCACTTTCGCCGACTCCCTCGAGGGTAAGTACGACGCCGACGCTGGCGGCGATCAGCCGGCCGGTCTTCAGCGAGTGCAGGGCCCGCAGCCCCTCGGCGTCGCCGGCGTCGCCGATCACGTCGACGTACTGACCGCCGACCATCCCGTCGACGCCGGTCGCGCCGGCCAGTTCGCGCAGCGCCGCCAGCACCCGGGCCGGCTCGCCGGGCTGCGTGCAGAACAGCCGCACCGCCTCGGCGAAGAGGCCGTCGCCGGCGAGGATCGCCACGTCCTCCCCGTACTTCACGTGCGAGGTCGGCAGGCCGCGGCGCAGCTCGTCGTCGTCCATCGCCGGCAGGTCGTCGTGGATCAGCGAGTAGGTGTGGATCAGCTCGATCGCGCCGGCGACCGGCAGGAAGCGCTCCGGGTCGGCGCCGAGCGCGCGGGCGGTCGCCAGGGTCAGCACCGGCCGCACCCGCTTGCCGCCGGCCAGCAGCGAGTAGCGCATCGCCTCCTCGAGCCCCGCGGTCGGCGCCGTGACCGAGAAGCTCAGGTCCTCCAGCGAGCGATCGACCAGTTGGCGCAGGTCGTCCGGGTAGCTCACCCGGCGCTCGCCTGTTCGCGCGCCTGGCGGTTGGCCTCCTCGACCGCCTCGGCGGCGAGGTCGGCGGCCTCGGCGGCCAGCTCGGCGGCGCGCTCGTCGTTCGCCTCCTCCCCGTCCAGCTCCTTGGCGATCTCGCCCAGCCGCGCGGCGATCTCACGCAACCGCCCGCTCACTTGGCCGGCTCCCGCTCGCGCACGATCGCGCCGAGGATGCCGTTGATGAACTTCGGCGCGTCGGCGCCGCAGTACTCCTTGGCGATCTCGACCGCCTCGTCGATCGCGACCTCGTGGGGGACCATGCCCTCCTCGATCTCGTAGAGCGCGACCCGCATCACATTCAGGTCCAGGGGGGCGATGCGGTCGACCGTCCAGCCGCCCTTGGCGTGCGCGGCGATCGTCTCGTCGAGCTCTTCGCGGTGCTCGTCGACGCCCTCGGCGAGCTCGCGGGTCAGCGGCCGCGCGTCGGCGATCAGCTCCGCCAGCGGACGGCCGGTGACGTCCCGCTGGTAGCTGGCGAAGACCGCGTCGCGGCGTTGGTCGGATCGGCGCATCGGCCTATTCTCGCGCTTTCGGCAGGACGCCCGCCTCAGCGCAGGATCTCGACCAGCAGCACCCAGGCGTTCGAAGTCCCGGCGAGAATCGCGAAGACGATGCCGGCGACCACCCAGTACAGGCCGCCGCCGTCGCCGATCATCACGCTGATCGCGCCGATCAGCAGCGGCACGGTGCCCATCAGGCGCAGCGCCCAGCGGCCGAGGATGTAGTTGCGCGGCGCGTGCGCGGGCTGGGCGCGGATCGGTTTGAGGATCGCGAAAGCGAGGGCCGCGGCGACGACGAACAGCTCGGCGCCGAGCACGCCCTGGCTCTGGCCGGGGATCAGGCAGACGATCGAGACGACGAGGACCGAGACGAGCGTCAGGACCGCCTCGAGGCCACGCTCGGCCAACCCCTTCTCGTCGATGATCCGCTCGAGGTTGATCGAGATCGCGACGAAGAGCAGGCCGGCCAGAGCGGCCGAGGCGCCCGCGGCGGCAACGAAGAGGTCGCTCCACTGGCTCGGGTCGTACGCGTACACGGCGCCCGATCCTAGGCCCGTCCGCGGTCAGGCGCGCGAGACGTACTCGCCCTTGCGCGTGTCGACCCGGATCGTCTCGCCCTCCTCGATGAAGAGCGGGACCTGGATCGTCACGCCGGACTCGAGCGTCGCCGGCTTGCTGCCGCCGCCGGAGGCGGTGTCGCCCCTCAGCCCGGGATCGGTCTGGGTGACCTTCATGTCGATCGCGCTCGGCACCTGCACGTCGCTGGGCTTTTCGTCGACGAAGAGCACCTCGACCTCGGCGTTGGGCAGGACCCACTGCATCGACTCGCCGAGCGAGGACGTGGGGATTTCGATCTGCTCGTAGTCGCGGCTGTCCATGAAGACCGCGGCGCTGCCCGAGTCGTAGAGGTACTGCATCTTCTTCGATTCGGTCCGCACGGGTCGGAACTTCTCGCCGGCCCGGAAGGTTTTGTCGATCACCGAGCCGTCCTCGATCCGGCGCAGCTTGGTGCGCACGAAGGCGCCGCCCTTGCCCGGCTTGACGTGCTGGAACTCGATCACCTTCCAGATCTTGCCGTCGATCTCGATGTGGACGCCGTTCTTGAACTGGTTGGTGCTGATCATTGAAAGTGGTTGCCCTTCGGTCGCCTTGGAAAGGAGACCTTATTAGCCGATCTGACTTTTCAGGTACGCGGCGCCGAGACCGACAGCGGCCGAGATCACACCCGAGCCGCCGATCACTTTGATCATGCGGCGCCCGGGGGTCGTGTCGGCGACCTCGATCGGCGGGAAGACCCGCATCGAGACAGGGTGCGAGAGACCCTGAACGAGGAACGAGACGACCAGGGCGAACCAGAAGGAACTGGCGAGTTCGTCCGCCAGACTGTCGTCGTCGGGAATCAGCAGGCTGGCGATAAATACCGCGAGAACGATCGCGATGGCGGCGGCCGAGGCGAGAAGATGGGTGGCCAGAATGCGCTCCCTCCAACGCGAGGCAAGGACATGGTCAAGGATCGGGAGTGATCTCGTGGGGCCTTCGGTCGGGGGTTTGACCCAGGAGAACCCCCCGCGCTCGACGACCTTGCTCACCGCGCTGCGCACCTCCCTCACGGCATCGCCGTCGACCGTGCCGTCCGAGGAGACGCGCACCGAGACGCCGCGCGGACAGTTGAAAGCGGACTGCTCGCGCGCCTTCTTGCGGCCGAACTCGACCTCGACCCTCAGCTCGTCGCCGCCGACGGCGATGCGGGCCGAGCGAAAGTACTTCCAGGTAGTGAAAGGGACGCGCTCGAGTAAATCCTCGCTCGACTCGTAGGTTTCGAGGTCGTCTCTGACGGCGAACTCGATCCGGGCTGCGGCCGACTGTTTCTTCGCCGCGACCTCGCTCGTCGCCCGATCGACGATCCTCGCGAAGAGCTTGTAGTCGCCGCGCCAAGAGCCGGTCGCCGACCAGGCTTCCGAGGCCTCTGCCATGGGGTCAGTCCTGGGTCGGAGCGGAGCGTTCGGCCGCGGTGCTCGTCGTCAGAGCGGCTGCCGAGCCACCGCTGAGCACGCGACGGACGAGGCGGGGGCTGAGGATGCGGGCGATCGCGGCGAGCGCGTAGAAGCGCGGCACGTAGCGCTCGGCCTTGCCGCCGGGGCCGACCTCGTAGATCGCCTCGGCGACCACCTCCGGCTTTGACACGAGCCAGCGGGTCAGCGCTTTCTCGCGCAGCTCGGTGGCCGGGAAGCCCTCGGTCGCGATGAAGCCGGGTAGGACCATGCCGACGTGGACGCCGTGCGGAAGCTCCTCGGCGTAGAGCGAGTCGGTCCAGCCGATCAGGGCGAACTTGCTCGCCGAGTAGGCGCCGGAACGGGCCCGCGCGACCCGGCCGGCGGTGCTGGCGACGTTGACGATCGCGCTCGGCGCCGAGCTGCGCAGCAGCGGCAGCAGCGTCTCCGTGAGCCGCACCACGGCGTCGAAGTTGAGCTCCATGTGGCGCTGCACATGGGCGGCGCCGGTCTCGGCGAAGCCGCCGCGCCAGGCGGCGCCGGCGTTGTTGACCAGCAGGTCGAGGCGATCGTGGTGCGCCTCGACGTGAGCGAGCACCTTGGCCGGCGCATCCGGCTCGGTCAGGTCGACGGCGCAGACGCTGGCTGGGCAGGGCAGCGACTCGGCGAGCTCGCGCAGCAGCTCCTCGCGACGCGCGACCAGGATCAGTTCGGCGCCGGGCTCGCGCGAGAGCCGCGCCGCGGTCGCGGCGCCGATCCCGGTCGATGCCCCGGTGACAAGCGAGACGCTCATTGGCAGAACGGTATTCGACCGCGCAGGAACAGTCATCCCAGACGCGGCTGCCGCGGCTGCAAGGATGGCTGCGTGTTCGGTTGGATCTCAGGACGTGGGCGCCAGCTGAGCGCGACTCGCCGCGAGGGCGAGCGGGTGACGCCGCTGGAGCTCTTCTTCGACCTCGTCTTCGTGCTCGCGATCACCCAGTGCACGGCGCTGATGGCCGACCACCCGACCTGGGAGGGCCTCGCCCAGGGTCTGCTCGTGCTCGGCGTGATCTGGTGGGCCTGGGTCGGCTACTCCTGGCTGACCAGCGTGATCGACCCCGAGGAGGGCGTCGTCCGCCTGGTCATCTTCGCGGCGATGGCGGCCCTGCTGATCGTCGCCCTCTGCGTGCCGGAAGCGTTCGGCGCCCTCGGCCTCACCTTCGCGCTCGCGCTCGGCTTCTTCCGCGTCGCCCACATCGCCCTCTTCATGCTCGCCAGCCCCGACGACGACGCGCTGCGTCACTCGGTGCTCGGGCTCGCGGTCAGCACCGCCGTCGCGGTGATCCTGCTCGCCACCGCCTCGTTCTTCGACGGGCTCGCCCAGGGAGCGCTCTGGGCGCTGGCGATCTTCTTCGACATGGCCGGGCCCTACTTCTTCGGCTCGGAAGGCTGGAAACTGGTCCCCGGCCACTTCGCCGAGCGCCACGGGCTGATCGTGATCATCGCCCTCGGCGAGTCGATCGTCGCGATCGGGATCGGCGCCTCCGGCGTCCTGACCTTCGCTATGGGGGTCGTCGCCGTGCTCGGGGTCGCGCTCGCCGCGGCGCTCTGGTGGACCTACTTCGACGTGGTCGCGCTGGTCTCGGCGAAACGGTTGGGCGAAGCCGAGGTCGGCAGGGTCCAGAACGAGCTCGCCCGCGACTCCTACTCCTACATGCACCTGCTGCTGATTGCCGGCATCGTGCTCAGCGCCTTCGGGCTGAAGTCGGTGATCGCCCACGCCGAGGACCACCTGCACGACGTCGAAGCGTTCGCCCTCTACGGCGGCATCGCCGTCTACCTGCTCGGCCTGGTCGGCTTCCGCTGGCGCCACGTCCACACCCTCAACCGCCACCGACTCGGGCTGGCGATCGTGCTGCTCATCCTGGTCCCGGTCGTGGTCTCGATCCCGGCCTGGGTCGCCCTGCTGTTCCTCGATCTGCTGATCTGGGCGATGGTCGCCTTCGAGCACCGCGGGTACGGCCCCGGCCGGGCGGAATTCCGCCGCGAAGCCGCCGCGGCGCACCAGGGATGACCGTGACCAGAAAACGGACGAACGTCCGAAAAGGCATACTGCACGTCTCTTGAGCACGCCGAATCTTCTTGACAAGCTTTTGCGCGTCGGCGCGCCGTCCGGGTACGAGGGCCCCGCGGCCGAGATCTGGCGCGAGGCGGCGAGCTTCGCGGAGCTCTCCAGCGACGGCCTCGGCTCCTCGATCGCCCGCGTCGGCGACGCCGCCCCGCTCTTCGCCGTCGTCGGCCACATCGACGAGATCGGCCTGATCGTCACCCACATCGACGAGAAGGGCTTCCTCTGGTTCGCCCCGATCGGCGGTTGGGATCCGCAGATCCTCGTCGGCCAGCGGGTCGAGGTGCGCGGCAAGGACGGGCTCGTGCCCGGCGTCGCCGGCCGCAAGCCGATCCATCTGCTCGAGGCCGACCAGCGCAAAAAAGTCGTCGAGCTGAAAGGCATGCACATAGACATCGGCGTCGAGGATCGCGACGAGGCGGCCGAGCTGGTCCGCGTCGGCGACCCGGTCGTGATCGCCGCCGAGCCGGTAGCGGTCGCCGGCGAGCGGCTCGTCTCCAAGTCGATGGACAACCGCCTCGGCGCCTACGTCGCCCTCGAGAGCCTGCGCCGCTGCCACGAGGGCGACGGCCCGGGCGGCTCCTTCGCCGCGGTCGCCGCGGTCCAGGAGGAGATCGGCCTGTTCGGCGCTCGCACCGCCGCCTTCGAGGTCCGGCCCGACGTCGCCGTCGCGGTCGACGTCACCCACGCCACCGATGCCCCCGGCGTCGACGAGAAGGAGGTCGGCAGCCACCCGCTCGGCTCCGGCCCCGTGATCGGCCGCGGTTCCACCCTCTCCCCCAAGGTCTTCGAGCTGCTGGTCGAGACCGCCGAGGCGGAGGGCATCGAGTACACGATCAGCGCCAGCGGCCGCGGCACCAGCACCGACGCCGACGTCCTGCAGATCTCCCGCTCGGGGATCCCCACCGGCCTCGTCTCGATCCCGCTGCGCTACATGCACTCGCCGGTCGAGATGGTCGACCTGCGCGACGTCGAGGGCGTGGTCAACCTGCTCGCTGCCTTCGGCTCCCGGCTCAGCGCCGACGACGACTTCAGCCGCTAGCAGAAGCCGGTGAGACCGCGCACGCGGCTGACCAGCTTCCGCAGTTCGGCCACGGTCATACCGTTTTTTTCGGCCGTTCGGGTGGGGTACAGGCGGACGAGGATGGACAATTCGATCAGCCGCTTCACCCTCGCGGTCGACATGGTCGGGACCGGCACGCCGGCGAGCGCCTCCGGCCCGAGCGCTTTGGCAACGCGCAGTCGGTACCTCACCTGCTCCGACCTCAGTCCGGTTTCCCTGGCGATCGCCTTGACCCCGCGCAGCCGCTCGGCGGCCGCGGTCACCCGCTTCAACTCGCGCAGGACCGTCGACGGGTAGACCGGCGGCGACAGTGGTTCCGGCGCGGGCTGAGAACGGCGGCGGGCTTCGCGCAGCGCCGCGCCCATTAGCCCGGGTTCGTGGCTTTCGACGGTGAACGTTCGGGCGCCGGTGCCAACGTAGACCTGCCCCAGTTCGTCATCTTGGGTCATCAGCCCACCGCCACGGAGGAGCGAAACCGGGGAGGAAGACGTTTCCCTGGCGATCGGGTTGACGGCACAAGTGGTCGACGTCGTGATCACGGCCGGCCACGAGCATCCACCCTCGCCCTCGGGAAGCTTGCAGTCCCCGTAGATGATTTCAGAGCGGCTGATGTCTTCCTCGCTCACCTGCAAGCCGGCGAAGACGGACCCAAGCCAGTAGGGGTCCTTCGACACCGGCTTGGCGCCGTCGCTACCACCCGCGAGGATGCCGAGCAGCAATGCCAGCGTGGCGAGGCAGGCGATTCGTCCGACCCATTTCATCGGCGCAATGGTAAGGCCGAACGGGATCAGTCGACGATCGTCAGCTCCTTGGGGAGCGTCGAGATGTTGCGGTAGCCGTCCTCGGCGACGACGACGAAGTCCTCGATCCGCACTCCGAGCTCGCCCGGCAGGTAGATCCCCGGCTCGACCGTGACGACTTCGTTCGGGGCGAGCACGTCGTCGGCTTTCGGCGAGAGGCGCGGACCCTCGTGGACCTCGAGGCCGACTCCGTGGCCGAGGCCGTGGCCGAAGTGCTCGCCGTGTCCGGCGGCGTCGATGATCTTGCGGGCGACCGCGTCGACGTCCTCGCCGGTGACCCCGGCTTCGACCGCCTCGAGGGCGGCGAGCTGGGCGGCGAGAACCGTCTCGTAGACGGTCCGCCCCCGCTCGCCGGGGTCGCCGGTCGCGTAGGTGCGGGTGCCGTCGGAGCAGTAGCCGTCGAGCTGGGCGCCCATGTCGAAGACGACCAGCTCGCCGCTGCCGATCTCGCGCTCGCCGGGCTCGGCGTGCGGCAGCGCGCCGTTCGGGCCGGCGGCGACGATCGCCGGGAAGGACGGGTCGCCGCCGAGCTCGCGGATTCGCGCTTCGGCGGCGCGGGCGACCTCGCGCTCGCTGCGGCCGGCGAGGCCGCGCTCGACGCTCCACAGCCAGACCTGGTCGGCCAGCTTCGAGGCCTCGGCGATCGCCGCCAGCTCCTCGTCGTCCTTGACCCGGCGCAGCTTCTCGACCGCGCCGCCGGCGGGCACCGGCTCGACCCCATCGGCGAGTTTCTCCTTCAGTTTCTCCAGGATGCGCACCGGCATGTGGTCGTCCTCGAAGCCACTGCGCCCGGTCAGGTGCTCGGCGATCCCGCCCAGCCAGTCGGCGGCGACCGTGATCGACTCCCAGCCCTCGACCTCGGCGGCGGCCCGCTCGGTGTAGCGGAAGTCAGTGAAGAACAGGCGCAGCCTGTCCGGCCCGCAGACACAGGCGCCGTTGGTTCCGGTGAACCCGGTCAGGTAGCGAACGTTGGTCAGGTCGGTGACCAGCATGCGGTCGAGCTCGCGCTCGGCCAGCGCGGCCTCGAGGCGGTCGCCGCGGCCGCGCATCAGGTCGAGACGCCCAGCTCGGCGGCGAGCAGCTCGAGCGCCTCGCGGTAGCCGTCGGCGCCCTTGCCGGAGATCTTCGCCAACACCAGGCCGTCGAAGACCGAGACCTTGCGCCAGTCGTCGCGGTTCTCGACGTCGGAGAGGTGGACCTCGACCGCCGGCAGGTCGGCGACCGCGAGCGCGTCGGCGATCGCCCGGCTGTAGTGGGTCCAGGCGCCGGCGTTGACGATCGAGGAGTCGGCCAGGTCCGGCACGCGGTGCAGGTACTCGACGAACTCGCCCTCGTGGTTGGTCTGGAAGAAGATCGGCTCGAGCCCGAGCGCCCGCGCCCAGTCGCTGATCTGGTGCTCCAGCTCGCTCAGCGATTTGCCGCCATAGAAGGACGGGTCGCGGCGCTCGAGGATGTCGAAGTTGACGCCGTGCAGGACGGCGACGCGGTTGGCGGTCGAGCTCACGGCAGCAACTCTTCCACGGCGGCGCGGACCTCGTCGTCCGGGACCAGCTGACCGACCTCCGGCCTGCCCGGCTCGGCGAGCAGGACGAAGCCGACGCCGGCGGCGGTGCGCTTCTTGTCGCGTTGCAGGGCGCCGAGGATCGCCTCGACGAACGCCGCCGGGTCCTCGCCGCGATCGAGCTCGACCGGGAGGTCGTGGCGGACGAGGATCTCGCGGGCCTCCTCGCGCAGCTCGGCCGCGCCCGAGAGGCGCAGCGCCGCCAACAGGCCGATCCCCACCGCTTCGCCGTGGCGGTAGCGCTCGTACGCGGTGGCCGCCTCGATCGCGTGCCCGACCGTGTGACCGAGGTTGAGCATGTGGCGCAGGCCGCCGTCGCGCTCGTCGGCGGCGACCACGTCGCACTTGAAGCGGGCGCAGGCGAAGACGAGCTCGCTGAGCTCGTAGGGGTTGAGGTCTTCGACCAGGCGGACGCGCTCCCAGAGCGGCCCGCCGGCGAGCAGGCCGGTCTTCAGCACCTCGACGAACCCGGCCGCGAGCTCCTCGCGCGGCAGCGACTCGAGGGTGCCGACGTCGGCGAGCACCGCCGCCGGCTGGTGGTAGGCGCCGGCGTAGTTCTTGCCCTGCGGCAGGTCGACGCCGGTCTTGCCGCCGATCGCCGAGTCGACCTGGGCGACCAGCGTGGTCGGCACCTGAACCACCGGGACGCCGCGCTGGTAGACGTGGGCGCAGAAGCCGGCCAGATCGCCGACGACCCCGCCGCCGAGCGCGACGACGTGGTCCTCGCGGGTCATCCCACCCTCGGCCAGCGCTTCCAGCGCGACGCCGACCTGGGCCAGGTTCTTGGTCCGCTCGCCGGGCTCGAGCACGGCGGCCGAGTCGGCGAGCGGCCCGATCCGGCCGCTGTACAAGTTGAAGGTGGTCGTGTCGGCGATGCAGAAGCGCCGGCCTTCGAGTGGCCACCAGTCCGACCCGAGCAGGCCCCTGCCGACCAGCACCGGGTACTCGCCGGAGGCGGTCGCCGCCCAGAGCAGCTTCGTCCCGTCCGGCAGCTCGGCGAGCGCCTTGATCGCGTCGAGCGCGTTCGCCACCGTGCGCGGGTCGCTCGCCGGCAGGATCGCGTCGGCCAGCTCCTCGTACAGCGGTCGCCGCTGGGCGAACAGCGCGTCGAACTCCTCGCGCCCCTTCTGGACCAGTGGGCGTCTGCTGCCGCTGACCCGCTCCCAGGCGCTGGTCGCGTCGACGTCGAGCCAGACGACGGTGTGGCGGACCAACTCGGCGCGGATGCGATCGTCGAGCACGGCGCCGCCGCCGAGCGCGATCGCGCCGCCGTCGGCCGCCGCCAGGGCGTCGCCGACCACCTCGCTCTCGATTTCGCGGAACGCCCGTTCGCCGCGCGTGTCGAAGTACTGGCGGACGTCCATCCCGACCCGTTCCTCGATCAGCCGATCGGCGTCGATGGTCGGCGTCACGGCGCCGCCGAGCGTGCTCAGCGCCCGCGACTTACCGGCACCCATGAAGCCGACGAAGACGATCGCGGGCCTGCTCACGGGGTCACCCGCGGAACTCGATGCGCTGCCTGTAGGCGTCGACGGCGGCGAGCACGTCGTCGATGTGGTCGCCGCCGAACTTCTCGCGGTAGCAGCGGGCCAGGGTCAGGCAGACCATCGCCTCGGCGACCACGGCGGCGGCCGGGACGACGGTCGAGTCGGTGCGCTCGCGCAGCGCCTGCGCGGGCTGTTTGGTCTCGGTGTCGACCGAGCGCAGCGGCTTGGTCAGCGTGGAGATCGGCTTGATCGCGGCGCGTACCGAGAGCGGCTGACCGTTGGTCATCCCGCCCTCGAGCCCCCCGGCGTGGTTCGTTTCGCGGAAGTAGCCGTCCTTCTCGGACCAGAAGATCTCGTCGTGGGCCTCCGAGCCGGGGCGCCCGGCGACGTCCCAGGCTTCGCCGATCGCGACGCCCTTGACCGACTGGATCGAGGCGACGGCGCCGGCCAGGCGGCCGTCGAGCCGGTCTTCCCAGGAGATGTGCGAGCCGAGCCCGGGGACGAGGCCGAAGGCGATCACCTCGAAGCTGCCGCCGAGGCTCTCGTTGGCCTTGCGCAGCCGGTTGATCTCCTCGACCATCGCCTTGCTGGCCTCGGGGTCGAGGCAGCGGACGGGGTCGTCGTCGATGCCGGCGAAGTCGGCCGGCGCGAGCGGCTCCTCGCGTTCGGCGGCGCGCACCGAAGCGATCTGCAGGACGTGGCTGTGCACCTCGACGCCGAGCGCGGTGAGGAAGCCGCGGGCGATCGTGCCGGCGGCGACGCGGGCGGCGGTCTCGCGGGCGCTGGCCCGCTCGAGGATGTTGCGGATGTCGGTGTGGCCGTATTTCTGGGCGCCGACCAGGTCGGCGTGCCCGGGCCGCGGCAGGTGGACCTCGTCGGGCTCGAAGCCCTCGACCGGCCACGGGTTCATGCGCTCCTCCCAGTTGGCGTAGTCGCGGTTGGCGACCAGCATCGCGATCGGGCTACCGAGCGTGCGGCCGTGGCGCACACCGGAGCGGATCTCGACCGTGTCGGTCTCGATCCGCATCCGCCCGCCGCGGCCGTGGCCGAGCTGGCGGCGCGCCATGTCGCGGTCGAGTGCCTCGCGGTCGAGCTCGAGCCCGGCGGGCATGCCCTCGACGATCGCGACGAGGCCTGGCCCGTGCGACTCCCCGGCGGTGGTGAAGCGGAACGTGGTCATGAGCTGCCTAGGCTATCGGCGCTACTCGCCGCGGGCCGCCGCGCGCATCACGTCGAGCGGCGCCTTGCGCCCAGTCCAGATCTCCAGGGAGAGCGCGCCCTGGCGGACGAGGATCTCGAGGCCGTCGATCGTCGTCGCGCCGGCCGCCTCGGCGGCGGTCAGCAGCGCCCCGGCGTCAGCCCCGTAGACCATGTCGACGACCAGCTGTCCGGGCACGAAGCCGCTCGCCTCCAGCGGCAGCTCGGCGAACGGGTCCTCGCCGCCGAGACCGACGCTGGTCGTGTTGACGATCAGGTCGTACTCGGTCTGCGCCGGAGCGGTCACCGCCTTGCCTCCGAGCGTCGCGCAGAGCTCGCCGGCGCGGGCGGCGGTGCGGTTCCAGACGTCGACCCTCGCCCCCTCCCCGACCAGCGCCCAGACCGCGGCCCGCGCCGCGCCGCCGGCGCCGAGCACCAGCGCCCGCGCGTCGAGCGGCGTGGTCGGCAACGCCGCGAGCAGGCCTCCGGCGTCGGTGTTCTCGGCCGTGATTCCGCTCTCCGTATGACGTTTGTCACCCTCTGGGTTACAAACGTCATACGGTCCGAAGATCAGCGTGTTGGCGGCGCCGATCTGGCGCGCCGCCTCGCTCGGGCTCGCGGCCAGCGCCAGCGCCGCCTCCTTGTGCGGGATCGTCACGTTGGCCCCGACGAAGTCCTCGGCGGGCATTGCTCGCACGCGCTCCTCGAAGGCCTCGGGCTCTACCTCGATCGCCTCGTAGCTCCACTCGTCGCTCAAGCCGAGCGCGGCCAGCGCCGCGTTCTGCATCGCCGGCGAGCGCGAGTGTCCCACCGGGTAGCCGATCACGGCGAGGCGGGGCATCGCTCAGCAGCTGCTCGGCTCGTTGCCGCCGTTGGCTTCGCGAGCCTCGTTGTAGGCGGCGACGTCCGCTTCGAACTGCTCTTCGGTCGAGGAGAAGGACAGTTCGCCGCACGTGTTCGGCTTGTTGACGTAGAAGATGTAGTCGCTCTTGGCCGGGTGCGCGGCGGCCTGGATCGCGGCCAAGCCGGGGCTGTTGATCGGGCCCGGCGGCAGGCCGACGTTCTCGCGCGTGTTGTAGGGCGAGTCTTCGCTCAGTTCCGATTCGGTCAGCGGCTTCGTGTAGTTGCCGGTGTGGAACCGGATCGTCGCGTCGATGCCGAGCGGCATCCCTTCTTTCAGCCGGTTGTAGATCACCGCCGCGACCTGCTTGCGCTGCTTCGGCACGCCGGCCTCGTCCTCGATCATCGAGGCGATGATCAAGACGTCGAAGACGGTCAGGTTTTTCGACTTCGCGTACTTCATGTCGACCTTCTTGATCTGCTTCTTGAAGTCCTTGAGCTGCAGCTCGACCAGGTCGGCGACCGGCGCCTTCGGCTTCAGTTCGTAGGTGTTCGGGAAGAGGAAGCCCTCGAGGCTTTCGGCGCTCTTGCCGCCGTAGTCGGCCGGGTCGAGGTACTTCGACTTGACCGTCTTCTTCGTGTAGCTGCCGGGCACGCCGTCTTCCTCGACGATCTGCGCCGCCTGCGAGCGCGTGTAGCCCTCGGGGATCGTCACGGTCGTCGTGCGCTTGGCGGGTGGCGTCGAGAGCGCGTCGATCGCGTCGCCGTAGCTCATCCCCTTGTTGAGCGTGAAGCTGCCGGCGTAGAGCTCGGAGCGCTTGCCGGCCAGGGTGACGCGGATCTGGAACATGGTCGAGCCGCTGACCGGCAGGATCGGGTCGTCGATAACGCCCTTGTCGATCAGCAGGTCGCCGACTTCGCTGACGCTCGCCCCCTTGGGGATCTTGACCTGGACCTGCTCGTCCGAGCTGCCGCTGTGGAACGGCTGGAAGAGCGCGTAGACGAACCAGAAGACCAGGAACGCGACGACGATGCCGGCGATCTGCAAAGGCAGGTACTTGCGCGAGCGGGTGGCGCCGCGACGGCGTCCTCCGCCTCCGCCGCCCCGCCGACCGGCGGCCGCCTCGGCCTTGCTTGGATCGCCCTCGTCGCCCCAGATGTCGGCGTCGGGGGTCGAGGGGGGCTCGCGGTCCCAGCTCTGCTCGATCGCCGGCTCGGGTGCGGGCGTGGGCAGCGGGTCGGCTGCCGCTCCGGCGGCGGCGGCCGCGGCAACGGGCTCCCCTTCGGGCGCGGGACGGGGATCCGGCGCCGGCTTCGGCTCCGCCGCCTGCTCGGTCCTGGGCTGATCCTCCTCGGCCTGCCCCGCGACAGGCTCGGGGTCCTCGTCCCAGAACTCCTGCTCGGGAGTGCGCGGCGGACGCGGGGGCTCGGCCGGCGCGGCGGGCTCGGGCGGGGGCGGAGCCGCCTCCTCCTTCTCCTTGCGCTTGGCGTCGCGCTGGCGGCGCTTCTCTTCGCGTTCGCGCCGGCGCTCCTCGCGTTCTTTCGCGGCCGGATCGCTGGGATCGGCAAAGGGGTCGCTGGACCACTCGTCGCTCATATATCGCTCTCCTCTTTGCCCGCCAGGCCGGCTAGATATGCCTCCAGTAGGTGTGCCGCCGCCAGCGAGTCGCGGGCGGCGCTGGCGCCGGCCCGGCGGCTGGCGTCGGCCATCCGCGTGGTCAGGCGCTCGTCGTAGGTCTCGACCGGGATCGTCAGCATCGCTTCGAGTTCGGTGCAGAAGCTGCGCGCCAGCGCCGCCTGGCTGCCCTCCTCGCCGCTGAGGTGAAGCGGCAGGCCGACGACGACGCGCTCGACCCCGTGCTCGGCGACCAACTCGGAGACCGCGCGCGGCTCCGGCGGTTCGATCACCGGCAGGGGCGTCGCCAGGGTGCCACTGGGGTCCGACAAGGCGCAGCCGACCCGCACCGTGCCGTGGTCGAGCGCCAGCACCCGCATGCCCTCAGCCGAGCTCCCGCTCGATCGCGGCGCGCATCGCGGCGAGCGCCTCGTCGAGCTTCGACGGGTCGCGACCGCCGGCCTGCGCCATGTCGTCGCGGCCACCACCGCCGCCGCCGATCACCGGGGCGCCCTCCTTGACCAGCGCGCCCGCGGAGACGCCGAGCTCGACCGCGTCCTTGGAGGCGAGCGCGACCAGGCCGGCCTTCTCGCCGAAGTCGGCGCCGAGGGTGACCACCACGCCGCTGCCGCCCAGCTTCGATTGCACGCGGTTGGCGAGGTCGAGCAGCTGCTTGGCGTCGGCCGAGCTGGACGACGTCGCCTGCACGAGGACCAGCTTGCCGCCGCTCGCGAGGTCGAGTTCGACCCCGGCGCCGACCAGCTCGTCGGCCTCCTGGCCGAGCGCCGCCGCCGCCGCTTTCTCGGCACCGGCGCCCGCCTCCTCGAGCCGCTCGGCGGCGCGGCGGGCGGCCGCGACCGGGTCCTGGGCGTTGCCGAGCAGCTCGCCGGCCTCGCGCAGCTCGGTCTCGCGCTCGCGGAAGAAGTCGATCGCGGCGGGCCCGGTGATCGCCTCGATGCGGCGCACGTTGGCGGCGCTGGAGCCCTCGGCGGCGATCTTGAAGATGCCGACCTCGGCGGTGTTGGCGACGTGCGTGCCGCCGCAGAGCTCGCGCGATACCTCGTCGATCTCGACCACGCGCACCCACTCGCCGTATTTCTCGCCGAACAGCGCCATCGCGCCGAGCTTCTCGGCCTCGGCCCGCTCCATCTCCAACCAGCGCACCGGCCGGCTCGCCTTGACCCACTCGTTGACCCGGTCCTCGACCGCGCGCAGATCCTCGGCGCCGAGCGCCTGGCCGTGGGTGAAGTCGAAGCGCAGCTTGTCGGGACGGACGGCGGAGCCGGCCTGGCGCACGTGGGTGCCGAGCCGCTCGCGCAACGCCGCGTGCAGGAGGTGGGTGGCGGTGTGGTTGCGCATCGTCGCGTGGCGGGTCTCGCGGTCGACTTCGGCCTCGACCGGGACACCCGGCTCGATCGCCGCGCCGCCCTCGACCTCCAGCGCCTGGTCCTCGCCGACCCGGTAGACGTCGACGATCCGCGCCTCCTGATCTCCCCAGCGCAGCACGCCGGAGTCGGCGACCTGGCCGCCGCCCTCGGCATAGAAGGGGCTCTCCTCGAGCTTGACCAGGGCGCGGCCGTTGTCGGCCTCGACCGCCGCGAGACCGGTCGAGACGCGCAGGGTCTCGTAGCCGACGAAGCGGGTCGGCGGCGCCGCGTCGGCGAAGGCGAGCACCTTCCCGTGGCTGTCCTCGGAGCCGTGCGCGGTGGCGCCGCCGCTGCGGGCGCGCTCGCGCTGCTCCTCCATCAACTCGGCGAAGCCGGAATCGTCGACCGAGAGGCCCTCCTCGGCGAGCAGCTCCTTGGTCAGGTCGTAGGGGAAGCCGTAGGTGTCGTGCAGCTGGAAGGCGTCGGCGGCGTCGATCCAGGAGGTCTCCGCCTCCTTGGCCTGGGCGACGAGGCGCGCCAGCAGCTCGGTGCCGCGCTCGAGCGTGCGGCCGAAGCTCTCCTCCTCGTCGCCGACCCAGCGGGCGATCGTCTCCCGCTCGGCGAGCAGCTCGGGATAGGCCTCCCCCATCAGCTCGATCGTGCGCTCGGCGAACCGGCCGAGCCAGGGCGACTCCAGCCCGAGCGAGTTGCCCTGCTGGATCGCGCGGCGCATGATCCGGCGCAGGATGTAGCCGCGGTCCTCGTTGGAGGGGACGACGCCGTCGGCGAGCAGGAAGGTCGCGCCGCGGGCATGGTCGGCGACGATCCGCATCGCCCGGGTGACCCGCTCGCCCTCCTCGTAGCCGTGCCCGGAGAGCTCCTCGGCGAGATCGATCAGCGGCCGCACGTGGTCGGTCTCGAAGACCGAGGGCACGTCCTGGAGGATCGCCGCCATCCGGTCGAGGCCCATGCCGGTGTCGATGTTCTTGCTGGGCAGCTCGGTCAGCGAGCCGTCCTCGTGCAGGTCGTAGCTCATGAAGACGTGGTTCCAGAACTCGAGGAAGCGGTCGCCGTCGCTGCCCGGGCGCTCGTCCTCGCCGCCGAACTCGAGGCCGCGGTCGAGGTAGAGCTCCGAGCACGGTCCGCAGGGGCCGGTCGGGCCGCCCTGCCAGAAGTTGTCCTTGCGGCCGAGCCGGACGATCCGCTCCTCCGGCACGCCTATGGCGCCCCAGTATTCGATCGCCTCTTCGTCCGGGCCGAGCCCGAGCTCCTCGTCGCCACCGAACACGGTCACCCAGATCAGCTCCGGATCCATCCCGAAGCCCTCGGTCGAGAGCTCCCAGCCCCAGGGGATCGACTCCGCCTTGAAGTAGTCGCCGAAGCTCCAGTTGCCGAGCATCTCGAAGAAGGTGAGGTGGCGGGCGGTGTTGCCGACCTCGTCGATGTCGGTGGTGCGGAAGCACTTCTGCACGTCGGCGAGGCGCGACGCCGGCGGCTGTTCGCGGCCCAGGAAGTAGGGCTTGAAGGGCTGCATGCCGGCCGTCGTCAACAGCACCGACGGGTCGTGGACGGAGGGCACCAGCGAGGCCGAGGGGACGATCTTGTGACCCCGCTCAGCGAAGAACGAGAGGTAGGTGTCGCGGATCTCCTGGGCCTTCATGTGAGGAAGCCTAAATATTCCGCTCAGACGGTGCCGACGATCGTGCCGTGGCCGACGATCGTCTCGCCCTCCAACAGCACCGCGGTCTGGCCCGGAGAGGCCGCGGCGAACTCCTCGCCCAGCTCCACCTCGAGCGCCTCGTGGCGGCCCGGCGCGGCGGCGCCGACGCTCGCCGGCAGCGGCTTCGAGCGGTAGCGCAGGCGAACGCCGTCGACGCGGTCGCCGCGGCGATGCAGGACGGCGTCGCGCACGCTGACCCGGCGGGTGAGGACGTCCTCGCGGGTGCCGACGGTGACACTGTTGGCGGCGGCGTCGGTGGCGACGACGTAGGCCGGCTCGTTGAGCGAGACGCCGGTGCCGCGGCGCTGGCCGACGGTGAAGTTGTGGTGGCCGCGGTGGCGGCCGATCGCCCGGCCCGTTCGGTCGAGCACGTCGCCCTCGCGGTCCTCGAGGCCGCCGTGGCGGCGCAGGAAGCCGCGCTTGCCCTGGCCGGCGAGGAAGCAGAGGTCCTGGCTCTCGGGCTTCTTGGCGACGGCGAGCTGGTGACGAGCCGCGACCGCGCGTACCTCCGGCTTGGTCATCTCGGTGAGCGGGAAGCCGAGCCGGCCGAGCAGCTCCGGCGGCAGCGCGGCGAGCATGTAGCTCTGGTCCTTCGCCGGGTCGGCGCCGGCGGCGAGCAGCGGCCCCTCGGCGTCCTCGACGATCCGCGCGTAATGGCCGGTCAAAAGACGCGCCGCGCCGAGGCGCTCGGCGAGGTCGATCATCGCCGCCAGCCGCACCTCGCCGTTGCAGAGGATGCAGGGGTTGGGCGTCGTGCCGGCGGCGTAGCCGGAGATGAAGCGGTCGACGACGCGGGCGCGAAATTCCCGCTCGAGGTCGAGGGTGAAGTGCGGGATGCCGAGCTGGTGGGCCAGCGCGCGGGCGCCGAGCACCGCCTCGGGCGAGCAGCAGGCCTTGGTCCCGTCGGTCTCGGGATCGGCCCAGAGCTTGACCGTTACCGCGACCACGTCAGCGCCGCGCTCGCGTTCGAGCAGCGCGGCGACGGCGCTGTCGACCCCGCCGGACATCGCGACGGCGACCCGGCCCGCGGGACCGACGGCCGAGGGGAAATCGCGACCATCCGTTGCAGGTGTGGTCGCGATTTCCCCTCGGGTGGCCGTCAAAGAAAGGGATGAAGCGGCGGCTGCGCTGAGAGCGCGGTGAAGGGCGTCGGTGGCGAGCTGGGCGGCGTGGCGCTTGGCGGGAGTGAGGCCGCCCAGGAGGGCTTCGGCGTCGTCGATGCTGAGGCGGGCGGCGTCGAGGACAGGGCCACCGTCGACAGCCTCGGCGACGGCGGCGGTTGCGGCCATCATCGCCCCGCAGCCCTCGGCGTCGAATGTGACGCCGGTGAGGCGTCCGTCCTCGACTCCGAAGGAGATCCGCGAGACGTCGCCGCAGGCGGCGCCCCCGGCGGCGCCGGTGAAGGCATCGTCGGCGGCCGGGCCACGCCGGCTCTCGTCGCTCAGGTAGTGCTCGAAGAGCTCCCGATCCATGGTTTGAAGGGTAGAGCGCAGGGCCTAGCTCGTTTGGTTGCGGCGCCGGCACCCGCAGAGCCGATACCCACACCCACCTGCCAAGTAGGTGTGGGTATCGGCTCTGGGGGACGGGCGGGGTTGGTTTTCGGGTGGACTACGGGCAGGCGTCAATCCCAAGCGTCCGGCTCAGGTCAGCGGCTACCTCGCTGGGTTCGTCGCGCAGCTGGTGCCAGGTGACCCGCAGGGTCCGGTAGCCCTCGGCGAGCAGGGTGCGGTCGCGCCGGCGGTCGGAATGGAAGGCGCGGTCGGTGCCGTGGACGGTGCGGCTGTCGAGCTCGACGATCAGCCGCTGGGCTTCCCAGAGGGCGTCGGGTTCGAAGAAGCGGCCGCTCACCCAGAGCGAGGCGTTCATGCGCGGCCGGGGCAAGCCGTGGGCGTCGATCAGGGCCAGGAACGCCTCCTCGAAATCGTTGCGCGTGATCCCGCCGGGCTCCTTGGAGGCGATCACGGTCCGCAGGCTCGCCAGGCCGCGTTTGTGCGGATGGCGCTCGAGCAGAACGGCGATCGGCACGACGTCGGTAAGGCCGCGGACCTGCAGCTCGGTCCAGGCGCGCTCGAGCTGGCGCGGCGTCAGGACCGCGGCCAGGTCGAGCAGCGTCCGGAACGGCGAGGTCACCGGGATGCCGTCGACCTCGGTCACTTCGTCGTCCGCGAAGGCCGCTTCGTGGCAGACGATTCCGGACCGACGGCTCCTACCGCCCGGTGCGCACGTTATGTCCACCTGGGACGGGCTCGGCGGCGTGAGTTTCCATAACTCTCCAGCGGAGCGATGGCTCAGAACCGCCCCGGACCCGCAGGCCAGCGTCGCCGCCATCCACCGTCCCCGCCGCGAGATCCGCCTCACCCCGACGACGTAGACGCCGCGATGGAATTCGTGGAGATAGCCACGCTCGAGCCGGCCACCGATGGCCCTACGCTCCATCCCCAGCTCGCGAAGCTGCTTCCTCCCCACCACACCGTGCTGCCGGCGGGCCAACTCGCCAATGGCGAGATCCCAATGCCGAGCCGGCAATTGGACACCTATGTCGTGCTCAATTGCCGGGTCGACTGACATCGACTGAAGGTTGGCCGGGCGCCCCGCACACGTGGTGCGCGCTTCGTGCCATCTCCGTCGACGAGGGCCACGAAAAGAGGCCCCAGCCCGCCGTTGCCGCCTCTGGCTTTGATCCCTTCAAGTGAAGGTGGGTGCCTGGTCCCGACCCCAAGAGGCCTGGGACACGGTGGCTCCCGCGCCGTTTGTGTTGGGTCAAACGGTGAGACGGCTCTCGTACGGGCTCGAGCCTCGGCCCAAACTTAGCACCGCGGCGGGGGACGCTTCCGTACCTCTGGAGGGAGGCCGACGCGTGGTCTATCGACAATGCGATCTGGCTCGCCACCTTGCCACCGGTCGCCGGCCCGGCGCCGGGTCTGGCGCCGCTCAGTCGTCGAGGTTGGAGAGGTGCCACTCGGCCTCGCTCCAGCGGTCGGCCGGGACGCGCAGGGCGATGTCGCCGTGACCGAAGCGGTCGAGCGGCCAGTCGGAGGTCAGCACGGCCTCGATGTCCGCCTCGATCAGCGCCTGGTGCCAGGCCCGCGCGGTGCGCAGGTCGGCGAAGTCGCGCACGACCTCCCAGCTGTCGAAGCTCGGGTCGTCGACGTACACCGGGGTCTGTCCGGGGCCGGGCTCGGGGCGCCACTTGCGTGGAAGCCAGTCCCGGAAGGCCATCTCAGTGCCCGGCCAGCTTGCGTTTGTGGATCGCCACGCCGACTTCGCGCAGCTGTGGCTCGTCGACCGGGGCGGGCGCGCCGGTCAGCAGGTCGAAGCCCGAGGCGGTCTTCGGGAAGGCGATCACGTCGCGGATCGTGTCGGCGCCGCTCAGCCGCTGCACGATCCGGTCGACGCCGTAGGCGATGCCGCCGTGCGGCGGCGCCCCGTAACGCAGCGCCTCGAGCAGGAAGCCGAAGCGCGCCTCCGCCGTCTCCGCGTCGATGCCGAGAGCGGAGAAGACCTGCTGCTGGACCTCGGCGCTGTTGATCCTGATCGAGCCACCGCCAAGCTCCTGGCCGTTCCAGACCACGTCGTAGGCGACCGCCCGGGCCGCGCCCGGGTCATCGGGGTCGAACTCCCCCGCCGGCGCGGTGAACGGGTGGTGCAGGGAGTCCCAGCGCTGCTCGTCGCCGTTCCACTCCATCAGCGGCCAGTCGACGATCCAGACCAGCTGGTCGTCGCCGGGGTCGATCAAATCGAAGCGCTCGGCGAGGTCGATCCGCATCTGCCCGAGCACCGCGTCGCAGACCGCACGTTCGTCGGCGACGAGCAGCAGCAGGTCGCCCTCCTCGGCGCCGAGCCGCGCGTTGAGGTCGGCGAGCTCCGCCTCGCTGAGGAACTTCGCGGTCGGTGAGCGCCAGCCATCGCCCTCGCGGAACGCCCAGACCAGGCCCTTCGCGCCGAGCTCCTGGGCGCGTGAGATCAGGCCGTCGAGCTCGGAGCGCGGCAGCTCGCGCTTGCCGGCGTTGATGCCGCGGATCGATCCGCCGCCGTCGAGCACCGAGCGGAAGACCTTGAACTCGGTCCCGCCCAGCGCCGCGCCGAGGTCGACAAGCTCGAGCCCGAAGCGCAGGTCCGGCCGGTCGGTGCCGAAGCGGTCCATCGCCTCGTCGTAGCCCATGCGCCGCATCGGCAGCTCGATCTGCGGACCGCCGGCGCGCTCGAAGACGTGGGCCAGGAGGCGCTCGTTGACCGCGATGATGTCCTCGCCGTCGACGAACGACATCTCGACGTCGAGCTGGGTGAACTCGGCCTGGCGGTCGGCCCGCGTCGCCTCGTCACGGAAGCAGCGCGCCACCTGGTAGTAGCGCTCGAAGCCGGCGACCATCAGCAGCTGCTTGAACAGCTGCGGCGACTGCGGCAGCGCGTAGAAGGAGCCGTGCTGCTGGCTCGACGGGACGAGGAAGTCGCGCGCGCCCTCGGGGGTCGAGCGGGTCAGCACCGGCGTCTCGACGTCGAGGAAGCCCTCGGCGTCGAGGAACTCGCGCATCGCCGCGACGACCCGGTGGCGCAGGGCGAGCGCCTCGCGCATCCCCTCGCGGCGCAGGTCGAGGTAGCGGTAGCGCATGCGCACGTCCTCGCTGGCCTCGCCGGCGTAGCCCTCGATCTGGAAGGGCGGCGTCTCCGAGCCGGCCAGCAGCTCGGCGCCGCCGACCTTGAGCTCGACCTCGCCGGTCGGCAGCTCCGGGTTGACCGTCTCGGCGTCACGGCGCACGACCTTGCCGGTCGCGCTCAGCACATCCTCGGCGCGCAACTTGTGGGCGAGCTCGAAAGCCTCGCCGGAGCTGTCCGGGTGGAAGACCAGCTGGACGATTCCGGTGCGGTCACGCAGGTCGATGAAGATCAGCCCGCCGTGGTCGCGGCGCCGGTTGACCCAGCCGGCGACCCGCACCTCCGAGTCGACCCGGTCGGGCAGCAGCTCGCCGCACCAGGCATCGCGGTAGCCGTTGGCGCGCAGCGGCGCGAACCCCTCGCTCATGCTTCTCCCCCGGTCATCTGGTCGACAAGATTGGCGGTATCGGCCGGTCGCTGCTCGCCGGTCGCCATGTCGCGCAGCTGGACCGCGCCGTCGGCCTCGACGATCAGCACCTGCCGCGCGCCGATTCGGTCGGCGTGCTTGAGCTGGCCCTTGAGGCCGCGACCGGCGAGGTCGACCTCGGCCGCCAGGCCGGCGTGGCGCAGCTCGACCGCAAGCGCCATCGCGCGCTGGCGCTGGCTCGGGTCGGCGACCGCGACGAAGGCGTCGCGCCCGGCCGGCTCGGGCTCTTCGTCGAGCGCCAGCAGGATCCGCTCGATCCCGACCGCCCAGCCGACGGCCGGCGTCGCCGGGCCGCCGAGCTGCTCGATCAGCCCGTCGTAGCGGCCGCCGCCGCCAACCTCCGACTGGGCGCCGAGGGCGTCGCAGACGAAGGAGAAGATCGTGCGCGTGTAGTAGTCGAGGCCGCGCACCAGGGTCGGGTCGACCGCGTAGGAGACGCCTGCCCCGTCGAGCAGGGCCCGCACCTCGGCGAAGTGCTCGGCGTCCTCGCCCTCGAGGCTCTCGACGATCGTCGGCGCGCTCGCCATCACCCCGCGCGTCCCCTCGTGGTCGGAGTCGAAGGCGCGCAGCGGGTTCAGCTCGATCCGCTCGCGCACGTCCTCAGAGAGTTCGGACTCGTGCGCGCGCAGGTGCGCCTTCAGCTCCTCCAGGTAGGCCTGACGCGCCGCGAAGGAGCCGAGGCTGCCGAGCCGCAGCTCGACCCCCGGCACGCCGAGTTCGCCGAGCAGGTCGGCGAGCAGCATGATCGCCTCGGCGTCGGCCAGCGGCGAGTCGGTGCCGATGCACTCCAGCCCGATCTGGTGGAACTGCCGGTAGCGGCCCGCCTGCGGACGCTCGTGGCGGAAGAACGGGCCGACGTAGAAGAGCTTCACCGGCTGCGCCAATTTGTGCATGCCGTGCTCGAGGTAGGCGCGGCAGATCGGCGCCGTGCCCTCCGGGCGCAGGGTGAGGCTGCGCTCGCCCTTGTCCTCGAAGGTGAACATCTCCTTGCGGACGATGTCGGTCGAGCGGCCGACGCCGCGCTCGAACAGGTCGGTGTCCTCGAAGGCCGGCGTCGCGATCGCCTCGTAGCCGGCGCGCGCGAAGATCTCGCGCGCCGTCGACTCGACCGCGGCGCGCTGGCGCGCCCCCTCCGGGAGCACGTCGAAGGTCCCGCGCGGTGCCTGGAACTTGCTGGCCATCGTGCCGGCGAGCCTAGATGATCCGCGGCGCTCGGCCGCTACCGGGCGAGCGAGGTGAGGAACGGGTTGGAGGCGCGCTCGGCCCCCAGCGTCGTCAGGCCCATGTGGCCCGGGTGGACGACGGTCTCGTCGGAATGGTTGTCGAGCAGGTTGGCGATCGAGGCGATCAGCGTCGGCCCGTCGCCGCCGGGCAGGTCGACGCGGCCGACCGAGCCCTGGAAGAGCACGTCGCCGGAGAACAGCGCGTCCTCGCCGCGGACCGCGTAGGTGACGTGGCCGGGACTGTGGCCGGGCGTGAAGATCACGTCGAGCTCGAGCCCGGCGAGCTCCAGGGTCTCGCCTCCGGCGACGGTCTCGTCGGCGTCGTAGCTCTCGAACGGCCCGAAGCCCGGGTAGGGGACATAGGCCATGATGTCGGCGAGCACCGGCGCCTCGATCTCCGGGCAGTAGACCGGCGCCCCGGTCGCCGCCGCCACCGGCGCGACCGCGCCGATGTGGTCGAAGTGACAGTGGGTGAGCAGGATCGCCTCGGCCGTGGCGCCCGTCGCGGCGACGGCGGCGAGGATGCGGTCGGGCTCTTCGCCCGGGTCGACGATCAGCAGCCGGTCGGAACCCTCGCGGCGCAGCAGGAAGCAGTTCTCGGCCACCGGGCCGACGGTGAGAGTCTCGACCGCGAGGCTCACTGCCGTTCCCGGGCGCGGATCCGCGACCGCTCCCGTTTGCGCCACAGCGCCATGTCGATGTAGTAGCCGGCGGGGATGTAGAAGGCGAGCATGAAGGCGGCGAAGATCGCGGCCGAGCCGACCGGGCGTTTGAAGAGCAGAAGCAGCAGGAGGAAGAAGACGACGGCCGCGAAGAGCCCGCGCAGGATCGAGCTGCGCCAGGTGGGCGGCGCGTCGCCCTTGGTCGGCACGCGCCGTTTCGTGCGCGCCCGGGCTTTCGCCTCCTCGCGGCTGCGCGGGCGTCCGCCGCGCGCCTTGGTGTCGATGCGGCCGCCCTGAGTGCCGCGTTTCTTGCCCTTGCGCCGCTTCTTCGTCTGAGCCATCAGCCGAAATTTAGTCGGTCGCGGCCGCGAGCCGTCGCTCGATCACGTGCAGAGCGGGATCGAAGCCCCGCATCGGTACGTCCGCGGGATAGCCGCCGAGCGCGGCGGCGGGAATCAGACCGACCAGCTCGGCCTCGACCGGGCGGGCGCCGAGCGGCGCCGCCAGCTCCCGCACCCTCTCCACCACCTCGCCCAGCGGCACGGCCAGCGGGTCGTGGACGTTGGTCGAGACCTGGGCGCGGCCGCTGCCCAGCAGCAGCCCGATCGCCCGCACCCCCGCCAGCCCCCCGCCGGACTCGCGCAGGCCGGCGGCAACCGAGCGGGCGACCTCGACGTCGCCGCTGTCGAGCTCGACGTTGAAGGCGGCGAGCGGCGGCCGCGCCGTGACCAGGGTGGCGCCGGCGCTGGGGTGCGGCTCGGGCGGCCCGAAGTCGGGGCGCAGCTCGCCGGCCTCCATGCGCAGCCAGAGCTCGGCGAGGCCGCCGTTGCGGAAGTAGGCGCGCTCGACCCTGCCCGGGTCGCGGGCCAGCTCGCCGTAGAGGAAGACGGGCACGCCGAGGCCGCCGATCTGGGTCGCCACCGCGACCGCCTCGGTCCGCGCGGCCTCGCGCTCGGCGGGGTCGAGCCAGACCAGCGGGCAGACGTCGAGCGCGCCGATCGCCGGGTGGGCGCCGGCGTGGCCGCCCATGTCGAGGACCTCGATCGCCTCGGCGGCCCCGCCCAGCAGCGCCTCGCTCAGCGGGCCGGGCTCAGCGGCCAGGGTGAAGACCGTGCGGCCGTGATCGGCGTCGGAGTGGCGGTCGAGCAGCGTCGCCCCGACGGGCCGGGAGAAAGCCGCCTCGAGCCTGTCGAGACGCTCACGGTCGCTGCCCTCCGAGACGTTGGGGACAGCGAGGAGCGTCGCCATTCAATCGCCTCAGACGAGCAGCTCGCCGCCGCTGACGATCGCTTCCCCGTCGATTTCGACGGTCGGTTCGAGCAGCACGCAGTCGAGATGGACCGGCACCTGGATCGTGCCGCCGATCGCCGCCGACGCGCCGAAGGCGACGTGCGCCGTGCCGAGGATCTTCTCGTCCTCGAGGATGTTGCCGGTGAGGATCGCCTCTTCGTTGGTGCCGATCCCCAGCTCGGCGACGGTCGTCGCCTCCTCGCCGTGGACGGTGAGCAGCTCCAGCAGCGCCGCCCCGTCGGAGCCGGTCGCCTCGGTCAGGCGGCCGTCGCGGACCGTCAGCGAGGTCGGCGTGTCGAGCAGGCCGACGCCGGCGATCGAGCCGTCGACGACCAAGGTGCCCTCGACGCTCCCCTCGAGCGGCGCGATGAAGCCCTCGCCGCAGGGCAGGTTGCCGAAGGCGCTGCGGCTGCTGAGTTCGCCCGCGTCGACGATCCCGAGCCGGCCGTCGAGGCCGAGCCGCAGGTCGCTGCCGTGGCGACAGGTGATCCGCACCTCCGAGCCGCTGTTCATCGCCGAGACGATCGCCCAGCCGCGCCGGCGGACCTCCTCGAGGTCGGCGTTCATCAGCCGGATCAGCATCTCTTCGGTGACGCCGGGCAGGCTGCCGACCCTGACGCCGGCTTCGCTGGCCTGCTTGCGCGCGGCGGTGTGCGAGATCGACTGGATCGTCGGCGCCAGCACGACGTCCGCCGCGGCCATCGCGGCGGCGACCGCGCGGGGCGGCTCGGCGGCGTGCGAGTCGCGCTCGGACATGACCGCCAGGGTCGCGTCGGCGCCGTCGCCCTGCGCCTCGATCCGCATGAGCGCGCCGATCTCTTCCGTGACCGGGTTGCAGACGACGAGAACCTCTTCGCCGGGATTGACTCCCATGCAGTGCCGGACCACGGTCCGAATCGCCCTGTCCAGCTCCGCGCTCACCGGCCCACCCTAGCTTCCGGAATCGAATGGTGCATTCGTTTCCCCTGCAAGTGTCGCTCGAACTCCGCCGCCGCCGGACAGGGACTACGATGCCCCTCCCCGCCGGAGTAGCTCAGCTGGTTAGAGCAGCGGAATCATAATCCGCGTGTCGGGGGTTCGAGTCCCTCCTCCGGCATCGCACCCGCAACCTGCAGGGACAGGAAAATGGAACTACCGGTGACGCCGGATCGGCTTGCGGCGGCCTTCCCATTTGATCGGAGCCCGTGCGATCTCGTGCCAGTATTCGGGGCCGGGTTCCGTTGCGCATAAGGAGGGGTCGAAGAACGCGGCGCAGTCGGGATTGGGCTGCGTCGTGTATTCAGTCTTCGTCAGACAGGCAACGGTCGGTTCGCCCGCCCTGCGAATATTGACGTGGCCCACGACCCTGAAGTCGTAGCTGACGGTCGTGAAGCTGTAGGAGCGGTCCAGGTCCGCGCCCATGAATCCGCCGGGCTTTCCGCATCTCTGGCCATAGGCGTTCACGAAGACAAACGCCGAGTCGAGTGGTTCGCCGGAACATTCCGGCGCCCGGGGCGGCTCCCACGGATACGGTTCCCGAAGGTCGCAGGTCATCGTGCCTTCGACGACGACGCGCCCGGTAAATCGCTTGCCAATCGCTTTGGTGATCGTGGCGTGCGATTCGGCGAAGGCCGAAACAGCGGTAAGTCCGCTGAGGATCACCGTCACGAGGATCACGAAGCCCCTCCGTCTCATCTGCTCCATCCTCTCCATGCGGTGTCGATCGGTGTCTTCTGCCGTCGCCGGTTGCGTCTACGAGCTGGTGGCGAGGGCGTATTCGATCATTTCGTGCATCTCGCCGCCGGCCAGCCCGCTCGACGCGACACCGCTACTCGCCTCCCGGGCCGACGCAGAGCCGCTCGACGGTGATCCAGTCGGAGCCGTGCGGGGCTCGACGCTCGAGCGGCGCCTCTTGGCAGCGGTCGCGCAGCGCGGGCGCAGGCGGCGCCAGGCGCGCGGAGACGGCCGAGAGGAGCATCGGCAGGGGGTCGACCGGGGTGTCGTAGCGGCGCACCTCGAAGTGCAGGTGGGGGCCGGTCGAGCGGCCGGTCGAGCCGACGTAGCCGATCCGGGTGCCGCCTTCGACCTGCTCGCCGACCCAGGTGGTGATCGAGGAGAGGTGGGCGTACCAGGTGGTGTAGCCGAGGCGGTGCTGGATCACGACGAGGTTGCCGAAGCCGCCGTTGTTGTAGCCGGCGAAGATCGTCGTGCCGACGCCGGCGGCGCCTACCTGGGTGCCGTAGGGAACGGTGAAGTCGAGGCCCTGGTGGGAGTAGCCGTCGCGGGGCGCTCCGAAGCCGTCGCCGATCGGGCCGGACACGGGGCGCAGGAAGCTGACCGGGCCACTCGGCGTTCCGCTGGTCAGCTGGCTGCCACCACCACCGCCGCCGCCGCGCAGCGAGCGGATCGTCGCCGGGCCGGCGAGGCCGTCGGCGGCGAGCCCGGCGGCGCTCTGGGCGCGCAGCACCGCCGCGTGGGTGAGCGGGCCGAACACGCCGTCGGCCCGACCGGCGCCGTGGCCGGAGCGTTGGAGCAGGAACTGCAGCGCGGCGACGTCCCAGCCGCGGTTGCCCTGGCGCATCACCCGGCTGCCGAGCCCGTGCCTGCCGCGCCAGCCGAGCGCGCGGCGGGTCTGCGGGCCGGCGATGCCGTCGACCGACAGTCCCCTGCGCCGCTGGAAGGCGACGATCCCGCGGCGGGTCAGCGGGCCGCGGACCCCGTCGACGTAGCCGTCGTAGAGGTGCAGGCCGTCGAGCGCGGCCTGCAGGGCGGCCACGCTCGCCGGCGACGCCTCGGCGCGGGCGGGAGCTGCGATTGCGACGACGATCAGCGCGAGCGCGCCGATCCAACGGATGGAGCGCATACCTTCCCTATCGGAAGCAGCGCGCCGGCCTAAACCCCCGGCGCAAGGATGCATGCAGGCCCCTCTGTTTGACGCTTGCGACATTGACCATGCCCAAGCGTCGTCAATGTCGCAAGCGCAGGACCGCCTTAGGAACCGGCGACCCAGCCCTTCGCCGCCTCCAGCTCCGCCGGCGGGAACGCCTTCACCTCGCCGGGCGCCAGCCAGGCGAACATCCCGGTCGCTTTGGCGATCCACTCGACGTCGGTGACGAGGGCCATCCGCTGCCAGGCGGAGTGATGTTTGAACCAGGCGTCGAGGCCGGTCTTCATGTCCTCGAGCCAAGCGCCGGGCTCGGCGCCGTCGAAGTCGTCGAGCACGAAGAGCAGGCGAATCCCGCCCGCCTCGACCGCCTCGCGCAGCACCGGCTCGAGCACCTCGACGTAGTCCGCCTTGGTCAGCTTGCCGGACGAGCGCAGCCCGATCACGCCCTCCGGAACGTCGTCGATTCGCGTGATCATCTCTGCCCCCTGCCGCTGATCCAGTTGGCCGCCCGGTAGGGCGGCATCGCCAGGACGAGCGCGATCAACACGCCGGTCGCGCCGGCGTAGAGGAAGAGCTCGGCGACGCCGGTGTTTTCGCCGACCACGTTCTGGCCGATCGCCAGCACCGAGAAGGTGAAGATCGCCAGGGCGAGCCCGGTGAGCAGGAACGGCTTGCGGCGGTTCGGCATGAACTCCAGCGTCGCCAGGCTGACCACGGTGAGGACGAAGATCGCCAGCTCGAGGATGCCGAGGATCGTCCAGGCGGCGTCGACGCCCGGGATCGTGTCGAGGAAGGTGCCGCTGAACTGTTTCTCGATCGGCGGCGGCGCGCCGATGCCGTCGAAGATCTTCTCCTTGCCGGCGTAGAAGAAGAGCACCCCGACCAGGAAGTAGATCCCGGCGAGGGCGAAGGCGTATATCGCCCAGTCCTCCCAGCGCATGCGCGCCTGGCTCGCGGTTCGGGTCTCGGGCTCGGCCATCTCGACCTCCGTTTTCTGCGGCGACAAATGCCGATTGGACAGGACTCTTTCGACCCTAGTTGCGAACCCGCAGGTCGGCAAGCGCCGTCAACTACTAGACGACGGTCGCCTGCAGGAGCACCCCGACGAGCCCAGCCGCGGCCATCACGTAGACGACCGTCAGTTTCGAGTGCCAGCGGTTCAGCGCCGCGAAGGCGCCGAGCGCGATCAGCGCCGTGTAGACGTCGACCACGCTGGTTTCGAGGATCGTCACGGTGACCGCGGCGATCAGCCCGATCACGCCGGCGGCGACGCCGAGCAGGAACGGGTGCAGGCGCTCGTTCTCGGCGACCGCGACGAGCTGGTGGTGGAAGAAGATCGGCAGGACGAAGGCGGGCAGGAAGATCCCCAGCGTGATCGCCAGCGCGCCGGCGAGGCCGCCGGCCAGGTAGCCGACGAAGGTCGAGAAGATGATCATCGGCGCCGGCAGGACGCCGCTGATCGCGAGGCCGTCGATGAACTGCTCGTTGCTCAGCCAGTGCTGGCCGGAGACCGCCGAGTCCTGGAGGAAGGGCACGACCGTGTAGGCGCCGCCGAAGGTGAGCAGCCCGGCCTTGAGACCCTCGAAGAAGATCTCCCAGGTCAGCGAGACGGTGATCGCGCCGACGAGGACGAGGACGACGGCGAGCGGTCCGGGCGCGAACGCGCCAGCCCGACCGGTCCAACGACGGCCGTTCTTCCACAGCTCGTAGACGATGCCGGCGCCGAGCAGGACGAGCACGAAGCTGGCGTCGACCCACACGGTCAGCGCGAAGCCGGCGACCGCGATCAGCGCCAGCGGAACGTCGCCGATGAACGATTTCGAGAGGCGCACCAGCGCTCGGGCGACCAGCGCGCCGACCGCCGCGGTCAACCCGTAGAAGAGCTCCTCGAGGTGGCCGGCCAGGTTCGCCTCGACATAGAGGACCGAGAGGCCGAGCATCAGCAGGAAGCCCGGCAGCATGAAGCCGAGCCCGGCGAGGAAGCCGCCCAGGTGCCCGCCGCGCAGGCGGCCGAAGTAGACGCAGAGCTCGTGCGCCTCCGGACCGGGCAGCACCTGGAAGACGGCGAGCTGCTTCTTGAACGTCGCCTCGTCGACCCAACCCTCCTCGTCGACGCACTCGTGCTTGATCATCGCGATCTGCGCCGCCGGCCCGCCCCAGGCGAGGCAGCCGAACCTGAGGAAGCGGAGGAAGATCGCGCGGCGCGGTTCCATCAGCGCGCAAGTATCGAGCCCGCCGCGCTCGCAGGTAGGTTTGCCCCTTGATCTGGGTCGAGGTCTTCGCGGTGCTGCTCGTCTCCCACCTGGTGGGCGACTTCCTGCTGCAGACCGACTGGCAGGCGGCCCACAAGTACGGCGGCCTCGGCCCCGATCCGGAGCGCCGGCGTGCGCTCGCCGCGCACATGCGCACCTACATGCTCGCCTTTGTCCCCGCGCTGGTCTGGATCGGGCTCGAAACCGACCTGCTGCGCGCGGTCGCGATCGGCGTCGTGGTCGCGGTGCCGCACTGGGTCCAGGACGACGGCCGGCTGCTCGACGCCTACATCGCCCGCGTCAAGGGGCTGGCCGTCCTCTCACCCGGGCTGCGGGTCGCCGTCGACCAGTCCTTCCACGCCGTCTTCCTCTTCGGCACGGCCCTGCTCGCCGCCGGCTAGCGGGTTGAGCGGGCCCTTCAGGGTCCAGACCCTGATCTTGTGGGCGCGGCCGCGGACCTCGCGGTCGCCGACCAGCTCGAGGTCGCCGGGGTCGGTCTCGAGCGCCAGCCGGGTCGACTCGGCTACGAACAGCTGGTGGCCGGAGCCTTTGGTCATCGCCTCCAGCCGCGCCGCGGTGTTGGTCGTGTCGCCGATCGCCGTGTACTCGATTCGGCGCCGCGAGCCGACCTGCCCCGACATCACCGTGCCGCTGTTCAGCCCGATCCCCATCGCGAAGCCCTCGCCGTGGCCCTGCCCGACCATCCACTCGTTGAAGCGCGGCAGGCGCAGGTCGAGCATCTCGCGGGCGGCGGCGAGCGCCCGGTCGGCGTGGTTCTCCTGGCCGATCGGCGCCCCGAACACGGCCATGATCCCGTCGCCCATGTAGGCGACCAGGGTGCCGCCGTGGTCCATGATCGCGTCGCTCATCTCCTCCAGGTAGTGGTTCAACACCTCGATCACCCGGTCGGGCGACAGCGACTCCGAGAAGCTCGTGAAGCCGCGCAGGTCGCTGAACAGCACCGTGCACTCGCGCCGCACGCCGCCGAAGCGCAGGTCGCCGTCGCCGCGCTCGAGCACGTCGGCGACCACCGCCTCGGGGACGAAGCGGCCGAAGGTGTCGCGGATCCGCTGGCGCTCGAAGGCGGTCAGCACGTAGTTGACGGCGAGCGCGCCGAGCGCCGAGAGCACCAGGGCGAACAGCGGGTAGACGACCGGCAGGACCGTGCCCGAGTCGAAGACGAGCTGGGTCGCCCCGGCGTAGGCGATGCCCAGCGCCAGCGCCGCCAGCAGCGCGACCGGCGGCTTCAGGCGCAGGGTCAGCGCCGTTGGCGCGGCCGCCATCAGCAGGATCAGCAGCAGGTCGACGACGATCCCCGAGGAGCTGAGCGGGAACCCGTGCTCCGCCGTCCAGACGGCGTTGGCCTGGATTTCCGGGCCGGACATCAGTTCGTCGCCGGTCGTCGAGGTCGGGTGCACGTCCTGCAGCGAGGGCGCGACCGCGCCGACGATCACCGTCTTGCCGCGGAAGACCGAGTCGGGCACCTGGCCGCGCAGGACGCGCGAGTAGGGGACGTTGAGAAAGGTCTCCGGCGGCCCGCGGTAGTCGATCCAGGCCTGCCCGTCGTCTTCGAGCTCGTACGGGTCGATCTGCTCGCCGGTCGCCGCTTCGGCGGTGGCGATCGGGAAGCTGACCAGGCCGTCGACCTCGTAGTGCATCTTGCGGTAGGTGCCGCCCGGGTCCGGCTCGATCACGGTGTTGGCGGCGCGCGCGTCGATTTCGTGCAGCAGCGCTTCGCCGCCAAGCACGTTGGAGTTGCCGCGCTCGTCGACTTCGGTGGTCGAGAGCACCACTCCCCCGGCCCGCGCGACCGCTTCGATCAGCGCGTTGTCGTCGCGCGCCGTGGTCTGCTCGGTGAACTGGATGTCGACCGCGATCACCTTCGCCCCCGCCGCGCGCAGCCGGTCGATCACCTGCGCGTGCAGGCGACGCGGGAACGGCCACTGCTCGCCGAGCTCGTTGAAGGTGACGTCGTCGATCCCGACGACGACGATGTCGTCGGGGCGCTCCTGGGCGCCGCGCACCGAGAAGCGGGCGTCGACGCTCTGCAGCTCCAGCGCCCGCATCAGCTCGGTCGAGTAGGCGATCAGCGCCAGCGCGGCGGCGCCGATCGCGACGATCAGCATCGCCACTTCGCGGCGCCGGCGCGGAGATCCGGAGGCGCTCATCCCGGACTCACCCGGATTTGCTTGCGAAGTACGACTTGCCGGCGCCGAGCGGGAACGTCGTGCCGGCGACGAAGTCGCGCACCGAGACGACGCCCCTGCGAACCTTGAAGAGGGTGCCGTTGCAGCGGTCTTCGGTCAGCCAGACCGTGCCGCGCACGGTCGCCGAGCCGTAACTGCCTTCGGTGCGGAATTTGCCCTTGCCGCTGCCCCAGAGGCGCCGGCCGGAACGAGCGGAGGCCTGGGCAGCGGACCCGCGCGCGCCGCCTTTGCAGGCGGAGAAGTTGCCGCCGCGCAGTTTCAGGATCACCAGGCCGCTGCCCTCGTGCTGGGCGACGAGAAATTTCCCGCCGTAGAACACCGCGGTCTGCTCTTCGCCTGCGGCGTTGACCGAGGTCAGCGTCACCTTGCCGTTGGTCGCGTCGACCAGCGAGCCGACCGGGATCGTCTGGCCCTCTTTGAGGATCGTGAATTTCCCTTTGCCGGGCGCTTTGACTTTGACCGTGCCCGAGACCGGAGCGACGGCGACGCTCTCGCCGTTGACCGGCTCCTCGCTGAGGATCGGCGTGTTCGGTGGGGCCGGCGGACCGGCCGGTGGCCCCGGCGGCGAGTAGACGAAGCACTGCGAGAACTCCGAGGTCGATTCGTCACCCTCGCCGGACAGCTCGGTCGCGGTGGCGGTGATTACCGTTTGGTCGGCGGGCAGCGCTTTCAGCCCGCCGGCGCTGAAGGAGAGCGAGCCGCCGGCGTCGGCTTCCACCAGTTTCGAGCCGAGGTAGGTCTGTCCCTCGCCGGAGCCGCTCGGGTCGCAGGAGGCGCTGGCGTAGAAGTCGAGGTAGTAGTCGCCGTCCGGTTCCCCGGTCAGGCCGCCGCCGATCGTCGTCGTCGCGCCGCCCTCGACCGCGCTGACTTGCGGCCGCGGCGGATCGTCGGCCTCGATCTCGATCCCGAGCCCGTCGTTGGCGAAGATCGAGTTGCCGTATATCGCGGTCAGCCGGTCGCCGTCTTCGACCAGGACCCCGGGGCCGCCGTTGTGGGCGATCACGTTGCCGGGGCCCTGTTCTCCCTCGCCCACCTGGAAGTTGCCGACCGTCGTTCCCAGCGCCGCCGCGCCGACCAGGACACCGCCGAGGCCGTTGCCCAGCCCCGCGTCGCCGCTCGCCGCGACCCCGATCCGGTTGGCTTTGATCGAGGTCGATTCGCCGAGCACGACGACGCCCCACTCGTCGTTGCCGGAGATCACGTTCTGGCCGCTGAAGCACCCACTGCCGCCGATCTGGTTGCCGGTCGAGCCGCCGAGCACTTCGACCCCGGTGCCGTTCGGGATCGCCGACCCCGTCGGGTCGAGGCCGACGTAGTTCTCGCAGAGGACGCTGCCGGCGGTGCCGCCGAGCTCGAACCCCAGGTCGAAGCCGAAGACCGCGAACCCCTCGATCCGCGCCAGTCCCGAGCCGGCGACGCGGAAGCCCACCGTCTCTCCCCCCTCGTTTTCGGATTCCTGGCCGTCGATCCCGATCACCGGGGCCCCGGCGTAGCCGGCCGCGGTCGTCGCGTCGATCGTGACCTGCCCGGTGATCGCCGGCAGCAGCCCTTCGTCGATCTCGATCGTGCCGCTGATGATTTTGCTGAACTCGATTTCGTCTTCACCGGGAATTTCATTCGCGCGTTCGATCGCGTCGCGCAGGGAGCACGACGACGAGATATTTACGCAACCCCCAAGGTTCCCCTGGTCGACGAGCGTGTCCACTTCGAAGACCGTGTCGGCCGAGGCCGGCGCCGCGCACAGCGCCATCGCGAGCGCCACGGCGAGCGAGGGGAGCGCGATCGCGCGGCGCACGCTCAGCCGCCCCTGCCCGCCAGGTAGGACTTGCCGGCGCCGAGCGCGAGCGTCTTGTCGAGCACGAAGTCGCGCACCGAGACCACGCCGCGCCTGACCTTGAAGAAGGTGCCCTCGCAGCGGTCTTCGGTCAGCCACACGGTGCCACGCACGGTAGCCGAGCCGTAGTTGCCTTCGGTGCGGAATTTGCCCTTGCCGCTGCCCCAGAGGCGCCGGCCGGAACGAGCGGAGACCTGGGCGCCGGGCTGGCGCGCCCCGCCCTTGCAGCTCGCGAAGCTGCCGCCGCGCAGCTTCAGGATCACCAGGCCGCTGCCCTCGTGCTGGGCGACCAGGAACTTGCCGCCGTAGAAGACGGCGGTCTGGGTCTCTCCGGCGGCGTTGACCGAGGTCAGCGTCACCTTGCCGTTGGTCGCATCGACCAGCGAGCCGACCGGGATCGTCTGGCCCTCCTGGAGGATCGTGAATTTGTTCTTGCCCGGCGCCTTGACCTTCACGACGCCGTCCTGCGGCGCGACGGCGACGCTCTCGCCGTTGACCGGCGCGGCCAACGCCCGCAGCAGCGGCGCGGCGCTCTCGATCGTCCACTCGTGGCTGGCGGCGGCGCTGCGGTGGCCGACGTCGTCGACGCTGCGCACCTGGAAGCTGTGCGCCCCGACGGCGAGCGAGTCGTAGGCCTGCGGCGAGTTGCAGGCCGAGAAGGCGCCGTCGTCGAGCCTGCACTCGAATCCGGCCACGCCCGAGCCGTTGCCGTCGCCGCCCGAGAACGAGAAGCTCGCCCGCGGCGAGCTCGAGGGGCTGGCCGGTTTGGAGTCGATCTGGACGCTCGGCGCGGTCGTGTCGACCGTCCAGGTGTAGGTCGCCGGCGAGAAGTCGGGGGTGCCGGCCTGGTCGAAGGCGGCGACTTCGAAGCTGTGGCTGCCGTCGCCGAGGCCGTCGTAGCTCTTCGGCGAGCCGCACTCCATGAACCCTCCGCCGTCGAGCTTGCAGAGGAAGTCTTTGACGCTGCCGTTGAAGTCTTTGCCGGTGAACTCGAATTCGGCTTCGGTCGCGGTCGTCGGGTCGCCCGGCGAGGCGGTGATCTCGGTGTCGGGCGGGGTGTCCTGGCAGTTGGAGAGGACCGAGGTCGCGCCGGTGGCGACCGCCGTCGCGGTCGCCGTGAAGAATTCGCTGCCGGCCGGCGGTTTGGGTAGACCGGAGGCGCTCCAGATTCCAGCACCCCCGGAGTCGGTGGCGACCTCGGCTTCGCCGAGGAAGAGTTCCGCTTCCTTCGCGTTCTGCCCGCAGGTTTTGCTGACGAAGATGTCCAGCTCGTAGTCTTCGCCGGCGAGGCCCTGGATCGTCCCGAGCACTTCCGTGGTCGAGGTGACGATCGAGCTGTATTCGAAGAGCGGCGCGGCGGTCTGGGTGCCGCTGTCGATCTGGATCGCCGGCAGCAGGTTGTTGTGGATCGAGTTGTTCCTGATCGCCGCCGCGCTGGCGGCGTCGCGGACCCGGATGCCCTGGCCGGCGTTGTGGGCGATCAGGTTGCCTTCGCCGGGCTCGGTGCCGCCGATCGTCGGGTTCTGGGCGGCCGCGTTGACTTCGATTCCGGCGCTGACCAGCAGGGCGCTCCCGTTCGGCAGCGGGTCGCCGTCGGCGCCGACGCCGATCTCGTTCCCGGCGATCTTGGTCCCCTGGCCGGCCTCGAGGATCCCGAACTCGCCGTTGCCGGAGATCAGGTTGCCGTCGCATTCGAAGCCGATCCGGGTGCCGACGGCGATGGTGCCGGTCGAGATCCCGGCGTATTCGTTGGGCAGCGCGGTTTCGCCGTCCGGTTCGACTCCGAGGTAGTTGCCGCAGACGTAGCTGGTCGCTTCGCTGTAGATGAAGATGCCGGTCCGGAAGCCGCCGACCGCGAGCCCTTCGATCCGGGTACCGCCCGCGTTTTCGGCGACCTCGAGGCCGCGGTCTTCGGGCAGGGAGTAGCCGCGGCCGTCGAGCACGATCACCGGGTGACCGGCGTCGGAGTAGTCGGCCGCGGTGGTCGCGTCGATCGTCACCGGGTGGGCGATCGGCGGCAGCGGGTAGTCCAGTTCGATCGTGCCGTGGAAGAGGTTGGCGAAGGTGATTTCGTCGGCTTCGGGGGTTTCGTTGGCGCGTTCGATCGCGTCGCGCAGCGAACAGCCGGCCGGCTGATAGACGCACCCTTCGAGGTTCAACTGGTCGTCGAGCGTGTCGACTTCGAAGTTCGTCGCCGAGGCGGAAGCAGGCAGAAGCAGACCCAAGAAAACGAGAGCGAGCGTTTTCAGCGAATGCCTCAAAGGATCGGGCACCTTAACTGAACATCCGTCCGGCGCAAACACGGACTATCGTGGCGCCGACCATGCACGAGGTCGCTCGCCAGCTGAGATTGAGTCTTCACGCGCTGCTGATCGACTTCGAGAACCGCGACCTCGGCCTGCTGGGCGCAGCCAAAATCGGCATCTCCTTCGCCGGCTGGAGCTTCGCGATCGCCCTCGGCGTCTACGGCTTCGAGGCGCACGGCGTGCTCGGCGTCGGCATCGTCGCGCTGATCCGCCTGCTGCCGGGGGCGATCGCCTCGCCCTTCGCCGGCCTCGCCGCCGATCGCTACTCGCGCCGCGACGTCCTGCTGCTCTCCGCGGTGGCGATGGCGGCGGTCCTGGCGGGCGCCTCGCTGGCCGCCGGCCTCGACGCCTCGACCGACGTCGTCTTCGTCTTCCCGGCGCTCTTCGCGGTCGCGCTCGCCGCCTACATGCCCGCCGAGGCGGCGATCTTCCCGGTCCTGGCGCGCACCCCGCAGGAGCTCTCGGCCAGCAACGTCAACCACAGCGCGATGGAAAACGCCGGCTTCATCCTCGCCGCGATCGCCAGCGGCCTGCTGCTCACCGCGACCTCGCCGGGCACCGTCTTCGCCGTCGCCGCCGTGGTCGCCGCGCTGGCGACGTCCCTGCTGCTCTTCGTCACGCGCGACAGTCGTCCGCAGTACGACGACGAGGAGGAGGCGGTCGCCGGCGTGCTGCGCGAAGTGTCGCTGGGCGCGCGGGCGCTGCGCGAGCACCCGGCGCTGCGTCTCGCCTCGGCGACCCTGATCGTGCTGCTGCTCTTCGAGGGCTTCGCCGACGTGATCCTGGTCACCCTGGCGCTCGAGCTGCTCCACCTCGAGGAGGGCAGCGTCGGCTTCCTCAACGCCGCCTGGGGCATCGGCGCGCTGCTCGGCGGCGCCTCGCTGGCGCTGCTGCTCGACCGCGGCAGGCTGGTCGCCGCGATCGCCGGCGGCAGCCTGGTGATCGGCGCGGCGACGATCCTGCCGGGAATCTGGCCCGAGGAGGCGACCTCCTACCTGGCCTGGTTCGGGATCGGGATCGGCTTCACCTTCGTCGAGGTCGCGGCGAAGACGCTGATGCACCGGCTCGCCTCCGACGAGACGATGGGCCGCGTAATCGCCTCGCTCGAATCGGGCCGGCTGGCGGCGATGGCGCTCGGCTCGCTGGGCGCGATCGGGCTGGTCGAACTGCTCCACCCCGACGGCGCCCTGATCGCGCTCGGCGCGCTGATGCCGCTCTTCGTCTTCCTCTGCTGGACCCGGCTGCGCGCCTACGAGGTCGGCGCCCCGGTCGCCGAGCACCAGTACCTGCTGCTGCGCGAGAACTCGATCTTCGCGCCGCTGCCGATTGCAACTCTGGAGCGACTCAGTCACGATCTGCAGCCAGTGGAGGTGGCGGCGGGGGAAGACGTGATCGTCCAGGGGGACGTCGGCGACCGTTTCTACCTGATCGAGCAGGGGGAGGTCGAGGTGTTCGAAAACGGCGTCTTTCGCCGCAACGAGGGACCGGGCGAATCGTTCGGCGAGATCGCCCTGCTGCACGACGTGCCGCGCACGGCGACGGTGCGCACCACCGCGGACACGCGCCTGCTGGCGCTGGAGCGCGAGCAGTTCCTGCTCGCCGTCACCGGCCACCGGCGCAGCCAGCAGCGGGCCGAGTCGGTGAGCGGGGAACGATGGCTGGTACGCGACTGATCGCCGTCCTGCTCGCGGCGCTCGCGGTGAGCCCGGCAGCGGCCCACGCCGAGCTGACCAGCGCCGGGGAGATGTACGACCCGGGCGCGATCGCCTCGATCGACCTGACCCTGCCGCCAGCCTCGGTCGAGGCGCTCGAAGAGGATCCGACCGGCGAGTACGTCGAAGGCACGTTCAAGATCGCCGAGACCGGCGGCACGCCGGGCAGTGTCGGCACCTACTCGGCACCGCTCACCGTCGGCATCCGGCTGAAGGGCGGGCACGGCTCGTTCGAACCGCTGAGCGGCAAGGCCGCCTTCAAAATCAAGTTCAACGAGTTCGTCAAAGGCCAGAAATTCCTCGGCCTGAAGAAGATGACGCTCAACAACATGGCGCAGGACCCGTCGATGACCCACGAGGTGATCGCCTACGACCTCTTCCGCGCGGTCGGGATCACCGCCCCGCGCACCGGCTTCGCCAACGTCACGGTCAACGGCGAGAACTACGGCGTGCACATGAACGTCGAGCCGCTCGACGATGTCTTCCTGGAAGCCCACTACGGCGAGCTCGAGGACAACCAGCACCTCTACGAGGGCGAATGGCGGATCGACGTCGAAGCCGACGACCTGGCCAGCTTCGAGGTCGACGAGGGCGACGACGGAGACCTGTCCGACCTGGAAGCGCTGATCGCCGCCGCGGCGGCGCCGGACCCGCCGAGCTTCTCGACCCGGATGGCGGCGATCGCCGACCTCGAGCAGATGGCGCTGATGTGGGGTGTCGAGCGCTACATCGCCCACTGGGACGGCTACTCCGGCGAGCCCAACAACTACTACCTGTTCAGCCGTTCCACCGGGATCTTCGAGATGCTCCCCTGGGGGACCGACACGACCTGGACCAACTGGTGGATGGCCTTCACCGGCAAAGGGGGGCTGCTCTTCGAACAGTGCGTCGCCGACGACCCCTGCCTGGCGCTCTTCCGGGCGGCGGTCGAAACCGCGTGGAAAGCCTCCCTCGCGCTCGATCCCGGCGCCCGCGTCAGCTCGATCGCCGCACTACTCGCCCCCTGGCAGGCGCTCGAAGCCGAGCCGCGCCGCCCGCACGACGCCGAGGAAGTGGAGGACGGGATAGCGGACGTGGTCGAGTTCCTCGACCAGCGTCCCCAGTTCGCTGCCAAATGGCTCAAAGAGGGATTGGACGACGAGGACGAGCCGCCTCCCGGCGCGCCGGCGCCGGCCACCGAGACGACGGGGCCCCCCGCGCCGCGCCCGGCCTATCCCCTCTCTCCCCGCATCGAGGTCGACCGCTCGCAGCTGGCCCGCGGCCTGCTGATCACCAAGTTCTGGGCGCCGGCCGCAGGCGAGGTCTCCCAGGTCGGTCGGATCGCCGTCCCAAAGGGGATGCATCGCGCTTGCGAGACCGAGCGGCGCGTCGCCGGCGCGAGCACCGTCGAGCTGCGCTGCCAGCTCTCCGAGGCCGCCCGGGCGCGCCTGACCAGACAGCGGCTCACTCTCTGGCTGACGACCAGCGCCCTGCCCGACGGCGCCGAACCGTCGTCGCTGCGCCGCGCCGTCGTCCTCCCGCGACAGAGCGAGTAGCGCTCAGAACAAGAACCGCGACGTCAGTGCGCGTCCACCGGTGCGCATGTATGTTGCGCCGAATGCCTGGATTGGTCAGCGATTCTTTGCCCCGACGGTGAGTCCCCACCCCGAGTCGGCCATGGAGGACTGGGCCCAGGTCGTCTCTTTCACCCCCGACCTGATCCTCCGCCCGACCAGCATCGAGAAGCTCAAGCAGATGCTCGAGCGGGTGCACAGCGGCGAGCTCGGCAAGAGCCGCGTGCGGGTGCCCGGCAGCCTGCACTCCTGCTCTGAGATCGCCGCCTGCGACGCGATCGTCGACACCGCGGCGCTGCCGCGGACGATCGACTTCGTCGAAGGCAACGCCGCCGTCGAGGCGACCGCCAACGTCACCCTGCACGAATTCCTCGCCACGCTCGGCCGGCGCGGCAAATCGGTCAGCGCGACCGGGGGCACCGACCACCAGACCCTGGCCGGGCTGATCTCCACCGGCACCGCGCCGGCCAGCTCCCGCCACGCGCTCTACGAGCTGCTCGAGTGGGTCGAGCTTGTCACCGTCGACGCCGCCACCGGCCTTGCCGTGGAGCGCCGCATCGCCCGCGGCGATGCCGACTTCCCGGCGGTCGTCTGCTCGCTCGGCCTGCTCGGCGTGATCACCCGCGTGCGCTTCCGGCTGGTCGACGAGCTCTACTTCAACGTCGTCCAGAAGGTGGTCGACCTCGACGAGGTGCTCACAGACCTCGACGCGACGGCGGCCAGGTACAACTTCTGGCGGGTCAACTGGATGCAGAAGAGCCGCAAGGCGCTGCTCTGGGCGGCCACGGCGGTCCCGCCCGAGCACTCCAAGCCCGACGGCGACTACCCCACCGACCAGGCCGAGCACATCCTCGACCTCGTCTTCGGCGTGCTCGACAAGGTCGCCGACACCGGGCCGCTGCTCGGCGGCGTGCTGGAGGCGATCTACGACGTGATGGCCCTCACCTACTCGGACACGCAGGCGACCGGGCCGCTGCGCAACATGCTGCCGGTCGACCGGCGCGCGCCGCTGCACGTGGCGATGGCCGAGTGGGCCTTCCGCCCGCAGGACGTCCAGCGCGTGATCGCCGAGTGCGAGAGCTACTTCGAAGCGCACGGCTGGCCCAACATCCCGACCGAGATCGAGCTGACCCGGGTCGACGGCAGCCTGATGTCCCCCTGGAACTGGGAGGGCCTCCCCTACATCGTCAAGTTCAACTTCATGTACCTGACCGAGGTGTGCACGGAGCCGGGCGAGAAGGAGCAGATCTACACCCACCTGCGCGGCCTCTGGGATCACTTCAAGGAGGTCGGCATCCCCTTCAAGGCGCACTGGGGGAAGATCAACTTCATCAACCCGAAATTCGTGCGCCGCAACCACCGCATCGACGAGTTCCAGCCGCTGATCTCGCCGATCTTCATGAACGAGTACCTGGAACAGCGGCTCGACGTTCGAGCAGGCTGATCACCCGCAGCGCCACGCCGAGCAGGGCGATCGTCGTCGCCGAGCCGATCGCCCAGGCGATCGCCATGTCGCCGGTCGGCGGCTCCAGTTCGAAGAAGTCGCGGCCGAAGGGGACGGCGCTGACGACGACGAAGGCGAGCGCCATCGTCGCGCAGAGGCCGAGCACGGCGAGGCGCCGCTTTCCCGGCTCGTCCTCGAGCACGATCACGATCGCCAGGCCGGCGGTGACGACGGTCGCCGCGGTCACCGTGCGGGCCTCGGCGAGGCTGACGTCGAAGGCGTGGCGCGAGAGCAGGTAGGCGACGAGGATGCCGAGCCCGGTCGCCAGGCCGGCGGGGATCGAGAAGCGCGCGATCGCCTTGAGGAAGCCCTCCGGCCGCCACGGCCCGCTCGACGGGGCGAGGGCGAGGAAGAAAGCGGGGATGCCGATCGTCAGCGAGGAGGTCAGGGTGAACTGGCGCGGCAGCAGCGGGAAGACGCCGCTGGGCAGCGCGATCGTGACCAGCAGGAAAGCGGTGAAGAGCGCCTTGGTGACGAACAGGCGGGCGACGCGCTGGATGTTGCGGAGGATCTGGCGGCCCTCGTGGACCATCTTCGGGACCTCGCCGAACTCGCCGGAGACGAGCACCAGGTCGGAGACCGAGCGAGCCATCTGGGTCCCCGACCCCTGCGCGATCGCCAGCCGCGCCTGCTTCAGCGCCGGCACGTCGTTGACGCCGTCGCCGAGCATGCCGACGTACTCGCCGCCCTCGGTCAGCACGCGCACGACGCGGGCCTTGTCCTCCGGCGAGATCCGCCCGATCGCCGGCGCCGCCCGCACCGCCTCGAGCAGCTCCTCGTCGCCCTCCGGCAGGCCGCCGCCGTCGAGCGCCGCCGAACGGGCCGGCACGCCGGCGTCGCGGGCGATCGCGCCGACCGTCGCCGGGTTGTCGCCGGAGATCACCTTCAGCGCCACCTCCTCGGCGGCGAAGAAGGAGACGGTCTCCCCCGCGTTCGGGCGCAGCCGCTCGGCGAGCACGACGATCCCCAGCGGCCGTAGCCCCGGCGGCAGCGGCGCCGTCGGCGAGGCCTCGGGCAGCGGGCCGTCGGCGACGGCGAGTGCCAGCACCCGCCTACCGGTCGCCGCTTCGGCGGCGGCCCGCTCCTGCAGGGCCGCGTCGGCCACCGTGCCGTCGAGCAGCGCCTCGGGAGCGCCGAGCACGAGCCGTTCGCCATCCAGCTCGAGCGCGCTCCAGCGCCGCCGCGAGGAGAAGGGCACGACCGCGCTCGGCTCGACCGCCCCGATCCCGTCGACCAGCTTCGCCTCGTGAACCGCCTCCAGGGTGAGGTTGCGCGAAGGCGCGCTGGCCGCGTAGAGCGCCAGCGCCCGGGCGAGCTGCGGCTCCTCCACCCCGTCTGCCGGAAGCTGGGAGACGACCCGCAGCGTCGCCTCGGTCAGCGTCCCGGTCTTGTCGGTGCACATCACCGAGACCGAGGCCAGCGACTCGATCGCGTTGAGCTGCTGGGCGAGCACGCCGCGGCGCGCCATCTTCGCCGCCGAGACCGCCGCGGTCAGCGAGACCAGCAGGATCAGGCCCTCGGGAACGATGTTGACGATCGCCGCGGTGAGGGTCTCGACCGCGTCAGCCTGGCTGACGTCGCGGATCGCCAGCGAGATGCCGAGCGCCAGGCCGAGCGGCACCATCACGCCGACGAGGATGATCAGCAGCCGGTCCATCGCCTTCTCCAACGGCGAGCGCGGGTGGCGGAAGGTGCGCGCGGTCTCCGCCAGCCGGGCGGCGCGGCTGTCCGGACCGACGGCGCTGGCCTCGAACTCGGCCGAGCCCTCGACGGCGAAGGAGCCCGAGAGCACCGGGTCGCCGACCCCGCGTACGACCGGCTCGGACTCGCCGGTCAGGTTCGACTCGTCGAGCGCCAGTCCCTCGGCGCCGACCAGGGTGCCGTCGGCGACCACCTGGTCGCCGCTCTCGATCCGCACCAGGTCGCCGACGACGACGTCGCCGACGGGGACCTCGCGCGGCTCGCCGTCGCGCACGACCGTCGCCGCCGGCGCGACCAGCGCCGCGAGGCTGTCGAGTGCGCGCTTGGCGCGCACCTCCTGGAAGGTGCCGATCGTCGTGTTGGCGACGAGGATGCCGAGGAAGAGAGCGTCCTTGGGGTTGCCGAAGGCGATAGTCGCCGCCCCGAAGATCGCCAGGATCGCGTTGAAGACCGTGAACGTGTTGCCGACGAAGATCGAGCGGTAGGAGCGGCTCGTCGACTGGCCCTCCTGCTTGCCCCGCTCGCGCAGCCGCCGCTGCGCCTCCTCTTCGCTCAGGCCGTGGGACGCGCGCTCGGGGCCGGTCGTGACTGCCACCGGCGGCAATCTAACTCCCGCTCATCGAGTCTGCTCTAGGTCACGCATACCGTGTCCTACGACAGACTCGTGGCTTCGCCCAAGAGTTTGGCGATCGCGGACGCGACGCGCTGGGGCTCTTGTGCCATCACCGCGTGGGCGGCGCCCTCGACCAGCTCGACCCGGGCGCCCGGCCAACGGGCGGCGAGCAACGCAGCGTTGGTAGCCGGGATGACGACGTCCTCGCCGCCGTGGACGACGAGGGTCGGCGGGGGCGCGGCGGACGCCGCGGCGGCGCCCTCGCCCTCGTGCCAGGCCGCCATCGCCTCCTCCTGGGCGCGCAGGGTCGCCGGCGACATCGCCGCCCGCGCCTCGGCGACGATCTCGCCGAACTCGCGGTCGATCTCCACCGCCAGTTCGGGCGGGAAGAGCAGCCCGATCAGCCGGCTCGCCTGCTCGCGGAAACCGCCGGAGTGGTCGACGAGGCGCGCCCAGTCCTCGGGCCTCGCTCGCACCGCCTCGGCGCCGCCGGGATCGGTCGAGATCAGCGCCAGCGCGGTGACCCGCCGCGGTGCCCGGGCGACGAGCTGCTGGGCGACGAAGCCGCCCATCGACCAGGCCACCACTGGCGCACGCTCGATCCCCATGGCGTCCATCAGCCCCTCCAGGTCGGCCGCCATCCCCTCGACCGTGAGCTCGCCCTCGCCGAGCGCGGAGCCGCCGATGCCGCGGTTGTCCGGACAGATCACCCGGTGGCGCTCGGCGAGCCGCCCGAGGAAGGTCGGGTCCCAGTCTGCGCCCCCGGCGGCGTAGCCGTTGACCAGCAGCAGCGGCGGCCCCTCGCCGACCACGCGCCAGGAGAGCCGCCGCCCGGCGACGTCGGCCTGCATGAGAGAGTCGTGCTCGACCACGGCGCGAACCTACTACGCGCCGCCGCCAACACCGAGAGGAGAGAGCATGATCGTGTCCGTACTGCAGCGCCGGCTGCGCGAGGGCAAGGACTACGCGGACTTCCGCGCCGCCTGGCTTCCCGACAAGGGCTTCGGAGTCCAGACCCGGGTGATCAGCGCGGTCAGCATGGAGGACCCGCGCGACATCGTCACGATCGGCTTCTCCGACCTCGACCCCGCCGACGTCGAGGAGTTCGTCGAGCGCGTCGGCCCGCAAGAGAAGCTGCGCGCCGAACGGCTCAGGGAGGTCGTCGAACCCGGCGGCACCCGCGGCTTCTACATGCAGGTTGCCGACGACGACCTGACCGACGACCCGCCTACTGCTTGAAGCGACCGCCGGAGTCGACCTGGATCCCCTTCTTGCCGAAGTCCTCGGCGGAGAGCTCCTCGACCAGGTCGGCGCCGGTCCCGGCCGGGTCGGGCACCGGCTGGCCCTCTTCGATCATCTGCACCGAGGCCAGCCGGCCGGAGCGGAAGTCGCCCCTGGGACCGAGCGTGACGTGCAGGACGACGGTCTTCCCGAGCACTCCTTCGAGGCTGAAGTTCGCGTAGCCGGAGAAGTTGCCGAGGCTGTAGGCGATCAGCCGGTCGCGGTAGATCTCCATCCCGCGCAGCACGTGCGGACCGGAGCCGAGCACGAGATCGGCGCCCGCCTCGACCGCCATGTGGGCGAAAGCTTCCGGGTTGCCGCGGTCCTCGCCGAGGTGGATCTCGGTTTCGCCGTCGACGTGCAGCGCGTCGGACCCCTCGGCGCCGGCGTGGTTGACGACGACGACGACGTCGGCCGCCTTGCGCGCCTCGCGGATCAGCGCCCGGGCGGCTTCGAGGTCGGTCAGCGAGTTGGTGTAGTCGTAGGAGGCGAAGCCGACGAACCCGACGGTGCGGCCGCCGACCTCGAGCTTCGTCACCTGACCGGGTAGGCCGGTCTCGGCGATCCCCGCCTTACGCAGCGCCGCGATCGTCTCCTCTTGACCGGCTTCGCCGAAGTCATAAGAGTGGTTGTTGGCCAGCGACATCACCGTGAAACCGGCGGCGCGCAGGTAGTCGGCGTACTTGGGAGGCGCCCGGAAGGCGAAGCAGGTCCCCGGCTTGGCGCCGCCGCACTTGACGTCTTCGGAGACGTCGGTGAGCGTGCCCTCGAGGTTGCCGAAGACGACGTCGCCCTTCAGCTGCCCCTTGATCCGGTCGAAGTAGGTCGACGGCGAGGACGGCAGGATCGGCGTGATCCCCATCGCCGTGTCGCCGACCGCGGCGAAGGAGATCCCCTCGCCCCCTCCCCCGTCCTCCTTCCCTTCCTTGTCCTTCTTCCCATCCTTGCCGTCCTGCTTGCCGGCGCCCTTGCCCTGCTTCTTCGCCGTCCCTTCACCAGGCGGGTTCTGGACCGTGCCGTCGAGGCAGCCGCTCAGCGCCACCGCCACCAGCAGCCCGCCGAGCGCGAGCGCCGCGGCTCGCCTCACGCCTCCACCATCAGCGTCACCGGCCCGTCGTTGACCAGCGCCACCCCCATGCAGGCGCCGAACACGCCCTTCTTGGCGCCGAGCCGCTCGCAGAAGCGGTCGTAGAGCGGCTCGGCATCCTCCGGCCGGGCCGCCTCGACGTAGCTCGGCCGGTTGCCCTTGCGGGCGTCGCCGTAGAGCGTGAACTGGCTGACGCAGAGCACCTCGCGCCCGCCCAGCGGCTCGTTCATCCGCCCCTCTGCGTCGTCGAAGATGCGCAGCTTGCCGACCTTCTCGGCCAACCGGTCGGCCTGCTCGACGCCGTCGCCGACCTTGACCCCGAGCAACACGAGCATGCCCGGCCCGATCTGCGCGACGCGCTCGCCCTCGACGTCGACCGCCGCCTGACTGACGCGCTGGACGAGGGCTCGCATGCGGCAACGCTAGCGACCGCACCCGCGGTATTTACGACTACGTCAGGGTTTGCCAGCTTCCAGCGCCTCGACCAGCGAGGAGGCGTCGTAGGCGCCGAACAGGCGCTCGCCGTTGACGAAGAAGCTGGGCGTGCCGGTGGCGCCGCTCGCCTCGGCCGAGGCGAGGTCGCGGTCGACGCGCTGCGCGTAGGCGTCCGCGTCGATCTCGGCGGCCATCCGCTCGGCGTCGAGGCCGAGGTCGCGGGCGACTTTCAGCATCGTCTCGCGCGAGAGCCGCGGCTGCTGCTGGAAGAGCTCGTCGTGGTACTCCCAGAACCTGCCCTGGGCGGCAGCCGCCTCGCTGGCCTGCGCGGCCAGCGGCGCCAGCGGGTGGCGCTCGGGGATCGGCAGGTGGCGGAAGCCGAAGACGAGGCGATCGCCCAGCCGGTCGCGGACACGGCGCAGGACCGCCTGGGCGGCCAGGCAGTAGGGGCACTGGAAGTCGCCGAACATGACCAGCTCGAGCTCGGCGCCGCGCTCACCGCGGACGTGATCGGTCTCTTCGAGCGGCGGTGAGAGGCGGTCGGGCACGGCGACCGATGTTAGGCGGTCGGACCTGACAGGAACTCCTTTGCGGCGTTGCAGAAGGGCACGGCAAGCGTCTCGAAAGGCCGATGCCCCGCTTCCAGATCTCATACTGGGCCCACGATTCCAGCTGGCGACCGTTCGCCGCGCCGGTCGAGGCCGACAGCGCTCGCGCGGCGATCGAAAGGGTCGGCCCCCGCGCCGCCGGCGGCTACCGCGTCACCGCGCTCGACACGGAGGGGGCGACGGGGCTGTTCTGGGTCTCGCTGGGCTCGCGCGACGAGTGCAAGCTCACCGAGGTGCGGCGTTTCCGCGTGATGTGATGTCGGCGTGCACGACATCGAGTCGATCCTCGTCCTCGTCCTGGCCGCAGCGCTGCTCGTCCGCGTCGCCGAGTTCGGCAAGATCCCGGCGCCGATCGTGCTCGTCGTCGGCGGCCTCGCGATCGCGCTGATCCCCGGTCTGCCGGACGTCGAGCTCGACCCCGACGTGATCTTCCTCGTCTTCCTGCCGCCACTCGTCTACGCGGCCGGCTGGCGCACCTCGCCGCAGGAGCTGCGCGCGCTGATGCGGCCGCTGGGGCTGCTCGCGGTCGGCCTCGTCTTCCTGACCGCCGCCGTGGTCGGAGTCGTCGCCCACGCCCTCGTCCCCGGCCTGACCTGGGCCGAGGCGGCGATCCTCGGCGCCGTCCTCGCCCCCACCGACGCGGTCTCGGCGACCGCGGTCTTCCGCCGCATGCGCGCGCCCGAGCGGGTCCGCCTGCTGGTCGAGGGCGAGTCGATGATCAACGACGGCACCGCCCTGGTCCTCTACCGGATCGCCGTCGGCGTCGCGACCGGGACCGCCTTCAGCTTCGGCGACGCGGCGCTCGAGTTCGTCGCCGTCTCGCTCGGCGGCATCGCCGTCGGGCTCGCGGTCGGCTTCGTCTCCAACCTCGTCGTGCGCCGCCAGACCGACTCGGCGCTGGTCATCGTGCTCACCGTGCTGACCGCCTACGGCGCCTACATCGGCGCCGAGGAGGTCGAGGTCTCCGGCATCCTCGCCGCCGTCGTCGCCGGCGTCTACGCCGGCTACCAGTCACCGCGCTCGCTCGACGCCGACACCCGCCTCGGCGCGATCGCCTTCTGGGAGGTGCTCGTCTTCGGGCTCGAGATCACCCTCTTCGTGCTGCTCGGCCTGCAACTGCCCGGCGTGGTCGACACCCTCAACGAGACCTCCTCCGGGGTCGGCGAGCTGCTCGTCCCGGCGCTGGCGATCGCCGCCGCCTCGATCGCCGTCCGCCTCGCCTTCGTCTTCGCGATGCGCGGCGACGCCGGCGAGAGCCTCGGGCAGCGCTTCGCGGTCGGCTGGAGCGGCATGCGCGGCGCCGTCTCGCTGGCCGCGGCGCTGGCCGTGCCGCTCAGCGTCGACGGCCGCCCGCAGATCATCTTTCTCAGCTTCGCGCTGATCCTGATCACCCTGGTCGGCCAGGGTCTCTCGCTGCCCTTCGTGGTCAGGGCGCTGGCGCTCGAGGAGCCGCGCCGCTGGAGCGACGAAGAGGCGGTGGCGCGGATGGAGGCCGCCCAGGCGGCGCTCGACCGGATCGACGAGATGGACGACTCCGACCGCGCCGACGACGCCCAGCTGAAGCGGCTGCGCGACCTCTACCGCTCGCGCTTCCGGATGTGCGCGGCGATCCTCGACGGCGAGGACCCCGAGGCCGCCGCGCGCAGCGAGCGCCTGCACGACTACGGCGAGCTGCGCCGCGAGCTGATCGGGATCGAGCGCGAGGAGCTGCTCAGCCTGCGCGACCGCGGCCGGCTGAAAAACGGGACCGTGCGCCAGATCGAGCGCGACCTCGACCTCGAGGAGGCGCGGATCCGCAGCTAGGCGAAAAACTCGCGGGCGCGGGTGGCGACGAGGTCGGGGCGCTCGTCGGCGATGAAGTGGCCGCAGCCGGGGACCAGCTCGACGCGCATCTCGTCGGTGTGGCGTTGGTAGCCGCCGAGCATCGAGGGGCGCAGGACGAAGTCGTCTTCGCCGAAGACCAGCAGGGTCGGCACGCCGAGCCGCGCGCCGGCGTAGCGACCGCGGGCGATCGGCAGCGCCTCGCGCCAGTTGAAGACCCGGTACATCTGCACGGCCGCGCGCGCCCGCGCCGGCTCGGCGAGGTTGTCGGCGAAGGCGCTCAGCGCCTCGGGCGTCCAGACCGACTTGTCCTCGCTGGCGCCGACCAGGACCCGCTTGACGAACTCGCCGCGGCGGTGCAACCGGTAGCCGAGGCCGGGCGCGAGCACGACCTGCTGGTAGGTGAACCGCCAGGCGTGCTCGATCACGTTGCGCAGGTTGATCCACGGCGGCACGATGTTGAGGGCGAGGAAGCGCTCGAAGCGCTGCGGCGCCCGCAGGCCGAGCAGGAAGCCGATCCAGCCTCCCCAGTCGTGGCCGACCAGCTTCACCCGCTCGAGCCCGAGCTCGTCGAGGACGGCCAGCACGTCGCTCGCCAGGTTCTCCTTCTCGTAGCCGTCCCGGGGGGCATCGGACCAGCCGCAGCCGCGCTGGTCGAGCGCCAGCACGCGGTGCCCGGCGGCGGCCAGCGCCGGCATCAGCCCGCGCCACTCGTACCAGTGCTGCGGCCAGCCGTGCAGGCAGAGCACCACGTCGTCGCCCGCGCCGGCTTCGGCGACGTGGAAGCGCAGCCCGCGGGCATCGACCCAGCGGTGGGTGACTCCCTCGACCGGCGGCGGTGAGCTCAAGCGATCGCTCAGGCGCGGCTTGTGACGCCGCCCTCGCGGAACTCGACGACGACTTCCTCCATCGTCGTCGCGTTGCAGGGCACGCCTTCCGGCCACGGTTTGACCGGCTGCTCGTTGAGCGTCTTCAGCCCGTTGCCGCTGATCACGATCACGGTGACGTCGTCGGGCGCGATCTCGCCGCGCTGGGCGAGCTTCGCCGTCGCCGCGACGGTCGTCCCGCCGGCCGGCTCGGTGAGCACGCCCTCGGTGCGGGCGAGCAGCTCCATCGCCTCGAGGATCTCCCCGTCGGGCACGTCGGCGGCCGAGCCGCCGCGGCTGCGCACCGCCTCGACGACCAGCGGGCCGTCGCCGGGAGCGCCGATCGCCAGCGACTGCGCCAGCGTCTCGGGCTGCACGTGGACGATCTCCTCGGTCCCCTCGACGATCGTTTTGGCGATCGGCGAGCAGCCGGTCGGCTGGCCGATGTGCAGCTTCGTCGCCGCGGTCTCCGCGAAGCCGAGCGTCTCGAACTCGACCAGGCCCTTGTGCACCCGCGAGGACAGCGTCCCGCCGGCGGCCGGCATGACGATGTGGTCGGGCGAACTCCAGCCGAGCGCCTCGACGACCTCGTAGGCCAGCGTCTTGGCGCCCTCCGCGTAGAACGGGCGCAGGCTGATGTTGGCGAACGGGATGCCGGTGTTTTCGGTCAGCTCGCGACAGGCGCGGTTGGCCTCGTCGTAGTTGCCGTCGACCTGGCATACCTGGGCGCCGAGCGCGCGCACGCCGCGCGCCTTGGCCCGCTCCAGGTTGGCCGGGTAGAAGACGTAGGGCGCGAGGCCGGCGGCCGCGGCCAGCGACGCGGTCGCGGTGCCGACGTTGCCGGTCGACACGCAGCCGATCTCGGAAGCGCCGAGCTCGACGGCGCGGGCGACGGCCATGCCGACGACCCGGTCCTTGTAGGAGAGCGAGGGCCGGTTGGTCGAGTCGTCCTTGACGTAGAGGTTGCGCAGGCCGAGCTCGGCGCCGAGCCGCTCGGCGCGGATCAGCGGCGTCTGGCCGGCGAACTGGGCGACTCGGTCGGCCGCAGCGCGGCTGCCGATCGGCAGCAGCTCCTCGAAGCGCCAGATGTTCCACGGGCGCTCGCCCAGGGGGCGCTCCTCGATCCGCCGCTTGGCCAGCTCGTAGTCGTACTCGATGTCGAAACCGGTGTCGCACTGCGGACAGCGGAAGGCGGTCGAGGCAAGTTCGCCACGGGTGCCGCAGTCAGGGCAGACGAGTTCGATCGCGCAGGAACTGGTTCGTGGCCCGGTGGGCACTCCCAGATGCGGATCGACCGCGTCGCTCATGACTCCTCCTCGTTCATCCTTGGCTCGGTATAACACATAGGTTGCTGACGCTCAACGTCTTCTGCGTAATTATTCGGTGATCCGACACGGATCCCAAACAGGACGGTAGCGGAACTCGCGGCCCTTACACGCGCGCAGCAACCTTCTGTCTGTAGAGTTCTTGTCTTCAGTCTCGAAGAATTGTGCACTTGAGTCCTCAGGAGCGGTTCGCCGCCAACCTCCGCCGCGCTCGCACGGCCGCAGCCATCTCCCAGGAAGAGCTGGCCAACCGCTGCGATCTGCACCGCACCGAGATCTCCCTGCTCGAGCGCGCCGGGCGCGAGCCCCGACTGGGAACCATCGTTAAGCTCGCCGGCGCACTCGGGACGACGCCTGGAGACCTCTGCGTCGGCATTTCCTGGGTACCGACCGGCCTCCGCTACGACGTCAAGTCGCCGCCTCGCGACGGCTGAACGCGCCGAAAAGAAGACGATGAAGTGAAGCGGGGGCGCCGATCGAGCCGGCGCGTCCAGGGCCCGTCATGACGTGTTTTACGACCCCGGGCTCGGGACCGGTCCTCCTTTGCCACCCCAAGGCGGTTTCCCAGTCCGATGGCCCCGCTCACTTCACCGGTTCTATTGCCCGGCCCGAGCATTCATAACACACCGACTCAGAACAATCAAGGCGTCTTGCTTAATGAGACAGAACTCACCGGCAGGTCCGCCGCCGACGGCCAGGAGGCGGCGAGCTCGGTCGCGTCGGGCCGGCCCGACGCGAGCAGGATCTCCTCCGCCGCGTGCGGCGCGAACGGCATCAGCACCTGCGCGAGCAGGAGCAGAGCGGCGACCTGAGCCTCGGCGTCGGCGCGGTCGAGCTGGCCGCGGCGCTTGATCACGCGCTTCTCGAAGTCCTGAATCCGCTCGAGCAGGCGGGTGATGTTGCGGATCGCCTTGTGCATCTGCAGCTCGGCGGTGTCGGCGGTGATCCGCTCGAGGCCGTTGTCGCACCATTTGCGCAAGCGGTCGCGCATGTGCTCGGTGTCGGCGGCGGCCTCGGGGTCGTGCGGAGTGTCGGCGAGGGTGTCGAAGCGATCGTGCGCGTAGGTCCAGAGGCCGCGCAGGAAACGGTTGGCGAAGCGCACCGCGCCGTCGGACCAGTTCAGCGTCTTCGCCGGGCCGGCGGCGTAGAGCACCGCCAACCGCACCGTGTCGGCGCCGTACTGCTCGACCAGCTCGTCGGGGTTGACGACGTTGCCGAGGTGCTTGCTCATCTTGCGCCCGTCGGCGATCACCATCTCGTGGAAGAGGCAGCCGGCGAACGGCTCGCCGTTCGCCATGAAGGCGAACTCGCCGTGGTCGCGCAGCGCCTTGGTGACGATCCGCTGGTCGAAGACGAAGCCACCCGAGTCGCCGCCGGCGACCAGCCGCTCCGCCGGCAGCCACTTCTGCAGGTCGGGGTGGGTGAACATCTGCTCGGCGCGGTCCTCGGGCGGCACCGCCGCCGGGACCCAGAGGAAGAGCGCGTCGAAGTGGCAGTCGAGCGTGTCGGTCTCGCGCCTGGCGGCGCGGCCGCAGCTCGGGCACTCGGCCTCGACGAAGTCGGGCCGCTCGGCCAGCGGATTGCCCTCGGCGCTGGGCATCAGGTCGCGGGGCAGGACGACCGGCAGCTCGTCGAGCGGGACCGGAACCGGGCCGCACTGCTCGCAGTGGATCACCGGGATCGGCGTCCCCCAGGCGCGCTGGCGCGAGATCGAGAAGTCGTTGGCGCGGTAGCGCTTGGCCTCGCGGGCGCCCTCGGGGAGCGCCGGCGCGTCGGCGCCGTCGTCGCCCTCCCCTCCGTCCTCGTCCTCGCCGCCGCGCACCCGCTCGACCCGGGCGGCGATCTCGCGATCGGCCTCGTCGACGGCGGGGATGCCGAGCGCCGCGGTCGGCCCGAAGCGGGCGTCGACCAGCGGAGACACGAGAACCGGCAGCTCGCTGCCGTCGAGGCCGGTCAGCGAGGCGCCGGTGTCGACCACCGGCACCGAGCGGGCGTCGCGGGCGCTCCGCTCCCAACCCCCCGAGCGCAGCTGCTCGAGCTCCTCGCGCGCCTGCGGGTTGACGGTCCAGGCGTCGATCTCGGGATGACGCGGCGAGAGCAGGGCGAAGGTGGCCTGCTCCAGTGCCCCGCGGTGCGGGCTGAAGACGGTCAGCGACCCGCCGTCGCCGGCCAGCTCCAGCTCGATCCCGTCGCTGCGGCCGAGGATGTAGCGCTGGGTGGCGAGCGCCAGCTCGTCCCAGTTCTCGAGCTTGCCGGTGTTGGCGTCGTTCTCCTCGAGGTAGCCGGTGATCTTCAGGAACCAGGTCGGCCGCCGGATCAGCCGCACCTCGTTGTGACAGCGCCAGCAGGTGCCGCCCTCCTCCACCTGGATCGTCGCCAGCGTCGTCTGGCAGGTGTCGCACCAGTCGACGGTCGCGTCGTCGAGGTAGATCATCCCCATCTCCAGCAGGGTCAGGAACAGCCACTGGGTCCAGCGGTACTGGCCCTCGTCGGAGCTGTAGAAGACGCGGTCGTAGTCGAAGCTGAAGCCGAGCCGTACCATCTGCTCGAGCATGCGGTCGCCGCACTGGCGGACCCACTCGGCGGGCAGCACCTGACGCTCGATCGCCGCCAGCTCGGCCGGCAACCCGAAGGCGTCGAAGCCGAAGCCGAGCAGGACGGCGTCACCGCGGGCACGGTGGAAGCGCGCGTAGGCGTCGCCGATCGTGTAGTCGCGGACGTGGCCCATGTGCAGGTTGCCCGAGGTGAACGGGCTCGAGGCCTTGACGTAGACGGGCAGCTGGCCGGGCTCGGGAGGCGGCGGCGCGCTGAAGTCGCCGCGCTCCTCCCAGGCGGCCTGCCGCGCCGGCTCGATCCGCGCCGCGTCGTAGTTCGGCTTCTGACTGCTCATCCCTAAAGGCTACTGACGGGCCCTAGGCCCTAGGACTCGTCAGCGAAGGTCCAGAGCCGGTTGCCGACGAAGTTGAACGGCATCGCGACGGCGACGGCGATCGCCTGGGCGGTCAGGTCGCCGACCGCGCCGGAGGAGATCAGCAGCTGCAGGACGGCGAGGTTGAGGCCGAGAGAGGCGACGCTGACCGCGAAGAAGCGGGGCGCCTGGAAGCTGGCCGCGCCGGCGCCGGCGGCGAAGGTCCAGTGGCGGTTCCAGAGGAAGTTGTTGGTCACGGCGACGGCGAAGGCGGCGATCGCGGCGGCGACGTGGTGGACGTCGAGGATGCCGGTGCAGAGGGCGAAGACCGCCAGGTTGATCAGGTAGCCGGAGCCGCCGACCAGGCCGAATTTGAACAGCTGGATCCAGTTCGCCGGGTGGCGTGCCGCCGCACCGATGCGGTAGGCCAGTTCGAGGGCGCCGGTCACTGTCGGCAGGTTAACGGGCCCCTCGGCCGCGGGGCCGACGCGTAATCTTCCGCCGATGCGACCGAGGCCCGCAACGATCGCGGCGCTCGCGGCGACCGTCGTCGCCGTGGCGCTGGCGCTGATCTTCGGCGGCGGCGAGTCCAAGCAGGCGGAGGCGAAGAGCGAAGCCACGCCGGGCACGCCGAGCATCGAGATCGTCTCGCCGCGCAACGGCGCCCGCCAGACCAGCCGCGCGGCCGTGGTCAAGATCCAGATCGAGAACTTCCGCCTGGCGCCGCGGCAGTTCGGCAAGGAACCGCAGCTCGGCCAGGGCCACGTGCGCTACAGCCTCAACCGCGTCCCCGACTGCGTCGACCCGGCCAAACTGCAGCGCGCGATCGACAGCCCGATCGGCAACGGCCGCCTGGTCGGCGCCTCCTTCGACTTCCCCGAGCACTCCGGCCCGAACGGCGTCGTCGCCGAGCAGATCGGCTCCGCCGGCCGCTACTCGCCGGGCACCCGGGCGGAGATCTTCTACCACGACCTGCGACCGGGCTTCTACCGGATGGTCGTCACCTTGGCACAGAACAACGGCGTGCCCACCCCCTTCCACGCGGTCACCAACTTCCAGATCCTCCCCAAGCCCGGCCACGGGCCGAAGCCGTGCGGCGACGGCAAAGTGCCGAGCGCCAAAGCAGCCGCCCGGCTGCGCTAGGTCCAGCTGACGTTTGTAACCCTGTGGGTTACAAACGTCGGGCGGTGTCCAATACTTCACTTTGTATAGTGAGTGCGTATGCGCACTTATCGTCGCTTGATGGGCTTCCTGCGCCCCTACCGGCTGCAGCTCTGGGGGTCGCTGGTCTTCGCCTGGGCGGCGATGGGGATGACGGTGCTGATCCCGTGGCTGATCGGCAAGGCGGTCAACGCGATCGTCGAAGGCGACAAGCCCGACCTCTTGCCGCTGGCGCTGGCGATCCTCGGCGCCGGGGTTCTGCGGCTCGGCCTCACGGTGGTGCGGCGGCTGGTCGCCGGCCGGGTCTCGCTGGCGGTCGAATTCGACCTGCGCCAGGTCTTCTACGCGCATCTGCAGCGGCTCGAGCTGAGCTTCTTCGACGGCCAGCAGACCGGCCAGCTGATGTCGCGGGCGACGGTCGACCTCGGGGCGATCCGCTTCTTCCTCGGCTACGGCCTGATCTTCATCACCCAGAACCTGCTGACGATCACCCTGGCCAGCATCGTGATGTTCGTGATCGATCCGCTGCTCGCCCTGTTGGCGCTGGCGCCGGCGCCGCTGATCGTCTACACCGCCCTGCGCTACAACCGCATCTCGCGCCCCGCCCAGCAGGAGGTCCAGCAGCGGATCGCCGAGCTGACCGCGGAGGCCGAGGAGAACGTCTCCGGGATCCGCATCGTCAAGGCCTTCGCCCGTGAGGAGCACCAGCTGCACCGCTTCGAGCGGGCCGTCTCGCGGGTCTTCGACCAGAGCATCTACTCGACCCAGCTGCAGGCGTTCTTCTCACCGCTGATCGGGCTGCTGCCGCAGCTCGGCATCGCCCTGGTCCTGCTCGTCGGCGGTCGCCAGGTGATCGACGGCAATCTCAGCGTCGGCGACTTCACCGCCTTCTACACCTACCTGGTGATGCTCGCCGGGCCGCTGCGCATGCTCGGCACGACGATGGGGATGGCGCAGCGGGCGATCGCCTCCGGCAACCGGCTGTTCGAAATCCTCGACCGCGAGCCGCGGATCGAGAGCCCCCCCGGGGCGCCGGCCCTGCCGGCCGGGGGCGGACGCGTCGAGCTGCGCGACGTCAGCCTCAGCTACGGCGCCGTAACCGGAGTTGACCACCGCCAGGAGGGGTCAACTCCGGTTACGGCGCTGCCGGCGCTGAGCGACGTGTCGCTGGAGATCGAGGCCGGGCGCACGGTCGCGCTGGTCGGCCCCTCGGGCTCGGGCAAGACCAGCCTGGTGGCGCTGATCGCCCGCCTCTACGACCCCGACCGCGGCGCGGTCCTGGTCGACGGCGTCGACGTGCGCGAGGTCGACGTCGCGTCGCTGCGCTCGGAGATCGCCTTCGTCGCCGACGACAGCTTCCTGTTCACCGCCACGGTCGCCGAGAACATCGCCTACGCGCGCGCCGACGCGACGATCGAGGAGATCGAAGCCGCCGCCCGCCGCGCCCAGGCGGACGGGTTCATCCGCGAACTGCCCGACGGCTACGAGACCCGCGTCGGCGAGCGCGGCCTCACCCTCTCGGGCGGCCAGCGCCAGCGCGTCGCGATCGCCCGGGCGCTGCTCGCCGACCCGCGCGTGCTGATCCTCGACGACGCCACCTCCTCGGTCGACGCGACCACCGAGGTGGCGATCAAGCAGGGCCTCGCCGAGGCGATGGCCGGCCGGACCACGTTCATCATCGCCCACCGCCTCTCGACCGTCTCGCTGGCCGACGAGATCGTCGTCGTCGACGAGGGTCGGATCGTCGACCGCGGCACCCACGAGGAGCTGATGGAGGGCTGTGGTTTCTACCGCGAGATCGCCGAGCACGGGCTCGCCGACTCGGTCTTCCTGCAGCGCGACCTCGAGGAGCGCGAGGAGATGGCGCGGCTGTGAACGGCGAGGGCCGACACCCGCTGGCGAACGTGGCGGCGCTGTTCGCGGCGCTCTGGCGCCTCGTCCGCGGTCAGGACCAGCGCGGCCGCAAGGTCAAGTGGCTGCTCCGCCAGCTGCGCCCCTACCGCGGCCGGGTGGCGCTGATGTTCGTCGGGCTGGCGGCGGCGACCGCGGCGGGGCTCGCTCCCCCCTACCTCGCCGGCCAGGCGATCGACAACGGCATCCTCACCGGCGACGTCGCCGCGCTCGACCTGATCGTCGCCGCCTTCATCGGCGTCGCGGTCGTCTACGCGGCGGCCACCTACCTGCAGACCTACATGGTCGGCTGGGTCGGAACGCGCGTGCTCCAGGACCTGCGCCAGCGCGTCTTCACCCACCTGCAGGCGATGTCGATCGGCTTCTTCACGCGGCGCAGCCCCGGCGTGCTGATCTCGCGGATGACCAACGACATCGAGGCGCTCAACCAGCTGGTCACCAGCGGCGTCGTGACGATCTTCTCGAGCAGCCTGACCCTGCTCGGCGTCGTCGTCATCCTGCTCGTCCTCGACGTGCAGCTGGCCCTGGTCGTCTTCCTGACCTTCCCGCTGCTGTTGATCGCCAGCGTGATCTTCCGGATCGTCTCGCACGGCGCCTACCGGGCGACGCGCGAGCGGATCGCGGCGATCACCGCCTACCTGCAGGAGAGCCTCAGCGGCGTGCGGGTGGTGCGCAGCTTCGGCCAGGAGCCGCGCCACCTCGACGAGATGACCGAGCTGAACGAGGCCAACCGCGCGGTCAACATGAAGACGGTCTACCTCAACGCCTCCTACTTCCCGGCGGTCGAACTGCTGGCCGCGGTGGCGACCGCGGTGATCCTCGTCTACGGCGGCACGATGGCGATCGACGACGAGATCCAGGTCGGCGTGGTCGTCGCCTTCGTCGGCTACCTGACCACCTTCTTCGAACCGATCCAACAGCTCTCCCAGCTCTACACGACCTACCAGCAGGGCATGGCGGCGCTCGACAAGATCTTCGACCTGCTCGATACCGAGCCCGACATGGTCGACGCGCCCGACGCGATCGACCCCGGCGAGCTGCGCGGCGAGATCGAGCTCGACGGCGTCTGGTTCTCCTACGCGGACGGTGAGCCCGCCGACGACTCCTGGGCCCTCCGGGACGTCGACCTGCACGTGCCGCCCGGACAGACGCTGGCCCTGGTCGGCGCGACCGGCGCCGGCAAGTCGACCTTCGCCAAGCTGGTCGCCCGCTTCTACGACCCGCAGAAGGGACGGGTCCTGGTCGACGGCCACGACCTGCGCGGCGTGCGGCAGCGTGCCCTGCGCGGCCAGCTCGGCATCGTCCCCCAGGAGGGCTTTCTGTTCTCCGGCAGCGTGCGCGAGAACGTCGCCTTCGGTCGGCCCGAGGCGAACCTCGAGGAGATCGAGGAGGCGATCGCCACCGTCGGCGCGAGCGAGTTCGTCGCCGCTCTGCCCGAGGGGATCGAGACCGAGGTCGGCGAGCGCGGCGTACAGCTCTCCGCCGGCCAGCGCCAGCTCGTCGCCTTCGCCCGCGCCCTGCTCGCCGAGCCGCGCATCCTGATCCTCGACGAGGCCACCTCCAACGTCGACGTGCGCACCGAGCGGACGATCGAGCGAGGGCTCGAGCGGCTGCTCCAGGGCCGCACCGCGATCGTGATCGCCCACCGCCTATCGACGATCCGCCGGGCCGGCAAGATCGTCGTGCTCGCCGACGGCGGCATCGCCGAGCAGGGCACCCACGACGAGCTGATCGCCGGCGGCGGCGCCTACTCGAAGCTCTACGGCGCCTGGTCGGAGTCTTCAGCCGCCTAGCAGGAGACGATCCGTGCCTTGTGTGCGCCATAGGGCACACAACCCACGGAGCGCCGAATCAGCCGGGGCCGATGCCGCCGCCGGAGCCGCCGGATTCGCCGCCGCCTTCGGGGGCGACTTCTTCGCCGACGCCGCCGCCCGCGCCGCCGGTTTCCGGGACCAATTCTTCTTCGGGGGCGACTTCTTCTTCGGGCAGGATTTCTTCGATTTCAGGCGTGACTTCGACGCCGCCTTCTTCGACTTCGCCACCGCCCGCACCCCCGCCGACCACCGGCGGGGCGCTCGGCCCTTCGCTGCACTCCGAGAAGCCGTAGATCGCGGCCTGGGCCTGGAATTCTTCGAGCGCCGGCGTCGCCGCGGTCGCCGCTTCGCCGAGCGCTTCGGTGTCGGCCCGTTCGGCCGCCAGCGCGACTTCGCCCTCGACTTTCGCCAGTTCTTCGGCGGCCGCCATGAAGTCGGCGTAGCCGCTCGGGTCGTCCGGGCGACCGAGGTCGAGGATGTTCTGGACCATGTTGGTGTAGAGGTCGGCCACCTGGGTGGTCTGTTCGGCCACTTCGCCTTCTTCGTCGGCGCCGATCGCGCCGACGGCGGCGTTGACCTCACCGCAGATCGCGTCGCCCTGGGAGATCAGCGCCGCCTTGGTGATCGTCGGTTTGGCTTCGACCGTCGCTTCGGTGGGCGCGGTCGTGTCGTCACCGCCGCCACCGCCGCAGCCCGCGGCCAGCAGGGCCAGCAGCAGCGCCAGGGCAATTGCGGTGGTCAGGAACTTTCCGGGCTTCATCGGGAGGCGACGCTAGCAAAGCGAATCGACGGCTTTGCAAGGGTTCTCAAACTGCGCCCCAGGGACTCGAACCCCGACTACCTCGTCCAGAGCGAGGCGTGCTGCCATTACACCAGGGCGCAAAGAGCTTCCGCAGGATACCTAGAGAGCCGCCTCGGAGAACTCAGTCCCCTCGGCGATCATCTGCTTTGCACGCTCCAGTTCCTCGGAGCGCTCGACGCTGAGACAGCCGGCGACCTTGCCGTCCGCGACGTACCAGACCGAGAACTCGCCGCTCTCGCGGTCGCCGCGCCAGACTTCCTCGTCCCAGTCCTGGGCGGGACCGACGTACTCGAGGCTCGCCCAGTCGGCGAGGTCGCTGAAGAAGTAGGGGACTACCTCGTAGTCGGCGTCCTCGCCGAGCATGTTGCGGGCGGCGTGCGCGCCCTGCTGCATCGCCACGTCCCAGTGCTCGACATGGATGCGGCGGCCGTGGACGACGCTCTCGTAGGAACAGCAGTCGCCGGCGGCGTAGATGCCGGATGCCGAGGTCTGGAGCTTCGCGTCGCAGACGATCGCCCCGTCGACCTCGATCCCGGCCCGCTGGGCGAGCATCGCGTCGGGGCGGACGCCGGCGCCGACGATCACCGCGTCGCACTCGACCGTCAGCCCACTCTTCGTCACGACCGCGGAGATCCGCCCGTCGCCCTCGAAGGCCTCGAGCTCCTCGCCGCCGTGGAACTCCACCCCCTTGGACTCGATCAGCTCCTGGAACCAGCGCCCGGCCTCGCTGCCGAAGCTGCGCGAGAGCGCCACCTCCTCCATCGCCACGATCGAGCACCTGGTGCCCTTCGCGGTCAGCGAGGCGGCGGCCTCGGTGCCGATGTAGCTGCCGCCGATCAAGACGACGTGCTCTGCCGCTTCCGCGTCGGCGCGGATCGCGTCCGAGTTGCCGAAGGCGCGCAGGTAGTGGATGCCCTCGTTCTCGGCACCCTCGACCCGCAGGATGTTGACCATCGCCCCGGTGGCGATCAGCGCCTTGCCGAAGGCGACCTCCTCCCCGCCCTGGATCGTCGCCACCCGCGCCTCGGTGTCGAGCCCCATCACGTTCTTGGCGGTGAGCAGCTCGACCCCGTTCCGCTCGTACCAGGAGGGCTCCTTGACGTAGGCGTCGGCGCGCTCGGCCTCGCCGCGCAGGTACTCCTTGGTCAGCGGCGGGCGTTCGTAGGGCGGCTCGGGCTCGCGGCCGACCAGCAGCACCGAGCCCTCGGCGCCGCGCTCGCGCAGCTCGGCGGCGCAGCTGGCCGCGGCCAGGCCACCACCGATCAGGAGGAAATCGACCTCGCGGTCGGCCATCAGGAAGTGGCGCCGTTGCCTTCGGGTCCGAACAAAGCCTTCAAGTCATCCTCTTTACCCGGATCCAGCACGGCCAAAATCTCGTCGCCTTCCTCGAGCACGGTGTCGGCGCTGGGGACGAAGCCCTTGCCCGAGCGCAGCACCGAGATCAGCAGGCTGCCCTCCGGCATCTCGAGGTCGCCGACGCGGCGGCCGGTGACGCTCGAGTCCTTGCCGAGCAGCATCTCGATGATCTCCAGCTGCTCCTCCTGCAGGTCGAGCAGGTGGACGAGCCCGTACTCGGGCACCTCGTGCTCGAGCAGGCGCAGGATCAGATCCGTCGCCGAGACCACCGGCTTGATCCCCAGCAGGTCGAAGTGCTGGCGGTTGCGCGGGTTGTTGACCCGGGCGATGATCTGCTGGACCAGGTACTTCTCCCTGGCGACCTGGCAGATCAGCATGTTGTCCTCGTCGTCGCCGGTCACCGCGATCACCATGTCGGCACGCTGGATCCCGGCCCGCTCCAGGACCCAGAGCTCGGAGGCGTCGCCGTAGGAGACGTTGTGCTCGAGCTCCTGCTCGACGGTCAGGTAGCGACGCCGGTTGTTCTCGATCAGCGTCACCTCGTGGTCTTTCTCGAGCAGCTCCCGAGCCAGGTTCCAGCCGACCTTCCCCGCTCCGACGACGATGATGTACATGCCCCGTCCCCGTCCCTACGCGGCTTCCGCGTCCCCGTCGGGCTTGTTGCCGTTCTTGCGGCCGGGCGCCTGGCGCACGGTGTCCTCGAGCATGTCGATCGCGACCCGGGTCGGGCAGACGGTCTGCAGGCCCTGGCGCTGGTACCACTCGGCCCGCAGCGGGTCGAGGACGCGGGCGATCACGCTCGGGACCTCGTAGCGGCGCTGCGCGATCTGGGCGATGATGATGTTGGTGTTGTCGCCGTCGGTGGAGGCGATGAAGACGTCGGCGCGCTCGATCCCGGCGGCCTCCAGCGCCTCGGTCTCCAGGCCGGCGCCGACCGTGAACTGGCCGCCGAGGTCCTCCCAGCTCTTCTCCAGCCCGACCTCGAGCCGCGCGTGCGACTCCGGGTCCTCGTCGAGGCAGGAGACTTCGTGGCCCTCGTGGAGCATCGCCCGCGCCACGGAGGAGCCGACCCGCCCGCATCCAACGATCAGAATGAACACGGCCCGGATACTAGGAGGTATCCGGGACCTCTGAAGTTTCTGGCGGCGCGGTGAGCAGAACCCGGCAGGGCGCCTTCTTCAGCACGTACTCGGTGGCGGCCCCGATCTCGGCCGGCTTGGCCGCCCCGATCCCGCCGATCTTGGCGCCGCCGCGGATCTTGGTCGGCGCCTCGGCGCCGACGACGATCGCCTCGGCGCCGCTGCGCCGCGCCGTTTCGACGATGCCGGCGCCGACCTTGCGGGCGCGGATCACCTCGGTGCTGACCTCGACGTCCTCGTACTCCTCGCCGACCTCGCGGGCACGCTCGAGCGCCCGCTGCGCCTCCTCCTCGCGCTCGGGCGGCAGCTTCGCGTCGAGCGGCAGGGTCAGCGGCACTTCGATCACGTAGACGACGTCGAGCCGCGGCTGCTCGCCGTCGCGGCCGTTCTGCTCCCCCTCGGCGGCGGCCAGGCGGCCGGCGGTGGCGACGATGTCGTCGTCGAGCTTGGTGCCGAAGACGGGCACGAGGATGTTGCGGAACTCGACCTCGGGGACCTGCTTGGTGAGCGCGTGCTCGGGCACCGAGACGCGCTTGGTCAGCGTCGTTCCCTCGAAGACCTTGCGGTAGAGGACGTAGAAGGTCAGCCCGAAGGCCATCCAGCCGAGCCCGACCCAGCGCGCGGTCGAGTGGTAGGCGAGCACGCTGAGGAAGGCGAGGCCGCTGACCACGGCGGCGAAGACCGCCGGCAGCGGCACCTCGGTGCCGCGCCAGTGGACGTTCAGGGGAATCTTGAACGGCCGCGGCAGGTCCGGCTTGCCGCGCCGCAGGCGGATGATCGAGAGGTGGGCGATCGTGATCGCCAGGGTCGCGCCGAAGGCGTAGATGCCGGCGAGCAGCTTGACGTCGGTGGGGATCACCAGGCCGATCGCGATCAGGCCGCAGATCGCGATCGCCACGTACGGGGTCGCCTTGCGCTTGTGCAGCTTGCCCAGCCAGCTGGGGATCTGGCGGTTGATCGCCAGCGTGTAGATGTGCCGGGAGACGCCGAGCATCGACGTGTTCGCCGCCCAGAAGAGGACCGGGACGGCGATCAGCATCACCATCCAGCGCATCGTGTCGGCGACCCAGGTCGGGTGGAAGGCGGAGACCACCCCCAGCACCGGCTCCTCGACGAAGGTGCTGCCGAGCGCCGTTTCGGGACCCTGCGGACCGGCGATCACCGGCACCGCCATCAGCGCGATCGCCGCCATCCCGGCGTAGACGAGTGGCACCGCGACCGCCCCCAGCGAGGCGATCCGCTTGAGGTCGCGGCGGCTCACTTCGATGTCCGGGGCGAGGTCGGAGGCGGCCTCGATACCGGCGTAGGCGAGCATCGCGACGACGCCGGCGTAGACGATGTCGCGGAAGCTCGGGTCGGTGAAGAGGTCGAGCTCGGCGGTCAGCCGGTCGGGGTGCATGACGACCAACAGGCCGACGACGATCACCGCCAGCTGCAGGAAGAGGTCGGCGAGGGCGAGCAGCGCCAGCGAGCGCTGTTTGGCCCGCCCGGCGACGTTGAAGACGTTGAGCACGCAGACCGCGACGATCACCAGCACGGCGATCGGGATCTCCAGTCCCGGCTTGCCGAAGTCGGCGGAGATCGGCGCCATGTAGTGGGGCACCGAGACCGCCGCCAGGGCGAGGACGATCAGGTAGTCGATCAGGATCGCCCAGCCGGCGATGAAGGCGATCAGCTCGTTGAAGGCGTGGCGGGCGAAGGTCGAGGAGCCGCCGCGCTCGCGGAACATCGCGCCGCCCTCGACGTAGGTCAGCGTGGTCAGCCCGAAGAGCAGGCCCGAGGCGAGGAAGATCAGCGGCGTCAGGCCGAGGCCTTTGTCGGCGACGACGCCGAGCGCGAAGTAGATCGAGAAGCCGACCGCCGAGTAGGCGGCGGCGAACAGCCAGGGCACGCCGACGCCGCGTTCGATCCGCCGTTTGCTCATCCGCGCCAGCGCCTCGCGGCGCTGCTTCTGCGCGGGCGGGGTGCCCTGCTCGCTCATCGCCCCATCCTCGCGCCGAGCCAGAGCCGGCCGACGCCGACGGCGACGAAGGCCAGGCCCATGAAGAACCCGACCGAGGCCGGGCCGCCGCCGTTGGCGAGCGTGATCGCGAGGACGACGACGCCGACCACGACGAAGAGCAGCGAGAAGCCGCGCACAGCCTCCCGGTAGGCCCGCTCCCCCCTGCCCGGACGGTCGCTCACGCCCGGACCTTGGCGATCGCGTCGCTTGGCGGGCCGGCGTTTTCGCTCGGGTTGGAGACGACGATCACCCGGCAGGGGCGCTCGCCCAGCACCGTCTGCAGGGTCTTGTCGTAGAGCGGCACGCCGTTGCGGTAGCGCAGGCCGACGACCAGCGCCGCGGCGTCGATCATCTCCGCCTCCTCGGAGACCGAGTAGCCGGCCTGCCCCGGCCGCACGCGGGCGACGTGGCCGGTTACGCGGCGGCCGCCGATCAGCTTCGCCTCCTCGACCTTGCGCTGCGCTTCCGCTTCGCGCTCGGGTAGCTCGGCATCGAGCGGCAGGTGGGTCGGCACGGTCAGCATCGAGTGGATGTGGATGCCGCGGCGGCGGTTGGAGGCGAGCTTGACCGCGGTGGCGACCATCTCGGGCGAGAACGGGTCGTCCTCCTCGAAGCCGACCAGGACGCTTTTGTACTCGACCTCCTCGACGCCGAGCGGCTCGGGCAGCACGACCTTCACCGTTTCGGTCAGCGGCAGACGCTGGTTGCGGCGGTAGAGCACGTAGACGGCGATCCCGAGCGCCATCCAGCCCAGCCCGACGAACAACGTGCGCGGGTTGAGCGCCATCACGACCAGCCAGGCGGCGAAGGTGCCGAGACCGCCGAGCACGGCGGTCAACGGCAGCTCGGCGCCGAAGGCACGGAAGTTCAGCGGCGGCTTCCAGGTGCGCTCCGCGTCGGCGTGGCGGCGACGCAGCTGGATCACCGCGAGGTGGGCGATCGTGAACGAGAGCATCGCGCCGAACGAGTACATCGTCGCCAGGAAATCGGTCTGGCCCGGCAGCAGGGTGACGATCGCGATCGCCGCGAAGATCAGGATCGCGATGTAGGGGGTGCGGTACTTGGGGTGGACCTGGCGCAGGCCCTCGGGCAGCTGGCGGTGCTGGCCCATCGAGTAGGTCAGCCGCGAGACGCCGATCAGGCCGGCGTTGGTGGCGATCAGCAGGATCACCGCGGCGAGCACGCCGACGTAGTAGCGGAGGATTTCGGTCGGCCCGTGGGCGAGGCCGAGGTTCTCGACGATGCCGAGGATCGGGTCGTCGGCGAAGGTCGTGCCGAGCGCGGTCGTGTAGTGGCCGGCGGCGTCCTGGGTGACCGGCATCGCCGAGAGCGCGACGATCGGGATCAGCAGGTAGAGACCGAGCACGGCGACTACCGTGAAGCCGACGCTGCGCGGGATCGTGCGCGCCGCGTCCCTGGCCTCCTCGGCCATGTTGGAGATCGTCTCGATCCCGGTGTAGGCGATCATCCCGACCGCGATCCCGAGCGCGAAGTCGCTCCAGGTCGGGGCGACGCCGAGGTGGACGTTGTCGACCAGGATCTCCGGGTTGAGGACGAGCACCATGCCGATCAGGACCAGCACGACCTGGGTGGCGAGGTCGGCGACGGCGAGGATCAGGTTCAGTTTCGCCGACTCCTCGGTGCCCCTGATGTTGATCAGGGCGAGCCCGACGATCAGCGCCGCGCCGCCGACGATGTCGCCCGGCGAGCTGCCCAGCCAGGGCCAGAAGACGGCCAGGTAGTGGGGCACGAAGAAGGCCGAGATCGCGACCGTGATCGTGTAGTTGAGCATCTGCCCCCAGGCGGCGACGAAGCTGACGAACTCGTTGAAGGCGTGGCGGGCGAAGCTCGAGGAGCCGCCGGCCTCGGGGAACATCACGGTCGCCTCGGCGTAAGTGGCGGCGGTGGCGGCGAAGATCAGCCCGGAGATCACGAAGGCGACCGGGGTGAGGCCGAGCGCGAACGCGGCGGTGACGCCGAGCGCGTAGTAGATCGACGAGCCGACGTTGCCGTAGGCGGCCGAGAACAGCGCCCCGACGCCGTGGACACGACTCAGCGACTCGTCTCTGGGGATGCGCTGGGCCATCTAGATCGCGGCGGGACGGGTCACGGGCGCGAATATACGCCCGCGGCCGGTGCTCTCCGCACGTGGCCGCGCCCGAGCCCCGCCGGCGAGGCGCAGCCGCAGAGCTCGAGCGCGAGCTGCAGCTCCGCCCTGAGCACCTCCAGGACCCGGCTCGCGCCCGCCTCTCCGCCCGCCGCCAGGCCCCAGAGGGCGGGCCGACCGACCAGGACCGCATCGGCGCCGATCGCCAGCGCGATCGCCGCGTCGACGCCGCGGCGGATGCCGCCGTCGACCAGCACGGCGGCGCGTCCGTCGACCGCGTCGACCACCTCTGTGAGCGCGTCGGCGGTGGCCGAGACCCGGTCGAGCTGGCGGCCGCCGTGGTTGGAGACGACGACCCCGGCGGCGCCGTGCTCGACCGCGAGCTCGGCGTCCTCGGCCGTGAGCAGCCCCTTGACGAGCACCGGGACCGGCGAGTCGGCGGCGATCTCGGCGAGGTCGGTCCACTCCATCGCCGGGTTCATCAGTTCGAAGGTCTCGGTCAGGGTGACCGCCCGCTCGGAGCCGAGCGCGGCGGCGACGGCCGGCACGCCGGCCTCGGCGGGGATCTGGAAGCCGGTGCGGCGGTCGCGCTCGCGGTTGCCGGCCGGCGGCGCGTCGGCGGTGACGACGATCGCCTCGAAGCCCGACTCGACCGCCTCCTCCATCAGCGCCCGAGTCACCGCCTCGTCGTTGAACTGGTAGAGCTGGAACCAGCGCCGGCCGCCCGGGACCGCGGCGGCGACCTCGCTCGGCCGGGTCGTCGCCAGGGTCGAGAGGCACATCGCCGTGCCTGCCGCGGCAGCCGCGCGGGCCATGCCGATCTCGCCGTCGGGGTGCGCCAGCCGCTGGTAGGCGACCGGCGCGACCAGGATCGGCATCGAGAGCGGGCCGCCGAGCAGCTCCGTCGCCGTGCTCGTCGCCGAGGTGTCGACCAGGACGCGCGGGCGCAGCCGCCAGTGCCGCCACGCCTCGACGTTCTCCCGCAGCGTCAGCTCGTCGCCGGCGCCGCCGTCGAAGTAGCCGAGCGGCCCGGGCTCCAGCGCTGCGGCCGCCGCACGCTCCGCGTCGGCGACGTTGATCCACTCGTCCGTCACCCCGGCGACACTAACCTGACCCGGGCGTGTATGGGGATCACCGCCACAAGCGCCGCCGCCGAGTCGCAGCCGGAGTCCTGATCATGCTTGGAGCGATCGCCGTTTACGCCGTGCTCGCCGTCACCGTCTTCGCGCCGGTCGACCAGCACGGCGCGAAGCTCAGCCACCTGACGATCGAGAGCCGCGCGGTCGGCGAGGACCTCGGCGTCAGTGTGATCGAGCCGGGCGGGCCCGAGCCGGCGCGAGCGCGGCCGCTGCTCGTCTTCCTGCACGGTCGCGGCGGCTCCGACGGAACCTTCACGGGCAACGAGGCCGTCTACCGCGGGCTGGCCAGATTGGGGCGCAGGGCGCCGGTCGTCGCCTTCCCCGACGGCGGCGATCACAGCTACTGGCACAACCGCGACGACGGCGCCTGGGGCCGCTACGTGATGCGCGAGGTGATCCCGGCCGTGCGGCGCGAGTTCGACACCGACCCGCGACGGGTCGCGATCGGCGGCATCTCGATGGGCGGCTTCGGCGCCTACGACCTGGCGCTGCTGCACCCGGCCCGCTTCTGCGCGGTCGGCGGCCACTCGGCGGCACTCTGGTTCGAGGGCGGCGAAACCGCGCCGGGCGCCTTCGACGACGCCGAGGACTTCGAGCGCAACGACGTCGTCGGCGCGGTGCGGGCCGACCCGAACGCCTTCGGCGAGATGCGGGTCTGGAACGACTACGGCAGCGAGGACCCCTTCCGCGGCTACAACGAAGGCTTCGTCGACTATCTGCAGGCCGGCGGCGCCGACCTCAGCGTCCACTCATGGCCCGGCGGCCACGACAACGCCTACTGGAACGCCCACTGGCCGCGCTACCTGCGCTTCTACGCCAACGCCCTCGCCAGCTGCTGACACCAACGCTTACGTTTGTAACCCAGAGGGTTACAAACGTCATAGCGAGCTGGCGAATGCGCTAGCGGCCGGGAGAGCCGGCGGGGGGCGTGCCGGGCGGGGGCGGCGGGCCCCAGCTCGCGCGGCCGTCGGCGCTGGAGATCGGGATCCGCGGGCCGGCCATCGCCGGGGTGTCGAGGGTGACGTCGACGATCGCCTTGACCCGCGAGAGCACCTCGCGCAGCGTGCTCTTGTCGCCCTGCCAGCCCCACTTGTGCAGGTCGGCGGTGAGCCCGGTGGCCTCGATGCCGGCGGCGTCGGCCAGATACAGCGCCCGCGGCATGTGGAAGCCCTGCGTGACGACGACGGCGTCGCGAACGCCGAAGATCGAGCGCGCCCGCACCATCGTCGCCCAGGTTTCGAACCCGGCGTGGTCCTCGAAGACGTCCTCGGGGTCGACGCCGTCGGCGACCAGCGCCTTGCGCATCGTGTCCGGCTCGTCGTAGACCCAGCTGCCGTGGTCGCCGGAGACGAGGATCTTCTCGACCTTGCCGGCGTGCCACAGCGCCGACGCCTGCTCGACCCGGTCGGCCAGCATCGCGCTCATCTTGCCGTTCGGCATGACCAGCGCCCCCGGCACGATCGCCACCTCGGCGTGCGGAACCTCCGCCACGTCCCCGGTCGAGTGCTGATCGGCGCTGAGCAGCACGTACGCGTTGCCCGCCGCGACCAGCAGCACCAGCAAGGCGGCCCCAGAGACCGCGGCCTTGGTCAGTCGCGGCCAGCGGCGCAGCGGGTAGGCGACCCCGCGCCAGATCGGTCGTAAGACCTCCATTCGCGGCCACGGTAACAACCATCGGGCTGATCTGACGCCAAACTACGCCCATGAACGGGCAGGAAACCAAGGACCGCTGCGCCGAGCTCGCCGCCGAGCACCCCGCGCGCTAGCTACTCGTTGCGCTTGCGACATTTACCCCACTCTGGTGTGGTCAATGTCGCAAGCGGCGTTCAAAGCTGGTTCCCGCCGGGCGAACGAGCGCCATCCGCTCGCCCGATCGTCCATTCAGGCGCCTGTGTAGAGGGGTCGTGCACCCCTCGAAGCGTCTTGTACTTTTTCGCGGCTAAGCCACAGGCGACAGCTTGCAGCGACCCCGCGAAAAAGTTAAGCGGAGAGGGGTGCACGACCCCTCTCCGCCTGCCGCCTAGAAGTGGACGATCGGGATGATCAGGATGGCGACGATGTTCGCCACCTTGATCATCGGGTTGATCGCCGGGCCGGCCGTGTCCTTGTAGGGATCGCCGACCGTGTCGCCGGTCACCGAGGCTTCGTGCGCCGGCGAGCCTTTGCCGCCGTGGGCGCCGTCCTCGATCAGCTTCTTCGCGTTGTCCCAGGCGCCGCCGCCGGCGGTCATCGAGACCGCGGCGAAGAGGCCGACGACGATCACGCCGATCAGCAGGCCGCCGAGCGCGTCGACGCTGAGCAGGCCGACGATCACCGGCACGATGATCGGGATCAGAGCCGGCGCGATCATCTCTTTCTGCGCCGCCAGGGTGACGATGCTGACCGTTTCCCCGTACTCGGGTTTTTCGGTCCCGTCCATGATCCCCGGGTGCTCTTTGAACTGTTTACGCACCTGCTCGACCACCTGGCCGCCGGCGCGTCCAACCGCCTCGATCGCCAGCGCCGAGAACAGGTAGACCATCATGCCGCCGATGATCAGCCCGATCAGCACGTCGGGGCTGGTCAGGTTGAAGAGGCCGTTGAGGTCGAAGCCCTGCGGGGCCTCGTCCGCCAACTCGCTCTTGAACGCCGCGAACAGCACCAGCGCGGCGAGCGCCGCGGAGCCGATCGCGTATCCCTTGGTGACCGCCTTGGTCGTGTTGCCGACCGCGTCGAGCGGGTCGGTGACGTTGCGGACGTCCTCGGGCAGCTCCGCCATCTCGGCGATGCCGCCGGCGTTGTCGGTGATCGGCCCGAAGGCGTCGAGGGCGACGATCAGACCGCAGAGCGAGAGCTGCGCCATCACGGCGATGCCGATGCCGTAGATGCCGGCGAGCTCGTTGGCGCCGAGGATCGCCAGCGCGATGACCAGCGCCGGAGCGGCGGTCGACTGGAAGCCCTGGGCGAGGCCCTGGATGATGTTGGTCGCGTGCCCGGTCTCCGAAGCCGCGGCGATCGTCTTCACCGGACGGAAGCGGGTCGACGTATAAAATTCGGTGATCACGAAGAGCAGTGCGGTCACCGCTACGCCGATCACAGCGCAGAACCAGAGGTCGGTGACGGAGACCGCGGACGCGGCGGTGTCGAGCACCCCGAGCCGCAGCGGTTCGCTCATCAGCCAGTCGGTGACCGGGTAGAAGGCGGCGATCGAGATCAGCCCGGAGATGATCGTGCCGCGGTAGAGAGCACCCTCGACGCTGTCAGATTTGGTGCGCACGGCGAGCGCCCCGATGATCGAGGCGATGATCGCCACGCCGCCGAGCACCAGCGGGTAGATCGCGACCTCGCGGGCGAAGCTGGCGTCGAAGGTGAGCACGCCGAGCAGCATCACGGCGACCGAGGTGACCGCGTAGGTCTCGAACAGGTCGGCGGCCATGCCGGCGCAGTCGCCGACGTTGTCGCCGACGTTGTCGGCGATCACGGCCGGGTTGCGGGGATCGTCCTCGGGGATCCCCGCCTCGACCTTGCCGACCAGGTCGGCGCCGACGTCGGCGGCCTTGGTGAAGATGCCGCCGCCCAGTCGGGCGAAGACGGAGATCAGCGAGCCACCGAAGCCGAGGCCGATCAGCGCGTCGACGGCCTCCTTGTCGGAGCTGCCGGTGATCACCAGGAAGCCGTAGTAGCCGGCGACGCCGAGCAGCGCCAGGCCGACGACCAGCAGGCCGGTTACCGAGCCGCCCTTGAAGGCGACGTCAAGCGCCGGCGGGACACCGCCGCGAGCGGCCTCGGCGACGCGAGCGTTGGCCCGCACCGAGACGTTCATCCCGATGAAGCCGGTCGCGCCGGAGAGGATGCTGCCGATCACGAAGCCGACGGCCGTCTCCCAGTTCTGCAGAACCAGAAGCAGGATGGCGAGCGGCACCGCGACAGCGGCGATGATCGTGTACTGGCGGTTCAGGTAGGCCTGCGCACCCTCCTGGACGGCGCCCGAGATCTCCCGCATCCGGTCGTTTCCGGGCGACTTCGCGAGCAGTCGCTGGGTGACAATAAGTCCGTATGCCACAGCGGCGCCCGCGCAGACAAGCGCGACGACGACGCCGTAGTCGGTCAAGAAGCTGGTCAAGTTGAGTTCCTCCGGTGGATTTAGCGGCGCGGGAGTCTATAGGCGAAGGCGGCGTCGGCGTAGGTGCGCTGCGTCTCAGCCACGGCCTCGCGGTAGATCTCCTCGATCGAAGCGCCGCCCGAGAGCGCCTCGCGCGCCCGCTGGGCGCCGTTTCGCTCGGGCAGCCGGACGTCGATCCCGAGCTGCGTGCGGGCCGGTTCGGTCCACTCGAGCAGCGACTCCACGAAGGCGCGCGTCTCGACCTCCACCCCGCGCCGGAAATCGATCAGCCGGCCGCCGGCGCCGTGGCGGATCGCCCGCCAGAGGTTCTCCTCGATCTCACGGTCGGCGAGCGGACCGCCGCGCCCCTCGTAGCCGAGCTCGTCGTAGTCGAGCGCCGTCTGGGCGATGCAGGCGGCGATCAGGCCGGCCAGCGCGAACGACTCCTCGCCGCCGGTCTGCGCGTCGCAGATCCGCACCTCGACCGTGCCGAAGCTGTGGTGCGGACGCACGCTCCACCAGAGCTGCGTCGACTCGACCACCGTGTTGGTCCGTTGCAGTGTCTCGATGAACTGCGCGTAGCGGTCCCAGTCGCCGAACGGCGAGGGCACCCCGCAGCGCGGGAAGGTGCGGGTGAAGATCTCGGTGCGCACCGTGGCCAGCCCGGTGTCGCGGCGGTCGAGGAAGGGTGAGTTGGCGGAGACGGCGAGCAGCGCCGGCAACAGCTCGCGCAGCCAGTCGCAGACCGCGATCGCGCGGTCGGCGCCGCGCACCCCCATGTGCAGGTGCAGGCTCCAGGTGTTGTTGCGCTGGGCGACGTAGCCGAGTTCCTCGCGCAGCCGGTTGTAGTGCGGCGTGTCGATGATCCGCTGGTCGAGGTAGTCGGCCCAGGGGTGAGTGCCCATCGCGCCCAGCGCCAACCCCATCTCGCCGACCAAACCGAACAGCCGCAGTCGCCGCTCCGTCTGCCGCGCGACCGCCTCGGCGAAGTCCTGCGAACGCCCGGAGCGGATCTCCACCTCGGAGGCGATCAGCTCGCCGGCCGCCGCCTCGGCGAGCAGCTCGTCCTTCTGGCAGGCCGCGTAGACGTCCTCGAAGCGGTGGGCCAGCTCCAGCGTGGCCGGGTCGAGGATCGCGAACTCCTCCTCGAGGCCGATCGTGAAATCGGTGGAGGACTCGAATCTCTCGCGGGCGAGGTCGAGGTCGATCGACAAAGCCTCAGGCCAGGTAGAAGTACAGCGCGAACAGCAGGTCGACCGCCGGGCTGGAGGTGTGGACCGTCACCTCGGGCGGCACCTGCAGCAGCTGCTCGGAGTAGTTGAAGATGATTTTCACCCCTGCCTGGACGAGCCGGTCGGCGACGTCCTGGGCGGCCTCGGCGGGGACCGCGAGGACGCCGACGACGATCTCCTCCTCGGCGACGACCGCCTTCAGGTCGTTCAGCTCGCGCACCCGCAGCTCGCCGATCGCGTTGCCGACGACGGCCGGGTCGGTGTCGAACACGGCGACGACCTGGAAGCCGTGGTCGGCGAAGATCGGCGAGTTGGCGATCGCCTGGCCGAGGTTGCCGGCGCCGAACAGGGCGATGTTGTGCTGGCCCGAGGTCTGCAGGATCTTGCGGATCTCGGCGAGCAGCGACTCGATGTTGTAGCCGACCCCGCGCTTGCCGAACTTGCCGAAGCCGGAGAGGTCGCGGCGGATCTGGGTCGGGTTGATGTGCGTGTACTCGGAGAGTTCCTGCGAGGAGATCGTCTCGCGGCCCATCTTGCGGGCCTGCGTCAGCACCTGCAGGTAGCGCGAGAGCCGGGCCGCGACGCCCAGCGAGAGCCGTTCGCCGCCCACCGGCGGCGACTCGGAAGACTCGAAATCCTCGATCACCTCGACCATGCCCCCACAGTATCGAGCCTCGCACGCACGGCCGCCTCGTCGAGGACGAGCTCGGAGGCGACGATTCCGTCGACCTCGACGACCGGGATGCGCTCGAGGTGACGGCGCAGCAACAGCTCGTCGCTCTCGATGTCGACCTCGTGCAACGCGAACTCGTAGCCCTCGCCGTGAATCGCGATCAGCGCCGCGATCGCCTCCTCGCAGAGGTGGCAGCCGGGGCGCGAGTAGACGACCACGTCGGTCAAGCGGCGGCCTTTTCGCCGGTGGCGAAGGCGTCGTAGCCGAGGTACTCGGGGTAGGCGACAGGCGTGGCGTAGCGGGCCGCCGAGCCGATCATCGCGGCGTTGTCGGTGCAGAGCGCGATCGGCACCAGCTTGAGCCGCACGCCGTGCTCCTCGCAGAGCCGCGCGACCGCCTCGCGCAGCGGGCCGTTGGCGGCGACGCCGCCGCCGAGCGCGACCGCCTCCCAGTCGCCGCGCTTGAGGGCGCGGCGCAGCTTCGCGGTCAGCTGGCTGACCACCGCCGCCTGGAAGGAGGCGGCGAGGTCGGCGCGGCGCTCCTCCACCCCCTCCGGTCCGAGTTCGCGGCAGCGGTAGACCAGCGCCGTCTTCAGACCGCTGAAGCTGAAGTCGAGACCGGGGTCGCGGGCCATCGCGACCGGCATCTCGAACGCCTCGGGGTCGCCGTCGCGCGCCGTCTTTTCGAGCACCGGACCGCCGGGGTAGCCGAGCCCGAGCAGGCGGGCCGACTTGTCGAAGGCCTCGCCGGCGGCGTCGTCGAGCGTCTGGCCGATCACCTCGTGGCCGGCGTGGTCGCGAACCGCGGCGAGCAGCGTGTGGCCGCCGCTGGCGACCAGGCAGAGGAAGGGCGGCTCGAGCGGCTCGGGCTCGAGGAAGTTGGCGGCGACGTGGCCCTGCAGGTGGTCGACCGGGATCAGCGGCAGCCGCCGCGCGGCGGCGATCGCCTTGGCGGTGCTGACGCCGACCAGCAGGGCGCCGATCAACCCCGGCCCGGCGGTCACCGCGACCGCCTCGATCTCGTCGAGGGAGACGCCGGCCTCGCCCAGCGCCGCCTGCACGACCGGCGCCGAGAGCTCGAGGTGGTGGCGGGCGGCGACCTCGGGGACGACCCCGCCGAAGCCGGCGTGGGCGGCGGCCTGCGAGGAGATCACGTTGCTGAGGATCCTCGCGCCGTCGAGCACGGCCGCGCAGGTGTCGTCGCAGGAGGTCTCGATTGCGAGGATCAAAGCCGTCTCAGTCCAGTCAGCTCAGTCCAGCCACATGATCAGCGCGTCCTCGCCGTTGTCGTGGTAGTAGCGAGGACGGACGCCGGCCGAGCGGAAGCCGAACCGTTCGTACATGCCGATCGCGCCGTGGTTGGAGACGCGCACCTCGAGCGTGAAGGGCAGGACCCCGCGCCCCTCCTCGAAGAGGCGGCGCAGCAGCTGCCCGGCGACACCGCCGCGGCGGTGGTCGGGCGACACGGCGATGTTCATCAGGTGCCAGACCTGGTCGTAGCGCGAGCAGACGACGTAGCCGAGCAGCTCGTCGCCGGCGTGCGCGGCGAGGCAGATCCCCGAGGGCTTGGAGAGCTCGAGCACGAACATCGCCAGCGACCACGGGGTCGGGAAGGAGCGGCGCTCGATCGCGATCACCGCCGGCAGGTCGCTGTAGGCGAGCCGGCGGACCTCGACCGTCTCGGTCAGCTCAGTTGGGTGTCGGGAAAGGGTCTCGCTCACGCCAGCGCTCCGCGTCTGGGGGTCTGAGGTAGATCGGTGCGAGCGGACCAGCCTCGCCCTGCGCCGCGGCCGCGATCGCGCAGACGTGCCGCGCGGCGACCCGGTGGACGGGGTCGTCGTCGTCCGCTATCCGGACGCCGTCGATGGCCAGCTCTCGCCGAAATCGTACCGCCCCCGAGCCGGCCACCGACGGCGCGGTACGCAGATCGCCGACCCGCTCGGCGAGCCGCTCCGGCGCGTAGACGGCGGGCTCCCAGATCCGCTCGCCGGAGGGCGAGTAGAGCGCCGCGAAGACCTCGCCGCGGAAGCCGTCGAGCACGGCCAGCCGCTCGCCCTCGGCACCCGCCTCGCCGATCCCGCGGCCGAGCGCGTCGAGCGTGCAGACGCCGCGGGCCGGGAGCCCGAGGCCGGCGGCCAGACCCTGCGCGGTGGCGATCGCGATCCGCACGCCGGTGAAGGAGCCGGGGCCGAGCCCGACCGCGATCAGCCCGACGCCCTCCCAGCCGCCGGCGACGTCCGCCGCCGCCTCGACCTCGGCGAGCAGCCCGGTGGCATGCAGCGGCCTCCCTCGCGGAGAGAGCCCCAGCAGCGACTCGTGCAGAGCGTCGCCGTCGCGCCAGGCGCAGGCGGCGGTATCAGCGGTCGCGGTGTCGAAGCCGACGACGACCAGGACGCGCGCCTTCCTCAGGTGACCCGGAAGGAGAAGGAGCCGACCTTCTCGCCTTTGACGAACCAGGTGACCGTGTGGCGACCGGGAATCGTCGAGGTGATCTTGTTCACGTAGAGCGTCCCCTGTTTGGCTTCCTGAGCCTGGGCGCAGAGGTTTTTCCCGCTCGGGAAGCGCACGCAGACGCTGTAGTTGACGTCGGCCTTGACGCTTTTGAAGAAGGCGCCCTTTTTGCTGCCGGCCGGACACTCGTGGGACGGGGTGGCGTTGCGGGAGATCCCGCAGCCGACGTAGTGCTTGTACGCCGCCGCATCGGCCGATGCGGGCACAGCACTCGCCAGCAGTCCAGTCACGACCAAGCCTGCCGCGAGTGCTTTCAGTCCCTTCATGGGGTCCTTCCCTTCGTGGAAATCGAGTTCGGAGCGTCGATGCTACAAGTTGCGTTCGCTGTCAGGAACACATCTGGTCGCCCGTTGGAGCGGCCCGCAGCGCCGCTTTCCTCACCACTCGATCTCGACCGCGCGGCTCTCCTCGCCGCGGTGGCTGAGCCGGATCTCCAGAGCCGGTTGCCCGAGCCACCCGGTCCCCACGGCGGGCCACTCGACGAAGGCGACCCCGTCGGCCGCCAGGTAGTCGTCGAGCAGCGCCGGGTCCTCGCCCTCGAGGCTCTCCAGCCGGTAGAGATCGAGGTGGGAGACGGGCAGGCGCCCGCCGGAGTAGCGCTGGCCGATCGTGAAGGTCGGCGAGGTGACCGGTTCCTCGATCCCGAGCGCCCGGCAGATCCCCCGGATCAGGGTCGTCTTGCCGGCGCCGACCTCGCCCGAGACGACGACCACGTCGCCGGGCTCGAGGCGCTCGGCGATGCGCGCGCCGAGCGCTTCCGTTTCCGCCGCCGAGCGGCTCTCGATCCGCTCCACGTCAGCCGAACATGTCCAGCTGGTCGGCGGGCGGGGGCGGCGTCGAGCCGCCGGCGGCCTCGAGCTCGGCGATCTCCTCGGCGCTCGGCAGCGGCTCGGCCGGCGGCCCCGAGAGCAGGCCGGGGATGGTCGCGAAGTCGGCGCGCAGCTGCTCCTTGACCGCCGGCGTGCGCAGCGCCGCCGCCGGATGGAAGAGCGGCAGCAGGAAGACGGTGCGGCCGCCGAGCCGGTGGACCTGCGGGGTGCCGCGCACCCTGGTGATCCCGGTCGGGCTGCCGCTGAGCAGCTTGGTGGCGAAGTTGCCGAGCGTGCAGACGACCTTCGGCTCGATCAGCCGCACCTGCTCGAACAGGTACGGCTGGCAGGCCTCGATCTCTAGCGGCAGCGGGTCGCGGTTGCCGGGCGGGCGCGACTTGAGGACGTTGGCGATGAAGACGTCCTCGCGGCTCATCCCGATCTCTTCGAGCAGCTGGTTGAGCAGTTGGCCGGCGCGGCCGACGAAGGGCAGGCCCTGGCGGTCCTCTTCGGCCCCCGGCGCCTCGCCGGCGAACATCAGCTCGGCGTCGGCGTTGCCGGCGCCGAAGACCGCCTTGGTGCGGGTCTCGTGCAGCGGGCATTTCGTGCAGGCCGAGACCTCCTTGTAGAGGGCGACCAGCCGCTCGCGGCGCTCCGCCGCCCCGGCGCTCACTTCTGTCCCTCCCCCGCCGCCCGGCGCTTGCGCGACTCGGCGATCCGCTCGCCGCGCGCCGCTTCGCGCTCGCCGCGGCGCGATTCGTCGGAGCGCACGGCGGCGCCGCGCGGCTGGCGGCCGGGCGGCGAGACGTTGGAGATCAGCCGCCGCGTGCGCGCGGAGCCACAGGCCTCACAGGGGGGCGCACCTGCGTCGGCGGCCACCAGCTCCTCGAAGCGGACCCCGCACTGCTCGCACTCGAACTCGTAGATCGGCACCGTCGGCCAAGCCTACGCCGACACGGTGACGCGAGGCTCAGGCGCTCTGCGGACGCTCCGGCATCTCGAAGCAGGTGTTGAAGGCGATCACCGGGAAGCCGGTCTCCTCGGTGCCGCCCATCCGCTCGGCGCAGGCCTCCTGGATCCTCAGCACGCGCTCCAGCGTTTCCTCGTGGAGGTCGCGGAGTTCCTTCCAGCCGGGCTCGTCGACCCGCATCGGCACGCGGCTGATGTGGTAGTCGGGGCGCTCGACAAAAGTCTTCGCATCCAGCGCCGTCGTGGCGTTCGCGGTCATCAGGGAAAAGATGTGCCTCGAGAAAGCCTGGCGCTCCTCGATCGAGGATTCTCCGATCTCCGCATCCGAGAACAGCGGCCTTTTCACCGCGCGGTAGAAGTGCTCCATGGCACCTCGTACCGGTTTTTCTTCGACGATCTCGACCACGCCGGCCTTCCACAGCTTTCTTATGTGGTAGCTGACGTTTCCGAGGTTCTCGTCCAGCTCATTGGCGATTTCGACCGGGCTTGCCGTCCGCTCGGCGAGAAGCGTCAGGCATTCGCTCCGCAGCGGGTGGGCCACAACAGCTCCCAAGGTCAACGTCTCAGTTTTTTCAGCTTGCTTGGCGGGGCTCATCGCTTCCTCTTCCCAATCGGATTGTCCAGACGAAACCCATCGTAGACATCTTCCTGACCGTTAAAGCGACTTTATGCCGTATCCGAATTCAATAGTGGAATCGATTCAAGTGATGCGGGAGGTCGGGCGGCCGAAGGCCCACGCGCAACGGATGGGAGGGGGTGAGCCGCATGCGGATTGCCGCCAGGGAGACCACCGTCCCCGCGATCTCTATCGCCAAGTCGGCTTAGTCACCGACCCCGGTGCCGGTCCTCCCCAAGGAGGCCGGCACCGGCCTCAACTCAGGGCAGCGGCTCCCACTCCCAGGCCTTGGCGGAGGTCAGGCTCTCCTGGTCGAGGTAGCCGCGGAAGTGCGACAGCTCGGCCGGGTCGACGCTGTAGACGTGGTCGGGTTCGGGAAAGTGGTGGCTGCGGACCTCCGCGCCGTACTGCCCGACCGCCTCGACCATCGTCTCGTGGACGTTGGCGTAGCGCTTGACGAACTTGGCCATGTGCCCGGTGGTGATGCCGAGCAGGTCGTGGAAGACCAGCACCTGCCCCGAGGTCGAGGGGCCGGCGCCGATCCCGATCGTCGGCACCTCGAGGCGCGAGACGATCGCGTCGGTGATCGCCGCCGGGACCGCCTCGAAGACGATCGCGAAGCAGCCGACGGCCTGTAGCGCCAGGGCGTCCTCGAACAGCTTGATCGCGTCCTTGGCGGTCTTGCCCTGGGCTTTGTAGCCGCCCAGCGCGGTGGCGGTCTGCGGGGTCAGGCCGACGTGGCCCATCACCGGGATGCCGGCGCGGACGATCGCCCGGGCGCGCTCGACCGAGATCCCCCCCGCCTCCAGCTTGACCGTCTGGCAGCCGGTCTCCTTGACCAGCCGCTGGGCGTTTTGGACGGCCAGCTCGTTGCTCGCCTCGTAACTGCCCATCGGCATGTCGCCGACCATCAGCGGCGTCTTCAGGCCGCGGCGCACGGCCTTGCCGAGCACGACCATCTCGTCCATCGAGACCGGCTCGGTGCCCGGGTAGCCGAGCACGACCATCGCCGCCGAGTCGCCGACCAGGACGATGTCGACGCCGGCCTCCTCGGCCACGGTCGCCGAGGGGTAGTCGTAGGCGGTGACCATCACGATCGGTTCGCCCTTCTCCTTCATCTCGGCCAGGCGCGGCAGGCTCACCGGGGCGCGATCCGAGGGCGGTGGAGCGGTGTGGGAGCGGCCTCCGGAGCTCATTTGACCAGCACCTCGGGGCGGCTGTCGATCGCGACGGCGCGGTTGTCCTCGTCGACGTGGACGACGACCGGCTCGTAGCACTCGAGGTCGCTCTCGTCGTAGGCGCCGAAGGAGGCGACGATGATCTTGTGGCCGGGCTCGGTGAGGTGCGCGGCGGCGCCGTTTACCTGCATCGTCCCGGAGCCCGGCTCGCCGTCGATCACGTAGGTGACGAAGCGCTGCCCGTTGTCGATGTCCCAGACGTGGACCTGCTCGTTGGTGATCAGGTCGGCACCGGCCATCAGCTCGGTGTCGATCGTGATGCTGCCGATGTAGTCCACGTCGCAGTCGGTGACGGTGGCCCGGTGGATCTTCGACTTCAGCATCTGTCTCTGCACGTTGCTCCCTTTCCTTGCCCTTGTGCTGACTCAGGTTCCGATCAAGACGTTGTCGATCAGGCGCGCGGCGCCGACCCTGGCGGCGACCGCGACCAGGACCGGTCGGCCGTTGCGCTCGTGTACCGGCTCGAGACTCTCGGCGTCGCGCGCCTCGAGGTACTCAGGCTCGATCCCGGCGGCGGCGAGCTCCTCGCGGGCGGCCTCGAGGCCGCGCTGCAGCGATCCCGCCCGGGTCTCGCGCTCGGCGGCGGCAAGCGCCCGCGAGATCGCGGCGGCGCGCTCGCGGTCGGCCGGCTCGAGGTAGGCGTTGCGCGAACTCATCGCCAGGCCGTCGGGCTCGCGCACGGTCGGCAGCACCTCGACCCGCAGTGGGAAGTCGAGGTCGCGGACCATGCGGCGGATCACCGCCGCCTGCTGGGCGTCCTTCTGGCCGAAGTAGGCGACGTCGGGGCCGACGACGTTGAAGAGCTTGGCGACCACGGTGGTGACGCCGCGGAAGTGCTCGGGCCCGCGGCGGGCGCCGTCGCCGTCGAGCACTTCGGTCAGCACCCCGCCGACCTCGACCCGCGCGGAGAACCCTTCCGGGTAGACCTCGGCGACCGAGGGCGCGTAGACGAAGTCGACGCCGGCCTCGCCGGCAAGGCGCAGGTCGCGCTCCTCGTCGCGCGGATAGCGGTCGAGGTCCTCGCCCGGGCCGAACTGGGTCGGGTTGACGAAGAGGCTCATCACGACCACGTCGCACTCGGCGCGGGCGGCGCGCAGCAGCGAGAGGTGCCCGTCGTGCAGGTAGCCCATCGTCGGCACCAGGCCGATCGTGCGACCGACGCGGCGCTCCGGATCGAGCGCAGCGCGCAGCGCGGCCTTGGCGCGGAACACGCGCACGGTCGCATCCTGCTGGGGAGTGTCGCCGGAGACGAGGTTCGGGTTCATTTCAGGTCCATGCCCTTCGGGTCACGGCCGTCGACGCCAAATTATAGGCAGCCTCACGGCTGGCCCTGGCAAAAGTAAAAACCTTGGCGAAAAGTGATCTACCCGGACCTCCAGCGCGCAATCGGGGCAACAGCAAACGCACCTAGCCAGGAGGTCCCGATGAGTACCGAGAACGAGCTCGCACAGATCGACAGCGGCGACGCGATCGCCGCCGCCGCCCACGAAGCGCTCGAAGGGCTCGACACCGGTGACAGCCGCCGCGGCTTCCTCAAGAAGGCCGGCCTGGCCGGCGGTTCGATGGTGGCCGGCGGTGCCCTGCTCGGCGCCCTGACCCCGGCCGGCGCGATGGCCGCGGGCAAAGGCCGCCCACCGGCGAGCTTCGGCAAAGGCGACGTCGGAATCCTCAACTACGCCCTCACGCTCGAGTACCTGGAGGCAGCCTTCTACAACGAGGCAACCGCCAACAACAACAAGAAATCGTTCCTCAAGACCGCCGAGGAGAAGGCGTTCCTGAAGCAGACGACGGCCGACGAGAACGCCCACGTCAAGTTCCTCAAGAAGGCGCTCGGCAAAAAAGCGGTCGCCGCCCCGAAAGTCGACTTCGGCGCCACCACGGCCAGCCGCGACGCGTTCATCAAGACCGCCGTCGCGCTCGAGAACACCGGCGTCGGCGCCTACTCGGGCCAGGCGCTCAACATTGCCAGCCCGGCCTACGTGGCGGCGGCGCTCTCGATCTGGTCGATCGAGGCCCGGCACGCGTCGGTCGCCGGACTGCTGCTCAAGCCGATCCCGGCGAACATCTCGCCCAACGGCGCCTTCGACAAACCCAAGACCGCGGCCGAAGTGCTGAAGATCGTTGGGGAAACCGGCTTCCTCAAGTAGCCTGAGGGGCCGGGAGGCGCAGAAAGGACACCATGCCCAACATCGGACCACTCGAGATCGGAATCGTCCTGGTCATCGCCCTGCTCGTCTTCGGACCGAAAAAGCTTCCCGACCTGGGTCGCTCGCTCGGCAGCAGCATCCGCGAGTTCAAAGGCAGCATCGGCGGCGGCGACGACGATGACGAGAAGGACGCGAAGCCGGAGGTAACGGCCGAGGCGTCCACCACCAAGGCCTCGAGCTAGCCGGGCTCGGCGAAGTCGATCTTCCGGATCGGCTTCGCCGGCGCGCCGGCCGAGACCGTTCCCGGCGGCAGGTCGGCGTTGACGACCGAGTTGGCGCCGACGACGCAGCGCTCGCCGATGCGGACGCCGCTGGCGACCGCGCAGTTGACGCCGAGCCAGCAGTTGGCGCCGATCTCCACCGGGCCCTTCGAGGTGAAGCCCTGCCAGGTGATCGGCAGCGTCGGGTCGTCGAAGCGGTGCTGGGCGTCGCCGACGAAGCAGCCGTTGGCGAGCATCGTGTGGTCGCCGATCGAGACGCGCTGCTGGGCGGCGATCATCGTGCCCCGGTTGAGAAAGCAGCCGGCGCCGATCTCGATCTCCGCCCCGGGCGCCAGCGTCAACCAGCAGCCGGGCTCCAGCAGCGTGCCTTCGCCGATTCGCAGCCGGCCCTCGTCGAGCGCCTCGAGCAGCTCGCCCTCGACCGGGTGACGGATGAAGAAGCCGCCGCGGGCGGCGTGGCGGTCGATCCGCCAGCGGCGCAGCCGGCGGTGGTTGCGCTCGTACCAGCGCCGCTTGCGCCACCAAACCAGCCACCCCCGTTGATCGGCCACGTGCCTAGCTTTCCAGAGCCGGCGCGAGTAGGGTGCCGTCGCGAATGACCGGCAGCGCACAGCTACGCGGCGGCATCGACCTCGGCGGCACGAAGATCCAGACCGCGATCGTCGACGGCGGCGGCGAGGTGCTCGGCCAGGCGCGGCGCCCGACGCCGACCGACGGCGGCCCGGCCGGGGTCGCCGAGCAGATGGCCGAGGCGCTGCGCGAGGCCGCCGAGCAGGCGGAGGTCGCCCCGGCGGATCTCGAGGGCGTCGGGGTCGGCTCGCCCGGCGACGCCGACGAGAAGACCGGCGTCGTCTCCTCGGCCAAGAACCTGCCCGACTGGGAAGGCAGCTTCCCGCTGGCGGACACGCTGAAGGAGGCGCTGGGCACCGAGGTGCGGGTCGGCAACGACGTCCAGGTCGCCACCGAGGCCGAGTTCCACCTCGGCGCCGGACGCGAGTTCCAGACCCTGATCGGCGTCTTCTGGGGCACCGGCGTCGGCGGCGGCCTGGTGCTCGACGGCAAGCCGTGGCTCGGCCGCGGCGCGGCCGGCGAGATCGGCCACATGGTCGTCAAGCGCGGCGGCGCCAAGTGCCCCTGCGGGCGCAAGGGCTGCATGGAGGCCTACGCCGGGCGCTCGGCGATGGAAGCCGAGGCGCGACGCCAGCACGAAGAGGGGCACAAGACCGACCTCTTCAAGCTGATGGAGAAGCACGAGAAACCGCGCCTGACCAGCGGCATCTGGGAGCGCGCCCTCGACCACGGCGACCACATGGCCACGCACTTGATCGACCGCGCGATCGAGGCGCTCGGCACCGGCGTCGCCTCGGCGGTCAACCTGATCGACCCGGAAGCGATCATCATCGGCGGCGGGCTCGGCATCCGCTTCGGCGACCGCTTCATGGACCCGCTGATGGAGGAGATGAGCAAGCACCTCTTCCTCGACCAGAAGCCGCCCGCGGTGCGCGTCGCCTCGCTGGGCGACCTGGGAGGCGCCGTCGGCGCCTCCCTCCTCTTCGCGCGTTAGACGCGCCCCGACGTCTGGCGCTGCTGGCGGGCGACCGCGTCGACCAGCACGGCGAGCAGCAGGACGCCGCCGGTGACCATCAGTTTCACCGCGGAGGAGAGCGAGAGCAGGTCCATCCCGTTGGAGATCGAGCCGATCACCAGCGCTCCGAGCAGCGCCGTCCAGACCGAGCCGCGGCCGCCGAAGAGGCTGGTGCCGGCGATCACCGGGCCGGCGATCGCGAGCAGCAGGAGTTCGTTGCCGCCGGAGTTCTGGTTGACCGCGAAGAGGCGCGAGGCGGCCATGATCCCGCCGATCGCGGCCATCGTGCCGGAGATCATGAAGACGGCGATGCGCACGCGGTTGACGCGGATGCCGGCACGGCGCGCGGCCTCGGCGTTGCCGCCGACCGCGAAGACGTGGCGGCCGAAGCTGGTCCGCTTGGCGACGTACTCCATGCCGACCACGAAGGCGAGCAGGATCATCACCGCCAGCGGCACGCCGCGGTCGGAGTTGAGGATCGCCACGGCGGCGATCACGATCGCCGAGAGGAAGACGAAGCGGACGATCAGCGAGAGCGGGTTGGCGTCGCCGAGGCCGGCGGCGACACGACGCCGATGCCCGACAACCAGCACGCCCCCGTAGGCGGCGATGATCACGGCGGCGAAGATCCAGCCGACCGTGTCCGAGTAGAAGATGTTGGCGAGGCCGGTGATCTTCGGGTCGGTGATGTTGAGCGAGCCCGTCTGGCCGAGCACCTGCAGGAGCGCCCCTTCCCAGGTCAGCAGGCCCGCCAGGGTGACGACGAAGGAGGGCACGACGAAGCGGCTGAACAGCGATCCCTGCAGGAAGCCGATCGCCAGGCCGGTCGCGACCGCCGCGGCGATCGCCAGGTACGCGTTCCAGCCGTGTTTGACGCTCAGCACGGCCATCACCGCGGCCGAGAGTCCGCTGACCGCGCCGACCGAGAGGTCGATCTCGCCGAGCAGCAGGACGTAGACGATGCCGACCGAGATCAGCCCGATCGTGGTGATCTGCAGCATCAGGTTGGTCAGGTTCTGGGCCGAGAGGAAGCGGTCTTCCTGGATCTGGAAGATCACCGCGATCACGACCAGGCCGAGCACGACCCGGACGGAGGAGAGGTCCCCCTGGACGATCCGCCGCACCGCCTGCGCCGCGTTCGAACGGGGCTCGACGCTCTCCTCCGGGGTTGCCGCCTGGGTCGCGTTCATCCCTCCCCCTCCGTCTGACCTTTCTCCTCCCCTGGCTGCTCCGCCTTGTCGTTGCGGTCGTCGCCGAGGCCGGTGATCGCGCCGACCACGTGCTCCTCGGTCGTTTCGTTGGCCGCGAAGTCGCCGGCCGAGCGACCGAGGCGCAGCACGACGATGCGGTCGGCAACCGCGAAGACGTCGGCGAGGTTGTGGCTGATCACGACGACGCCGAGATCGCGCTCGCGCAGGCGGCGGATCAGCGCCAGCACCTGTTTGGTCTGCGGCACCCCGAGCGCCGCCGTCGGCTCGTCGAGCAGCACGACTTTCGGTTCGCCGAGCAGCGAGCGGGCGACGGCGACCTGCTGGCGCTGACCGCCGGAGAGCGTGCCGACCTCGCTGCGCAGACTGGGGATCGTCACCGCCAGGTTGGAGAGCAGGTCGGCGGTCTCGTGCTCCATCTTCACCTCGTCGAGCTGGCGCGAGGCCACGCCCGGCCCGGGCGAGACCTGCTCGCGACCGAGAAAGAGGTTGGCGACGACGTCGAGGTTGTCGCACAGGGCGAGGTCCTGGTAGACGGTCGCGATGCCCAGTTCGGTCGCGTCCTGAGGGCGGGAGATCGACACTTCCCTTCCCTCGAAGCGGATCGTGCCCGCGTCGGCGCCGTGGATGCCGGCGATCGCCTTGACCAGGGTCGACTTGCCGGCACCGTTGTCGCCGACGAGGCCGATCACCTCACCGGGGTGGACGGCGAAGTCGACCCGGTCCAGCGCCTGAACCGGGCCGAATCGCTTGCTCACTCCCTCGAGCTCGAGGATCGGCGTGCGAGCGGCGTTCATCGTTTCGGCCTCAGCCGGAGATCCCCGCTTCTTTGCAGGCGGCCGCGTACGGGCCGGTGCAGAGTTCGGAGGCGGAGACGAAGCCGTCTTTGATCACCGTGTCTTTGACGTTGGCTTTGGTCACCGCGATCGGTTCGAGCAGGACCGACGGGACGTCCGCCTTGCCGTTGTTGATGTCTTCGGTGACTTTGTCGGTCGGGACTTCGCCGCCTTCGGCCAGCGCGATCGCGATTTCGGCGCTGATCTGCGCCTGCGGCGGGATCGCCTTGTAGATCGTCATGTACTGCTGGCCGGCGAGAATCCGCTGCAGACCGGCGACGGTCGCGTCCTGGCCGGTGACCGGCCGTTCCGCGGGATTGATCCCGACGCCTTTGAGCGCGGCGATCGCGCCGCCACCCGTGTCGTCGTTGGCGGCGTAGATGCCCCAGAACCCGTCGTTGCCGAGCGCGGTGATCGCCTGCTGGGCCTCACGCTGAGCGTTTTCGGCGGTCCAGCCGGGCGTGTCGTATTCCTTGGCGATCTGCACCCCGGCCGCTTCGAACCCCTTCTTCGCGCCTTTCTTGAAGAGCGCGGCGTTGGGATCCGCCGGGTCGCCGTTGATCATGATGATCGGGCCTTTGGCTTTGCCGTCTTCTTCGAGTTTTTTCGACAGCGTTTCGGCCTGCAGTTCGCCGACCCGTTCGTTGTCGAAGGAGATGTAGGCGTCGACTTCGCTGTTTTCGATCAGCCGGTCGTAGCTGACCACCGGGATGCCCTGCGCGTTCGCGCGTTCGGCTATCGCGGCCGCCGATTTGGAGTCCATCGGGTCGAGAACCATCACGTCGGCGCCTTTGGTCAGCGCCGCTTCCCCCTGCGACTGCTGTTTTTCGGCGTCGCCGCCCGCGTTGAAGTAGATGACTTCGCATTCCGGGCATTTTTCTTCGACCGCGCTTTCGAAATCGGGCCGGTCGTTGGTTTCGTAGCGCGGCGTTTCGTTTTCCGGGAGCAGGAGGGCGATCGTGAAGTCACCACCGCCACCGCCGCCTTCCGCGCTGGTGGTTTCGCCACCCCCGCCAGTGCCCGAGCTGGTGTCGTCATCGCCACCGCATCCAGCGGCAACCGCGGCGATCGCGAGCACGGCGGCCAATACGAACAAAAGGCGCTTGCTTAAGGCTGACATCGGGTTCCTCCTCGTCTTTGCCCTGCTCCCGCGAGGCGCTTACCCGTGCCGGGCAGTTTTCAACCAGGCCCTGTGACGTTCCCATCCATCGTGGCCAACGAGGGGGCGTGGCTTGGGCCGAGCCGGCCCACGGCCCGTGCTCAGGTCGGCGAGCGGCTAGGCGGCGACGGGCAGCTGGCGCTTGGCGCCGCGCTTGGGCTTCGCCGGCTCGACCAGGCCGGAGAGGAAGCGGCCGGTGTAGGAGCCGGCGACCGCGGCGACCTCCTCGGGGGTGCCGGTGGCGACGATCTCGCCGCCGCCTTCTCCCCCCTCGGGGCCGAGGTCGACGAGCCAGTCGGCGGTCTTGATCACGTCGAGGTTGTGCTCGATCACGACGACGCTGTTGCCGGCGTCGACCAGGCGGCCGAGCACCTCGAGCAGGCGGGCGACGTCGGCGAAGTGCAGGCCGGTGGTCGGCTCGTCGAGGATGTAGAGGGTGTCGCCGGTGGCGACCTTGGAGAGCTCGGTGGCGAGCTTGATCCGCTGCGCCTCGCCGCCGGAGAGCGTCGTCGCCGGCTGACCGAGGCGGATGTAGTCGAGCCCGACGTCGTGCAGGGTGCGCAGGCGGCGGTGGATCTTCGGCACGTTCTCGAAGAACTCGACCCCCTCCTCGACCGACATCTCGAGCACGTCGGCGATGTTCTTGCCCTTGAAGCGGACCTCGAGCGTCTCGCGGTTGTAGCGCTTGCCGTGGCACTGCTCGCAGGGCACGTAGACGTCGGGCAGGAAGTGCATCTCGATCTTGATCTGGCCGTCGCCCTTGCAGACCTCGCAGCGCCCGCCCTTGACGTTGAAGCTGAAGCGGCCCGGCTTGTAGCCGCGCGCCCGCGCCTCCTGGGTCTGGGTGAAGAGCTGGCGGATGTGGTCGAAGACGCCGGTGTAGGTCGCCGGGTTGGAGCGCGGCGTGCGGCCGATCGGCGACTGGTCGATGTTGATGATCTTGTCGATCTGGCTGAGCCCGTCGATCCCGTCGTGGGCGCCGGGGCGCAGCTTCGCCTGGTGCAGGCGGTTGGCGACCGCGTGGTGGAGCGTCTCGTTGACCAGGGTCGACTTGCCCGAGCCGGAGACGCCGGTGACGCAGCAGAAGACGCCGATCGGGATCGCCACGTCAACCTCCTTGAGGTTGTGTTCGCGGGCGCCGCGGACGAGCAGAGCCCCGCGCGGCTCGCGGCGCTCCTCGGGCAGCGGGATCGAGCGCTTGCCAGACAGGTACTGGCCAGTCAGCGAGGCCGGGTCCTTGGCGACCTCCTTGGGCGTGCCGGCGGCGATCACGTGGCCGCCGTGCTCGCCGGCGCCGGGGCCGAGGTCGACCAGGTGGTCGGCGGCCAGCATCGTGCCCTCGTCGTGCTCGACCACGATCACCGTGTTGCCGAGGTCGCGCAGGCGGTCGAGCGTCGCGATCAGCTTCTCGTTGTCGCGCTGGTGCAGCCCGATCGAGGGCTCGTCGAGCACGTACATCACGCCGACCAGGTGCGAGCCGATCTGGGTCGCCAGGCGAATCCGCTGCGCCTCGCCGCCGGAGAGCGAGCGGGCCGAGCGCGAGAGCGAGAGGTAGCCGATCCCGACGTTGTCGAGGAAGGCCAGCCGTTCGGTGATCTCGCGGACGATCAGGCGGGCGATCGCGCGCTCGGTGTCGGTCATCTCCAGGGCGTTGATCCACTCACCCGCGGCGCGGGCGGAGAGGGCGCTGTACTCGGCGATGCTGAGCCCGCCGACCTTGACCGCGAGGGTCTCGGGGCGCAGCCGCGCGCCCTCGCACTGCGGGCAGGGCTGCTCGGCCATGTAGCTCTCGATCCGCTCGCGACTGGCCTCCGAGTCGGTCTCCTCGTAGCGGCGCTGCAGGTTGTTGACGATCCCCTCGAAGCGCACCTTGTAGGAGCGGCGGCGACCGAAGCGGTTGGTGTAGGTCACCTGGTGGCGGTCCTCGCCGGTGCCGTAGAGGAAGATCTCGCGCTCGCTCTTCTTCAGCTTCGCCCAGGGCAGGTCGACGTCGACCCCGTACTCCTCGGCGACCGCCGCGATCAGCCGCTTCCAGTAGGCGGAGATGCCGCGGTTCCACGGCTGCAGGGCGCCCTCGGCGAGCGAGAGGGTCGGGTCGGGGACGACCAGCTCGGGGTCGATCACGCGCTGGAAGCCGAGCCCGTGGCAGCGCTCGCAGGCGCCGTGCGGCGAGTTGAAGGAGAAGATCCGCGGCTCCAGCTCGGGGATCGAGGTGCCGCAGTTGAGGCAGGCGAACTGCTCGGAGAAGAGCATCGTCTCGCCGGCCCCCTCGCCCTCGACGATCTCGACTTCGATCAGCCCGGCGGCGAGCCCCCCGGCCGCCTCGACCGACTCGGAGAGCCGGCGGCGCAGGTCGTTCTTCATCACCAGCCGGTCGACGACGACCGAGATGTCGTGTTTGAATTTTTTGTCGAGGACGATCTCCTCGTCGAGCCGGCGCAGCTCGCCGTTGACTTTGACCCGCGAGTAGCCCTCGAGCCGCATCTGCTCCATCAATTTCCCGTACTCGCCTTTGCGGCCGCGCACGACCGGGGCCATGACCATGAATTTGGTCCCCTCGGGCAGGGTCATCAGCCGGTCGACGATCTGCTCCTGGGTCTGGCCGGTGATCTCCTCGCCGCACTCGGGGCAGTGCGGGATCCCGATCCGCGCCCAGAGCAGGCGCAGGTAGTCGTAGATCTCGGTGACGGTGCCGACCGTCGAGCGCGGGTTGCGCGAGGTCGTCTTCTGGTCGATCGAGATCGCCGGCGAGAGGCCCTCGATCGAGTCGACGTCCGGCTTCTCCATCAGGCCGAGGAACTGGCGCGCGTAGGCCGAGAGCGACTCGACGTAGCGGCGCTGCCCCTCGGCGTAGATCGTGTCGAAGGCGAGGCTCGACTTGCCCGAGCCGGAGAGCCCGGTGATCACGATCAGCGAGTCGCGCGGCAGCTCGAGGTCGACGTCCTTGAGGTTGTGCTCTCGGGCGCCGGAGATGACGATTCGGTCGGAGGCAGGCACTTGCCGACGAGTCTACCCAACCGAACACACGTTCCCGTGGACGTTTTCGCCGCCACCCGCGGTCGAGCCGTCAATTGACCCCCCTATAGGGGCCCAAATGACGGCTCGGCCTCTTCAGTGGGCCGGTCGATCGTCGGCTAGAGCGCCGCGGCGAGCTTGCGGCGGTACTCGCGGGCCTCGGTGGAGGCGGGGTCGGCTTCGCTGAGGATGCCGACGAAGGCGCGGCGGATCAGGTCGCGGAGGGCGGCGGGGTCGGTCCCCTCTCCCCCGTTCCCGGCGCTGCCGTCGAGCGCGCCGAGCTCGGCGAGCAGGCCGTCGAGGGCGGCGTCGCGGTCGCCGCGGTCGAGGGCGGCAAAAGCCTCGGCGCCGATCCCGGCCCGGGAGAGGCGGACGCGGGCGGCGATCCCGGCGGCGGCGAAGTCCTCGCCGTGCGCCTCCACGGCCGCGAGCGCCTCGTCCTCGGCGCCCCGCTCCAGCCGGGCGCGGCCGAGCGCGACGGCGACGTCTGGGCGGCGCGGCTCCAGTTCGGCGGCCTCGCGCAGCGAGAGCTCATCGCCGGCGGCGAGCAGCTCGTCGACTTTCGAGGGCAGCAGGGCGTCGAAGAAGGCCTCGACCTGAGTCCGCGGCACCGCGCCGACGAACTCGTTGACCAGGTCGCCGTCGCGGAACGCCTTGACCGCGGGAATGCCCTGAACGTCGAAGCGGGCGGCCAGCGACTGGTTGGAATCGACGTCGACCTTGGCGAGCAGGACCCGGCCGCCGCGGCTCGCCTCGGCCGCTTCCAGGGCCGGGGTGAGCGTGCGGCAGGGGCCGCACCACTCGGCCCAGAAGTCGACCACCACCGGCGTCTGCTTGGAGAGCTCGACGACGTCGCGGTCGAAGGTCGCTTCGGTGACGTCGAGGGCCATGGCGGCAGCCTAGAGAACGGGCGACGCCGGCCGTCTTCGCCGCAGTTTCCGGAACCTTTCGCGGCCGCGCCGGGCTCAATCTTGGTGGGCGGGGACGAACAGAGGAGGAGAGATGTCAAACGTCGATCTCGCCCGCGAGGCCTACCAGGCCTTCGGACAGGGCGATCTGGCCACCCTGCAGGAGATGTTCGACGAGGACGCCGTCTGGGTCACCTCGGACGAGCTGCCGCTCGGCGGCGAAGTGCGCGGCCGCGACACGATCATGGGGAACTTCGCCCAGATCCCCAACTACTGGACCTCGTTCAGCGTCGAGCCCGAGGAGTTCATCGACGCCGGCGACTACGTCGTCGTGCGCGGCACCCAGCGGGCCGGCAACGACCGCGGCAGCTTCGAAGCTCCATTCCTGCACCTGCTGAAGATCGAGGACGGCAAGACGGTGCGCGGCGAGTTCTTCACCGACAGCGCCAAGGCGGTGAAGCTGCTGGACTGACCGCCACTCCGTACGACGTTTGTAACCCTCTGGGTTACAAACGTCAGGTGCCCGCCGTCATCCCGTCGAGGTCGCGGCGCAGCTCGCGGATCTCGTCGCGGATCCGGCCGGCCTCCTCGAAGCGGAGGTCGTCGGCGGCGGCGAGCATCTCCTCCTCGAGCGCGACGATCGTGCGCTCGAGCTCCTCGGGGGTCTCGAAGTCGTCGGAGCGCTTGCGGCGCCGTTTGGCCGGCGCGCGGTCCTCCATCGCGAGGAACTCAGACATCTCGGAGATCCCTTTGCGGACCGTCTCCGGGGTGATCCCGTGCTCCTCGTTGTAGGCGAGCTGGATCGCCCGGCGGCGATCGGTCTCGCTCATCGCCGCGCGCATCGCGTCGGTCTCCTTGTCGGCGTACATCACCACCCGGCCGTTGACGTTTCGGGCGGCGCGCCCGATCGTCTGCACGAGGCTGGTCTCGCCGCGCAGGAAGCCCTCCTTGTCGGCGTCGAGGATCGCGACCAGCGAGACCTCGGGCAGGTCGAGGCCCTCGCGCAGCAGGTTGACCCCGACCAGCACGTCGTACTCGCCGAGCCGCAGGCCGCGGACGATCTGGATCCGTTCGAGCGTGTCGACCTCGGAGTGCAGGTAGCGGACCTTGACCCCGTACTCGAGCAGGTAGGCGGTCAGGTCCTCGGCCATCTTCTTGGTCAGCGTCGTGACCAGCACCCGCTCCCCCGCCTCGGCGACCTTGCGCGCCTCGTTCATCAGGTCGTCGATCTGGTTGCGCGTCTCGCGCAGCTCGATGTGGGGGTCGACGATCCCGGTCGGGCGCACGATCTGCTCGACGATCCGGTTCGACTCGGCGCGCTCGAACTGGCCCGGCGTCGCCGAGACCATCACCAGCTGCGGCACCCGCTCGAGGAACTCGTCGAATTTGAGCGGCCGGTTGTCGATCGCCGAGGGCAGGCGGAAGCCGAAGTCGACCAGCGTCTGCTTGCGCGAGCGGTCCCCCTCGTACATCCCACCGACCTGCGGGATCGTCTGGTGGGACTCGTCGACGAAGGTGACGAAGTCGTCGGGGAAGTAGTCGATCAGCGTGTGCGGCGGCGTGCCGGGCTCGCGCCCGTCGAGGATCCGCGAATAGTTCTCGATCCCCGAGGTGAAGCCGAGCTCTTTGATCATCTCGATGTCGTAGGCGGTCCGCTGGCGCAGCCGGTGCGCCTCCAGCTGCTTGCCTTCGGCCTCCAGCTCGGCGGTGCGCTGTTCGAGCTCGGCGCGGATGTCTTCGGCGACGCGCTCCAGGGTCTCGTCTTTGGTCACGTAGTGGGAGGCCGGCCAGACCGAGACGTGGTCGATCACGTCGTAGACCTCGCCGCTCAGCGGGTCGAAGTGCTGGATCCCCTCGATCTCGTCGCCGAACAGGGCGATCCGGTAGGCCGACTCGGCGTAGGAGGGCATGATCTCCAGCACCTCGCCGCGCACCCGGAAGCCGCCGCGGCCGAGCACCGTGTCGTTGCGCTGGTACTGCATCCGCACCAGCTTGCGCAACACCTCGTCGCGGTCGACCGTCTCGCCGACTTTGAACAGCTGCATCTGTTCCTGGTAGAGCTGCGGCGAGCCGATCCCGTAGATGCAGGAGACCGAGGCGACGATGATCACGTCGCGCCGGGCCAGCAGCGCCGCGGTCGCGGCGTGGCGCAGGCGGTCGATCTCGTCGTTGATCGAGGAGTCCTTCTCGATGTAGAGGTCCTGCGCCGGCACGTAGGCCTCGGGCTGGTAGTAGTCGTAGTAGGAGACGAAGTACTCGACCGCGTTGTCGGGGAAGAACTCGCGGAACTCGTTGCAGAGCTGCGCGGCCAGCGTCTTGTTGTGGGCGATCACCAGCGAGGGCCGTTGCACCTCGGCGATCGTCGCCGCCATCGTGAAGGTCTTGCCGGTGCCGGTGGCGCCGAGCAGCGTCTGGAAGCGGTCGCCCTCGCGCAACCCCTCGGCCAGACCGGCGATCGCCTTCGGCTGGTCGGCGGTCGGCGTGTAGGCGGGATTGAGCTGGAACTCGGGCACGGCGCTTGACGATAGCGGGGCGACATCCGGAGCCTGTCGAGTTTGTTCGACCCCTCCGAACAAACTCGACACCTGGCAGACTGCCGGCCGATGAGACACTCGCGTACCGGACTCGCCGCCTTCTTCGCCTTCGCCGGCACGATGCACTTCGTGATCCCGCGCAGCTACGAGGCGATCGTGCCGCCGTCGATCTCCGAGCGCCGGCGCGAGGTCGTCGCGATCTCCGGCGTCGCCGAGATCGCCGGCGGGCTCGCCGTCCTGCACCCGGCGACGCGCCGCTTCGGACGCTGGTGGCTGCTCGCCCTGCTCGCCGCGGTCTTCCCCGCCAACGTCCACATGGCGGTCAACCCCGAGCAGGTCGAAGGTCTCGACCTGAAGAAGGTGCCGCGTTGGGCGCTCTGGGCGCGACTGCCGCTTCAGCCGCTGGCGATGCTCTGGGTCTGGCGCGCCACCCGCGACTGAGCGGGCTCCTCACCCCCGGCCCCGTCGGCGATCGGCTCGCGCTCGGTCTTCGCCCAGTTGCCGCGCGCGGTGAGCTGACGCGCGGTCGAGCGCAGCAGCACCGGCCAGAGGAACCAGGTGTAGGGCGTGTAGACCTGGGCGATCAGGAAGCCCTTGAGCCAGCCGAGTGGGCCCTGCCGGGAGCGCGCCGCGATGCAGCCCATCGCCGTACCGCCGAAGGCGAGCAGGTAGAAGAAGACGAGCTGCCAGGTCGGCCCGCCGCCCCAGAACGGCGCCATGCCGGTGAGCGCCAGGAACAGCGCGCCGAGCAGGCCGAGGCCGACGACTCCCTGCCAGAACGGCATCAGCAGGTAGGCGAGCTGCTCGAGCCGGGCCGCCGGCGAGACCGGCGCGTGGGTCACCGCCCTGCGCAGCGCCATCGCCTGCAGGTTGCCCTGCGACCAGCGGGTGCGCTGGCGGAACAGCGGCCGCCACTTCGAGAGCCCCTGCTGGTCGACCGCCGCGCGCAGGTCCTGGCGGCCTTCCCAGCCGGCGGCGATCAGGCGCAGCCCGAGATCCTGGTCCTCGGTCAGCTTGTCGCGCCACGGCCCCTCCGCGTCGGCGATCGCGTCGAGCGCGCTGAGCCGGTTGAACTGGCCGTTGCCGCCCATCCCCGCCGTCCCCCAGTGGTCGCGGCCGGCCTGGAAGAGGTGGCCGTAGACCGAGAACTCGACGTCCTGCAGCCAGGTCAACGGGTGTTGGCGGTTGTAGATCCGCACCAGCGACTGCACGCCACCGACTTTCGGGTCGGCGAAGTGGCTGGCGGCCCAGTGCGGCGCCGAGGCGCGCAGCCGCCCGTCGGCGTCGACGATCACGACGATCGTGCGCTCGCGGTCGGTGTGGCCGCGCAGGCTCTGGTAGGCGTGGTTGAGCGCCGCCGCCTTGCCCTTGCGCGCGTTCGGGGCCACCCGCTGCAGGACGAAGAGGTCGGGGTGCTCGATCGCGGCGAGGATCTCGGCAGTGCGGTCGTCGGAGCCGTCGTCGATCACGATCACCCGCCGCCGCTCGATCGGCAGCTCGACCAGCCGCTGAACCGAGTCGGCGATCGTCACCTCCTCGTTCAGCGCCGGGACCAGAAAGACCCAGGAGAACTCGTCGGCGCCACCCGGCGGCGGCTGCGGCGGACGCATGATCGCCCGCTGGGCGCGGACGAAGAGCAGCAGCGTCCAGAGGAACATCGCCACGACGACGACCAGGCAGACGGTGAAGAGCGCGGCCCACGCGGTCGGCAGCCCCTCGAAGGGCCAGGTCGGCGCGGCCACGGCCAGGGGTGCCACGGCTAGCCGTCGAGCAGGTAGCTCGGCTCCGCCTCGGCCGGGACCGGCTCGGTGAGCACGATCTCCTCGGCGACGTGCGGTGCGGTGCCGAGCGCCGCTTTCAGCTGCTCGAGCTCGAGGCCGCGGTTGGGCTTGAAGCCGGCCGCCATCGCGATCGTCGCCCGGCTGTAACCGGGGCCGAACTGGGTCGGCGGCTCGGTGCCGAGCAGGATGTGCTCGAGCGCGCCGACGATCCGCTCGGCGGCATGGCCGTCGCCGTAGGGGTTTTCGGCCGTCGCCATCTCCTCGTAGGCGGCGTAGCTGTCGAGCAGGCGGGCGCCCTCGGCGAAGATCGCGTCGGGGTCGGTGCCGACCAGGCGCAGGGTGCCGGCGGCGAGGCCCTCGGTGCGCTCGGTCGTCTCGCGGGTGACCAGGACGGGTTTGCCCAGCGACGGCGCCTCTTCCTGGATCCCCCCGGAGTCGGTGATCACCAGATGGCAGCGGCCGAGCAGGCGCGAGAAGGTCGCGTAGCCGAGCGGCTCGGTGAGCAGCACGTTGCGGTGGCCCTTCAACCCCTCGGTGAGCACCTCGCGCACGCGCGGGTTGGGGTGCACGGGCAGGACGAAGTTGACGTCGGGCTGCGCCTGGGCGAGGCGCGAGACGCCCGTCGCGATGCCGCGCAGGCCGTCGCCCCAGTTCTCCCGCCGGTGGGCGGTGACGACGACGATCCGCGAGTCGCCGTCGTGCAGCGCCTGCAGCTCCGGGTTGGCGAACTGGATGCCCTCCAGCCCCGAGGACCAGTGCAGGGCGTCGATCCCGGTGTTGCCGGTGACGAAGACCTGGCCGACCGGGATGTTCTCGCGGACCAGGTTCTGCAGGTTCGCCGAGGTCGGCGCAAAGTGCATCGCCGCGATCGTCGAGATCACCTGGCGGTTGAGCTCCTCCGGGAACGGGCTCAGGTTGCTGCCGCCGGTGCGCAGGCCAGCCTCGACGTGCATCACCGGGATGCGCAGATGAAAGGCCGAGAGCGCCGCCGCCATCGCCGAGCTGGTGTCGCCGTGGACGAGCACGGCGGCCGGATGGCGGCCGCTCATCACGTCGTCCTGGGTGGCGGGCTGGTCGAAGTCGATCTCGAAGCGCTCGACGCAGAAGTCTTCGAAGCGCTGCATCACGGTCGCGACCCGCTCGTTCAGGTTGGCGCGCCGCGAGCCGGCCCAGAGGGTGACGTCCGGCTTGATGTCGGCGAGCTCGAAGATGTACTCGACCAGGCGATTGTGCTGGCCGGTCGAGATCACGATCGGCTCGTAGAACTCGCTCTGGCGCAGGGCGACGATGATCGGCACGAGCTTGATCGCCTCCGGCCGCGTGCCGACGACGACGGGGACGAGCAGCTTGCGCTCGGGATGGAAGTGGCGGCCGGACTCGTACATGCGTGGTCATGTGCGTATCGGTGCCCAGCCGGCCCGACTTGAGAGAAAAGAAATCTGATGTAAAGACCGACCGCCGGTCGATTCTTCGTGCGAGGACTGGCGAGGAGGGATCGGGTGTCTCTCTACTTTCGCTGGGATTTCGCCCGCGACTAGGCGGCAGTCCTAGGTTGGCTTTGCCAGGCGAAATCAGGACGCCGCTCAACGAGAGACACCCAATCCCTCCCAATCAGTCCTCCACCTCGATTCGAGAACCAACCGCTCTTGAGAAAACAGAGGATGTGGTCCTTTCTGCTTCTGCGCAACGGGGACGGGATTCGTTGGGAGGGGCGGGCGCCCCTCCGAACGTTTTGCGCCGCTGGCGCGGCAGCCAACGCGGCCAGCCTGCGGCGATCCAGCCAGTCAGGCGAGTGAGGAGGGGCACCCGCCCCTCCCCTCGGCCCCCCCGGTCCCTACGGCAGCAGTTCTTCGAGCAGGTCCCCGGCGGGGCCGAGGAAGTCCTGGAAGGTGCTGAAGGCGGAGCTGGCGTCGTTGATCAGTTCGATCGCCTGGTCGAGCGGGATCTCCTCGACCGTGGAGCGCAGCGGGCCGGCGAGGAACGGACTCAGCGCGCCGGCGTCTTCGGCGTCCTTGATCGCGCGCAGCAGGCCGGCGCGGATCGCTCTGGCCAGCTCGATGTCGCTGATCCCGTACTGCTCGCGGAAGCGATCGCGCGACTCTTCGGTGGCGAGCGCCTGGGCGAGCGTCTCGCGCGAGACGCCGAGTTCGCAGGCGGCGCCGTCGAGGGCGGAGAGCGAGAACTGCTCGGCGATCTCCTGCAGGCTGCCGGGATCGCGCCACTGGCGGTGCTTGCAGGGGTCCTGGGTCTTCGCCGGCGCGTAGGAGGAACCGCCGGCCGCGAGGTAGGCGCCGACCAGGACGACCGCGGACACGATCGCGCCGCCGATCAGCACCTGCGCCCTGAGGTTGGCGTTCACAGGTCGACCCTCCGGGCGAGCCCGATCGGGACGAGCGCGAGCAGGCCGATCAACGCCGCGAGCAGGAACGAGGGGCTGAAGGCGTGGGTGGCACCGCGGTCGAGCTGGTCCTGCAGTTCGGAGCGCAGGGTGACGACCTCGGCGCGCAGCTGCGGGTCGGTCGGCAGCGGCTCGAAGGCCGGCCCGATCGTCGGCACTTTGCCCTTCTCGTCGTCGAGCCGATCGGCGATGTTCGCCGCCAGGTCGAGCTTCAGCAGCGGCGCCACCCGCGAGTCGAGGATCACGGCGGTGCCCGCTTCGATCGCGTCTTCGCGCTGCTGGGCGATGTCGGCGGTGAAGATCGGCGTCAGGGCGAGCAGCCCGATGACGACGCCGGCGTGGCGGGCCGAGATCGTCCAGCCGCCGTGGATCGCCTGCGGGGCGCGACCGCTGAGCGCCGTCTCGGTCAGCGCCGAGAGCACCAGCGAGAGCCCGATGCCGACCAGGATCTGCGGCGGCAGAGTCAGGACCACCTCGGCCTTGGGCAGGAAGGCGAGCCCGGCGAGGCCGCCGGAGACGAGGATCGCGCCGGCCGCCGCGCGCGCCTTGGCGGACGGCACCAGCGGACCGATGCGGCTGCCGACGAGCGCCGCCAGCGGCATCGCCGAGACGACGATCGCCGCGCCGATCGGGGTCAGGCGCCAGCCCTCGATCAGCAGCAGGACGAGCAGGAAGAGCGCCGCCGCGATCGCCGCCGAGACCATCGCCAGGGCGACGTTGGCGGCGACGTGCGGGCGGCCGGTCGGGCGCACCTCGCGCTCGATCACGCGGGTCGCCATCTCGTGCCGCGCGACGGTCAGGATCGGGACGGCGGCGCCGAGCGCGATCGGCACCTGGACGAGGAAGATCGACTGCCAGGAGATCAGCTCGGTGAGCAGTCCGCCGACCGCCGGACCGAGCGCCGCCCCGGTCGCCCCGGCGGTCGCCCAGACCGCCGTCGCGCGCTTCTCCGAGCCGACCGTCGCCGGCAGCAGCTCGAGCGCGGCGGTGACCGCGGCAGCGCCGCCGAGCGCCTGGATGCAGCGGGCGACGATCAGGGTCGAGAGCTCCTCGGCGACCCCGCAGGCGAGCCCCGCCCCGGCGAAGATCGCCAGCCCGACCGCGGCCGCGCGGCCCGGACCGACGCGGCGGGCCAGGTGGGCGGCCGGCAGCGCCGCCAGCGCCATCACCAGGTTGAAGGAGATCAGCACCCAGGTGACCCCGGCGACGCTGGTGTCGAGTTCGCGGTAGATCTCGGGCAGCGCCAGGACGACGATCGAGGAGTCGGCGAGGACGATCCCGACCGCGAGCGCCAGCGCGGCCACGCGAGGACGTGGGGCCTCGCTCACCGGTAGCCCAGCTCCTTCGCGTACTCCTCGCGGTACTCGTGGCGCTTCTCCAGCACCTCTTCAACGTAAGCGCGCGTTTCCGGAAAGTCGATGTCGGAAACGGTTAAGCCTGCGCCGCCCCAACGGTCGGCGTTGCCCGGACCGGCGTTGTAGGCGGCGAGCGCCGCCGCCTCGTCGCCGTCGTAGCGTTCGAGGAATTCGGCGAGCAAAAAGGTGCCGTAGCGGATGTTGATTTCGGGGTCGCCGAGATCCTCGAGCTTGAATTCGGTAGCGCCGCTCTGGCGGGCGATGTGCTCGGCGGCGGCGGGGATGATCTGCATCAGCCCGCGCGCTTCCGCGCCCGAGGTCTGGTCGACGAACTTCGACTCCGAGTAGATCACCGCGGCGATCAGCGAGGCGTCGACGCCCTTTTCGTTCGCCTGCTGGCGGATGATGTCCTCGTGGCGCAGCGGCAGGGTCAGCTCCTTGATCGCCTTGTCGAAAGCCCCGCCGGCGACGAGCAGGCCGACGGCGAGGCCGACCAGGGCGGCGAGGAGGCCGAGTGCGATCCCGCGTCGCCGACGAACCCGTCGACTCATTCCCCCAGCTTGTCGATCAGCGCGGACAGGGCCCGTTCGAGGTCCTCGATCGAGCCGTCGTTGGCGACGACGTGGTCGGCCCGCGCGGCCTTCTCGTCCTGGGTCAGCTGGCGCGCCTCGCGCTCGTCGACCAGCGCGTGACCCCGTGCCTCCGCCCGCGCCCGGCGCACCTCTTCGGCGGCGACGACCGCGACCGTGGCGTCGAACACCGACTCGCGGCCACCCTCGAAGAGCAGCGGCACCTCGACCACGGCGAGCTCGGTCTCGGCCGGCAGCGAGGCGAGCCACTCGGCCATCCGTTCGGCCACCAGCGGGTGGATCTGGGACTCGAGCCAGGCGAGCTGCTCGGGGTCGGCGAAGACGATCTGGCCGATCCGGGCGCGGTCGACGGCGCCGTCCGGGGCGACCTCCGCCCCCCAACGCTCGACCAGCCGTTCGCGCAGCTGCTCGGATTCGAGCAGCTCGTGGACCACAGCGTCGCTGGAGAGAGTGGCCGCGCCGAGCCGGCCGAAGGCGGCCAGAGCCTCGGACTTACCGGCTGCGATACCGCCGGTCAGGCCGAGCTTGAGCGGCATCGGACCGACTAGGAGTCGGTCTCAGACTCGTCGGACTCGGAGGCCTCGTCGGACGCCTCGTCGACGTCGTCGGGCGAATCCGGCCGATCAGCAACCGTTTCGCCCTCGTGAGCCTCCTCGCCGGCATCCTCGGAGCCGTTCTCAGCCTCCGCAACCGGCTCCTGCTCACTGGGCTCAGGCTCTGCCGCTGCCTCCTCGGACGCCTCACCCGCGGGTGGCGCCGGTGAGGACGACTCGCCCGCAGCGTCGTCCCGCGAGGACGAGTCGTCCTCACCGGCGACAGGACCCGCGGTTGGGGCGTCGGAACCTTCAGCGGCCTGGATCTGCTCGCCCAGGTCCTGCATCGGCATGTTCTGCCCCTCGACCCGCTTGATGCTGAGCGAGAGACGCCGCCGCTCTTCGTCGATCTCGAGGATCTTGACGTTCAGCGAGGTGCCCGGCTCGACCACTTCGGAGGGGTTCTCGACGTGGTGGTCGGCAAGCTCGGAGATGTGGACCAGACCCTCGACGCCGGGCAGGATTTCGACGAAGGCGCCGAAGGCGACCACCTTGGTGACCGCGCCCTCGAGCACGTCCCCCGGGCGGTGGGTGCTGATCACGCGCTGCCACGGGTCCTCCTGGGTCTGCTTGAGGCCCAGGGAGATGCGCTGGCGGTCGCGGTCGATGTCGAGCACTTTGATCCGCACCGTGTCGCCGATCGCGACGACTTCCGACGGATGGTTCACGTGGCTCCAGGAAAGCTCGGAAATGTGGATCAGGCCGTCGATCCCGTCGAGGTCGACGAAGGCGCCGAAGTCGACGATGTTGGAGATCTTGCCTTCCACGACCTGGCCGGGCTCGAGGCGGCCGAGGATCTGCTCGCGGACCTCCTTGCGCTCCTCCTCGAGGACGGCGCGGCGCGAGAGCACGACATTGTTGCGCGAGCGGTTCAGCTCGATCACTTTGCACTCGAGCGTCTGGCCCATGAACTCGTCGAGGTTGTGGACGCGGCGGATGTCGACCAGCGAGGCGGGCAGGAAGCCGCGCACCCCGAGGTCGAGGATCAGGCCGCCCTTGACGACCTCGATGACGCTGCCTTCGACCGGTTCGCCCGAGTCGGCGGCGACCTCGATGCGGCGCCACGCCTTCTCGAAGCGGGCGCGCTTCTTGGAGAGGATCAGGCGGCCCTCGGCGTCCTCCTTGGTGAGGACCAGGGCGTCGACCTGCTCACCGAGCTCGACCTCTTCGGCCGGGTCGACCGACTTGCGGATCGAGAGCTCGTTGGAGGGAATGACCCCCTCGGCCTTGTAGCCGATGTCGACGAGAACCTCGTCCTTGTCGATGCGAACGACCTTGCCGTTGACGACGTCGCCCTCGTCGAAGGACACCATCGTCGCCGCGTAATTCGGGACGATCTTGCCGTCGATTTGCAGCAGCAAGCCGTTCGAGCCGTCTACGGGCGTGGCGCTGGGGGCAGGGGTCAAAGTCTCGGTCGCGGACACGGCGGCGAATAATGGCAGAATCGAGCGCGATGCCGGTTAGAGCGACCAAGCGGGGCGACGAGCGCACCCCGATCAGTGGCAGCCACGACGTGCTGATCTGCGGCGCCAGCTTCGCTGGACTGGCGATCGCACGCGAGCTGGCGGGCTCCGGAGCCGACGTGATGATCGTCGATCGCTACGAGATCGGCGAGCGCCAGACCTCCGCCTGCGGCATCCCCACCGAATGGATGCGGCGGCTCGGGCTGATGGAGGCGGAGTGCCAGCGCTTCGACACGCTGGTCATGCACACCCCCCACGGGACCTCGCGCTACAAGCTCCCCTGGACCTTCTCGACCTTCGACTACCGGCAGATGTGCGCGCTGCTCTGGGAGGGCTGCGACGCGACCTTCGAGATCGCCAAGGTGAACGGCCGTGGCGAGTTCCTCTCGGCTGGCGAGAGGAACTCGACCGGGGAGATCGCGATCGACACCGACCGCGGCGTGCTCAGCGCCCCACTCGTCGTCGACGCGCTCGGCTGGCGCCGCGTGCTGGCCACCGGCGACGGCTACCAACCGCCGGACGCGCCGCTCTCGCGCGGGCTCGAGGTGCACCCCGGCGGCGTCAGCGAGGACCTCGAGATCTGGATCGACCGCAAATACGTGCCCGCCGGCTACGGCTGGTCGTTCCCCGCCCGCGACGAGCTGCGCATCGGGATCGGCTCCTTCGACCCGCGCTTCCACGTCAAGGACACGACCGTCGAGCTGACCCAGGACCTCGGCAAGGAGCCGAACGAGTACCAGGGCAACTGGATCCCCCACAAGCTGCGCCGCGCGACCGAGGGTGGCGTCTTCTTCGCCGGCGACTCGGCCGGGCACTGCCTGCCGCTCAGCGCCGAGGGTATCCGCACCGCGCTCTACTTCGGGATCGCGCTCGGCCGCGAGCTGCGCGCCGTGGTCGAGGGACGCCAGTCGCGCGAGCAGGCGGCCGCCAATTACGCCGCCTTCAACGACTCGCACGAGTGGAAGTTCAAGTGGATGCTGCGCGTGCAGAAGCTGATCCCGCGCATCCCGCCGCGCATCCTCGCGCCGGCGATCCGGCTGATGGGCAACCGCCGCTTCGTCGAGTGGTCGTTCCGCCACTACCTGGCGATCGCGCCGCCCGAGTTCGCCCAGGAGGAGCTGCCGGAGCGGGTTCCGGTAGCCGCCTAGCCCGCTTTCCAACGCCGGTAGGCGGTCGGCATGCAGACCGCGCAGGGCCGGTAGCCGGCGGCCACGGCGTCGCCCTCGTCGGCGAAGAAGACCCGGTTGGCGACGTAGCCGCCGCGGGCGATCGCGCGCGCCGCGCCGGGACAGTCGAGCCGTCCGTAGATCCGGCTGCGCCGGTGGCCGCCGACGGTCCCCGGTCGCGGGCTCGAGTAGGGGCGGCCGTCGGGCCCGATCAGCGTCCACTCGCGGCTCACGTGGCGTCGTGGAAGATGACTCCCAGGGCGGTCCTCGAACCGGCGTGCAGCGTGCTGACCCCGTGGCGCAGGCCGACACGGTGGTAGCCGTTCTTGCCGAGGTTCGGGCGCTGGCGGGTCGGGAAGATCACGAAGGCGCCCTGCGGCGGGCTGAGGACGTGGGCGCGGCTTTGCGCGCGCGGCCGCTGTTCGAGCAGGACGAACTCGCCGCCCTCGAAGTCGACGCCGGGCGCGGAGAGCACGGTGAGGACCTGGAAGGGGAAGTAGACCTCGCCGTACAGATCCTGGTGCAGCGCGTTCCAGTCGCCCTCCCCGTAGCGCAGGATCAGCGGCGTCGGGCGCTCCTGGCCGGCGGCGTGACAGCGCTCGAGCAGCTGCTCGTGCGCGAGCGGGAACTCGACCGCCTCGCCGAGACGCCGCGACCACTCGTTGGCGATCGGCGCCAGGCGCGTGTAGAACGCGGTCCGCAGCGCGGCGATCGGCCCCGGGAGCGGGTGGTCGAAGTAGCGGTAGCGCCCGTCGCCGAAGCGGTGGCGGGCCATCTCGACCGTGGAGCGAAAGCTGCCGCGCTCGAAGAGGTCGGCGAGCTCGGCGCACTCCTCGCGGTCGAGCACGGGCGCGGTGACCGCGAAGCCGTGCCGGTCGAGCCGGTCTCCCAGCTCATCCCAGTCGAGGGCCTCGACACGATCGCCGATCGGCTGCTCTGCGAGTGCGGTCATCTGCTCATAGAACGACCGGGAGCGCCTGAGTGTGAGACCGGCGCGCGCCAGCGTGATCTTCGCGCGGCGGCCGGGTTGCAGTCGCGGGTGCCCGCTGAACGCGCCTGCTGTCATATCCGTAGCCCCCTAGGAGGTCGCCGACCAGATGCCGCCGCCAACCGCAGAGCCACTCGCCTCCCGGGTCCTGCTCGGCCCGGCTCTGCGCACCCAGCCCGACCGCCGCCTCGTGCGCCTGGTCCGCGAGGGCTACGAGACCGCCTTCGAGGAGATCGTCCGTCGCTACCGCAAGCCGCTCGACCGCTTCGCGGCCTCGATCGTCGGCTCGCGCGCGGAGGACGTCACCCAGGACGCCTTCTCGAAGGCGCTGTTGGCGCTGCGCGGCTCCGAGAACGAGATCGAGCTGAAGCCGTGGCTCTACCGGATCGTCCGCAACACGGCGCTGAACGACCTGCGCGACCGACCCCCGACCGTCGAGCAGCTGGAGGAGACGCTGGCCGGAGGCGAGAGCGCCGCGGTCGCGGTCGAGCGCCGCGAGGAGATGACCGAGCTGATGGAGCGCCTGCGCGCCCTGCCGGAGCCACAGCGGGCGGCGATCGTGATGCGCGAGCTGGAAGGCCTGAGCCACGAGGAGATCGGCGCCGCGCTGGGCGTCAGCGGCGGCGCCGCGCGCCAGGCGATCCACCGGGCGCGGGTCTCGCTGCGCAACGGGATCGGGCTGCTGCTGCCGCTGCCGCTGCTGCGCGCGCTCTTCGATCACGGCGCCGAGGCCGCCGGAGGTGCCGCGGCCGCCGGCGCGGCAGCTGGCGGGATGAGCTTGGGAGGGATCGGCGCCGGCGGCGCCGCCAAGGCCGGGCTGGCGACGGTGCTGATCGCCGGCTCGGTCGGCGCCGGCGTCGCGGTTCAGCACGAGCGCTCGCCGAACAGCGGGCCGGAACAGGCCGAGGCGGCGGTCGGCGCCGCCCGGCTGGGTGACGACTCGGGCGGCTCTCCCGGAAGTTCGAACTCCGGTCCGAGCGGAGGTGGCGAGCTCGAGCCGGGCGACGATCACGGCGGCCGCGGCGAGGTCGAGCCCGGTGACGACCACGGCGGACGGGGCGATGAGCCGGGAGACGACCGGCGCGGTTCGAATCGTGGACCGGACGGCGACAACGAGGACCGCTCGGGGCACCGCGGCGGCGAAGTCGAGCGCAGCGGCTCGAGCGGCTCCTCGGAGCGATCGGGGTCGAGCTCTTCCGGCAGCGGCGGCTCCAGTGGCTCCGGCTCGTCGGGCTCCGGCAGCTCGGGCTCGGGCTCGGGCGGCGAAGTGAGCGACGACTCCGGCGGCGGATCGAGTGGCTCGGACAGTGGCTCGAGCGGATCCGGTGGCGGGGACTCGGGCAGCAGCGGTTCCGACGGCTCAGGCTCTGACGACTGAGCTGGCGCCCGCTGGACGTTTGACCTAGGTCCGCTCGGGCTCGGGTGTCGCCCTCGACTCGCTGGGTACCCACTTTTGTGGACTAGCCCGGAAACGACCGAGGAGGCCCACGATGCAGGGATTCAGACGAAGCCGACCCCGAGCGCTCGCACCGCTGCTGGCCGTCGCCGCGACCGCGATGCTGGCGCTCGCCGGCCCCGCGACCGCAAACGACGGTCACCACGGCGACGACGACCCGGCGGGCACGATCGCCTCCTACGACACCGCGACCAACAAGCTGGTCATCGACCTCGCCGAGGGCGGGCAGGTCGCCGGCAAGGTGACCCGCTGGACCTGGATCGACGCCGACGGGAACCGAGGCTGCGGCCGCCACGGCGACGAGACCAGGCGCCACGGCCGCAAGCTGCTGCACGGCGACTGGTGCGAGCGCCGGCGGCGAAACGGCGATCACGACGGCCACCATGGCTGGCGCCACGGCCCCGACGGCGACGAGTCGGATCTGGTCGCCGGCGCCGTCGTCGACGACGCGATCCTCGTCCTCAAGGACGGGCGCGCCTTCTTCGCCAAGGTCGACCTCGACGACTGATCTGGGCCCCGACGACTGACCCGGGCCCCGGGGTCTACTTGGCGTCGAGCCAGTCCGCGCCGACGCCGATGTCGACCTCGAGCGGCGGATCGAGTTGGTAGGCGGCGCACATCTCGCGCTCGACCAGCTCGGCCGCCGCCTCCATCTCGCCGGGCGGTCCCTCGAAGAGCAGCTCGTCGTGGATCTGCAGGACCAACCGGGTCTCCCCCCCGGTCTCCCGCAGAGCGCGCTGGCAACGCACCATCGCCACCTTAATGATGTCCGCCGCGGTCCCCTGGATCACGGTGTTGACGGCCAGTCGCTCGCCGAGGCGACGGGTGTTCGGGTTGCCCGAGCGCAGCTCCGGGATCGAGCGCCGCCGCCCCATCAGCGTGGTCACGAAGCCCTCCTCCTGCGCCTGCTCGACGATCTGCTCGCGGAAGGCGCGCACCGCGGGGAAGCGCTCGAGGTAGCGGGCGACGAATTCCTCGCCCTCCTTGCGGGGGATGTTCAGCCGGTCCGCCAGTCCGAAGCCGGTGAGGCCGTAGACGATCCCGAAGTTGACCATCTTCGCCTTCGAGCGCTGGCCGACGTCGACCTCCTCGCGGGAGATCTCGAAGACCTCGGCGGCGGTCGCCGCGTGCACGTCTTCTTCGGCGTGGAAGACGTCTTTGAGCACCTGCTCGTCGGCGACGTGGGCGAGCACGCGCAGCTCGACCTGGCTGTAGTCGGCGGAGAGCAGTTGCGAACCCCGCTCGGCGACGAAGCAGGCCCGCACGGGGCGGCCGATCTCGGTGCGGATCGGGATGTTCTGCAGGTTCGGGTTGGTGCTGGAGAGCCGCCCGGTGGTGGTCGCCGCCTGGTTGAAGGTCGTGTGGATGCGGCCGGTCCCGGGGTCGATCAGGTCGGGCAGCGAGTCGAGGTAGGTGTTCTTCAGCTTGGTCAGCTCGCGCCAGCTCTCGATCTTCTCGACGATCGGGTGCTCGTCGCGGATCTGGGCCAGCACCCGGGCGTCGGTCGAGAAGCCCGTTTTGCCGCGCCGTTTGCGGCTCAGCTCGAGCTTCTCGAAGAGGATGCGGCCGACCTGCTGGGGCGAGCCGATCGTGAACTCCTCCTCGGCCAGTTCGAAGATCTCCTTTTCGAGCGTGTCGATGCGCTCGCCGAAACCGGCGCCGACCTCGGCGAGCCGCTCGGCGTCGAGCTTCAGGCCCTCGCGCTCCATCGCCGCGAGCACGCCGACCAGCGGCAGCTCGACCTCGCGCAGCAACGCGTCGAGCCCGAGCGACTCGATGCGAGGCCGCTGCACGTCGGCCAGCGCCGCGACCAGGCGCGCCTCCTCGGCCGGGTCGAGCCCCGCCTCGAGCTCCTCGCCGAGCGCCAGCTGCCCGTCCTCCTCGGCGGCGTTGGCGGCGGCGCCCTCGGCGAGGCCGATGCCGGCGTCGGCGGCCAGCTCGGTCAACTCGTAGGTGCGGCGCTGCGGCTCGAGCAGGTAGGCGGCGATCATCGTGTCGTGGTCGAGCGTCAGCTCGACGCCCTCGCGCGCCGCCGCGGCGAGCAGGCCGTGGCGGCCGCCGCCGAGCGACTTCAGGTCGTGCGCGGCGATCGGCGTGGCACCGAGCCCGACGGCGAGCTCGTCGTGGCTGGCCGAGCCGGTCACCGTGCGCTCGGGGTCGGCGGCGGCCCAGCGATCGCCGGCGATCGCCAGCGCCACCGGCCCCGCCCCGATCTCCTCGACCCCGCCCTCGACCGCCTCGATCTCGAGCTCGGTCTCGACCTTGCGACCGGGCACCGCGTCGCCCTCGGGCAGCGCTTCTTCGAGCCGCTCCAACACCGCGCGCAGCTCGAACTCGCGCATGAACTCGCGCAGGGCGCCGCGATCGGGCTCGCTCGACATCGCCTCGCCGAGGTCGACGCCGGTCTCGATCTCGTACTGGAGCGTCGCCAGCTCCTTCGACATGCGCGCGTCGTCGGCGTGCTCGACCAGGTTCTGTTTGCGTTTCGCGCCGGAGATCTCGTCGATGCTCGACAGCACGCCCTCCAGGGAGCCGAACTGCTGCAGCAGCTGGGTGGCGGTTTTCTCGCCGATCCCGGGGACGCCCGGGATGTTGTCCGAGGTGTCGCCGCGCAGCCCCATCATGTCCGTGATCAGCTCCGGCGGCAGCCCGTAGCGCTCTTCGACCCCGGCGACGTCGTAGATCTTCGTCTCGGTGATCCCGCGCGAGGTGCTCATCACCCGCACCCCCTCGCCGACCAGCTGGTAGGCGTCGCGGTCGCCCGTCACGACCATCACCTCGATCCCCTGCTCGCGCGCCTGCTTGACCAGCGAGGCGATCACGTCGTCGGCCTCGTAGCCCTCGACCCTGACGTTGGTGTAGCCGAAGGCCTCGACCAGCGGCATCAGGTGCGGCCACTGCTCGCGCAGCAGGTCGGGGCGCGATTTGCGCTGGGCCTTGTAGAGGTCGTAGGTGACCTCGCGTCCCGACATCCCCGCGTCCCAGGCGACCACGACGCCCTGCGGGTGGTGCTCGTCGATGATCTTGACCAGCATCGAGGCGAGCCCGTAGATCGCGTTGGTCGGCCGACCGTCGCTGGTCCCGATCGACTCCGGCAGCGCGAAGAAGGCGCGGTAGGCGAGCGAGTTGCCGTCGATCAGGAAGAGCTGGGGGGCGTCGTCGGGCATCGGCTGCCCACTCTATGAGGAGCGCGCGACCGACTACCGCGATGTCGGCTGTCGACTTTTGCGTCCATAGGCCTGCATAAGTCGACAGGCCCTGGGCTACTCCCGCTAGGTCGTGTGTTTTCCACGGAGCTTGCATACAAGTTGGGCCTCGCGAATCTGATTCGATAGCTCGTCCGATGGCCGTCAGCGCGCAATACAGCGTCACGATCCGGGTCGAGCTCGACGCTCGCCAGGAGCCGCTGGGCAAGCTCACCGCGGCGATCGCCGAGGCGGGCGGGCAGCTGCAGGGTGTCGACCTCGTCCCCGGCGCCGGGCCGGAGGGCAAGCGGGTGCGCGAGTTCACGATCGACGCGACCGACCGCGACCACTGGGAGCGGATCCTGCGCGCGATCGGCTCGACCCGCGGCGCCCGGGTGCTCGACTACGTCGACCGCACGATGCAGATGCACCGCGGCGGCAAGATCGACATGCACAACAAGTACCCGGTGAAGACGCGCGACGACCTCTCGATGGCCTACACCCCGGGCGTCGCCCGGGTCTGCATGGACATCCACCACGACCGCGCCAAGGCCTTCGAGTACACGATCAAGAAAAACACCGTCGCGGTGGTCTCCGACGGCAGCGCCGTGCTCGGGCTCGGCAACATCGGCCCCGAGGCGGCGATGCCGGTGATGGAGGGCAAGTGCATGCTCTTCAAAGAGTTCGCCGGCGTCGACGCCTTCCCGATCTGCCTCGACACCCAGGACGCCGACGAGATCGTCAAGGCGGTCGAGCTGATGGCGCCGACCTTCGGCGGCGTCAACCTCGAGGACATCTCGGCGCCGCGCTGCTTCGAGATCGAGGACCGGCTGAAGGAATCGCTCGACATCCCCGTCTTCCACGACGACCAGCACGGCACCGCGGTGGTCACGATGGCAGCGCTGTTCAACGCGCTGAAGATCGTCGACAAGCCGATCGAGGACCTGCGCGTGCTGATGGTTGGCCTCGGCGCGGCGGGGGTAGCGGTGACGAAGATGATGCTCGCCTCCGGCGTCACCAAGATCATCGGCTGCGACCGCCAGGGCGCCCTCTCGACCTCGCGCGAGGACTACGCCTCGGGAGAGATGAATTCGATGAAGCGCTGGTACGCCGAGGTCTCCAACCCCGAACAGATCCACGGGGCGCCCGCCGACGTAATCGAGGGCATGGACCTCTTCGTCGGCCTCTCCGGCCCCGGCCTGATCGAGGGCTCCGACCTGGCAAAGATGAACGACGACGCGATCGTCTTCGCGATGGCGAACCCGACCCCCGAGGTGATGCCCGAGGACGCGGCGCCCTACGTGCGGATCATGGCCACCGGTCGCTCCGACTACCCCAACCAGATCAACAACGTGCTCGCCTTCCCGGGCATCTTCCGCGGTGCCCTCGACGCCGGCGCGCCCAGCATCACCGAGGAGATGAAGCTGGCCGCGGCGCACGGGATCGCCGAAACGGTCTCCGAGGACGACCTCGCCGAGGACTACATCATCCCCAGCGTGTTCAACCGCGAAGTGGCACCGAAGGTCGCCGAAGCGGTGGTCGAGGAGGCCAAGCGCGACGGGATCGCCCGCCTCAACGAGGAGACCGGCACCTTCAGCACGGTGGAGGCGCCGTAGCCTCGTGAAGGTCCTCGTCACCGGAGCCAGCGGCCTGATCGGCTCGGCGCTGTGTGACTCGCTGCTGCGGCGGGGCGACGAGGTGGTCGGGCTCAGCCGCGACCCCGAGCGCGCCAAGCGGGGCAAGCCGTCGATCTCCTGGCAACGCTGGGAGCCGACCCTGGAACGCCCGCCGGCCGCAGCCTTCGAGGGCGTCGACGGCGTCGTCCACCTGCTCGGCGAGCGGATCGACCAGCGCTGGACCGACGAGGCGAAGAAGAAGATCATCGAGACGCGGCGCACGGGCACGCACAACCTGGTCGGCGCGATCGCCGGGCTGGAGCGGCGGCCGGCGGTCCTGGTCAGTCAGTCGGCGGTCGGCTACTACGGCGACCGCGGCGACGCCGTGCTCGACGAGACGGCCGGGCCGGGCGGCGAGAGCTTCGACTCCGAGGTCGTGATCGCCTGGGAGGCCGCCGCCCGCGAGGTCGAGGCCAGCGGCGTGCGCCTGGTGATCACCCGCACCGGCCAGGTGCTGGACGCCGGCGGCGGCATGCTCGGCGAGATGCTCACTCCGTTCAAGCTCGGCGTCGGCGGTCCACTCGCCGGCGGCGCCCAGTACCTCTCCTGGATCCACATCGACGACGAGGTCGGCGTGCTGACCTGGGCGCTCGACGACCCCGAGGTCAGCGGCGTCGTCAACGCGACCTCGCCGAACCCGGCGACCAACAGGGACTTCTCCAAGGCGCTCGGGCGGGCGCTCGGCAGGCCGGCGGTGATGCCGGTCCCGGGCCTCGTCCTCGACCTCAAATTCGGCAGCGAGTTCGGCAAGGTGCTGCGTGGCGGGCAGCGGGTGGTGCCGAAGCGCGCGCAGGAGCTCGGCTATGAGTTCGCGCATCCGGACTTGGACGAGGCACTGCGGGATCTGGTCTAACCCTGGCCGAGCGACTCGCGCACGTCGGCGCGCAGGGAAGACAGATCCGCTTCGCCGACCAGCGCGAGCACCCGGGCGATTCCCTGCCGGCCGGTATCCGTAGCAATCCAACCGATGCCAGCGGCTTCGAGAATGGGCTGGGTAAAGCGGGTGATGGCGGGGTCGTCGGGCTGTAGATAGGCGACCGCCGTTGAGTCCTCGGTTGCCCGGCGGGCGTTGTCCCCGGCCGTCGCCAGATCGATCTGCCTACCGCCGCCTACCCCCTGACTCAACTTGGGACCGCGAGCCGCGGGCAGGCAAACGAATTTCACGCTGATCGCGTCTCCGCTCTCGCTCTGGACAACCGCCACCGGCGCGGTCCGATCGCACAGCGGAGCTTCGACGTAGACGCGCACCGTCGCACCGTCGGCGACGCCGTCCTCCTCCCCGCACCCCGCGGCCCCCACCGCCAGCACCAGCGCCAGCAGCACCGCCCCCGCTCTAGCCAAAGAACACCTCGGCCTCGGCGTAGAGCGACTCCGGAACCGTCTTCAGCTCGGCGGTCGCCTCGCTCAGCTCGACCAGCTCGATGTCGGTGCCGCGCAGCGCCGCCATCGTCCCCCAGCGGCCGGCGTCGGCGGCGTCGATCGCGTGCAGACCGAAGCGGGTGGCGAGCACCCGGTCGAAGGCGGTCGGGGTGCCGCCGCGCTGGACGTGGCCGAGCACGGTCGCGCGCGTCTCTTTGCCGGTGATCCGCTCGATCTCCCCCTCCAGCCAGTGGCCGATTCCGCCAAGCCGCACGTGACCGAAGGCGTCGAGTTCCCCCTCGCCGCGCTCGGGCACGCCGCCGATCGGCTGGGCTCCCTCGGCGACGACGATGATCGGCGCGAAGTGGCTGGCGAAGCGGCGGCCGACCAGGTCGCAGACCCGGCCGACGTCGAACTCGCGCTCGGGGATCAGGATCACGTTGGCGCCGCCGGCGAGGCCGGCGTGGAAGGCGATCCAGCCGGCGTGGCGGCCCATCACCTCGACGATCAGGACGCGGTGGTGGCTGTCGGCGGTCGTGTGCAGCCGGTCGATCGCCTCCATCGCGATGTTGATCGCGGTGTCGAAGCCGAAGGTGTAGTCGGTGGCGCCGAGGTCGTTGTCGATCGTCTTCGGCACGCCGACCACGTTGAGGCCGTGCTCGCTGTGCAGGCGCGAGGCGGCGCCGAGCGTGTCCTCGCCGCCGATCGCGATCAGCCCGTCGACCCCGGCCGCGGCGAGGTTCGCGGCGATCCGCTCGGGTCCGTCGTCGACCGCGAACGGGTTGGTCCGCGAAGAGCCGAGGATCGTGCCGCCGCGCGGCAGGATGCCGCGCACCTCGGGCACGCCGAGCGCCTGGGCGTCGTTCTCCAGCGGACCGCGCCAGCCGTCGCGATAGCCGACGAACTCGTGGCCGTGCACCCCGGCCCCTTTGCGCACGACCGCGCGGATCACCGCGTTCAGCCCTGGGCAGTCACCCCCGCCGGTCAGCACGCCGATCCGCATCGAACTCACTTTAGGCACTGACATGGACCGGCGCGACGAGGTAAGTTCGGGGCAACCCGGAGGAGGAATGAAATGAACGACTCACCCGACTTCTCAGCGGTCACCCAGGTCCAACAGGGGATCTGGTCGAAGGGCGACTTCTCGGTCGTCGCCAACCTCGTCTACTTCCCCAGCGAGCGGCTGGTCGAGAGCCTCGCGATCCTGCCCGGCGAGCGCGTGCTCGACGTCGCCAGCGGCAGCGGCAATGTCGCGATCGCCGCGGCGCGGCGCTCCTGGGGCAACGTGGTCAGCTCCGACTACGTCCCCGCCCTGCTCGAGCGCGGGCGCGAACGCGCCGCGGCCGAGCGCCTCGACATCGAGTTCGTCGAGGCCGACGCCCAGAACCTGCCCTTCGAGGACGCCAGCTTCGACGTCGTCACCTCGATCTACGGGGCGATGTTCGCGCCCGACCAGCAGAAGACCGCCGACGAGCTGCTGCGCGTGGTCAAACCCGGCGGGCGGATCGGGATGGGCAACTGGACCCCCGACGGCGCCGTCGGCAGGATGTTCGGAACGATCGCCAAACACGCGCCGCCGCCCCCCGGGGTGCCCTCACCGGTGCTCTGGGGCACCGAGGACCACGTCCGCGAGCTGTTCGGCGATCGGATCTCCGACCTGCGCGCCGAGCGCCGCGTCTCGCGCCAGGGATTCCGCTCCGCCGACCACTACATCGAGGTCTTCCGCACCTACTTCGGCCCGACCCAGACGGCCTACGAACGGGTCGGCGCGGAGGGCGAAGAGGCGCTCACCGAGGACCTGCGCGCCTTCCTCGAAGAGGCGAACACGGCCGGCGAGCGAGCGATGGTGCTCGAGGCCGACTACCTCGAGGTCGTTGCCACTAGAGCGTCGGGCTAGCCAAGCAGCTCGGCGGACGAGGGAGCATGGCGAGGGGAGCGCACTCGAGTGCGTGACCCGAGCCAGCGGACCGAGGACTCCGAGATGCGCCGGCTAGCGCGGCGCGAGGACTCTGATGCTGCCGCCGATCAGCAGCACGGCGAAGAAGACCATGCCGGCGATCGGACCGCCCTGCCCGAGGGCGTAGGACAGGACCATCGCGGCGAGGGCCAGAAATAGCGTTACGACCATTCCCATAGCAGCGCGAAGCTTATTACCTCACCCGGCGAGGGCGACGCGCGCCTCGCCGAGGAACTCGGCGACCGCGTCGGCCGCCGCGTCGGCGGAGCCGGCCTCGGCGACCGCGCGAACCAGGCGACTGCCGACGATCACGCCGTCGGCGATCTCGCCGACCTGCGCGACCTGCGCGGCGGTGCCGATCCCGAACCCGACCGCGACCGGCGTCGAGGCATCGGCCTTGGTGTCGGCGACGAGCCGAGCCAGCGAGGCCGGCACCTCGGCCCGCTCGCCGGTCGTGCCGACCGTCGAGACGACGTAGACGAAGCCACCGGCGACCGCGCAGATCCGCGCCCGTCGCTCGGCTGGCGTCGTCGGCGCGACCAGCGGCACCATCGCCAGCCCCTCCGCCGCGAACGCCTCGCGGACGTCCTCGGCCTCGCCGAGCGGCAGGTCCGGGACGATTGCCCCGCAGGCGCCGGCGGCCCGCGCGAGGCCGGCGAACTGGGCGGCGCCGCCGTGGGCTAGGACCATGTTCGTGTAGACCATCAGCACCACCGGGACGCGCTCGGCGACCGAGCGGCAGACCTCGAGCGTGTCGGCCAGCGTCGCCCCGTTCTCCAGCGCCCTCGTCGCCGCCGCGTGGATCGTCGGCCCGTCGGCGAGCGGGTCGGAGAACGGCACCCCGAGCTCGATCAGGTCGGCGCCGGAGTCCGCGTAAGCGGCCGCCACCGCCAGCGAGGTCTCGCGATCCGGGAACGAGGACATCATGTACGGCATCAGGGCGGCGCGGCCTTCCTCTTTGGCAGTCTGGAAAGCGGCAAGGATTCGCTCCCGTCCAGGCGTTGGGGAGGACGGGGGGTAACCCTCCGTCACGGACTGGAGGTTCCTCCGGGTCACCCCCCGTCCTCCGTCAGCGCAACGACCTCAGCCAAGTCCTTGTCGCCTCGTCCGGACAGGCAGAGAACGTCGAAGCCCTTTGCGCCCGGGTTGGAAAGCAGCCAGGCCAGGGCGTGCGAGGACTCGAGCGCCGGGATGATCCCCTCCAGCCGCGAGAGCTCGGCGAAGGCGGCCAGCGCCTGGGCGTCGGTGACGGCGAGGTAGCGGGCGCGGCCGGTGTCGCGCAGGTGGGCGTGCTCGGGGCCGACCCCCGGGTAGTCGAGACCGGCGGAGACCGAGTGGGCCTCGAGGATCTGGCCTTCCTCGTCGGCGATCACCGAGGAGAGCGAGCCGTGCAGGACGCCCTTGACGCCGCCCTGCAGCGAGGCTCCGTGGCGGGGCGTGTCGAGCCCCTCCCCCGCCGCCTCGACGCCGATCAGCTCGACCGCGGCGTCGTCGACGAACGGGACGAAGATCCCGATCGAGTTGGAGCCGCCGCCGACGCAGGCGATCACACGCTGCGGCAGCTCGCCGGTCGCGCTGAGCGCCTGCTCGCGAGCCTCCTCGCCGATCACCCGCTGCAGGTCGCGGACCAGCGCCGGGTAGGGCGCCGGGCCGACCGCCGAACCGATCACGTAGTGGGTCGACTCGACGTTGGCGACCCAGTCGCGGATCGCCGCCGAGACGGCCTCCTTGAGCGTGCGCGCGCCCGCGTCGACCGGAGCCACCTCGGCGCCGAGCAACTTCATCCGCTCGACGTTGGGCGCCTGGCGGCGGATGTCCTCGCTGCCCATGTAGACGACGCACTCGAGCCCGAGCAGCGCGCAGGCGGTCGCGGTGGCGACGCCGTGCTGGCCGGCCCCGGTCTCGGCGATCACCCGCGGCTTGCCCATCCGCTGCGCGAGCAGCGCCTGCCCGAGCGCGTTGTTGATCTTGTGGGCGCCGGTGTGGGCGAGGTCCTCGCGCTTCAGGTAGACGGTCGAGCCGACCCGCTCGGAGAGGCGTTCGGCCAGGTAGAGCGGCGTCGGGCGGCCGACGAAGTCGCGGCGCAGCAGGTCCATGCGGGCCAGGAAGCCGGCGTCCTCGCGCGCCTCCTCCCAGGCCGCGGTCAGCTCGTCGAGCGCCGCGATCAGGGTCTCCGGCACGTAACGCCCCCCGTAGGGGCCGAAGTGGGTCTCGGTAGCGCTCATGCGCTGGGAGCCGTGACCGGGTTGGCTGCTTCGAAGAAGGCGGTCATCGCCGCGTGGTCCTTGCGGCCCGGCTCGGCCTCGACGCCGCTGGCGACGTCGACCGCGTAGGGCTGGACGACGGCGATCGCGGCGGCGACGTTGTCGGGCCGCAACCCGCCGGCGAGGATGCCGGGCACGTCCGAGCGGTGGCCGCGCAGGAGCTCCCAGTCGAAGCTCTCGCCGGTACCGCCCCAGAGCCCCTTGCCGCGCTTGTCGAAGAGGTGGAAGTCGGTTCGGTAGGACTCGGCGGCATGGACGTCGGCGGCGCTGGCGACGTGGATCGCCTTGATCACCTTGACGCCGGTCCTCCGCGCGACCTCGGCACAGAAGGACTCGCCCTCGGAGCCGTTCAGCTGCACCATCGTCAGGCCGGCGTCCTCGACCGCCTTGGCGACCTCCTCCAAGGTCGGGTTGACGAACACCCCTGCGACCTCGCACTTGCGCCGGAAGGCGGCGCCGATCGCCGCCGCCACGTCGGGCTCGACGTAGCGCGGGCTGCCGTCGTAGTGGATCAGGCCGATCGCCCAGGCGCCGAGGCGCACGGCCTCGGCCGCGTCGTCCAGATTGGTGATGCCGCAGATCTTTACCCGCACACACCCAGACTACGGCAGCCGGGCCCCGGACCGGGCCCGGCTGCCAACTCCCGTTTATTCGCTCTGGGAGGGGTTTTCGATCGAGTCCGGGCGGTCGCCGAGCGTCACGTCCGCCGTCTTGGTGTTGCCATCGCGAAGAATCGTCAACTCGAGGCTGTCGCCGGGATCGGCCTGATTGACGAGCGCGACGACTTCTTCCATGCTGGTCACCTTCTCGCCGTCGACTTCGGTGATGATGTCGCCGCCGAGGACGACTTCGAGGCCGCCGATCGTCCCGGTCGTGTCGCCGCCCTCGACGCCCGCCTTGTCGGAGGGCCCGTCTTTGACGACTTCCTGGACCAGGACGCCTTTGTTGATGGGCAGGTTGACCGCCTGCGCCAGTTCGGGCGTGATCGTCACACCGGTGATGCCGAGGTAGGCGTGTTCGACTTCGCCCGTCTCTTTCAGCTGGTCGATCTCGGCGCGCACCGTGTCGATCGGGATCGCGAAGCCGATGCCGACGTTGCCGCTGCCGCCGCCGGTCTGGATCTGCGAGTTGATCCCGATCACCTCGCCGTCGGAGTTGATCAGCGGCCCGCCGGAGTTGCCGGGGTTGATCGCGGCATCGGTCTGGATCACGTTGGTGATCGAGAACCCGTTGGGCGCCTGGATTTCGCGCTGCAGGGCCGAGACGATGCCGCTGGTCACGGTGCGGTCGAGCCCGAAGGGGTTGCCGATCGCGACGACCGGGTCGCCGACCTCCATCGCCGAGGACCTGCCGAGGGCCAACGGATGCAGCTGGTCGGCCGGGGCGTCGACCTTGAGCAGGGCGACGTCGGTCGCCGGGTCGGCGCCGATCACTTCGGCGTCGTGCGACGTTTCGGAGTCGCCGAGTTTGACCTTGATCTTCGTGGCCCCTTCGACGACGTGGTTGTTGGTCAGGACGTGGCCTTCGCGGTCGATCACGAAGCCCGAGCCGGTGGCGGTGCCGCCTTCGGATTCCGGCGCACCGAATGGGGAGAATTCCTGCGTTTCCTGGGGCGACCGTTCGGCCGAGATGAACGCGACCCCGTCTCCGTCCGCCTTGTAGATCTGGTTGACAAGGGTGCTGTCGCCGCCGTCGGAGTCCGAGGAGATAGGCGCGGACACCGGTGCGGCAACGGTCGTGGTCGAGTCGCTGTCGGACTGAATCCAGCCGGCAGAGATCGCGATCGCGCCAAAGACGGCGACGACAGCTCCGCCCAACAGGGCGGCGACAAGAGAGGAACGGAAGGAAGAAGAGTTGTTGCGCTGGTTGGGTTCTGGAGTCTCGTTCATGGACCCAGAATCGCAGCTGGCGGTGAGCCGACCTTAAATCCTCATGAAAGTTTTTCTAAAGAGGCCGCCGGCCGCTAATAGAGATGCTCGCGCGTGCCTTCGTCGGCACCGGTCAGCTCGCGGGTCTTCGCCTCGGGATCGGCGGCCGACATCAAGGCCCCGCCGATCAGCACGGCATCGACGCCGACCCGCTCGAGCTCTTCAAGCTCCTCCCGCCCGGAGATGCCGCTCTCGGCGACGACGGTCTTGCCGGCCGGGACGTCGGGCATCAACTCGAAGGTGGTCGCGATGTCGACCCGCTGCTCGTCGAGATTGCGGTTGTTGATCCCGATCACCTCGGCGTCGATCTCCTCCAGCGCCCGCTCCAGCTCCTCGGTGTCGTGGACCTCGACCAGGCAGTCGAGGTCGAGTGAGCGCGCCTCCTCGTAGAGCGCACGCAGCTCGTCCTCGCCGAGGGCGCGAACGATCAGCAACACCGCATCGGCGCCGTTCACCGCCGCCTCGTAGAGCTGGTAGGGATCGACGATGAAGTCCTTGCGGATGATCGGCATCCCGCAGGCGGCGCGGGCCTCGCGCAGGTCCTCGAGCGAGCCGCCGAAGTGCGGCTCGTCGGTCAGCACCGAGAGCGCCGCGGCCCCGCCGCGCTCGTAGGCGGCGACCTGCTCGGCGACGCGGGCGTCGGAGATGGCGCCGGCGCTCGGCGAGCGCCGCTTGAACTCGGCGATCAGCGAGAGCCCGGGCCTGGTCAATGCCTCACTGAAGGGGCGGTCCTCACCGCGCGCGGACAGACGGGCTTCCAGATCCGTCTGCGGAAGCTCCTGGCGCCGCGCCTCGACTCCCCTCCGGGCGCCGTCGATCAGCTGCTCGATCATTCCCACTTGCCTACAGGAGCCTAGACGCCCGCGGGGCGGGTTGCCGCGATCAGCCGCTCCAGCACGTTTGCTGCCGCGCCCGAGTCGATCGCCTCGGCCGCCTTCGCGACGCCGGCCTCGAGGTCCGGGACGAGGCCGCCGACGTAGATCGCGGCGGCGGCGTTGAGCAGGACGAGGTCGCGCTTGGCCCCGGGCTCGCCAGCCAACACGGCCCGCGTAGCGGCGGCGTTCTCCTCCGGCTCGCCGCCGGCGACCGAGTCGAGCTCGGCCGGCGCGAGGCCGAACTGGCCGGGCTCGACGAACCACTCGGCGGTGCCGCCGTCGGCGACCTCGATTACCCGCGTGCGGGCGCCGAGCGAGAGCTCGTCGAGGCCGTCCTCGGCGGCGACGACCAGAGCGCGGACACTGCCGAGGCCGACCAGCGCCTCGGCGATCGTCTCCTGGTAGTGCCGGTCGGCAACGCCGAGCAGCTGCCGGTTGGCGCCGGCCGGGTTGGTCAGCGGGCCGAGGAAGTTGAAGATCGTGCGCACGCCGAGCGCTTTGCGGGCCGGGATCACGTGGGCCATCGCAGCGTGGTGCTTGGGGGCGAACATGAACCCGAAGCCGACCTCGTCGATGCAGCGGCCGACCTCGTCGGGGTCGAGGTCGATGTTGACGCCTAGCGCCTCGAGCAGGTCGGCCGAGCCGCTCTTGCTGGAGTTGGAGCGGTTGCCGTGCTTGGCAACCGCGCAGCCGGCGCCGGCGGCGACCAGCGCCGCCGTGGTCGAGACGTTGAAGGTCGAGGGCCCGCCGCCGGTGCCGGCGGTGTCGACGAGGTCGGCGCGCGAGCTGGCCACGGGCGCAGCCAACGAGCGCATCGTCCGCGCCAGCCCGACCAGCTCCGGCACGGTCTCGCCCTTGGCCCGCAGGGCGATCAGGAAGGCACCGGTCTGGACCGGGTCGGTGCGCCCCTCCATGATCTCGGCGAGCACCGCGGCGGCGTGGTCGGCGGTCAGGTGGTCGCCGGCGCAGACCGCGTCGATCGCGCGACTGACGACGTCGTTGGGCATCAGCCCTCCCCCAGGAAGTTGGCGAGCAGCGTTTTGCCCTGCGGGGTCAGCACGCTCTCGGGGTGGAACTGGACCCCCTCGGCGGGCAGCTCGCGGTGGCGGGCGCCCATCACGATGCCGTCGAGACTGGCGCTCAGCTCCAGCTCGTCGGGCAGCTCGGGATCGGCGATCAGCGAGTGGTAGCGGCCGGCGACCATCGGTGTGGGCAGCCCGGCGAAGATCGTCCTGCCGTCGTGGTCGATCTCGGCGTCCTTGCCGTGGATCGGCTCGCCCTGCACGACCTTGCCGCCGAAGACCTCGACCATCGCCTGGTGGCCGAGGCAGACGCCGAGCACCGGCGTGCCGGCCTCGGCGAAGGCCTTGATCGCCGCGCCGGAGATCCCCGCCTCGGCGGGCGTGCACGGCCCCGGCGAGACGACCAGCCGGTCGGCGCCGCGCTCGAGCAGCTCGGCGACGCTCGCCTTGTCGTTGCGCACGACCTCCATCTCCGCGCCCAGCTCGCCCAGGTACTGGACGAGGTTGTAGGTGAAGGAGTCGTAGTTGTCGATCACCAGCACGCGCATGCTCACGCCCAGTCCGGCTGTTCGCAGGCGATCTCGACCGCGCGGAAGACGGCCTTGGCCTTGTTGACCGACTCGGTGTACTCGTAGGCGGGCTGCGCGTCGGCGACGGTGCCACCGCCGGCCTGGACGTGCAGCTCGCCGTCCTTGACGACCACGGTGCGGATGTGGATCGCGGTGTCGAGGTCGCCGTTCCAGGAGAGGTAGCCGATCGCGCCGCCGTAACCGCAGCGCTTGACCGGCTCGAGCTCGTCGATGATCTGCATCGCCCGCACCTTGGGCGCGCCGGAGAGCGTGCCGGCCGGCAGCGCCGAGCGCAGCACGTCCATCGCGCTGACGCCCTCGCGCAGCTTGCCGGAGACCTGGCTGACGATGTGCAGGACGTGCGAGTAGGTCTCGACGACCATCAGCTCGTCGACCTTGACGCTGCCGTACTCGCAGACCCGGCCGAGGTCGTTGCGGCCGAGGTCGACCAGCATCACGTGCTCGGCCCGCTCCTTGGGGTCGTTGATCAGACGTTCGGCGAGGCGGCGGTCGTCGTCCTCGCTGCGCCCGCGCGGCGAGGTGCCGGCGATCGGCCGGGTCTCGACCCGGTCGCCGTGGACCTTGACCAGCGGCTCCGGCGAAGCGCCGGCGATCTGGAAGTCGCCGAACTCGAGGAAGTACATGTAGGGCGAGGGGTTGACCGCGCGCAGGCCGCGGTAGACCGAGAACGCCTCGACCGGCGCGGGTGCCGTGAAACGCTGCGAGGGCACAACCTGGAAGGCGTCGCCGGCGTGCACGTACTCGACGATCCGCGAGACCGAGGCTTCGAACTGCTCGCGCTCCATGTTGGAGACGAACTCGGGCGGCTCGCTGACCTGCGGCGCGGCCGGCACCGGGACGGCACCGCGCAGGCGCTCCCTCATCTCGGCGATTGTCTCGGCGGCGCGCTCGTAGGCGGCATCGACCCCACCCTCCTCGTCGGCGAAGGCGCAGGCGAGGATGGTCAGCTCGTGGCGCAGGTGGTCGAAGATCAGCATCGCGTCGGTGACCATCAGCGCCATGTCGGGCAGGCCGAGCGGATCGGGGTTGGGCTCGCCGAGCGGCTCGACCGTGCGCACCAGGTCGTAGCCGAAGAAGCCGACCGCGCCACCGGCGAACGGCGGCAGACCCTCGACCGGGGCCGGTGTGTACTCGGCGAGGCGCGCCGCGGCGGCGGCGTATGGGTCGGGCGCGTCCACGCTGCGGCTCGGCGCCTCGCCGGCCGCGGCCGCCTCGCCGCTCCACTCCGAGAGCGTGCCCTCGCTCCAGCGCAGGACCGCACGCGGGCGCAGGCCGACGAACGAGTAGCGCCCCACCTGGCCCTGCTCGGCCGACTCGAGCAGGAAGCACGGCGCCCCCTCGGGCTCGCCGGCGCGCAGCTTCAGGAAGGCCGAGACTGGCGTCTCGCAGTCGTCGACGAAGCGCGCCCGCACCGGCACGACGTTGCCCTCGCGGGCGAGCTCGCGGGCCTCCGCGAGACTCGGCTCGAGCCGCAGCTCGGCCTCGCCGACTGCGCTAGCGGCTGCGGGCATTGAGCACTTCCATCACGGCCGATTGCGAGACCCCGCGCGAGACCAGCAACACGCTGAGGTGGTACAGCAGGTCGGCGGCCTCTTCGGCGACGCGCTGGTCGGTCTCCTCGCGAGCGGCGCGGATCACCTCCTCGGCCTCCTCCTCGACCTTCGCGCCGATCAGCTGCGGGTCATCGAGCAGCTTCACGGTGTAGCTGCCGTCGGGCCGTTCGACCGCGCGGCTGCGCAGCGTCCGCTCCAGCGCCGCCAGCGCTTCGTGGGTGACCGGGAAGGGCTCTCCCGGCGCCGGCGGCGCGTCCTTGCGGGGCGAAGCCGAGCCGAGCACCTCGCGGTAGAAGCAGCTGCGCTGGCCGGTGTGACAGGCGGGACCGGCGGGGTCGACCAGCGCCACCAGGGCGTCGCCGTCGCAGTCGTAGCGCAGCTGGCGCAGGTGCATGAAGCTGCCGGAGGTTTCGCCTTTTTTCCAGATCTCGTCGCGCGAGCGGCTGTGGAAGTGCAGATCGCCGCTCTCGAGCGTCATTTCCAGCGATTCCGGGCTGACGTAGGCGACCATCAGGACCTCGCCGGTGGCGAAGTCCTGGACCACGCAAGGCGCCAGTCCGCGCTGATCGAACTCGATTTCGCTGAACATGCGCCCATCGTAGTCGGCGCGCGGGCGAGTCCTCGGTTGGGGGCCGTGCGTGGAGGGATTGGGTGTCTCTCTACTTTCGCTGGGATTTCGCCCGCGACTTAGCGGCAGTACTAGGAAAGCCTGCCGGGCGAAATCGGGACGCCGCTCAACGAGAGACACCCAATCCCTCCCAATCAGGCCTCCACCGCGGTCTCTAGGACTGGCGGACTACTCCTTGCGAGAGTGGCTGCGTCGTCTGGGCGTCTGAGTGAGATGGGGCTCGGGGAGGGTTCGGTGCCCCTCCGAACGTTTTGCGCCGCTGGCGCGGAAACCATCGCGGCCAGCCTGCGGCGACCCAGCCAGTCAGGCGAGTGAGGAGGGGCGCCGAACCCTCCCCTCGGGCCAACCCCAGTTAGAAGTCAGTCGATGCCGAGTCGGTCGAGCAGGTCCTCGTCGCGGCGCCAGTGCTTGCGCACCCGGACTTTGAGGTCGAGGTGGACGCGGGCGTCGAGCTCGCGCTCGAGCGAGCTGCGCGCGGCGCTGCCGATCTCGGTGATCTTGGCCCCGCGCTTGCCGATCAGGATCCCCTTCTGGGACTCGGTCTCGGCCCAGATCTCGGCCCGCACCGTGACCAGGCCGTCCTCGCGCGGGGCGACCTCGCCGACCGCGACCTCGACCGAGTGCGGGATCTCCTGGCGGGTCCGGTTCAGCACCTGCTCGCGGATCAGCTCCGCCAGGAGCAGCTCGCTCGACTGGTCGCTGGAGTCCTCCGGCGGATACATGTAGGGACCCTCGGGGATCAGCTCGCCGAGCCGTTCGAGCAACGGCGGCAGGCCCTCGCCGGTGCGCGCGCTGATCGGGAAGACCTCGCCGACGCCCTGCAGGTTGGCGGCGTCGGCGAGCGCCGGGACCATCTCGTTCGGGCCCAGCCGGTCGGCCTTGTTGACGGCGCAGACGATCGGCACGTCGGAGCCGACGGCGAGCAGGTTGCGGGCGATGAAGCGGTCGCCGGCGCCGACCCCCTCCTCGCCGTTGACGACCAGCAGGACGACGTCGGAGTCGGCGAGCTCGCGCTCGACCCGGTGCTGCATGCGCTCGGTCATCTCGTCGCGCGGGCGCTGCACGCCGGGCAGGTCGACGAGGACCAGCTGGCGGGCGGTCCCGAGGTCGGTGGCGACGCCGCGGATCGCCCGGCGGGTCGTCTGCGGACGCACCGAGGCGATCGCCACGTGGGCGCCGACCAGGGCGTTGACCAGGGTCGACTTGCCGACGTTGGGCCGACCGGCGAGCCCGACGAAGCCGGAGCGGGTGCTCATCGCAGCTCGGCGAGCACGCGCGCCTGCAGCGCCAGCATCTCGCCGCCGTCGACTTCGTGGTCGTGGCCGCAGAGGTGGAGCACGCCGTGCACGGCCGCCTCGGTCACGTCGCTGCAGTGCTGCGGGCAGATCGCCACGTCGCCGAGCTCGCGCGGGCCGGCGACCGGGCCGACCCCGTCGAGCGGGAAGGCGAGCACGTCGGTCGGCACGTCCTTGCCGCGGTGCTCGCGGTTCAGCTCCTGGATGCGAGCGGGATCGACGACCTCGACCGCGAGGTGGCCGTCCTCGACCCCGACCGCCGCCAACGCCGCCTCGACCGCCGCGCGCAGCTCCGCGGGCACGTCGGAGAGGTCGACGCTCAAGAGCGCGGCGTCGGCCCGTGTTCGGCGCGAGCCGCGCCCTCGCGGTTGCCGTGGGCGTCGTAGGCGGCGACGATCCGCTGGACCAGCTTGTGGCGGACGACGTCCGCGCCGCCGAACTCGACGAAGGAGATGTCCTTGACCTCATCGAGGATCTCGCGGACCGCGATCAGCCCGGAGCGCTGGTCGCTGGGCAGGTCGATCTGGGTGACGTCGCCGGTGACGACCATGCGCGAGTTGAAGCCGAGCCGGGTGAGGAACATCTTCATCTGCTCGGGGCTGGTGTTCTGGGCCTCGTCGAGGATCACGAAGGAGTCGTTGAGGGTGTTGTGGGTAAGCAGGAAGTCGTCAGTGACGTACAGTGAATCCGCCGCGGCGACCTGGATGCAGACGGTCTCGGCCTCGCCGGCGGGCTCGATCGCGTGAACGAAGCGCATCGGCCGGCCACCGCCATCCCGCCGATAGCGCGCTCGCTTGCGCTCGAGGCGAAACGGTTCGAGTCCTTCCGGCAGCCGGATGTCCATGACGAAAGCGTCCACGCGGTGATGGACGGGGCGGCCATTTGCCCGTCCAGGCGGACGACCCGCGGCCTCTCTCCGGCGCGCGTAGGCGACGCCACCCAGTGAGCGCACCAGGAACGTGACGTCGTCGCGAAGACGCGTGGATGAGGTGCAGTACTGGATCCGACAGCTGCGACCTCGCTGGCTCACCGGCCCACCATCGCTGTCGAGCAGGCCCTGAAGCACCGCCAAACGAACGGCCGGCTCGTTGTACAGATAGTCCTCAGGCACGAACTTGGTCGCCGATCGGGTGCCCAACAAGTCGAGCTGACGCAATGCTTCGGTGACCGGGTTGGCGACGATCACGCCACCGCGATGGCCGGCGGTGTGGCGCAACACGTAGTCGACCCCGCCGCGCGGTCGCAACTCGATTCCGTCCAGGGCCTGCTCCAAGGCGACGATCAGCTCGGGGTCGGCGGTCGCGAAAGATGGCGTCGTCGTGCCGGTGATACAGCCGTCGCCGAGCAAGAGGCCCAATGCATAGGGATCGAGGGGCACATCTCGAGCGGGAAGGTCGACCGGCGCGGCAAGAACCGGCAGCTCGAAGCGATGTTGGTGACCAGCGCGCAGCCGGCCTCTCATCTCACGGGTTTCGAGGACGCGCCCCGGCTTGCCACGACGACGGTCGGAAGCGGTGAAGACATGCCACAGGTGCTCGCCGCAACAGAGCGTCGAGGCACCATCCTGAGCGCTGACTCGGAAGACGTCCCTGCGCCCCCGCGGATACACGCCAAGGACGGGAGTTGGCGATCCGCTCGATCCGACGACCATGTCCCCGACCTGCAGCTCACCGATCGGCCTGAACCCGGATGGCGTCAACACCGGAGTAGAAAGGGGCTGCGCACGGCCGCGCATAAAAGCGAGCGGCGCGACCTCGATCACGTCGCGCTCGAAGTAGCCGTTGACGCGGTCCGGGTCGATCATGTCGTAGAGCGCGTCGAACAGCGGGCGCAGGTAGGGATCGACCTTGGCCTGGATGTCGCCGGGCAGAAAGCCGAGCCGCTCGCCGGCCTCGACCGCGGGCCGGGTGAGGATGATCCGCTGCACCTTGCGCTCGGTCAGCGCCGCCGCCGCCATCGCCACGGCGAGGAAGGTCTTGCCGGTGCCCGCCGGCCCGATCCCGAAGGTGATCGTGCTCTTGCGGATCGAGTCGACGTAGCGTTTCTGGTTCAGCGTCTTCGGCGCGACCTTGGTGTTGCGGTGACGCCAGACGACGTCGTCGAGGATCTCCGCCGGACTCTCTTCGGCCTCCAGCGCCCCGGCCACCGCTTCGATCGTGCCCGGCGCGACGTCGTGGCCCTGCTCGATCAGCTCGACCATCTCGTCGACGACGACCGCCGCCTGGGCGACGTCGTCGGGCTCGCCCTCGAGGGTGAGCACGTTGCCGCGCAGGTGCAGGTCGGCGTCGAGCCGCTCGCGCAGGCTGCGCAGCACCGAGTCCTCCGAGCCCGCCAGCTCGGCGGCGACGGTGTTGTCCAGGGTCAGTTGCCTGCGCGCCAACGCTCAGGCACCCAGTTTCTGGCGTACCGCGCCGCTGACCCGCTTGCCGTCGGCGCGCCCGCCGAGCTTCGGCATCAGCGCCGACATCACCTGGCCCATCTGCTTCTGCTCGGTCGCGCCGGTCTCGGCGATCGCCTCGTCGACCAGCGACGCCAGCTCCTCGTCGGAGAGCTGCTGGGGCAGGTAGCCCTCGATCAGCTCCGCCTCGAAGCGCTCCGCCGCGGCCTGCTCGGCGCGGCCGGCGCCCTCGTAGGCCTCGGCCGCCTCGACCCGCTTCTTGCGCTCGCGCTGCAGCACGGCGACCTCGTCGCCCTTGCCCAGCTTGGCGTCCTGCTGGAGCACGTCGACGACCAGGCGCAGCGCCGCCGCGCGCTCGCGTTCGCGCGCTTTCATCGCCGTCCGCACGTCGCTCTGCACCTGCTCCAAGACGCTCATCGACCTAAGGGTACGCGGGGGCGTGGCGCTTTTGCTCGACCCCTCCGAACAAACTCGACATCAGGCGGCGATGTCGACGCGCTCGACCTCGCCGAGCGGCATCTGCAGGAAACGGGTGCCGAGCCCGCGGAAGGAGTCGGTGTCGCCGGTGCAGAGGAAGTCGTAGGCGCCCTCGCCGGCGCTCGCCGGGCGAGCGATCTCGTCGCGCTCGAGCGTGCGCTGGACCGCGGCCGCGACCGCGTGGCCGCCGCTGACCAGGCGGACGTCGCGGCCGAGGATCCGCTGCAACATCGGCGCGACGAGCGGATAGTGGGTGCAGCCGAGGATCAGGGTGTCGACCTCGGCGCGCTTCAGCGGCGCGCAGTAGGCGCGGGCCATCGCCATCGTGTCCTCGTCGAAGAGCGAGCCGTTCTGGATGAACGGGGCGAGCTCCGGCGCCTCGACCTCGGTCACCTCCAGTGCCCGGCCCTGTGTCTCGAGCGCGCGGCGGTAGGCGCCACTCTCGACCGTGTTCGGCGTCGCCAGCACGCCGACCCGGCCGCTGTCGGTGATCGCCGCGGCGATCTCGGCCTGCGGCGCGACCACGGGCACGACCTCCACCCCGCGCTCGCCGGCGACCTCGCGGGCGACGTCCTCGCCGACCGAGGTCGCCGTGTTGCAGGCGATCACCAGCAGCTTGGCGCCGCGCTCGAGCAGCAGCTCGGCGATCCGCGCGATCCGCTCGCGCAGCAGCGCTGTGTCGCGGCTGCCGTAGGGAAACCACTCGGTGTCGCCGAGGTAGAGGAAGTCCTCCTGCGGCAACGAGACCAGGCACTCGTGCAGCACCGTCAGCCCGCCCACGCCCGAGTCGAACATCGCCACGGGGGGCGATGCGTCGCTCACAAAAACGGCTTGTACGTCATGAAGAAGACCGTCACGATGACGATCAGCCCGGCGAGGCCGCCGACCTGCCCGACTTTCTGGCTCAGCGTCTCGAACTCGGGGCTGAACGAGTCGCCGGCCTTGAGGTCGCGGTCGGCCATCTCCTGCAGCTTCGCGGTCTGCGGCCGGAAGAAGGCGTGCTGGAGGCCGAACAGGGCGATGATCGCCAGGAAGCCGACGACGATGAAGGCCTCGTCGCCCTTCCAGACGTCGTCGCTGGCGATCATCAGGTAGATGCCGGCGAGCAGCAGGACGATCATCCCCGGCTGGACCAGGTAGCGATCGGTCTTCTGCACCCCGGTCATGATCGCCGGCGCGGCGCGCGGGTATTTCGCCAGCGTCGAGAAGAAGAACCCGTAGCCGAAGGTCGGCCCGAAGGCGAGCACGACCGCGACCACGTGCAGGAACAGGGCGATCTTGTAGTCGGCGCTGATGATCGACGCGAAGAGCATCGTGGGGAACCCTATCTCTCAGCGGCGACGCAACAAAAGCGCGGCCCAATCGCTTTGCGCGCGACGTTCGGCCTCGATCAGGCCCGCCGGGACGAAGGCGGCGGCGACCTCGTCGAGCTCCGAGGGCAGGATCCCGGAACAGACGAGGGTGCCGGGAGCCTCATCGCCAGCCAGCTGTCCGGCTACCGCCTCGAGGATGGGTGAGGTCATGTTCGCTACGACGGTCGGGGCGAGATCGGGGAGACGTTCGCGGAGGTTGATGCGCTCCAGCTGGAGGGAGACGCCGTTCGCCTCCGCGTTGACGGCGCTGGCTTCGAGCGCCGGCTGCTCGTGGTCGTAGCCGCGGACCGGGTCCCAGCCGAGCTTGGCGGCGGCGATCGCGAGCACGCCGGAACCAGTGCCCAGGTCGGTGAGGGGGCCGCCGGCGTCACCGGCCGTCGCCAGCTCGAGCAGGAACTCGAGACAGAGCCGGGTCGTCGGGTGGGCGCCGGTGCCGAACGCCTGTCCGGGATCGACGACGACGTCGATCGCGCCCTCGCGGGGCGGCTCCCAGGAGGGCCGCAACCAGAGCCGCTCGCCGACGAGCAGCGGCTTGTGGAAGTCGCGCCAGCGGTCGGCCCAGTCGTCGGGGATCTCGGTCGCGCTGACCTCGATTCGACCCTCGCCGACCACCGCGTCGAGCTCGCCCAGCTCCGGCAGCTCGCCCTCGCCGCCGTAGATCGCGTACTCGACGTAGCCGGGGCCGCGCTCCTCCTCGACCCCGTTGGGGGCCAGCACGGTCAGCTCGGCGAGCACCCGGTCGGCCAGCTCGGGCGAGCAGCGGACCGCCAGCCGGATCAAGAGCCGGTCCTCGTCACCCGAAGGCGCGGCGGACGCGGCTGAACAGCCCCTCGCCGTGCTGGGGCTCGAGATTGTCCGGCCCCAGCGACTCGTCGAGCCGCTCGACCGTCTCGCGCTGATCCTCGCTGAGGTTGGTCGGCACGATCACCTCGAAGACGACCCGCTGGTTGCCACGGCGGCGGCCGCCGAGCTGCGGCAGGCCGGCCCCGCGCAGGACCTCCTCGTGGTGGGGCTGGGTGCCGGCGGCGACCTCGACCTCCTTCTCGCCGTCGAGCGTCGGCACGGTCACGGTGGTGCCGAGCATCGCCTCGGTCGCCGGGATCGAGACGACGCTGATCAGGTCGGTGCCGTCGCGCTGGAAGCGCTCGTCGGCAGCGACGGTGACCTCGACGTAGAGGTCGCCGGGAGGGGCGCCAGGGTCGCCGGCGTGACCGGCGCCGCCGACCCGCAGGCGCTGGCCGGTTTCGATCCCGGCCGGGATCTCGACCTCGCGGACCTGCTCGCCGGGGGTCCGGCCGCTGCCCCGGCACTCCGCGCAGGGCGTCTCGGCGACTTTGCCGGCGCCGTGGCAGACGTCGCAGCTGACCGCGCGGACCATCTGACCGAAGGGGGTCTTGGAGACCTGGCGCAGCTGCCCGGCCCCGCCGCAGCGCTCGCAGGCGGTGATCGGCGTGCCCGGCTCGGCGCCGTTGCCGTGGCAGTGCTCGCAGGCGCCGACCGCCTGGTAGCGCAGCTCGCGGCGCACGCCGGTCGCGACCTCGGCGAGCTCGACTTCGACGGCGATGCCGATGTCGCCGCCGCCGACCGGGCCGCCACCGCCGCCGAACCCGAAGACGTCGCCCCCGCCGCCGCCGAAGAAGGCCTGGAAGATGTCGTCGATCGAGCCGCTGAACCCGGCGCGCGGGTCGAAGCCGCCCGAGCGCAGGCCCTCGTGGCCATAGGCGTCGTAGGTGCGCCGCCGCTCCACGTCGGAGAGCACCTCGTAGGCCTCGGCCGCTTCCTTGAACTTGTGTTCGGCCTCGGGGTCGTGGTCGTTGACGTCGGGGTGCAGCTCGCGGGCGAGGCCGCGAAAGGCCTTCTTGATCTCGGCCTCGCCGGCGTCGCGGCCGACGCCGAGCACCTCGTAGTAGTCGCGTGGCATCCGCGTCAGCCGTCGTAGACGGTCTCGAAGTAACGGGAGAGCTCGCGCGCCGCGACGCGGACCGAGGAGATCGCGGTCGCGTAGTCCATGCGCAGCGGGCCGACCACGCCGACGGCGCCGAGGTTGCGGTGGCCGAGGCCGTAGTTGGCGCCGACGACGCTGACCGAGCGCAGCTCCGGCTGCGGGTTCTCGGCGCCGATCCAGAGGAAGACGGAACGCTCGGCGAGCGAGGAGCGCAGCATCGCAAGGACGTCGGCGCGGCGCTCCAGCGCGGTCATCAGCTGGTCGGCGCGCGGCAGGTCCGGCAGGTGGGCGTCGGAGAGCAGCCGCGAGGTGCCGTCCATGTAGAGGTCGGCCGGCGAGGCAGGTTCGAGCTCGGTGAAGGCGCTGCCGAGTGTGGCGACGAACTCGGCCTCGACCCGGTCGAGCTCGGGGTCGGCGAGGCGGCTGGCGATCATCCGGGCGCCGACGCCGAGGCCGCTGAGCGACTCGTTGAGGTAGCTGGAGGCCCACTCGACCAGGCCGCGGTCGAGCGGCCGGTCGAACTCGAAGACGCGGCGGGCGACGTCGCCGGTCGAGGCGATCCCGATCACCACCACCTTGTTGGGCGTCAACTGCAGGACCTCGACCCGGTGGATCGTCGCCGCGACGCTCTGCTGCGGGGCCGTCGCCATCGCGACCAGGTCGGTGACCTGGGCGAGCGCCGCGGTCGTCTCACGCATCGCCTCGTCGACCTCGCGGCGCAGCCGCGAGAGCTCGAGGTCGACCGGCGCCTCGGCGACCGCCGGTTCGGACTCCAGCATCAGGTCGACGTAGCAGCGGTAGCCGGAGTCGGTCGGCACGCGGCCCGCCGAGGTGTGCGGGTGGGTCAGGTACCCGGCGGCCTCCAGCGCCGCCAGCTCGGCGCGCACGGTCGACGGCCCCCACTCAACCTCAGTCGACTCGGCGATCTCCTTCGAGGAGACCGGCCGCGCCGACGCCAGGTAGGCGTCGACGACCAATCTGAGGATCAGCTCTTGGCGGGGGGAAAGCACCCCTACATCTTAGGAAGAGGGCCAGCCAGGCCCCTACAGCTCGAGCTCGGCTTCCGCGTTCTTGATGATCTGGGTGTCGCCCTGGGCGGCGACGGTGTCGACCACGACCCGGTCGCCGTCGACCGACTTGACCGTCCCGGAGACGACGATCTCGGTCTCCGGAGCGCCCATGCCGCGGAACTGGACCGAGAGGCGCTTCAGCGCCCGCGGGTCGCCGCCGGCCAGCGCCGTGTTGGCGCGGGCGACGAGGCCCATCGAGTAGAGCCCGTGCAGGATGTTGTTGGGCAGGCCGACCGCTTTGGCGAACTCGGGGTCGATGTGGATCGGGTTGAAGTCGCCGGAGGCGCCCGCGTAGCGGTGCGGCAGGTACTTGTCCGGCGTGACGCGCAGCTCGGGGACGGCGTCGCCGACGTTGAAGTCGCTCATGTTCAGACCCCCCTGACGATGTTGGTCCAGGTGGCGCGCACGACCTCGGCGCCTTCCTGGTTGACGGAGACGGTCTCGAAGACGTAGAAGCCCTTGCCGTCCTTCTCCTCGATCGAGACGCAGCGCGGCGTGGTCGTGATCTCGTCGCCCGAGCAGACGGGCTCGCCCCACTCGAAGACCTGACCGCCGTGGACCATCGCGGCGAAGTTCATCGCCACCTCGGGATCGAAGAGGCACGGGCCGAGCGCCGGGCCGCTGTAGACGACGGCGAACATCGGCGGCGCGACGACGTCGCGGAAACCGGCCGCGCGGGCCGTCTCGACATCGTGGTGGACCTGGTTGTCCAGGCCGACCGCGTTGGCGTACTCCTTGATCTTCTCCCGCCCCACCTGGTAGGTCGTGGCGGGCCACTCCTTGCCCACTGCGTCGGTCTTGATCGGCATCCGGTCTCCTCCCCTTTGGCTAGGCGGCCAAGCCTACCCATTCACCGATCGGTGTAACTACTCGTCGATCTGGAGAACCGCCAGGAAGGCCTCCTGCGGCACTTCCACCCGACCGACCGACTTCATCCGTTTCTTGCCTTTTTTCTGCTTCTTCAGCAGCTTCTGCTTGCGGGTCACGTCGCCGCCGTAGAGCTTCGCGGTGACGTCCTTGCGCAGCGCCTTGACGGTCTCGCGGGCGAGGATGTTGGAGCCGATCGCGGCCTGTACGGGAACGTCGAAGAGCTGGCGCGGGATCGTCTTTTTGAGCCGCTCGGCGAGCCGCTTGCCCTGGTCGTAGGCGAAGTCGCGGTGGACGATGATCGAGAGCGCGTCGACCTTCTCGCCAGCGAGCAGGATGTCGACTTTGACCAGGTCGGAGGCGCGATTGCCGATCGGCTCGTAGTCGAGCGAGGCGTAGCCGCGGGTCGAGGACTTCAGCAGGTCGAAGAAGTCGAGGACGATCTCGCCGAGCGGCATGTCGTAGCGGATCTGCACCCGCACCGGGCTCAGGTAGTGCATGTCCACGTGTTCGCCGCGGCGCTGCTGGCAGAGCTCCATCACGGCGCCGACCTGCTCGGAGGGGGCGATGATCGTGGCGCGGATGTAGGGCTCTTCGACCGTCTCGATCGTGCCGGGGTCGGGCAGGTCGGTGGGGCTGCGGACCTCGACCGTCTCGCCGTTGGTCTTGTGGACCACGTAGCGCACGTTCGGGGTCGTCGAGAGCAGCTCGAGCCCGTACTCGCGTTCGAGCCGCTCGCGCACGATCTCCATGTGCAGGAGGCCGAGGAAGCCGGTGCGGAAGCCGAAGCCGAGCGCCTCGGAGGTCTCCGGCTCCCAGGAGAGCGCGGCGTCGTTGAGAGCGAGCTTCTCGAGCGCGTCGCGGAGGTCTTCGTAGCGGTCGGTGTCGATCGGGAAGACGCCGCAGAAGACCATCGGGCGGACCTCGCGGTAGCCCTCGAGCGCCTCGGTCGCGGGTTCGCTGCGCGCCGTCAGGGTGTCGCCGACGCTGAGCTTGTTGACGTCCTTGATGCCGGTGATCAGGTAGCCGACGTCGCCGGCCTCCATGCCCTGCACGGCCGTCATCGCCGGGCGGAAGAAGCCGATGTCGTCGATCTCCGCCTCGGTCCCGTTCTGCATCGCCAGGATGCCCTCGTTCTTGCGGAACGAGCCGTCGACCATGCGCACGTAGGCGATCACGCCGCGGTACTGGTCGAACTCGGAGTCGAAGATCAGCGCCCGGGCGGGGGCCTGGAGCTCGCCTTTCGGCGCCGGGATGCGCTCGACGATCGCCTCCAGCACCTCGGGCACGCCCTCGCCGGTCTTGGCCGAGATCCAGAGCGCTTCGTCGGCGTCGCCGCCGGTCAGGTCGGCGATTTCCGCCGCCACCCGGTCGGGTTCGGCGCCGGGCAGGTCGACCTTGTTGATCACCGGGATCAGCTCCAGCCCCGCGTCGATCGCCAGGTAGGTGTTGGCGACCGTCTGCGCCTCGACCCCCTGCGCGGCGTCGACGACGAGCAGCGCTCCCTCGCAGGCGGCAAGGCTGCGCGAGACCTCGTAGGAGAAGTCGACGTGCCCGGGCGTGTCGATCAGGTGCAGGTGGTAGGTCTCGCCATCGGCGGCCTTGTACTCGACCCGCACGGCCTGGGCCTTGATCGTGATCCCGCGCTCGCGCTCGAGGTCCATCGAGTCGAGCATCTGCGCCTGCATTTTCTTCGGGTCGACGGCGCCGGTGACCTCGAGGATGCGGTCGGCGAGCGTCGACTTGCCGTGGTCGATGTGGGCGATGATCGAGAAGTTGCGGATGTGGTCCATCAGGAGGCAGGAGTATGGCCGACCAGGCGCCCCGGCCGGCGGGTCCTGTCACGGGGGGAGACACCTGCGCGCGAGCTTTACGTGCTCGGTGTCTCCCCCCGTGCCACCCGCCGGAGGAGCGTCGGAATCGGACCTACGGACATCCGGACGGGTCCAACGGTCCGGAGAGCCGGAACACCACCGTCGGGGGCGTCTTCAGGATCACTCGGGACGTGGGACCTTCGGTCCATGCCACCTGGGGTGGGTATGGGGGCTTGCCGGGTTCGGTGCGGTCGGCGGAGGCGACCACGTAGTCGTAGTCGCCGGCGTTGAGCAGTTCGCGGTAGCGGCGGCAGGTGGTCGGTGCCTCGAAGCCACCGTGGGGGCGTTCTTCGCCGACGAAGGCGACGCGGTTGGAGAGGTCGCGGCCGAACAGCGGGTACTGGCGCGTGGAGGTGGTGGCGATGCGAGCGCCGGAGACGTCCTGCGCCCACTTGAAGGCCGCGTTCAGCCCCGGCGTCGTGAACGACGGGTTCTCGTAGCGATGCTCAAGGTAGTAGCGCTGCACCGGATAGCCGAGGAGCGCCACCAGCCCGACAACCCCAACACCCACCGCGATCCCCCGCTTTCGTGACCCCTCCGTCATCCGGTCCGCGCTGTCGGCGTCTGGCTCGAGGCGGCGGCGAAGTGCCGGCGTGGCGGGGAGCAGGGCGAGGCCGAGGACGAGGGCCGGGGCGAGGTAGCGGAGGCCGGACTCGAAGCCGCGCGGCATCCCCTCGGGGCCGGAGGCGGAGGTCGGGGCGACGAGCCAGGCCAGCGCGGTCGCCAGACCGACGAGGCCGGCGAGGGCCAGCGCCCGGTCGGCCGGAATCCGGGACGTGCGCCCTGAAGATGGATTTCGATCCGGGACGAGACAGAGGACGAGCCCCGCGAGAGCGCCGACGAGGAGCACGGGCCAGAGGAACCAGAGGCCGTCGTGGAGATCCGGCAAGAACCAGTCCGACCAGACCGCGCCGTCGGTGAGGTAGCCGAGGACGCCGTGCGCTTCGCGGCCGCCCAGCGCCTGATCGGGCGCCGGCAGTGAGATAGGGCCGAGACTGTCGACCCAGGGCAGCGGGTTCCCCGTGTGGACCAGGTTGCGCAGGTACCAGTAGCCGCCACCCGCGAGCGCGGCGAGCCCGGCGACCGCCAGAGCCCGCCAGCGTCGTCCTTGCGGAGCCACGAGGCCCAATCCAACGACGAAAACAGCAGCAGGTAGGAGGAAGTTGAGCTTCGTCCCGGCCGCGAGGCCCACCGCCAGGCCGGCCACGGCGAGGGCCCCGCAGGACATTCCACCTCCACCCAGCCTGTCCATTGCCTCAGCCTCGCCCTCTTTGCGGTGCCTCCCCCAGCCGTTCAACACCACTGCCACCGCCGCCAGCAGGAAGAAGATCCCGACGATGTCGTTGCGCGCTTCGCCGGCCTGGTCGGAGAGCGCCGGCACGCTGAGCGCGACTGCGCCGAGCGCGAGCGACCACGCGCCCACCCCGTAGGGCCGCCCGATGCACCAACAGGCCAGGAGGCAGCCGGCGAACCAGCCGACGTTGAGCAGCGGCGAGAGGATGTCCCTCCCAAATGCGTTCATCCCGACCGCGTGGAAGATTTCCCCGTTCGCCGGGTAGAACCAGGCGAGGAACTGCGGCGCGATGAAGTGCAGGTCGATCGTGTTGCCGCCCTGGAAGAACCCCGCCGCGAACGGCCCGTGGTACCAGGTGCTGTCGAACCCGGTCATCCCCGTCTTCAGCTTCTGCGCCGCTTCCCACGAGAAAGCGATGAGAGCAACACCCGCCACCAGTAACGCGACCAGCGTCGGGAGGGGGATACGCCGCAACCTCACCTGCCGAGTAGGTTGCGGCGTATCCCCCTCCCCCTGCTGCCCGGGCAGGAAAACCCAAAGGGCGACAGCCACAGCGCCGACCAGCAGCAGGTAAGGCAACGGCTCGAACAGCGACACCGTGCCGAGCAGCTCGGCCGCCCAGAGCAGCAGCGCCAGCGCGAGCACCAGAGTCGCCAGAAGCGCCGGCGCGCCCTCGAACCTCGGCAGCAACCAGCCCCGCGCCTGCGCCGCGCCGAGCCAGGCGAAGCCGACGAGGAGGGCGATCTCGAGGACGCCGAGCAGGTAGCGGCCGGGACCGAGCATCTAGCCGGCTCGGCGCCGCACCAGGCGGACGATCTGCTCGAGCTCGGGGATGCGCAGCAGGCGCGCGACCCCCAGGTAGACGAGCGCCCCCACACCGAGGCCCAGCCCGAGCGAGACGATCTGGCCGACGATCCCGCGCCCGAGCGCGTCGTCGAGCACGCTCCAGATCCCGTAGGAGACCGCCGCAAGGGCCGCCGAGGCGAGGCAGACGCGCACGGTCACGTCGAGCAGCCGGCCGAGCTCCAGCCCGCCGAGCAGGCGGTTGAGGATCACGCCCTGGGCGATCACGCTCGCCGTCGTCGCGATCCCGGTCGAGGCGACGATCCCGCCCACCCCGAGGTGATAGAGCGCCAGCGCGCCGACCGCGGTCACGACCAGGTTGCCGGCCGAGATCGCGGTCGGGATCCAGGGCCGCTGCAAGCCGAAGAAGGTGCGCGTGAGGAGCAGGAAGAGGCCGTTGGTCGGCAGCGAGAAGGCGAACCAGAAGAGCGCCGTCGAGACGACCGTCGTCTCGGCCGCATCGAATTCGCCGCGCTGGTAGACGAGCCGGATCATCGGCTCCGAGAGCGCCAGCACCGCCGCCGCGGCCGGCAACAGGACGAAGAGGATCTGGCGCATCCCGTTGGCCAGGGTCGCGCGCAGGTCGTCGATCGCGCCGCGGTTGGCGTAGCGGGCCAGGGTCGGGAAGAGCACCGTGGCGATCGCCACCGAGAAGATCCCCTGCGGCAGCTGGTAGATCCGGAACGCCTTGTCGATCGCCGCCGGCGCCTCGTCGCTGACGAGGCTGCCGAAGAAGCTGTTGATCACCAGGTTGAAGTTGATCAGGCCGAGGCTGATCGTCACCGGCAGCATCAGCACCAGCACCCGCCGCACGCCCGGGTTGCGCCACTCGAAGCTCCATTCGAACTTGAACGGCGTGTTGCGCAGGTCGAAGGCGGGAATCAGCAGCTGCACCAGGGTGCCGACGACGATGCCGATCGCGTAGGCGTAGATCCGGTCGTTGCCCTCGAACAGCGGCTCGATCGCGAACAGCGAGGCGATGATCGTCAGGTTCCAGAACAGCGGCGCGATCGCGAAGGCGCCGAAGCGGTCGTAGCTGTTGAGGATGCCGACGACGACGCCGCTGATCCCGAGCATGATCAGGATCGGGAAGAGGACCTGCGAGAGGGTGACCGTGAGGTCGAGGATCTCGCCTTCGAAGCCGGGTGCGAACAGCGGCATGATCACGGGCGCGGCGACCACGAAGAGCGCCGTGATCACGCCCAGCACCATGGTCACGATCAGCAGCAGGGTCGAGGCGAGGCGGAAGGCCTCGCGGTAGTTGCGCTGCTCGAGCTGCTCGGTGAAGACCGGCACGAAGGCCGGCTGCAGGGCGGCGTCGGCGAACAGGCTGCGGATCAGGTTGGGGACCTGGAAGGCGATCGTGAAGGCCGACATCGGCCCGCTGATCCCGTAGAAGCTGGCGGCGACGACCTCGCGCACGAGGCCGATCACCCGCGAGGCCGCGGTGGCGATCGAGAAGAACGCGGTCGAGCGGGCGATCCGGCCCGCCTGGCGGCCCGGGGCGGGCTCTCCGGCGAGTTCCTCGCCGGGATCGAAGGCCTCGGCGTTGCGGAGCGCTACATCCGCGATCACCGGGTCCTCGTCGGCGTTTATGGCCCGCTCGTCGCCTTCGAAGGTGTCGGGTTTCTCCAAGCTGGGATCTCAGTCGCTATAGTCGGCGGCCGCCCAAAGCCGGCATGGCGCCTGCTCGGGTACTCGACATGGCCAACATAGCCTCACAGAAGAAGCGGATCCTACGCAGCGAGCGCGAGCGCTCGGAGAATCGCCTGCTCACGAGCACGGTGAAGACCCACTTCCGCCGCCTCGAAAGCGCGGTCGAGGGCGGCGACGCCGCGGCGATCGCCGAGGAGCAGCGGGTGCTGACCTCGAAGATCGACAAGGCCGTGCAAAAAGGCGCGATGCATCGCAATACGGGTTCGCGCAAGAAGTCCAAAGCCGCCCGTATCGCCGCGGCTTCCTCGAACTAGCTAAACGCCGACGCCAGCCGCGCGCCGCAGCGCGAGCGTGAGCGCCAGCTCGTCGCCGTAGTCCGCGCCGCCGCGGCACCAGAGCTCGAGGTCGGCGAGGGTCTCGGTTGCCATGCGCAGGTCGCCGAGGTTGGCGTCGCGCAGGCGGCGGACCAGCTGCTTGGCGGCGTAGGGGTGCATCTTCAGCGAGGACTCGACCTGGGCGGGCGGCACGCCCTCCTCGAGCTGCGCAGCGGCGGCGCAGGCCGAGCGCAGACGCGAAGCAAGGCCGTAGATCAGCCCGGTGACGTTCTCGCCCTGGCCGATCAGCTGCTCGGCGATCCGCAGGGCTCCGGCGGCATCGCGTTCGAGCAGGGCGTCGGAGAGCGACCAGACGGCCGCCTCGGAGGTGTCGGCGATCATCTCGTCGAGGTCGGCGGCGCTCACCTCTCCCCCCTCGCCGGCCCACAGCGCCAGGCGCTCCAGCTCGTTGCGCAGGCGCACCGGGTTGGCGCCCATCCGGTCGACCAGGACCCGCGCGGCAGCCGGGTCGAGGCGGAAGCCGAGCCGCTGCGCGTCGGCGACCAGCTGGCGAGGCATCTCGCGCGCCTTCGGCGCCTCGAACTCGTGCACCTCGCCCGCGGCCGCCTTGACCGCTTTGAGCAGCTTCGCCGGCACTTTGCCGCGCGCGATCAGCACCAAAGTCAGATCCGGCGGCAGCTCGCCGACCGCCGCGATCACGGGCTCCAGCTGGCGCTCGCGCCAGCGCTCGATCCCGTCGGCCAGCAGGTAGCGCCGCGAGTCCATCAGCGACATCGCCGGGATCGCCGCCAGCAGCGCCTCGTGGTCGGGCATGCCGCGCCCCTCGCCGGGCTCGAAGACCTCCAGGGCAGCAGCGCCGCCCTCGCGTTCGGCGCGAGCCCGCAAACGGCTTCGCGTCGCGTCGATCTTCGCCCCGTCGGTGCCGGCGATCAGGTACAGCGGCTTCATCCCCTCGGCCATCGGGCCGAGTCTAGACGGGCTCCCGGGCCTACTTGCGGTGGCCCTTGCCGTTGCCGTTCTCGAGCTCGGCGTCGGTCACCGGGTCCGGTTCGGCGTCGGTCATCGGCGGCACTTCCTCAGTCGCCGCGGCCGCCTTCGGCTTCGAGGACTTCTTGGTGCTCGTCGCGACCGCCGCGTCGGTGCCGCCTTCGGCCTTGCTCGAGGAGCCGCTGCTCTTGCCGTTGCCCTTGCTCGGCTTGCCCCTGCCCAGCTGGGCGTCGGTCGGAGAGCTGGTCGTGGAGCCTGGCGGGGCGGCGGTGGGCGCCGGGCTCGGCGCGGGCGCGGGGCTCGGAGCTGGACTCGCCGTGCCCGAGTCGGACGGCGAATCCGGCACCGCCACGGGCGGCGCGACCGGGCTGTCCGCGGCGGGCGCGGCGTTCGCCGGACCCGGTGCCACGCCCTTTGCCGGGTCACCCGCGCCACCCGACCCGCCGCGACCACCGTCCGTCTGGCCATCCACCGCCGTGTCCGCGCCGGCAAGGCGATCCCGTGCGACCACGGCGACAGGGGGTGCGCTCTCGACCGGCTTTGCCGCCGACACGTTCTCGTCCCCGCTCAGCCCCGGCAGCGGCAGCGAGGGCAGGAACGGCGCTCCCTGGTGCACGAGGATCGCCACGACGGCGAGGCACGCGGCCGTGGTCACGCCGAGCAGCGCGAAGACCGCGCTGCGCATCCGCACGCCGAGATCGGCCCCCGCCAGGCCGGGCCTGGCGTCGATCCAGGAGCGCAGCTGTCTGCGTTTGGCCGCCACACAAGCACGATCGGCCCATAAGACCGGCTCCGCAAGCGCGGGTGGCGGGAAAACCAACTATCGACTCGGCCATCCGTCGAGGCCTGCACCTGTCGCCCTGCGGGCGGGACAAGTGCAGGGGTTCAGCCTCCGGCGGCGACCACGATCGAGCCTCCGACGACGTCGAGCTCGATCGTGCCGTCTCGGTCGGTCCGCAAGACCCTGACGTGGTGGCTCGCGAGGGTCGCAAGGGTGGCCGGAGTCGGATGCCCGAAGGGGTTGTGGTCGCCGACGGAGATCACCGCGAGGGCCGGCCGCGTGCGCTCGAGCAGCGCGGCCAAACCGGCGTCCTCGCTGCCGTGGTGGGCGACCTTGAGCAGGTCGACCGGGCCCGGGTCGAGCGGCACCGACTCGGCCTCCGCATCGGCGCTGAGCAGCATCGAGAAGCGCCCCCAGCGGGCTACCGCGACGAGCGCCAGCTGGTTCGGGTCGGGGCCGGGTTGCGGGTCGGCGAGCAGCTCGGGCGGTGGCCAGATGAATTCGAGGCGCAGGCGCCCGGAGCGGATCGTCGTGCCGCGGGCGACTTGGACGGTGCGGGCGCCGGAGATCCACGCGGAGATGAGCTGGGTGGGGCTGAGCTGGCCGTAGAGCAGGCGGTCAATCGGGAGGCGACCGAGGATCTCGTCGACACCACCCGCGTGATCGGACTCGTCGTGGGTGACGATCGCGGCGCCAAGGCGGTGGACACCGGCCTCGGCCAGCTTCGCCGCCAGGTCGGCGCCCGGAGGCCCGCCGTCGACGAGGACAGCTGGGGCCTTTGCGGGCTGCAGGAGGATCGCGTCACCTTGGCCTACGTCGAGGACCGTGACCCTGAGCCCCCGCGGGGGCCCAAGCGCATGCGAGTCCCCGTCAGGCCAGAGCAACGCGAGGGCTCCGACCACTCCCGCGACAGCGAAAAGCACCCGCGCTCTCCACGAGTCCGTCCTAGGGTGCGCTATGCGCACCCTAGGACGGACTCGGCGAAGGTGGACGAGCGCCGCAAGGATCGCAAGGGCCACGTAGGAGGCGCAGAGGCCGGCGCCACTCAGGCGCACGTCCATCTCGGCCCATTCGGGAGCCGCGCACCAGGCGGCGACCTGGGCGATGTAGGAAAGCAGGAGCGAGTTCGGGGCGTTGAGCAGCTCGGTGGGCGCGCCGGGCACCTGGGCGAGACCCGCGCTCGCCATTCCCAGCCACATCGCCGGCGCCACAGCGGGCAGCGCCAGCACGTTCGCCGCCAGCGTGGTGGTCGAGAACGTCTCGAAGTGAAACGCGATCAGCGGCGCCGTCGCCAGCGTCGCCGCGACCGTGACCGCGACGCCCTCGACCAGGGCGCCCGTCAGTCCGCCGGAACGAGCCGGCCGGCGGCGGACCTCCCGGCCTCCACGCCCACCGCCCTCCCCGCCAAGCCATCTGTTCAGCGCCTCCGCGAACGGTCGCGCCAACACGAGAATCCCCAGCACCGCCGCGAAGCTGAGCTGCCAGCCCACGTCCGCGCCGATCGCGGGATCGATCGCCAGCGTCACACCCGCCGCCAGCGCCAGCGCGTAGAGCCGCGAAGAGCGGCGACCCGCGAGCGTGGCGACGACTCCCAGCGCGCCCATCACCGCCGCCCGCTGGATCGACGGGCCGGCGCCGGTCAACGGCACGTAGACGGCGATCAGCGCCAGCACCCAGAGCAGCCGCTCGCGCAGCGGTATCCCCAGCGCCGCCAGCAGGGGCATCGCGAGCAGCGCCAGCAGAGTCACGTTCTGGCCGCTCACGGCGAGCAGGTGCAGGAGGCCCGAGCGTCGGAAGTCCTCCTCGGTCTCGGCATCGATGCCCTCGTCCTGACCGAGCACGAAGCCCTTGGCGAGCTCCGCCTCGCGGACAGGGACTCCCCTGCCCAGCCCGTCTTCGGCCCGCGCCCGCAGCTCATCCGCGCGCGGCAGGGCGAGGGCGACGATCGCAGCGATCCCGACCAGCACGACAACCGCCTGCCGAGACCCTCGGGCCACCCCGCCGGGCGCCCGCACTACGGCTGCAGGCGGGCCCGCAGCGCCTCCATCGTCGCCGGGCCGATCCCGGAGACCTGGTCGAGCTGGTCGACCGAGGCGAGGCCGCCGTGGCTGTCGCGGAACTCGATGATGTCTTCGGCCGTGACCGGCCCGATGCCGTCGATCGTGTCGAGCTGCTCGACCGTCGCGGTGCCGAGGCTGATCGGCCCCTCCTCCCCCACCGGCCCGCCGGCGACCGCGACAGTGCCGCCCGGTCCGCGCGCGGGCACGACGACCTGCTGGCCGTCGGCCAGCCGCGCCGCCAGGTTGATCGCTTCCAGCACCGCGTCCGGCCCGGCGCCGCCGGCCCGCGCGACCGCGTCGTTGACTCGACTGCCGGCCGGCATCCGGTAGACGCCGGGACGGGCGACCGCGCCGGTCACGTCGACGACCACGTCGGCGCCCTCGCCGCTGAGGCTGAACCTCCCGCCTTCCCCCGGTGCCGCTCCCGCGGTCGCCGCAAACGACTGCTCCTCCCCACCCCCGGCCTGGATCGCCCGCGCGCCGACCAGCAGCAGCGCCACCGCGATCGCGGCGTAGACGACGAACTGGGCGCGGCTCATCTCGGGCACTCCCCGAGCCTGCCCGGCAAGAGCGCACGCGTGGTGCGCTCAGCGCAAAAAGTCAGTGACGACTAGTAATCGTCTTCGTCGTCGTAGCCGGCGACCTCGGCGAGCTGGTCGCTGTAGAGCTCGCTGGCGGCGACGGGAGGTGACTGGATCGAGACGCAGGCGAGCTCGACGTCGCCGTCGTTGCTGACCGAGTGCTCGGTGGCCGGCGGGACCAGGATCAGGTCGCCCTCGCCGACCTGCTGGGTGTCGCCGGCGACCGACATCGAGCCGCTGCCACGGACAACTACGTAGGCCTGCTCGGACTCCTCGCGGGAGCGCAGCGTCTGGCTCGCGCCAGCCGGCAGGGTCAGCCAGGTGACGGAGAGGTTGCGGGAGCCGAGTTCGCCGGCGTCCATGAGGACCCGGGCGCTGAGGCGATGCCACTCCTCGACAGCAGCTTCATCGTGACGCCTGACGAGCATTTCGCGGGCTTTCTAGCAGACCTGTGCCCGGCTGCGGCGCCGGGCGGACTACCTGACCACCAGGTTGACGAGCTTGCCGGGCACGACGATCTCCTTGACGACCTCTTTGCCATCGAGGTGGGCGGCGACCTTCTCGCTCGCTCGCGCGAGCGCCAGGACCTCGTCCTCCGGAGCTTCGGCGCCGACCTCGATCCGGTCGCGCAGCTTGCCGTTCACCTGGACGACGACGGTCACCGTGTCGCTGACCAGGAGCGCCGCGTCGGCGACCGGCCAGGGCTGCTCCCAGACCCGCGCGCCGCTCAACCGCCCGTAGACCTCGCTGGCCAGGTGCGGCGCGAACGGGAAGATCAGCGAGGCCGCCGTGGCGGTGGCGAAGCGCACCGCGGCGGCGCCCCGGGCGTCGCCGTAGAGCCCGTCCTTGAGCCGGTAGGACTCGTTGACGAGCTCCATCACGGCCGAGATCGCAGTGTTGAACTGGAAGCCGCGCTGGAAGTCCCGGGTGACCTTGTCGATCGCCCAGTGCGCCTTGGCGAGCAGCTCGCGCGCCTCGCCGCCAGCCGCCGGATCCGGCTCCCCCGCCTCGGTCCGCTCCTCGACCTCGGCGCAGAGCCGCCAGAGCCGGGCGAGGAAGCGGTTGACGCCCTCGACCCCCTCGTCGGTCCAGTCGCCGCCGCGCTCGGGCGGGCCCATGAAGCAGACGTAGGTGCGGGCGGTGTCGGCGCCGTAGCGCTCGACGTACTCGCCGGGGCTGACCGTGTTGCCCTTCGACTTCGACATCTTCGCCCCGTCGCGGGTGATCATCCCCTGCGCGAACAGGTTGGCGAACGGCTCCTGGGCGTCGAGCTGGCCGAGGTCGGCGAGCGCCTTGGTGAAGAAGCGCGCGTACATCAGGTGCAGGATCGCGTGCTCGACCCCACCGATGTACTGGTCGACCGGGAACCAGTGGTCGACCGCCGCCCGCTCCCAGGCAGCCTCGCCGTTCCGGGAGTCGAGGTAGCGCAGGAAGTACCAGGAGGAGTCGACGAAGGTGTCCATCGTGTCGGTCTCGCGGCGCGCCGGGCCGCCGCAGCTGGGGCACTCGGTGGCGACCCACGCCTCGGCCGCGGCCAGCGGGCTCTTGCCCTGCGGCGCGTAGTCCTCGACCTCGGGCAGTTCGACCGGCAGCTGCTCGTCGGGCACGGCGACCATCGCCGGCTCGCCGTCGGAGCCGCAGGTGTCGCAGTAGACGACCGGGATCGGCGCGCCCCAGTAGCGCTGGCGCGAGACCAGCCAGTCGCGCAGGCGGTAGTTGACCGAGGGCTTGCCGCGCCCCTCGCCGCCGAGCCAGGCGACGATCTCCTCGTAGGCCTCGCGGTTGTTCTGCCCGTCGAAGCGCCCGGAGCCGGTCATCGGGCCGTCGCCGGGGTACGGCAGGCCCTCCGCGCGGGCCGCCTCCGGGTCCTCGCCCTCGATCACCCGCACCACCGGCAGGTCGAACCTCTCGGCGAATTCGTAGTCGCGCGTGTCGTGGCCGGGGACCGCCATGATCGCCCCGGTGCCGTACTCCATCAGCACGTAGTCGGCCACGTACATCGGGATCGACTCGCCGTTGACCGGGTTGACGACACTGCGGCCGAGCGGCACGCCGGTCTTCTCGCGGTCCTCGGCGCCGCGCTCCTGGGCGGACTCGCGACCGATCCGGTTGACGTACTCGCGCACCTCTTCCTCGGCCTCGGTGCCCTCGACCAGCCGCATCAGCTCGGGGTGCTCGGGGGCGAGCACGAAGAAGGTGGCGCCGAACAGGGTGTCCGGGCGGGTCGTGAAGACCGGGAAGTCGAGCCCGACTTCCTCGCAGCTGAAGACGACCTCGGCGCCCTCGGAGCGGCCGATCCAGTTGCGCTGCATGGTGATCACGTTCTCCGGCCAGGACTCGAGCCGGTCGAAATCGGCGAGCAGGCGGTCGGCGTACTCGGTGATCTTGAAGAACCACTGCTCGAGGTTGCGCTGCACGACCTCGGTGCCGCAGCGCTCGCAGCGGCCGTCGACGACCTGCTCGTTGGCGAGCACGGTGGCGTCTTTCGGGCACCACTGGACCAGCGCGCCGGTCCGGTAGGCGAGCCCTGCCTCGAACAGGCGCAGGAAGATCCACTGCGTCCAGCGGTAGTACTCGGGCGTGTGGGTGGCGAGCTCGCGCGACCAGTCGATCGAGATCCCCCACTCGCGGAACTGGCGCTGGAAGGAGGCGATCGAGCGCTCGGTCGCGACCCGCGGCGCCTCGCCGGTTTTGATCGCGTTGTTCTCGGCCGGCAGGCCGAAGGAGTCGTAGCCCATCGGGTGGATCACCTCGAAGCCGTGGCGGCGGCGGAAGTGGGCGATCGCGTCGCCGACCGCGTAGCACTTGAGGTGGCCGACGTGGGGCTCTCCCGAAGGGTAGGGCAGCATCTCCAGCACGTAGGACTTCGGCTTCGCGTCGTCGTAGCCGGGCTGGCCGGGGTTGGCGACCTCCCAGGTTTTCTCCTCGGCCCAGACGGACTGCCACCTGGCCTCGATCGCGCGTGGCTCGTAAGCGCTGCTCATCAGCGCGATCTTATGGATGTCGAGTTTGTTCGACCCCTCCGAACAAACTCGACACGGGGGCTCAGCTGCGTCGGCGCGTCAGGCGCAGGCCCGACCAGGTTTCGTCGATCGCGCAGACCTTGGTGTCGACCATGCCGGCCGGCAGCGCCACTTCGCGCATCGCGTCCTCGCTGAGGTCGGTCTCGACTCCGGAGGAGCGCTTCGGCCAGGCCATCCACAGGGTGCCCTCGCCGACCGCCTCGGAGATGCCCGCGAAGCGCCGCTCCAGCTGCTCCCGGGAGACCGTGAACCAGATCGTCATGTCGGAGCTCTGGCCCGGGTTGCCGTGGTACAGCACGACCCCGTCGGGCAGCGGGCCGAGGGTCGCCTCGATCCCCTCGGGAGCGTCGAGCACGGCGATCGTCATCCCCTCCTTGATCCCCAGCTTCTGGGCCAGCGGGCGGCCGGAGCCCGGTCCGGAGTCCGACCGGGGGACGACCGGGTCGGCCGGCGGCGAGCCGATCGCCCGCCGCAGCGCCTCGTCGATCCTGTCCCAGCCGGCGTAGACAGCGTCGGGGAGCTCGGTGCGGATCTTCGCGACCTTCTGCTCGTCGCCGTCGACGAAGACGATCGGGATGCCGCGCAGCGCCTTCGACTGGCGCAGCGAGAAGGCGACCTCACGGCCGTGCGAAGGAAGCCGCCCGAGGTCGATCACGAAGGCATCCGGCGGGTCTTCGCGCAGCGCCTTGACGCCGATGCTGGTGCCCGGAACCTCGCCGTCGACCGCGTAGCCCGCGGCCTCGAGCCGGGCGGCGCGCTCGGGAACCTCCTCGGCCTTCCAGTGGACGAGCCGGATGCGTTGCGACGTCATAGGGGCAGCGATCCTAGTCGCCTGAATGAAGGAAATTGCCCCTGCAAAGGCGACAGCGGCGTTCGCAGATCAGCGGAACGGGACCGGTTCGGAGACCGGCGAGATCGCTTCGAGGATCTGCGGCCAGACGTAGACCTCGACCGTCGCGGCGAAGAGCAGCACCGGGATCGCCAACAGCACGGTGACCAGGGTCGCGGCGAGCAGCTGGTTCCACTCGCCCTTGCGACTGGCGATCAGCCAGGCGGCGAGTGGCAGGAACAGCGCGGTCAGCTCGGGCAGCGCGTGCGGGAGCACGCTGACGATCAGCTCGAGCCTGGTGATCTGCAGCTGGTAGGCGATCGTCGAGCCCTGGAAGCCGAGGTAGAGCGCCTGGGTGCCGAGCGAGAAGAGCGTCACCGCGGCGACGAAGAGGATCGCGAACTCGCCCGCCTTGACGTGGATCCAGCGGTTGAAGCCGGTCCGCTGCGCGGCGGCGATCGGCATCGAGGCGCCGGCGATGAAGCCGGCGATGCAGGCGGTGCCGTGCAGGGCGAGGACCAGCGAGTTGCGCCAGAGGATCGGCAGCAGGTCGTCGGGCTCGGAGGGGCGGGTGAAGCCGGCGAGGTGGATCGGGGTCAGGTCGGGGGTCAGCAGGCCGGCGACGACCCAGGTGGCGGCGAGCAAGGAGATCGCGATCGCGACGCTCAGCGCCAGCCAGCCGCGCAGCACCGCCCAGGGCCGCTCGGACCAGGCGTCGAGGGTCTCGCGCGTGTCTTGCATGCCGTGCGAGAACACGTGCTGGTTGGCGCCGCTCATCCCCTCACTCATCGGCAGCGCCGCCCTCCGGATTGAGAAAGAACCCCTGTGTCCTTGACTCGGGCCGGCGCTGGCAAGGAGAGTCGATTACTCAATGGAATACTGGCGGCTGAACACGCAGATCCCCGACGCCGACCGCAAACGGGTCGTCGCCAACCTGCAGGCGCTGCGCGCCCAGCTCGACCGCGACGTGCCGGCGAAGGACGCCGAATCGGAGCTGCTGCTCGCCACCTGGAACATCCGTGACTTCGGCAAGCCGGTCCCCGAACGGTTCGGCATGGGCCCCCGCTCCGCCGAGTCCTACTTCTACATCGCCGAGGTGCTCTCCCGCTTCGACTTCATCGCGGTCCAGGAGATCAACGAGCTGGAGGAGTGGAAGATCGTCACGAAGATCCTCGGCCCCGACTGGGAATGGATCGCCACCGACGTGACCGAGGAAGCGCTGGGCGGCAACGGCGAGCGGCTTCTGTATCTCTGGGACAGGCGCAAGGTCCACTTCCAGAACGTCGCCGGCGAGCTCGTCTTGCCGACCAAGCTGCTGATCACCAAATACCTCGACGAGAAAGTCGACGAAGACGGCGACAACGTCAAAGACGAGCCCGACCCGTCCGAGCCGACGCTGATCGACGGCAAACCGATCGGCCAGCAGTTCCGCCGCACCCCGTTCGCGGCGCTCTTCCAGGCCGGCTGGTTCAAGTTCGAGATCTGCACCGCCCACCTCTACTACGGCGACGACGAAGGCAACAAACTGAAAGAACGGACCCAGGAGATCGAGCGGATCGGCGAGTTCTTCGGCCAGCGGGCCGAGCGCGACATCGCCGAAGACCGCTCGCTGATCCTGCTCGGCGACTTCAACATCGTCAGTCGCGAGCACAAAATGATGGAGGGGCTGAGCAAGGCCGGGTTCACCGTCCCGAAAGCGCTCTCCAAAGCGCCGCCGACGAACGAGAAAAAGACGATGTACTACGACCAGATCGTCTTCCAGACCGCGAAAGGCGAGCTCGACTACCTCGACGCCGACGCGGAAGGCAACAACAACGCCCGCGCCGGCGCCGTCGACCTCTACGAGAACGTCTACACCGACGCCCAGCGCCAGGACTTCACCGCGCAGATGGCGGAAGCGACCAGCGCCGACAACAAATCGGCGCTCGAAAAACCCGAGGCCTACTTCCGCAAGTGGCGGACCTGGCAGTTCTCCGACCACTTCCCGCTCTGGGTGCGGCTGAAGGTCAACGATTCGGAGCAGTACCTGCGGGGCCTGGGCTGATCGTCCGAGCCCCTTCCGAAGGACTCGTGCGGCGATGACCGGCGCTGCGACCTGGAACAGCCTCGAAGTCGTCAAGCTGGCGGTCGCCGCACTGACGCCGCTGATCGTGGTCGCCGCCGGCTTCTGGCTGAATCGCCGCCTCAAGTCGCTGGAGCAGGCGCAGTGGGCTCGTCAGAAAGTGGTCGAGCGACGGATCAGGGCCTATGACGAGATGGCCCCGAAACTGAACCAGCTCTTCTGCTTCTACTGCTATATCGGCACCTGGAAGGAGCTGATCCCGCCCGACGTCGTGAAGTTGAAGCGCGAGCTCGACGCGATCGCCCACATCAGCGCACCGCTTTTCGACCCGCTGTTCCTCGAGCGCTACAACGCCCTGCTCGAAGCCTGCTTCTCCACCTTCGGGGACTGGGGCGACGACGCGAAGCTGCGCACCCTCCCCGACCGGCGGCGACAGGCGGCGGGAGACGCTTGGAGCGCCGAGTGGGATCGCTGCTTCGTCGACCCCTCGGAAGCGCCCGAACCGAGCCTGGTGAAGGAAAGCTACGCCGAGATGATGGCCTACCTGGCCTGGGCGATCGGCGCCAAAGAGGTCAGCGCCCATCAGCTCGGCACCACCGAACTGCCCGGCAACTTCCGCAGCGGCCCGGTCGGAATGGTCTCGAGCATCCGGGGCGACGACTCGAACCCCTAGCTCTTCCTGGTCGGTCTTCCTGGACGGGGTTGTTTCAACTACCTATTTTTTGGTAGAAGGTCTCCATGCGGTGGCGATCGGGGAGGCGTCTGACGGGTCTGGCCTTTCTCGTTGGGCTGCTCCTCCCCGCTGCCGCCGCAGCCGACACCCCCAGCCGCTACTCGTACGCAGACAGCTGCCGCACCCTGCAGGTCGGCGGCGGCTCGGTGGTGCGCTCGGGCCTCGGATACGCGGTTCGCGGCGGCGCCGGCGAGCCGTTCACCATGAAGGCCTCGGGGCTCGGCACCTACCTGCTGCGCGGCGCCGACGGGAAGTTCCTCGCCACGGCCTCGTTGGGCCCGCTCGGCAACGGGATCGCGCCGGCCGCGCAGGCGGGGCCGAGCGGAGACTGGGAGCTGCGCGAGTCGGGCGCCGGCTTCACCCTGACCAACGTCGGCAACGGGCGCTCGCTGGCCGTCGACGGCAGCGGCCGCCTGATCCAGTCGAGCGGGCAGGGCGCCACGTTCGCGCCGAGCGCCGCCGGCGGCTGCGCCAGCTTCCCCGAGATCGGCACCCAGGCGACCGGCACTCCCTGGAGCGGCGTCACCCCCTACGCCGAAGTCGAGGGGACGATCGACGGCCACAACCACGTCACCGCCTACGAGTTCCTCGGCGGCGACGCCCACTGCGGCGAACCGTGGAGCCGCTACGGGGTCGCGGCGGCGCTGGTCGACTGTCCCGACCACTACCCGAACGGGGCGGGCGCGGTGCTCGAGAACGTGCTCTACGGCAACCCGCTGCGCACCCACGACCCGGTCGGCTGGCCGACCTTCGAAGACTGGCCGGCGCCCGAGTCGCTGACCCACGAGCAGACTTACTACCGCTGGATCGAGCGCGCCTGGCTGGGCGGCGTGCGGATCATGGTCAACGACCTGGTCGAGAACGTCGCCCTCTGCGACGTCTACCCGATCAAACACAACAGCTGCCGGGACATGGACAGCATCCGGCTGCAGGCGCGGCGGATCCACGAACTCGAGGACTACGTCGACGCGCAGTCGGGCGGACCCGGCCGCGGCTGGTTGCGGATCGTCCGCACCCCGTTCGAGGCGCGGCGGGTGATCAACGAAGGCAAGCTGGCGGTCGTCCTCGGGATCGAGACCTCGGAGATCTTCGGCTGCGGCGGCTCGGAGGCGCAGCCGCATTGCGATCGCGACCAGATCGTCCGCGGCCTCGACGAGATCGAGGCGATGGGGGTCGCGTCCCTCTTCCCGATCCACAAGTTCGACAACGCCTTCGGGGGCGTGCGCTTCGACGGCGGCGCCTTCGGCGTCGCGATCAACGCCGCCAACTTCAAGCAGACCGGCCAGTTCTGGCAGATCGAACCGTGCAGCGGCGCCGAGCACGACAACGAGCAGGTGACCGGCGTGCCGGCGGGGATCCTCGGCGCCGGCCTGGCCTGGTACCTGCCCGCCGGGGCGACCCCGGTCTACGGGCCGCCGCCGCACTGCAACGCCCGCGGCCTCTCGCCGCTCGGCGAGTTCCTGATCGAGCAGATGATCGACCGCGGGCTGATGATCGAGGTCGACCACGAGAGCCAGAAGACCGCCAAGCGCGTGCTCGACCTGGCCGAGCAGCGCGGCTACTCGGGCGTGCTCGCCTCGCACTCGTGGACCGACCCGCACCTGCACGCGCGCGTCTACGCGCTGGGCGGCTTCGTCGAGCCGATCACCTCGGGGGCGGAGAGCTTCGTCGAGGAGTGGCGGGCGCTGCGCGCCGTCGCCGACCCGCGCTTCGAGTTCGGGATCGGGTTCGGCGCCGACGCCAACGGGTTCCACGCGCAGCCCCCTGCGCGTGGCGGTGGCCTGCCGAACGCCGTCAGCTACCCGTTCAAATCGCTCGACGGCCGAATCACCTTCGACCGCCAGGTCTCCGGCCAGCGCGTCTACGACGTCAACCTCGACGGCGTCGCCCAGTACGGCCTGCACCCCGACTGGATGGAGCAGTTGCGCCTGCTCGCCGGCCGACCGATCGCCGACGACCTGATGAGCGGCGCCGAGGCCTACCTGCAGACCTGGGAGCGGGCCGTCGGCGTGCCCGGCCCGAGCTGCCTGACGCCGCCGAAGCGGCTCACCCGCAGCGGCTTCGGGGCGCTGCGACTGGGCCGCGGGCCGAACGCGACCCTGCGCGCCGCCGGTCAGCCGAGCAGCCGGGTCGGGCGGACCTTCCGCTGGTGCGCGAGCGGGCGCGCGAAGGCGCGCGGCGCGCGTCGGGCGGGTGTCACGGTCGTCTTCGCGGCGGACGGCGGCGCCGAGCTGATCGTCAGCACCACGGCGGCCAAGGGCAAGAGCCGGCGGGCCGTGAAGCTCGGCCCCGGTCTCTACGTCGAGCGCCGCGGTCGCGGCAGCGACCTGGTCTGGGGCTACCGCAAGGGGAAATTGCGCTTCAGCGCCGTTGCCGCCCCGCGAATCGCTCGCAGGGCGGGACTGGTGAAGGCGACGCTGCGCGAGGCAGGAGTGGGCTGAGCCCGATCAGGAGGCCTGGGGGCGGCGCGAACCGTCCGGGCCGATCGGGAACTGCATGATCATCACTCGCGAGGACTCGAGGCTCTCACCGCTGGTGCTGCTGCGCTCGGCGCTCCTCACGTTCGCCTCCTGCACTTCCTCGAGGGCGCGTTCGAGGATGCCCACGACTTCTTCCCATCCCTCTTCGTCGAGCTCGAGGGCGGTGCGGCTGAGGTGGTTGTCGGGCATCTCGTCCATCTTCCCTTCGATGTAAGCCCGCTCGGTGTCTTCGGAGATAAGACGGAGAACGTTCGCGGTGATCGGCGCCCGGTCGTGCGGCTCGATCGCCTCCCATTCCTCCTTTGTGAACATGTGCCGTTTGGTCGCCCGATAGATGTGCTCGGTCGCGCCACGCCTGGGGACGGTTTCGACCAGTTCCACGCAGCCGAGCTCCTTGAGGACCTTGATGTGGTGGGACACGAGGTTGAGGCTGATGTTGTCCATCCGGCGCATCAACCGGACCGGGCTGCTCGGGCCCTCGCCCAGCATGTCGAGGATGTGCTGACGGGTGGGATGGGACAGCGCCTTGAGCAAGCGCGCGTCGATCAGTGCCGGCTGCGCCATCTGCTTTTGACTCACCAAGGTCTCCTTCGGGAATTTGCCAAGCGATCTACGGTCATTGAACTATTCCAGACAGATGGGCTTTAGCCTTTTTACTTTGGCCCAAAGCCGCTGAGCAGTGGACTGAGCAATTTGCGAACTCCGCCATGGCGGAGCCATTGATTGCGCTCGGCGGCCCGAATAAACCGTCGGCTCCAGGGCTCGGAATCGCTCGCATAGGCGGAGCCAGGGCCGTCTCGGAGCTGCGCAGCGCTTGAAGTCAGCGATCGCCTCCTGAGCCTTACCCGGTCGACGGCGAAGGAGGTGACAAATCGTGAAGGTCAAGAAAACGGCGGAGCCGTACCCGGCGCTCAGCATTCGCAAGGGCTGCTAGGTGGTGGATGGAACGGCCCCGGCGCCCGCAAATTGGGCGTCGGGCCGTTCACCGGTAAGCGCCATTGGTCTGGAGAAAAACCAGGCCATGAAGTAAAGATGCCTGACCTTTTCACCCACCAGACTTTTCGAGAGAGGCGAGATGGCACAGGGAGACACCGTGGATCACATTTCCGGCAGGCAGGGACACCCGCTGCCGCCCGACCTCAGCGTCGACCTGACACCGCCGGTCCGCCACGCCCTCGACCATCACCTGCGCCGCGAGATCCTCCGCACGCTGCACCGCAGCGAGGGTCCGCGCAGCCCCGCCGAGATCGCCACCGCCCTGCCCACGGAGACAAGCGTCAGTCTGGTCAGCTACCACGCGCACGTGCTCGAGACCTGCGGCGTCCTCGGCCTCGACGACGCGCAGCCCACCGACGACGCCCTCAACCGCCGCTACACCTCGAAGCTGGCCGGCGACACGGGGATCGTCGCGATCCTACAGACGACCGAAGCGCTGGACCGCCCCTCCAACTAGGCGAGCGGGGTGAGACGGGCGAAAGGCCGGCCCCGGCGCCGGATCTCGACCTCGGCCCCGTTCGACGCCCGCTCGAGGTAGTAGCCGAAGCGGTTGCGGAACTCGTGGGCGCCGACAACGAAAGAAGGCGCCCGATCGGCGCCTTCCGCAGTGGAGCTGAGGGGGCTCGAACCCCTGACCTCGTCGCTGCCAGCGACGCGCTCTTCCAGCTGAGCTACAGCCCCAGAGAACTCGTACTCAGCAGCCAAGTTTAGCGACGCACGCTGGTTGTTTCGTGCTGGCGCCATACGCAGAGTGAGCATGCCCCGACCAGCGGCGAGCTCGATCGGCAACAGGAAGCAGCGGTCGACCTCCCCGCAGTACACGGCTATCGCGTCGACCTCACCACCGCTGTGGGTGCTCGTCACGTATCCACGGGTCGGCGAGTGGTAGGACGAGCGCAGCCGCACCGAGATCACATCCCCGTGACGAGCGCCCCATTTGCACTGCACACGAAGCAATCGCCCCGAGATGTCAAGCACGAGGTCGTAGCGCTCGTGCTCGGTGAGCGGCTTCAGGACCGAGAGGCCAAGTCTCGCCGCCTCCGCGGCGATCGCCAGCTCGGCCACATTGCCCTTGTGGTTCGGGTTCACGGGAACCACGCTCGCCACAAACGTGTGACGGAACAAGACGCAAGTGCGCCAACTTGGTGACGCCTTTGAAACGAGAGTGCGGCCGAGCTAGGCGGCGCGCTGCTCGGTGCCCTCGTCCTCGTCGAGGTCGAGGACGAGGTTGTCGGGCGCGGTGTAGCGCACCTTGAAGTCGAGCATCGAGAGCTCCTCGAGCTCGCGCAGCAGGTCGACCGGCTCGTCGAGGTGCATGGAGAGAGTCGCGCGGCCCTCGGAGAAGCGTTCCACGGAGATCTCGGAAGCGCCGAGCTGGCCGACGGCGTCCTCGAACCCGACCAGCTGGGAGAAGTCGCCGAGCGGGCCGACCTCGAGCTTCACCTCGCCCTCGTAGAGGCCGTCGAAGTCAGGTGCCGCGCCGTTGGCGGAAGCGCCGTTGGCGCTCGGCGCGGGCATCTCCTCGTCGGCAGCGTGTGCGTCGGTCAGTGCCTGCACGCGCTGGCTCACCTCGACCGCCTCGCGCAGCGCTTTCATCCGGATCCGGGTCGCCTGGCCGCGCGCCTGGGCCTGCAGCTCCTCGAGCCGGGCGGTGACGGCGTCCAGCGAGGCGATGCTGCGGTCGTGGCACTCGTTCGCCTCCTGCAGGCGCAGGGTCAGCTCGCGGATCTCGCGCTCGCGCGAGACCACCATGCCCGAGAGCATCGCCGTCTCGGCCTCGAGCTCGGCACTGGCCGCCTGATGGCGACCGAGGTCCGTGACGAGTTTCTGGATGCGCGCGTCCCGGGACGAGATCTCCGCGTCCACCTGGGGGCGGCTGTAGCCGAACAGCGACCGCTTGAGACTTCCCATGCGCGGCACCGTAAGGGCGCCTTCGGACGGTATTTCGTCACACAGCCGGTCGCGCTCAGGCGGAAGCCGCCGAAGGGGCTTCCGGCGCGTCCAGATCGAGCTCCAGACGCGGTGCCTCGCGCCACAGATCCTCGAGCTGGTAGCGGTCGCGCGCCTCCGCGGTGAAGACGTGCAGGACGCAGTCGAGGTAATCGAGGATCGCCCAGCCGGCCTCCTCCCCCGGTCCGTCCGCGCCGGCGGGCAGCAGGCCTCCCTCATTCTTCAGCTGCAGCCTCACCTCGTCGACGATCGCCCGCGCCTGGCGCTCGTTGCGCGCCGTGCAGATCGCCAGGAAGTCCGTGTAGGCGACGAGGCCGCGCATGTCGAGGACGACGACGTCCTCGGCTTTTTTCGAGTCGGCGAGCTCCGCCAGGCGGCGGGCCAGCGACTCGGAGTGGACCGCGCTCACCGGTACACCCCCTTCTCTTCGATGAACCGGGCGACCGGCTCGGGCACCAAGTAGCGCAGCGGCCGCCCGGCGGCCGCCCGCTCGCGCACCGCCGAGGAGGAGACGCCGAACTGCGGCATCTCCAGCATCGTCGCCCGGCCGTCGGCGCCGAGGCTGCGCATCACGGCCGCCACCTCGGTGTCGGAGACGCCGGCGCGACGCGCCACGGCCAGCCGTGCCAGCTCGACGACCCGCTCGGGGTTGCGCCAGCTCTCGAGCCCCACAGCGGCGTCCGCCCCCATCACGAACACCAGCTCCGTTTCGGCTCGATCTTCGGCAAGCATCTGCAAGGTCTCATACGTGTAGGACGGCCCCTCGCGCTCGACCTCCAGCGCGGAGACCGAGAAGCGCGAGTCGTCGGCGGCGGCGAGGCGGGTCATCGCCATGCGCAGCTCGCGCCCGGGGTCGTCGGCGATCCGCTTGTGCGGGGCCTCTCCGGTCGGGACCAGGATCACCTCGTCGAGGCCGAGCTGCCAGAGCGCCTCCTGGGCGAGCGCCAGGTGCCCCAGGTGCGGCGGGTTGAACGCCGAGCCGAGCACCCCTATCCCTCCGCCGGCGGGGCTATCCACGAATCTGTCCGTCGCCGCGCGCGACGTACTTGAAAGTCGTCAGCTCCCGCATCCCGATCGGGCCGCGCGCGTGCAGCTTCTGGGTCGAGTTGCCGATCTCGGCACCCATCCCGTACTCGAAGCCGTCGGTGAAGCGGGTGGAGGCGTTGACGTAGACCGCCGCCGCGTCGACGCCGGCGACGAACTCCTCGGCCGCCGCCTCGGAGGTGGTCACGATCGCCTCGGAGTGGCCGGTGCCGTGAGCGTTGACGTGCTCGACCGCGTCCTCGACCGAGTCGACCACGGCGACGGCGATCTTCAGACCGAGGAACTCGGTGTCCCAGTCGGACTCGCCGGCCTCGCCGACCGCGATCTCCCCGGCGGCGGCGCGGGCACGCTCGTCGCCGACCAGCTCGACCCCGGCCTCGGCCAGATCGCCGAGCACCGCCGGCGCGAAGCGCTCTGCGATCGCGGCGTCGATCAGCAGCGTCTCCGCTGCGTTGCAGACGCCGGGACGCTGGACCTTGGCGTTGACGGCGATCCGCCGCGCCATCTCGAGGTCGGCCTCGGCGTGCACGTAGACGTGGCAGTTGCCCGCCGCCGCGTACATCACCGGCACCGTCGCCACCGCCTTGATCGCTTCCTTCAGTCCTTCGCCCCCGCGCGGGATCAGCAGGTCGACCAGGCCCTCCTGGGTGGCCAGCTCGGCGAGCTCCTCGTGCCCGCCGCCGGCCAGCATCGCCACGGCGTCCTCGGGCAGGCCCGCCTCGGCGAGCGCCTCGCGGACGATCGCCGCCAGCGCCCCGTTGGAGCGCTCGGCGTAGTGGGAGCCGCGCAGCACGATCGCGTTGCCGCTCTTGATCGTCAGCGCCGCGCAGTCGATCGTCACGTTCGGGCGCGCCTCGTAGACGACCGCGACGACGCCGAGCGGCACCCGCACCTTGCGCAGGTCGAGGCCGTTGTCCAAGATCTTGTGCTCGAGCTGCTCGCCCACCGGGTCGTCGAGCGCGGCGACCGCGCGCACGCCCTCGGCCATCGCCGCGACCCGCTCCGGGGTCAGGGCCAGCCGGTCGCGCAGCGCCTCGCTGAGGCCGGCCGCGCCCTCGTCGGCGAGGTCGCCGGCGTTGGCCTCGAGGATCTCCGCTGTGCGCTGCTCGAGCAGGCGGGCGGTCGCCTCGAGGGCGGCGTTCTTGGCCTCGGTGGAGGCGCTGCCGAGCGTCCTCGCCGCGCGCTTCGCGGCGGCGCAGGTCTCGGCGACGGTGGTCGTGGTCACGGCCATCCAGAGAGGGTAGCTGGCGGCTAGAGCAGGACGAACCGGTCGCGGTGGATGACCTCGTCGGCGGCGTGGGGAAGCAGCTCGCGCACCGCCTCGCTCTTCAGGCCGCGAGCGCGGCCGAGCTCGAGCGCCGAGTAGTCGGTGATCCCCTTGCCGATCTGGCCGTCGATCGCCTCGACGACCACCGCGTCGCCTGCCTCGAACTCGCCCTCGACCTCGACGATGCCGACCGGCAGCAGGCTGGAGCCGCGCTCGCGCAGCACCTGCGCGGCCCCCTCGTCGACGACGATGCGCCCGCGCGCCGGCTTCGCGTATTTGAGCCAGAGCTTGAAGCCCGACTCTTTCTCCGAACGGGCGACGAAGCGGGTCCCGACCTTCTCGGCCCGACCGGCGGCGGCGAGCAGCGTGCCGTCGACCGTGCCGTTGCAGATCACGCCGTCGATCCCGGCCTCGCTCGCCATCTCCGCCGCCGCGACCTTGCTGCGCATGCCGCCGGAGCCGAAGACCGAGGTCCGGTCGCCGATCTCCATCCGCGCGACCTTCGAGAAGTCGACCACGAGATCGACCAGATCCGCGTCGGGGTAGGTGCCGGGGTCGGCCTCGTAGAGGCCGTCGACGTTGGTCAGCAGCACGAGCAGGCGCGCTTCCAGCAATACCGCCACCTGGGCGGCGAGGAAGTCGTTGTCGCCGAAGCTGATCTCGTCGGTGGCGGTGGTGTCGTTCTCGTTGATCACCGGCACGACCCCCCACTCGATCAGCCGCCGCAGCGTCTGGCGGGCGTTCAGGTAGTTGGTCCGCGCGGCGATGTCGGCAGCGGTGAGCAGCACCTGCGCGGCGCGGGTGCCGTGGCTGGCGAGACGGCTCTCGTAGGCGCGGAAGAGGTCGCCCTGGCCGACCGCCGAGGCCCCCTGCAGCTCGTCCATCGCGCGCGGGCGCATCGGCAGCTCCATCAGACGCATGCCGCGCGCGATCGCCCCCGAGGTGACCATCACGACCCGCTCCCCGTCGCGCTCCAGGGCGCTGACCTGCGCGCAGACGGAGTCGAGCACGTCGGCGCGCAGTTCGCCGTCGTCGGCGGCGACGATCGAGGAGCCGAGCTTTACGACCAGGGTCATGGTCGAGGAGTGTACGAGCGACTGGGGCTCTAGATATGGAGCTCGAACTCGTGCTCGCCGATGCGGACGTCGTCGCCGGGCTCGAAGCCCGCCTTGGTGAGCGCCGCGAGCACGCCGATCTCGCCGAGCCGCTGCTCCAGGTAGGCAAGCGCCTCTTCGTTTTTGACGTCGTGGCGCTCGAAGAGCAGCTCGACGCCGCGGCCGACGATCCGGAAGACGCCGTCGCCCTCGCGCTCGACCCGGTAGCCGCCCTCCCCGGCGGGGCGGTAGACGCGGTGCTCGGCCTCGAACTCGCCGCCCAGCTCGATGCCGCGACCGGTCTCGAGCGCCTCGAGGTTGGGCAGCTCGGCGAGGATGCGAGCGCGCAGCTCGTCGAGCCCCTCGCCGGTGGCCGAGGAGACGGCGAGCACGCCGAGGGCGCGCTCGCCGAGCCGCGCCGACCACTCCGCGAGCGCCGCCTCGACCTGCTCGGCCGGCGCCAGGTCGCGCTTGGAGAGGACGACCAGCTCGGGCAGCAGCTCGAGACCGGCGCCGTGGGCGGCCAGCTCGGAGCGCACGGTCTCGTAGTCGGCCACCGGGTCGCCCTCGATCGGCGCCAGGTCGACGAGGTGGACGAGCATCGCGCAGCGCTCGACGTGGGCGAGGAACTCGTGACCGAGCCCGGCGCCCTCGGCGGCGCCCTCGATCAGCCCGGGGATGTCGGCGAGAACGGCCTGGCGGTCTTCGCCGTCGATCGTGCCGAGCACCGGCGAGAGCGTCGTAAAGGGGTAGTCGGCGACCTTCGGGGTCGCCTTGGTCAAACGCGAGAGCAGCGAGGACTTGCCGGCGTTGGGCAGCCCGACCAGGCCGATGTCGGCGAGCAGCTTCAGCTGCAGCTCGATCCAGTCGGCTTCGCCGCCGGTCCCGTTCTCGGCGAAGCGCGGCGCCTGCCGGGTCGAGCTGGTGAAGCGTTTGTTCCCGTGGCCCCCTCGCCCCCCGCGCGCGACCACCGCCCGTTGCCCGGGCTCGACCAGGTCGACGGCGCTGCCGTCGACCGTCGTCGCCTGCGTACCCGCCGGCACCGGGATCTCCAGCTCCTCGCCCCGCGCCCCGTGGCGGTTCGAGCCTTCGCCGTGGCGGCCGCGCTGGGCGCGGAAGTGCTTGGACCCCTTCAGCGCGCCCAGGTCGCGCCTGGAGGCGTCGCAGACGAGCACCACGTCCCCACCGTGCCCGCCGTCGCCGCCGTCGGGACCGCCGCGCGGCACGTGCGCCTCACGGCGGAAGGAGATGCAGCCATTCCCCCCGGCGCCGCCCTCGACCCAGATTTTTGCTCTGTCGTACATCGCGGCCTAAAGGCTAGGCCCGAACCCGTGAAAGGGGTCGGGTGCCCCTCAACCGAGCCTCCCCGCAGTTGCGAGGGCGAGGGGCATCCGACCCCTCCCGCGCTCAGTCCCTAATCCTGTAGAACGCGAACGGTGCGCCCCTTGCGGGCGGTGAAGAAGTCGACCTTGCCCTCGCGGGTGGCGAAGATCGTGTGGTCGCGGCCGAGGCCGGTGCCCTCGCCGGGCCAGAAGCGGGTGCCGCGCTGGCGGACGATGATCTCGCCGCCGTGGACCTGCTGGCCGGCGAAGACCTTGACCCCGAGCATGTTCGGGTTCGATTCGCGCCCGTTGCGGCTGGAACCGAGACCTTTCTTGTGAGCCATGCCTAGGCCTCCTCTTTCTCAGCTTTTTTGGCGGCGGGTTTTTTCTCCGCTTTTTTCGCCGCGGCTTTGCCCATCTTCAGGCTCGTCACCTCGAGCTTGGTCAGCTCGGAACGGTGGCCGGCGCGTTTGCGGTAGCCCTTCTTCGCCTTGTATTTGAAGACTTTGATCTTCGGCCCGCGCAGGTGCTCGGCGACGGTCGCCTCGACCTTGACCTTCTCCAGGTCCTTGGCAGTGGCGACGATCTCGGTGTCGCGGAACATCACCGGACGCAGGGAGACCTTGTCGCCCTCCTTGGCGTCGAGGCGATCGACGAGCAGGGACGTGCCCTCCTCGACCTTGTACTGCTTTCCACCAGTTTCAACTACCGCGTACATGCTCAATCGTCGTCCTTGCTGCCTTGTTTGGCGCGCGAGCGCCCGCGACCGCCTCTACGGCCACGGCTGCGTTTGCGCGAAGCGGCGGCGGATTCTAGCTCGGCGCCGCCGTTGCCGCCGTTTGCCGACCCGTTGGGGGCCTCGCCGCCCAGCAGCGAGGCGATCGCCGCGGAGCGCTCGACCTCCTCGATCCGCACCAGACGGCGCTGCCCGACGTAGCGACCGGCCCCGGTGACGCTGACCAGGTAGGAGTCGATCCGGGCGACCGCGTCGTCGGCGTTGTACATGTGCGGCTCGTCGATCTTGACCAGCACCTCCTCGCCGACCTTGAACGGCAGGGCGCGCTCCTCGATCTCGGCCCGGCTGCCGGACTCGACCACCTCGAAGGTGTCGATCGCCAGCGCTTCGCCGCCCTCGAAGTGGAACTGCTTGCCGGTTTCGGCCTCGAGCTCCGGCAGGCCGCCGTCCGGATCGGTCAGCTCGGCCGCGACCTTCGGGTTGACGCGGATCAGGAACGCCTCGACCCCGCCGTGCTCGGCGGCGATGTCGCGCATCTTGCGCAGCCCCTCGAGCGCGACCGTCTCGGCCGAGAGCACGACGCCCTCGCCCTCGCAGGTCGGACAGGGCACGGTGAGGATCTCGCGCACGCCGTCGGTGACGTTCTGGCGGGTCATCTCGACCAGCCCGAGCGGCGAGACCTCGACCACGTAGCTCTTCGACTTGTCGGCGTCGAGCGCTTTGCGCATCGTCTTGAGGACTTTGTCGCGGTTCGAGGCCCGCGCCATGTCGATGAAGTCGATCACGATGATCCCGCCGATGTCGCGCAGGCGCAGCTGCCGCACCGCCTCCTCGGCCGCCTCCGTGTTGACCTTGGTGATCGTCTCCTCGAGGCCGCCTTTGCCGCGGCCGGTGAAGCTGCCGCTGTTGACGTCGATCACGGTCAGCGCCTCGGCGTAGTCGATCACCAGGTAGCCGCCGGAGGGCAGGTCGACGCGGCGGTTCAGGGTCGACTCGATCTCCTTGTCGATCTTCCACTTCTCGAACAGCGGCTTCGGGTCCTTGTAGAGCTCGACCCCCTCGACCAGCTCCGGCGCGGTGCGCTGGAAGAAGCTGGTCACCCGTTCGAACTGCTTCTCGGAGTCGATGATCGCCTTCTCGAACTCGTTGAGGAAGACGTCGCGCAGGACGCGGATCGAGAGGTCGGCCTCCTGGAAGACCAGCGAAGGCGCCTTGGTCTCCTCGCTGCGCCGCTCGAGCACCTCGTTGAGCCGCTGCAGGTAGGAGATCTCGCGGACGAAGTCGGATTTTTTCGCCCCGTGGGCGGCGGTGCGGACGATCAGCCCACCCGGGCCCTTGTAGGTGCGGTCGACCATCTTGCGCAGCCGGTCGCGCTCGGCGTCGGAGAGCCGCCGGCTGACGCCGACGCCGCTGCCCGTCGGCGCGAAGACCAGATAGCGCCCGGCGATCGAGACGTTCATCGAGAGCCGCGCGCCCTTCGACTTGAGCGGGTCCTTGACCACCTGGACGAGGATCTCCTGACCGGGTTTGATCAGCTCGTTGATCCGCCGGCCGCTGCCGCGCCCGCGCTTGGGCGCCTGCTCGCCACCCGGCAGGACGATCTCGTCGACGTGCAGGAAGCCGTTGCGCTCGAGGCCAATGTCAACGAAGGCGGCCTCCATGCCGGGCAGGACGTTGTCGACTTTCCCCTTGTAGATGTTGCCGACGATCGAGCGGCGCCCACGGCGCTCCATGTAGAGCTCGGCTACGTCGGCTTTGCCGCCTTTCGTCTTCGACTCGAGGACGGCAACGCGGGTCTCGCCACGCTCGGCGGAGACCAAGATGGTTTTTTTCATCAGTTCAGCTCAGTTCGGTTAGGTACGCACCGCCGGATCCCTCTCTTGGAGGCATCACCAGGCGAACCTTCCCTTCTGGCTGAGTCGCGCTTGGATGTTGATGCTCTGAAGAATGCCGACCGCGAGGAAGGTAGCGATCACGGAGGATCCTCCGTAACTCATCAGCGGCAGGGGGATGCCCGTGATCGGCATGATGCCGAGGTTCATCCCCACGTTCACGAACACCTGGAACAGCAGCGCGACGGCGATGCCGCCGGCGACCAGGGTTCCGTAGGAGTTCTTCGAAAGCGTCGTTATCCGCAGCGCCCGCCAGAAGAGCAGGGCGTATAAGGACAGGACTAACGCGGCGCCCGCGAACCCGTAGCGCTCACCGATCACCGCGAAGATGAAGTCGGTGTGCCGCTCGGGAACGAAGCTGAGCCGCGTCTGGGTGGCACGGTCGCCGCGCCCGGTGAACTCACCGGAGCCGATGGCGACCTTAGATTGATTCTGCTGGTAGCCCGCATCGCTGGAGTGGTCGTCGGGATGCAGGAACGAGGTAAGCCTCTCCACCTGGTAATCCTTGAGAATCGGCACCCCAGCCTTGGGGGCCGCAACGAGCACGACGGCGATCAACGCGACGATTCCCGCGCCGATGACCGCGAAGTGCGTCCAGGGGACACCTCCGAAGTACATCACGGCGAGCGTCGCGGCCCCGAACACCAACGCGGTGCCGAGGTCGGGCTGTAGGAAGACGAGTGCCGCCGGGGCGAGGCCGAGGCAGAGGTAGCGCACGGTGCGCTGTCGCTCGGAGCCGCGCCTGGCGCCGTCGATCACGAAGCCGGCAAGGGCGAGGACGAGCAGCACCTTGCCCAGCTCGGACGGCTGGAAGGAGAAGAAGGGCAGGTCGAAGGCGCGCCGCGATCCCTTGGCGGCGAAGCCGAAGACGAAGATCAGCGCGATGCTCGCGCAGAGGAAGGTGTAGATCCCGACCCGCAGCTCGCGGAAGCGCGAGTAGTCGATGCGCGCCAGCACCAGCATCCCGACGACGCCGAGCACGGCGTAGATCAGCTGGCGGTCGACGTAGTAGCCGGGGTTGCCGGGCACGTCGTGGGCGGTCGCCTGGCCGAGCGTGAAGACGCTGAAGGCGATCAGCCCGACCGCGGCGAGCGCCAGCGGCCAGTCCATGTGGGCGAGGCCGAGGCGTTCGGCGATCCCGTCGCGGACGGCGAACGGCTCTGCGCGGGTCTGTCGGGTTCGGGTGGCGTACATCTATTCGGCGATCGTCGCGCTCGTGCCGACCGAGTCGGCTTCCTTGTCGAAATACGCTTCCAGCATTCGCAGCGCGGCGGGCGCGGCGGATTCGGCTCCGAAGCCGCCTTCCTCGACCGTCACCACCGTCACGATACGCGGGTTGGGGTACGGAGCGAGCACCACGTACCACGCCTGGTCGCCGTGCGGCGGGCGCTGCGCGGTCCCGGTCTTGCCCGCGACCGGGATCGGGAAGCCGCCGAAGACGGGGTAGGAGGTGCCGCCCTGTTCCTGCGCGGACTCGTGCAGCCCCAGCAGGATCGCGTCGCGGGAAGCCGGATCGATCTCGACCTTGCGGCGCGCCGGCGGGCTGAATTCCTCGAGCACGCGGCCCGCCGGGTCCTCCAGTTCCTTGCCGACGTGCGGGGTTACCAGGCGGCCGCCGTTGGCGAACGCGGCGTAGGCGACGGCGAGCTGCATCGGGTTGGTCTGCAGGTCGCCCTGCCCGGTCGCCAGTTGGATGTTGTCGCCGACTGCCCAGGGCCGTTGTTCGGTTTCAGCTCCTTCTTCTTCCACTGCTTCTTCGTAGAGCTGGTCGCGCCACTCTTTGCTCGGCACCAGGCCTTCGACCTCGCCGGGCACGTCGATCCCGGTCGGCTGGGAGATCCCGAGCCGCCAGGCCCAGTTCTGCAGCAGGTCGGTCTGGTTCATTTTGCGGCCGAGTTCGTAGAAGTAGATATCCGAGGAGACTTTCATCGCGGCGGTCAGGTCGACCGGGCCGTAGGCGATGCCACCCGCGTTCTGGAAGGGCTGGCCGGCCACCTCGATCGAGCCGTTGTCGAAGATCGTCGTCGAGGGGGTGGCTATTCCGCCTTCGAGCGCGGCCAGGGCGGTGATCATCTTGAAGGTCGAGCCGACCGGGTAGTAGCTCTGGGTCACGCGGTTGCTCAGCGGCGCCCATTCGGGGTCGCTGTTGAATGCGTCGACCTGCGCCTGGGTCAGCGGTTTGGTGAAGGTCGTCGGGTCGTAGGTCGGGTAGGAGCCGAGCGCGAGGATTTCGCCGTTGTTCACGTTCATCGAGACGAAGGCGCCGGGCCGCCCGTAGGAGGCCAGCGACGCTTCGCCGGCTTCCTGCACGTCAGAGTCGATCGAGAGCACCAGGTTGTCGCCCGGCTGTGGCGCCGAGGAGACCAACTGGCCACCCGGAGTCGGCTGGCCGAAGGCGTCGACCTGGACGCGCGTGACGCCGGGCTTGCCGCGCAGGAAGCGGTCGTAGGTTTCCTCGACACCGCCCTTGCCGACCCCGTCGCCGGGCTCGAGGCCGCGGTAGCGGGCTTCTTCCAGCCCTTCCTCGGAGATCTCGCCGACGGTGCCGAGCAGGTGCGCGGCGCGGCTTTCGTGCGGGTAGTCGCGGACGAAAACCTGCTGTGCCTGGACACCGGGGAAGCGGCCCTGGTTCTCCTGCAGGTAGTAGACGAGGTCGTGGCTGACGTCGCGGCGCAGCGTCACCGGCGCGCCGGCGGCGACTTCTTCCTGCTCGGCGATCGCCTTTTCGACCTTCGCCAGGCTCATGTGCACGAGCTTGCCGAGCTGGGTCAGCTCGGCCTCGCGTTCGGCCTCGTCCTCGGGCAGCTTCGAAGTGTCGAGCACCAGCGCCAGGCTGGCCCGGTTGTCGACCAGGACGTTGCCGTCGCTGTCGAGGATGTCGCCGCGTGGGGCGAGCACCCGGTACTCGCGGGTGCGGTTGTTCTGTGCCTCCGCCAGGTAGGTGTCGCCGTCGATCACCTGCAGATTCCAGAGCCGGAAGAAGAGCACCGCGAAGAGCGCCACCGCAAAGCCGCCGAGCACGGCGATCCGCAACGCCAGTCGGTTGCCGCGCGGACGGTCGCCTGGATTGAGGTACATCGCTCCCTAGGCTCCCAGCACCGTCGGCCGTCTGCTGCGCCGCCCCTCGGGGTCCTCGACGATCGCCGGCCGCAGCAGGCGCTTCACGCCCAGGTAGATCGGCCAGCCGAGGAAGAAGGCGAAGACGCTCTTGATCAGCATGTCGCGGACCACGACGGTGCTGACGGTCGAGTCGATGCCGAGCATCAGCTCGACCGCACCGAAACCGAGCTCTGCGAAGAGGGTGAGGATCATGCAGAGCAACGGCGGCACCAGCGGGCTGTGGATCACGAAGCGCTCGCGGAAGAGGCCGGCCAGGTAGCCGGTGGCGAGCAGGACCAGCGAGCTGCCGCCGATCGGCGCGAGCAGCAGGCAGTCGAGCAGCAGCCCGGCCGAGAAGCCGGTCACCGCCCCGGTCATCGAGCCGCCGAGGAGGCCGAGCGAGACGATCAGCGCCGGCAGGACGTCCGGGCTGGTGTGGAAGACCGCGACCTGGGAGAAGAACGAGAGCTGCAACAGCACGCCGAGCAGGATCAGGGCGACCAGGCGGGCGAGGATGTTCGGGGTGAGGATCACCGCCAGCCCCCGGTGAGGACCTGGACGAGGTCGAGGTTGCGCAGATCCGCGTAGGGCTCGACGTGGACCTGTTGCTGAGCCTCCTGCTCGACGATCGGGGCGTCGGTCACTTCGCCGATCGGGATGTTCGGCGGGAAGCGCGACTCGATCCCCTGCGCGCTCCAGCCCGCGGTGACGACCGCCTCGTGGCGGTGCACGCGTTTGGTCGAGTCGATGAAGTCGAGGATCAGGTCACCGGGGTCGCCGATCGCCGGCCGGATCACGCCCTGAATCCCACCCGGCACGACCTTCGCCGATACCGCGCTCGAGGCGTCGGCGATCAGCGCCACCTTGGCGGAGCCCGAGGTCACCTCGGTGACCTTGCCGACCAGCCCATCGCCGTTGACGACCGGGTCGTTGACGGTGACGCCGTCGCCGCTGCCGGCGTCGATGATCACGTCGGAGGACCAGGAGCTCGGCGAGCGGGAGATCACCCTCCCCGTAACCGGCTCGTAGCCCGAAGGGATCGCTCCGCTCTCGTCGAGGCCGACGAGTTTGCGCAGCTGCTCGTTTTCGGCCAGCGCCGCCTGGGCGCCGACCGATTCCACGCGCGCCGCTTCCAGCTCGGTGTGCAGGCGACCGTTTTCGCCACGCGCGTCGAAGGTCTTGTCGAACCAGTTGACCAGGTCGCGGGCGGGCTTCAGCGCCCGGTCGGCGACCGACTGCACCGGGGTGAAGATCGTGCTGACGCCGCGCTGGATGCCGTCGGAGCCGCGACCGTAGGTGACGGTGAGCAGCACGAACGAGCCGACGACCAACAACGCGAGCACCGCGCGGCGGCGGCGTACTTGCTTTCGGTACACGTGGAAGACCTAGTCCTTGCTTGAAAAAACGGCGCCCTTCCAGGGGTTAAGGGCGCTCACGAGTTCATCTTGCCGAAGCGGTGGGTCGAGACACCCGATCCGGATGGCGCTGCTCCGGTACTTGCAGCCCATGATGGCAGCCAGCGTGTTAGCGGCTACTCAAACAGCGCTGGAGCGAGCTCCGCGAGCAGTCCGACCGGCAGCCCGACGACGTTGGAGACGCTGCCCTCGAGGCGCTCGACCAGGGTCGAGCCGAGCGTCTGGATCGCGTAGCCGCCGCTGCGCCCGCGCCACTCGCCGAAGTTGACATAACGCTCTTTTTCGGCCTCGGAGAGCGGCCGGAAGACCACCTCGGTGCGCTCCAACCCGCTGCGCTCCTCGCCGTCCCCCAGGACGACGAGGCCGCTGAGCACATGGTGGGCGCGCCCCGACATCCGCTCGAGGTACTCGCGCGCCTCGGCCGCGTCGGCGGGCTTGCCGAGCGCCTTGCCGTCGAGCGCCACGTCGGTGTCGCAGGCGATCACCAGCGACCCGGGCGCCGCCTCGACCGCGCGCGCCTTGAGCCGCGCGTTCTCGACCACCTCGAACTCGGGGTCTCCCCCGCTCAGCTCCTCGACCCCGGGAACCGCGACCTCGAACTCGACGCCCAGCTTGGCGAGGATCTCGCGGCGCTGCGGAGAGCTCGATGCGAGGACTACCTTCAGCGGAGCTCCGGGAACCAGATGCCGATCTCGCGCTCGGCGGACTCGTCGGAGTCCGAGCCGTGGACCATGTTGAAGGTCACCTCGAGGGCGAAGTCGCCGCGGATCGAGCCGGGCGCCGCCTCGATCGGGTTGGTCGCGCCGATCATCTGGCGAGCCGCCGCGACCGCTTCGGTTCCCTCGAAGACGGCGGCGACCAGCGGGCCGCCGGTGATGAACTCGACCAGCTCGCCGAAGAACGGCTTCTCGGTGTGCTCGGCGTAGTGCTGGTTGGCGATCTCCTCGCTCGCGGTCAGCGTCTTCAGGGCGGCGATCCGCAGCCCCTTGCGCTCGAAACGGGCGATTACCTCGCCGGTGAGGGCGCGCTCGAAGGCGTCAGGCTTGACGAGGATCAGGGTCCGGCTCACGACTGGGGCTCCTTTGTTCTTTGGTTGGTTCAGCTGCCTCTTTCGAGGCACTGCGAGCCGGCTCACTCGTGGCGGAACTCGCGGAAGGTCGTTGCGGCGCTTTCGCCTCGGCGGGTTTTTTCCGCCTCACCGGGCGTTTCTGGGGCGGCGCTTGCTCGGCGCCCTCGGGGCGCCGTCGCGGCCGGCGGCCGCGCTCGCCGCTGCCGCCGCCGCTGAGCGCCGTCTCGCAGAACGGGCAGAGACCCCAGCGCGGGTCGACCGGCTTGCTGCAGGTCGGACAGGGGTCCTTGAGGCGGCGCTGGCAGTTGGGACAGCGCAGGAAGTTCTTCTCGATCGGGTACTCGCAGTTCGGGCAGGTCTGGTCCCGCAGCTGGCGCACGCGCAGCTCGGCCGCTTTGATCTCGAGCTCGCGCTCGTGGGCGTCCTCGAGGTACTCCGGCGGCCGCACGATCGCGTAGACGGCGGTGCCGATGAAGGGGAAGAAGGAGGCGACCGTCGCGCAGGCGACCAGGAAGGGGTCGGAGATGCGGCGGCGGGCGTCCAGGTACGTGTAGACGATCAGCGCCAGCCAGAGCACGACCAGCATCAGCAGGAAGAGGGTCGCGACCAGGTTGAGCGCGTCGTTGGTGATGCCGAAGATGGCTAGTGACATGGTGATCCCGCCCGCCGGGGATTGGGGACGGGCAGTCTACTTCTCCGCCGCCGCCGCGAACCCTGTTCGGGCCCGGTGGGCAATCAGGTGTATCAGAGGAAGAGCCTGCCGAACAGATAGCCGATCCCGAAGAAGACGAGGATCACGATCGCCACGACCGCGGCGACCAGGCCCATCATCGAGAGCAGTTCGGACCCGGCGCTCCGTTTGTTCATGCGCGAATCCTCGCATAGGCGCGGGCAGGCGCGATCGCGTAGTGCGAGCCCGCAACCAGCAGTGCGCCGGAGGGCGGCTCGGCGGCCAGCTCGGCGCCGCGGCGGAGCGCCGCCTCGAAGTCCGGGACGGCCTCGGCGCTGACGCCGGCGGCCTCGCAGGCGGCGAGCAGCTCGGCGGCCGGGCGGGAGCGGGCGCCGGGGCGGCCGTGGCCCTCCAGAGCCGCCGGCGGCAGCTCGGTGCAGACCGCGCGGCTGAGCGCCGGGGCGAGGGCTCGGACCATGCCGTCGGCGTCCTTGTCGGCGAGGATCGCCAGACAGCCGACCACCGGCCGGCCGCCGACGACGGCGGGCAGCGCCTCGGCGAGGGCGGCGGCACCGTCGGGATTGTGGGCGGCGTCGATGTAGATCGGCGGCTCCTCGGCGATCCGCTCCAGCCGGCCGGGAATCGCCACGCTGGCGGCGACCTCGGCGACGCGCCCGGGATCGAGCTCGCCGAGAAAGGCCTCGGCCGCGGCCAGGGCGAGGGCGAAGTTGCGGCGCTGGAAGCCGCCGGAGGCGAGCACTGTGACGCCCTCCCCCGGGTCCTCCGGCGCCCTGACCAGGCGGGCGCCGCGCGCGGCGGCGGTGCGCTCGGCCAGCGCCGCGACCTCGTCGGAGACGCGGCCGAGCACGAGCGTCGTCTGGTCGCGCAGCACGGCGAGCTTCTCGGCGGCGATCTCGAGCTCGCTCTCGCCCAGCCACTCGGTGTGGTCGAGCCCCACCGAGGTGAGCACGGTGACCCGCGAGGGGATCGTGTTGGTCGCGTCGAGCCTCCCTCCCAGCCCGGCCTCGACCACGGCCGCCTTCACACGGGCGCCGGCGAGCGCCGCGAAGGTCGCCGCGGTGGCGGCCTCGAACTGGGTGACGACCTCGCCTTCCTCCAGCGTGCGGTTGACCCCCTCGGCCGCGCGCGCGACTTTTTCGACCGCCTCGGCCCAGGCCTCGGCGCCGATCTCCTCGCCGTGCAGGAGCGTGCGCTCCGACCAGCGCGCGACGTGCGGCGATACACAAGCGCCGGAGCCGACGCCATGGGCCTCGAGCAGCGCCGCGGCCATCCGCGTCACCGAGGACTTGCCGTTGGTGCCGACGACGTGGATCGAGGCGAAGCGGTGCTGGGGCATCCCCAGCGCCGTCGTCAACTTGTACATCCGCTCCAGCCCGAGTCGCCAGCCGACCGGCTCGAGCGAGTCGAGATAGGCGTCTGGGTCGAAGCTAGCCAAGCTCGTCGAGTTCGGCCCGGTAACGCTCGAGCTTGCCGCGCTCCTCCTCCACGACCTCGACCGGGGCCTTGGCGACGAAGCCCTCGTTGCCGAGTTTGCGCTCGCCGCGCTCGACCTCGGCGCGCAGCTCCTCGCGCCGCTTCTCCAGGCGCGCCGCGACCGCCTCGCCGTCGAGCTGCTCGGAGGCGAGCACGCGCACCGGGCCGATCGAGGCGACCGGGTCGGCGCCGACGCCGTCGAACTCGAAGCGCGAGAGCCGGCCGACGAACTCGGGCGGCTCGACCCCGTCGATCACCGCCGGCAGCTGCGCCCCGGCGGGGACCCCGGCGAGGTCGCGCCAGGCACGCAGCCGCTGGGTCAGCCCGATCCCGCTTTCGACGTCGGCCTCGGCCGCCTCGTCGAAGAGCGACTCGTCGGCGCTCGGGAACGGGTGCACCACGAGGTGCCCGCGGCGGGCCGGGTGGAAGGACCAGATCTCCTCGCTGACGAACGGCATCGTCGGGTGCAGCAGGGCGAGCAGCCGCTCGAGCGCGTAGAGCAGCGTCGCCGAGACCTCCTCCTCGCCGTCGTAGAGGCGCGGCTTGACGATCTCCAGGTACCAGTCGCAGAGGTCGCGCCAGAAGAACGAGTAGGCCTCCTGGACGGCGTGGGCGAAGTCGTAGGTCTCGAGCTTCTCGGTCACCGAGGCGATCGTCCGCTCCAGCCGCGAGAGGATCCAGCGGTCCTCGACGTGCAGCGGACGCGGCGCCGGCTCGACCTCGGCGGCGTTCAGGAGGATCAGCCGGCTGGCATTCCAGAGCTTGTTGGCGAGGTCGCGCCCCTGCTCGACCTTAGCGTCGGAGAAGCGCACGTCCTGAGTCGAGGACATCGCCAGCAGGCCGAAGCGCAGCGCGTCGGCGCCGTGCACGTCGATCTCCTCGAGCGGGTCGATCCCGGTGCCGAGGCTCTTCGACATCCGCCGCCCGTCGCGCGCCTGGATCACCGAGTGCACGTAGACGTCGCGGAACGGGACGTCGCCGGCGAACTCGATCCCGGTCATGATCATCCGCGCCACCCAGAGGAAGAGGATCTCGCGGGCGGTGGTCAGGAAACTGGTCGGGTAGAAGGCGCGCAGCTCCGGCGTATCGTCCGGCCAGCCGAGCGTCGCGAAGGGCCAGATCGCCGAGCTGAACCAGGTGTCCAGCACGTCCTCCTCCTGGCGCAGCTCGCCGCCGCAGGAGCCGCACTCCGTAGGCGCCTGCTCGGCGACGACTAGATTGGCCTCGCAGGCGTCGCAGTACCAAACCGGGATCCGGTGCCCCCACCAGAGCTGGCGCGAGACGCACCAGGGGCGGATTTCGCGCATCCAGTCGAGGTAGACCCGCTTCCACTGGGCGGGCGCGATCCGCACCTCGTCGCGCTCGACGACCTCGATCGCCGGGGCGGCGAGCTCGTCCATCCGGCAGAACCACTGCAGCGAGATCAGCGGCTCGATCCGCTCGCCGGAGCGGTGCGAGAACGGCACCGAGTGGGTGTAGGGCTGCTCGTCGCGCAGCCGGCCCTCCTCGCGCAGCGCGGCGACGACGGCGGCCTGGGCCTCGGCGGCGCTCAGGCCGGCGAACTCGCCGGCCTCCTCGGTCATCCGGCCGTCCTCGCCGATCACCGAGATCTCCTCGAGCCCGTGCTTGCGGCCGATCTCGAAGTCGTTGGGGTCGTGGCCGGGGGTGATCTTCAGCGCCCCGGTGCCGAACTCGACGTCGACGTGCTCGTCGGCGATGATCGGGATGCGGCGCCCGACCAGCGGCAGCACGCAGAACTGGCCGACCAGGTCGGCGTAGCGCTCGTCGTCCGGGTTGACCGCGACGGCGGTGTCGGCCAGCATCGTCTCCGGCCGCACGGTGGCCACGGTCAGCACCCGCTCGGAGCCCTCGACCGGGTAGTCGATCTCGAACAGCGAGTCGACCACCTCGCGGTTCTCGACCTCGAGGTCGGAGATCGCCGAGCGCGATCCCGGGTCCCAGTTGACCATGTAGTTGTCGCGGTAGATGTAGCCCTTGTCGAAGAGCTGCTTGAAGACCTTGTAGACCGCGCGGACGTAGTCGGAGTCGAGCGTGAAGCGCTCGCGCTCGTAGTCGCAGGAGGCGCCGAGCCGCTTGTACTGCTCGACGATCCGCGAGCCGTACTCGGCTTTCCACTCCCAGACCCGCTCGACGAAGGCCTCGCGGCCGAGTTCGTGACGGTTCCGGCCTTCTTTCTTGAGCTCTTTCTCGACCACCGCCTGGGTGGCGATGCCGGCGTGGTCGGTGCCGAGGATCCAGAGCGCGTTGCGGCCGCGCATCCGGTTCATCCGCACCAGCGCGTCCTGCATCGAGCCGTTCAGGGCGTGACCCATGTGCAGCGCGCCGGTCACGTTCGGCGGCGGGATCGCCACCGAGAAGTTCTCCTCCGGCGTGCCCTCCGCCGCCGGGTGGAAGTAGCCGCCCTCGATCCACTCGGCGAAGATCCGCGCCTCGACCTCCGCCGGGTCGTAGCGGGTGATGCTCTCCAGCTTTTCGCGGTTCGCGGCGCTCACCGCCGCGAGTCTAAAGACGCTGCGCCGATTCTTCGATTCGCCGGACCCGGCATCGCCGCCACGGCGGCGGTTCAAACCCGGTGCGTTCCTATAAGTTGACGGGCGACTTCAGGGTGGACATCTTCTCCATGGCATCTCTATTCCGAACGATCCGCGGCAACGAATACTCGAACCCCAAGACCGTCCTGGGGTTCTACGCGGGGGTGTTGGTGATCATCGAGATCGGTGTGATCGCGGCCCTGGGCTTCCTGGTAAGTCAGAACGACCTTCATCATCTGATCCCCTGGCTACTGGCTTTCGGAGGCGCCCTCTTCGTGGTCGTCATCGCCATCGTCGTGGCGATCAACGTCATCGACCCGACCAAGCTTCAGCTAGCGCCGATGACCGGTCGGGAGTTCACGGACCACCAACGGGTCACTCGTGGCGACTCGATCGGGGGCGAGTACGTCGAGGCGCCGAGCGCAGAAGTCGAGGACGGACAGATCCGCGTGCTTCCCCCGGCGGCCGACCGAGAGGAGCAGGACGATGCCTGAGCCAGCCTACGCGATCATCATCGAGCCTTCGACCGACCTTCAGCGCGACCAAGTGCAGGACTTGATCAAGCGCACGACCGACGATTGGTGGCACGGCATGCCGGACGTGTGGCTCGTCCTAGGCAAGAATGCGACCGAGTGGCGCGACTTGGTCGGGCCCATATTCCCGACCGTCGGCAGCGGCAAGTTGCTCGTCCTCAAGCTGGACACCGATGCTTCTATCTCGCGCTGGGCTTTTCGCGCCGTGTTCCCCGAGTCGACCCAGCAGTGGCTCAAGGAGCACCTCCAGGACTGAGCGGGGCTACGCGGTTTCTTCGCCGAGGTCTTCCTCGGCGGCGCCGATGTCCTGGTGCGCGGCCTCGGTGACGAGGGTCGGGCGGCGGCCCTGGCTGATCGTCTCCTTGGTGACCACGCACTTGGTGACGTCGCGTCGCGAGGGCAGCTCGAACTGCACGTCGAGCAGCGTCTCCTCGAGGATCGAACGCAGGCCGCGGGCGCCGGTCTCGCGCTCCAGCGCCTTGTCGGCGATCGCCTCGAGGCTGTCCTCGGAGAAGACCAGCTCGATGTCGTCGAACTCGAAGAAGCGCTGGAACTGGCGGGTCAGCGCGTGCTTGGGCTCGGTCAGGATCGTGGTCAGGTCGTCGCGGGTGAGCTGGTGGATCGCGGTGATCACCGGCAGGCGGCCGATGAACTCGGGGATCAGCCCGTACTCGATCAGGTCCTCGGGCAGCACCTGCTCGAACCACTCGCCGGCGTCCTTCTGCTCGCGCTTGGAGATCGCCGCGCCGAAGCCGACGCCGCGGTCGCCGACGCGCCGCTCGATCACCTTGTCGAGCTCGGCGAAGGAGCCGCCGCAGATGAAGAGGATGTTGGTCGTGTCGATCGTCAGGAACTCCTGGTGGGGGTGCTTGCGCCCACCCTGCGGCGGCACCGAGGCTGTGGTCCCCTCGAGGATCTTCAGCAGTGCCTGCTGCACGCCTTCGCCGGAGACGTCACGGGTGATCGACGGGTTGTCGGCCTTGCGCGCGATCTTGTCGATCTCGTCGATGTAGATGATCCCCGTTTCGGCCTTCTTGACGTCGAAGTCGGAGGCCTGGATCAGCTTCAAGAGGATGTTCTCGACGTCCTCGCCGACGTAGCCGGCCTCGGTCAACGCGGTCGCGTCGGCGATCGCGAAGGGGACGTTGAGGATGCGGGCGAGCGTCTGGGCGAGCAGCGTCTTGCCGCAGCCGGTCGGGCCGAGCATCATGATGTTCGACTTCTGCAGCTCGACCTCGGTCTCTTCGGACTGGGCGATCTGGACCCGCTTGTAGTGGTTGTAGACGGCGACCGAGAGGGCGCGCTTGGCGGCCTCCTGGCCGACCACGTACTCCTCCAGCACGTCGTTGATTTCGCGCGGTTTCGGCAGGTTCTCGAGCTCGAAGGCCGGCGGCGCGGTCAGCTCCTCGTCGATGATCTCGTTGCAGAGGTCGATGCACTCGTCGCAGATGTAGACGCCGGGGCCGGCGATCAGCTTTTTGACCTGGCGCTGCGACTTGCCGCAGAAGCTGCAGAGGAGCTGCTCGTTCGAATCGGTGGGACGTGCCAGCGGAATCCCCTCCTAACGGGATCGATCTGAAGCTCCAGCAGGCTCCGAAAAGCTTAGTCGGGCTGACCTGCCGGTACGTGGGGGTCGTTTACGGCACCGACGCGGCCGTCCCTGCTCGTGGTCGGGCGCTTGCGTCGCTCGCTACGGTGGGCGGGTGCCGGGTTCAGTCGAGATCGCTCCGGTCAGCGCCGCCGAGTACGAGGAGCTGCTGCCGCTGATCGCCGCCTACCAGCGCTTCTACGAGGTCGAGCGGGTCGACGAGGAGCGCAACCGCGCCTTCTTCCGCCGCTTCCTCGCCCCCAGCGACGACGGGCTGCTGCTCGGCGCCCGCGGCGACGGACGCCTGCTCGGCTACGCCTGCCTCTACTGGCACTTCAGCTCGACCGAGGCAGTCGAGACGGTGCTGATGAACGATCTCTTCGTCGCCGCGGAGACGCGCGGCCGCGGAGTCGGCAGGGCGCTGATCGAGGCCAGCGCCGAGGTCGCCCGCGAACGCGGCGCCGCCCGCCTGCAGTGGGTCACCGCCGGCGACAACCACACCGCCCAGCGACTGTACGACTCGACCGGCGCCGAGCGCTCGGACGGCTGGGTCGAGTACGAGCTGGGACTGTGATCAGCCTCGAGCGAGCGTCCCGCGACGCGCCGGAGGTCCTGGCGCTCTACGACCCCTTCATCCGCGAGTCCGACGGGCCGCTGGAGTACGACCGCAACGGCGCCGGCGTCGACATCGCGGCCGAGATCGCCGCCGGACCACCCCTCGATCTGGTGCCGCCGAACGGCGCCTTCCTGCTCGCCCGCGTCGACGGCGAGCCGGCCGGGATCGGCGGCGTCCGCTTCCTCGACACCGAGATCGCCGAGGTCAAGAGCATGTTCGTCTCCCCCGCCCACCGCGGCGTCGGGCTCGGCCGCCAGATCCTCGCCGAGCTCGACCGGATCGCCGCCGAGCACGGCTGCCGCGCCGTCCGCCTCGACACCTCCGACTACCTCACCGACGCCGTCGGTCTCTACAGAGCCGCGGGCTACCGCGAGGTCCCCGCCTACAACGACAATCCCAAAGCCGACCTCTGGTTCGAACGAACGTTTTAGGAATCGACCCGGCAATTCGACACGCTATGCGTGCCCAACTGCCGGATCGATCTCAGCTGTAGCGGTCCCAGCGCCGAAGGGACGGGAGCGGATCGATCGGCGCCCCGCGCTCGTGGATCTCGAAGTGCAGGTGGCAGCCCGTGCCGACGGCGTTGCCGGTTTCGCCGACCGAGCCGACGCGCTGGCCCTCGTAGACGAACTGGCCCTTGCGGACCAGCGCCGGCTTCGGCATGTGGGCGTAGAAGTAGCTGCGCCTCTCCCCTTCGCCGCCGATCAGGACGTAGTTGCCGTATAGCACCGGGTCGAAGCCGACCTGGCGCACGCGACCGTTGCGGACCGCGACCAGCGGCGTGCCGCAGGCGGCGGTGACGTCGAACCCTTCGTGGATGCGGCCGCCGCTGCGCGGCGCGTGGTATTCGCCGACCGCGCCGCGCACCCCGTGCGGGCCCTGGACCGGGAAGACGTGGCCGTAGTAGGGCACGCCGCCGTCGCGGGTGGCGATCTCCGCGCCGGCCGGGGTCACGGCGAGCAGGGCGAGGGTCGCGGCGAGCAGCCCGGCGCGAGCGAAGCGCCGAGCGGGAACGCTCAGAGCTCGACCTTGAAGGACCGCTTCGCGGGCGTCGGATCGACCAGCCCGGTCGGGCCGACGGCGCGGACCCTGAAGGTGTGCGAACCCTCTTTCAGACTGCGGTAGATCTTCGGCGGTTTGCACACGCTCCAGGCCTTTTTGTCGAGCTTGCACCGGAAGGTCGAACCGGCGACGGTGCTGCCGAAGCGGAAGGTGGCCTTGCGCTTGTCGATCTCGCCTTTCGGGCCCGCCTTGATCTTGGTGTCCGGCACAGGGGAAGCGGGCGGAACCGGGCACGGCGCGACCGTCGCCGGCGAGCCCGGGCACCGGTCCTGACTCTCGTCGCCGTAGCCGTCTCCGTCGGCGTCGGGCTCGATCGTCACGTTGACGGCGAGTTCTAAGTTGGTTCCCAGGCTCGGCCCCCGGCTTTCGCCGTCCTCCAAAGGCGGCTCCCAGTACCCGTAGCTCCCGCCGACCGCCGAGGCGAGCACCGTGGGGCCGGGGAACTGGACCCCCACCGCGTCGATGGCGATCTTGTCGCCGGCCATGACCGGCAGGCGAACCGAAAACGAGTAGATCCCGGCAACCGGCGGCAGGATCTCGGTCGGACCGGTGCCGGCGCCGGTCGTACCCCTGACCAGGCGCAGCCGGATCGGGTAGCTAGTGGTCGAGGTGCCGCCGCGCACCTTCCAGCTGACCACCACGCCGCTCGCGCCGGCCTGGAACCCGCCGGCTTCCTGACTTCCGGACGGGAGGCCCAGGCTCGCCAAGGTGCAGGTCTCCGGGATCGGCAGCACCGGTTCGCCGCAGAAGCGTCCGGTCGGCACGGTCGCCAGTTTGCTGCCGGAGACGATCGCCGCGCCCGCGGAACCTGCTCCAACCGCGAACGAAGCCGCGACGCACGCGACGAGGGCGAAGGTCTTGACGAGACGCCGGTTCAGAAACCCATCGTAACCGCGAACAGCGGCTCAGTGGTGCTCGATCACGCGGTCGACGATGTTGTACTCCTTCGCCTCCTCCGCGCTCATGAAGTAGTCCCGCTCGGTGTCTTTCGTGACCTTCTCGAAGGGCTGGCCGGTGTGTTTGGCGATGATCTCGTCGAGCCGGCGGCGCACGTCGATGATCTCTTTGGCGTGGATCTCGATATCGGTCGCCTGGCCCTGGAAGCCGGCCGAGACCTGGTGGATCAGGATCTTCGAGTTGGGCAGCGCCATGCGCTTGCCGGCGGCGCCGCCGGAGAGCAACAGGGCGCCCATGCTCATCGCGATGCCGACGCAGATCGTCTGCACGTCGGGTTTGATGAACTGCATCGTGTCGTAGATCGCCAGGCCCGCGTACACGGAGCCGCCGGGCGAGTTGATGTAGAGGCTGACGTCCTTGTCCGGGTCCTCGGACTCGAGGTGGAGCAACTGGGCGACGATCAGGTTGGCGATGTCGTCGGTGACCGGCGTGCCGAGGAAGATGATCCGCTCGCCGAGCAGCCGCGAGTAGATGTCGAAGGCGCGCTCGCCGCGCGAGGTCTGCTCGACGACCATCGGGACCAGGGGGCTCATCGCGCCAACTCTACTCGTCGCCCGGCGTCCAGAGTTTGCCCGCTTTCTCCTGCTCTTTCTCAGGAGTCCAGATCTGCTCGCGGGCCTCGGCCTGCTCGAGCGGGATCGGCACCGCCGCCTCGGCGACCAGCTCGATCGCCTTGCGGGCGCGCAGGTCGTCGACCAGCATCGCCTCGCGGCCGCTCTCGCGCAGCCGCGCCAGCAGCTTCTCCGCCGTCGTGCGCTCGTGTTCGGCGGAGTGCTCGAGCGCCTCGATCAGTTCCTCGTCGGAGATCTCGATCCCCTCGGCCTCGGCGATCGCCGTGACCACCGCCTCGCGCTTCAGCTCCTTCGCGGCGTCGGGCTTGGACTCCTCGATCAGCTCCTCGCGGGTTTTGCCCTGCATCTGCAGGAACATCCCCGGGTCCATGCCGCGGCCGGCGAGCTGGCGTTCGAGCCGCTCCAGCCGTTCGGTCGCGCGCGCGTCGACCAGCTCGGCCGGCACGTCGACCGTGGCCGCCTCGACGGCTGCGTCGATCGCGGCGATCCGGAAGTCTTCCTCGGCGCGGCTGTTCAGCGCGTTGCCGACTTTCTCGGCGATGTCGGCGCGCAGCTCGGCGAGCGTGTCGAACTCGGAGGCGTCGGAGGCGAAATCGTCGTCGAGCTCCGGCAGGATCTTCTCCCGCACCTCCTTGACCTTGACGTTGAAGACCGCGTCTTCGCCGGCCAGGTGCTCGGCTTGGTATTCGTCGGGGAAGGTGACCTCGACCCTGCGGTCTTCGCCGGCCTTGGCACCGACGAGCTGCTCCTCGAAGCCCTCGATCAGCTGGCCCGAGCCGAGCGCCAGCAGGTAGTCCTCGGCCTTGCCGCCCTCGAACGCCTTGTCGTCGAGCAGGCCCTCGAAGTCGATCAGCAGCGAGTCGCCCTCGGCGGCCTCGCGCTCGACCGGCTCGAGACGGGCGAAGCCCTCGCGGATCCGGTCGACCTCGGTGTCGACGACTTCGTCCGGCACCTCTTTCTCCGCCTTGCCGACCTCGAGGCCCTTGTACTCGCCGAGCTGGGCGGGCGGCCGCACGCCGACCTCGAACTTGAAGCCGAGCGGCTGCCCCTCCTCCTCGGGGGTGTCGACCATCTCGATGCTCGGGTCTCCGATCGGGGTGACGCCCGCGGAGAGCAGCGCCCTTTCGTACCACTCGGGCAGCGCCTCGCGGATCGCCTCCTGCAGCACCGGGCCGAAGCCGAGCCGCTGGATCACCAGCGAGGCCGGCGCCTTGCCGGCGCGGAAGCCCGGCATCCGCATCTCCTTGGCCATCGCGCGGGCGGCGCGCGAAGTGGCGCGCTCGACGTCCTTGGCGGGAACCTCGACCTCGACGCTGACGCGCGAGTCGGGCAACTCGGTGAGCTTCGTCTCCATAAGGGGGACGGTGACCCTAGCGCTCCCGGCGCTTGGCCAGCATCGTGCGCAGCGCCACGCCGAAGTCGAGCGCGAAGGAGAGCCCCCTGCCGAGCGGGCCGGTGACCAGCCAGGCCCTGGTGCGGTCGAGCGCGCTACTCGTCATTGGCGTATTCCAGCAGCGACTCGTCGACCAGCCACTCGACCGGGGCGTGGTCATCGGTGTAGACCTCGCCGCCGGGCAGGCGCGGCGCCAGCGCCGCAGCGGCCTCGTGGGCAAGCGGCCGCAGCTCGGCGGGCAGGCGGTCGGCGGCGAGCTCCAGCCGCGCCGCCGAGAGGTTCCCCTCGCCGGCGACGAGCAGCGTGTTGGTCTCCTCGATCGGGTAGCGCAGGACGCGCGGGTAGGCGGCCGCCATCGTCCTCCCCAGGACCCGCTCGAGCTCGTCGCCACCCTCGGGGTGGCCGACGTTGACGATCGTCACCCCGCCCGGCTCGAGGCGCTCGCGGGTCAGCGCGAAGAACTCCTCGGTGGTCAGGTAGAAGGGGATGTAGGGCTGGCGATAGGCGTCGACCATGATCGCGTCGTAGCCGCCCTCGGCGGCGCGCAGCCAGGGCCGGGCGTCCTCGTCGAAGACCTCCATCCGCGGGTTGCGCAGGTCGAAGAAGCGGCGGCCCAGCTGGGTCAACTCGCCGTCGATCTCGACCGCGTCGACCGCGGTCTGCGGGAAGTAGTGGCCGAAGGCGCGCGCGACCGTGCCCCCGGCGTTGCCGAGGATCGCGATCCGCTCCGGCGGCTCGGCGTCGGCGGCGGCGGGCAGCACCAGGTGCCCGTCCCAGTAGTCGCCGGTCAGGTAGCTGCCCGGCCGGTAGAGCGAGTGCACGGCCTGGCCCTCGTTCAACTCGAGCACGCGGGTGCCGTCGTCGCGTTCGACGACCCGCGCGTACTGGTGGGTGGTCTCGGCCTCGTAGAGCACCTCCCCCTCCCCCGAGCCCTTGATCGTCCCGACCGGCAGCGCCAGGACGCAGAGCAGCGCGGCCGGCACCGGCAGCGCCCGCCAGCCGATCCCCAGCGCCGCGACCAGCGCCAGGCAGAGCGCGAAGACGACGAAGGTGCGCTGGGTGCCGAGCAGCGGGATCAGCAGCAGCGCCGAGACCATCGTGCCGAGCAGCGAGCCGAAGGTCGAGATCGCGTAGAGCCTGCCGACCACCTCGCCGGAGTGCTCGACCCCGCCGACCGCCAGTCGCACCGCCCAGGGCGAGGCGGCGCCGAGCATCGTCACCGGCACGGCGACGAGGACGAGGACGCCGAACAGCGAGCCGGCGAAGGTGCCGACAGAGACGGAGTCGAAGGCGTCGACCGAGAAATCGAGGAAGGGCCGCGCCGCGAACGGGATCACGGCGATCAGCAGCGACGCGCCGAGGACCAGCAGGCAGAGACCGCGCAGGTGCGGGTGGCGGTCGGCGTAGCGGCCGCCGAACCAGTAGCCGATCGAGAGCGCGACCAGGACGACCCCGATCGTGTTCGCCCAGACGATCGTCGAGGCGCCGAAGTAGGGCGCCAGGAGGCGCGCCGCGGCGATCTCCGCTCCCAGGCTGGAGGCGCCGACGACGAAGACCAGCGCGGCGAGCAGCGGGCGGGGTGCCTTAGCGCTCAGGGTCGCTCCCGCTCGCGCTCAGCTCCCGCTCCAGCCGCGCCCCGTGCCCGGCGGCGACGGCGCGCTGCGCGCGCGCCGGGTCGAGCTCGACGCCGCGGTCGTGGGCGAGGTCGAGCAGGCGCTGCTTCTCGATCCCTTCGCGCGAGACTTCGAAGAAGACCCAGGCGAGCATGCCGAGGGCGAGGAAGGTCCCCTCGACCATCATGATCACGCCGGCGGTGCTCTGGTCCTGGACCGGGGTCAGCCCCCACTCCAGCTCGCCCGCCGTGTAGCGGTCGTAGAGAACGGTCCCCGACCACATCAGCACGTTGCCGAGGATCGCGCCGGTGAAGCGCACGGCGATCACGTAGCCGACCTTCCAGGCGGCGGTGAACCACTCCGGCTTCGGCAGCGGCCCGAACACCGGCATCCACATCAGGGCGCCGAAGAAGATGAAGAGCGAGTGCTCGAGCGCGTGCAGCGCCGCCCCGCCGTAGGCCGCGTCGTACATCGCCGGGATGTGCCAGAAGAAGAGGTTGACCGCCCAGAGCGGGAAGGCGACGAGCGGGTGGGCGAGCACCTTCAGCCGGTCGAAGAGCTTGATCGCGAGGATCGGCTGCAGGAGCGGCCCGGTCAGGCCGAGCACCAGCAGCAGGCTGGCGATGTCGCCGATCAGCAGGTGCTCGACCATGTGAGCGATCACCAGTTCCTCGGCGACGTAGTCGATCGGCGAGGCGACCGCGACGAAGATCGTCAGCAGCCCGGCGGCGAAGCAGAGCTGGCGCCAGAGCGGCACCGGCCGGCCCTTGGCGGCGAGCGTCGCCGAGCGCTTCGCGTAGAGGCCGGCGGCGAGCAGCAGCGGAATCAGCTCGATCAGGCCGAGAAGGGCACCCGCGAGGGCGAACGGCAGGGTCATCTCGAATCCAGCGTAGCCACCCGCCGCCGCTGGTAGCTTGGCCGCCAGATGAGCGCCGTGAACCACCGTTTTCCGACGATCGGCAGCTACGGCTTCCTCTCCGACTGCCACACCGCGGCCCTGGTCTCCTTCGACGGCGCGGTCGAGTGGCTCTGCCTGCCCCGCTTCGACTCGCCGAGCGCCTTCGCGGCGCTGCTCGACCGCGGCGCCGGGCACTTCAGCCTGCGCCCGCGCGGCGTGATCGTGCCGATCAGCCGCCGCTACGAGCCGGGCACGCTGGTGATCGAGACCACCTGGGTGACCGACACCGGCTGGGTCGTCGTCCACGACGCGCTGACGATCGCCGAGTGGGTCAGCTCCGGCAAGGACGACGGCCGCCCCGACACCGGCCACGAGTCCGACCGCTCGCTGCTGCGCACGATGACCTGCATCGACGGCGAGGTCGAGATGGAGATGGAGTGCGTGCCGCGCTTCGCCTACGGGCTCGACGACGCCGCCTGGACCGGCGGCGAGCTCGGCGAAGCGACCGCCCACGCCGACGACGGCACCGAGCTGCGGCTGACCAGCGACATGGAGCTGACGGTCGAGGACGGGGTCGCGCGCGGCCGGCTGAAGCTGCGCGAGAACGAGAGCGGCTTCTGCGCGCTGAGCTGGAACGAGGGCTCGCTCGGCGGCCCGCGCAGCTCGCCGGAGGCACTCGAGCGACTCGACTCGACCGAAGAGTTCTGGCGCCAGTGGCTGCGCGACGGCGACTTCCCCGACCACCCCTGGCGGATCCACCTGCAGCGCTCGGCGCTCGTCCTCAAGGGCCTCACCTACACGCCGACCGGGGCGATCCTCGCCGCGCCGACCACCTCGCTGCCGGAGACCCCCGGGGGCGAACGCAACTGGGACTACCGGTTCAGCTGGATCCGCGACTCGACCTTCAGCCTCTGGGCGCTGCACACGCTCGGCTTCGACCAGGAGGCGCGCGACTTCATGCGCTTCATCGTCCAGGTCTGCGTCGACCACCCCGACCTGCAGATCATGTACGGGATCGGCGGCGAGAAGGAGTTGACCGAGCAGACGCTCGACCACCTCGGCGGCTACGAAGGGGCGCAGCCGGTGCGGATCGGCAACGGCGCCTTCGACCAGCGCCAGAACGACGTCTGGGGAGCGCTCCTGGACTCGATCTACCTGCACGAAAAAGCGCTCAAAGGCCGCGGCACCCAGACCGACCGGGAACTCGTCCGCTACCAGGTCGAAGCGGCGATCGACGCCTGGCCGCACCCCGACCAGGGCATCTGGGAGTCGCGCGGGGAGCCGCAGCACTACGTCTCCTCGAAGCTGATGATCTGGGTCGCGGTCGACCGCGGCGCGCGCATGGCCCGGTCGCTCGGGTTCGAGGAGCTGGCCGACGAGTGGCGCGCCAAGGCCGACGAGTTCCAGGCGGAGATCCTCGAGCGCGGCGTGCGCGACGGCGTCTTCCGCCAGCACTACGACACCGACGCGCTCGATGCCTCGCTGCTGCTGATCCCGCTGCTTCGCTTCATACCCCCGGACGACCCGCGGGTGGTGGCGACGGTGGAGGCGATCGCCGACGAACTGACCGAACACGGCCTCGTGCTGCGCTACAAGGTCAAGGAGACCGACGACGGCCTGCACGGTCGCGAGGGCACCTTCCTGATCTGCTCGTTCTGGCTGGTCTCGGCGCTCTCGGAGATCGGCGAGTGCAAGCGGGCGCGGGCGCTCTGCGAGCGGCTGCTCGAGTCGGCCGGCTGGCTCGACCTCTTCGCCGAGGAGCTCGAGGCCGACTCCGGCCGGCACCTCGGCAACTTCCCCCAGGCGTTCACCCACCTGGCGCTGATCAACGCGGTCTCGCACGTGATCGCCGACGAGCAGCGCGACGACGGCGGCGTGACCGCCGTGTTCAGCGAGATGGGCGGGATCCGGCCGGAGGGCTGACGGCGTTTTGACGCGAGGGTTTCCTGTGCGCACAGGAACCTTGCAGACAAAACGTTTCTTTTGCTCTATATTGCGGCGCGGGATGGCGAGGCAAGACCGCACCGGGGAAAACGACCTGCTGGCAGCGCTGGGCCACCCGCTGCGGCGTCAGATCCTGCGACGGATGCGCGACGTGGAGATGATCAGCCCGCGTCAGCTGGCCAGGGAACTCGACCGGCCGGTCACCAACATCGCCTACCACGTGCGAGTGCTCGCCGACTGCGGCGCGGTCACCCTGGCCGGGGTCAAGCCGGTGCGCGGCGCGATCAAGCACTTCTACCGCAGCTCGATAAAGGAGCCATGGGCCCAGCAGATCATCGCGCTGGAGCCGTTGGACGGGAAACCGGCAGGGGAGATCGAGGAGCGGCCCCAGACTTAGCGCCCGGGGAGGGGCGATGGACGACAGAGACGACAGCTGGACGACGCGGGCGGCGGACCTGGCCACCGAGTCCACCGTGATCAAGCAGGTGCTGAACATCCACCCGGTGCTGCTGACAGTTCCCGAACTGGTCCGCGAGATCGCCGGCGAGGAGGCCGACTTCGCCGAGCGCGACGCGATCGAGCGGGCGGTCCGCGACCTCGGTGGCATCGGCCTGCTCCACCAACACGGCGAGTTCGTCGTTCCAACCCGGGCGGCGCTGCACCTCAACGAGCTGCTGGACCGCTAGGAGGGTCTAGCGAAACTCGCGTGTGCGACTGGCGAGCGCCGGACCAAGCGGGGCCAGGACGCAGGGAGGCCGAATAGCAGCGCTATTTGGCCGACCGAGGACGCCGCACCGCGCCGGGTCCGCCGCCGACAGGCGTGCGCGATGGGTTTCGCTAGACCCTCCTAGGCGGCAGACGGCGGAACCCGGTTCGAAGCCGCGCTTCGAGCTCCCCCGCCGCCTCCGCCGCGGCGGGGTCCTCGTCCTCGCCGGCGCTGACCAGGATCACCTCGGTCGCGTCGAAGCTGCCGAGCTGATCCTCGACGGCTTGGACGATGTCCTCGTCGCCGACCCGCGCCTCGGCGGCGACGCCGACCTTGGCCAGCGCGGCGACCGTGATCACGAGACCGCGCTGGGCCTCGCGGCGAGCGCCCTCGAGGTCGGAGGCCCAACGGTCGAGAAAGCCGATCCGCAGCGGCGCCAGGACCATCACCTCGACCGCGCCGTCGACCGGCCTCGCGGCGGAGGCGATCTCGGCAATCGCCGCGGGGTCCTCGAGCGGACAGCAAGCGACGACGAGCAGGCGCCCGGTGCCACCGTCGGCGGCGTGACCGAGCGCTCCGCGGGGGCGCTGGCGAACCGCGACGACGACGATCGCCACCGCGACCAGAGCGCCGACCGCGACGCCGACGCCGGGACCGCCGGCGAGAAAGGCGAGGGCAATCGGGACGGCGATCGCCAGAACGAGCAGCGGCAGCTTCCAAGGAGCCACCGTCAAAGCGTGCCAGGTGGCGAGCGCCGTCCCTTCTCGGGCCTAAGAGCCCTTGCTGATCGCGACCGGCGCGACACCATGGATCGTCTGGATCCGCATTCCCCCCCACCTCCCCCCTGTGACTGTGTGGTGGCCGCCCCTTTCGCGGCCCCGCAGATCCATACTCTAATTTTTTAGATCAATCAAGGGCACCAGAAAGAATCCGCAAATAAACGAGGAATTGACAACCGCTGCGGAATTCCTGAGCCGAGATCTCTAGAATGTTTCGATCGGCCGCCACCCCATTCAACGACCGAAGGAATCACGTTTTGCCGAAGACGAAGAAGAAAGACGGCGTCGAACAGATCGTCGCCAAAGCGTTCGCTCATCCGCTGCGCGTACAGATCCTGATCATTCTCAACGAGCGGGTGGCCAGCCCTAACCTGCTCTCGCAGGAGCTCGACCAGAGCCTCAACCTCGTCGCCTACCACGTGCGGGTGCTCGAGAAATACGACTGCATCGAGCTGGTCGACACCAAACAGCGGCGCGGCGCAACCGAGCACTTCTACCGCGCGACCAGGCGCCAGTTCCTCACCGACAGCGAGTGGGCGAGGATGCCGGAGAGCCTGCGCCCGGGCCTCTCCGGGGCGATGCTGAAGGCCGTCTTCGACGACATCGACGAGGCCGTGGTCGCGGGCACCTTCGACGAGCTCGAGGATCGCCATCTAAGCCGCACGCCGATGGTCGTCGACAAACAGGGTTGGGGCGACGTCGCCACCCTGCTCGGCGAGACGCTCGACCGCGTCTTGGAGATCCAGGCGGAAGCCAACGAACGACTCGCCAAGAGCGGCGAGGACGGCATGCTCGCCAAAGTCGAGATCATGCACTTCACCTCCCCGCAGTCCCAGCCCGACGCGGCTGAGCAGGCGGAGGCCAAGTAACGAAGCTTGTCCGGCAACCGGCGCCGCTCGAACCCTGAGCGGCGCCGGAGCCACCCCTGGCCCGAACCTCCATACCCGCCGGCGGCCGCGCGCTATGGTGTGGACAACGGCGGCCCCCACGGGCCCCGGGCGCTGCACGGCCTGTAGGTCGGGGCCCTCTGGGCGGCGTCGGTTCGACGACCCGGCGCACAGAGGCAATGGCAGCAAACAGGGACCAAACCCCACTCCCCCACGACCCCGTGACCGAGCACGCCACGGACGGTCTGTCGAGCGAGAACGAGCTCTGGAAGCGGCTGCGCGAGAGCGACGACCCGGCGATCCGAGAGGAGCTGGTGCGCCGCTACCTGCCCTTCGCCAAGAGCCTGGCCTTGCGCTACCGCGGCGCCAGCGAGTCCTTCGACGACCTGCTGCAGGTGGCCAGTCTCGGCCTGGTCAACGCAATCGATCGCTTCGATCCCGATCGCGGCACGCCGTTCACCGCCTTCGCCTCGCCGACCGTGCTCGGCGAACTGAAACGGCACTTCCGCGACCGCGTCTGGACGGTGCGCGTGCCGCGCGGGCTGCACGACCGGATGGCCGAAGTCGACAAGGCGATCTCCGAACTGACGGTCGAGCTGCAACGCTCTCCCTCGGTCGGCGAGATCTCCACCAAGATGGAGATCGACCCGAGCGAGGTGCTCGAGGTGCTGGAGGCGAACCACAACCGCCGACCGCTCTCGCTCGACCGACCGGTTGGCGGCGAGGAGGACGAAGCGCCCGCCTCGGAGTGGATCGGCGAGGAAGACGCCGGCTTCGAGCTGATCGAGGACAAGCTTGCGCTGGAGGGGGTGCTGCCCCACCTCGACGAGCGCGAACGGCTGGTCCTGCAGCTGCGCTTCGTCGAGGACATGACTCAGTCCCAGATCGCCGAGAAGATCGGCCACTCGCAGATGCACGTCTCGCGGATCCTGCGCCGCACCCTCGAGCGGATCCGCGAAGAGGTCGCCGAACGCGACCGCGCCGCCGAAGCGGAGTAGTACTACTAGGCAGAGAGAGCGGCGATCGCGACGACGAGGAACTCGCCTTCCTCGCCTTCCTCGACGCGCAGCTCGTCGGCCAGCGCCTCGAGCGAGCCGACCTCGGGGATGTCGAGACCCTCGCGCAGGCGCGCGGCGCCGCCGTCGGTCATCGGACCGACGCGCAGCTCGACCCCCTCCTCGCGGTCGGCGATGCTGAGCTCGACGTGGCCGTCGGTGAAGCCCTGCGGCGCGGCCGCGGAGATCGCGTCGCTGAGCAGCATCGCGTCGGAGAGACGGTCCACGGTGATCTCCTGGCGGGCGGCGAGGGCGCTGAGGACACGTGCGAGCACCGGGCCGACCAGCTCCGGCGGGCCGACCCTCATCTCGGTCGCCTCGGTGCGGATCGGCGCCGCGGCGGCGGCCGCGTCGCGCTCGCCACTCTGGTCGCGCGGCTGCAGCTCGAGGTGCATGGTTATCTCGGTGCCGCGGTCGATCCCGCCCCTGATCTCGAAATCGTTGGAGAGGGCGGCGATCAGGGTCAGGCCGATCCGCAGGCTGGGGCGGTCGAGGACGTCGGGACGCGGGTGGATTCCCATGCCGAAGTCGCGCACGACGACGGTCAGCATCCTGCCGTCGGAGGAGGCCTCGACTTCCAACAGGCCGGGATCCTCGCTCGGGTACGCGTGGACGACGACGTTCATCGCCGCCTCGGTGACGACGGTCTTCAGGTCCGCGATCGCACCCTCTCCCATGCCGAGACGCTCGCCCAGACCGGCAAGCGCGTGACGGACGACGGCTACATTCTCAGCCCGAGCCGGGAGGGACATGCGCAGCCCGGGTCGATCGTCAGTCTTCGCGTTCATTCCAATCTCTGGGCCCCGAGGCGGTCCGCTCTCGGCGCCGAGCATAGCTTGCACTGTCGCCTGAGCCACCGTCTACCCCGGGACCGGCCGGACAAACGAGTCGCAGAGCGGCATTTGGACGTAATGCTGCGGTAGCATCGCCGCGTGCAGCCCGTCCCTTTCGAGACGTCCTCCGAGCAGCTCGACGGGGTCCGCGTGATCGCCGTGCGCGGCGAGCTCGACCTCGGCACCGCGCCCGATCTGGAGGACCCCCTGGACGCCGCCCTGGCCGACGGCGGCGCCCCGATCCTGATCGACCTCTCCCAGTGCGAGTTCATCGACTCGACCGGGCTCGCCCTGATCGTCCGGACCTGGCAGCAGCTGGGCGGCAAGGATGGCGGTGGCAGGCTGGCGGTCTGCAGTCACAACGACCAGGTGCGGCGCGTGCTCGACGTCAGCGGCCTGGACCAGTCGATTCCGGTTCACGCCACCCGCGAGGAAGCCCTCGCGACGTTGAGCGGCTGAGCGGCCGGCGGCCGCATAGGCGGCCGGCGAACGGGTAGCGGGTCTTGATGCCCGCTCCTCGACGTCCCAGGCTCCCCCGCGACCTCTTCGAGACGCGCAGTCACACCTGGCACGCGCTCGGGCTCGGCGACGAGCTGGCGCCACGGCTCTCGAAGAGGGCGATCGGCGGCTTGCTGATCGCGCTGGCGGTGATCGCCGCGACCCTGGTCGTCTATCACCAGCGCGGCCACATCGCCCCCGGCTACGGCGAGTGGATTCGCGCCGGCACGGTGGTCGTCCTGGCGATCGCCGGCTTCGCCGCCACCCACTGGCTGGCCAGCGGGATGACGCCGCGCCTCTATCGGCGCCTCGATCCCGCCACCGCCGGCACCGTCGGGTTCGTGATCCGCCTCGCGGCGATGACGATCGTCGTCGTTCTCGCCCTGCGGATCGCCGGGGTAGACGCTGGCGCGCTGGCGGTCGGCGGCGCCTTCACCGCGGTCCTGCTCGGCCTCGCGGCGCAGCAGTCGCTGGGCGGGATCTTCGCCGGGATCGTGCTGCAGAGCACCCGACCCTTCCGAGTCGGCGAACGGGTGCGCCTGGTCGGCGGCGCACTGGCCGGCTCGCTGGAGGGCACCGTCTCCTCGCTGGGCCTCTTCTACACGACGCTGAGCCAGGGCGCCGACCGTCTGTTGGTGCCGAACAGCGTGCTGCTGCAACTGGTCGTCGTTCCCCTGCGCGAGCCCGACAAGGTCGACGTGCGGGCGCGCTTTCCGGCCGACGCCAGTCCTCAGCGAGTCGAACAGCAGCTGCTGCGCGAGATCACCGTGCCGACCCGCTACCGACCGAGCGTCTCACTCGAGGAGCTCGACGGCGACGGAGTGGTGCTGCGCGTCAACGCGACGCCGCTGCGCGCCGAGGACGGCTCGCAGCTCGCCGAGGAGGTGCTGGCGGCGCTGCGCAGCGAGGAGCCGGCTAGTCGAGCAGCAGGATCAGCAGGTTGACAAGCACCGCGACCGGCGTGCCGACCAGAGCGAGGGTGCGGAAGAACCTGGCGAAACCGCCGCGGTAACGGACGCTCTCCATCAGGGTCAGGCCGACGACGTGGGCGAGGTTGATCAGCGCGATGCCGATCGCGATCAGAACCGCGGCGGCGCGCCAGCCGGCGACCGAGCCGGCGCCGACGGCCGCGGCGGCGGCGAGCACGGCGGCGACGATCGTGCCGACGATTCCGGTCACCATGCCGGCGAAGTCGCCGCGCGATAGGCCCGGCAGGTACGAGGAGCCGATTTCCTTGCCCTCGTCGGGGTTGATCGTCCCCGCCGGCGAGTCCTCGACCCCGACCACGTGCTCGGAGCCGTCCGGGTCGCTGTGCAGGACGACCATGTGCAGCGGTGGCTCGATCCCCTCCTGGGCGCGTTCGAGCAGGCCGTTCTCGAACCAGCGGGCCTGCGCCTGCTCGTGCTCGAAGATCAGCACCTCGTCGGCCGGGGCCTTCAGCAACGCGTCCTGAGCAGACTGGACGGGATCGGGGTCGCCCACTTCGCCGCTGGCGACTATGCCGCTGCGCTCCAGCGCGCGCAGACAGCGCTCGAGCCGCTGTTCGGCGTCGTGGCGCGGCTCGTCGACGTCGCCGAGGGTGTGGCGGAAGGGCGTGGCCTCGATCGCCGGGACGACGACCCGCAGCTCCACCCCGTCGCCGTCGACGTAGCGGCGGATCTGCTCGATCGGCTCCGGTCCCTCCAGGTCCTCGGTGACGATCGCAAGCAGTTGACGGGACATCTCGGCCTCCCGGTTCAGTCGTCGCTGGGAATCTCGTCGTCGGCTTCTTCGAGCTCGCGCTCGGCGAGCTCGAAACCCTCGTCCTCGCCCTGCCCGGCCTCGATCAGCGGCTGCTCGGCCGGGTCGTCGGTGTCCGGCGGGATATCGCCGCCGATCCCAGCGGCTTCCGCGGCCGCGGCCTCCGCCTCCTCCTGGGCGACCTCTTCCTCCTCGCGCTCTTCCTCGCCGAAGGTCATGAGGGCCGACGCTCCCCCCACAGGCCGGCGTCCTCGTCGTCGCGGCGCTCCCTCTGGCCGGGCTGGCGCACTGGCTCGGGCTGCTCGACGCTGCGTCGGCGCAGACCGACATAGGCGAAGAAGCCGAGCATGAAGAGGACGAAGAAGACCAGCGCGAATACCGGGCTCCAGGCCACGGCGATCAGCGCCAAGACGATGACGACGATCAGCGGGATCACGTACATGGCGGTCGGTTACCCCGGGCCCAGTCGGCCAAAACAGGTGCGGAGGCGCGTGTCGGCAGCGCGGCGGTCGGGTAGCCGATCAGGAAGCAAGCGACTCCAAGGAGGAGTGACATGGCAGTGCAGGAGGCCGGTGAGATAACCGGCACCAAGGACAAGGACTACAACGTCATCTGGTTCACCGAGCAGTGCCTCAGCAACGTGCTGCGGCTCGAGACCTACGCGGAAGACGCCGATCGGGCGGGCGACGCAGACCTGGCCCAGTTCTTCCGGCGCGCGCAGGAGACGAGCCGCAAGGGCGCCGAGCAGGGCAAAGAGCTGCTGAGCGCGAGGTTGGCCTCCTGATGAAGGCCCTGGTGATCAGCTGCACGCTCAAGCGCAGTCCGGAGGAGTCGAACACCGAGGCGCTGGCCGATGTCGTCGTGCAGGCGCTGCGTGAAGCGGACGTCGAGGTCGACACGGTGCGTGCGGTTGATCGCTACCTCGCCCCCGGGGTGAGCAGCGACGAGGGCGACGAGGACGACTGGCCGCGGATCCACGAGCAGTTGCTGGACGCCGAGATCCTCGTGATCGCGACGCCTACCTGGCTGGGCCGGCCCTCGAGCATCGCCCAGCGGGTGCTCGAGCGGATGGACGCGATGATCTCCGAGCAGGACGACGAGGGGCGGCCGGTGGCCTACAACCGCGTTGCCGGCGTGGTCGTCACGGGCAACGAGGACGGCGCCCACCACGTGATCTCAGAGGTGTCCGGGGCGCTGGCCGACATCGGCTACACGATCCCCGGCCAGGCCTGGACCTACTGGAACCGCGGGCCCGGACCGGGCGAGGACTACAGCGAAAACGAGGCGGGACACGATTGGTCCCACGAAACCGGCAAGACCGCGGCGGCCAACCTGGTCGCGGTGGCCCGCGCCCTTGCCGAGAGCCCCGTGCCGGCGTCTAGCTAGCCGGCTCGGGACTCGCGCCGGCGCGGCCGAGAAGCCAGCCGCCGAGCGCCCCCACGGCTGCGCCGAGACCAAGCAGGGTCGTCGCGCGCAGCGGGTTCCGCTTCAATTTCGAGGCGGTCCCGTGAGCGGTGTGCTTCGCGGTCGACTTGACCGCCTTGCTGGCGAGTTTCCGTTTGATCGACATGGGTGCCGGCTACCCGTTTGCCGCTGTCGCGACACCGGGTAGCCGCGACCCGTGGCGCCTACCGTGATCCTCGACGTCGACGGCACCTTGGTCGACACCAATTACCACCATGCGCTCGCCTGGCAGCGGGCGCTGCTCGCTCATGAGCACGTCGTCCCGGCCTGGCGGATCCACCGCCACATCGGCATGGGCGGCGACCAGATCGTCGCCGCGCTCGTCGGCGACGACGTGGAGCGAGCCGAAGGCGACGCGATTCGCGAGGCCGAGGGCGAGGTGTACGCCGAGCTGATCGGCGAGGTCAGGCCGATCGACGGCGCCCGCGAGCTGATCGCCGAGCTCGCAGAGCAGAGCTGCCGGGTCGTCTTGGCCAGCTCGGCGAAGCGCGAGGAGGTCGACCACTACCTCGACCTGCTCGGTGCCCGCGACCGGGTGGACGAGTGGACCAGCTCGGCCGACGTGGAGAGGACCAAGCCGGCCCCCGACCTCGTCCAGGTCGCCCTCGAGAAGGTCGAACACGAGGGGTCGGCGCTGATGGTCGGCGACTCGGTCTGGGACGTGAGGGCGGCGTGCGCCGCCGAGCTCCGGACCCTGGCGGTGCTGACCGGCGGCTTCTCGGCGGCGGAGCTGCGCGAGGCGGGCGCCGCCGAGGTGGTCGAGTCGGTCGCCGAGCTCTGCTCAGCTGGCGCCGGCGACGGCGCGCTGGAGCTGTTTCTTGCTCATCTTCGAACGCCCCTCGATGCCTAGCTTCTTGGCGTCGTTGTAGAGCTGTTCGCGGGTCCGACCGCCCGGGCCTTTGCCCGACTGCTTGCCGCCGCGGCTGCTCGCCGAGCGGCCGCTGGTCGACGAACGCGAGGAGCTTTTCGACTCACCCGAGCGCGCCTTTTCCTTGTTGACCGCCCGGGAGGCGATCTCCTCCGCCCGCTTGTTGGAGCGCCCGGATTCCTTCTCGCTCTTCTTGATGTGCTCGTACTGGCGAGCCCGTTTGCTGCCTTTCTTAACTCCGCGTGGTGGCATGGGTCCTCCCTTTCTCGTGGATGCCCTCGGCGAACTCCTCGACCAACTTCGCGACGAAGGCCTCGAGATCGTCCGGTTTGCGGCTGGTCACCAGGCCCTGGTCGACGTGCACCTCCTCGTCGACCCACTCGGCGCCGGCGTTGCGCAGATCGGTCTGCAGGCTCGGCCAGGAGGTCAGGGTGCGACCCTCGACGACGCCGGCCTCGACCAGCGTCCAGGGGGCGTGGCAGATCGCGGCCACCGGCTTGCCCGCGGCGAAGAAGGCGCGGACGAACTCCAGCGCGTCCGCGTCGGTGCGCAGCTGGTCGGGGTTGGCGACCCCGCCGGGCATCACCAGGGCGTCGTACTCGCTTGCGTCGACCTCGCCGACGCGGCGGTCCACCGGGAACGTCTGGCCCTTGTCCAGGTGGTTGAAGGCCTGGATCTCGCCGCCCTCGGGCGCCACCAGGTCGACCTCGGCCCCACAGCCGCGCACCGCTTCCAGCGGCTCGGTCAGCTCGACCTGCTCGACTCCCTCGTTGGCCATCAGGAAGGCGATCCGTTTGCCGTTCAGCTTCTCGAACATCATCTGTCTCTCATCTCCTTGTGATTGGGCACCGGCCCGGTCGCCTCACCGCCGCAACGGTTGGTCTTCTCACCCGAGCGGGAACCGGGAGTCACCCCCGGTGAAAGCCGCTGGGAACCGAGCCGGCACGCTCGATTCGCTGCTACCCCGGGCGCTCGATCGTCAACCCACGAGCTCGAGCACGGCGCGCTCGATCCGCGCCCTGCTACGCGTGCCGACATCGATCGTCTCGCCGTCGCGGTAGCGGTCGAGGACGCGCGGGTCGATGTAGGAGCGCCGGCAGACGGCCGGCGTGTTGCCCAGCCGCTCGGCGACGCGGCCGACGGCCGCGGCGATCGTCCGCTTCGCCGCCGCCTCGGAATCGGGCTTCGGCTCGCCCGCCAGCTCGGCCGCGGCGAGCACGGTGCCGTGCCAGGTTCGGAAGTCCTTGGCGGAGAACTCCTCGCCGGCGTGCTCGCGGATGTAGGCGTTGACGTCGTCGGAGCGGATGTCGTGCCAGCGCCCGCGCTCCTTGTAGGCGAGCAGGTCCTCGGCCCGCCGCGACGCCGCCGCATCGTCTCCACAGCCTCGATCGCCGCCCGGTCGCGAATCGACTGCACGCGCCGCTGGCCGCTCTTGGCGGGGAAGTCGAAGACCAGCTCCTCGCCCTCGCGGCGCACGTGCTCGCGCAGCACCGTGGCGACGCCGTAGCTCCCGTTGTCCTCGGCGTACTCCTCGCCGCCGATCCGGAAGAAGCCGAGGTCGAGCAGCCGCACGGCGCAGGCCAGCGCCCGCTCGCGCGGCATTCCCTCGCGGCCGAGGTCGCGCGTGACGGCGCGGCGCAGGCGCGGCAGGCGGCGGGCGAACTCGCGGGTCGCCTCGTACTTCTTCGCCGCCTGGCGCAGTTCCCAGCGTTCGTGGTAGCGGTACTGCTTGCGGCCCGCTTCGTCGTAACCCGTGGCCTGGATGTGGCCCAGCGGATCCGGGCAGATCCAGACGTCCTTCCAGGCCGGTGGGACCGCCAAGGCGCGGATCCGGGTCAGGGTCTCCTCGTCGTCGATCCGGTCGCCGGCGGCGTCCTCGTAGGAGAAGCCGCGCCCGCGGGCGACCCGGCGAATCCCGGTGCCCGCACAGTCCGAGCGGCGCAGCCTGCCCTTCGGCGCAGCGCTCAAACGCGCACCACGATCCGCTCGGCGCTGACCTCGCCGACCGCTTCGCAGGGGATGCCGCGCGCATCGGGACCCGGGCCGCGCAGGCGCTTCAGCAGCCCTCCGCGGCCCACCAACAGCTCGTCGATCACGACGTCGCCGTCCTCCCAATGGCCGCGCACCTCGAAGACGCGCCCCAGTCGGCGGCCGGACCGGTCGCAGACCGGACGGCCGATCAAATCGCTGAGCGGGTGACGGTTCAGTTCCACGGCAGGTGCCTCACGATCCACCGCTCGGGGTCGTCGCCTTCGCCGAGCCCCAGCTCCTCGGCGATCTTGCGCAGCCGCACCGTCGAGTCGATCCGGTCGACCTCCGCCCAGGGCACGCGCATCGCGTTCGCCCCCCAGGTCTCCTCGCCGAAGATCCGCCGCGCCAGCGGGCGCAGCCGGCGTGGGACGCGGCGGGGGTAGATGCCGACGCCGACCAGCAGCGCGCTTACCCGCGGCGGGTTGCCCTCGAGCTCGATGTCGTCGACGCGGCCGCAACGGCGGCCCTCGGCGTCGACGATCTGCTCGTCGAGCAGGCGGTGGGCGATGAAGATCGGCCCGTCGCTCATCCCCCACCCCCATTCGTCATCAGCAGCAGCGGGATCGCCGCCGCCGCCAGCACGACGATCACCCCGAAGTAGGTCCAGCCGAGCGTCGCCGCGAACCTGCCGTTGGCGTGCTCGCCCATGAACGAGCGGTCGCCGGCGATCAGCAGCACCGGCAGGTAGGTGAACGGCAGGGCGACGACGGAGAAGACGACGGAGTACTCGGTGATCTCGACCGGGTTGATGCCGCTCAGCACGATCAGCAGGGCGAGGAAGAGGAAGACCAGCCAGGAGGCGGTGAAGCGCGGTGCTTTGCGCGGCCCCCGGTAGCGCCCCCACTCCCAGCCGAGGAACTGGGCGAGGTTGTAGGAGGCGGCGAAGCTCGAGTCGATCGCGGCCCCGCCGATGCAGAACATCATCCCGCCGAGGGCGAGCAGCAGTCCGGTCTCGCCGAAGGCGCCCTGGGCGGGCAAAGCGACCGTGCCGAGATCGCCGGGGTCGACGCCGATCGGGTGGAAGAGGTAGCCGGAGGCGATCACCAGGGCAACGGCGAGCAGGCCGCCGATGCCGTAGCCGAAGAAGGCGTTGAGGCGGTTCTCTTTCAGGTTGTCGGCGGTCCAGCCCTCCTCGATCGCACCCGAGGAGTAGAAGTGGACCTCGTAGGGCATCAGCGCGGCCGCGAAGACGCCGATCACGAAGTAGAAGTAGAGCGGCGAGCCGGCGAAGGAGGGCACGAACCCCTGCGCGACCTCACCCCAGTCGGGGCTCTGGTAGAGCACCGTGGCGACGACGACGAGCAGCAGCAGGCCGCCGTAGCCGAAGACGCGCTCGATCCCGCCGAAGGGCAGCAGGGCGACGATCGCGACCAGAGCGAGCAGGCCGACGACGACCCACATGCTGAAGGCGGCGTCGAAGAGCAGCTGCAGAATCAACGCCAGGCCGCCGAGCTCGGCGGCGAGGGTGAGCAGGTTGACGAAGGTGCTGGCGACGAGCGTGACCAGGCCGAGGTTGAAGCTCATCCGCATCCGGATCACGTCGAAGACCGGGCGCTGGGTAACCGCCGCGACCCGCCCGCACATCTCGGCGTAGAGGGCGATCCCGATCGTTCCGAGCACGACCGCCCAGATCAGGTCGTAGCGGAAGAGCGCGCCGGCCTGGGTGTTGAAGACCAGGTCGCCGATGTCGAGGAAGCCGCCGATCGCGGCGATGATCCCCAGGGCGATTTTGAAGATCGTCTTCACTGCGGCTCGCCGGTCAGCCGTTCGACGATCGCGTCGGCCCGGTCTTTGGCTTCTTCCATCTCGCGTTCGAGCAGCGCGCCGTGGCGCTCGTCGCCGGGGAAGACCTGGATTTCCGAGAACAGGTCGGCGATCTCCATCGCCACCTGGACCGCGGCGTCGCGCTCCGGTCCGACCTCCGGCGAGGGCTCGGCGTCGGCGAGCTTTTCGGCCTCGTGCTCGGCCTGGCCGCCGAGCGTCTTCGCCATCACCCGCGTGTAGGTCGACTTGGTCGCGTCGCGGGCGACGCCGTTGGCGATCAGCTGACCCTGCGCGGCGAGCGCGCTGAGCGATTCGACCCCGCGGTTCAGCTCCCCCCGGCTGAGGTCGCCGCAACCCCCGACGGCAACCGCGACCGCCACGAGAAGGAGCAGGGTGGCGACGCGAGCTTTCACCGTGTCTGCGCTTTACCCCGTTCGGCGGTCGGGCGAACCGTCCACGTTTTGCCCAACCAGTCAGGGGTAACTCCCGGACACGCTCGCCAATACACACGACGTCGAAGGAGAAGACGATGGCGGAGATCACGACCCTGGAGGAGAAGCTGGCGGAGGTGACCGGCCTCGCGCGAGCGGCCAAAGATCTGAGCGAAAAAGTCGCCAGCATGGTCGAGGACGACGAAGTCAGCCAGAAGCTGAGCCGGATGAGCGAGGAGGCGGCCGAGACCGACGAGCGCTGCAGCGCGATCATCGACCAGCGCGAAGGCAAGAAGACGGCGATCCTCGAAAAGGCGCAGGAAACCAAAAGCGAGGCGGCGGAGATGGCCTCGACCTACCTCGGCGAGGACGCCGACGGGCTCGACGGGCTCGAGTTCATGACGATGGCCGAGGCGGGCGAGGTCGGCCACTGGGCGGTGCTGGGCAAGCTCAACGAGAAAGCCGGCGAGCGGGAGATCGCCGAGCTGGTCGAGTGGGCCCTGCCGATCCAGGAACGCCACTTCAGCGAGGTCAAAGAGGGCTCGCTGGCGCTGGCCGCCGAGGAGGACCCCGATTCCTGACCGCTACCTGGCGATCTACCTGAACGACCACCTCGCCGGCGCGACCGCGGGAGTCGGGCTGGCGAGGCGGACGGCCGCGAGCAATCGCGACGACGAGCGCTTCGGCCCTCAGCTACGTCGCATCTGCACCGAGATCGAGCAGGACAAGGCGACGCTCGAACGGGCGATGGAAGAGCTGGGAATCGGTCGCGACCGGCTGAAGGCCAGCGCGGCCTGCGCCGCCGAGAAGCTCGGCCGGTTGAAGCCGAACGGGCAGTTGCGCGGCTACTCGCCGCTCAGTCGAGTGGTCGAGCTGGAAGGGCTTTATCTGGGGATCAGCGGCAAGAGCAGGCTCTGGAAGGCTTTGGAGAGCACGGCCGCCGAGCGCGTTCCCGAGCTCGACTTCGCGCAGCTCGGCGAGCGCGCCGACCGCCAGCGCGCCGAGGTCGAGCAGCTCCAGGAAGCGGCGGCGGAGCTGGCACTCCATTGAGCGCATCCGATTGCTCGGTCGGCGGGCGGGTAGCTGGCAAACGGGACGAACGAGATGAAGGCACTTACCTTCCACGGCAACGAAGACGTCAGGATCGAAGAGGTTCCGGATCCGTCGATCCAGGACCCGACCGACGCGATCGTGCGGATCACCTCGACCGCGATCTGCGGTTCCGACCTGCACCTCTACGGCGTGCTCGGCATGTTCATCGACGAGGGCGACATCCTCGGCCACGAGCCGATGGGGATCGTCGAGGAGGTCGGCGCGGAGGTGACCCACATCGCCCCCGGCGACCGCGTCGTGATCCCGTTCAACATCTCCTGCGGACACTGCTGGATGTGCGAGCGCCAGATCTACGCCCAGTGCGAGACGACCCAGAACCGCGAGCAGGAAAAGGGCGCCTCGCTGTTCGGCTACACCAAGCTCTACGGCCAGGTCCCGGGAGGGCAGGCGGAGTTCCTGCGCGTCCCACAGGCCCAGTTCGGCCCGATCAAGGTCTCGGAGAACGGCGCTCCCGACGAGCGCTATCTGTTCCTCTCCGACGTCCTGCCGACCGCCTGGCAGGCGGTCGAGTACGCGGCGATCCCCGCCGGCGGCTCGGTCGCCGTCTTCGGGCTCGGCCCGATCGGGCAGATGTGCGCGCGGATCGCCCGCCACAAAGGCGCCGGGCAGGTCTTCGGGATCGACAACGTTCCCGAGCGTCTCGCCATGGCCGCCCGCAACGACGTCGAGCCGCTCGACGAGGAGGATCACGAAGACATCGCGACGACGCTGCGCGAGCTGACCGACGGCCGTGGTCCCGACAGCGTGATCGACGCCGTCGGCATGGAGGCACACGGCGCGCCGGGCGCCGAGGCGATGCAGAAGCTCGCCGGGCGTCTGCCGGACGCGGTGGCCGCGAAGCTGACCGAAAAGGCCGCTGTCGACCGTCTCTCCGCCCTGCTCGCCTGCATCGACAGCGTGCGCCGCGGCGGCACGGTCTCGATCTCCGGCGTCTACGGCGGCCAGCTCGACCCGCTGCCGATGATGCAGATCTTCGACAAGGGTTTGCAGCTGCGGATGGGTCAGGCGCACGTGCGCCAGTGGACCGACGAGATCCTGCCCCTGCTCGACGAGGACGCCGGCGATCCGCTCGGCGTCGAAGACCTGACCACCCACCAGTGGCCGCTCGAGCGCGCCGAGGAGGCCTACTCGATGTTCCAGAAAAAGGAAGACGGCGCGATCAAGGTCGTGCTGAAGCCAGGGCTTGCGTGAAGCGGACCCGCGCGATCTCGCTCCGAGCCCGGACAGAGAGGCGACGATGGCGAAGATCAGGATGAGCGACAAACGCAAGCTCGAGGTCGAGATCGGCGCGGCGAAGCTCGAGGAGGAGATCAGCCACGTCGCCGGCAGGGAGGTGCCGCTGTTGCGCGTGAAGCGCGCCGGCAAGGACAGTTTCGTCTGGATCAACGCCACCCAGATCGTCTCGATCGAGGACGACCCCGACCGGCTTTAGCCGTAGGTGCGTCGCGAACTCAGGCCCTGGCTTCGCTCAGGTGCTCGAGCAGGCCGGCCATCCCGCCCTCGCGGTGGACGCGGCGCTGGTCGTCGGCGCCGTTGCCCTCGTCGAGGATGCGCTGGATCTCGTCGAGAGCTCCATCGCCGCCCAGCTCGCGCGCGTAGGGCCGGGCCAGCTCGAGCACTTCGCGGCCGACCTGTCGCGCCGGCCGGGGGTCCTCCCCGTCGAAGAGGATCGCCGCGTCGAGCCCGTGGCTGGCAGCCTGGAAGTAGGACTCCTCGAGCGCCTCGCGGTGCGGGCTGGGATCGGTCGGTCGGTCGAGCTCCTTGGCGGCGATCGCCTGGATCAGCGCGGCGATCGCGGTCGAGCCCAGCACGTCGGTCTGCACGTCGACCGCCCTGACCTCGACCGTGCCGAGCTTGGGGTGGGGGCGCACGTCCCACCAGATGTAGGTGTAGTCGTCGACTCCGGCCGCAGCGATCAGTTGGTCGGAGACCTCGCGGAACTCCGCGTAGTCGCGGAAGTGGCGTGGCAGCTGGAAGCGGGGCCAGGCCCGCACCACCGACGAGCGTGAGCTGGCGTTGCCCGAGTCGGCCCCTTCGCGGAAGGGCGAGTTGGCGCTCAGCGCCTGCAGTACCGGCAGGTAGAGGCGGAACGCGTTGGCCAGACGCACCGCGGTCTCGGGATCGGGCGCGCCGACGTGGACGTGAAGCCCACACGGCGGCGTCTCCAGCAGGTCGCCGAAGTCCCGGCGGACCACCTCGTAACGCGGCTTGTCGACCAGCGGCGCCTCGCCCGAGCGGGCGGCCGGGTGAAGGCCCGACGCGAGCAGCCCGTAGCCAGCTTCGCGAACCGCCCGCCTCACCTCGCCCAGCTGGGCGTGGACCTCGCCGGCGTCGTGGCAGACGCCGGTCTTCAACTCGATCTGCTCGGCGAAGATCTCCGTGCTGACCCGTTCGGCGAGGGAGCCGCCGACCTCGTCGAGCACGCCGTCGGCGGCGGCGACCAGCTCGCCGCGTTCGTCGACCAACAGCAGCTCCTCCTCGACGCCCAGGGAGAGCGGCGGCGAAGCGCCAAAGCGATGCTCAGGCTGGATTCTGTCTCCGCTGGGGCGTCCAGACACGCCGGGCTTTCGGTTCCCGCGCCAGGGCCGCGCGGTAGTGGCGCAACAGCTTTAAGGGGAGCCGGCGTCGCGCGTACTCACGTCGCTCTGCTCCCGGTCGTCCCATGCTTGCCTCTTACCCCTTCCAAGGCGGCAGAAACCACAGCGAGATCCTCGACCAATGCCGCGAAGGCCAGCTCGCGGTCCTCGCCGGCGCGCAGGACCGCGGAAGGGTGGACGGTGACCATCGTGATCGGCGCCGGGCCGTCCTCGAGCAGGCGACCGCGATCGCGGGTGACCTTGGCGCCGGGGCCGAGCACGGAGCGGGTCGCGGTCGCACCGAGCGCGACCAGCGCCCGTGGCGCAATCGCCACGATCTCCGCCTCGAGCCACGGCTTGCAGGCCTCGACCTCGCCGGCGCGCGGCGTCTGGTGAAGGCGGCGCTTTCCGCGCGCCCGCCACTTGAAGTGCTTGACCGCGTTGGTCAGGTAGGCGTCGCCGAGGTCGATGCCGGCCTCCTCGAGGGCCCTGTCCAGCAGCTTTCCCGCCGGGCCGACGAACGGCTCGCCCTCGATGTCCTCGCGGTCGCCCGGCTGCTCGCCGACCAGCATCAGCTCGGCGCCTTTGGCGCCCTCGCCGAAGACCGCCTGGGTCGCGTCCTTCCAGAGCTCGCAGCCACGGCACCCCTGCACCGCCTTGCGCAGCGTCGGGATCGTGCGCCGCGCCGGCAGGAACTCGGAGGCGTCGCCGGCGCTCTTTGCCATGCGGCTCCTCTACCCGCCCGGCACCTCCCGCACCACTTCGCGCGGGCGCTTGTCGTCGCGCAGGCCGACGAAGCGGGGGTGGCGGAGCTTGCCGTCGCGGGTCCACTCCTGGAAGCCGAACTGGCCGACCAGCTCGGGGCGCACCCAGCGGGCCGAGGGCGGCAGGTCTTCGCCGGCGAAGGGCGAGTCCGGCACCTCCAGCGCATCCAGCCGGGCGCCGAGGTCGGCCAGCGTGCGCTGGTCGTAGCCGGTGCCGACTTTGCCGGCGTAGCGCAGCTCGCCACCCTCGTAGTAGCCGACGAGCAGGGCGCCGAAGCTGGCGCGCGAGCCCTGCGGGGGCGTGAAGCCGCCGATCACCAGCTCCTGCTCGCGCGTGCATTTGAGCTTGATCCAGTCGCCGCTGCGGCGGTGCGTGTAGACGCTCTCGGCGCGCTTGGCGATCAGGCCCTCCCACCCTTTCGCGCAGGCCTCGCGGAAGAACTCCTCGCCGCGCTCGTTGCGGTGCGGCGTGTAGCGGACCGGACCGGCGAACTCGAGCCCGTCGCGCAGCAGCCGCTTGCGGGTGCGCAGCGGCAGCCCGGTGAGGTCATGGCCGTCGAAGCTGAGCAGGTCGAAGAGGTAGAGGAAGACCGGGATGCCGCTCGCCCGCGCCAGCTCGGGATCCTGGATGTGCATCCGACCCTGCAGGCGGGCGAAGCTGGTCTGGTTGCCGTCGAAGGCGACGATCTCGCCGTCGGCGACGAACTCGCCGGCGGCGTCGGTGGCCAGCGCCTCGACCAGCTCCGGGTAGCCGCGCGTCAGGTCCCTGCCGGTGCGCGAGGTCAGCGTCACCCCCTCGCCGCTGCGGCGGACGATCGCGCGGATGCCGTCGAGCTTGCGCTCGAAGACCCAGGCCGGATCGGTGAACGGCCGGGCGCCGAGCTTCGCCTTCATCGGCTCACCTAGCATCTCGCCGGTGAAGCTACTCGCCAGAGCCACCGTGGTGGCGGCCGCGGCTCTCGTCGTCTGCCTCGCCGTCGCCGCGACCGGACCGGCGGCGGGCGCCCTGCAGGCACAGACGAGCAGCGCCGCGCCGCCGCCCTCGACCCTCTGGCCGATCCCCTACGGGCCGAAACGCAAGCGCGAGATGGCCGCCTACTCCCAGCGCCATTACGGCCAGGACACCTGGCGACTGCGCAACCCGAAGGTGATCGTCGAGCACATGGCCCAGACCTCCACCGCCGCCGCCGTCTTCAACACCTTCGCGCCGGACACGCCGGACGTCGAGCTCGGCGAGCTGCCCAACGTCTGCTCGCACTACGTGATCGGCGCCTCGGGGAAGATCTTCCGGCTGGTCAACCTGCGCACCCGCTGCCGCCACACGGTCGGGCTCAACTGGACCGCGATCGGGATCGAGCACGCCGGCTACGGCGACTCCGACGTGCTCGGCGACCCGCGCCAGCTGCGCGCCTCGCTGCGGCTCACCCAGTACCTGCGCTGCCGCTTCGGGATCGGCGTGCGCAACGTGATCGGCCACAACGAGAGCCTCGGCTCGCGCTACCACTACGAGCGCGTGCCGAGCCTGCGCAACCAGACCCACGGCGACTGGCGGCACAGCTCGATGCAGGTCTACCGCCAGAAGCTGCGCCGCCTCGGCGCCTGCTGAGAGCCGCCCTACTCTCAGAGCCGCCCGAGCAGGAGCAGGATCAGCAGGATGATCGCGATCAGGCCGAGGATTCCTCCGGCCACCGCCACCTTGAGCAGCACCAGCACGATGGCGACGACTATCAACACGGCAATCAGCGTGCCGACCATTTATCCCCACTCCTCTCGAGTAACGCTTGACGGACGGCTCTCGGTTACCCAGCGCCCGGATCGAGAAACCGGACCGGTCACCGCGGCAATAGACTCGCGACGATGAGCGAGAGCGGCGCAACGGGGTTCAAAGAGGGCGACAAAGTCTGGGTGCAGGACGCCGACGGCAACCATCACCCGGGGATCTTCGTCGGCGACAACGAGGCCGCCGGCTGGTTCGGCGGCGGCCCCAGCGCCTACGTCGTCCACCCCGAAGCGCACCAGGCCGAGGTGGTCTCGATCTTCCGCATCACGGCGCGCGACGAGTAGGCGGCGATCTTCAAGCGCGCCGCGGCAGGTACCGGTAGCCCACCCCGCGGACCGTCTGGACCGGGTCGACGCCCGCGGCGCCGAACTTGCGCCGCAGGAAGCTGACGTACAGCGGCCAGGGCGAGCACCGGGACGTCGCTCAGCTCGCGAATCTGGCCGAGGCAGCGAGGCCGTCGGGGTCGGTCATGTCGAGGTCGAGCACGACGACGTCGGGACGCTCGTCGTACAGAGCCCTGAGCCCCCTGCGATCGGGTCCCGGCTGGATCGGCTCGATCTCGGCATCGCTCATCAATGCCCGGAGCCGGCCCGGCGCCTCGCCGTTGCCTCCGATCGCCAGGACCTTCGGGCGATGATCCACGCTGATCCTCCGTGCTTCCACTTCGCACGGCGAGTTGACTTTACTCAGCGTATTTTGTCAACTTGTTGTAACAAGTCACGAGCTTCGGCCGGAAGCGCCTTGCCCTGCCAGACGGCGGATCCCGGGTAGCTCGAGTCGCAACATCTTCCACTCCTCGAGCCGCCGGGCGCCGAGCTCGTCGTAGAAGCGCAGCGCCGGCTCGTTCCAGTCCAGGGCACACCAGTCGAGGCGGGCGTAGCCGCGCTCCAGCACCAGAGCGGCGAGGTGCTCCATGACGGCGCGGCCGATCCCGCCACGCCGCTGCTCCGGCCGCACGTAGACGTCCTCGAGCCAGATCCCCGGCCGCATCTCGAACGAGGAGAAGGTGGTGAAGAAGATCGCGTAGCCGGCCACCTCCTCCCCCGCTTCGAGGATCAACGCCTCGGCGGCGCGCAGCTCGAACAGGGTGTGGCGCAGGGTCGCCTCGTCGCCGACGACCGCGTCGGCGAGCTTCTCGTACTCGGCCAGCTCGACGATCAGGCCGTGCAGCAGCGCCACGTCCGCTTCGGCCGCCGGGCGGATTCGGACTTGCTCTGCGGCCGTCACTCCCCCCAGCCTAATCAGGCCCTGCCTTCCAGCTCGTACTCGCGCAGGAAGCCCTCGAACAGCCGGCGGTGGGCCTGCTCGTCGCGGAGGATCGCGATCACCATGTCCTGGGTCACCGGGTCGACCCCCTCGGTCTCCTCGATCACGCGCGTGTAGTGCTCGATCGCGCCGGTCTCGGCTTTGATCACGCCGCGGATCACGTGGACGATGTCGGTCTGCTCGTCGGGGGGCTGCAGGAAGCTCTGTTCGGGCTCGAAACTCTCCGACCCCGGCACGACGCCGTAGAGCTCCTTGATCCGGGCGGCGAACTGGCGCGCGTGTCCGAGCTCCTCTTCGATGTCCTCGGCGAGCGACTCTTTGATCTCCTGGGCCCGCACGCCATCGAGGTTGATCGACGCGGCGAGGTAGCTCATCACCGTCTCGATCTCCATCCAGTAGGCCTTGGTGAGCAGCTCGACGATGTCGTCTCGGGTACCGGACGCGGCCCCGTCGAGAATCCCCTTGCTGTGGTTGGTGGTCGCCATCGGTTCCTCTCTTCCTCGGTCTGGGAAAGGTCAACGGCCCCTTACCCGCCCAGGCGGGGAGCGAACGTCTAGGGTGCCCCAGATGGGCACGATCGACGAGCTGCTCGCCAACAACACCGCCTTCGCCGACGGCCTCGCCGAGCGCCACCTCGACGTGCGGCCGAGCCGCCAGCTGGCGGTCGTCACCTGCATGGACTCGCGGCTCGACGTCTTCGCGGCGCTCGGGCTCGGCGACGGCGAGGCGCACGTGCTGCGCAACGCCGGCGGCGTGATCACCGACGACGTGATCCGCTCGCTCGCCGTCTCCCAGCGCCGCCTCGGCACCCGCGAGGTGATGCTGATCCACCACACCGACTGCGGCATGGAAAAGGTCACCGACGACGGCTTCCGCGCCGAGCTGCAGGAGTCGACCGGCGTCGCCCCCGCGTTCGCGATCGAGTCCTTCACCGACGTCGAGGAGAACGTGCGCCAGTCGATCCTGCGCGTGCGCCGCTCGACCTTCGTCCCCCACCGCGACGCCGTGCGCGGCTTCGTCTACGACGTCGACACGCACCGCCTGCGCGAGGTCGAGGCCTCCGAATAGGGCCGATGGCGGCGACGGCGCCCTACGGCTCCTGGCGCTCGCCGATCGACCCTGCGACCGTGGCCCGGGCGGGCCGGCGGCTCGGCGCCCCGGCACTGGCCGGCGACGGCGCCGTCTGGTGGTCGGAGGGCAGGCCGAACGAGGGCGGGCGCGTCGCCCTGATGCGCCGGCCGGCCGGCGGCGAGATCGAAGAGGTCACGTCAGCGCGGAGCAACGTGCGCACCCGCGTGCACGAGTACGGCGGCGGCTCCTGGACGCTGGCCGCACCGGAGCAGGTGCTCTTCGTCGAGTTCGCCGATCAGCGCCTCTACCGTCAGCGCTTGGGCGAGGAGCCAGTGGCGCTCACCGCCGAGCCGGGCGAGCCGGCTGCACTGCGCTACGCCGACATGCGGGTGACGCGCGACGGCAGCGCGGCGGTCTGCGTGCGCGAGAGCCACGGCGAGGGTGAAGACGTCAACGAGATCGTCTCGGTCCCGCTCGGCGGCGGCGAGCCGACCGTGCTCGCCTCGGGCCACGACTTCTACTCGTTTCCGCGCCCCAGCCCGGACGGGCTGACCCTCGCCTGGACCAGTTGGGACCACCCGAACATGCCCTGGGACGGCACCGAGCTGTGGGTCGCGCCGCTGGCCGACCCCGGCGCCGCACGGCGCATCGCCGGCGGCCCGGCCGAGTCGGTCTTCCAGCCCGAGTGGGACGCCGAGGGGCGCCTGCACTTCGTCTCCGACCGCGACGGCTGGTGGAACCTCTACCGGGTCGAGGGCGAGACGACCGTGCAGCTGAGCCACGAGCACGCCGAGCTCGGCCACCCGCAGTGGCTGTTCGGCGGCGCCACCTACGCCTTCCTCGCCGACGGCCGGGTCGGCTGCATCCGCTGCGAGCGTGGCGAGGAACGGCTCGGCCTGCTCGACCCCGACGGCGGGCCGGTCCGCGACCTCGGCCTGCCCTACACCTCGTTCGGCTTTCCGTCCCTGGCCGCCGCCGGGACCAGGCTCGCCTTCGCCGCCGCCAGTCCGACCGGCGAGGCGGCGATCGTGATCCACGACGTCGCCGAGGGCGGTTCCGAGGTCGTCCGCGAGTCCAGCGAGCAACCCGTCGACCCCGCCTACGCCTCGATCCCGCGCGCGATCGAGTTCCCGACCGCGGGGGGCGACGCGGTCGCCCACGCCTTCTACTACCCGCCGACCAACCCGGAGTTCGTCGCGCCGGAGGGAGAACTGCCGCCGTTGATCGTGCAGAGCCACGGCGGCCCGACCTCCCACGTCACCCCCGCGCTGGACCGCGAGTTCCTCTTCTGGACCAGCCGCGGCTTCGGCGTCGTCGACGTCAACTACCGGGGCTCCAGCGGCTACGGGCGCGCCTACCGCGAAGGGCTGAACGGCACCTGGGGGATCGTCGACACCGAGGACTGCATCGCCGCCCCCGCCCACCTGGCCGAGACCGGCGAGGTCGACGGCGAGCGGCTGGCGATCCGCGGCGGCTCGGCCGGCGGCTACACGACCCTCTGCGCGCTGGTCTTCCACGACGAGTTCGCGACCGGCGCCAGCTACTACGGCGTCGCCGACGCGGAGACCCTGGCCGGCGACACCCACAAGTTCGAGTCGCGCTACCTCGACAACCTGATCGGTCCCTATCCCGAGCGCGCCGACCTCTATCGCGAGCGCTCGCCGCTCCACTTCGTCGAGCGGCTGCGGGTCCCGGTGATCCTCTTCCAGGGGCTGGAGGACGAGGTCGTGCCGCCCAACCAGGCGGAGGCGATGGTCGCGGCGCTGGCCGCCAACGGCGTCCCCCACGCCTACCTCGCGTTCGCGGGCGAGCAGCACGGCTTCCGCCGCGCCGAGACCGAGATCCGCTGCCTGGAAGCCGAGCTCTACTTCTACGGCCGCATCCTCGGCTTCGAGCCCGCCGACGAGCTCGAACCGGTCGAGATCGAGGGTTCGCCGCAGAACTGACGGGTAGCTCCCAGTCATGGCCGAGCGTCATGACTACGCGCCCACCGGAGTCGAGCGCAACCCCGGCACCTGGGCGACGCTGAAGCGGACCGCGACCGAGTTCCAGGAGGACAACCTGACCGACTGGGCGGCGGCGCTGACCTACTACGCGCTGCTCTCGCTGTTCCCGGCGTTGATCGCCGTCGTCTCGCTGCTCGGCCTGTTCGGCGATCCGAAGACGACCACGGAAAGTCTCACCGAGATCATCACCGACCTCGGACCGGAATCGGCGGCGGAAACCTTCGCCGGGCCGATCGAATCGCTGACCGAGAACCGCGGCACCGCCGGCGTCGCCTTCTTCCTCGGCCTCGCCGTGGCGCTGTGGTCGGCGTCGGGCTACGTCGGCGCCTTCACGCGCGCCTCCAACGTGATCTACGAGACGCCGGAGGGCCGGCCGTTCTGGAAACTGCGCCCGCTGCAGCTCGCGGTCACGCTGGCGATGATCCTGATGATGGTCGTGCTCGCGCTCGGCCTGGTCGCGACGGGCCCGGTGCTCGACGCGATCGCCGGCCCGGTCGGGCTCAGCGACACCGCCGTGACGGTCTGGAGCATCGTCAAGTGGCCGGTGATGGCGGCGATCTTCCTGCTGATGGTCGCGGTCCTCTACTACGCGACGCCGAACGTGAAGTTGCGCCGCTTCCGCTGGGTTACCCCGGGCAGCCTCTTCGCGATCGTCAGCTGGGCGATCGCCTCGGCGCTGTTCGCCTTCTACGTCGCCAACTTCGGCTCCTACGACAAGACCTACGGGACGCTCGGCGGCCTGATCGCGCTGCTCGTCTGGTTCTGGATCAGCAACCTCGCGATCCTCTTCGGCCACCAGCTGAACGCCGAGCGCGAGCGCAGCGTCGAGATCGAAGAGGGCCTGCCGCGGGCCGAGCGCGAGATCCAGCTCGAGCCGCGGGCCGAGCCGAACCCACCCAAGACCGCATGAGCGAGGAGAGCGAGATGAAGAGCGTCCTGGTAACCGGCACGTCCTCGGGGATCGGCCGCGCGACCGTGCAGCGCCTCGCCTACGACGGCTGGCTGGTCTTCGCCGGCGTGCGCAATCCGACCGACGCGCGAGCGCTGGCGGCCGAACCCGGCGAGGTGGTGCCGGTCGAGCTCGACGTCACCGACCAGGCGGACATCGCGGCGGCGACCGAGCAGGTCGCGGCGGTCGGCGGCGGCACGCTCGACGCGCTGGTCAACAACGCCGGCATCGGCGTGGCCGGCCCGCTGGAGACGTTGCCGCCCGACGGCCTGCGCCAGATCCTCGACGTCAACGTGGTCGGCCAGGTCGCGGTCACCCAGGCCTTCCTGCCGCTGCTGCGACGCAGCGGCGCCGGTCGGGTGCTCTTCGTCGGCTCGGTCGGCGGTCGCGTCACCCACCCCTGGGCCGCCCCGTACCACGCTTCGAAGTTCGCGCTCGAGGCGATCGCCGACTGCCTGCGGGTTGAGCTCGAGGGTCAGGGCGTCAGCGTCGGCCTGCTCGAGCCCGGGCCGATCGAGACGCCGATCTGGGCGAAGTCGCGCGAGCAGGTGCACGGCCTGCGCGAAGAGCTGAGTGGCGAAGCCCGCCGGCTCTACGACGAGCCGCTGCGGCGCTTCGAAGAGACGCTGACGAGCGCCGAGCGCAAAGGCGAGGAGCCCGCCAAGGTCGCGGCGAAGATCGCCGACGCCCTTGGCGGCTCCGGATCCCGCTACCAGGTCGGTCGCGGGGTCGGGACGATCGTCAAGCTGCGGCCGCTGCTGCCCGACTTCGTCTACGACCGGCTGCGCTCGGTGATCTCCCGCTAACGGGATTTTTTCGCGGCGCGTTTTTTCGAGGCTTTTTTCGCCGGGGCTTTTTTCGCTTTTTTGGCGGCCGGTTTGCGAGTCGCTTTTTTGGCGGCTTTTTTGGCGCTCGCTTTTTTCGCGGCTTTTTTGGCCGGCGCTTTTTTGGCTTTTTTCGCTGCGGCTTTTTTCGCTTTTTTGGCCGGCGCTTTTTTCGCCGCTTTTTTCACGGCTTTTTTCGCTGCTTTACGAGCGGCCGGTTTTTTGGCGGCTTTTTTGGCGCTCGCTTTTTTCGCCGGGCGTTTTTTCGCGGCGGCTTTTTTCGCCGGTTTCGCTTTTTTGGCGGCCGGTTTTTTTCTTGCGGCTTTTTTAGCCATGTCTGTCTCCCATGTAGTGGATTCGGCGGGCCACCCTACGTCGCCGCACCGTGCGGCAGCTTCGAGAGACCTACCCGCTAGCTGACCACGCAGTCTTTCGACCCGCCCTGCGTCTCCCCTTTAGCCGGGAAAGCGTGTGCCAGCGCCTGCGCGATCAGCTGGGCACGAGCGGCGTAACCGGGTGAGGTGAAGTGGATCCCGTCTTCGATGAACCAGGCGTCTTTCACGTCGGAGGCCCAGTCGTAGACGCGCATGTTCGGATAGGCGGCGCAAGCGAGCACGAGTTCCTCATCCCACTTCTCCATGTTCTCTTTGGCGTAGGGATCGCCGGGATCGTCGACCAACGAGCGGACGTTGACCCACATCACCGGTTCGTCGCCGATGATCGCCATCATCTTGTCGATCCGTTCGCGCTCGCCGACGGTCGAGCCGGCCGCGATGTTGGCCGCCTCGTTGGTCCCCATCGCCAGCACCCAGCAGCCTTCGAAGCCCTGCAGCTTCCACGCTTCGGCGGCTTCGGCGGCGTTCGGTTCGCCTTCGTACTGCTCTTCGATCGAGCGCGCGCCGGAGATGTCCATGATCTCTTCTTTGCTGCCCACGTCTTCGTACTGGGCTTCGATCCGCTGACTCGGGATCGGCAGGTATTCGGCCGAGTCGAGCCCCTCCGAAGTCGAGTCGCCGATGTGGATCACCGCTTTGCATGACGTTTTTTCCGACTCCGCCGCCTGCGCCGGGGTCAGCGGCGCTTTCTTCGCCGTGCCGCCCTTGAGCGCTTCGGCAACCCGCGCGTCGGCGCCTTCGGGGGCGGAGTTGACGCCGGCCATGCCGACCATCGCGATCACCAGGACCAGGCCCGAGGCGACGATCGCGATCCGGCTCGGCGGCGAGAACGTCTGCCAGGCCCAGCCGCGGGCGCGGCGGCGGGCGAAGAAGCGGCCGATCGCGCCGTGGCGGATCGGCTCCTCGATGAATTTCCAGGAGAGCGCCGAGATCGCGAAGATCGCCGCGACCTGCAGCAGCGCCCGCAGCGGGTCGGCGCCGGGGGCATCGCTGGGATTGGTGAGGACGATGATCGGCGCGTGCCAGAGGTAGATCCCGTAGGAGCGCACGCCGACCCAGCGCAGCGGCCTGACACCGAGGAAGACGCCGAGCCGGCAGGCCGGGTGGGTGGCCGCCATCAGGACGAGGATCGTCGCCAGCGAGAGCAGCACGAAGCCGCCGCGGTAGAGGAAGGAGGAGAGCTCCCCCGTCTGCCAGATCATCAGGAAGATCACCAGCAGGCCGAGGCCGCCGAGGAGGTCGAGCGTTTTGCGCGCCTGCGGGGCGATCCGTTTGTTCAGCCGGCGGCTCGGCCAGACCATCGCCAGGGCGGCGCCGAAGAGCAGCTCGCAGGCGCGGGTGTCGGTCCCGTAGTAGATCCGCGTCGGGTCCACGCCCGGTTCGAAGAGGATCGCCATCAGGATCACCGAGACGAAGGCGAGCACCACCGTCGCGATCGCCAGCCGCGGCCGCACCCCCGAGACGCCCGGGCGCTCGTGGATCAGCTTGGTGCCGAGCAGCAGCAGGAACGGCCAGACGATGTAGAACTGCTCCTCGACCGAGAGCGACCAGAGGTGGTTGAGCGGGCCGGGGGGTTCGAAGCGGGCGAAGTAGGAGACGTCGCCGAAGATCTGCTGCCAGTTGTTGACGTAGAAGATCCCCGAGACGACCTGGTCGCGGAACTGCTGCGTCTGGGCGGGGCCGAAGACGGTCACCCAGGCGAGCACGACGGCGAGCATCACGAACAGAGCCGGCAGGAGGCGGCGGGCGCGCGCCAGCCAGAAGCTGCCGAGCTTGATCCTGCCGATCTTCGACAGCTGCGAGAGCAGGATGTCGGTGATCAGGTAGCCGCTCAGGGTGAAGAAGATGCCGACCCCGAGCAGGCCGCCCGGCGCCCACCCGAATTCCAGGTGAAAGGCGATGACGGCCAGCACCGCGATCGCTCGCAGGCCGTCGAGCCCGGGCATATAACGCTGACCGCGCTTAACAGGTTCCGGCATCGGGAGATCGCATGGTACGGACGCCGGGGGATGGGGGTTGCAGCGACTTTGCCCATTCTGGGCTGTACGGGCGCCGACCGCGCTGGTAGGTTCCCCCACCGTGAATCTCGTCCACACGATTCCGGGGAGCAAGCGTGTCATCGCGGCGGTCATCGCCGGCATCGCCGCACTGCTCGCCGCGCTGGCGCTGAGCGCCGCGACCGCGCCGAGCGCGAGCGCCGCCTGCCCGTCCTTCCGCGTCCTGCACAACGACCGGATCGGCCCGGCCGTCCTGCCGGCCGGCAGCTACGACGTCGAGCCCGCGGCCGGCTCGGGCCTCACCTGCGGCCAGGCCTCGGCGCTGTTCACCCGCTTCCTCTCCGACTGGGACGGCAACCTGCCGGCCAGCTGGCGCGTCGTCGGCCAGGGCTCGGGCCGCGCCTCCTTCCTGCGCAACAACCGCACCGCCTTCACGGTCGCCCGGATCGGCGGCGGTGGCGGCGAAGAAGAAGGCAACCGGCGGATCGGCCGGCTCTGCCCGAACGAATTCACGGTCAACACCGGGATGCTCGTCGGCCCGCTCTTCTTCGACGAAGGCCGCTATCTGATCTACCTGCCGACCGGCTCGGGGATCACCTGCCGCCGCGCCTCGGTCCTCTTCACCCGCTTCCTCGGTCAGCCCGGCGGGCGCCTGCCCTTCCCCTGGCACGTGCGCAACCAGACGGCGACCTTCTTCAAGCCCGAACAGCCGGTCCGCTCCTCGTTCCGCATCGAGCCGGCCTCCGGCGTCAGCTGACGGCCCGGCTCCGCAGACTCACGAGTCTGCATTTAGCCGCGCATAGCGCGGGAAAGAGCAGACTCGCTAGCATCGTCCGCTCGGTACGTTGGGATACTTGTATACTAGGGCTCAAGTGCCTGCCGAGAACGTCATTCCTCTCGACCGCCACCAACGGGATCAGGGAACCCCCACGCGGGTCCAGATCTACGCTGCCCTGCGCGACGCGATCGTGCGCGGCGAGCTCGAGCCGGGCCAGCAGCTCTCCGAGAACTCGCTGGCCGAGCGCATGGGCGTCAGCCGCACGCCGATCCGCGAGGCGATCGGGCGACTGCGCGAGGACCGGCTGGTCGAAACGGTCCCCCAGCTCGGCACCTTCGTCTCCCGGGTCAGCCCGATCGCGATCTCCGACGCCCAGTTCATCCGCGAGGCGCTCGAGTGCGCCGCGATCCGGCTGAGCGCCCAGGTCGTCAAAGAGGAGGACGTCGCCGAACTCGAGGAGAACCTGCACCGTCAGGATCGCGCCCGCAAAGCCGGCGACCTCGACGGCTTCTACCTGCTCGACGACTCCTTCCACCACAAGCTCTGCGACCTCAGCGGCCACGTCACGGTCTGGACCGTCAGCGAGCGCGCCAAGGCGCACCTCAACCGGATCCGCCGCCTCAGCCTGGGGATGCCGCACTACCTCGAGGAGATGATCGCCGAGCACCACCTCGTGCTCGACGCCGTCTCCGCCAACGACTCCGACCTTGCCGAGAAGCACCTGCGTGCCCACCTGCGCACCGTCCTGCGCGAGGTCCCCCGCATGCGCGCCGAACACCCCGACTACTTCGAAGGGCCCTGAGACCTTGAGCGAGAAGCTGCCGACGTTGCGCCAGTACCAGACGATGGTCACGATCCGCGAGTTCGAGACCGAGGCCGAGCGCCAATACAAGGCGGCCAAGATCGGTGGCTACTGCCACCTCTCCTCCGGTCAGGAGGCGACCTCGGTCGGCACGATGGACGCGATGACGCCGACCGACCTGCTGGTCACCGGCTACCGCTGCCACGGCTTCGCCCTCGCCCGCGGCGTCCCCGCCACAGAGGCGATGGCCGAGCTGTTCGGCCGCGGCTCCGGCTGTGCGGGCGGGCGCGGCGGCTCGATGCACCTGCTCGACGTCGAGCGCGGCTTCTACGGCGGCTGGGGCATCGTCGCCGGCCAGCTGCCGGTCGCCACCGGCCTCGCCCTGGCGCTGACCCGGCGCGGCCGTCACGACGCGGTCCTCTGCGAGCTCGGCGACGGCGCGGTCAACATGGGCGCCTGGCACGAGTCGCTCAACCTGGCGGCCCTCTGGGAGCTGCCGATCGTCTTCCTCGTCGTCAACAACGTCTACGGAATGGGGACCAGCGTGTCGCGAGCATCCGCCGAGCCCGACCTGTTCAAGCGCGCCGCCTCCTACCGGATGAACTCCGAGCGGGTCGACGGCGACGACCTCGAGGCCGTCTACGACGCCTCCAACCGCCTGCTCACCGCCGCCCGCGAGGCGCGCAAGCCGGCGGTCCTCGAGGCGATGACCTACCGCTACCGCGGCCACTCGGTCGCCGACGCCGGCACCGCCTACCGGACCAAGGACGAGATCGAGGAGCGCCGCGGGCGCGACCCGATCGAGCGGGTCCGCAAGGCGCTTGTCGAGCGCGGCGTCAGCGAGGCCGAGCTCGACGGCGCGGTCGAGGCGGCCCACGCCGAGGTCGCCGAGGCGGTCGCCTTCGCCAGCGCCGACCCCGAGCCGCCGCTCGACCAGCTGGCGGCGGGGATGTACGCGCCGACTTCGGATCTGCAGTTCGCCCGCATGAAGCCCGGCTCGCCCTACGGCGAGGAGGAGCTCGTCTACGCCGCGGGGTTGGGCGCGTGAACCCGCCCGTCGCAGAGGTTCCGCGCAGCGAGGCGCCGGACCCCTCGGTTGCCGAGAGCGTCCGCATCACCTACCGCGAGGCGCTGCGGATGGCGATGCGCGAGGAGCTGGCTCGCGAGGAGTCCGTCTTTCTGATGGGCGAGGAGGTCGGCGTCTTCAACGGCTCCTACAAGGTCAGCGACGGCCTGCTCGACGAATTCGGCCCCGACCGGATCCGCGACACCCCGATCAGCGAGGAGGGCTTCGTCGGCGCCGCCGTCGGCGCCGCGCTGCTCGGCGAGCGGCCGATCGTCGAGATCATGACCCTCAACTTCCTGCTCGTCGCGATGGACCAGGTGGTCAACCACGCCGCCAAGGTCGGCGCGATGTTCGGCGGCAAGGTGCGCTGCCCGATGGTGATCCGCACCCCCAACGGCGCGGGCAACCAGCTGACCGCCCAGCACTCGCAGAGCTTCGACGGCTGGTTCGCCGGCACCCCGGGCCTCAAGGTCGTCGCCCCGGCGACGCCGGCCGACGCCAAGGGCCTGCTCAAGGCGGCGGTCCGCGACGACGACCCGGTGCTGGTGATCGAGAACCTCTCCGCCTACAAGGAGAAGGGCGAGGTGCCGACCGACCCCGAGCACCTGGTGCCGCTCGGCCTCGCCGCGGTGACCCGCGAGGGCACCGACCTGACCCTGATCTCGCACGGCTTCGCCAGCGTGCGCGCCCTCCAGGCCGCCGAGCAGCTCGCCGAGGAGGGGATCTCGGCCGAGGTCGTCGACCTGCGCAGCCTGCGCCCGCTCGACGTCGAGACGGTCGCCGCCAGCGTCAGTAAGACCAACCACGCGCTGCTGATCGAGGAGGGCTGGCCCAGCTACGGCGTCACCGCCGAGCTGGCCGCGCGGATCCAGTACGTCTGCTTCGACGACCTAGACGCGCCGATCGAGCGCGTCGGCATGGCGGAAGTCCCCCTCCCCTACGCCAAGAACCTCGAGAACGCGGCGCTGCCGAACGTCGAGCGCATCGTCGCCGCCGCCCGCTCCGCACTGGCTGGCACGAGACGATGAGCGAGGTCGTGATGCCGCGCCTCTCCGACTCGATGGAGGAGGGGGTCATCCTCACCTGGCTGAAGCAGGTCGGCGACGAGGTCGCCGTCGGCGACGAGCTGGTCGAAATCGAGACGGACAAGGCGAACATGGCTTACGAGTCCGACGTCGCCGGGACCTTGACGGCGATCTTGGCCGAGGAGGGCGACACGCTGCCGATCGGGGCTCCGATTGCGGTGGTCGGCGATCCGAGCGAGACTCCGAGCGCCCCAACCGCGAGGCCTGCCGAGGACGAGGAGTCCTCGCCCTCGCAACAGCGGGGAGGCTCGGTTGAGGACTCCTCGTCCTCGGCACCCACGGGTGGAGCGCCGGCGGCTGTCGCCGAGGCTCCGAGCCCCGCGGTGGCGACCTCGAACGGGGAGCGGGTCAAGGCTTCGCCGCTGGCGAAGAGGCTGGCGAAGGAGAAGGGGGTCGATCTCTCTTCCATCAGTGGGTCCGGTCCTTCGGGCCGGATCGTCAAGGCTGACGTCGAGGCCGCGGATGCTGGCACCCCTACCCGCCAGGAGGGGGTGGGAGCGGGCGCGGCCGGTGCGGTCAGCCAGTCCTCCCCCGAGGGCGCCGAGACTGCCAAGGGCACGGTCACTTACGTGGAGCTGTCGAAGCTGCAGCAGGTCGTCTCGCGGCGGATGTCGGAGTCGAAGGCGACGGCGCCGCACTTCTACCTGGAAGCCGAGGTCGACATGACCGCGGCGGTCGAGGGGCGCACGCGGCTGAAGGCGCTCGCCGGCGAGGGCGACGTGGTGCCCTCGTTCAACGACATGGTCGTCAAGGCCTGCGCGCTGGCGCTGAAGGACTTCCCGCGCGCCAACGGCGCCTACAAGGACGGCCGCTTCGAGCTCTACTCGCGTGTCAACGTCGGGATCGCGGTGGCCGCGCAGGACGCGCTGGTCGTGCCGACGATCTTCGACGCCGACAAGAAGGGGCTGGCCGAGATCGCCACCGACGCGCGGGCGCTGGCCGGCCGCGTCCGCGAAGGCAAGATCACTCCGCCGGAGCTCTCAGGCGGGACCTTCACCGTCTCCAACCTGGGGATGTATGGGGTGACCAACTTCAACGCCGTGGTCAACTCGCCGCAGGCGGGCATCCTCGCGGTCGGGGCGCTGGGGCCGAAACCGGTCGTCGCCGACTCGGGCGAGATCGTGGTGCGCCAGCTGATGGGCGTCACCCTGTCCTGCGATCACCGCATCCTCTACGGCGCCGACGGCGCCGAGTTCCTGGCGAGGATCCGGGCCCTGCTCGAAGAGCCGCTCTCGCTCGCGCTCTAGGCGGCGCGAGCGAGCTCGGGCTCGGCGACGGCGTCGGCTACCTGGCTCTCGGCCTCGGCTGCGGTCTTCAGACCGAGCTCGCCGAAGATCGCGGTGCGCAGGGCAACCATCGCCTGGTCGTCGTTGAGGTGCTCCTCGGTGGCGACGGGCTTGCCGTCCTCGTAAGCGGTGAAGGTCCAGTCCTTGTTCATGATGGTGGCTCCAATCGGGAAGGTCGTCAACTTGTATACAAGTATGCAACCGATGGGAACGCCTGTTTGTGAGCGCCCTCACACTGTGATCAGCGTCACTTGATGGCGCGAAAGCCGCTCATATAGCGACTAAGGCGCTTGGTGATCCTCCGCGTCCCCGCCGTCGATCAGCGAGCCGTAGGCGTCGGGGCGGCGGGTGGTGAGGAAAGGGAAGAGCTCCAGCCAGTCGCGGCGCTGGTCGAGGTCTAGGTCGGCGACGAGCACGGCGGGCTCCTCGCGAGGCGCCTGGACGAGCACGCGGCCGTAGGGGTCGGAGACGAAAGAGGAGCCGTAGAAGCTGAGCGGCGGCTCTTCGCCGGTGCGGTTGACGGCGACCATGAAGACGCCGTTGGCGATCCCGTTGGCGACGATCACCCGCTCCCAGAGCGGCTGGGTGTCGAACCCGGGGTGGTCGGGCTCGGAGCCGATCGCGGTCGGGTAGACGAGGATCTCGGCGCCGGCGAGGCTGTAGGCGCGGGCCAGCTCTCCGAACCACTGGTCCCAGCAGGTCGGCAGGCCGAGCTTGGCCTCGCCGAGGGTGACGACCGGGTAGGGATCGTCGCCGGCTGGGCCCGGGCGGAAGTAGCGGTCCTCGTAGTAGCCGGCGGTGACCGGGATGTGGAGCTTGCGGGTGCGGGCGAGCAGCTCGCCGCCCGGGGCGACGAGGATCGCCGTGTTGAAGCCGCGCCCGTCGTCGCTGCCCTCGGCCCGCTCGAACAGCGAGGCGTGGATCGGCACCCCGGTCTCGGTCGCGAGCGCGGCGGCGAGCTCGTGGGTCGGGCCGCCCGGCAGCTCCTCCGGCTCGACCCCGGCAGCGGCCGCTCCCGCCGGGTCGACGGCGAAGTAGGGGCTGAGGGTCAGCTCCTGCAGGCAGACGAGGCGGGCGCCCTCGCCGGCGGCGAGGCGGACGGCGCTGCTCAGCGCCTCGCGGTGCTCGTCGGGATCGGGGTGCCAGCGCTCCTGCACCGCGGCGACCCGGAACAGGGGTCGCTCGGGCTCGCGCGTGCGGGCCGGCGAGTCGGTCGCCCCGTAGGCGGTGAGGACCTGGATGGCCATCGCCCACCGACTGTAGCCGGCCCGCGCTTCCGACTTTGACCACACTCAGGCGAGGCGAATGTCGGAATCGGCGAATATCACCTGGTGAGCGCGACTCTCGACTCCACCCCCGCCGCCGACGGCTTCCGGATGCCGGCCGAGTTCGAGCCGCACGACGGCTGCTGGATGGCCTGGCCGGAGCGGACCGACAACTGGCGGCTCGGCGCCGAACCGGCGCAGCTCGCCTTCGTCGCGGTGGCCGAGGCGATCGCCGCCTCCGAGCCGGTGACGATGGGCGTCTCCGACGCCCAGTTCGAGCGCGCCAGCACCCTCCTCCCCGCCTCCGTGCGGGTCGTCGAGCTCTCCACCGACGACGCTTGGATGCGCGACACCGGGCCGACCTTCGTCGTCGACGGCAACGGCGAGCGGCGCGGGGTCGACTGGCGCTTCAACGCCTGGGGCGGGCACCTGGGCGGGCTCTACTCGCCCTGGGACCGCGACGACCGGGTGGCCCACAAGGTGCTCGAGGCCGAGGGCGCCGACCGCTACCGGGCGCCGTTCGTGCTCGAGGGCGGCGCGATCCACGTCGACGGCGAGGGCACGGTGCTCGCCACCGAAGAGTGCCTGCTGAACCGCAACCGCAACCCGGAACTCTCGCGCGAGCAGATCGAAGCCGGGCTGCACGCCCACCTCGGCACCGAGAAGGTCGTCTGGCTCGGCCGCGGCGTCTTCGAGGACGAGACCGACGGCCACGTCGACAACCTCGCCTGCTTCGCCCGCCCGGGGGTCGTCCTGCTGAGCTGGAGCGAGGACCCCGACGATCCCCAGACGGAGATCTCGCGCGACGCCCGCGAACGGCTCGAAGCCGCCACCGACGCGCGCGGGCGGCCCTTCGAGGTCGTCCTCCTCCCCTCCCCCGGTCCGCTCGAGACCAGCGCCGAGGAGGCCGCGGGAGTCGAGCCGGCCCCGGGGACGAAGCCGCGCCAGGCCGGCGAGCGGCTCGCCGCCTCCTACGCCAACTTCTACGTCGGCAACGAGCGGGTCGTCTTCCCGCTGCTCGACGAGCGCCACGACGACGAGGCAGCGGAGATCGTCGCCTCCTGCTTCCCCGAGCGCGAGGTGGTCGGCGTCCCGAGTCGCGAGATCCTGCTCGGCGGCGGCAACATCCACTGCATCACCCAACAGGTTCCTCGCGCCGTGCAGTAACGGTAAGAAACCTACATGTAAGTACGGTAATCGACGCTTGACAGTGTGGGTCGACGCGAGGTAGACCGTGTGCGTCGATGAGTCTGGAAATCCCAACCAATGAAGGGTCGGAGCGGCAAGCGAGGGCGGACGCCTCCCCCACCCTCGCCCGCATCCGCGACCAGATCGAGTGGTACGACCGCAAGAGTCGCCACAACCAGCGCTGGTTCAAGCGGCTGAAGATCTGCCAGATCGTCACCGCGGCGGCGATCCCGGTGATGGCCGGCGCCTCGGTCCCCTACTGGATGCTCGGCGGCGCCGGCGCGCTGATCGTCGTGCTCGAGGGGCTGCAGCAGCTGCAGCAGTACCAGCAGAACTGGGCCGCCTACCGGGCCACCTGCGAGCGACTGAAGCACGAGCAGTTCCTCTTCGTCGCGCACGCCGGTCCCTACGCCGCCGTCGCCGGCGCCGAGGCGCTGCTCGCCGAGCGGGTCGAGGGGCTCGTCTCCCAGGAGCACGCCGCCTGGGTCTCCCAGCAGGAAGACGTCAGCAAGAAGCTGGAGGCGGCCCGATGAGCGCGACGCCGACGTCGACGGACTCGCCGCAGCGGGTCTTCATCTCCTACCGTCGCGAGGACTCGGCCGCCTACGCGGGGCGGATCTACGACGCGATGACCGCCCGCTTCGGCGAGGACAACGTGTTCATGGACGTCGAGATGGCGCCCGGCGTCGACTTCGTCGCCCAGATCGACCAGGTCGTCTCCAGCTGCTCGGCGCTGATCGTCGTGATCGGGCCGCGCTGGGCCGAGATGGACGGCGCCGACGGCACGCCGCGCCTGCACGACCCCGCCGACTTCGTCCGCCAGGAGGTCTGCGCGGCGATCGCGCGGGCGGAGGTGACCGTGATCCCGGCCCTGGTCAACAAGGCGACGATGCCGCGCGCCGAGCAGCTGCCCGAGGAGATGCACCCGCTGACCCGCCGCAACGCGCTGGAGCTGAGCGACGCGCGCTGGCGCTACGACGTCGGCCGGCTGACCGACACGCTCGACGAGCTGCTCGACGGCTACACCGGGTTCGGGACCAAGCGGCCAGAGCCGGTGACGCCGCCGCCTCCGCCCGCCCGCCCGGAGCCGGTCGCGCCGTCGCTCTCCCCTGTCCAGTGGCTGGCAGAGGGCGTTGCGGTTGCCGCGATCACCGGCTTCCTCGGTCGCTCGCTCTCCCAGGCCCTGCCCCAGCTGGACAAGAAGAACGACGCGGGCGAAGTGGACACGATCATCGAAGCCTTCAACACGGCGACCCGCCAGTCGCTGACCTGGGCTCTGGTCGGGGCAGCACTGGCGATCTGGCTCGGGGCGCGCAACCGGCGCGCCGACTTCACCTACCTCGCTCTGCTCGGCCTGCTGGTCGGCGTAGTCGCGGGAGCGGTTGGGACCCTGGTCTGGGCCTACCCGGTCGACCTCCCGGTCGACTACGGAGACCCGGCCTCGGTCGAATCCAGCGAAATCTGGACGGTGGCCAACATGGCAGTTGCCGGCGCCCTGCTGGGCGCGTTGGTCGGCGCGCTGTGGCGACGGCCCCACCTGGTCGCCGGCTTCCTCGCCGGCGCATTGGGCGGAGCGCTGATCCAGGCAATCATCAACGGCGGCGAGTGGAACACCACCGCGATGCCCGGGCTTGCCTTCATCTATGCGGTGCGCGCCGCCGCGATCGCAGGCGCGGCGATCGGCGCCATGCTGCTGCTCAGCCGGCGCGACTGAGCGTTAGATGATGCAGTCCGTGAGGCCGGCTTCGATCGCCAGCTGACTGGCGGGCCCGAAGGCAGTGGCCGTGCCCCCGCCCCCCGGATCCTTTTCGACCTTGGCGATGCCGTCTTCGAAGGCGCTGATCATCGCGTCCGCCTGCTTCTGCTGCTTTTTGGGCGGCGTCAGGCTCTCGAGTTCCTCAGTCATGTTGCTGACCGGCTCGAGCAGGGCCGAGGAGACTTCCTCGCCGTCGGCATCCTTGGCCAGCTCCTTGGAAGCTTCGCCGCGTTCCTTCGTCGCCTCGACGCAGATTTCGTTTCCTTGCGAAACGTACTGTTTCTGGGTCAGCGGCGGCCCGGAGTCGTCGCTTGATCCTCCACATCCAGCGACCAACAAGCAGGGGACCAAAAGTGCGATAAGCACACTGATCAGGTGCTTGTCAACAGTTGAAAGCACCTGATAAGTTTAACTTATCTACATATAACTTGCCAGGGATCGCCGGGTGTTTTGGTCGAAATACGTCTACTTAGACTTCGGCCCGAGCTTGATGTTCACCTTGGTCCCCTCGGGTCGCTTCGCTCCGGCCCCAGGCGAGGAAGACTTGACTACGAGCTTGCCGGTCTTCTTCCCCTTCTTCGGCTTCGGCTTAGTCACTTTCCCGAGCGCACAGTGCGCCGCCTTCAGCGCCGACTTCGCCTGGCCCTGCGTCTTGCCCTTCAGTTTGGGCACGACGCATTCCACGGCCGGCGGCGGAGGCGGAGGAGGCGGCGTGGGATTCGCGGTGAACGTCGCCGTCACCGCGGTGTTCGCGTTCAGCGTGATCGTGCAGGGTGCCGTGCCCGAGCACCCTCCCCCGGACCAGCCGGAGAAGCTCGAGCCGGAGGCCGCGGTCGCCGCGAGGGTGACTTTGGTCCCGAACGTGTAGCTCGAGGCACAGGGCCCACCATTACAGGTGACTGACCCCGAGCCGCTGCCCGCGTTGGTGACGGTCAGCGTCGGCGGAACGAGGTTGAACGTCGCCGTCAGCGCGCTGTTCGCGGTGATCGTGAACGTGCATGGCGAAGTGGTGCACGAGGCCGCCGAGCCGGTGCCGATGCTGAAGCCCGCGAACTGCGAGCCGGAGTCGGCGGTCGCGATCACTTTGATCACTTTCCCGCTCGGGTAGCTCGCTGCACAGGCGCCTTTGACGCTGTCGACTTCGCATTCGACCGTACCGGTACCCGTGCCTGCTTTGGTGATCGTCAGCGTGCGCTGGATCAGGTTGAACGTCGCCGTCAGCGTGCTGTCGGCCGTGATCGTGAACGTGCAGGGCGAGGTGGTGCAGCCGCTCGCCGAGCCCGTACCGGCGCTGAAGCCGGCGAACTGCGAGCCGCCATTGGCCGCCGCGATCACTTTGACGACTTTCCCGTTCGGATAGCTCGCTGCGCAGGGTCCGGTGACGCTGTCGACTTCGCACTGCACGGTGCCCGTTCCGGTGCCGGCTTTGGTGATCGTCAGCGTCCGCTGGATCAGGTTGAACGTCGCCGTCAGCGTGCTGTTCGCCGTGATCGTGAAGGTGCAGGGCGAGGTGGTGCATGCGCTCGCCGAGCCGGTCCCGGCGCTGAAGCCGGCGAACTGCGAGCCGGCGTCGGCGGTCGCGATCACTTTGACGACTTTCCCGTCGGGGTAGGACGCCGCGCAGGCGCCGAGAACGCTGTCGACTTCGCACTGCACGGTGCCCGTTCCGGTCCCCGCTTTGATGATCGTCAGCGTGCGTTGGATCAAGTTGAACGTTGCGGTCAGCGTGCTGTTCGCCGTGATCGTGAAGGTGCACGGCGAGGTGGTGCATGCGGTCGCCGAGCCGGTCCCTCCGCTAAAGCCGGCGAACTGCGAGCCGGAGCTGGCCGTGGCAATCACTTTGATCACTTTTCCGTTCGGGTAAGAGGCGGCGCAGGGGCCGAGCACGCTGTCGACTTCGCATTCGACCGTGCCGGTGCCCGTGCCTGCTTTGGTGACGGTGAACGTGCGCTGGATCAGGTTGAACGTCGCCGTCAGCGTGCTGTCGGCCGTGATCGTGAAGGTGCACGGGGAGGTGGAGCATGCGCTCGCCGAGCCCGTACCGGCGCTGAACCCGGCGAACTGCGAGCCGCCGCTGGCGGTAGCGAACACTTTGATCACTTTGCCGTTCGGGTAGCTGGCGGCGCAGGCGCCTTTGACGCTGTCGACTTCGCATTCGACGGTGCCGGTGCCCGTCCCCGCTTTGGTGATCGTCAGCGTGCGCGGAATCAGGTTGAACGTGGCGGTCAGCGTGCTATTCGCCGTAATCGTGAACGTGCACGGCGACGTCGTGCAGGCGCTGGCCGAGCCGGTCCCTCCGCTGAAGCCGGCGAACTGCGATCCGGCACTAGCCGTGGCGATCACTTTGACGACTTTCCCGCTCGTATAACTGGCGGCGCAGGGCCCGAGCACGCTGTCGACTTCGCATTCGACCGTGCCGGTTCCGGTGCCCGCTTTGGTGATCGTCAGCGTGAACGATTCTTCGCCTTCGAGGTTGAACGACGCCGTCAACGTGCTGTTCGCGGTGATCGTGAAGGTGCACGGCGAAGTCGTACATGAGCTCGCCGAGCCGGTACCTCCGCTGAAGCCTCCGAATTCCGAGCCGGGATCCGCGGTCGCGAACACTTTGATCACTTTGCCGTTCGGGTAGCTGGCGGCGCAAGCGCCTTTGACGCTGTCGACTTCGCATTCGACCGTACCGGTACCGCCCCCCGCTTTGGTGATCGTCAGCGTGCGCTGGATCAGGTTGAACGTCGCCGTCACCGAGCTGGCCGCTTTGATCGTGAACGCGCAGGGCGAGGTGGTGCAGGCACTCGCCGAGCCGGTGCCGGCGCTGAAGCCGGCGAATTCCGAGCCTGCGTTCGGCGTGGCGACGAGTTCCAGGTTCGTGCCGTCCGCGTAGCTTGCCGCACAGGCGCCAGCGGGACCGCCGTTGACTTTGCATTCGACGACACCCGTGCCGGTGCCCGCTTTGGTGACCGTCAACGCGTGCTGCTGGAGATCGAAGGTCACCGTTACCGCGCTGTTTTCATTTAGCGTGAAGCTGCAGGTCGCAGCGCAGGCGGAGGCCGAGCCCGTGCCCGCGCTGTACGGCGGGCTGGTCAGTTCCGAACCGGTGTTCGGCGTGGAGACCAGTTCGATATTCGTGCCGTCCGTGTAGCTCGCCGCACAGGCACCAGCGGCACCCCCGTTGACTTTGCATTCGACGACACCCGTGCCGGTGCCCGCTTTGGTGATCGTCAGCGTCGATTCGCCTTCACCGGCTTCGAGGTCGAACGTCGCCGTCAGCGTGCTGTTCGCGGTGATCGTGAAGGTGCACGGCGAGGTGGTGCAACTGCTCGCCGAGCCGGTGCCGGCGCTGAAGCCGGTGAATTCCGAGCCGGAGTCGGCGGTCGCGATCACTTTGACCACTTTGCCGCTCGTGTAGCTGGCGGCGCAGGGGCCGAGCACACTGTCGACTTCGCATTCGACCGTGCCGGTGCCCGTGCCCGCTTTGGTGATCGTCAGCGTGCGTTCGGAGAGCCCGAACTCCGCTTTGACGTTGACCGGGGCGCCGGTGGACTTCACCAGGCAGGTTTCTTCGCCGGGTTCGCAGAAGGTCGTTTCGCTGGCACCTTCGACCGTCCACCCGACCAGTTCGGAGCCGGGTTCGGCAACCGCGTGCATGAAGACGATGAAGACGCCTTCTTCGAGTTCGAAGGGTTCCATTTCGTTCGAGCAGACGCCCGTGCCGGGTACGGGGGTCGAGCATTCGATCGCCGGGGTGCCTTCGCCGGTCCCGGTTTCTTCGAAGCCGCCGACGCTGGAGACTTCGCCTTCGCCGGAGCCTTCGAGCTCGACGGTGAGTTCGGGTGCCGCGGATGCGAACTCCGCTTTGACGTTGACCGGGGCGCCGGTGGACTTCACCAGGCAGGTTTCTTCGCCGGGTTCGCAGAAGGTCGTTTCGCTGGCACCTTCGACCGTCCACCCGACCAGTTCGGAGCCGGGTTC